>Ga0207425_1000006_pt1 | contig 808854 bp, 759 predicted proteins | sample AraplaF_Col_mTSA_FD_184255 | JGI IMG/M metagenome (GOLD analysis project Ga0207425, IMG submission 184255) | Arabidopsis root microbial communities from the University of North Carolina, USA - plate scrape MF_Col_mTSA (SPAdes) (version 3) | ecosystem: Host-associated > Plants > Roots >...
CGCAAGTATCGTCGAACCGTATTGCGAGAAATACCCAGTCGTCGGGCAATTTCCCGTATTGGTATCTGGTCACGTAAGTGCCAGCGTCTAATGATGCCGAGTAGTGCCACGTCGATCACTCCGATCTACTGCCGCTTAGACAGGGGGAATTGTGCTACGAACGTGGGTCAGTTTCCGATGCAAATTCGTGGGGAAAGTGGGTCAGATTTCAGCGCAACTTAACACGTTGGGATCTGTCACAGGTATTTGACTGTCGTGATGAGACACCAAAGGGTGCCAAGACGGGTATCCGTCGACGACCGGCCCGAGTTCCTCGGCTAACTTTCGCAGAACTGTCCTGCTGCGCGCCCGTTCCGAATCATCGACCTCGCGTGCTCGAGGGATCAGGTACGCTTCGACTTCCTCATACCCCAATCGCGCTGCCTCACCCGCCCTGAATGTCATATCACCCTCATAGATTTATTCATATTGACGAAAAATAGCATAATTGCACATAAAACTGGAATTTCATGCGTGATTTTTGCTTCCTTGTTTTCGTGAGGCTTGCGGGAGTATGTTAACTATTGAGCAAGTCTACTTTGTATTCATTTCGGTCCAAAATCTCGAGGATGGTTTTCGTTAGATTGGCCAATGCTGCAAATGCAATTTCTAGCTTGTCTGGGACAGGCGAGGCTTTCGGACATTCATGCTTGTCGGAAGTTATCGAAAGCCCTCCATTTCTGTGCAATTGATTCACGTTACTACATGAGCATGCATGCAATTACACTCAGTAAAAAACTTCAACTAGCATTCAGTAAGCTGTCTCCAAAACACAAAGCCGATTGAGCACCGGAGGTCACACAGCGGTTACATGAATTTGAAAGCTGGGAGAAAAAGAAAAAAGGGTTACACGCCGAAGCATGTAACCCTTTGATCCTACTGCTAAATTCTGGTGCCGGAGAAGAGAATCGAACTCCCGACCTTCTCATTACGAATGAGCTGCTCTACCAACTGAGCTACACCGGCAAAGAGCCCGGATTATAGCAAACAAACTTGCGCGTTTGCTAGTATCGGCGTGCCACTATTGCAATATTTACACTGCTTCCTGGTGGTAGCTGGTGACCAGAGCCACTTCGTCACGGGAGCCCAGGAACACCGGCACGCGCTGGTGCAGTTTTTCCGGCTGGATGTCGAGGATGCGCTTCTTGCCATCGGTCGCCATGCCGCCGGCCTGCTCCACGATGAAGGCCATCGGGTTCGCTTCGTACATCAGGCGCAGGCGGCCTGGCTTGGATGGATCCTTATTGTCGGCCGGGTACATGAAGATGCCGCCGCGGTTCAGGATACGATGCACGTCGGCCACCATGGAGGCGATCCAGCGCATATTGAAGTCGGTGCCGCGCGGGCCGGTGGTGCCGGCCAGCAGTTCGCCGATATAGCGCTGCACAGGTGCGTGCCAGTGACGCTGGTTCGAGGCGTTGATCGCGAATTCCTTGGTCTTGGCAGGAATCTGCATATTGCGCTGGGTCAGGACCCACGAACCCATCTCACGGTCCAGGGTGAAGCAGTTCACGCCGTTGCCGGTGGTGAGCACCAGCAGGGTCTGCGGACCGTACAGGGCGTAGCCGGCCGCCACTTGCTTGGCGCCTGGCTGCAGGAAGTCTTTCTCAGTCGGCTCGGTCATGCCTTCCGGCGCTTTCAGCACGGAGAAGATGGTGCCGATCGAAACGTTGACGTCGATGTTGGAGGAGCCGTCCAGCGGATCGAACACCAGCAGGTATTCGCCTTTCGGGTAGCGGTTAGGGATCGGGTGGATGTCTTCCATTTCTTCCGATGCCATGGCTGCCAGGTGGCCGCCCCACTCGTTCGCTTCCAGCAGGATTTCGTTGGAGATCACGTCCAGCTTCTTCTGGACTTCACCCTGCACGTTTTCGCTTTCCAGCGCGCCCAGCACTTCGCCCAGCGCGCCCTTGCCGACGCTGTGCGAAATGGTTTTGCATGCGCGGCCTACCACCTCGATCAGGAGGCGCAGTTCCGCTGGAATGCTGTGGTGCTGGCGTTGTTCTTCAACGAGGTATTGGGTCAGGCTGATACGTTTCATTATTTCCCTAGGTTTGTACTAATTAATTTGCGAGTGCTTTGCTGACCACTTCCATCACGTCGTTGGACAGCTTGGAGGCGGCGGCGACTTTTTCCAGTGCGTGGCGCATATGAACCTGCAGCGCCGGTGCGTAACGGCGCCAGCGGTCCATGCTGCGCGCCAGGCGGGCGGCAACCTGCGGGTTCAGGGCGTCGAGCTTGATCACATGCTCGGCCCAGAATTCGTAGGCGCTGCCGTCGGCGGCGTGGAATTGCGACGGGTTGTTGTTGCAGAAGCTGAACAGCAGGCTGCGGGCGCGGTTCGGATTCTTCAGCGTGAAGGCGGGATGCTTCATCAGCTCCCGCACCTTGGCCACATTGGTGTGCGGCGCCGAGCCCTGCATGGCGAACCATTTGTCCACCACCAGCGCTTCGCCCTTGAAGTCCTTGTAGAACGCATCGAGCTGCTTGCCGGCGTCGGCGCCGCTGTGGATCAGCGACGAGAGCGCGGCGGCGCGGTCGGTCATATTCGTGGCGGCGGCAAACTGCTCGCTTGCCAGCTTGACCGCTTCTGCATTCGCTTGCACCAGCAGGTAGGCCAGCGCCACGTTTTTCAAGCCGCGCTTGCCGGCCGAAATGGCGTCAGGGCTGTAGGGGCCGGGCGTGGCGTTGGCGCCGTACACTTGCAGCAGTTCGGCGCGCAGCGCAGTGCCGATGGCGTGGCGCATGAACTGGCGCGCGCTGTGGATTGCTTGCGGGTGCACCACTTCCATCTGCTCGGCGATGATGGTTTCCGACGGCAGGATCAGGCATTGCTCGCGGAAGGCGGCATCCAGGTCCGTGTCGGTCAGCACGGCGCGCAGGGCGGCAATGTAGGTGTCGTCCAGCTTCAGCGGCCTGTTGTCCAGTACCGCCTGGGCCAGCGACAGCAGGCGTTCCATGGCCAGGCGCTGGCCGGCTTCCCAGCGGTTGACCGGATCGCTGTCGTAGCGGAACAGGTGCAGCAGTTCTTCGTCGGTGTATGGGTATTCCAATACCACCGGGGCGGAGAAGTCGCGCAGGATCGACGGCACCGGCGCATGCGCTACGCCTTCAAAGCGGAAGGTCTGTTCTTCGGCAGTCAGTTCCAGCACGCGGGTTGGGATCAGGTCCTTGCCGGCGCTATCCAGCAGGCCCACGGCGACCGGGATGTGGAAAGGCTTCTTGTCCTTCTGGCCCGGCGTGGCGGGGCAGGACTGGCGCAGCGTCAGTTCGTACACCTTCTTGGCGCCGTCGTGACGGCCGCTTGCGCTGACCACCGGCGTGCCGGCCTGGCTGTACCAGCGCTCGAACTGTTTCAGGTCGCGCTGGTTGGCATCGGCCATCGCGGCGCGGAAATCATCGCACTGCACGGCCTGGCCGTCATGGCGTTTGAAGTACAGGTCCATGCCCTTGCGAAAGCCTTCCCGGCCCAGCAAGGTCTGGTACATGCGCACCACTTCTGCGCCCTTTTCGTACACGGTCACCGTGTAGAAGTTATTGATCTCGACGAAGGAGTCTGGACGCACCGGGTGCGCCATCGGACCCGCGTCTTCCGGGAACTGTGCCTGGCGCAGCGTACGCACCTGGTCAATGCGGGTGACGGCGCGGCCACTGTCGGTGCCGATCATGTCGGCGCTGAATTCCTGGTCGCGGAACACGGTCAGGCCTTCCTTCAGCGACAGCTGGAACCAGTCACGGCACGTGACGCGGTTACCGGTCCAGTTGTGGAAGTATTCGTGGCCCACCACGGCTTCGATCCCGGAGTAGTCGATGTCGGTTGCAGTGCGCGGATTGGCCAGCACGAACTTCGTATTGAAGATGTTCAGGCCCTTGTTCTCCATCGCACCCATATTGAAGTCGCTCACGGCGACGATCATGAAGCGGTCCAGGTCCAGTTCCAGGCCCCAGCGCTCTTCGTCCCAGCGGATCGAATTCTTCAGCGACTCCATGGCGTAGTCGGTCTTGTCGAGGTTGCCCTCTTCCACCCACACCTGCAGCAGCACCTCGCGGCCGGATTTCAGCTTGTATTTCTCTTCCTGGCATACCAGGCGTGCCGCCACCAGCGCGAACAGGTAGGACGGCTTCTTGAACGGGTCTTCCCACTTGGCGTAGTGGCGGCCGTCGTCCAGGTCGCCCTCCTCCAGCAGGTTGCCGTTGGAGAGCAGCACAGGGTATTGCTGCTTGTCCGCGCGCAGCATCACGGTATAGCGCGCCATGACGTCCGGACGGTCAGGGAAGTAGGTGATGCGGCGGAAGCCTTCCGCCTCGCACTGTGTGTAGAAACCGCTGCCGGAGGTGTACAGGCCGGACAGCGTGGTGTTTTCCACCGGCGCGCAAGTCGTTTCGATTTCCAGCAATACATTGACCGGCGCATTGCGGATGGTCAGGGTGTTGTTTTCAATGAAATATTGACTTGGATTTAACTCCACGCCATTCATGCGCAGTGCGACCAGTTCGATGGCTTCGCCTTGCAAGACCAGGTCGCGGCTCTTGCTGTCCGGGTTATGGCGCAGCTGGACGCGGTTGGCGACGATGGTGCAGTCCGGATCGAGGTCAAAGCCCAGTTCCACAGTCTCCACCAGGTAGCTGGGCGGGGTGTAATCTTTACGATAAATCGTTTTCGGGCTGTCGGTACGCATGGTGTGGGCGAGCGAGGACAAAGAAGGCTATTTTACCAATACCGGGCGAGGGGCACGCCCGATTCTTTTCCCTTGTTCTTCTGGCAGTAACATTCTGTAATAATTAGGTGAAATGTATGTTGCCGGATTAAACTGGCTTATACGGTCTAAAAGGAGTTCTGCCATGAGAGCGCTAGCCATTTTGGTGGCGGCCACCAGTCTGTTACTGAGCGGCTGTGCCACTACCCTGCACAGTAACGTCACAGTTTTCCATGAGTGGCCAAGCGACTTGCAGGACAAATCATATGCCTTTGAAACGCCGGCCCCGGGCGAAGATACGCTGGAATACCGCAGCTACCAGAACCTGGTGAGCGGCGAGCTGGCCAAGCTGGGCTTCACCCAGGCTGCCAGCACCAAGGATGCCAAGCTGCGCGTCGGCATGCAGTTCAGCACCATCGACCACCCGGTCAAGGTTTTGACCGCGACCGACCCGTGGATGGTTGGTCCCGGCCCTTGGGGCTACGGCCCGCGCTGGGGCTACTACCCCTATCGCTATCGTTACTATGGCTTCTACCGCCCCTATTACGATCCGTGGATGTGGGGTCCGATGGAATTCCGCGAAACGATCCAGCACAACTACGACCGCAACCTGCGCGTCACCATCAACAACCTGCAAGGCAAGAAGCTGTATGACGTGACGGTGCAGAACACCAGCCGCAAACAGTCGACGCCGATGGTGATGCCGGCCCTCGTGCAAAGCGCCTTCACCGGCTTCCCGGGTGAGAGCGGCAAGGCCAAGCGCGTAGACCTTGAGCTCCAATAACTTCTTCCGATCGCTGGGGCGGTGGATGCGCGAAGGCGCTTCCACCGCCCTTTTCCGTTCGCCCCGCTGGGAAGGCCTGGCCACCGGGCCGGGCGTTGTTGCGGTCCTGGTGCTGCTGTTGCTCGCGCAGGCAGCACTGTTCCAGCGCCTCTACATCGAAGGGCCGGCAATCTTCTACTGGCAGGCCATCGCTTTTGGCTGGCTGCCTTTTGCCCTGCTGCCTTTTTACGCCTTGCTGACGCGCGGCGCCGGCCCAAGCGGACGTCCGGGCGCTGCGCCCGATATGGCGGTGCTGGTGACGTTGATGCTGGCTCAGTCGGTATGGCTGGAGCTGTTCCTTTGCCTGTGCTTTGGCGGACTGTTGTCCAGCAATGCAAACGGCTGGTCCGTGCGCTACCTGGGGCGCTGGGGCGGATGGATCATGTGGGCCATTCCTGTCACGCTGTCGCTACTCTCGCAACTGGCGCTTCTCGCACGCGGCGGCCGGGGACGGCGCCGGCCATTGGCGCTGGCTGCGGCCCTGATGGTGGGCGTGGTGGCGCTGAACGTCACTGCGCGGCAACCGGAATTCTGGTATCCGGAAAAGGAGCGGGCCGACAGCGAGGACTCCTCGGCACGCTTCCTTAAACTGACGCCGGAATTGCTGGAAGAGCAGCCGGTGCTGCTGGCGCAGCAGCTGGCGGCGCTGGCGCCTCAGCGTCCCGGCAAGGTCGATATGTACGCCCTGACCTTCGCCCCCTATGGCGACGATGTGTTCCGCCGCGAAAGCAAGATGGTGGCGGACGTCATGTCGGCGCGCTTTGATACCGCCGGCCGCACGCTGCAGCTGGTGAACCATATCGACACCGCCGCTTCGCTGCCCTGGGCCACCACACTGAACCTGCAACGCGCCATCCGCAGCGTGGCGCGTACCATGGACAAGGAAGAAGACGTCCTGTTCATCTACCTCACCTCGCATGGCGCGCGGGAGGGGGAATTGGCCGCCAATTTCTGGCCGCTGGAACTCACTGAGCTGACCCCTGAAATGCTGCGCAAATGGCTCGATGAAGCGGGCATCCGCAACCGGGTGATCGCGGTGTCGGCCTGCTTCTCAGGCAGCTGGATTCCGGCGCTGAAAGGCGATTCGACCATGGTGATGACCGCCGCCGACGCCGACCATACATCGTACGGCTGCGGCTATAAGTCCGAGCTGACCTTCTTCGGCCGCGCCATGTTCGACGAACAGCTGCGCAAGGAAACGCGCTCCTTCGAACAAGCCCACGCCGCCGCCCGCGAAATCATCCGCAAGCGCGAAATTGAAGCGGGCAAGGACGATGGCTATTCCAACCCTCAACTCTCCAGCGGTCCCGCTATCCGCGCCAAGCTTGAAGCATTTCAGTGAACGTAGCGGGCAATGAAGTAAATCCCCGCTGCAAAAGTACCCATGCCTGCATATAGACGCCAAGTCAGCTTATGCAGGTCATCTTTCGTTGCGTAAATCCGATCCGCGGTTTCAATCCATTTCTTGATTGCCGCAATATTTTCCCTGATGCCAGTCATGTCCGCCGTCAGTTGGGCAACGTCAGCTTTCAGTTGAGCGACGTCTGCCCTGAGTTGAACAACATAATTTTTTAGTTCGGCAACATCCGACTCCAGCAAACTCAACCTTCTTTCTACTTCGGTCAGCCGTCTATTGAGCTCGCCAATGTCAACGCTCAAGAACGAGGAAACGCATGGCAACGCTTCGCTTAACCGCAATGTCGCCGGCAGCAATTGATCCCGCAGAGAAGGGTAGCTGTCCATAAATTTATGTAAGGCCTCGACCAATGTGGTCAACGCGGTGATGCAATCGGTCATTTCTTTCGCGGATTTGCTCATGACGTCCTCCGTTTTATATTGACCGGAGTTGGACAAGTAGAGCAGCGAAAAGTTCAAAAAAAAGCGGCAGGTATATCCCGCCGCTTCGTCATTGGAAAACATAGCTCTTGTTCCTGGCTCTCAAGGTCTGTTCAAGCACCTTGCTTACCTTAGGGTGCGTTTGCCCGTCCTCTGCACCGATGGTCTCGAGCGTCCTGGTCGCAGTAATCTGCAGGTCGCTCCACCCTTCGCTCCTGGTAGGCAGAACCACGACGCTGCGTGAGCTGGATTCCTCCAAATGAGGCCCTGGGTTACACACCACCTCCGTATCCACCAACTGCCATGATTCCATCGGCAGCCCTTTCAGCACGCGCCGCAGCTTCGTGCCCTCTTCCACGAAAAGGTGCAGGTAGCTGTTTTCCCGAGACTGTACGCAGCGGAAGCCATCGTCAATGTCCATACGCACGCCAAGCGCGCGCACGCCCGGCGCCAGGTTGTAGCGTGCCGTGTCCAGGCGCAAGGAACTGATCGAATCGGTCTCGCCCACCGCAATCGTTTCACGGAACAAACTCACCACCTTGCCGCCGTCCAGGTCAAGGACGGCAACGGCGAAACCGCGCCTTTCTTTGTCAACTTTGCCTTGCCTGCTTCGAACGACGTGAACCAGGGTGGCCAGCGTGAGGCCGGGCTTGACCGGATGCGGCTTGCACGCGACCTCGAACACCTCTTGTGCCTCGCGCTCGAAGTTCAGCTTCAGGCGCGGCCCCAGTACGGCGCCGACCTGTTGCACCTTGCATGGCTCCCGCTCTTGCGCTTCCTCCAGGCTGTTTTCACCTGGCGGCAGTGGGCCCGCAATGACGGCGCTGGCGGCAAGGCACAGTGAGAGCAGGAGTAAAGCGTTCTTCAACATGGGCTGGTAGCGAAACAGTCAATGGCTTTGCAGCAGATGGATATATTCAGGCGCGCTGGAAATGTCGTTGTGTCCGACCGCCGGCACCAGGTGGAAGCGTGCCAGGCCGGGGCGGAAGCTGCGGTACAGTGCCTCGCTGCTGGCGCGCGGGATCACATCGTCAAGTTCGGCGGCGAGGATGGTCGTCGGCGCATTCACTTGCGGCGCATAGCTGGCGGAGTCGTAGCGGTCGCGCAGCAGGAAGCGCACCGGCAGCCAGCTGAAATGGTGTGCCGCCACGACGCCCATGCTGTCGTAGGGAGTGACCAGCACCAGGCGATCCACCGCTCGCACGCTGGCCAGGTGCGTGGCGATGCCGCTGCCCAAGCTGCGGCCGACCAGCGTCACTTGCGGATGCCGGGCGCGCACATATTCGTACAGCGCCTGCGCGTCGGCAAACAAGCCCTCTTCCGTCGGTTCGCCCAGTGTGGCGCCGTAGCCGCGGTAGTGCATCAGGTAGAGCGATTGCCCTGGAAAGGCGGCTTGCAGCTCCCGCAAGCTGCCGTCTACGGCTTCCGCATTGCCGCCGAAGTAGATCACGGCTGCGGGTCCCGGCTGATCATCCAGCGTAACGCCAACGCGCGCGCCGCCGCTCAGCGCCAGCACGGTGCCACCGGTAAAAGTCTGCGGGTAATACAGCATGCTGCGCTGCCGGAAGAAGACCAGCGTACACACGGCGAGATAGACCGCCAGCACCAGCAACAGCAGTGACAGCAGCATGCGCATGGCGGCTTATGCGCGAGCGTCCGCGCGGCCCCAGCTCATGCCCCAGGAGTACAGTGCGACAAACATCATCACGTCCATGAAGATGCCGAACACGAGGTACAGCAAGGGCAGGAACAACAGCGTCATATGGTGCAGCACGTAGGCATGCAGCAGGTACTGCATCGGGAAGGCCAGCGCGAAATAAGCTAGCGTGCAGACGGTCAGTCCCACCTTGCGCCATAGCGAAAAGCCGAATACGTAGTAGGTCAGGCCCAGGCCCCACGGCATCATGAACAGGAAGATCAGCGCCATGGTCAGCGCATCGCTCAGGTAGCGCGATGCGTCGTAGGGGAATTCGCCAGGAAAGAAATGGAAGAAGGCCAGCGCCGTGGCTTGCACCAGCAGGCAGGCGCGCACGACGTACTGCAACGGAAGGAAACGGTCGCGCGACACCAGGAAAGTGGCCAGCAAAGCGATCACGCAACCCACCAGCGCAATCCACCAGAGCTGGTTGCCCGGTTCGCCGGCCGGCAGCAGCGGGTATGGCAAGTCAAGGTAATAGGAACCCAGGTCGACCTGGCGCACCGCCACGCTGCCCGCCGGCGCAATGCGCGGCAGCCAGAACTCGAACACTCCCCGCCACAGCGCCAGAATGGGCGACAGCAGGCAAAGCAGCAGGATAGTGAACACCGCCGGCAGGACCAGCGAACCAAGCAGATTGCTGCGGCTTAGCTTGATCTGGTACATCGCGCGGTGCAGCTGGATCGCACTTCCGCCAAAGCCGCGGAAGCGCATGTCGTCGATCTTGCGCTGCAATGCATTCAATTGCTTCACGCTCAGAATTCCTTGAACAGTGCCGCTTCCAGGCCGCGGCGGTTGTAGTAAGGGTTATGGTAAGCCTCGGCGCGCAGCTGGAAGCCGTAGGTCGGGGCCAGCCATTTGCGCCAGGTACCGCTGACCACATTGCTGCGGAAGTTCACCAGCAAGTCGTTGCTGCCCGCGCCGATGTACTGGTATGCCTCTTCGCCGATATCGTAGCGCAGTGCGATGTATTGCTGCTTGTCGTAGCCCCAGGTGGCGGCAACGTACTTGGCGTTCGCCATCACGCTGCCCGGATTGCTGCGGTTGATGCGGACACCTCCCTGGAGCACCCATGCGCTTGGCAGGTACCAGGAAAGTCCGAAGAGCACGCTACGGTCGCGGTGGCCGTCGCGCGCGTTGACCGCCGTCAGGCCGAGAGTGGCGATGACGCTGCGGTCCGCGCCGAGCTTGCGGTTGATGACCGCGTCGAAGCGTGCCTGCGGGTAGAAGAAACTGCTGCCGTAGCTTGCGCCCAGGCCGCCGTACCAGTCTTCATTGATCACGTGGGTAACGCCGCCCACCACCAGCGTGCCATGCGCGCCGAACTGGTTGGCATTGACCAGGTCCGCGTTCCACACCGTGGCGTCGGAAGTGCGCAACGTGCCGCGCACGAATTGCTGGTTCCAGTCGCCCAGGTCGCCGGTCAGGCTGTGGTGCAGCAGGCCCGCCTCGATGGTGCCGCCGGACGTGGACTGCGCGGTGGCGCCGCCCATCGCTGCCAGCAAGGCGCAGCACAGGGTTAACTTACGATTCATGAATGCTCCGTGTCAGGATGTCCTTGATGCGCTCGGCGGCGAAGCCGTCGCCAAAGGGGTTGGGCGCTGAACGCATGGACGCATAAGCCTTCTCATCGGCGCGCAACTCGTCGACTGCGGCGATGATGGCGGCGCTCTCGGTGCCGATCAGGCGCCCGCCGCCGCTTGCCACCAGTTCCGGCCTCTCCGTCGTTTCGCGCAGGATCAGCACCGGCACTTGCAGGCAGGCCGCCTCCTCCTGGATGCCGCCGGAGTCAGTCAGCACCAGCCAGGATTGGCGCAACAATTGCAGCGTGGTCGAATAATTCAGCGGGCGTGTCAGGAAGATGCGTTCCGAAATTTCTTCCGGCAGGTCGGTGAATACTTCGTCCACCGTGGCACGGATCTTGGGATTGCTATGAACCGGCCATACGATCACCAGGTCTTCATCCGCCAGAAGCAGTTGGCGTACCGTGGTGGAAATCGACATCAGTGGGCGCCCCAGGTTTTCGCGGCGGTGCGCCGTGATGAAGACGAGCCGCCGGCCCGGCAGCACATGGCGCAGTCCGCGCAGCTGGCTGCCGGACATTTCATCCGGGTTGGCCAGCAGCTCCTTGTCGCTGGTGGCCAGGCGCACCGCATCGACAATGGTGTTGCCTACCATGTGGACGCGGCTCTCGTTGATATTCTCGCGCAGCAGGTTCAGGCGCGCATTCTCCGTCGGCGCGAAATGCCAGTCAGCCAGGCGGCCAATCAGTTCGCGGTTCTTCTCTTCCGGGAAGGGATTGTAAGGATTGTGCGAACGCAGGCCCGCTTCCACGTGGCCGACCGGGATGTGCTGATAAAAGGCCGCCAGCGCCGCCATCGCCGCACTGGCCGTATCGCCGTGCACCAGCACAGCGCCAGGTTTGACCGCCTCGAAGGCGGCACCGAGTTTTTCCAGCAGCATGGCCGACAAGTGGTGCAGCGCGTCGTTGGTACGCTGCAGCGGCAGGCTGAAATCGGGCAGGATCTTGAAGAAGCGGTACATCGGGTCGGCCATGTCCTCATGCTGGCCGGTATGCAAGAGCAGCGGCTCAAGGCCATTCTGCTTCAGCGCGTAATAGACCGGCGCCATCTTGATGATTTCGGGCCGGGTGCCCATGCAGAGGAGGATCGTTTTTGCGCCCAATGTGGTTTCCTGTGTCAGGTGATGTTAGCGGCGGGGATCACGTAGCCAAGCTCACGCGCCCACACGGTGCCATGCGCCACCGTGCCTTCGGTTACACGGACTTCCGCCGCAGTCACCGTGGTCTCCACGGCGACCGATCCGAGCACCGTGCCGGCTCCGATCTCAATGGTTTTCTCGCACACCAGCGGGCCATGGATGATACATCCCGGGCCGATGGTCATATTGCCGCTGCAAACGACAGCGCCGTCGATCCGCGCACCTGCCTGCACCTGCAGGTCGCCGTGGCATTTGATGCTGCCTTCGACCAGGGCGTGCGCGCCAACGGTCATGCTGCCGCGCGCCACCAGGCTGCCGAAGTGGAAGGATGCTTCAGGCACCTCAAGGTCGCCGCCGGCCAGCCAGCGGTTGGCGGAATCGTCCAGCAGCTTGGCGGGACGCTCGAGCACCTTGCGCGTAGCCGGTTGCGGCAGCGGCGCCGGCACCGTATCGCCGAAGCGGATGGTGGGCGCGTGCATGCGGCCGAAACGGGTTTCGCCATGCAGCACCAGCTCCTGGTTGGCCGAGACGCGGCCGAACAGGCGCGCACGGCGGCTGGCGACAAAGCGGGTGTCGCTATGGGCCCAGCGCAGCACGTCGCATTGCTCTCCCAGCGTGATGTCGCCGCGCGCCAGCAAGGCACGGAAGGAATTCCCGCTGCCGGTGTTGATCGCGCCGGAGGCAAAGACTTCCTTCTCGTAGAGCATGTCCTGGCCCAGTTCCAGCGCGGCAGTGCCCAGCACCAGCTGATCCACCGTCGCGGCGCCTATTTCCTGTTCGCTGATGACGGCCTTGCCGTCTGCGCCGACCAGCTGGTAGCGGTCGCCCGTCGCAAGGCGGCCGCTGCGCGCCACCGTGGACTTGCCAGTCACTTGCGCCATCTCGGCAAACTGCTCGTTCAGGAACTGGCGGAAACGATTGGCGAAGTGCTTGATGTTGCCGTCGTATTCGCGCACCACCTTCAGCGGCTGAGCGTCGCGCCGCACACGCCACTCGACGAGTGAAGGCAGCAGCGGCAGCAGGAACAGCACTATCTGGCAGGTGAAAAACAAGATGATCCAGCTCATGTCTTGGCCTCCGGCTGGCGGTAACGCGTTGTCTTGTCCCATTCCAGTTTGCGCTTGAACATCCAGTCGAACACCACCTGGTTGAAGGTGGCGATGGTGATGGACAAGAGGCTGACCAGGAACCCGAAATAATTGAGTGGCATCAGGCGTATGCGATGGCGGCTGCCATCAAGGTAGACCGCGGCGCCAATCTCAAAAAACGCGGCGAAATTGCCCAGTGCGCTATACGACATCAGGCAGAACAAAGCCAGCACGCCGGTCAGCCAATGGTTGGCATCGGCGTAGAACAGGATGATGGCCAGCGCCCAGCCAGCCAGCAGTATGGGCGACATGGCGAATACGCCCAGCAGCAACATGCCGTCCAGCTTTTCGCGCAGCGAGACCTTGTCGCTCGCCAGCAGCCCGCCGGCATAGCGGAAGGCGGCCTGGTTATGGCCTTTCGACCAGCGCATGATCTGGCGCACGCGCACCGGCCATGTTTCCGGCACTTCTTCGTAGCACTCGGAGCGGTTTTCGTAAGCGGTTTTCCAACCCTTCAGCAGAAGGCGGTATGTCAGGTCCGTATCTTCAGCCAGCGCGTCTTCATGCCAGCCGCCGATCGCCTCCAGTGCGCTGCGCCGCACGCCGCCCACAGTTCCGCCGTATTGCGGCACCAGGGCCAGGTTCATGCGCGCCTGCTGGTCGACCTGGTAGCCGCCGGAGCGCTCCATGTCCAGCAGGCGTGTCAGCAGGTTGCTGCCGGTATTGAGCGGGACCACGCGGCCCATCACTGCGCCCACTTCGGGGTCGAAGAACGGCGCCACCAATTGGCGCAGCAGGCCGCGGCCCGGCACGTAGTCGGCGTCGAACACGATCAGGATGTCGCTGTCGACCAGGGCGGTGGCGTCCTTCAGAGCGGCCGCCTTGCCTGGCTTGCCCTCCGTGCGGTGGAATGGCGTAATGCGCCCCGGATTGGCGGCGGCGATTTCGTCGATGATGCGGCGCGTATCGTCGGTCGAACGGTCGTTGACCGGCATGATGCGCAGGCGCTCGCGCGGGTAGTCCACGTCCAGCAAGGCGCGCAGCGAATCCGCGATCACGGCTTGCTCGTTATGCGCAGCCACCAGCACCGTGACGCTCGGCCAGTTGCCGCTGTCAACGTCCAGGTAGGGATGGCGCTGCGCTCCGAACAGGCGATTGATGGTGAAGTAGTAGTGGCGCACGGTGTACACCAGCACCAGCGTAATCACGCCCCAAAGCAGGTAGAGCATGACGGTTAGCGTGCGCGAACTCAATACGGTGGGGTGGCGCGACTGGATCTGGTCAGTGACGCCGATCCAGTTGCCCTGCGACTTCTTGTGCAGGGCTGATGTCGGGTCGAGGCTGAAGGCCGGCGCCGCCTTGGCAAGCGCGGCAGCCGCGGGAGCAGGTTCTGCCGGGGTGGCGAACGCCAGCGACAGGGATAAACACCATCCGGCAAACGCGGCGATGAATTGCAGGGCGAAGCGACGTCGTTCTGTCATCGTACGGATTCCTGCCGGAGCGGCGAAGTTATGCGTTTTGCCATTCTAGCAAATCAACTTTTGGTTTTGTCAACCGTTGCAACGGATGGCAACGGGGAGAACGGGCCTGCCAATTGCCCGCCAAGGTCGGTCGCCACCGGCGTCTCGGTGCCGTATTCAGCCGGCCAGGCAGACGGCAGGTACAGCGTGCCGAACAGGCGGTCCAGCACGGGCAGCATGGCCGCAAAATTGCGGTCCACGTGGTCGTGGCGAGTGTGGTGCCAATGATGAAAAGCCGGCGTCGACAGCAGCCATTCAAGCGGCCCAAGGCGCCAGCGGAGATTGGCATGAATGAAGAAACCCCAAATCGTACCCAGCAGGATCACCGCCACCGGCGTCGTGCTGCCTGCAAGGCTTGGTCCAGCCAGGCCCAGCACATACAAAGGCAACAGGCCGCACAGACGACTCAACAACAAATCGATCGGATGGGCCCGCGTATTTGTCAGGAAATAGACGTGGGTGGCGCTGTGGTGCACAGCGTGGAAACGCCATAACGGCGGCCAGCGATGGGCCAGCCGGTGCATCCAATACGCTCCCAGGTCGCTGACCAGCAGGGCCAACAGCAGGCGCGGCGCCAGTGGCAAGGCGGCCAGGGTTTGCGGGACGACGGCCGGCAACAGCATGCGCGAGAGCTGGGCTGCCAGCGCCAGCGGCGCCGCCAGCAGGATCAAGGGCAGCAGGCTATTGGCGAAGTAATAGAACAGGTCGGGCCAGCGCTGGCGCTCGCCAGGCTGGGCCTGGCGAACTGCAAAATAGCGTTCAAGCGGCAGGAAGATCGCGCACAGCACACACAGCCATACCGTCAACCGCAAAACCTGTTCGGCAATGGCTGCCAAGGGCGCCCTGCTATCAGGATTGACGGCGGCGGCGCATGGCCAGCGCCAGCAGGCCGAGGCCGGTCAACATGGTCAGCATGGTGGCTGGCTCAGGCACGCCGGCAGGTGGAACGTTCTGATCCGGCGTGTCGACCAGGAACAGGGAAACACCATCCAGCAGCGAGAACGGCGGGTGACCGGTCGGGGTACCTGCAGCGAGGAAGGACAGCAAACCATCGCTGGCCTTGGCGGTAAACGAGAAGGTTTCCTGCATCCAACCGCTCGAGCTATGGTTGCCGTTGGCATAGGCTGCGGTCTCAAAAGTGTTGCCGCCGACGTTGACAGTCCATTTTTCCGTGGTGTCACCGGAGAAGCCCCACTGCTGGGCAGCGGCCCATTCGAAGGACAGCGTGTAAGTCTGGCCGACAACCAGGTTGATGGCTTGCTGGATCGGGACGACGCCATAAGCGCCGTCAGCAGCGATGAAGTTGCCGCCGTTGATGCTGGTAGCCAGCGCGTTGTTGCCGCCGTTTTTGTCGCTCCACAGCTTCAGCGCCTGGTCGTTCGGGCCATTGAACCAGGTCCAGGCGCCGGTCGTGTCGGCCGAGCCGGCAGCGAACACAAAGTTATAGCCGCCTGGAGAGGTCCAGTTGGAAACGGAAGTGTTGTAGTCAACCTGGCCGGTGCCGCTGGAGGTCAGCTCAAAGCCGCCGTTCTGTACCAGGTTGACCGGCCCAGCCTGGGCCACCGAAGCCAATACCAGTGCAAGCATTGCCATGAAGGTTTTCATAGTTCTTCCTTGAAATTCGAATGTCTTGATGGCATTCAAGCAAGGAATATGCCAAAGCAACTAGCTCAGCTGTAAACCATTGAGCGCAATGAGTGTTTCTTTGTGGTAATTCATATTATTGATATGCCAAATTCAGTTAGTGTAAAGAAATCCGACACTAACTGGTTCGACATTCAGCGGTAGTACGCTTCGCTGGCGAAGGTGATGAGGCCGATCAAAGCCACCGCACTAAGCAGGACGATGAGAAGGCGTCCAAATTTCGGGTTGCCGTCATTCTCATCGGCTGGGCGGTTCTGGTCGGTCATATTCAATTCAAGGCAAGAGGATGGTGGAACCCGTGGTGCGGCGCGCTTCCAGGTCCTGGTGCGCCTGCCCAACGTCCGCCAGATTATACCGCTGGTTAATATCGATCTTGACGGCGCCGCTGCCCACCACATCAAACAGCGACCTGGCGCAGGCATCCAGGTCCTCGCGTGTGGCCGTAAAGTTGCCGAGCGCAGGACGGGTCAGGTAAAGCGAACCGCGTGAGGCGAGCTCGCCCAGCGAGAAATTGGCCACCGGGCCGGAGGCATTGCCGAAGCTGACCATCATGCCGCGCGGGCGCAGGCAGTCGAGGGAACCGATAAAAGTGTCCTTGCCGATCGAATCGAATACAGTGGAAACGCCCTTGCCCCCGGTGATCTCGCGCACGCGCTCGGTGAAGTTTTCCGTGTTGTAGTTGATGGCATGGGTCGCGCCGTGCTTCAGCGCCATCGCCACTTTTTCGTCGGAACCGGCGGTGCCGATCAGGTTCACGCCCAGTGCGCGCGCCCACTGGCAGGCAATCAGTCCCACGCCACCCGCAGCCGCGTGGAACAGGATGGTGTCGCCCTTCTTGAGTGGCGCAGCGGAGTGGAACAGGTACTGCACCGTCATCCCCTGCAGCATCATGGCCGCAGCGGTATCGCTGCCGATGGCATCCGGCAGCTTGACCAGCAGGCTGGCCGGCAAATTGCGCACCTGGGCGTAGGCGCCGTTCGGGCGGCCCGCATAGGCCACGCGGTCGCCCACGCGCACATGGGTGACGCCCTCGCCCACCGCCTCCACCACGCCGGCGCCTTCCTGGCCCAAACCAGCGGGCAGCGGCTGCGGATAAAGGCCGGTGCGGAAATAGACGTCGATGAAATTCAGACCGATCGCCTCGTGCCGTAGCGTCACTTCGCCGGGGCCCGGCGCACCGACTTCAACATCCACGTATTCCATGACTTCCGGTCCGCCGGTGCGGGACATGCGGATTGCCTTGACCATCATGCGGCTCCTTCCGATTGAGAGACTGCCTGCAATTGCGACAGCACCAGGTGTGCCGTCGCGAGGTTGGTGGCGCAGGTGACGTTGTGCACGTCGCAGGCCCGCACCAGGGCGTTGATATCCGGTTCGTGAGGCTGCGGCGTCATCGGATCGCGCAGGAAAATGATGGCGTCGACATGGCCTTCGACCAGCATGGAGCCGATCTGCAGATCGCCGCCCAGCGGGCCTGAGTGCTTGCGATCCACAGCCAGGCCCACTTCCGCTATCAGGCGGCCGCCGGTGGTGCCGGTCGCGCACAGCTTGCAGGTGCGAAGGAAGTCGGCGTACTCGCGGGCCAGCGCGATCATGTCGTCTTTTTTCTTGTCGTGGGCAATCAGGGCAATGCGGGGCGTCATTTCTCTTTACCTTTCACATTCGACAGCAGATAAATACCGGCCAGCACCAGGGCCGTCCCCGCCAGCTGCCAGCTGGTCACGGGTTCGGACAGGATGACGGCGCCAAAGAACAGGGTCGACACAGGACCAATCATAGCCGCTTGCGAGGCCGGGCCGGCGCCGATGCGCTGCACGGCGGTCATGGTCATGAACACTGGCATCACCGTGCACAGGATGCCGTTGATGAGCGACAGGCCATACACCTCCATCGGCTGCACCAGCAGCGCAGCGGGACGCAGCACGAAGAACTGGCCGATGCAGGCGGCGCTCGAGACGCACATGGCATACGACACCAGGCGCAGCGCACCCAGGCGCTTGACCATTTCGCCTGAGCCCAGCAAGTACAAGGCGTAGGCGATGGCGGAGCCCAGCACCAGCAGCGAGCCGAGGGCCACATTGCTCATGCCGCGCTGCAGGTCGTGGAAGAACACCAGCACAATGCCGGCGTAGGCGGTAAACAGCGACAGCCACTGGGCGCGGCTGATGTGCTGCTTGAGCCAGATCGCGCCTGCCAGCAGGACGAAGGTCGGGGTCAGGAACAGGATCAGGCGCTCCAGGCCGACCGTAATGAATTGCAGGCCGAGGAAGTCGAGGTAGGAAGACAGATAGTAGCCGACCAGTCCCAGGCCGACCAGGCGCCAGGCATCGGCACGGGTCAATGGCGCCTCGCTGCGCATCTTCCACAGCGCGATGGCGGCGAAGACCGGCAGCGAGAACAGCATGCGGAAGGCGATCACCGTTACGGCGTCCAGGTGGTAACGGTATAGCAGCTTGGCCACGATGGCCTTGGTTGAAAACAGGATGGCGCCGCCGATTGCGATTGCCAATCCGCCAAGATAGGCGGCACGTTTGCCTTGCGCTTCCTGTGTGACTATTTCCATGCCACCATTGTAGCGGCAAGCTGGCGGCCTTGCTGGCGACGAAAAAAAAGGCGGGCTTGCGCCCGCCCTGCCTTGTTTCCGGCCTTGTTTAGTACACGTTGACGGAGGCCTGGCCCGCCGTCACCGCAGCCGTGGTCACCTTGGCGATGACATTCGCCGGCGCGTTGCCGCCCACCAGCTTGTTGACCTGCTTGAACTGCGCGGTCAGCGCGCCTGGCGTCAGCGTCACCACGGTGAAGCCTTGTGCGTCGGTGTTCACGTGGCGCAGGTGCGGGTTGCTGTTCAGGCCCGCCAGCTGCTGCGCCAGCGGCACCAGTTGGCCGCTGAAGCTGGCGTCGGACTTGAGGCCGGACAGCACGGCATCCACGGTCGCATCCAGCGCCGCTTCCGGTACGCCCTTCGCAGCCAGCGCACCGCGCAGTTGCACGGTCAGCGTGGCAGCCAGCGAATCGACGGTTGGCGATGCCTTGCCCATGGTGTAGTCCAGCAGGTTGAGGTCCAGGTCGATGGTGCCCAGGTTCGGCACCGGAAGGTGCAGCGGCCAGGACACCAGGGTGGCCAGTTCCGCGCCCAGGCTGGCTGCCGCATCGCGCAGGTAGATGAAGAAGGAATCGGAGCTGACGCCGGCCGATACCAGGTCCACCATCACCGGCGTGCCGCCGCCCGCCGCATCGTAATCGTCGCTCACGGTGCCGGCGAAGAAGGAGTGGATGTCGCCGGTCAGCGCCACCACGTTGCCGATGGCGTTGGTCTTCAGGTGCGACATCAGGGCCTTGCGCTCGGCGTTATAGCCGTCCCATTGGTCGCAGTTGATCAGGAATTTGCGGAAGTAAGGCGCCAGTGCAGTCGCCTTGCCGGAAGCGATCACGAATGGCGACGCTGCCTTGTTGGCCTGGATGTCGGCCTTGATGTAGCCGACCGCGATGCCCTGCGCCGCTGCGGTAGCCTGCGCCGTGGCGCTGCCGCCAGCCTTGGCCACGTTTTCCGCCTGGCCGAACGCCAGCACGGCCACGCCGGCCTGGGTCGACGTCAGGCCGGCGCCGACTGCCGCTGTCAGGCGTGCGCTGGTGTCGCCGCCGCCGGCAGCAGCGCCGGCGATGGCCATGGCGGCAGCACCTGCCACCGGAGCCGAGGCGCCGGAAGTCATTGCGCCGACGATGGCGGACGCCACCACCACATTACCGCCGGTCGAGGTGGCGGCGGCGGTACCGATATTGGAGGCAACGGTAGGTATTGCCTGCAGTGCGAACAAGGTGGCGATGGCGTCGGTGCCGTTCAAGCCCATACGCAGCAGCGAAACTTCATTGCCCCACAGCTTCCAGGTTGCGCTGGATGCCTTCATGGTGGACTTCCACCAGTCGCGCTGGGTGGCGCCCAGCATGGCGACGCCGGTCAGCGGATCGGCGCCGGCGCCGGTGGCGCCCGCAATTTTCTGGCCCTCGACGAAGGTGTACAGGTCCTGCGCCACCAGGTAGCGCGCGCCGACGCTGCCCAACGGCAAGCCGGTGGCCGGGTTTGGCGTCTGTTCCGGCACCACGTGGTCGGCACGGTACAGGCGTTCGTCGGTCATCACCAGCTGCATCAGCTTGCCGAACTTGAAGTCGCGGTAGATCTTGATGTTCTGGAAGCTGGTCGCACCGCTGTCGAAGGTGACGTCGGCCGGCATGAATTCGAACCAGGCCTGGTTGGCGCTGCGGCGGCGCGGCGTGTCATGCTTCTCGCCTTCGGCGTAGGTCTGGGTATCGCCCCAGCAGTCATCACTGAATTCGTGGTCATCCCAGATCGCGATGAAGGCGAAGCGCTCGTGCAGGGCCTGCAGGCGGCTGTCGGTACGGTATTTCTTGTACAGGTAACGGTAGTCGGCCAGCGTGGTCGCGTATTTGGCGCCCGAAGTGCCGTTCTTGAAAGTGCCGTTGGGCAGGGTCAGGGCGCTCAGGCCGCTGTGCCGTGCTTCGACGGAGCCGGCCTGGAAGGCTTCGCCCACGGTCTCGTAAATGTAGTCGCCCAGGTGGACGATGAAGTCCAGCTGCTCGTTCTTGGCGATGTGGTCCATCGCGCCCCAATGGTTGATGCTCCAGTCCTGGCAGGTCATGTAGGCGAACTTCAGCTGGTCGACGCTGGCGTCGGCTGCCGGTGCGGTCTTGAAGCGGGCCACGTTGGAGCGGACGTCGCCTGCGGTGAACTGGTAGAAGTAGACCTGGTTTGGCTGCAGCCCGGTGACCTTGTTGCGGATCGTGTTGTCGAAATCGGCGTTCAGTTCCAGCTGTACGTCGACTACGGCGGCGCCGTCCAGGGCCTTATTGCTGCCCAGGGCGGCGGCGTTATCGGCTGTGGTGACTTGCAGACGTATAGTTACGCCACTCGTGGTCGTGACGGTGGCGACGTCGTCCATGGAGGCGGGGACCACGCGGGTCCACAGCATGATGCTGTCGGAGCGCGGGTCGCCGGAGGCAACGCTTTGCGGGAATTTCCAGTTGGCGCCGGACGCCGGCGGGGTGCCAGGTGCTGGCGCAGGGCTGGTAGTGCCGCCGCCGCAACCGGCCAGGCCGCCGGTAGCGGCCGATACAGTAATAAAGCCGCCCAATTTGATAAATTGCCGACGATCCATAGGTCTCCTTCATTGTAAAAGTGTTGTTTTACGATATTAACTTTACAAGCCGATGAAATGCCCCGAGGAAATCTACTAAACATTCCTTCCGAGGTTAAAGTCGCGCAATTGGTCGCGCCGGCGCGACAATTTTCCAGAGGGGCCGGTATGCTAGAATGTCGCCCTCGATTGCATACCGTCTAAGGAAATTTGAACATGGCTGGACACAGCAAATGGGCCAATATTAAGCACAAAAAGGCTGCAACAGACGCCAAACGCGGCAAAATCTGGACCCGCCTGATCAAAGAAATCACGGTGGCGGCACGCATGGGCGGGGGCGACCTGAACTCCAACCCGCGCCTGCGCCTTGCAGTCGACAAGGCGGCTGACGCCAATATGCCGAAGGACAATGTGAACCGCGCGATCACCCGCGGCACGGGCGGCGGCGACGGCGCCAACTACGAAGAAGTCCGCTACGAAGGCTACGGCATCGGCGGCGCGGCGATCATCGTCGACTGCATGACCGATAACCGGGTACGTACCGTGGCTGAAGTGCGCCATGCCTTCAACAAATACGGCGGCAATATGGGCACTGAAGGCTCCGTGGCCTTCATGTTCCAGCACACCGGCCAGTTCCTGTTCGCACCGGGCACCGACGAAGCCAAGCTGATGGACGCTGCGCTGGAAGCCGGCGCCGAAGACGTGGTGACCGACGAAGAAGGCGGCATCGAAGTGCTGTGCGGCCCGCACGATTTCGCAGGCGTGAAAGACGCACTGGAAGCGGCAGGTTTCAAGGCGGAAGTGGCGGAAGTGATCATGAAGCCAGCCACCGAAACCGTATTCACCGGTGAAGACGCGGCCAAGATGCAAAAGCTGCTGGATGCACTGGAAAACCTGGACGACGTCCAGGAAATCTATACCAACGCTGTCATCGAAGAATAATCCTTATGAAGATCCTGGTAGTCGGCTCAGGCGGCCGTGAACACGCTTTGGCTTGGAAACTGGCGCAGTCGGAACGCGTACAGATGGTCTATGTTGCACCTGGCAACGGCGGCACCGCGCGCGACGTGCGCCTGCAGAACGTGCCGATCACCGACCTGGTACAACTGGCCGACTTCGTCGAGCAGGAAAACATCGGCCTGACCGTGGTCGGCCCGGAAGTGCCATTGGCCGCCGGCATCGTCAACCTGTTCCGCGCGCGCGGCCTGAAAGTATTCGGCCCGACCAAGGAAGCCGCGCAGCTGGAGTCTTCCAAGGACTTCGCCAAGGCCTTCATGAAGCGCCACGGCATTCCGACCGCCGAATACGAGACCTTTGCCGACGCCAAGGCAGCCCACGCATTCGTGGACAAAACCGGCGCACCGATCGTGATCAAGGCCGACGGCCTGGCCGCCGGCAAGGGCGTGGTGGTTGCCATGACCCTGGAAGAAGCGCACAGCGCCGTTGACCACATGCTGTCGGACAACGCATTCGGCGACGCCGGCGCGCGCATCGTGATCGAAGAATTCCTGGCCGGCGAAGAAGCATCCTTCATCGTCATGTGCGATGGCAAGAACGTACTGCCGCTGGCCACTTCGCAGGACCACAAGCGCCTGCAGGACAACGACCAGGGCCCGAACACGGGTGGCATGGGCGCCTACTCCCCTGCCCCGATCGTGACCCCGGCCATGCATGCGCGCGTGATGCGCGAGATCATCATGCCTACCATCCAGGGCATGGCGAAAGACGGCATCCAGTTCACCGGCTTCCTGTATGCGGGCCTGATGATCGACGCCGCCGGCACGCCGAAGACGCTGGAATTCAACTGCCGCATGGGCGACCCGGAAACCCAGCCGATCATGTCGCGCCTGAAGACCGACCTGCTGGGCGTGATGGAACACGCCGTCAACGGCACCCTGGACCAGGTGGAACTGGAATGGGACCGCCGCACCGCCGTTGGCGTAGTGCTGGCAGCCGCCGGCTACCCTGACGCACCGCGCAAGGGCGACCATATCCACGGCATTCCGGCGGAAACCGCCGATTCCGTGACCTTCCACGCCGGTACTGCCGACGATGCGGAAGGCAAGCTGGTGACCTCCGGCGGCCGCGTGTTGTGCGTGGTTGGCCTGGGCGACAATATCAAGATGGCGCAGAAGCAGGCTTACGAAGCGGTCGACAAGATCGGCTTTGAAGGCGTGCAGTTCCGCCGCGACATCGGCTGGCGGGGTTTGAAGCACTAAAACCGCGAAAACCTGAAAACCGGGGTCCGACCCGTGGGTCGTACCCCGGTTTTCAGGTTCTCCCGGTTTAAAAAAGAAAAGAGCAAAAAAATGACCGCCCCCAACCCGCAAGAAGTCAAAGCCTGGCTCCTAGGCCTGCAAGACCGCATCATCTCCGCGCTGGAGAATGTGGACGGCAAGCCATTCCTGCGCGATGCGTGGGAGCGCCCGGAAGGCGGCGGCGGCATTTCGCGACTGATCGAAGAAGGCAACGTTTTCGAGCGCGGCGGCTGCAATTTCAGCCACGTGACCGGCGCCAAGCTGCCGCCATCCGCCTCCGCGCACCGCCCGGAACTGGGCGGCCAGCCGTGGGAAGCGATGGGCGTCAGCCTGGTGCTGCACCCGCGCAATCCATACGCGCCAACGGCGCACATGAACGTGCGCTTCTTCAGCACCAGCACTGCCGACGGCAAGCCGGTATGGTGGTTCGGCGGCGGAATGGACCTGACGCCCTACTACGGCAACAAGGCGGACGCAAAGCACTTCCACCAGACGTGCCACGACGCCCTGCAGCCGTACGGCGACGACCTGCACCCGAAGTTCAAGAAGTGGTGCGACGAGTACTTCTACCTGAAGCACCGCAAGGAAGCGCGCGGCGTAGGCGGCATCTTCTTCGATGACTTCAACGCACTCGGTTTCGAAAAGAGTTTTGAAATGACCCGCAGCGTAGGTGACGCATTCCTGGCCGCCTACCTGCCCGTCCTGGAAGCGCGCAAGGACACGCCGTACGGCGAGCGCGAACGCGATTTCCAGGCGTACCGCCGCGGACGCTATGTCGAATTCAACCTGGTATTCGACCGCGGCACCCTGTTCGGCCTGCAGTCCGGCGGCCGTACGGAAGCGATCCTGATGTCCATGCCGCCTATCGTCAAATGGCGTTACGACTGGCATCCGGAAGACGGCAGCGCGGAAGCGGCGCTTTACACCGACTTCCTGCCGCACCGCGACTGGCTGGCCGAGTGAAACGCTGTATCGCACTGCTGGGAGGCAGTTTCGATCCGGTGCACAACGGCCACGTCACGCTCGGCAAACTCTTTGCTGAAAAACTGAAGGCCGATGCGCTGCTGGTGATTCCGGCGCTGCCCTGGCAAAAGGGCGCGCTGGTCGCCACGCCGCAGCAGCGGGTCGACATGCTGACTTTGGCCTTCCAGGGCCTTTCCTGCCCGGTGACGATCGACTGGCAGGAACTGGCGCGTGGCAGCGCCACATATACGATTGAAACGCTGCGGGCGATCCGCGCCGACGTGGGGCCCGATGTATCGCTGGCCTTCCTGATGGGCGCGGACCAGCTGCAGCGACTGAATACCTGGCACGAATGGCGCAACCTGTTCGACCTGGCCCACTTTTGCGTGGCGGCCAGGCCCGGCTTCGAGCTGGACGACGCCCACGTGCCGGCCGAGGTGGCAGCTGAATTCCAGCGCCGCCTGGCCACGCCGGATCAGGTCAGGAACACCCCGGCGGGCAGGACCATGCTGGCGGCCGATATGGCCGTCGACATCTCGGCCACTGCCATTCGTGCTGCATTACAACGAGGGGATGGGGCGAACTCGCTTATCCCACCGGTAGTGCTAGACTATATTGAACAACATAATTTGTATAAGAACTAAATAATGGATATCAAAAAACTGCAATCCATCGTCGTGGACGCCCTGGAAGACGTTAAGGGCCAGGAAATCGTCCTGTTCGACACCACCGGCCTGACCAGCCTCTTCGACCGCATCGCCATCGCTTCCGGTACTTCCAATCGCCAGACCAAGGCACTGGCTGCGTCCGTGCGCGACAAGGTCAAGGAAGCCGGCGGTGAAGTGATCGGCATTGAGGGTGAAGACACCGGCGAATGGGTACTGGTGGACCTGGGCGACATGATCGTCCACATCATGCAGGCGCCAATCCGGGCTTACTACCGCCTGGAAGAAATCTGGGGCGAAAAGCCTGTAAAGCTGGGCGCCGCCAAGCGCAAGTCCACCACCGAAGGCAAGGCAGCAACCGCCAAGGAAGCCGCGCCTAAGAAGGCCGGCCACCTGGCCGCGACCAAGGCCGCCAAAGCCGCCGAAGCCGTGGTCGAGAAAAAGCCGGCCGCCAAGAAGCCAGGCACAGTGAAGGCAACCGCCGCTGCCGGCGCCGTGGCGAAGAAAGCCGCCGCCAAGAAGGCCGCGCCGAAGGTCGTCGCGCCGGAAGGCAAGAAAGTGAAGGTCGCTTCCACCAAGACCGCCGAGGCATCCGCCAAGGCCGCCAAGGAGAAAAAAGCCGCCGCTGCCGCCGCAACCCCGGTCAAGACCGTCATCAAGCGCCTGAAGAAGGCTGCTGCGGCTGAGTAAGCCTTGCAGCTCATCATCGCTGCGGTCGGCCATAAAATGCCGGCCTGGATCGAGAATGGCTTCACCGAATACGTGAAGCGCATGCCGCCGGAACTGCGCATCGTGCTGAAGGAAATCAAGCCCGTTGAACGTTCCGGCAGCAAGACCGCCGCCACCGCCATGGCCCTGGAAAGGGAGCGCATCGAAGCGGCACTGCCCAAATCGGTGCGCATCATCGCCCTCGATGAACGCGGCAAGGACCTGACCAGCGTGGGTTTATCCCAGCAGCTGGAAGCCTGGCAGCAGGATGGCCGCGACACGGCCTTCCTGATCGGCGGCGCCGACGGCCTCGACCCGGGGCTGAAAGCCAAGGCGGAAGGCATGATTCGCCTGTCCAGCCTGACCCTCCCGCATGGCATGGTGCGCGTCATGTTGGCCGAACAGTTGTATAGGGCGTGGACAATTACGCAAAACCACCCTTATCATCGTGTCTAACCCTTAAGGCAACCGATGAAACTGGTCGAAAAGAAGATCTACCTGGCTTCCAAGAGTCCACGCCGGCGCGAATTGCTGCGCCAGATCGGCGTGGACTTCGAGCTGCTATTGCTGCGTAACGACGGCCCGCGCGGGCCGGACGTGAGCGAAGACGTCAATGCCGGCGAAGAACCGCTGGCCTATGTCGGCCGCGTGGCCCAGGAAAAGGCCGATTTCGCCTGGGACATCATCCAGAAACGCCGCCTGATCCTGCGTCCCATCCTGGCCGCCGACACCACCGTCACCATCGACGGCGAGATCCTCGGCAAGCCGGCCAATGTGCGCGAAGCGACCGACATGCTGCATAAGCTGTCGGGGCGTACCCACCAGGTACTGACCTCGGTTGCCGTGCATTCGCAAGATTTTTCCGGCCATATTACCCAGGTTTCCGACGTCCGCTTCGGCAAGCTGACGGAAGCCGAGATCAAGACTTACTGCGCCACCACCGAGCCTTACGACAAGGCCGGCGGCTATGGCATCCAGGGCCTGGCCGCCCTGTTCGTTGAACACATCGAAGGCAGCCACTCCGGCATCATGGGCCTGCCGCTGTACGAAACGGCGCAACTCTTGCGCCAGGCAGGATTAAAGCTCCCCTGATGAACGAAGACATCCTCATTAATATCACCCCGCAGGAAACCCGCGTCGCCCTGATCATGCAAGGCTCCGTTCAGGAGCTTCATATCGAGCGCACGCTGACGCGCGGCCTGGCGGGTAACGTCTATTCCGGCAAAGTGGTGCGGGTATTGCCCGGCATGCAGTCGGCCTTTATCGACATTGGCCTGGAGCGCGCAGCGTTCCTGCACGTTGCCGATATCTGGGAAGCCCGCCCTCACGACGGCGCCCAGAACGCCACCCCGACCCCGATCGAGAAGCTGCTTTTCGACGGCCAGGTGCTCACCGTGCAGGTGATCAAGGATCCTATCGGCACCAAAGGCGCCCGCCTGTCGACCCAGATTTCCATCGCCGGCCGCATGCTGGTCTACCTGCCGCAGGACGGCCATATCGGCATCTCGCAGAAGATCGAGAAGGAGTCCGACCGCGAAGCCCTGCGCGCACGCATGCAAAGCCTGCTGCCGCCGGAGGAAAAAGGCGGCTACATCGTGCGCACCCAGGCCGAAGACGCCTCGGACAGCGACCTTCAGGCCGACATCGAATACCTGCGCAAGACCTGGGGCGCGATCTGCCACGGCGCACGAACCCGCCCGCCGACTTCCCTGCTGCACCAGGACTTGAACCTGGCGCAGCGCGTGCTGCGCGACTTCGTGCACGACGAGACGGCCACCATCCAGGTCGACTCGCGTGAAAACTTCCTGTCGCTGACGGAGTTCGGCCGCGTCTATACGCCGTCCGTGTTGCCCCGATTGCAGCACTATACCGGCGAGCGCCCACTGTTCGACCTGTACGGCGTGGAGGAGGAAATCCACCGCGCACTGGGCCGCCGCGTCGACCTGAAGTCCGGCGGCTACCTGATCGTCGACCAGACCGAAGCCATGACGACCATCGACGTCAACACCGGCGGTTTCGTCGGCGGCCGCAATTTTGCCGACACCATCTTCAAGACCAACCTGGAAGCGGCGCACGCCATCGCGCGCCAGCTGCGCCTGCGCAACCTGGGCGGCATCATCATCCTCGACTTCATCGACATGGAGAACAACGAGCACCGCAACGCCGTGCTCGCGGAGCTGAAGAAAGCCCTGGCGCGCGACCGCACCAAGGTGTCGGTGTCCGGCTTCTCCGCGCTGGGACTGGTGGAGATGACCCGCAAGCGCACGCGCGAATCGCTGGCCCACATCCTGTGCGAGCCCTGCCCTGCCTGCGAAGGCAAGGGCCAGGTCAAGACCTCGCGCACCATCTGCTACGAGATCCTGCGCGAGCTGCTGCGCGAAGCCAAGCAGTTCAACCCGCGCGAATTCCGCATCCTCGCCTCGCAGGAAGTGGTCGACCTCTTCTTGGAAGAGGAATCGCAGCACCTGGCGATGCTGGGCGACTTTATCGGCAAGAAGATTTCACTGCAGGTGGAAACCAGCTACCACCAGGAACAGTACGACGTCATCCTGATGTGACGGTCGTACCTTTTCGAAGGTTCGCGGCTTCGAGGGCCTTGCGGACCAACGAAAGGGATTGCGCCGGCAATTGAATCACCTTCTTGTTGCGCACCAGGAGTCCTCCGCGTTCCAGCACGGGCGCGAGGATTTCCGAGCAGAGCGTCCATTGTCCCAACCTGAATGCCGCAATCCCGGCCACTACCTGGCGGCTGAAATAACTGTCGTAATTCCAAGTCCCGCGCCGCATGGGATCGCGCGAATTGCCTTCGACGTCGGGCTTCCCCTTGCGCAGCAATTTCAGGATCGTGCCCATGTCATCCAGCCACACAAACCATGGGAAAACGCGCTCCTTGAGCAAGCGCTGCGCCTCCGCACAGCATGCGAGCAGGTCGCGCTCATCGCGAACCACCCAGCTTGTGCCTTGCGCCTGATCCAGGCGGAACATCACCTTGCGCAGGTGGCATTCGGCCGACGTTGGGCTTAACTGGCCTTCGACGACCTTCACCTCACGGGAGAATGGGTCGCGCGGGGCAAACGCAAGATAACGCCCTACCCCTAGCGTGGGCGAATCACGGTGATAGCTTACCGTGTCGACAAAGTCGATCTCCACCACGTCAATCCACTGCGCGCTGCGGCGCCAGGCAATCGCGCCTTGGAAATGCGTAAAACCCTGCGCCACCAGCAGCGGCTGCAGGGCATCAATCAAAGCCTTGCGGACTTCCTTGCGCTCCATCGATTTCGATGGCTTGCGGGCAGGCAGCAACAGGGAAATCATGTTGGACAGATTGGACAAAAGCATTCTAGTTATAAACCCGCGTTGTAATTTGTGCAGCATACTATCAAAAATTCTCAGCAATGGCGCTCACTTGAGCCCGCGATTTGGGGTTACTATCGTGAAACCAATTCTGGGAGGAAATCTCGATGAAGAACCTCAAAATAGGGGCGCGTCTGGGTTTGGCTTTTGCCGTCGTGCTGGTGCTGCTGGCGGCAATGACTGTGGTGGGCATCATGCGCTTGCAAAGCGCTAGTGCCAAGACCGAGGCCCTGGTCGCCGAGAACGTTCGCAATGAACGCCTGGTGGCGGAGTGGCAGAAGGTCGTCGAAGTCAATGCGGCGCGTACCACGGCGGCATACATGGTGTCCGATCCCGAGCAGCAGAAATCCATCGAGGCGCAAATGAAGGCCGCCTCCGGCCGCGCCACCGAAATCCAGGACTTGCTGGGCAAGATCCTCGACAATCCCGCCTCCCGCAGCGCCTACGAGAAGGTGCTGGCCAGCCGCAAGGCCTACGTCGACCAGCGCAAGGCCGTCTACAAGGCCAAGGCCGACGGCGACATGGAAACCGCGCAGCGCCTGTTCGTCGACATGGAAGCGCGCCGCGTCACCTACCTCGCCGCGCTGGACGAAGTGACCGCGGCCGAGCACCGCAACCTCGATGCCGTCGCCAGTGAAATCCAGGCCGGCAACCACAGTGGCCGCAATCTCTTGATTACCCTGGGCGTCGCGGCGGTCATGCTGGGCATCGGCTTCGCCTGGCTGACCACCCACTCCATCGTCAAGCCCCTCAACGAAGCCGTGCAGATCGCGCAGACAGTGGCGGACGGCGATTTAAGCCGCCGCATCGAGGCGCATGGCGACGATGAGGCGGGCCAGTTGCTGAAGGCACTCAAGGCGATGAACGACAGCCTGGCCGGCATTGTGAGCGAGGTACGGCATGGAACGGAAAGCATCGCCACCGCTTCGCAGCAGATCGCCTCCGGCAACCACGACCTGTCGGCCCGCACCGAACACCAGGCCAGCACGCTGGAAGAAACTGCCTCCTCGATGGAGCAGCTCACCTCCGCCGTGCGCAACAACGCTGACAATGCCCGCACTGCGCGCGACCTGGCGGCCACCGCTTCCGATGTGGCGACACGCGGCGGCAGTGTGGTGAGCGAAGTGGTTCACACCATGGGCTCCATCAATGCCGCGTCGACCAAGATCGTCGACATTATCGGCGTCATCGACGGCATCGCTTTCCAGACCAATATCCTTGCACTGAACGCCGCAGTGGAAGCGGCGCGCGCCGGCGAGCAGGGGCGCGGCTTCGCCGTGGTGGCGAGCGAAGTGCGCAGCCTGGCTCAGCGCAGTGCGCAGGCAGCCGGCGAGATCAAGGACTTGATCAACAACACGGTGCAGCAGGTGCAGGCCGGCAGCGAACTGGTGAACCAGGCCGGCAGCACCATGGATGAAGTGGTGGCCAGCATCCAGCGCGTCACCTCCATCATGTCCGATATCGCATCGGCCAGCAGCGAACAGACCGAGGGCATCGAACAGGTCAACCAGGCGATCGTCCAACTCGATAATGTGACGCAGCAGAATGCCGCCCTGGTGGAAGAAGCCGCCGCCGCGGCCAGCGCCATGCAGGACGAAGCGGGCCGCCTGACCGGCCAGGTTGGCCGTTTCAAGCTGGCCTGATTATTTTTGCACCGCCGGCGGCGAAGCGCTGATGGCGCCGACGCTGAAATAGCCTGTAAAGGCCTTGTCCTTGCTGGCGAAGCTGATTTGCTGCGTCGGCAAGGCTTGCCCGTTGCGCGGTATGGGATATGCCTCGCAATACGGCATGCAGGTCCACGCGGTGCCACCCGAGTAACGTGCTCTCAAGCTGACGACGTTTTTTGACCTCGCCTGGATGTACTGGCCGAACGGCACATAGCCGTCGTCCTTGCCAGGCCTCAGCCTTGCGTGGTCATCGCCGGTCAGGACCAGGTTGTAGCCAGACGCCAAGCGCTGGCGCAGGAAAATCTCCCCCATGCCGGCATTGCTGCCGGCGCCTCCTCGCTCCGGAAGGAAACCGACCACCTCCCGGCCTTTCAGCGCGCGGTGCAAGTCGAGCATGGCGATGCTGCTGCGGCCGTCCTGTCCCGACCACCGCCGCGATGAGAGCAGCGCGGCTTCGTCGATCTCGCCGCGCAAGTATTGCGCCGTGTGTTCGGTATCTGCGGCATCGAATTCCAGGAATACCCTGATTGTCTCGCCGCGATCGACGAATTCGCGCACGCAGGCTGCGAAGTAGGCGGGAATCTCTTTCGTGCCATGCATCTCGCCGAAAATCACGGTACCCGACTGCGGCAGGCGCGCCTTGAGCGCTGCATGGCAGCTCGCCTGCGCGGCCGGCGTAGCCATGGTGAGCGCAGCAAGTAAAGCAGGCAGGAAAAGCTTATTCATGGGGTTCCTTGTGAAAGCTTATTTGCAGCGTGCATAGATGCAGCCGATCAGTAAAGCGACAAGCATCGGCGCGATGCGCGAAATCCAATCCGTGCGCCGCTGCCGGCTTGCCATTTCGCGAGAAAGCTGTGCTGCCTCTTCAATCAGTTCGCGATCATCCGGATGCCAATAAGTCTCGTCGATTGAACGATAGGTTTCGAATTCATCGCCCCGGGCCCGCGCGCCCAGCAAACCGGCCAGCTCGATCATCAGGCGCAGGAATTCCTCGCTCGGATTCTTCGCCCAAAGTTCGCCATCCGTAAGCGCCATGATTTCGCTTTGGTCGCCTTTGGCCGGCTCAAAGACCAGCGGATCCGGCTGCGCATCCTGGTTTAGCGCCAGCCGCGCCGGCATGTGCGCAAGCGCCTGCATCACTTCTTCCAGCTGGATAGGAGCGGACGGCACGCGCAAAATTGTGATGTGATAGCTCATCGTCTTTCAGAAATCGATCCGGACTTCGCCGGTTGCGCATGCTTGCCGTCCGCCCAGTTAAACAGGATGCGGGCATATTTCCCAACCTGCGCCGGCCGGGGTTGCGCCAGCCAATCGTTCGGAATGCCGGCGTCCAGCGTTTGCAAGAGCCAGGGAACCCGGAGCGCCAGTTCCCTGGTCTCCTGTCGCAAGCGCCTTCGGGGCGTCAACGAAAACCACTGGTAGCCGAAGTTGCAGTCGTAATTCTTCCTGCCGCCTTTGCACAGCATGAATGTGAACGGCCCTTCGACCACATTTGCGTCCTGGCGAGGTATCGGCGTGACGCCCTGCCGATAACAGAGCTCGGGCAACAGGGAAAAGTACACGCCGAGGAAGTGCGGGTTATTTGCGTGGAACTGGATTTCCACCGTCGGCCACAATGCGCCGGAGCGCCGCTGCAAGGCGATGGTGCTGGCGCCTACCGACTGGGGATTATTCCCGGCGTAGTCCTCGTGGCGCTGGAATCCGGCAGCTTCGAACAATGGCACCACCTCATCCAGGACAAGTTGGATGAAGTAAGCGCTCGCGGGCGACTGGCGCGCGCGCCAGCGATCAAACCTTTGCACCAGTCCTTTTCGCACCGAAGCCCCCGTTCAAGAAAGTGGGCCCGAGTATAGCGTTAATGTTTAGGCAATATGCTATCGAAAAATCACGGCAATGGCGCTGGCCAGCGCCTGCGGCTGCTCGAGGGGAATCAGGTGGCCCGCCTTGGGAATGGTCGCGAGGCGGGCGCCGGGGATGCCTTCCGCCAGCTCGCGCGCTTCCTCAGGGCTGCGTAACTGGTCTTCGGCGGCGGCGACGACCAGCGTAGGGCATTGGATATCGGACAGGCGGTTCGTGTCGGCATCACGCACAATCAGCGACTGGCGCACGAAGACTTCGCGGCCAAGGCGCTCGCCCATGATGCGCACATGCGCAACCAGCGCCTCGTTGCCGGCATGATCGGGATGCAGCGATTGCGCGATGGCGGCGCGCCCCAGGCCGCGGAAGGCGCCGATCGGGTTGGCGCGGGCGGCCTTGCTGCGCTGTTCGATTTGCAGCGGCAGGTCGGCGCGGCTCGACGTGGCGACCAGCGCCAGCGATGTCACGCGCTCGGGCGCCATGCGCACGATCTCGCGCGCGACGTAGCCGCCCATCGAAAATCCCAGCACGCTGAATTGCGGCGGGCACTTGGCAAGGATTGCTTGCGCCATCGCAGCGATGGAATCGCCTTCGGCCAGGCTGGCGAAGTGCAGCGGGAGTTCGGGTGGCAGGAATGGCAGCATGCCATCCCATAAGGCATCGTCCAGCATATAGCCGGGAATAAGGACAAGCGGTGTCATGCCGCCAGTATATCCCCGGCGCCAGGTTCAGTGCCCCATCATCTCGTTCCACTGCGGCAGCAGCACGATGCTGTTGGGATTGAGGCCAGCGTTCTTCAACGAGTCCATGCTGGTGACCACGGCTCCGGTCTGCAAGTCAATCACCGTGACCGAACCATCGCTCATGCCCGGCAGGTTAAGCAAGGCATTCTGCACGAAGGCATATTTGCCGTCCTTGGTGAAGGCCACGTGGTGCGCGCCTTCCGCAGCGGCGATGGATTTGAGCAGCTTAGGCTCGCCCGCCTTGGCCGAGATGTCGAAGATGTGCAACTGGCCCGGCTTGGCGCTGGTGATGTACATGCGCGAGGCTTGCTTGTTGAAGTAAATCTCCAGCGGCACGCCGGCCTTGGCATCGGCAAAGTCATAGACTTGCGCGACTTCGATATCCTTCTTCGCGGGATTCCAGCTGGCAGTCCACAAGGTGCCGCCGTACATATTGGTGACGTAGGCCACCGCCGGCTTCGCATTCGGTACGAACAGGATTTCCACCGGGGCCTCGCCCGCAGGCGATGCTTTCTTCGACACTTTGTAGGTGCCAAGCACCTTGCCCGTGCTGGCCTCCACCGCGCTGATCACCTCCCCGGCATCGCCCAGGTCGGAGGCGCGCACGGTCGACGTCAGCAGGATGCGGTCGGCAGGCCCGGAAACGGCCAGCCCGTGCGGATAAGGCGCCGCCACCTTGATGGTCTTGAGCACCTTGTCGTTTTTCGCGTCGCCCACCACCATGGACTGGCTACCCATGCAGCTGACGTACCAGTGCTTGTGATCTGGCGAAAAAGCGACATCCTCGCCGATGCTGCAATCGGGCATGCTGACCGTGGTCATGGCATAGTCCCTGGACTTCATGTCCATCACGCGCAGCTCGGGCTTGCCCAGCGCCGTGATATAGGCCTTGCTCATATCGTGGTTATAGAAGATGTGGTGCGCCACCAGGTCGGCCGGAAGCGGGATGTCCTTGACGATTTTGCCGAAGGTCTTGGAGTCAGGGTCGACATCAACGATCGCGATGCCTTCCTTGCGTGCGCCCGGCGCCACAGGACTCTTGAGAACCTTGAGCGATTCGGGGGACTTGGTTTCGTAGTTCATCATCGCCAGGATTTCGGCGCTGGCCAGGGCGGGGAGGCCCAGGGCGACTGCGAGGGGAAGCAGGAAACGGATACGCATGGTCCACTCCTTCTTTTGCAGGGTCAGACGTTGAATATTACGCCTGCCGGACTAGAATCACCATATGCGCCTGCCCCGCCCTTCCTGGCTGTTTGCAACGCTAACGCTGTTGGCGGGCGCCCCTGTATGGGCCGCGCAACAGAATGCCAGTTTCGAAGTAAGGCAGCAGCGCATTGCCGCCCCTGCGCCCACGGTGCGCGTGCCGCAGGGCGACACCCTGGTCCTGGAATTGCGCAGCGATAGCCCGATGGACTTGCACCTTCACGGCTACGACCTGCAACTGGCCCTCAAGGCCGGAACCCCGGGACGCCTTCAGCTGCAAGCATCGGCCCTGGGCCGCTTCCCGCTGGCGGCGCACGGCAAGGGGCATCACCACTCTCCAGCCTTGCTTTACGTGGAAGTCGTGCCCCGATGAAGCGCTGGCTGCTGGCAGCCCTTCCCTTGCCGGCGCTGGCGCACGGCTTCGGCCAGCGCTTCGACCTGCCGCTACCCCTGTGGATGTTCATGAGCGGCGCAGGGGCAACGGTGGCGGTCACCTTCCTGCTGCTGGCGCGCCAGCGCAATATGCAGCCGCGCGCGCCCGGACAAGCATTCACCATGCTGGAACGCATTCCCCTGGCAGGCGTGCTGGCCACGGTGTTGCGGGCAGCGGTGCTGGCCCTCTTCCTGCTGGTCCTCTGCGCGGGCTTCACCGGCACCCAAAACCCGTTCAAGAATATCGCCCCGCCCATGGTTTGGGCCGTCTGGTGGGTCGGCATGGCTTTCATATCGGCCCTGCTGGGCGACCTCTGGTCACTGGTCAACCCCATCGACACCATCTACCGCTGGACGCTGGGCGATCGTCCCGGCAAGCTGGCGTGGCCGGCATGGGCCGGTGTGTGGCCGGCCACCATCCTGTTCTTCGTGTTCGTGAACATGGAACTCAATTGGGAAGGCAGCGAGCAGCCGGCCAGCCTGGCCTCCGCCATGCTGGCCTATTCCTGCCTGTCCTGGCTTGTCATGTACCTGTTCGGTCGCAGCACATGGCTCGAACATGGGGAAGTGTTTGCCGTCGTCTTTGGCCTGCTGGCGCGCTTTGCGCCCAATCGCATACGGGATGGACGCTGGCAGCTGCGCCCTTTCAGCGCCGGGCTGCTGGTGGATGCGCCTTTAGGCTGGTCGCATATCGTACTGGTGATGCTGATGCTGGCTTCCGTCAGCTTCGACGGCTTGCTGGAAACGCAACCCTGGCTGGACCTGCAAACCGCAGTGGATGCTTCGCCTGCCTTGCTGCGCGCCGGCGCCCTGTGCCTGCTGCCTGCGCTGTTCCTGCTGGTCTACCTTGGCGTATGCCGCGCAATCGCCTGGTGCGGCGGCGGTGCTGATCTGGCGCAAACGGCAGGCTGGTACGTGCTGACACTGGTGCCGATCGCTATCGCCTACCATTTCGCCCATTACCTGTCCTTCCTGGCGATGGCGGGGCAATACCTCATTCCCCTGGCCTCCGACCCGCTTAACCTGGGCTGGGATTTGTTCGGCACGCGCTTTTACTTCATCCGCCTGGGCATCGTGGATGCGCGCATGGTGTGGTATGTGTCGCTGTTCGCCATCGTGGCAGGCCACGTTGCGGCGGTATGGCTGGGGCACCAAACAGCCCTGCGCCAGTTCGGCGCGCGCGCGGCCCGCAGCCAATTGCCGATGCTGGCGCTGATGGTGGCCTATACCCTGTTAAGCCTGTCGATCATCGCGCAGCCGATAGTCAACGGCTAAGCATGGGTTCCAGTGTTTGCCAAACCTGGCCGGCGCTGATGCCATGCATGCAGTTCTGGTGGCCGAGAGGGCATTCGCGCTGGCGGCATGGCGAGCATTCCAGGCGCAAGGAAATGGAGGCAGCCATATCGGAGAATGGCGGCGCATGATCGGGGTCGGTCGGGCCGTAAATGGCGATCACCGGGCGATTCAGGGCGGACGCCACATGCAGCAGCCCGGAATCGTTGCTGACCACCGCAGCCGAACGGGCGATCAGCGCCACGGCGTCAGCCAATGAAGTCTTGCCCGCCAGGCTGACCAGGCCGGCCGGCGCTCCGGCTGCGGCGATCACCTCGTTGCAGGTGTCGGCATCCTTGGGGGAGCCAAGCAGCGCGACCTGGGCTCGCGGGTCGCGCGCCAGGATGTGCTGGGCAAGCTGCCCGAAGTGGGCCGGCGGCCAGCGCTTGGCGCCGCCGAATTCTGCGCCAGGCGCGAACACCACCAGCGGGCGGGCCGGATCCAGGCCGACTTTGGCGCATGCCGCAGCCACCTGGGCATCGCTGGCGGCCATGCGTGGCTTCGGCAGGCCGTTGTCCAGCGGTGCGCCCGGCGCATTGGCCAGCGCCGCATAAAACGGCACCATCGGGCGCGGCGGCGTGTCGTCATGGTGCATCACGTTGATCAGGCCATACCGGCTTTCGCCCTTGTAGCCGACGCGGCGCGTAATGCCGGCCAGCCAGGGGATCAGGGCATATTTCAGGGTATTCGGCAGGATGTAGGCATCGGCGTACCCGCGCTGGCGCAGCAGGCGCGCATAGCGCCAGCGCTCCTTCAGCTGCAGCGAGCCATGGCGGAACGGAGTTTCCAGCACTTCGGCCACTTCGGGCATCTGGCGCCAGACCGGCGATACGGCCGGCGGCGCCAGCACGTCGATCGGACGGTCCGGGTGGGCAGCCTTCAATAGCTGCAGCAGCGGTTGCGCCATGACGGCGTCGCCGATCCAGTTGGGCGAGATCACCAGGGTGCGGGCCGATTGCGGGTTCATGTCATCCATTTTCCAGTTCCTGTAACCAGACATTATGTCCGATTGCTGCAACGGCAACAACACACCTCCGGGCAAGGGCCGGCGCGGCCCGGCTGCTATAATCGGCCATTTTTCGCCCCCGCTCGATAGCGCTTTCCATGCTGGAAACCCACGATTTAACGCCTGCCAAGACACGCCTGCTCCCCAACTTCCTGGTATTCGCCTTGCCAGCGTTTGCGCTGACCACCCCATTTGGCGTCGGCTCTGTCCTGGCACTGACGCTGATCTTGTTCATCTGGCACTTTCGCGACGGCGTATTGGATTGTTATCGCGACAACTGGAGCGCCGTGCGCCCGATGGTGCTGGCCTTCAGCGCCTACTTCCTGGTTTCGCTGGTGCGCATGTTCACCGACCAGCAGCCCCTGCGCACGCTGGACGGCCCCTCGCGGATGCTGTTTGGCCTTTCCTGCATAGGCGTGTTCTATTTCTTAAAGCCGCAACTGCGCTATTTCTGGCTTGGCTTATTCGTCGGCACGACTACCGCCGCCGTCTTTGGTGCACTGCAGGTTCACGCCTGGGGCGTTCCCTATCCCGATGGCACGCCGCCGCGGGCGGAAGGCTTCACTCACCACGCCATCACCTTCGGCGACCTGGCCGTAGCCATGGGGCTGATGGCGATGTGCAGCCTGAACACCTCCAAGCTCTTGCGCTACCTGGCTCCGCTGGCGCTGCTGGCCGGGCTGGCCGCATCAGCGCTGTCGGGCGCGCGCGGCAGCTGGCTCGCGATGATGCTCGCTTCTGTGCCGCTGGCGCGCTACGGCAGCAGGATGCACGGCAAGCGCATGCTGGTGGTGCTGGCCGTGGCCGCCGCCTTATGCGTGCTGGCCTATTTCATTCCGGCTTCCGGGGTGGAAGAACGCGTGGCGATCGGCATTTCGGATGTCCAACGCTACCTGACGCGCGGCGACGCCACCACCTCGCTCGGGATCCGTATGGAGCTGTGGAAGGCGTCGTGGCTGATGTTCGAGGGGCAGCCATGGCTGGGCGTGGGGCGCGACAATTTCGACGTGGCGCTGCAAACGCTGGCGGCCAAAGGATTGATCCAGCGCTCCCCCGCGCTTGGGTTCAGCAGCGGCCATAACGACATCCTGCACACCCTGGCCACCGGCGGCTTGCTCGACCTGAGCGTGCTGCTGGCCATGTACGCGGCGCCGTTCCAGTTCTTCCGCCACATGCTGCACGCGGAAGACAAGGGCCAGCGCCCTGCCGCACTGGCGGGCATGGTGATGGTGGTGTGCTTTATCGGCTTTGGCCTCACCGACGTGATGTTCTGGCTGATGGCGACCAAACTGTTCTACATCACCATGGCTTGCAGCCTGGCCGGCATCTGCCTGTACATGACGAAAGGGGCGCGCGCCGGCAAGGAGCCGCGCCGCATCCTGGTCACGCGAACCGACAATATCGGCGACGTGGTACTCACACTGCCAATCGCTGGCTGGCTGAAACTGCGCTATCCACGCGCGCATATCACCTTCCTGGTGCGCCGCTATGCGGCCCACACGGTCGGCCAGTGCAGGAACGTGGACGAAGTGCTGGCCGTGGAAGATTTGCCCGACCTGGCGCAGCATATGCGTTCTGCGGGCTACGACACGGTACTGCTTGCCTTCCCCGTGCGCCGCATCGCCATCGCCGCCTGGCGTGCCGGTATTGCGCGTCGCATCGGCACCAGCCATCGCTTCTACCACTGGTTCACCTGCAACGAACTGCTCCATTTCAGCCGTGTGAAATCGCCGCTGCATGAAGCCCAGCTCAATTTCGAGCTCCTGCGCACCCTCGGCTTAAAGGAAATCCCGCCGTTGCAGGACGTATGGCCGCTGTATGGCCTGCAGTCCCCATCCAGCGAGAAGGTCGATGCGCTCCTGGGCGAAGGCGCCTGCAACGTGATCCTGCACACCAAGTCGAACGGCAATGGCCGCGAATGGCCGCTGGGCCACTTCACCGAACTGGCGCGCCTGCTGCAAGCTTATGGGGACGTGAAAATCTGGCTGACCGGCAGTGCGGCTGAAGGCGAGCTGCTGGCGCAGCAGGCGCCGGCCCTGCTGGAGCTGCCGAATGTGAACAATGTGTGCGGCAAACTGGATTTGCGCGAGCTGCTGGCCCTGATCGGCCGCGCCGACGGCCTGGTGGCCAGCGGCACCGGACCGCTGCACCTGTCGGCGGCCATGGGCCGAAACACGCTTGGCCTGTTCCCGCCGATCAAGCCTATCGATATCGCGCGCTGGGGTGCGCTGGGCGAACGCGCCGTGAACCTGAGCGCAGCCCAGGCTTGCGGCAATTGCCAGGACAAGACGGCCTGCAGCTGCATGACGGCGATCACGCCGCAGCAAGTGCTGGAAGTAGTGCTGCGCTGGCGCGCAGCCTAAGCCTTATTCACGCAGGGCCACGCGCACCAGGTCGGCCACGTTATCCACGCCCAACTTGGCCATCAGGCGGGCTTTATGCACTTCCACGGTGCGCACGCTGATATTCAGCTGCGGCGCGATTTCGCGGTTGTGGCGGCCCATCACCACCAGCTCGAACACCTCGCGCTCGCGCGGGGTCAGCTCGGCCAGCAACTGGTCGCGCTGGTTGCGGCGATCCTGGTCCTGGCGCTGGCGCTGCTGCATCGAAAAGGCTTCTTCGATGGCGGCAATCAGCTTGTCGTCGTCAAAAGGCTTTTCCAGGAAGTCCACGGCACGCGCCTTGAAAGCTTCGCGCGCTGAACTGACGTCGCCGTGGCCGGTCACGATGATGACCGGCAGCAGGCAGCCCATTTCATTCAATTTGCGCTGCAGGGTTAATCCGTCCATGCCGCCCATGCGGATGTCGGCCACCAGGCAACCCGACCACTCGGGCAGCCAGGCCTGCAAGAAGGCTTCGGCGCTGGCGAAAACGGCAGTACGGTAGCCGCGCACGCCCAGCAACAGGCCAAGCGCATCGCGCAGCGAAGGATCATCGTCGACGATGAAAACAGTAAGGTTTGACAAGGCTATTCTCCAGAGTCCAGCGCCGGCAGTATAAATCGAAACACCCCGTGGGCGGCAACCTCTCCCCATAAAGTCCCGCCGTGCGCCTCCACAATGGCCCGGCTCAGCACCAGTCCCAGGCCCATGCCGGTGGCCTTGGTCGAGACAAATGGCTCGAACAGGCGCCCGGCCGCCTGCTGCGTCAGCCCTTTGCCACTGTCTTCCACGGTAAAGCGCAGCTTGCCGCCGATATTCTCCGCCGTGATTTCAATGCTGCGCTGGCCGGCCGGCCGCATGCGCACGGCGTCCAGGGCGTTGGCCAGCAGGTTGCGCAGCACCAGTTCGATCTGCAGGCGATCCACCTGCACCAGCAGCGATGGCGCCTCGGCAACCGTCAATTGCACTCCGTGTTCGACAAACTGCGGCCGGAATTGCTGCACGATGCCGGCCATCAGGCTGGCGGCGCCCACGCTCTCCAGCTGCATGGCCCCGGTGCGGAAGAAGTCGCGCAGGCGCTTCACCACATCGGCTGCACGCGCAGATTCGTTGATCATCTGGCCGATGGCGTTTTTCAGCAGGTCGCCCGCTTCGCCGCGCGCCAAGAGGTGCTCGCAAGCCTTGCCATACACCGCCAACGCCGTCATCGGCTGGTTAAGTTCATGCGCCAGCGCCGCCGCCATTTCGCCAGCGGCTGCCAGGCGCAAGGTCTGCTTCAATTCTTCCGCCACCTGCCTCCGTTCGTCGACCACGATGCCGACGAAGAAACCGACCAGCGCCAGCACCGCGTCCAGCATCTGCAGCTCGGACACGGTGATGTTGTTGGCGTGGTTGGCCTTGACCAGGGTGACGATCGCCAACTGCAGCACGAACACCACCAGCGCCGCACCGTTCACGCCCTGGCGCGACGCAGCCCAGATCAGCGGCAGGAACAGGAAGTAAAAGTGCTTGAACTCGGACGTGACGATGTAGCCGAACACCGCCCATAGCACGAAGATCGCCAGCGCCAGGTAGCCCAGGGTTTCCGGCTTCCAGGTAGCCTCGCGCAAATGCTCGCGGCCCAGCGGATTGGCCAGCTTGAGCAGCAAGGGCATGCTGACCACCACCCCCACCAGGTCGCCAAAACCAAAGCGCCACACGCCGCGCAACCATTCGCTCCAGGGCACCAGGCCAAGCCAGGCCAGCAAGCTGATATGGCCCACCGCATTCAGCATGGTGCCGGCCGCCACGATGGCCAGCCAGCGGTAAAAACTGTCGCGGGTATTGAAGATCGGCAGGCCGCCCAGCACGCGGCGCAAGGTTTCCCCCAGCAGGCCGTAGCCGCAAGTCAGCCAGGCAGCCGTCAGCAAGGTGCCCGACCAGCCGCCGGGCATGCCGCGCACCAGCACATCGCCCGCGACCAGGGCCAGGAACCATGGCAGCGCAGCGCGCCGGCCGTACACCAGCCAGAACACCAGGCCCAGGGCGGTATCCGGATTCCAGGGGGTGATGTTGAGGCCGAACAGCGGCTCAACATAGCTGATCCAATCGAACAGCAGGTAAATGAGGAGGAACCCGGCTGTCGGCAGCAAGAACGGAAAACGCATAAGGAAAAAAAAGCAACTAAGGGTTTAACGTAGCAATCTTATTCACTTTTGAAATAAGCCGCAGTGAAACATATGTTGGTTTAGAGAAACACATAAGTGATACACGTAGGTGTGCTTACAGTATTGCCCCAGACCAGTGCACGCATTTAGCATTAGCAGATTGTAACGCACTGTTTCACATAAATAACGCAATGTATCTGCATGCAATTACGCTGAATTCCGGCTTGGAACCAAAGTCTTCGCTGTCCCGGCTCACCTCGGCGCTGAAATTGCATGCCCGGGCCATGACCGCCCCGCGCCTCACGCGCGGCTGGCTCGAATTGCTCAACTCCCACCCTTCCCTGCGCGAACTGGCCAAGGTGCAGCCGCGCCTGATCCACAAGATTTACCGTCCCTGGCTCAGCAAACGCCTGTGCCGGCAGCGCCGCCTGGCTGCGCTTGGCGACCACTACCGTTTTATTGTCCAGCAAGGCCTGGGGGATGCCGTTGTGCAGGCAGCGCGCGGTGGTCTGCAACTGGCCTGCTTTACGGGGAAATCGGGGGCCAACTATACCATCGAACTTCGTGCCGTAGTCCCGATGGAACGCGAAGGCGAGCTGGTGTTGCAGCTGATGTGTCAGGGCACCCTGGTGTACTCGCTGGCCTTCTCCTTTGTGCAGGAAGGTCCGCTGCACCAGGTTGGCATTGGCTGCGTGCAAGGCCCGCAATGCGGCGCCGGGCTCGAGCTGGCGCGCGAAGCGACACGGGACTTGCACGGCCTGCGTCCCAAAAACCTGCTGGTGCGCCTGGCAAGCCAGCTGGGCCACGCTGTCGGCTGCGATCACCTGGTCCTGGTGGGGAACCACAACCGCACCGTCTGCGCCAAATCTATGCGCAAAGGCAAGGTCAAGGCTGACTACGACAGCCTGTGGCAGGAATTCGGCGCGACACAGCGCCCGGACGGCGATTGGCAAATGGGTTGCGCCCCGCTGCAAGCGCCCGATATGGAAGAAATTCCCTCAAAGAAACGCGCCGAGATGCGCCGACGCTACGATTTGATGACCCAGGTCAACTTCGCCGTGCTGAGTTCACTCGGCCGCTAAACTTGCATGGCCGTCGCCGCGCAAGCGGAGTAGAATCAAAACGTTACGCCAGCCTGTGCGTAGGACTTAGTTGAAGGGAGATGAAGATGCGCCTGGATATCTATCGTCGTGCCGAACACAACGGCATTTTTTCCTACCTCGCCGTACCAGAGGGCAAACCCATCCCGCAAGAAGCCATCAACACCGACTGGCTGCCAGCCGAGCAATCGCTGGAAGTCGACGATGATGTGCAAGTCCTGCCCAACTACCATATCGACCAGCTGATCCAGCAGATGGGCAGCAAAGGCTACGCCATCACCGGACTCAAAGACATGTAGTTTGAAAGTCGGGTTCAGCTCCGGCAATCGGACACGGGCTCAGCCGCCTTGCGGCTGAGCCCGTGTCCGATTGCCGGAGCTGACCCCGACTTTAAATCAGCTACCAAAGAGGTCGTCCAGGCCGGGCGGGCGGGTGCCCGCCTGCGGCTTGGCGCGGCCTTTGCGGCCGGTGTACTCTTCTTCGATATTGTCGCGGTAGAAGCTCCACGCGCTGCCCGAGCTGGACAGGCGCTGCCAAACGTCGCGAGCGACACCGTCGTAATCGATGGCGCTGCCGTCGTCGAATTCGACGCGCAGCACGCGTGCGCGTTCGTCATAGCCGATGGCGCGCAGCTTGCCTGCGTTGATGCGTTTCATTTCCATCTCAAATCCCCTTTCCTTGCCGGCGTTGCGCGCGCTCGACCAGCTCACGTGCTTCCGCAAACAGTTCCGGATGCGCCGCGGCACAGGTGGCGCGCTCGCTGGCGATGCGCTGGCGGTCCAGCTCCAGGTTCTGCGAGTTCAGATCCATGCCGAAGCTGCCGGCCGGTACATTCGACAGCATACGCTGCATCATCACGTCGCCCAGCGCCGGCTTGTAATGCCCCGCTTCCCAGTACCAGTGCGTGCGGCCCTTGTCGCCCGGTCCTGGAATCGGCTCGCAATTGTATTCGCCGAAGCCGCTGAAATCATGCAGCATGATGCGCGCCTGCGGGTAGCGGGCGCGCGCCGCTTCCACTTCTTCCAGCACGATGTGCTTCCATTCCTCGAAGCGCGGCCACAATCCGCTGGCTTCGTACAGCGCCATCAGCTGCGCGTGGTAAGCGTAGAACAGCACATGCACTTCAACGCCGGGGTTGTCGCGCGCCGCCGCTTCCAGCAAGGTGCGCAACTCTTCGTGCAGTCCGCCGCGATCAAGGTCGCCCGGCGCCTTGCGCACCAGCGTGGCGGCGTTTTCCTCGGCGCGCTGGCGGAAGATCTTGTAGTAGCCCTCGTAGCGCACGTACTTTTCATACTCGCTGAGCGGATTCAGGCCGCGCTCCGTCATGGTCTCGGCTTCGCTGTCGCGCTGCATGGCGAAGGTGGTTGCCGCATCGCGCAAGGAGCCAAGCGACAGCAGGCTTTCTACGCGCCAGCTCCAGCCGGCCATCGCAGCGGGAACGCGGCGCGCGCCGCCGTGCTGGCCCGGCGCCAGCAGCGCATCATGGAATTCGATGCCGGCGATGACGCGCTTGGGCTTCACGCCCGTGCTCCGCAAGTATTGCAGCTGCCCCACTGCCGTCATGGTGCCGGTGCCGGCCAGGCCGAGATTATAGGCGCCGCCGCCCAGCACAGGGCTGTCAGGATCAAAGCCGACTTCAACGCGCGAATTCCCGACCAGGAACTGGGTGGCGCCGACACGTTCGGCACCGGACAGCTTGATCTCGTTGCGGAAGCGGGTCGGCACCGGTTTCTTCGCGTTCAGGCCAGGCTTGCGCACCACGCCGTATAAATCATAAGGGTCGGCCAGCACGACTACGCTGGCCACCAGCAGGAAGCCTCCCAGCATGGCCAGGCCCAGTTTGCGCAGGTAATGATGATGCGAGACGTTCGGCATGGTCAGAACTGGAAATAAAGGAATTCACTTGGACGCGACAGCGCCAGCAAGCAGGCAACGGCCAGCAGCCCCGCCGCAAAAGCAGGGCGCGGCGTGGGCAGCCAGGACAGACGCGCCGGCGCAGCCGTACCGTCATGGTCCAGGGCCGGTGCGAAGCGGTGCATGATCTGCTGCGTGTTCGGCGCAAGGAATGCAACCAGCGCCGCCAGGATCACCCAGGACCAGGTTTCAATGAACTGCGTGCCGCCGCCCAGCGTCCAGCCGATACCCAATCGCTCCAGCGTATGCGCAAAGCCGCCGAGGCGAGCGCCGATCGCGTCAGGCAGGGTCACGCCGGAATGCCCCGCCATGCCTGCCACGATGCGCAGCGCGGATGGCAGGTCCGCTGCGCGGAAGAACACCCAGGCAAAAGTGACGGCGACAAAGGTCAGCGCCCAGGCCGCAAAACGGCCCGCACGGCCGCCATTGCCCTGCCAGCCCATGCGGTCCTTGAACATCTGCCAGCCATGCGCGATGACGAGGTATAAGCCATGCAGCCCGCCCCACACCACGAAGTTCCAGCTGGCGCCGTGCCACAGGCCGCCCAGCAGCATGGTCACCATCAGGTTGACCTTGGCGCGCACGGCGCCGTGGCGGTTGCCGCCCAGCGGAATGTACAGGTAGTCGCGCAGGAAGCGCGACAGCGTCATATGCCAGCGGCGCCAGAATTCGACGATGTTGAAGGACTTGTAGGGCGAATTGAAGTTCAGCGGAAGGTTCACGCCGAACAGGCGCGAAAGGCCGATCGCCATGTCCGAATAGCCGGAGAAATCGAAGTACAGCTGGAAGGCATACGCCAGCACGCCGCCCCAGGCCACCAGGAACGTCGGTTCGCCCGGCGCCGCGAACAGCGCATTGGCGTACGGCGCCAGCGTATCGGCCAGCAGAGTTTTCTTGGCCAGGCCGATGATGAAGATGGTCGCGCCGACTGAAAAATTATCCGCGCGCGGCACCGCATTCCGCGGGTCGGCGAACTGCGGCATCATTTCCTTGTGGTGCAGCACCGGGCCAGCCACCAGGTGCGGGAAATAGGTGACGAACAGCAGGTAGTGGATGAAACGCCCTTCCTGCACAAAGCCGCGCGCCGTATCGACCAGGAAAGCGATCTGCGTGAAGGTGAAGAACGAGATACCGATCGGCAGCACCACCTGCAGCGCCTCGGAATGATGGCCCGTCAGGCTGGTGTAGAAGAAGTTCGCGTACTTGTAATAACCAAGCAGCACCAGGTTGGCGGCGACCGCGCCCGCCAGCCACCAGGTGCGCGCCCTGCCCTGCGCGCAGCGGATCGCTTGCGCGCTGCCGTAATTGATCACGACGGAGCCAAGCAGCAGCGGCACGTAGCGCACGTCCCACCAGCCGTAGAAGAAGACGGAGGCCAGTGCCAGCCACGCCACGCCCCAGGTCGGGTTGCGGCGGGCGAGCAGGAAGTAGCCGATCAGGGTGACCGGCAGGAAGCCTAGCAGGAAGCTGAATGAGTTAAATAGCATGGTTGAAAAATGTTATCACCCATGCAATAGCACATCAATACTCGATTGCTACTTCCTGCGCTCCAAGGCCCTGTTCCAGTGCAATTTTCAGCGCATCCGAAGGCGCCACGCGCCAATCGTCGCCAAGTTGCAACACGCAATCGATGCCTTGCGGTTTGACGCGCATGGAAACCGGCAGTCCATATTCGTCTCGGTGCGGTCCGAGCACCTCGGCCAGTTTGGCGGAAGGCACGGCCTTCGGCAGCGAGAGGCCGATCTGGCGGCCGAACTGGATGCGCGCCGCGGTGATGTTGTAGACCTTTTCCGCCGAGATGCGCAAGCCGCCGGAGAAGCGGTCTTCCGACACCTTGCCCGTCACGCACAGGAATTCATCTTCCTTGAACATATGCTTGTTCGGCTCGAAGACTTCGTTGTAGACCGTGACTTCGACCACGGCGGTCTTGTCGTCCAGCGTGACGATCAGCAGCTTGCCGCGCTGGGTCATCTGGGTCCGGATGCCGGAAATGACGCCGCACATCATGCGCGGCTCGCGCGACGGTTCGAGCTCGGACAGCTTGGTGCGCGCAAAGCGGCGTGCCTCCTGCGCGTAGGAGTCGAACATGTGGCCGGACAAGTAGTAGCCCAGTGCGATCTTTTCTTCCGCCAGCTTTTCGCGGTCGGTCCAAGGGATGGCCTGCACGTAATCCGGCGGCGCCACCAGGTCGGAATCGTCGCCGCCGAACAGGCTGACCTGGTTGGCCGATTTGGCTTCCTGGTCCGCATACTCCATGGCGAAGCTGACCGAGGCAAACAGCACTGCGCGGTCAACGCCGAAGCAGTCGAAGGCGCCAGCGCGGATCAGCGCTTCCACCGTGCGGCGGTTGATCTGCTTCTTGTCCACGCGCTTGCAGAAGTCGAACAGGCTGGTGAACGGGCCGCCTGCTTCGCGCGCGGCGATGATCGCCTCGATCGCGTTCTGGCCTGCTCCTTTCACGCCGCCCATGCCGTAGCGGATCTTGGTGGCCTTCTTGCCCGGCTCACCGTCCGGACGGAAGCGGTAGGAAGACTGGTTCACGTCCGGCGGCAGGATGGTCAGGCCGCACACGTCGATCGAGTCCTCGACCAGGATCTTGACCTTCTCGGTATCGTCCATGGCCAGCGACATGTTGGCTGCCATGAACGCTGCGGTGTGGTGATGCTTGAGGTAGGCGGTGTGATACGACAGCAGCGCATACGCGGCCGCGTGCGACTTGTTGAAGCCGTAGCCCGCGAACTTTTCCATCAAGTCGAAGATCTCGTCGGCCTTCTCGACCGTCAGGCCGCCCTCTTGCGCGCCTTTGCGGAAGATCTCGCGGTGCTCCGCCATTTCCTCGGCTTTTTTCTTACCCATCGCACGGCGCAGCATGTCCGCGCCGCCCAGCGAGTAGCCGCCGATGATCTGCGCCATCTGCATAACCTGTTCCTGGTAAACCATGATGCCGTAGGTTTCGGACAGGATGCCCTCGGTGCGGGGATCGGGGTAGTCGAATTTCTCGCCGTGCTTACGTTTGCAGAAGTCCGGGATCAGGTCCATCGGGCCCGGACGGTACAGCGCCACCAGCGCAATAATGTCTTCAAAGCGGTCGGGACGCGCGTCTTTCAGCATGCCCTGCATGCCGCGCGATTCAAGCTGGAACACAGCGACGGTTTTCGCCTTGGTCAGCAGCTCATAGGTCGGGCGGTCGTTCAGCGGCAGCTTGGCCAGGTCGAAGTCTTTCGCGCCTTCCGGATCGAGGTCCTTGATATAGTTGACGGCGCGGTCGAGGATGGTCAGCGTGGTCAGGCCCAAAAAGTCGAACTTCACCAGGCCGACGGCCTCCACGTCGTCCTTGTCGTACTGCGACACCACGCCGGCGTCGCCGCCCTGCGTGTACAGCGGGCAGAAGTCGGTCAGCTTGCCCGGCGCGATCAGCACGCCGCCGGCGTGCATGCCGATGTTACGGGTGATGCCTTCCACCTGCTGCGCAAGGTCGAGCAGCTGGCGCACTTCTTCTTCGTTTTCCTGGCGTTCCTTCAACAGCGGCTCTTCTTCGATCGCCTCCGCAATCGAGACCGGCTTGCCCGGCTTGAATGGAATCAGCTTCGACACGCCGTCGCAGAAGTTATAGCCAAAGTCCATCACGCGGCCCACGTCGCGGATCGCGCCCTTTGCCGCCATGGTACCGAAGGTGGCGATCTGCGACACCGCCTCGCGGCCGTACAGGTCCTTCACGTGCTGGATCACCAGCTCTCGCTTTTCCTGGCAGAAGTCAATATCGAAGTCGGGCATCGATACACGTTCAGGATTCAGGAAACGCTCGAACAGCAGGTTGTATTTCAGCGGGTCCAGGTCGGTAATCTTCAGCGCGTACGCCACCAGCGAGCCTGCACCGGAGCCGCGGCCCGGGCCGATCGGCACGCCGTTGTTCTTGCCCCACTGGATAAACTCCGCAACGATCAGGAAGTAGCCCGGGAACTTCATCTTGATGATGGTGTCGTTCTCGAACTTCAGGCGCGCCTCGTAGCGCGGGCGTTCCTTCTCGCGTTTTTCGGGATCGGGGAAGAGCTGGAGCAGGCGCTCCTCCAGTCCCTTCTGCGTTTCGGCCACCAGGAATTCATCGATCGACATGCCCGGCGTCGGGAAGTTCGGCAGCTGCGGCTTGCCCAGGGTGAGCACTACGTTGCAGCGCTTGGCGATCTCCACCGAGTTTTGCAGCGCGGCAGGCAGGTCATGGAACAGCTCCGCCATTTCCGCCTGCGTGAGAAAGCGCATTTGCTCGTTGAAGCGTTTGACGCGCTTGGCGTTGGCCAGCATCTCGCCTTCAGCGATACAGACGCGCGCTTCGTGGGCAATGAATTCGTCCTTCGACAGGAACTGCACCGGGTGGGTTGCCACGACCGGCAGGCCAAGCTTGGCCGCAATCGCGACCGACTGGCGCACCTGCACTTCCTGGTTGGCCTGGCCGGCACGCTGGATCTCGACATAGAAATGGCCGTTCGGGAAGATCTCTGCCCATTTCTGGGCGTTGACTTCGGCCAGCTCCAGGTTGCCGTTTTCAATGGCCTGGCCGATGTCGCCGAAGTGGGCGCCCGACAGGGCGATCAGCGCATCTGCGCCGCTTTCGCCTGGCAGCAATGCGTATTCTTTGTTGGCCAGCTCGCGCAGCCACTCGGTGCGGATTTCGGCGCGGCCCTTGTACTGGTTGGTGAGCCATGCTTCCGACAGCAATTCGCACAGCTGCAGGTAGCCCATGCGGTTCTTCGCGAACAGCATCAGGCGATGCGGCTTGTCGCGGTTTTCGTCGTTGGTGATCCAGGCGTCGACCCCGACCACCGGCTTGATGCCCTTGCCGCGCGCCGATTTGTAGAAACGTACCATGGCGAACATATTCGCCAGGTCGGTGATCGCCAGCGCGCCCTGCTTGTCCTTGACCGCCTGTTTGATCAGGTCATCGATGCGTACCAGGCCGTCGGCAATCGAATATTCCGTATGCACGCGCAGGTGGACGAATCCTGGTCCCACGGGCGCGGCGGCTTGCGAAGCGTCTACTGGCTGGTCGATTGTTTCAATGCTCATGTGGCGGGCGGTTTTTTAGTCGAATATCCGCCTATTTTACCTGTTGAGCTGGCTCCACTGCTATCCACGTTCTTGATGACTTCCAGCGCTTCCCGCATGGCGCGGCGGCGTTTTCGCTGGCGTGTCGGCGCCAGGTTGGCCACTTCTTTGCCGTTCAAGGAAAGTGTGAAGCTTTCGTCGATTTTCTTGTGCATTTGGCACCTCCTTTCGACTCCTTGCTTAGTTCAGTGTATCTCGCGCCATAATTGCTTACAAATGAGACGGTCGCTACCGTCCGGCAACGCTAGAATCACCCTTACCAATCCAAACTGGAGTTGATGATGAAAATTGCAATTGCTGCCCTGCTGATGTCCGCCTCGCTGGTCGCCCATGCGGACGACACCGAGCAGTTGGCCAAGTCGAAGAGCTGCTTTGCCTGCCACGCCATGGGGAAAAAGCTGGTTGGGCCGTCATTTAAGGATGTGGCGGCGAAATACAAAAACGACAAGGGCGCCGAAGATAAACTGATCCTGAAAATCCTTCAGGGCGGTTCCGGTGTCTGGGGCGCCGTGCCGATGCCGCCTAACCAGGTAACGGACGCCGAAGCGCACCAGCTGGTGCGCTGGGTCCTGGCGCAGAAGTAAGCGCTAACCGAAGCTGCCTTCGACCGCCAGCTTGCCGCCTGACCAGACCTGGTAAGCGCCTGCCGGCCCGGCAAGGCGCAATTCGGCCTGCGATCCGAGCTGGATAGGCACCTTGAAACGCGCCGATATTTCTCTCAGGCGCCGTCCCTCCCTCTGTTCAAGCAAAGCCGCCGCCTTGGCAACCGAATGCATGCCGTGGATGATCGGCGCCTTCATGCCGAGCAGGCGGGCCGACCACGGCCACAAGTGGATTGGGTTCCAGTCGCCGGACACCGACGCATACTTCCGTCCCGCATCGGCTGTGAGTGGCCACTCACCTGCCGGCTGCCCCGCCACGGGCACTGCCCCGGCCACGCCCCGCTCGCCGCGTTGCTTGCCCCGAACCGCCAGGTAGCGGCTGCGGCATTCAAACACATCCTGCCCCTGCTGCCTGCCCACCGTGCGTAATTCGCAATAGCGTGCCCCGTTTTCCGTCGCTGGTTCGATGACAACCTGCGTCGACAGTTCCATTGGCTGATCGCGATCCGGCACCCGCAATTGGCGAATATCGTTCTCGACATGGATCATGCCCACCAGGCGAAATGGGAATCGACTTCCCAGCATCGTCGCGAGATGAGCGCGCTGGGCAAGCAGGTAATAGAACGTTACCGGCAAATCGCCAGCCGCAAAACCCAACAAACCGTTGTAGCGGCCAAGACTTGCGGCTTCAATCCGCCTCAATTCGTAAGAGGTCGTCAATGGCGTCGAGGTATTGACAGGACGCGTCCCTTTGAACAGGGCACGCAGCAAGCTGCCGACGCCACCGGCTGGAAGTGGCTGATAGGAAGTCATGCACGCATTGTGCCGAATGTCCGGCCTTACCGGAAGTACTGGCCAACCAGGAAAACGACCACCAGTCCAATCAGCCACATGAACTTTTTATCCAGGTCTTTTCGCAAATCGTCCAACTTGTGGTCGTGCTCCTTGCGCCAATCCTCAAGCTTGTGGTCGCCCTCCTTGCGCCAATCCTCGAGCTTGCGGTCGCCTTCCTTGCGCCAGTCTTCAAGCCTGTGGTCGGTTTCGATCCGCCATCGGTCAAGCTTGCCATCGTTCTCTCGCCGCCAGCCCTCAAGCTTTTGATCGTTCTCTTTCCGCCAGCCTTCGAGCTTTTGATCGTTCTCCTTCCGCCAGCCTTCGAGCTTTTGATCCAGCTTGGCTTCAAAAGCTTTTTCAAACTCTTCGAATTTGTGGCTGAACTGAGCCTTGAGGGCAGCAGTTTCCTCAGTCAACTGCTGACTAAGCGACTGAAGGCCAATTTGCAGGCCCTGAACTTGAGTTTCCAATGTGACGATCCTCGCTTCGTGATCCTGGTCGCCTGGGGCCGGTTCGCGCTCTGGAAGTTCCATGATAGCCTCGGATTTTCGTGATCACATGCCACTTTTTCGAATGTCGCGGCGCAAGAATTCCAGTGTGTCCGCAATATTTTTGCTGCGATAAGTGATTTCTATCTTGTTGATGCTCGCGAGGTACTCGATCAGATGGCGCTGGTTGGCAAAAAGGTATTCGACATTTATCGAGAGCATGCGCAGGTCGTAAGAAAGATCCCGCAACTGCTTTTCCAGGCCGGCCACATCAGATTTGAACAATCCCATGATCCTCTCCAGTCAGGTGGTAACGCCAACTCAGACAGGAGGAGGCAGGAAAAGTTCAATGAATCTGCCTAATATTTGAGCATGCCGCAGAGAGCGGCTATAATGTCGGCTGTTCCGGATTCAATCTATAACCAATCCCATGCAAGCAACCATTGAAAACGCGCCTGCAGCGCCCGGCGCGGCACCAGCCGTTTACGTCAACATCGCCGCCTACAAGTTCATCACGCTGGACCAGCTGGAAGAACTGCGCCCGCAGTACCAGGACATCTGCGCCCGCCTGGGGCTGAAAGGCACCATCCTGCTGACCCCGGAAGGCATCAATATGTTCCTGTCCGGTACCCGCGCCAATATCGATGAGTACCTGGCCTGGGTGCGCAGCGACGCCCGCCTGGCGGACCTGGAAGTGAAGGAAAGCCTGTCTGCCGAGCAGTCGCACCGCCGCATGCTGGTGCGCATCAAGAAAGAAATCATCACCATGCGCCACCCGCTGATCCGTCCCGAAGACGGCCGCGCCCCGCATGTAAAAGCCAAAGACCTGAAGCGCTGGCTGGACCAGGGCCACGACGACAACGGCAAGCCGGTCGTCATGGTCGAGACCCGCAACGACTACGAAGTCGATGTCGGTACTTTCAACAACACCGTCGACTACCGCCTGACCAAATTCACCGAATTCCCGGAAATCATCGAGAAGCACAAGGCTGATTTCGAAGGCAAGACCGTGGTCACCTTCTGCACCGGCGGCATCCGCTGCGAGAAAGCCGCGATCCACATGCAGAATATCGGCTACGACAATGTGTACCAGCTCGAAGGCGGCATCCTGAAGTACTTCGAAGAAGTGGGTGGCGCCCACTACACCGGCGATTGCTTCGTATTCGACTACCGCACTGCGCTGAACCCTCAGCTGGAGCCGACCGAGACCAAGCAGTGCTTTGCCTGCCGCGCCGTGGTCACCCCGCGCCAGCAGCTGGCGCCGGAATACGTGCCGGGGGTTTCGTGCCCGGCCTGCTTCGGCAAGCACTAATAAAAAAACCCGCTGCTTAGCGGGTTCTTTTTTTTCGTCTTAGCCTTTCGGCAGGCCGCCCAGCAGGGCAGCGACCTTCTGCTTCGGCTTGGCCGGAGCGGCTGGCGCCGCAGCGGCCGGCGCGCCATTGCTACGCGTTGGCTCATACGGTTTCAGGAACCATGGATCAACCTTCTCGCGGCGAGGCGGGAGTGCCGGTCCGTCGCCACGGCCTTCGCGGCGCTCGCCGCCACTGCGCGGTGCGGAGCGGTCGGCCTGGGTGCGGTCGCGGCGGCGGTCGCCGTGGCGCTCATCGCTGCGGAAGCCGCCCGGCACGAAGCCTTCCAGCGTACCGCGCGGGACGGTCTGCTTGATCAGCTTTTCGATGTCGGCCAGCAGGCGTTCATCCTTGTCCGAATAGATCGAGATCGCATCGCCCGATGCGCCGGCACGACCGGTACGGCCGATACGGTGCACATAGTCTTCCGCGTTGTACGGTAGGTCGAAGTTGATCACAGCCGGCAGGTCGGAAATGTCCAGGCCGCGCGCCGCCACGTCGGTGGCCACCAGCACTTCGATCTCGCCCTTCTTGAACGCATCCAGCGCTGCCATGCGTTCCTGCTGCGTCTTGTCGCCGTGGATGGCGGCAGCCTTCATGCCCTCGGTCACCAGGCCGCGCGCCAGACGCGAGGCGCCGATCTTGGTGTTGGAGAACACGATCACCTGCTTCAGCTGGCGCTGGCGCAGGATGTGGGCGACGGCGTCGCGCTTGTGGTCTTCGCCAACCTTGTACACTACCTGGGTCACGCGTTCGGCGGTGGCGTTGGAGCGCGCCACTTCGATCGTGATCGGGTCGGTCAGGAAGCTGGAAGCCAGCTTCTTGATCTCCGGCGAGAAGGTGGCCGAGAACATCAGGTTCTGGCGCTTCTTCGGCAGCAGGTTGATGATGCGCTGCAGGTCGGGCAGGAAACCCATGTCCAGCATGCGGTCCGCTTCGTCCATGACCAGCATCTGCACCTGGCCCAGCGAAATATTCTTTTGCTCCACGTGGTCCAGCAGGCGGCCCGGGGTGGCGATCACGATTTCCACGCCGCTGCGCAACTTTTCAGTCTGCGGCTTCATGTCCATGCCGCCGAAGACGACGGTGGAACGCAATGGGGTGTGCTTGCAATAGGCTGCAACGTTTTCAGCCACCTGCACCGCCAGTTCGCGAGTCGGGGCCAGCACCAGGGCGCGCACCGGGTGGCGCGCCGGGCTCATCGACGAGTTGGCATGGGCCAGCAGCAGCTGGATAATCGGCAGGGAAAAACTGGCCGTCTTGCCGGTACCGGTCTGGGCGGCACCCATCACGTCGCGGCCCTGCAGCAGGATCGGGATCGCTTTCGCCTGGATCGGCGTCGGGTGCACATAACCCTGGTCGGTCAGCGCGCGCTGGATTTCCGGCGCCAGGCCGAAATCGGCGAACTTTACTTGCTCAGGGGTGTTCTCAATGTCAGACATACAATTCTTAAGGTTAACAGCGGCCAACCCCGCATGATACCCGAGAACTGTGGCAAAGCGCATGGAATGGGGGTTTTCAACGGTAAATTATTGCTGAGACGGAAGCTATAATGTAACTAAATGAATGCTATCAACGCCCGCGGCTGGCACCTGAGCCGCTTTTTATTGCTGCTGCTTTTGCTGGCAGGCGGCCTGCTGGCCGACCTGGCTGTTGCCGCTCCTTCCTTGCGCTTCCGCAAACTTGGCCCACTCGGGAATGACGAGCCCTCAATGTTGTCGCTGCTACAAGACAAGCGCGGCTTCATGTGGATCGGCACCCAGTCGAACGGCCTTTACCGCTATGACGGCTACCGCGCGACCCGCTATCGCAGCAAGGCCGGCGACGCCGGCAAGCTGCCGCATGACCGCGTCGCCGCCTTATTTGAAGACAGCAAGGGCCAGCTGTGGGCCGGCACCCAGAACGGGCTGGCGCGTTTCAACGCCGACAGCAACGACTTCACCACCTTCCTGCCCGATAATGCGCCGAACAATGGACGCATTATCAAGGCCATCGTGCCGGACGGGAAAGACGGGATGTGGCTTGCCACCTGGGGCGGACTGCAACACTTCAACCCGGCCAGCGGCAAGTTCACGCTCTATGTGCATGACCCGGCGCGCCCGGGCAGCCTGGGCGGCAACGACCTGAACGCGCTGGCGGTCGACGCCAAGGGTGCGGTATGGGCCGCCACCTGGCCCGGCGGCCTCGACGTGCTGCCAGCCGGCGCCAGCGAATTTGAACACCGCCGCGTGGATAAGGGCAGCGATCCCAATGCGCGCAGCAATATCGTGCGCGCACTGCGTTTCGACCGCCACGGCACGCTGTGGATCGGCACCGAAGGAGGCGTACTGCGCTGGGACAGCAGCAAACCATGGGAAACCCGTGAAACCGTAGCCACACCCGACAGCCGCATCACCAGCTTCTACGTCGACCGCGACGGCACGCTATGGGCCACCACCCTGTCCGCCGGCCTGCTGCGCTGGGATGAAGCGGCGCAACGCTTCGACCAATACAGCCACAACAGCGACGACCCTTACTCACTGCCCGGCGACAACCTGCGCGCGATGATGCAGGACCGCGGCGGCATGCTGTGGATCGCCTCCTTCACCGACGGCATCGCTTTGGTCAACCTGAGCAGCAGCGGCTTCACGCGCTACCTGCCCTACCGCCTGGACGGGCGCCACGGCCGCGCCAATAATGCCCTGCTGAGCCTGGAAAACGGCCCTGATGGCACGATCTGGATGGGCGGCAGCCTCGGCATGGGCTTGTTCGACCCGGCGAAGGGCGAAGTGCTGCGGCGCTATCAGGCCGACGACAAACCGGGCTCGCTCAGCAACAACATCGTCTACAGCATGTACCAGCAGCCGGACGGCGTTCTCTGGGTCGGCACGGCCAACGGGCTGAACCGGCTGGATAAGCTCGACGGCAAGTTCAAACTGACCCGCTTCGGCAATACCGCCAGCGACTTCATCAACACGATCGCACCCGGCAAGGATGGCGTGCTCTGGCTCGGCACCGGCAACAGCCTGGTGCGCTACGACACCCTGCGCGACCGCTCGACCCTGTTTTACCACGACCCGTACAACCCGCACAGCCGCAGCGTGGGCGGTACCAGCGCTGTGCTGGAAGACAGCAAGGGCCGTGTCTGGATGGGCTCGGAATTCAATGGCGGCGGACTGGATGTGCTGGACCCGGCCAGCGGCAAGTTCCGCCATCTCCTCAACGGTGGCCCGGAAGGCATGATCGACGACAACGTGACCGCCTTGCACGAAGATGCCGCCGGCAGGCTGTGGATCGGAACCTCGCGCGGCCTGCTGCAGCTCGAAGAGACGCCCAATGGCAGCTTGCGCCTGCGCTCGCACGCCGCAGCCGTGCAGCACCATAAAGTGCTGTCCCTGCAATCGGACGCCAAAGGCAAACTGTGGGTGAGCACCCTGGCCGGCCTGTTCCGCCTGAACCCCAGCAATGGTTCGGCCCAATTGTTCACGGTTGCCGATGGCATGACTGACGGCTTCACGGTCGGTGCTTCCGCGCCCGGCGCAAACGGCAAGCTCTATTTCGGCGGCGTGCACGGCATGACCGGCATCGAGCCCGACCAGGTGCGCAGCGCCTCGGTGCCGCCCCAGGTAGCGATCACCGACATCAAGCTGTTCAACCATTCCCTGAGCGAAGGCCGCTTCCGCGACCAGGCCAGGCTGGAAGGACCGTTGACCGCGCCGACCGGCCTTGTGCTTTCCTCGCAAGCGACTGCCTTCACGCTCGAATTTGCTGCCCTGCACTACACCGAACCCTCGCAAAACCGCTACGCCTACCAGCTGGAGGGCTTCGACCCCGACTGGCAGGAAACCGACGCCGAGCGGCGCGTGGCAACGTACACCAACCTCGATCCGGGACGCTACGTCTTCCGCGTACGCGCTGCCAACCACCACGGCAGCTGGAGTGAAGAAGCGGCGACGCTCAACGTGACCATTACGCCGCCATTCTGGCAAACCATCTGGTTCCGCGCCGGCGCCATTGCACTCCTGGTGGGCGGACTGTGGGGCCTGTACTACTGGCGCATCCGCCGCCTGACGCGCCAGCAGGCCGAGCTCGAACAACTGGTGCACGCCCGCACCATCGAGCTGGAAGACAGCAACCGCAAGCTCGAAGCGCTGAGCCAGACCGACGGCCTGACCGGCGTCAGCAACCGGCGTGGCTTCGACCTGGCGCTGGAAGCTGAATGGCGGCGCGCCCTGCGCACCGGCCAGCCGCTCGCACTCTCGATGCTGGATGTGGACTACTTCAAGAAATACAATGACCGCTACGGCCACCTGGCCGGTGACGCCACGCTGCGTACGGTGGCCCACCTGATCACCGAGCATGGCCGGCGCAGCTCGGACCTCGTGGCGCGCTACGGCGGCGAAGAATTCGCCTTACTGTCGGTAGCAACGCCGGGCGCCGATGCGATCGGCGTGGCGCAAACCATCTGCGACGAACTGGCGCGCCTGAACCTGCCGCACGACGCCTCGCCGCTGGGCCATGTCACGATCAGCATCGGCGTTGCCGTCCTGGTGCCGACCGAAAACAGCCGCCCCGAACAACTGGTGCGCCTGGCCGACGAATCGCTCTACCGCGCCAAGCAGCGCGGCCGCAACCAGGCCCTGCTGGCCATGGAAGAATGATGGAAGCACAAGACGACCCCAAACCCCAGCCCCCGGCCGAACCCGGACCGGACGACTGCTGCCACAGCGGCTGCACCTGGTGCGTGCTCGACCTCTACTACGAGGACCTCGAGCGCTACCGCACCGCCCTCGCCGCCTGGGAAAAGCGCCATGTGGGCGAACGAACAGATAAGAAAGCCCGCCGCCGTTAGCATCGGGGGCATGGAACAGCAGAGCCAATCCTGGCTGGACAAACTCGGGCCCGGCCTCGTCTCCGGGGCAGCCGACGACGATCCCAGCGGCATCGCCACCTACTCCCAAGCCGGGGCGCAGTTCGGCTTCGGCATGCTATGGCTTGGCCTGTTCACTTACCCTCTGATGGTGGGCATCCAGGAAACCAGCGCCCGCATCGGCCGCACCAGCGGACGGGGACTGGCGTCGAATATGCGCCGCTGCTTCCCCGCCTGGCTGATGTATTCGATGGTCGTCCTGCTGCTGATCGCCAACACCATCAATATTGCGGCCGACCTGGCCGCCATGGGCGACGCCTTGCACCTGGTTGCAGGCGGGCGCCCCCACTGGCACGCGCTGGGATTCGGGGTACTTTCGGTGCTGCTGCAAGTCTTCATCCCCTACCAGCGCTACGCGCGCCTGCTGAAGTGGCTGACGCTTGCGCTATTGGCCTACGCGGCCACCGTCATGGTGATCGATGTCCCCTGGAGCGATGTGGCAAAAAGCACCTTCGTGCCCCATATCGTCTGGAACAAGGATTACCTGACCACCATGGTGGCGGTCTTCGGCACCACCATCAGCCCCTATCTGTTTTTCTGGCAAGCCTCGCAGGAAGTAGAGGAGCTGCAGGCCGATCCAAATGCCGAGCCGCTGCGCCGCGCCCCGCGCCAGGTACGCCCGCAACTGCGCCGCATCAAGCTCGATACTGCGATCGGCATGGGCTTTTCGAATATCGTGGCGTGGTCGATCATGCTGACCACTGCCGTCACCCTGCACGCTCACGGGATTTTCAAGGTCGATTCCTCGGCGCAGGCTGCAGCGGCGCTGCGGCCGATCGCGGGAGAGCTGGCGTTCGCGCTGTTCGGGCTGGGGATCATCGGCACCGGCTTGCTGGCGATTCCCGTGTTGGCCGGCTCGGCGGCATACGCCATGGCGGGAGCATTCAACTGGCGCAGCAGCCTAGAACTGCAGCCGCAGGCGGCGCGCAAGTTCTACGCCATCATCGCGGCAGCCACGCTGGCCGGGGTCGGCATGGGCTTCCTGCCCATGGATCCTATGCGCGCTCTGTTCTGGAGCGCCGTCATCAACGGCGTGGTAGCGGTGCCGGTGATGGTGGTGACGATGCTGCTGTCCACGCGGCCCGGCGTCATGGGCAAGGTGACGCTGTCGCGCAGGCTGCGCTGGCTGGGCTGGACCTGCACGGTAGTCATGGCAATTTGCGTGCTGGCCATGTTCGCCAGCATGGTAAGCTAGCGCGCATGAACAAACGACACTTCCTGCTGGCCCTAGCGGCCACCATCGCCTTCCCAGCACTGGCCCAGGAGGCCGACCGCGAACCACGCCCATTCCCGCCAAGCGCGAGGCGTGGCAAGTTTACGCCGGGTTATGCGCCGCCCGACGTCACCATTGATGGCAAGGCGCGCCAGATGTCGCCGGCCGGCCGCATTTTCAGCGAAGATAACCTGACCGTGGTGCCGGCGTCCCTGAGCGAAAAGAACATCATCGTCAACTACACGGAAGACATGAACGGCAATATCGACCGCATCTGGATCCTGACGCGTGCTGAAGCGCGCATGAAGGCGCCAAGCTCGCGCTAAGTCTTACCCAGGCTGTCGATAAAGGCTTGCACCGCGCCGGTATAGGCGCTGTCCGAACCCAATTGCAGGTTGATTTCGCGGTGGCTCTTGGCCTGCTCCAGCACTTCGGCGCGCGCGCCGCTCGCTTGCATGCGCTGCGCGAAGGCGCGCGCCTGGCCGCAGGACGTCTCGCGCTGGCTCGAGCAGACCAGCAGCATCGGCTGCGCACCGGGCTGCAACGCGTGCAGTGGCGACACCTTGCGCCAGAACGCCGGATCGCTGCCGAAGGCGTCGTCATACAGCCGCATATGGCGGTGCTCCATGATCTGCGGTACGTCCAGCGCGCCGCTATCCAGCGCCACGGTGCCGAGCCAGCTGCTGCCGGCTGCCAGCGAAGGCTGGGCCGATAGCAGCGCCACCAGGTGGGCGCCTGCCGAATGTCCCATCAAAATGAAACGGCGCGGATCGCCGCCCCAGCTGGCGGCTTTCGCCTGCGCGGCGGCCAGCGCCAGCGCCACGTCCTGCGCCTGCACATACGGGTCGGCATCGGGCAGCATGCGGTAATTGATGGTAACGAAGATGTAGCCGCGTCCCGTGAAATACGGCGCCTTGTTCTCCACGACGGCAGTCTCGCCTTTGCCGCCAGTACGCCAGCCACCTCCGTGAACCATAAAGATGACGGGCGCATTGGCCACCGCCTGCGTTGGCAGGTAGACATCCATGCGCTGGCGCGGGTCGCTGCCGTAAGGGATGTCGCGCAGGGCTTTTCCGGGAACTGCGGTGTCGCCTGCGCTGCGGGCGGCACGGCGCTCCAGCAGCTTGTCGCGCAGGGGACCGGCGCTGGTGATGGCGGGGAAGATGGTAGCGGCGCCCAGCGCAATGGCCAGGACGCCGTTCAGGAATGGGTGCCGCATGCTGCCTCCTCAAAGCGAGGCAGCGTGGGCCGCCTCAGATGTAATAGATTGCTGCTGCGAGGCCGATGATAAGGCCAAACTTGGTGATTTTGTAGGCGGTCTTGTTCCAGGCCTTGAAGGCGCGGCGGTATTTGCCTGCGTAGAAAGATACGCGGAACAGCTTCGACACCAGGCCGACCTGGTCGCCCTGCTCGTTCGGCGAAGCGGCGGCGGTCATCATGGTGCGGCCGAGGAAGCGGTTGATCGCCTGCGCCCAGCGGTAGCGCATAGGACGTTCGACGTCGCAGAACAGGATGATGCGGCCGCTCTCGGAACCGTTGATCGCCCAGTGGATATAGGTTTCATCGAAAATGACGCCCTGGCCATCGCGCCAGCTATGGCGCTCGCCGTCCACGTCGATGAAGCAACGGTCATCGTTCGGCGTGGCCAGGCCCAGGTGGTAGCGCAGCGAGCCGGCAAACGGGTCGCGGTGCGGATTGAGCTTGCCGCCCGGCGGCAATTCGGCAAACATGGCAGCTTTCACCGACGGGATCGCGGCCAGCAGCGCGTAGGTTTGCGGGCACAGTTCCTGGGCCGATGGGTGGCTGGCGTTGTACCACTTCAGGTAGAAGCGCTTCCAGCCATTCTTGAAGAAAGAATTGAAGCCGGCGTCGTCGTTTTTTTCCGAAGCCTTGATCTTCTGCAGGCGCAGCAGGTTTTCCGCTTCGGCGCGGATCACTTCCCAGTTCTCTTCCAGCGGCTTGAGTTCCTTGAAGGTGTCAACCGGCAGGTAAGGCGTGGACGGCACGCGCGAGAACCAGTGCATGAAGATATTGATCGGCGCCATGAACGACGAGTGGTCGAACAGCTGGCGGCCGATCGGCAGTCGTACTTTGCCACGGAAGTGGATATGCAGGACGGACAGGATGTAGAAAGCGACAACAGCCCATTTCATTGCGAAACCTCGGAAAGATCCAAACCTGCGATTTTACCTTAGTCCGGGAAACGGGCACTTGCGGTTTTCTCAACAATGTCAGTCTGTTACGCGTAGCGCCATAACGCCAGCGCCTCCTGCGCCACCAGGTCCGGGCGCTCCTCCGGCCAGAACAACTTGCTGCCCTCGATACGGCGCACGCCTTTACTGTTGCCGAAGGCTTGTTCCAGGTAGTCGGCGCCACGCGGCAGGAAAATCGTATCCGCCATGCCCCACAAAACACGCACCGGCGCCTTGCTGGTTTGCAGCGCAGGCTTGATGCCGTGCAGGGCGTTGCGCTCCAGCGCGGTGATGTAGCCATGCAGGCGCTGCGGATTATTAACCAGCGGGCGCAGGTAAGTTTCGAACACTTCGTCCGCCAGTGCGGCGGGACGCGCGTAGCACGCACCACCCAGGGCGTCCGGTAAGCGGGCCTTGTTTTTATCGGCGAGCCACGGTTCGAGCCATTCCTGCGCGAACTTGCCCTGCTTGGCCAGTTCGATCACCGGCAGCATGGCGGGAGGCGGGCTGTCTACTTCCGTGTCGCAGTTGGTGAGCAGGAGGGTTCGCACGCGCTCAGGGTGCAGCACCAGCAGTAGTTGCGCCACGGCGCCTCCGCTATCGCTCGCGATCACGTCGACCTTATCCACGCCCAGCTTGTCGAGCAATTCGGCCAGCATGGCGACCTGGCCTTCCGGATCGAGGCTGGCGCCCGGCGCTGGTTCGCTGTGACCCAGGCCAAGGAAATCGGGCGCGATGCAGCGGCGATGCGGCGCCAGTCGCGCCACGGCGCCGCGCCACTGGAAGCTGTTCAGCGGAAGTCCGTGCAGGAAGAGTGCTGCCTGCGGGCCGGCGCCCCGCTGCACTACAGCCACGCGGCCCATGCTGGTGGGGATGAAGCGACGGGCCGCGCGCCAGGCACGGGCATCGCGCGCTGCTTCGGCGCGCGCCGCGGCATCCTGCGAAGCCAGGGCAGCGCCGGCAATACGTGCTACGCCTGCCCCGGCAGCGACGGTGGCAGCGGCAAAGCCCAATTTGAATAAGTCTCGGCGATTCATGCGCATCTCCTTGATTACAAGTTTTCGATGGATTGCATGATCGGTGCGCCGGGCCCTGGAATCAATGACCTCGGAGGTCATGGAACCGCGGCGCCAAACCTTGCTAATATCACCACATGAACGATAACCTCGCCCCCATTGCCCACGTCGGCGCCCTGCTGCGCGAGTGGCGCTCCGCCCGCCGCCTGAGCCAGATGGACCTGGCGCTGGACGCCGGCCTGTCCACGCGCCACCTGAGCTGCATCGAGACCGGCAAGGCCCAGCCAAGCCGTGAGATCCTGGCACGCATCGCCAACACGCTGGAAATGACCCTGCGCGACCGCAACGCGCTGCTGGTGGCGGCGGGCTACGCACCGCGCTACACGGAATCGGCATTGGCCAATCCTGAACTGGCGCCGATGCGGCGCGCCATCGAGGCGATGCTGAAGCAGCAGGAGCCCTACCCCGCCTTCCTGCTGAACCGTCATTGGGACATCGTGATGGCCAACGACGCCGCGCTGCGCATGAACCGCTGGCTGCTGAAAGGCCGCGACAGTCCGCACCGCAATATGCTGCACCACGCCTTCGATCCGCAAGATTTGCGCGGCGTACTGGCGAACTGGGAAGAAATCGCAGGCCACTTGCTGGCCCACCTGCACAAGCTGGTCGCCACCGCCCCCAACGACAGCAAGGCGCGCCGGCTGCTCGATGAAGTTCTGGCTTATCCCGGCGTACCGGAACGATGGCGCCAGCGCGACCTGCGCGCAGTGCCGGCGCCGCTGCTGGAAACCGTGTTCGAGCGCGATGGCCAGCGCGTGGCCTTCTTCTCCACCATCACCACCTTTGGAACGCCGCGCGACGTAACGCTGGAAGAACTGCACATCGAATCGTGCTTCCCTTCCGACGAGGCCAGCGCAGCATTTTGCCGTTCACTTGCGGGGTCTTCATGAACGAATACATACTTTTCATGCATGACGATGTCGTGGACCGGAGCATCGTCGACGATAGCGCGCGGTGGGAACAGTACATTGCCAGCCTGCGCGCATCGGGGCAGTTCGAAGGCGGCAGCTCGATCGGGTCGGGAGTGCTGTGCAAGAAGGGCCGCGCCAACCAGGACGCCACGCCGGCCATCAATGGCTATATCAAACTTCAGGCCGAAAACATCGACGCAGCGCAGCGCTTTTTAACCGGGAATCCGGTCTATGAAGCCGGTGGGACGGTTGAAGTGCGGGAACTGGTTCGTGGATAAGATCATCCTCGAATCTGTCCTGACATGTCCGATTTGCGGCCATGCGAAAGCGGAGACCATGCCGGTCAATGCCTGCCAGTGGCATTACGAATGCGAAGGCTGCCATACCGTACTGCGCCCGAAGCCGGGTGATTGCTGCGTGTTCTGCTCATACGGTACGGTAGCCTGCCCACCGATGCAAGATCCGCACAACGGATGCTGCGGCAGGTCTTGAAACAATCAGGCAAAGAGGGCTTCGGGAACGCCTTGGGCGCCAGGGCGCAGCAGGAGGACGGAACCGGGCCAGGCGTCGACGGCGTTGCCGGGATCGATAGAGGTGACCAGCAGCGTGGCCAGGTCCGGGCCGCCGAAGCTGCACATGGAAGGCTTGGCGAACGGCAGCGCGATTTCGCGGTCGAGAATGCCGGCCGGGGTGAAGCGCTGCAGCAGGCCGCCGTCGTTGGCGCAGCTCCAGTAGCAGCCATCGGCGTCGACCGCAGCGCCGTCGGGACGGCCTTTCTGTGCACCGAGGTCGAGGAAAACGCGCTTGTTGTGTGGAGTACCGCTGGCGATATCGTAGTCGAAGGCCCATACCATGCGCCGCTTCGGATGCGAATCCGACAGGTACATCACGTCGCCGCGCGGCGAGAAGGCGGTGCCGTTTTGCGTCAGCATGCCTTTCACGAAGGGCTCAGACAGACCGCCGTCCGCAGTGAAGCGGTACACGTTGCCGACCGCGCGTTCCGCTGCCATGTCCATGAACATGGTGCCGGCCCAGAAGCGCCCTTGCCGGTCGCAGCGGCCATCGTTGAAGCGCATGCCCTCCCCCAGCTCAATCGAAGGCGGCGCCGCCAATCGTTCGGCCGACACGCTGCCGTCTTCGTGCAAGGTGAGGTGGAAGATGCCGCTTTCCATGCCGGCAATCAGCCCGCCGCGCGCCGCGGGCGAGATGCAGGCCGCCATCTCCGGCGTCTCCCAGAAGCGCGTGGCTCCGCTGGCATAATCGAGACGCCAGATACGGCGCGCCGGAATGTCGACCCAATACCACGCACCTTCGCCGGCGTGCCAGGTCGGGCTTTCGCCCGTCTTGCATTGAACTCCGCTGACTTTTTCCATCACAGGTCGGTAATTTCCTTGTGGGCGGGAACCAGCGCCTTCATGATGCACCAGGCCGTCAGGTAGGCCAGCGCGCAGAAAGCGAACATGATCATGTAGCCGGTCGAGATTTGGCCCAGCGCGCCGTAGTAGTCGAACAGCCTACCCGCCACCTTGGTGATCAGTACACCACCGAGGCCGCCCGCCATGCCGCCGATGCCCACCACAGAACCGACGCTATGCTTCGGGAACATGTCGGACACAGTGGTGAACAGGTTGGCCGACCAGGCCTGGTGCGCGGAAGCGCCGATGCCGATCAGGATGACCGGCACCCAGATGCCCAGGTAGCCAAGCGGCTGCGCCAGCAGCACGACCAGCGGGAAAATAGCGATGGTAAGCATCGCGCGCATGCGGCCTTGATAGACGCTGGCGCCACGGTTGATGAAGAAGGTCGGGAACCAGCCGCCGCCGATGGAACCGAACATCGTCATCGAATACAGCACCGCGAGCGGCACCACCATTTCGGTGCCGGACACGCCATATTGCGCCGACATGAACTTCGGCAGCCAGAAAAGGAAGAACCACCACACGCCGTCGGTCATGAATTTGCCGACGGTGAAGGCCCAGGTCTGGCGGTAGGACAGCAGCTTGAACCAGGACGCCTTGCGCGGCGCTTCAGCAGCGGTGGCAGCCGTTGCGTCGGGCGCATCGCTGTTGATGTATGCGAGCTCAGTGCGCGACAGGCGTTTCTGCTTCGCTGGCGTTTCGTAGAACACCAGCCAGAACCCCATCCAGATAAAGCCAATGGCGCCAATGACGATGAAGGCTGCCTGCCAGCCCCAGACTTCGGCGATGAGCGGCACCGTCACCGGCGCCAGGATCGCACCGATATTGGCGCCGGAGTTGAAGATGCCGGTAGCGAAAGAGCGCTCTTTCTTCGGGAAATATTCCGCCGTGGCCTTGATGGCGGCAGGGAAGTTGCCCGCCTCGCCCAGCGCCAGCACGGCGCGGCCAATCATGAAGCCGGCCACGGTGACCGGCACGGCGGCGATGCCGACCGCGGCGAGGATATTCGAAACCGCGGTGCCGACCGATACCGAATAGGCATGCAGCACGGCACCCAGCGACCACACCACAATCGCCAGCACGAAGGCGCGGCGCGTGCCCATCTTGTCGATCACTCGGCCGGCGAACAGCATCGAGATCGCATACACGAACTGGAATACGGCGGCGATGTTGGCGTAGTCCGTATTGGACCAGCCGAATTCCTTCGACAGCGAAGGCGCCAGCAGCGACAGCACCTGGCGGTCGAGGTAGTTGATAGTGGTGGCGAAGAACAGCAGGCCACAGATGGTCCAGCGGTATTTGCCGATGGCGGCTGCCGGTTCGGCAGCTACGCCGGCGGCTTGCGGGTTGGGCTGATTCATTTTTATCTAATAATGCAAAAGCGGCCGGTGTCTCCCCCGGCCGTACTACATGATCAAACTGCCGTACGCAGCTCTCCGTCCACCAGGCGCGCAAGGCCCAATGGATTATCGTCCTGCAGTGCCGCCGGCAGCAAGCCCGCCGGCACGTTCTGGTAGCTTACCGGACGCAGGAAGCGTTCGATCGCCAGCGCGCCGACGGACGTGGTGCGATTGTCCGAGGTGGCCGGGAACGGGCCGCCGTGCACCATGGCGTGGCACACCTCGACGCCGGTCGGGAAGCCGTTGAACAGCACACGGCCCGCCTTGCGTTCCAGGATCGGCAGCAGCTTGCCAGCCAGCGGGTGATCGTCCGTCGTGCAGTGCACGGTAGCGGTCAGCTGGCCTTCCAGTCCGGCAGCGAGACGCAGCATTTCCGCTTCGTCGCGGCAGGCGATCAGTACCGAGGCCGGACCGAATACTTCTTCCTGCAGCGCATGGCTGGCGGCGAAGGTTTCAGCGTCAACGCGGAACAGTGCAGCCTGCGCCGCGCAGCCTGCACCTTCCGGCTGGCCCTTCGCCAACACTTGCACGCCGGCGGCGCCGGACAGGCGGCCGATACCCGATTCGTAGGCATCGTGGATGCCGGCGGTCAGCATGGTGCCGGCGCCTTTCGCCTGCAGCGCAGCCGCAGCGGCGGCAGCGAAGCGGTCAAACTCAGGACCGGCCACGCCGATCACCAGGCCGGGGTTGGTGCAGAACTGGCCTACGCCCATGGTCAGCGATTCAACGAAGGCAGCGCCCAGGGACTCGGCATTGGCCGCCAGCGTAGCAGGCAGCATGAACACCGGGTTGATGGAACTCATCTCGGCGTACACCGGAATCGGTTCGTGGCGTTCAGCGGCAGTGCGCATCAGCGCGATGCCGCCCTGGCGCGAGCCGGTAAAGCCGACCGCCTTGATCGATGGATTGGCGACCAGCGCCTGGCCGATCACGCGGCCATTACCGTGGATCATGGAGAACACGCCTTCCGGCATGCCGCAGTCAGCCGCAGCCTTCTGCACGGCGCGCGCCACCAGTTCGGAAGTGCCCGGGTGGGCGCCATGCGCCTTCACCACCACGGGGCAACCTGCGGCCAGTGCGGACGCCGTGTCGCCGCCCGCGACCGAGAAAGCCAGCGGGAAGTTGGAGGCGCCGAACACGGCGACCGGACCGACCGGGATCTTGCGCAGGCGCAGGTCCGGACGCGGCGGGGTGCGTTGCGGCAGCGCCGAATCGAGCGTAGCGCCCTGCCAGTGGCCGTCGCGCACAACCTTGGCGAACAGGCGCAGTTGGTTGACGGTGCGGCCGCGCTCACCTTCCAGGCGGGCTTGCGGCAGGCCGGTTTCGGCCATCGCACGCTCGGTCAGGGCAGCGCCCAGCGCGTCGATGTTGCTGGCAACCGCCTCCAGGAAGGCGGCGCGCACTTCCGGCGTGGTGGCGCGGTAGGCCTCGAAGGCCTGCTCGGCCAGCGCACATGCGCGCTCCACGTCCGCCGGCTCTGCCTGGCCGAATTCCGGCTGCAGGTTCTCGCGCGTGGCGGGGTTGAAGGCCAGCTGGGTGCCGGCTGCGCCGCGCACCAACTGCTGGCCGATGATCATGTCACCGGTGATCTGCATTATTTCGCACCCGATTTCTTAATCAATTCCAGAAGCATCTGGTCTTCTTCCGCCGTCAGGTCGGTCAGCGGAGCACGGACCGGACCGCCCGAGTGGCCAACCAGGCGGGCGCCGGCCTTGACGATCGAGACAGCGTAGCCGGCCTTGCGGTTGCGGATCTCCAGGTACGGCAGGAAGAATTCGTCCAGCATGCGGTCGGTTTCGGCGGTGTTGCCGGCAGCGGTCGCGTGGTAGAAGTCCATCGCCAGTTGCGGCACGAAGTTGAACACGGCGGAAGAGTAGACCGGGGTGCCCAGAGCTTTGTAGGCGCCGGCGTAGACTTCCGCCGTTGGCAGGCCGCCCAGGTAGGAGAAGCGATCGCCCAGCTTGCGGTAGATCTGCACCATCAGTTCGATGTCGCCCACGCCATCCTTGAAGCCGATCAGGTTAGGACAACGTGCGGCCAGCTTGGCCAGGGAATTGGCGGTCAGGCGGCAGTTGGCGCGGTTGTACACGATGACGCCGATCTTCACGGATTCGCAAACCTGGGCCACGTGTTCGATCAGGCCGTCCTGGCTTGCTTCGGTCAGGTAGTGCGGCAGCAGCAGAAGGCCGTCCGCGCCCAGGCGCTCGGCTTCCTGTGCGTAGGCGATAGCCTGGCGGGTTGGGCCGCCGGTGCCAGCCAGCAGAGGCACCTTACCGCGGCACGATTCAACCGCGACCTTGATCACGTCGGAATACTCTTTGCCAGTCAGCGAGAAGAACTCACCAGTGCCGCCAGCGGCGAACAGTGCGCTCGCGCCATAAGGGGCCAGCCATTCCAGGCGTTCGGCGTAAGTCTTGGCGTTGAAGTTGCCGTCAGCGTCAAAGTCGGTGATCGGGAACGACAGCAGGCCGGACGACATGACTTTCTTGAGTTCTTGCGGGGACATCGACATGGTGGACTCCTAAGTGTGGTTGTTTGGATGAACATCGGTTGTAAGTCATCGTACAACCTAGTTTAAATCAACGCAAGCAAAAAAAAGGGGACGTAACGCTTTTTCGGCGAAAAAGCGTTACGTCCCCTTTTTTTTCTTAGGCGGCGTGTTCGAGACGTTGCTGGGCTTGCAAGAGGCGTTCGCGCGAGTTGGAGAGGTGGGTGCGCATGGCGGCACGGGCAGCTTCCGGGTCCTGGCGCTGGATGGCGCGGAAGATGTCTTCGTGCTCGCGGTGCACGCGCTCCAGGTAGTCGGCGGGGCGGTCCTGCGCCAGCCCGGCGGTGTTGACGCGGGCACGCGGAATGATGGCCTGCCCCAGTTGGCCGAGGATATCCACGAAGTAGCGGTTGCCGGTGGCTTTGGCGATCACGAGGTGGAAGCGGCGGTCAGCCTCCACCGAGGCGCGGCCCTCTTCCATCGCTTGCCGCATATCTTCCAGGGCCTGCGCCAGTTCAGCCACTTGCTGGTCGTTGCGGCGCGTGGCGGCCAGGCCGGCAGTCTCGGTTTCCATGCTGATGCGCAGTTCAAGGATGGCCAGCACGTCGCGTACGGTGACGATGCTTTCGGCATCGATGCCAAGGCCGCCGTTGCCGCGCGGCTTCTCCAGCACGAAGGTGCCGATGCCGTGGCGGGTCTGCACCAGGCCTGCAGCCTGCAGGTGCGATATCGCTTCGCGCACCACGGTGCGGCTGACGCCATGCTGCTCCATGATGGCCGATTCGGTCGGCAGCTTGTCGCCTGGCTTCAGCACCCCATGGTTGATGCTGGCGCTGATTTGTTCGACCACGCCCTGGGCCAGGGTGTGTCGCTTGCGTGGAGGGATAGTCATACTGGCATTATACACACCAGCAAGATGTCAGACATCTTATCAGATACATCTTCAATGTTGTTTTCTTGCGAAATTGGCCAGACCAAATTAAAATCGGGCGACCAATCCAATTCAGAAGGCCGTCGCCGCATGATCAAGAAAACTGCCGTAGCGGAGCCCCATCCAGCAGCCGAACAGCGGCTGTACCGTGTTGTCGCCGCCAAGATCCAGGACCTGATCCGCGAAGAGAACATCAAGCCCGGCACCCGCTTGCCGGCCGAACGCGAGCTGTCGGTCAAGCTCAATGTCAGCCGCGCTTCGCTGCGCGAGGCGCTGATTGCGCTAGAACTGTCCGGCATCGTCGAAGTGCGCGGCGGCTCGGGCGTCTATGTCAGCGAACAGGCGACCTCCCCTTCCGACGTGGCCGAGGGCGGCCCGGGACCGTTCGAAGTTCTTGCGGCACGCCGCCTGATCGAGTCCGAAGTGGCGGCCATCGCGGCCAAGATGGCGACCGATTCGGCGATCGATGCGATCCTGCGGGCTGCCGCGGAAATGGAACAGCACCACGCGGACCGCGCCAGCAATGAGGCGGCCGACCGCAACTTCCACCTGGCGATCGCACGCGCCACCGGCAATACGGCGCTGGTCGGTGTGGTGGAGACGCTGTGGAACCAGCGCGGCTCCATGTGGCATAAGCTGAAAGAGCACTTCCAGACTGAAGACCTACGCCAGAATACGCTGAACGACCATCGCAATATCGTGGCGGCCATTGCTGCGCACGATGCGGCCGGCGCTCGCCAGGCCATGCGCGCCCACCTGGAGCGCGTCACCAAGACCTTCTCGCGCGGCTAATATTTTTTGGCCTGACCACTTGAAATTGCGGTCAGGCCAAAATAGAATGAGACGAACTTCAGGGGAGTCTCATGCTGCGTCATATCCTTTCGTTGTCCCTGGCCTTCGCGGCCGCCACCTCTTCCGCGGCTGACCGCATCATCCTGGTCGGCGATTCGACTGTCGCCAGCGGCGGCGGATACGGCGACTACCTGTGCCGCCGTCAGCGCGCCGACACTACCTGCATCAATCTCGCCATGAATGGCCGCAGCTCCAAGTCCTTCCGCGCCGAGGGGCGCTGGGACGAAGTGCAGGCGCTGCTGCGCGATGGCGCGGCTTTCCGCACAACCTATGTGCTCGTGCAGTTCGGCCATAACGACCAACCGGGGAAGCCTGGGCGCTCGACTGACCTGGTCAACGAATATCCCGCCAACCTGGCGCGCTATGTGGCCGATGTAAAGGCCGGCGGCGGCGTACCGGTGCTGGTCACTTCCCTCACCCGCCGCAGCTTCCGCAATGGCTATGTGTGGAACGATTTGGCGCCCTGGGCTTCGGCGGCGCGCGAAGTGGCGCGGCGCGAAGGGGCGGTTTTGCTGGACCTGAATGCGCTGTCGCTGGCGGCCGTGCAGTCCATGGGGCCGGAAGAGGCAGATACACTGGCGCAGCCAAAGGGCGCGGGCTTCGACTACACCCACCTCGGCCCGAAAGGCGGCCGCTTCTTCGGCGATATGGCCGCGAGCGAATTGCTCCGCCTGTTCCCTGCGCTCGGCCCATTAACCGCCCCCGCTTCTCAATGAATCCGTGCTCTTTCACTTTGTGATGCGCAGGTAATCGATGTCGGCGTATGCGCCGCGTGAACCGGTCGCGAACAGGCCGATCTGCGCTCCTACCCAACGGCCCATGGTGGCGGTAAATGGCGCGCCAACGCTGCCGAAATCCCGGCCATCGGCGCTAAATGAAAAGCTAGCCTGACCGTTGGCGCCAACGTCCATGCGCAAGTAGATTGGCATCCCCCGAGGCGGCGCGGGCAAGGATGCTGCTGTCTCTTCCTTGCATTGATCATTGGCCGCTTCGCAACGCACATAAACCATACGCAGTTCGCCACGTTCGCGACGCAAGCCGATCCAGGCGTAGTTTTGACCGTACATTGCCAGGCCGGCGGCATCGCCATCGGCAACCGCATGAAGCTCGAGCCTGGCCGTGGCGGAAAAAACCGGCGCGGGCAGTTTTTGCGTCAGCACGGCAGGCATGGCACGCAAAGGGGCGGTGACATTTGCATCGCCATCCGGCACAGGCTGCGCATTCAGGCGCAGGTAGCCAGGATGCGCAGAAAGCGAATACCAGCCCGCATCGGGATTCGCGACCCACTGCCATTGCGGAGCAAGGCGCACCGCCTCAAACTCGTCGCCGACTGCAGGCCAAGCAGGCGCCAAAGCCGCAGCAGCTCTTGCCGCCATTGGCTTGGCATACTCAATAACCGGCTGTCCCACGCCTGGTTTGGCGGACGGTTCGCCGATGATCGGCCAACCATCCTGCTGCCAGCGCATAGGCTGCAGGTGCACCACGCGCCCAAAGGCCCGCTTATCCTGGAAGTGGTAGAACCAGTCGCTGCCATCCGCAGCCGTCACCCATGCGCCCTGGTGCGGACCATTGGTTGTGGACGCGCCCTGTTCCATCACGATGCGTGCCTCATAGGGCCCGCCGACGTGCCGCGAACGGAAGACGGACTGCCAGCCGGTCGCCACCCCGCCCGCAGGCGCGAACACGTAGTACCAGCCATCGCGCTTGTAAAACTTCGGCCCTTCGAGCGTCTGGTAACCCGGCAGCGCATTGCCATCGATGACCACTCGGCTAACATCATCCAGCATGCGGCTTCCATCCGGCGCCATCGGCCGCAAGCTCAACACATTGTTGAAGCCAGCGCGCGACTTCGCCCAGCCATGCAGCAGCCAAGCCCTGCCGTCGTCATCCCAAAGCGGCGTCGGATCGATCAAGCCTTTGCCGGCCATGAGCAAGCGAGGTTCGCTCCAGGGGCCGGAGAAGCTTTTCGCCGTGATGACGAAGATGCCGAAGTCGGGATCAGGATAGAAAATCCAGAACTTGCCATTGTGGTAGCGCAGGCATGGCGCCCACACCCCTTTGCCATGTTGTGGCACGCGGAACGCATCCTCAGGCACCAGCCTTGCCAGCGCATGGCCGACAAGCCGCCAGTTCACCATGTCGTCGGACTCGAGCAGCGGTAATCCAGGCACGCTGTTGAAGCTGGACGATGTCATGTAATAGCGCGTGCCGACGCGGATCACGTCCGGATCGGAATAATCGGCATGCAGGACGGGGTTGCGGTAGCGGCCATCGCCAAGATCCGGCGACCAGGGAGCGGGTGCGGCGGCAAGGGCCGCGGCGAATGCGATAAGCAAGCTTGTCATGCAAATTCCTCAACAGCGAAGCTAAAGGTGCGCTGCAATAGCTGGCCAGGCGCCAACACACTCAAGCCATTGGCTTTTGCACCACCCGGCAGGTTATGTGCGTTGATCGCATGGTCCACCGGCTCAAAGCAGAAGAAGTCCTTGCCCGGCGGCGCGTAGAGGATGAAGTAGCTCATGTCGGCTTCGATCCGCAGCCTTAGCTTGCGTGCCGGCCAGTCGATCTGCGCGGCGCCGTCCCATCCGGTAAAGGCGTTGTCGACGCCTTCGGGCGGCAGTGGCTGCGGTGCTGCGCCGCTGAAGTTCCATTCCGTCGGCAACGGAGCCCGCCCGGCGGGCAACTTGTCGGCGCCGGACAACCAGACTCCGTCGGCGGCAGCGCGCAGCATTGCGTCCTCAGGGTGCGGCATCCAGGGATGCAGGCCAAGGCCGAACGGCAATGCGTGCTTGCCCCTATTCGTCACTGCGAGCGTGATGCGCAGTGCGTTGCGCGATAGCGAGTAAGTCAAGCTGGCTGTGAACGCAAAGGGTTCGCCATCGCTGCGGTCCAGCGAAAGCACAACGCTGCACTCGTCTCGCGATTCGACCAGCCAGGGCAAACGCCAACCGTCGCCGTGGATCGGGCATGGTTCGCCGTCGCGCGTGGGCGCTGGTGTGATGCGGCGGTCTTCGAATTCAAAGCCGTCGGGAGCGATGCGGTTGGACCAGGGAACGAGGGGGAAGCAGGCCAGTTGGCCAGGCAGCGGATGCGCGACGCCATCGGGCGCAGGACGCAGCACCGGTGTGCCGCGCCAGTCAAGCCGCGCCAGGCCACCGCCGGCAGCGGGCAGAACCACCGCCCGCAAGCCGCCGCTACGCAGCTCGATCATTTGAACATCGGGCCGTCGAGAAGGAATTTACCACCCTGGTAGATAGTGGTGATGTCGTCCTTAGGCGGGAATTCGGCAGTATCCGGGAACAGGTGCGCGAACTTGGAGGACGAGTCTTTCGGGCGATACCCGAGGTGCGCAGCATAGCGGTTATCCCACCACACCGAATCATTATCCGACATGCCGAACACGATGGTATGCCCCACACGTGGCGCGAAGAGCGAGCAACGCAGCAGCTCCGTCAGATCGTCGTAAGACAGATAGGTCGACATCATGCGTTTGTTGGCCGGCTGCGGGAAGCTGGAACCTATGCGGATGCACACCGTCTCCAGGCCGAAACGGTCGTAGTAATAGCGCGACATCTGCTCGCCGAACACCTTCGACACGCCATACATGCTGTCAGGACGCGTCGGCATGTTTGCGTCCAGCATGTCAGTCGTGCGGTAGTAGCCGATCGCATGGTTCGAGCTGGCGAACACCAGGCGCTTTACGCCATGCTTGTGAGCCGCCTCGTACAAGTTTGCCACGCCGAGGATATTGGCCTGCATGATCGCCTCGAACGGCGCCTCGGTCGAAATACCGCCGAAATGCAGCACCGCATCCACACCCTCCATCAGCGCCAGCACCGCTGCTTTGTCGGACAAGTCGCACTGCACCAGCTCTTCGCCGGGCAGAGCCTCGCCCATGCCGGCGATATCGCTAAGGCGCACCACTTCCGCCCAGGGTTTGATACGCTCGCGCAGTATCTTGCCAAGGCCGCCCGCCGCGCCGGTCAGCAGGATGCGCTTAAATGGTTTTCCGGTTTGAGTCATCTTGTTTGCTCCGTCATCAGGTGACCGGCGCTGGATTGAACAGCGCCAGTGAATTATGGATCTTCCAGTGTTCGGCCCAGGTCTGCTTGCCGCTCGCCACGTCCAGCATCAGGCGGAACAGCTCCCAGCCGATATCCTCGATCGAGGCTTCGCCGCTGGCGATGCGGCCAGCGTTCACGTCCATCAGGTCGTGCCAGCGCCGCGCCAGGTCGTTGCGCGTGGCGACCTTGATTACCGGTACCGCAGCCAGGCCGTACGGCGTGCCGCGCCCCGTGGTGAAGACATGGATATTCATGCCAGCCGCCATCTGCAACGTACCGCAAATGAAGTCGCTGGCCGGCGTAGCGGCGTAGATCAGGCCTTTGCGCGTGAGTTTTTCGCCCGGCGAAAGCACACCGTTGATTGCGCCAGAACCGGACTTCACGATCGAGCCCATGGCCTTTTCGACGATGTTCGACAAGCCGCCCTTCTTATTGCCCGGTGTAGTGTTGGCGCTGCGGTCAACCCCGCCGCGCTTGAGGTAATCGTCATACCACTGCATTTCGCGGATCATGTCCGCTGCCACTTCCGGCGTCTCGGCGCGGGAAGTCAGCTGGTCGATGCCGTCACGCACCTCGGTCACTTCGGAGAACATCACGGCGGCTCCGGCGCGCACCAGCAAATCGGTGGCAAAGCCCACTGCGGGATTGGCCGTTACGCCCGAGAAGGCATCGCTGCCGCCGCACTGCACGCCAACCACCAGCTCGGAGGCCGGAACCGTTTCGCGCCTGCGCGCATCGAGCGCCTTCAAGTGATGCTCCGCCGTGCGCATGATGGAATCGATCATCGAGTTGAAGCCAACGTGCGCACCGTCCTGCAGGCACACCACGTCCGCCTCCCCCGCCGCTGCGTTCAGGTTGGACGATGCAATCGGAATGCTCCCCGCCGGGAACAGCCGCGTCGGCGGCAGCTTCTCGCAGCCAAGGCTGACCACCATGACCTGGTTGCCGAAATTCGGGTTCTTGCTGATATTGCGCAGCGTGCGGATCGGTACGTCGGCGCCCGGCGCCTCGATCGCCACGCCGCAGCCATAGATGTGCTCCAGCGCCACCACGTCGTCCACATTCGGATAGCGCGGCAGCAGTTCTTCCTTGATGCGCTTGACCGCATGCTCCACCACGCCGGACACGCACTGCACCGTGGTGGTCACCGCCAGGATATTGCGCGTGCCAACCGAACCGTCGGCATTGCGGTAGCCCTGGAAGGTGTAGCCCTCCAGCGGCGGCAACGGAGCCGGCGTGCGGGTGCCGATCGGCAGCCCCTCCAGCGCCCGGGCGCCCGGCATGCGCAATACCTGCTCCGAGACCCACGCCCCGCGCGGAATCGCCTTGGCGGCATAGCCGATGGTCACGTTGTAACGCGTGACCGGGTCGCCCTCGGCCAGGTCGGCCAGCGCCACCTTGTGCCCCTGCGGCACGCCTTCGACCAGCACCAGCCCGTCGGGGAATACCGCGCCGGCCGGCAAGCCGCCGTCATTGACCACGATGGCAACATTGTCTGCCTCGTGCATCTTGATGTAGCGTGCAATTTCCATAAAAGTCCTTTTGATGTGCCTTAACCTCGTTTTCAGTATGCCACACAAAAAACGCGATTGGCTAGTCCACCTTGCAGTTTTGGTCTGACCAAATTAGAATGGCCTGACCAGATGACGCACTTTCACCACACCGGAGACCCATGAAACCGACATCGTCCCTGCTGGCGGCCACCCTGGCCTGCCTGTTCGCCCTGAGCCCAGCCCAGGCGGAAGGTCCCTATCGCAATGCCGACAACAAGAATCCGAACGATGCGGGCGAAGGCACGTACCCGGTGCCCTACCAGCTGCCGACCGTAGCCGGCATTACCGGTACGCTGCGGAAAGTGCGCGGCTATATGGACAGCGTGACCCCGACGCGCATCATCAACAAGAAAACAGGCGCCCCGGTCACCGACATGCACAACCCGGTGCCCGACGCCATCTTCGAACCAAGCCAGGGCGACTTCGGCATCCAGGTTTATGAAATGGGCGTGGTGCATGCGGGCCTGCTGCGCGCAGCCGAAGCGACAGGCGACCGCAGCTTCGTCGCCATGACCGAACGCCACTTCAATTTCTTCAAGCAGAGCAAGCCTTACTTCGTCGCGCAGGAAAAGCTGTACCGGCTGGAACGCAATAACAGCTTCTCGCGCTTCCTCGACCCGCGTTCGCTCGACGACTCCGGTTCGATGTGCGCCGCCCTGATGCGCGCCCGCGCAGCCAACGTCGGCCCCGACCTCTCGGACATGATCGCCACCTGCAGCGACTGGGTGGCCAACAAACAGTTCCGCCTGAAAGACGGCACCCTGGCGCGCAAACGTCCGCAAGCCGAATCGTTGTGGGGCGACGATATGTACATGGGCATACCGGCCCTGGCCGAAATGGGCCGCATGACCGGCCAGCGCTCCTATTACGACGACGCCGTGAAGAATGTGCTGAACATGGCGGGCTACCTGTTCAACCCGCAAACGAAGCTGTACACCCACGGCTGGCACGCCGGCATGCAGGATGCGCCGAACTTCTACTGGTCGCGCGCCAATGGCTGGGCGGTGCTGGCCATGTCCGACCTGCTGGACGTGCTGCCAAAAGACCATCCCGGCTACCCGAAAGTGCTGGCGCAATTGCGCGTGGCGCTGCAAGGCATTGCCGAACGCCAGTCCGGCACCGGCCTGTGGCACCAGATGATCGACCGCAACGACTCCTACCTCGAGACCTCGGCCTCCGCCATCTTCACCTACGTCATCGCGCACACAGTCAACCAGGGCTGGATCTCGCCGGCGCCGTACGGCTCCATCGCGCAAGCCGGATGGGCGGGCCTGCAGACCCGCATCACCGCCAAGGGCGAAGTGGAAGGCACCTGCGTCGGCACCACGCTGGCCGGCGATATGGTGTATTACTACAACCGCCCTACCAGCAAGGACGCCCTGCACGGCTATGGCCCGGTGCTGCTGGCCGGTGCGGAAATGATCAAGCTGGTCACCAATCCCAAGCTGGAAATCCAGTACCGTGTGCGCACGTACCACTACCTTCCCAAAGGCGGCGCAACCGACTACCGCGAACATCACTAAGGAGAGGCCATGAAAACGACACGCATCCTGGCCGTCCTGGCCGCCGCCCTGCCAGCGTTCGCGGCATCGGCCGCCGAACGCCTGTCCATCACGCTGCAGCACGACCTCGACATCGCGCGCCCTTCGGAGACGATCACCGTACCCTGGACGGAAGTGAACAAGGCCTTGCCGCATGCCCTGGTACAGAAGATCGCCGTACGCGACGCCGCCGGCCGCGTGGTGCCCTATCAGGTCACCAACGTCGCTCCGCAAGCCAAGGATCCGCTGAACGTCGGCATCGCCTACGGCGAACTGGTTTTCCAGCACAGCTTCAAGGCCGGTGAAAAGAGCGCCACCTACACGGTGGAGAAAATCGACAGCGTCGCACCGGTATTCCCGGCCCAAACCTTCGCCCGCTACGTCCCCGAGCGCCTGGACGATTTCGGCTGGGAGAACGACAAGATCGGCCATCGGACTTACGGCCCCGCCCTCGCCGCCCCGGCCCCCGCCGGTTCCGGCAAGGAAGTGCTGGTCACCTCCGGCCTGGACCTGTGGTTCAAGCGCGTGCCCTACCCCATTGTCGACCGCTGGTATAACAAGGGCCACGACCACTACCACCATGACGAAGGCGAGGGCATGGACATGTACAACGTCGGCCGCTCGCGCGGTGCCGGCGGTACGGGCGTGTGGGAAGGCGGCAAACTGTATGTCTCTACCAACTACGCCAGCTGGAAAGTGCTGGCCAACGGCCCGGTGCGAACAATCTTCGAATTGAGCTACGCCGCATGGGATGCCGCCGGCCTGCCGGTCATGGAAACCAAACGCTTCACAGTCGACGCCGGCCAGCAGCTCGACATGATCGAGTCCACCTTCACTTACGCTGGAGAAAAGCCCTTGACCATTGCGGTAGGCCTCAACAAAACGCCCGCCGACAAAGGCCAGGCGCCGCAAATCGCTACCCACCGCGAGGGCCAGGTCCTGCTGCAATGGGTCGAGCAAGCGAGCAACGGCGCCTTTGGTACGGCGATCATCCTGCCGACCGCGCAAGGCCATGCCGAGGACACGCTCAATGAACTGATCCTCTCGCCCACCACGACCGGCAAGCCCCTGCGTTACTACGCTGGCGGCGCCTGGAGCCGCGCCGGCGAAATCACCTCCCGCGAGCAATGGCAGCAATACGTCAGCAACGCCGCCGCCCGCGCAGCCAACCCCGTTCGCCTAACGCTAGTCCACTAAAAACCGGCGTTAGTCCTTTCTTTTCAGTAAAATTGTCCACATTCGTTCCTGACCCCAAGGTGGACATTGTGGCTAGCGATACGCTATTGACCGAAGTGCCGGGCGAAAGCCCGCATTTCGTGCGTTCGGTGACGGAGATGGGAGACTCGCGCGACGTCATCGCCAGCGAAGATATCTACGCCAGCAATGGCACCAAGCTGCTGGCCAAGGGGGCGCGCATCGACAGCAAGCAGTTCGAAAAGCTCACGCGCTACAAACTCTCGGCGCCGCTTGACCAGGTGCTGTCTTCCGACAAGGCGGTCGATGCCGCAGCGCTGGCAATTGAATTCGACCGCATCCTGGAGCACGAAGCGCTGTACCGGCAGCTGCTGGCGCGCGCCGGCGACCCGCGTCAGCTCAAGCACTGCACCGCCAACCTGCGCCTGCATTCAACCATCGAATTGCGCCTGACCGTGATGGCGGACAAGCATCCTGAAATGTTTGCCCATACCCTGCGCACCGCCATCATCGCCTTCGCTTGCGCGCAGCGCCATGGCGTGCCGCCAGCCGAACTGCCCGCCATTCTGCTGGCGGCACTGTGCCACGACTTCGGCGAGATGCACACCGACCCGAGCATCCTCGAACAATCGCATCAGGTCACAGCGGCAGAACGGCGCTTCGTCCACGTTCATCCAGTCACCGGCTATGTGCTGCTGAAGGACCTGGCGGGCTTTCCCGCCGCCGCCAGCAAGGCGGTGCTTCAGCATCATGAACGGCTCGATGGCAGCGGTTATCCGAACGCACTGCGCGGCAAGCAGATTGAAATAATGGCGCGCATCGTTGCGGCCGCCGATGTCACGGAAACGGTGCTGCGCCGTCTCGACATGCAACGCCTGGAAATGCTTTACCGGATTAACAAGGGCCGTTTTGACTCCGGTGTCCTGGCCATCCTGCGCGACCTGCTGCAGCTGCAGCTGCTAGTTCCCGACGACAGTAGTAGCGCCGACGATCCCACGGCACGCCTGGACCATTTATCAAACCTGCTGCAAGCCTGGTTCGAGCTCAAGGCCATGCTGGACCAGCGCCCGGCCGCCGACGCCCCCGGTTCTCCGCTGGCCTTCCTGTTCGACCGCATGGCGGCGGTGCGCTCGCTGGTGCTGCAAGCGGGCTTCAACCCCGATAATATGGGCAGCATGCTGGCCATGGTGCAGGGCGACGCGGTGCTGCTGGCCGAGCTGCGCGCCATGCTCGATGAAATGGATTGGCTGCTGGCCGACCTGGCGAATGAAATCGACCGCCGCTCGCCGCAGCTGGATGGCCTTCCGCCCGGCGCCTTGCAAGGCCTGGTGCAGCAATTGCGGGCCGAAGTACATTAGCGAAATGGTTTCAATTGCTTACATCGATTACACTGCATGACGTTTTTCCCATGTTTGGCGTGCCATATACTGCGTCCACGCACCTAGCGCAAACCACCACACGAAAGGGAACGCCATGAAAACCACCAAGCTGCTCGCCGCCCTGCTGGTATCGGCATTTGTCTTGCCTGCCTTCGCACAATCGACCCCGAATCTGGACAAGCGTGAAGAGCGCCAGCAACAGCGCATCGCCCAGGGCGTGCAATCCGGCCAACTGACCGCGAAAGAAACCCAACACCTGGAAGCGCGCGAAGCAAAGCTGGCCAATGACGAAGCAGCTGCAAAGGCCGACGGCAAGGTGACCCGTAAAGAACGCCGCAAACTGCAGCGCGAAGCGGACCGCGACAGCGCGGCGATCCACCACCAGAAGCATGACAAGCAAACCCGCTGACCTTCCAACGCTTTCGCGCTATGACGCCATCGTGGTCGGCAGCGGCCCCGGTGGCGCAAGCGTTGCGCATACGCTGGCGAAACACGGCCGGCGCGTGCTGGTACTCGAACAAGGCAGCGCCGCTCCTTTACGCGGCACACTGGCGCAAATGGCCGGCATCGGCGCCATCCCCGGCAAGGGCTCCTTCTTCCACCGCGATGCTTCACTTCTGGTTCGCGGCGTCACGGCCGGCGGCAGCTCCACCCTGAATTTCGCCACTGCGTCACCTCCTCCTCTTGAACGTTTTGCCGATCTCGGCATCGATCTGGCGCCGGCACTGGCATCGTGCCGCGCCGACCTGCCGATCGGTCCTTTGCCTGACCAGTTGATGGGTCCCATGGCACAGCGCATCATGCAGGCAGCGCAGGCGGCAGACCTGCCCTGGCAAAAACTCGACAAGATGATCCGCCCCGCCATCTGCCGCACCGGTTGCTGGCGGTGCGTCTACGGCTGTCCCTACGGCGCCAAATGGACTGCGCGCGACTTGCTGGACGAGGCGCGCCTGCGCGGCGCCCATATCCTGGACCGCGCTGAGGTTTCGCGCGTGCTGATCGAACAAGGCCGTGCGAACGGCGTTGAATACGTGCGTGACGGCATTGCGCAAACGGCCCGTGCAGAGGTAGTGGTGCTGGCCGGCGGCGGCATCGGCAGCCCGCGCCTGCTGCATGCCTCCGGCCTGGCGCCGCGCAGCCTGCCTTTCTTCAGCGATCCGGTGGTAGCGGTGATGGGAGCCGTGGACGATATCGACGGCGGCGCCGAGGTGCCGATGGCGGCCGGCATGGCGCTGCCGGAGGAAGGCTTGTCGTTCTCCGACCTGACGCTGCCGGGGCCCATGTACCAAGCCTTTGCATTGCAGGTCGGCCGCATCGACCGCCTGTTCGCGCATCGCCGCACGCTCAGCATCATGGTCAAGATCCGCGACCTGGCCGGCGGCGGCATCGGCCCGCGCTGGGTGGACAAGACGCTGCAGCCGGCGGACCGCGAGCGCTTCAGGCGCGGTACGTCGCTGGCGCGGCGCATCCTGGCCCAGGCCGGGGCTCGCCATATCTTCCAGAGCTGGCATTTTGCCGCGCACCCGGGCGGTGCGCTGGCCGTTGGCGACGGCGGTCCGGCTGCGGTGGACAGCGAGCTGCGTACCACGAAGCCCGGCCTGTATGTATGTGACGCCTCCGTGCTGCCCGCGCCCTGGGGTTTGCCGCCAACCCTCACCTTGCTTGCGCTGGGCAAGCGCTTGGGCCAGCACCTGCTGCAAGCAGTTTGATCAGGGTTCCAGGCGCAGGATCGCGTGCTGGGTTGCCACGTAAATGACACCTTTCCTGTCGATGGCCAGCGCACGCAGCTTGCCGACTTCCCTGGACAAGTCCTTCGCCAGCGTCGTCACCTCCCCTTGTGCGGAAAACTTGCGCAGCACACCATCGTCGAGCAGGTAGATATTGCCGGCGGAATCCGGCGCCGCGTGCGTGATCCGCCAGAAGCGCGCCATCAGGCCTGCGCCGTCGACGCTCCCCTGGCGTTCGCGGCTGCCGGCCGCCACCGACTGGTAGCCATCCGTTCCGACACGGGTCATGTAGCGATCGTGCAGCATGAAGACAGCGTCGCTGGGGGTCACCACTACGTCACCGCAACCATCCAGTCCATCCGCGTCGCCTTGCAAGGTGGTCTTGCGTGCCACGCCGCGCGGGCGGATGCGCCACAGCACGTTGTCGGCGCAGTACCAAGCCTGGCCTGTCGCGTCCGCGGCGATGCGATGCCGGCCAAGGCCCGGCAGCATGAACGGTTCGGCATCCTGGCTGGCGTAGGCCCAGATGCGGCGCAACGCCGGCAGCAGGCCGGTTTGTTCGGGCGCCATGCCTGGCGGGCCACTCACCTGTGAAATCAAGCCCTCCGCGCTGACGCCGGCCAGCGCCCCATTAGCGGTGACGAATACGCCGGTACTAGGACGCGCCACCATCGCGCCATGCAAGTCGACCTGGGCCGCTGTGTGCTCTTCACGCAGCTTGCGGAAGCCGCCTTCCTCCTGCAGCGTGCGCACCACGCCCTCCTTGTCGATCCGGCGCAACTGGTCGCCATCGAGCACGTACAGGCCGCCGTCGCGGCCGACCGCGAGCTGGGTGATGTCGCCGAAGCGCGCCTGCATTGCAGGACCGTCGCGGTTCAGGGATGCCGCGTATTGCAAGGCAAAGGGCTGAGGCTTGCCGCTCGCGTCCCAGCTACCGGCGGACTGGCGCTCGGCCAGCAGCACATACAGATTGCCCTCACGGTCGCGCGCCGCGCCGGACAATTCGCCTGTCACATCGCCCGCACCGAGCAGCGGCGTAATCATGCCGTTGCGTTCTATGCGGTAAATGGTTCCGGTGGCCGGCACGCTTGCCAGCAGCCGCCCTTGGGAATCGACCGCCAACTGGCCGGCCGGCATGGCTTGCGCCTTCTCCGCCACAGGCATGCTCGGCGCCTGGAAACGGCGAAGGCATTTGCCACGCTGGCATTCCGCCTCCGCCGCAGCGATCGCGCTGGCAATTCGCTCCTGCGCTGATGCTATCGGCTGAGACTTTGGCTTCGACGCGCCCCCTGCAAGCTGCGGCGTCTGCGGTGCCAGCTGCGCAGGGCCGGTCTGCGGCTCCATTGTTTGCGGCTTGCCGTCGGCGTGGATACGCAGCGCACCGGATGCGTCATACACCACCACGCCGCCACGGGCGTCAAGCGCCACACCCTGCGGCTGCAGCGGCAGGTGCTGCGCCAGCGTGACGACAAGGCCGTTAGCCATGATCTTGCGCAACGCGCGGTTGCCGGTATCGGCCACCAACAGGCTGCCCGCGCCATCGATCGCCATCCCGGCCGGCTGGTCGAAATGCGCCGCAATGCCCTTGCCGTCATTGCGGCCCGCCGTGCCGGCTTGTCCCGCAACGGTGCGCACATCGCCCGCAGGCGTAATGGCCTTCACTACGTGGTTGCCGGCATCGGCGACATACACCGTGCCGTCCATTCCAACTGCCAGCCCGGCAGGCGCAATGAAGCGGCCCGGCAGGAGCCGCAGCTTGCCATTGGTCGGCAGGGCGCGCACGCTGGCGCCGTCGGTGAAATAGACCGTATCGTCGGCCCCCACGGCGATGCCGCGCGGAGCTTCAAGGCGCTCTGGATTCAGGGCGACGGGAGCGCCCGCCACAACTTTCCACGACGTGGCGCATGCAGTATGGGACAGCAGCAAGCCGGCTGCGGCGGCGATCAGGCTTTTCATGGGCGCTAGTGTAGCAAAGGACCAGCCGCCCGATGCACGTTCTCAGGTGAGAGTGCCGGCCGCGCCGTGCAAGTGCACCGCCAGCCACATGGCGCCGTCTGAAACCTTCAGCACTGTGTGCGGTGTGCGCGATGGCAGGAACAGGTAGTCGCCGGAGCGGAGCGGCACCTTCCGCCCCGCCACATCCAGCAATGCCTCACCTGTCAGGAGCACTACCCATTCGTCCTGCTCCTGCACATACTGCTGCGATTCGATCTTGGACGTGCTGACGATGCGTTCAATCACCAGTCCCTGATGCGACAGCAGCGTATCGAAGCGCTCACCCGTTGCGGGCGGCAGTGCATCTTCGTACAGATTCCCCATTTTTCCTTTCCTTGTCGGTGCGCGCCATCATGGCAGGCGTAGCATACACCTGTCCTTGCGCGTCGATCAGCATGGCCTCTTTCAGCCCAAGGCGCTGCGCCATATCGCACCAGCCCTGCGGGCCAACCACGAACAGCGGCTTGGAATTGCCATCCGAGCGCAAGCCCGCGTCCGCCCCACCGGATGTGATGATCGTGACCGAAGCCACCAGATCGACTGTCTGCCCCGTGCGGGCATCGATGATGTGGGCGTGGCGTTTGCCGTCCTTCATGAAATAGCGCTCGTAGTCGCCGCTGGTTCCAATCGCTTCGTTATCATGCAAGGCCACGCGCGCCACCGTTTGCGGTCCGCGCGGATCGCGAATACCGACCATCCAGGGACGATCTCCCGGCTGGCCGAGGGCGATCATATTGCCGCCCACGTTGACCAGCGCCGCTTTGACATGGGCCTGGCGCAGGATCTGCGCCGCGCGGTCCAGCGCATAGCCCTTGGCGTACCCGCCCAGGTCCAGCATGACGCTGCGGTTGCTGCTGGTGATCCGCTTTCCTTCGAAATGAAGGTCCGCCATACGGGGATTTGCCTTCACCAGCCGCTCGATTTCCGCAGCCGGCGGACCTCCCGCGCCGATATCGTTCCTCTGAAAGCCCCACAAGCGGATCAGGCGTCCAATGGCAGGGTTGAAGGTGTCGCCGGAGCGTGCGGACAAGTCTGCGGCGGAGCGCAACAGACCTGCCATCTCCTCATCCGCTTCGAACGGCTCGCCGCGCGCAATGGCGTCGTTAAGCGCCGTCAGCTGGCTTGGCTGCCAGGCGTGGTACTTGTGGTGCAGGCGGTCGAATTCGCGCAGCACGGCGGCGCCCTGTTGCCGCGCCTCCGCCTCGGAAGGCCCGTAGATGCTGACGTCAACCTGCGTGCCGAACACGTGGCCCTGCACATGGTGTACTTCATCCTTGCCCGCGCACGCCGCCAGAAGCGGCAGCAGCGCAGCGCAAGCCAACAGCCGTCGGCGCTGCATCATCAGCTCTTGGCCATGTAGTCGATGGCGGCTTTCACCTCATCATCCTTCAGGCCTGGGTTGCCGCCTTTGGGTGGCATCATCTTGAAGCCGTTCAGGCCGTGGGTATAGAGCACTTCCTTGCCTTGCTTGACGCGCGGCGCCCAGGCTGCCTTGTCGCCGAACTTTGGTGCGCCCAGCACGCCGGCGCCGTGGCAGGAGGCGCAGTTGGCGGTGTAAACCTTTTCGCCGTTGGCGCCGCCTTTGGCAGCTGGTGCGGCGGCCATGGCGGCAGGCGCCAGGACGGCGGCGGCAATGGCAATAATCAGGGATGCTTTCATGATTGTTTTCCTCTTGGGTTGGTGGTGAAAAAAGATCAGCGCATGGAATCGTCATGCGTGTCGTGTGCGGGCTTCGCGTTCGATGCACGCAGAGCCGTCTGCACCTGGCTGTAATCGAGTACGCGGCCGCCTTCGCGCTCCGCGAAGGCCTGCGCATCCTGCTGGAGGGCGAAGGTGCCGATTGTAGGGCCCATTGCGCCTTGGGCGCGGCTGCCGACCACATAGAATGCCGAGCTGGCCGCGATCCAGTTGCCGCGCGGCTTATCCCAGTCGGCCTGGCCCATATCCTGCACGTAGCTTGCGCCGGCGGCGAGCGCGCCCTCGCCTCTTTCGAACAACTCCGCCAGCGTGCAGAAGAAGTCAATCCGGCCATCCTTGAATACGATTTGCCCTTTGGGACCTGGATAATCCTTGATGCTCATGCCATCCAGCGCGCAGACTGCGTCGTCCCCCGGTTCGCCGGCGGCCAGCGAGCGCGCGGCCTCGCCGCAGGCGGCCAGCAACAGCAGCGCGGCGATGATGGCGGTGTGCTTGAATTTCATTTGAACCTCCAGCTGGCAATGGCAAAGGGAACGGCGATCCACGCCAGCATTACGCCAACCAGCAGCGCCGGGTTGGTCATATGCTCCGGCATGACGGTGGCCAGGCCATAGAGCCCTTGCACCTGGTCGGAGCTGAAAATATTCAGCAGCCGGAACACGTCGGCGGGATTCAGCATCAGCAAGGCGCCGAACACGCTGCTATCAAGCGCACCCTGCGACAGCACCAGCACACCCATGAGCACCATGTCGAACACCAGCACGAACAGGAACCACAGCCCGATTGCCAGGCCGCTTGCGCCGACGCGGCTTCGCGCCAGGACCGACAGACAAAGCGACATGCCGAGGAATGCCAGTCCGAGCAGGATGGCGCTGCCGGCAAAACCGAAGAAATGCAGGACGTCGCGAGCGTCAAGCTGGTTCGAGAGCGCCAGCAGGGCCGCACCGAAGCCTAGTGCGGTCGACGCGGCCAGCGCGGCCGCCAGTCCGCCAAATTTCCCGAGCAATAGTTCAAAGCGCGTGATCGGCATGGACAACAGCAGCTCCAGTGAACCGCGTTCACGTTCCCCGACGATCGCGTCGTAGCCAAGCAGCAGCGCAATAAGCGGCACCAGGTAGGTGACAAGGCTGGACAAGCTGACGATGGTAACGTCGATGCCGCGATAACCAACGCTGCCCTGCTGTGCCATGCCGAACCAGGCGATCGCCAGCGCGAACAAGGCAAACACCAGCGCCACCACCAGCACCCAGCGGTTACGCAACCGGTCGCGGAATTCACGGGCGGCGATGGTGCGCGCCGCCGACCAGTCAAGCCGCGCGCGCATGGCCGCCTCCCATACCAAAGAACAGGTCCTCAAGCGAAGCTTCGTGGATAGCCACGTCGTCAATGGCATCGCCCAGCGACGAAAGCAGATGCAGCATCTGCATTTTCTGTTTCGGCGCGCATGGCACACGAATGCAATCGCGCTCCACCTGCACGCGATGCCCGCGCAACGCGGCGATCACCTTTGCCGTACCTCCGGACCGCGCCACCAGGCGAATCTCCGCCGGCATGGCCGCGCCGGCGCGCAATTGCGCCAGCGTGCCCTGGGCCGCAATGCGGCCGCCACTCAGGATCACCAGTTCGTCCACCCGCTCCTGGATTTCCGCCAGGATGTGCGAGGTAATGACAATGGTTGCGCCTTCGGCCCGCAATTGGTGCAGGATGCGGTAAAAGTCGTGGATGCCGTCCGGATCGAGGCCATTGGTCGGCTCGTCGAGGAATACCAGCTCCGGCGCACCGAGCAGCAGTTGCGCGAATCCCAGGCGCTGGCGCATGCCTTTGGAATAGCCGCCCACCCTACGGTCCGCCGCAGCGGACAGCCCGACGCGCTCGAGCACATTGCCGCAGGCGCTGCGCGCCACCTTCTTCAAGTCGGCGAACAGCTGCAGAAGTTCCATGCCGGTCAGGTTGTCGTAGGCCACGAAGCTCTCCGGCAGGTAGCCGATGCGGCGCCGCACGTCGCGGAACGCGCCGTCATTCGTGCTCACGCCGCAAATACGCACCTCACCGGAAGTCGGCTCCAGCAAGCCAAGCATCATCTTGAACAGGGTGCTTTTTCCGGCGCCGTTATGTCCGATCAGGCCGACCATGCGGCCTCGCCCCACCGAGAGGTCGACCCCGTCCACCGCTTGCAGCGCTCCATAGCGCTTGCCCACGGAGCGCAAGTCAATCAGCTTGTCGTCCATGCCATTTTCTCCAGTCTGTGCTCCACGGCTGCATGCGCGGATGCTTGTCGATCACGCTTGGCGCGCGTAGCAAAGGAAATTGCCGTGACACGAAGCGCAGCGTTTGTACTGCGGGACTGCTAAGCAGGAGCTTGAGCAGCGGGTATTGCCAGTGCAAGCGGTCCACTACGTCATTGGCCTGGTAGAGCACATCGCCGTTGCCGTCGTTGTCCTGATCCCAGCCGCTGTAGTTGCTCCAGTAATTGCCCTTGCCACGCCCCCACTCCACGTCCTTCGAGGCGACGAACTTCACCTGCTCCGCGTTGTGGATAAAGTCGTTTCCATCCACAATGTTGTTGCTTGATCCTGCCGTGAGATGCACGCCCGTGCGGTTGCCGATCACCAGGTTGCCGCGCAAGGTATTGAATTCGGCGTCATAAATAAAGAAGCCGCGTCCATTGCCGGCCACGATATTGTTTTCGATGACCGAGTCCTGAATGGTGCGCAGCATGATGCCGTGGTCCTCGTTACCCCAGGCGACGTTATTGCGCACTGTCAGGTTGCGCACTTCCATCAGCGCCAGGCCACCGCGGCTCTGGTGCACGGTATTGCCTTCCCATGTGCTGTCGTGGGTGTTCATGTAGTGCGTTCCGTAGCGCACGTGGTGCACTGTGTTGTCACGAAAGGCGGCATGGCGCGAGTAATCAACATAGATACCGTCGCGCACATGGCTGATGGTGTTGCCGATCACCTGGGTATCGTCAGTGTTGTAGACCTGGATACCGTTGCCGCGCATTTGCGACATCATGTCGCGCCGGCCGGTGATCAGGTTGCCCTGCAATACAGCGCCGCGCGAACGCTCCAGCCAGATGCCGAACAGATTGGTAACAAGGTCGCAATTGGCGATAACAATCCGGTCCGATCCAGGCATGACATAGATGCCTGCATTCTGTGCGCCGAGATCCGTGCCGCTATCGCGCACGATCAGGCCGCGAATGGTGACGTCCACCGCCTTTACGCGGATGACATCTCCCTCATGGCCGGCGGCGATCGTTGGCTTGCCGATTCCCTCCAGCCGCAGGGGCTTGTCGACCACGATCCGTTCTTTGTAGGTGCCGGGTTCGACCTGCACTGTGTCGCCGGGCTGCGCCTGGCGGATGGCGCTGGCGATCGATTCCCCCGCGCGTACGCGCAGCACGGACGCGTGCACACCTGCCGGCGCACAGGCCAGCATCGCCACAAACGACGCGGCCATGGCTGCCGCGCAAAGCCGGAGAACACTCATGGTTTTACCCTGCCTTCCTTTTCAACTCGCTGCGCAGCGCTTCCAGCGGAATAAAGTAGCCGCGCTCATTGATTGGCGTGAGCGGCTGGCCATTTTTCTCGCGCGTCTTGCGTTCTTTGGCCAGCGGTGGACAGGCATGATCGTCGTAGTACATGACCATGCAGTCGAGGCAAAGCAGGCACTCTTTCTGGTCGATGCGGCCTTGCGCGTCGATGGCATGCGATCCGCAGCCCTTCGCGCAAGCGGTACACGTCACGCATTCCTGCTTGCGCTTCAACCCGAAAAGCCGGAAGAAGCTCGGCACGGCCAGGCCGGCGCCCAGGGGACAAATGTATTTGCAGTACGGGCGCTCGCTCAGGATTGAGATACCAAGGATCGCTGCCACAAAGGCTGCGAACGGCCAGCCGCGATTCAGTACTCCCACCAGGAAGGTAGTCTTGAAAGGCTCAATCTCAGCCAGGTGCTCGGCCAGTTCCATCGAATAGAAAGAAACCCCCACCAGCACCGCGAAGACGCCGTACTTTACCCATTTGAGCTTGTCGTGCACGCGCTTTGGCAAAAGTCCCTGGAAGCGCCCCAGGCCAAGCAGCGTGCCAAGCTTGTATGCCAGGTGCTGCAGAGAACCGAAGGGACATAGCCAGCCGCAGAACAGGCCTCGTCCCCACAGCGCCACGGTGACCACCATGAACCACCAGAAGATGAAGATGAACGGATCGGACAGGAACAGCTCCCACTTCCACTGGTAAATCAATGAATGGAACCAGGTCATCACCTGCGTGATGGACGGTTGCGCCTTCAGGTAAAGGCCAAAGAAGCCCACTGCAATCATCCACAGCGCTGTGCGCGGGATGCTGATCAAAGGCTTGCTCTTGCGGTTGGATGCGCGTACCAGGCGGTCGCGCTGCGAGTAGAGAACGGCGGTCGTCAGCAGCACCAGCACGAACAGGATGATGTCGCCCTTGCGCGCATTCCAGGCAGACTGCCAGGCCGGCACCGGACGCTCCACTTTTGGCCGCCCGCCTTCCAGGTAGCGCGCCGGCGTCCAGTATTCCTCGTCGAAGTGAACGAATACCTTGGCGTGCGTCTGCATGTCCAGCTTATTGGCCAGCAGGCTCAGTTGCCAAGGCCACGCCGGATTGAAATTGGCAGAACGGACGATGAAGATCGCCGACTCCTGGTATTCAGGCGTATCGGCCGGTTCCAGGTGGTACAGGTTGCGGTAGTCGGTATCGCGGAAGGTGAAGCGGTCAGCATCCTGCCGCACCTGGATGCGGTCATAGATACCGCCGCGCACAAAGCCGGAACCCTTGAAAGATTCCAGGCCGGTGCCGATGATGAAGATCGCGTGCTCGTCTTCCTTCAGGTCCTGCATCAGGCTCGTGTAATTGCGTTCGCCGAGCAGGCTGATACCGACGGCCGGCACGTTCAGGTAGCCGAAATGCAGGTCCATGTATGGCTTGCCGCTCGAAGGCAAGCCGACATCCGCGCTTTCCACGCGCAAGTGCTGGACCGCGCCCTCCTTAACGAGCGCGGTCCAGTCCAGACGTTCGCGCAGCGGCGTGAAATGAGCGCGCGGTTTGACCATCCCCTTGAAGATGCCCACCTGCTTGCCGATTTCATACGCGCTTTGCGCAATGGTCTGGTTCTCGGCTATGGCAGTAACGGTGGCCCCGCTGATCGCATCAAGATCACCACCATCGCGTCCAAGGCCGAGTTCCAGCTTGGCGTCGCCGGGCTTGCCGAAGTACTGCTTGACGAACTTCGTCAGCACAGTTTCGGGAATGCCCGCCAACAAAATCGGTTCGGAGTGCTTCAGGATGCGCACCCCGCTAATCAAACCCTTGGTATCCATGCCGATCAGCGTGACGACCGGCTTGCCCGAGTAGGCGGGAATGTCCACCACGTCCGTGGACAGGAAGACATAACCCACCAGCTTCTGCTTGCCCTGCTCCAGGGCGTAGCCTTCCACATAGGCCGGCGCGCCTTTGCGCTTTGAAAACGCCGTCGCGGCAGGCAGCACATCGCCGCATGGCGCTTCGGCACACAGATCGGGACCACTCATCAACGCCGGCGTAAGCACGGTGTCGTACATCGAAGTGGCCGAGGCGGGGGCTGCGCACGCTAACGCAAGCAGCGCCCCAAGCAGGGAAATCAGGCGATACAGCATGGATTCACCACCCTCGCGGGCTTAAGCCTCCACCAGGAAGCGGCTGCGCATTTCAAGGTGCAGCGCGTGGCAGAAGTGCGTGCAGTACATCCAGAACGCACCGGCATGGTCCGCCTTGAAGGTGACCGACTTGGTTTCCTGCGGGTTGACGATGAAGTTGATGTTGAAGGTCGGGATCGCGCAACCGTGGGTCAGGTCTTCCACCTTGTCATAGTTGGTCAGCGTGATCGTGACCTCGTCGCCCTTCTTCACCTTGATGATCGGCATGCTGAAGGCTGGCGCCTGCGACATCAGGCGCACATGTACCTTGTTGCCCTTGCGTTCGATGCCCGCGTTATCGGCCGTCACCTTGTTCGGGAAGTCGTCCAGGTTGTAGATCTGGCGCGTCTTCACGATATCGCGGCGCATGATGATCGCATCGTGCGGTTCAGGGTAGGCGGTATGGTCGGACACGATCACCATCTTGTCGCCGGTGATGTCGATCAGCTGTTCGGTTTCGCTGTGCAGCGGACCGACCGGCAGGAAACGGTCCTTGGAGAACTTGTTACCGGAGTTGAAGTACTTGCCGTCGGCTTCCTTGGTTTCACCCATCGATGCGTAGCCGTGGCCAGGCTGGTAGTGCACGTCCACGCGGTCCAGCACTACTTTGGCAGCCTTGTCGCCCTTGAACTGCGCGATTGCCGCAGCCACGTTCCATTTCACGATCTGGCTGTCCAGGAACAGGGTGGTGAAGGCGTTGCCCTTGCCGTCGAAGGCGGTATGCAATGGGCCCAGGCCGATTTCCGGCTCCGCCACGACAGCATCGCGTTCGGTTTTCAGTTCGCCATCGAACCACTTGGCCACCAGGGCCACTTCGATCACGGTGGCAGTTGGCGACAGCTTGCCGGAGCAAACCATGTATTTGCCGTCAGGCGAAGCGTTCACGCCATGCGGGTTCTTGCCGACCGGGACATAGCAGGTGACGGAAGTCTTTGGATCGGCATTGGCAGCCTTGCGGCCGTCGACCACAGGCACTTTCGAAGATCCGATGGTGGTGAATTTGCCGGCCTTGATCGCGGCTTCGATACGGGCAACGTCGAAGAAGACGCAAGCGTCACGCTCGGCAGCCATCATGCCCGCCTGGTCAGGCGCGTTCTCGGTGTTGTACTGGTTCGAGCAGGCGAAACGGCCGTCATAGGAAGTGGCCACCAGGTCCATATTGCCGTCCACGCGCACTTGCCAGCGCACAGCCATGGTTTCCGCGTCCACGCAGGTGAACAGCGAGCCCCACTTGGAAGGATCGTCCAGGTCGCGGCCATCGTTCGGGAACGGGATGGCGAATTCGGCGCCGCAGAACACGCGGGTGGTGTGGTTAATCGCCTTGTCGACAGGATCGCACTTGTCCGGGAAGGTGCCGTGGAAGCCCATCACGTTCGGCAATTCGGTGATCTTGTCGCACTCCATCGTATCCATGCGGATGCGGGCCAGGCGCGAATTGATCTTATCGTTAACCCACAGGTAACGGCCATCATAGGTGCCGTCCTTGTAGGAGCCGTGCACGTGGTGGGTGTCGCCGGTGGTGTATTTCAGGCTGCCGTCAGGCTTGGTGCCGAGGATGGCCTTGGACTCGTTGGTGATGCCCCAGCCAACCATAGGATCCATATTGAAAACAGGGATGCGGCGCAGTGTGCGGCCGGAAGGCACGCCGATAATGCGTGCTTCGCCGGAGTGGCCGCCGCTGGAGAACAGGTAATAGTCGTCCAGCTGGCCCGGCGCCACATGCACTTTGCTGGCGCCGTGGGAATTGCCTGCGGCCGCCGCCGCGGATGCCGAAGCAGAACCTGGCGCCCCCGCACCGTTCTCCTTGCAACCCGCCAGCACGCCGGCACCGGCCAGACCCAATACCGCGCTCTTACCCAGGAATCGACGACGGCTGTTTTTTTGCACGTCGTTTACCTCGTTATCGCTACCCATGTTTCAATACTCCTACTCTGTGTTATTCCAGTGCAGGACTGTACGTAGTTTGCCAATAAATTAAATTGATTCAGGTCAAGTGCTATGAAAAACCTTGTTTCAAGCTTAGCGGCGATGCTCGCAGCCGGCAGCGTGATGGCGGCGCAGTTGCCGTCTGTGCAGGTCATTGAATCAGCATCTAAGGCGCAAAGCGGAGTGCCTGTTACGCTCGGCCAGGTATTTGCCAAAGGCGACGTGCAGGCCGGCCAGTCAATCGCGGCGACGCTGAATGGAGCGCCGGTGCCGCTGCAAGCCGACATCAAGGCCACTCATGACGACGGCTCCCTGCGGCATGCCGTGCTCACCGCCGTGCTGCCGATGCTGCCCGCCAGCGGCGCCTCCACGCTGCAACTGGCAGCCGTGCCAGCCCCCGCCGCAGCTGGCCGCGTTCAGCCCGACGCCTTGCTCGCCAGCGGCTTCCATGCGGTGGTTAAACTCAATGTCGGCGGAACGGTCTACAGCGCCGATGCTGCCCAGCTCCTGGCAAGCAAGCCCTATAAGACCTGGCTGTCCGGCCCATTGGTCAACGAGTGGCAGGTCGCCGGCCCGTTAACGGCGGAAGGCGCCGCCCACCCTCACCTGTCGGTGCGCTTCGCCATCCGCAGCTACGCGCCGCACGCCAGCGCCACCCGCATCGACATCACGGTTGAAAACGACTGGGCCTACGAACCGGACCCGAAGAACATCACCTACGACGCCGAAATCCTGCTGAATAAAAAAGAGGTGTACCGCAAGGAAGCGCTCACGCATTACCACCACGCCCGCTGGCGCAAGGTGTTCTGGCTCGGCGCCGAACCCAGTGTCGACGTGAAGTACGACATTGCCTACCTGCTCGGTACCGGGGCACTGCCCAATTACGACCGCAGCGTGGTTCCCTCCCAGATGGGACTCGCCAAGCTCAAGGCCGACTGGGATGCCGCCGACAGCGGCCCCATGTCCATGCCCATCGTGAACAAATACATGCCGTCGCCCGGTGGCCGCCCCGATATCGGCCTGCAGCACGCCTGGGCCGTGCTCTACCTCCTCAGCATGGACACCCGCGCGCGACAGGTCACGCTCGGCCTGGGCGACCTGGCCGGCAGCTGGCCGGTGCACTACCGCGACAAGAACACCGACCAGGTGGTGTCGATCGTCGATTACCCCTACATACGCGACTGGCGCCTCGGCAGCGACAGCATCAACCCGGCCACCAGGAAAAGCGAAGACATGCCACGTTGCCCGCCTACCGACAAGGCCAACTGCAAAACGCCGTACGAACCCGACCCGGCGCACCAGCCCTCCTTCTCCTACCTGCCCTACCTGCTCACCGGCGATACCTATCATCTCGACGAACTGCAGTTCTGGGCGAACTGGAACCTGGTCAGCATGAATCCCTACTACCGCTCACTTGGTAAAGGCCTCGTGCACGGCAACCAGGTGCGTGCCCAGGCCTGGATCATGCGCACGCTGGGACACGCCGCTTACGCCACACCCGACGCGCATCCGATGAAGGCCTACTTCAAACAGATCCTGAAGGACAACCTGGACTGGTACAACGCGACCTTCGCCAACGGCTCCGGCAACCAACTGGGCTTCATCGACGCCCACGCCACCAGTTACGCACTAGGCTACGATGGTCCCACTGGTCCGAAAACCGGCATAGCCCCGTGGATGGACGACTTCTTCACCTCAGCGGTGGGGCACTTGTTTGAAATGGGATTTGCCGACGCCAAACCTATCCTGGAGTGGAAAGCCCGCTTCCCGATAGGGCGCATGATGGCAGATGGCTATTGCTGGATCGACGCCCCGGTCTACGCATTGATGGTTCGGCCGTCTCCCGTCATGCCCTACTTCAGCAACTTCGCCGAAGCCTACCAGGCCACCATGCGGAATAAAGATGGTTCACCCAAGGTCACCAGCACTGGCGCGCGCTACCTGGACCAGCCCTGCGGCAGCCAGCAGCAAGCCGATTGGCGTACCCAGTGGGAAAGGGATAACAAGTCGCACCGCATGCCTTGGCTGGCAGGGGAAATGACGGGCTACGCGACCTTGCCGGAAGGTTTTCCGGCGCATATGCAGCCGGCACTGGCCATGGCCGCCGCCACTGGATTGCCCAATGCGCGGGAAGCCTGGAACCGCTTTATCAGGCGCCCCGTCAAGCCGGATTACAGCGAACATCCTCAGTTTGCGATTGTGCCGCGCTGAAGGAGCGCGGTTCAGTTACCGATACCCTCGCTGGTCGCCATGCACAGCTGCTCCTTGACGCCAGAGCGATTGAATACACCTTCGCCCAGTGTGGCGCCTTTGGCCATGGCCGCTTTGATATCGGCTTCGCTGACACCTAGCCCCTGCATGCAAGGCTTGAACGACTCCAGATGTTTCTCCACCATTCGCTGGATGCGCGGCTGCTCGACGCGGCACAGCTCTCCCATACGTTTATTCTGGCCGACCGTCGTGACGTCGGCGATCAAGGCATCGTGCGACGCAGGGCAAGCGGTGGGGTTGGCAAAAACCGTATTGGCTGCAACGCTGGCTAGTACGGCTATCAGGACACGCATGAAAGCTCCAAGAATCAAATTGCGAAGCTATCGAGCTTACAGCAGGTCTTCTCCGAATCGCGCACGGAATGCAGAAATGTTGATATTTCGCAACTCCGTGCGCGCGGGTGTCCAGATTAAGGCTTGATTTCCGTGCCGAGCAGCTTCAGGAACTGCGCCATCCATTGCGGATGTGCAGGCCAGGCGGGCGCTGTGACGAAATTGCCGTCCGTGACCGCCTGGTCCATCTCCACCGAAACGTATTCGCCGCCGGCAGAACGCACTTCCGGCGCGCAGGCCGGGTAGGCGGAAATACGCTTGCCCTTCACCACGTCGGCCGCAGTCAGGATTTGCGCGCCGTGGCAGATTGCCGCAATCGGCTTGCCCGCCCTGGCGAATTCCTGCACGGTTTCCAGCACGCGTGGGTTGAGGCGCAGGTATTCAGGCGCGCGGCCACCGGCAATCACCAGCGCATCGTAGGACGAAACACGCGCCTCATCGAAGCTGGCGTTCAGCGCAAACTGGTGGCCCGGCTTTTCGGTGTAAGTCTGGTCGCCTTCGAAGTCATGGATCGCAGTCTTGATCTTCTCCCCCGCCTTCTTCCCGGGACAAACCGCATGCACGGTGTGGCCAATCATCTGCAGCGCCTGGAACGGCACCATGGTTTCGTAATCTTCCGCAAAGTCACCCGTCAAAAACAGGATCTTCTTGATTGCCATTCCGATCTCCTTGTTCAAACTAGCATGACGAAATGCGCCCTCGACGGGCAGCGCGACTGTCGAGCATAACACCGGCGGCGTATGGGCGCAGGCGATGGCGTGTAAGATAGGCAGACCTCCTTTTGCGCCTTCGGCTTCATCGTGTTAAAAATCGGCTTCCTCCTGCCACCCGGCTTCCAGATCATGGGCCTGGCCGCCGCCTCCGCCTTCGAGCTGGCGAACACCACGGCGCGCGAACGCCTGTACCAGATTGGCTTATATTCCGAGCAAGGCGGTCCGGTCATGAATTCCTTCGGCGTGGCGGTCGACACCCAGCCGCTGGCCCGGCGCCGGCTCGATACCCTGATCGTCTGCGGCCTGGTGGCGCCCGCCCCCACAGGTGCATTGCTGCTGGACCGGCTGCGCGCGGCATCCCGCCTGGCCCGGCGCACTGCGTCAGTCTGCACCGGCACCTTCCTGCTGGGCGACGCTGGCCTGATCGATGGCCGGCACGTAACAACACACTGGCTCTTCGCGCGCGAGCTGCAATCGGCGTTCCCGGCTGCCCGGGTCGATTCGGACCGCATCTTCATCAACGATGGCCCCATCTGGACCTCAGCAGGCATGAGCACCGGAATCGACCTGGCGCTCGGCCTGATTGAATCCGATTTCGGCGCCGAACTGGCAGCCGCTGTCGCGAAAAAGCTGGTGGTCTACCACCGCCGCGCCGGGGGCCAATCTCAGCACTCGGCCATGCTGGAGCTGGGGGCAAAGTCCGACCGCATCCAGCGCGTCCTGGAATATGCCCGCAGCAACCTGCACGCGGACCTCTCGGTACAGCAACTGGCCCACGTCGCCCACCTCAGCCCGCGCCAATTCAGCCGCGCCTTCAGCACCGAAACCGGGCAAGCGCCCGCCAAGGCAATCGAGCGCTTGCGGGTTGAGGCTGCGCGACTGATGATCGAGCAAAGCCGTCACACGGTCGAGGAAATCGCGCTCCGGACAGGCTTTCTCGATTCCGAGCGCATGCGGCGGGCATTTTTACGCGCCTTCGGGCAACCACCCCAGGCGCTGCGCCGCATTGCACGGATGTCTTAAAAGGAGGGTTTTACGACATTTACGCCATAAGACCCCGAGCCTATATTGAAGCTATCCCGCATCCACTATCAAGGATCTCAATATGAAAACGCTCATCAAGACCATCGCCGCCGCCAGCACCCTCGCAATCAGCGCTTACGCCAGCGGCGCCGGCCCGGCTCCCACCGAAGAAGTCAGCTTTGTGAAAATCAGCCCCGACATCACGCTGCGCCGGATGGTCGTCAAACATCCACATGCCAAAGGAACGGTGCTGTTCCTGCATGGTTTCCCCGAGACGATGCTGACCTGGCGCGGTCTCGCGCAGCAACTGGGCAGCGAATACGAAGTCCACGCCTTCGACTGGCCTGGTTACGGTGGGTCTTCGCGTCCTTCCGCTGACAAATTCGCCTACGCACCGCGCGACTATGCGCAGGTGGTGAAGCACTACATTGAAGCCGCCGGTATCGACAAGTCCAAACTTGTGATTTACGCCACGGATATCGGCGGCCTGCCGCCACTACTGCTGGCGCTCGACCAGCCCGATATCGCGAAACAGATCATCGTCGGAGACTTCGCCCCGTTCGACAGGCCGCAATACATGTCGGAACGCCTGCAAAACCTGAAGGCGCCAAAAACGGCGGAAGCCACCCGCAATGCCATCAACCAGAATCGCGACGATGTCCTGGAAAACGCCTTCCGCCGCGGCCTGGAGCCCGGCGAACAATTCCCCATCGAGCAGGACGCCAAGGCCGACATGGCAGCCAATTGGGCCCAGGGCGGCATGACCACCGGAGACGCCTTCTACCACTACTATTCGCACTTCACACGCGACGAGCAGTACTTTGAAGCCAACGCAGGCCGGCTGGCCGCACCAGTGCGGGTGGTCTGGGGCGAAAAGGATATCTACATCGACAAAAAAATGGGCGAAGAATTTGCCGCCAAGTCAGGCAAGCCGTTCAGCGTACTGCCCAAGGTGGGCCACTATCCGCATCTGCAAAACCCCCAGCTGATACTGGCCGAGATCCACGCAGCCTTCAAGTGACCTCACCGGGCCGGCGTCATTGTGGCAGGTTCATCGTCCACATAACGCTGGCGATCTTCCACTTGTCATCGACAGCCTTCATCATCTGCCAGGTCTCGATCCCGTAGTTCTGGGTCTTGCCGTTGACGACGAATTCGTAGTCGAACATCACCCAGGCGACGTTCTTGTCCTGGGTGATCTTCACGTTGTAGAACTTTTCCTCCACCTGGTCCTTGGTGGTGCCGATAAAGCGTGCGAAGTCGGAATACCCGCCAGAGCGGATGCCGTCGAAATTGACGTCAGCTTTCTTGCGCACTGTGGCAATACGGTCGGGGTCCATCGGCGCATCGAACAGGATATGCGAATTCAAAACCAGGGTTGAAAGCAGCTTCGAATCCCTGTTCCTGATGGCGTTACCAAAGTCTTCGATCACCTTGTTGATTGCAGCAGTATCCTGCGGGTTCGAAGTGTATTTGCCAATGTATGGCGGCGGATTGTCCGCCGCCATTGCCATACCTCCGCACAATAATGCGAAAGCCAGCGCCAAACCAGTAACGAAGCGAAGCATCGAGGAAATCCCCTTAGAGTGATTGAGAGAAGCCATCATCTTAGGGGCGGACGCAAAAAAAGAAGAAGCTATTTCAGCACTTCAATCGCCTCATCCATCACAACACCCTGCAACTGGCCAAGCCATTGATCAAACCATGGTTTGTGCGAGACGCCAACGATGGTCAGTACACGCGCACCTGGCCGTTCGCGGAAGGTCTCGCGGATATTCGCCACCATGCGCAGGTTGCGGATCTCCCAGCCGCCGACCCACATGAGCGGATAAGTGTCGCCAGTCTTGGCCCGCATCGGCCCCAGGACATTGCCTTCTGCATGAATGCGCAGGCTATCCGGTGAGTTGATGAGGCGATACAGCGGCAGCATGTCTGCAGCCAGCGTCATCTCCTTCTCGCGCTTCACCTGAGCTTTCATCTCCGCATCGCCCTGGGCCCATGCAGCTTCAAGCGACTTGACAAAGGCCTTGGTATCCGGGACGTCGATATTGTCGCCGGTATGGTTGTCGACTGCATAGACCCGCTGCAAGCCAAGCCGTGCGGCCAATGGCGCCGCGATCAGGTTGTCTTCGTTTTTGCGCTTCTCAAGCTTTTCAAGCGCTGCGACCAGCGCCGCATCCAGCGTGTCGCCAGCTTTGCGCTCCGTTGCCGGCAGCTGCAGCCATTGCACCAGTGCCGACGCCGGCTCGTTCGCCGCCAGGAAGGCCGCTGCCAGGCGCCGGCGCTGCGCTGCCGAAGGTTGTGCCGGCCATGCCTTGAGCGTCTTGCGCACTTCCGCAAGCGCCGCCGGGATATCCAGTCCGGTGGCCGCCTGCGCGGCATCTGTTTTCGGGCACCAGTCAGGCCCATATTTCGACGGATGCCTCGCGGCCAGGTCGCAATCCTCACCCGGCTCCCGTTCGATAGTGATGATGTCGGGCTTGTATGCCGCCAGCCGGTCAATCAAGCCCGCCAGCGACGATGGATCAAAACCGTCGGGCGTTTCCCTCAGGTGCACCGTCCCCAATACCAGCACGTGCGATTTCGGACCCGCCATATCGCGATCGAGCTTCGTCAAATCCACCTGCGCCTGCGCCACGAATGGCGCCGCCACAAGCGCCCCCAAAGCCACTCTCGTCCACTTTCCCATATCGCTCCCCAGCATATTGATTGGAAAGCTGATTCTAGGTTCACGCGCGCGGGCGCAACGCAGGAATCCGACAGGCTGCTGGATTTTGCGGATGAATTGCGGATTTGGCGCCATGGCAGCTGTCCGCCTGCGCTACACCACCGTCCGGAGATGAACACTAAATGGCTTTTCAAAAGTAAGAGAAAGCCTTTACCTAAAGTCTCCCTGCATTGGCACGCAATTTGCAATACGGACTCCAACAAATTCCCACCACGTAAAGGAGAACTGCAATGCGAACCAACTTCCTACAGCGCGCCTGCGCCTTCCTCACCCTCGCCATCGGATTGGCGGCTCCTGCCTGGGCCGACCGCGGCCCTTCCACGCCGGAAGAACGCGCCCGCGTCGTGCAGTTGGCCGACGCCGCGAACCGCGATCCAATCGGCGTAATGACGTCCAGCGATGGACGCTGGTTCATGAAATGGTCGGACGAAATCCCCGACTACATGTTCGGGCCCGACAAGGTCGCCTTCTGGATGGAGAGCGGGGCAGCAAAGGGCGACCTGCGCCGCGTCATGCGTTTCCACCATATGCTGAGCACCGCCGCCTACCAGGTGCAGCACCAGATCCTCGACCCGGAAAAGGATGCGGCAACGCTGGAGGCCAAGACCGTTGCAGCAATCGAGGGCCTGCTGCACGCGTATGAAAGCCTGAAAGACAAACGCCCGGAAAACCGCTCTGAAGAGCTGGACAAAGCCATCGCCATGCGCGACCAGGGCAAGCTGGCCGCCTTCGTCCAATCCCTGCCACCAGCCCCGAAACGGTAATCGACATGGCCCGATTCCTGCCCTTATTCTTCAGCGCGCTGCTCGTCACCAGCCTCGCCAGTGCAGCCGACACGCCGGCCGACCTGCTGGCCAGTGAGATCGCCGCCCGCTCGGAAATCCAGCGCAACCTGGAGGAACTATGCGACGACATCGGCCCGCGCATGACCGGCACGCCCGGCTTGCAGCGCGCGCAGGGGTGGGCCATGCGCAAACTCGCATCCTACGGCGCCAAAGTCAGCCTCGAATCCTACGATCTTGGCCGCCCATGGCATCGTGGTCCCGCCCACGCCCGCCTGCTGAACGCCAGCGGCATCCAGTTGAATGTGATGCAAAAGGCATGGACGGAGGGAACACGCGGCACGATCCGCGCCGATGTCGTCGTCCTGAGCGTAAAAACCCTCGCCGATTTCAACTCCACACTGCCTGGGCTGAAAGGCAAGATCGTTCTGGCCGAATCCGCCCCGCGCGAAGCCCCCAAACAAGCTTTGCGCGATGCCGGCGTCGCAGCCGTCCTGCAGGTGAGCGCAAAGGCGGACGGCCTGCAAGACATGTGGGGAGGCCCGGGCCAACGCTACGACAGCAATGCCGCCATCATCACCCGCGAGCACGCCAACCTGCTCAAGCGCCTGATCGCACGCGGCATCACGCCACGCCTGGAACTGAACCTGCAAGGCGGCTTCGCGCAAAAGCCGGTGAAGGCATATAACGTCGTGGCCGACTTCCCCGGCAGTGAAACCAATGGCGAAATGGTGATCCTCGGCGCCCACCTCGATTCGTGGGACCTGTCGAGCGGCGCCACCGACAATGGCGCCGGTGTCGTGACAATGCTGGAAGTGCTGCGCGCCGTGCGCGCCGCCGGGCTTCAGCCAAAACGCAGCCTGCGCGTGGTGCTGTTCTCCGGCGAAGAGCAGGGCCTGCTGGGCAGCAAAGCCTACGTCGAAACGCACCGGGACGAACTGGCCCGCATCCAGGCCGTACTTGTGCAGGATGCCGGCAGCGGCCGCATCCTCGCATTCCCCGATATGGAGGAGGAACGCTGGTACGGGCCGTTGAAGGAGGCATTGGCGCCCACCAAGGCGCTAGACGAGATCGACGTACACTACGCGAAGGGATTCGGTTCCGACCAGGACACCTTCTTCAAGAATGGCGTTCCGGCCTTCTCGCCGCTGCAGGAGATGCGCGACTACCGCACGCACACCCAGCACAGCGAACTCGATACGCTCGACCACATCGACCAACCCGCCTTGATTCAGGCAGCCCAGGTCACCGCCATCCTGGCTTGGGGCCTGCTGAATGGCGAACGGCTGCCGCAACTTTAAGACTTCTGCTTGAACACCAGCGACAGCTGCTCGCTATTCTTCTTACCGCAGCTGCGCTTCAACTGTTCCGCCGACAGGGTGCCATCAAAGGACACCTGCTTGAGCGCGCCCTTGTAGGGAAGCGTGAACGTCGCGGCATCGTCGTAATAGACCAGGATCTGCGGCAGTGCCTTGCCGTCATCGCCCTGCGGGTTGAAGATTTCCAGTTCGACCTTGCCATTGTTCTCCTCGAACCCGGCCACGGCGTGGCCGCTCAGGCTGAAATGGCAGGCGCCCGCATGCTGTTCATATACATAGTCGAACGAAGGAACACCCTTCTTGTCCACCTTGTATGCGCTCACCTGCAGCGAATGTTCCACACCGGCTGCATTCAGCTTGAAGCGCGATTCGCCATCGAAGGCTTGGACAGCGCTGGCGCACAAGGCCAGGGCGCACAGGATCAAAGTTCTCATATTTTTCTCAATTTTTCAGTGGGTGGACGCAGCCGTCATCGGCGCATTATCGCTCGCAACGTCGTGCAGCACATAGTCGTCATCATAATCCGGGTAATCGGCTGGATAGCGGTAAGCGATCACCATCGTTTTCGGACAATGGCTGTGGCTCACTTCATGCGCTTTGCCCTGGTTGCCGCCCAACGTAGCGATTCGCTGCTTATTTGCGCTGATGCCCGCCACGAATGTCACGTGATGGCCACCGCCGGGGAACTTGATCAATGCCACCGCACCCAGCGCCGGCTTGTTGTCCTTGGTCGGGCGTCCCCATTTGGCAAACGACGCCGCAAGCGCGCTGTTGCTGCCCTTGAAGCCGGCCGAACCCAGGCACCAGTTGACGAAGGCTGCGCAATACGGCGTCTCGTCGACAGACGCCGAGCCCTTGTCCAGCGTCGGCGTAGCCTTGAAATACTCCAGGATGCGCGGATCGTTCTGCTTGCCCGCACGGCGCTTGACGCCTTTTTCGAATTCATCCTGCGCAGGCTTCATCCACGGCGCGCGGCTGGAGTGCATCAAGTCGGTCTGGGGATTGGCCGCCTGGTTGCGGAAGAAGATCGTATGCAGGTAGGTCGATCCCGCGTCAATCAACTTGCCCCATTCAGCCAACGAGAACCCGCTCGAGTTGTCATCATCCTTGTGTTCGTCATGTTTGGCAGCGCTGCTTTTTGCCGGCGCTTTCGCGGGAGCGCTCGCGGCATCGGCGGCCACGTCCGGAATCTTCAGCATCTGTTCGGGGCGAATGATGTAAGGCGACGTAATGCCATTCGCATCCGCAATCGCCTTGTAGCGCATCTTGTAATGAGCCGCGATCAAGGCCAGGCTCTCGCCCTTCGCCACCTTATGCATCTTCATGGTCTTGGCTGTGCCGGTCTTGGCTGCGGGCGCCTGCGCCGGAGGCTTCGCAGGTGGCTTGGAAGACGGCTTCTTCTCATGCTCGCGCGTGCTGGTCTGCGCGGTGAACGTCGGCGCGAGGACGGTCACAGTGACAGACTTCACCGGCGCCGGCATCTTCACCGTTTCAAGGCTGATCCACTTCTGCGCTTCCTTGTCGAACACCTTCAGCGCCAGGTCGCCGCTGGTCGGCGTAATGCGAACGGCAATCCGCCCCTGCGAATCGGTCGCAATCTCAGCTTCCTTACCATTTTGCTTGGCCATGACGCGCGCGTTCGCAATCGGCACACGCGCACCGTCTTTCAGCACGACTTCCACTACCGGAAGTATCGGCCCACAACCGCGCTTCTGTGCAATGGCAATGGCACGCTTCATGGAGCGGCCATCGAAGACCTCTTGCAATTTTGCGGCATAACGTTTGTCGGTCGCGTAGCCTGCAGCTTGCAATGCTTTCGCTTCGGCCTTCAGGTCGCCCTTCACGTCATCGTCGAACAAGTGATGCTTAGCGTAAGTCGGATTACTTTTCAAAAATTCTGCGCGATCACGTAAGCTCTCAAGATAGGAACCATAGACGCGAAATGGGTCATCGGTCCAATACTTGTTACCCTTCGCATCTTCTTCCCAAACGTGAAAGACTTTCTTTTCCCCTTTCCAGCCAGGGCCTGCTTTGATGTTGAAAACATTGTTCGTTCCCGGCAGGACCTTTTCTCCCCACCCCGTTTCCTGCGCTGCCTGCGCCAGGATCAACTCCCAGGAACAGCCGGTTTCGTCGGCCAGCATGCGTGCAGGGCAATACAGGTCCGCAATGAAGTTGAGTTTATCCTCGTAGGTGTATGCCATAACTTATTCCTTGATGGCGCCAAACTGCAGGGACAAGCGTTTTTTCCCATCCTTCACCACGACAAACCATTGATTGTTATTGGTCGCGGCAAATAGCGGTTCGCCCGATACCAGTTTCAAGGCGGTCTCCTTACCGCTGGCCGGTGCGATTGCAACCAATTCGGCGACTGTTCCTTGGCCACGGCATGGTTCGCGCAGGGCCATCACTGCATCACCGAATTCGGCAATCGACCGCGTATCACATAATTTCCCCTGGTAGCTTGCCGATGCGATCTGCTTCCCTTCGGCGTTCGTCACGGCCAGCGTTGACGTACCACCTTTCGCGCCCAGCGAATAAATTACTCCGCGAGGCGAAATGCCAGTTTCGACCGAGCGCTGTTCCTGTTTGAATGGACGAACACTCCATGCATATCCGCCGTTGGCCAGTACGCGCGATTGTGCATAGTCGACCACATAATCCTGTTGTTTCAGTTTCGCGGAATTGAACTGGCCGGCGATGAACAATTGATCACCAACGAAACGCGCGGCCGAATTATGGTCAAATGCACCCGTCTTCCGAAGGTTGACCTTCCCCTCAACCAGGCGTTTGTCTACCGTAACGGTAAACATTGAGTTGTACTCGGTTTCCTGATCTTCATCCTTGGAATAACCAGCAACCAGTACACCCGAAGCCGATGATCCAATCGCCAAACCGAACTTGTTGCGACCTGGGACAAGCAACTCCTTGTAGCCAAGTTGTTTTCCTTCCCCGTCAAATTGATAAATGTAGACCAGGGTCTGATTCAAAGACCGAGGTTTCTGTGTATTGACGTTCGCAAGCAGATACACGTTGTCGCCATCGAACACACATTGCCTGGATGTCAGAGCGACGTTTCCATCGGGTGCAGGAATGTGTTTTTTCCAAAGGACGGCATTGCGCTTGTAATCGATCACCACTAGCTCGCCGCTGCTTTGCGCCTCTTCAGCATCAAAGCTGTCGCCAGCCAGACATGCACGCGCGCCGTCGGCGGAAAAGCCCATATGATTAACACCGAACTGGCTGTCCTTTAACTGCAGGTCCAGCGCATGTACTTGTGAAAACGAGATTGCCGCGATGGCGGCTGCAAAGGTTCGTGAAATTTTCATGGTTCTTAACGTAGTGCTGTCAGATCAAATGGCTGTCGTCTTCGAGATGGGTAAGTTCGGTGTCGATATTTTCATCGCCGTGGCCCTCATAATCAAATACGAGTGACGGTGCGTCAGTGCTCCGATCCATCCGCTCGGTGAGGAATTGCTCCCACTTGCCGTTATTGACATCGACCTGGATAAAGGCGGGCTGGCTTTCCGCCGTAAACAAGGGCTTCGTTTTGCCGCTGCCATCAAAGGTGCCGCAACCAAGCACCTGGTTGGTATCGGAGAAGAATTTATATTTGAGCGTCTTGACGCCGGAAGGCAGGTTCCACAAAGCAGGATCGACAAAGACTTGCTGGCTGTATTTCTTCGGCTCCGCGCGCTCGAATTCGGCTTGGCGGATGCTATCCATATTCTTCGCACCCGCCATTTCGTGCATGCTGGCGTGCATTTTGAGCTTACCGCCGGTGCCGTGCTCGATGCCCTTGCCGTCGATTCGAATATAGCTGCCCGCTGCAGTAAGCAGGATTTCCTTCGCAGCCGTGATCTCGATCTTCTGCTTGGTGCTGATGATCTTGAGCACCTGTTCGGCGATGATTTCCACGTTATCGCTTTGCGCCTGGATTTCCACCTTGCCCTTGCCGGCGAAGATCTTGATGCCCGCATTGGCCGCAAACATACTGATCTTCTCGCGAATGCTGGCGAACAGGCTCTTGCCCGTGGCAAGCGACAAGTGGCCGCCGCTGCTCACAGCCGTGTGTTTGCCGCTTTGCAGGTGCGTGCTCTCCGGCGTGCTGCTGGCAATGCCCGCCGGGCTGGTGATCACGATGTGAGGCGCACTGAACTCTCCTTGCGCCGCACCGTCGCCGCGAACTGCATCGTATTGCGACTTCAGCGCATCGACAGCCTCGCTTTGATCCTGGCCAGCTTCCTGCGCCTTCTGGTGCTGCGCCGCCTCGGCGCGCTCCTGGTGCAGCGCCGCGCCGGAACTCAGGCGTGCCAGGGTCTCACCCATGTCCTTGATATGCCCGGCAGCGCGCGCACGCAACTCCGTCGACAACAGCATGCCTTTGCCGGCACGCAGCGCGCCCCAGGCTTCCGTCGCCAGCTCAAAGCCCTCGCCGCGGAAGTCCTGGCGGCCGGCATTGCTTTCAATGCGCGTGACGTGTCCCAGCGAGAGCTGGCTATGCGCGTGGTCGCTCTTGAGCTGCGCCTGGATCGCGCCATTGCTGTCGTCCAGCACCAGGTGATTGCTGCGGCCCTGCGCCGCATTGCCGCCCTTCGGCGTCAGCTCGCGGCTGCGCATGCCGCTCAAAGCCTGTTGATGCGGCAATGCCCATGGCGGCTGGTTGAATTCGTTGTACACCATGCCGGTGACGATAGGACGGTCCGGCGAACCGCCCAGCCACTGCACGATCACTTCAGAGCCGACGCGCGGAATGGAGACCGCCCCCAGGTCGCTGCCCGCCCAATTGCTCGCCACGCGCAGCCACGCCGAACTACGCTCGTCGTTGTGTCCCTCGCGGTCCCAATGGAACTGCACGCGGATGCGGCCATATTCATCGGTGTGGATGCTGTCCGGCCCCTGCGGCCCGACCACGGTCGCCGTCTGCGGCGCCAAGATGCGCGTCTCCGAGCTGTGATATCCGCGACCCGGACGCCAGGGAATGTCCTTGCGTATGCACTGCAGGCGGTTGCTGTATTCCGCCTGCGCGGCAGCTTGTCCGGAAAGCTGGAGATAGTTGTTGGTAACCGTATGCTGCACACCCAGCACCAGGTATTCCGCCAGCCCGCCCTCTTCGAAATGGCCGGTCAGCGAAAAGCGGCGGCCCGGCTGCAGCCAGCGGCAGTTGCCCGCACCGTCGTAATGCTTGGCGGCCGCTTCGATTTCCTCCATGCGCAGGCGCGCAGTGCGCTCCATGTCCTGCGCACTGCCGGTCGAATTGGCGCCGGCATATTCATACGACTCCACCGCAAGAACAGCGCCTTGCTGGTTCAGCGTCGGCTGCGTTGTAAAACTCGGCACAGGGTGCTTGAAGTTGAAGCCACCCAGCGCAACACTACCGTGCGCAAGCGCGCGCGCCGGCGACCATTCGCCAATGCCGTCTTCCTCACGCGCACCGCCATGGCGCTGGAATTCGACCAGGCCCGAGCCATCGAGCGACTGCGCGGCCGTGCTGTCGTCGGACAGCACCAGGGTATGGCCCTGCGCCGTATGCTCATACCAATAATGCCAACCCGCTGCCTCCCAGCGGCGATGCAAGTAATTATGATCGCTCTCGTCGAACTGGCAGGCGTCGGTCAATGGCTCGTCCGGTCCCTGCACACGGCAATCCCACTGCGGCAGCGTCGAATAGTCCTTGAAAATGCTTTCCGTCTGCTCGCGCAGCGTATGGCCGTGGAACAGGTAGTTATCCTTACGCAGTTTCAGGTAAGCGAGCCATGGCGCCAATTCCGCCTTGTAAAAGGCCACGCCACCATCGGTCTTCTGCAGCGAGAAGCCGAACACATAACCGGTGAAAAAACGCACGCTGCCATCGGGACGTACCAGTTCAACACAGAGCAGCTTGCCCTGCATATCCTTCAGCGCCAGCGTTGCGCTGTCGGACAAGAGTTCGACGGTGTACGCGAAATCGCGCGACATCGCCTCGTCGGCATCGAGCCGATTCGGCAAAAGCTGGCAGGATGGGCCATCTCCCTGCGGAAAAGAAAGGCGGAGGATTCGGTTGGTCTGGCGAAGGCCTAGAAGGTGTTGCAAGCCGCCGAGTACATCAAGCATGACAGGGTTAGCATCTTGGCAAAAATACGATTGGGCAAGATTACCATATCAACAAGATGGGCTGGAGCACGATTGGGCGGTCAAATGTGGATAATCGTGTCGCTGTAAAGCGCTAGCTGGGGATCATGAGTGATCAAACGCATCGGCTCGAATAGCGCTTGCGCTACAAGCATGCGGTCAAACGGATCGTGATGAAGTGCGGCCAGTTGCTCTACCGCTTGGGCATGCTCAGCCTCGACTACGAGGAAACGAAAACCCGACTGGCGGAAATAATGCACCGCATCGCCGCTGGACACCGGCATGTCGCCGCGTCCCAAGGCGTGTTTAATCGCGATTTCCCAAATCGAGGCAGTGCTGATCCACACTGTTGCCTTGGGCGATTCTATAAGGTCACGCGCCGCTTTAGATAACTTGGGGCTGTCTGCAATCGCCCAGAGGGCCACATGCGTATCCAGCAGCAAGTTCATTTAAGCCTTCCGCGGAAGAACAGCCGCGCGACCTCTTCATTATGGACATCAATATCGTCTGGAACGTCAAACTTCCCCTTAGCGACACCAATCCGCAGCCCTGTAGGAGTTGGATCGAGGGGAACCAGCCTCGCGGCAGGCCGCCCGTTGCGCGCGATCACAACTTCGCTCGCTTCCCCCTGCTCGATGGATTCGACAAGACGAGACAGCGAAGATTTCGCTTCCAGCATATTGACGATTTTCATGCCAATCCTCCTTGGCTTACTTACTTAGTCTAGTCTAGCCAAGCTAAAGGACCAATAACAAAAAGACCTGCAGCGCAAGGCATGCAGGTCTTTGAGGAATGTTGGTAGGCCCTCCCGGAGTCGAACCGGGCACCAAAGGATTATGAGTCCTCTGCTCTAACCAAGCATGAGCTAAGGGCCCTGAGAACCCGGCAGGATAGGGCTGCTGGCCCCATCCGTCAAGTTTTAGTTACCTTCCAGGAAGCTCTTCAGCTTGTCGGAGCGGCTTGGGTGGCGCAGTTTGCGCAGCGCCTTGGCTTCGATCTGGCGGATGCGTTCGCGGGTCACATCGAACTGTTTGCCGACCTCTTCCAGCGTATGGTCGGTTGACATTTCGATACCGAAACGCATGCGCAGCACCTTCGCCTCGCGCGGGGTCAGCGAATCCAGCACATCCTTCACCACACCGCGCATCGAGGCATGCAGCGCTGCGTCCGAAGGCGCCAGCGTGTTGTTGTCCTCGATGAAGTCGCCCAGATGGGAATCGTCGTCGTCACCGATCGGCGTCTCCATCGAGATCGGCTCTTTCGCGATCTTCATGATCTTGCGGATCTTATCCTCTGGCATTTCCATCTTGATCGCCAGGGTTGCCGGATCCGGCTCGGCGCCGGTTTCCTGCAGAATCTGGCGCGAGATCCGGTTCATCTTGTTGATCGTTTCGATCATGTGCACCGGAATACGGATGGTACGCGCCTGGTCGGCGATGGAACGGGTGATCGCCTGGCGAATCCACCACGTTGCGTACGTGGAGAACTTGTAGCCGCGACGGTATTCGAACTTGTCCACAGCCTTCATCAGGCCGATATTGCCTTCCTGGATCAGGTCGAGGAACTGCAGGCCGCGGTTGGTGTACTTCTTCGCGATCGAGATCACCAGGCGCAGGTTCGCCTCGGTCATTTCACGCTTGGCCTTGCGCGCCTTCATTTCACCGGCCGCCATCTGGCGGTTGATGTTGCGCAGGTCAGGCAGCGGCAGCACGACGCGCGCTTGCAGATCGATCAGGCGCTGCTGCAGTTCCTTGATGGTCGGGATATTGCGGCCCAGGATCGCGCTGTAAGCGTGACCCGCGGCGACTTCGCCATCCACCCATTCCAGATTGGTTTCGTTACCCGGGAAGACCTTGATGAAGTGAGCACGCGGCATGCCGCACTTGTTCACGGCCACATCGAGGATCTGCTTCTCGATATGACGCACTTCATCGACCTGGCCGCGCAGGGTATCGCACAACTTCTCCACCACTTTGGCGGTGAAGCGGATGCCCAGCAGCTCGGCCGAAATCGACTCCTGCGCCTTCATATAGGCTTTGGAGTTGTAGCCATCCTTCTCGAAAGCCTTGCGCATGCGTTCGAACTGGTTGGCGATATTGTCGAATTTTTCGAGGGAGGCCTGCTTCATGGCTTCCAGCTGCTCGGCGGTATAGCCGGCGGCGGCGCCGCCTGGGCTGGCAGCTTCTTCCTCTTCCTCTTCGTCCTCTTCCTCTTCGTCCGCGTCTTCGTCCTCTTCATCGGAGGCGGCGGCTGCAGGCGCGACGTTCTCGCCCTCCTCATCGACCAGGCCATCGACGATTTCGTCGATCTTGATCTCGTCGATGCGGATGCGTTCGGAAGTGGCGAGGATCTCGGCGATGGTCACAGGACAGGCGGAAATCGCCTGGATCATGTCGCGCAGGCCGTCTTCGATACGCTTGGCGATTTCAATCTCGCCTTCGCGGGTCAGCAGCTCGACCGAACCCATTTCGCGCATGTACATACGCACAGGATCGGTGGTGCGGCCAAAGTCGGAATCGACGGTGGACAGCGCGGCTTCCGCAGCGGCTTCGGCTTCGTCGTCGCTGGTGACAGTGGCGACGTTATCCGACAGCAGCAGGGTCTCGGCATCAGGCGCGTGCTCATACACGGCGATGCCCATGTCATTGAAGGTGCCGATAATGCCTTCGATCGCTTCCGGATCGACGATATTTTCGGGCAGGTGGTCGTTGATTTCAGCGTACGTGAGGAAACCGCGCTCCTTGCCGAACTTGATCAGCGTCTTGAGCTTCTGGCGGCGGCGTTCGAGTTCCTCTTCGGTCGCTTCGGTGTCGGACGAGAACGCATCTTTCAGCAATGCCTTTTCCTTGGCCTTGCGGTCCTTGGCTTTCGCCTTGTCCGCAGCCTTCATTTCGGCACGCTCAACAGCGTTCAGTGCTGCAACCTCGTCGTTTTCCGGAGTGAATTCCTTCGGCTTACGGCCACGGCGACCCGGCACCTTGACGGTGGGCAGCACGTATCCGGAAGTATCGATGGCAGCCAGTGCGGCTGCGTCCGTTGTCTGACTAACCACCGGCGGTGCCTTGGTGACGCGAGTAGCCGGCTTATCAGCCGACTTCGTCGCAGGCTTGGCGGTCACTTTGCGAGGCTTTTCAGCCGCTTTGGTTTCAGGTTTCTTTGCTGGCACAGGCGCTTTCGGGAATAGTTAAGTCCACTACAAACCGCAACAACTACTACTGTAACTTACTGAAAACAAACGAAAAAACAGACCCGCTAAATATTGCAATATTTAGCATTTTATTATAGCACGCCACTTTACAATTACCAGACGGGAAGGTTTCCGTGCGTGCCGGCAATTACCTCGGGCCTAAATCACCCTCCGCCTCTTTCCGCAATTGATCTTGCTTGGCAGTAATTTCGCGGTAGCGTACACCAATTTCCTCGGAGGACAAACCAGCGCTAAATAGCTGGTCCAGCTCCTGTTTTAAAGCATCCATCTTCAAGTGGCGCACGGTAGCAAGCAGCCACAGGCGCTCGCCTTCGATATCCGGCTCCGGCGCAGCGGCGATCTCACCGATGAGCGCATCATAATCGCTGCCGGTTTCTTTCACCAACTGGCAGAAGGCTGCGAAACTGCCCTGCTCACCCAGCGATTGCGCCTGCACCATCAACCAGACCAGGCGCTCGGCAGCTTCCTGGCCGAAATGGCTGAAGGCCAGCAGCGCCTCATCATCCAACTCCAGCGCTAGCGTCGGGTGAGTCAGAACCACACGGATCAGCTTTAACTCCAACCCGACCGGCTGCTCGCGCCGGCTCTTGGGCGGGGCGACCTTGTTGGCCGCCACCGGCTTCGCCAGCTCGAACAGCTGCTCAACCTCGCCCGGCGTGCTCTGAGTCATCGTCGCCAGGCCGCGCACGATTTGCAGTCGCAGCGAGGTTGGCGGCATCGCCTGCAGCAGCGGCTTGGCGTCGAACTGGACGCGGGCGCGGCCTTCCGGCGATGTTAAATCATGCTCACCGGCAGCCTCGCGCAGCAGGAACTGCGACAGCGGCATCGCCTCATGCACCTGCTGCTCGAAAGCCTGGGCGCCATATTCGCGGATATAACTGTCCGGGTCGTGCTCAGCCGGCAGGAACAGGAACTTGATCGTCTTGTCGTCCGACACATGCGGCAGGCAGGCTTCCAATGCGCGCCTTGCAGCGCGGCGGCCGGCCTTGTCGCCATCAAAACTGAAGATCACGTTGTCAGTTTGGCGCAACAGTTTCTGGACGTGGGTGGTGGTGCAGGCGGTTCCCAGCGTCGCGACCGCCTGGGGAAAGCCCATCTGGGCCAGCGCCACCACGTCCATATAGCCTTCCGTCACCAGCACATAGCCCGCATCGCGGATTGCCTGGCGCGCCTCGAACAAGCCATACAGCTCCGAGCCCTTTGAAAATAAAGGCGTTTCAGGGGAATTCAAGTACTTGGGCTCGCCCTGGTCCATGATGCGGCCGCCGAAGGCGATCACCTGGCCCTTGGTATTTCGGATAGGGAACATTACCCGCTCACGGAAACGGTCATAGCGCTTGGTGCGCTTACCGTCTTCATCCACGTTCTGGATGATCAGGCCGGCTTCGACGAGGACGGGGTTTTCATAGTCCGGGAAGACAGCTTTCAGGCTATCCCAGCCACTCGGCGAATAGCCCAGTGCAAAGCGGGCCGCGATTTCACCGGTCAGCCCGCGCCCCTTCAGGTAGCCGATAGCCTGGGGCGCCTGGCGCAGCTGGGCACGGTAGAACTCGTTAGCCTTACTCATGGCATCCGACAGCGCCATGGATTGTTGCTGCTGGGCCGCGCGCTGGGCCGGAGGGATCTTATCGTCCTGCTCAGGCACCGTCATGCCAACGTTTTGCGCCAAATCCTTCACAGCATCAACAAAGCCCATGCCCGAATATTCGATCATGAAACCGATAGCGGTGCCATGGGCGCCGCAGCCGAAGCAGTGATAGAACTGCTTGGTCGGACTGACAGTAAAGCTAGGGGATTTTTCGCTGTGGAACGGGCACAGGCCCTGATAATTGGCACCGCCCTTTTTCAGCTGGACGTAGCGGCCCACCACATCGACGATATCGACGCGGTTAAGAAGGTCGGCAATGAATGACTGTGGAATCACGAGGCTGAACGGTATTTGTTATAAATCAGACTATACCGCCGCGCACAAAGGGAATTTGATCCACCTCAACGCACGCGGCCCACGATATGGCTGAGTTCGTGTCCCACCATGGGGTCACACCCGAAACGGGACACAGCCTCGGCCATGATTCGGCTCAGCCCGTGTCTCTTTTCGGGTGTGACCCCAAGGTGGGACACGGGCTGGGCTGTAGATTATGCCGGGGTGAGGGCCTTTTTGACCAGTGCGGAGACGACGGTCATGTCGGCGCGGCCGGCCAGCTTCGGCTTGACGATGGCCATCACCTTGCCCATGTCTTGCGGACCAGCGGCGCCGGAGGCGGCCACGGCAGCCTGCACTTCGGCGGCGATTTCCTCGTCGGACAGGCCGGCTGGCATGTAATCCACCAGGAAGGCCAGTTCGGCTTTCTCGATGTCCGCCAGGTCGGAACGGCCGCCTGCCTCGAACTGGGTGATCGAATCCTTGCGCTGCTTGATCATTTTTTCGACGATGGCCACGGTCTGGGCGTCGTTGACTTCGATCTGCTCGTCCACTTCCTTGCGCTTGATCTCGGCCAGCAGCAGGCGGATGGTGGCCAGCTTGCCGGCTTCCTTCGCGCGCATTGCGGCTTTCATGTCATCAGTGATCTTGGCTTTCAGGCTCATAGCTACCTCAAAAGTGTGCGTGGAAAAAGGAAAACCCGCTGCGGATCAGACCGGAGCGGGTTGAAACTCTGGCGTGGGCATCCGTGGCGATCAGTGCGCCTGCAAGGATGACCAACGAGAGCTGAATTAGTACAGCTTCTTAGGCAGTTGCTGGCTGCGGATGCGCTTGTAGTGACGCTTCACGGCAGCTGCCAGCTTGCGCTTGCGCTCTGCGGTTGGCTTTTCGTAGAACTCGCGTGCGCGCAGTTCGGTCAGCAGACCGGTCTTTTCGATGGTGCGCTTGAAGCGACGCATTGCGACTTCGAACGGCTCGTTTTCTTTAAGGCGGATAGTAGTCATGTAAAAATTCAAACCGTTAGGGTTCAGGAAAGACAGCGATATTAGCAGCTTTTGCTCAAAAATGGAAGAGACAATAGACGCCAAACCGGCCTCGCAGGCGGTTCCGAAGGGGAAATCGACGTCGTTTCGCGGGCAATCTTTCAGCCCAGCTAACATCATGAATCCGGCGAAAAATGCGTTGCCGGGAATGGAATGATATCAGATTGCGAGCCCGGCAGCCACTCCGGATGCCCAGGCCCACTGGAAGTTGTAGCCGCCCAACCATCCGGTCACATCAACCGTTTCACCAATAAAGTAAAGGCCCGGCACGTTCTTGCATTCCATCGATTGCTGGGACAGCTCGCGGGTATCGACGCCGCCGCGCGTGACCTCGGCCTTGCGATACCCTTCCGAGCCGTTCGGGGTGATGGTCCATTGGTTGACGGCGCGGCCCAGCTTGCGCAGGGTGTCGTCTTTCATATCAGCAATACGCGCTTCGGGATCGAGCCCATGCACTTGCAGCAGGCCCTCCGCGAGGCGGGTCGGCATCCACTGCGACAGCAGGTTGGCCAGTTGCTTCTTCAGCGTGCCCTTGCCTTCGATCAGGGTCTGCGCCAGGTCCATCTCCGGCAGCAGGTTGATGATGATTGGCGTGCCGGGCTGCCAGAACGAGGAAATCTGCAGGATTGCCGGGCCGCTCAGGCCGCGATGGGTGAACAGCAGGTCTTCGCGGAAGCGGGCACCGGTCGGGTTGCGGCCTTTCAGGGAGCCAGTTTCCACGTCCACTTCCAGCGACACGCCGGACAGCGGCACAAACGGAGCCCATTCCTGGGCGTCGAAGGTCAGCGGCACCAGGGCGGGCCGCGGGTCGACCAGCTTCAACCCGAACTGCTTGGCAATCCGGTAGCCGAAATCCGTCGCGCCGATTTTCGGGATCGACAGGCCGCCAGTGGCGACCACAATCGACGCGGCGTGGATTTCTTCGCCTTCGTCCGTTTGCAGGATGTAGCCGGCGCCGTTCTGCTGCAGGGCATCCACTTTCGCCGGCATGCGCCAGTGCACATTACCGTCGGAACATTCATCCTTCAACATCTGGATGATCTGCTCGGCCGAGTCGTCGCAGAACAGCTGCCCCTTGTGCTTTTCGTGGAAGCCGATGCGGTGCTTCTTCACCATCGACAGGAAATCCTGCGGCGTGAAGCGCGACAGCGCGCTCTTGGCGAAGTGCGGGTTTTCGGACAGGAAGTTGGCGGGGCCGGCGTTAATATTGGTGAAGTTGCAACGACCACCGCCGGAGATACGGATCTTTTCCGCCAGTTTCTCAGCGTGATCGAGCAGCACCACACGTTTGCCGCGCTTGCCCGCAGTAGCCGCGCACATCATTCCAGCGGCGCCCGCGCCGATCACCGCCACATCAAATTCTTTAGCCATAACCGCCCATTTTACAGGAGGCATTGAATGTCCACCCCGGGGTCAGGAACGAAAGTGGACAATTTTTTCCGTTTAGGAAGAAATGTCCACCTTCGTTCCTGACCCCAAGGTGGACATAAGTTTGCGGGCGACATCTTTGCAGTGGGCGACTTGCTGGGCAATCGAGTCGGGTACGGGAATTTCACCGCTCAGCACGGCCTGGATCCAGGCGGCGGTGGATCCGGCGCTTTTGTCTTCCGGCAGCTCGGGCAGCTTTTCCACCAGGGTCTGCTTCTCGACCAGCACGGTGCGCTCGCCGTCGTGGAACCAGTCGATCTTCTGCGCTTTGTTGGCATTGGCGACGGTCTCGCCTTCCGTGCCGCGCATCAGGAAAGCGTGGCCTTTGTTCAGCGTGAAGAACTCTCCCAGCGATTCCAGGTATTCGGGGTGGGTGTAGGACACCAGCCGCAGCGCCGGCCCCGCAAACGGCTGCATGATCTTTACCAGCGTATGCGTGGAGTTGCGCACGCCGAGAATGCGGCGCAGCGACAGCATCCAGGCCAGCCGCGGCGCCAGCGCGTCGATCGTGATGAAGGCGACGCGGTCCTTCGCCAGCGCCGCTTCGGCCGACGCATGATCCGCCGCTGCATGCACGCCCAGCGCCTCGAACACTTCCGCTGTGGCGACGCGGCCTACGTCGTGCGCGACGCCGTGCACTAGCACCGGCACGCCTTCGCGCGCCAGCAGCAGGGCCAGCAAAGCCGTCAGGTTCGCCATCTTGCGTGCGCCGTTATAACTCGGGATGACCACCGGGCAGTATTCGCAATCGGGTGCGCGCAGCGGCTCGAACGAGGCTTGGGAAGCTTCCAGGAAGCCTTCCAGCTCCTCAACCGATTCGCCCTTGATACGCATCGACAGCAGGATGCCGCCCAACTCCAGGTCCGATACGCGTCCGTCGAGGATAGCGCCCCATAATTCGCGCGCCTGGCCGCGGTCCATGCTGCGGGCGCCCTTCGCGCCCCGGCCGATCTCCTTGATGTACGGAGCGGCTTGGAAAGGTTGTTTGGTCGTCATCCGGCCAGTTTACGGCATTTCGGCTACACTGTTAGGTCCCCCAAGCAAAAACACAGTGAATAGCAGACTGATCATGATTGCCCAAAACCTTGAAAACATTAACGTTACTTCGTTCGCATCCATGCCTACCCCTGAGGAGCTGCATGCGAAACTGCCGCTGAGCGAAAAGGCTTCCGAGACCGTCACCAAGGGCCGCGCCGACCTGCGCGCCATCCTGGAACGCAAGGACAAGCGCCTGTTCGTGGTGGTGGGTCCTTGCTCCATCCACGACCCGGTCGCGGGCCTGGATTATGCGCGCCGCCTGAAAGCGCTGCAGGAAGAAGTCAAGGACACCATGCTGCTGGTCATGCGCGTGTATTTCGAAAAGCCGCGCACCACCACCGGCTGGAAGGGCTATATCAACGATCCGTATATGGACGATTCGTTCCGCGTCGACGTCGGCATGGAGAAAGCGCGCCAGTTCCTGCTGGACGTTTGCGAACTGGGCCTGCCTACCGCCACCGAAGCGCTGGACCCGATCTCGCCGCAGTACCTGGGCGACCTGATCGCCTGGACCGCTATCGGCGCCCGTACCACCGAATCGCAGACCCACCGCGAAATGTCGTCGGGCCTGTCGACGCCTGTGGGCTTTAAGAACGGTACGGACGGCGATATCGGCATTGCGATCAACGCCATCCTGTCGGCGGCGAATCCGCACGCCTTCCTGGGTATTAACAGCCAGGGTACTGTGTCTGTCGTGCGCACGCGGGGCAATCCGCATGGCCACGTGGTGCTGCGCGGGGGCGACGGCCGGCCTAACTATGATTCCGTGTCGGTGGCAATCGCGGAACAGTCGCTGCAGAAGGCTAAGCTGCCGGCCAATATCGTCATCGACTGCTCGCACGCCAACTCGTACAAGAAGCCGGAACTGCAGCCGCTGGTGATGACCGATGTGGTCAACCAGATCGTGCACGGCAACCAGTCGGTGGTGGGGGTGATGATCGAGTCGAATATCGTGGCGGGCAACCAGAAGATTCCTTTGGACCTGTCCGAACTCAAATACGGCTGCTCGGTGACGGATGCTTGTATCGACTGGGAGACCACCGTCAACGTGCTGAAGGAAGCGGACCGCGAACTACGCGCCCGCCCAGCCTAATAGCGCCAGCTGCCCTCAACACGAATCTCTGATTTGACCGAATGCGCCAGGAAGCACTCACCATGTGCTTCGTGGTGCAAGCGGTCAAGCTCCGCGTCCGTTGGCGCCTTCTCGCCCGAGAAGGCGACCAAAGGTTTCAGCGTCACCACGCTGATCCAGCCGCCGTCCATCAGGCCTTCCGCCGCATCGACATAGCTGTCCACCACATACCCATCGCGCGCGGCCAGGCTCAGGAACCACAACATATGGCAGCTCGATAAGGACGCCACAAACGCCTCCTCAGGATCTACCGCCGTGGGATCCGACAACGGCACCCTCACCACATGCGGCGACGAAGACCCCGGCACCACCGTGCCGCCATCAAACGTCCATTTATGCAGCCGGCTATAGCGGTTATCGGTGAATTTGGCATCGTGGCGGAACCATGCCACTTCGGCGGTGTGCGTCGACATCTGCGGCCTCCTTATTAAGAATGCAAGCAAGATACACCCGCGCGCTTTCCATTACAATGGCGGATTGCCCTTTCAACTTCAAGCATTCCAATGATCGTTCTCGGCGTCGAATCCTCCTGTGACGAAACCGGCCTGGCCCTGTATGACACCCAGCGCGGCCTGCTGTCGCATGCTCTGCATTCGCAGGTGGCGATGCATGAGGAATACGGCGGCGTCGTTCCGGAACTGGCATCGCGCGACCATATCCGCCGCGCCATCCCGCTGCTGGAACAAGCGCTGGCCAAGGCCAATATGCCGGCCAGCGCGATCGATGCCATCGCTTACACCCAAGGTCCCGGCCTCGCCGGCGCCCTGCTGGTCGGATCGGCAATCGCTTGCTCGCTCGGCATGGCGCTGGATAAGCCGGTGCTGGGCGTGCACCATCTGGAAGGCCACCTGCTTTCGCCGCTGCTGGCGAGCGAGCCGCCGGAATTCCCCTTCGTGGCCTTGCTGGTATCCGGCGGCCACACACAGCTCATGCGCGTGGACGGCGTGGGCCAGTACGAGCTGCTGGGTGAAACACTGGACGATGCCGCTGGTGAGGCCTTCGACAAATCCGCCAAGCTGCTCGGCCTGGGCTACCCAGGCGGCCCGGCCATTTCACGCATGGCCGAATTCGGCGATCCGGAAGCGTACAAGCTGCCGCGCCCTATGCTGCACTCGAAGGACCTGATGTTCTCCTTCTCAGGCCTGAAGACAGCTGTGCTGACGGTGGTGAACAATAACGGCGGCGCCGCCAATGTCTGCGAACAGGACAAGGCGAATATTGCGCGCGGTTTCGTGGATGCGATTGTGGATGTGCTGACGGCGAAATGCCTGTCCGCACTCAAGCAGACCGGTTTGAAACGCCTGGTAATCGCCGGTGGCGTGGGCGCGAATGCGCAACTGCGCGCGTCGCTGAATGCGGCAGCCAAGAAGAAACACTTCAAGGTTTACTATCCCGAGCTGGAATTCTGCACGGATAACGGGGCGATGATTGCCTTCGCCGGCGCCATGCGTCTGCAGATCAATCCGCAGGCGGCGCAGCGGGATTATTCATTCAATGTCCGTCCGCGTTGGCCGCTGGACGAACTGCGGGTCATCTGATCAAGCCAGCAGCCAGGCGCTCAGGCCTACTACAGCCAGCAGGCCGGCTGCGATGCCGGTAGTACGCAAGCCCTTGTGGCTCACTTGCTGACGTGCGAATTCGTGACGGTTCGGCTTATCTTCTCGCTTTGCTTCTTTGCCAACTTCTTGCTGCTTTACTTCGGTGTTCATCACTCGTCTCCATTTGTATAGACCACAAATGTAGCAGCAGAGCCGAACTGCTGCCACACTTTTGTTCATTGCTATGCAGCAAAACGTTGTGCCGGGCGGCCTTGCCTTTGGTAGAGGAATTCCAACACAGTTGTACGGTAGTCAAGGTAGAGCGGGTCCTGCGCCAGAGCTAAACGGTCGCGTGGACGGTCCAGTCGCACCTTAACGATATCGCCGATTGTTGCCGCCGGTCCGTTGCTCAACATAATGATGCGATCCGACAACAAAACGGCCTCGTCCACGTCGTGCGTGACCATGACCACTGTCGCGCCGGTGGTGGCGACGATGCGCATCAGCTCATCTTGCAGGTGGGCCCGGGTCAGCGCATCGAGGGCGCCGAACGGTTCGTCCATCAGCAAGACCTTTGGCTCCATCGACAGCGCGCGGGCGATACCGACGCGCTGCTTCATGCCGCCTGAGATTTCATTGGGCCGCTTACCGCCCGTCGCCGCCAAGCCGACCAGTTCGAGCGCTTTCCAGGTGCGCTCTTCGAGCTGCGCGCGGTTTTCCTTGCGCCCGAACACGCGCTCCACTGCGAGCAGAATGTTTTCGAAGCAGGTGAGCCAGGGCAGCAGCGAATGATTTTGGAACACCACGGCGCGCTCCGGCGCCGGTCCCGCGATTTCGCGGCCGCTGCAAACCAAAACGCCGCTGCTCGGAAGGGTCAGGCCTGCGATCAGGTTCAACAGCGTGGACTTGCCGCAGCCGGAATGCCCGATCAGCGTAATGAACTCGCCCTGCTCCACCGCCAGGTTGATGTCGCTCAGCGCATGGAACTGGCCGAAACGCATATCGACCTTGCTGATATCGATGAATTTCGACGTCATCTTATTTCTCCTCGTAGCTGAAGGCTTTCGCCAGCGCGACCAGCGCCAGTTCCAGAAGCAGGCCAACCACGCCGATCACGCCAATCGCGATCAGGATGTGCGGCACGTTCATATTGTTCCACTCGTCCCACACCCAGAAGCCGATGCCCACGCCGCCCGTCAGCATTTCCGCGGCAACGATCACCAGCCACGCGGTGCCAATGGCGAGGCGCACGCCGGTGAGCATATAAGGCAGCACTGATGGCAGTAGGATCCTGGTTACCACCTTCCATTCGGACAGGTCCAGCACGCGCGCCACGTTCAGGTAGTCCTGCGGCACGCGCTGCACGCCGACTGCGGTGTTGACGATCATCGGCCAGATCGAACAGATGAAGATGGCCCAGATCGCGGCAGGGTCGGCGGCCTTGAACACCAGCAGGCCAATCGGCAGCCAGGCCAGCGGCGACACGGGTTTCAGCAAACTGATCAGAGGGCTGAACATGCCGTACACAAAGCTGAAGCGGCCGATCAGGAAGCCAAGCGGAATGCCCACCAGGGCCGCGAGGCCGAAGCCCAGCGCCACGCGGCGCAGCGAGGCCAGGATATTCCAGCCTATGCCCTGGTCGTTCGGTCCCTTGCGGTAGAAGGGATCGGCGAACAGCTTCACCGCTTCATGCCAGGTTTCCAGGGGCGTCGGGAAGCCTGGATTGCGCAGCGCCAGTATTTGCCAGGCCAGCACCAGCAGCATGACTCCCAGCAGCGGCGGCAGCACCTTCATGACGATAGGCCGCATGCGGCCACCTGGCGGCGTGAGGCGCACGCCTTTTGCGGCCAACCGCGCGCGGCGTGTAGGCGCCTCCGGGACTGCTGCGCCCACGCCTTCAATCGAAGAATAGACTGCGCTCATACACTCTCCCTTCACGCTTTGATCTTGAACGAATCAGCATAGGCCTTGGGATTCTTGCCATCCCAGACCGTGCCATCGACCATCTTCACGCTGCGCAGCGGCGACTTGGGCACGCTTACCTTCGCCATGCCTGCCGCGTCCTTGTAGAGCTCTATCTGGTTGATCTGCGTGGCGACGGCCAGGTAATCAGGCTCTGACTTCAGCAAGCCCCAGCGCTTCTGCTGCGTGAGGAACCACATGCCGTCGCTCAGGTAAGGGAAGTTGACCGCACCGTCATTGAAGAACTTCATGTAGTTCGGGTCGTCCCAGGTCTTGCCCAGGCCATTCTGGTAGCGCCCCATGATGCGCTGGCCGATCACGTCCACCGTGGTATTCACATAGGACTTATCGGCAATCGCCTCGGCCATCTTCACCTTGTTGGACAAGGACGCATCGATCCAGCGGCCCGCCTCCAGCACCGCCGCAACCAACGCTCGCGCAGTGTTGGGATACTTCTTCACCCACTCCGCGCTCGTGCCAAGCACCTTCTCGGGATGGTCGCGCCAGATGTCCTGCGTGGTGGTCGCCGTGATGCCGATGCCATCGACAATCGCGCGATGATTCCACGGCTCGCCAACGCAATAGCCATCCATGTTCCCGATGCGCATATTGGCCACCATCTGCGGCGGAGGCACCGTGATCATCTTCGCGTCCTTCATGGGGTTGATGCCGTAGGAGGCGAGCCAGTAATACAGCCACATGGCGTGCGTGCCCGTAGGGAAGGTTTGCGCGAACGTGTATTCGCGCGGATCTGCGTGCATCAGCTTCGCCAGCGAAGCGCCATCCACAGCGCCTTTGTCGGAAAGTTTTTTCGACAGCGTGATCGCCTGGCCGTTGTGATTAAGGTTCATCAACACCGCCATATCCTTCTTCGGCCCACCTGCGCCGAGGTGCACGCCATAAACGAGGCCATACAGGACATGGGCTGCGTCGAGTTCACCGTTCACCAGCTTGTCGCGCACGGCGGGCCACGAGGCCTCTTTGCTCAAGACGATCTTGATACCGTATTTCTTATCGAAGCCAAGCAGCGACGCCATCACAACCGAGGCGCAATCGGTGAGGGGAATGAAGCCGACTTTGACTTCTTCTTTCTCCGGCTTGTCGGAGCCTGCAGCCCATGCGCCGTGCGGAGCAAGTCCGGTGACGGCAGTTGCGGCACCGGCGGCCAACAGGCGCCGGCGGGTAAGGCTGAACGTGTGATCCATCTCTATCCCCGTGAGTAAATAATGGGGATATTGCAAGTGCCGTGCCACCCCGCTTTTACAGGGAATGGGCGTGAAATTGCAGCACCGCTGTTGTGCGCCGCACCAACTTAGCGCCGTTATCGCACCGGATGAAGCCTCGGATCGGTGCGCAGGCGCTCGGCCATGAGGTCCACAAAGCTGCGGATGCGGGTCGAACCCTGGCGGCTGTCGCGATGGATGATATGGATAGGCACAGCCGGCGTGGCATAGTCTTGCAGCACTTCCACCAGGTCGCCTGAATCGAGCAGGGCCGCCGCCTGGTAGGACAGCAGGCGCGCAATGCCAAATCCGCTGCGCACCGCCTCGATCGCCGAATCGTTATTGTTCACGCCCAGGCGCGGCTTGACGCGCAGCGATTGCGTGCTGCCGCCGTGCTGGAAGCGCCAGTCCGGCGGCACGCTGGAGCCGGACGAGCCGACGATGGTGTGCTGTTCCAGTTCCTGAGGCGTGCGAGGTGCGCCATGCTTCTCTATATAAGAAGGCGCGGCGATGATCATGCGGCGCACGCGCCCGACGGGCACCGCGCGCATGCTCGAATCGGGCAACTCGCCGATGCGGATGCCGACGTCGATGCCCTCTTCCAGCAGGTTGGTCACACGGTCAACAAACACAGTGGAAACGTCCATGCCTGGATAGCGCTGCAGGTAATCGACTATTCCAGGCATGACGTACAGGCGCCCGAACAGCACCGGCGCCGTCACAGTCAGGTGGCCGCGCGGAGCCGCGTTGATGCCGGCCACCGCATCATCGGCTTCATCGACTTCCGCGATGATGCGGCGCGCATCGTCCAGGTAGCGCTGGCCCGCTTCCGTCACGCGTACGTGGCGCGTGGTGCGGTCCAGGAGCTTGACGCCCAGCCTTTCTTCCAGCGCCGCCACGGCGCGCGTGACTGCCGGCGGCGACATGCGAAGCCGGCGCGCACCTGCCGCGAAACCCTGCTCCTCGGCCACGGCAACATAAACGGTCATCAGGTAAAGGCGGTCCATGGGTGTTTCATCATGAAGTCGATAAAGTGACGCACGCGCATCGGCATGCGGCTGCGCTGAGCATAGTACATGTAAATGCCGGCATTCGCCGTCACGTGCTGCGGCAGCAGGTGCACCAGCCTGCCCTCCGCCAGGTCGCGCTCCACCATGTATAGCGTCAGCTGGCCGATGCCGACGCCGGCGCGCACCGCTTCCACTTCGGCTTCCGCGGTATTGAAGGTGGCCACGCATGGGACGTCCTGGTAGATGGTGCCGCCCTCCCCGCGCAGCTCCCACGGCACAACGCGGCCGGTGTTGGGCTGGCGGAAGCCTGTACAGCGATGCTTCTGCAAATCGGCCACTGTCTTCGGCGCACCGTAGCGCGCCAGATAGCTCGGTGCGGCGCAAATATACATGGGGATCTTGCCCATGCGCCGCGCCACCAGATTGCGCTCCGGCGGGCTGCCGGCGCGGAAGCCGACGTCGATCTTCGCTTCGATCATGTCGGTGAAATGATCTTCCAGGTACAGGTCGAAATGGGCGCCCGGATACAGTACCTGGAATTCCGCCAGCAGCGGCGCCAGCACCATACTGCCGATCGACGTCGGCGCGGTGATGCGGATGACGCCATCCGTCGCCTCGCGGCTGTTGCGCACGTGGTCCAGCGCTTCATCGAGCAGGCGCAGGCCAGGGCTGGCCAGTTCGTACAGGCGTTGCCCTTCGTCGGTCAGGCTCAGGCTGCGCGTGGTGCGGTGGAACAGGCGTACGCCAAGTTCGTCCTCCAGCTGGCGTATCGCCTTGCTGACGGCCTGCGCCGACAGGCCGGCATCCACAGCCGCCTGGCTGAAACTTCCAGCATGTACCACGCCGGTGAAAAGTGAGATGACGCGCGCTTTGTCCATTTACAACCAAGAGGTGAAAATCAAACATCTTTACCTTATCTAGTGTATCAGGTCAGCGGCGCCTAATATTCCCTTCACCAACCCACCCATCCTGAAGGAGCAAGATCATGGCGAACAAAGTCTGGTTCATCACTGGCGCATCCCGCGGTTTCGGCCTGCTGATTGCACGCGACGCCCTGGCGCGCGGCGACCGCGTGGTGGCCGCCGCCCGCAACCCGCAAAGCATCGTCGACGCGCTCGGCGAGCAGCCCAACCTGCTGGCGGTGCAACTCGACGTGACCAAGGAAGCCGCCGCCGTTGTCGCCGCCAAGGCAGCGATTGAACGCTTCGGCCGCATCGACGTCCTGGTGAACAACGCCGGTTACGGCATCCTCGGCGCTGTCGAGGAAACGTCAGCGGAGGAAGTGCGCCGCAACTATGAGACCAATGTCTTCGGCCTGCTGAATGTCAGCCGCGCCGTGCTGCCCGCCATGCGCAAGCAGCGCAGCGGCCACGTGATCAATATTTCCAGCGTGGGCGGCTACCAGGCTTACCATGGCTGGGGCGTGTACGGGTCCACCAAGTTCGCTGTGGAAGGCCTGAGCGAAGCGATGGCGCAGGAATTGGCACCGCTGGGCGTGCATGTGACGGTGGTCGAACCGGGCTTCTTCCGTACCGACTTCCTGGACGCGAGCTCGCTGGTGGAAACGGCGAACCGCATCGAAGACTACAAGGAGACGGTGGGCGTGATGCGCGAATTTGCTTCCGGCGCCAACCACGCACAGCCGGGCGACCCCGCCAAGCTCTCCCTGGCCCTGCTCAAGCTGGCCGACGCTGAACAGCCGCCACTGCGCCTGCAACTGGGCAGCGACACCGTGGCCCGCGTGCGCGCCAAGAACCAGCAGGTGGAACAGGAGATGTCAACCTGGCTGGAACTGGCGCTGTCGACCGACTTCGAACAGCCGGTCAGGCAGGCCGCTTAAGGCGAGCCGGCATCCCCGCCCAGCAGATCGGCGCGGGGCATGCCCCATTGCGGCACGCCGAATGGGCAGGCAGGCATCGCGGCTAGCGGCAAGGTCGTGAAGTTGCCGCTTGCGCCGGCGGAGAATCGCAGGTCGCTGGCTTCCGTGCCGCTCACGGCGGGCATGCGCGCAAAACGCAGCCAAGCGGACAATCGGCAATCGCTGGCCGCACGCGTTCGCAGCGCTGAAACGCTGCCTTGCCAGGAGCCGGACAGCAAGACGCCGGGCACCTGGACCGGCATCTCCCGCACTGCCTCCTCGGCCAGCGCCGGCGGACATTCGCGCGCCGGCATCAGCGAAGGCGCGAGGCTCAGGTGCCCGCGCCGCAGCTGGTATGTTGTTCCATCCGATTCAACCGAAGTGAAACTCCAGCACAGCGGCTGCGACGGAAACGCCGTCAGCGCCACATCCAGCACCCGCGACTGCGGATCCTGCAGCACCAGCGCAGCAGTCACCGCCAGGCGCGCCTTATTTGAAGCCGACGCCTGCATACCGACATAAGCCAGCACCACACCCAGCGCCAGCAAAAGCGCGCGCCGGCTATGCATATGCATGAAGCGAAGCGCTGCCACAGCCGCACCGAGCGCCACCAGCACCGCGAAGGAAGCCCAGCCAAGGAAGCCGTGCATCGTGAAGTACAGCAGCACTACCGGCAGCACCGCCAGCACGACAATCCTGCCGCGCCGCGAAGGCAGCGCCATTGCCAGGGGCACACCGAAGGCCACCCAGAATACCGGCTCGATGATGAACACCATATCGCCGAAATACCAGGTTCCGCTGAACGGATAGAACGGATGGACGCCATAATTGTTCATGAAGTCCATACCGATGTGCAGCAGGAAGCCCACCGCCAGCGCCATGCCCAAGCCTCGCCGCGCAGCACCGCTCTCGCGCAGAAGGGCCCGCGCATTCGGCCACAGCGCCCACAGCAGAGCCAGAAGCAGCAATGCCTGCGGCACGAGATAGAGCAAGGTATGGGTATGTCCGCGATGATGCAGCAGGTAGCCCAGTGGCGCAGGCGCCAGGTGGGTGAAAAGCAAATCGAGGTCAGGGAAATTGCTCGCGACAGCGCAAGCCGTCAACAGCAAACGATGACGCGTTTTCTGCCGCGCATGATCAGCCTCCGGCGGCAGCGACCGCTGCACCAGCTCCCCCACCCCGAGCCCGACGACGGAATGTGTGATGTTATCCATGGGAAAAAAAATGTCCACTTCGGGGTCAGGAACGAATCAGGACATTTTTTGCGTCTTTGCAAAAAATGTCCTGATTCGTTCCTGACCCCGAAGTGGACAAAAGTTGCTTTAGTGCTGGACTTCGACGCCGTGCCAGAAGGCGATGCGGTCCTTGATGTTGGTGGCGGCTTCTTTCGGCGCCGGGTAATACCAGGCGGCGTTGGTGTTGACCTTGCCATCCACGACGACGTTGTAATAGCTGGCGACACCTTTCCATGGGCACAGCGTGGTGTGTTCGCTGGCTTGCAGGTAGTCCTTGTTGACCCGCCCTGGCGGGAAGTAAATATTGTGCTCGACGATCTCGACTTCGCTGCTGTCCGCTTCAGCGATGACGGCGCCATTCCATATTGCCTTAGGCATGCAAACTCCTGTCCTGTTCAACCTTCTACACGATTGCGGCCGTCGGCTTTGGCGCGGTATAGCGCGGCATCGGCCTGCTTCAACAGCATGTCGGCATCGTCGATGTCCATGTGGTTGAAGGAGCCGACCCCGAGGCTGGCCGTCACCTGCACCGTGCGCGCCCCGGCATTGTGCACCTGGGCTTCAATCCGCGACCGCAACGTCTCTGCGAACTTGCGCGCTCCTTCGAGCGGCGTGTTCGGCAACAGGATACACAATTCTTCGCCACCGTAGCGTCCGGCGACGTCGATGACGCGTACGTTCTCGCGCACCAGGCGGCCGATCGCGGCCAGTACTTCGTCGCCGGCCTGGTGGCCGAACTCGTCGTTGATGTGCTTGAAGTGATCGACGTCAATCATCACGGCCGACAGCGGGGTGCGGAAGCGGCGTGTGCGCGCGACCTCGAACTTGAGGCGGTTCATCAGGGAGCGGCGGTTGTGCAGGCCCGTCAGCTCATCGGTGGTGGCCAGCATTTCCAGCTCGTCCATCGACACTTTCAGCGCCTTTTCATTGGCGCGCAGCTCGAGCAGGGCCATGACCTGGCGGGACAGCTTGCGCAGCATTTCGCGCTGGGCCGTGGACAGGCAACCGGCCTTGGTATCCATCACACACAAGGTGCCGATGGCGTAGCCGTCGCTGGTGGTCAGGGGCACGCTGCTATACATGCGCATGAAAGGCGCTTCCGTGGTCAGGGGCATGCCAGCCGTGCGGGCGTCCTTGCTCAGGTCGCAGATCTCGGTGGCCTCGTCGCCCAGCACGGCCAAGGAACAATAGCATTGGCCACGCGGCATCGAATCGACCGCCAGTCCCGTGAAGGATTTGACGAACACTCGATCGGCGTCGACCAGGGTAATGAAGGCGTAGGGAACGTCGCAGACTTTGGCGGCCAGCTCGGTGAGGAAGGTGAAATCTTCGCTCGATGCCGTCTCCAGGGCGTCGTAGCGGTGCAGCGCGGCCAGGCGGCTATTGTCGTCTGCTGGCCGAGGATACAGCATTGTTATCTTTTTTTCTGCGGCTGACATGCATCTCTCCCATGTTACTTTTTGTAGTGTAACAAGGTTGTTTGCAAGATAATAGTCTTATTTTAAAGCTACTATTTGCCGCAGGGCGCGCTCGAAGGCTTCTGGCGGTTGTCCGCCGGAAATCAGATGCTTTTCATTAATAATCACGGCCGGAACGGACTGGATGCCATTCCGATGGTAGAAGTGTTCCATATCCCGGACTTCCTGCGCGTAGCGGCCAGATGCCAGCACTTGCACCGCTTCCGCTTCATCCAACCCCACCTTGCCGGCAACTTGAACCAGCAATGTGCGCGAGCTGGGATCCTGTCCGCGCGTGAAATACGCGTCAAATAGCGCCTTTTTCAGCTCTTTTTGCTTGCCGTGCTCGCCTGCCCAATGCAGCAGCCGGTGTGCGTCAAAAGTGTTGTAAATCCGGCTACGCATTCCAACGCCGAAGTCAAAACCGACGTCGGCGCCGCGCTGGCGGATCATTTCACGGGTCTGTTCTTGCTGGGCGGGGCTGGCGCCGTATTTTTGGCGCAGATGCTCGGTGATGTCCTGCCCTTCCGGAACCATGTGCGGGTTCAGCTCGAAAGGTTGGAAGTGGATTTGCGCCTGGACGCTGTCGCCAAGGCGGGACAGCGCGACTTCCAGGCTATTCAGCCCGATCGCACACCAGGGACAGGAGACGTCGGAGACGAAGTCGATGCGGATCGGGGTAGTAGTCATGATGATCTAGGCCTTTTTCTTGGCTTTGCTGCCGATACGGCTTTCTTTGCCAGCAATAAGGTTAGCAATATTTTTGGCATGGCGCCAAATCAGCAAACCGCTCATGACCAAAACAGCTGCCAGTTGCGGCTCGGCGCCGAACAGCAAGCCGTAGTAGAACGGCGCAAAGACGGAGGCGATCAGTGCCGCCAGCGACGAATAGCGGAAGGCGTACGCCACCACCAGCCAGGTCACCAGGGTCGCCAGGCCGAGCCAGACGTTCAGGGCCAGCAGCACGCCCAGCGCAGTCGCCACGCCCTTGCCGCCAACGAATTTAAAGAATACTGGCCACAGGTGGCCGATGAAGACCGCCACTGCCACCAGGGCGATCGCCTGGTCTGCCTGTGCGCCCAAGCCCAGTTGCTGCTGGAAGTGGTCCACCAGGAATACCGCCAGCCAGCCTTTGAAGGCGTCGCCGACCAAAGTCCAGATCGCCGCACCTTTATTACCGCTGCGCAGCACATTGGTGGCGCCGGGATTGCCGGAACCATAAGTGCGCGGGTCGGCCAGGCCGTAGAACTTGCTCACCACGACGGCGAAGGAAATCGAGCCAATCAGGTAAGCAGCAATAATCAGAAGCAAAGTAGTCATAAATCCCCACGGAATCGTTGTTTTTATATGCGGCAGCGACTATACACCATACCGCCAGGCGCGGGCGGCCCAATCTTTCAGTCGGGCAACGCGCACTGCACCGGTTTAGCGGCTAGTACTTCTGTCAGCACCGCCGGTTTGATGCCAATCAGGAAACCGCGCCGGCCGCCATTGATATAAATCGTTTCCAGGGCGAGCACGCTTTCCTCCACATACACAGGCATCGCTTTCTTGGTGCCGAAAGGCGAAGTGCCGCCCACCATATATCCTGAATGGCGCTGCGCCACATCGGGCTTGCAGGGCTCGACGGATTTGCAGCCGATATTGCGGGCCAGGTTTTTGGTCGACACTTTGCAGTCGCCGTGCATCAGCACGATCAGCGGCTTGGCCGCTTCGTCCTGCATCACCAGGGTCTTCACCACATGATGTTCATCGACTCCGAGTTCGCGCGAAGAGACCGAGGTGCCGCCATGCTCTTCGTACTCATAAGGATGTTCGGAAAATGCGACTTTGTGCTTACGCAGTAAAGCTGTCGCGGGAGTTTCGGAAATGTGCTCTTTTTTTGCCATGCCGTGATACGCTAGTGCCAGAGAGGAGTTTCTCATTATGCAGCAAGAAATTCGCTTTGCCACCTTCAACGTCTGCAACCTTGCTCCGCCCGGAGCGAAACTGTACGACAACCTGCTGCCATTGACGGCGCAGGAATACGAGGCCAAGGTCGAATGGACTGCGCAGCAGCTGGACCAGCTGGATGCCGACGTTATCGGCTTCCAGGAAATCTTCTCCCAGGAAGCCTTGCGTGACGTGCTGTCGCGCACCCGCAAGTACCGCGACGCGCTGCATGCCGGCTTTGACCCCGATCTCCACGCCGCCCGCCTGACTCCCAATGTGGCGCTGGTGTCGCGCCTGCCCCTGGCTGCGGCGCCGGAGGTATATGCCAATTTTCCTGAAGGCGTGCCCGCCGATTCAGGCGTACCCGAGTCGGACCGCTTCGCCCGCGCGCCCCTGCACGCGCAAGTGATGCTGCCCAATGAAGTGGTAGTGGACGTGATCGTGGTGCACCTGAAATCGCGCCGCCCCGATTACCGCAGCGGCGACACTTCGGAAGATCCGCTGCACCTGGCCATGGCCAGCCTGCGTTCGCTGGTGTGGCGCGGCACCGAGGCGGTAGCCCTGCGCGTCCTGCTTAGCAAGATGATGCGCGAAACGCGCCGGCCTTGCATCGTGCTGGGGGATTTCAACGATACCGCCGATGCGGTGACCACCACCATCGTTCTGGGCAATGGCGGCAGCGTGCTGCCGGGCGACGAGCGGCGCGGCCGCATGTATGACGCGAACCAGATCCAGCTGCGCCAGGACCATCTGCGCCACGTCGCTTATACGAGCATCCACGAAGGCCACTATTCGACCATCGACCATGTGCTGGTGTCGGAAGAATTCAATCCCGCCTCCCCGCGCGCCATCGGCGAGGTTCTGGACGTCAGCTACTTCAATGACCACTTGCGCCAGGAGCGCCCCGAAGTCTCAGACCACGGCCAGGTCCTGGTGCGGCTGCGCCTGCGCTAGACGGCCTTTCGCCCCTCCTCCTTCTCGGCTGCGGTCTTATGGAATACGCCCTATCGCGCTGCCGGCGAGGTGGCCCTGGTACTGGTCGCAGCCCAGCTCGCGCAGCAGCTGGAGCTGGGCTTCGGTTTCCACCCCTTCGGCGATTACGGTCATGTCCAGGCTGCGCGCCATCGCGATAATCGTGCGGATGGCGGTGGCATCCGTGCCGTTGCCGAAGAAGGCTTGCGCGATCTTCAGCTTGTTGATCGGGCTGTCCTTCAGTTGGCCGAGCCGGGAATAGCCGGTGCCGAAATCGTCGATCGAGAGCCGCACGCCGAGCGCGCACAGCTTATCCAGCACGGCTTCCGCCTGCGCGCCGGCCTGCATCAGCATGGCTTCGGTCAGCTGCAACTCCAGTAAGCGGGGTGGCAGCCCGGCCGAGCGCAGCGCGTCGCCCACGCAGTCGGCCAAGTCTTTGTGCACGAACTGTGCAGGCGCCAGATTGACTGACACAATCAGCTCGCGTCCCTCGTCTTGCCAAATGCGCGCCTGGCGGCAAGCCTCATGAAGCACCCAGGTGCCGATCGCGACCATCATGCCAGCCTCGGTTGCCACGTCGATGAAGCGCTCGGGCAGCAGCAGTCCCAGCTCGGGATGGCACCAGCGCAGCAGCGCTTCCTTCCCCACGACGGCGCCACTGGCAATCTCCACTTCAGGTTCATAGGCCAGTTCGAATTGCTGCTCGGCCAGCGCACGGCGCAATCCCTGCTCCAGTCCGGAACGCTCGACGATGCGGGCATTCATCTCGCCGCTGAAGAACTGGTAGCCGTTGCGTCCATCCTGTTTGGCGTGGTACATCGCGATATCTGCATGCTTCAGCAAGGCATCGATCTCCTCGCCGTCGGCGGGAAACATGGCAATGCCAATCGAGCCGGATATGTGCGCGATATGTTCGCCCAGCACGAACTCCTGCTCCAGCGCGTGCAGTACCGTTTCCGCCGCATGTGCCGCGCCAGCCGGCCCGGCCACATCCGACAGCAGGATGATGAACTCGTCGCCACCCTGCCGGCTCACCGTGTCCGCCTCGCGCACGCAGTGCACCAGGCGACTGGCCACTTCCTTCAGCAGCCGGTCGCCAACCGCATGCCCCAGGGTGTCATTCACCATCTTGAAGCGGTCAAGGTCCACGAACAGCACCGCCAGCAGGCCCTGGTTGCGGCGCGCGGCAGCCACGGCCAGGCGCAGGCGGTCCAGCAGCAGCACCCGGTTGGGCAAATCGGTCAGGAAGTCGTGCTCCGCGAGGTGGCGCGTGTGTTCCTCGCTTTTCTTGCGCTCGGTGATGTCGGTGACGATGGCCATATAGTTGCTGACCCGTCCCGCACTGTCGCGGATGGCGCTGATGCTGGTCCAGCATGGGAACAGGCCGCCGTCGCGCCGCCGCCCCCATGACTCGCCCTCCCAATGGTCGCTGGCCTCCACCTGGGTCCACACTTCGCGGTAGAACGATTCCTCGTGCACGCCGGAGCGGAACAGGCTGGCGGGTTTGCCCAGCATCTCTTGGGGACCAAAGCCGGTGATCACGGTGAACGCGCGGTTAAGGGCAATGACGCGCCGCGCGCGATCGGTCAGGACGATGGCGTCGCGGCTGTTCTCAAACACCTGGGCCGCCAGGTGCAGCATGCGCTCGGCCTGCTTGCGTTCGGAAATATCGCGCACCACGGCGTAATATAGATTGCTGCCATCCAGGGAAACCGCGGTCAGCACCACTTCCGCCCAGAACAGACCACCTTCGCAATCGACGTAATGCCATTCGCAGCGCGCGGAACCGTCCCGCCGCGCGGCCACTGCCATCTGCTCCTCCGCTTCCGAAGAGAGCGCACCGGAAGGTTGCTGCATCGGCGAGAAGTCGTGCAGACTTCGCCCCAGCAGCCTCTCCTGCCCGTCACACTTGAACAGGTTGACCGCCGCAGGATTGGCCTCCTCCACCACGCCGTCGCGCAGCAGCAGAATGGCGTCGCTTGACCGCTCGAACAGATGATGGAAATTCTCGCCAGCTGTCTGCAAGGCATCGAATTCGCGCCGCCGCTGCGTGATATCAATCTCCATGCAGAAGATCTGCGCCAACTCGCCGTCATGCCAGACGGGAATGTTTGTTGAGTACAGCCACAGGTCACGTCCATCGCCGGTTTTGATTTTCCAATCGCCGGCAGGGCTCGCGTGACCGTCGCGCCATATATTTTCCACCAACGCATCGTGCTCACCCTGCCGCTCGCCATGCGACCGCAGCTCGGCCATGCGCTTGCCAACGGCCTCGCCACATGGCACGCCCAGCATGTCGGCGCATGCCTGGTTGCAGAACTGCACCACGCCCTCCCGGTCGAAACTACAGACGGCAACCAGGGGCGTCAGCTCAAGCGCCGCCACCATGCGCGCGATCAAGTCGAGCGCGGCATGGGCGGGCGTCAAGGCGCTGGGCGCTGCAGGCGTGGGTGTACTCATAGCGCTATTTTTTGCCCGCTGCGCTGCGCACCGATTGCGATGCATCAAAGGTGCAGCTCCTTCCCACCTTTTTGCATTTCATGTCGCCGTTTTTACGCTTTATCGCATTCACGTGGCTGCTGGACTTGTTAAACCCTAGAGTGACACCATCGCTTTCCGCGCCAGCGGACAACATTAACGAAGAGATAATAATGAGCCCTCGTCCTGTGCAGTTGAAATCCCCTCAACGCTGGCGCGTTCCCCTGATCGGCCTGGTCGTACTGGGCCTGGCAGGCGGCGGCTGGACCATCATGAAATCGCAGGCCAAACCGGCCGATGCGCCGAAATCCGCTGCCGCACCCGTCAAGGCGCCGGTGCTTGAACTGGCCAGCGCCGACGTGGCGCCGATCAGCGCACGCCAGCTTGCCGTCGGGCTTCCGTTGTCGGGCTCGCTCATTCCCGTCAGCCAGGCCACGATCAAGTCCAAAGTCTCCGGTCAGGTGCAGGAAGCGGAGCTGCGTGAAGGCGTTTCCGTGCATGAGGGCCAAGTCCTGGCCCGCCTCGACCAGGCCGACCTCAAGGCGCGCCTGGCGCAGCAACAAGCCGTGCTGGAAGAAGCCCAGGCCAGGCTCTCGATGGCCCAGAAAAACGAATACAACGCGAAAGCCCTGCTCTCGCAAAAATTCATCTCGCAAACCAGCTTCGACACCACGGCCAATGCGGTGGAGCTGACGCGCGCCAATGTCAAATCTGCTTCCGCCATGGTCGACCTGGCCCGCATCGCGCTGAACGACAGCGTGATCCGCGCCCCGATCAGCGGAATCATCTCCAAACGTCATGTTCAGGCGGGCGATAAAGTCGCGCCTGACATGCCCGTCTACACCATCGTCGGCCTGCAAGAGCTGACGCTGGAGGCGCAGGTGCCCACCACCGATATCCCGCGCGTGAAAGTCGGCCAGGAAGTCAGCTTCCACGTCGACGGTTTCGCCAAGCGCGAATTCAGCGGCAAGGTGGCGCGCGTCAATCCGACCGCGGAAGCGGGCTCGCGCGCCATGCTGGTCTACATCTCCGTGTCGAACAAGGATGGTGCCCTGCGCGGCGGCATGTTCGCCAAGGGTGAAATCACCACCGAGCGCACCAAGGAAGCGCCGATGGTGCCGCTGGCCGCGCTGCGCGAAGAAGCGGGCAAGCAAGTGGTGTACAAGGTCTCCGAGGGCGTGATCGTGTCGCAGCCGGTCAGCATCGGCCTGCGCAGCGAAGACCAGGGCATGGCCGAAGTGACCGCGGGCCTGGATGCCGGCGCCAATGTGATCATCTCCAAACTGGAAGGCGTGAAGCCGGGCGCGAAAGTGAAGCTGGCGCCCGCCGCCGGTGCGCCTGCAGGCAAACCAGCCATGCTGGCCAAGGGCTAAGCCATGTGGATCACTAAAATCTCGATCCGCCAGCCGGTGTTTGCCACCATGGTGATGGTGGCGCTGATGGTGCTTGGCATCTTCTCTTACAAAGGCCTCGGCGTGGAATCCATGCCGAACGTGTCCTTCCCGTTCGCCGCGATTGAGGTGGTGTATCCGGGCGCTTCGCCGGAAGCGGTGGAAAACGACATCACGCGTCCGATCGAAGACATTGTCAACACCGTCTCCGGCGTCAAGACCATCCGCGCCAACTCGTGGGAAGGCAAGGCCGGCGTGTACGTCGAATTCGAACTGTCCACCAATATGGACAAGGCGATGCAGGACATGCGCGACAAGATCTCGCTGGTGCGTCCGAAATTCCCGCGTGAAGCGAAAGAGCCCTTCATCGCCCGCGCTGAAGGCGAGAACGACCAGCCTATCGTCAGCCTGTCGCTCTCCTCGGACAAGCGCAGCCTGCGCGAGCTGTCCACCATGACCGACCAGATCCTGGCCAAGCGCTTCCAGGGCGTGCCGGGCGTGGGCCAGGTACGCGTATTCGGCACCACCAAGCGCCAGATGCTGGTCAACCTGCGCCCCGCCGACATGCGGGCGCAAGGCGTCGGCGTGGACGAAGTCATGCGCGCCATCCAGACCACCAACGCCAACCTGCCCGCCGGGCGCCTGACTGCCGACGTCACCGAGACCCTGGTGCGCGTGGAAGGCAAGATGAAGCAGGCGTCGGAATTCAACAAGATCATCGTGGCGCGCCGCGCCAATGGACCGGTCTACCTGGACCAGGTGGCGGACGTGATCGACGGCGAGGCTGAAGAGCAAACGATCTCGCGCGTCAACGGCAAGAGCGCCGTGTCGCTGGACATCACCAAGGTGCAGGATGCGAACGTGGTCGAAGTCGGCAACGGCATCCTGAAAGTGGTGGGAAACCTGCGCAAGACACTGCCGGACGACATCAAGATCAAGGTCCTGAATTCGCAATCGGAACGCGTGCAGGCGCAGCTCGACAACGTCAAGCGCACCATCGTGGAAGGCGCGGTCCTGACCATGGTGATCGTGTTCTTCTTCCTGCATTCCTGGCGCTCGACCATCATCACCGGCCTGACCCTGCCGATCTCGGTGCTCGCCTCCTTCATCGCCATGAAGGCCTTCGGCTTCACGCTGAACTTCCTGACGCTGATGGCGCTGTCGCTGTGCATTGGCTTGCTGATCGACGACGCCATCGTGGTTCGCGAAAACATCGTGCGCCACCTCGGCTTTGGCAAGCACCACCGCAAGGCAGCGGAAGACGGCACCAATGAAATCGGCATCGCCGTGATGGCAACGACCTTCGCGATCGTCGCAGTGTTCGTGCCGGTAGCCTTCATGAACGGCATTATCGGCCGCTTCTTCCTGCAGTTCGGCGTAACGGTGACAATGGCCGTGCTGGTGTCGCTGTTTGTGTCTTTCACGCTGGACCCGATGCTGTCGTCGGTGTGGCACGACCCAGCCAAGGACCGCTTCAAATACCTGCCTTGGCTGGGCCGCATCATGGAAAAGGTTGAACACGGCGTAGAGAAAGTGCACGGGCTGTACGCCATCGTGCTGGCCTTCGCCCTGCGCTGGCGCAAGATGACCCTGGTCACCGCCTTCGCCCTGTTCGCCGGCAGCCTGATGCTGGTGCCGATGATCGGCGGCGAGATGTTCCCGGAGACCGACCAGGGCCAGATTGTCCTGCAACTGAAAGTGCCGGTCGGCTCCAGCCTGGAATACAACGACGCCAAGGTGAAGCAGGTGGAAGCGGCGCTGAAGGAATTCCCGGAAGTTGACGCTATCACCGCCAACGTAGGCGATCCATCCGGCCGCCACATCTCCTTCATCCGCATCAAGCTGACCGACGTCAAGACGACCCATCGCCAATCGCAGCAAAAGCTCGAAGGCGCGATCCGCAAACGCATCGAGCGCATTGCCGGCATCACCCTGTCGGTGGGCCAGAAGCCGATCTTCATTGCCATCCTCGGTACCGACGAAGCAAAGCTGGAGCAGACCGCGCAAACGCTGATGGCCAAGATGCGCAAGATCAAAGGGGTGGCCGACCTGGAATACAGCCAGGAAGGCGCCAACCCTTCGACCATGATCAAGATTAACAACGAGCTGGCCAGCGACCTCGGGCTGAGCGTGCAGCAGATCGGCAGCGCCATGCGTCCTTTCGTTGCAGGCGATACGGCCAGCTACTGGCTCGCTGCCGATGGTCAGAATTACGAAGTGAACGTGCAGCTGCCAAAATCGGGCCGCCAGCGCATCGCCGACCTGGCCGACCTCTCACTCACCTCCAGCAAGATCGGCCCTGACGGCAACCCGCTGATGGTGCCGCTGCGCCAGGTGGTGGACTTCGTTCCCGGCTTCAGCCCGCAAGTGCTGAAGCGCCAGGCCCTGCAACGCCGCGTGGCAATCTACGCCGGCACCGAAGGCCGCCCCGCCGGCGACGTCGACGCGGACGTGAAGAAAGCCATGGACTCGATGACGCTGCCCGACGGCGTACGCTTCGACGTAGCCGGCAATGCGCAGCAGATGCAGGAAACCATGAGCGGCGCGATCACCGCGCTGGGCATTGCGGTGGTGTTCATCTACATCGTGCTGGCATCGCAGTTCGGCAGCTTCCTGCAACCGATCGCCATCATGGTATCGCTGCCGATGTCGCTGATCGGCGTGCTGGTGGCGCTGCTGGCGACCGGCTCCACGCTGAACGTTTTCTCGGTCATTGGCGTCATCATGCTGATGGGCCTTGTGACAAAGAACGCGATCCTGCTGGTGGACTTTACCAATCACGGCCAGCGCGACGGCATGAGCCAGTTCGACGCCATCATGGCAGCCGGCCAAGTACGCCTGCGCCCAATCCTGATGACGACCCTGGCCATGATCTTCGGCATGCTGCCGATGGCGATCGGTCTCGGCGAAGGCGGCGAAACCCAGGCGCCGATGGGACGCGCAGTGATTGGCGGTGTGATCACCTCCACCCTGCTGACCCTGGTGGTGGTGCCGGTGGCCTACTCCTACCTCGACAACTTCGGCAAACGCGCCAAGCGCTGGCTGCGCCGCGGCCACCACGACGACGGAGCAACAACGGACGTGGCCGAAGCCGCATAAACAGTTTTCGCCCGAACAGTCCTTGCGATGGCGGGGACGTGACGGCACCCAATAAGAAAGCCGGGGTCAGCTCCAGCAATCGAAAAAGGGGACGTACCCTTTTAAAGGGGTACGTCCCCTTTTTCGATTGCTGGAGCTGACCCCGACTTTCATTCTGGTGTCGTGGTGTCAGTTTCTTCAGTTTCGTAGCCGGCCTCGTCGGCGTCTTGCTCACCTTCGGGACGATGTTTGGCTGCTAACTTTTTCTGGGCTTTTTCTTCGGCCTTGCGCTTCTTCTCCAGCTCTCGCTGACGCTTCTCGAATGCAAAATTCGTCTTTGCCATGGGAATACCTCCTGAAAGCCTACATTAGGCCGATTGCAGGCTCTGCGCAAACGAAATTATCCGCGCGGATGATGTAGCGCATGAATCTGCTTCAGGCGCTCCCGGGCGACGTGGGTGTAGATCTGCGTGGTGGAAATATCGGAGTGGCCTAAAAGCAACTGCACCACGCGCAAGTCGGCTCCATGGTTCAGCAAATGCGTGGCGAAGGCGTGCCGCAATGTGTGCGGCGACAGGGGGGCGGTGATGCCTGCCTTTAATGCATGTTTTTTTACTACGACCCAGAACATCTGCCTTGTCATCGGTCCGCCGCGGCCGGTGATGAACAGGGCGTCGTCTTGCTGGCCGTCGAGGATGACGCCGCGCGCTTCGCGCAGGTAGCGCTCGATCCACATACGCGCTTGCTCGCCGAACGGCACCAGCCGCGTCTTGGCTCCCTTGCCGGTGATCCGCAAGACGCCATCGTTCATGCTTAACTCGAGCGTCTTCAGCGCCACCAGTTCGGAAACACGCAGGCCGCCGGCATACATCAGCTCCAGCATGGTGCGGTCGCGGATGCCGAGCGGGGTGCGCAAGTCCGGCGCAGACAACAGCGCCTCGACCTGCCCTTCACTCAGTGTGTGGACGAAGCGCAGCGGCTGTTTGGCGGAGGCCATGCGCAGGCAGGGGTCTTCTGAAATCTGGCGCTGGCGCAGTGCCAATTGGTAAAACCGCTTCAGCGCCGACAAGCGGCGGTTGGCGGAGCTAGCCTTGGTGTCTTCGTGGCGCGCCGCGAAGTAGGCTTGCAGGTCGGCGGTGCAGACGGCGTGCAGGCTGCCCACCGTGGGACGTGCCGTTTCCAGCCATTTGGCGAATGCAGTCAGGTCGCGCCGGTAGGCATCGAGGGAATTCTTGGACAGCCCGTCTTCCAGCCACAGGCTGTCGCAGAACTCGTCGATCAGAGCAAAGTTGCCTGCTGCCATTGGTACTCTTTATGTCCTTCATGTGCCAGCAGCCAGCGCTTCACGCCCAACGTGAATCCATTCTGGTCGTCGCTGCCGGCAAAGCCGCCCAGGCTATTGGCGCCCATCACGCGATGGCAAGGCACCAGCGGCGGGAAAGGATTGGTGCGGCAAGCCTGGCCCACGGCGCGCGCCACGGAATCGAGGTGCTTGGCCAGCTCGCCGTATGTACGCACTTGTCCGCGCGGGATCTCGCGCAGCGACTGCCATACGCGGCGCTGGAATTCACTTCCGCGCATCGCCAGCGGAAGGTCGAAGACATAATCGGCATCGTCGCAATATGCGAGCAGCTGCTGCACGGCTTTTTCGGCCAAAGCATTGGCCGGTGCGATTTCCGGCGTGTTGCCGGGCAGGTAGAACATTTCCGTCACTACCCCGCCGGCCGTTCCCACGCCCATGGCGCCGAACGGGAGGTGGACGATGGCGGCGAATTCTTTGCCAGCCTGTTGTATTTCGGTCACGGTTGCTCCATTAGAACTGTGGCTCTGATGCTACACCAGCGCGCCAGGATAGGGCAAAAAAAAACGCACCCGAAGGTGCGTCTTGAGTCTTTTTTTTCACCACCCCGGCCATTTAACCCCGCTTGTGGCGGCGGCCAACAGCATACTGTCAGGCGGCGTGTCTCCTCTATTTCCGCGGCGGCGCCGCTTGGTTCTTCTTCTACACTCCCCACTAAATTCTGGCCCATTACTACGTTGGTGCAAGCCGCACCGTTTGGGGGCGACGCCATAGTAACCGATCTTTTTCCAACTATCGTTATTTATTTTGGGCAACTTGACAGCGCGTTTATTTTGCTGTCTCGCGATTGATGGCCTGGATCAAATCCTTGCCGATACGGTCTTCCATCTGTTTTTGCACCGGCAGCATGGCGTTGCGCCACATTGCCTGCTCTTGCGCGCTGAGGTTGTAGATCTGGGTCTTGCCCGATTTGCGGATCGCTTCCAGCGCCATGTCGTTGTCGCGCTGGGCAATGGCTTTTTCGTATGTGGTGGCTTCCTTCATCGCCGCCTCGAGCTGGCTGCGGACATCGCCCGGCAGGCCGTCCCAGAACTTCTTGTTCACGATGACCGCGTAGCCCAGGTAGCCGTGATTGGAAATGGTCAGGTTCTTCTGCCACTCGTGCATCTTTTGCGTGTACATATTCGATGGCGTGTTCTCTGTGCCATCCACCACGCCGGTCTGCAGCGCCATGGCGACCTCGGAGAAGGCTAGCGATTGCGGGAGCGCCCCCAGGGCGCGCATCTGGCTATCGAGCACCTTGGAAGCCTGGATGCGCATCTTCTGTCCTTTGAAGTCGGCGGGTACGCGCAGTTGCCGGTTGGCCGACATGATCTTGAAACCATTGTCCCAGTACGCCAGGCCTGTGATGCCCTTGGTCTCGAGCTTTTTCAGCAAGCCCTTGCCGATCGGTCCTTCGGTCACGTTGTACAACGCGGTCTTGTTCGGGAAAATGTAAGGCAGGTCGAAGACTTCGAATTCCTTCACGCCCAACGGCCCGAATTTGGCCAGCGAGGGAGCCAGCATCTGCACCGCGCCCAGTTGCAGGGCTTCCAGTTCTTCCTTGTCCTTGTATAGCTGGCTGTTCGGGTAAATCTGGACTTTGACACGGCCGCCGGTGGCTTTTTCCGCCAGCAGCCGGAAACGTTCCGCCGCCTGGCCCTTTGGGGTGTCCGGTGCGACCACGTGGCTGAATTTGATGACGATGGGCGCTTGCGCCATGGCCTGGGACGTGAGAAGTGCGGCCGCGCCGAGGGCGGCCAGGAGGGTCTTCAATTGCATAGTGTCTCCCGGCGTTTTTGATGCATTATTATTCTCACCTTACATTGTGTTGAGCGAAATAGTGGCACACAACTGTGGAAACCCACAATACAGGCTGTTAGTGGATGTTATACCCTCGGCGCATGTCTAAACGCATATTCCTGCCCTCCTCCGTGCGCTGGCTGCTGCCGGTGGTACTGGTACTGCTGTTCCTCGCCATCGTATTCTGGCTGCCATGGCAGGCGCGCCAGCTGGAGAGCAATGAGCGGCAGGAGCAGTTGATCGCCGATACCCTGTGGGTCGAACAATCGATCCGCTTCCAGCTTGGCCGCCATGAAGAAAGCCTGCGCGGCCTGGCCAACGAGATCGCCACCGGCCACCCGACACCCGCCGACGTGCAGCAGCGCATGGAGCGTATGCTGAAGAATGGCGCCGAACTGAAAAGCGTAGTGGAGCTCGATCGCGAGGGGCGCATTGTGGTGGCGAGCGACGGCACGGCGGCAGGCAGCCGCTCCGCGCTTGGCCAGGCTTCGCTGGCGGCGCAGGACCGCGCACGCCGCACCCATATGCCGGTATACGCCGAACCGGAACCGGGCGGTGCAAACGCCGCCACCTTGAAGATGGACTTGCACTTTCCCATTTACCGCGGCGACCAGTTGCTGGGCGACCTGGTGGCGACCTTCCAGCTCAGTAGCCTGCTCGACGAAATGGTGCCGTGGTGGTTTGCGCAGGATAACCAGATCAGCCTTCTCGACCGCGACGACAAGGTGCTGGCGCGCCGCAGTTCGGCCGGCCCGGGCCACGGCGTCTACACCCACAAGCGCGCGCTCGACCTGCCCGGCGCCACCATCACCCTGATGACCGACAGCGTGAAGAGCGCGCCGAAGCTGCTACCCAACCTTTTGGTGGGCTCGGTGATCGCGCTCTCGCTGGCCCTGTTATGGAGCCTGTTCGCGCTGTGGGGCCACATCTCGCGCCGCCTGGCGGCCGAGGGCGAACTGCGCCAGCAGATGACCTTCCGCACGGCGATGGAGAATTCGCTTGTGACGGGCCTGCGTGCGCGCGACCTGGAAGGCCGCATCACCTACGTCAACCCGGCCTTCTGCCAGATGGTGGGCTACAGCGCGGAAGAACTGATCGGCCGCTCGCCGCCCATGCCCTACTGGGCGCCGGACGTAATGCAGGAATACCAGGACCGCCTGGCCAATGTGCTGGCAGGCTCCATCACGCCGGAATTCGAAACCCTGTTCCAGCGCCCGGACGGCACGCGCATCCCCGTGCTGGTTTTCGAAGCACCCCTGGTGGACAAGGAAGGACGCCATACCGGCTATATGGGCTCCATCCTCGACATCTCCGACCGCAAGCGCATGGAGGAGCTGAACCGCCAGCACCAGGAAAAGCTGCAGGCGAGCGCGCGCCTTGCCACCATGGGCGAAATCGCCTCCATGCTGGCGCATGAACTGAACCAGCCGCTGGCCGCCATTTCCAGCTATACCACCGGCGCCCTGAACGTGCTGGCGCGCGGGGGCGACGCCTCCACCCTGAAGGCGCCGTTGGAGCAGGCCTGCGCCCAGGCCCAGCGCGCCGGCCAGATCATCCGCAGCGTGCACGAATTCGTGAAGAACCGCGAATCTGAGCGGCAGGACGTGGCGCTGCAAACGATGTTGGACAGTATCCTGGTGCTGATCGAACTGCAGTCGCGCCAGCACCACGTATCGCTGCAAATCGAGCTGCCCGAATCGCTGCCGCTGGTACGCGCCGACCGCATGCTGATCGAACAGGTGCTGCTGAACCTCACGCGCAACGGCATCGAAGCCATGGGCGACGTGCAGCCGCTGAAGCGCATTCTGCGCGTGGTGGCCCACCACGACCCGGTGGCAGGCATGGTGGTGGTGCAGGTGATCGACAACGGCCATGGCATCCCGCACGATGTGGCCGAGCGACTGTTCTCGCCCTTTTTCTCCACCAAGGCGGAAGGCATGGGCATGGGGCTCAATATCTGCCGCACCGCGATCGAGTTCCACGGCGGCACACTCTCGCACCGCGATAACCCGCAAGGCGGTACCATATTCACGTTCACGCTGCCGGTGGCAGGCTGACTATAACGGAGACCTCAAGAATGCTACATATCGTTGACGATGAAGCCGTGGTGCGCGACAGCTTGTCCTGGCTCGCCTCCTCGCGCGGAATCGCCGCCACCGCCTACGAGAGCGCGGCCGCCTTCCTCGCCTTCGCACAGAGCGGCGCTTTCGATCCGGAGGGCGATTGCGTGCTGCTCGACGTGCGCATGCCCGAGATCAACGGCGTGGCCGTATTCGACCTGCTGGCGGCGCGCGGGCTGACGGCGCGCCTGCCTGTGATTTTCCTGACCGGCCACGGCGACGTGCCGATGGCGGTCGACACGCTCAAACGCGGCGCTTTCGACTTCTGCGAAAAGCCCTTCAACGATAACCAGCTGATGGACCGCGTGCAGGAAGGCCTGGCCGCCTCGCGTGAAGCCAGCGTCAAAGCCGCCGTGCAGGCGCGACTTGCCACGCTTTCGAGCCGTGAACGGGAAGTGCTGGACCTGATCCTGGCCGGCAAGATGAACAAGGTGGTGGCCGATGAACTGGGCATCTCCATGCGCACGGTGGAAGTGCACCGCGCTCACATTTTCGACAAGATGCAAGTCAAGACCGCTGTCGAGCTGGCTGGCCTACTGAAATAACGCGCGTGCGGCCTACGCACCCATGATGGCCTGGTTGCGGCCGCCCTGCTTGGCGCGGTAAAGCGCCTGGTCGGCGCGCCGCACCCAATGTTCATAACTCGGTTCATGCGGGTCGCTGACCGCGATGCCAAGGCTGACATTGCAGCGGAAGGTGCTCTCGTCATGCCGCACATCGCAGGCGGCCACCCGCTCGCGCAGGCGCTCAGCAAACACGAAAGCCCCTTCGCGGCTGGTTTCCGGCAGCACGATCAGGAATTCCTCGCCGCCGTAACGCGCGCCGATATCCACCTCGCGCATCACTGAACGGATGCAGGAAGCGAGCATGCGCAAGGCCTCGTCGCCGCCAGGGTGTCCATAACTGTCATTGACCTGCTTGAAGTGGTCCAGATCAAGCAGCACAAGCGCCGAAGCGTGGCCGCAACGGCGTGCACGCTGCCACTCGGCTTCCAGCTGGCGGTCGGCGGCGCGGCGGTTCAGCAAACCGGTCAGCGCATCGGTCGTGGCAAGGCGCTCAAGGTCGGTGTTCATGCGCTGCAGCTCGTGTAGCAGGCCATCGGTCGAATCCTGCCAGTGCGAGAACAGCTGGTAGCCGAAGAAGGCGATGAAGATGATGATGGCCGCGAACACCCAATAGAAGATCCACACCGTTTGGCGGAACACTTCCAGCGCACCCGCGGCATCGGCTTCGGCCAGCTGGATGGTGACGAAGCCGTACAGCAGCACCCCCGCCGCCACCGTAGCCAGCATGCGCAGCACGGAGCGGCGCGAGCCGCTGCGGCGCCGGCGCATCAATTGCTGGCGTTCCAGCTGCCAGCGCGCCACGCGCGGCCACAGCACGGCCATCACCGGACCGGCAATGAACACGCTTTGCAGGAAGGAGCCAAGCCACCAGCCCTGCCAGATCGGCAATTGCGCACCCGGCGCCAGGTGATTGGTATAACTCCAGATCAGGGCGCCGGCGGAACCGAAGATGCTGGCCACGAAACTCAGCTGGATGAAGTACAGCAGCGAGGTCAGGTCGCGCAGGTCACGCCGCACCGCCATCGCGCGATAGCCGATGGCCAGAATGCTGAAGCCGAGCGGATTGGCAAAGGCGAACAGCATCGCCCATTGGAGCGGCATGCCTGCATACAGCGCCAGAACCAGGGTCGAACAATAGGCTGGAATCGCGCCCCACCACCATCCCAGGGTCAGGGTGAGCAACAGACAGACAGGCAGCGGAGGATAGAAAGTGACGTAAGCCGTGACGCCGCCCATATTGACGGGCATTCCGGACCAGCTCCATTTGACGGTGGCCAAACCGAGCGCCACGCAAAGCAGCAGCAACAGCAACCAGCCGCCGAAGATGGCGCGCTTTTCTGCCGGGCTGCCCTGCCGCCAAACATGCAAAGGCGACAACTCGCGATAACTCTGTACTGCTTCCGCAAATGGAGACACTTCGTCACTCGGTTTTTTTGACCTGGACAACCATTATGCCCTAGTCACCTGCAAGCGACTAATGTTGGCGGATGGCCCACTCCACATGCTCGCGCACCAGCTCTGACGGATGGTGGCGGCGCGCTTCCAGCGCCGCCAGAATGGCAGGATCGCCCTTGGCCCCCATGCGCGCGGCATTGCCCAACCCGACCGCGATATTGCGCAGCCACCGTTCATGGCCGATGCGGCGGATCGGGCTGCCCTCCATACGGCGGTTGAATTCTTCTTCCGTCCAGGCGAACAGCTCGATCATGCCGGCGCTACCTAAAGCATGGCGCTCGTCGAAGTCGGGCAGCGTGGCGCGCTGGGCGAACTTGTTCCATGGGCAGACGGTCTGGCAATCGTCGCAGCCGTAGACGCGGTTGCCGAGCAAGGGCCGCATGTCTTCCGGGATCGGGCCTTTGAGTTCGATGGTCAGGTAGGAAATGCAGCGCCGAGCATCCAGTCTGCCCGGGCCGAGGATAGCCTGGGTCGGGCAAACGTCGATACAGGCCGTGCACTGCCCGCAATGAGCGCCCGTCGGCTCGTCGACCGGCAGCGGCAAGTCGACCAGGATCTCGCCCATGAAAAACAGGGAACCCGCGCTGCGGTTGATCAGCAAAGTATGCTTGCCACGCCAGCCCAAGCCTGACTTTTCCGCCAGCGGCAATTCCATCACGGGCGCCGAATCGGTGAACACGCGGTAGCCGAACTGCCCGACGGCTGCGCTGACCTTGTCGGCCAGTGCCTGCAGCCGCGCGCGCAGCACCTTGTGGTAATCGCGGCCACGGGCATACACGGAAATCACGGCCTGGGTGGGATCGGACAAACGCGCCGTTTCGTGCTCACGCCAGCCCTCGTTGGCGGTGCCGGGCAGGTAATTCATGCGCGCCGTGATCACGCGCACCGTGCCGGGCACCAGCTCCGCCGGGCGCGCGCGTTTCATGCCGTGGCTTGCCATGTAGTCCATTTCGCCGTGCATGCCGGCGTCCAGCCAGGCTTGCAGGCCCGCCTCGGCGGCGGACAGGTCGATATCGGCGATGCGCACCTCCGCAAAGCCGAGCTCCTGCCCCCATGCCTTGATGCTGGCGGCTAATTCGTCTAAATTGGCTTGGGAGAGTGACACGGCCGTACAATGCGGGAAATTCCAAACCATCATTTTATTCGATGCAGCACTTCAAATCCCATCTTCACGACGAAGCCGGCACCGCCGCCCTGGGCACGGCCCTGTCGCGCGCCCTGCTGCCCGGCATGGCGATCTACCTGCATGGCGACCTTGGCGCCGGCAAGACCGCGCTGACGCGCGCGCTGCTGCATGCGGCGGGCCATGTAGGCCCGGTAAAAAGCCCAACCTACACCTTGTCGGAGCCTTACCGCGTAAAGGTCGACGGCAAGCCTGCCAATGTCGTGCATTTCGACTTGTACCGCATGGGCAGCCCGGAAGAATTCCTCGACGCCGGTTTCCGCGAGGAGTTCAATGGCGAGAACGTCTGTATCGTCGAATGGCCCGAGAAAGCGGACGGTGTGTTGCCGCCGCCCGACCTTCATGTTTTCCTCTCTGTAGCCGGCACTGGACGTGATGTAGAATTGCAGCCGTCTTCAGCTCTTGGTACGTCATGCCTGCAACGCCTCCAATTCGCCCCAAATCTGTAAGCCGCCGCACGGTGCTCAAGGCCGGCGGTACGTTGCTGCTGTCCGTGTTCGCACCGATGACTGCGCAGGCAGCGCAGATCCTGGCGGTGCGCGTCTGGCCGGCGGAAGACTACACCCGCGTCACGCTGGAAAACGACACGGACCTCAAGGTCAAGCATTTCCTCGTGCCAGATCCCGACCGTCTGGTGGTCGACATCGAAGGCCTGGTGCTGAACTCCACGCTGAAAAGCCTGGTCGCCAAGATCGAGTCGAACGACCCGTACATCAAGGAAGTACGCGTCGGACAGAACCGTCCCAATGTGGTGCGGCTGGTGTTCGACCTGAAGGAAAAAGTCAAACCGCAGGTGTTCACGCTGGAGCCGGTCGGCACCTACAAGCACCGCCTGATCTTCGACTTGTACCCGGTGAAGGCTGCCGACCCGATCGCGGCCATGATCGAAAAAGGCGAATGGTCGCAGGACAGCAAGCCTGCCGCTGGCGGCACCACCGCCACCACTACTACAACTACGACGACCATTCAGCCGCCCGCCGCAGGTTCGCCTGCCGGCCAGGCTGCAGCATCCGGACAGGGCGGCGCCTCCGCCAACGGGCCGGTCACAGCCGGCCAGCCCGCCGCTGGCGCCACGACGCCCGGCGCCGCCGGCACCGCTTCTGGCCAGTTGCCCACCATCGCCGACCAATCCGGCAAGGCAGGCCCTGGCGAACCTGAGCAGGCGCCCCCGCGCCACCGCCAGAAATCCGCGCCGGAAAAAATGGTACGCATGCTTACCATCGCGCTCGACCCCGGCCACGGCGGCGAAGATCCCGGCGCCATGGGCGCGCGGGGCAGCCGTGAGAAAGACATCGTGCTGGCTATCGCAAAGCGCCTGAAAGACAAGATCGAAGACCGCCCGAACATGCGCGTCATGCTCACGCGCGACGGCGACTACTTCGTCCCGCTCGGCAAACGCGTGGAAAAGGCACGCAAGGTCGACGCCGACCTGTTCGTCTCGATCCATGCCGACGCCTTCGTCAAAACCAGCGCGCGCGGCTCGTCCGTCTTCGTGTTGTCCGAAAAAGGCGCATCGTCTTCCGCCGCGCGCTGGCTGGCCGACAAGGAAAACCAGGCCGACCTGATCGGCGGCGCCAACGCAGCCGGCCACGACCCGCAACTGGCCAGCGTCCTGTTCGACCTCTCCACCACCGCGCAGATCAACGACAGTATGAAGGTGGGCAAAGCGGTGCTGGGCGAAATCGGCGGCATCAACCAGCTGCACAAAGGCTCTGTCGAACAAGCCGGCTTCGCCGTGCTGAAGGCCCCCGACATTCCATCGATCCTGATCGAGACCGCCTTCATCTCCAACCCGGAAGAAGAAGCGCGCTTGCTGGACGACGCCTACCAGGACAAGATTGCGGACGCCATCGTCAAAGGCATCCGACGCTATTTCGCAAAGAACCCGCCGCTGGCCAAGAACCGGCTCACATAAGGACCAGGCATGAACGAAGTTCGCATCTCCACTCCCGAAGGCGCCGAAGCCACCATTTCACTATTCGGTGCACATTTGATGTCGTGGAAGACTGCGGACGGCAAGGAACGCCTGTTCCTCAGCCGGCGTTCAGCGCTCGATGGCAGTGCCGCCATCCGCGGCGGCGTGCCGGTCATCTTCCCTCAGTTTGCCACGCGCGGCGACGGCCTGCGCCACGGCTTCGCGCGCACCGCCACCTGGCGCCTGGCCGAGCAGGCCAACGACTGGGCCGAATTCACGCTGGCCCAGACCGACCTGCCACGCAACCACTTCCAGTCCTGGCCGCGCGCCTTCGAACTGCGCCTGCGGTTCGCGCTGCGCGGCGATGCGCTGGAAATGCGCTACACCGTGCGCAATACTGGCCAACAGGAATTCAGCTGGGCCGGTGCACTGCATACCTACTTCGCCGTGGCCGAATTCACCAGCGCCACGGTGGATGGGATGCCTTTCATCGGAGCGCTGGACGACATCCGCCCAGCCACGCCGCAACTGCGCCTGGACACCGGCGCCGGCGTGCTGCAACTGGAGCAGCAAGGCTTTAGTGAATGGGTGGTCTGGAATCCGGGCGCGGAAGGCGCAGCGGCCATCGCCGACATGGAAGACAGCGAATACCGCCGCTTCGTCTGCATCGAGCCTGCCCGAGTGGACAAGCAGGTGCTGGCGGCCGGCGCTGAATGGACCGGCCTTCACATCATCAGTTTGATTCCTTGATCATACGGCCGGAACTGGCCTGGATCGGACGTGCATTGAATGGATACAGTCGGCTGAACAGAGCCAGTTGCGCAGGCGATGCCTGCACCGGCTCCTTCATCACCAGCCACAACACGCCCTCGGTGCAGGGAGGCGTGGTCAATGAACCCATGAACGTGTAGTAGTCGCGGCGCTGCGGCAGCATATCGGCCGGGTCCAGCACGATGGTCGGCGCAGCCGTATCGCCCTTCTCCAGCGGCAGGTTATTCCACACGGTCTGGATGGTCGGCTGCGGCTTGCCGCGCTCCAGCAGCAGCGCCAGCACCGCCAGCCTGCCCTCCGGATCCTTGTGCACCAGGTGCACCACCATCTCAAAACCCTTGCCGTTGACGCGTTCTTCCGCCGGACGATGGAAGTGGAATTGCTGCAGCTCGTAAGTGCGGCCTGCCACGCTCAGGTAATTGCCCGGCGCGACCATCACCTGCACGGTATGGCCGTTGTCAGTCACATTGAAGCCGGATGGGTGGTAATCGAAAGCGATCTGCTCCAGGTCCACCTTCATGCCGTCGCGGATATCGATAGGCGACTGGCGGCTGCCGACCGAGCACTTGGACCAGTCCGAATTAATCTTCGACCAGTTGGCCGGGCCGGATTCACCTTCATACGACCAATGCGTGCCGTACACTTTTGGCGGCGGCGCCTTGGCCGCGATTTCCGCGGCGGCGACCTTGGCGGCCTTCTGCTTGCGCACCTTCTCGGCGGCGGCCAGGCGGGCGGCCTGGTTAGCTTTCATTTCAGCCAGTCGCTGGGCGATTTTCTCGGACAGCTCCTGCTCGGCGCGCGCCTCTTCCTCGCGCTGGGCTGCAGCGTTTTTCTTTTGGGGAGGAACGTATTTGCCCGGCTTCTCGGCCGGCTTGTCAGCCGGCTTGCCGTCCTTCTCCATATTCGCCTTCTCGGCCGCCGCAGCAGCAGCCAGGTTCGGGCGAATATTGGGCACGCCCTTGGTCGGCGGCGGGACGATAGGATCGGCGGCGCCTGCGGTCCCGAGAACAAGACAGCAAGCCGACAGGGCGATCAAGTTACGCATGTTAAATCCGGAGGAAAGACTGTTTCTCCGGTTAACGGTTGCGCAGGGGGAAAACTTGAGAGCGGTTTAATGCCTCAGCATGCGGCGCGCCAGTTTCCAGGCTCCGCCCAGTGCCATCGGCACGATCGCCACGCCCACGCCGAACAGCACGATGGCGCTCAGGTGCTCGCGCACGAAAGGGGTATTGCCGAAGATATAACCGGCTACGCACAGCGACACCACCCAGGCCACGGCCCCGGCGATATTAAATAGCTGGAAGCGTGCGTGGGTCATGTCCGACACCCCGGCTACAAACGGCGCGAAGGTGCGCACCACCGGTACGAAACGCGCCAGGATAATGGTCTTGCCACCATGCTTTTCAAAGAATTCGTGGGTGCGGTTCAGGGCTTCCTTATTGATCCAGCGGTAGTCGTGGGTGAACACGCGCTGGCCAATCGCCTCGCCGATCCAGTAATTGGTGGTATTGCCCAAAATTGCGGCAGTCGCCAACAGGAACATCAGCAAGCCGAGATTCATTTCGCCGGTCGCGCAGAAGGCGCCGCCGATGAACAGCAAGGTATCGCCGGGGAAGAAAAACAGTACTACCAGGCCAGTTTCGCAAAACACGATGGCAAACAGCAGTGCATAGACATACATGCCGTACTGGGCGATCAGGGTACCCATCGCACGGTCTACGTGGACCAGCATGTCCAGCAATTGAACGAAATCCATTATTTATCCCAAAAGGTTGCGGCGGGAATCATACCAAACTGTCTATCTTACAGGCTAAAATTGCCCGGCAACTTAGAACCTGCTTAGAAACCCCACGAAGGAGACATCAGTGAAGTCCTATTTGCCCGCAGCTCTCGCGCTGGCCCTACCCTTGGCCGCGATGGCCGCGCCCCTCAAGGAATTGCCGCCCAAGCCGACCGTCGACGACATCATCAAAGCATCCAAGCCCACCGAGTGGCGCCAGCTGGACCCGGCCAACACCCTGTACATGGACCTGCCGAGCGGCCGCGTGATCATCGAGCTGGCGCCGGCTTTCGCGCCGAACCACGCCGCCAACATCCGCACCATGGCAAAGGAAGGCTACTGGGACGGCCTGTGGATCTACCGCTCGCAAGACAACTGGGTGGTGCAGTGGGGCGACCCGAACGAGGACAAGCCGAAGCCGCTGGGCACGGCCAAGGCCAAACTGGACCAGGAATTCACGGTGCCGATGAAAAACGACACCCAGTTCACCCGCATGCCGGACAAGGACGGCTATGCACCGCAAGTCGGCCATTCGAACGGCTTCCCGGCCGCACGCGATCCGAAGACCGGCCAGACATGGCTGGCGCACTGCTACGGCATGGTGGGCGTGGCGCGCGGCAATGAGTCCGACAGCGGCAATGGCGGCACCCTGTACGCGGTGATCGGCAATTCGCCGCGCCACCTGGACCGCAACATTACCGTGGTGGGCCGCATCGTGAGCGGCATGCCGCTGCTGTCCGTGCTGCCCCGCGGCCCGGCGCCGATGGGCATGTTCGAAAAAGAAGAAAACTGGGTGCCGATCAAGTCGGTCAAATTGGCAGCCGACGTACCGGAAGCGGAACGCTCGAAGTTCGAAGTCATGCGCACGGAATCGGCCAGCTTCAAAGCAGTCACCGAAGCCCAGCGCAACCGCGGCGGCCCATGGACCAAATACGCCGCCGGCCACGTAGACCTGTGCAACGTACCCATCCCGGTCCGCGAAGCAAAATAAGCAACTTTTGTCCACTTCGGGGTCAGGAACAAAGGTGGACATTTAATGCATAAATGCAGGAAATGTCCACCTTTGTTCCTGACCCCGAAGTGGACATTAATTATAATTGCGCAATATGAACGCGCCGAACCCACCACGCCCGATCCGGGCCCTCCCCGACCAACTGATTTCCCAGATCGCCGCCGGCGAGGTGGTGGAACGCCCTTCCGCCGTCGTGAAAGAGCTGCTGGAGAACGCCCTGGATGCTGGTTCGACCCAGATTACCGTGCGGCTGGAAGAAGGTGGCGTTAAACGAATTTGCATTACTGATAACGGAAAAGGCATCCCGCCTGACCAGATGCCTTTGGCGCTGGCGCGCCACGCAACGTCGAAAATCGCTTCGCTGGACGATCTGGAAAACGTCGGCACCCTCGGTTTCCGCGGCGAGGCGCTGGCCTCGATCGCATCTGTCGCCGCCGTCACCCTGACCTCCCGCACCGCCGACGGCGCACACGCCTGGGAATTGGAAGGCTCGCATGAGGGCACCGTCGTGCCTTCCTCCGGTGCGCCCGGCACCACCATCGATGTGCGCGACTTGTATTTCAACACGCCTGCGCGCCGAAAATTCCTGAAATCCGAGCAGACCGAATTTGGCCATTGCGCGGAAGTGGTGCGCCGCATCGCCCTGGCGCGCCCTGACGTATCGTTCACCCTGAGCCATAACGGCAAGACCGTCGACCATTGGATGGTCAGCGACATGGCCAAGCGCAGCGCGCAGATCCTGGGCAGCACCTTCGAGGAAGCGCGCCTGGCGCTGGACGAAGGCTCCGGCGTGCTGCGTATCCACGGCTTCGCCGGCCTGCCGACCGCGTCCAAGGGCCGCGCCGACAGCCAGTACTTCTACGTCAACGGCCGCTTCGTGCGCGACAAGCTGCTGGTGCATGCCGTACGGGCTGCGTATGAAGACGTGCTGCACGGCGACCGCTATCCATCGTACGTGCTGGCGCTCGACCTCGACCCGGCGCTGGTCGACGTGAACGTGCACCCGTCGAAAATCGAAGTACGTTTCCGCGACGGCCGCGCAGTTCACCAGTTCGTATTCCACGCGGTGCAGCGCGCGCTGGCCGCCACTTCAGCCACCTCGCACGGCAGCGTGCCTTCGCCTTTGCCTGCAGCCGAAAACCTGCAAACGACCGGTCCCGTGTGGCGTCCGCAGCAGCAGACCAGTTTCGGCTCGATCCTGAATCCGGAATACCGCCCGACCTTCTCGCCTTCGCCATTTGGCGGCAGCGGCAACGGTGGTGGCGTTGCGCAAAGCACGGAACGCTACGGCGCGCTGTGGTCCAGCGACAATTCCGCCCCCGGCGCCACCGCTGCGGATGGCGGCAACGGTTTCCGCGCCACGTCTGATTACGCGCTGCCGCAAGCGGCGCCTATCGCGGCAAGCTCGGCGCAAATGGCGGGCGAAGAATTCCCGCTCGGCTTCGCACTGGCGCAGCTGCACGGCATCTACATCCTGGCTCAGAACAGCAAAGGCCTGGTGCTGGTGGATATGCACGCTGCGCATGAACGCATCCTCTACGAGCAGTTGAAAAACGCGCTGGATGCACAGATCGACGGCACGGAAATGTCGGTGCAAAACCTGCTGATCCCCGTGACCTTCTACGCCGACGCCGTGGAAGTGGGCACCGTGCAGGAACACGGCGACACACTGAAGACGCTCGGTTTCGACATCGCCGTGATGTCGCCAACCACCCTGGCGGTGCGCGCCGTCCCGGCCCTGCTGAAGAATGCCGACGCCCAGACCCTGGCGCGTGACGTGATCCGCGATGTACGCGAATACGGCGGCTCGCGCGTGCTGATCGAGCGCCGCAACGAGCTGCTCGGCACCCTGGCCTGCCACACCGCCGTGCGCGCCAACCGTATCCTGGCCGTGCCGGAAATGAACGCTCTGCTGCGCCATATGGAAGCCACCGAACGCGCCGACCAATGCAACCACGGCCGCCCGACCTGGGTGCAGATCGACATCAACGCGCTGGATAAACTCTTCCTGCGCGGGCAGTAAACAATGAATCAGCAGTCCAACAAGCGCCCGCTGGCGGTCGCCATCATGGGGCCGACCGCGTCGGGCAAGACCGCCGCCGCCCTGTCCATCGCCCAGCAAGTGCCGTGCGAAATCATCTCGGTCGATTCGGCCCTGGTGTATCGCGGCATGGACATCGGCACCGCCAAGCCTTCGAAAGAAGAACTGGCTGCCGTACCGCACCACCTGATCGACATCATCGACCCGCTGGATTCGTACTCGGTGGCCCAGTTCCGCACCGACACGCTGCGCCTGGTCGCCGACATCAGCGCGCGCGGCAAAGTCCCGCTGCTGGTTGGCGGCACCATGCTGTACTACAAAGGCCTGGCCGACGGGCTGGACGACCTGCCGGGCGCCGATGCCGAACTGCGCGCTCGGCTCGATGAAGAAGCGTCCCGCATCGGCTGGCCCGCCATGCATGCGCGCCTGGCGCAGGTCGATCCCGTAACTGCGGCCCGCCTCAAGCCAGCCGATTCCCAGCGCATCCAGCGCGCACTGGAAATCCACACCTTGTCAGGCAAGCCGATGTCCGAGCTGCTAGCCCTGCGCGAAAAGGAGGAATTGCCTTTCGACCTGGTGTCGTTCGCGCTCGAACCATCCGACCGCGCCTGGCTGCACGAACGCATTGCGCGCCGCTTCGACATCATGCTCGATTCCGGCTTCCTCGACGAAGTGAAGGCGCTGCGCGCACGCGGCGACCTGCATCTCGGCCTGCCCTCGATCCGCTGCGTGGGCTACCGCCAGGCATGGGAATACCTGGATGGCACGATCGACTACGCCGCCATGCGCGAAACAGGCATCATCGCCACCCGCCAGCTATGTAAGCGCCAGCTCACCTGGCTGCGCTCCATGCCGGACCGGATCGTGGTCGACTGCTGCGCCCCCGACGCAGCGCATTCATTGCAGGCGCAGATGCTTGCAAAATTGGCTACGGCGCAAATCAATCCTTGACAGACTTACGGCCAGCAACGATAATGCTGGCCTTGCGGTGATATAGCTCAGTTGGTTAGAGCATAGCATTCATAATGCTAGGGTCGGTGGTTCAAGTCCACCTATCACCACCAAATTAAGCTACAATGTACGACCGCGGTGATATAGCTCAGTTGGTTAGAGCATAGCATTCATAATGCTAGGGTCGGTGGTTCAAGTCCACCTATCACCACCAAAGATTCTCCAAGAATGGCCTGAACCGGCAACGGTCCAGGCCATTTTTGTTTTCCACCCTGTCCGGCAGCTGCAAATCCCGCACCAGTCCGAAGTGCTCCAGCACGCGCAGCGCCCACCAGCCCGGATCCCATTCGCCCTCAGCCAGTCCAAGTTTCGCCGAATGCGGGAAAGCGTGGTGGTTGTTATGCCAACTCTCTCCCATCGTCAGCAAGGACGTCCAGCGGATGTTGCGGCCCTGGACAGCGGCATCCTGAATTTCATATGCCAGTTCGCCGTGATTATGGGCGAAATAACCGATCAGCCAATGACCGGTAACGCCAGCGGCGATACGGGCGCACACACCCCAGCAGACGAAGGCCCAGCCGCCCCACAGGTAGAACAGCACGGCCAGCGGCAGTTGCTGCAGCATCCAGCTGCGTTCGAGGAAGCGGTAAAACTCATCGCCGGCAATGCGCCGTTCAATGCGGATAGCAGGAGGATGATCGAGCACCAGGTCGCAGTGCAATTGCCACCAGGCGTCGCGCCAGAATCCCGCGCCGTGCTTCAGGTAGGGATGGCAATCTCGCTGGCGTTGCGCATAGTCCCGCAATTCGTGCTGGCGCAGCAGGCCAATCGGTCCGGCCAGTCCCACCTGAACACCCAGCCAAACCAGCAAATACTCCAGCCATTTGGGGCAGGCGAAGCTGTTGTGAATCAGTTTGCGATGGCTGCCTAGCGAATGCCCAAACAGCAGGACCAGGCCGGTCGCCGCCACGAACAGCAGCACCGCCTGCAACTGCATGTAAGCGAAGGCGCCATATGCGGCGCCTGCATACATCGCAATCAGCCAAAGCGACTTCGCAGGCGCATATCGCACCTGTCCGACGCATACCGATGCCATGCTCTCGCTTTCGACCCGATGCTTTCTTATGACATTGCGAATCTTTTTCATGCCGGACTCCCCTTTTTTTTCGCGGCCATCGCCTTCGACTCGCGCTTGAGGGGGCGTCCAACCGGACAGACCTCGAACGCATAGCCGGTCAGGGTGTTGACCAGGTTATCGCCGTTCAGTCTGTAAAACACAAACTGCCCTCGCCTCTCGCTGCTCACCAGGCCTGCGTTTTCCAGCACGGATAAGTGCCTGGAAATCGCCGGAGCGCTGATGCCGAATTTCTCCACCAGGTCGGAGGTGGAAAGCTCCACCTCCGACAGGTAAGCGAGGATCTGGCGGCGTGGTTTGGATGCAAGCGCTTCAAAGACTTTATCGAGTTCCATGATTTCACAATTAACTAATTCGTTAATAGTTAAATCGTTTTTCGGGCGGATGTCAAGCCATCCAGCCCGACAAGCACATCAATAATTCACCGCATAGTCTTTCGGGAACGGCTGGTTGCTGAACGCTTTCTTCTGGGTCCAGTCCAGCGCCGGGGCGGTCCAGAAGCTGTCCGTTGCGGGCAGGCCAAGTGCGAGCAGGCCATTGGAAGCGATATACATGCTGCCGCTGTTGGAGTACACGTCCGCGATTTGCGGATTGTGGCCCGCGAAGCCCAGCGTCAGGAAGCCATCCTTGGTGAAATTGGTCGGGTTGGTCCAGATAGCCTTGTGGACCGCGTGCAGCGCCGCCCTGACCTGCCCTTCCGGCAACGATGCCGGCAGCTGCTTACGCCAGGCCAGGAGCGCCAGCGGCTGGAAGGCAGCCGTGCGATAGGTCAGCGAGCGGCCGATGGCGGGATAAGTGCCTTCCGGAGATACCATGCGCTCCAGATGCTCGCAATAGCGCTGCGTACGTTTCAGCGTCTGCGCAAGCAGGCCTTCCGGCTTCTCGTAGAACACGGCCACCGACGCCTTCTCTGCCTGCTCCAGGATTTCCAGCAGCATCGGCCACATCACGTACGAGTTGTAGTAGTCGTAGTGGAAGGCGTCGCCGTCTTTCAGCCAGCCGTCGCCCGCATACCATTCGTTCGCCTTGCGCACCCCGGCATTCAGGCGCAGGATGTCGCCCTGCTCTCCGATCGAGAACAGCCAGGCTTCGTTCATTGCCGCGAACAGCAGCCAATTGTTGTACGGTAGCCCGTAGCGGCGCGCTCCCTTGATCTCTTCAATTATGCGCTTCTTGGTCACCGCATCGAGCGGCTCCCACAATGCCTTCGGTGCACGCATCAGCGCATTGGTGTAATAAGCCGAATCAACCAGCGTCTGGTTGGTGGCGCGCCATGCCAGATAGTCCGGGCTGGCAGGATCGACCGAGTTAGCGAAGCTTTGCAGCGCCAGTTCGCGCACACGGCGGCGTACCTTTCCCTCCGCACTGTCATCGTCCGGCAACGCCAGCCAGGGAGCAATACCCGACATCAAACGGCCAAAGCATTCGAGGTAGCTGACGCGTGTATCGAGGCCATGCCAGGTCGGGCTCAGTTCCAGCGCGAAGGTCTTTTGCAGTTGGCCCTTAGCCATCGCTTCAAGCACGGGCAGCGCCATCTTCAGTAGCAGGTCGACCTGGTAAGCGCGCTGGCTGCCATCCTGCTTGAACAGCGGCGCAGCTTGCGCGGCGCCACTCGCGCCAGCCATGCCCGCCACTGTGGCGATGACGCCCATGAAATCCCTACGCTTCATACTCTTCTCCAAAACGAAAAAACCTGCCGCCCTATCAGGACGGCAGGGAACCAAGCCCTACGGGTTTCAGGCTCAGAAATTAAAGTCGGCACGCATTGCGACGTAACGCTGGTAATCGCGGGCCGGAGTCCAAGTGGTCATGTTCACGGCCAGCGGCGTGTTAGGCGCTTTCACGCTCCAGACGCCGGCAACCGAATTGCCCAGGCCTGCCGCATAGGACTTGTTGAACACATTGTTCACGGTGAAGGTGAACTTAAACTTGTCCTGCTTGTCCTTGATGCCCGCGCCGAGGTTCAGGATGCCATAGCCGCCCTGCACCGTCATTGGATCCTGGTTCAGGCTGAACTGCGTGTGGCTCTGGAAGCGATAGGCGGCGGTCACAAAAGCGTTGTACGAGTTCTCGGTAGGGATATCGTACTGGCCGCCCAGGTTCAGCTTGAGCTTAGGTGCATTCGGCAAGGTCGCGCCATCCAGGTTGGCGACGTTGTTGTTGCCGTACTTTGGATTCGGCGCGCAATTGCCGCCAGGGACGCCAGCGGTGCCGGCTGCATTAGGCACGGTGTAGCATGGGCCGTTCTCGAAGTCGGTGATTTCCGCCTTGGTATAAGCCATGGCGCCATTCAGCGTCAGCTGGCGGGTGACGCGCCAGTTCAGGTCCGCTTCAAAGCCGCTGGTGCGCAGGCCGCCGATGGAATGCAGCGTGGTGCGGAAGATGCCATCGTCGTCGATCTTGCCGGCCGACTGCTGGAAGCCGGTGAAATCGGTTTTGAACGCGGCCAGGTCAAGCGACATCCGGCCATCCAGCAGGCCCAGTTTCAGGCCGGCTTCGATGCTGTGTGCATTTTCGCCAGGTACCGGCTGGGTCTTGGCGATGGCGCCGTTGAAGCTGGAAGTCAGGTCATACGCCAGGCCCTTGTGACCGGTCGAATAAGTCAGATAAGCCATCGCATCCGGATTCAGGCGATGTTCAAGGCCCAGGCGCCCGGTTGTGTCGGTGCTGCCGTTATTACCTTCCAGGTACTCGGTCACGGAACGCGGGTTGGCTGGAGGCGGCGTATAACGGGTGTAGGTGTAACCCACGTCTTCCTTGTTCACGCGCAGGCCGGCGACCAGGCTGGTAGCGCGGGTCAGCTCGTACGATGCCTGGCCGAAGATAGCGTAGTTGGTGTTGTAGGCAGTGGCCTGGTAATCAGTCACGTAGCTGGTGACGGGAGCACGGGTCAGCGCACGGGCCAGGTTATTGTCGGCGTACCACAGGCCGGCGACGTATTTCAGCGCGCCCTTGTCAGGAGAAGTCAGGCGCAGTTCCGCAGTACGCGCGGTCACGTCGAAAGTACCGTACTGGTAAAGGCCGCCATGGAAGCCGGTAGGCTGGCCGTTCACCAGCATGGAGCCCAGCACGTCGTAGTCGGTCGCGTCACCGTCCTGCGAGTCGGCCATGTGGTAGTTGGACCAGGAAGTGATCAGGCTCAGGGTGTGCTTGGCCAGCAGGCCGTTTTCGTCAAAGGCATAGTTGACCTTCAGGCCGGCGCCCTTGTCGCGCGCCACGCCGCCAATCGGGTAATCCATGCGGACGCTGACATTGTCGGGGCCCGGATTAACCCCCTTCAGCAGGGTCGAAGCAGGCAATGCGGTGTTGTTCTGGTACAGGCCCCCAGGAGTTATGCTGGTCAATGGCGAGACGCAGCACGCCATATTCGAGCGGCTGGCGTGCGGGCTCAAGGTGACTTGCCAGTTGTCGTTCGGCGACCATTCGAATTTGCCCACGAAGTCGGTGCTGGTGCTGCCGTTCATGCGCTTGCCGTCGTGCAGGTTCTTCACCACGCCGTCAAAGTCCGACTTGCTCACGGCCAGGCGCATGCGCAGGGAGTCGGTCAACGGGCCCGATACCGAGCCGGATGCGCGCCATTCGCCATCGTTGGTCATGTAAGTGCTGACACGATTTTTCCACACGCCGTCGATCGGCTTGGTGGTGATATTGATCGCGCCGGCGATCGAGCTCTTGCCCAGCAAGGTGCTCTGCGGGCCTTTCAGCACTTCAATGCGGAAGGCGTCTGCCAGGTCCTTGAAGGCGTTCGCCTGGTAGGCGTAAGGAATATCGTCGACGATCACCGACACATCCGATTCCACGCCGATGCCGAAGGAGAAGGTGCCAACGCCGCGCATATTGATGCTGTTATTGGCCTGCTGGGTCGAGACCGAAACTGTCACCGCCGGCGACAGCGCCGGCAGGTCGGCCACGTCGCGCACATTATTGCGCTGCAGGACTGCGTCGTTCAGGACTGTGATCGCGGCCGGGACGTCCTGCAGGTTCTGGGCGCGCTTGTTGGCGGTCACCACAACCTGTTCAAGTTTGGCACTATCGGCCGCCGGTGCGGCTTCCTGCTGTGCATGTGCCAGACTGGACAAGGCGATGGCCACGGCTGCGGCCAGGGGGCGTGCGACAGGAACCGCACGCGTTTTTTGCTGGGTACTCACTCACTTCTCCTCTATGTGCGAACGTTATCATGCCCGCTTTTAAAAAAATGCCGCTTTGTTTCGGCTTTTATCTTTTTCAATGAGATAACGTTATCTCTTCAGGAACACAAACGCAACTAGTCCTTTCGATTTTCTGCCAAACGATGCAAATAAGCAACGATTTCGAAAGCTGGCTCAAGACCCGGCGATTTGCGCGAAGCCCTCACGGAGTTCGTCAGCGTCTTCCGGGCGCACAACGCGCGCGACTTCCTTGCCGTCTTTCAGGAAGATTACGGTCGGCCACAGTTTGATGCGGAAGGCGCGGCCCAGCACGCGGCCAGGACCATCTTCCACCTTGAAGTGAGGAATGTTGGCGTACTCGCTGTACGCCTCCGCGATCGCCGGCTGGGCGCCGCGGCAGTAGCCGCACCAGTTGGTACCGAATTCCAATACCGCCGGTCCGGTAAGCCCATCGATGCTGGCACGGGTGGGCTGCTCTGACTTGTACACTGTTTCCATCATGCGGCCCACCTTATCACGTTGGCGAGGGCTTATGCGCCCGGCTGGATCTTGCCGTCCACCACGCGCGGCACGTTCTGCGGATTGGCATTGGCCAGGGTCGAGGGCAGCGCCCATTCCGGCGCATCCTGGTAGCACACTGGCCGCAGGAAGCGATCAATCGCAGTCGCGCCGACGGAAGTGCTGCGCGGGTCGGAGGTCGACGGGAACGGACCGCCGTGGACCATGGCGTGCGCCACTTCGACGCCGGTTGGGAAACCGTTGAACAGGATGCGCCCGGCCTTGCGTTCCAGCGTCGGCAGCAGGCCTGCGGCGATTTCGCGGTCGTCGGCGGTTGCGTGCACGGTGGAGGTCAGCTGGCCTTCCACGTGTTCGGCGATGCGGCGCAGGTCGGCCGCGTCGCGGCAACGCACCAGCACCGAGCTTGGACCGAAGTTCTCGTCTTCCAGCGCTGGCGTGGACAGGAAAGTGTCTACGTCGGTGCTGTACAAGTGCGGCTGCGCTGCGCAAGCGGTGCTGCCCGCGCCGCCTTGCGCCAGCAGTTCCACCTTGTCCAGCGCGGACAACTTGCCGACGCCCGCTTGGTACGACTTGTGGATGCCAGGGGTCAGCATGGTAGTCGATGGCTTGGCCTGCACCGCTGCCGCAGCGGCAGCAGCGAACTCGTTCAACTCAGGACCTTCCAGGCCGATCAGCAGGCCCGGATTGGTGCAGAACTGGCCGGAGCCCATGGTCAGCGAATCGGCAAAGCCTTGCGCAATGCGTGCGGCGCCAGCCTTCAATGCACCTGGCAGCAGGAACACCGGATTAATGGAAGCCATTTCGGCATACACAGGGATCGGTTCCTTGCGCGCCTGGGCGATGCGCACCAGGGCCAGGCCGCCGCCACGCGAGCCGGTAAAGCCCACAGCCTTGATGGCAGGATGCGCCACCAGGTCGCCGCCGATCTGCACGTCGCCGATCACCAGCGAGAACACGCCTTCGTGCAGGCCGCAGTCGGAGACGGCTTTCTGGATCGCCTTACCCACCAGTTCGGAAGTACCCAGATGCGCAGGGTGCGCCTTCACCACCACCGGGCAGCCGGCGGCCAGGGCGGAAGCGGTATCGCCGCCAGCCACCGAGAACGCCAGCGGGAAGTTGGAAGCGCCGAAGACGGCGACAGGACCCACGCCGATCTTGCGCATGCGCAGGTCGGAGCGTGGCGGCACGCGTTCAGGCAGGGCGGAATCCAGGGTGGCGCCCAGGAACAGGCCATCGCGCACCACCTTGGCAAACAGGCGCAGTTGATTGACGGTGCGGCCGCGCTCCCCCTCCAGGCGCGCTTGCGGCAGGCCGGATTCCTGCATGGCGCGCTCGATCAATTGCGGGCCGATATCGATAATGTTCTGCGCAACCTGTTCCAGGAACTGGGCGCGCTTTTCCAGCGTGGTTTCGCGGTAGGAGTCGAATGCCTGCGCGGCGAGCTCGCAGGCGCGCTGCAGGTCGTCCGGCGTAGCCATGCCAAACGCTGGCTCGATTTCGATATTGCGGGCCGGGTCGGTGGCCTTCATCTGGCCTGCGCTGCCTTTGAAAGCGGCTTGTCCGATCAGCATTTCACCTGCGATGTGCATTCTTTACTCCTTGAATTGGGGGACGGCAGGGCCGAAAGTTTACTTTAAATTGCGGCAAGGGTCTGTGCGCTTTTGCACCGGAACCTTGCGGATTTCGTCATAGCTGCCGGCGACGCCGTCAGGCTCGATAAAGCCTATGGTGCGGATATTCAGCTTGGGTTCAATAGCATTCAGCCAACGCGGCACGCCGATGTCCTTGCGCACATGGCCATTGCCGGCGATGAGAACCACGTCGCGCGGCAACTGTTCGCGAATCAGCTTGGCCATCCAGATATCGCGCGCCACCTGGGCGTTGACCATGCCCGGCAACATGATGTCGGACACCATATTGCAGTGGCCTTCCTGGATCGCTTTCTCCTGGCCGCGGCGCAGGTCCGATGGCAGCGGGTCTTTCAGCTTGTAGGCGTTGACGGTGGCGGCATCGAAGGTCATGGTCAGGCCGTCGCGCACTACTTTCGATGCGTCGGCACGCGACAGGTTGGCGGCCACGATCGGCAGCTTGTTTGAGAGCGCCAGGTCGATTACCGCGTAGTACAGCTGCCAGTCCCAGCCCTTCTTGTCCATTGCCTTGATCAGGCAGTACGCATCCAGACAACCCTTCTGCGCCTCGTCCAGCATGCCTTGCGATTCGCGGTCGAACTGCTCCATCGCGATGACCGGACGCCAGCCCGCTTCGACGCGCTGGCGCAGGTCCTCGAAGCGCAGCTTGTGGCCTTCCTTGTTGTCATGCACCTCGCCCAGCAACAGCACCTGGGGGTTGGAGATCGTGGCAGTCGGTGTCGTGTAAGCGACGTTTTTCTTGCTGCTGCAGCCGGCCAGCGCCAGGCCGGCCAGCAGCAGTGCGATGGTGTATGGCTTCATCGATGCTCGGTCAGGCTTTCCTCGAAAGCGTCTAGTCTAACAGGGCGTGGATGGCTTTGCCGATGTCTTCAGCATGGGTTTCCAGGGCAAAGTGGCCGGTATCGAGCAATTGCACGATCGCTTTCGGGTTGTCGCGGCGGTACGCCTCGGCGCCCGGCGGCGTGAAGAATGGATCGTTTTTGCCCCAGATCGCCAGCGTCGGCACCTGTGCCTTGCGGAAGAACTCCTGGAACACCGGGTAGAGCTCGAGGTTTTTGCGATAGTCGTAGAACAGTTCGAGCTGGATGTCGATGTTGCCGGGGCGTGCCATCAAGGCCGAATCCAGGGTGTACGACTCGGGATCGACTTGCGACGGGTCGGCCACGCCGTGGGTGTATTGGCACCGGGTCGCTTCCGGCGTCAGGAAGCCGCGCATCACATTGGTGTTTTCTTCGTTTGGATCGGCCCAGTGTTTGCGCATTGGGCTCCAGCCGTCGCTCAGGCCTTCCAGGTAGGCGTTGCCGTTTTGCGAGATGAGGGCCGTGATGCGTTCGGGTCTGGCTGCCGCCAGACGCAGGCCGACCGGGGCGCCGTAATCGAATACGTACAAGGCGAATTTATCGAGCTTGATCGCTTGCAGGAAGGCTTCCATGGTCCGCGCCAGGTTGTCGAAGGTGTATTCGTAGTTGCGCTCCGCCGGGACCTCGGTGAAACCAAACCCTGGCAGGTCGGGTGCGATCACGCGGTATTTGGTCGCGAGCAGTGGAATCAGTTTGCGGAACATGTGGGAACTGGTAGGGAAACCGTGCATCAGAAGGATGGCCGGTGCATCCGGGGCGCCTGCTTCGCGGTAGAAAATGTTGACGCCGTCTGCCTGGATCGTGCGGTTCATAACTAACTCCATAAAGTTTGTTTTGATGGTTACAAGATTACTCCAGCCAAGTAACTTGTCAAGCGTTATTTTGATGGTTACAATAAAAATCTGGAGGACAGAGACATGAGCGAATTCTTTGGCGACCACCCGGCGCTGGATTTGATGAACACTGTAGTGCAGGGCGAGGAAACGTGGCACAGCGATGCCGATGTCATGGCCTGGCTCGCAGAGATCGGCGAGCGCGGTGCGGCCAGCGCCCCCGGGCTGCCGGGCGAGCTGCTGGCGGCGGCGCGCTCTTTGCGCGAGACCATCCGTGCTGCGGTGACGGCACGCAAGGCAGGCGACCGAGTCGACGCAAACGCGCTGAACACGGCGCTGGCGCATGCGCGCAGGCATATGCTGCTGGTGGAGGAAAGTGGGGATGGACTGTCGCTGCAAGCCGAATATGCAGCCGATACGCCGCAACAGCTGCTGGCGCCCCTGGCAGAAGCCGCCGCGCACTTGCTGGCGACCGCCGACTTCACATTGGTGCGCAAATGCGAAGACCACGCCTGCACCCTATGGTTCCTGGACCGCACCAAATCCCACCGCCGCCGCTGGTGCAGCATGGCCCTGTGCGGCAACCGCAACAAGGTGGCCGCGTTCCGCCAGCGCCAGCAGGACTCCTAAGTTGCAGTCGGTTTCTAAGGCAGCAGGAAGTCGACCAGGCTGCGCACCCGCAACGGCAAGTGTCGCGCATGTGGATAGATCAGGTAGAAAGGCCGCGTGCTGCCGCCAAATTGCGGCAGCAGTTCGATCAGTTCACCTCTGGCCAGTTCGCGCTCCACGCTGAAGCGGTAGGTTTGGGCGATGCCGCCGCCATGCAGCGCCATCGTATTAATGCCGAGGAAGTCATCCGCGCATACCACGCCATCGCTGCCCACCAGTTCAATCTCCACGCCATCGCGCATGAACTGCCACGGTACCAGGCGCCCTGTGCTTGGCAACACGAACTGGATGCAGTCATGCGCAGCCAGGTCCTCCAGCGACTTCGGCTTGCCGCGCCGCTTCAGGTAAGCGGGAGACGCGACGAGCGCCAGCGCCGCATCTTCCAGCTTGCGCGCGATCAGCGATGAATCCTGCGGCAGGCGGCCGCGTATTGCCAGGTCATAGCCCTCTTCCGCAAAATCGATATTGCGGTTGCTGATGTGGACTTCCACCTGTACTTCGGGGTATTGCATTCGAAATGCCGCCAGGCGTTCGAGCAGGCGCGAATGCGCATACGGCGTGGGCACGCTGATACGCAGCTTGCCAGCCGGCCTGGCCTGCTGCCCCGTGACTTCGCGCTCCGCTTCGACCAGCTGCGACAAGGCTTGCCGGCACTGGTCGAAATAAGCCTGGCCGCCATCGGTCAGCCGGATCTGGCGCGTAGTGCGCACGAACAGCCGTACGCCCAGGCGCTCCTCCAGCCTGGAAATCGAACGGCTCACGGCTGCCGGCGTCACCCCCGCCACCGCCGCTGCGGCGGTGAAACTGCCCTGCTCACCCGCCAGCACAAACAGCTCGATGCTGCCTAGTTGAACATCGTCGAAATGGCGCTGCATTCATTACTCCATGTATCAAGTCATTTGCGCGAAACCATATTTATCGCATTTCGCGTCATAAGTATAGTGGATTTACCCTAACCCAAACATGGAGTATCAAATGACTAAAACTGCAATCGTCACCGGCGCCTCGAGCGGCCTCGGATTCGCCATCGCCAAGGCTTACCTGGCGCGCGGCTACAACGTCGTCGGCAACGCCCGCACCATGGACCGCCTGCAAACGGCAGCGGCCCACCTGGGCAACCCGGCCAACTTCCTGCCGGTGGCAGGCGATATCGCAGCCCCGGAGACCGCAAAGGCCTTGTTCGAGCAAGCAGCCGCCCGCTTCGGCAAAGTGGATATCCTGGTCAATAACGCCGGCATCTTCATCGCCAAGCCGGCCGTCGATTACACCGTGGCCGATACCGACGCCCTTGTCGAGACCAACCTGAAGGGTTTCCTGTTCCCGGCGCAGGAAGCGATCCGCCATATGGAAGCAAACGGCGGCGGCCACATCGTCAACATCACGGCCAGCCTCGGTGTGGCGCCAGCCAAGGCCACGGCCCTGCTGCCTGTGCTGATCAAAGGCGGCCTGAACATGGCAACGCGCGCCCTGGCGCTGGAACTGGCAAACAAGAACATCAAGGTCAATGCGGTGGCGCCAGGCATTATCAGCACGCCGCTGCACAGCAGTGACGCGGGCACCCAGGAATTCCTGAAAGGACTGGTGCCGACCCATCGCCTGGGTTCGGCGCAGGATATTGCCGACGCTGTGCTTTACCTGACCGATTCCACCTTCATCTCCGGCCACATCCTGACCGTGGACGACGGCGGCTCAGCCGGCAACTGGTAAGCCGGGTATTACAGACCGCACACGCTGTGGATATTGCTGAAGGCGACGCCGCCGGCGATGGCGCGCCCGATGCAGCTGACCTTTTGCCAGCCATTGTCGGCAATCGCAAAGCCGCCAATTACCAAGACCAAAACAACGGCGCCAAGAATCAGGGCGCCGCGCAGCGTGTCATTCATTTTCATTACTGGTCTGACAAAATTGTGAACACCCGATTCTAGACGCTGGACGCTCGCCCCTACAAGGAAGGGTGCAATTAAAGTAGCGAAATCGCAACTAAATTATGAATTTGCCATCGAATTGAGCTTGCTGATGGTGCTCCAGTTGCGCGAAGTGACGCCGTCGCCCAGGGCCTTGCCCATCGCTGCGGCGGCACGGCTGTCCAGCACGCCGTCCGGGCACCAGATATAGGCCGCGTGGTGGCCCAGCGCAAACGCCTCCGGCTGCCAGCTCTGGCGTGCCAGCGGTTCCAGCTTGCCGCGGTCTTCCTGGGGTTTATTGAGGACGGCGACCAGCAGGCGCGAGTTATCGTCCGCCACGCCCTGCAAGCTGTTCTCCCTGACGATTTCGGCCAACTGCTCAGCTTCGATGACCGTGACTTTGGCCGGTACGCCCAGCTTCAGCACCAAGGCTTCTTCGATGCGCGCGGCACAGTCGGCGGCATCGGCGGAGTTGCAATCGAAGACCACGTTTCCGCTGTTGAGAAGCGTACGAACGTCGTCATATCCCATATCGCTCAGCATCTTGCGTAAGTCGGCCATCGCGACGCGCTTTGCGCGTCCGACGTTTATTCCGCGCAGCAAGGCGATCAGGCGCTGTTTTCTCATGGCGGTCCTCCCTGCATGGGAGGAGTATGCGGCAGATGCTGCAAGGGCGGCGCTCAGCTCGCGGCGGGTGCGTGCAGGGGTGCGTCAGGATGCTGGCCTTCGGCTTCGTCGCCTGGCGTCACGCGTGGGATGCGCAGGATGAAGCTGGCTCCCTTGCCGAGGGTGCTATTGACTGAGATGTTGCCGCCGAATTGCTTGACGATCAGGTTGAACACGATATTCAGGCCCAGGCCGGTGCCGCCCTGGCCGCGCCGTGTCGTCACGAACGGGTCGAAGACCTTGTCCAGCATATCGGGCGCGATACCTTTGCCGTTATCGACCACCTGCATTTCGATCATGTCGCCGTCGGGGATGACGTTGATGTTGATATTGCCCGCACCATCGGGTTCGAACGCATGTTCGACGCAGTTGAGCGTGAGGTTGGTAATCACCTGGGCCAGCGCGCCGGGATAGCTGTCGAGCACAATGTCGTCGGGGCAGTCAATCTCCACCACGATGCGGGTTTTCTTCAGCTTGGGCTGCAGGCTCGAGACGACTTCGCCGATGTATTCCTTCAGCTCGAAGCGGCGGCGCGCTTCGCTGACCTGGTCCACTGCGATTTGTTTGAAGCTATGGATCAGGTGCGCGGCGCGGTAGGCATTGTTCATGATCAGGCGCGCGCTTTCGCCGGCCGTCTCGATGTATTTCTGGATCTCGGACTTCTTTACCTGCCCCGATTTCATGGACTCGTTGACCGTGGTGGTGGCGTCCATCAGCACCGAGGCGCTGGTCAGCGCAATGCCGACCGGGGTATTGATTTCGTGCGCCACCCCGGCCACCAGCGAGCCAAGCGACGCCAGGCGTTCTGCCTGCAGCAGCGATTCCTGCGTGCGCTGCAGGTCGTCCAGCGCCTGCGCCGTTTCCTGCGCCGAGCGGCGCGCCAGGTCTTCCGCCTCGCGCGTGCGTTTGATGATCGATTTCACTTTGCGCTGGATGGCGTTGAAGCCGCGGATCACGTCGCCCAGTTCATCGCTGCGCTTTTCCGGCAGCTCTTCCACTTCCTCCGACCCGCGCGTGGCCAGTTCGAACAGGCCGTCGCGCAGCTTCTTCAGCGGGTCGAACACGATGCGCAGGGATAGCGCCAGCGCCACCACCAGGATCAGGTCCAGGGTCAGGACTTCCACCACTTTGCGCCGCACTTCGGCGGCCAGCGTGGCATCGATCTGTGCGCGGCTGAAATTGACCACCACGCGGCCGACGATGACGGGTTTGAGTGCGCTGCCGGCGGCGCCGGCGTCGCGGTAGGCCAGGTCGGCTACGACGGGAGCACCCAGCACGGTGGTTTCGGATTCGATCGGGACAATGCTGCCGTCGTCTTTGCGGCGCTTGCCGGAGAACAGACCGACGGAAGTATCGTAGACGCGGATCGCTACCAGCTCGGGCGGCAGCATTTCCGCCGCGACGATATTGTCCACTTTGGCTTTATCGAGGTCCCACAGGGCGGACGGGAGGCTGGTTTGCAGTCGGGTCAGCACGCCTTCCCGTAGGCGCTGGTTGGCCACTTCCAGTTCATGGCCCAGGCTGTACTGTGCGTACGTCCCCGAAATGCCCAGCACAACGGTGACGATCACCACGAACAGTGCGGTCAGCCGGCCTTGAATACCAAACATTCACTCCCTCCCCGAATTCCCACCAATGTACGGGATGCAGTGTCGCTTGGCAAGATTTTAAGGGTGATGACTTGGCGGCACTGAGGTAAGATCGGTTGTACTTACCTGGGAGAACAAAATGACGGGTACTTACCGCCACCTGCCCCTCGCCGAAGTCCAGCCTGGCATGGTCTTGTCCGATGAACTGCTCGACAAGCAGGGCCAGGTCCTGCTGCCGGCCGGCGCCGTGCTGACCGAAAAAATGTTGGAGCGCATGCCGGGCCACGGCATTGAATCGCTGGCGGTGGTGGACGACTCGCCGCCGGATCCGGTGCAGAGCGAAGCAGAGCGTGAGGCGGCATTGGCGCGCATTGCCGTACTGTTCCGTCGCCACGATCCGAATGATGTCGAGGACTCGGCGAGCCAGTCCCTGCGCGCCCTGGTCACGGAATTCCGCGTCGGCAAGGAGGCTGCATGAGCCTGCCGCTCACATACGATGACGTGGTCAATAACCTGGAGGACTTGCCCTCGCTGCCGGCCGTGGTGATGGAACTCCTGAACAGCATCGATCAGGAAGAAACCGACATCACCGTGCTGGCCAAGAAGGTCTCGCACGACCAGGCGCTGACCGCCAAGACGCTGCGCCTGGCCAATTCCTCGCTGTTCGGCCTGCAGGTCAAGGTGACCACGATCCAGCAGGCGATTACCTTCCTCGGCTTTCAGAGCACGCGCAACCTGATCACGGCGGCGGCAGTCACGGGCTGCTTTGCAGGCAAGCAATGCGCCGGCTTTGACCATAACGTTTTCTGGCGCCATTCGATCGCCACCGCAGCATGCGCCAAAGTGCTGGCGCGCCACGTGCGCTTCAACCAGGATTACGCCTTCACCGCCGGCCTTTTGCACGATATCGGCCGACTGGTGCTGGTGTCGAGCTTCCCGCAGGAATATGCACAGGTGATTGCCTATCAGCAGGCGCACGACTGCTACACGCTCGATGCGGAACGCGCGGTGCTGGGCATCGACCACGTCGAAGCCGGCCTGGCGTTGGCGGAGCATTGGAATTTTTCAGACACCATGCAACTGGCGATCGCCGGCCATCATGACCCGGGCAAGGTGGGTGCGGGCTTTTTGGCAGCCATCATCCATGTGGCGGACGCCGTGGCGCATGCGCTGGACCTGGCGAAGAAAGCGGACGACTTGGTGCCGTCCGTTTCCCCTGTGGCCTGGAAAGCGCTCAACCTGAGCAATGAAACCTGTATGCACCTGTTCCGCGAAACGGAACTGCAATTCGAAGAAATTGCGATGGTGCTGATGGCTTAATGTGCGCTGGCCTGTGGCATGCCGCCCTGCGTCGCGGCGCCGAGCGGTTTGTCTTCTGGCTTTGGGCGGCCCTGTGCATCGGACAGGCGGTACTTGGTGCGGCGGTCGCCCATCAGGTCACGCAGTTCGCGGATGCTCATTCCGGTCACTTCATGCATACGGATCAGCAAGGAGGCGCCGACCGGCAAGCGGTGGTGGCGGATTTTGCTGATGACGGGCGGTGCGACTTCCAGCATGCGCGAGAGCGCAGCGTCGTTCTTCAATTGCATTTTGCCGAGCAGGATGTCGAGCAGGTGGTTCGGGTTGTAGCTTTCCTGCGAAGCGAGAGCGTGGTGTGCCATGATGATCCTCTCTTGACAGTGGAGTGTTGAGGAAGGCCCTGCTGTACTGGCAGTTTCATGCCACACAGCGAAGCGAACCTTGTTCAACATCAAGATCCGGCGATGATTTGCCGAAAATCTTGACAACAATGCCATTTCACCACAGTCACTTTTACTGTGTCGCACGAAAGAACCACAGGAAACTGTGTTGCGAGGATATTTCAGGCCGTAACAGAAATAATGCTGCCGGGCGCCGGCGTGCCCGGCGTGGGGCGGTTGGCCTGGGCGTTTTGCGCCAGTAATTGCTGTCGAGTAAGAAAGTCTTGCTGTTCGGCTGCCTGGGACTGTTCAGTGCGGCGAGCCTCGGCGGCTTGGGTGGCGGCACGCTCGGTGCGCGCGATCTGTTCGTCACGGATGCGCTGCTCATCCAGGCGCTGCTGGCGTTGCTCTTCCAGGCGGCGCTCGGCGGCGGCATTGTCAACCTGCTGGAAATTCGGGGTAGTCGCCCCAACCCCACTGATAGCCATGACAGTCTCCCGGCAAAAAATGCTTTTTTAACTCTAGAGCCCGCAGGGCCCGATTTCAAGGGCGGGATGACGATTTACGGTAAACTTGAGGGTATGCAGAAAAAAGTATTCATCAAAACCTTCGGTTGCCAGATGAACGAGTACGACTCGGACAAGATGGCAGACCTGCTCGGCGCGTCCGAGGGACTGGTACGCACCGAATCCCCGGAAGAGGCCGACGTAATCCTTCTCAACACTTGCTCCGTGCGCGAAAAGGCGCAGGAGAAGGTGTTTTCCGACCTTGGAACCTTCAAGAAGCTCAAACAAGCCAAGCCTGAACTGGTGATTGGCGTGGGCGGCTGCGTCGCCTCGCAGGAGGGCGAAGCCATCGTTAAGCGCGCGCCGCTGGTGGACGTGGTGTTCGGCCCGCAGACCTTGCACCGCCTGCCGAAGATGATCGAGCTGCGGCGCCAGTCAGGCAAGCCGCAGATCGACATCAGCTTCCCCGAGATCGAAAAGTTCGACCACCTGCCGCCGGCGCGCGTGGAAGGCGCATTCGCCTACGTCTCGATCATGGAAGGCTGCTCCAAGTACTGTTCCTACTGCGTGGTGCCATACACCCGCGGCGAGGAAGTGTCGCGCCGCTTCGAGGACGTGCTGACCGAGGTTGCCGGCCTGGCAGCACAAGGGGTGAAGGAAGTCATGCTGCTTGGCCAGAACGTGAACGCCTTCCGTGGCGAGACCGCCGATGGCAGCGTGGCCGATTTCGCCATGCTGATCGAATACGTGGCCGAGATTCCCGGCATCGAACGCATCCGCTTTGTGACCAGCCATCCGAAGGAATTCACCCAGCGCCTGATCGATTGCTATGCCAAGATCCCGAAACTGGCCGACCAGCTCTACCTGCCGGCGCAGCATGGCTCGGACAAGATCCTGGGCGCCATGAAGCGCGGCTACACGGCGATTGAGTACAAATCCATCATCCGCAAGGTGCGCGCGGTGCGCCCGAACGTGGTGATCTCTTCCGACTTCATCGTCGGCTTCCCCGGCGAGACGGATGAAGATTTCGAAGCCATGTACAAGCTGGTGCAGGTCGTCGATTTCGACAACAGCTTCAGCTTCATCTTCAGCAAGCGCCCCGGCACGCCGGCCGCCAACCTGGCCGACGACACGCCGGCCGAAGTGAAGTCGGCCCGCCTGCAACGCCTGCAAGCCCTGTTCGACGAGCACACCAAGCGCCACAGTGCCGCCATGGTCGGCATGACCATGCAGGTGCTGGTGGAAGGCCCGTCGAAGCGCGGCGGCAATGAAATGCAGGGCCGTGCCAGCAATACCCGCACCGTCCACTTCGACGGCGGCGCCAATGCGCAAGCGCTGGTTGGCCAGATGGTCAGCGTGCGCATCACCGAAAGCCTGGATTACTCCCTGCGCGGAGAAGCGATACTTTGAAAACAAAAACCCCGGTGCAACCGCACTACTTCGTTCCAGAACCTCTGGACAACACGCGCCTGGCCCATTTGTGCGGCCCGCTCGATGAAAACCTGCGCCAGATTTCCGCCGCGCTGGACGTGACCATTTTCCGCCGCGGCGAAAAATTCATCGTCAGCGGCACCAATGCCGAACGCGCCGTCGCCATCCTCGAACGTTTCTACGAAGTCGCCGACAAGGTGGTGCCGGTGGAAGAAGTGCAGCTTGCCCTGGTCGAGCAGCGCGCCAGCGAAGCGCCGGACGATTTCGGCCCGGGCGAGGAGGAGCCGCCCTTCCACGAACCGGACATCACCAGCCCCGTGCTGAAGACGCGCCGCAATGACTTGCGCGGCCGCACGCCGCACCAGATCCGCTACCTGCGAAATATCCTCGACCACGACATCAGCTTCGGCGTCGGCCCGGCCGGTACCGGCAAGACCTACCTGGCCGTGGCATGCGCCGTCGACGCGCTGGAGCGCGATGCGGTCAAGCGCATCATCCTGACCCGCCCTGCGGTGGAAGCGGGCGAACGCCTGGGCTTCCTGCCGGGCGACCTGGCGCAGAAAGTCGATCCCTACCTGCGCCCGCTATACGACGCGCTGTACGACCTGCTGGGTTTCGACCGGACGCAGAAAATGTTCGAGAAGCAGGTGATCGAGATCGCACCGCTGGCCTATATGCGCGGCCGCACGCTGAACCACGCTTTCGTGATCCTGGATGAGGCGCAGAACACGACCGTCGAACAGATGAAGATGTTCCTGACCCGTATCGGCTTTGGCAGCAAGGCCGTGGTGACGGGCGACGTGACCCAGATTGACCTGGCCAAGCATCAGAAATCCGGCCTGGTCGACGCCATGCATGTGCTGCGCAACGTGCGCGGCATCGCCTTCAGCCAGTTCTCCAGCGCGGACGTGGTGCGCCATCCGCTGGTGGCGCGCATTGTCGACGCCTATGAAAGCGCGCAGGAAGCCAGCGCTGAAATCGCGCCCCTGCTGCAAACCGTTAAACCCGCTGTGAAAGCCGTGCGCAATGTCCGAAAAAAATAAACTGACGCTATCCGTCCAATACGCCGACCCGCGCCTGCAGGAAGAAATCACCCGGCCGATGATCCGCAAATGGGTCAAGGCCGCACTGTTCGCGCCGGCCGAACTGACTATCCGCTTCGTCGATGCGGAAGAAGGCCAGGAGCTGAACCGCGACTACCGCGGCAAGGACTACGCCACCAATGTGCTGACTTTCGCCTACAACGAGGGTGAGGAAGTGGCCGAGGACGAGCCGACCCGCGCCGACATCATCCTGTGCACCGATGTGCTGCAGCGCGAAGCGGCCGAGCAGAAGAAATCCGTGGAAGAGCACACTGCCCACCTGATCGTACACGGCGTGCTGCACGCCCAGGGCTACGACCACGAAGACGACGAGGAAGCGGCGGAGATGGAAGGCATCGAAACCGAGATCGTCACAGGCCTTGGTTACGCCGATCCTTATTAATCACTGCGCTGGCGGAACAGCCACACTCCCGCCACCACAGTAAACAACACCACGATGCCGGCGATGATCCAGAAGCCGGCTTTGTCTTCCGCCAGCGGAATGCCGCCCACATTCATCCCCAGCAGGCCGGCAATGATATTGATCGGCAGCGCCAGCACGGTCACGATGGTCAGCACGTAGAGGCTGCGGTTATTGGCCTCGCTGGCCAGCGCCGCAATTTCTTCCTGCAGCAATTTGATGCGCTCCTGCAGCGCGGCCATATCGTTCAGCACCACCGCAAATTCCTCGGTCGACTCGCGCAATTCCTGGCGATCAGCCTCGCTGGCCCACGACGGCGGCCGTTGCAACAGGCGGAAAAGCGCCGCCGGCTCCGGCGCCAGCAAGCGTTGCAGCCGCACCAGCACACGACGCAGGGCGCCCAGGTCGGCGCGCTTGAATTTCAGCTTGCCCGACAGGAGATTGTCCTCGATGCGATCCACCTTGCCGGTGGCGTCGCGCACGATGCGCGTCAGCACGTCGGCCTGGTCGCGCAGCAGATGAGTCAGCAGCACCACGCTGGACACCAGGTTTTCCCCGCTGCGCACCGCCTGCCGCAGCCTTTCAATCGCCTGCAGCGGCTTGCGGCGTGCGCTGACGACCAGGCGCCGCTCCACGCTCAGGCACACGCTGGAGATGTCCGAGGGTTCGAAGCTGAAGTCCCGCAACACATCGTTGATCACCGCGACCAGGGTATCGTCGGCCTGTTCGATGCGGGTCGAGCGCGCGCCCTCCTCATGCAGGCTGTCGTAATATTCATTAGCCAGCACGGCATGCTCGCGCATCCATTTTTCGCTGGCGGTGTTGGCAAGGTTGAAATGCAACCAGATGAATTCACCCTCCGGCTTGGACGGTTCGCGCAGCCAGTGTTCGGCCTCGGAAGCTTCAATGGGTACCGGCTGCGGGCCGCGCCCGAACAGGTAACCGCAAACGAGCCCGCACTGGTCGGATCCATAGGTGACTGCACTGATCTGCATTGAGTTTCCAATATGATAATTTCGGCCGGGACTCGGCTGTTTAGTGTATGCTATAGCACTTCGGAACAACGGCTTTAATGCCAATTATGCAAGAGCACTCTAGTAGCGTCAGGAATGACGCTAAACCACACCGGTCGCTGTTCGAGCGACTCACCGCCCTGATTTCCCCTGAGCCCGAGAGCCGCTCGGAGCTGCTTGAAGTCCTGCACGACGCCCATGAACGCAACCTGATCGATGCCGACGCGCTGTCGATGATCGAAGGCGTGTTCCAGGTGTCGGACTTGTCGGCGCGCGACATCATGATCCCGCGCTCGCAGATGGACGTCATCGATATCACCAAGCCTATCGAGGAATGGATTCCGCTGGTGCTGGAAACGGCCCACTCGCGCTTCCCTGCCATCGAAGGTGAGCGCGACAAGGTGGTCGGCATCCTGCTGGCCAAGGACTTGCTGCGCTACTACGCGGAAGAATCGTTCGACGTGCGCGACATGCTGCGCCCGGCGATCTTCATCCCGGAATCGAAGCGCCTGAACGTGCTGCTGCGCGACTTCCGCGCCAACCATAACCATATGGCCATCGTGGTCGATGAGTACTCCGGCGTGGCCGGCCTGATCACCATCGAGGACGTGCTGGAGCAGATCGTCGGCGATATTGAAGACGAATACGATTTCGACGAGGAAGAAGACAATATCCTCTCCATCAAGGAAGGCAGGATCGGCCCGCGCTGGCGCGTCAAGGCGCTGACCGAGCTGGAACAGTTCAATGAAGAACTGGATGCCGACCTGGCCGACGAGGATGTCGACACCATCGGCGGCCTGGTGGCCAAGCACCTGGGCCGCATGCCGCACAAAGGCGATACCTTCGACATCGCCAACCTGCGCTTTGAAGTGCTGCGCGCCGACGCGCGCCAGGTCCATGTGCTGACGGTTGAAAAGCTGCCAGCCGCCGTGGACGAGCAGGACTGATGCGCTGGCGTAAGACCAAGGCAGGCGAAGCGCCTGCCGCGCCCCGCTCTACCCGTAGCCGCATGCTGATCGCCGCCGTCGCCGGCGCGATCGCGGTGTTTGCGTTCGCGCCGTTCGGCTGGTGGACACTGCAAATTCTTTCCCTGGCTGTGCTGGTGTACCAGGCCATGCGTGCCGATGGCGTGCGCGCCTCTGCCCTGGTTGGCTGGGCTTTTGGCTTCGGCTGGTGCCTGGCAGGCTTCCACTGGCTGTATATCGCGATCCACAATTTCGGCGGCATGCCGGCCCCGCTGGCTGCGATTTCCATCGCCCTGCTGGCAACGGCGATGGCGCTGTATGCCGCGGGCGCCATGGCAGCCACCGCCTGGCTGCGCAAGCGCTGGCCGCTGCCTTTGCCGGCTGCCGCCCTGCTCGTGCTGCCGGCATGCTGGGCTTTCTTCGAATTCCTGCGCGGCTGGCTCTTCACCGGTTTCCCTTGGGTGACGGCCGGCTATGCCCACAATACTTCGCTATTGGCTGGCTATGCGCCGGTACTGGGCGTGTACGGCATCAGCTGGCTGGCCGCTATCACTGCCGGCGCCTTGCCGCTGTTGATGCATCCATTCCGCTACAAGGCCATCGCAATTGTTGGTGCGATCTGGCTCGGCGGCTTTGCGCTGGGCCGCGTCGAGTGGACCGCGCCGGCCGGCAAGCCCCTGTCTGTGCGCCTGGTGCAAGGCAATGTCCCGCTCGAAAACAAGTTCGATATCAAGCATCTCGGGGATATCCTGGGCATGTACCAGCAAGTGGTGACTGCCGCTCCCGCCGACCTGATCGCGATTCCGGAAACTGGCGTGCCGCTGTTTGCCTCCCAACTGCCGCCCGGCTACCTGGATGCCTACGGCCAGTTCGCGCGCCGCACCGGCAGCCACATCGTACTGGGCATGCCGATGACGAATGGCGTTGAATATTCCAATAGCGTGCTTGGCTTGCCGCCATCACTGTCCGCACGCGCCTACCGCTACGACAAGCACCACCTGGTGCCGTTCGGCGAGTTCATTCCGACAGGCTTCCGTTGGTTCACCAACCTGATGCAGATCCCGCTCGGCGACCAGACGCGCGGCGCGGTGGTCCAGGCGCCTTTCCCGGTGAAGGACCAGAAGGTGCTGCCGAACATCTGCTACGAGAACGTGTTTGGCGAAGAGATTGCGGAGCAGATTTCATTGACTGGCGCCACGGTGATGCTGAACGTTTCCGAACTGGCCTGGTACGGCGAATCGATCGCCATCCCGCAGCATTTGCAGATGTCGCAAATGCGCTCGCTGGAGACTGGTCGGCCGATGCTGAGCGCCACCAACAGCGGCGCCACGGTCGTGATCTCCCCTCGCGGTGAAGTCGCGCACTCCCTGCCTTACCGCCAGCCGGGCGTATTGAGCGCAACGGTGCAAGGGATGTCGGGCGACACCCCTTACATCAAGCTGCAGAACAAGCTGTTCCTCGCCCTCGCAACCTTGTCAATCGGAGCCGGCTGGCTCTGGTCGCGCCAGCGACGCAGCTAAAACACATCATCAATGGTCCTGGCGGTCACCACCGCCAGGCACCAACGCTGCAATTCATCCTGCGAGCCCGCCTGCACTTTCTCCCGCGTACCATCATCGAGCGGCCCGAAGCGCGTTTCAAGCAGATCGCAGGCCATTTTTTTCAACGTTTCCAGCCGCCCAAGCACTACGCCGCGGGCTTCCCCACGGGCTTCCCCACGGGCTTCCCCACGGGCCTCCCCACGGGCCTCCCCGCGAGCTTCACCGCGGGCTTCCCCACGGGCTTCCCCACGGGCTTCACCACGCGCTTCACCACGGGCCTCACCGCGGGCCTCGCCGCGAGCTTCGCCGCGCTGTTCAGCGCGCTCTTGCCATAGATATTTCCAAGCCATTTCACGCCTCCCGTCGAAAATTTGCTGCTGCGCTTCCAACTCAGCTTGCAGGGACGCGGGCAACGTCATCATCCGGTCTATCAAGTCGAACACGTCCAGAAATTTCCTTCGCGCCCAACCGCAAGCACGCAGTCCCGTCAGCAGTTTGTCTTTGACAATCGCGCGCTTTAAAGGTTCCCGGCGCGTTCGCAGAGTGAATAAATGTGCCGCTACCAGCCAAGCAAAGACGTTATCGCTGAGCAGCAAATCTGCCAGGCAAACCTCAAAGTCACGCAGCTTGCTGGTTTCAAATTCAAACGACGTGTGAGTATGACCTGCGGCCAGTTCAAATCGGTTAGGCCGCCAAGTCGGACTTTGGTCGCCCAGGATGGCAATGCTGCGAATTGGCAATTGAAAATGGTCGTATAGCCGGTGGTGGCAAACAAACATACGTTCAGCAAATCCGCGCTGGCGAGCAACCTGGATTTCGATATGCCACAGGCATGGCTGTCCATCCATGTCAGGCGCGCGAAGCAGCTTGTCGAGCCGAAACAGGCCTAGCCGGGCGTCCCGGGAGCACTTGGCGAGCTCCTGGTCCTGGCTTTCGGGGGCGACGCGGCTTCCCCACTCCTCGAACAGGAAAAGTTCCGTGAAATCAGGCCAGTAGAGCTCAATCGCTTGTTTCCAGACGGAGTCGTAATCTGCGTTTGGCGTATCCATGCAGCTTGGATAGCCTTACCGGTGGGCGGTTCAGGCAGCGCGCCTGGCCTTTGATCTGGATCAAAGGCCCTCCCAGCCGGGTGAAACTCTACAGGTTCCTCGCAAAACCCGCTAAAATGAGCCGTTTTAGCGAACCGATAACGCTCGCGCCCAGGGCGCCACCAACGACCACGATGCTGACATTTCAACAAATTATCCTGACCCTGCAAACCTATTGGGACAAGCAGGGCTGCGCATTGCTCCAGCCGTACGACATGGAAGTCGGCGCGGGCACTTTCCACACTGGTACTTTCCTGCGTGCAATTGGCCCTGAACCTTGGCGCGCTGCCTATGTCCAGCCATCCCGCCGCCCGAAAGACGGCCGCTACGGCGAAAACCCGAACCGCCTGCAGCACTACTACCAATACCAGGTGGTCCTGAAGCCGGCCCCGGAAAACATCCTGGACCTGTACCTGGGCTCCCTGGCCGCGCTGGGGCTGGACCTGAAACAGAACGACGTGCGCTTCGTGGAAGACGACTGGGAAAGCCCGACCCTGGGCGCCTGGGGCCTGGGCTGGGAAGTCTGGCTGAACGGCATGGAAGTCACCCAGTTCACCTACTTCCAGCAAGTGGGCGGCCTCGATTGCAAGCCTGTGCTGGGCGAGATCACCTACGGCGTCGAGCGCCTGGCCATGTACCTGCAAGGCGTGGAAAACGTCTACGACCTGGTCTGGACCGAGTGGGAAGAAAACGGTGTGAAGAAGCAGCTGAAGTATGGCGACGTGTTCCACCAGAACGAGGTGGAGCAATCGACTTACAACTTCGAGCACGCCAACACCGACCTGCTGTTCGCGCAATTCGCCAACCACGAATCCGAAGCCAAGCGCTTGATCGAGCTGCAACTGGTACTGCCCGCCTACGAGCAGATCATGAAAGCCTCGCACAGCTTCAACATGCTGGACGCCCGCGGCGCCATCTCCGTGACCGAGCGCGCCGCCTACATCGGCCGCGTGCGCACCCTGTCGCGCATGGTCGCCCAGGCCTACTACGAGTCCCGCGAACGCCTCGGCTTCCCGATGGTCGCCAAATAAAAGAATACCGAACATGAATCAGACCCTGCTCATCGAACTGCTGACCGAAGAACTGCCGCCGAAAGCCCTGTCCAAGCTGGGCGCCGCTTTCGCTGCGGGCATCGTCAACGGCCTGAAATCGCGCGACTTCCTGGAAGAAGACAGCGTCGCCACCACCTACGCCACCCCACGCCGCCTGGCCGTGTCGATCACCAAGGTGCGCGCCACCTCGCCGGACAAGCAGGTACGCGAAAAGATCCTGCCGGTCGCCATCGCGCTGGATGCCGACGGCAACCCGACCGCTCCGCTGACCAAGAAGCTGGCCGCCATGGGCTTGGCCCACATCGCCGTGGCCGACATGGAACGCGCCCAGGACGGCAAGGCCGAAAGCTTCTTCTACACCAAGCTGGCCGCCGGCTCCGCCCTGCAAGCCGGCGCCCAGGCCGCACTGGAAGAAACCATCGCCAAGCTGCCTATCCCCAAGGTCATGAGCTACCAGCGCCCGGACGGCGAAACCGTGCAATTCGTGCGTCCAGCCCACGCGCTGATCGCCCTGCATGGCGCCACCGTGCTGCCATTGACCCTGTTGGGCCTGACCGCGTCGAACAAGACCGAAGGCCACCGCTTCCTGACCGCGCCGGGCAAGCGCGAAGTCACCGTCGCCGATGCCGAATCCTACGCAGCCACCCTGGCCGATGCCGGCAAGGTTGTCGCTGGCTTCGACGCACGTAAAGAAGCGATCCGCGCAGCCCTGCTTCAGAAAGCAGGCGCCGACCAGGTGCTGATGCCGGAAGCGCTGCTGGAAGAAGTATCGTCCCTGGTCGAATGGCCGGTAGTGTACGAGTGCCACTTCGAGGAAGAATTCCTGGCCGTGCCGCAGGAATGCCTGATCCTCACCATGCAGACCAACCAGAAATACTTCGCCCTGACCGACGCCAACGGCAAGCTGCGTTCGCGCTTCCTGATCGTGTCGAACATCGCGACCGATACCCCGGCAGCCATCATCGGCGGCAACGAGCGCGTGGTGCGCCCTCGCCTGTCGGACGCCAAGTTCTTCTTCGAGCAGGACAAGAAGAAGTCGCTGGAATCGCGCCTGCCGCTGCTCAAGAACGTCGTGTACCACAACAAGCTGGGCACCCAGGCTGAACGCTCCGAGCGCGTCACCTCGCTGGCGGCCGCCATCGCCGGCCGCCTCGGCGGCGACAAGGCGCTGGCAGAACGCGCCGCGCGCCTGTCCAAGGCCGACCTGCTGACCGATATGGTGGGCGAATTCCCTGAGCTGCAAGGCATCATGGGCACCTACTACGCGCGCCACGATGGCGAGCACGAAGAAGTCGCGCTGGCAGCGTCCGAGCACTATCAGCCGCGCTTCGCCGGCGACAACCTGCCGTCCACCGCCACCGGCACCGCCGTGGCGCTGGCCGACAAGGTCGAAACCCTGGTCGGCATCTGGGCCATCGGCCTGCAGCCGACCGGCGACAAGGATCCGTTCGCGCTGCGCCGCCACGCCCTGGGCGTGCTGCGCATGCTGGTGGAAAAACGCCTGCCGCTGTCCATCTCCGCGCTGCTGGGCGACGCCGCTCAGCAATTCGTGGCCGTGCCGAACTTCAAGGATCCAACCGCCGAAGTCACCGCCTTCATGATGGACCGCCTGCGCGGCATGCTGCGCGAACGCGGCTTCAGCGTGAACGAGATCGAAGCCGTCGTAGCGCAGAATCCTGACCGCCTGGACGACATCGTGCAGCGCCTGGAGGCCGTGCAAGCCTTCGCCGCGCTGCCGGAATCGGTCTCGCTGGCCGGCGCCAACAAGCGCATCACCAATATCCTGAAAAAGAACGAGGAAGCGCTGGCACAGGCAAGCACCGTCAAGGCCGAACTGCTGCAGGACGCAGCCGAAAAAGCCCTGCACGCTGCCATGGGCCGTGTCGCTCCGGAAGTTGACGCGGCATGGGCCAAGGGCGACTTCACCGCTACCCTGAAGACCCTGGCGCAACTGAAGGAAGAGGTCGACGCCTTCTTCAACGACGTGATGGTCATGGCCGAGGACATCGCCCTGCGCAACAACCGCCTGGCGCTGCTGTCTTCCCTGCACGGGATGATGAACCGCGTAGCGGACATCTCCAAGCTGGCTGCCTGATATGCCGCAATCGCAAAAGCTCATCATCCTTGACCGCGATGGGGTCATCAACCACGACTCGCCGGACTTCATCAAGTCCCCCGACGAGTGGATCCCCATCCCGGGCTCGCTGGAAGCGATAGCCCGCCTGAACCAGGCGGGCTATCGCGTGGTGATTGCGTCGAACCAGTCAGGCATCGCCCGCCAGTACTTCGACATCAACACCCTGAATGCGATCCACCAGAAGATGCACCGCCTGGCGCAGCAGGTTGGCGCCGACATCGACGCCATCTTCTTCTGCCCGCACGCGGCGGCCGATAACTGCGACTGCCGCAAACCAAAACCTGGCATGTTCACGGAAATCTCGAAGCGCTTCGAAATCAGCCTGAAAGGCGTGCCGACCGTCGGCGATTCGCTGCGCGACTTGCAGGCGGGCTTCATCAGCGGCTGCGTGCCGTTCCTGGTGTTGACCGGCAAGGGAGAGAAGACCAATGCCACTGGCGGCCTGCCACCTGGCACCCAGATCTTCCCCGACCTGGCAGCCACCGTCGATCACATCTTGAAATCAGAATAAAGGAGTCTGTCGTTGCGTAATATCGTTTTGTTCCTGCGTTCCCTCGTGTTCATGTTGCTGATGGTGGTTGCCACCGTCATTTGGTCGGGAGTCTGCATGCTGGCAGCGCCGCTGCCGTACAACAAACGCTATTTCGTGACTTCGCGCTGGAACGTCTTCGTCGTCTGGTGCGCCAAATGGATCTGCGGCATCAACTACCAGTTCAAGGGCTACGAGAACTTCCCGGATGCTCCGGCGATCATCCTGTCCAAACACCAGTCGGCGTGGGAAACCATCTTCCTGCTGGCGAACCTGCCACGTCCGCTGGTGTTCGTCTTCAAAAAAGAAATCCTGTACATCCCGTTCTTCGGCTGGGGCATCGCGCTGCTGCGCATGATCCCGATCGACCGCAAGCAGGGCAAGAATGCGTTTAAATCCGTTGTTGCACACGGCAAGCGTCGACTCAAAGACGGCCAATGGATTATTATGTTCCCGGAAGGGACTCGCATTCCAGTCGGCCAGCAAGGCAAGTACAAGAGCGGCGGCACGCGCCTGGCAGTGGAAACCGGTGCGGTAGTCGTACCGATTGCGCTGAACTCCGGCGAATGCTGGCCAAAGAATTCCTTTATCAAGAAACCGGGCACCGTGACGGTGTCGGTGGGCAAACCGATTTCGTCGGAAGGTAAAACTCCTGACGAATTGATGGAACAGGTGGAACAGTGGATCGAATCAGAAATGCGCGTCATTTCGCCCCACGCCTACAGCGCTGGCTAGCCGAAAAAGCTGAAGCGCAACAGGAGGCGCCGCCGCCAGCGGCCGCGCCTTCCTCCCCTTTTCCCATTCCCGCTCCCGCGGCAGTAAACCTGCTGCGCCCTCCGGTGCAACTGCGCCGCCCCGAACCTACCGCCCCGCAACTCACCGGCGACCTGGACAAGCGGCAACTGCTTGTCGGCGAATACATCCTTGAATATGTGCTGAAGCGCTCCTCGCGCCACTCGATCGGTTTCACGGTCGACGATACCGGCCTTTATGTGACCGCGCCGAAACGCTGCTCGCTGGCCGATATCGACAACGCCATCCGCGCCAAGCAGCACTGGATCCTGTCCAAACTCGACGAACGCCGCCAGCGCCGCGCCGCGCGGCTTGAAAAGCCGCCTATCGTGTGGGACGACGGCGCCCGCCTGCCCTACCTTGGCGAAGAAATCACGTTGCGCCTCTACCAGGCCCCGCGCAACCGAACCGAGTTCGACCCGGTCGCTATGGAGCTTTCCATGGGCCTCGTGCAAGGCGCCACCGAGCAGCTGCTCAAGGAACGCGTGAAGAACTGGTACAAGGCGCAGGCCGAAGGCTTGTTCCAGCAGCGCCTGGATCTGTATGCGGCGCGCCTCGGCGTACAGTACGCCGGCTTCTCGCTTTCCTCCGCCGACACACGCTGGGGCTCCTGCACCGCGCAACGCACCATCCGCCTGAACTGGAAATTGATGCACTTCTCGCTGCCGCTGGTCGATTATGTGGTGGCGCACGAGCTGGCACACATCCTGGAAATGAACCACAGTGCCCGCTTCTGGGCCAACGTGGGCCGCATCTACCCGCAATACGAAGAAGCCAAGCAGCTCCTGCGCAAACGCGCCGCCGAACTGCCTCCTTTGTTCACTTAAAGCCAGCCTGCATCGCGGGCCAGGCGGAAGGCTTCCACGCGGTTGCCGGCATTCAGTTTGCTGATTGCTTCCGAGAGATAGTTGCGCACCGTGCCTTCGGACAGGCTCAATTGCCTGGCGATTTCGGCGCCGCTGCGGCCTTCGCCGGCGAGGCGCAGGACCTGGCGTTCGCGCTCGCTCAAAGGGTCTCCGCCGCCGCTCCAGCTTTCCAGCGCCAGCTCGGGGGCGATCGCGCGGCCGCCTGCGTGCACGCAGCGGATAGCGGCGGCCAGCGATTCAGACGGGGCATCCTTCAGCAAGTAGCCGCGTACCCCGGCCGCCATTGCGCGTCGCAGGTAGCCCGAGCGGGCGAAGGTGGTGACGATCATTACGCGCGTTGCTGCGCCGCGTTCGGCCAGCAAGGCGGCCAGCTCAAGACCCGTCATCAAAGGCATTTCAATATCGGTCAGCACGATATCGGGCTGCAGATCCCCGCACAGTGCCAGCGCTTCCTGGCCATTGCGCGCCTGGCCAACCACGTCCAGGTCCGGCTCCAGTTTCAACAGCGCTGCCAGGGCGCCCAGCACCAGCGACTGGTCTTCGGCAATGAGCACGCGGATCATGCGGCAACTCCCAACGGTAAGTGTAATTCCAGCGCCAGGCCGCTGCCCGGCTCGCCCTGGCCGCCCTGCAAGACCAGACGGCCGCCGGCGGCCGCAACGCGCTCGCGCATGCCGCGCAGGCCATTGCCGCGTGCCAGCGCCTCGCGGTCGACCAGGGTCGCGCCATCGTCGCGGATATGGCAAACGATCTGGCCGCATTCCTGCCGCACGCTGACCTGGCAGCGGGTGGCCTTGGCGTGGCGCAGGATATTGGTGACGGCCTCGCGCAGCGACAGCGCCAGCACATTCTCCGCAGTGGCAGGCATGGCGAAGGGCTGCACGTCCGCATCCAGTACCACGTCGGCTGCGGCCAAGGCCGCCCTTGCCTGCGCCAGCTCTTGCGCAAAGCCACTTTGGCGGTAGCCCGTGACTGCGCTGCGTACTTCGGCCAGCGCATGGCGCGCCGTGGTTTCAATGTCCTTGATTTCCTTCGCCGTGGCGGCGGTGTCGCGATCGAGCAGGCGACCCGCGAGTTCAGCCTTGATGGCGATCAGGGACAAGGTATGGCCCAGCAAATCATGCAGGTCACGCGAGATGCGTTCGCGCTCGGCGATGCGGGCGAGGTGCTCGACTTCTTCCTGCTTGCGCAGCAGTTGCTGCCCGGAGCGGCGCACGCGGGCATCCATCACACTGGCCACGCCGACCGGAGCACCAACCGCCAGCGTCGGCAACAGGAAACTCAACGGTAGTTCGACCGACAGCGCCACCAGCGCGGCCGAGCCGAGGATCAGGCAAATGCCCAGGTAGGCGTGGCGCGGCTGCTCCAGCGCCGCACACATCGAACAGGCAAAAATGAAGAAAGTGCAGGCGCCGAAATTGAATGGCGCCCAGGCCAGGCCCAAAGCGAACGTCGCCAGCAGCAATGGCACCGCGCGCCGGTTGCGCAGCCAATAGCTGGCGAAGTACATCGGCACGAACACCACGATCGACAGCGCCAGTATGCCTAGTTCCAGCAATGTCGGCTGGATGTAGAAGTACTTCCAGAAGAAGAAATTCAGCGACAGCAGCCACAGGTAAGGCGCCTTGCCAAGGTGCGGCGGCACCCAGGGTCCTTCCAGCCAACGCCTCAACTGCAGCATGCCGATGCTCCTTACTGGTTAGTCAGCCGCACGTCGGCGATCTGGAACTGGTAGTCGCCGGTCTTGGGGCCGGCGTTGAACATGATCAGCGTGATCGCGCTGGTATCGACGCCGGCGAAGCCGGCCATCGGCAGCGCCACTTCCTGCCATTCGGCGCCGGCGGCAAAGGGCTGATAGACCGGAATGCGTACGCTGCCATGCATGATCCCCACCTGATAGGCCTGGCCGTCTCCTTTGACGCGGAAGCGCAAGGTCTTGGCGGCACTGAGGTTGACCGGCTGGAACGCCTGGCTGCCCGGGACAAAGGCGATTCCGGCCCACGGGAAGGCGAAGCCCGGCTGCACGCTGGCCTTCACGTTCACCGAATTCTCGCCCGCGTACTCCAGGTTCACTGTCGATTTACCGCCCAGGAAAGCGTCGTTGGAAGGTACCCAGCCAGTGCCGAAGGGGCTGGCCAGCTTATCCTTGCTGAACAGGCTGATCATGCCATCGGCAGGCAAGGCCAACGGCGCGGCTTTCGGTGCGCTCATTTCTTTGGCCACCAGTTCCTGCTGCGCCTTGCGGCGCGCCGACACGGCCGCACCATCCTTCCAGACTTCGACGATATTGCGGCTGGCCTTGATGTCCTGGCTTGGGTCGCCGTCCACCAGCACCAGGTCGGCCTTGGCGCCTTTGGCGATGACGCCACGGTCGGAAAGGCGGAAAGCTTTAGCCGGCACCGAGGTGGCGGCACGCAGCGCTTCCAGCGGCGTCATGCCGGCCTGTGTCAGCGACAGCAATTCGTGATGCAGGCTGGCTCCGGCTTGGGTGCCTCCGTTGCCGGCATCGGTACCTGCCAGCACCGGCACGCCGGCCGTGCGCATGGCAGCGACAACCGCCTTGGTGGCGTTCATGCGCTGCACCATCTCGGTTTTGCCATAGGGGGATTTGAGCGGCGCGATCTGATCGTGCGTCAGCAGCGCCATCATCTGCTTGTCCTCCAGCACGTCGGTCTCCTTCAGGCCCGACACGCTTTCCAGCACGCTGAAGGTCGGAATGACGAAGGCCTTGCGGTCATGCGTCAGCTTCACGAACGATTTGAGGTCGGCATCGGAGATCGACTCCCCGTTGAACAGGTGCACCAGGCCATCGGCGCCCTCTTCCAGCGCGGTACGCGCATCCGCCTGGTTCGAAATGTGCACCACCGCCAGCTTGCCGCGCTTGTGGGCGGCTGCGATCAGCGCCTTGACGGTAGCGCGGTCCAGGGATGGCGTCGGGTGGGCCGGCCGGCCCGGCTCCATGACGATCTTGATGAAGTGCGAACCTTCGGCAATGCGGGCATCGACCCACGGCTGCGCTTCTTCCGGCTTGGTCAGGGTGGGAATCGGCATACCATATTCGGTGCCATGGCCGCCAGGTACGGTGGCCAGGATGCCAGCCGAAATGATGTCCGGACGGTCCTTGTTTTCGCCGCGCGCCATGCGGGCGTTCATTTCCTTCACCAGCGGAACGGCGGTGAACATGTCGAGTTCACTGGTCACGCCGAACACCAGCGGCAGCTCGAGATGCTGGTAGCTGTGGGTGTGAGCATCGATCAGGCCGGGCATCAGCGTACGGCCGGCGCCGTCAACGATTTGCGCACCGGCTGGCGCCTTGCCTTTGAAGTCGGCGTTGACGATCTTGCCGCCTTCCAGCAGCACGCTGCGCTTGGCGTACACCTTTTGTCCGTCGAAGACGCGGACGTCCTTGATCAGGGTCGTTTCTGCGGCCATGGCAGGCAGGGCGCAGGCCAGGCTGGCGGCAACTAACAGTTTCAGCATTGCGGTTCTCCTAGTGGTCAGGTGAACGCAGTATCCCGTTTGCCGACGCGGCGCACCAGAACGAAATGCCATGACTTGATCATGACATTTGTCACTTCAATTCAGGAAGCAATTCAAGGGTACGCGCGGTTGCGCCGCGATGGGTATTGGCAAAGGTCAGCGCATGTGCGCCCATGGCTGCGCGCGCCGGGCCATCGGACAGCAAGCGAGCCGCCTGCTGCATCAGGCCATCGCTGTTGGACACGCGTACCGCGCCGCCCTGCTGCAGGCAGTCCTCCGTCGCTTGCGCGAAATTGAAGGTGTGCTCGCCGACGATAACAGGCTTGCCCAGAGCCGCCGGCTCAATCAGGTTCTGGCCGCCCAGCGGCTGCAGGCTGCCGCCGATGAAAGCGATGTCGCAAGCGGTGTAGTAAGCAAACATCTCACCCATCGAATCGCCCAGCACCACCTCGGTCGAAGCCGCCACGCTGGCGCCAGCTTCCTTCAGCGCCGAGCGGCGTTGCAGCGACAGGCCCCGTTCCACCACCATGACGCCAACTTCATCGAAACGCTGCGGATGACGCGGCACAATCAGCAGCAGCACATTGGCTGGCAAAGAAGCGCGGGCCGCCAGGAAAGCATCCAGGATCATGCCCTCTTCGCCTTCGCGCGTGCTGGCGCACAGGAGCACGGGACGTGCACCGAACTGCTGGCGCAATTGCGCACCGGTAGCCAGGGCCGCCGGCGGGATCACCACGTCGAACTTGATGCTGCCCGTGACAATCACATTGGAGGCGCCGAGCACGCGGACACGCAGCGCATCCGCTTCGGTCTGCGCCGCCACAAGGGTAATGCCCTGGGCCGCATCGCGAATCGCCTTGCCGAAGCGCAGCGCCTTGCCCAGCGAGCGCTCGCTCAGGCGCGCATTGGCCAAGACCACAGGTACTTTGTCGCGGTTGCACTGCAGGATCAGGTTAGGCCAAACCTCCGTCTCCATCAGGATGCAGATGCGCGGCTCGAAGTGGCGGATAAAGCGCGCCACCAGGAACGGAATATCGTACGGCAGGAAGGATTGCACCACGCGCGCGCCGTGCTTGCCGAACAGGCTCTTGCCGGTGGCGCGGCCGGTCGGCGTCATGCAGGTCAGCACGATGCGCGACTGCGGGTATTTCACCAGCAAGGCATCGACCAGCGGTTCGGCAGCGCGCGTTTCGCCAACGGACACCGCATGCACCCAGATGGTCGCCGGCTCATCGTTCGCAGCGCGGGCGCCGTAGAAGCCCAGGCGCTCGCCCCAGTGCTGGCGGTAGCCAGGCTCCTTGCGGCCGCGCCACCACAGGCGAGCCAGCACCAGCGGCAGGAACAGGCACCACATCAATGTGTAGAAGATGCGCATGCTCAGAGCAGGCTCTTGGCAGCGGACAGCACTTCCGGCATGCCTGGCGGCGTGCCTTTGTCGCCGAGGTTGATGATGCGCGGAGACCAGTTGCCTTCCGTCTTCCAGCGCGGCGAGTCGGCATAGATTTCCACCACCGGGCGCGAAAAGGCCGCTGCGATATGGGTCAGGCCCGTATCGACGCCCACCGCCAGCGCAGCACGGCGCGCCAGCATGACGGCATCGGCCATCGGCAGTTTCGGCAGCACGCGCGCATTTGGAATGGCGGCAGCCAGCGCCTCCGCTTCCGCCTTTTCCTTGTCGGAGCCCCATGGCAGCAGCACCGGCATCGGCGCCAGCGCCTTGCCCAGCTCAATCCAGTTGGCCGGCGCCCATTTCTTCGCGTCGCGCGCCGTACCGTGGAAGAACACGGCGTATGGCGCTTCACCCATCCACTCCGGGCGCGCTTCGCTGGAAGGCACTTCCGGCAGGCCGAAATCAGCCGGGTAGTCGACCTTGAAGCCCAGCGCAGCCCCCACCACCAGGCGGCCGCGCGCCACCGCGTGCGTGCGCGGGTCGAGCGGAATGCTCTTGGTGTGGAAGATACGGGAAATGCCTTCGTAGCCCGAGCCTTCGCTGCCGTTGGCCAGTCCGACTTTGTTCTTGCCGCGCGCGGCGCCCATGATGATGCCGGTCTTCAGCAAGCCCTGGGTGTCGAACACATAGTCGTATTCCACTTCGCGCAGCTGGCGGAAGAAGGCACCGATCTCGGCACGCGTTTCCTTTTTGCCCAGGCTCTTGCGCCAGCGGCGCAGGCCCCATGGCAGGATATTGCGCACCATCGGATTCAGGCGCACCAGGCTCACATAGCCCTCCTCCACCACCCAGTCGATGTTCGCATCGGGGAAGTGGCGCTTGATGTCAGCCACGATGGGCATATTGTGCAGCACGTCTCCCATCGAGGAGACGCGTACCAGAAGAATATTCATTTAGAACGGTAGCTGTGCGTCAGGTTTGGCAGCCAGGATCACCTCGCGGAACTGGCCCTGGATGCGCGCCAGCGCCGCCGGGGTTTCCGCTTCGAAGCGCATCACGATCACCGGGGTCGTATTGGAGGAGCGCGCCAGGCCGAAGCCGTCTGCATATTCCACACGCAGGCCATCGATGTCGATCACGCGCTCGTTGCCGGGGAACTTGGCCTCGGCAACCAGCTTGGCCATCAGCGAATAGTTTTCGCCTTCTTTCAGGTGCAAGTGCAATTCCGGCGTGCTGTCCGACTTCGGCAGGGCGTTCAGCAGCGTCGACGGATCGGCGTGGCGCGTCAGGATTTCCAGCATGCGCGCGCCGGCATACAAGCCGTCGTCGAAACCATACCAGCGGTCCTTGAAGAAGATATGGCCGCTCATTTCGCCGCCAAGCGGGGCGCCGGTTTCCTTCAGCTTGGCCTTCACCAGCGAGTGGCCGGTCTTGTACATCAGGGGCTTGCCGCCCGCCTTCTCGATATACGGCGCCAGGTGGCGCGTGCACTTTACGTCGTACAGGATCTGCCCGCCCGGGTGGCGGGTCAGCACATCTTCGGCGAACAGCATCATCTGGCGGTCCGGGAAGATGATCTGGCCGTCCTTGGTGACGATGCCCAGCCGGTCGCCGTCGCCGTCAAAGGCCAGGCCGATTTCCGCGTCGGTCTCTTGCAGCGCCTTGACCAGGTCCTGCAGGTTTTCCGGGTGCGCAGGATCCGGGTGGTGGTTCGGGAAAGTGCCGTCCACTTCGCAGAACAGCTCGATCACCTCGCAGCCCATGCCGCGATAAAGGTCGCCGGCGAACGCGCCTGCAACGCCGTTGCCGCAATCGACAGCGATCTTGATCGGACGCGCGATCTTCACATCGCCGATGATGCGCTGCAGGTATTGTTCACGGATATCGTGCGTGCCGTACTTGCCGGCGACAGCTGCCGGCTGCAGGCCGGCCGCGATGGCGTCGTACAAGGCGGTGATCGCATCGCCGTGAATCGCCTCGCCTTTCAGCACCATCTTGAAGCCGTTGTAGTCGGGCGGATTGTGGCTGCCGGTGACCATGATGCCGGAGCGGGAATCCAGCACCTGCGTGCCGAAGTACACCATCGGCGTGGCCACCACGCCCAGGTCGATCACATCCATCCCGGCCGTTTGCAGGCCTTGCGCCAAGGCCGCGATCAAGCCAGGGCCGGACAGGCGGCCATCCCGGCCGATGACGACGCTGCGCTCTCCCTTCGCGGCAGCGGCCAGGCCGAACGCATGGCCGATGGAACGTGCCACGCCTTCGTCCAGGGTCTTATCAATAATGCCGCGGATGTCGTAGGCCTTGAAAATCGATTTGGAGAGAGCGACCATATTCTTAAAGATTGTATTGGTGGAAAACCAGCTCAGATGCGCAGGCCATCGATGGACTTGCCGCTGTCGACCCAGTCCCTGACCCATTTCGGCTGGCGCCCGCGGCCGGTCCACTGCTCGCTGGTATTGGCTGGATTGCGATAGCGCGCTTCAACCTTGCCGCCCTTGTTGCGAGTGCCCGGGAAACCAGCCAGTAATTCCTTCAGCGGTACGCCGGATTGCTGGGCAATTGCGTAGATTTGCTCGCGCGCCTTTTGCTTATCCATGCCTTCGCGCTGTTTTAATTCGCGTTTAATCTCTTCCTGCAGCTTGCGCAATTCAGGGGACGACAAATTCGACAAGTTCATCTTCCTATCCTTTATTGAATTTCGGTGTTGGAAATATACACGAAATTGCCCTATCGGATTTTCTTATGTCGAATCATCCAGCGCGGCGCTTTAAATCGCACAATGCGCACATAAAGCCAAACATAACTTGCAATAAATAACAGGCAAAACAGCATCAGCACCCAGGTATAGCGCCAGAATACCGTGGCGGGAATCACTGCCATCAGGGAAAACATCCAGAGATAAGGCGAGGTCATGGAATTACGGCGCACCAGGGCGCGCGCATCCTTGCGGCCTACCGCCCATTGCACCACGCGCCGGAAAATCAGGCTATGCAGGTGAATACCATCGGGCATCGCCGGCGACTTGCCGCGAATGAACAGCCGGCGATAAGCGCTGAACAAGGTTTCAAATGCAGGATAAATTAACAGCAATACTGCATACCAAGTAGAAACTTGAGGATTGCGCATTACCAGCAGCAAGGCTAATTCACCCAGCATAAAGCCAATAAAATAAGCGCCGCCATCGCCAAGGAATATCAGGCCGACCGGATAATTCCACACCAGGAATCCGGCAGTGGCGCCCGCCACCATCAGCGCCGCGACCAGCACGAACATATCATTGACCTGCAAGGCGACATAACCGAGCGAGAGCAGCATGCAGATGGTGACCACGCTGGCCAGACCATTGAATCCGTCGATGATATTGATGGCATTGGCGATACCGGCCACTGCCAGCACCGTCAGCGGCAGCGTGAGCCACAAATAAGGCAGCGGCCAGGCCGAAACCACCCAGTCGATACGATCAATGCGGGCATCCAGCAGGAAATAGCCGAGCATGGCGGCAACCATGGTCAACACCAGGCGCCGCAGGGCGCTGACCTTGCCGGTATAGTCTTCGACGATGCCGCCTGCGAACGCGAACACAGCGCACATCATGAGCGACAGCATCCAGCTGGTCATGACTGGCACGCGCCATACGGATATACAGGCGCTCAGCGCGACGGCCAGGAAAATCGACAGGCCGCCGATGCGGGCGACGTGGTGGGCATGCACTTTTTGCACGCCATCGAAATCGGTGTCCAGCGCGGGGCCATGCAGCCGCACTTCCTTGATGACCCACAGGGTCAGCAGTGCGGACGCAAAAAAGCTCACGAGGAAGGAAAACATTCGTTCTTATCAGTATATGTATCGCAACGCGGCAAGAAAGCTTGCCAGCGTGCTAAGCGGCGATTGTACCGGATTCATCCAGACAGACGGGAATTTTAGCCGAGGGCGTCGCCCCGGACGAAAATACTTACTAATTGATACCTCGCTGGCGAATACCGGCCGCCGCTGGCATGCGTTATCCTGTCTGCTATGAAAACTTATGTAGTTGGCGACCTGCAGGGTTGCCATGGCGAAACCGTCACCCTCGTCGAAAAGATCCTGGAAACCGAACATGCCGCCGGCCGTGAGCCGCCGGCCATCCTGTTTTGCGGCGACCTGATCAATCGCGGACCCGATTCCCTGTCCACCCTGCGCTATGTGCAGGCCTTGAGCCAGGGCAGCGACGGCCGTATCGACGCCGTGCTGGGCAACCACGACCTGCACCTGCTGGCGGTGGCCAACGGCATCCGCCCCGAGTCCAGCTCCGACACCATCGAACATATCCTGGCCGCAGCCGACCGCGAGGCCCTGCTGCACTGGCTGCGCCTGCGCCCCATGGCGATCATGCGCGGCGAGCACCTGCTGGTGCATGGCGGCGTACTGCCGCAATGGACGGCACAACAGGCAATGGGGCTGGCGGGCGAGGTGGAGCACGCGCTGCGCGGCGATGCGTGGGTGGGCTTCCTGCGCGAGATGTACGGCAACCAGCCGGACCGCTGGGATGATTCCCTCGCCGGCGCGGCGCGCCTTCGCTGCATCGTCAACGCACTGACGCGCATGCGCTTCTGCAGCGCCGAGGGGGTCATGGATTTCAAGATGAAGGAATCGGCGCACGCCGATCCGTCGACCGGCCTGATGCCATGGTTCGAGGTGCCGGGACGCCGCACCAGCGACGTCACCGTGGTGTTCGGCCACTGGTCGGCGCTGGGGCTGCGCATCATGCCGCGCCTGATCGCCCTCGACAGCGGCTGCGTATGGGGCGGCAAGCTGTCGGCCGTCTGCCTCGAAGACCACAGCTTGCTGCAGGTGGATTGTCCGGAGTACCGGACGGTTTAGTGTTTCTGGGGAGCCTCGGCCGGGGCTGAGGCCTGCGCCTGCGCCGGAGCGTGGCTTTCCGCCTTGGCGGCTTCGCCCGCCCCTTCCGTTGCGGCAGCTGCGGCAGGTGCGGTGCCTTCAGCCGGCGCGGCAGCCGGCGGTGCAAAGGTCGCCGCCATCAATTCCTTATAGGCTTCCGATTTGCGCAGCGGTTCGAGGTTGGCGCTGCCCTTGATCGCTTCTTCATCGGTAAAGCCGTTCACGATGGCGTTTTCCAGGGAGGCCATGGCGGCGTTCTTGCGCCCCAGCTGCGCCTGCGCCTGCGCCAGCAGGAACCACGACTCCGCTTCCTTCGGCGCCTTCAGCGTGGCGGCATAAGCCTTATCGGCTGCGATGCCATAATTTTTCTGCGCCAGGCTTTCCGTCGCCTGCGCGCGCAGGGTCTTGGAATTGGTGAAGGTGTCGCCGCCGCAGGCCGCCAACAGCAGGCAGGCTGCCAGCACACTGATCCTGCTCATGCTGATTGCTCCTGTAAATTTTCCGTCTCCGGCACGATACCCAGCGCCTTGCCGATCGCCTGGTGCGTCGCTTCGGCCAGCTCGCGGCGGTGGGCGCCCTCGCCCGGAATCGCCGGCAGCACCGACAAGTGCGCGCGCACTGGCTTGCCATCAAGGATATTAACCACGCTTTGCACGAAAGTCATGTCGCCAATGAAGTCCACCGATGGATGCGTATTGCCCGCCGCGTCGACATAGGACAGTGCGAAGGGCTGCACCGGAACTTTGCCATCAACCGCCGCCTCGAACAGGTTGGCGTGAAATGGCAGCAGCGTGCCCTGCGCAGCCGTGGTGCCTTCCGGGAAAAAGGCAACGCGCTGGCCATCCTGCAATGCATGCACCAGGCCTTTGAAGATATTGCGCAGCTCGCGCTTGTTGCCGCGCGCGATGAACACGGTACCCGCCTGCGCCACCAGCCAGCCGGCCAGCGGCCAGTCGCGGATTTCCGACTTGGCCACGAAGCGGCATGGATACAGCGCATTGATGACGAAGATATCCAGCCACGAAATGTGGTTGCAGACGATCATGCCCTGCTCCAGCGGCTGGGCGCTGCCCGGCGTCATCTGCACGGCGACGTTGCAGATCGCCAGCAGCTGGCGCGACCAGCGGCGTATATGGCTGTTGCGCTTGTCCGTCCCGATGAAGGGGAAAACAATGGCGCAGATGGCCATGCCGGCCAGCAGGTGGAATACCATGCGCCCGATACGCAGCATCAGGCGCCAGTCGAGATGACGTTTAGCTGGCGTTGCGTTCATACGCCACGCGGCCGGCAACGATCGTCGTTTGGACTTGGCCCGCCAGCTCATAGCCGAGGAGCGGGGTGTGCTTGCCCTGGCTGGCCAGTGCACTGCCGGTGACGGTCCAGCGCGCGGCTGGGTCGAACACCACCACGTCGGCGACGCTGCCCACGCCCAGCTGGCCGGCTTGCGCCAGGCCTGCAACACGGGCCGCTTCGCAGGTGACGCGGGCTACGGCGCGCGACAGCGCATCGTCCTTGCCCTGGCCGCCGGCGTAATCGTCGGCCCACTTGATGGCCAGCGAAAGCAGCAATTCCAGGCCGGTGGCGCCAGGCGACGCTTCGCCGAAAGGCAGCAGCTTTTCATCGTCGTCGCACGGCGTGTGGTCGGAGCACATGGCGTCGATGGTGCCGTCCAGCAGGCCGGCACGGATCGCATCGCGGTCGCGCTGGGTGCGGAATGGCGGGTCGATGCGCGCGTTCGAATCGAAGAAGTTGATGTCGGTGTCGGTCAGGTGCACGTGGTGCGCACCCACGTCGCAGGTGATCGGCAAGCCTTCGGCCTTGGCGGCGCGCACCAGCTCAAGGCCGGCGGCGGACGACATGCGGCACAGGTGGACCTTGGCGCCTGTCGAGCGCATCAGCTCGAAGATCGTGTGCAGGGCGATGGTCTCGGCCATCACTGGCACGCCGGAGAGGCCCAGGCGCGAAGCCAGGGGACCGCTATTGGCCACGCCGCCGCGGCCGATGTACGCGTCCTGCGGGCGCAGCCAGATGATGAAGCCGAAGGTCGCGGCATACTGCATGCAGCGCTGCAGCACGGTGGTGTCCTTGATCGGGGTCTCGGCTTGCGAGAAGCCGATGCAGCCGGCGCCGGTCAGTTCCACCAGTTCGGTCAGCGCTTCGCCCTTCAGGCCGTGGGTCAGCGCGCCCAGCGGGTGCACGTGGGCCTGGTTCAGCGCATTGGCGCGCTGCTTCAGCATTTCGATCAGGCCCGGCTCGTCCAGCACAGGGTCGGTGTCGGGCGGGCAGACCAGGGAGGTCACGCCGCCCTGCACCGCCGCCTGCATTTCCGATTTCAGCGTGGCCTTGTATTCGAAGCCCGGCTCGCGCAGGCGCGCGGACAGGTCGACCAGGCCGGGCGCCACGACTTTGCCGGCGGCGTCGATGGTGCGGTCGGCCTTGAAGCCGGCCGGCGCACTGCCGATGGCGGCAACCTTGCCGTCCACGATGTACAGGTCTTGTTTGGAATCGATCTTGTTGGCCGGATCGATCAGTCGGCCGTTTTGGATAAGTACGTTCATTTTTATGCTTGCGTGCCTGCCAGGATGCTCATCACCGCCATGCGGACTGCGATACCGAAGGTGACCTGGGACAGGATCACCGCTTGCGGGCCGTCGGCCACGGCGGAGTCGATCTCCACGCCGCGGTTCATCGGACCCGGGTGCATCACGATGGCGTCCGGCTTTGCCAGCGCCAGGCGCTCCGGCGTCAGGCCGTAGGCGCGGAAGTACTCGCCGGCGGACGGCAGCAGCGCACCGCTCATGCGCTCGTTCTGCAGGCGCAGCATGATGATCACGTCCACGTCCTTCAAGCCTTCGTCCATATTGGTGAAGGTGCGCACGCCCAATTGTTCCAGGCCGCCCGGAAGCAAGGTGTGCGGGCCGATCGCGCGGATTTCAGGCACGCCCAGGGTAGTCAGTGCGTGGATGTCGGAACGGGCCACGCGGCTATGCAGGATGTCGCCAACGATCGCTACGCGCAGGTTGGTGAAGTCCTTCTTGTAGTGGCGGATGGTGTACATATCCAGCAGGCCTTGCGTCGGGTGCGCGTGGCGGCCGTCGCCCGCGTTCACCACGTGCACGTGGTTCTGCTTCGTATCATGCAGGTGCTTGGCGATCAGGTATGGCGCGCCCGATTGCGAGTGGCGCACCACAAACATATCGGCGTGCATGGCCGACAGGTTGTCGATGGTGTCGAGCAGCGACTCGCCCTTGCTGGCGGAAGACGCCGCGATGTTCAGGTTGATCACATCGGCCGACAGGCGCTTGGCCGCGATCTCGAAGGTGGTGCGGGTACGGGTGGAATTCTCGAAGAACAGGTTGAAAACGCTTTTGCCGCGCATCAGCGGAACCTTCTTCACTTCGCGGTCCGATACGGACACGAACGAGGAGGCGGTATCGAGGATCTGGTTGATGATGGCCTTGGGCAGGCCCTCGGTCGTCAGCAGGTGCTGAAGCTCGCCGTGTTTGTTGAGTTGCGGATTAAGCATGGTTCTGTTCAATAGTCAGGGAAAACTTTCCGTCGCCGGCCTGCTGCAGGCGCAGTGCCTGGCCTGCGGCGCAGCGGGTGTGGGCAGCCACGAAATCGGCAGCCACCGGCAATTGGCGCTCGCCGCGGTCCACCAGCGAGGCGAGCATGATGCGCGCCGGGCGGCCGTAGTCGAACAATTCGTTGATGGCGGCGCGCGTGGTGCGGCCGGTGTAGAGCACATCGTCCACCAGCACGATGGTGGCGCCGTTCACGTCGAAGCCGATATGGGTTGGCTTCACCTCGTGCGGCAAGCCCTTCTTCGCGTAGTCGTCGCGGTAGAAGGACACGTCCAGCACGCCCAGGCGCGCGGTGAGGTTCAGGTCCTTGGCCAGGCGCTCGGCGATCCATGCGCCGCCGGAGTGGATGCCGACGATGGCCGGCTCGTTGGCGCCGGCGATGCCGGCTTTGACCTGCTCGAGCAAGCTGGCGTACAGCGCTTCGGCGTCCAGCTGTTGGGGATCAATGTGGGACATATTCGTCAAAGTATTGTTGGAGGATGATGGCGGCGGCACGGTCGTCGATGATCTCGCCGCGCTTGGCGGGAATCATGACCGACGAATAGCGTTCGTCGACCAGCACCACAGGGAGGTTGAAACGGCCGTTCAGCTGGTTGGCGAACTTGCGGCAGCGCGCCGTCATTTCATGCTCTGCCCCATCCGGGTGGAAAGGCAGGCCCACAACCAGCTTGGTCGGCCCCCATTTGTCGATCAGGGCCTTGATCTCGGCGAAGCGTGCATCGTTGACTGTGGATTGAATGACGGCCAGGGGAGTGGCCTGGCCGATCATCGTGTTTCCCATTGCGACACCAACGCGTTTGATGCCGAAGTCGAAGCCTAAAACAGTTTCCGGACTATGCATGACCCGCTTCAGAGTTAAGCATCAGGGGATCGAAGCCCAGCAGCTTGATGGCGGCCTGGTAGCGGTCTTCGATCGGCACGTCGAACACGATGCGCGGATCGGCGGCCACGGTCAGCCAGCCATTGCGTGCCAGTTCGTCTTCCAGCTGGCCGGGGCTCCAGCCCGCGTAGCCGATGGACACCATCATGCGTTCCGGGCCCTGGCCGCGGGCAACCGCTTCCAGCACGTCGATCGAGGTGGTGAAGGCGACGTCGTTGGTCACCGTCAGCGAGGACGAATAGTGCGCGCCCGGGGTATGCAGCACAAAGCCGCGGTCGTCCTGCACCGGGCCGCCGAACATGATCGGCTCCGATTCCAGGTGGCGCTCGGCGGCGGACGACACTTCCAGGTCGATCCGGTCGAACAGCACTTCCATGGTCATATCGGTAGGCTTGTTGATCACGACGCCCAGTACGCCGTTTTCATTGTGTTCGCATACATACACGACCGTGCCGCCAAAAATCGGGTCTTGCATGGATGGCATGGCAATCAGAAAATGATTTGCCAGGTTGAGCGCAGGGGCAGTCATAGGCGCCTTTAGCTCCTTCAGTTCACTAGTTTCCGGTAACAATCCTGGCACAGGCATGCTTCTGGTCAATTTGACTTTTTTCATGATTGCCCTCAATGCAGGGATGTTAAGAGTTCTTTACTGTAATATCCGCGCTGCAACTGTCGGATATACCCACAGTTTACTATGAATTGCTGATCCAGCCATGAAAAACGCCCTTGTCTGGTTGCGCCGCGACCTAAGGCTCTTCGATCACGCCGCCCTGCACCACGCACTTGCCTCTGCCGGGACAGTGTACTGTGCCTTCGTTTTCGACCGCGCCATCCTCGATTCCCTGCCCCGCGCCGACCGCCGGGTTGAGTTCATTCATGACACCCTGACAAGTCTTGCGGCTGAGCTAGAGGCGGCGGGCGGGCACTTGATCGTGCTTCACAACATTGCCGAGAAGGCAATTCCTGCGCTCGCCGCCGAGCTGGATGCCGAGGCCGTGTTCGCCAACCATGATTACGAGCCGTCCGCCACCGCCCGCGACGCTGCCGTGGACGCCGCGCTGCGGGCTGCGGGCCGCGAGCTGCGCACCTTCAAGGACCAGGTCGTGTTCGAGCGCGATGAAGTCCTGACGCAGGCCGGACAGCCCTTCTCCGTCTTCACGCCTTACAAAAACGCCTGGCTGCGCAAGCTGGAAGCCGATCCTTCGGTACTGGCGCCGTGGACAATCGAGCCGGGCAGCGTGCACCAGTGCGGACGCTTTGCGCCGGGCAGCAGCGTACTGCCTTCGCTTGGCGAGATCGGATTTGAGCGCACCAACCTGCATGAACTGGGCATCGGCAATGGGCCGGCGCTGTTTGAAGACTTCCTTGGCCGCATCGCCGACTATGGCGTGGCGCGCGACTACCCTGCGGTGAAAGGGCCGTCCTACCTGTCCATGCACCTGCGCTTTGGCACGGTGTCGATCCGCCACCTGGTGCGCACGGTAATGACCATGTCGGCGCGCGGCGCGGCGGGCGACGGCGGCGCAGTGTGGCTGTCGGAGTTGATCTGGCGCGAGTTCTACATGCAGATCCTCTATCACAATCCGCACGTGGTCGACAGCGCCTTCAAGCCGGCCTACGACAAGATTGAATGGGAAACGGGTCTGGAGGCGGACGAGCTGTTTGCTGCCTGGTGCGAAGGGCGCACCGGCTACGCGCTGGTGGATGCGGCCATGCTGCAATTGAACCGCACGGGGTATATGCACAACCGCCTGCGCATGGTGGTGGCTTCATTCCTGTGCAAGGACCTGGGCATCGACTGGCGCCGCGGCGAGGCTTACTTTGCGCTGCACCTGAATGATTTCGAACTGTCGTCCAACAACGGCGGCTGGCAATGGGCGTCGTCTTCAGGCTGCGACGCGCAGCCCTACTTCCGGATTTTCAACCCGGTGACGCAGTCGCAGAAGTTTGATCCGGATGGAAAGTTCATCAAGCGCTACCTTCCGCAGCTGGCGGGCTTGTCGGCGAAGGAGATACACCTGCCGCGCGAACCCATCGTCGAACACGATGAAGCGCGCAAGCGCACGCTGGAGCGATATTCCGTCGTTAAAACCGGATAGACCGCGAAATCAGGGTCCGGCCCTCTTGGGCCGTACCCTGGTTTTCCGGCCTTAACGGTTTTGCGGCAGCAGGCCCGCGATAGCGCCGAGCAGGATATCTTCCTGGAACGGCTTACCGAAGTAGGCGTTCACGCCCAGCTGCAGTGCATAGTTGCGGTGCTTGTCCGCCGAACGCGAGGTGATCATGATGATCGGGATCTCTTTGGTGTGTTCGTCGCCGCGCACGTTGCGTGTCAAGTCGAAGCCGTCCATGCGCGGCATCTCGATGTCGACCAGCATCAGCTCAGGCAGGCGGTCCTGCATCTGCTCCAGCGCATCCACGCCATCCTTGGCCAGCATGACGGTATAGCCTTCGCGCTCCAGCAGACGCTGGGTAACCTTGCGCACGGTGAGCGAATCGTCGACCACCATGACGGTGCCATGAGCGCGCGTCGGTGCGCTCGGTTCAACGGCACCGCCGCCGGCCGGCGCCGGCGCCGGCGTCGCCGCGGTGCGCGGAGCCAGTTCCGGATGCTGCGCCACGTGCAGCTGCAGCGCCACCGGATTCAGGATCAGCACGATCTCGCCCGAACCCAGAACCGTTGCACCGGCAATACCGGCCATACGCGACAGCTGCGGGCCAATGTTCTTGATAACGACCTCGCGGTTGCCGACGATTTCGTCGACGTGCAGCGCTACGCGGTCGGAACCGTTACGCAGCATCATCACCGGCGAGGAACGCTGCAGCAGCGGACGCGCGTCGCTATCGCCCAGCAGGGTAGCCAGATAACGCAGCGCGATGTGCTGGCCGTGGTGCACCACGGCGCCCTTGGCGGTGGCTTCTGCCAGCGCGCCTTCTTTCATTTGCAGAACCTGTTCCACCATCAGCGCCGGCACGGCATACGTGCGGCCACCGGCGGAAATCAGCACCACCTGGGTGACGGCCAGCGTCAGCGGCAATCGGATGGTGAAGCGGGTACCTTTGCCTGCTTCGGTGAAGGTCTCAACACGGCCGCCCAGGGCCTGCGCCTCGGACAGCACAATGTCCATGCCCACGCCGCGGCCGGCCAGTTCGGTCAGCGATTCGGCGGTGGAGAAACCAGGCTGGAAGATCAGGTTGGACGCTTCGGCATCGCTCACTTCCTGGCCTTCCGCCAGCAAACCTACGCTGCGCGCCTTGGCACGGATACGCTGCAGGTCCAGGCCGGCGCCGTCGTCGCTGAATTCCAGCACGACTTCGTTACCCTGCTGGCTCACTTGCACCAGCAGTTCACCGGTCTCGCCCTTGCCGTGTTCAACGCGGCTTGCGCGCGACTCGATGCCGTGCACGATGGAGTTACGCAGCAAGTGTTCAAATGGCGCCGCCATGCGTTCCAGAACGCTACGGTCCATTTCAACGCCGCCGCCTCGGATGTCAAGGTTGACGCGCTTGTCGGTTTCTTTCGCACCCTGGCGCGCCACACGGAACAGACGCTCGGAGACGCTATTGAACGGCACCATGCGCACGCGCATCAGGTCGCGCTGCAGGTCACGCGTCATACGCGCTTGCTGGCTCAAGTCGCCGGAGGCGCTGTCGATGGAGCGGAACAGGCCTTCGTGGAAGGAGGCCACGTCGTTCACCGATTCGGCCATCATGCGGGTCAATTCCTGCAGGCGGGTGAAGCGGTCGAACTCCAGCGGGTCGAATTCACGTTCGCCGGCAATCGACATACGCGATGCGATCTGCGATTCCGCTTGCATTTCAACTTCACGCAGCTGGCGGCGCAGGCGATTCAAGTTTTCCTGGAAGTCGGACAGCGAAGTACGCAGCGAGCCAACTTCGTTTTCAAGGCGCGAACGGGTAATCGACACTTCACCGGCCTGGTTCACCAGGCGGTCGAGGATGTCTGCACGCACACGCACCAGAGGCGACGCCTTCGCGGCGGCATCCGGTTCCTCAGCACGGGCCATTGGCGCGTGCACCGATGCCAGGCGGGCGGCCAAGGTGCTGAGCGACGGCGCTGCGCCATCGCCGGCCGGTGAAGCAGCGACGGCGGCAGCGGCTTCACCGTCCGGCGACGCGGCAGCAGCGCTTGCTGCTTGCGCGGCGGCCATCGCAGCAGCATAGGCTTCCGGATTTTGCAGTTGTTCGAACAGCAGCAGCGCGTGGTCGTAATGCGCCATCAGCTCGTCGAACGAGTGCTGGGAAGCGCTGCCCGCGTGCACCATGTTTTCAATGTGCGTTTCGATTTCGTGCGCATGCTGGCCAAGGCGCATTGCGCCGGCCATACGGGCGCTGCCCTTCACGGTATGCAGCACGCGCTGCAGGTTGTGGGCGTGGCTGAAATCGGTCGGATTTGCGTGCCAGGCGCGCAGGGATTCGCCAACCTGCGGCAGCAGGTCGGTGCCCTCTTCCAGGAACACTGGCAGCAGGTCCGGGTCAAGCTCGTCGTGGATGTCGGTGGTGCTGGCGCCCAGCAGGTGCGGGCTTTCTTCCAGTTCGACCACCTGCACCTCGCCAGGGGTAGCGTGGTCCAGGTCAACCGCGTCCAGTTCGATCGCTTCGCCAGCCGACAAGGCGGTGGCGTCAATGGCATCCACTTCGATCGCGGCTTCGGCGGTCGCAGCGTCGGCTTCTGCCAGCAGTGCGGCGGCTTCAGCCCCGGTCTCTTCGGCGGCGACTGGCGCAGCAGCCTCGATTTCTTCGGCGACCGGTGCAACAGCTTCGACTTCTTCAACGACGGCTGGCGCAGGCGCTTCTTCTTCGGCGGCGATCGGCGCGGCAGCTTCCATTTCCTCGGCGGCCGGCGCCGGCGCTTCGATTTCTTCCGGGGCGGCTGGTGCAGCAGCTTCGACTTCTTCGTCGGCAGAGACCAGGTGCAGCGGCTCGGCGGCAGGAGCGGCCTGCGTCAGTTCCGGCGCATCGAAGGCATCGTCGAATGCAGAGTCGAACAGGTTATCGATGTTTTCGTCTTGCGTGACCACCGGCTGCTGCGGCTTGGCCGCGCGCTCAGGCTCCGGCGGCGGTTCTGCCACCAGGCTGTGATAAGTATCGGTGAACAAGTGGTCAAGGCGCTCTTCCAGCTGGCCATTGGCAGGCTCTCCGACGATGCTGTCCAGCCGCTCGTCCAGTGCGTGGCCGACTTCCGGCGGATGCGCCAGCTGGTCGCGCAGCTTGTGCAACGCTTCGATCAATTCCGGCTGTTCCTCCGGCAGTTCGCCGGTGGCGAAGCTTTGCAGCATCTGGCGAATGCGCTCGATGCAGAAGTCGAACAGGTCGTGCTGGGTGGCGTCCAGATGCGGGGCCGGCGGCTGCAGCTGCTGCAGCGTGGTTTCCAGTGCGTAGGACAGTTCGCGCAGCGGCTTGAAACCTACCGTGCCGGACGTGCCGGTCAGGGTGTGGACCGCTTGCAGCGCTTCCGGGTTGACCGGGCGCTGTTCGTGGCGCCATTCGCCGAAATCGCGCGAAATATGGCGTACCAGTTCGTCGGTTTCCGCCATGTAGATGTTGTACAGCGGCAGCGGGATCGCCAGGCGTCCCACGAACTTCATATTGTCTTCGGCCGGTGGCGCCGGTGGCGTTGGCGCGGTCGCGGTCGGGAAGTCGATGACGTTGGTAGGGCGGGCCGGAATTTCGTCCGATTCGACGGCTTCAAGCTGCAGGTCAGCGGCTGGTTCGCCTTCGACGTATTCAGCAACCGGCAGGTCGGCGGCGATTTCGGCCTCTTCGGCCTCCGGCGCTTGCGGCGCCTCGGCTTCCGGCAGGGCCAGGGCCAGGTCGCCGTCCAGCGCGGCCAGGTCAAATGGCTCTGCGGCGGACTCGCTCGCCGGTTCGGTGGCCACCGGTTCGGCGAGGCTCAGTTCTTCGACGGCCGGATCGGCAAATGGCTCGTCAACGGGAAGCGCCTCGAGGACGATTTCCTCGGCGGCTGCAGGCACGTCGGCGGCGGCTTCGATCGCAGGCGCGTCGGCTGGCACCGTTTCGGCGGCCGCGTCGCTAGCAGCAGCGGCTGCCGGTGCAGCTGCCTGCGTGCCGGCTGCTGGGCGCTCAAACGGACCGCCATCCTGCACGCGCGTAGCGGCATCGACGATAGGCTGTTCCTGACGGGCCGAATTGCCGGTGGTGGCCAGTTCATCGACCCATGCCGACATTTCCTCGGCGGCGTAATTGAGCAGGCCAAACAGGGCTTCGGTCGGCTTGCGCTCCTCGGCCAGGAAAAGGTTCATGACCTTCTCGATCGAATGCGCGCCGTCGCCGAAGCGGTTCAGGCCCACCATGCGGCTGCTGCCCTTCAGCGTGTGGAAGGAGCGGCGCAGCATGGTCTGCGTATCGAGGTTGGAGATTTCGGAATGCGGACGCGCCAGCGTTTCGCGCACGAAGGCCAGTACTTCCTGCGCTTCGCCGATGAAGATCTCCAGCAGTTCCGCTTCCACCTGTTCGTCGCCGGCAGCGCTGGCTTCAGGAACAGGCGCGGTCAGCACAGGCTCTGGAGCAGCTTCCGGCTCCGGCAATGCTTCTTCGAGTACCGGGATCGATTCCGGCCCCGAAATTTTCTTGAACGGCACGGCACGGAAGGTGCCTTGCTCAGGATCGAAGGCAAAGCGTTCGCGCGCGCCGGACGGATTCTGGGCCAGCATGTCGACGAAGAAGCCCAGCGCGCCAACGTTTTGTGCGATGTCGCTCAGTGCCTTGGCCTCGTGCGCTTCATCAAAGCTGCTGGTCGCCAAGCGGCCGATCTCGATACGCACATGTGCTGCCGCATTCATGGCGTCGTCCTGGTCCAGGATGGCGCAGGCGCCGTGCAGCTGGTGCAGCACCTTGTCCAACTCGCCCAGGGAGGTGCGCTGTGCAGGATCGGTGTAGTACTCGTCCAGCACTTTCTCGACCTGGCGCAGGCCGCTCTTCATTTCTTGAGCCAGCGCCACCACGGTGTCGTCTTCATGCAGCTGGCGTGCCAGGCTGCCCTGCCACTGTGCAGGTTCCGGTGCGGCGCCACCGCCCTGCAGGGCTTTCAGGCGTGCCGCGATGGTGTCGGCGTGGGCGTTGAAATCGTCCGGCAGGTGGCGGATCTGGGCGATGCCGTGTTCGGCGAACAGCAGCGCGGTCGCCATTTCCAGGCCCAGCGCTTCGCTGCGGCGGGCGCCGGCGGTAGCGCGCGCCGAATCGGCCAGCTGGCGCAGCAGCGCAGCCAGCGCGCCCAGTCCCAGCTTGTCACTGGACTCGGCCACTTTAGCCAGGGATTGCTCGAAATCGTTATTGAGATCGGCAGTGTTCTCGTTCTGCTCCAAACGCTGCCAGACGGAACGCGCATGGGCGATGCCGTCGCGCGCAGCGGCCAGCGAATCGTCGTCGATATTGCCGTAGCGGCGGGACTCGAAATCGTGCGGCACCATGCCTTCCAGCGCATAGCCGGCGCGCAGCTGGCGAGCCAGCGGCGGCAAGGTTTCCGGATCGGCCGAAGCGACGAAGAACAGCGCTTCGCGCAGCACATTGTCCGGCAGCTCCGGCGAGCCGGCCGACAGGCGGCGCAGCTGCAGGTTGATCAGGCCGAACAGCTGCTTGACGTAGCGGTTGCTCTCCTGCTGGCCGCCCACCACCAGTTCGGCGAAGGCCTGCATGGCGCGCCAGAAGACGCGCGGCTTATGCTCGCGCTGCTGGTCGGCGACGTCGGTAATGGCCGCTTGCAGTGCGGCGGCGTGGATGGCCTGGCTGCCGGCATCGGCGGCCTTCAGGTATGGCAGCAAGGCGCGTTCGAAGCGTTGGCGCAATGCCTTGTAGTCTGGTTCTCCGCTTGGCATGCCTGCCGCCGGCAAGGCCGCCGGCAGCTCCGGCACATGCGAAACGTCGGGGAAGAACAGGTCGGCCGGGTGCACCCGGTCGATGCCCAGCAAATCCTGGATGTCGCGGAAGAACGGGAACAGGCGCACCGGCTGGAATGGCGCGCCAGCGAGCAGCTCCTCCAGGAACTCGGTCAGCGCCTGGTACATATTGGCCAGCAGCTGCACGTGGTCCGGCGTGCATTTCAGCGTGCCGTCGCGCATGCGGTCCAGCACCACTTCCGCCAATTGCGTCAGCAGCGCCACGCCGTCCACGTCCACCATCTGCAGGGCGCCGTGCGCCTGGTGCAGGTGGGACTTGGCGTGCATCAGCGCCGTGGTCTGATCTTCCGGGTCACGCCCGCCAGCCTCAAACAGCGCGGTACGGGAACGGGCTAGCGCTTCGCGGATCTCCCCCATGACCCAGGACAGAGGCCCGGTGTCGTATTGAGGCAAAGCGGTGAACGAAAGATCAGGTTTGCTCATGGAATCTATTAATTAAGCACTTACTCGGAATCGCGACACGGAGTTCTTCAGCTCCTGCGCCAGGGAGGTCAGTTTGCGAACCGACGTTGCGGTTTGCTGGGTACCGTCCTGGGTTTGCTGCGTCACCTGCAGGATGTGCTGCATATTATGCGCAACGCCGTTTGCCGATGTCGCCTGCTGGCCGGTTGCGTAGGAAATGCCCTGAATCAGCTCCGCCAGGCGGTTCGAAACCTGCGAAATGTCCTGCAGTGCGGTACCCGCCGCGTCAGACAGTTTTGCACCTTCAACCACACCCTGCGTGGACTTTTCCATAGCGGCCACCGCGTCGTGGGTATCGGTCTGAATGGTCTTCACCAGCGCACCGATCTGCTTGGCCGCTTCAGCGGAACGTTCCGCCAGTCGCTGAACCTCTTCCGCAACCACCGAGAAGCCTCGGCCTGCTTCACCCGCCGATGCCGCCTGGATCGCCGCGTTCAGCGCCAGCACGTTGGTCTGTTCGGTAATGTCGGAAATCAGCTCGGTAATTTCACCAATCTCCTGCGAGGATTCACCCAGTCGCTTGATTCGCTTCGAGGTTTCCTGGATCTGCTCGCGGATCTCGTCCATACCCTTGATCGCGTTCTGCACCGCCTCCGCACCCTGGCGTGCCGCATCAACCGACTGGCGCGCAACGTCCGCCGATTCTGCCGCGCTGCGCGACACGTCGGTAATCTCGTTGGCCATCTTCACAACGGTATTGGACGCGTCCTGAATCTCTTTCGACTGCGCCGCCGATGCGGTCAGCAGGTCATTGGAAATGCCTTGCGCGTGGGTCGATGCGGAAGTAACCTGCTCCGCCGTCACCGTCACACGGCCTACCAGGCCGCGCAGCTCTTCCACGGTGTAGTTAACCGAGTCGGCGATCGCGCCGGTAATGTCTTCCGAAACGGTTGCCTGCACGGTCAAGTCACCGTCCGCCACTTCCTGCAGTTCGTTCATCAGGCGCAAAATTGCGGCCTGGTTCTGCTCGTTAATGGCCTTGGTTTCTTCTTCCTGCTGCTGCGCTTTCTGGCGCATGGCTTCCGCTTCCTGGCGGCGGCGCTCGGAAGCACGGCCACGATTTTGCGAATCGAGCAGCAGCACACGGCCGATCGCCGCAGCGGCGACCAGGGTCACCACCAGGCCAGCCACCATCAGCCAGAACGAAATACCCAGCGAGTCCTGTTGTTCACGCAGCTTGCCCTGCAGGGTCGCGAAGCTGGCACGCACGTCTTCGTTTTCGGTAAACAGCAGTCGTTCCGCGCTCTTCGCGGCAGAGAATTTTTCCAGACGGTCCAGAATGAACTTGACCAGCTTGTCGTAGTCCTCAAAGCCTTTCTTCAAGGCTTGCAGGTTTTCGCGGGTCTCGCCGTCTTTTACGGAAGGCAGGCCGAGCGAATCGCTGCCGCTCAGGAAGCCGTCCACCGTCTGGCGGAACACGGTAGCGTCGCGGCCGAGCTGGAACGCGGTCTCGGAGGAGGAAATGCCGCCCTCGGTCAGGAAGGTCGATGCGCTACGGCTCATGCGCTGGGTCAGCATGCCCAGCTTGCCCAGTGCCGCCAGCTCCTTGGCACTGCCGCCCTGCTTCAGGCGCGCCGAGGACACTTCCTCGGTCAGCGACAGCAGGTCAGGCGACATGGCGTTCAGCTTTTGCAGGGTTTCGTCCAGACCGGCCAAGTCCCACTTGTATTTGGCGATGGTGGATGCGGCCTTGTCGGACGCGGTCCACTTCTTGCGGGCGTCGTTCAGCGACGGCAGCACCGCGCCTGGCGCCGACAGCACCGAGTGGCCCGCATAGCGGCCACCGTCGGCCAGCGTCAGCAAGGCGCGATTCAGTTCGTTACGGCTGTCTTCCAGCTGCTTGGTCGCATCCTTGTTACCCTTAATCGCGTTAGGCGCCGCCTTGCCGATACGCTGCGAGTGCATCAGCACGTCGGAAGCAATCTGGGTACGGGTCGACGCCACGGCGCTGTTGTACGCGTTCCATGCCACGAACACGACCGACAGCAGGATCGAAACACCGAGGGTGGTAGAGAGCAGGCTCAGTTGGCGTGCGCTTGGCAGGTGGCCGATCAGGGGCAGCTTGACGTTGGCCGCAGCTTCGCCCACTGCGCTCGAACGCAGGCGCTCCAGCAAGCCGCGCGTGCCTTCAGCCGCTTCGGCCGTGGCAGCAGCGTTGTCCACCACTTCTGGCGCAGCAACTGCTTCGGCTACGGCCGCTCCCGGCTGGTCGTATGCCGAATTATTGAAACTGGAAAACTCCGAATTGGAGCCAAGCTCAGGGCTGGTCTCCGGTACGGAGCGCGAGAACAATTTAAATGCCATTACTACGTCCCCCGATCGCTTTCGATATTGTGGCGCCCGCCCCCTGGCGGGTCGCAATTACAGGCCGATTTGCAGGAACCGTGCTTCGCGCACCAGCTCGGTCAGGTCGAGCCTGGTCCACTGCTGCGTTTCACGGTCATTGAATTGCTGGCTACCCCAGGCAGGTTGCCCGCTGTCCGGTGCTTGCTCCACCATTTCATCCAGATTGCGCAGGCCAAGCACACGGCCGGCCAGGATTGCGCAATTGAAGCCAAGGTGGGTGGCGAAAGTCACCAGGCGGCTGTCCGGGGTTGGCTGGGTAGCAGCCTCGCCCATGTAGCGCGCCAGGTCGACCACGCCGACCAGGTTGCCGCGGATATTTGCCAGGCCGCGGTACCAGTCCTGCGACAGCGGAACAGCTGTCACGGCCTGGAATGGAACAATTTCACCGACCTGCGTCAGGTCCAGCAGGCAGCGGCGGCCGCCCAGCAGCACGCCCAGCTCGCGGCCGGAATTACCCGTGCCGGCCTTGGCGGCCTGCATGCGTTCAAGCAGCGTAACCTGGTACTGCCGCAGGCGGCTGCGGCGTTCTGCGCCCGACGGCGCCTGCTGTTCGGTCGTCATCGCTTAACCGAGTGCGGCGATCTTGGCCAGCAGCTCGGCTGCGTCGACCGGCTTCACCAGGTAATCCTTGGCGCCCTGGCGAATGCCCCAGATGCGGTCGGTTTCCTGATTCTTGGACGAGCAGATGATGATCGGCACGTCCTGCAGTTCCGGATCCTTGGCGATGGCGCGGGTCACCTGGAAGCCGTTCTGGCCAGGCATCACCACGTCCATCAGGATCAGTTGTGGTTTGTCGGCCTTGATTTTGGCCATGGCTTCTTCGCCATTTTCTGCGGTGGAGACGGTGAAGCCGCTGCGCACCAGGATATCGGTCAGGTAATAACGCTCGGTTGGGGAGTCGTCTACGATCAGGATTCGTTGAATTGCCATGCTTCTCTCTCAGTATTACGGTGTATTACGCACTGGCGGCAGCAGTGTGCTCTCGCACTGCAGCCAACAGGCTATCTTTTGTGAAGGGTTTGGTCAGGTAGGCAGCCGAACCGACCATGGCGCCGCGCGCACGGTCGAACAAGCCATCCTTGGAGGAGAGCATCAGCACTGGGGTGGAATGAAACTTGGCGCTCTTTTTGATCAGGGCGCAAGTCTGGTAACCATCCAGGCGCGGCATCAGGATGTCGCAGAAAATCAACGACGGTTGATGGTCGTTGATCTTGGCCAGCGCATCGAAGCCATCTTCGGCTAAAACCACCTGGTAACCCGCTTGGGTCAGGAAAATTTCTGCGGACCGGCGAATGGTGCTGCTATCGTCGATCACCATGATTTTCAGTCCGGTTCCTTGCGGTGTAGTCGTCATTTGTGAGTCAGTTACCCTATAGTCTCGCTACGATAGCACAGGGGACAGTCGCTTAGGAGCGTCTGCTGCTTAAAAGAAACACTTATTTATTTGATAGCTTTGAAACACTATTTGAGCAAAATGAAACTCAATTGACAGACTAATAATTTTTTAGATGGCGACCATCTCGAAATCGTCCTTGCGCGCGCCGCATTCCGGGCAAGTCCAGTTCATCGGCACATCGGCCCAGCGGGTGCCTGGGGCGATGCCCTCTTCCGGCAAGCCGGCGGCTTCGTCATAAATCCAGCCACAGATCAGGCACATCCAGCTTTGGAATTCCTGGCTTGGTTCATTGCTGCTCACGTTGAGTCACCTTCTAATAAAGTAAAATGCTGAATTAGGTATCTTAATCTACCCGCCGTGCAAAACCAAACATCTCCCCTGATCCTGACTTTTGGCGTGGCCGATCCGGTCGGCGCGGTTGGCGTGCATGCCGACCTGGCAGTTTTCAACGCCCTCGGATGCCGCGGCCTGGCCGCCACCACTGCGTTGCTGGTCGGCGACAGCGCGCGCGTCGAAGACCAGCAGCACATTGACCCCGACTGGGTAGCCGACCAGGCCCGCATGGTGCTGGAAGACGTGCCGGTGCAAGCCTTCAAGATTGGCGCGCTGGACCACCTGGAACATGTCTCCACCCTGGCCGAGATCGTCTCCGACTATCCCGACGCGCCCCTGGTGCTCGATCCCTTTGGCAGCCAGCTTCCACAACCGAGCGACGAAGACGATCCGGAAGAACTCCTGACCGTGCTGCGCCAACTGCTGGTTCCCCAAGGCACCCTGCTGATGCTGTCCGAGGTCGAACTGGCGCGCATGGCAGAAACCTGGCGCGACCTGGGCAACGGCGAAACCATGGCCGACGACGCCGAGCACCTGATCGACCTCGGCTGCGAATACGTCCTCGTGACCGGCACCAATGCCGGCAGCGGCCAGCGCGCCAACACCCTGTACAGCGGCGACGGCGTGCTGCGCCACGACAAATGGCAGCACCTGCCGGGTCCCTTCGTCGGCGCCGGCGGTACCCTGTCGGCCGCGATTGCCGCCTGGCTGGCGCACGGCCTGGCCGTGCCGGAAGCGGTGGAACGCGCCGAACAATACACTTACCAGACCCTGCTCCATGCCCAACGCTATGGCATGGGCCGTTTTGTCCCCAATCGATTCTTCAAACTATGACCACTTCGAAAAACGACATCCTGTTTGAACGCGCCCAGAAATCCACCCCGGGCGGCGTCAATTCGCCGGTGCGCGCCTTCCGCTCCGTGGGCGGCACGCCGCGCTTCATCACCCGCGCCGAAGGCCCCTACTTCTGGGACGCGGACGGCAAGCGCTATATCGACTACATCGGCTCCTGGGGCCCGGCCATCGTCGGCCATGCCCACCCCGACGTGGTGAAGGCGGTGCAGGAAGCGGCGACGCGCGGACTGTCCTTCGGCGCCCCGACCGAAGCGGAAATCGAAATGGCGGAAGAAATCTGCCGCCTGGTGCCATCGATCGAACAGGTGCGCCTGGTCTCCTCCGGCACCGAAGCGACCATGAGCGCCCTGCGCCTGGCGCGCGGCGCCACCGGCCGCGACAAGATCGTCAAATTCGAAGGCTGCTACCACGGCCACGCCGACTCCCTGCTGGTGAAAGCCGGCAGCGGCCTGCTCACCTTCGGCAACCCGACGTCGGCCGGCGTACCGGAAGACTTCGTGAAGCACACCCTGGTGCTGGACTACAACAACGTGGAAGCGATCCGCGCCGCGTTCGAGGAATACGGCAATGAGATTGCCTGCGTCATCGTGGAACCGGTGGCCGGCAATATGAACCTGATCAAAGGCACCCCCGAATTCCTGGGCGCGCTGCGCGAGCTGTGCACCAAGCACGGCGCCATCCTGATCTTCGACGAAGTGATGTGCGGCTTCCGCGTAAGCCTGGGCGGTGCGCAGGAACTGTACGGCATCAAGCCGGACCTGACCGCGCTGGGCAAGGTGATCGGCGGCGGCCTGCCGGTAGCGGCCTTCGGCGGCTCGAAAGCATTGATGTCCAAGATGTCGCCGGTAGGCGCCGTGTACCAGGCCGGCACCCTGTCCGGCAACCCGGTTGCCGTGGCAGCCGGCATGACGACTTTGAAGCTGATCCAGCAGCCCGGCTTCTACGAAGGCCTGGCCCGCAGCGCGCGCCGCCTGGCCGACGGCCTGACCGCCGCAGCCAAGGAAGCCGGCGTCACCTTCTGCGCCGACGCCGAAGGCGGCATGTTCGGCCTGTACTTCAGCGCCACCCCGCCCAACAACTACGCCGAAATGATGGCCGGCGACCGCGAGAAGTTCAACGTCTTCTTCCACAAGATGCTGGACGAAGGCGTCTACTTCGCCCCGGCAGCGTTTGAAGCCGGCTTCGTCAGCGCCCAGCACAGCGACGAAGTGATCGACGCCACCATCGCCGCCGCGAAAAAAGTCTTCGCCACCCTCTGATACGCCTCTAATACGCTTCAGCCCGTGTCCCACCCTGGGGTCACACCCGAAACGAGACACGGGCTCAGCGGTGTATCCGCTGAGCTCGTGTCCCGATTCGGGTGTGACCCCAAGGTGGGACACGGGCTCGGCTTTAGGCGGCGGTTTGCTCTTGCTTGAGCTGGCGCGCGGCCATTTCCTTCACCGCCATCGCCATGAAGGCGTCGATGGCGCTGCCGCTGCCTTGCGCGCTGCCCCCGACCTGGATCGAAGGCACCAGCTGCACCTGGCCGCGCTCAATGGCTTCGGCAAATCGCATCAGCACCGTCTGCTGGAACTGCAGCTCCGGGCCGCCATACGCTGCGACGTTCAGCTCGGTCGCCTTCGCTTGCGCCTGGCCAATTGCCGCCACCTGGTAGGCCTCGGCTTCGGCCAGCTTGCGCTTGGCGTCCGCGGAACCGGCGGCCATCTGGCGCGCTTCCTCGGCTGACTTGATGGCCTTCTGCACTGCGGCCGAACCGTTGTTCTCGGCGATCTTCACCGCCAGCTCGGACTGGGTGATCGACGTCTGCTGACTGGCGCGCGCTTCCGCTTCACGCAGGATGCGTTCCTGCACCGCCGCCGCTTCCTTGGTCTTGTACGTCTCCAGCTGTTCGCGCGACACCTGGCGTTCCCGCAGCTGACGCAAAATCGTTTCGATCTGCGTGTCGCCCTGTTTGGCGCGCGGTGTACCGATCAGCACTTCATTCAGCGTCAGGTTATAGCCGCCGAAATTGCGGCGCATTTCATCCTTGGCGCGTTCCTGGATGTCGGATCGTTCCTGCAGCAGCTCGATCAGCGTCTTGCCCTGGCCGATGTTCTTGAAGTAGGCGGCGACCATCGGGTCGAGCGTCTGCTCCACCAGGCGGCGAATGTCGCCGAAGCGCTGGATGACCAGCGGCGCCATCTTGTAGTCGATGTTCACCACAACCGATAAAGGCAGGTCGGGCTCGAACGCATCCTTGGTAATCAGTGAAATCTCCGACAGGCTGCGGTCCAGCTCGTGCGAGCCAACCTGGCCGGCTTGCCACTTCAGGATGAAGTTCGTGGTCGGCACTTCGATCACCTTCTTGGCGTACGGGTTCAGGGCGTATTTGCCTGGCAGCAGAGGCGTCGCCTGCACGCCCTTCTCGTCGTCGCCGACCAGCTCACCGTGGCGATAGCTGTCGCCCGTAATGTCGTTGCCTTCCTTACCGGTATAAGACACCACGACACCCACGAAGCCGACCGGCACGATGGTCTTGGCCACTATCTCGTGCGTTGCAAAGCGCGCGTTCAGGTAGTAGGTGCCTTCAACCAGTACCTGCAGTTGACGGCCTTTGAAACCGCCATGGTCGATAAAGGCTTCCGGCTCCTGGTAGTCGCGGTGCTCGCCTGCGACAACAGGGGCGACGATGGTACCTTCCGGCAGCGAACGGCCTTCATGCGTGGTGATCACGGCCAGCTTGTCTTCGCGGATCACCAGCGGGCGGAAGCCGCCGCGCGACGACAAGTCTTCCAGCACGGCCGCCAGCGAGCCCACTACTTCACCCTTGCCATTGATATTACCGTCGCCTGGCAGGCGCAGGGCATACACGCGGTCTTCGGTCAGCACGACAAACTGCGCCAGGTTGATGGCATAGGTACCTTCGCGCATGATCTTGCGCTGCAAGCCTTTCTGGCCGCCGTTTTCGAGGAAGCTGCGTACGTCGGTGAAGTCATTGGCGGCCTTGTTGCAGGCCAGGTTCTGGCTCGGCGCCATCGGCAAGCCGTCGCGCGCAAACACATAGGCCAGCGTGCCCTGCTGGATGGTGACCAGGTCGTGGCGATGCACGCGGTACTGGAACGGGAAGAACAGGTGGAAGCCACCGCGCAGAACCGCAGGCTGGAAGCCGGCCTCGCCGTTCAGGGCGATAAAGCCGCCTTGCACCGAACCGCGCCCCGACCAATTCTTTTCAACGATGCCGATCTTCTCGTTGGGGATGTAAACAATGCAGTTGCTGGCGATGACCAGGATGATCAACAGCACCAGGCCAGCAATCAAGTAGTACTGCAACATACGTCGTCCTTTCATAGATAAGCGACGGTTCCAGCTTATCGAGGGACGTATAAAGATGGTGTAAATGTCTTTTACGCGGGTGTAAACGCCGTGTAAACGGGGTGTAAAGTTTAAGGCACCAGGTCGATGTCAATGTCTCGCGTGTCGGCGTGGCCATTGCTGTCCGCAACGCGCACCGTGTGGTGGCCGGGACCGGACGGCTTCCAGGCGATGGTCTCGCCGGGAGCGGCGCGCCCCACCAACGCCCCATCGACGAACCAGAACAGTTCACGCACGTCGCCTGCCGCCTGCGCCACCAGCAGGATCGGGTCGGGATGCGTTGCGCGCAGCACGTGGCGCACGCCGCGCAGCGGTTGCAGGATGCGCGGTGCGCTGTCGCCATCGGAGCTGCCGCAAGCGCTGGTATCGCGCAAAGGCAGGCCTGCCTGCCGCATCAGCTGCTGTACGTCGGTGGTCCAGGTTTCGACCGTCTTTGCCACGGTATTCGGACCCTGCTTGCACGCCAGCGTGCCCTTGTCCTTGTCGATCCAGACCTGGCGGTGCAGCGTGCTGCGCTTGATCGGCGACTTGCCGGCAATGAACCAGGACTGCACCACCCGCGGGCAGGCTTCGTCCGGCAAGTCGCCGCTGGCTGCGCATACGTCCACCAGGCGCAGGTCCGGCGGCAGCTCGCGCGGCACGGGGCCGGGGTCAAGCCGCTCGGCACGTAAAGCGTCGACGATGCGCAGGAACAGTGGCGCTGCCATGTCCACACCTACCAGCGCCGGATTGCCGGCGCCATCGAAATTACCCAGCCACACCGCCAGCGCGTAGCGGCCGAACACGCCGGCCGTCCAGGCATCGCGGAAGCCCCAGGACGTGCCGGTCTTCCAGGCGATCGCCGGCGAACCCGGAGCGGCTGTATCGGGGCGCGGATTGCGGCGCAGCATATCGAGTGTGATGTAGGACGCCTCTTCGCTGAGCAAGCGGCGTTGCTGCGCCGGGGCTGCCGCGCCGCGGTAGGTGACCGGGCGCCACTGCCCTCCGTTGGCGAGCATCGCGTACATCTGCACCAGCTCCTCCATCGTTACCTCGCCGCCGCCCAGCACCAGCGCCAGGCCGTAGTGCTCGCGCGTGTACATGTGCGCCACGCCGGCCTGCTGCAGGAAGTCGTACAGGTCGGGACGCGACAGCTTGGCCGCCACGGCCACGGCCGGCACATTGCGGCTGCGGATCAAGGCGTCTTCCGCCGCCAGCGGGCCGACGAAGCGGCCATCGAAATTCTCCGGTGTAAAAGCGCCGAAAGCGGAGGGCGTATCGCGCAGCACCGTTTTCGGATGCAGCAGGCCCTGGTCCAGCCCCAGGCCGTAAATAAAAGGCTTGAGGGTCGAGCCGGGCGAGCGGCGGCCCAGCGTGCCGTTCACCTGGCCGGCGATTGCCGCATTGCCGTAGTCGGCCGATCCCACCAGCGCCCGCACCTGCATGGTCGAAGTGTCCACCAGCATGGCACTCGCGTTGACAACGCCGGTGTCGGCGCGCGAACGCAGGTAGTCGCCGATCACGCGCTCCAGCACGCGCTGCGCGCGCAAGTCCAGGCTGGAATCGATTTCGCCCTGGGTCTCCTGCACCTGCAACTGCTCGTGCAGCAGCAGGTCGACCAGGTGCGGCGCCAGGAACGGCATGTTTGCCTTGCCTTCGGTGTGCAGCGGCAGCTGCATGTCGGCCTGCCAGCGGCGGTCATCCGGATGGCCTTCCTGCCAGCGTTGCCACAGCCGAGCACGGGCTGCGCGCAGTGCGCCAGCAGTCCCGCCTCCCGCCAGGCGCTGGCGCGGATTCTGCGGGATGACCGCCAGCGCCAGCATTTCCGGCAGCACCAGCGAGGACGCGCTCTTGCGGAAGTAAACCAGGCTGGCCGCGCCCACGCCCTCCACGTTACCGCCATAGGGTGCGAGGTTCAGGTAGGCTTCCAGGATCTCGCGCTTGCCGTAGCGGGCTTCGATCCACAGCGCGGCTGCCGCCTGGCGCAGCTTGCCGGCCACGCTGCGGCTGTCGATGTGATAAAGGCGGCGCGCCAGCTGCATCGTGATGGTGGACCCGCCCTGCCGGCGCGTGCCGGTAGCGCTGGCCCAGGCGCTGCGTACCAGCGCCATCGGGTTGACGCCGGGATGCCAATAGAACCAGCGGTCTTCGTACAGCAGCACTGATTCAGGCAGCGCCGCCGGCATGTCTTGCAACCGCAAGGGCTGGCGGAACTGGTCATCCGCCGCCAGCGTCAATCGCAGCAGCTCGCCGCCGCTGGCATGCACGGCATGCGACCACGGCTGACCCGCCAGCAGGGGCTCGCGCGGCCACACGCGCAGCGCCAGCAACGCCAACGCGGCCAGTGCGCAAAAGCCGGCGGCGCGCACGGTGCGCCGCCAGCGTCCGGCCATGGTGCGCAGGCCGTGCAGCACTTACTTGCGGTCCTTGATCACAAGTTTCGAACCAGCGGAGCGGCCGAATACTTTGCGCTCGTACATCGCCTCGCCGAACGCGCCCGGCACGACGAAATCGCCGACGTTGGTAGCGCGTACCTTGTAGGTGATCTCGGTCTGGCCGCTTCCTACATTGCCGAAGATGATGACGCGGTCCTCGCGCATGTCGACGTAATCGACATTCCATGTCCAGCCCTTGGTGCCGACGCGGCGCTGCCACAGCGGAGCGTCGGAATCTTCGTCCGATGGGCTGCTCAGGACCGGCTCCAGGCCTCCCGGCAGCACGTCCACCAGCGCCACCTGCTGCACCTCACGGCGGCCGACGGCGCGCACACGGACGCGCACCGTCACCTCGTCGCCCAGCGTGACCTCCGACAGGGGCTTGCCGGCTGCATCGACGAATTCGCGGATGATTTCGATGCCGTTCGAAGCAGCCGTGGCAGGGATATTGCGTTCAAAGCCCGTTTCCGCCAGCGAGTAGTACAGCGGCAGGCCGCCGCTGCTGCCGATCTTGAGCTTCGCCGCATCTCCCGGCACAGTGGCCTTGGCGATCACGCTCAGCGCGCCCAGTTCCAGCGCCTTCTCTTTGCCCTGGCGATCGATGGCCTTGGCGGTGAGGTTGCCGGCGGCGCCGCTGGCGGCAGCATTGCTGTAGGCGTCCACCGCCATCACCACGGAGGCCGATGACAGGCTGCTATACCAGCCATCGCTCAGCCAGGAGCCCATGCGGTCGAACGCTTCCGGCGGCAAGTCTTTGAGACGGTTGGGGAAGTGGCGTGATACCAGGGTCACCAGCGTAGCGTCATGCACCAGCGAGTCGTAATACCAGCCCCAGGTCTTGAAATCATCCTTCTTCGCCAACCGCGCCAGCATGTCTTTCCAAAGCGGATCGAGCAACTGGCTCGCCACCTGGTCCTGCTTCAGGATCTGGTAGCTGGCCGCCAGGTAGGCGTTGCCGAGATCGGAATCGGCCACCGGCCCGTTGCGCGCATCTTTCGGCATCGAGCCGCGCAGGTTTACCAGCGCCGCCGTCGTCACGGCGCCGCTGCGCGTCAGCAGATAGACGGCTTGCGCACGGGTGCGCCAGTCGTAGCGGTTATCGCCGCCGCGCGCAACGTAGTTCTGCATCCAGGCCAGCGAACGGGCCAGCATATCTTCCGGTACCGCCATCTTGTGCTCACGCGCTTCCAGCAGCATCTGCACCGCATAGACGGTGGCAAAAGGATGCGCGCTTTCGCCCGGAGAATACAAGCCGAAGCCGCCATCGCCCGTCTGGCGCGCACGCAGCACGGTCAGCGTACGTTCGAAGCCCTTCTTCGGATCGACCGCCGCGCCGCCGGCAGCCTTTTGCGCTTGCAGCTCCCTGGCGAAGTCCGGACGGTTGGCCAACAGTACCGTCGGCGTCATCTGGCTGACGATCTGCTCGGTGCAGCCATATGGGTATTCCTGCAGGTAGCGCACCATGCCTGCCGCCATGGACCACGGCGTGGCCGACATCGACAACTCGCTGCGCTGCATCTGCGGGTAGAACTGGCCCTGGGTCGCGATTTCGCCGCCGCCCTTGAAGCGGCCCGTCTGCACCAGCGTCACCAGCGCCGACGCCGGGCGCACCGACAGGTCGGTCGACAGCTTTGCCTTGCGCTCCTGGTACTGCGCGCTGAATACCACGCTGGCCGAACCCAGTTGCGCCTGGGCGCCGCTGCGGGCACGCACGCGGAAGCGCGCGGTCGCTTCGCCGCCTTCATTGATGGCCAGCGTCACCTGCGCCTTGCCTACCACTTCCAGCGACGGCGCCACCTGCAGCGTCAACGCCACCGGAGCGCCCTTGCCCGAGCCTTTGATATTGTTTGCCACGCCGATGCCCACTTCGGCCTCGTCGCCCGGAGTCAGCGCCACCGGCACGTTCGGCAGCAGCACGATATCGCCGCGCACCGTGGTCTTGGTGCTGGCTGCGGCAGCCGAAGTATCGTCCACCACCACGGCCATCACGCGCAGGCTGCCATTGAAATAGTCCGGCACCGTATAGCTGAAATCGCGGCTGCCCTTCACGTCAACAATGCCCGACCAGTAGGCGACCGGCTTGTCGCGCTTGCGTTTGAACGGGTTGAGGTGCTTGCCGGCCTCACCATCGCCATCACCGCCGGGTGCAGCGCCCTGCATCAGTTTGCGGAACTCCGGCAGGATCTGGTCCAAGGTCTGCGCGGTCGTCACTTCCAGCGCGCGCTTCTGGAAGAAGTACTGCAGCGGATCGGGGTTCTTGTACCGCGCCACCTGCAGGATGCCTTCATCCACCGCAAACACCACGGCGCGCACCGGCTTGGGCGAGTCGAGGTGGAATTGCACCGTCTGGCCCGGCTTGACCAGCTCCGGCGCCTTCAGCGAGAACCTGGTGGTGCGACGATCCAGGCTGGTCGCAAACGGCGCCACGCCGTAGCTCAGTGGGCTCATATAAATCTCGTCGGATGACGGATCGCGCGTGAACTGCACCATCACATAGCCATTGCCGTCGTAGTCCTTCGGCAGCGTTATCTTCTGCACCGAAGCGTTCTTGTCAGCCTTGAACCACTTATAGGCATACACCTTGTCGCGCTCGATTGTGATCAGTCCCGAGCCGGTGTACGGCGCGCGCACGCTGATCTCGATTTCCTCGCCAGGCTGGTAGTCCTTCTTGTTCAGGGTCAGTTGCAGCTCGGCGTTGCGATCGAGGCTGCGTGTGACATTGCCGGTGCCCGCCACGCTGTAACGGAACTGGGCCAATGCCGTGCCTTGGGCGTTCTTCACGACGTAGGTGAAATTGCCCGGCGTGTCCGTCGCCGGCGCCAATTGCACGCCGGCGGCCCCGATCGCGAACGGCTCGGCCTTCAGCAGCACGTCCTTGCCGCGCGACTCATACTTGAACAGGCCGTTCGGCTGCTTGACCAGCACCGACAGCACGCGGTTCTCGTAGCGTTCCAGCGTCAGGCCGGTGACAGCGGTCTTGCGCGCTTTCGGATCGATGGCGATCAGCTGCACATTGCGAACCGCGCCGCGGTTGATGTAATACAGGTCACCGTCCGCCTTGTATCCGACCAGGTAAGGCGCATCGGACACCAGCGCCTGCACTTCCGCGCTGACGCTGCGGCCACCCTCCGGTTCGAAGGCCTTGGCCAGCACGTGCAGCTGGTAGGTCGCTGACTGGTAGCGGTGCAAGCCAAGATCGAAGCTCGCATCACCCTTGTCATCGGTCTTCTGGTCCGAAATGGTGTCGGTGAAGCGGTCCTTCGCGCGCTGCGGATCGTAGAAGCTGAATCCCGGCCACGAGGCGAACGCCGGATAGGCCGGCGTCAGCGTCACCACCGCTTCGACCTTGCGATTAGGCGCCGGCGTGCCGAACAGGTTCTGCACATTCATCTGCGCCGTCAGCGACTGCGGGCTGACCCAGCCCTCGCCCGCATCGGTCGACAGCTTGAGCGACACCTTGGTACGGTCCGGCAGGAATTCCTGCACCTTGACCGTGGTGGAGCCAAGGCGCACCGGCTCGCCCTGCGCACCGTCGCGCGGCAGGTTCAGGTAGATCGTGTAGTTGCCGGTCGGCGCGCTATCGAGCGTCGGATGCGAAATTTCCGCCATGCCGGCCGCACCGAGCTTGAGCTTTTCGCGCCGCACGGTCTGGCCGCGCGCATCGACCACTTCGGCCTCCACCGGCAAGTCCTTCAGGTTCTGGCTCCAGTCGCCGCTCTTGACGATGATGCCGGCCTGGATGGTGTCTCCCGGGCGATAGATGCCGCGGTCGGAGAACAGGTAGGCGCGCATCTGGTTCGGCAGGCCACCGCTGTGGGTGCCGCCAACGTCGAAGCGCGACATATCCAGCGCTCGGTCGCTGCGGTTCAGCGCCATGAAGGCGGTATCGCCGGCCTTTTTCACCACCAGCAGCACTGCCTGTTTTTCACGGGTGTAGCCACGCAGGTCCGGCAAACGCACGGTGCCGCCCGCATCGGTCGCCTGCGTGTGCAGCACCAGGCCGTTGCGGCCCCATACTTCCACCGCCGCACCGGCTACCGGGGCGCCGCTGCTGATGGACTGCACATACACCTGCTGCGAACCATCCAGGGCACGCTTGCTGACCAGGCCCAGGTCGGTCAGCATGATCAGGCGGCTGTCCGACATAGCGCTCGGGTCCCCTGCATACTCGCCCGGCTCACCCTCGCCTTCACCCTCGCCTTCGTACTGGTTGACTTGCTGCGCCTCTTGCTGGCCATCGTCCCCCTTGGACGGATCGTAGCCATTGATCTTGACCAGGAAAATGCCGCGGCGTTCAGCGCCGTCGGTTTTCAGGTACTCCGAAAAGTCGATGGTCTCGAAATGCGTCTTGCCAGGCGCCAGCTTCAAAGGCAGCTTCTTCTCGAAGCGTTCGGTCAGGCTATCCGGCGTCAGTCCCTGGTAGAACTGCGGCTTGGCGAAGTTGCCATCGGCGTGCGTGGCCAGGAAATGCAGCTGGTGCGGCAGCACGCGGCCGATCTCAATCTTCACGCCCGGCATGTCGCGCACCATGATCGGCAGCTTGCGTTCGCCATTCAGCGCCAGCAGCGCGCCCGTGCCCATGATGGACAACTCCGGCGCGGAGGCCTTCACCTGCAGGATGACATCGCGCTTCTGGCCCAGCTGGTAGCCGCCCACCGACTTCATGCCCTGCGCAATACGCACGAACATGAAGCTGCCCGGATCGGCCTCGAACTTGAATGCATGGATCTCGGTATTGTCACGCTCCTGCGGCAGCGCAGTCAGCGTCAGCCGCTTGGCCTTTTTCAGCACTGCATCGGTGACTTCGGCCGGATCGTCCCAGCTCTTGGATTCATTGGTGGCCGCCGGCAGCGCCCAGGCGCTGACAGCGCGCGCCGCCTCCTTCTCATTGACGGCCATGCCGGTGGTGATCTGCAGGACATTCTCCATATCGCCGGTCTGGCCGGTGACGATATGGGTGTCGATCGCCTGCACTTCCAGCCCGAACAGGCCAGGCACCGATACGGCCTTGCTCACTTCTTCAGGCGTGCCATCGCCGCCGCGCTGTGCCTTAACGCCCGAATCGATGTGCAACGTCAGCGCTGCCGTATCCTGCGGAATCGCCAGCGGCTCGGACTGGATGGTGGCGCTGACTTTCCACTTGTCGTATGTGAGCGTGAACTTGATCGGCTTGCCGTCCAGGTCCATGCGCAGGCGCTTCTCAAAATCAGCCGGCGCCACAGGGTGCGTGAATTTCACATCGAACACGCCCTTGCGCAGATTGAACTGGGTCGGATCCTGGTAAAACTCGCCGTTGGCTAGCGTGACGGCAAAGCGCACCGTCTCGAACTCGTACTCCTTCTCCGCCTTGACGTGGGCTGCCAGCGCCTTGGGGCCGAACTTGATCGTGTACTTCTGTCCGACCGGCCAATCCTGGGCCGGCTGGAATGCCAGTTCATGGTCGGTATTCCAGGTCCATTTGCCTGCAATGGCAGGCGAGAGCGTCACATCCGTCGCTTCGCGCCCTACGCGGGAAAGCGGCGCGGCGGAGGCGGTGAATTCAATGCGCAGCGGCTGCGGCTGGCCATCGTTTTCCAGCTCCGTGCGCCCCGGCGCAATAATGCGCACACCGGCATCGCTGGACGCGACCTTGTCCGGATGCAGGTAGGGCAAGCGGCTTTTGATGAATGGATAGGCGGCCAGGCCGGCCACGACGACGATACCCAGCGCCGCCATCACGCGCAAATGGCGTCCAGCCCAGGCGCGCAGCGGCAGCAGGCGCTGGCCGAGGCTGCGCAGCCATGCAGGAGGAGACCAGGACACACTGCCGAAGATGACGGCGACCAAGCGTACGAGCAGATTCCAGATGTGTTTCACCCGGCTCCCCTTTAGACAATTTGATAAGATTGCCGGGGATTCTAACCGTAGCTTGCTATTTCATCCAGTAAATTAGCCAACTACGGGAGCCTGGGCAAAAGGCCGCGCGTCCATCGGAATATCGATCAGGAAGGTGGTGCCCAGCGGCGCCGAACTGGTGACGACGATGCTGCCGCCATGGCTCTCCGCCACCCGCCGCGCGTACGGCAAGCCGACGCCCCAGCCATCCTTGGTGCACTTGCCGCCGCGCGCGCGGCGATAGACCTGGAAGATAGATTCCATCTCTTCCGCCGGAATCGGATCCCCTTCGTTATGCACCGCCAGCTGCACCCGAATTCCGTCGCAACCCACCCGCACCACGATAGGCGTGCCTGCCGCCTTGTATTTGATGGCATTGCCCAGCAAGTTTTCCAGCGCGCGCTGCAGCGACGCACGGCACCAGTAGCCGACGGCCGATTCGAATTCAACCCGCACTTCCGTTCCGCTGCGGTCTTTCTCCTGTTGCGCCACTTCGTAGGCCAGCATGGCCATGTCGAATTCCTCGATGTGCAGCGGCAGGCGCTGGCCGCCCTCGAACACCATGCAGTCGAGCAGGTCGCGCGTCATGGTCTCGATGCGGCGCGCGTTCGCCACGATTCGCTCGGCCAGGCGGCGGATATCGTCGCTCTGCGCGCGCGTCTCGATCACTTGCGCCGCCACGCTGACAGTGGACAGCGGCGTGCGCAAATCGTGCGTCAGCGCAGCAATGAACTGCTCGCGCAGTGCGGACTGGATCAGGGCGAAGGCCGTAACGCTTTCGCGAATGGCGCTGTCGATCGATGTGGCAATCGCTTCGCGCTGTTCGTGTGTGAGCTGCAATCCGCCTTGATGCAGCATGCGGAACAGCACTTGGCGGAACAGCTGGTATTCGCGGATCAGGGTGGTGGTGTCGTAGCCGCTCAGGCGCGCGCGTTCACCGCCATGCTCCTGGGCGATCACGGCCACGTCGACCCCGCTGGCCTGGTAAAACTCCTGCGTCAGCAGACGCGCCAGGTGCTCGTAAAAAGTCGGCAAAGTGTTCAGCAGGATAGGATCGGGCAGATCCCCGGCCTTGCATAAGGTCTCCCGCGCTGCCTGGCACCAGGCTTCGATGACCTGGTCTCGCAAGAGCAGCATCGCTTCGGACAATGGAGACAAACTGACCGCTGTCATGCATTCTCCCGAAATGTGAATTGTGAATCGAAAGAATGTAACGCCGATACTTTCATGTCAACTGTGGCGGAAATGCCTTCGTTGATTGACAAGTACAAAGCCGCGCCTGCTAAGGAGCGCGGGCGTGGCAAGCCAGCGGCAGACTGACCGCCAGTTACAAAGCGTTGCGTTCTTACAGCTTATTTAAGCCAGCCGCGGCGACGGAAGTACAGCAAGGGGGCAACGGCGCTGACCATCATCAGGCCGATGGCCCATGGGTAGCCGAAGCTCCACTTCAGTTCCGGGAAGATTTCGAAGTTCATGCCGTACACCGACGCGATCAAGGTCGGCGGCAGGAAGGCGACCGAGGCCACCGAGAAGATCTTGATGATCTTATTCTGGTTAATGTTGATGAAGCCGACGGTGGCATCCATCAGGAAGTTAATCTTATCGAACAGGAAGGAGGTGTGGCCGTCCAGCGATTCGATATCGCGCAGGATCTGGCGCGCTTCCTCGAACTGGTCGGAATTCAGCAGGCGGCCGCGCATCAGGAAGGATACCGCGCGGCGCGTGTCCATCATGTTGCGGCGGATACGGCCGTTCAAGTCTTCCTCGTGCGCGATGGCGCTCAGGGCGTCGGCCGCATCCTTGTCGGTGAATTCTTCCTGCAGCACGCGGCCGGAGACCTCTTCCAGGTTCTGGTAGATGCCTTCCAGCGCATCCGCCGAATACTCGGCGTCGGTCGCGTACAGGTCCAGCAGCACGTCCATGTAATCGGCGATCGATCCCGGACGCGAACGGGCGCGCATGCGCACCAGGCGGAACACGGGCAGGTCGTCGGTGTGGACCGAGAACAGCATTTTCTTGGCGAGGATGAACGCCACCGTCACCACGCGGGACGGGCCTTCGTCTTCTTCCAGCAGGAAATCAGTGCGCAGGTGGAGGTCGCCGTTTTCCGCCTCATAGTAACGGGCGGAGGCTTCAATGTCCTTGACCTCGTCTTCACCGGGCAGGATCACGCCGTAGATGGATTTGACCCAGGCGCGTTCGTCTTCAGTCGGGTCGGTCAGGTCGACCCATACCGGCGCCACTTGCTCAAGGTCTTCGCGCGTCTCAATAGGCACCTGGTTGAGCCGGCCATTTTGTAAAACGAAAACATTGATCATAGGCAATCTCAGCCGGACAGGGGGTGTAGAGCGCGGGTTCTAAAAAACTTCGCAAGTGTACCCGCAAAGGGGGGCGGGGTGCCAGTCCCGCCGATGCATTTTTTTAAACCGGCGAAAACCGGGAAACCGGGGTCCGGCCCACGGGCCGTACCCCGGTTTCCCGGTTTTCAAGGTCTAACGGGTCGCGCGCTCTATAGCGCGATCGGAAGCCGTCGGCTGCGCCTCCGGCGCCGGCTTAGGCGGAGCCTTCGGCGCCTCAAACCCCTTCGTATCGTGAATCTGAATGACCTTGCCCTGATCCGCGCACTCGGTATTGGAAATCACGGTCTTCCCGTTAATCACGCACTTGCGCATCGGCGCCGCAGGCGCAGTAGACGACACGACAGGCGCCGCCACAGCCGCCGCCTTCTCCCCCACCTTATTCAGCCCCTCGGCAAACAGGTTGCGCTCGTTCCGCAAAGAGATCAGCGCAAATGCCGCCGCCGCCCCCAGCAAACCCATGATGACAACCACCGCAATCAGGCTGATCCCACGTTGATATTTTTTCACGGAAGCTCCGCAGAATTCATTCGTTGCATGATTACGCCCGCGCGCCGTGCCAGGTAGGACGAGTCGCGATGGGCATCGAAATATTTAGGCCGTGGCAGCATGACCGCCAGCCGCGCCGCCTGCTCCGCCCCCAGCTTGGAAGCCGGAATCCGGTAATAGTAGCGCGCAGCTGCCTCGGCGCCGTAAATGCCGCGGCCAAACTCCGCCACATTCAGGTAAATCTCGAAGATGCGGCGTTTATCCATCAGCATCTCCAGCATATAAGTGATGATCAGCTCCTGCCCCTTGCGCAGGTAACTGCGCGAGCCGGACAGGAACAGGTTCTTGGCCAGCTGCTGGGTGATAGTCGAGCCGCCGTGGATCTTCTTGCCCTTCTTCTTTTCCTGGTTATGCTCATAGGCCTTTTGCAGCGCTTCCCAGTCCACACCCTCATGCTCGGCAAAGTTGGCGTCTTCCGACGCGATCACCGCCCGCTTCAGGTTGGCCGAGATTGCCGCGTACGGCACCCACATCTGCTTGACGCGCGCTTTCGGATCCGTCTCCTGCATGGCAGCCTGTTGCTCACGCATGAAGGCCGTCATGGTCGGGTTATGGTCAACCCACCACCAGATCTGCACGAAGAAATACAGCTGCACCGCGAGGAAGATCGCGACCGGTACGATAATGAACCACTTCAGCTTTTTAAGCTTGTTCATAGCTTGGCGCGCAGGTGCGCCAAAACTTCGCCCGTTTGCGGACGCACGCCGCGCCAAACCTCAAAAGCTTCGGCGGCTTGCTCGACCAGCATGCCCAGGCCGTCGCGGGTGACGGCGCCATGGCTGGCGGCGAATTCCATGAAGACGGTAGGCTTGGCGCCGTACATCATGTCCAGCGCCAGGGCGCCGGGCGCGAAAGCGCTTGCCGGTACTGGCGGCAGATCGGCGCTCAGGCTGGCCGAGGTGGCGTTGATGATGACGTCAAATGCACCGGCCACGTCGGCAAAGCCGCAGGCGGACAGTACGCCCGGCCCGGCCAGCGCGCCGAACTGCTCGACCAGCGCTTGCGCAGTGGCGACGGTGCGGTTGGCGATCACCAGTGCGGCGGGACGATGTTCCAGGATAGGCAGCACCACGCCGCGCGCGGCGCCGCCGGCGCCCAGCAGCAGCACGCGCTTGCCAGCCAGCGCTACGCCTGCGTTCTGTACGATATCGGTCACCAGGCCGGCGCCATCGGTGTTGTCACCGGTGATGCTGCCGTCTTCACCGAAGGCCAGGGTGTTGACGGCGCCGGCAGCCTGCGCACGCACGGTCAGCGCGGTGGCCAGCTTGTGCGCTTCCAGCTTGAACGGCACGGTGACGTTGGCGCCCTTGCCGCCGGCGGCGATGAAAGCTTGCACGGCGGCGCCGAAACCGTCCAGCGGCGCCAGCCACTTCTCATAGCTCAAAGACTGGCCGGTCTGCGCAGCATAGGCAGCGTGGATGTCCGGCGATTTGCTGTGGGCAATCGGGTTGCCGAAGACGCAGTACTTATCCATCACTGAATACCGCCGGTCAGGTCAGCTTCCATCTTTTCTTCACGCGTGAACTTGAAGGTGGTGATGATGACCCAGAGGTCGTCGCGGTCATGCGACAGCATATTCGGCGGGAATTTTCCGAACGGCGCAGCGCGGCGCACGATATTGATGGCCGCCGCGTCCAGTGCCGGATTGCCGGAACTGCGTTCGATGCGGATGCCGCCATCTTTCATATAGATCGTGCCGTCCATGAAGATCGGGATGTACAGCACCAATTGGCCATACATCTTCTTGCCGCTCATCTGCGGGAAATTCAGGGTGCCGATTTCTTCCACGCGTCGCTGGAAGGTCTTGTAATACATGGCATAGCCCACTTCCTTGGTGCTCGGCGACAGGAAAGTCTTTTTCGGGCGCTTGTTCTGGTCTTCGATCGTCTGCGTGATTTCAGCCATGCTGCGCGCCATCGCCTTGCTGCTTTCAATCAGGTCGGCGCCGGTGCGGGTTGGGTCGGACTGATTCTTATCCGTCACAGGCGGCGCGGATAGGGGGCTCTTCTTCGCCTGGGTCAGCAAGTTTTTCTGGCGCTCTTCCAGCTCTTTTATATAGCGCTGCGCGGCCTGGATGTTCTCACCCGTTTCCATGCGGCGCATATCGGGCAACGGAGATTTGGCGCGGCCGGCATCGGCATTGCCGCCGCCATCGAGGTTGGCCTGCGCCAGCGCGTCCGCCTTCAGCGGCTTGGCGGCGTGCTTGGCGTTGACCAGGATGACTTCCAGGCCGGGATCGGTTGGTTCTGCCTTGAAGGCCTTGGGAGCGACGAAATGCACCATCAGCGCCACGGCGTGGACCGCCACCGAAAGGGTGGAAGCAATGACAAGGAACTGGTTTTCTTTGAAATACTTCACGCGCTGAATTCTAAAATGATGCTTTTGAGAATCTTGGATTCTACGACAAACCGGGAAACCGGAAAACCGGGGTACGACCCGAGGGTCGTACCCCGGTTTCCTGGTTTTCTCGGTTTACTGCGGCCCCGGCTCCGTCACAACAGTCTCACTCGCCAGCGAAGCTTCTTCAGCATCCACCTCCGTAGGCTGCGCCGGATCTGCCGGCGCCTCCTCCTCATCCAGTTCCGCTTCCGGCTCCGAAGGCAAGGTAATCGACCCTTCCTGCAAGCGCGTTTCGATCGCCAGGTCCACCTCATCCCAGCGCAGCACATCGAGCTTCACATGTGACCCGCGCGCAACAGCCGGCATGCCCGGCATGCGCACAATCAGCGGAATCTCGGACAAACGCAGCACTTCATCCTTCAGCACCACGGCCTCAACTTCCTTGGCATTCTCCTGCCCCAGCCAGCGCAAGCACCAATAACGCTCCATATTCGACTGGAAGTCCGCATACGCCGCATATGCCGCATCGAACGCCGACACGATCGCAAACAGGTTCGCATCCTTGTGCTTGAACGGCGCCACCATCGGCGCGGTCACGCCATGCGACGCGCAAGCCAGGATCTGCCACTGGTTCACCAGGTCGGTATAGCGGCGCAACGGCGAAGTCGACCACGCATACTGGTCCACGCCCAAGCCCTGGTGCGGCGCCGCCTGGGTCATCATGCGCACCTGCATCTTGGCGGCCCAGCCGCCGACGCCCTGGCCCTGGGTACGGTAGATACCCGGCACGCCATGGTCGTGCATCAGCTTGCCCCAGGTGGAGTTGGCGAAGATCATCAGCTCGGCCACGATCTTGTCCAGCGGCGCGCCGCGCTTGCGGCGGGAAATCGTGACCACATCGTCTTCCACATAGAAGTTGAAGTCGACGCGGTTGTTCTGCTCGGGCTTCAGGCCAAACGCCTCGCGCTTGACCATACGGCCCGCTTCCAGGTGCTGGGCCCAGCCCCACAACAAGGTCAGCTCGGCCTTGCGCGGATAGTCGCCTTCGCCGCTGGCCAGGGTTTGCTCGTTGACCAGTTCATCCAGCGTGTTGTGGCGCAGGTTATTCGCGATCGGCACCAGCTCCGCCCTGGTTTCGGTGGAAATCACCGACCAGTCGGCAGGATCGAGCACGGCGTATAGCGACAGCGCCGGGCAAGTCTTGCCTTCCGCCAGGGTGAAGGCGTCGACAATCGAATCCGGCAGCATGGTGATCTTATCGCCCGGCATATAGACAGTGGACATGCGGCCGCGCGCGATCTTGTCGATGGCGTCGTCCGGCTTGATGCCCAGGCCCGGTGCTGCGATGTGGATACCCACGCGCACCTTGCCATCCGGCTGGTGCACCACGGAGAAGGCATCGTCGATCTCGGTCGTGGTCACGTCGTCGATGGAGAAAGCCTCCACCGAGGCCAGCGGCAGGCCGGCCGGCGCGGCAGGCACCGGCATCTCAGGGAAGCCGTGGCCTTTCGGGAAATTCTCGAACAGGAACTTCGCCATATGCAGGTCTTTCGGCGACTTGATGCCGCCGGCAGAAAGCATCAGGCGCGCCGGCGTGGTGTGCGCTTCGTTCGCAGCCTGCTCCAGCGCCTTGTATTCGATGGTGTTCTTGTCCGGCTTGAACAGCAGCTGGTTAACGATGTTCTGCATCGAGGCCGGCAGGGTGCCCGCCTTCAGTTCCTCGGCGTACTGGCCCTGGATGATGGCCTGCTGTTTCTTCTTCTCGATGCCGGCCAGCGCCGCCTTCAGGGTCTGCTCCGGCGCCTTCTTGTAACGGCCACGGCCCTTCTTGTGGAAGTAGATCGGGGCGGCGTGCAGGCTCAGGATCAGGCCGGCGGCTTCGGCCGGTTGCGGGGCGTGACCAAAGTACTCGGCGCCCAGCTCGGCGAAACCGAATTCCTCCTCGCCCGCCACTTCCCACAGGAAGTCCAGGTCGACATCGGCCGCGATGGCCTTGGCCTGTTCCATCAATTCAGACGGAGACGGCTTGTCAAACTGCAGCATCACATCCTTGGTTTTCACCTTATTGCGCTTGCCGCTGGCCATTTCAACCTGGTAGGCCTCGCCTGCCTGCGACAGCACGCTGCCTACTTTGAAATCGCCGGATTCTTCAAAAAATACATTCATCGATCATTAGTCCTGTGAAGCTGGAGTACCGGAGGCAGGAAAACCTCGGTCACGAGCAAAGTTCCTTCGTGGCGCTGGTACAGGCAGCGCCGTGCATACAGTAAAGCATCATCCGGCACCTCGGCGCCCTGCGCCGCGAGGGCAGCACGGGCACGCCGCGCCAGCGGATGAGTTGCGCGCAGACGCGCAAATTGCAGTTCGCCGCGCCGCACTTGCGGATCGCCGAATAGTGTACTGCCGAGCGAGCGCTCGCCCAAGGCACTGAACAGCGGCCAGTCAGAGGCGTCGGCCGACATCGGCACCACGGTGTGGGCAAACACCACAGGCGTATTATCACACCGCAGCAAAACCTCCCTTTCCCAGACGCGTCCGGGGCGGTGGTAGCCGATGATATTGGCTTCGTCTGCCAGGCAGATGGCCGTGTCCTGGTGCAGCAGCTGCACGCGGAAGGCGCGGCTGTGCTCTTTCAGCTTGTTCGTCAGCGAACCGCCGCCGGTCAGCCAGTGGCGGTATGGGTGCGGCGGGTTTGTCGCGAGCACGTGACCGTGCCAGTTGGCCTGGCGTAGGGATTGGCCTTTCATCGCACTCCGCAAAAATCCAGAACTTCAGCGAGGTAGCCGGCGTACTCGCTGATCGCGTGGTCGCTGCCCTGCACTACTTTCTGTTTGGCGCCGGCGTAGTGGGCCACCATATCGCGGTAGTCCAGCACCTCGTCACCGGTGCAGGCGACCAGGAAGTAGCGTTCGGGCTGCGAGATCTGCGGTACGGCCAGCGCGCGCAGCTCCTCTATATATGCATGCTTGAATTCGAACGGCTCGTCCGAGTGGTAGGCAGTGGTGATGCCGACGTGCTTTTCCAGGTCAAGCGCCGCAACTACGGCGGGGTTCAGCAGAACCGCGCGGCAGCCCAGCTTCTCCACCATCCAGGTGGCGTAGTAGCCGCCCAGCGAAGAGCCGACGATGGTCAGTTCCTCCGCCGGCACGCCCTCAACCAGTCCAAATGCCAGTTCCATCGCCAGCCTGGGGCTGGCCGGCAGCTGCGGGCAAATAAATTCTGCGCTGCGGCCAAGCTGCGCCATCCGCTCCCCGGTCAGCCGCGCCTTCATCGACTGCGGCGAGGAACGGAAGCCATGCAGGTACAAAATCATTACTTCAGCGCCTCCAGCAATTTCTGATGGACGCCGCCGAAGCCGCCATTGCTCATCACAATAATATGGTCGCCCGGCTTGGCCGCCGCGACGATGGCTTTCACCATCACGTCCAGGTCTTCGTAGGCCGAAGCGATTGCGCCCATCGGCGACAGGGCCTCGCCCAGGTTCCAGCCCAGGGCCTGTTCGCTGCCGAAGCCGAACACCAGGTCGGCTTGTTTCAGGCTGCCAGGCAGCGCTTCTTTCATGGTGCCCAGCTTCATGGTGTTGGAGCGCGGCTCCAGCACGGCCAGGATACGGCCGGCGGCGCCGATTTTCTGGCGCAGCCCACCCACGGTGGTTTCGATGGCGGTCGGATGGTGGGCGAAATCGTCGTACACGGTCACGCCGTTGACGGTGCCGCGCACTTCCATGCGGCGCTTCACGCTCTGGAATTTCGCCAACGCCTCGGCCGCCACTTCGATCGGCACGCCCACGTGGCGGGCGGCGGCGATCGCGGCCAGCGCGTTGTAGCGGTTATGTTTGCCGGTCAGGTCCCACTTCACGGTGGCGGCCTTGGCGCCCTTGAAGACGACGTCGAAGCTGCCGTCGGCATGTTCGTTCATGGTCCAGTCGGCGCCCTCAGCGCTGCCGAACAATTCCTTTTCGCTCCAGCAGCCGCGCTTCAGCACGCGCTGCAGGCTGGCTTCGTCGCCATTGGCGATCACGCGGCCGATGCCCGGCACGGTGCGCACCAGGTGGTGGAACTGGGTTTCGATGGCGCCGATGTCCGGGAAGATGTCGGCGTGGTCGTACTCCAGGTTGTTCATGATGGCCGTCTTCGAGTGGTAGTGCACGAACTTGCTGCGCTTGTCGAAGAAGGCGGTGTCGTATTCGTCGGCTTCGATGACGAAGAATTCGGAGTTGGCGCCGGGGCCGGTCAGGCGCGCCGAGATGCCGAAGTTTTGCGGAATGCCGCCGATCAGGAAGCCTGGCGCGTAGCCGGCGTGCTCCAGGATCCAGGCCACCATGGCCGACGTCGTAGTCTTGCCGTGCGTGCCGGCGACGGACAGCACCCATTTATCTTTCAGAATATGGTCGCCGATCCATTGCGGGCCGGAGATCATCGGCAGGTTGCGGTTCATGATCGCTTCAATCAGCGGATTGCCGCGCGATACCACGTTGCCGATCACGTACAGGTCAGGATTCAGTTCCACCTGCTCCGGGCCGAAGCCCTGGATCAGTTCGATGCCCTGGGCTTCCAGTTGCGTGCTCATCGGGGGATAGACGTTGGCGTCGCACCCCGTTACGCGGTGGCCGGCTTCTTTTGCCAGGACGGCAAGACCGCCCATGAAAGTGCCGCAGATGCCAAGGATGTGGATGTGCATGGTGCAGATAGAAAAGAATTAAGAGCCGGATTTTACCCCATTAAAACCAGGAAACCGGGGTACGACGGGACGGCCATCCGGTAAGGGTCGGACCCCGCTCAGGGTCCGGCCCTTGGGCCGTACCCTGGTTTCCCGGTTTTTTTAGGTATGATGCAATCATGAACCCCCAGATCAAAACCGAAATCGCCGCCGCCGCCGCCCGCATGATCGCGCAGGACGGCGCCGACTACGGCAGCGCCAAACGCAAAGCCGCCCGCCAGATCCTAGGCGAGTCGCAAGCGCGCGACCTGACGGACGCCCTGCCCGACAACGAACAGATTGAGGAAGAAGTCCGCCTATACCACGCTTTATATAACGCCGACACCCACCCCGCACACATATTCAAATTGCGAGGCCTGGCTTTGCAAGTGATGGAAATGCTGGAACAATACCAACCCTTCCTGACCGGCTCCGTGCTGCACGGAACTGCCGGCATGCACGACGACATCCACCTGCAAGTGTTCGTGGACAGTGCCAAGGAAGTGGAAATTTATTTATTGAACAAGAACCTGCAAATCGAGATCTCCGAATCGCCCCATTTCCGCGGCCCTCGTTTCGAGGATGTGGAAACGGCCAGCTTCATGTGGAAGAACACCGGCGTGCACGTCGAACTATATGAACAGGACGACCTGCGCGGCGCCAAGAAGAAAAGCGGCGACAAACCGCTGCGCGCCGACATCTCCGAACTGCGCACCATACTGATCAACAGCCCCCATCCAGCCCAGCAATGAAAAAATTCGCAACATATACCGTGGTCGCCGTCCTGTTCCTCGGCGCCGGCGCCTGGTACGGCACCCGAACAAAACAAACTCCAGCCCCCATCACCACCACCGCCCCTGCCGGCGTGACCACCCCGGTGGCAGCCATGATGGCCGAGACCTTGCCAAATGAGAAAGGCGTAAAGGAAGCCCTGTCGAAATACCAAGGCAAAAACCTGCTGGTGAATTTCTGGGCACCGTGGTGCGCCCCGTGCGTGGAAGAGATGCCGGAGTTATCGGAACTGCAAAATTCCGAACTTGGTAAAAAGATCCAGGTGATCGGCATCGGCATCGACTCGCCATCCAATATTGCAGAATTCACACAAAAAGTGAAAGTCGCCTACCCGATCTACGTGGCGGGGATGAGCGGCACCGAACTGTCACGACAGTTCGGCAACACCCAGGGCGGTCTACCCTTCACCGTCCTTATCGGTGCTGATGGAACGGTCAAAAAGACCTACCTCGCCCGTCTGAAATTCGACGACCTGAAGGCCGACCTGGCGGCCTTGAACTAAGCGAAGAACATCGTCGAACGACCGTTCTATTAACTTCCGCGAAGCTATTTTCTCTTGCCAATGCTTGTAGATGGCGGCAAAATGCGGAACTTTCGCAGAAAATGGTCAGGGAATCATGGCAAGTCACCTGCTGCTTCTTAATGGCCCCAACCTGAATTTGTTGGGGACGCGCGAGCCTGAAACCTACGGCGCCAGCACCTTGGCAGACGTGGAGCAGGCAGCGCTGGCACAAGCCAAAGCAGCTGGAGCGCAGCTCGCCTGTTTCCAAAGTAACCACGAAGGAGCGTTGATTGACCGCATCCACGCAGCCCGAACCGAGGGCGTGGATTTCATCGTCATCAACCCGGGAGGCTACACCCACACCAGCGTCGCATTGCGCGATGCGTTGGCCGGCGTAGCGATCCCTTTTATTGAAGTACACATTTCGAATATTTATCGGCGGGAGGAGTTCCGCCACCATTCCTATCTCAGCGCTATCGCACAGGGGACGATCTGCGGGCTTGGTATCGAGGGATATCGTCTCGCCATCGACTTTGCTTTAAAAAGCAGTTAATCTACCGCGATCTGCGCGCATCTAACGCGATGCCAGCCACGAGCTGGCGTCGCAGAAACCATCAACATAATAGATAGAACAAGGGAGCCAACAACATGGATCTACGCAAGCTGAAGACGCTGATCGACCTGGTAGCAGAGTCGGACATCGCTGAACTGGAAGTGACCGAAGGCGAAAGCAAGGTTCGCATCGTCAAGTCCGGCGGTCTGGCACAAAACCAGGTCGTGATGATGCCGTCGCAAGCGCCAACCCATTACGCACCTGCTGCCGCTCCTGTCGCAGCACCGGTTGCCGCGCCTGCCGCCGCTGCTCCAGCTGCCGCCGAGCCAACCGGCCACGTTGTGAAGTCCCCAATGGTGGGCACCTTCTACCGCGCTTCCGCACCGGGCAACCCAGCTTTCGTTGAAGTGGGCGCCACCGTGAAAGAAGGCGATACCCTCTGCATCATCGAAGCGATGAAGCTGCTGAACGAGATCGATGCCGACAAGTCCGGCACCATCACCCAGATCCTGGTCGAGAACGGCCAACCGGTCGAATTCGGCCAGCCACTGTTTGTGATCGGCTAAAGCCGGGCCATGGCCGCTGTGGATTCCCCGGCGGCCAGCACACTCACATCCCACACCGAATCTGCCATGTTTGAAAAAATCCTTATTGCCAATCGCGGCGAAATCGCCCTGCGCATCCAGCGCGCGTGCCGCGAACTGGGCATCAAGACTGTGGTCGTGCACTCCGAGGCCGACCGTGACGCGAAGTACGTGAAGCTGGCTGACGAATCCGTCTGCATCGGCCCTGCGCCTTCGGCCCAGTCCTACCTGAATATGCCGGCCATCATTTCCGCGGCCGAAGTGACCGACGCGGAAGCGATCCACCCTGGCTACGGCTTCCTGTCCGAGAACGCGGACTTCGCCGAGCGCGTGGAAAAATCCGGTTTCGTCTTCATCGGCCCGCGCGCCGAATCGATCCGCATGATGGGCGACAAAGTGTCGGCCAAGCACGCGATGATCAAAGCCGGCGTGCCTTGCGTGCCTGGTTCCGACGGCGCCCTGCCGGATGACCCGAAAGTCATCGTGCAGATCGCCCGCAAAGTCGGCTACCCGGTAATCATCAAGGCGGCAGGCGGCGGCGGTGGCCGCGGCATGCGCGTGGTGCATACCGAAGCTGCCCTGCTGAACGCGGTCACCATGACCAAGTCGGAAGCCGGCGCCGCCTTCGGCAATCCGGAAGTCTATATGGAGAAGTACCTGGAGAACCCACGCCACGTGGAAATCCAGATCCTCGCCGACGAACACAAAAACGCCGTCTGGCTGGGCGAACGTGACTGCTCCATGCAGCGCCGTCACCAGAAGGTGATCGAGGAAGCGCCGGCGCCAGGCATCCCACGCAAGCTGATCGAAAAGATCGGCGACCGTTGCGCCGAAGCTTGCCGCAAGATCGGCTACCGCGGTGCGGGCACCTTCGAATTCCTGTACGAAAACGGCGAGTTCTATTTCATCGAAATGAACACCCGTGTGCAGGTTGAGCACCCTGTGACTGAAATGATCACCGGTATCGACATCGTCCAGGAACAGATCCGCATCGCTGCGGGCGAGAAGCTGCGCTTCCGCCAGCGCGACGTGATGCTGTCCGGCCACGCTATCGAATGCCGTATCAATGCCGAAGACCCATTCAAGTTCACCCCGTCGCCAGGCCGCATCACCGCCTGGCACGTACCGGGCGGCCCAGGCGTGCGTGTTGACTCGCACTCCTATGCGGGTTACTTTGTACCACCGAACTACGATTCGATGATCGGCAAGGTCATTACCTACGGCGCAACCCGCGAACAGGCTATCCGCCGCATGCAGATCGCACTGTCGGAAATGGTCGTTGAAGGCATTTCCACCAACATCCCGCTGCACCGCGAGCTGATGGTTGACGCGCGCTTCATCGAAGGCGGCACCAACATCCACTATCTGGAACAACGCCTGGCAGAGATGCCAAAGGCTGGTAAGTAAATATAAGGCAGGTAAGTATTAAATGAGCTGGACTGAAATCGTCATCGAAGTAGCCCGTGAACACGCTGAGGCCCTGTCCGAAGCGCTGATGGATGCGGGCGCGCTGTCGGTGTCGGTGGAGGATGCCGATGAAGGCACCGACGCCGAAAAACCCCTGTTCGGCGAGCCGGGCATGGAGCCGACCGAAGCGGCATGGGATCATAGCCGCGTGGTCGCGCTGACCGATGACGAGGAAGACCAGGCCCTGATCGTGGCGGCTGCCGCCGGCGCGATCGGGCTGGCTCACCTGCCCAAGTTCACCACCCGCAAGGTGGAGGACGCTGACTGGGTCCGCCTGACCCAGTCGCAATTTGAGCCGATCCATATCGGCAAGAACATTTGGGTCGTGCCGAGCTGGCACGAGGCGCCGGATCCGTCCGCGCTGATCCTGGAACTGGACCCGGGCCTGGCCTTCGGTACCGGTTCGCACCCGACCACCAAGCTGTGCATGGAGTGGCTGGAATCCCATCCGGCTCCGGGCAAGTCCGTGCTGGACTACGGCTGCGGTTCGGGCATCCTGGCCATGGTGGCGCGCAAGCTGGGCGCTACGACCGTGGCGGGTGTGGATATCGATCCACAGGCTATCGTTTCCGCCAACGACAATGCGGTGCGCAACCGCGTGGAAGATATCCAGTACTTCGTGCCGGATAATTTCGCGGAATCGTCGTTCGCTTCGGCGCGTTTCGACATCGTTGTCGCCAACATCCTGTCCTCGCCGCTGAAGCTGATGGCGCCGATGCTGTCCGGCCGCGTTGCGCCAGGCGGTTCGCTGGTGCTGTCCGGCGTGCTGGCGCGCCAGGCGGAAGAAGTGGCAGCGGCATATGCGCCGTTCATCAAGCTGAGCGTCTGGGCTGAGCACGAAGGCTGGGTGTGCCTGTCCGGCACGCTGGCATAAGGTAATCTTCCCGACTGATGGCGCTCGCCACTAAATGCCCCCACTGCAATACGATCTTCAGGGTCGCGGCTGACCAACTGAAACTGCGCGGGGGCATTGTCCGTTGTGGCTCATGCCACCAGGTCTTCGACGGCAATTCCGCCCTGGTAGAACCGGCGGCTAAGCCAACTCCCGTTATTCCCGACGTCGTCGCCGAACGCGCCGCACCGGCACATTCCATTCCGGCTATCTCGGACTACGTCCACGGCACACCGGTCGACTTCGAACTCGATTTTGCCGACGAGCCGGCACCTGCCACCCCGGCGCCTGCCGCCGTGCCGGCACCTGCCACGCCGGCGCCTGCCGACTTGCCGACTGCGGCAAAGCCGGCGGAAGCCGCACCACAGGCCGCAGCCCCCTCGCCTGCTGTCTGGCGCAGCGCCACTACGCACGCGCCAGCCGCCGAGCCGACGCCCGACGACACAGCACGGGCTGCCGTTGCCCGCGCTTTCGCCGCCGCAACGACGCCTCCGTCCGCGCCGCCAGCCTCAGCGCATCCACTGGCGTCCCTGGTTTCGCCAGACGACACATTCTCGGAATTGGCCGGCGAACCGCCCACTACCGGGCCATGGTCGCCTGAAGTCCCGGCGCCCGCCGCCGCAGTTCCATCTGCCGCAACACCGTCGTCCACGATCGACGAAAAGCTGCTGGTCTGGGAAGATATCCCCGCAAACGCATCTGCAGCATCCGATGCCGCCGCGATGGCCGCCGTCGCCCGCGCCTTCAACAACGTGACAAAGCACACCGACCGCGCGCCGGAACCTGAACACGTCGTCGAAGAGCTCGCACCCGACATCTTTGCAGTCGAAGCAGAGCCACAGCCGCCACAGGACCATCGACTGCCAGTTGAAGCCCCATCCGAGACCGACGACGAACTGCTCGCTGCCGCCGAACCGCCTGCCGCCGGCATCGCGCCGGTCGCCGAGGAGCTGCCTGCCACCGACATCGAGCCGGTTACCGAAGAACTGCCTGGCACCGACATCGCGTCCGTTGCCGCTGAACTGCCCGCCACCGACATCGCGCCGGTTGCCGAAGAGCTGCCTGCGACCGCAGAAGCCTTTGCCCTCGAGGAAGTACCCGCAGCCGCCGAGGAGCCGCCGGCTGCCGACGAGCTGCCTGCCCCGGACGTTGCCAACGTCCCTGAGGAGTTGCCAGCGGCCGACGAAAGCTTCGTTGCCGATGAAGTGCCCGCTGCCACCGCAGCCATTGACGCGGACAAACTGCCCGCTGCCGATGAACCACCGGCCGCCGGCATCGAGCCCACGGCCGCAGAAGACCTCGCAGCCGCAGAAGAAACGCCAGCGATCGAAGCGGAGCAAGACCCCGCTCAGCCACCCGGTGCAGCATTGATCGACGCCATCGACCAATGGTCCGCCGACAACACGCACCCTGACGGCCGCATCGAGCCCTCGCTCGACACCCCGCAAGAGCACATCGTCCTCGCCGCAATCGACGACGCGCACCATTTTGAAGACCTGCCACCGGCCGAGCTGCCACAGGAAGAGCACTTCACCGCCGACTTCGGCGCCAATGTTGAAGCCGAGGCAAACGAAGCAGCCGATGCGGACGCCGGCGCCGACACTGCCGCCGCCGAAGCAAGCATCGCCGACACCAGCGAACCGTCGCTCGCCGAAGAACCCTGGCCGGCCGCCGAAGACGCCGCCGACGCCCTCGCTCCAACCGGCGAACCCTGGAGCCTGTCCGAGCCCGAACAGGAACGCGACGACACCGCCCTGCACGCCGTAGCAGCCGTCAACACCGACGTTCCGGACGATGGCGAATCCCTGCCAAGCGACGAAGAGCAGGCAGCCGCCGAAGCCGCCCTGGCCGCCGCCCGCATGCGCGCCCTGGCCGGCGTCGACGAGGCCGAAGACCTCGATCACTCCGACCTCAGTTTCGTCAAACGCGTCGACCGCAGCCAGAAATACGGCAAGGCCGCGACCATTTCCATGGCCATCGGCATCCCGTTGCTGCTGGCCGGCCTGGCCCTGCAAGCAGGCACCACCTTCCGCGATACGCTGGCCGCCAACTACCCGCAGCTCAAGCCCGCCCTGGCCGCCATGTGCCAGCCGCTCGGCTGCAAGATTGCCCTGCCCACCCAGCTCGACGCCTTAAGCATCGAGCAAGGCGAACTGGCCACCATGGCCGAAAGCACCTTCAGCTTCACGACCGTGCTGCGCAACCAGTCCAAGACAGCCCAAACCTGGCCGCACATCGAACTGACCCTGAACGACAACGCCGACAAGCCGGTACTGCGCCGCGTGTTCGCTCCGCGCGAATACCTGCCATCGCCGGCCGAAGCCGAAAAAGGATTCGGTCCGCGCAGCGAGCAAAGCATTAAACTGTACTTCGAGCTGAAAGAGCTCAAAGCCTCCGGCTATCACATCGCCATCTTTTACCCTTAAAAACTATGACTAAAACCGCGCTTGTCTGTGGCTCGCTGGCCATCGACATCATCATGCAATACGAAGGCCGCTTCGGCGACACGCTGCTGGCCGACCAGCTGCACAAGGTCAATGTGTCCTTCCTGGTGCCGACCATGCGCACCGAGTTTGGCGGCTGCTCCGGCAATATCGCCTACTCGCTGAAGATGCTGGGCGGCGATCCGCGCATCGTGGGTGTGCTGGGCCAGGACTGCGCGGCATATCTGGAACGCTTCCAGAAGCTCGGCCTGTCGACCGACAACATCCTGATCAAGAAAGATGCCTACAACGCGCAGTGCTTCGTCACCGCCGATGCAGACCACAACCAGATCAACGCCTTCCACCCCGGCGCCATGTCCTTCGCGCACGAGAACCCGATCGAGAAAGCCGGCGCCGCCCGCATCGCGATCATCTCCCCGGACGGCCACCTCGGCATGCTGAAGCACGCGGAAGACCTGGCACGCCTGGGCATCCCGTTCATCTTCGACCCGGGCCAGCAGATGCCGATGTTCACGCCCGAGGAACTGATTGGCTTCATCGAAAAAGCGACTTACGTAACCTGCAACGACTATGAAATCGAGTTGCTGATGTCGCGCACCGGCCTGACCATCCCGGACATCGCTTCGAAACTGGAAGCGCTGATCGTGACGCGTGGTGAGAAGGGTTCGGAGATTTATACCGGCGGCAAGCGGATTGATATTCCTGCCGTGGTGGTGGATGCGTCGCTGGACCTGGATCCGACCGGCTGCGGCGATGCCTACCGCGCTGGCCTGCTGTTTGGCCTGGTCAACGAACTGGGTTGGGAATCGACCGGCCGCCTGGCCAGCTTGCTGGGCGCGATCAAGATTGTGACCAAGGGCGCGCAGAACCACGTGTTCACCCCGGCCGAAATCGCGGATAAATTCGAGGCGGCGTTCGGGTACCGCTTCTAAAACCCGGTAAACCTGGGTCCGCCCCTTGGGTCGTACCCAGGTTTACCGGTTTAGAAAAAGCTCAACCGCTAAACAGCATGCCCAGCAGGATCTGGCAGATCTGCAGCAGAATCAGCGCCACCAGCAGCGACAAATCCAGGTTGCCGACCAGCGGCACAACCTTGCGAATCGGATTGAGCAGCGGTTCATTCAAGGCGCGCACGAACGGCGCCAAGGGCGCATGGGGATTGACCCAGCTGAACACCGCCTCGATGATCAGCAGCGCCATAAAGCCAAACAGAATCCACTCCAGGAAGCGGTGCAAAGCCGCCAGCAGCACCAGCTCCGGCGTCGCCCCCACCAGGAACAGCACCGAGGTCGCCAGGATCACAATCAGGAAAGCGCCAATCAGGCTGGCCCAGTCATAGCCCCCCATGCCGGGGACGATGCGGCGCAGCGGGCGCACCAGCCAGTCCGATAATTGAAAAGTAAACTGTGCCACCGACGAAGGCGGACGAACGCGGATAGCCTGCATCCAGAAGCGCAGCAACAGCACCCCGCCCAACAGGCCGGCTGCGACATCGACGATCAGCTTGAGAATACTAAACACGAGTTCACTCCAAATAAAAAAACCGCTGTGCGATTGTCTCACACAGCGGTGTTTTCGCCATCCGGCACTAAGCGTTTAACGGCTTAGGAAGGACGGGTGCTGGTCGGGAACGGCCAGGCGGCTGCCGGGGCGATCACGGTTTTTGCTGCCGGAGCGGCGGCTGGAGCTGGAGCGGCTGCAGCAGCAGGTGCTGGTGCGGCGGCTGGCTTCACAGCTTCCTTCTTAGGAGCAGCTGGTTTCTTCGGAGCGGCCTTTTTAGGGGCAGCTGGTTTCGCAGCAGGAGCTGCAGCCGGTGCTACGGCTACTGGCGCAACAGCTGGCTTGGCTGCTGGCTTAGCCGACGCTTTTTTTGGGGCGGCCTTTTTAGCTGCAGGCTTGGCAGCTGGTTTTGCGGCGGCTTTAGGAGCGGCTTTTTTAGCAGCTGGCTTAGCAGCGGCTTTCTTAGCGGCTGGCTTCTTTGCAGCTGGCTTGGCAGCAGCTTTAGGAGCAGCTTTCTTGGCAGCTGGTTTAGCAGCGGCTTTCTTGGCAGCTGGCTTGGCAGCGGCTTTCTTGGCGGCTGGCTTGGCAGCAGCTTTCTTGGCAGCTGGCTTGGCCGCGGCTTTAGCTACGGTCTTCTTGGCTGCTGGTTTAGCTGCAGCTTTCTTGGCTGCTGGCTTAGCAGCGGCTTTCTTTGCTACTGGCTTAGCTGCTGCTTTTTTAGCGACGGCTTTTTTAGCTGCTGGTTTAGCTGCTGCTTTTTTAGCTGCTGGTTTAGCTGCTGCTTTAGCGACGGTTTTCTTCGCTGCTGGTTTAGCTGCTGCTTTCTTAGCTGCTGGTTTTGCTGCTGGCTTAGCAGCGGCTTTCTTCGCTACTGGCTTAGCTGCTGCTTTCTTAGCTGCTGGTTTTGCAGCTGGCTTAGCGGCGGCTTTCTTGGCTGCTGGTTTAGCGGCTGGCTTGGCAGCGGCTTTCTTGGCAGCTGGTTTAGCAGCTGGCTTAGCTGCGGCTTTAGCGGCCGGCTTAGCGGCAGCTTTCTTTGCTGGAGCAGCTGCTTTAGCGGCTGCTGGTTTCTTCTTAGCGGCGGTTGCCATTTTTAGTTCTCCTTCATCTGGGATGGGAAAAATTCACGCACAAGATTTAAACCCGTCCGGCCCTGCGCTGGACCAGGCGAATTATTCATCGGCACAAACAGGATTGCGGTTTGCGCTAATGAATTCGGCACCCAGCTGAACTGCTGCACCTCCTCACAAGTGCAGCGCTTCAGCCATCGATTCCTGCGTCGGTGCTTGTCGGCGCAGGACTCAAATTCTTTGTCGCGACGATTGCGCGGGTGGGGCGTGAATTCAGCTCCTCGACCCATCGTCGGGCCACGAGTGACAGCCAGCGTCAAATAAAAAACCGCCCGGCCTGATCGGGAGATCAGGAGAGCGGCTTCGCTGTCGTCGTGTGGTCTTTAAGCATACTTATGCGTTTTTGGTTCCCATTATTTTTCGATTTTTGCGGTAACAACACACTCGAAAAAACAGTGCTTGCATATTCACGCGATTTCAAGTTCGCAAAGTACACGAAAGCTTGTCGATGCGCAACCAGCACGAATGATTTTCTTCTTCTTTTTTTGTGCCGATCAGCGCGTTGGCGCACATTGGAGCGCGCTGCGCGATGCATTTGCCGACCGCGCGCGGCCATCACATGATCGAACACCTTCGCATAACGCCTTTAGGTAAAGGCTTTATAAAAAACGAAGCGCCCCGGCCTGCGTTTGAACGCGAGACCGGGGCGCTTGCCAACGACGTTTGAAATTTTTTTTTCGTCGCGATTACGCGACATGCAAAATTCGCTTCATCACGCGTTCGAGATCAAGCAAACAGGTGCTGTGCGTGCTTCCATCGCTTTGCGGCAGCTCCAGCACTTCGGTCGATTCGGCCGACAGGCCCTGCGACTCCTCCTTCTTCATCAGCGAAGGAGTAGCGAAGCGTTTGCCATCGTCGATGGTGACGATGTCGGCCACGGCATCGACCACCAGGCCATAGCGTCCCTCTTCGCGCTCGATCACCAGCACCTTGCCGGCGCCCTCGCTGGCAGCATCCATCCCGTACAGGCGGCGCAAGTCGACCAGGCTGATGAGCTGTTGGCGCAGGTTCAGCACGCCGCACAGGTAGTCGGGCATACCCGGCGGATGGCTGATATCGCCGGCGTGGTCGATGATCTCGCGCACCTGCTTCAGTTCCAGCGCGAACAGCTCGCCGACCCGGAAGCTCAGGTAGACCTTGCGGCCGGCACGCTGGCGCGCCGCAGCGTCAGCCTGCGCGCCCTGGGTCGGATAGAGCTGGCGGTGGCCGATGTCCATCTCGCCGATCTCGTTGCGCGAGAAGATGCCCTCGTGGTCCAGCAGGATCACATCCTCCTCGCCCGAGCGCGCCACGCAGCCGGCAAACATGGCGCTGCGTTCTTTACTGAGCAGAGGGATAGCCAGTACTTCATCGCTGGTGAAATGCAGGATGCTTTCCACCGCATCGACCAGGAAGCCGACCGTCGCCTCGCCGATGTGGGCCACCAGGACGCGCTGCTCGGGATCCTCCGGCGCCCGCTGTCCGCCCGCCAGCGCGGCGAAGTCCACCACCGGCACCTGCAGCCCGCGGAAGTGCATGCGCCCCAGGCACAGGGGACTGGCCAGCACCGTCTCCGACAGCTCCGGCACGCGCACGATTTCCTGGATCGCCTTCATTTCCATCGCGAAGCGGGCGCCCGCGGCGCGGAAGCTGATCGCGTGGCGGCGCTCGCCGACCACGCGTAACTGGCGCCGCGTTTCCGCGCCGCTGGCGCGCATCGAATGCACCTGCGGCACGTTCTCGATGCGTACCAGGCGGTCGATGTCGAGCACCTGGACCAAGCGCCTGCCCTCCTCCAATAAGATGGTGCCGGCTACTACCCCTTGTGTTGAACCCTCCGCATAACGCAACCGGCTGCGTTGTTCGGGCCGCACGCGCAGGATCTCGCCGGTCGCATGCACCAGCAGACCGACCTGTACTTCCTGGTAATCGATGATGGCGATCTTGTCGCTCGGCTTCGCCGCTTCGGCGGCAGGGTCGAACAGGCGGCCAAGGTTCACCACCGGGATCACGCTGCCGCGCAGGGTGAACATGCCTTCCAGATAAGACGGGGCGAGCGGCAGGCTGGTCATGCGCTCAGGGAAGTTCACCACCTCCCGGATGCACAAGGCCGGCAACGCGAACTCGTTGGCGCCCAGCATGAAGGAGCCGAACAGCTCCATCGATGGCGCGAGGGAGCCCGCCGGCTCCCCTGCCGGAACTACGCGCAAGGCTTCCATGGCTTACACCACGAAACCGGCGACCAGCTTGTTCAACTCCCCGGCACGCGAATTCAGGCTGGCAGTCGACGAGGCGATGCTGTCGCAGCTGCCGGCCGACTGCTCGGCCGCTTCGGCGATGTGGTTGATGGCCACGCTGACTTCGCGCGCCGACAAGAGCTGCTCCTTCGCCTCGTGCGAGATCTCGGCAATTGCCTCGCTGGTCTTGCCCACGCCCTTCACGATGCGGTCGAACGCTTCGCTGGCCTGGTGCGATATGGCGGTGCCGGTATTCACCCGCTTCACCGACTCGCTGATCAGCTTGGAGATTTCCTTGGTCGCCTGCGAAGAGCGTTCGGCCAGCTTGCGCACCTCGTCCGCCACCACCGAGAAGCCCAGGCCGTGTTCCCCGGCGCGCGCCGCTTCGATCGCGGCGTTGAAAGCAAGCATATTGGTCTGGTTGGCAATATCGCTGATCACTTTGACGATCTCGCCGATATCTTCCGAAGAGCGGTTGATCAGGTCCATGGCCTCGATCGAACGCGCCACCGCCTTGGCGCCTGCCTCGGCTTCGTCCTGGGTCGATTTGGCCAGGTCGTTGGCATGGCCGGTGCTGGTCGCAATCGCGTCGATGGAACGGGTCAGGCCGTCGACCGTGGCATTCATTTCCTCCACCGTCGCGCCCAGCTCCTGCGAGCCGCCCGCCACCACGCCCGCGCGGTTGGCGATTTCCTCGGCATCGTCGGCGAAAGCGGTGGCCGACATCACCACCTGGCCAATGACGCCGCGCAAGTCTCCCATCATCTTGCCGATGCCGGCGCCCAATTGATCGAGCGGCTCCTCGCCAGCCGTCGGCACTTCGGCGGTCAGGTCGCCCTTGGCGGCACGCGCCACCGCATCGAGCAGGCGCTCGATCTTGAGCGCATCGCTGGCTGCCTTGTCCTTGATGCCCTGCTCCATCATCACCTGCTCGGTAATGTCGCTGGCGAACTTGACGATTTTGAAAGGCGTGCCGTTCATATCGAGGATTGGGTTGTAAGTCGCCTGGATCCAGATCGATTTGCCGCCATTTCCGACGCGCTTGTAACGGCCGCTGTCATATTCACCGCGATTCAGTTTTTGCCAGAAGCGTTTGTAGTCGACACTGGAGGCATAGTCGGTTTCGCAGAACATGCGGTGGTGTTCGCCCTTGATGTCGTCCAGCGTGTAGCCCATCGCATCGAGGAAGTTGCTGTTCGCGGTCAGTACATGGCCGCTCATGTCGAACTCGATCACGGCCTGCGCCTTGTCCATCGCGCTCACCTTGCCCTCGTACTCCGCGTTGCGCAGCTTGCTGGCAGTGACGTCGGTGGCGAACTTGATCACTTTATAAGGACGGCCCTCGGCGTCAAACACCGGGTTGTAAGATGCATTGATCCAGATCTCGCGGCCGCCTTTGCCCAGGCGCTTGTACTCGCCATGCTCGTAGTGGCCGCCGCGCAGGCGCTCCCAGAATTGTTTGTACGCTTCGCTGGCGGCGAATTCACTGTCGACGAACATCGAGTGGTGGCGACCCTGCACTTCATCGAGGGTGTAGCCAACCGCTTTCAGGAAGTTGTCATTCGCATGCAAAATCGTGCCATCGAGCTGGAACTCAATGACCGCCTGCACGCGGTTGAGGGCGGCGTTGATTGCCTGCAGTTCGACTTCTTGGAGCTGGGCTTCCTGGATGACTGGGCTGTTCATTTGGGTGGACTCCTGTAGGGGGGAAGTTGTTGCCAGTGGGAATCTTCAGTATAGACAGCGCCCATCGCAGGAATCTCACGCTTTGTCACGAATGACTGCGCATGCTTTAGCAGTTAAAGATCGGGACGAAAAAAATGCAGCAGGCGTTGTCGGCCCGCAACGAAGCTCAGGGTTTGGCCGGCGCAGGCAGACGGGCGTCGAGGCCCAGCGCACTCCATTTCGGCTCAGCGTAATACTGGCGTACCAGCTTGCTGTACTCGCCGCGCGTGACCAGGGCGGCGACCGCCTCGCGCAGCTGCTCCATGTCAGCCGGCTTCAGGGACTTGCGGTGCAAATAGAAACCCACTTGCGCAGGCTGCATGCCGTTGACTGCGGTAATGGCAACCTTGTCAGCCAGTCCAGCGCGCTGCACCGCCTCGGCAAACACGGAGGGGCCGGCCAGCACCGCATCGAAACGGCCGGCGGCCAGCATGCGCACCGCCGTGTCGGGATCGGGCACCAGCGACAGGCGCGGCAGGCTGCCCGCCTCCTCCACCATGCGCATGTATTCCGGACCGTAGTTATTACCGCGTATCGCGCCGAAAGTCAGCTCGCGCTCGCGCACTTGCTCCAGACCCAGCTCGGGCGGCAACTTGCCCGCCATGGCGATCAGCATGGCGCGTGAGTTATACATATGGACGAAAATGCCGTCCCGGTCGCGTTCCGCGGTGCGGGTGGCGCCGGGAAGCAGGTCGATGGCGCCCGCTTGCAGCATCTTCAGGGCCCGCGCGCGCGGCACGGTGAAGAATTCGAACTGGCAGCCGGTGCGCTCGGCCACCAGCTGGAGGAAGTCCGGCACCAGGCCGCCCACAGTACCGTCGGCGGCGACCATCATATTGCGCCCCATGGGGCTGATGGCCACCTTGACCGGACGGCTGCAGACTGCCTGCGCCGGTGCTGCGCATGCCAGGAACGCCAGGATTGCCAGGCAGCGCAGCATCGTCACTCCTCGTGGAAGGCCTCTTCCCGCTTCTTGCGCAGTGCCGGCGACAGCACCACGATCAGGGCCAGCGCCGCCAGCGCCAGCAAAGTAGCGCTGATCGGGCGGTTGACGAACACCATCGGGTCGCCATGCGAGAGCAGCATGGCGCGCCGCAGGTATTCCTCCAGCATCGGACCGATGATGAAGCCCAGCAGCATCGGCGCCGGCTCGGCATCGAGCTTGGCACAGATATAACCGAACACCCCGAACAGCGCCATCAGCCAGACATCGAACTGGGCGTTATTCAGGCTGAACACCCCGATCGCGCAGAACAGCAGGATGGCCGGGAACAGGCGGTGGTAAGGCACCGTGATCATCTTCACCCACAGGCCGATCATCGGCAGGTTCAGCACCACCAGGAACAGGTTGCCGAACCACATCGAGACGATCAGGCCCCAGAACAGCTCGGGCTTCTCCGTCATCACCGCCGGACCAGGCGTGATGCCCTGGATGATCATGGCGCCGATCATCAGTGCCATCACCGGGTTGGACGGGATGCCCAGGGTCAGCATCGGGATGAAGGAAGTCTGGGCGCCGGCGTTGTTGGCCGACTCCGGCGCCGCCACGCCTTCGATGGCGCCTTTGCCGAACTCCCTGGCATTGGGCGACACCTTTTTCTCCAGGGAGTAGGAGGCGAAGGATGCCAGCATGGCGCCGCCGCCCGGCAGGATGCCCAGCGCCGAACCGAGGAAAGTGCCGCGCAGGACCGGCGCCAGGATGCGCTTGAAGTCCGCCTTGTCCAGCATCAGGCCCTTCACCTTATCCATCAGGATGTGGCGTTCCTCGTCATGCTCGAGGTTGCGCACGATCTCGCCGATGCCGAACATGCCCATCGCCACGATCACGAAGGAAATACCCTCGGCCAGCTCCGGCATATCGTAGGTGTAGCGTTGCTGGCCCGAGTTGACGTCGGTACCGATCATGCCCAGCAACAAGCCCAGGATCACCATGCCGATCGCATTCAGCAGCGAGCCGCTGGCCAGCACCACGGCGGCCACCAGGCCCAGCACCATCAGCGAGAAGTAGTCGGCCGGGCCGAACTTCAGCGCCAGGTCGGCCAGCGGGGGCGCAAAGCAGGCCACCACCACCGTTGCCACGGTACCGGCAAAGAAGGAGCCCAGGGCCGCTGTCGCCAGCGCCTTGCCGGCGTGGCCCTTGCGCGCCATTTGGTAGCCATCGATGGCAGTCACCACCGATGACGACTCCCCCGGCAGGTTGACCAGGATCGCCGTGGTCGAGCCGCCGTACTGCGCGCCGTAGTAAATGCCGGCCAGCATGATCAGCGCCGCCACCGGCGGCAAGCCGAAGGTGGCCGGCAGCAGCATGGCGATGGTGGCGATCGGGCCCAGGCCCGGCAGCACCCCGACCGCCGTGCCGATGAAGACGCCGATCAGGCAATACGCCAGGTTGGTGAGGGTAAAGGCGGTTTCAAAGCCCAGCCCCAGGTTGCTTAAAATTTCCATGGCAGCCCCTTAGAAACCGAGCCAGGTGCCGAACGCAGGTATCGGCAATCCCAACAATTTAATAAAGAGCACGTAGGCGAAGGCCGCCAGGCCAACGGCCAGCAGCCCCGCTTCCTTCAGGCGGAACTTGGGGCTGGCATAGGCGCTGACCAGCACCAGCACCAGAGCCGCCGGCACCAGGCCGGCGCCGCGCATCAGCAGGCCGAACAGCGCCACCGCCAGCGTGACCAGGGCCAGCGGCTTCAGGTGCAGCTTTTCCATCGGCTCGCCGTGGCGCAGGAAGGAGCGCAGCACGCCTGCCGCGCCGATCACGGCCAGCAGGATGCCCAGCACCACCGGAAAGAAAGCCGGCCCCATGCGGAAAGAAGTTCCCATATTCAGGTCGCCGCGCGTGAACACGGCGCCCAGGCCAATTGCGATAAAGATCGCCCCGATCCAGAAATCCTTCGGGTGGCGGATAGCAGACATCATCATCCCCTTAGTCAGCGTACACCCCGGCCTTGGAGATAATCGGACCCCAGCGGTCGATATCGGCCTTCAGGTGGGCGCGCAGTGCCTCCGGCGTGGCGCGTTTTTCGTCAACCGGCTCGGTGCCCAGGTCGGCGAAGCGCTGTTTGACCGCAGGATCTTTGAGCGCCACTTGCAGTGCGCTGACCAAGGTGTCGATGACTGGCTTCGGCGTGCCTTTCGGGGCATACATGCCGTGCCACACCGCCACTTCAAAGCCCGGCAGGCCGGCTTCGTTCAGGGTTGGCACATCAGGCAGCGATGGCACGCGGGTCTTGGTGGTCACGCCATACACCTTGATCTTGCCGCCCTTGATCTGGCTGGTGGTATTGGTGGTCTGGTCGCACATGAAATCGACCTGGCCGCCCAGCAAATCGTTCATGGCCGGGCCGGTGCCCTTGTACGGCACGGTGGTCAGGTCGGTCTGGATGGCGGACATGAACAGCATGCCGCACAGGTGGGAAGCCGAACCCAGGCCGGCATTGGCGTAGGTGACCTTGGCCTTATTGGCCTTCACATAGGCCAGCAGCTCCTTGAAGTCCTTGGCCGGGAAGTCCTTGCGCGCCACCAGGGTCATCGGGACGTCGGTCACCAGGCCAATCGGTTCGAAGCTGTCGATGGCGTTGTAGCTCAGTTTGCGGTACAGGGCGGGCGCGGTGGAATGGCCGATATGGTGCAGGAAGATGGTGTAGCCGTCCGGCGCCGATTTCGCGGCGCGCGCGGCGCCGATGGTGCCGCCGGCGCCGCCGACGTTTTCCACGATGATCTGCTGTTTCAGCTTGGTGCCCATCGATTGCGCCAGCAGGCGCGCCACCGTGTCGGTCGGACCGCCGGCGGCAAATGGCACGATCATGGTGATCGGCTTGGTCGGGTAACTCTGGGCATGCGCCAGGCTGGTGCCGAACAGGGGCAGGCAAGCCAGTGCGGAGATAAGGGCGCGTCGTTTCATCATAGGTTCTCCTAAAGCTGTTGGATGATATTAAATTGCACTACTAGTAATGTTTTACCAGCAATCAATAGGGGATTCAAGTAAGGCTTTCACCATAACCATCACTTCCATTGACTTCGGCCGGTAAGGCGGACATGATTGCCTGATGAAAAAACAGTCGCTGCTTCTCGCCGCATGGATTGTTGCGCTCCCGATGGCAGCGCAGGCGGGCACTTTGCAGCTGTATACTGAGAACACGCCGCCCGACATCATGCGCGAGGGCGAGCGCATCACCGGCATCTCGACCGACAAGGTGAAGGAAATCATGTCGCGCGCCGGCATCAAGTACACCATGGAGATCATGGCCTGGAAGCGCGCCTACGAACTGGCGCTGCGTACGCCCAATTCCTGTGTATTTTCCACCTCGCGCACACCCGAGCGGGAGGCGCTGTTCAAATGGGTCGGGCCCTTGCGCGAATTCGACTGGACCCTTTACGGCCTGGCCAGCTCCCCGCTCCAGCTGGCGACTTTGGACGACGCCAAGAAGCTGCGCATCGGCGGCTATAACGGCGACGTGCGCGTACAGTATTTGCAGGACCGCGGATTTACCGTGGATGTCGCACCGGACAACTTCTCCAATCCGCGCAAGCTGATGGGCGGCCGTATCGACCTATGGGTGACCAGCCACCAGCTGGCCCATGGCCTGATCGAGCGCGAAGGGCTGGTGGGCAAGATCGTTCCCCTGCTCACCTTCCATACATCGCGCGCCTACCTGGCCTGCAACAAGGCGGTGCCGGATGCGACGATTGCCGCCTTGTCGGCCGCCATGGCCGATATCTTAAAAGATGGTACCGCGGCAACCATCGACCGCAAGTATGCCAACTGGCCCCAGCGTTAAGAACCCAGCGTAAAACGGCGGAAGCGGTGGCGCCGGTGCTCCTCGTTGTCCAGCGAGAGAGAAGATTTGATCATATCGCTGCGGCTGATGATGCCCACCAGCTGGCGGCTTTCGGCATCGGCCACCACCGGCAAACGCTCCAGGCCATGCACCGCCAACCGGATCGCCACCGTGCGGCAAGTCTCGCCGCGCAGTGCAACAATGGGGGCGTTCACCCCATACAGCTCGTGCACATGGACCGCATCGCCCGCCTGTTCCAGCGCCGCCCGGTCCAGCATGCCCAGCACCGCGCCGCCCTTCGTTACCGGGAAAGCGCGATGGCGCTGCCCCGCCCCGAAGAACGAAGCCAGCACGTCATCCACCCGCGCATCGGCATCGATGGACACCGGCGTGGCCGTCATCACCTCTTCGACGCTATGCCGTTCCAGCGGATCGATGCCGTATTCGCGGTAAATATGGTGGCCGCGGCGGGCGATCTTCTCAGTCAGGATCGAACGGTGCATGGTAATCACGGTAAAACCATACGCCACGACCGATGCGGCCAGCACCGGCAATAGCGCATTGGCATCATGCGTCAGCTCATAGGCGAACACGGTCGCCATGATGGGCGCGCGCATCATGCCGCCCAGGGTGGCGGCCATGAACACCAGCGGCCAGACGGCAGGAGTACCGCCCGGCAGGTAAGGCCCCAGCACCGTACCCAGCCCGGCGCCCAGCATCAGCAAGGGCGCCAGCACGCCGCCCGAAGTGCCTGAGCCCAGCGCGATCAGCCACATGACCGCTTTCGCCACCAGCAGGGTGACCACCACGCCGGCGGCCAGGTGGTTTTGCAGCAGGTCGCCGATCACGTCGTAACCCACGCCCAGGGCGCGCGGCTGGAAATACCCGCCAATGCCGATGGCAACCGCGCCCAGCGCGGGCCACCACATCCAGTGGATCGGCAGCTTGTGGAAACCATCTTCAACCCGGTACAAAGCCGTCGACAGCAGCCAGGCCATAGCGCCGCACAGCACGCCGGCCAGGGCGCAGGACAGCAAGGCCACCGGCGGCAGCACCGGACTCTGTTGCGGGAACAGCGGCCCCGCTTCCATCAAGAGCGGCCGCAGGAAGCCGGCCACCGCACAGGCAATCGCCACCGGCAGCAAGCTGCGCGGGCGCAGTTCAAACAGCAGCAATTCGACCGCCAACAGCACCGCCGCGATAGGAGTACCGAATACCGCCGTCATGCCGGCGACCGCGCCGGCCACCAGCAAGGTCTTGCGCTCGGCGTCGCTCAGGTGGAAATGCTGGGCAAAGAGCGAACCTACCGCGCCGCCCGTCATGATGATCGGCCCTTCCGCACCAAACGGCCCGCCGCTGCCGATGGCAATCGCCGACGCCAGCGGCTTGAGCACCGCCACCTTGGGCGACATCGCACTGCGCTTGAACAGGATGGCCTCGATCGCCTCCGGAATGCCATGGCCGCGAATCTGCTCCGAACCATAGCGCGCGATCACGCCGATGACCAGAGCCCCGATCACCGGCACCACGATCACCCAGGCCCCCAGCGCATGGGCGGCCGGGGATTGCGGCGCCGTCGACAGGCTTTGGAAGAAAAACAAATTTGTGAAGAGCGAAATCGCCTTCAGCAGCAGCCAGGCAGTGACTGTGCTCAGCGTACCGATCAAAGCGGCCATGGCGCCGATTGGCAACAGGCGCGCGTCGCCGCTGAAGTCGCGGCGCGGGTCATATGGTTTCATGATTCTTTGGGCAGGTTGGGAACGGTGAACACGCCGTGCAGCGATTGGAGTTCGGCTCGGTGGATGGCGGCCAGCCGTACCAGCACTTCTTCGCCGGCAGGCAGCACGTGGACTTCGACCTTGCGCCGATCCAGCGCATTGGGCCGGCGTTCCACCAGCCCGGCCGCCTCGCAGCGGCTCAGCAACGCAACCACGCCATGCTGCTGCGCCTGCAGCCGCTCGGCCAGTTCGCCTACGGTCGCCCAATCGCGGCCGGGAAAGCCCTTGATGTGTAAAAGCAGCAAGTACTGCAGCGGCGTGATGCCCTCTGCGTGCGCTGCATTCTCGGAAAAGCGCTCGAAGCGCCGCATCTGGTAGCGGAATTCCGACAAGGCCATGAAGTCGGCCTTGTCCAGTGAAACAGGTTTGGACGGCATTTTATATCACAACATGATGTGTTAGCCGCCCATCATACCATCAAGCGACCGGGCTTGTGGAATCCATTGCCGCCACCGCGTCGATTGCACGCGCCGAATACACCATGGCCGCGCCGGCATTCATGGCAACCGCCACGCCCAGCGCATCGGCGATTTCGCCGCGCGTTGCGCCTTGCTTCAACGCTGCATCGGCATGCACTGCGATACATCCGTCGCAGCGTGTCGTGACCGCCACGGCCAGCGAAATGAGTTCGACAGTCTTGGCATCGAGGCGCCCGTTCTTGCCAGCGGCACCTGACAAGGCCTGGTAGCCGCGAACCGTATCCGGCGAGAGTTTGGCGATATCGCCGATGCGGCTAAAGAGTTCGGCGCGATAGGTATTCCAGTCCAGCATGATGTTCTCCTTGAACAGTGGGTATGAAAGAAGTATGCGCCGATCGCTGATACTATAATTGCCGATTAATACCATCATTTAGCGGATTCGTATCATGGATGCCTTAACGCGAATGATTCAAATGACTCGCCCGCAAGCTGGACTCGATTTGCGCTGCCAGCTCTCGGGCACATTTGAAGTTCCCCACGAACCGGCTCCCAGCGGAATCGCCCCATTCCACTTCATCCTGGCCGGCAGCTGCGCGATCGAAACAGACCGGGGCCTTCTGGCGGCACGCGCCGGGGATTTCATCCTGTTCCCGCGTGGCGGCGCCCACGTCATACGCGACCTCGATACGCAAGGAGAAGATGGGAGTATGCGAATGCGCTACGGCGGCATGCTTCCGCTGCGCCGCGCAGGTAAAGGAAAAGTAGGCTCGGACCTGCTTTGCGGCCACTTCACGCACGCCAGCGATGCCGGCGAACTACTGTTCAAGACCCTGCCGGATCCCCTGCAGGTCTCCCTGTCGGACGATCAAGCGGCCGAACCGCTGCAGGCCGTGGTTGCGATGATGCGGCAGGAAGCATCCGAAACGCCGCCAGGCGCACTGGCCATCGTCACCGCGCTAAGCCAGACCCTGCTCGTGCTGGCATTGCGGCGCTACTGCGAACGTCCCGAAAGCGACGCAAGCATCCTCACCGTGTTGGCGGATGCACGCCTCGGACCCTCCGCGCAGGCCGTGCTGGATGCGCCCGGCCAGCCCTGGACAATCGAGGCACTGGGCAAGCTGGCCGCCATGTCGCGCGCCAGCTACGCACGGCACTTCCAGCAATCGTCCGGCATGACTGTTTTCGAATTCCTGACTCGCGTGCGCATGGCCGTCGCGTGTGAGCTGCTGCGCACCACACGCCGCAAAGTCGGCGACATCGGCTTCGAAGTCGGCTACCAGTCCGAAGCCGCTTTCGGCAAAGCGTTCAGGCTGATGATTGGCGAGCTGCCTGGGCAATACCGGCGGCGCCACGCATGATCACAGGCCGATATTCTTCAATTCATCCGGCACCAGGTAGGTATAGCTCTTCGGATCGAACATCACCTTCCAGGTCTTCGCCTCAAGCGGCACGCCTTCCTTCATGCCGGATTTGCGCGTGATGTACAGCGGAGTAAACGTCGAATCGCCAACCGGGTCTGTGCGGTAAGTCCACTGGAGCCTGGTGCAGCGTGGCGGCTCCCAATCTTCGCCATCGTCTTCCACTTCCGCAGTGGATTCCCCGGAGGTGTCGCCTTCCGCCTTCGCCGGCTTTTTCTCGCTCTTCGCCTGCTTCCATTCGGCATAGTGTCGCTCAGTCTCCTCGCAACCGCCCGAGCCGATCACCTGTGAGGCCGCATCGAACTGCGCCAGCACCGCGATCTGCTCCTTGTGCGGCGCCAGGACCACATTGCGGGTATTGGTGATTTCCTCACCATCGCCGGTTTCAATATCGGAGACCTTCACGACCCAACCCCAGACATCGGCACTCAGCGCCTCGAAATGCACGCGCTCCGGCGTGACCGGATCGGCCCCGCTCGAACGCCGCACATCGCTGTACTCATACAGCTGGCCGCCGCTATAGCGCAGCTGGAATACGCCATAGAACGAATCCTGCGCGCCATTGGTTTCGATCGTACGGCCGCTGGCGACCACGTAAAGCTCATCGCCCTCCTTGCCATCCACCTTCTTCTGCTGCACCACCGTGACCAGGTAAGTCGAATGGCTGTCCTCATCGACATACAGCCAGCCACGCTGCGACTCCGAATACTTCCCATAGTTACGCGTCATGAGCTCGGAAATCGCCTCATTCGCATCAAAGGAATGAAGCGTCTGCGGCTTATCGCGGAACGCCATCACCGCGATCATCGCGGAGAACAGCAGACCCACAGCGGCAAAAATATAAATAGCGATACGCCCCCATTTCCTGGAGGGCTTCTGGCCAGTTGTCGTCACTTCTTCCATTGCTTCCTGATAGTTGATTTGCGGAAATCTTACAAAAAGCGCAATTATACAAAGATCAAGAAAATGTGATTTCAACCGTGCGCACCAGCGCCCAGGGTGGCCTTCCCCGGCCGGCTAGGCGGTGTTGAAGGCCAATTGATCGGCAAACGCCCGCTTATATGCCGGCCGCGCTTCGCCGCGGGCCACATAGGCGGCCAGGCTGGGGAAGTCGTTCAGGATGCCCGATGGCCTCACACGAAGCAGCACTGACACCATCACCAGGTCACCGGCGCTGAACGCCCCATCCAGCCATTCAGCATTTCCCAGCCGCGCCGAGAGTTGCCCCAGCCGGTTGCGGATGCGATCCGCAATCAAGGGCAAGCGCTCCTTGTTCCAAGGCTTGTCACCCTCCTGGAACTTCGCAATGGACAGCTCAAGAATCGGTGGTTCCACCGTATTCAACGCTGCGAACATCCAGGTAATTGCCCGGGCCCGGGCATTGCCCTCCTCCGGCAACAAGCCCGCGAAGTGCGAGGCAATATGGAAGATGATCGCCCCCGACTCGAACAAGGCGAGATCGCCGTCCTCATAAGTCGGAATCTGGCCGAAGGGATGCAGCGCCAGATGTGCAGGCTCCTTCATCGCAGCGAAGGAGACCGGCCGCACCTCATACGGCTGCCCCACCTCCTCCAGCGCCCAGCGAACGCGCGTGTCCCGCGCCAGCCCCATGCCGCCGTCAGGCGAGCGTTCAAATGCAGTAATCGTGATCGTCATCGGATTCTCCTGGTGGTGATGAAGATACGACGAACGAGCCGCCGCCAAATCGACAAGTGTCAGGACTATGAATGCGCACGAAACGCCGACGGCGTCACGCCTTGCGTCCTGCGAAACGTCGACGCGAACGCCGACGGGGTTTGATACCCAACTTCGAGTGCCACCTGATAGATCGACATCTTGCTGACAGCCAGTAGTTCGCGCGCTTTCTCCATGCGCAAATGCACGAGCCATTCATGCGGCGTTTGCCCCGTAGCACGCTTGAACGAAACACAGAAATGGAACCTGCTCAGTCCCACGATGGCAGCGAGCTCGTCCAGTCGAAGATCCTGGTCCAGCCGGTCGCGGACATATTCATGAAGCCGCTTAAGCTGCCATGCCTGCACACCCGCAAGCGCATCCCGCACCGGACGCGTGCGCGACACAATGTGCGACCGCACAAGCTGCAAACACAGCAGCTCTATGGCCTGATCAGCAAACAGCCGGCTATGCTCGCGAGGATTGGCAGCCTCAAGCGCCAACACCTGCAGCAAGTGGGATGTCACGGGATCGTCGAAGGAAATCCGGTCTTCAAATTGCACGTCCTGTAAATCGCTTCCCAGCGTCGCCGCGCATGACTGAAGCTGTGCATCGGACAGATAGACGTGCGACACCTCCACGTTGCCTGCCACATCCCAATGCGCCTCATGCCCCCGAGGGATAAAGGTCATCAAGCCCGGCCTTTTGACACCGCTCGAATGACGCCTGCCATCGCGCCATGAATACGACTGACTTGCACCGTAATAGGTCATCACGACGTGCTCATTCATCGGTAAAACCCGGCCATTGACTGCTCCATGGCTGAAGCGCCTGGTCAGCCGCACATCGCCCCGGTATGCCTGTGGATCAAGCGGCGGCGCAGTACTCAGGATGCGTGATAACTCATCGGCAGCAGCGAATTTGGAAGCGGAAGTCATACGGCAATCTACCATGCCAACGCAATTTCACGACAGATTCCGCAAGATCGCTACACTACCCTTGCCCGTAAATTTTAAACTGGCGCTCACATTGAACCACTCAACTTAGAAGGAGATCTCCGTGTCCAACCTGCCAAAGATCGGTGCATTGTTTGAAGCATATGCAAAAAATAACGTTGCAGCCGTCAGGGACGTCCTGGCTGACGACATTATTTGGCGCATCCCCGGCCACCATCCGCTCGCTGGAGAAAAACATGGCATCAAAGAAGTGCTGGCGTTCTTTGACCAGCTGGGAAAAGCCGGATTCCAGGCCCAGCCTTATGCGATCGCCGAGCACGACGACTACGTCATCGACCATCACCGCGGATGGAGCACGCACGGCAGCGGGCTCGATCTGACCTGGTGCCTGGTCTTCCGCTTTGAAGAGGGCAGAATCAAGGAAGTCACCAACTTCTGCTCCGACCAGCACAAGGCGGATTTGTTCTTCCACGAGGTCTACCGGCTCAAGCCCATCCCTGAGCGCCTGGCCGAGTGACAGAAGGCGAAGAACAAGTGCCAGCCCCAGATCGTCACCGGGCGGGCATATAAAAGAAGCAGCGTAAGTGTCATGATCGTCTCCTCGTGTTTGTCATGACACGACGGACGACGCGCTAGCGAATCGACACAAAAAAGCCCGGCAGTGCCGGGCTTTTGACGGGAGAGCAGGAATACTGTTTTCAGTAGTGATAGCGGCACGATACGATGCACAGTGTTCCGGCCTCAAACATATAGACAAGACGATGTTCACGATTAATGCGTCGTGACCATAATCCCGTCAAATTTCCTCGTAGTGGTTCAGGCTTTCCTATGCCAACAGAGGATGAGTCAATGCACGAGTCTATGAGCTCATTGATTCGCTCAACCAGCTTAGGATCTTTTTCCTGCCAATAGAGGTATCCTTCCCAAGCGGCATCGGTAAACGCGACGATCGAGTGCCTAGCCTGCTCTTTGTTTTTCGCCTTGAGATCCGTCATTCCGCTCAAGCTCCCGAACCCGGGCCTTCCCGGCTTTCAGCTGTTCAAGCGATGTCAGCAGATGCTGTGCGTTTTTCTCGGTGCCGAGAAGGTACAGCGTCTCCTCAATACTGTTGAAATCGGCTAACGACAACATAACGACCGGGTCACCATTCTGACGAGTGATGACCGTTGGACTGTGGCTGCTGCATACATCATCCATCACAGCTTTCAGCCCGGCCCGCGCCTCGCTAAAAGTAAGGATGTTCATGGGTGCACCTCGTTCGTTCACATGAAATCATTGTACATATTCTTGTACCACATCCACGAATAGAAATTCAGGTGTGCGAGGGCCGTGGTTCTAGACTCACTGCGTGCTTCGATCAATCTTGATTTCGCCGAAAAAAATTCTGGTAGAGCAGAACAAGCTGGTCGGGTGATGGCGAAAAAAAAGCCCGGCAGTGCCGGGCTTTCATCTTGGAGCAGGAGATTAATCCCAGCTCAGTGCGCCGCCGGTCTGGTACTCGGTCACGCGGGTTTCGAAGAAGTTGCGTTCCTTCTTCAGGTCGATCATTTCCGACATCCATGGGAATGGATTCTCGTCCTGGTCGAACAGGGTTTCCAGGCCGATCTGGGTCGCGCGGCGGTTGGCGATGAAGCGCAGGTAGCCTTTGAACATGGCTGCGTTCAGGCCCAGCACGCCGCGTGGCATGGTGTCTTCGGCATAGCGGTATTCCAGCTCAACAGCCTGCAGGAACAGGCCCTTGATCTCTTCCTTGAAGGCCGGGGTCCACAGCTGCGGGTTTTCCAGCTTGATGGTGTTGATCAGATCGATACCGAAGTTGCAGTGCATCGATTCGTCGCGCAGGATGTACTGGTACTGCTCGGCAGCGCCCATCATCTTGTTCTGGCGGCCCAGCGCCAGGATCTGGGTGAAGCCGACGTAGAAGAACAGACCTTCCATCAGGCAGGCGAACACGATCAGGGACTTCAGCAGTTGCTGGTCGGTCTCCAGGGTGCCGGTCTTGAAGGCTGGGTTGGTCAGCACGTTGATGAACGGGATCAGGAACTGGTCCTTGTCGCGGATCGACGCCACTTCGTTGTAGGCGTTGAAGATCTCTTGCTCGTCCAGGCCCAGGGACTCCACGATGTACTGGTAAGCGTGGGTGTGGATCGCCTCTTCGAACGCCTGGCGCAGCAGGTACTGGCGGCACTCAGGGGCGGTGATGTGGCGGTAGGTGCCCAGCACGATGTTGTTGGCAGCCAGCGAGTCCGCGGTAACGAAGAAGCCCAGGTTGCGCTTGACCAGGCGGCGCTCGTCTTCGGACAGGCCGTTCGGGTTCTTCCACAGCTCGATGTCGCGCTGCATGTTCACTTCTTGCGGCATCCAGTGATTGGCGCAGCCGGCCAGGTATTTGTCCCAGGCCCACTTGTACTTGAACGGCACCAGCTGGTTGACGTCGGTCTGGCCGTTGATGACGCGCTTGTCGTCGGCATTCACGCGCAGCGCGACTTGTTCGGCGCTCGCTTCGGAAGTGGCGCCCATTACTGCAGGGTTGGCGCGCGGTGCTGCCGCGGCTTCATCGTCCCAGGATAGCATTTGTATTATTTCCTCTTGTATTCAAAACCGGTAAACCGGTGTCAGACCCGCAGGGTCCGACACCAAGCTTACACCTTATTTTATTACTGGCAGGCTTCGCATTCCTCGAAACCAGGGTCACCAGGACGCAGGTAGCAGGCGGCGCCATCTGGCTCAGCAGCTACGGCGGCTGGAGCGTCCGGAACGTTTGCGGACACGGCGTTCAGGGCGCCGGTACGGGAAGTCGACTTCTCCATGTGCGACGCAGCGATGGTGCGCAGGTAGTAGGTAGTCTTCAGACCACGCAGCCATGCCAGCTTGTAGGTTTCGTCCAGGGTCTTGCCGGATGCACCTGCCATGTAAATGTTCAGCGACTGTGCCTGGTCGATCCACTTCTGGCGGCGCGATGCGGCTTCCACCAGCCAGCTTGGCGACACTTCAAACGCGGTGGCGTAGATGTCGCGCAGGTCTTGCGGAGCGCGGTCGATCTTGCTCAGCGAGCCGTCGAAGTACTTCAGGTCGGCGATCATCACTTCGTCCCACAGGTCGCGTGCCTTCAGGTCACGCACCAGGTAGGCGTTGATCTCGGTGAACTCGCCGGACAGGTTGGACTTCACGTACAGGTTCTGGAAGGTCGGTTCGATGCAAGCCGACACGCCGATGATGTTCGAAATGGTCGCGGTCGGAGCGATCGCTACGCAGTTCGAGTTACGCATGCCGAACTTGGCGATGCGTTCACGTACCGGGGTCCAGTCCATGGAGGAGGACAGGTCCTGCTCAAGGTAGCCGCCGCGCTGTTCCGCCAGCAGGCGCACGGAGTCTTGCGGCAGGATGCCACGCGACCACAGGGAGCCTTCGTACGACTCGTAACGGCCGCGCTCTTCCGCCAGCTCGGTCGAAGCCAGGTAGGCGTAGTAGCACACCGCTTCCATCGAGGTATCGGCGAACTGCACCGCTTCCATCGAAGCGTAAGGCACACGCATCATGTGCAGGCAGTCCTGGAAGCCCATCACGCCCAGGCCGACCGGACGGTGGCGCATGTTCGCGTTGCGTGCTTTCTCAACCGCGTAGTAGTTGATGTCGATCACGTTGTCCAGCATGCGCATTGCGGTGCGGATGGTCTTCTGCAGCTTGACGTGGTCGATCTTGCCTTCCTTCATGTGGGCAGGCATGTTCACCGAACCCAGGTTGCAGACGGCGATTTCGTCGGCGTTGGTGTTCAGGGTGATCTCGGTGCACAGGTTCGAGGAGTGAACCACGCCCACGTGCTGCTGCGGCGAACGGATGTTGCAAGGATCCTTGAAGGTGATCCATGGGTGGCCGGTTTCGAACAGCATCGACAGCATCTTGCGCCACAGGTCCAGCGCTTCGATCTTCTTGAACAGGCGCAGTTCGCCGGAAGCGGCCTTGGCTTCGTAGCCCAGGTAGGCTTCTTCGAATTCCTTGCCGAACTTGTCGTGCAGGTCAGGCACGTCCGATGGCGAGAACAGGGTCCAGGTGCCCTTTTCCATCACGCGCTTCATGAACATGTCCGGAATCCAGTTCGCGGTGTTCATGTCGTGGGTGCGGCGGCGGTCGTCGCCGGTGTTCTTGCGCAGGTCGAGGAATTCCTCGATATCCATGTGCCAGGTTTCCAGGTAGGCGCAGACTGCGCCTTTGCGCTTGCCGCCCTGGTTCACTGCCACGGCGGTGTCGTTCACCACTTTCAGGAACGGCACCACGCCTTGCGATTTGCCGTTGGTGCCCTTGATGTGGGCGCCCAGTGCACGCACAGGAGTCCAGTCGTTGCCCAGGCCGCCGGCGAACTTGGCCAGCAGTGCGTTTTCCTTGATGGCGTCGTAGATGCCTTCCAGGTCGTCGGACACGGTGGTCAGGTAGCAGGAGGACAGCTGCGAACGCTGGGTGCCGGAGTTGAACAGGGTCGGGGTCGACGACATGAAGTCGAAGGTCGACAGCAGGTTGTAGAACTCGATGGCGCGCGCTTCGCGGTTGGTTTCGTTCAGGGCCAGGCCCATGGCGACACGCATGTAGAAGGCCTGCGGCATTTCGATGCGCACATCGCGCACGTGCAGGAAGTAGCGGTCGTACAGGGTTTGCAGGCCGATGTAGCCGAACTGCAGGTCGCGGTCGGCCACCAGGGCCTTGGCCAGCTTGGCCAGGTCGAACTTGCCCAGTTCTTCGTTCAGCAGTTCGGCGGCGATACCCTTGGCGATGTACTGTGGGAAGTAATCGATGTAGGCAGCGGCGGCGCCGGCTTGCGGCACTTCCTTGCCGAAGACTTCCTTACGGATGGTGTGCAGCAGGATGCGGGCGGTCACCTGGGAGTACGCAGGGTCTTTTTCCATCAGCGCGCGGGCAGCCAGGATGGCGGACTTGTGCAGTTCTTCGACCGGCACGCCGTCGTACAGGTTCTTCACGGTTTCGGCCAGGATGGCGTCGGCATCGACGTGCTTTTCCAGGCCCTTGCAGGCGGCGCCGATCAGGTCACGCACTTCCTGCATCACCAGCGGACGCGCAACGCCGTTCTCGGTCACATTGATCTGTGGTTCGGCGGTGGCGGTGGCGCCGGCCGCTTCTTTCTTCAGGCGACGCTCTTCCATGTGCTTGGCGCGGTACAGCACGTAGGAACGCGCCACATCGTGTTCGCCGGAGCGCATCAGGGCCAGTTCAACCTGGTCTTGCACGTCTTCGATATGGAAGGTGCCGCCGGTTGGCTGGTGGCGCATCAGGGCGGCCACGACTTTCTTGGTCAGTTCTTCCACCAGTTCGCGAATGCGGGCGGAAGCCGCACCCTGGCCGCCGTTCACCGCCAGGAAGGCCTTGGTCATTGCCACGGCGATCTTGGATGGCTCGAAAGCTACCACGGCGCCGTTGCGGCGGATGATGCGGTAGTCGGCCAGTTGGCTAGCGGAAACAGCGACGCCGCCAGCGGTTTCGCCAGCGGAAACAGGCACTTGAGGCGCCTGAGTGGTGGAAATGTCTTGAGTAGATTGCATTTATGCTCCGCGTATTCAGTATTTGTTTATGACCACTATATCTAGTGAACCATCGAATTCCGTCCACTAATTGTAGTGACGTGATCGGGATCGTACAAGGTGAAATTTTTTCGTTTAGACCACGATTTCTTATTGACTTTTGATAGCCCCCATCGCTACAGGCGATCGGCGGTGAGCGAGCACTAACACTGCTTTTTCTTTGCTGATTTAATAAGCAATGTTGCGGCGCAGCAGGAGATTGTGCGTTGGCAAAAACGCTACAGCAACGCAGGGGGTTTTTCGCGGCGGACCGGGATTATAGTCGATCCGGGCGGCGCGGGTCGCGCCGCCCGATTCCTTGCTAACCGGGGTCCTGGATATTCAGCTTCTGCATCTGGTAGCGCAGCTGGCGGAAGCTGATGCCCAGCAGCTGGGCGGCCTGGGTGCGGTTGTAATGCGTTTGGGTCAGGGCGCGTGTGATGATCTCGCGCTCCACCGCCTCCAGGTAGGCCGGCAGGTTGCTCGGCAGGATGTCGAGTACCGGCAGCGGCGGCATGGCCGGCGTTTCGGGCGGCGCCGGTTCGGGGGCCGGCGCAGGCTCCGGCTCGGAGGCCGCCTCGGGCGCAGCCGGTATCGCCGGCACGGGCGCCACAGCCGGCACGGCAGGCGGCATCGCCCCGCCCTTCAGCGCCAGGTCTTCGGCAGAAATCACGCCATCGTTGGAAAACGCCAGCGCACGCTCGAGGATATTCTCCAGCTCGCGCACATTGCCCGGGAAGGAATACGTCTTCAGCACATCCAGCACGCCCGGGCCCAGCACGGCTTTATGCTCAAAGCTCCCCAAGCGCGCCAGAATCGCCCCGACCAGCTCTTCCAGGTCGTCCAGCCGCTCGCGCAGGGGCGCGAGGCGCAGCTCGATCACATTCAGGCGGTAGAACAAGTCTTGCCGGAACTGGCCTGCCTCGACCAGCTTTTCCAGATTCTTGTGGGTGGCGCTGATAATGCGCACGTCAACCGGTTCTTCCGCCGTGGCGCCGATTTTGCGCACCCGCCGCTCCTGGATCGCACGCAGCAGCTTGACCTGCATGGCCAGCGGCAGGTCGGCCACCTCGTCCAGCATCAGGGTGCCGCCATTGGCTGCCTGGAAGAAGCCGTCGCGCTCATCCGCCGCTCCGGTGAAGGCGCCTTTGCGGTAGCCGAAGAATTCAGCCTCCATCAGCGCTTCCGGAATGGCGCCGCAGTTGACCGCGATGAAGGGCTTGTCCGCGCGCGAACTCTGGGCGTGGATTTCACGGGCCGCCAGTTCCTTGCCGCTGCCCGACTCGCCGTTGATGGCAATCGGCGCCATCGAACGCGCCAGGCGCGCAATCTGGGCGCGCAGCGACTGGATCGCCGCCGAATTGCCGCGCAAACGGCTTTGCTGCTGCCCGCGCGCCGGCGCGGCGGCCGGCGCGCTGTCGGTCACCCGCAGCGCCGACTGCACCAGCACGCGCAGCTGGTCCAGCTGGACCGGCTTGCTCACATAGTCAAAGGCGCCGGCCTTCAGCGCCACGACAGCGTTTTCGGCGCTGCCGAAGGCCGTCACCACAGCGATGGGAATATTCTTGCCGCTGGCCGAAACATCGCGCACCAGTTCCAGCCCAAGGCCGTCCGGCAGGCGCATATCGGTCAGCACCAGTTGGTATTCATTTTCGGCAAACAGCTGGCGCGCATGCTGAAGGGTCTCGGTGCTGTCCACGTCCAGCCCCATCTTCAACAGGGTGATTTCCAGCAGCTCGCGCAGGTCGGCTTCATCGTCAACGACCAGCACACGTGGAGAAGTCATGCAAATCTCGCAAAAGTAATAACAAAGCGACCACTCGACTTGCGTGCGCCGCCCTCATCCACGCCGGCATCGAAGCGATGTTCGTAATCCAGCATGGCATCGTTATTCAAACACAATTCGCGTGCGAGGTACAAACCCAGTCCGGTGCCCTTGCTGGAGGTCGTGTAAAAAGGCTCGAACAAGTGTGCCCTCACCTGCGGCGAAATTCCGGGGCCATCGTCCTGTACATGCAGCTCCAGCGGGTGTCCGGCCGCCTGTACGGTGAAAACACGGATACTCGACGGCGTGCCGCTGGCATAGCGCACAGCGTTGTTTAAAAGATTCAACACCACCTCGCGCAGGTGCAGGGGATCGAAGCGCACCGTCACTTTCCGCGTGCCGCCCAGGCACAGGATCTTGCTGTCCAGCCGGTGGGTCTCGTCGAATTCCGCCTTCAGCTCGTTAAGGAAAGCTTCCAGATCCATCGGGTCGTGGTGGCTTTGCGCCTTGCGCGACAGCTTCAGGATGTCTTCCACCATCCGGTTTACCCGTGCCACGTTGTCGTTGATGATCTTGAGCAGGCGCTTGTGCACCGGCGTCTGCAGATCTTCCTCCAGCAGCGAGTTGGCGTGGCCGATTGCCGACAGCGGGTTGCGCACCTCGTGCGCGATACTGGCCGTCAGGCGGCCCATCGATGCCAGTTTCAGCTGCTGCGCCTTTTCCTCGATGCTGGTCACGTCTTCGAGGAAGATCACATTGCGCTCCACGTCCAGGCCGGCCGTATCGGCTGCCGCGAAACGCAGCTTGAGGTGCAGCGGCACGTCGCGCCGTGCGCTCCAGGCAGCTGTCATCTCTTCCTGCGCCTGATCGGCATAAGGTTTGATGGTGATGAAGGCGGTGGCCTGCGAAGGATCGGCGCGCCAGCTTTCGTAGGCCGAAGCCAGCGGCTGCAACGCAGCGCCATCCAGCACCAGCGCGGTACCGCCCAGCATTTGCTGCGCGGCCGGGTTGCTCATATAGATTGCGCCGTCCGCGCCCACCACCAGGATACCGTCGGCCGAATGCGCAATCACCAGGCGGTTGACCGCCTGCTGCACGCCAACCTCGATGCCGCGCTGGGCAGCCAGTTCTTCCTGGCCGATCAGGCGCGCCGCCATGCGGTTCACCACCAGCACGGCCGCAAACCAGGCGACGCCATACAAGCCGGCCTGCATCACCGGCGAGTCGCCAACCGAAATGGCTTCGTAAATGGTATGCCCCAGCATGAACAGCGTGGCCAGCGAAGCGCTGAACAGCGCCAGCACCAGCGGCGCCAGGATCGCGCAGCCGGCCAGGGGGAACAGGTAAAGGATGGCCAGGCCGGAGCGCATGCCGCCGGCCGCGATATAGAGCAGCGAGATGCAGGTCAGGTCGCAAGCCACTTGCGACATCAGCTGCAGCATGAATTGGCGCCGCCAGCGGCTGGCCAGCGCCTGCAGCGCCACCGCGCTCACCAGGTAGATGAGGCAAACCTGCACTGTCATTTCATGCGACAGGCGCAGGCGCTCGGTGCCGAAATACACCATCAGCACCAGGGCGATCACGATCCGTGTCGCGCCCAGCGCCTTTAGCGAGCGCCAGAAGGTGTCGCGCGATGCTGCCGACAGGGAGTGGAGGCGGGCAAACACGCTGGTAGCGCCTTAGTGCGGGGCGTGCGCCGCGCAGCAGTAATCGCGGCCGTTGGCCGGCACGTTTTCCGAGGCGGGGAAATGCACGCCGCAGTGCGCGCATTGCAGCATCTTTTCAGTCGGCAGCTCCGATGGGCGCTGCTGCTGGCGCGGAGCGGGCTGGCCGTCTTGCGCCGGGCCGCTCATCTTGCGCAGTTTGCTGCGGATGGCGGCGATGACCAGGAACACCAGCGCCAGCCAGAAAAGAATACGTGTCATGCCAAACCTCGATGCAGAACAACTTCCAGTACAAAGCGGCTGCCGACATATGCCAGCAGCAAAGTCGCAAAGCCCGCCAGCGTGAAGCTGAGGGCCGTCTTGCCGCGCCAGCCGCGGAAGTGGCGGCCGGCCAGCAGGGATGCGAACAGGACCCAGGACAGCAGGGTGAAGACCGATTTATGGTCCCACTTCAGCGCCCGGCCAAACAATTCTTCGGAAAACACGATGCCCGACAGGACGGTCAGGCTAAGCAGCACGAAACCGAAACCGATCAGGCGGAACAACAGTTTTTCCATCGTCAGCAGCGCCGGCAGCTGGTCCAGCGCGGTGGCGAAAAAGCCAGGGCGGTCGTCACGCGTGTGCAGGCGCGACTCCTGCAGCGCCATCAGCACCGCATGGAAGGCGGCGATCGTCAGCGTGCTGTAGGCCAGCGTGGCGATGGCGATATGCCAGCCCAGCATGACCGGCCGGCCGGCGGTCGGGATCAGCGAGCCCGGGAAACCCGCCTGCAGCGCCACCGCCAGCGCCGCCACCGGCAGCACGATGCGGCGCAGGCCGTCCAGCGTGTAATTCTGGTTCTCAAGCCAGTAGGCGCCGACCGAAATCCACAGCGCCGACGAGAGCATGGTGGCAAAACCGACGCGCAGCGAACCGGGCACCATCACGTCGGCCCACAAAGCCGCCCCGTGCAGCAGCCAGGCGCCAGCCGTCAATGCGGCGATGGGCACGGCCTTGCGCGAGGGGAGGAAACCACAGACCAGGTAAAGCAGCGTTGCTGCGATCAGAAAGTAAGTTTGCATCCAGTAAGTTTAACACTGCGAACACCGTGGGGTCAGGCACGCAACATGCAACACGCTGCGCGTGTCACATGCCGGTGCCAAACCCGGCTAATCGACCGCCGCCGCACGGAGTTCATCGTTATGGTGCCGTTGTTGTTCTTCCATCACCAGCTGTCCCAGTTCGCGCTTCAAGGCATTGAACTCCGGCGCAGACGGGTCGCGCGGGCGCGCCATATCGACCAGGAGATCGCGCTTCACCGTGCCCGGACGGTAAGTCATGACCACAATGCGGTCGGCCAGGTAAATCGCTTCTTCGATACTGTGGGTCACGAAGATGATGGTCTTTTTCAGCTCGCCCCAGATGCGCAGCAGTTCGTCCTGCAGGTTGCGCCGGGTCAGCGCATCGAGGGCGCCAAAGGGTTCGTCCATCAGCATGATCGGCGAATCGAGCGCCAGCACGCGCGCAATGGCCACGCGCTGCCGCATGCCGCCCGACAGGTCTTTCGGGAAGCGGTGGCGGAAATCCTGCAGCGACAGGGTTTTCAGCAGCCGCTCCACCGTGGCCTCGATCTCCGCCTTCGGCAGGCCCTTGATTTCGAGCCCGAAGACCACATTGTCGGCCACCGTCATCCACGGGAACAGCGCGTATTCCTGGAACACCATGCCGCGCTCCGGCCCCGGCTCGCTCACCTGCTTGCCGTCGGCGACGATGCTGCCGCTGGACGGCGGTGCAAAGCCGGCGATGGCGTTCAACAGCGTCGACTTGCCGCAGCCCGAAGGCCCCAGCAGGCAGACGAACTGCCCGCGCGGGATCTCCAAATTGATGTCCTGCAGCGCCACCACCGAGGTGCCGAAGACTTTGCTGACACCCTTCACTTCAATATGCGCGGCGCTCATTAGCTCTCCAGGCCGCGGTGCCAGCGCAGCAGGTAGTTGTTCAGGCGGTCCATGGCCACGTCGATGGCCAGGCCAAGCAAGCCGATGGTGATCATGCCGGCGATGATCTTGTCCGACCAGAAGTACTCGCGCGCTTCGCTGATGCGGAAGCCAAGGCCGTTATTCACCGCCACCATTTCCGCCACGATCACCACGATGAAGGCAGTGCCGATGCCGATGCGCACGCCGGCCAGGATGGACGGCACGGCAGCAGGCAGGATCACGCGCAGGAACATGGTCGGGCCGGAGGCGCCCAGGTTGCGCGCCGCCCGCAGGTAGATGCCGTCGACCTGGCGCACGCCGGCGATGGTGTTGATCAGCACCGGGAAGAAAGCACCCAGCGAAATCAGGAAGATGGCCGGCGGGTTGCCCAGGCCAAACCACAGCATCGACAGCGGAATGTAGGCGATCGGCGGTACCGGGCGGATGATCTGCACCAGCACGTTGAACAGGCGGTAGGCGTGGGCGCTGGCGCCCATGGCAAGGCCCAGCGGCAAGGCCAGGCCCGCGCCGAGGGCAAAGCCAACCAGGACGCGGAACATGCTGCCCATCGCATCCTGGATCAACTCGCCGGAGAAGGCCCAGGACAGCCATTTGCCATTGCCGTCATACGGCTGCAGCGGCAGCAGGTATTCCACCCACTTGCGCGCCACCGCTTCCGGCGACGGCAGCGCCTGCGGGTTGACCCAGCCGTGGTAAGTCACGAAATGCCAGACCAGCACCAGCGTCGCCGGCGCCAGCAGGCCAACGCCTATATCGCGCCAGGCCAGCTTCATTTAACGCCCAGCGATTTCTTGGCTTGCTCCAGCAGGTCGGTCTTGACCCATTCCTTGGCCACCGGCGGCTTGGCCATGCGGCCTACGCCGGTCTTGACCATGATGTCGGTGGTGACCTGGATATGCTCAGGCGTGATGTCGTAGGAATATGGCGAGTTGCCGATCGCATCCTGGAAATCGTCGCTGGTGATCTGGCCTTTGAAGACGGTCTCGCGCACATATTTTTCTGCGGTTGCCGGCTGGTCGATAAAGGTCTTGGTCGCCTCCACGAAGCAGCGCATGAACTTCTCCGCCACCGGGCGGCGCTCCTTATAGAACTTCTCCGTCATGACCATGGTACGGATTGGCTCGCCGATCGGCGTGTTGTACGGCTTCATGATCTCGACGCCGTAGCCCTTGTTGATGGCCTGCGAAGATTGCGGCTCCGACTGCATCATGGCGTCGATATGCTTGCCGAGCAGGGCCTGGTTCAGGTCCGCATAGGCCAGCAGGACCAGCTGCACGTCCTTGCCCGGCTGGTCGGACGCCGTCAGGCCGGCCTGCTGCAATTCGGCCAGCAGCAGCACTTCCTGGATGCCGCCGCGCGTCACGCCGACCTTCTTGCCCTTCAGGTCCTTGATCGATTTGATATTCAGGTCGCTGCGGCTCACCAGGCGCGCACCGCCCTTGGCAAAGCCGGCCACCGCGTAGATCGGCGCGCCGCCGGCGCGGCCGGAGATGGCTGCTTCGGAAGCGGTGGCGCCGACGTCAAGCTCGCCCGCCAGGATGGCCGACATCACGTCCAGGCCCTTGGCGAACACGCGCTCTTCAACCTTGATGCCGCACTTCGGCGCGATCTCCTTGATATAGGACACGGCGCCGTAGTGGGCGAACTTCAGGTTCCCCAGTCGCACCACGTCCTGCGCTTGCGCGCTGCCTGACAACACGAGCGCAGCAAGCGCTACCGATTTGCCGATACTTTTCAGTTTCATCCAGCTCTCCATAGGTAAATTTTGGCCTGCGCGGCCGCGCGCCCATCATACATCGACAACTGCGGGGATTAAAGGGCGCTGCGCTCGCGCTGATGCGCCAGGCGTTCGGCGCTGGGGTGATGGATCACCAGGTAGCCGCGCTGCATGCTGCCCAGGCGGGTCAGTTCCTCGGGGACCTCGGCGAGGTTGCGCAGCGACAGGCCGTTATGCTCCAGCAGGTCGGCGGCGTAATCGTCCGCTTCAACTTCATCCTGCAGCGCCCAGGCCAGGCTGGGCGCGCGCGCCGTCACGCTGGCGACCTGCCACTCGGTATTGCCCAGCACCACGCTGGCAGCGGCGGGCAGCATGGCCTCCTGCGCCAGGCGGCGCAGCATATGGCCGCGATGCAGGTGACCCAGTTCATGCGCCAGCACGGCCAGCACCGCGCCGTCGTCGGGCAAGGCACGCACCAGCGCATCGGTCACGATGATGTCGCCCGACGGCAGGGTGAAAGCGGTAGCGCCGGCATGCCCGCTACGGAACAGCAAGCGGTGGCGCGGCGCGCCTTCATGCGGCGCCTGCAGGCTGGCGAAAGCACTGCCGATGCGCTGCTGGCGCGCGATATCGAGCTCGCTCGGCAAGAGGGTATGGATATCCAGTTCGCGCAGCATATCCTGGCCCAGCTGGACCGCCAGTTCCGGCGGCATGGCGTCGGCCAGTTTGTCGGCCACCGCCGGACGCGCCAGTTGCCAGGCTGCGGCCAGGCCGGCGCAAACCACGGCAAACAACGCCGCGCGGCGCACGTGGCGCATTACGCGCCGCCGGCCAGGCGCGGGGGAGTCGATCAGGTCTGGTACAGCCAGCGTTTGCACGAAAAAAGCATCCTGGAAATTAACTTATCAACAAGATGCACGGCGGCTGTCATTCTTGTCAACAGGAAACTTTGTTTATTTCATAAATTGTGCACGAGAGTGACAATTGGTGAGAGAGCAGGAGTCAATTTCCGCCGCTGCCGTCCGGGCCGACTCCTAAGGTAAAATGGCGGGATTTTCCGCTTCTATCTATTAGTAGGCCACCAATGCTAGACAACCTGACTACGCGCCTTGCCAAAGTCGTCAAGACGATGCGCGGCGAGGCTCGCCTGACCGAATCCAACACCGCCGACATGCTGCGCGAAGTGCGCATGGCGCTGCTGGAGGCCGACGTCGCCCTGCCGGCCGTGCGCGAATTCATCGCCAAGGTCAAGGAAAAGGCGCTCGGCGAAGAAGTGATTTCCTCGCTGACCCCGGGCCAGGCCCTGGTGGGCGTGGTGCAGCGCGAACTGGGCGCCCTGATGGGCGCCGACCTCGGTGCGGACGCTTCCCAGCTCTCCTTCGCCCAGCAACCGCCGGCCATCATCCTGATGGCGGGTTTGCAGGGTGTGGGTAAGACCACCACCGTCGGCAAGCTGGCCAAGTACTTGAAAGAACAGAAGAAAAAGAAAGTGCTGACTGTATCGGCCGACGTTTACCGTCCCGCCGCTATCGCCCAGCTGCAATCGGTGACTTCGCAGGTTGGCGCCGACTTCTTCCCTTCCACCGCGCAGGACAAGCCGGTCGATATCGCCCTGGCCGCACTGGACTGGGCCAAGAAGCACCACCATGAAGTGCTGATCATCGACACCGCCGGCCGCCTCGGTATCGACGAAGAGATGATGAAAGAGATCGCCGCCGTGCACGGCGCGGTCAAGCCGATCGAAACCCTGTTCGTGGTCGACGCCATGCTGGGCCAGGATGCGATCAACACCGCCAAGGCCTTCAACGACGCCCTGCCGCTGACCGGCGTGGTGCTGACCAAGCTCGATGGCGACTCGCGCGGCGGTGCCGCGCTGTCCGTGCGCCACATCACCGGCAAGCCGATCAAGTTCGCCGGTGTCTCCGAAAAACTGGACGGCCTGGAAGCCTTCGACCCGCAGCGCATGGCCAACCGTATCCTGGGCATGGGCGACATCCTGGCCCTGGTCGAGGAAGCGCGTAAAGGCGTGGACGAAAAGGCGGCCGCCGAACTGGCCGCCAAGGTCAAGTCGGGCGGCAAGTTCGACATGAACGACTTCAAGGCCCAACTGTCCCAGATGAAGAAAATGGGCGGCATGTCCGGCCTGCTCGACAAGCTGCCGGCCCAGTTCCAGCAAGCCGCGGCCGGCGCCAACATGGACCAGGCGGAAAAGCAGGTGCGCCGCATGGTCGGCATTATCGACTCCATGACCCCGAAAGAGCGCGCCAAGCCGGAACTGATCAAGGCGGCCCGCAAGCGCCGCATCGCGGCCGGCGCCGGCGTCCAGGTGCAGGAAGTGAACCGCATGCTGGCCCAGTTCGACCAGATGCAGACCATGATGAAAAAGCTCTCGGGCGGCGGCATGATGAAGATGATGCGCTCGATGAAAGGCATGATGCCGGGCATGCGCTGACGCCCCGCAACGCCGCAAAAAGCCGCCCTCGGGCGGCTTTTTTTGTGTTTAAGTCTTGTTTCCCCTAAAAAACCCACAAAAACACTTGCACAAGCTGCAAACCCCCGCCAATATTAGCCGTGCGATAGTATTGCGCAATTATCCATTTGTTTGTTAAGGAGGCTCGAATATGGCAACAGCCAAGAAAGCAGCACCAGCAGCAAAGAAAGCCGCCGCCAAGCCAGCAGCTAAAAAAGCCGCTCCAGCGAAGGCAGCCGCCAAGCCAGCAGCAAAGAAAGCCGCAGCACCAGCAGCACGCAAACCAAACGCAGCCTTCATGAAGGCGATGACTCCATCGAGCGCACTGTCCGCCGTGGTCGGTTCCGCACCGCTGCCGCGTACCGAAGTGACCAAAAAAGTCTGGGACTATATTAAGAAACTGAACCTGCAGGACGCCGCAAACCGCCGCATGATCAATGCGGACGACAAGCTGAAAGCTGTCTTCGGCGGCAAAGCCCAGGTTTCCATGTTTGAAATGACCAAGCTGATTTCCGACCACCTGAAATAAGCTGCTTCCGGCTGTTGCAGCCATTCGAGGTAAAAAGTCGGGGTCAGGCGAAAAAGGGGACGTACCCCTTTAAAAGGGTACGTCCCCTTTTTTCGCCTGACCCCGACTTTTTTTTATTTATGAGCGCACTGCACCGACTCGCCATTCCGCTGGCCAGCCTGACCGCCCTCGGTTTGCTGGCCTCCGACCTCTACCTGCCGGCGATACCCGTCATGGCGGCGGAGCTGGGTGCATCGATTCCTTCCGCCCAAGCCACCATGGCCTTGTTCATGGCGGCGCTGGCCCTGTCGCAGCTGGCCTGGGGTTGGGCAGCCGACCATTTTGGCGACCGCCGCACCATCATGGCCGGCACCGTACTGCTGGGCGGCGGCAGCCTGGCGTGTGCGCTGGCGCCCGGCATCGGCTGGATGCTGGCCGGCCGCCTGCTGCAAGGCCTGGGCGCGGGTGCCGCCACGGTGGCGGTGCCGGCGCTGATACGGCGCCGTTTCGACGAAGCGGATGCCGTGAAGGCGCTGGCCATGGTGGCCATGGCAGAATCGACCATTCCCGCCATCGGTCCCGTCGCTGGTGCAGCGATCGTGCTGTATGCCGACTGGCGCACGACGTTCTGGCTGATCGCAGCCTTGTCGCTCCTCTTGCTGCCGCTCGTCGCCCGCATCGTCGGCCGCGCCGACACTGCAGCCGGCGCGGATGCCTGCCCGGCGCAGCCCGGCCCGCGCGGCTACGCCCCGCTGCTGCGCAACCGCCGCTACCTGCGCTATGCCCTGAGTTACGCCGTGATGTTCGGCGCCCTGCTGATGTATGTGGCAAGCGCACCGGTCCTGGTCACGCACGCGCTTGGGCTGGGAATCGAAGCCTTCGCCATCCTGCAGATCTGCGGCGTGCTGGCCTTCATGGCTGGCGCCACAGCCGCGGTGCGGATGGTGAAACGCCTCGGCCAGCAATGGCTGATGCGCAGCGGGACCCTGCTGCAATTCCTTGCGGGTGCGGGTTTGATGGGAATGGCACTGGCGGGACTGAGCGGAACACAAGGCCTGGCCGCACTGGCCATATTGGCTGCCCTGTTCTGCGGCGGGTTGGGACTGCGCGGCGCAGCCACCATGGGCGGCGCCTTAAGCGCTGCCGGTGAAGACGCCGGCAAAGGCGCAGGACTCCTGATGTTCCTCTCCTTCGCCTGCGTCGCAGGCGCCACACAGCTGGTGGCGCCTTTCCTGCATTACGGCTTGCTGCCCTTGGGAGGGCTGCTGTTCGCGATGGTCAGTGCCAGCGCGATCCTGCTGCCGCGTTGATTAGCCCTGCTTGCGGCGACGAACCACGCCGGCCAGCGCCAGCAGGCCCAGGCCGAACACAGCCACCGAACCTGGCTCCGGCACGAACTGCGCGGCGCCGCCGGTTTCCTGGGCGATGTAGTCCAGGTAGCTATGCAGGACCATGCCGCCGAAGTAGGAACCGAAGGTACCAGCGGTGTAGCCGGCGGAATTGCTGAAGGTGTTGGTCGCGATCAGCATCAGCTCACCGTACATTTCGACGAAGGAAGGACCACCGGAGTCGCCGCCGCCGATACCGGATTCACGGTTGTTCGGCAGGACTGGCGAGCAGGCGCCGTAACGGGTGCAGAAGGTGTCCTTGCCGCCGCCGTCGAAGTCGCCGTACCAGATTTCTGCACGGCCGGTGCGGCCATGCTCATCGTCCAGGCCGAACAGGTCGACATAGTTTTCGCCGCTGCGCTTCACGCGGAAAGCCGGGCTCACGGTGTAGCCGTTCACGCCGTCGCCGGAGGTGCCGTAGCCGGCCATAATGATGTGGGTGCCCGACACCAGTTCGTTGGTGGCGATCTTGTAGATCTTGGCGCTGGCAGGCGCGTCGCGGTTCAGGGTCACGACAGCCACGTCATCGTTGACGCACTGGCCGGTCAGGCCCGAGCCGACCGGGCAATGGCCGAAGCCCTGGTAGTCGGCGTGCATCGATACCTTCGACGCAGCGATCACGGACGAGCCGGCGCCGGAGGAAGTGGAGTTGAACACTGCCAGCACATTATTGCCAGGTTTTTTCAGGTCGATCAGTGCGCCGTTGCCGTTGGTGTCGACGCAGTGGCCCGCGGTCACGACCTGGCGCTTGCTGACCAGGGTGCCCGAACAGATGTATTGCGAACCGTCATACTGGATAGCCAGGCTGACCACGCCCGAGAAGCGCGACGATGCAACGTTAGGGTCGACGTGGGCGCCCGGCGAATCCGGCAAGGCGCCGGAAGTGATCATTGGCGTGTTGCCTTGAGTCAGCGAAGTACCCGGCGTTGCCGATGCATTGCCGATTGCGCCAATTGCCAGAACGACGCCCAGCAGCTTCTTGATTGCGGTATTGCCCAAAATTGCATTCTCCCTTGATGGTAATGTTTTAGATAAAGCAACATTGCCAAGCAGGAATCATGCCCAGAGGAAAAAATCCTTTTTCCTCAGTCACTTAGTGAATTTACAATTGTTCAAAATTGAACATATGTAAAGATTTCCGACAAATCAATACATTTTTAGATAGTTTAAAGCTTCCACTTGTTCCAGGCGGCCAGGACGGCATTTGGATACTCTGGCTTGCCGCGGCTGCCGTTGTAGCGGCCGAGCGCGAGGTAAAGGTTGCCCTGCTCCATGTCGATGTACATGCGCAGGATGGAGCAGCCATAGCGCAGGTTGGTCTGCATATTGAACAGCTTGGAGCGGTCGCGGTCGCCAATGACGTTGGTCCAGAACGGCATCACCTGCATATAGCCGCGCGCACCGACAATCGACACCGCGTACTTCCGGTAGGCCGATTCCACCTGGATCAGTCCCAGCACCATGCTGGGGTCCAGTCCCGCACGGCGGGCCTCGTACCAGGCGGTTTCCAGAAACTCGCGGCGCGTGAATTCATCCGGCAGGCGACGCTTCAGGCGGTCCGACATGGCGCCGTACCATGCATCGTACTGCGCACGGTCGGCGGGATTGAGGAAGACGGGCTTGGGCGGCCGCGCATCCATGATGGCGTTGGACAGCGCCAGCCGCACGCTATCGGCCAGCGCTTCCTCTTTCTGGTTGCCGGCAAAGCCGAACGGCGCGCACAGCACGCCGGTGGCGAAGGCCAGCGTATGCCACCAGCGCAAGGGACGCGCCCACCAGCGGCGGCGGTCACGTCCCTGCTTGCGCTGTGTCCCAGCCATGGCGATCACTTCTGGATCTTGCCCTTGATGAAGGCCAGGGCATCTGCCACAGGAACGGCAGTCGCTTCGGCATCGCGGCGGCCCTGGTATTCCAGGTTGCCTTCTTTCAGGCCGCGATCGCCGATCACCACGCGGTGCGGCACGCCAATCAGTTCCCAGTCGGCGAACATGGCGCCAGGACGCTGGCCGCGGTCATCCAGGATGACATCGATGCCGGCTTCCAGTGCTGCGTTGTACAGCTTCTCGGTTTCGGCCTTCACCAGCTCCGAGCGGTCCATGCCCATTGGGCACAGCACCAGTTCGAACGGCGCCAGCGAGGCTGGCCAGATGATGCCCTTGTCGTCGAAATTCTGCTCGATGGCGGCGCCCAGGATACGGGTGATGCCAATACCGTAGCAGCCCATTTGCAACGGGGCCGGTTTCTGGTTCTCGTCCAGGAAGGTCGCTTGCATCGATTCGGAGTAAGCGGTGCCCAGCTGGAACACGTGGCCGACTTCGATACCGCGCTCGATCGCCAGCACGCCCTTACCGTCCGGCGAAGCGTCGCCTTCAACGACGTTGCGCAGGTCGGCCACCAGGGCTGGTTCCGCCATGTCGCGGCCCCAGTTGGCGCCGGTGAAGTGGAAATCTTCCTCGTTGGCGCCGGTCACGAAGTCGGACATCAGCGCCACGGTGCGGTCAGCCACGACGGTCACAGGTCCCTTGGCGCCGATCGGGCCCAGGTAGCCAGGCTTGCAGCCATAGACTTCCAGGATCTCGGCTTCGGTCGAGAAGCGGTTCTGCGCCAGGCCAGGCACCTTGCTGGCCTTGATTTCATTCAGCTCATGGTCGCCGCGCAGCAGCAGCATGAAGTGCTGCTTGCTGCCGTCTTCTTTTTCGGACGTCAGGGCGATGGTCTTGACGGTCTGTTTCAGGTCGATGTTCAGCAGCTTGGCCACGTCTTCGCACTTGGCAGCCTTCGGGGTCGAAGTCTTGGCCAGGGCGGCGCCGGCAGCGGCGCGGGCGCCGGTGGCAACCGCTTCCGCCGCTTCCATATTGGCCGCGTAGTCGGAGGTCGGGCAGTACACCAGCGCGTCTTCGCCGGTGGAGGCGATCACGTGGAATTCATGCGAACCGGTACCGCCGATGGCGCCGTTGTCGGCCGCCACAGCGCGGAACTTCAGGCCGAAGCGGGTGAAGATGCGGGTATAAGCGTCGAACATGATCTTGTACGACTTCTGCATGCCTTCCAGGTCGCGGTCGAAGGAATAGGCATCCTTCATGGTGAATTCGCGGCCGCGCATCAGGCCAAAGCGCGGGCGGCGTTCGTCGCGGAACTTGGTCTGGATGTGGTAAAAATTCAACGGAATCTGGCGGTAGGATTTGATCTCGCTACGCACCACATCGGTAATCACTTCTTCGGAAGTTGGCTGGATGGCGAAGTCGCGGCCATGGCGGTCTTTTACGCGCAGCAGCTCCGGGCCCATTTTGTCCCAGCGGCCGGTTTCCTGCCAAAGTTCGGCCGGTTGCACCAGAGGCATCAGCAGCTCAATTGCGCCGGCATTATTCATTTCCTCGCGGACGATTGCCTCGACTTTCCGGATCACTTTCAGGCCCATTGGCATATAGGTATAAATGCCGGAACCGAGGCGTTTGATCATGCCCGCGCGCATCATCAACTTGTGGCTGACGATTTCCGCGTCAGATGGAGCTTCCTTGAGGGTTGAAATAAAAAAACGAGATGCACGCATATCGGTGAATTCTTTTTAAAAAGAGAGAGTTATAATCAACCTAATTTTAAAGGATTAGCTGGCCCGATGCGTCCAAACTTTATACAAAGAGCGCTATTGCAGTTTGATTTGTAGTCAAAAATATAAAAGGACGCCTCGGCCACAGAAAGTTTGAGGTGCAATATGCTCGATCGTGAAGGGTTTCGCCCCAACGTCGGCATCATCCTGCTCAACTCGCACAACGAGGTGTGGTGGGGAAAGCGGGTGCGCGAGCACTCGTGGCAGTTCCCGCAGGGCGGGATCAAGTATGGTGAAACGCCGGAGCAAGCAATGTATCGCGAGCTCGAAGAGGAAATCGGACTGCGTCCGGAGCACGTCAAGATTATCGGCCGCACGCGCGACTGGTTGCGTTACGAGGTGCCTGATCACTTCATCAAGCGGGAAATCCGCGGCCATTACCGTGGCCAGAAGCAGATCTGGTTCCTGTTACGCATGTGCGCGCGCGACAACGACGTGAACCTGCGTTTGACCGATCATCCTGAGTTCGACGCCTGGCGTTGGCACGATTACTGGGTTCCGCTGGACGTGGTGATTGAATTCAAGCGCGAAGTCTACCAGCGCGCCTTGCAGGAGCTATCGCGCTTCCTGACCTGGCCAGCGCATGGCGACCGCCGCCACTCCTCGCGCTACCTGCGCCAGCCTCACGGCCAGCGTGGACAGCGCAGCGGCGACAAGCCACAACCGCCGACAGTGACGCCGCCGCCGGATACGGAACTGGTAACAAAGGAATAACAAAAGGGGCAGCCTGCGAGGGCTGCCCCTTTTGTCTTATATAATGCCGGCCTATGTTTACACCGTCCTCCCACGACGTCCGCCGCTTTTTCTGCGACGTCTACCGCAAAGCCAATGCCAATGAAATCATGGATCCGATCGAATTGATCGCCCGCGACTGGATCATGGCGCACCCCGAGTACCACGACCAGCTGAAAGACGTGGAAGCCGCCATTGCGCGCGACTATTCGGTGGAAGGCAGCGAGGCCAATCCTTTCCTGCACCTGTCGATGCACCTGTCGATTACCGAACAGCTGTCGATCGACCAGCCACGCGGTATCCGCGAGGCCTTCATCGGCCTGGCCCGCAAGCTGGGCACCGAACATGCGGCCCACCACGAAATCATGGAATGCCTGGGCGAGATGATCTGGAATTCCCAGCGCCGCGGCGTACCGCCGGACGGCGCCGCCTACGTGGAAGCGGTCAAGCGCCGCATTTAAGCCTCGTCCACCCGGACGATGGGCATATGCCAAATCAGGGCGAATACCAGCGGACTGGTAATCGCTGCGAAAACGACCGGCCGCATCCAATGTTCCGATCCCACCGCCAGCGCCGGGCCGACGTTGATCAGCCATGGCAGCGTGGCGGCCAGCAAGGCTTGCGACCGGCGGCGCAGCCTGGCAAGCAGGCAGAGCGCCAGCACTGCCACGCCAGCCAGCAATGCAGTTAGCAAGACCACCATTTCCCTACACCTCCGCGAAGAATCGATATGGCCATCATAGTCGAATCGTTCCGTGCGGAAACTATCCAATAATCGCAGTGCAGCAAAAATCTTGGCATGCACCCTGCAAGCCCGGCTCAGAAAGCGCTCTTGACCACGCCGCCGTCGACGCGCAGCGCTGCGCCGGTCGTTGCCGAGGACAGCGGGCTCGCCACGTAAGCGACCAGCGAGGCCACTTCCTGCGGACTGGCAAAGCGCTTGATCAGGGAGGTGGGCCTCACGGTCTCGAAAAACTCCGCCTCCACCTGTTCGAAGCTCTTTTCGGCGGAGCGCGCCATGCCTTCGACAAAATCCCCTACCCCGCGCGATTTCGTCGGGCCTGGCAGGATGCTGTTGACGGTGATGCCCGTTCCGGCGACCGATTCCGCCAGCCCGCGCGAAACAGCGAGCTGGGCGGTCTTGGTCATGCCGTAATGGATCATCTCGGTCGGGATCTGCACCCCGCTTTCGCTTGAGATGAAAATAATGCGCCCCCAGTTGGCCAGCTTCATTGCCGGCAGCACAAGGCGGGAAAGGCGCACGCCGCTCAGCACATTAACGTCGAAAAAGCGCAGCCAGTCTTCGTCCGGAATGTCTTCAAAGTCCTTGGCCTCGAAGATGCCAAGATTGTTCACCAGGATGCTGATGCCTGCGTGGCGCCCTACCACTTCCTGCGCCGCGTCGGCTTGGGAAAGGTCTCCCGCAAAGCCCAGTACCGTTCCGCCCGTCTGCGTTCGTATCCGTTCTATTGCCTGGTCGACTCCAGCTTGCGTCCTGCCATTGACAATGACGCTCGCTCCTTCCTGAGCCAATGTATGTGCGATTGCATAGCCGATTCCTGCGGTGCTGCCGCTGACCAAAGCCAACTTGCCCTTGAGCTGAAGATCCATCGTGACCCTCCCTTAGTTTTCCTGGTGCCCGCCACCAGGGTCACAGTAGCACCAGGCCGGATTTTGACAAGGGCAAATCCGTGAAACGCCGGCCAGTAGCGGCAAACAGGGGTTTGGCCAGCGCCGGCGCCAGCGGGCCGACCGCCTCCTCGCCCACGCCCCCGGGCGCCTCGTTGCTGTCGACGATCACGACATCGATGGCCGGGGTTTCAGCCAGCGACAGCAGGCGGTAGTCGGTGAAATTCGACTGCTCCACTGCGCCGTCCTTGACCGTGATCTCACCGTAGAAAGCCGCAGTCAAAGCGAAAATGATCCCGCCCTCCATCTGCCCGCGCACATTGCGCGGGTTGACCGTGATGCCGCAATCGAGCACGGTGGTGACACGGTGCAGCTTGACACGCGATTGCGCATCGACCGACAACTCGACCACCTGGCCGATAGAAGTGCCATTGGCCCATGCGAAAGCCATGCCGCGATGACGTCCCGGCGCCGCCTTGTCGCGCCACCCCGAACTCGCTTCCAGCCGGTCCAGCACCGCGCGCTCGCGGCTGCCCTGCTTCATCAGGCCGCGCCGGAAATCGAAGGGGTCTTGCTTCACATGCAGCGCCAGTTCATCCACGAAGGACTCGGTCGCGAAATTGTTCTGCGACGCCGCGACTGAGCGCCAGTAGCCAAGCGGCACGCCGGCATCGACGGTATGCGTGCGGTGCACGAAGCCCGGCAGGCCATAGTAGCGTGTGAGCAGCACGCCTACCGAGCTGCCATCGAAAGGCTTGGCATATTGCTTATCCGAGCCGAAGCGCGAATAGTTGAACAAGGTATCGCTTGCGCTGTCCATGCTCATTGCCGCGAACGCGCCATTGGCATCGAAACCCGCGCGCATGCGCAGCGCGGCCGCAGGACGATGGTAACCGTGGCGCATATCTTCTTCGCGGCTCCACAGCAGCTTGACCGGCACGCCGGCCTCGCGCGCGACCAGGGCTGCCTGCACGGCGAAATCCGCCTCGATGCGGCGGCCGAAACCACCGCCGCTCAGGGTGGTGTGGATGGTGACGGCTTCCGGCGCGATGTCCAATGCCTTGCTGACAAAGGTCCGCGCGGTGTCCTGTGCCTGCGTTGGCAGCCACAGTTCGGCCTTGCCACCCTTCACGCTGGCGGTGCCGTTCATCGGCTCCATCGTAGCGTGGGCCAGCAAGGGCACGGTGTAGGTGCGCTCCATCCATGTGACGGCCTTGGCGGCGGCAGCGTCGTGCGCCGCACGGACATCTTCCACTTTGCCTTTGCGCGGAAACACCACGTCGCCCTCTTTCAATACTGCCTCGCGCAGCATGTCGCGGTACGGGGCGCTGGAATGCTTGCTAGCAGCGGAGAGATCCCATTGCGGCTTGAGCGCGTTCAGTGCCTGCTGCGCGCGCCAGTAACTGTCGGCCACCACGGCCACCGCATCCGGCAACTGCACCACTTTCTTCACGCCCCGCCGCGATAGCGCAGGCTGCGGATCGACTGCCGCCAGCTTGCCGCCAAAATGCGGGCATTGCTGGATTGCCGCGTACATCATGCCCGGGACTTTGACGTCGATGCCGTAGACCGCGCTGCCGTCGGTCTTGGCCGGCAGGTCGAGGCGCGCCACGTCTTTCCCCATATGGCGCCAGCGCTCCTTCGGCATCAGCGGCGGCTCGGCCGGCACTGGCTGGGCGGCAGCCTGCACTACCAGCTGTGCGTATGGCAGCTTGCGGCCGGTCGGCTTGTGGATCACGGCGGCGAGCTGCGTATCGCATTCGCTTGCAGGCACGTTCCATTCTGCGGCGCCGGCCGCCACCAGCATGGCACGCGCTTGCGCGCCTGCCTTGCGCAATTGCGTAAACTGGCGCGCCACGCCGCCGCTGCCGTACGTTGCGTACTCGCCCCAGCCGGCGTTGATGAACTGCTTCTCCACCGGCGCCATTTCAATGCGCACGGTCTTCCAGTCCAGGTCCATTTCATCGGCCAGCAGCTGGGCGATGGCGGTGCCGGTGCCCTGTCCTATTTCGCTGGTATTGGAAAGAATGGTGACGCTGCCGTCCGGCGCAATGCGCACCCAGCCCGGCGGTGGCGGTACCGGCGCCGCGCCCGCAGCCGGCGTTTCGGCCGCTCTCGCGACAATCGCCGGCCCGACAGCGACGAGCAAGCCGCCAGCGGCCAGCGTCTTCAGGAAATCGCGACGGCCGCTCATGCTGTCTCCTCCACCTTCATGCCGGCAGCACGCTTGATGGCGCGCCGCACGCGAGGATATGTCCCGCAGCGGCAAAGGTTCGTCATGGCCGCCTCGATCTGCGCATCCGTTGGCTTGGGGTGAGACTTGAGGAGCGCCGCAGCCGCCATCAACATGCCGGACTGGCAGTAACCGCACTGCGGCACCTGCTCCGCGATCCATGCCTGCTGCAATGCATGCGAACGATCCGGCGACAGCGACTCGATTGTGCGTACCTTGCCCTTGCCGACCGCGCTGACCGGCATCACGCAACTGCGCACCACCTTGCCGTCGATATGGACGGTGCAAGCGCCACAAGCGCCTGCCCCGCAACCATATTTGGTCCCGGTCAGCCCCAGCGTATCGCGCAGCACCCACAACAGCGGCGTATCACCCTCAACGTCCGCAGTACGCGCCACGCCATTGATATTCAGTTTGTAAGCCATCGTCTTCTCCCCAGCCAGATGCAGAAAGATTAACAGCGGCGGAACCGAACGGATTTGCCGCTGTGACGAAAGGCGGCAAGCGTGGTTTAAGCGCAAAGCGCAATTGTTACTTTTAAGCAACCAAAAACTACAGATCTGCTTGTGAGTTGTAACAAGAAAGCAAAACAGAGCCATTTCTGTGTTACCGTTATCTTTCTTTGCGTCAACAAATTTCCGAATAGATGAATATTGCTAGACTATTTACGGCCCATTGCGGCCTGCGCGCAACCGTGCCATTGCTCGTCATTGCGGCCAGCCTGGCTGGATGTGGCGGCGGAGGCGGCACCAGTGCGGGCGACGGCGGCAGCACCAACTCTCCAGGAAGCCCTGGCAGCACGACGCCTGCGCCCGGCACTTCCAATCCCGGCACGCCGACATCTCCGACTGCCCCGACTACCCCGCCCCCTCCGACCGGCCCAACCACCTCGCCACTCGAGGTAGCCCTAAGCTCGGGCAATTCCACCAATGTGACGTTGCCGGCAGTGTTGACGGCGGCCCAGTCCGTACTGTCGACGCAAATCACTGCCTATGGCAATGTCCGGCAATCGCTTTCCAGCAACGTAGGCAACATCGACTGGGACCCGTCGCACGACTCCGCTTACTTCACGCTGCAGGACTCGGCGCGCAACCATGTCATTTTGCCGAGTAACTGGAAGTACAAGGGCGCCACTGCCGGCACCGGCGTCGCACTGGGCATTGCAGGCACTGCACCAACGACCAATGCGCGCTACGCCGCCTTCAGCGGCAATCCAATTGGCGTTCCCGGCAACGCCGAGATGGACAAGTTCATGGCCAACACGGTTGGCTGGCTTTCCTCCGCCGCCGGCGCTCCTGCCACATTCAAAGTGGTCGTGGCGCAGGTACCGGGGACCGAAACCTACTGGTACCCGCATGAAAAGAAAGTACGCGACTGGTTCTACGCAAAATACCAGGGCGTCACCATCAACGGCCAGCCAAGCACCGGCACCCAGGCCGACGACGCCTGCGATGGCGCAGCCCTGGCGGGCTGCCTGCAAGGCGCCAACCTGCTGGTCATCGGCAGCGACCAAGGAAAGAATTATTCCGGCGACACAGTGATGCAAGCGGTCAGCGGCGCGCAAGCGCTCGGCATTCCCGTGCTGTACCTGAATCACAACCGCGACGCCGGCGACCTGGCGATTCGCCTGTCCACCTACTTCGGACTGGCGCAATCCAGCAATTACTGGAGCGAGGAAGGCCTGAAGGGATTCGCCCCTTCGACCCTGCCAACCCAGCCGGCCAGGTTGACGAGTGTGCAAAACCTGCTCGCACGCCTTGAGCAAGGTACATTCAGCACCGCCTGGAGCGGCTGCGGCACTTCCAGCCCGATCAATTGCGACGGCGACAGCACTTATATGTCCGAGTTCGGCACGCTGGCCGGGCAAATCCGCACGACCATGCGCCAGCTTGATACCAACGGCACGCGCCTCTTCAGCCAGCCTGGCTACCAGCTGGAAAAGCTGCTGGTGCTGTTGGGCGACAAGTACCGCGAAAACGTCAGCTACCCGATGGACAAGACGGTCAATAAGCAGGACTTCTTCCGTGCTTATTTCTCCGACGTGACCGCCTACATCAATCGCGATAGTTCGGCAGTGGCAAAGAACCTGGGCAATTTTGCCGCCATGATTCCGGCCGCCACGCCGACCATTTCGCAGACGGTGACGGTCACGCTGCCAACCAGCGGAACCAGGGAATACCTGACCGGCCTCTACGTCATTCCGGGCAAGAAGGTAACGCTGACCCGCACCGACAGCGGCACAGGCACGGTCAAGTTTGGCCTGAACATGCTGCGCGACACCACCAGGGAGTTCGACAAGGACAAGTTCGATCGCCCGACGCAGATTTCGTCTCCGCGTGCGGCATTGACGGCGAATAAAGCCGTCTCCATCACCAGTCCATATGGCGGCCCGCTGATGCTGTTCATCGACGCAGCCGCGTCCGGCAGCCAGACGGTAACGGTGAAAGTGGATGGCGTCATCACGCACCCGGTGCTGCGTAACCCGAACGATCCGACAGCGGTTGCCACCTTCGCGGCTGAAGTGAATACCACCGCCACGAACTGGGTCGGCTTCGCCACCGATACGCTGACTTTGCATTCGACCCTGGCCCACTTCAAGACAACCATGGCCAGTTACAACGGCGACATGTCTGCCCTGGCTTCCGATACCTACAGGTACACGGTCAAGGATACCTACGAACTGGCTGGCTTCAATTCGTCCAGTGGCCAGCTTGCCCTGACCAGCGCAGTGACTGCCTTCTGTAATAGCAAAGGCTGGGATTGCACCGGTACGCAGCATCGCCGCGACACCATGCAGCATGTGATCAGTGATGTTCATGCGCTGTGCGGCAACGGCTGTTCGGGCAACCCATACGACCAGGACTGGGCATTCAATCCGCTCGGCTGGGGCGAGTCGCATGAAATTGGCCACAACCTCCAGACAGGCCGCACGAAAATCTACGGCGGCCAATCGACAGAAGTCTCGAACAACATCTTCCCGATGCATAAGCAGATGAAGTTCAACATGACCGCGGCCGGCCAGGCATCGCCGATCATCGCCCGTGCCAATACCGGCGTAGCGGTGTTCAACGACATGAAGGCGGCTCTCGGTACGGCGGATCCTGTCACGGCCATGTACAACGCCACCTGGAGCGATACCAGCTATGCCGCCAACAACTCGGCCCGCGTGATGTTCTACCGTCAGCTGGTGGAATATGCACGCTACTACAACGGCCAGTTCCCGGACGGCTGGGATGTGATCACGCTGCTCTACCTCCTGGACCGTAATTTTGGACAGGCGTCCTCGACCTGGGCCACCAAGTCCACGAGCTACGGCTTCGGCACTTACGCCACCTATCCGGGTTCGATCAGCGGCAACGACTTCCTGCTGGTCGCCAGCTCCAATATCATTGGACGCGACATGGGGCCGATGTTCGCTCTGTGGGGCATTACCACCTCCGCTGAAGCCAAGGCGCAGGTTGCCGCCTATGGCATACCGGCGGTACAGCCGCTGTACTTCCCGATGAACTACCTGAGCGCCACCACGGCGAAGGTGGGTGCGCCGATCGTCATGACTGCCACCGCCACCTACCCGGCGGGCTACTAGGGCCAGGGCGGGAGCCTCAGCGCAAAACGCCACCTGCGGGTGGCGTTTTTTTATGCGGTGGTGCGGCGGCCAACAAAAAAGCCCGCACTTGGCGGGCTTCTTTTCAGGCAGCGCTGGATCAGCGCTTCAGGACCAGCGAACCTGGCAGCGAGTGCAGGTAGGCGGCGAGATCCTGGATATCCTTGTTGGTCAGTGGCTTGACCTGGCCGGTCATGATCGCGTTGGAGCGGCCGTTCGGTGCGTCGCCGCGCTTGTAAGCGGTCAGCGCGTGCACCAAGTAGTCCTTGTGCTGGCCGGCCAGCTTAGGATAGCTCGGGTCGATCGGCGAATTGAAATCTTTACCGTGGCAGGCAGCGCAGCTGTATTTCTCAGCCAGGGCTTTACCGTTTTCGATGTTGCCGCCAGCCAGGGCGCTGAACGACACTGCGGAGCAGAACAGAGCAATAATCAGTTTTTTCATGGTACCGGGCCTTATTTCTGCTGGGAGTAGAACGCTGCGATGTCAGCGATTTCCTGGTCGGACAGGCTCACGGCGATACCCTTCATGGTCGGGTGCTTGCGCTCGCCCTTCTGGTAGCCCTTCAGTGCATTCTCGATGTACTTGGCGTTCTGGCCGCCGAGCATTGGAACCTGGAACACTTCCGGGAAGGTCGCTTTGTAGCCGGCAATTGCGTGGCAGCCGATGCACATCTCGATCTTGCCTTTAGCGTTCTTGGCGTCGCCGACGATGTCCGCGGCTGCGGCAGCTTGCGCTACGGCGGCCAGCGCGAGGAGTGCGAAGATTTTTTTCATAGTATGGGCTTCAGAATCAGTTGTAATCGAATACTGCCTGGCGCAAAAACCTGCCCTTCGCGCTCTCAACCTGCGATTTTACCTTACTAGTTGGAGGATCGTCCATAAGGTAGATCTGGCAACTGCCATATTTTGTTACCTTATGACAACTTATACTAGAGTTGCCATACTGCTCTCGATTGCCGCCTCTGGCATATACTTCCGTTGATACCCATTCCCGGAAGTTTGAATATGCAAGCACCGCAACGATTTGAAGGCTCCGACAATTACGTCGTAACCAATGACCTGAAACTGGCCGTCAACGCGGCCCTGACCCTGCAGCGCCCGCTGCTGATCAAGGGCGAGCCGGGCACCGGCAAGACCATGCTGGCGGAAGAAGTGGCCGCCGCCCTCGATATGCCGCTGATGCAGTGGCACATCAAGTCCACCACCAAGGCCCAGCAAGGCCTGTACGAATATGACGCGGTTTCGCGCCTGCGCGACTCCCAGCTGGGCGACGAGCGCGTGCGCGACATCCACAACTACATCGTCAAAGGCGTGCTGTGGCAAGCCTTCACCGCGCCGGAACCGGTGGTGCTGCTGATCGACGAAATCGACAAGGCCGACATCGAATTCCCGAACGACCTGCTGCGCGAACTGGACCGCATGGAGTTCTACGTCTACGAGACGCGCGAAATGGTGACCGCCAAGCACCGCCCGCTGGTGATCATCACCTCCAACAACGAGAAAGAGCTGCCGGACGCCTTCCTGCGCCGCTGCTTCTTCCACTACATCAAATTCCCGGACAAAGACACGATGGAAGCCATCGTCAAAGTCCACTACCCGCACCTGAAGCAGGAATTGCTGGCCACCGCCCTGCAAACCTTCTACGAAGTGCGCGACGTGCCGGGCCTGAAGAAAAAGCCTTCCACCAGCGAATTCCTCGACTGGCTCAAGCTCCTGATGGCAGAAGACATCCCGCCGGAAGTCCTGCGCGGCAAAGACCAGAAAGCCGCCGTCCCGCCGCTTCACGGCGCCCTGCTGAAAAACGAGCAGGACGTGCACCTGTTCGAACGCCTGGTATTCATGCAGAGGACCAACCGCTGATGGAAGCCCCAACCCCGGTCACGCTGGAAGCCAACGGCCTGCGCCTGGAGCCTCTCGGCCCGCAGCACGCCGACGCCTTGCGCGCAGCCGCACAGGACGGCGAGCTGTGGAACCTGCGCATCACCTCCGTGCCCGAGCCGCAGAAAGTGGAAGCCTACATCGCCACCGCGCTGGAAATGCGTCCATCCCGCCTGGCCTTCGCCGTGGTGGAAACGGCGACCGGCACGGTGCTGGGCACCACCAGCTACCACGACATCGTCCCCGCCATCGACCGCGTGGAAATCGGCTACACCTGGTACCGACGCAGCGTACAGCGCACCCACGTCAACACCACCTGCAAGCTGCTCTTGCTGACGCACGCCTTTGAAACACTGGGCTGCGCCGTGGTCGGCTTCCGCACCGACAACTACAATCATGCCTCGCAGGCAGCGATTGAACGCCTGGGCGCCAAAAAAGATGGCGTGATCCGCCACCACGCCATACGACGCGACGGCACAGTGCGCGATACGGTCATGTACAGCATCGTGCGCGGCGAATGGCCGGAAGTGAAAGCGCAGCTGAAGTACCTGCTGGCGCGAAGGGGCACGGCATGCTGATCGACTTCTTCTTCACGCTGAAAGACGCCAAGATCCCGGTCACGATCAAGGAATTCCTCACCCTGCTGGAAGCGATGCAAAAGCAGGTACTAGAACCATCGCTGGACGACTTCTACTACATGAGCCGCCTGTGCCTGGTGAAGGACGAAGCCAATTACGACAAGTTCGACCGCGCGTTCGGCCAGTACTTCAAAGGCATCAACGCCGTCTTCGACACCACCAAGGAAATCCCGCTCGACTGGCTGCTGCAGCGCATGAAGCGCGAGCTCACGCCCGAGCAGATCGCCGCCCTGGAAAAATTCGGCTACGACAAGTTGATGGACCGCCTGAACGAACTGCTGAAAGAGCAGAAAGAACGCCACGAAGGCGGCAACAAATGGATCGGCAGCGGCGGCACCTCCCCGTTCGGCAACGGCGGCACCAACCCGGAAGGCATCCGCATCGGCGGCAAAGGCGGCAACCGCACCGCAGTCAAAGTGTGGGAGCAGCGCACCTACAAGGACTACGATGGCGAGCGCGAGCTGGGCACCCGCAACATCAAGGTCGCCCTGCGCCGCCTGCGCAAGTTCGCACGCCAGGGCGCTGCGGAAGAACTGGCGCTGGACCAGACCATCCGCGCCACCGCCAACAACGCCGGCTACCTCGACATCAAGATGCAGCCCGAGCGCCGCAACAACGTCAAGGTACTGATGCTGATGGACGTCGGCGGCACGATGGACGACCACATCGAACGCGCGGAAGAACTGTTCTCGGCCGCCAAGACCGAGTTCAAGAACATGGAGTTCTACTACTTCCACAACTGCGTGTACGACTACCTGTGGCGCAGCAACCGCCGCCGCAACGCCGAACGCTTCGCCACCTGGGACGTACTGCGCAAATACCCGCCCGACACGAAACTGATCTTCGTCGGCGACGCCACCATGAGTCCCTACGAAGTCTTGCAGCCCGGCGGCTCAGTCGAATACAACAACGAAGAAGCCGGCGCCGAATGGCTAGGCCGCTTCACCAGCCACTTCCCCAAGTTCATCTGGCTCAACCCCGAACCGGAAGGCCTGTGGCAATACCGCCAATCGATCTCCGTGATCCGCCAGATCATGCAGAACCGCATGTTCCCCATCACCATCGAAGGCCTCGAACGCGCCATGCGTACCCTGAGTAAATAATTGTCCACTTTGGGGTCAGGAACGAAAGTGGACATTTGTTGCAATCAGCCTAACTGGAGGCGGTAGCCGACGGCGGTTTCGGTCAGTAGGTATTGCGGCTGGGCGGGGTCATCTTCCAGCTTGTGGCGCAGGTGGCCCATGTAGATACGCAGGTAGTGGCTGTTGTCCGATTGCGCCGGGCCCCAGACGGCGCGCAGCAGCTGCGGCGCCGTCATCACGCGGCCGGCGTTGGCAACCAGCACGGATAGCAGGCGGTACTCGGTCGGCGTCAGATGGATATGCTCGCCGCGCTTGGTGACGCGCCGGTTTTGCACGTCCACCAGCACTTCGCCGAACTTCACCTGGCCAGCCTTGTCGGCCTGCGGCTGCCGCTGGCGGCGCAAGGTAGCGCGCACGCGCGCCAACAGCTCGCCTGTGCCGAATGGCTTGCTCAGGTAGTCGTCTGCGCCGGCGTCGAGCGCCTTGATCTTGTCGGCTTCGTTGACCCGCGCGGACAGCACGATCACCGGCACGTTCGACCACTGGCGCAGATCAGCAATAAAGTCGATGCCGTCGCCATCGGGCAGGCCCAGGTCGAGGATCACCAGGTCTGGCCGGCGCGTGCCGGCGTCGATCAGGCCGCGCTGCATGCTGGCCGATTCGTGCACGTGCCAGCCCTCTTCCTCCAGCGCCGCCCGCACAAAACGGCGGATCTGCGGCTCGTCTTCCACCAGCAGGGCTGTGGGGATTATCTCGCTTGCTTGCGTGTTCATTATTCCTCGATTTCCGGCGGCTGCGGCGGCGTTCCGACCGGCAGCGTGAAGACGAAGGCGGCGCCGCCAATCGGCGATTTGTCCGCAGCAATGGTGCCGCCATGGGCTTCCACGATGGCGCGGCAGATCGCCAGTCCCAGCCCAACGCCCGGTTTGGACGACTCTTTTTCGCCGCGCGTGAATTTTTCAAACACCGCTTCTTCGCGGCCACGCGGTACGCCGGGGCCGTTATCGTACACCATCACCCGCACGAACTCGCCGCGCTGTACGGCGTAGATCACGACGGAAGAACCGGGCGGCGTGTACTTGGCCGCATTCTCCAGCAGGTTGCACAGCACGCGCTCGATCAGCACCGCGTCAAAGCGCAGCAACGGCAAGCCAAGCGAAAGCTGGGTGCTGACTTTATGCCCGGCCAGTTGCAGGCGGCTTGCGCGAAGCGAACTTCCGACCACTTCTTCCAGCGGCTGCCATTGCAGGTTGAACTTCAATTCGCCGCTTTCGATCCGTGCCATGTCCAGCAGGTTTGATACCAGCGCGCTCATGCGCAGCGCTTCGGCGTGCAGGAAGTTGGCCAGTTCCAGCTGTTGTTCCGACAAGGCCGGTCGCGAGCCGGCCAGCGATTCGGACAGCCCGACCAGCGACGTAAGCGGTGTGCGCAAGTCATGCGACAGGGCCGCCAGCAAGGAGTTGCGCAGCCGTTCGGATTCCATGTTCACCAGCGCATCCTGCGCCACTTCGACGTAATGCACGCGTTCCAGCGCAATGGCGGCCAGCGCGGCGAAGGTGTCCAGGTGCTGCCGCTGCTCGGGAATCAGGATCCAGCGCCGCTGCGCAGGCTCGATCGCCAGCACACCCCGCGTGCGCATGGGCGCGACCAGCGGCATATAGAACAATGGGCTTGCCGGCAGCGTGCCGGTGCCAAGGCCGGCGCTTTCGGCATGGTCGAATGCCCATTGCGCCACGCCCTCGTCCAGCGCCGACGGCGCTGTAACGCCGGGCGGCAACTGCAGGCGCCCTTCGGCATCCGGCACCAGCAGCGTGGCCTTGGCATTGAAGGTGGATTGCACGAAGCGCGCCGTTGTTTCGAACACCTGTTCCGTTTGCAGCACTCCGGACATCTCGCGTGCAAACTCATACAGCGCGCGGGCTCGCGCTTCGCGGTAAGAGGCCACACGAGCCTGGAAGCGCAGGCCCGCAGTCAAATGCCCTGTAATCAGGCCGACTGCCAGCATCACGGCAAAGGTGATCGCGTATTGCAGGTCCGAGACGGCAAAGCTGAAGCGCGGCGGAACAAAGAAAAAGTCGAAGCAGGCCACGCAGACACAAGTCGCCAGCACCGACGGGCCGCGACCATAGCGCACAGCGACAAGCAGCACTACCAGCAGGAACAACATAGCGATATTGGCCAGGTCGAAGTATGGCAGCAGTGGCGTCGCCAGCAGGGCCATCGCAATGCTGGCGGTGGCCGCCATGCCATAACCGATCGCGCGTCGTTTGGAGCGCAGCGCGTCCTCCACGGCGTCTTCGGCGGCGGCAGCCCCCACGCCGGCAGCGGCGGACACCGTTTCACGCTCAATGCCGGAGACTTCGATCAGGTCGATGTCCGGCGCATATGCCGCCAGGCTGCGGATATGGGAGCGGCGCCATGGGCTGCCGCCGTGCGCCCTTCCCATCGCGATCTTTGACAGGTTGTGGCTGCGCGCATATTCCGCTGCGGCGGAGGCGACGTTGCTACCGGATAGGACAGCTGTCGTGGCGCCCAGATCCTGCGCCAGCTTGAGTATCTTCAGTACTCGCTCACGCTGCGCCGCCGGCAGCCGCTGCAAGGCAGGCGTCTCGATGTAGATCGCATGCCATTCGGTGCCAAGTTGCCCCGCCAGGCGCGCCGCGCTGCGCACCACCTGCTCGCAACCGGGACGCGGCCCGACCAGCGCCAGCACCGAGGCGCCAGTCTTCCAGATGGTATCGATCGACTGCTCGACACGGTAGGCGCGTACGTCGTCTTCGATGCGGTCGGCAGTGCGGCGTAAAGCCAGTTCGCGCAGGGCGATCAAATTCCCTTTACGGAAGAAGTTCTGCGCGGCGCGTTCGGCCTGCTGCCCCTGGTACACCTTGCCGGTCTTCAGGCGAGCCAGCAGTTCATCGGCCGGAATGTCAACCAGCACCACTTCGTCCGCCGCGTCGAATACGGTGTCCGGCACGGTTTCGTTGACCTGGATGCCGGTGATGCCGCCGACGACGTCGTTCAGGCTTTCCAGGTGCTGCACGTTGATCGTGCTGAAGACATCGATGCCGGCTTCCAGCAACTCCTCAACGTCCTGCCAGCGCTTGGGATGACGTGAGCCGGGAGCGTTGGAATGCGCCAGTTCGTCGATCAGGATCAACGATGGACGGCGCGCGAGCGCTGCGTCGATGTCGAATTCGAGCAGGAGCTTTTCGCGATAGTCCACCTGCTTGAGAGGCAGCACGTCCAGTCCCTCAAGCAGCGCTGCTGTCTCGCTGCGGCCATGGGTTTCGATGACGCCGACCAGCGCCTGTTGGCCGGCCGCCTGCAGCTTGCGCGCGGCTGTCAGCATGGCGTAGGTCTTGCCCACTCCCGCCGAAGCGCCGAAATAGATGCGCAGCTTGCCGCGCGCCGCCTTGCGCTCCTGTTCCTGCATCTGCGCCAGCAGCGCGTCGGGGTCCGGCCGGTCTTCGTCGAGTGGAATCATGTCAGCGAGTATGCGGTGTTTTTCCATCCAGCGCCAGATTGAGCGCGAGGACGTTCACGCGCGGCTCGCCGAAAAAGCCCAGTACTTTGTGCGAGGCATGCTGGTCGACCAGGCTTTGCACGTATTCCGGCACCATGCCGCGCCGTGCGGCTATGCGCTTGACCTGGTAGTTGGCTGCGGCCAGGCTTATTTCCGGATCCAGGCCGCTGCCCGATGCGGTGACCAGGTCGACAGGAATCGGCGCGCTGTTGGCAGGATCGGCCGCCTTCAGCGCATCCACGCGGCTCCTGACCGTCTCGATGAAAGCGGGATTCAGCGGGCCGAGGTTGGATCCGCCTGAGCCGCCGGCGTTGTACGGCATCGGGCCGGTAGCCGAAGGGCGGCCCCAGAAGTAATCCGGCGAACTGAATTGCTGGCCGATCAGGGCCGAACCCACCGGCTTGCCATCCACTTCGAGGAGGGAGCCGGCGGCCTGCCCCGGGAAGACGGCGGAGCCCACGCCGGTTACAGCCAGCGGGTAGGCCACGCCGGTGGCCAGGGTCAGTGCCGCGAACAGGACCAGGGCCGGGCGCAAAGTCGAAATCATCATATTCTCCAGCTTAAACTAGGTTGAATGCTGCCAGCAGCAGGTCGATCAGTTTGATGCCGATAAAGGGCAAGACCAGGCCTCCCAGGCCGTAAAGCAGCAGGTTGCGGCGCAGCAGCGCGGTAGCGCCGATGGCGCGGTAAGGCACGCCCTTCAGCGCCAGCGGGATCAGGAACATGATGATCAGCGCATTGAAAATCACGGCCGACATGATGGCCGAATTCGGGCTCGCCAGGTGCATGATGTCGAGCGCCTTCAGTTGCGGATAGGTGCCGACAAAGGCGGCCGGAATGATGGCGAAGTACTTGGCAATGTCGTTCGAAATCGAGAACGTGGTCAGCGAGCCGCGCGTCATCAGCATCTGCTTGCCGATTTCAACGATCTCCAGCAGCTTGGTCGGATTCGAATCCAGGTCGACCATATTGCCTGCCTCTTTCGCAGCCTGGGTTCCGGAGCTCATGGCCACCGCCACGTCGGCCTGGGCCAGCGCGGGAGCGTCATTGGTTCCGTCGCCGGTCATGGCAACCAGGCGTCCGTCAGCCTGGTAGCTGCGGATAAGTTTCAACTTATCCTCAGGCGTGGCTTCGGCCAGGAAGTCGTCCACGCCCGCTTCGGCGGCAATCGCAGCGGCGGTCAGCCTGTTATCGCCAGTGATCATCACGGTCTTGATGCCCATGCGGCGCAACTCGGCGAAGCGTTCCTTGATGCCGCCTTTGACTATGTCCTTCAGCTCCACGACACCCATCACACGGCCCTTGTCGGCAACCACCAGCGGCGTACTGCCGCGGCGCGACACGTCCTCCACGGCGCGCGCCACATCCGCCGGCCATTGCTGGCCCGCTGCCTCCACATACTTGCGCACGGCATCGGCGGACCCTTTGCGCACTTCGCGGCCATCCATGTCCACCCCACTCATGCGGGTGTTGGCGGAAAACGGAATGAAGGTGGCATGCACCGGCGACAGCTCGCGTTCGCGGATATTGAACTTCTGTTTGGCCAGCACCACGATGCTGCGTCCTTCCGGCGTTTCGTCCGCCAGCGAAGCCAGTTGCGCCACGTCGGCCAGTTCGCGCTCGGTTACGCCGGGTGCGGCGAAGAAGGCCGATGCCTGGCGGTTGCCGAGGGTGATGGTGCCGGTCTTGTCCAGCAACAGCACGTCGACGTCGCCCGCCGCTTCGACAGCGCGGCCGGAAGTGGCAATCACATTCGCCTGCATCATGCGGCTCATGCCGGCCACGCCGATAGCCGACAGCAGGCCGCCGATGGTGGTCGGGATCAGGCACACAAGAAGCGCGATCAGCACGGTGATGGTGATCGGCACGCCCGAATGGGCCGCCTCCACCGAATAGATCGACATGGGCAGAAGAGTCGCCGTCACCACCAGGAATACGATGGTTAGCGCCACCAGCAGGATAGTCAGGGCGATCTCGTTCGGCGTCTTCTTCCGCTTGGCGCCTTCCACCATGGCGATCATGCGGTCGAGGAAGGTTTCGCCAGGGTTGGCAGTCACCTGTACCACCAGCCAGTCCGACAGCACGCGGGTGCCGCCGGTAACGGAGGAAAAATCCCCGCCCGATTCGCGAATCACCGGTGCGGATTCGCCGGTAATCGCGCTTTCGTCCACCGACGCCACGCCCTCGATCACCGTGCCGTCGATCGGGATCACGTCGCCGGCTTCCACCAGCACGTGATTTCCCTTGCGCAGGTCGGTGGCGGGACATGGCAGCCAGGCGGCGCCATGCTTCGGCATGTCCAGCTTCTTCGACGTGACGCTCTGTTTCAGGCTGCGCAGCGAAGCGGCTTGCGCCTTGCTGCGGCCTTCCGCCAACGCTTCGGCGAAGTTGGCGAACAACACAGTGAACCACAGCCAGATCGAGGTGGCGAGAATAAAGCCGGAACTTGTTTCGCCCTGCCCCGACAACGACTGGATGTAAAGCAGCGTGGTGATCATGCTGCCGACATAGACCACGAACATCACCGGGCTACGCAGCTGCACGGCCGGATTGAGTTTGTAGAAGGATTCGATGATGGCAGGCAGCACCAGCTGTGAGTCCAGCAGCTTCAGGCGCTTGCCTGGCTGGGCGGCGGTCATCGCTTGCGATTGCGGCATATTGATGCCCTCCTTATTTATACAGTTGCAGGTGTTCGATGACCGGGCCAAGGGCCAGGGCAGGAACGTAGTTCAGGACGCCCACCAGCAGCACCACGGCGACCAGCAGGAACACAAACATCGGGCCATGGGTCGGCATGGTGCCGGAGTTCGCCTGCAGGCGCTGCTTGCCGGCCAGCGAGCCCGCAATGGCCAGCACCGGCACGATCATGGCGAAGCGGCCAAACCACATGGCGACGGCCAGCATGGTGTTGTAGAACGGCGTGTTGGCGGACAGGCCGGCGAATGCGCTGCCATTGTTATTGGCCGCGGAGCTGAAGGCATAGAGAATTTCGGAGAAGCCGTGCGCGCCGGGATTGGCGACACCTGCCCTGCCCATGTCCAGCATGACGGCGATGGCGGTACCCACCAGCACCAGGGTCGGCGTGACCAGGATGGCGATGGAGGTCATCTTCATTTCGTATGATTGGATCTTCTTGCCCAGGTATTCCGGCGTGCGGCCGATCATCAGGCCGGCAATGAAGACCGCCATGATGGCGAAGACCAGCATGCCATACAGGCCGGAGCCAACGCCGCCGAATACCACTTCACCCAACTGCATCAGCAATAGCGGGCCGGCGCCGCCCATCGGCGTAAACGAGTCGTGCATGCCGTTTACCGCGCCGCACGATGCGGCCGTGGTCACGGTGGCAAACAAGCCGCTTGCAGCGATGCCAAAGCGCGCTTCCTTGCCCTCCATATTTCCGCCCGCTTGCAGCGCAGTCGCCGACTGGTCGACGCCCATTGCATGCAGCGCGGGGTGGGACTGCTGTTCGGCGGACATGACGCCCACTGCGGCCACCGTAAACATGATGGTCATGGCGGCCAATACGGCCCATCCCTGGCGGTGGTCGCCGACCATGCGCCCAAAAGCGAAGCATAAGCCGGCCGGGATCAGGAAGATCGCCAGCATTTGCGAGAAGTTCGCCAGCGGTGTCGGGTTTTCATAGGGATGCGCCGAGTTGGCGTTGAAGAAACCGCCGCCATTGGTGCCCAGCATCTTGATCGCTTCCTGCGAAGCGACAGGGCCCATGGCGATCGTCTGCCTGATCGCAGTCAGTGTTTGCGAAGGTGCTTGCGGCGTTGCCCCCTGCACGGTGTACGTGACCGGTTCGACCAAGGCAACGTCCTGGTAGGCGGAGAAGTTCTGGATTACGCCCTGGCCAAGCAGGAACACCGCGTAGAAGAACGAGAGCGGGAGCAAGACGTATAGCGTGATGCGCGTCAGGTCGACCCAGAAATTGCCGATCGACTTGGCGGATCGTTGGGCAAAGCCGCGGACCAGGGCAAAGGCGACAGCAATGCCGGTGGCGGCCGAGAAGAAGTTCTGCCCTGTCAGCGCGAGCATCTGGCTCAAATAGCTCATGGTCTGCTCGCCGGCATAGCCCTGCCAGTTGGTGTTGGCGACGAAGCTGACCGCCGTATTGAACGACGAATCCGGCGAGATATTGTCCAGGCCTTGGGGATTGAGCGGCAGCCAGGCCTGCATGCGCTGCACGGCATACACGAACAGCGCGCCAAGGGTGTTGAAGACCAGCAGGGCCATGGCGTAGGCTTTCCAGCCCATGCCCTGTTTTTCCGCGTCGAGCGGCACACCCGCTGCGCGGTACAGCAGCTTTTCCAACGCGCCCAGCCAACCCAGGCCGAGGACTCTGCGGCCATCGGCTACGCGCGCCAGCAGCAGTCCCACCGGCCAGGCGGCGGAGAGCAGCACGAGCAGGAACACGGCCAGCAGCATGAAGGATTGGGTGCTCATGTTACAGGTCCTCCGCTTTCAGCAGCGCCACCAAAAGGTAGGCCAGCAGGCCGGCGGTGGCGACGGAGCCGATGATGTAGAAGAGGTTCATTGCCGGCCTCCGAGCTTGTCACAGCCGGCAGCCATGGCGGCCACCAGCGCGAAAAAGGCGACGATCGCGCCGATAAATACGATGTCCATTGATTTCCCCGAAAGGTCTTGTTTACTTGTGAACCAGCTTATCGATCCGCGCCTAAAATCGGTGTAAAGACTCGGCGGAACGCTGTAAACAGGACGTAAAAATGTCCAACTTGAGGTCAGGAAAAAACTGGACATTTTCGAAAGAAATGTCCAGTTTTGTTCCTGACCCCAAGGTGGACATTTGTTTCAGAGGCGCATGAATTTGCGGAGGACGGCTTGGACTTGGTGCTGGGCGAGGGGTTTGTCCAGCATGCCGGCGGCGCCGGCGGCGTGGGCTCGGGTGGTGTCGTAGTCGTGCGCAGATTGCACCAGGAAGATCACTTCGGGCTGCGAGGATTCACTGCGCAGGTGGGCGCACAGGAGGTAGTGGTCGATGATGGGTGCGGCAAAGTCCAGCAGCACGACGGCCACCGCCTGTTGGCGGCATAACGCGAGAGCGGCCACGCCGTCCACTGCCCATAGCACCGGGGTGCCGAATTGCTGGAGCGAGATTCCCAGGTATTCACTAAAGGTGGCGTTGGCGTCTACGCATAGCACGGCGCCTTCGCGGCGCGGCTTGCGCATCTTTTCGTAAACGGCGGGTTCGGTCAGGTCGAGGTCGAGCCGTTCGCGGCGGCGGCGCTCGGGTACCATCGACTGCCCCGATGCCGACAGCCCGGCCAATACTTCGGCGCGGCGCTCCAGCAGGCGGGCCAGTTCGGCATACATCGTGGCCCACTGCACGGGCAGCGGAAGGTTCGGGTAGGTCAGCGCCACGCCGGTCGCGCCCAGCACCAGGGCCGGGCGAATGTCGCCGGCAGCCAACGATGCGATGGCGGCCAGCGCTTTCAGTTCGGTGCCGTTGGCAAGGTAGATGTCGGGGTCCTGCAGGCTGTCTTCGGACAGGCACATATATGAAGGACCATCCGCCGGCGCCCTGGCCAAACCCTGCGCGAGCGCGCGCCCGGCCTCCGGTGGGAAGCCAACCAGCCTGACTGCGAACGGGCGCCGATCTGTGGTCATAAACCCATTTTACTGCCCCGATTCCCTTGCGCCACCCGCCGTTGCGGATAGAATGCGCAAGCATGCGCTCGGTCAAGCTTGTGTGAAAAGCATCATCAAATCGCAAGTTACCGGGAAATACTGTATATAATCACAGCACTTTGCATTACCAAGAACAAGTATGGCCACTAAAAAACCAGTTTCCGACTACAGCGAATCATCTATCCGCGTCCTCAAAGGACTGGAACCCGTCAAGCAGCGTCCGGGCATGTACACCCGCACCGAGAACCCGCTGCACATCATTCAGGAGGTGATCGACAACGCCTCCGACGAGGCTTTGGGCGGCCATTGCAAGAATATTATCGTGACGCAGAATGCCGACGGCTCCATCACCGTCGAGGACGACGGCCGCGGCATCCCGGTGGGCCTGCATCCGGAAGAAAACGTGCCGACGGTGGAAATCGTCTTCACCCGCCTGCACGCGGGCGGTAAGTTCGACAAGGGCTCGGGCGGCGCCTACGCCTTCTCGGGCGGCTTGCACGGTGTCGGCGTGTCGGTAACCAATGCGCTGTCCAAGCGCCTGGAAATCGCTGTGTGGCGTAAAGACGACGCCGGCAATGGCTTCCACAATATCGCGTTTGAGAACGGCGACCTGGTGGAACCGCTGCGCTCCGAGCCTGCCCCGAAAGACGGCAAGAAGTCCGGTACCCGCGTCACCGCCTGGCCGGATGCGAAGTATTTCGACTCCCCGCTGATCTCGCAGGTCGAGCTGCAACGCCTGCTGCGCTCCAAGGCGGTCCTGCTGCCCGGCGTGACCGTCACACTGAAGAACGCCAAGAACGGCGACGAGCAGACCTGGATGTACAAGGACGGCCTGCGCGGCTACCTGAATGAACAGCTGGCCCAGACCACCTCCGGCGGCGAAACCCTGATCCCCCTGTTCGAGGGCGAGCAGTTCGCTACCCCGGATGCGGAAGGCTTTGCCGAGGGCGAAGGCGCATCGTGGGTGGTGGCATGGACCGAGGAAGGCGCCGTGGTGCGCGAGTCCTACGTCAACCTGATCCCTACCCCGAACGGCGGTACCCACGAATCGGGCCTGCGCGAAGGCCTGTTCGGCGCGATGAAGAACTTCGTCGAACTGCACTCGCTGCTGCCCAAGGGCGTGAAGCTGCTGCCGGAAGACGTGTTTGCGCGCGCTTCCTTCGTGCTGTCTGCGAAAGTTCTGGACCCGCAATTCCAGGGCCAGATCAAGGAGCGCCTGAATTCGCGCGATGCGGTGCGCCTGGTGTCCACCTTCTCCAAGCCTGCGCTGGAACTGTGGCTGAACCAGCATATCGACTACGGCAAGAAGCTGGCGGAGCTGGTGATCAAGCAAGCGCAATCGCGCCTGCGTTCCGCGCAGAAGGTCGAGAAGAAGAAGTCGTCCGGCGTAGCCGTTTTGCCGGGCAAGCTGACCGATTGCGAATCGGATGAAGTGAGCCGCACCGAAATCTTCCTGGTCGAGGGTGATTCGGCGGGCGGTTCCGCCAAGATGGGCCGCGACAAGGAATACCAGGCCATCCTGCCGCTGCGCGGCAAGGTCCTGAATTCCTGGGAGACCGACAAGGACCGCCTGTTCGCCAATAACGAGATCCACGACATCGCAGTGGCAATCGGCGTCGACCCGCACAACTACGGCGATACGCCGGACCTGAGCGGCCTGCGTTACGGCAAAATCTGCATCCTCTCCGATGCGGACGTCGACGGCTCCCACATCCAGGTACTGCTGCTTACCCTGTTCTTCCGCCACTTCCCGAAACTGATCGAGAACGGCAATATCTGCATCGCCCGTCCGCCGCTGTACCGAGTGGACGCGCCTGCACGCGGCAAGAAGCCGATCCAGAAGCTGTATGCGCTGGACGACGGCGAACTGGTCGCGATCGAGGACAAGCTGCGCAAGGACGGCCTGAAGGAAGGCTCCTGGACCATCTCCCGGTTCAAGGGCCTGGGCGAGATGAACGCCGAGCAGCTGTGGGAAACCACCATGAATCCGGACACCCGCCGCCTGCTGCCGGTGTCGCTGGGCGATTTCGACCACGGCTACTCCTCCGCGCGCTTCAATATGCTGATGGGCAAAGGCGAAGCCGCTGCCCGCCGCGCATGGATCGAAGAACACGGCAACGAAGTAGAAGCGGATATCTAAATGATCATCGGTATCGACCTTGGCACCACCAACAGCCTGGTCGCCATCTGGCGCGACGGCAAGCCGCAAATCATCCCGAATGCGCTGGGCGACAACCTGACGCCGTCCTGCGTGGGACTGGATGACGATGGCACCATCCTGGTGGGCAAGGCCGCCCGCGAACGCCTGCAGACGCACCCGCACATGACGGCAGCCGTCTTCAAGCGCTATATGGGCAGCGACAAGCGCATCCGCCTCGGCGACAAGGAATTCCGTCCGGAAGAATTGTCGTCGATGGTGCTGCGCGCGCTCAAGGAAGATGCCGAAGCTTTCCTCGGCCACAAGGTCGAAGAGGCGATCATTACCGTGCCGGCCTACTTCAGCGACGGCCAGCGAAAGGCCACGCGCGCGGCCGGCCAGTTGGCGGGCCTGAAAGTGGAGCGCTTGCTGAACGAACCCACCGCCGCAGCACTGGCCTACGGCATCCAGGACAAGCAACAGGAATCCAAATTCCTGGTCTTCGACCTGGGCGGCGGTACTTTCGACGTCTCGATCCTGGAATTGTTCGAAGGTGTGATGGAGGTCCGTGCTTCGGCCGGCGACAACTTCCTGGGTGGCGAGGACTTTACCGACGCCATCGTTGAATCCTTCCGCGAGTATTCTGGCTTGAACAAGGCCCTGGGCAGCCGCCCGTCGGACGCCCACTTGCGCCAGCGGCTGCGCGACGAAGCGGAGCGCGCCAAGCGCCAGCTGACGGAGCAAAACAGCGTCTGGCTGTCGGTCACCTGGTCGGAACAGGAATACAAATGGGAGCTGACCGAGGAAGCGCTGAACCGCATCGGCGAAGCGCTGCTGGCGCGCCTGCGCGCTCCGGTCGAACGCGCACTGCGCGATTCCACCATCCGCGCCATGGACCTGGACACCGTAGTCCTGGCTGGCGGCGCGACCCGTATGCCTATCGTGCGCAAGCTGGTTTCGCGCATGTTCGGCCGCTTCCCGGCCATGCATCTCGATCCGGACGAAGCGGTGGCGCTCGGCGCCGCCGTGCAGGCCGGCTTGAAAATGCGCGACGCCGCACTGGAAGAAGTGGTGATGACGGATGTCTCGCCCTACTCCCTGGGCATCGCCATTTCACGCCAGATTGGCCCCAACCAGTACAGCCACGGCCACTACCTGCCTATTATTGAACGCAATACGCCGGTGCCGGTCTCGCGCACCGAAAACGTGGCGACCATTTCCGATTACCAGAAAGAGCTGCTGGTGCAGGTCTACCAGGGTGAATCGCGCATGGTCGACGGCAATATCTACCTCGGCAAAATCTCCTTCCCGGTACCGCCGAAGAAAGCGGGCCAGATCGGCATCGACATCCGCTTCACCTACGACATCAGCGGCGTGCTGGAAGTGGAAGCGCACGTGCTGGAGACCAAGGAAAAGCACAAGATCGTCATTACCGAAAATGCAGGCGTGATGACGCAGGAAGAGATCGAGCAGCGCTTCGCCGAACTGGCGGACCTGAAGATCCACCCGCGCGACCAGATCGAAAACCGCACTTTGCTGGCGCGCGCCGACCGCATGTACGAGCTGTCGTTGGGCGACGTGCGCAATTATCTGGGTGAGCAGATCAACTACTTCCAGGCAGCCCTGGAAAGCCAGGATCCGCGCCGCGTGGGCGAAGCTCGCTCTGCGCTGGAAAAAGTACTGGGCCACCTGGAAGCCGACGGGGTGTTCTGATGATGGATGCCTGGGACATTCTCGGCATCGAGCCGACCAGCGACGAGCGCGCAATCAAGCGCGCCTACGCCAAGCAGCTCAAACAGACGCGCCCTGAGGACGATGCCGAAGGCTTCCAGGCACTGCGCGGCGCCTACGACCAGGCGCTGGCAGAAGCGCGCTATAACGATTACGCTGCCGGCGAAACCGAAGACGGTCCCGCCGCCCGCGACTCCGCGCCAGCCAGCGAACCGGTATCTCCCTCAGCTGACGCAACGCCCGATGCCGAGCAGGAACGCGAAGAAATGCTAGCCTCGGCCTGGAAGGAAGCCGCCCAGGTGTGGCAGGATTTCGTCGATGTCCCGATCAAGAAGACCGCCGCCAGGTTCGCCGAACGAGCCAACGCAGCCTCGCTGAGCTTACTCGCGCAGGACGCGCTGGAAGTCATCGCTGGCCGCTATTGCGCTGTCGCCGGCTACGAACGCGACATCCGCGACGCGCTGGTCGAGCACTTCCGCTGGGAAGAGGACGCCGGCCACCTTTCCCGCATGGACGGAAACACCGCCTATTTCGCCATGGCGCGCTACCGTGCGGATAAGGGCATGGACCGCCTGCATGCGATGGACAATGGCTGCGGAGCCTTCCATAAACTGCAAGCCAAAGTCCCTCCGCGCTTCGACTCGGACACCATGAGCAAGAACTTCATGAAGGAGATGGCCAGCCTGCTCGAAGTCATTAACTGGCGCTTTCCGGAAGTCCTTGAATATCACCTCGAGCGCGATGTCGTGCAGTGGTGGCAGGAGAAGGTGCGCACCAAAAAGTATTTCATCGAAACGGCCTTCTACTCGTTGATCGTCGGCCTCGCGCTGGCCGGAGTGATTGCGGGTAGTTTCATGGTCGATAGCATGGATACGCTGCGCTTCACCGTGCTGATTTGCACCTGCCTGGGGCTGACCATGGGCGCTGGCGCCCTGCTCGCATTCCGTCCGCCACAGCAACTCAAAGAAGCATGGCACGAGCGCATGCTGCCCTACCTGTACGACGACGCGACAAAAATGCGTGCGCGCTATGCCTGGCTGCTGCCATTTTCGGCCGCAGGCCTGGCCATGCTCTACCCCGAGCCTTCGCTAATCATGCAGATTGCAGTCGGCCTGGTCATGTTGGCCAGTTCAGGCATGGCGGCGATGGCCGCAGCCCCCTTCCTGACCAAACAGGGCTGGCTATGGCTTGCCGCGCTGTCAGGCGTAATGGCCTTCTTCATGAGCAGCTTCGTGTTCCCCTCCTGGCACTGGAGCATCGCGTGGATGACCTGCGTTGGCCTGCAATGCCTGATCAACACATCCGAAATTCGCGTTGTGGATTGGGCCCGCATCGGCGGCAGCCGGCTGATGACCATCCGCGCCGTCTGGATCGTGGGCGTGATCGCGCTGGCCGTGCTGGCGTCCGGCACGCCATCGTCCGCACCGATGCAGCTGGTGTTCGCCTGGCTGATGCTGGTGCTTGGGTTGTTCCTGGCGCAGTTCGACCTGTCGCTATACATCGCCTGGCCGCTGTTCTTCTTCATCAAGGTCATGGCTCTCGGCCAGCTGAAACTATTCAAGGACATGGCGGACCAGCGCCTGCCTACCCTGTTCTATTTCCTGCTGATGCTCGCAATCTTCATTGGCAGTTCCATGTATCGCGCGATGAACGAGCAAGATACGGCGACTTACAACTATTGACACACTGAAAACGCAACAATGTCTACTCAAGCAAACCTCTTTGACGAACCAACGCCGGAGCTCCCGCCAAACGGCGGCAATGGTGGCGGTGGCGATGACGGCGGCGAATCGCTGACCCTCTCTACTTTCGCCGAACGCGCCTACCTTGACTACGCCATTTCCGTGGTCAAGGGCCGCGCCCTGCCGGACGTGTGCGACGGCCAGAAGCCGGTGCAGCGCCGCATCCTGTATTCGATGAATGAGCTGGGCCTCGGCCCAACCGCCAAGCCGCGCAAGTCCGCCACCGTGGTGGGTGACGTGCTGGGTAAGCTGCACCCTCACGGCGATCAGTCGGTGTACGACGCGCTGGTGCGCATGGCGCAGGACTTCTCGCTGCGCTACCCTCTGATCGACGGCCAGGGTAACTTCGGTTCGCGCGACGGCGACGGCGCCGCGGCAATGCGATACACCGAAGCCCGTTTGACCCCGATTTCGCGCCTGCTGCTGGACGAAATCGACCAGGGCACCGTGGACTTCATTCCGAACTACGACGGCTCGTATGAAGAACCGGCCCTGCTGCCGGCACGCCTGCCGATGGTGCTGCTGAACGGCGCCTCCGGTATCGCGGTAGGCCTGGCGACCGAGATCCCTTCGCACAACCTGACCGAGGTGGCCAAGGCTGCTGTGGCGATGATCCGCAATCCGAAGATCACGCACGCGGAACTGATGGAACTGATTCCGGGTCCGGACTTCCCGGGCGGCGGCCAGTTGATCACTCCGCGCGCGCAGCTGGACGACATGTATGCATCCGGCCGCGGCTCGATGAAAGTGCGTGCTCGCTGGAAGATCGAGGAACTGGCGCGCGGCCAGTGGCAAGCCGTTGTGTACGAACTGCCGCCTGGCACCTCGGCACAGAAGGTGCTGGAGGAAATCGAAGAACTGACCAATCCTAAGGTCAAGCTGGGCAAGAAAGCCCTGTCGCCGGAGCAGGTAGCACTGAAAGGCCTGATCCTGGGCCAGCTGGACAAAGTGCGCGACGAAGCAGGCCGCGAAGCTGCAGTGCGCCTGGTGTTCGAACCCAAGTCGAAGAACCAGAACCAGACTGAGTTCATGCACATGCTGCTGGCGCATACCTCGCTGGAGACCTCGGCCTCGATGAACCTGGTGATGATCGGCGGCGATGGCCGTCCGCGCCAGAAGGGCATCAGCGAAATCCTGGGCGAGTGGATCGAGTTCCGCTTCGCGACCGTGACCCGTCGTACCCAGTTCCGCCTGAACAAGGTCGATGAGCGCATCCACATCCTGGAAGGCCGCCAGATTGTCCTGCTGAACATCGATGAAGTGATCGCCATCATCCGCAATTCGGACGAACCGAAGGCGGCGCTGATCGAGCGCTTCAAGCTGTCGGATCGCCAGGCCGAAGACATCCTGGAAATCCGCTTGCGCCAATTAGCGCGCCTGGAAGCGATCAAGATCGAACAGGAACTGTCCGAACTGCGCAAGGAGCGCGAAGGCCTGCAGGACGTGCTGGACAACCCTTCCACCCTGCGCCGCCTGGTCATCAAGGAAATCGACGGCGATGCCAAGACCTACGGCGACGCGCGCCGCACCCTGATCGAAGAAGCGCAGAAAGCTGTCGTTGAACAGAAGGTAGCCGACGAGCCGGTGACCGTGATCATCTCCGAAAAAGGCTGGGTGCGCGCGCGTACCGGCATCGGCCACGATCCGGCGCAATTCACCTTCAAGGCGGGCGATTCGCTGTATGGCGCGTTCGAATGCCGCACGGTGGATACCCTGCTGGGCTTCGGCGATAACGGCAAGGTGTACTCCGTGCCGGTCGCCGCGCTGCCAAACGCTCGTGGCGACGGTGTGCCGATCACGACCCTGGTCGACCTGTCAGGCGGTGCGCGCCTGCTGCACTACTACGCGGGCAATGGCGACAAGCAGCTGCTGCTGGCTTCCGACGCGGGCTACGGCTTTATCGCCAAGGCCGGCGATATGGTGTCGCGACTGAAGGGCGGCAAGGCGTTCATTACGCTGGATGAAGGCGCGAAGCCGCTGCCGCCTACCGTGGTGGCTGAGGGCGCGAGCGCGGTTGCTGTGATCTCGGAGAAAGCGAACCTGCTGGTGTTCGGCATGGACGAGATGAAGGTGCTGTCCAATGGCGGCCGTGGTGTGATCCTCATGGACCTGGGCGATAAGGAGAAGCTGGTTGCCGCTTGCGCGATCACCGACAAGGGTGTGACCGTTCTGGGAATTGGCAATGCGCAGAAGGCCAAGGAAGACCGCATGGGGCCGACGGCTCTGGTGCCTCACTTCGGCAAGCGTGCGCGTAAAGGCAAGCCGATGCCGGTGCGGATCAAGCCTACGGGTTTGCTGCCTAACACCTAAACCCTCGAGACCGGGAAACCGGGGTCCGACCCTGAGGGTCGTACCCCGGTTTCCCGGTTCTAAAGGTTTTCAGCGCGGCGCGTAAAGATCAATCGTCTCCTGCACCGCATCACTGCAAACCGCGCAGAACGCCTCACTCCGGTCAAACATCAAGCACTGCTGCTGCGAACGATAGTAGCCAGTCGCCTCATAATTCGCCCCCTCGAACGCCCCCACCGCCTTGCTGTTAGGCGCCTTCGAGAACAGCGCATTAGTCCACGCCAGATCCTCCTTGAACAGCTTGCTCATCTCCGACTCTGGACGGTTATCTTTGCGCAGCTGCGCACGAATCTTCTGGTACTCGCGCGAATGCGCCTCATACTCCGCCTTCGGCCAGGCCGTGGGCAGCGAAGTCCCCGGTGTCACAAACTTCTTCCACTTCACGTTCGCAGGATCCAGCAAAGCCGTCACATTCGGCTCCCAAGGTTCCATGCGCGCACCGCCCGTCGCATACGCCACCGGCGAGGTGTAGTACTCGTCCGCCAGGCCCGCGAAATGGTGGCCGAATTCATGCACGAACAAATAGTTCGCCCAATCGTTATCCGCCGCCGCAGTGCTGAACTGCCCGTAAATGCCACCACCGCCATAGGTGTCGTTATTCACCAGGATCTCGATGAATTCATACGGCGCATGCTGCGCGATCTCCCGCAGCGCACGGTTGTCGATGGTCAGCACATAACGTTCGCTGCCGAAGATGTCGTAGCGGGTCCCCAGCTTCGACGCATGATGCGAATTGGTCGAAGGACGCGAGACACCCGACTCCTGCGTCGGCACAGCCATCGCCCACACGTTGAAGTCCTTGGCGCGCTCCTTGAACGGCGAGACAGTGAACAGGTAATCGGACAGCTTGCGCGCACGCGCTTCGAACTTTGCCATGTCCGCCTTGGTATAGCCATCGCCCAGGATCAGCAAGTCCACCTTCTTCTCGCTTGGGCCATTCACGCGGATCGGGATAGGCTTGGCGGGCGCCGGTTCCTGCTTGCGCACCACGTCCATCGCATCGGTATCCACATCCAGGCTCCACACCACGGAGAACTCATTTCGCTCGTCGCGCTTCAGGATGCGTACTTTGACCGGACGATCCGGTTTCGGGAAGCGCACCGACTCGTGGAAACCCCGCGTCAACTTGCTTGCTTCTTCAGTGGACTTCCATTCGACGAATATGGTGGAAAAAGTACGGGTGTACAGCAGCTTGCCGGTCTTGGCATCCGCCACTTCAACCTTATTCACGCCGCGGTTGGTGGTGTCGATTGTCTTGGACATATCGCCCGGCCATGGCAAAGGTTCGATCACAACTTGTTCGACCGCGTAACTTTCGTTTAGCGCGTTACCAGTGTGCATATAGTCCAGGCGTACGGTCGCGGGCTGCGCTGCCATCGCCAGGCCGGCAACGGCGCTCAGCGCAGCTCCCGCCAGCAGTCGATTCAGATACGGCATGAAGTCTCCAGTGTGGTTTTGATGGCGGATATTGTAGCTTTGCTTTGCGGAATACAGTAGACCGCCAAAAGGGGCAGGCATAAGATGGCCCCATGCCTATCGAACCCGATCAGCTACGCGCCTGGCTGGCAGCGGCCGGCCGCCAGGATGCAGCAGCCTTTCGCGCGCTGTATGACGCAGCCGCGCCGAAACTGTTTGGCTTCGCCATGCGTATATTACGTAAGCGGGAGCTGGCCGAAGAGGCGCTGCAGGAAGGCTTCGTGTCGATCTGGCACGCAGCGCCGGATTACCAGGCCGGCCTGGCAGCGCCCCTGACGTGGATGGCTGCCATTGTCCGCAACAAGGCGCTGGATATCCTGCGCCGCACGGACGATACGCTGGAACTGGATGTCACAATGGATGCACTACTTCGGGACGATGCCAGCACGCCGGCCGAGGCGAGCGAAATGAGCAGCGAGGCGCGCGCGCTGGCAGGATGCATGTCGCGGCTGGAGAATTTGCACCGGCTGGCGATCGGGCTGGCCTTCTTCCATGACCTGTCTCATAACGAAGTTGCGCAACGCATGTCGCTGCCGGTCGGCACCATCAAGACCTGGATCCGGCGCGGCATGGAGAAACTGAAGAATTGCCTGTCGCAGGGAGGAGCGCCATGAACATTCGTGGCAACGACGTCTTGCGCGACAAGCTGGCGGCGGAATACGTGCTCGGCACCTTGCGTGGCGGAGCGCGGCGGCGCTTTGAGGGATGGATGTATAGCGATGCCGCCCTACGCCTGCTCGTGAAAGAATGGGAGCAGCGAATGCTGCCGATGCACGAATTCGTACGCGGGCAGGAGCCCTCCCCTCAAGTTTGGCGCAATATCGAAATGCGCCTGCACCTGAAGCCTGAGCGCAGCCGCTGGCATTTCTGGCGCGGCTTCGGCTTGGGGATAGCGTCCACTGCGGCGGTCGCGGCGCTGGTCATGTCGATCAGCGTGCAGCAACTGCGCGAGCCAAGCTACGACCTGGTGGCAACGCTGAATGACGAGCAATCGCAGCCTGCCTTGCTGGTCAAAGCCGATACCGGCAAGCGCGTGCTGCAAGTCCATATGGTAGGCGGGGCCCAGGTTCCGCTCGACCGCTCGCTGCAGCTATGGGCGATCCCAAAGGCTGGCCCGCCACGTTCGCTGGGCGTGCTGGGCGATGACGGGCGAGGCACATTCTCGCTGGCTGCCGGCGCGGTGGGGAGCGATGTGGTGGTGCTGGCGATTTCGCTTGAGCCGCGCGGCGGCTCGCCCGATCCGAATGGGCCTACCGGACCCGTTCTCTACAAAGGACCATGGGTACGGGCCATGTAATCATGCAGTGGCTCGTTCGACGAGCCACACGGTCGCCAGCAGGGCGATGCATGCCGATCCGCCTTTCACCATGACTTGCCTGTAAAGCCATGTGCTGCGCATGGCGTATGCCAGTGGCACGAAGGCTGCAACGATTGCCAGCTGTCCCAGCTCCACACCAACATTAAAACCTGCCAAAGCAATGGCTGCGGATTCTTTGGGCAGGCCAAGGTCGCCCAACACGCCGGCGAATCCGAAGCCGTGCAGCAAGCCGAATACGAAGGCGGCCAGCCAGCGTTTGCCTTGCACTATCGGCCAGATGTTGTTCAGCGCAGCGACCGCAACGGAGGCGGCGATGGCGGATTCGATCAGGCGGCTTGGCAATGCGATTACATGAAGCGCTGCCAGCGAGAGCGTGACCGAATGGGCGAGGGTGAAAGCGGTGACTACGCGCAGGACGTCCGCGCTCGCGGGGCGCCAGCTTTTCACCAGCACGGCGGGCAGCAGGAGGGAAAGCAGGAAGAGGATATGGTCGCAGCCGGTCCAGATATGCCAGACGCCGTGGCGCAGGTAATCGGTGGCCTGGCGCCACATGCCACTGCCGGCCACAATGGCGCTACTGCTCACTGCGAAACGCGTGCTGTCGCCGCCCAGAACGAGCGATTGCAGCTGGCCGTCGACCGCGATGCTGGCCATGCCGCGGTGTTGCGCATCGAGGTCGGCGAACAATTGGTAGTCGATGGCGAAAGCGGCGCCGGGCTGGCAAGCGCCGCGCAGCAGGAGGACGGCGTAGGCGCCGTCGGTGTGGCGGTCGATCTGGTTATCGGCCACCTCTAGCCGGCAGCCAGGCGGCATGCCGAGACGCGGCAAGGCGTAGTTTGCGATGTCGGCGTGGCGGGAGCGGACTTCATCCCAAGTCAGCTGGCCGTCGCCATCGGTATCGAGGCCAAGCGCGAAGTCGAGGTCGCGCAAGGCAATGTCCCAGCGTCCGTCGATGGTGGCCGCAGCCGTTGCGACGCGTAGCGTGAGATAGCTGTCGCTTGGCTTGTGGGCGCGCGCCGCGCCGGCAGCGAATAGCAGCGCTAAAAGAAGCAGCGCAACGAGACAGCGTGCGGTGCGGGCTTGAGCGTTCACGCGGGACCTCCTTCCAGTTTTTGCGCCAACATGGCAATGAAGCTGTCTTCGATACCGTGCTGGCGGCGCCAGGCCAATGCAGGCCGGGCGGCGGCAGGGGCATGGGCCGCAAGGGCGGCTTCGAGCAGGATGCGCAGGTCGGCGGGTTCTTTCTGCACTTGCCAGTTGGCCAGCGCCAGCCGCAGCGCTGCCTGTGCGTCGTGCCGCAAGTGCAATTCGAAGCGCGCCTGTTCGCGTTGGTGGATGGCGTCACCACGGCGCGCCGCTGCATCGAAGCGAGCCTGCAGTTCGGCGATCGCCGCCGGCGCTGCCGATGCGTCGAGGGCAAGTGCATGGCGCAGAAGCAGGCTGTCGACGCGCAGGTGGCTGCGTAGCAGCGCTTGCACTTCTAAATGGCGGCGCTGGTCCAGGAGCAGGTCTGCGTAGGCGCCTAGCAGGTAGCTGTCGTCCGGTGAAATCGCAAGCGCCTGGCTGAAGCGCGCTTCCGCGGCGGACGCATCGCCGCGCCGCGCTGCCATCTCGCCAAGCAAAGTCAACGACCAGGTACGCAGCCCCGCATCAGCGGCGGCATCGCCGCCTCGCTCAACCGCCAGCGCCAGCAAACGTTCGCTGGCCTCGAGCTCTCCCCCGGCGGCGCGCGCATTGGCGAGACAGGTCATGCCGGCCAGCCCGTTTGCCAGCGACGAAAGCCGCCCACAACTGCGAATGGCAGCTTCGTATTCGCCGCGCACCACCTGCACCGTCGCGAGTGTCAGCCAGGCCTGGGCGTTTGACGGATCGGCGCGCGTCACGGCATCCAGGTCACGCGTCGCCTCTTCAAAGCGATGGCTGGATTGCAGCAGCGTCGCGCGCAGAAGCAGCACCGCAACCGGAGGCGCGGAGGCTCGCCACCACGGCGCCAGCACCGCCTGTGCATAGCCGAAGTAGCGCGGATCACTTGCGGCACGGCCAAGCTCGATGTAGCGCTGGGCCAGTGCAGCAGCAAGCGCGGGATCCCGCGGCGCCGCCAACCACTGCGCACGCATCCTGCGCAGCTCCACATCCGCCGGTACGGGCGCAATGGCCTTGCGCGGCAGCGTCTCGAGCACTTCCGCGCCCGAACGCGGGACAAATGGCGCCGCATCAGCGGCCATGGCGGCCACCAATGCGGCTGCGAAGAAGGCGTGGCGTTTCATCGCCGCCTCACTCCACCGCCACCGGTTCGCTGCCATCCGGCTTGGAGGGCACCGTCCCGTCAACATCGGAGGGCTCGGTGTCGTCAGGGGCGCTGCGGACCAAGGCCACCATGGCAGCCGTGAAAGCATCGCCCGCAGCAGCAGGAGCCGCCGGCGGCACGGGAGAACCCATCGCCGCGCCATCGCCACCGCCTTCGCCGCCACCGCAAGCGGTGACCAGGGCCGCCAGCATCGTGGCCGCAAACGCTTTACTGGTACGTTTCATGGCTTGGCCCTCCTATTGCTGCGGCGAGCCGGCAATCGGCGTTTTCAGATAGGGGAAGGCGGCGGCGAAGAAGCTGTCGTCGAGGAACGCCCCATCGGTGAAGCGGATCGCCCCCGCCCGCGCATCGCCCGGCGCGCAGCCGATATTCAGCGTGCACAGTTTGCCCATCACTACACGCAAGGCGATATCCACCACATCATCGCCAGGGCGGCGCCCATTGGGGAAGCCTGCGTTGTCGCCATCGATCACGCCAAGCCGCTTCTGCGCGCCCTTCGCCACCGGCGCAATCGAGGTATTCAGCCGCAGCATTTCGGAAGCCTTCACGTTGGCCGGCTGGTTCAATCCCTGCACGCCAGTGAGAAAGACCTTCACCAGGTCATTGCGTGGGAAATTGGTCGGAGCCTTGGCGCCGGCGCTGCCAAACAACACCTCCACCAGCGCCGGCAAGGTCGGGTTGGTGACGTAGTCCGCAAACTGCCCATCCTGAAAAGGCTTGCTGTGGTTGAAGCGGTCCTTGTCCTTCAGGCCGATCACCACCTCATTCACCAGCGGCATGCCTAGGCGCGACACCTGCGTCCATGCCCCGCCCTCCTTCGAACCGCCGCTCGGATTCAGCAGGCGCCCCTGGCGCAAACTGGCCGTGGTCCAGCCGCCAATCACCGGCTCGCCGCCCGCTGTCAGGCAGGATGCCGCCACCTCCAGCTCGATCGAAGTCACGTTCTTATCGTCCAGGTCATCGCGGGCATTTTTCTCTGCATTGGCAAGGAATTCCACGGCAGGCGCCTTGATGTTGATCAGGTCAAAGGTCTCGCCCAGGTTGACCACGAAGGGATCCTTGCGCTGCCCGACGAACATGCGTGCCGGTACGGCGCAGCCAGGAATGCTCACCGTGTACACATGCTTGCCCGCATAGCCCGCATAATCGGGAATCGACTTGTTGCCGATATTGTCGACCGGCTTGTCGAACACGGTGGCGCCGCTGCCGGCCATGCGCACCGCCTGGCGCCCGCCGCGCCGGTCGCCACGCACCACGTCCACGGTATAGGTCTCGCGCACGTTCAGCCCGGCCGGGTTGACGTCGTTGATCGGGCCGCCGTTGATAACCAGCGGGATCGGTACGCTCTTGCCGCCGACGTTGAATGCGGCATTCTTGAAGGTATTGGTGAAGCGGAACTGGAACGTCAGGTCTTCCCGCGCATCGCCATTGTTATCGATATGGATCTCGTACAGCGCATCCGGATCCATGGTAAAGAAATTCGGCCCGCCATACGCATCCTGCAAAGGCACGTAGTTGGCGATCAGGGTGACAAATTGCTCGCGCCCAGGCTCATAGCTGCGGAACATGTAGAAGTCTGTCCCGTCAACCTTGGGCTGGCGCGTGATAAAAGGTGCTTCGCGGTGGCTCGATGCCTGCGCTGCCGGCGCCAGGGCCGACAGCAGGGCTAACTGGACAGCAGCGTGCTTGATGAGTGCCATGGTTTCCTCCCGTGTGGTTGGTTGCCATGGCATTTACGCGCCGGCGGCGCCGCCGGATTCAAAACCCTCATTTATATTTGTAGAGGGGGCGTGTGATTTCGATAGGCCGGATATCAAGACGGATATTCAGCACTGAATAGGCCTCCGCCAGGCTCGACACATAACCCACGCTATCGGGCGTCTTGGTGAAGCGGAACTCGAAGCCCACCTCGGTGCCGCTGGCGCGCGGATTGCCGCTGGCGATGCCAATCGCCTCATTCTGGTTGCTGTCGATCAGGCGCTCCATCAGGTCGATCACGGCGCTATTGCCCAGTACGTCATTGCTGAACACCTCGCCCCGGCCCAGGGTGCGTGTCGGATCGATACGGCCGCCGGCCTTGTCGTTGGACGGCAAGAACATATGGGTGCCGATGTTGAACTTGTCGCCACGGTCGAGATAACTGATCACGGCATTGCGCACGCTGAAGTGCGGCGAATCCTTGTCCCATTCGGCGCGCGACAGGTCGATCAGCAGCGCGCCCTTGTAGCCGATGACTTCCACCTCGCGCTGGGCATTCACCACCATGGCGCTGTCCTCGTCGATCCCCAGTCCGATCTGGTAGCCCTTGGCCAGCATGGCGGGAATCATGCGTGCAAAGCGGCCGCGCACCAGCAAGTGCTGGTCCACGAACACGTCGTCGCCGATGAAACCCAGGCCCGGGCCCAGTTCGCGGCCATCCGCAATGCCGGTCTGCAGCATGGACAACACGGCTTTGGGATTGGCGAACATGGTGCTGCTCATGATGGCGGCGCCGGCCGACGTTCCGGCAATCACGCCGCCGCGCCGGTACACGTCCCAAACCGCCTCCAGTGCCGCAGTCTGGGTACCGTCTTCGCGCAGCAGGGCCTTTGTGATGCGGCCCTGGTCACCGCCGGCGAAATAGATGCCATCGGACTCGCGGATCTTCTTCGCCAGCACGGCGTCATCCGCATTTTTCTTGTAATCGCTGCCCGTCAGGCGCACCGCCACCGGCACCAGGAAAGCATCCGCACCCCATTTGCGCAGGTAGCCGATGATGGTCTGGGCCGAACGCTCCGGATTGCCGGCCGCCGAGGGGAATACGGCGATGCGCGAACCCTTGCCGCCGGCCAGTTTCACGATCCGCTGCCAGACGTCCGCATTGTCGCCCCGCAGGCCGCCGCCGATGATCACCAGCGAACCTTGATGCGCCGCCACGGGCGAAGGCGCAATCGCCGCGCCACCGCCGCTGAGCGTGGCGCTGGCGCCGGCCACGATACGCACCGGCGCCGCCGTTTCGGGAAGCTGTGGAGGCAAGCTCGGAGGCGCGCCCGGCGATTTTGCCGGCGCATCTGGCGGGGGCGTGGTGCTGGTGCGCCCGCTGGTGGTGGGAACGGGTTTCGTGGGAGGCGCCTCCCGGGCATGGATCGGGAGGCCGCAAGCGGCTAGCAAGGCCAGACCCAAACGGGCCAGGCCGGCGGGGGAGTACAGCTTCACGATGGCCTCCTCTTCTACTTGCTCATTGGCATCGCTGCTAGACAACGGTGTAAGACCTTTTCAACAGTGTAGCCGGGCGCAACGGTGGAGTAAAACGCTATCGTGCACCCGTTCTTACTAATTATCAGCGCGCCTTCAGATAACGCTCCGGCAGAGGCGTCTTTTCCCCTTCCGGCTGCCACAGAAGTTGCGAAATCCACCAGCGCTGGCCGTCATTCACCAGCTGGATCGAATTGATGCCGCGCACAAAAGGCGCATCCGCCGGCGCATGGCGCGCCTCGTAGGTACTGAATACCTGGGCGATCTGGCCGAACTCCTCGCCCTTGCGCGCCAGTTCGGATTCGTAGAAGCCTTCCTTGGCGAATACCGGGGTAACGCGAGTGATGTAGTCTTCCAGCGACAGCACGCGGGTGTGGATTACGCCGTCCTTGCCGGCGCTATGCACCACCATACGGCCATCGCTACGGAACAGGGAACGCAGGCGGTCCCAGTCGCGTACTTTGCCGGCAGGGCCGGAAATGGTGTCGTACAGGGCGGCCACAATACCGTCCACGGTGGCGACGTCCGCCGGGCGGGCGCCCTCCGCCAAAGCGCTACCGCTGGCCAGCACCAACAGTAGCAAAGTTGCTAACTTCTTCATTAGTTCTCCTACTAATTTATAATCGTTTGAATTCAACGCACCAATCTCATAGCAAAAACACCATGACAGATCAATTCTCCAAGAAGGCGGAAGCCTGGTCCGCACGTTTTTCCGAACCTGTTTCCGACCTCGTGAAACGTTACACCGCCTCGGTGTTTTTTGACAAGCGCATGGCCAAGGCCGATATCCAGGGTTCCCTGGCGCACGCCGACATGCTGGCAGCCCAGGGCATTATCCCGGCAGCCGACCTGACCGCGATCCAGAAGGGCCTGGCCCAGGTCAGCGCCGAGATTGACGGCGGCCAGTTCGAATGGCAGCTGGACCTGGAAGACGTGCACCTGAATATCGAAAAACGCCTGACCGAGCTGGTTGGCGACGCCGGCAAGCGCCTGCACACCGGCCGCTCCCGCAACGACCAGGTGGCGACCGACATCCGCCTGTACGTGCGTTCCGCCATCGACGATATCACCGGCCTGCTGCAGCAACTGCGCGGCGCCCTGGTCGATCTGGCCGAGAAGAATGCCGACGTAATCCTGCCTGGCTTTACCCACATGCAGGTAGCGCAGCCGATCACCTTCGGCCACCACATGCTGGCCTACGTTGAAATGTTCGGCCGCGACGTCGAGCGCATGCAGGATTGCCGCAAGCGCGTGAACCGCCTGCCGCTGGGCGCCGCCGCACTGGCCGGCACCACCTTCCCGATCGACCGCCTGCGCGTTGCCAAGACCCTGGGCTTCGACGACGTTTGCCATAACTCGCTGGATGCGGTGTCGGACCGCGATTTCGCGATCGAATTCACCGCCGCCGCTTCGCTGGTGATGATGCACGTGTCGCGCATGTCGGAAGAACTGATCATCTGGATGAGCCCACGCGTCGGCTTTATCGATATCGCCGACCGCTTCTGCACCGGTTCCTCGATCATGCCGCAGAAGAAAAACCCGGACGTGCCGGAACTGGCGCGTGGCAAGACCGGCCGCGTGTATGGCCACCTGATGGGCCTCCTGACCCTGATGAAGGGCCAGCCGCTGGCTTACAACAAGGATAACCAGGAAGACAAGGAACCGCTGTTCGACACCGTCGATACCGTGGTCGACACCCTGCGCATCTTCGCCGACATGGCGGGCGGTATCACCGTTAAGCCTGAGGCAATGCGCTCGGCTGCGCTGCAGGGCTATGCCACGGCGACCGACCTGGCCGATTACCTGGTCAAGAAAGGCCTGCCGTTCCGTGATGCGCACGAAGCCGTGGCGCATGCGGTGCGCGCTTGCGATGACCTGAAGATCGACCTGTCCGAAATGTCGCTGGAACAGCTGCGCGCGTTCTCGCCGCTGGTGGGCGATGATGTGTTTGCGGTGCTGACGCTGGAAGGTTCGGTGGCGGCGCGTGATCACGTGGGCGGTACGGCGCCGAACCAGGTTCGCGCAGCAATCGCTCGCGTGCGCTCGCAGCTGGCCTGAAACCTTCCAAACCGGGAAACCGGGGTACGACCCGCAGGGTCGGACCCCGGTTTCCCGGTTTACCGGGTTCCGCAAAGCCGCTAATATCCTTGCAATAACTATTCCAACAATGGAGAAAAGTAATGCAAGGATTCCTCCGCCTCTCCGGCTGGCTGGATCGCATCGGCTACCGTTGCGGCCAGTTGGCCAACCTGATGATATTGGCGTCCTGTTTCATCAGTGCCTCCAACGCCATGATCCGCTATGGCTTCGACTGGAGCTCCAACGCCCTGCTTGAAATGCAGTGGTACCTGTTCGGCGCAGCCGTCATGCTCGGCGCCAGCTACACCTTCCAGCGCAATGAACACGTACGGGTCGACCTGGTCTACGGCCACGTCTCCGAACGCAAGCAGCTGTGGATCGACATCTTCGGCATCATCTTCTTCCTCTTCCCAGCCTGCATCCTGTTTGCCTGGCTGTCCTGGGAATCGCTGTTCCTGCCCTCCTGGGCCATCATGGAGCAATCGAGCAACGCCGGCGGCCTGCCGCGCTGGCCGATCAAGTTCATCGTCCCGATCGGCTTTGCCCTGCTCACGCTGCAAGGCGTATCGGAACTGATCAAACGCATCGCCCACCTCACCGGCCAAGCGACCCTGGATAGCAAATACGAAAGGCCAGTGCAATGATTCCGTTGGATTTGATGCCGCCGCTGATGTTCGGCGGACTGGTAGTGTTCATGCTGGTCGGCTTCCCGGTGGCGTTCTCGTTGCTGGCGGTTGGCCTGTTCTTCGGCCTGATCGCGATCTGGGAAGGTTTTTTCGGCGTACCGTTCATGCAAGCGGTGCCGCAAAGGATTTTCGGCAGCGTGCTCGCAAATGACCTGCTGCTGGCCATCCCCTTCTTCACTTTCATGGGCGCCATCCTCGAGAAATGCCGGCTCGCCGAAGACATGCTCGACTCCATGGGCCGCTTGTTCGGCGGCATCCGCGGAGGCCTGGGCTACTCGGTGATCATCGTCGGCTTCATCCTGGGCGCCATCACCGGCACGGTGGCGGCACAGGTGATCGCCATGGCCATGATTTCGCTGCCGGTGATGATGCGCTACGGCTACCACATGCGCTACGCCACCGGCGTGCTGGCCGCCTCCGGCACCATTACCCAGCTGGTACCGCCGTCCCTGGTGCTGGTGGTGCTGGCCGACCAGTTGAAAACCCAGACCGCCGCCGCCGACGTGGGCAGCATGTACCTGGGAGCATGGGGCCCATCGCTGGTGCAAATTGCACTTTTCGCGCTGTACACCTTTGTGGTCTCGCGCGTGCGGCCGGACTGGCTGCCGGCGGCGCCGCAAAATGAACTTGGCCCGCGCGGCTGGGCCCTGTGGAAGCAATGCCTGCAAGGTATCGTGCCGGCCGCCGTGCTGATCTTCATGGTGCTGGGCACGATGATGCTGGGCGTGGCTACACCGACCGAATCGGGCGCCATGGGTGCGCTGGGCGCGGTGATCCTGGCGGCGATCCGCCGTCCGGAATTCCAGGGCAAGGACAAGCTCTTCTTCCGCGTCGGCATGGTGGCCCTGCTGGGCGCCGCACTGGTCGGCGCTATGGTGCCGGAAGCCAAGCGCGCCGTGCAGGCAACGCTGGCCGTGCTGTACGTATGCGTGGCGTGGATCGTGTTCCGTGCCAGCCATATCAAGGAGCTGCGCGAGCTGATCCAGCTGAGCTACCAGTCGACCATGCGCCTGACCGCGATGGTGGTGTTCATCCTGATCGGCTCCACCTGCTTCTCAGTGGTGTTCCAGGGCGTGGACGGTGGGCTGTGGGTCGAGCACCTGTTCAACGGCATCCCCGGCGGCTGGATCGGCTTCGTGCTGGTGGTGAACCTGTTCGTATTCTTCCTGGCCTTCTTCCTCGACTTCTTCGAGATCGCCTTCATCGTGGTACCGATGCTGGCCCCCGTGGCGCAGAAGGTGCTGGCGCCGCAACTGGAAGGCATCATGGGCAGCCCGGAAGCGGCGGCATCGGCGTCGCTGGTGTGGTTCGGCGTGATGCTGTGCGTGAACATGCAAACCTCCTTCATGCACCCGCCGTTCGGCTTTGCGCTGTTCTACCTGCGCGGCGTGGCCCCGAAGGAAGTGAAGTCGTCCGACATTTACTGGGGCGCCCTGCCCTGGGTCGGCCTGCAGATGCTGATGGTGCTGCTGGTAGTCCTGCTGCCGCAGACCGTAACGGTGTTCCTGGATCGCGGCGTGGCAGGCAAGGTGGAGTCGGGCGACCTGCGTATCGAGCAGCCGTCCATTCCGGACGCGCTGCCGGCGCAAAAGCCCGATGAGGAACAACAGCCGGAACTGAACTTCTCCCAGCCTGACGAAGAGAAGAAGAAATAAGCGCTTGAAAAGTAGCTTGTGGCGGCCTGCTTAATTGAGCGGGCCGCAGGCAGCCTTGGTGTAGCTCGATTCCAGCTTATCGATTTCGTCCTGGGTCTTGGCCATGGCCTCGAGCTGGGAATTGCGGCGGTTGTCGTTGCGCTGACCGTACAGTTCTTCGCGGCGGGAGCGCAACTTGTCGCAATCGGTTTTGGCCAGGGTCTTGCCGGCTTTGGCGTCCTTGGCATCCTTGGCTTCCTTATCCTTCGCCTCGTCCTTCTCCTTCTCTTCCTTCGCCTTGCGCTCGCGTTCCTCCCGATTGGCCTCGGCCAGCTTGTTGGCGCGGTCGCGCTCATCCCTCACGCGATCCTGGGCCGCTTTAACCTGGGCAGGAGTCGGAGGTGGCGGCACTTCCAATACTTCACCGCCTTTGGCGCATGGCATGGACTGATAGGTCACCTTGCCGTCGGCCTTGCATTTGTACAGTCCCTGCGCGCTGGCCTGTGATACGGCCGCGATACCGAGGACTGCGAACATCAGCGCTTTCTTCATTTGGCGCTCACTCCCAATGGGTCTGGGTCAAGAATTTGAGCCGGTTCTGGTCTGGGTCGAGCACCGACATGACACGCAAGTCGGGCCCCAGGCCATTATTCGGCGCCTCGTCTACATTCACGCCGTACTCGAGAAAATCATCGTACAGCGCATCAACGTCCGCTACATAAAAATGTACCAGCCCGCCGGGTTGGCAGTCGCCGGTATGTTCGGTCAGGAAAACTTCCATCCCGTCGAAAACCATTGAAGCGAAAGTCGGCAAACCGGGCTCGAAATGGTGGGTCCACTCTTCGCGGAAGCCAAGCGACTCATAGAACGGCTTGCTGGCGGCATAGCTGGCCACCCGCAACGCCGGCACTACCCGCTGCATATCGCGCTTCACGCCCATAGTCCGACTCCCGGTTGTGTTGCTGGACGGCAATGATAATGTAAGGCAGGGCCGTACGGCAAAAATCCTATCGTGCGCGGTCAATTTTACGGCAAAGGAACAACAACTTTGTCGAATTCGTTGCTCTGACTCAAAAAGCGCCTATTCAATTCAAATTACGCTTCCAGTACCCGATCAACCACTGGAGGCCCATCATGCCATACCGTTATGAAAATGTTGACGACCTTGAAAAGCATGAATTGGTTGGGAACCAGCAGTGCGTGGCACTTGTTCAAGTCTTTGCCGGGGCGCCCGCTACCGCCAACTGGCGCCAGGGCGAGGCGGTAGTCGGCAACCGCTTGCTCAAGAAAGGGACAGCGATAGCCACATTCGTCAATGGCCGGTACCCTAACAAGCCACATGGAAATCACGCGGCACTCTACCTGCGGCAAGGCATAGGCGGCATACATGTGATGGACCAATGGGCAAGCAAGAAAAGCCACCAGGTCAGCTCACGTTTCATCCCCTCGCTGGGGAAAGACAAAAACGGCAATTACGTTTCGCCGAGTGACAACGCAGACGCATTCTTTGTCATTAAATGAACCATGAAGCCAAATTGCATAGCGTACGCATTACTCCCTTTGTGGGCGCTAACGGCGGAGGCGGCGCCTATCGCCTGTCCTGATTCGGTCGCGGTCACGGTACCAAAGCTGGCTGGCTGGGAAAGTAAGGGCGGAGCCGAGCTTTACTTAAACTCGGCCACGCCAATCAGCGGGCCACCGGATCGGCATGGCGACCTGGCGAATTTCACTCGCAAGCAAAAGAAGGATGAGTGGATTGAAACGTATGACCTCGACCGCCCCTTCCCGGACGGGAAATGGATCGAGTGCGGATATGGCACACATAATGAAGTGACGCTTTCACGGCCGCTGCCAGAACCGGCCAAAGTCTGCATTTTCACTTACCGCAAGGGTGTGAAAGCAGGCCAGCGCTCGATCAAGATCGAGTGCCGTTAGCAGCACGAAACGGCGGCCGTCCTGGGCGGGCGGCCGCTGGCGGGTCAATGCTGCTTGTGCGAGGCGATCATGTTGGAGAGGACACTGAAGGCGGCGCCCGTGTGTTCCTTCTCCAGCAGCAGCGTGAGCTCGGTGTGGGTCGAGATCAGGTTGATCAGGTTGACCTTGTCCCATGCCAGCTTCTTGAGGATGGCGTGGTAGATGCCGGGCGTGCGCCAGGAATCGGCGGTCAGCTGCAGCGTGACGGCATTCAGGTTCTCCAGCCGCGCCAGCAGGCGTTCGTTGGCGAAGATCTGCTCCACCATGCCGATGAACGGCCGGCTGCAAATCACCACCACTTCTTCGCTGCCGCGGGTGACGGTCAGGTACAGGCCATGGCCGGTACCCGCACGCTCCAGCAGCTGGCGATGGCAGTCATCGATGTGATCCGAGCGGCGGAAGGTGAACTCCACCAGGTCGGTGCGCGCGGTCAGCTGGCCGGATTGCTGGGCCAGCACAAGCTCCTGCGCGTCCCGATCCGGCAAACGGCCCGCCACTCGGCGCAATGCCATCACAACGGCTGCCTGGCCGACAGGCTTCCACAGGTCGTTCTGGAGCTGCGGTTGCAGCTGGCGCGCCAGTTCCGACAAATTGATCAGGCCACGGCGCAGCCCTTCGCTCAGGAAGGGCGACTCCGTGACGATCCTTTCGACTTTTGTAGATATAGACAACATGAGTGATGCGCCCTCACTAGTAGTACCTCAACTGAACGGTGGGGTAGTGTAAAACGCAAAATTCAACTAGTGCAACAACGACGTGACAATTTGATACATATTTGTGTTGCGTCAAACACGAAACTAGAAAAACCCCTCTATTTCGTTGCATCTTCCCTACAAAAAACAGCAATCGTGCGCCATCTGAAAGAAAGGCGCGCTAAGCGATTGTTCAGGAATATGTAATCAAATGTCTCAATTTGAACAAAATTTGTCGAAACGACTTTTTTCGCAAATTTTTTGACTCGCACAAAAAAGAGGCATAACTTCCGGCTCTCCCAATAATCACCAAATCCCACAAGGAGAGACATGAAACTTCGCAAAAGCCTGCTAGCCGCAGCCGTCGCAGCTTCGTTCGCACCTGCATTCGCTGGTGTTCTGCCTGACAATCTGATGGTCGCCCCAGGCCAGCAGATGAGTGTTGAAGCAAAAGCCAACCTGACCGCGCGTCTGGACGCACTGCGCGCCGCCGCTGGCCTGGATCAAGAACACGGTTACAAGCTGCGCAGCCAGCAACCTGGCGAGCGCGGCGAACGCATCACCCGCGCCGACCATACCTTCCAGGGCCTGCGCGTGTTCGGTTCCGAATCCGTTGTCGTAACCGATGAGCGTGGCGAGATCGTCAGCGAGCACGCCTCCGACCGCCGCAATGGCCTGGACGCACACCGCGCCGCCAAAGCCAGCGGCAAGGGCGCGCCTGACACCAACGCCGCCTTCTCCGCTGAAGAAGCGATCCGCATCGCTGTGTCGCGCACTCCAGGCAACACCCACCGCTTCAAGCCGGAAGCTGAACTGCTGATCTGGCCAGTGGTCAAGACCCAGCGCGTTGCCGCAGCCGCCAACAAGGCTGAAAGCGCCCTGAACGCAATGGACGTGGAAGAGGTTGTCGACCACTACGAGCTGGCCTACCTGGTCAAGACCCGTATGATCAAGGATGGCCACGCCACCGCGCGCGACACTGTGATCAGCGCCCAGACCGGCGCTGTGATCAAGCAGTGGGATTCCCTGCAGACCGTGACCGGCGTAGGCCACAGCCAGTACAACGGCGACGTGCCTATCCAGACCACCCTGTCCGGCTCCACCTACAAGATGCTGGACGCGACCCGCGGCGTGGGCGGCACCTTCGGCGGCATGGCTATCACCAACGCCAACCACTCGCCAGAGTCCAACCCGCAAGCCGGTTCGATCTACACCAACACCACCAACACCTGGGGTGACGGCCAGAACTACATCAGCGGCGGCAGCACCACCAACGCCAACGGCCAGACCGCTGCAGTGAACGCGCTGTGGGGCCTGATGAACACCTACGACACGATGAACAACGTGCTGGGCTGGAAATCGCTGGACGGCAACAACACCGCTACCTACATCGCTGTCCACGTCGACAACAACTACGACAACGCCTTCTACGAGTCCGGTTGCAAATGTATGTACATCGGCGACGGCTCCAGCTTCTACAGCCTGGGTTCGATCGACGTGATCGGCCACGAAATGGGCCACGGCGTAACCGACGCCACCTCCAACCTGACCTACTCCGGCGAATCGGGCGGCCTGAACGAATCGAGCTCGGACATCAACGGTGAAATGGTGGAAGCCTATGCCCGCAACGGCGGCACCGGCAACGTCATCCCAGCCGGCAACGACTGGATGATGGGCAAGGAGATCAGCAAGTCCGGCCAGCCGCTGCGCTGGATGTGGAAGCCTTCCAAGGATGGCGCGTCCAAGGACGCCTGGAGCAGCACCCTGGGCAGCCTGAACCCGCACTACTCCTCGGGCCCGAACAACCGCATGTTCTACTTCCTGTCGCAGGGTTCGAACTCCTCGTCCTCCAGCGAGATGTACAGCTCCTACCTGAACAAGCAGCCGCTGGCGATGCACGGTATCGGTAACGACAAGGCATACCGCATCTGGTTCAAGACCAACACCACCAAGCTGACCGCGTCCTCCACCTATGCTGACGCTCGTGCCAAGATGATTCAGTCCGCTGAAGAACTGTACGGCGTAGGCAGCGCGGAATCGATCGCTGTGAAGCGCGCATACGCTGCAATTAACGTTGGCGCCGACGTCGACGAAATCGGCGCAAGCGGCGTGTCCATCACCACCCAGCCTAACAACGTCACCGTTGCAGCTGGCGGCACCGCTACCTTCTCGGTGGCAGCGTCGGGCGGCACCGCTCCTTACAGCTACGCCTGGTACCGCAACGGCACCCAGATCTCGGGCGCCACCTCGGCTACCTACTCGCTCACCGCGCAGACCGCCGACAACGGCGCTGTGTTCAAGGCCATCGTCAGCGACTCCTCGTCGCCAGTGAAGACCGCAACCTCGAACAACGCGACCCTGACCGTGGGCACCACCCAGCAGACCGAGCTGGTGTCGAATGGCGGCTTCGAGTCCGGCACCACCCCATGGGCTGGCACCACCGGCGTGATCGGCAACTACAGCGGCCAGACTGCGTACGAAGGCACCCGCTTCGCATGGCTGGGCGGTAACGGCACCACCGCGACCGAATCGCTGTACCAGACCGTGACCATCCCATCGACTGCAACCAGCGCCAACTTCTCGTTCGCCCTGCATATCGATACCGCGGAATCGGGCACCACCGCCTACGACAAGCTGGTTGTGACCGTGAAGAACAGCTCCGGCACCACCCTGGGCACCCTGGCAACCTACAGCAACGCCAACGCTGCTTCCGGCTACCAGATCCGTACCTTCAACCTGCTGGCATACAAGGGCCAGACCGTGCGCCTGCACTTCAACATGACCGAAGATTCTTCGCTGCAAACTTCGTTCGTGGTGGATAAGGTCAGCCTGCAAGTTCAGTAATTCAGTAACTAGCTAACCCAGTTTTGCGGGGGCCGGTCTTCAGGGACTGGCCCCCGTTTTTTTTTTGAGGCTAGCGTCACGCAATCTATTGTCTAGAAATTAACAAACGCGATTAAAATGACTTATTTTGCAAGTTTTTTGACTTGCACAAAAAACAGGCATAACTTCGTCTCTCCCACCAACCCAAGTTCCCCTAGGAGAGTCGATGAAACTTCGCAAAAGCCTGTTGGCCGCAGCCGTTGCCGCCTCGTTCGCCCCTGCATTCGCAGGCGTCCTGCCAGACGCCCTGATGGCCTCTCCAGCGCAGCCTATGAGCGCAGATGCCAAGGCCAGCCTGGCCGCCCGCCTGGACTCCCGCCGCGCCGCCGCCGGCCTTGATAGCGAACACGGTTACAAGCTGCGTGAACAGCACCCTGGCGTGCACGGCGAGCGCATCGTGCGCGCCGACCACACTTTCCAGGGCCTGCGCGTATTTGGTTCCGAATCCGTCGTGGTCACCGACGAACGTGGTGAAATCATCAGTGAGTCCGCCTCCGACCGCCGCAATGGCCTGGACGGTTCGCGCTCCGCCAGGGCCAACGGCAAGGGTGCGCCTGACACCCACGCCGCCTTCAGCTCCGAAGAAGCGATCCGCGTCGCCGTTTCCCGCACCCCGGGCAGCGAGCACCGCGTCAAACCGGAAGCCGAACTGCTGATCTGGCCGGTGGTCAAGACCCAGCGCACCGCCGCCGCTGCCAACAAGGCCGAAAGCGCGCTGAATGCGCTGGACGTGGAAGAAGTGGTCGACCACTACGAGCTGGCCTACCTGGTCAAGACCCGCATGAACAAGGACGGCCGTCCAGTGTTCCGCGACACCGTGATCAATGCCCAGAACGGCACCGTCATCAAGCAGTGGAACGCCCTGCAGACCGCGGTCGGCGTAGGCCACAGCCAGTACAACGGCGACGTGCCGATCCAGACCACCCTGTCCGGCTCCACCTACAAGATGCTGGACTCGACCCGCGGCACCGGCGGCACCTTCGGCGGCATGGCGATCACCAACGCCAACCACTCCTCGGCCAACAACCCGAGCGCCGGCTCGATCTACACCAACACCACCAATACCTGGGGCGACGGCCAGCAATACATCAGCGGCGGCAGCACCACCAACGCCAACGGCCAGACCGCTGCAGTGAATGCGCTGTGGGGCCTGATGAACACCTATGACACGCTGAAAAACGTGATGGGCTGGTCGTCCCTGGATGGCAACAACACCGCTACCTACATCGCTGTCCACGTCGACAACAACTACGACAACGCCTTCTTCGATTCCGGCTGCAAGTGCATGTATATCGGCGACGGTTCGAGCTTCTACAGCCTGGGCTCGATCGACGTGATCGGCCACGAAATGGGCCACGGCGTGACCGACGCCACTTCCAACCTGACCTACTCCGGCGAGTCGGGCGGCCTGAACGAGTCGAACTCCGACATTACCGGCGACATGGTGGAAGCCTATGCCCGCAACGGCGGCACCGGCACCACCGTCCCGGGCGGCAACGACTGGATGATGGGCAAGGAGATCAGCAAATCCGGCCAGCCGCTGCGCTGGATGTGGAAGCCTTCCAAGGACGGCGCCTCGCGCGATGCCTGGAGCAGCACCCTGGGCAATATCGACGTGCACTACTCCTCGGGCCCGAACAACCGCATGTTCTACTTCCTGTCGCAGGGTTCGAACTCCTCGTCCTCCAGCGAGATGTACAGCTCCTACCTGAACAAAACGCCGCTGGCGATGACGGGTATCGGCAACGACAAGGCCTTCCGCATCTGGTTCAAGGCCAACACCACCAAGTTCACCTCGTCCACCAACTATGCGAACGCACGCCTGAAGATGATCGAATCGGCGGAGCAGCTGTACGGCGTTGGCAGCCCCGAGTCGATCGCCGTCAAGCGCGCCTATGCTGCAATTAATGTGGGCGCCGACGTGGACGAGGCCAACCCAGGCACCGTGTCGATCACCACCCAGCCGAACAACGTGACCGTTGCCCCAGGCGGCACCGCCACCTTCACCGTCGGCGCGGCGGGCGGCACGGCGCCTTACAGCTACGCGTGGTACCGCAATGGCGCCCAGATCTCGGGCGCGACTTCGGCTACCTACTCCTTCGTCGCGCAGAGCGCCGACAACGGAGCCGTGTTCAAGGCCGTGGTCAGCGATTCCTCGTCGCCGGTAAAGACCGCCACCTCCAACAATGCCACCCTGACCGTGGGCACCACGCCTCCACAGTCGGAGCTGATCGTCAACGGCGGCTTCGAGTCCGGCACTTCGCCATGGGCCGGCACCACCGGCGTGATCGGCAACTACAGCGGCCAGGTTCCGTATGAAGGCACCCGCTTCGCATGGCTGGGAGGTAACGGCACCACCGCGACCGAAACGCTGTACCAGACCATCACCATCCCATCGACCGCAACCTCGGCAACCCTGTCGTTCGCGCTGCATATCGACACCAACGAGTCGGGCAGCACCGTGTACGACAAGATGGTCGTGTCCGTGAAAAACACTTCCGGCACCACCCTGGGCACCCTGGCGACCTACACCAACGCCATGCCGGCCAGCGGATACCAGATCCGCACGTTCAACCTGCTGCCTTACAAAGGCCAGACCGTGCGTATCCACTTCAACATGACGGAAGACTACTCGCTGCAGACCTCCTTCGTGGTCGATAAGGTAAGCGTGCAGGTTCAATAAGTTCGAGTAAGCAGCAGCATCTCGGCCGGTATGCGGCTATCGTCATCCCCCAGTACGATAGCTGCATAGCCGGCTTTTTTGCGCCTGCGCGGTGCTATGATGTTCCCCTTGTTTTTAAGGAGGCAGCATGGGCATTGGTATTGGCGGCAAGACTATGGAAGAGGCACTGGCATCCCTGTCGGACATGACAGCGGGCGCTATTCCAATCGGCAAGGATGAACACCTGGCGCGCATCGAAAAGGCGCAAGCTTTCATGCGCCGGCAAGGCATCGCCGCCATCTATATCAATGCCGGTTCCGGCCTGCTCTACTTCACCGGCACCAAGTGGCACCCTAGCGAACGCATGGTGGGCGCCATCCTGCCTGCCAGCGGCGCCGTGCAATACATCGCTCCCGCCTTCGAAGAAGACACGCTGAAGGACTTCATGCTGGTCGAGGGCGCCGTCAACTGCTGGCACGAGCACGAAAGCCCGTACGCGCTCTTCATCGCGGTCCTGAAGAAAATGGGCATTGTGCCGAATGCCGCACAACCGCCGCGCATCGGCCTGGACGAAAGCAGCGCCTTCTTCATCTTCGACGGCATCCGCCCGCTGGCCGAAGGCTACACGCTGGAAAACGCGCGCCCTGTGACAGCCCACTGCCGCACCCGCAAGTCGAAAGCCGAAATCGCCCTGATGCAGCGCGCCAAGGACATGACCATGGCCGTGCACATCGCAACCGCAAGCATCCTGCGTGAAGGCATCACCACCACCGAAGTGGCGGAGTTCATCGACAAGGCGCACCGCAAGGTGGGCGCGCCGGCCGACTCCTATTTCGTGATCGTGCTCTTCGGCGTGGCCAGCTCCTTCCCGCACGGGGTGTCCTATGTGCAGACGCTGAAACAAGGCGACACGGTGCTGATCGATACCGGCTGCAAGCTGCACAACTACATTTCCGACATCACCCGCACCTATGTATGGGGCGAGCCGAGCGCACGCCAGCGCGAAGTGTGGAATGCGGAGAAGGCGGCGCAGTTGGCCGCGTTTGAAGCTGCCCAGCTGGGTGTGCCGTGCGAAGAGGTGGACCAGGCCGCGCGCCGTTCGCTGCTGTCCAACGGCTTCGGCCCGGAATACAAGCTGCCAGGCCTGCCGCACCGCACCGGCCACGGCATCGGCCTGGACATCCACGAATGGCCTTACCTGGTCGGCGGCGACAAGACCCCGCTCGACGTGGGCATGAGCTTCTCGAACGAACCGATGATCGTGGCGCCCGGCGAATTCGGCGTACGCCTGGAAGACCACTTCTACATGTCGGAAGACGGCCCGCGCTGGTTCACGCAGCCGTCCCACTCCATCGACGATCCGTTCGGCCTGGCTACCTAAGGCTGCGCCCCTTGCGCCGTCGCGGACGAACGTGGCGGCAGGGTGCGCAGATAGGCCACGATGGCCAGCACGTCGGGGTCACTGATGTTGTGGTACCAGTTGAAGGCCATCGGCGGCTTGTAAGGCTGTCCGCTGCGGTCCTTGCCGGTGCGGATAGCCGACGCGATCTCGTCGTCGCTCCAGTCGCGCAGGCCCTCGGCGTGCGGCGTCAGGTTGCGTGAAATGCTGTCACCCCAGGGGCCTTTGATATTCTGCCCGCCAGCGCCCATGCTAGCCATCACCAGCATGCCCTTTTCATCGCGCGGCGTGTGGCATTCCATGCAGTGGGCGATGGCGACCAGGTAGCCACCGTAAGCCACCCTGTCCTTCATCGGCGGCGCAGCGACCTTCTTCAGCGGCGGACCGTAATTGGGCGGCAGCGGGAAGTTGAACGTAGACTTGGGCACCATGTTCGATACCGCCGGCTGGGCGCGCAGGTATTTGATGGTGGCCGCCAGGTCGGAGTCGGAGAGCTTGCGGTAGAAGTGGATGGGCATGGGCGGGCCAATCAGGCTGCCATCGGGCCGGATACCTTCGCGAATCGCCTTGCCCAGTTGGGCGTCGGTCCACTTGCCAATGCCGGTTTCGCGGTCGGGCGTGATATTGGCGGCATAAGACTTGAACATCGCGTCGGCGAACTCGAAGCCGCCCGCCATGCCCTTTTCGGCGATCACCGCGCCGGTCTTGTCGCGCACCGCATGGCAATTGGCGCAGGCCAGCACGCCCTCCACCAGGTATTTGCCGCGCACCAGCTTGAAGTCTCCTGCAACCACAGCCTGCGCCGACAGCAAGGCGCAAGCGAGCAACCAGCCGCCTGTTCTCATGGTCATCCCCCTGTTGACAAGCATTCATCGTTGCACAGCAATCAGCAAATGCAATGATATTCACTCAACAATAAGCAACTTCTCCGTCCCTTCATATTGGCCGCACAAATGCCCGCTACTGTGCGGGGCATGAATACAAACACACCACTTGAGCGCGTCACGTACGCCTACCTGCTGGCCGTCAGCTGTGCGACGGTAACCTTCGTCTCCGGAAATGAGCTGTGGGACTTCTTCGCCAACGGCGACGCGACATTGCGCTTCCCGCTCGCCACCCTGGTGCTGGCCTGGATCATGGCCTTTACGATTTCCTTACTGCCGTTTGCGGCAGCGATCGCGCTGGCGATCCGCTACGGCATTGGCGGCGCGCGCTATTTTGTCGGCGGAGCGGTAATCACCGCGCTTGCATGCGTCCCCTTGCTGGCATGCGCCTATTCGCCGCACCACCTGCTGCGGCTCATTCCCATGCTGATCGTAGCCGGCCTGTCCGCCGGGAGCTCGTGCTGGCTTGTGCTAAAGTCGAAGCACGATGAAGATACTTTACCTGCTTTGTGCTGCGCTGCTGGTGGGCTGGCTGGTGCTGGACCGATTGAACGAGTGGCGGGGACGCCGCCGCAATAAGCGCAGCCAGTGCGCCATGTGCGCCGCTGAAATTCGATGGAATAATACCGAGGAACTGCCCCTCTTTAGCGGCGGAGCGAAGATGCTGGTTTGCCAGCGCTGTCACGCACGCCACTACAAATTAAAGTGGACTGCCGTGCTACTGATAGCGCTGGGTTTTGCGGGAGTGGTGTTTATGCTCGCTTGGACACGAGCGTAAGGATGTCGTAGCTGGCCACCAGTTCGTCGTTCTGGTTGGTCACCTGCACGTCCCACGCCACAACGCCCTGGCCGCGGCCTTTGTCGTCGGTGCGGTTGCGGTCGACCTTGCGCTTGCAGGTCAGGCGGGCGCGGATGGTATCGCCGATCGCCACCGGGGTGATGAAGCGCAGGTTGTCCAGGCCGTAGTTGGCCAGCACAGGGCCCGGCGCAGGCGATACGAACAAGCCCGCTGCTGCCGACAGCACGAAGTAGCCATGGGCGATACGCTTGCCGAACTGGGTATCCTTGGCCGCGATCTCGTCGAAATGCATGTAGAAGAAGTCGCCCGAGATGCCACCGAAGTTGACGATGTCGGCTTCGCTCACGGTGCGGCGGTGGGTCAGCAGGGAGTCGCTGATTTCCAGGTCTTCGAAGCACTTGCGGAACGGGTGCACATCGCTTTCCTTGACGGCGCCGCCGCGCACGTACTCGCCGGTGATGGCAGTCAGCATGGTCGGCGAACCTTGCACCGCGGCGCGCTGCAGGAAGTGGCGTACGGCGCGGATGCCGCCCAGTTCTTCACCACCACCGGCGCGGCCAGGGCCGCCGTGCTTCAGCTGCGGCAGTGGCGAGCCGTGGCCGGTGGAGTCGACGGAGGATTCGCGGTCCAGCACGTGCACGCGACCGTGCGAGGCGGCAGCGATCGGCACGGCGTAGGCGGCGATGGCAGGATCCTTGGTGATCAGCGACGATACCAGCGAGCCTTTGCCGCGTGCGGCCAGTTCCAGCGCTTCGTCAATGCTGTCATAGGTCATCATGGTGCTGACAGGGCCGAAGGCTTCGACGTTATGCACTGCATCGTTATTCATGGCGTCGCGGCACAGCAGCAGGGTCGGCGAGAAGAAGGAACCGTTTTCAACGCCCTGGCCCACCAGCTTCAAAGCACCGGCGCCGCCGAACACGATCTCATTGCCCTGCGCCAGTTGCGCCACGCGTTCCGCCACGTCGCGCTGCTGGTCTTTGGAGGCCAGCGCGCCCATGCGCACGCCTTCCACGGATGGATCACCCACGACGACTTTCGCCAGGCGCTCGCGCAGCTTTTCCGCCACCGCGTCGGCATGCTGGCGCGGAACGATGATACGGCGCACGGCAGTACATTTCTGGCCGGCCTTGGTGGTCATTTCGCGCTGCACTTCCTTGACGAACAGGTCGAACTCGGGATCGTCAGGGGTGACGTCCGGCGCCAGGATGGCGCAGTTCAGCGAGTCCGCTTCGGCGGTGAACGGGACGGAGTTGGCGATCAGGTTGCGGTTGGAGCGCAGCTTGGCGGCTGTATCGGCGGAACCGGTGAAGGTCACCACGTCGGCGCCGCCCAGGCGGTCCAGCAGGTCGCCCGTGCTGCCGATCACCAGCTGCAGCGAACCTTCCGGCAGCAGGCCGGAATCGTTGATCATGCGGATCAGGGCTTCGGTCAGATACGACGTGGCGCTGGCTGGCTTGCCGATGCAAGGCATGGCGGCCAGGAAGGACGGCGCGAACTTTTCCAGCAGGCCCCAGATCGGGAAGTTGAAGGCGTTGATGTGCACCGCGATGCCGCCGCGCGGCACCAGGATGTGGGTGCCGGAGAAGCCGCCGCGCTTGCCCAGCGCCATGGCCGGACCTTCGTGCAGCACGTTCGAGGACGGCAGCTCGCGGCTGCCCATGCTGGCGTAGGCGAACAGGGTGCCGATGCCGCCCTCCACGTCGACCCAGCTGTCAGGGCGGGTAGCGCCGGTCAGGTGCGAGATCGCATACAGTTCTTCCTTGCGCTCCATCAAGTACATCGCCAGGGCTTTCAGGCGCTGGGCGCGGGTCTGGAAGTCCAGCTTCATCAAGGCCGGGATGCCGGTCTTGCGGCCATAGTGCACCGCTTCGGCGAAGTCGATCTGCTCGGCGTGGGTATGGTAGATGACGCGGTTGTCCAGGGCGCTGTGCAGCGCGGACGCTGCTTCCTTGCCTTGCCAGCGGCCGCCGATGAAGCTTTGCAGGGTGTGTACCATTTCGTAGTCTCCGATTACTGTTTATTGTCGAATGCTTGCTTATGCAGGTGCATCGGCAGCGATGTGTCCCATTGCATGCGCTGGCGGCCCGGCACGGCCTCGGTGTCAGGCTGGCACTCCACCATTGTCTGCATCGAGCGTACGGCCAGCTCGTGGTACTGGCCGGTGCCCAGCGTCTTCCAGGCGATTTCGCTGTCGCTGACCTGGCGCAGGATCCTGGCCGGCGCGCCCACCACCATGCTGCGCGGCGGGATATCCATGCCGGCCTTGACGAAGGCTGCGGCGCCGATGATGCACTCCGCGCCGACCACGGCGTTGTCCATCACCACCGCGTTCATGCCCACCAGCGCATTGCGGCCGATGCGGCAGCCGTGCAGCACGGCGCCGTGGCCGATGTGGCCGTCCTGCTCAACGACCGTGTCGCCGCCGGGGAAGCCGTGCATTACGCAGGTGTCCTGCACGTTGGCGCCCTCCTCCAGGATCAGGCGGCCGAAGTCGCCGCGCAGCGACGCCAGCGGCGCGACGTAGCAGCGCGGGCCGACAATCACGTCGCCGATCAGCACTGCGGTCGGGTGCACATAGGCGGTGGGATGCACCACCGGCCGTACGCCATTGATTTCGTAGCAAGGCATGGTCAGACTCGCTCGATCACCAGCGCGATGCCCTGGCCTACGCCGATGCACATGGTGCAAAGGGCGTAGCGGCCGCCGGTACGTTCCAGCTGGTTCAGCGCTGTGGTCACCAGGCGCGCGCCGGACGCGCCCAGCGGGTGGCCGATGGCGATAGCGCCGCCATTCGGGTTGACGCGTGCGTCGTCGTCGGCCAGGCCCAGGTCGCGGGTAACGGCCAGGCCTTGTGCGGCGAAGGCTTCGTTCAGTTCAATCACGTCCATCTGTTCGATGGTGAGGCCAACCTGCGCCAGCACTTTCCTGCTGGCCGGCGAAGGGCCGAAGCCCATGATGCGCGGAGCCAGGCCGGCGGTGGCCATGCCCAGCACCTTGGCGCGCGGCTTGAGACCATACTTGTCAACTGCTGCGGAGGATGCCAGCAGCAGCGCGCATGCGCCATCGTTGACGCCCGAGGCGTTGCCTGCGGTGACCGTGCCGTCCGGCTTGACCACGCCTTTCAGCTTGGCCAGCGCTTCGATGGTGGTGTCCGGACGCGGATGTTCGTCGGTGTCGATAACCTTAGGATCGCCTTTTTTCTGCGGAATCGTGACCGGCACGATCTCGCCCTTGAAGAAGCCGGCCGCGTGGGCGGCGGCCCAGCGCTGCTGGCTGCGGATCGCGAAGGCGTCCTGGTCGGCGCGGGCAACAGACCATTGTTCGGCCACGTTTTCGGCAGTCTCCGGCATGGAGTCGATGCCGTACTGCTGCTTCATCAGCGGGTTGACGAAACGCCAGCCGATGGTGGTATCTTCAATCTTGGCGCTGCGCGAGAAAGCGCTGTCGGCCTTGCCCATCACGAAAGGCGCGCGGGTCATGCTTTCCACGCCGCCGGCGATGATCAATTGCGCTTCGCCCGACTTGATGGCGCGCGCCGCCATGCCCACCGCGTCCAGCGAGGAGCCGCACAGACGGTTGATGGTGTTGCCTGGCACTTCGACCGGCAAGCCAGCCAGCAGGCCAGCCATGCGGCCCACGTTGCGGTTGTCTTCACCCGCGCCGTTGGCGCAGCCGTAGTAGACGTCGTCCACCTGCTTCCAGTCCACGGAAGGATTGCGCGCCACCAGGGCGGCAATCGGGATCGCCGCCAAGTCGTCTGCGCGTACGCCTGCCAGTGCGCCGCCGTAGCGGCCGAATGGGGTGCGAACGGCGTCGCAGATGAATGCTTCGGTCATTGTTATTCCTTTGGTCGTTTGTCTAGTACTCGTTTGGCTTTGCCGGTCGCAGTGCGTTCGATGCCGCCTGGTCCCAGCAGCGTGACTTTGGTGCTCACGCCGACATTGGTCTTGATGCGTTGTTCCAGTTCGCGCGCTACGTCGCCCGCGTCGCTGCGGGCAATGCCGGCGCGCAGCTCAACCAGCACTTCCAGCTTGTCCAGGTGGCCGTCGCGGCTTACCACCAGCTGGTACTGCGGTTCGAGCTTGGGCAGCTTGCAGATCTGCTCCTCAATCTGGGTCGGGAACACATTGACGCCGCGGATGATCAGCATGTCGTCGGAACGGCCGGTGATCTTGCCGATGCGGCGCATGGAGCGCGACGTCGGCGGCAGCAGGCGCGTGAGGTCGCGCGTGCGGTAGCGCACGACCGGCATGGCTTCCTTGCTCAGGGAAGTGAACACCAGCTCACCCTCCTCGCCGTCCGGCAGGACCTCGCCGGTTTCCGGATCGATGATCTCGGGGTAGAAATGGTCCTCCCAGATCACCGGGCCATCTTTCGATTCGATGCACTCGCTTGCCACCCCTGGGCCGATCACTTCCGACAGGCCGTAGATGTCGACCGCATCGATGCCCGCGCGCTGCTCGATTTCGCCGCGCATGGCATTGGTCCACGGCTCGGCGCCGAAGATGCCGACCTGCAGCGAAGACTCTGCGCAATCGAGGCCCTGGCGCTGGAACTCTTCCACGATGTTCAGCATGTAGGAAGGCGTCACCATAATGATCGAAGGCTTGAAGTCCTGGATCAGTTGCACCTGCTTTTCGGTCTGGCCGCCCGACATAGGGATGACGGTGCAGCCCAGGCGCTCGGCGCCGTAGTGGGCGCCAAGGCCGCCGGTGAACAGTCCGTAGCCGTAGGAGATGTGCACCATGTCGCCCGCGCGGCCGCCTGCGGCGCGGATGGAACGGGCCACCACGTCGGCCCACATATCGACATCCTTCTGCGTGTAGCCGACAACGGTAGGCTTGCCGGTGGTGCCGCTGGAAGCGTGCACGCGCACCACTTTCTCGCGCGGAACGGCGAACAGGCCGAATGGGTAGTTGTCGCGCAGGGTCTTCTTGTCGGTGAAGGGGAACTTCGCCAGGTCGGATAGCGACTTCAGGTCGTCAGGATGCACGCCTTTGGCATCAAAGGCGTCGCGGTAATGCTTGACGTTCTCATAGGCGTGCTTCAGCGACCATTTCAGGCGCTCAAGCTGCAGCGCTTGCAATTCATCGCGGCTGGCGCGCTCGATCGGCTCCAGGTCGTTCGGTGCGGGGGTGCGTTGGACCATCGGTACTACCTCCATCAACTAGCTATGGGTTGGAACCACCTCTCCGGCCACGCGGTGCGATTTGCCGCGGAAGGTGGCGATCATCTTGCCCTCCTGGTTGGTGACGTTGACATCGTAGATGCCGGTCTTGCCGGCCAGCGTGCGCTCGAACGCTTCCGCCGTCAGCAAGTCATCCAACCGCCCAGGGGCGAGGTAGTCGATCGTGCAGCCCGCGCCAACCGTCGTGTGGTTATGGCTGTTGCACGCAAATGCGAAAGCGCTATCGGCCAACGCAAAGATAAAGCCGCCGTGGCAAGTCTGGTGCCCGTTCAGCATATCGGTCCGCACCGGCATGGTCATGCGCGCATAGCCGGGGCGGATTTCTACCAATTTCATACCCAGGGCCTGGCTGGCGGCGTCGCGCGCGAACATGGACGCGCCGGCCGCTTCCGCCAGGGCCTGGGGGTTCATCTTGGGGTTATGCATGGATGCGCGCTCCGCTCAGCTGGCGACGGCGCAGCAGCGGCGACACGCGGTAGCGGTCCTCGCCATAGCTGCTCGCCAGGTTTTCCAGCACGCTGACGATGTGCTGCACGCCGACCATGTCGGCCCAGGCCAGCGGGCCGCGCGGATAGTTGACGCCCTTCTGCATCGCCACGTCGGCCGCCTGCGCGCTGCACACGCCCTGGTTGACGGCATCGGCCGCCTCATTGGCCAGCATGGCGACGGTACGCATCACAGCCAGGCCCGGCACGTCGTCCAGGCGCGTAACGGTGAAGCCGGCAGCCTGGAACATGCCGATGGCGGCCGTCATGGCGCGCGGGTTGCACTGGTCGGAGCAGGCGATGGCGATGCGCGGCGATTTGCCGAAATCGAACACCAGGTCGTACACCACCATGTCGTCGTGCTTGTCGTCGCGTGCGCGCTGGGTCGCAGTGCGGCCGTCGGTCAGGTAGATGGCGGCGCCGTTGCAGTGGAAGGCCGGAGCCTCCGACGAACGGTGGCCTTCCGCCGAGTTGCGCTTGGTGACTGCAACGCCGCGCTCTTTCAGGCGTTCGATGATGGCCGTGGCGATCGACGTGTGGTCGCCCGGCTCGAAGCTGTAGCCGATGTATTCCGGCGTTGGCTGCGGCGCTTCGGCGCGCGGCTGCGGAGCGGCTGCGCCTTCGCTGTAGTCGTAGAAACCGCGGCCCGATTTGCGGCCCAGGAAGCCGGCATTGACCATCTCCTGCTGCAGCACGGACGGCGTGAAGCGCGGGTCGTTGTAATAGGCACGGAAGACCGATTCGGTGACGGAGTAGTTCACGTCATGGCCGATCAGGTCCATCAGCTCGAATGGGCCCATGCGGAAACCGCCGCCTTCGCGCATGACGGCGTCGATGGTGGCAGCGTCGGCGGCCTGCTCGTTCAGCAGACGCCAGCCTTCGGCGTAGTAGGGGCGCGCCACTCGGTTGACGATGAAGCCCGGCGTGGACTTGGCGTGCACAGGGTTCTTGCCCCAGGCAATGGACGTGTCGTACACGGTTTCGGCGACGGCTGCATCAGTGGCCAGGCCGCTGATCACTTCCACCAGCGCCATCAGCGGCACGGGGTTGAAGAAGTGCATGCCGACCAGGCGCTGCGGCATGCGCAGCTTGGCAGCGATGGCGGTCACGGAAATCGAAGAAGTGTTGGTGGCCAGGATGGCGTCATCGGCGACGATGCCTTCCAGGTCGGCGAACAGGCTGCGCTTGACGTCCAGGTTTTCGACGATGGCTTCAACCACCAGCTTCGCATCGGCGACTTCGGCCAGGCCGGCAACGCCGTGCAGGCGTGCGCGCGCGGCGTCCGCATCGGCGGCGCTCATCTTGCCTTTCTCAACCAGCTTGCCGTACACCTTGCCGATATCGGCGATCGCTTTCGCCACCGCTTCCGCGCGGGTGTCGAACAGCTTGACCGTGTAGCCGGAAGCTGCCGCGACCTGCGCGATGCCGGAACCCATTGCTCCGCTGCCGATGACGGCAACGACACTGCCTTGCGCCAGAGCCGCCATGCTTATTCTCCTTTGAAGTTTGGAGCGCGCTTGTTGATGAAGGCGTCCACGCCTTCGCGGTAGTCGTGGCTGTAGCCAAGCTCGCGCATCATTTCGCCTTCCAGTTTCAGCTGGTCGGCCAAGGTGTTGCCGTAGCTCGCCTGCAGCGCGTGCTTGGTGAAGGCCAGGCCCTTGGTCGGGGCGGTGGCGAAGTGCTTGGCCATGGCCATGGCTTCGTTCATCAGCTCTTCGTCCGGCACGGCTTTCCAGATCAGGCCCCATTGCTCGGCGCGTTCGGCTGAGAGCTTTTCGCCCAGCATGGCGAGGCCGGTGGCGCGGGCGTGGCCGATCAGGCGCGGCAAGTGCCAGGTGCCGCCGGTGTCCGGGATCAGGCCCAGTTTGCAGAAGGCTTCGATGAAGCTGGCGGACTTCGCGGCGAGGACGATGTCGCAGGCCAGGGCCAGGTTGGCGCCGGCGCCGGCTGCTACGCCGTTCACGGCGCAGATGACGGGCATCGGCAGTTCGCGCAGGGCCAGGACAAGCGGGGCGTAGAATTTTTCGACGGATTCGCCGAGGTCCACTGCGGCGCCACCGGGGGCGACGGCGCGGTCGCCGAGGTCCTGGCCGGCGCAAAAGCCGCGGCCGGCGCCGGTCAGCACCAGGACGCGGACGGATTTGTCGGCGCGCAGTTGTTGCAAGGCTTCGCGCACTTCCAGGTGCATGGCCTGGGTGAAGCTGTTCAGCTTATCGGGACGGTTCAGGGTCAGTTTGGCGACGCCTGCTTCGATTTCAAACTGGATATTCTCGTAGCTCACTTTTGTCTCCTCTTCTTAAAACCTTTAAAACCTGGAAACCGGGGTACGACCCTCAGGGTCGGACCCCGGCTTCCATGTTCTCAAGGTTTGGGGTTATTCAGCCTGATCGAAATCGACGATCACTTTATCCGTCACTGGGAAAGCCTGGCAGCTCAACACAAACCCACGTGCAATCTCGTAGTCTTCCAGTGCGTAGTTGACGTCCATGTCCACCTTCCCTTCCACCATTTTGCAGCGGCAGGTAGAGCATACGCCGCCTTTGCAGGAGTAGCGCATATCCAGGCCGGCGCGCAGGCCGGCGTCCAGGATCGACTCCTTGTCCTTCTCCATGGTGAAGGACGCCGCATTGCCATCCATGATCACGGTGACTTCGGTCAGGTGCGGCGCCGTATCGGCCTGCGGACGCGGCTTGTGCGTGTGCTTCGGAATGCTGGCCGCAAACAGCTCGATCTTGATCGACGCCTTTGGCATGCCTGCCTCCTGCAGCGCCGCCGAAACACCCAGCATCATGTCTTCCGGCCCGCAGATAAAGGCGGTGTCGTAGTCCTTGATATCGATCCAGTGCTGCAGGAACTGCTCGGTCTTTTCCTTGGTGATGCGGCCGTTGAACAGCTCAATATCCTGCTGCTCGCGCGACATCACGTAGACGATGTTCAAGCGCTCCAGGTAAGTGTCCTTCAGCTCCATCAGCTCTGTCTTGAAGATCACCGACGACGAAGCGCGGTTACCGTAGAACAGGGTGAAGCGGCTGGTCGGCTCCGTCATCAGCGTGGTCTTGATGATCGACAGGATAGGCGTGATACCGCTGCCCGCAGCAAACGCCAGGTAGTTCTTGCACTGCCCCGCATCCAGCGGCACGTTGAAATGACCCATCGGCGGCATCACCTCGATGGTGGCGCCAGGCTTGAGCGATTCATTGGCCCAGGTGGAGAACATGCCGCCCGGCGTGCGCTTGATCGCCACGCGCAAGGCGCCGTCCTGCACGGCGGAGCAGATCGAATACGAACGGCGCACGTCTTCGTTATTGATATTGGTGCGCAGGGTCAGGTGCTGGCCTTGCTGGTACTTGAAGCTTTCCTGCAGTTCGGCAGGCACGGCGAAGGTGACGGCGATGCAATCGCGGGTTTCCTGCTGCACCTTGGCGACGGACAGTGGATAGAATTTGCTCATATTGTCAGTGGCACTTGAAGTAGTCAAAAGGCTCGCGGCAATCGAGGCACTTGTACAGGGCCTTGCAGGGCGTCGAGCCGAACTGGCTGGTGATTTCAGTGTGGTCGGAACCGCAGTGCGGGCAGATCACTTTTGGCGCAGGCACGGCGCCGCGCGCGATGCCAGCCTTGAGCGGGTCGAGCGGTGCGGCTGAAGGACGCGGGGTGCGCAGCCCGCTGATGTCGACCACCTTCTGCGCCGGCGGGGCAATGCCATAGCCTTTCAGCTTGGCCTTGCCGGAATCGCTCATCCAATCGGTCGTCCATGCGGGCGACAGGCGGGTGATGATATCGACTTGCTTGATGCCTGCGTCCTGCAGCGCGCCTTGCACCGCATCGGCAATCACCTGCATCGCCGGGCAGCCGGAATAAGTCGGCGTAATCGTGACGGCGCAGGAGGAAGGGCCCGTGACCTGCACATCGCGCACGATGCCCAGGTCCACCACCGAGATCACCGGGATCTCGGGGTCGGATACCTGCTCCAGCAGGGACCAGACACGCGTCGCGTCCATTACCACTCCGAACCCGGATAAGCGCGCTGCAGGAACTGCATCTCGGCCAGCAGGTAGCCCAGGTGCTCGGTGTGGCGGCCTTGCTTGCCGCCCTTCTGCATCCACGCATCGGCCGCAGGCATCGTCAGCGTCGCTTCGCCGAGGATATCGGAGACATGCGACAGCCACTGCTCGCGAAGCATTGCAGCCGCAGGCGCAATACCGGCAGCAACCATGGCATCATCCACCGCGTCGTAATTGAACACCTCGCCGGTGTACATCCACAGTTCATCGACCGCAGTCTGCGTGAACTGGTGCGAAACGTCAGTGCCATCGCCCAGGCGCACGACCAGATCGCCGCTGCGGCGCAGGTGGTAGGTCACTTCCTTCAGCGATTTCTCGGCGATTTCCGCGATGCGCGGATCGCTGCACTTGGTCAGCGCGCCGATCAGGAAGTAATGCCAGGTGTCGAAGAAGAACTGGCGCACGATGGTGTGGGCGTAGTTGCCGTTTGGCTGTTCGACCAGCAGCACGTTCTTGTAATCCTGCGCATCGCGCAGGTAAGCCAGCTTGTCCTCATCGCGGCCCGCGCCTTCCAGTTCGGCGGCGTAGGTGTACCACATGCGGGTCTGGCCGAGCAGGTCGAGCGACACGTTGGACAGCGCCATATCCTCTTCCAGCGCCGGGCCCTTGCCGCACAACTCGCACAGGCGCTGGCTCAGCACCATGGCGTTGTCGCCCAGGCGCAGCAGGTAATTGACCTTGTTATCCATGTCGAAGCCTTACAGGTTCTTCACTTCTTCCGGCATCGGGAAGAAGGTCGGGTGGCGGTACACCTTGCTGTTGGAAGGTTCGAACAGCGGGCCCTTGTCGGCCGGTGCGCTGGCGACGATATCAGAAGCGCGCACCACCCAGATGCTCACGCCTTCATTGCGGCGGGTGTAGACGTCGCGCGCGTTATTGACTGCCATCTCCGCATCCGGGGCATGCAGGCTGCCCACATGCTTGTGCGCCAGGCCGTGCTGGCTGCGAATGAAGACTTCCCACAGTGGCCATTCTTTGCTCATCTTGTCTCCTCTCAGGCCGCAGCCTGCTCCTTATTGTGTTTGTCGGCGTAGGCGACCAGCGCGTCGCGGAACCATTCGCCGTCTTCGTAGGCTTTGACGCGGGTGCGCAGGCGCTCGCGGTTGCAAGGGCCGTTACCCTTCAGTACCTGGTGGAATTCTTCCCAATCGATTTCGCCGAAGTCGTAGGAGCCGCGCTCCTCGTTCCACTTCAAATCCGGATCAGGCACGGTCAGGCCCAGGAATTCCGCTTGCGGCACGGTCTGGTCGACCATGCGCTGGCGCAGTTCATCGTTGGAGAACAGCTTGATACGCCAGGCGCTCGATTGCGCGCTGTTGACGGAAGCCGCATCGGAAGGGCCGAACATCATCAGCGAAGGCCACCACCAGCGGTTCAGCGCATCCTGCGCCATCGCCTTCTGCTCCGGCGTGCCCTTGGCAAGCGACATCATGATGTCGTAGCCCTGGCGCGCGTGGAAGGACTCCTCCTTGCAGACGCGGATCATCGCGCGCGAATACGGGCCGTAAGAGCAGCGGCACAGCGGAATCTGGTTGATGATGGCCGAGCCGTCCACCAGCCAGCCGATGGCGCCCATGTCGGCCCAGCTCAGGGTCGGGTAATTGAAGATGGACGAGTACTTGGCCTTGCCGCTATGCAGGGCAGCCAGCAGTTCGTCGCGCGACACGCCCAGGGTCTCGGCGGCGCTGTACAGGTAGAGGCCGTGGCCCGCTTCGTCCTGGATCTTGGCCAGCAGGATGGATTTGCGCTTCAAGGTCGGCGCACGGGTCACCCAGTTACCTTCAGGCAACTGCCCGACGATTTCGGAATGGGCGTGCTGGGAGATCTGGCGGATCAGGGTTTTGCGGTAAGCCTCCGGCATCCAGTCTTTCGGCTCGATCTTGATGCCGGCGTCGATGCGCGCCTGGAACTCGCGCTCCTGCGCGTCCATATCTTCTGCGGTCTGGACCTTCTTCAGGCCGGTTTCCACCATTTGTGCGTACATAAGGAGGGCCTCCTTGTTCTGGATAGACTCATAATACGATACAAAATCGGCTTTGCAAACGAATTTTGTGTGTCATTTAAAAATTCTGTATCTAGATCAATGACAGTGTATAAATTCGGTCTATGCAAAAAAACCAGAAAATCAATAGCTGGATTGAAGAATTCCTGGCGAACGACCCGCCGCGCTCCAAATCGCTGGTCATGACCATCTTCGGCGACGCCATCGTGCCGCACGGCGGCATGGTGTGGACGGGCAGCCTGATCGAGCTGCTGGCCCCGTTCGGCGTGAATGACCGCCTGCTGCGCACCTCGGTCTTCCGCCTGGCGCAGGAAGGCTGGCTCGGCGCCCAGCGCGACGGCCGCCGCAGCAGCTACGCCATCACGCCCGACGCCATGCGCCGCTTCAGCCGCGCCTTCCGCCGCATTTACGCGCCTCTGAACGTGCACTGGAATGGCCAATGGACCCTGGTGCTCGCCGCCGATGGCCTCGACGCACCCGCGCGCAGCCAGTTGCGCAAGGAGTTGTTGTGGGAAGGCTACAGCGTGATCGCGCCCGGCATTGCAGGCCATCCCGCCGGCGATATGGAAGCGCTGGAAGCGCTGCTGTCGCGCCTGGGCCTGCTGCAAAAAGTGTACGTGGTGCAAGCCAGCGAAGTACCCGGCCTGCGCGCCCGCCCGCTGGGCGATATGGTTGCTGAAGGCTGGGACCTCAGCGAGGTGATGTCCGGCTACGAAAAGTTCACCGCCCAGTTCGCCGCCCTGCCCGCCTTGCTGGCCGAAGCCGGCGCGGAAGGCATCGACCCCGAGCAAGCCTTCGTGTTGCGCACCCTGTTGATCCACGCCTATCGCCGCGTTCAGCTGCACGACCCGCAACTGCCTGTTGAGCTGCTGCCCGACCCATGGCCCGGCGCCCGCGCCTACGAGCTGGCGAGCCAGCTCTACCGCCAACTGCAAGCCCCGGCCGAGCAGCACATCCTCGCCGCCCTGCAGCGAGAAGATCCGGGCGCGCCCACGCCCGAGACCAGCTTCTACCGCCGCTTCGACGGCCTAAACTAAAAATGTCCACTTTGGGGTCAGGAACAGAAGTGGACATTAATTTCGCGAAGAAAAGAAATGTCCACTTTTGTTCCTGACCCCAAAGTGGACATTTTGCGGAGGTGCCATGTTCCTGCGTAGCTGGTTTGCCTGCTTGCTGTTGCTGATGCCCCTGGCAAGCCGGGCGGGGCCGGATACGATCCTCGTGGTGGAGAGCTATAACGTCGAAATGGCTTGGGACGTCGCCTACAAGAAGGCACTTGAGGACACCTTGGGCGAGCATTACAGGCTCGAATACTTCCAGATGGACACCAAGCGCCTGCCCAAATCCCAGCACGCCGCCATGGCCGACCAGGCATGGGCGCGCTATGAGCAGCTCAAGCCTGGCATGGTGATCCTGGGCGATGATGCCGCCCTCAAACTGCTGTGCGACCGTCTCGGCGCAACCGCCACGCCCGTGGTCTACCTCGGCATCAACAATAATCCGCGCGAATACTTCGACCCCCAACGCTACCGCAACATTACCGGCGTGCTGGAACGTCCGAACATGAAGCGCAATATCGCCCTGGTACGGCGACTGCTGCCAACGGCAAAACGCGCCCTGGTGCTGTTCGACACCGACGTCACCTCGCAAGTCGTGCGCAAGGAGACCTTTGGCGACCTGGCCAGCCAGGACGTTTCCGGCATCCAGGTCGACTTGAAGCTCACCGCCAGCTGGGAAGAGTGGCAGCACGAGGTCAGCACCGCCCGCGATAAATACGACCTGATCTTCATCGGCCTTTACCAGGCTCTGCACGATAAGGAAGGCCGCAGCGTCAACACGCGCGACGAGGTGGCGCGCTGGACTTCCGAGCACTCTCCCGTGCCCACCTTCGGCTTCTGGGACTGGGCCGTCGGGGCCGACAAAACCGCCGGCGGACTGGTGCTGTACGGCTACGACCAGGGCAAGGCCGCCGGCGACATTGCGCTGCGCATCCTGGGCGGCACCCAGCCCTCGGCCATTTACCCGGTCACCGCCGACCGCGGACGCTTTTACTTCAGCCGCAAGCAACTGCAGCGCTGGGGTCTGAAGCTGCCCGGCGACTTGTCCACCGGAGCCTTGCTGACTGAATGAAAGTCGGGGTCAGGTCCGGCAATCGGACATTTGTGTCGCAGCGCGCATGCGCTGCGACACAAATGTCCGATTGCCGGACCTGACCCCGACTTTTGGCTGGTGTATCATGTCGGCCTTTGCGCAACGGCGCCTTACTTCCCCACAGGACACAAAATGTCTATCAAAATCAGCAGCCAGTTCGATGCTGGCGCCATCGATATCGTCAGCGTTACCTCCGCCGGCGATATCGACGTCAATATCCGCAAGGACTCCCATGCGGACATCATCCAGTGGTTCTATTTCCGTGTGCAGGGCGCGCAGGCCGTGCCGCTGACCATCCGTTTCCTGAACGCTGGCAAGGCTGCTTATGCTGAGGGCTGGAAAGGCTATAACGCCGTCGCTTCTTACGACCGCGATAACTGGTTCCGCGTCCCGACCTCCTTCGACGGCGAAGTGATGACCATCGAACACGCGCCGGAACACGATTCGGTCTACTACGCCTACTTCGAGCCGTATTCGTGGGAACGCCACCTGTCCCTGCTGGACTCCGCCCAGCTGCACCCGAACGCCGAACTGGTGGACCTGGGCAGCACCGTGGAAGGCCGCGACATGAACATGCTGGTCATCGGTGACCAGGACGCTGAGAAAAAAGTGTGGGTCATCGCCCGCCAGCACCCAGGCGAAACCATGGCTGAATGGTTCGTGGAAGGCATGGTCGAAGCCCTGCTCGACGCGGCCAACCCATACGCCCGCCAGTGCCTGCAGGATGCCTGCTTCTACGTGGTGCCGAACATGAACCCGGACGGTTCCGTGCGCGGCAACCTGCGTACCAACGCTGCCGGCGCGAACCTGAACCGCGAGTGGAACGAGCCAACCATGGAGCGTTCGCCGGAAGTCTTCCTGGTAAAAGAGAAGATGAAGGAAATCGGCTGCGATCTGTTCCTGGACGTGCACGGCGACGAAGGCCTGCCGTACGTCTTCGTGGCCGGCAGCGATGCGCTGCCGAATTTCACCAAGGAGCAGAAGGCAGCGCAGGACAAGTTCATCGCCGACTTCAAGCTGGCATCGCCGGACTTCCAGTCCGAGCATGGCTACCCTGACTCGCCGTACACCCCGGAAGTGCTGACCATGGGTTCGCCGCATATCACCCACCTGTTCGGCTGCCTGTCGCTGACCCTGGAACTGCCGTTCAAGGACAACGCCAACGATCCGGACGAAGTAGTAGGCTGGAACGGCGCCCGTTCGGCCAAGCTGGGTGCGGACGTCCTGCAGCCAGTCCTGCGCACCCTGCGCAACTTCTAAGCTTTACCTGGCCTGGAGACGGGCAGTCACTTCGCATCAAGGAAGGACTGCACCGTCTTCACGGTCACGGCAGTGGCTTCTTCCATCAGCCAGTGCCCTGCCCCCGGCACCACCACTTCAGTCACATTGGTCGCGGCATTGCGCATCACCGCCGCTTCGTTCGCGCCGAAAGACTTTTCCCCGCCGACTGCCAGCACCGGCATCGTCAGCTTGGTCTTCACCGATTCCGCGTTGTCTTCCGCGTCCTTGCGGATGGACTGGAATTGGGCGAACGACGCCTTCATTGCACCAGGACGGGCATACAGTTTCGCGTAGTGGTTGCGCGTGCCTTCATCGATCTTGCTGGCGTCGCCGGCGAAGTCATTCCAGAAGCGGTCAAGGTAGATGCGTTCGCGCCCTTGCACCAGGCGCAGCGCGTCTTTGCCGCCGAAGTCAAAGTGCCACAGCACCGGCGCACGCACGATCTGCTCCCATGGTGGTACGCCAGGAACCGGAGCATCCATCACCACCAGCTTGGTGGTCTTGTCCGGATAGCGCGCTGCGTAGGCATAGGCGACCATGGTGCCGATGTCGTGGCCCACGATGTCGGCTTTATCGACACCCAGAGCGTCGAGGATGGCGCGGATGTCGCCTGCCTGCGTTTTTTTGTCGTAGCCGCCTTCCGGCTTGGAGGACAGCCCCAGGCCGCGCAAATCGGGCACGATCACACGGTGGTTCTTTGCCAGTGCCACGGCCAGCGGCGTCCACATATCGCCGGTGTCGCCAAAGCCGTGAATCAGCACCACGGCCGGGCCGCTGCCGCCGACGCGGACATGCAGCGTCACGCCGTCAGCCTTGACTTCCTGGGTCTTGAAGGTCGACGGATATGGGACCGGATCGGCGAAAGCCGGCAAGGCGGCTGCCAGAGTGCTTGCGGCGAAAAGGCTGGAGACGAGGGCGCGCTTGAAGGTCCTGGTCATGATTTACTCCTTGAAGGTGAAAGACGATGAACCCAGTGTAGTGAGCAAAACCCGTTTGGATAAGGCGGCAAAAGAAGGAACTCGTGTTCGGTATAATCGAACAATCATGGTCAAACTGGACGGCATTTCAAGCTTTGTGGCGATCGCGGAAGCTGGCTCCATCAGCGCAGCGGCCCGTCGCCTGCACTTGTCCAAATCCGTCGTCAGCGAACGGCTCGCCGAGCTGGAACAGACGCTGGGCGCCCCGCTCTTCCACCGTACCACCCGCAAGATCAGCCTGACCGAAGACGGCGTAGCTTTCCTTGAACGCGCCAACCGCATTGTATGGGAAGTGCGCGAAGCTACTGCCGAGGTCTCAGAACGGCGCGGCACTTTGACCGGCCCCATGCGCCTGTCCGCCCCCGTCACATTCGGGCGCATGCACCTTGGGCCGGCGCTGTATGCCTTCCTTGCCCGCCACCCTGGCATATCGCTCACAGTGGAGCTGGACGACAAGCGCGTCGATGCCGCGGCCGAAGGCTACGATGCCGTGATCCGGCATGGCGTCGTCGAGGATTCGCGCCTTGTGGTCTTGCCGCTCGCCCCAAGCAGGCGGATGCTCGTGGCCTCTCCGGAATACCTTAAGCTCCACGGCACGCCGTCCTCGCTCAGTGACCTGGCGGGCCATCGCGCGATCTACTACACCAACCGCAACGTCGCGGATTGGCGCTTCCTTGATGACGCGGCCGATGTTTTCGTTCGGCCGCCCGCCGCGCTGCGCGTCAACAACGGCGACATGATGCGGGACGCCGCACTGGCTGGTCTTGGCCTGGCACTGCTGCCAAGCTTTATCGTCGGCGCCGATGTGAAGAGCGGGCGGCTGACCCGCGTCGATGTCGGACGTGAAGCCGCGGAAGAATTGATCTATGTCGCGCATCCGGAAGGGCGCCGCGCATCGAAGAAGCTGCAGGAACTCGTGGCGGCGCTGCGCGAAGCCTTTGGCAGCCCGCCCTATTGGGATGCCTGAATCAACGCAGCAGTGCGCGGAAAGCCTTCGGAATCCACGGGCGCGCTGCCAGCATGAAGGTCACGGCGCGGCGCTGCTCCCATGGCAGCCGCGCATCGTCCTGGTGCTGCAGCGAGAATTCGTCCGCCACCTGCTTCAAGCGTTCCAGCAGGGCGCGCGTCGATTGCTGCGACAGCATCACGCTCACCAGGCGCTGCACTTCATGATGGCCGTCGAAACGGCTGTCAAAATAATCGCCATACGCTTCGTCGCGGAAGAAGGCCTGGATCGGGCCATTGGGCAGCCAGCTGAAAGTGCGCGACACCAGCAGCTTGACCTTGTTGTTCGGCTTGAGCATCAGGAAGCCGATCTTGTCGAGCCTTAGCAGACAGGCCGTGGCTTCGGCGGCGCTGATCTTGTAGTTCGCCACCACTTCCTCGATCGGCACCTGGTTCAGCGCCAGCACGGCCACCACCAGCAGCTTGGTGTCGCTGATGATTTCCTTTTCCTGCGCATAGGTCAGCTGCGATATCAGTTGCGGCGTGTCGGCGCTGGCTTGCGCCAGCTCGGCGAAGTCCATGTCCAGCACCGCCAGCACTTGTTCCAGCCGTTCCAGCGTGAAGTTACGGGCGGCGAACATGCGCTTGATGCTCGGTTCGGAGAGGCCGATTTTCTGGCCCAACGCGGCGTAGGTGATGCCGCGTGCCTTGAGCTGGCGTTTGAGTGCTTCAACCAGGCGGCTGACGTTGGACATGGATGCAATTCCGATAATTAGTATCGAATTATGATACCACCAGCATGGCCCGGCGCTACAGTGCGGATCGCGATTGCTCCGCGCGCCAGGCAGCGACAAGATTGCCGCACTTTCATTCAAGGGAGGTCAAAATGAAGCGCATCCTGATCGCCGCCATACTGGCGATGGCCTGCAACGCCAGCCAGGCGGAAGGCGATTCGCAGACGCTGAGTAAAGGTGTGAGCGACCTGTCGGCCGTGGTGGTCACCGGGTCCGTACTGACGGTGTCCGGCGCTGGCGCGCTGGTGGTCGAATCCGTCGAAGTAGTGGGTGAAAGCGTGGTGGTGGTGCTGAAGGCTGTCGGGGATGGCAGCAAGGCCACCGTGCAATTCAGCGGCAAGGCGATGGAAGGTGTGTCGGTGGCCGCCGGCACTACGGTCAGCGTGGTCGCGATGTCGGCCGGCGCCGCGCTGGTCGTGTCGGGCCAGGTTATCGCCTTCATTCCGAATGAGGCGGGCAAGGCCTTGATGCACCATAGCCGCGTGAGCTGAGTCATGAAACGCATCTTTGCAGCCATGCTGCTTGGCGCCGCAGCGGCCGCCCACGCCGGCCAGAATTGCGAACCAAAACCGATGACGGTGGACGAAGTCCAACGCTCGCTGGACCTGGCCCAGCGCAGCATGCAGGCACTCGATGCCAGCGGCGCGCAGGTCGCAATCATTGCGCGCGCGGGACAGAACCTTTCGCAGTATGGCCTGCGTTATTCCCATGCCGGATTTGCTTGGCGCGATCATCCGGCTGGGCGCTGGGTGGTGGTGCAGTTGCTGAACGACTGCGGCACGGCGGATTCGGCGCTGTACAACGACGGCCTGGGTAACTTCTTCCTCAGTGGACTGTCTCAATACAAAGCGGAATTGATTTTGCCCTCGCCGGAAGTGCAGCAGCGCCTGGCGGAGGTGCTGGCCACCCGCACGCCGCAGCGATTGCACGAGCCAAAATACAGCATGCTGGCCTATGCCTTCTCCACGCGCTACCAGAATTCCAACCAGTGGGCACTGGAGACGCTTGCCGCCGCCAGTGCGCCGCAGGGAACGGTGGAAACGCGCGCCGAGGCGCAGCAGTGGCTGAACGAAGCCGGCTTCCGCCCTGTCGGCGTGGATGTTGGCCTGGGTGCGCGTGTCGGCGCCCGCCTGTTCCGCGCCAACGTGGCGTTCGACGACCACCCGACCGGCCCCCGTCTGCGTGGACACTTCGACACCGTGACAGTGGATGGCATCGAGCAATTCGTGCGCACCCGCGACCGCGGCGCGCGGATTATCGAACTGTGATTACTTGCGGTTGAGCTGACGAAGCCGGGTGACGTGCTTGCGGCGCAGGCGCTCCAGTTGCCGCGCTTGCGGATAGCCCGGCTGGCCGGGCGCGCGCAGGTGCGGCGGGACGATCGGCGTGGCGGCTTCCGGCTCGAAATTCAGCGCCGGCAGGCGCTCGATTTGTCGTTTGCTGACCATGCTTCATGTTAGTTGTGGACGTCTGAACTTGCCAGTTTGGCGCCGCCGCAAAAGCCGTGCTGCGATCTGCAGCGATCATGCGGCTTTTTAGGGGCGAACATGAAGCTAATTTTCAACGCGCTGGCTTGCGCCTTGCTCGCTGGCTGAGCGCCTGGCTCAACCCACACGCTGCCCGAATGGTCGCGTGTGGCCGGCCGCGAAATGCGCGCTTCGAATGATCTCATACACCTTGCGTGCATCGGCGATCGTGTCGAAGCGAGGAATAGTGTCATCGCCCGGCCAGGCCGCCAGGCCGCTGAAGCGGTTTCCCGCCTGCGATACACCGAACGAAATAGTGCCTTCGCCTTTGCCGATTTCCGTCAGCGCGAATTCGCCGAGCGTACGCAGCTCAATGGTTTGCAGGCGACGGCGGAAAATGCCGGAGCGGATGATGATGCGCTCGTTGGTGACCATATAATCGGTCTTGGCGCGCTGCCAGGCCTCTAGCACGAAGCGGCCGCCAACCATATGGGCGCCCATCAGCACAAAGGGAATGCTCCACAGGCGCAGCACCATCGGCGCGTCTGAGCGCATCACGGTGTATTCCAGGAAAACGCTGAATCCGCCCCACAGCAAACTGAATGGAATCATCAGCACGTCGGCCCCGCGCAGCATCAGGCCCTGGCGCGGGACGCCATGCCATAAAACGCGTTCATTGGTCGAAAGATTATCCATACCGCTATCTTACCCGGAGGCATGCCTTTTAAATCTGGCAGATTGTCACTTCCAGGAGAAAAGCAGTCGATGCCACCAACTGCGGCGCGGCGCAGGCAGGTCGCGAATGCCGGGGACCACCGCAAAGTCAGTGACCAGCGCCACCACGCGGCCGGCGCAATCGTAAGCGAAGTAGGAAGCGTAGTTTCGATTGCCGGCGGCGACCGCGAATTCGACGCGGCTTTCGCCGCTGGCGAAGCAGGCAGTTCCGGATTCCACGGCAAAGCCGAACATCTCGCCGTCCTTTAAGGTACGCGCGTCCTGTTCGGCAGTGAGGGCGGGATACCAATGCGCAGCGGACGCCTCGTCCAGCAGCACACGCGCGTAGGCGATGCGCTCCTCGCCATTTTCGAAGCGGGCCAGCGCCAGCGTGACCGGGTATTCGCCGTTCGGAACGCATTGCGTGAATGGGGGCGGCGCGGGGTCAGCTCGCGCATCACCGGCGGCGATCCTGCCATTGCCGACTGTGAAGCTGCCGCCTTCGGCCAGCGAGAACTGAATGGTGGTCTCGTCAAACGTAAAACGCTCCGCGGCAAAGGCGGAGCGCAGTCCTTCAGGGTTGGGCGCATAGCTCATGCGCCAATCATATTACTTTTGCAGGCGTGCCAGCAATTCCTTGCCCACCAGCGGCGCCGAGGCCGGGTTCTGGCCGGTGACCAGTTCGCGGTCGGTCACCATATTGCCTTGCCAGTTGGCGGCTTTGGAGAATTTCAGGCCGGCCTTGACCAGCGCGGTCTCCGGGTAGAACTTCATTTCGCCGCCACCCAGCTGGCCTTTGGACGCTTCCTCTTCATCGTTGGTGAAAACGGTGACCTTATAGCCGGAATAGATCCATTTTGGCTGCGTTGGCGTCGCCCCTTGCGCCATCTTCATGGCGAAGCCTTTGGCGTCAGGCATGGCGGACAGCAGCGCGATCGGGCCGTGGCATACCAGGGCGGTGGTCTTGCCGTCCTGGTGGAAGGCGGTGAGCACTTTTCCCAGCGCAGGGCTGGAGAGCAAGTCCTGCATCGGCGCATGGCCGCCCGGCACGTAGACGGCGTCGTATTTTCCGTAGCCTTGCTGTTCCACGCGCGCCAGGCTGATGACCGGGGAATTGGCGCTATCGGTCAGGCGCAGTTGCTCCAGCAGTTTCTGATGCGCGTCCAGGGCGGCCTGGTCGCCGCCGAAGAACATCGGATTGACCGAGCCTTTGTCCAGGGTCGGCGCCTTGCCGGTCGGGGTGGCGAAGGTGACGGTGTGGCCGGCGTCCAGCAGCATCTTCACGGGCTGCATCAGCTCATTCAGGTAAAAGCCCGTCTGGAAGGTCTTGCCGGCCTTCAGGTCCAGCGTCGCTTCGTCAGACAGGACGACCAGCACGTTGCCGGCGTGGGCGGCGCCGCCGCTCAAGGCGGCTGCTGCGAGGGCGATTGCGGTGAATTTCTTGAACATCGTTAGCTCCTTGGGAAGTTGATGGTGCTACTTTATTCAAACCTCCAACGGCGATAAACTACCTTCCAGCTAAACCATTTTTCCCTTAAAGGCAATAATGAGCCGGAAATACGACCACCTGAGCGATGTCGAGACCTTTGTGACCGTCGTCGAGCGCGGCTCGCTGACGGCGGCCGCCGTCGCCATGTCCACCACGCCATCGGTGGTGAGCCGCGCCCTGGCGCGGCTCGAAAAACGCCTCGGCACCCAGCTGCTGCGCCGGACCACCCGCAGCCTCGGGCTGACGGATGCCGGCCGCCTATACCTTGAACAGACGCGCGCCGCCCTGTCCCTGATCGACGATGCCGAGCGCGCCGTGCAGGCCGAGGGCGGCGAAGTGACGGGCCGCCTGCGCATCAGCGCCCCCACCACTTACGGCCATTACCGCCTGCCCGCCCTGCTGCAGCAATTCTCCGTACGCTATCCAGCGGTGCGCGTCGAACTGAATATCACCAACCGCAATGTCGACCTGGCGGCGGACAATTTCGATTTCGCCATCCGCCAGGGCGTGCTGAAGGATAGCGGCATGATCGCCCGCAAGCTGGAAGATGCCGAACTGGTGCTGGTCTGCTCGCCGACGTATGTGCAGCGCCGCGGCCTCCCGCGCGACCTCGACGCGCTGGCCACGCATGACTGCCTGACCTTCCAGCTGCCCAGCACCGGACGCACCTTCCCCTGGCAATTCATACAGGACGGCGCGGAACTCGACTGGCCACCCGATTCAGCGCTGCAGGTGACCGATGACGCTTTGGGAACGGTATCGCTGGCAGAAGCGGGCCTGGGCATCTGCCAGACCTTCCGCTTCATCGCGCAAGACCGGCTAGAGCGTGGCGTACTGGTGGAAGTGCTGCCCGAGCTGACGGGCCGCAGCCGTCCCTTCTCCCTGATCTACACCCCGCAGCGCCGGATGACAGCCGCAGCGCGCGCCCTGCTTTCGTGTATGCTGGGCTGAGTGGCAAAAAATATAAGGAATCAGCTTGAACCCATTGTCCTTCATCAGCGTCCTCCCTTTCATGCTTGCCAGTCCGCTTGCTACGGCACAGGAGCGGCCTCCTGCCAATTTTGAGAACTGGGGAGTTTGCCCCTTTGAATGCTGTGTGTATCGGGACTGGGTTGCGAATGCAGATATACCGGTGCACGCCAGCCGCAGCTATAAGTCGCCAGTCGTTTTTCATCTGCACAAGCAAGAGAAACTCCGTGCTGTCACGGGCGTGGTGGTGACTGAAAAACCTGGTGTCGTTCTGATCGATAAATCCGTTCGGGATGGTTACATCAAAGGCATCGACAAGCCGCAGCTTTCGCTCAACCCCGGCGACAAGATTTACATGCTCTCTCCCTTGGGCGAAGGCGCTTACCTCTTCTGGTTCAAAGGGAAGGTCTATTCCAGCAGCATCGATCTTGCGACGATGCCCGGCGTGGATGGGAAAGATGCAAAGATGACCTGGTGGAAGCAGGTTGAGAACCAAAAAGGAAAACGGGGCTGGACAACGTCCGAAGCATTTTCTAACGCCGACGGCTGCGGATGATGGTCACAGCATGTCGATTTTGCTAGGCCCCGTTCGTCGTAGGGGTGAAGCACAGCTTCCCCACTCCACCCTAACCAAGGAATTGCCATGAAAGAACAGATCATCCTCAATCTGCCGGTGAAAGACCTGGCAAAGTCCAAAGCCTTCTTTGCCTCGCTCGGCTTTACTTTCAATGATCGTTTCAGCAGCGAGCAAGCGGCATTCATGAACATCGTAGGCGAAAAGATCCAGGCCATGTTGACGACCGAGGCTTTCTTCAAGTCCCTGATCAACAAGCCGGTCGTACAAGCGAAGGAAGCCAATGAATTCGTTGCCTGCCTGTGCTGCGAAAGCCGCGAAGAAGTCGACGCCCTGATCGCAAAAGCCACCGCCGCCGGCGCCCGCATCCCCCACCCACCAGAAGACCACGGCTTCATGTACGACCAGGGTTTCGAAGACCTTGATGGCCACCTCTGGAACCTGGTCTGGTCGCAGTCCGAGGCGTAATAGCAGTCCAAGGACGTATGCCCAAGCATCCGCGCCCTTGAGGGGAGGCGGATGCTAATCTTGGAATGGAAATTTACAAACTCGCTTCCATCTCAGCGAGCTCTTTTTCAAGCGTTGACCGCTCCTTCGGGTTGTTGATTTTTGGCAGAACCTGACGAAGTGCCAGTGCATTTGCCTTCTTCAGAGCCTTATCCGAAGCGATGGCAACATCAGGCTTAACTCCAGTGCCTTCCCAATCGCCTTTTGTGATCAGGTTGATCGAGCGCCCCACTGGTATCACGGCGACCAGGTTCGGGTCGATACGGAACGGTTGGATCGGATGTGCACCGCCGCCGGTTGCTTCACCAACGACGGTGATGCGCTTGATAGCCTGGAGGTTGTACGTAAAATCTTCAGCTGCGGAGAAGGTTTCGCCGCTCGTTAATACATAGACCGGCTTCTCAGCGCCAAAGCGCGCGCCCGGAACGGCGGGATCGCTCCAGAAAGAATTGGTTTCGTTCTCAGCCCGGAAGTAGATGTCGGACAGATGCACTTTCTTGTCACCAAGCAGGTAGCTCGCTATATGTGCCACCATGCGCGGGTCGCCGCCATGGTTTTCGCGCAGGTCAATGATCATCGCATTGCCGTTGGCAGCCAGATTCATTGCGGCAGTTGCTGCTGCCTTGCCGATATCCGCATCAAAGAAGCCGTCGAATTTGAGGTACATAATATTGCCGGGCAGGCGCTCTACCTTCTCGAAGGCGAAGTTCAAGTACTGCCCCACTTCGGTCATACGCGGACGCATCTCGGCAGGCACCCCGTCGTTGAGTGATGGGCGAGGCCGATCAGGTGGGGCGTTGAGGAAATAGCGGATGCTCAAATGTTTGTCCGGGTGGGCCGCCTGGAGATGAGCCGTCAGCAATTCCGCGAATTCAGCATCGGTAGCGGCCTTCTTGTAGTCGCCCTTGCGCAGATGATCGCGGACGGCGGCCGCCATCTTCTTCCCTTCGTCAGCGAAAACATATTTGTCGGACAGGCGTTGAGCCAACAGATCTACGGCAGCAGCCTTGTCTGCTGCGCTCAAGGACCGCGATTGCGGTGCAGCTGCGCGAGGCCCCGGTTCTTGTGCGCCTGCGGTGGGGAGAACGATAACGGAGAGGACCATTGCTGCTACGGGAAAGAGGTGTCGCATAAAAGGATTTGGCTCCATAAAAAAGAATGAATCATTCGGTGAAGACGCAGCAGTGCTCCTGCGTCACCTCATGACGTCGGGGTGTTGATACGGGTGCAAATGCCAGTCCAGCTACATCTGGCGGAATTGCCTGGTAAACGCTTCGCTAACGGCCAAGCGCTCGGTCCGGCCCTTCAGGATCACTTCCAGGCTGGCGCCGCCGATTTCACTGCGTTCGATCCGATCGACGGCCTGGAGGTTAACGATGGCGCTGCGGTGGATTTGCGCGAACAGCTGCGGGTCCAGCTGCCCGAGCAGGGACTTGAGAGGCAGCCGGATCAGCGCATCGCTCTTCTCCGTCACCACCCGTGTGTACTTTTCGTCCGACTGGAAGTACAGCACCTCGCTCACCATCACCAGCCGCACCGAATTGCCGATTGAAGCCTTGATCCACTTGAGGTACACCGGCGCGCTTTCCTGCTCGAACAGCTTCTGCCACACGGCCGGCGGCGGGCTTGCGGCCGCGCGCGACTTCAGGCGGCGGATCGTCTGCAGCAGCCGCGCGTTCGTCAAGGGCTTGACCAGATAGTCAGAAGCGCCGGCATCGAAGGCGGCCAGGGCATAGTCTGCGTAAGCTGTGACGAACACCACTTGGCAGGACTCGGGAATATGACGAGCCACCTCCATTCCATTCAGGCCGGGCATCTGGATGTCCAGGAACACGATGTCAGGTTTCAGCGCATCGATGGCCGCCACCGCGTCAATGCCGTTTTCGGCTTGGCCGGCGATCTGCAGCTCGGGCCACAGGATGCGCAGCTGGTCCGTCAGTTCGGCCCGCAGCAGAGGCTCATCTTCGACGATCAGAGCGCGCGGCATCATGCGTAGCTCCTTGCCACAGGCACCGTCAGCACGGCGCGCACACCCTGGCCGTCGCCGGGTTCCACGGCAAGGCCTGCTTCGTGCCCGTACAGCAGCTGTAGGCGTTCTGCGATATTCGCCAGTCCCGTGCCCTGCCCTGCCTGTTCGGTCAAGCCGACACCGTCGTCAACTACGGACACACTCAGCAGCTCGCCCTCCCGTTTGCGCTCACAGCTTGCGCTGATGGTGATCAGGCCCGGCCGGCTGGCCCGCTCCAACCCGTGTTTGACGGCGTTTTCCACAAGCGAGATCAGCATCGCTGGCGGGAATGGCAGGCTGCGCAACTCCTCGTCCACGTCGACCGCGAAGCGTAGGCGGGCGCCCATGCGGATGCGCATCACGGCCAGGTAGTCGCTGACAAGATCCATTTCCCGCCCCAGGGTCGAGGACACGGTGCGCATATCCGGCAGCGCGTTCTGCAGGTAGCCGACCAGATGGTCGAGCATGTCCTGCGCGGCATGCTGGTCGGTGCGGATCAGGTACTTCAGGTTGGCCAGGGTATTGAACAGGAAGTGCGGCTCAACTTGGGCCTGCAAGGCCGAGAGGCGCGCTTGCAGCGAGGTGCGTTCCAACTCGCGTGCGCGCCGAGCGGCATCCAGTGCGTTTGCATGGCGCTCGAGGTGCTGGCGCAACTGGTCGCACACCATCTCGACGGCCTTCAGCGCCTCGCCCTGCTGGATCGCAAACCATGCCAGGCCCGGACGGCAGCGCAGCTCGATATGGCAGCGGGGACCCAAATCGGACGATACCCTCACCTCGACATGGCGTCCCAGCGCCAACGGGCGCCAGCGGCCCAGCACGATGCGTCCCTTGAAAGGATCATGGAAGAACGCCGGTGGGCCGGCATAGCCGAGCGCCGTGCCGAGCGCCAGTCCCGACAAGGATTCGGTGCACAGGTCAAAGGTGGTATAGGGATTGAACGGCGCTTCAATGCGGCGCGACACTGAGGAAGCCATGCCCTCAGCACACAGCGCCTTGCCCTCCCCACCCAGCCGCGCAAGATAGCTGCGGGCAATCCCACTCGACATCAACGCGAACCAGGCCATGACCGCCAGCACGACGCCGCCGATCATGTACGGATTCAGCTTACGGCCCCCGAATCCGCCCGGCGCAGCCGTGCCGGCATTCAGCCAAAGCGGCAGCAGCGCGATCGCCAGCGACAGGAACAGCAACGAACCCGCGTTAAAGCGCAGCGCTGATTGCAGCAGGTAGCGGCGTACAAGGCGGCGGTCGTGCTCGACTTCCGGTACGGGAGGTGCGTTAAATGGCAGGAACTCGGGCGAACTCATTAATTCCTCGTGTTGAATTTTCCCCGCCATTCTAGCGGCTCGGGTGCGGGTGTTTTCTCCCATGCGACGAGTGCCCGTAAATCGGGGACGAAACCGGCGCCGCCGGGATAAACGCCGCCGAGCGATTCGCTGCATGGGCTTGGCGCTTCCCGCACCACTAGTCCGGTTGTTTCAGTCGGCGATTTTTTCGCTTTGGCAACATGCTATCCTTTGCGCAAAGTCGGCGAACGACCAAGTACCGGCCACCCCAATACCAGAATTTCAATGACACCATTCGACGAACTGATTTGCGCCAACGTCGCACCGATTGATGAATTGAGTCGGCGCTACAGAGTTACGATCAACAATCACAGCTCAGACACGCTTCTTGAATGCGAATTTGATCAGAAGTGGCTGTTGCACCCTGGGCAGTTTTCCGGCCTAGACGATACTCATATGCCATGGGACATTTGGACACCGTCCCCGCTCCTGTTTGAGGTCTTACCGGCAAGATCGGAAATTACCTTCGAGATCGATGGCTATGACGTACCGTGTGAGTACGATGGGAATGCGTCTAAAGGAGCAAAGATGAACTTTCGCAGGCGTCAATCCAACAGGCGAGAGCCGGGGGATCGCGAAGAACGGATCGTTAAAGTGTACCTTGATTGGGTGAAATCGAGGCTCCGATTTTAGCGTCCGTAAGCGCACATCTGTCGAGTACAATTTTTGGTTTCCGGTCACAAGCGGAAGTTTGGAATTGCTCGCGATGAATGCATGGATAATTTACGATGACTACCGCAACCGAACTCGCACTTGACCTCATGAACTTCCGCACGAACCGGATCGACGACAAGGAAAGTTACTTGAGCACAGTCCGCGGAAAGAGCCTGAAATCTCAATTCAAGAAAATTGTCAGGCATATGCAAGAGCACGACGAGCTTTGGGAATATTACTGGTCAGCTGATGTTGCCGAGCGTGTGAGTTACGAGGACGGTTGGTGCATCGTGAGAACTGGTGTCGTCATAGAGAAGGAGATCATTCACTGTTCATAAGTGACAGAATTTCAGATTTAGGCAGATTCCGGCCAGGAACGGCCGTTTGGAATTTCTTGTCGCTGCGTGGGGGGAGGGAGGCTGTGAGCAGGCCGCGGCATGTATTTTTGTCGCCCCGTCTAAACTGGTCTAAAACGGGCGAGATTGATCTAAGAGCGTCTAGAATTTCGCTCATGCTGCAACTCTTAGACCGAATTAGACTCCGCAGAGAAATGCGTAGACCACCTTAGACCGTTCGCTGACAAGTTTTAGACCGCTATAGACGTTTGTGCCGTGGTTTTAGACTGGCGTAGACGAAGTTCGTCAGCGCGGGCTCGGCAATTGGCGGCGCGTATCCAGAAATCGTCGCCAGGGAAGCGCACCCAAACGAAGCGCCAGGCATTGCGTCCGTTTGCACGACGATTGGCAAACTGCGACGGCGTTAGCGAAGCGCCGTCGTCGGATACGATGTGATCGCCAACTACCTTGGCAAAATCGCTGATGCCACAATGGCTGGTACGCAGCCTCGTTCCATCAGGCAGGAAGAGATTCTTCCATTGATAGCCACGCATCGCCTGGCCGTTTTTGCGCAGCGCGAGCCGCTCCATCTCAACGGTCAGCCAACGATGCACTAGTTCCGTCACGAAGGCGTCAGGTTTGACACCGGGACGGGCATCCATCAGGTAAAACTCCAATTCCATGTAGTCGGTGATGGGAAGATAGACCGGCTGCTTCGCTTCGTATCCCATGATTCAATCCCCTCGAAAATGGTCTAAAGCTTGGATCGCAGAACGGAAAGATAGTTCCGTTTAGACTTTGCTTTAATTTTCCTAGACCGTTTTAGACATTCGAGCGGAATTTCTGGACCGGTTTAGACCCTTGCGTACGGCTTTCAGACGCATTTAGACCAAATTCGTTCGGATTAGACCGGTTTAGACAGGGGTAGGAATTTTTCCCCCTAGGGGGGATATATTCGCGAAGGTACGCGAACGGCAGCAATGGGGCGTTAGAGAGTCTCAATCAACACACCGCAGCGCCGGATGGCGGCTGCGGCGCGTCGCTGGATTACTTGCTGCGGCCAGCCTTGATCAGGTAGTTCTGGATGGTGGACTCGGCGATCGAGGCCCACTGGTTCTGGTCGCTGCGGAAGCGCTTCCACGGTTCGTAGATCTTGGCGAACTTGGCGTTCTTGGAAGCCTCTTCGTTCATCTGCTCCATGGTGGCCTTGTAGGCGGCATCCATGATGTCCGGCGAGTAGTTGCGCAGCTTGACGCCGTTCTTCAGCAGGCGGCCGAGGGCGGTCGGGTTCTTGAAGTCATATTCGGCCTGCATCACCACGTGCGCCTCGTAAGAAGCGCATTCCAGCGCGGCCTGGTATTCCTTCGGCAGCTTTTCATACTCCTTGATGTTCACGTAGAGCGAGAACGAAGCGCCGGCTTCCCACCAGCCCGGGTAGTAGTAGTAAGGCGCGATCTTGTAGAAGCCCAGCTTCTCGTCATCGTATGGGCCAACCCATTCCGCCGCATCGATGGTGCCTTTTTCCAGCGCGGGGTAGATGTCGCCGCCAGCCAACTGCTGCGGCACGGCGCCCAGGCGCTCCATTACCTTGCCGGCCAGGCCGGCGATACGCATCTTGGTGCCCTTCAGGTCGGCCACGGATTTGACTTCCTTGCGGAACCAGCCACCCATCTGGGTGCCCGAGTTACCGGCGATGAAGTTGATGATGCCGTAGTCCTTGAAGAAGCCGCGCAGCAGCTCCTTGCCGCCGCCCTGGTCGTACCAGGCGGTTTGCTGGCGCGAGGTCAGGCCGAACGGCACCGCGCAGTCGAAGGAGAACGTCGCATCCTTGCCGTAGTAGTAGTACGAAGCGCTATGGCCGCATTCCACGGTGCCGGATTGCACCGCGTCCAGCACGCCCAGGCCTGGCACGACTTCGCCGGCCGCGAACACGCGGATGTTGAACTTACCTCCGGTCAGCTGCGATACGCGCTTGGTGAACGTATCGGCTGCGCCGTAGATGGTGTCGAGGGATTTGGGGAAGCTGGATGCCAGGCGCCAGTTAATGGCAGGCAGTTCGGCAGCGATGGCTGGTGCGGCGATAACTCCGGCGCCGGCACCCGCTGCCGCCTTTTTGATAAAGGAACGACGTTCCATACGTACTGTCTCCTTAGGGGTTGTTTGGAAACAGTGTATGGAAATATTTAGTTTCCAGCAACCACCATCTTTTCAATCAGGATCGAGCCGGTGTTCTTGGTGCCGCGCACCAGGGTATCGGTGCCGATGCCGACGATGTCGCGGAACATATCCTTCATATTGCCGGCAATGGTGATCTCTTCGACCGGGTACTGGATCACGCCATTTTCGACCCAGTAACCGGAAGCACCGCGGCTGTAATCGCCGGTTACATAATTGGTGCCCTGGCCCATCAACTCAGTCACCAGCAGGCCGGTGCCCATCTTGCGCAGCATGGCGGCGAAGTCGTCGTCCTTCCTGGTGTTCGAGGAAGTGATGGTCAGGTTGTGCGAGCCGCCTGCATTGCCGGTGGTTTTCATACCCAGCTTGCGCGCCGAATAGGTCGAGAGGAAGTAGCCTTGCAGTACGCCGTTCTTCACGACGTCGCGCTTGTGGGTGCGCACGCCTTCTTCATCGAAGGGTGCGGAGCCGATGGCGCCAACCACATGCGGGTCTTCCTTGATCTGGATGTGGGACGGGAAGACTTCCTTGCCCAAGGTATCGAGCAGGAAGGTGGACTTGCGGTACAGGGCACCGCCCGACGTCGCCTGCACGAAAGCCCCCAGCAGGCCTGCGGCCAGCGGCGCTTCGAACAGCACCGGGCAGGTACGGGTAGCCAGCTTGCGCGCATTCAGGCGGGCCAGCGAACGTTCCGCGGCGTAGCGGCCAACGGCTTCTGCGCTCGCCATTTTCTTTGGATCGCGCACTGAGGTGTACCAGTCGTCGCGCTGCATCTTGGCCCCTTTGCCCGCAATCGGGGTTACCGACAGGGTGTGGCGCGAGTAGGGGTATCCACCTATGAAGCCGCGCGAGTTGGCCGAGACAAAATGCGACTGCTGCACGTGCACGCCGGCGCCTTCGCTATTGGTCACGCGCGGGTCGACCGCGAAGGCTGCGGCTTCGGCGCGCTGCGCCAGGGCCACCGCTTCTTCGGTGGAAATCGCCCATGGGTAGAACAGTTTCAGGTCTTGCGGGTTCTTTTCCAGCAGATCTTCTTCGGCCAGGCCGGCGCAATCGTCTTCCGCCGTGAAGCGAGCGATGTTGTAGGCCGCTTCCACCGTCGCCTTCAGCGAAGACTGGGAAAAATCGGAAGTGCTGGCATTGCCGCGCTTTTGGCCGATGAAAACAGTCACGCCAATGCCCTTGTCGCGGTTTTGCTCGATCGTCTCGATCTTGCTCTTGCGGACCGACACCGAGAGCCCGCTGCCTTCGCTGATCTCAACGGCTGCATCGGTGCCACCCTGCTCGCGCGCATACTTCAAAACGTCGCGTGCCAACTGTTTCAGCTGGTCCTGGGAATAGGAGAAGGCGGATTCGCTCATGGGCTTTTTGGGGGTCTTGGCATTAAAACAGTTATCATAGCAGCCGTTTACTGTTTTTACAGGTAGGGTGTGTCTACCCCCTGCCCTTCTATCATGCCTAATCCAAACCGTGGCTCAGTTGGCTTCCAGTCCAGCGAGTTCGAACAAGAATACGAACGCCCTTCCAAAACCGAGTTGAAACGCCAGTCCGACGCCCTGCAGGCGCTGGGTAAAGAACTGGTGGAAGCTCCGCGCGACCGCGTCAAGCGCGTGCCGATGCCGGAAGATGTGCGCGATGTCATTCTGGAATGCCAGAATATCAACAACCACGAAGGCCGCCGCCGCCAGATGCAATTCATCGGCAAGAAGATGCGCACCCTGTCGGAAGAGGAAGTGGCGATCATCCGCCGCACCATCGAGGGCTGGAAAGGCGCCTCCAAGGCCGATACCGCCGCCCTGCACGCGCTGGAACGCCGCCGCGACAAGCTGCTGGCCGACGACAAGGCACTGACCGTGCTGCTGGAGGAAGCGCCGCACCTGGACGTGCAGCACCTGCGCACCCTGATCCGCAACGCCCGCAAAGAGCAGGCCGAAAACAAGCCGCCGAAGGCTTACCGTGAAATCTTCCAGATCCTGAAGGACTTGCAGAAGGCGCCTGCCTCCGCGCCGTCGCCAGGCGAGGAAGTCGATGTCGACGCTCCGGACGACGAAGACCATGAGTGACGAGACCCTCGTCGTTGGCCTGGTTTCCATCTCCGACCGCGCCAGCGGCGGCGTGTACCAGGACCAGGGCATCCCTGCCCTGGAAGAGTGGCTGCGCAGCGCTCTGACGACGCCAGTGCGTTTCGAAACCCGCCTGATCCCCGACGAGCGTCCACAGATCGAGTCCACCCTGGTGGACCTGGTCGACAATGTACGCTGCCACCTGGTGCTGACCACCGGCGGCACCGGCCCGGCGCGCCGTGACGTGACGCCGGAAGCCACGCTGGCCATCGCCACCAAGGAGATGCCGGGCTTCGGCGAGCAGATGCGCCAGGTCAGCCTGGCCTTCGTGCCGACCGCCATCCTGTCGCGCCAGGTTGCCGTGATCCGCGAGACGGCCGATCATGCCGCCCTGGTGATCAACCTGCCCGGCCAGCCTAAAGCCATCAAGGAAACCCTGGAAGGCCTGAAAGACGCCGACGGCAAGCAGATTGTCGGTGGCGTCTTCGCAGCCGTCCCCTACTGCATCGATTTGATCGGCGGCCCTTACGCCGAAACCAACGACGCAGTGTGCAAGGCATTCCGCCCTAAATCCGCAATTCGCAAGAAGGACAACGCATGACCCACCTGCTGGACTCCATCGTCATCGACACCGCGCCGAATCCTGAAGTTTCCGTGATTTGGATGCACGGCCTGGGCGACAGCGGCGAAGGCTGGGCGCCGATCGTCAACGAATTGGACCTGACCGGCCTGCCGGGCATCCGCTTCATCTTCCCGCATGCGAACACCATGCCGGTGACGATCAACGGCGGCTACGTCATGCGCTCCTGGTACGACATCATTCACACCGACCTGGGCCGCCAGGAAGACGAAAAAGGCCTGCGTGAGTCGCAGATCCTGGTCGATGCGCTGATCGAGCGCGAAATCGCGCGCGGCGTTCCTGCACACCGCATCGTGCTGGGCGGCTTCTCGCAAGGCTGCGCCATGACGCTGATGGCCGGCCTGCGTTTCCCGCAAAAGCTGGCAGGCCTGATGTGCCTTTCCGGCTACCTGCCGCTGGCCGACAAGGCCGCAGCGGAGCGCCACGCCGCCAACCAGGACACTCCGATCTTCATGGTCCATGGCACGATGGACCCGGTGATCCCGATCGGCCGCGCCACCGCCTCGCGCGACCTGCTCAAGCAACTGGGCTACCAGATCGAATGGCACGACTACCCAATGCAGCACTCGGCATGCGCCGAAGAAGTGCAGCACATCTCGGCATGGCTGAAGAAAGTCTTCGCATAAAGCTGCTCGCGGGCCTGGCAGCTTGCCTGCTGGCCGGCGGCGCCTCCGCCGCCATGCTGACGCCGTCGAAAGCGGCAACCGCGCCCTGGTGCGACCGTCTGGCGGCGCGCTTGCCGACGGTGAGTGCCGACGCCTGCCGCCAGAGTGCCGTCATGCCAAGCGGCGCCAAATCCAATAACGGATTTCCCATCCTGGAGCGGGACATTGCGGCCGCTCCAAACGCTCCGCGCGTGCTGCTCCTGGGTGGCATCCACGGCGATGAACTGAGCGCCTCGGCCCTGGTGTTCCGCTGGCTGCGGACGATGGATTCGCCGGCCGCGCAAGGCCTGCACTGGAAAGTCGCCCCGCTTCTGAATCCTGACGGCCTGCTGGCCGCCAAGCCTCAACGCGTCAACGCCCGTGGTGTGGACTTGAACCGCAACTTCCCCACGCCCAACTGGCAGAGCGAAGCCCCGCGCTACTGGGCCCAAGTCACCCGCAGCGACCCGCGCCGCTTCCCCGGCAAGAGCCCTTTATCGGAACCGGAAAGCCGCTGGGTCCATCAGACAATTGAGAATTTCCATCCCGACCTGATCGTGTCGGTGCACGCGCCGTTCGGCGTGCTGGATTTCGACGGCGAGGCGGAACCGCCGCGCAAATTCGGCCGCCTGAATTATCGCAAAGTGGGAGTCTATCCAGGCTCTCTGGGCAACTACAGTGGCCAGCACAAGCAGGTGCCGGTGATCACTATCGAATTGCCGCACGCCCAGGCCATGCCATCGGACGCGGAAATCCAGCGCATCTGGCTCGACATGCTGGACTGGATCCGGACCAACTTGAACTAAGCGAGACGCCCACCACTCTTTGGCGCGGCGCCGGCCTGCTATTACCCCACATCAAATACTCTCTACCATTTCGCAATTAGTTGTCAAGTTACTATTGGTGATAATCCAGTGAGATCCGCTGACTACACTTGAAATTGGCATTCGCCAACAGTGGGTCATTAACCTGGAGAAATCATGAAAAGAATACTCAGCCTGGTTGCACTCCTCCCTTTGCTTTCAGCCTGCGACACTATCAATGGGTATAGTCGCGGCTATGTCGGCCAAGTGTTTTCGCCTCAGGAGGTCCTTGTCCTCCAGGAATCGAACATCGCTGCTGGCTATGCGGCAAATAGTTCAGGTTCAAGCGGGACGGGATCCACAGGCTCGAGTGCCCCGAGCAAAACCCAGCAGACGCCCACCAATAAGCAAGATGTTCAGGTGATCCCAGTGACGGAACGAATGCTGGTTGCAATGTTGGCGCCCGACGATCTCGATCAAAGCCTGGATTCGGCTTTAAGCTTCTTTTATCAGCAATGCAAAAATATCTCTTCTGATCAAAAATCGAAATCACTGCCTGATGGATATTGCAAACTTGTTCGGAACAGGATTCAGGACCGCATCATCTTTTCATCAAATTCCGCTTGTCGCCTATACAAGAACAACCTGAAGCAATTCCACGCAACTGAAAATACGGCATTTGGCTCATTTACCACACTGCTGGGCGGCATTGGCGCGATGACGACGGCAGCGGTTCCCGCCAGAATCCTTTCTGGCGGAGCTGGCATCAGCTCAGGCTTGAATTCCCAGGTTAACGAAAATATCTACTCCACACTCGCCGTTGAGGTGATTACAAAGGCGATTGATAAGGCGAGGATCGACGAGCTTCGTGAGATAACAAAGAACCGGGCGCAAGATATCGACAATTACACAGTGGAGCGAGCGATTGCGGATGCGGATGTCTACCATTCGCGGTGTTCCCTGTTGTCTGGTCTTCAAGAGGCATCAACCTCCGTCAATAAAGCAGGCAGTCCTTCCGCTTCCGATTTGAATGACGTACTGAAACAGCTAAATCAATCCGTGACATTGAAACTTGGCCAAAATAGTACCGACTTTTTCAATGGCCAGACTGTGTTCGCGTCCGCTGTATGCGAAAGTACCAAAACCAAGTTTGATGCCTTATACCGCAAGGCTGCGGCCGACAGGCAACCGCAGATAAAAACCGATTGGGACTCGGTCTATAGCGCCAGCTGCGGTCGGTCCAAGGAACTTGACGAGGAAGTTGTCACGGCCGTGAAGAATTATTCCAAGAGTACCGATGACTCCACGCGACAAAGCTACCTGGATACAGCGTCAATACTTCAGATGAGAATCAAGAACATCAACGCAATCCTGGAAAACAAACTGCAGTCAATTTCTCAATAATTAAGCGCCATCCGAGCTATTGGGCGCAGCAATGCGCCCAAACTAGCCCAAGTTGCGACTCAATTTATCAAGGCCCGCAGCCAGGCGTTCCACGTCGCCCGCCGTGATGGCGCATGCTTCGGCAATCTGCTGGCTCACTTTCCAACCCTCGGCACGCAGCTTGCGTCCTTTGTCGGTCAGGGTCAGCACGCGGTTGCGTTCATCGTTGGGATCGCGGTCGCGCACCAGGTAACCCTCCGCCTCCAGCCGCTTGACCAGCGGCGTGATCGAACCGGGGTCCTGGTTGAGCCGTTCGGCCAGGCCCTTGATGCCCAGCCCCTCCTCTTCCCACAGCACGACCATGACAAGGTATTGGGGATAGGTGAGGTTAAGCGGGGCCAGGAGCGGCTTGTACAGCTGCGTCATCTTCAGCGAAGTCGAATACAGCTTGAAGCAGAGGTGCTGGTCCAGCGTTGGGGGCGTGCGTTTTTCCATGGCGCGTACTGTAGCACAGCCCCCTCTGGCCATTAACGCTTGACTGCGGCCAGGATCACCTTGGCCACCGCTTCCGGCTGCGACGCCATCGGCACGTGGCTGGTCGGCAGCGTGGTGGTGGTGGCATTGATCTTGGCGGCGAAGGTTTTCTGCAGGCCGGGATCGATCATGCGGTCTTTGGACGCGACGATGTAGTAGCTTGGCTTGGTCTTCCATGCAGCCACGTCGGCCTTGTCGCCAAAGGCGCTGGCCTTGATCGGGCCCTGGGTCGCGGTCATCAGGCGATGCTCGGCCGGGGTCAGGTCCTGTGCGAAGTTGACGGCCATCGATTCGGCCGACAGGTAGATGAAGCCATTATTGTCTGGCTTCAGGGTCGCGATGCCTGGAGGCAGCGGGAAGTCCTTGCCCAGTTCACCAATCGTCTCGCCTTCCGAAGGCGCGAAAGCGGCCACGTAGACCAGTGCCTTCACCTTATCGCTGGCGCCGGCTTGAGTAATCACGGCGCCGCCCCAGGAGTGGCCCACCAGCACCACCTTGCCGCTCTGCGCATCGATCACGCGCTGTGCGAAGGCTGCATCATCCGCCAGGGAAGTCAGCGGGTTCTGCACCGACACCACTTTCACGCCCTGCTTCTGCAGGATCGGGATCACTTTGTTCCAGCCGGATCCGTCGGCGAAGGCGCCGTGCACCAGGACGACGGTGGTGTCGTCGGCGGCATGGGCGGGAACCAGGGCGGCGCCGGCCAGCAGGGAGGCAGCGATCAGGGCGGATTTGATGGTCTTGGTCATGGTATTTCTCCTTTGATTAGTTCGTTAATGATTAGCGCGCTAAGCGCTTGAACTGAAATATAGCGCACTAATCGTTAGTGTGCAAATTATTTTTTAAGGTGAAAGAACCACTCCAGTTGACTCTTACACAAGTTTGTCGAGGGTGATGGGCAGCTCGCGCACCCGTTTGCCCGTGGCATGATAGACGGCGTTGGCCACTGCGGCCGCCACGCCGACGATGCCGATCTCGCCAATGCCGCGCGCACCCAGCTCGTTGAAATGGGTGTCGTTGCCCGGCAGGGCCACGATATCGAGCTCGCCGATGTCGGCGTTTACCGGCACGTGGTAATCGGCCAGGTTGGCGTTGGCGGCGCGGCCGTAGCGCCAGTCCATTTCGGTCTTTTCCATCAGCGCCATACCGAGGCCCCAGACAATGCCGCCCATGAACTGGCTTCGTGCAGTTTTTGCGTTCAGCACCGTGCCAACGTCGTAGCACGCGACGATTCGCGGCACGCGTATCGTGCCCAGGTCCGGATCAACGTGCACTTCCACGAACACAGCGCCGAAGGAATGCATGGAGAACTGCTTCTTCTCTTCGCCCGGCTTGGCCTCGGCATCGGCGCTCACCGCCTGCCCGCCGTTGCGGGCGATCACCGCAGCCATTGGCTCGCCACGTTCCGGCGTCGCCCGCAGCCGTAGCCAGCCGCCTGCAGCTTCGACTTCCGAAGCGTTGAATCCGTGCAGGGGCGAGGCCCGGTCGGCCACGGCCAGCGCCACCAGTTTGTCGCGCGCAGCTGTGCAGGAGCGGTGCACGGCAGGGCCGACGCTGGCCGCCGTCATCGAACCGCCGGAGACAGGCGCCTCCGGCATGGAGGTATCGCCCAATTCAAAACGCACCTTATCCAGCGGCAGGCCGAGCGCATCGGCCGCCACCTGGGTCATGATGGTGTAGGTGCCAGTACCGATATCGTGCGAGCCGCTGCGCACCAGCGCCGTGCCGTCCGGTGCGATACTGGCCCAAGCCTTGGCCGGCATCCGGTTGGCCGGGTAGGTTGCGGTGGCCATGCCCCAGCCCACTAGCGTACGGCCGGCGCGCATGGAACGCGGCGGCGAAGTGCGCCTGGACCAGCCAAAGCGCTCCGCCGCCACCTTATAGCATTCGCGCAGCTGCTTGGCTGAAAAGGGAATGTTCTTTTCCGGGTCCTGTTCCGCATAATTCTGCAAGCGCAGCGCCACCGGATCCATGTTCAGTGCATACGCCATTTCATCGATGGCGCATTCCAGGGCAAAGCTCCCGCTCGCCTCGCCGGGCGCACGCATATAGGTCGGCACGCCCACGTCGAGCGTCGCCAGCTGCTGGGTGGTTTGCAGGCTGTCGCTGGAATACAGGATGCGCGTTGGAGAGCTGCATGGCTCGGTGAAATCGTCCTGCGTTGCCGTATGCGAGATCGTGTCGTGCACTACGGCCGTCAAGCGTCCTTGCGCATTGGCCCCAACGCGGAAACGCTGCTCCGTCATCGGCCTGGCGCCCACCGGTGCGAACATCTGCGTGCGCTCCAGCACCAGCTTGACCGGTCGGCCCGCGGCGCGTGCGGCCATTGCCGCCAGCACCACGTGCGACCACATATTGCCTTTGCAGCCAAAGCCGCCACCGACAAAGGGCGAAACCACCCTCACCTTTTCCGGCGGAATTCCGAGCGCCCGGGCCGAGTTCTTCTTCACGCCGGAGATGTTCTGCGTCGCGTCATACAAGGTTAGCTGGTCGCCCTCCCAGGCGGCGATAGTCGCATGGGGCTCCATCGGGTTGTGGTTCTCGACCGGGGTGGTGTAGAGCGCGTCGATGCGCTGGCTGGCCTGCGCTAACCCAGCCTGCACGTCCCCGCGCGAAGTCTGCATGGGTCGATCGGGCTGCTCTTTCGGCTTGCGCAGCTTGGCGGCATGGAAGTCCAGCCGCGCGGGCTGCGGGGCATAGCGCACCTTGATGGCGCGGGCGGCGTCCTGCGCCTGCTCCAGCGTTTCGGCGACAACGACGGCAATTGGCTGGCCGTTGTATTTGACCTCGTCGTCCTGCAGCAGGTTCAACCTGGGCGGAGGAGGTTTCTGTTCTTCACCGCCGGGCTTTTCGCGCGGCAGGCGTTGCGCGTTCTTGTGGGTGATCACGGCCAGCACGCCGCGCATTGCGGTGGCGCGGGCCGTGTCGATGCCGGCGATATTTCCCCTGGCGATCGTGCTCTGCACCATCACGGCGTGCGCCATGCGCGGCAGGGCGTGTTCGGCGGAGAAGGTGGCTGTACCGGTGACCTTCTGGCGGCCATCGGTGCGAGGGACTGCTTGTCCGATCTGGTTCATGCGCCCTCCCCTGCGATTTGCAGCGTCCGCACGATGGCGCGCTGCGCCAGTTCCACTTTGAAGCGGTTTCCTTCCAGCGGCTGCGCGCCGTCCAGCAGGCGCGCCGCAGCGGCGCGGCATTGGGCTTCGTCGAGAGGACGGCCTTGCAGCAGGCTTTCCGCCTCGCGGCGCCGCCACGGCTTATGCGCCACACCGCCGAGGGCAAGGCGCGCGTCGCGCACGGTGCGGCCATCCATGTCCAGCGCGGCGGCAACCGAGACCAGCGCAAAAGCATAACTGGCCCGGTCGCGCAGCTTAAGGTAGTGGCTGTGGCGTGCCATGACGGATGGCGGCAGGTCTATCGCCACGATCAATTCGCCAGGCTGCAGCACCGTGTCGCGCTGCGGCGTGTCGCCCGGCAGGCGATGGAAATCCGCCAGCGCCACTTCGCGTCCGCCTTGCGGTCCGCGCAGCAGCACTACCGCGTCCAGGGCCGCCAGCGCTACGCTCATATCCGAGGGATTGACCGCCACGCAGGCCTGGCTGGCGCCGAGGATGGCGTGCATGCGCTGGTAGCCCTGCCGCGCATCGCAACCCGATCCGGGGTCGCGCTTGTTGCAATGGCTGAAGGCGGTGTCCGTGAAGTACGGGCAGCGCGTGCGCTGCATCAGGTTTCCGCCCATGGTCGCCATATTGCGCAACTGGGCCGACGCGCCGGACAGCATGGCTTGCGCCAGCAAGGGATAGCGCTCGCGTACCAGGGCGTGCCGCGCCGCGTCGGCATTGCGCACGCCGGCGCCGATGCGCAGGCCGCCGCCTGGCAATTCCTCGATGCGGTCCAGCCCTGCATGGGTGATGTCGACCAGCCGCACGGGATGCTCGATATCGCCCTTCATCAGGTCCAGCAGGTTGGTGCCGCCGCCAATGAAGCGCGCTCCATCCTGCTGCACCAGGCGCAGTGCATCCACCGCGTCGCGGGCACGATCGTAGTAAATGGATTGCATGGCGTCCCCTTAGCCGCGCCGCAGTGCCACGTCGCGGATGGCGGCGACGATGTTGGGATAGGCGCCGCAGCGGCAGATATTGCCGCTCATGCGCTCGCGGATTTCGTCATCGGTAAAGCGGGCGCCGTCGGTCCGCACTTCTTCCAGCAGCGCCGTTGCCGAGCAGATCTGGCCTGGTGTGCAATAACCGCACTGAAAGGCGTCATGGTCGAGGAAGGCTTGCTGCAGCGGCGACAGCGCCTCGCCCTGCGCCAGGCCTTCGATAGTGGTGATGCGCTCACCTTCGTGCATCACGGCCAATGTCAGGCAGGAATTGATGCGGCGGCCGTCCACCAGCACGGTGCAGGCACCGCACTGGCCGCGGTCGCAGCCCTTCTTGGTGCCAGGCAGGCCGATATGCTCACGCAGCGCGTCAAGCAAGGTGACACGCGGCTCCAGCGACAGGTTGTAATCGCGCCCATTGATGTTGAGGCGAACCTGCTGCGCCGGCGCGGCAGGCGCGAAATGGCCTGGCGCGGCTTGCTGCGGCTTGGTGGCGAGGGCGGCCGGTACTTGCGCGGCGCCCACGGCGGCCAGCGCGGACTGCAGGAAACTTCGGCGGTCAGGCATGGTTTGCTCCCGGAAGGGGTCCGCCAAGCAGTGTGCCGTGCGAAGCGCCGGGCTTCCGTTAGCCCGCGCACACAAGCGTCAATCGGGCAGCGGCGCTGCTGTCGAAGGCGGCGCCGAAGAGCGCGCGCCATTCATCACCATGGCCAGCAAGGTGTAGTAGCCGTTGATACCCATCAGGTCCGTGACGCCCTTCTCGCCGAACTGCAGCGCGGCGGCGGCCCAGGTGGCGTCGCTGATTTGCTTGGTGCTGTGCAGTTCGCGGCAAAAGTCGTAGACAGCCTGCTCGTCCGGCGCCATGCCGCCTGGCGCCATGCGGGCCGCAATCGCATCGATCACATGCTGCGGCACGCCGGCTTGCGCGGCGATCGGTGCGTGAATGGCCCATTCGACTTGCTGGTCCCAGTGGCGCGCCGTCACCAGGATGGCAAGTTCGGTCAGGCGCGTGCCGATGGCGCTGCGGTAGCGCAGGTATTCGCCAAGGCGCTGGGTGCAGGCCATCAGTTCGGGGCTGTGCAGCAATGGCACGAAGGGGCCATACAAGGCGCCGCGCGGGCCATCGATGACTGCCTGCGCGGCGGCGCGCTGCTCGGCAGTCATGTCGGCTGGGGGGATTGGTCCTAAACGTTCATTCATAGCGGCAAATGGTCGCACAGGACAGGACAAAAATCAAAACGCCATGGCGGCGTGCGCGCTAATGTCCTTGGACCACCAACCCTGCGAGGAGCCCACCATGACCCACCTGATCCACCGCGACCTGCGCCGCACGCCCCCAGTCGCCGTCTGCGCTTTCGGCATGCATGTGCGGGACAAGGATGGCAATACCTATCTCGATGCCAGCGGCGGCGCTGCCGTTTCCTCTTTGGGCCACAGCCATCCGGACGTGCTGGCGGCAATGCAGTCGCAACTCAAGGTGGCGGCCTACGCCCACACCTCCTTTTTCACAACCGAGGTGGCCGAGGAGCTGGGCGAACGGCTGGCACAGGATGCGCCGGGCGACCTGAATTTTGCCTACCTGGTATCCGGCGGTTCGGAAGCAATCGAAGCGGCGCTCAAGCTGGCGCGCCAGTATTTCGTCGAAGGAGGAGAAACCGAGCGGCGCGTCTTCATCGCCCGCCGCCAGAGCTACCACGGCAACACGCTGGGTGCGCTGGCCCTGGGCGGCAACGAGTACCGGCGCCGTCATTTCGAGCCGATGCTGATGGACGTGGCGCGCGTCTCGCCCTGCTTTGAATACCGCGAACGCCGCCCCGGCCAGGACGTGCACGAATACACCGACAACCTGCTGCAGGAACTAGAAGCCAAGATCATCGACCTGGGGCCGCAGCATGTCATCGGCTTTTGCGCGGAAACGGTGGTGGGCGCCACCAGCGGCGCGGTGCCGCCCACGCCGGGCTACTTTAAAGGCGTGCGGGCGCTGTGCGACAAGTACGGCATCCTGATGATCGCCGATGAAGTGATGTGCGGCATGGGGCGCACCGGCACACTGTATGCGATTGAGCAGGAGGGCGTGGTGCCGGACATCGTCGCACTAGGCAAGGGACTGGGTGCGGGTTACCAGCCGATTGGCGCCGTGGTGGCGCGCGACCATATCGTGCAGCGGCTGCGGTCGGGCAGCGGGGTGTTCCAGCATGGGCATACCTATGTGGGGCATCCGGTCGCGGCTGCGGCGGCGCTGGCGGTGCAGAAGGTGATCCGGCGCGATTCGCTGCTGGGGGCCGTCACCGTGCGCGGGGCGGCGTTCAAGCGCATGCTGCGGGAGGCGTTTGCCATGCATCCGCATGTGGGGGACATCCGGGGCCGCGGCATGCTGCTGGCATTGGAGCTGGTGCAGGAGCGCGAGGGGAAACGGCCGTTTGACCCGGATTTAAGGCTGCATGCGGTGGTGAAGGAGGCCTGCATGGAGTGCGGGCTGATGGTGTATCCGATGGGCGGTACGATCGATGGCCGGCGGGGGGATCATGTGCTGCTGGCGCCGCCGTTTATTGCGACGGAGGCGGATTTGCAGCAGATTGTTTCGCGGCTGGCGGACGGGCTGGAACGGGCGTTTGTACGCGTGCGGCCCAACACCGGTAATCTGGCGGTCGCACTCAAGCCGGATGGCCGTCCCGCCTGAACCGACCGGCGACGGCCGCAGGCCTGGGTCCGACCCTTGGGTCGTACCCAGGTTTACCGGGTTTAGAATTCCTGATAACCGATTACGTCCTGTTGCTGCTCGCCCAGGCCGGCAATCCCCAGACGCACGAAATCGCCCTTTTTCAGGAAGCGCTTGCGCGCCAGGCCCACGCCAGGCGGGGTGCCGGTGGCGATAATATCCCCCGGCTCCAGCGTCATGAACCGCGAGATGTAGGCCACCAGCTGCGGCACCTTGAAAATCATGGTCTCGGTGCAGCCAGTCTGCATGCGCTTGTCGTTCACTTCCAGGTAAAGATCCAGCTTATCCAGATCCCACACCTCGTCGCGCGTCACCAGCCACGGGCCGACCGGGCCGAAGGTATCGCAACCCTTGCCCTTATCCCAGGTGCCGCCGTTCTCCAGCTGGAACTCGCGCTCGGACACGTCGTTAACCACGCAGTAGCCGGCGATATATTTTTCCGCGTCTTCCTCGCTGACATTGCGTGCGCGGGCGCCGATCACCACGCCCAGCTCCACTTCCCAGTCGGTCTTTTTGGAGCCTTTCGGCAGCATGATCGGATCATCCGCGCCGGACAGGCAGGTGATGGCCTTCATGAAGATGATCGGTTCTTTTGGAATCGGCAGGCCCGCTTCCTTGGCATGGTCCGCATAATTCAGGCCGACGCCGATGAATTTGCCCACTTTTGCAACCGGCACGCCGAAACGCGGGTTGCCGCGCACGACCGGCAGCGTTTCGGGATCGATTTTCGCCAGCTTGCGCAGCACCTTGTCGGACAGGTTGGCGCCCGAGAAGTCGCTCACATGCGCGGACAGGTCGCGCAACTTGCCAAATTCATCGATCAGGCCAGGTTTTTCTTTGCCTATACGGCCGTAACGAACCAGTTTCATGACACATTCCTTCTTGTTGAAGGCGACATTTTACCGGAAGCGTCGGAGCAGGTAGCGGCACAGGCCCGGCAACTGGATCAGCACCAGCAAAGCGAAGGCGCATTGGTAGGCGATGGCGGGATAATGGCCAAGCGGCGACGGCTTCCACAAGCCGATCACCTGCCCGAATCCAGCCTGCACCACAAAGGCGCCGACGAAGATCAGGAGGTTCAGGCACGTCGAAGCGCGCCCCGTCAATGCTGGCGGCATGGCTTGGACGACGATGGAATATTCCATGCCGGTGACGCAGCCCACCAGCATGAACAGCACTGGAATCATTTGCTGCGCCGGACGCCAGCCCGAAGCGAAAACACATTGCAGCAGCACGAACAGCAGCACGCCGGCGGCCGCCACGTCCAGCGTGCGCCAGCCGCGCTTCACTGCCCATTCGGTCAGCATGCCGACGCCGATCGAGCCGAATATTACCGCGGCCATGCCGAGGTAGAGCAGCCAGGCGATAGCTTGCTCTCCATATCCCGGCACGTCGGCCAGCCAGCGCGCAATCCACAGGCCTTGCACGCCGAAAAACACCGTGTGCGAAATCAGCACCAGCATGGCCGTTTCGCGAAACACCGGGTGGGCGAAAGTTTCTGCCAGTGCGCTGCGGGAGAACGGACGTGGCGGCGCTGCCGGCGGCGTGGGAGCAAGCAGAAGGATCAGCAGCGCGACGGCGACGCATGCGCAGGCGAGCCAGATCATCAGCCATTGCCAGCTCATATGGTGCAGCGCCAGCCGCACCGGCAAGGTGGACGTGGCGGCGCCCAGGCCGCCCGCCGCAATCAGGTAGCCTTGCACGGACGGCGCCTTGTGCGGCGGCAGCCAGGTGGTCAGCGCCTTGATGGCGGACATGAAGCAGGCTGCCAGCCCGAACCCCATCAGCGCCCGCGCCACCGCCAGGCCCGTGAAGTCGCGGCTGCCCGCGAAGGCCAACGTGCCCAGCGCCGCCACCAGCAGCAACACGAACTGTACGCGGCGCGGCCCATAGCGGTCGAGCGCGATCCCCACCGGGAGCTGGGCCGCGGCGAAGGCGAGGAAGTAAGTGCTCGTCAACATGCCCAGCTGCGCCGGCGTCAGGTTCGCCTGCGCCACCAGTTGCGGCGCCAGCATGGCGTTCACGCTGCGCAGCAGCCACGATACGTAATGGCCCAACGCATACGGGATGAAGACCAGGAACAGCGTGGCGGGGCCGGACAAGGTGCCGGGCACGCGCTCGCGTCCGCGCCACCAGCGCCACGGCGCCAGAGCAGGCGAGGCGGCGGAGGTGGCGGACGTGCGCATTCACGCCACCAGGGGAATCACACGGCGCTGCAACACAGGCACCTGCGCCGGCTCCGGAGACTCGGGCTGTCCGCTCTCCTCGAAGAAGAACTTCTCCCGCCCAAACGCCGGCCGCAGCTGGTCGAACCAGGTCGCCGCCGGATCGTACTTGGCATAAAACGGCTTGCGTACCCAGTCCGCATTGCGCGCCTGCAGGAACTGCAAGGCAAACACCTTTTCGCCCCCGATCTGCGCCACGCCGTCAATCACCACCTTGCCAGGGAAAGCGCTCATGGAAGGCCCCCGCACCGTGCGCGCCAGGCCGGAAACCATCTGGTAGGCCTGCTGGAATACCTCATGCGCGCGCGCCAGCGGCAGCTGGAAATACTCGCGCGGCCCCGTATCGCGCTCCACGAACATGTAATACGGGATGGCTCCCAGCCGCACGCCTGTGCGCCACAGCTCCGCCCAACTGGCCGGGTCCTCGTTGATATGCCTGATCAACGGCCCCTGCATGCGCAAGGTCGCTCCCGTCCCGACGATGCGCTTGACCGCCTGCTGCGCCACCTCCTGCCGCAGTTCCACCGCATGGTTGTAATGGCCCATGATCGCCATATTCCTGCCCGATGCGACCACGCGCTCGAACAGGCGCAGGAGATCGTCCGCATCGCGGTCGCTCACATAGCGCTGCGGCCAGTACGACACCGACTTGGTACCGATGCGGATGTTCTGGATATGCTCCAGCTCCGGCGCCAGCAACGGCGTGATGATCTCCTCCATCGATCGCGTATTCATGATCATCGGGTCGCCGCCCGTGATCAGCACGTCCGTCACATCCTTGTGGGTTTTCAGGTACTCCACCAGCTGCGAGGTTTCGCGCGCATCGAACTTCATATCGTCCATGCCGACGAACTGCGGCCAGCGGAAGCAGAATGTGCAATAGGCGTGGCAGGTCTGGCCCGCGCTGGGGAAAAACAGCACTGTCTCCTTATACTTATGCTGCAAGCCCTTGAGCGGCGCATCGTTTACGCGCGGTACGTTGTGCGTCATCTGCCCCGCCGGATGGGGATTCATGCGCTGGCGGATCTGGCGCACCTGCTGTTGCGCCGCAGCCTCGTCCTGCTTCACCAGCACCAGGTCGCGCAGCTGCCAGTACTCGTGTGCGGGCAGCATGTCGCGATGCGGGAACACCAGCCGATAGATCGGATCGTCCGGAATATTCTTCCAGTCGATCAGCTGCTCCAGCACGTACTGGTTGGTGCGGAACGGCAGCACATGCGAAATCACCTGCACCGCCTCCTGCTGCTCCGGCGTCAACAGCGCCCACTGGGGCGCCTGGCGGATGCTCTGGCGGGTGTAGGGCTTGAATTTGGGCAGGGTGTCGGCGGTCATGGCGTACTCCTGTGGGTGGGCTAGGACTTCATGATGGTCCGCTTAAGAAAGCGCCTATTGCCCTATCTCAATACTCAGCCGGAAAAGTCCTACGAGCTTGCGTTTGCGCAATTCCCGGCCCGGTGTGCAGACGTAAAGTTGGGCTTCCCCCTCACCCAAGGAGCCCGGCATGAAACGCATCCTGAGCGCACCCATCATCGTCCTTGCCATGGCGGCGGCCCACGCCAATGAGCCGACCGAAAAAGACGCCATCGCCATGGTGGAAAAAGGCGCCGCCTTCATCAAGCAGCACGGCAAGGACAAGTTCATCGAAAAGATCTCGGCCAAAGATCCGGAATTCCTACAGGGATCCCTGTATGTCGACATTCGCGACCTGCAAAGCGGCATCGTGCTGGCGCATCCGGTCAACCCCACCATCGTCGGCAAGGACTTGACCGACGTGCCGGACGCCAGCGGCAAGAAGTACCGGCGCGAGATCATCGAGCTGGCCGCAAAGAAGGGCAAGGGCTGGGTCGACTACATGTACAAGAACCCGACCACCGGCAAGATCGAGCCGAAAACCACCTACATCCAGCGCGTCGGCGACGCGGTGCTGGAAGCTGGCATCTACAAGAAGTAGGAGGCCGCCATGCTGAACCGACTGCGGATTGGACCCAAGCTTTTGCTGGCGCCGGGCGTGGTATTGGCGCTGCTGCTGGCGACAGCGGCATGCGCCTGGTTCGGCATGGTGCGGCAGAACGCTTCGATGGAAAACCTGGTGCAGCTGCGCGCGGCGCGGCTGCAGGCGGTAGCGGACGTGGCGGGCGAGGCGCGCATGGCGCACGCCAATATCTACCAGCTGCTGGCCTGGATCAACGGCAGCTTTGCGCAAGCGCGGCTCGATGCGTTGACGGCGCAGATCCGCAACCGGCATGGCGCGGTCGGCACGCGCCTGCAGCAATTGGCAAGCGAGGCCCAGGCCGATGAACGCGGTCTGCTGGCGGGCTCGCAGCAGGCCCTGGCCGCTTACCGCAAGGCGGTGCAGGAGACCATTGAGCTGGCGCAGGTGGACCAGTCGATCGCCACCAACGCCATGGCCAAGGCGGAGCGCCAGTTCGCCGCGCTGGACGTGCAGCTGTCGCAGCTGGCGGCGCTGGAGAAAGCGCTGAGCGAAGCAGCGTATGCCTCGGCGCGCAACGAGTTCCGCATGCTGGGGATGACGATGGCGGGCTTGCTCCTGCTGTCGGTGGCGTGCTCGCTGGCGGTGTCGATGCTGGTGCGGCGCGCGCTGCTGCGGGATATTCATTCCATCGGCGACGGCGTGCGCAGCCTGGCAGCGGGCCAGTTGGCGCCCCGCCCCGCCCCGCGCGGGCGTGATGAAATCGCCGATACTGCGCGGGCGCTGGATGGCAGCGTGGCGCAGCTGAATGGCACCATCCGCTCGATCCGGGGCGCGGTGCAGCAGATCGACCTGGCTTCGCGCGAAATCGCGACGGGAAACATGGATCTGTCGGCGCGCACCGAATTGCAGGCCAGCTCGCTGGAGGAAACGGCCAGCGCGGTGGACAGCCTGGCGGAGGCGGTGCGCAGCAATGCGGAGCATGCACGCAAGGCTTGCGAGCTGGCGGCCAATGCGAATGCGCTTGCGGCACGCGGCGGAGCGGCGGTATCCGACGCGGTGCAGACCATGGAGGCGATCCGTTCCTCCTCGCGCAAGATCGTTGAGATTATCGGCGTGATCGACGGGATCGCGTTCCAGACCAATATCCTGGCCCTGAACGCGGCGGTGGAGGCGGCGCGCGCCGGCGAACAGGGGCGCGGTTTTGCCGTCGTGGCGGCGGAGGTGCGCACGCTGGCGCAGCGCAGCGGCACGGCGGCGCACGAGATCAAGGCTTTGATCAACGCCTCTGTGGCGACCATCGACAGCGGCGCCGCCTCGGTGGGCGTGGCAGGCGGCAGCATGGGCGATATCGTGGCTTCGGTGCAGCATGTCGGCAGCATCATCCAGCGCATCAGCGATGCCAGTGCGGAGCAGGCGCGCGGGATCACGGAAGTGAACCAGGCGGTGGGGCAGATCGACGATGTTACGCAGCAAAATGCCGCGCTGGTCGAGCAAGCCGCAGCCGCCGCGGCCAGCCTGCAGGATCAGGCGGGCGAACTGGCGCAAGCAGTGGCGGTGTTTGAACTGGGAGAGGAAAGCGCCACCGGCGACGGCGCGAGCGCAAGCGGCGCGGAGGAATCGGCTGACGCTGCGAAAGAGTGGCGCGACGTCGGGCAGGATGGCGAGCGGCGTGCACCAAACAGCCCAATGCGCGCGAACATGGGCTTAGCGGAATGGGCGGCTGACAAACGGCGAGCCCGCCAGGCCGAAGCGCCAGGGCACGTCCACCGCCTTTGAGATCCCGATGCGCGGTCCGACGACGACCTGCACCCGCCCCTTGCGCGGCAGCAGTTCGAACGGCGGCGCATCGAGCGCCATGGCGTTGTACTCGCGCGTGACGCCGAGCGCCTGCGCCAGCCGCCCCGGTCCGGAGCACAGCAGGCGCACATCATCCATGCCGCGCCGCGCCTGCATCTCCTCAATCCCGACCAGCGGCTCGATGGCGCGGATCAGCACTCCCGCCCCGTGGCCCTCCTCGCGGCAGACAAAGTTCATGCACCAGTGGATGCCATGCGACAGATAGACGTAGACATGGGCCGGCGGCCCGAACATGGCGAAATTGCGCGCCGTCCGGCCTGAAAAGCTGTGCGAAGCCGGATCTTCCCGGTCGTAAGCCTCCACCTCGACAATGCGCCCGCCCACGCCATTGACCAGCACCGTGGTGCCAATCAGGCGGCGCGCCACTTGCGGCGAAGGAGCGCTGAAATCGATATCGGCCAAAATGTGGGAAGACATGCTACGGATTGTAGCAATGCTGCCATTTAAGCATGAAAAAAAACTCATTCGTGCCCCCGGCCGGGCCCCGAAAACAGGCGATAATGTCGGGGCACTCTCAGCAGAACACTCCCGAAGCAAAATGACAACAGCAGCAGCCCGGCTCCCGGCCCAAAATACGACCGCAGAAGACGCGCTCTTGCGCTCTATCCGCATCCCGCCGCGTCCCAGCCTGCTGGTCGACCTGCAACGCGAACTGGCGCAGGACGACCCGTCGCCGCGCGCCATCGCGCGCATCATCGGCAACGATGTCGGCATGTCGGGCGCCCTGCTGAAACTGGCCAATTCGCCCTTTTACGGCGCGGCGCGCAAGGCCAAGTCGGTGGAACAGGCCATCAACTTCCTCGGCATTAACCAATGCGCAGCCATGCTGACCGGCATCCTGGCGCGCGAAGCCGTGGGCGCTAACAACCCGGCCCTGAACCAGTTCTGGGAAGTGTCGTCCTGCCGCGCCCAAGCCCTGGTCTTCATCGCGCGCAAGCTGCGCCTGGCGCCGCCCGACATTGCCCACACCTTCGGCCTGTTCTGCGACATCGGCATCCCGATCCTGATGGCGCGCTTCGAGGACTACGGCCAGACGCTGGACATCTGCAACGGCGCCGCCACCCGCAAGTTCACCGAAATCGAAGACGCGCGCCACACCACCAATCACGCCGCCATCGGCTGCCTGCTGGCGCGCAACTGGGGCCTGTCACCGGATGTGTCCTGGGCCATCCTGCACCACCACGACTACGAAGTGCTGGGCGACGACGCCACCGACGACGCAATCCGCTCCCTGGTCGCCGGCGCCGTGCTGGCCGAACGCGCCATCCAGCGCTACCACGGCAACAGCGCATCGCTGGAATGGGAAAAAGGCGGCGAAGCCGCCTGCCGCCACCTCGGCATGAACGAGGACGAATCCGCCGATCTGCTGGACGAACTGCACGAAACCTTCCACATTGAACACTGAGCCGCATGCCAAAGACTAACAACAAGCGCCCAGCACCACGCAAGCCAAATACCCCCCCAGTCGATAAAGATGAGACCTTGAGCCAGCAACTGTGCAGCCTCGCGCTATCGCAGGACGATGAGCTGCGCCATGCTGTGCGCCGCTACCTGCGCCAGGGCAAGGACGCCGTGCTGTACGGCGCCATCGAACTGGCGCGCGGCGAAGACGTCGACGCCTACCGCCTCCTGAAGGAAGCCGTCGAGGAAGATGCCGGCACCGTGGTGCTGCGCAAAGGCGAAGGCCCGGAAATGGAAATCAACGCCTTCGCCATTCCCGTGTTCGTACAAAGCCAGGGCGGCCTGCGCGAAGCGGAAGGCTTCCAGGACGAAGAGGCCTATGCCGCCCTGCTCGACAGCTTCACCAGCGCCGGCCTGGAAGGCCCGAAGGCCAAGGTGGTGCTGGTGCAGCACGCCTACGACCTGGCCGAAATGGAGCGCATCAGCGCCAGCCAGCTGAACGCCATGGTGCACGAAGCCGCAGCGGCCATGATGGACAAGAAAGTGGCCGAAGCCCCTGCCCTGCTGCGCAGCATCGCAGGCTGGCAGCCGTCCGCCTTTGGCGCCGGCGACGAGGCGGTCGAACTGCGCTTCCTGCTCGGTTTCGCCCTGAAGCGTGTCGACGATCCCTTCTACACCGTGCCGCCCGCCGGCAAAAAGCAGGACGCCTGGTTTGAAGCGCGCATGCAGCGCTACCAGGACTGGACCGTATCCGCAGCGCCCCTGGTGCAGCGCTGCCTGGCCAGCGCCGGCCGCGCCGCCTCGCTGCGCCTGAATTTCCAGTACCAGGACCTGTTCTACGGCGCCCTGCAGCAAGGCAAATCCGAGCACTGGATGCTGGCCATGATGGCCGAATTCGGCGCCGCCCTGGACGGCAACGGCGCTGCACGCGCCGTCATCACCCTGGTGGAAACCGAAGAAGATGCGGCGCTCGGCGTGCAGCTGTTCGGCGCCGCCGGCGAGCTGGCCCATGCCGACCGCCGCCTCGACGTCGGCGACGACGTGGAAGCCGAGATCGACGACTTGCGCGATGCCCTGGCAACCCTGGGGATCGAGGAAATTACTGTCGAATTGACAGCCCCTTAGTACACGCACATACTAGTTTCATAAGGGTAGGAGACGCCACCATGAAACTACTGTCAATATTGTTTTTTTCGGTCCTGTTGGCCGGTTGCGCCAGCACGCCGCCGGCGCTTATGGCTCCGGAACGCACGCTGTTTACGGATACGGCCTTCGTCAAACCGGCCAATATCCTGACGGCGAATCAGGTCTTTGCGATGACGCCGGAGATGCTGGCCTTTGCCGCCAAAATGCGGCAGGACACCAACAGCAACCACAAGGCGCGTTACGACGCGCTGTATGACGCCCTCTACAAAAGCGGCCAGCTGCGCCTGGACTATGATGCCGAAATGACGCGGACAGCCTCGGAAGCTTTCGAGGCCCGCTCCGGCAACTGCATGTCGCTGGTACTCATGACCGCCGCCTTTGCGCATGAACTCGGCCTCGAAGTCCAATACCAGCGCATCACCAGCCAGGACACCTGGAGCCGCTCCGGTTCGCTGTATTTCAGCAGCGGCCACGTCAACCTGGTGCTGGGCAAGAGCAACTTCGACGCTTTGAATATCTTCGACCGCTCGCAAGCGGTGACCATTGACTTCCTGCCGCCGCCGGATGCGGAAAAAATGCCGACCGAAGTCATATCGGAGCGCCGCATCGTGGCCATGTACATGAACAATCGCGCGGCCGAGACCATGGTCGAGGGCAAACTGGACGAGGCCTACTGGTGGGCTCGTGCGGCCATCGACCAGGACCCCGCCTACCTGCTGGCCTACAACACGCTCGCCACGATTTACCAGCACCACGGCGACATGGAACTGGCCTACCGCACCCTGCGCTTTGCAAACCAGTACGACCCGCTCAACACAGTCATCCTGTTCAATATGTCGGAAGTGGCCGGCTCGCTGGGGCACAAGGAGGAAGCGGACAAGCTCAAAACCGAGCTGGCGCGTCTGGAGCCTTATCCTCCGTTCTACTTCTTCAATATTGGCCAGCAGGCCATGTCTGTCGGCGACTACCGCAAGGCCCGTTCGATGTTCGTGCGCGAAGTGCAGCGGGCGCCCTACTACCACGAGTTCCACTTCTGGCTGGCCAAGGCCGCCTTTGAGCTGGGCGACCTGAAAGAGGCGGACAAGCATATGGGCCTGGCGATGCTGAGCAGCACCACGCGCGGCGAAACTGCGATCTATGCGAGCAAGCTGGCCAACCTGCGCCTCTACGAAGCGAAAGCCCGCCTTCGACCGGGAAAAATCTAAATCCAAATAAGGCACCATGCTGAACCGACTGTCCCCTCTCACCCTTTCCCTTGCACTGGCCTTCGCAGGCGCCGCCCACGCGGCGCCTGAAGAAAAACCGGATCTGCGTTCCACCTATACCAAGTACGAATTCCGCATCCCCATGCGCGACGGCGTACGCCTGTTCACGGCCGTCTACGTGCCCAAGGACGCCAGCAAGGCCTATCCCTTCCTGATCGAACGCACGCCCTACAGCGCCGGCGTCACCACCGACGGCAACCTGCAATACGGCGTCGACTTCTTCCCGCGCCGCCTCGGCCCGTCGGCCGAATTCAGCGAAGCGGGCTACATCTTCGTCAAACAGGACGTGCGCGGCCGCTATATGTCCGAAGGAAAATGGCAGGAAATGACGCCGCACGCCAAGAGCGCGCTGGAGCCGGGCGAAGGCAACGAAAGCCGGGACATGCACGACACGGTCGACTGGCTGCTCAAGCACGTGGCCAACAATAACGGCAAGGTCGGCATCTACGGCATCAGCTACCCCGGTTTCTACACCGCGGCCAGCATCATCGACTCGCACCCGGCGATCAAGGCAGCCTCGCCGCAGGCGCCGGTGACCGACCTGTATATGGGCGACGACTCCTACCACGGCGGCGCCTTCATGCTGGCGGCGAATTTCGACTTCTACTCCTCCTTCACGGAAGAAAAGAATCCGACCCCGCTGCCGAAAACCTGGGGCGAATTCGACTACGGCACCACCAGCGGCTACGACTACTTCCTCAAGCGCCTGACGCTGTCGAACATGATGGCCGAGCTCGAGCCCAAGCAGCAGGCCTACCTGAAGCCGACCATCGTGCACGATACCTACGACGAGTTCTGGAAAACGCGCAACCTCGCGCCGCACATGAAGAACGTGAAAGCGGCCGTGCTGACCGTGGGCGGCTGGTTCGATGCAGAAGACCCGGCCGGGCCGTTCACCATCTACCGCTCCATCGGCAAATACAACCAGGGTAGTTTCAACGGCCTGGTGATCGGCCCCTGGTCGCATGGCGGCTGGGCCGGCGGCGAAGGCAAGCAATTGGGCCATGTGAAGTTCGACAGCAAGACCAGCGAGCACTTCAACAAGAAGCTGCTATTCCCCTTCTTCGAAGAGCAGCTGAAGGGCGTCAAGCCGGCGCAGCCGATTGCCGCCGTCAACACTTTCGAAACCGGCACCAATGTCTGGCGCCAGTACACCGCCTGGCCGCCGGTGCAGGCGAAGGCCAGGATGCTCTACCTGGGCCCGAACGGCACCCTGGGCTGGACGCAGCCGGCCGCCGGCGGCGCCTTCGACGAATACGTGAGCGACCCGCGCAAGCCGGTGCCATACATCGGCTACCCGGCCACCGGCGTGCCGCGTGAATACATGGTGTCGGACCAGCGCTTTGCGTCGTCGCGCCCGGACGTTCTGGTGTACCAGAGCGAGGTGCTGGAAGAGGACGTGACCATCGCCGGCCCGGTGACACCCAAGCTGTTTGTCTCCACCACCGGCACCGACAGCGACTTCGTGGTCAAGCTGATCGACGTCTACCCCGCCGACTTCCCGCAGGATAAGGAAGAACACAAGGACGCGGACGTGCCGACCATGAAGATGGGCGGCTACCAGCAGCTGGTGCGCGGCAATCCGCTGCGCGGCAAGTTCCGCAACAGCTTCGAGAAGCCGGAGCCTTTCGTGCCCGGGAAAGTGGAGCCGCTCAGCTACCAGCTGGGCGATGTGCAGCACACCTTCCGCCGTGGCCACCGCATCATGGTGCAGGTGCAGAGCAGCTGGTTCCCGCTGGTTGACCTGAATCCGCAGACTTTCACCAATATCCCGCAGGCCAAGCCTGAGGACTTCGTGAAGGCCACCCAGCGCGTCTACCACGCGCAGGGCACCGCCTCCGGCTTGCAGCTGATGGTGATGCCTTAAGCGAAAGGATCAGCAGTTCTCGTACTTCCAGTTGCGCTTCTTGCCCTCGGCAATCCATTCGACCGCCTGGGCCATGCGCTTGTCGCGCGTGGCCTCGGTCTTGGCCTCGGTCAGCCATTCGCAGTATTCGCGCTTGGCGCTGGTCGAGAACTTGTTGAATACTTCATACGCGGCCGGATTTTCTTCCAGCGCCGCGATGAAGTAATCCGGCACCACCAGTTCGCGCGGCGCCGCCTTGGGCTTCGCCACCTTCACACCCGCCTCGTTCAGCTTCATCGCCTTTTTCACATAGGCCGTCAGCACTTTCTTTGAAGGCAAGTCCTTCACCGATGTAATGCGGCCGAACTGGCCCATCGCTTCCCGGCCCTTGTCATCCTCCTCCGCCAGCAGCAGCTCCGCCTTCCAGAAACCGAAAGCGCAATGCTGTTTGAAGGCGGCCATATTGCACATGATGCCGTGGTAGTCGAAGTTGGGCATGCTCCACTTGATGGTTTCCTTGACCTCCGGGCAAGCCGCGTGGATCACTTCGCGCAGGTGGGCCAGGATGGGCTGGGCGAATTCGGCCGAGTTGGCGATGTACTCGTCGACGCGCGGGTCGGTGGTGGGCATGATTATCCTTTTAACTGTGTTGCCGCAATCTGACATTGGTGCGTTGCTTAACGCTGTTTGCTCAGCATTAGGAGCATACTAAACCTCATGAGCAATTCACGCAAAATGGCCGCCGCCGCCGGCGTCATGGGATTGGCTTGGGCTGGCATGACGGCCCTTCTCATGGCCGGCCAGCGCAAGCTGCTGTTCAACCCGAACGTCAAGCGCGAGGTGGAAAACCCGCGCAGCAGCGGTCACCGCACGCGCGCCATCGTGCTGCGCGGCGCCGATGGAACGCGGCTGGCGGGTTGGCTGATGACGCCGCGCGAGCCGGGCGTGCGTCCCGCGGTGGTGTATTTCGGCGGACGCTCGGAAGAAGTGTCGTGGCTGGTGCGCGACGCCGGGACCCTGTTCCCCGGCATGACGGTCCTCACGCTGAATTACCGCGGCTATGGCGATTCCCACGGCGAGCCGGGCGAAGAGATGATGGTGGCCGACGCTTGCATGCAGCTGGACTGGCTGTGCAAGCACCACAAAGTCGACCCGACCCGCATCGCCGTAGTGGGCCGCAGCCTGGGCTCCGGCGTGGCGGTGCAAGCGGCCATGCTGCGCCGGGTGATGGCGACCGTTCTGATCACGCCATACGACTCCATCCTGGCGCTGGCACAGCGCAAATTCCCTGCGCTGCCGGTAGGCATGCTGCTGCAGCACCGCTTCGAGTCGGTCAAGCATGCCACGCAGCTATCGTCGCCGACCTATGTGCTGCGCGCGGCCAGCGACGATATCGTGCCGCATTCGCACACCAATGAACTGGTGAGCAAGCTGACTTGCCTGCACCACGACGAGATCATTCCCGATTCCGACCACCTGAACATTCCTTACTTGCCGGCGACGCAGCAGAAAATCGCCAGCTTCCTTCAGGCGCAATTCACACCGCTGGCTTGAACACCGTACGGAAGGCGCGCATGGCGGCGGGATGGCCGATCGTCATATGTGATTCATCCAGCATCGGCACCATCTGCCAGCGCAAACCTTCTACCTTGACGCTCGATAAGGCTCCTTCCAGCTGCTTCGCCAGTTCCGGCTGGCCCTTCTCGCCGCTTGTGGCAATGAACAGCGTCTTATCCAGGCGCTTGCGCGTGCGCAGCGTGCCGGCGGCCGTCTTCAGGATCTGGCGGTTGTTCCACCACACCGAGGGATCGATCGCGATAAAGGTATCGAACATTTCCGGCGACTGCAGGAAGGTCTCCAGCACGAAGAGGCCGGCCAGCGATTCACCTATCAGGGCTGTCTCGCCGGTGGTGTTGTAGCGCGATTTCACCATCGGCATCAGCTCTTCGCGGATAAAGCGGCGGAAGGTGGCGGACTCGCCGACGATGGGCGCGATCTTCTTGTCTTCCGCATTGTCGGTGGGCGGCGTCATGTCGCGGCGGCGCTGGGTGTTCTCGATCCCCACCAGCATGAAGGAGCGCATGGTAAGGCTGGCCACCGAGATTTGCACCAGGCCGGCGGTATGCACGAAATCCTCCGCCACGCCGCCATCCAGCATGAACAGCACGGGCAAAGGCGCGTCCGGCTTCACATCCCAGGCCCGCGCCGTATAGACGTTGATGCGGCGCGTTTCGCCCATGATCTTCGACTCCATGGTGAAGGTCTCGCCGATCGCCAGCGGCGCCGCCGCCGACGTTTCCGTAGCAGCCGGCACGCTCGCCGCCGATTCCCCCGCCCGCGCCACGGCCGCCGCCATCGCCGCCGCCGCAAAGCCCAACACCTGCCTCCTGTTCGCCATACCCGCCCCTATAAATTATCAATTAACCAACATCAAGCGCTGCGCCGGAGCCCACCCCGGTTCCGGTATAATCCTGCCCCATGAACGATACTACCCGCCCAGAACTCCCGGACCATCTGTCGATCGATCCACGCAGCCCACACCACGTGGCCGCCGTGTTCGAACACGAGATTGGCATTAAATTCAACGACAAAGAGCGCTTTGACGTTGAGGAATACTGCATCAGCGAAGGCTGGATCAAAGTCCAGCACGCGACGGCAAAAGATCGCCGCGGTACGCCGATGCTGATCAAGCTGAAAGGCAAGGTAGACGCCTTCTACCGCTAATCGCTGCAAAGCGCTGCCAATCGCTACAGGGCCAGCTTCTGCTGGCCTTTTTCATGCCCGGGCGCTGCGCATGCCGATCTGCCGCACTGCCTCCGCCACGCCATCCTCGCGTCGCATGGCTTCCCCAATGCTGCGCGCCCGCTCAATCATGGACGGGGTACCGCGCACGCGGCGGATCTGCGCCGCCAGCCCGGCGGCCGTAGCGCTGCGGCGCTTGGCCGGTCTGCCGGCGATGCCAAGCCGCTGCAGCTCGCGCCCCCAATGTTCCTGCTCGCTCAAGTTGGCGACCACGATGGAAGGCTTGCCCGCCAGCGTCGCCGATTGGGTCGTCCCCGCGCCGCCGTGATGCAGGATCGCCAGGCAATGCGGGAAAATCTGGTGGTGCGGCGCCGCCGCCACGAACAAGATCCGCTCGTCCGAGCTGAAACCGCAAGCCTCCCAATCGGAGCACTGGATGATCGCGCGGCAGCCCGACTTGCCCGCCGCATCGACCAGCAAGCGCAATGACGCCGTCTGCCCCTCCAGGTCTTTCGGCATCCAGCTGCCAAAAGTCATATAGACCGGCGCCTCGCCCGCCGCCAGGAACGCCGACAGCGCTGGCGGCAGCACGCCTTCCAGTTCGCAATTGGGCCGGTCCAGGAAGCCGCAGACCTGGATCGTCTCCGGCCAATCGGGCTGCCGCGCACAGATCTGCGGGCTCACCGCGACCAGCGCGAGATAAGGCGACACCCATACCTCCGAAACAATATCGTGCATGGGCGCCATCCCAAGCTGGCGGCGCAGCCGGTCCGGATAATGCTTCAACGTGTGGTTCAGCAGCCTGCGCGTGAGCCACCATAGCAAGCGGTTGCCCGTCTTGCCGCCTATCGACAGCGGCGTGGGATTGACGAAATCGCTCGGCACCCCGGCATGCGACAAAAGCACGCTCACATAGGGCTTGCCAGCGTGTTCCGCCGCCACCTGCAATGGATGCACAAAATAATGCCCGACCAGCAGGTCCGACTCAGCGCACAGGCGCTGCGCCGCCTCGAACATCGCATCTTCAACCGGCGCAAAGGCCAGGCGCAGGATCGCCGCCATCTGCTTCATCGGATCGCGGATCTTGTAGGCAGTCTGCCCCACGGCCCTCGCCTGCTCGGCGCTGAACGTATAAGGCGTGAGGACGGTGATCTTCGCGCCCGCCACCGATTGCACGTTATCGTACGTGCCTGCCTCCAGGCTGAAGACCACCAGGTGAACCTCATGGCCGGCGTTCTGCAAGCCGTCGGCAAGGGCGAGGAAAGGGCGGATATCGCCGTGACTGCCCCAGGTCAGCATTCCGATTTTCATTCGGCGAGCGACCCCGTCGAAAACGGCGAGAGCGTGCGCCATCCCAGCGATTCGTACAGGGCGCGGCCTTCTTCCGTCGCGATCAGGCGTTCCGGCGTCGATGCGGCCTGCTTGGCCTCGCGCAGTGTTGCCATAACCAGCCTGCCAAGCCCACGCCGTTGGTGCTCTGGAGCGGTGACGATGCGGTCGTAAATGAAGATATGTTCCGTTTCCGCCGCGTAGCCGCTTGCTGCCAGCTCGCCCGATGCGGACAAGATCCGCACCTCTGTGACGGCGCCAAGGCGTTTGGTGTCGACCGTGTACGTCGGTGGGCAAGCGGGCTTCGCCGTCGGTTGATCCGGGCCGCACATAAAGTAGCCGGGTTCGTGAATCCGCCATCCGGACGGCAAAACGGCGCGCAGCTCCTCCGGTCCCACGCAGGCTTTCACGAAATAGGCTGGGCGGCTGATGCTGCGCGCCAGTGCAACCAGGTCTTCGCTCACCGTGGGATAGACCCAGCGCTGGATTTCGGCCGCAGAATTGACGTCCACGCGGTAACCGCCGCAGTCAATGACCGGCGCCGGCAAGCCACGCGCGATCGAACGTGCCGCCAGCCAGGCAGCAATAGGAGGCAAGACCGGAGTGCTCATGCTGCAGGAATCTCAGAAAGATCGTGATAGACCAGAAGACCGCGCTTGCGGGCCGCCGCCACCATGGCGTCGGCACCGGCGGATGGACCGCCCACACGCAGCACCGCATCGCAATGCCCCAGCAGGCGCTCGCAATGCGGGTGGAAGATTTCCTCGTACACGGCATCGCCCACGGACTTCGAACCAGCTGCATGCAGCACGGGCAGTGCAAGCCATTCGCCCAGTACCGGTGTATGTCCACGCTCATACAGCGGCAGCACAAAAGCCTCCATGGCCGCCACATTGGCAGCCATGCGCGCCGGGTCGTCGCCGGTACCGGAGCGGTAAGGTCCTGCGATCAGGATCATCATGCTGCGCGGAGGCAGCAGGTGGAGGTGCAGGTATTGCAGCAGCATGATGGTTTTCCCATCCATGATCTCGCCGCTTTCGACCATGGCCATCGCCTTGTCCGCGTCGAGTTCGATCACCTCGATGTCTTCACCCTCGTGCTCCAGCCCGCCGCCACTGCCGACTTGCGATTCCGCGTCGTACTCGCCAACGAAGAAATGCAGGCGCTCGGTGACCGACCCCGGGCTCATGAAAACGTCGAACACCTGGTGCAGCTCGGCCACCTTGTGTCCCGTCTCCTCTTCCAGCTCGGCGTGCATGCGCTCTTCCGGATGAGCGTCGTCGAGCATGCCGGCCGGCGCCTCGATCAGGTAGCCGCTGTGCCGGTTGACGTAGGCCGGAAAGCGGAACTGGCGCGTCAGCAGCACGGTGCGCTGTGCGCGGTTGTACAGCAGAGCCACGGCGCCATTGCCGCGGTCATAGGTTTCGCGCGACATCGTTTGCCAGCGGCCATCGCGGCGCTTCAAATCAAACGTGGTTTTCTTGAGGACGTACCAGTCGTCTGACAGCAATTGCACATTCTTGATGCGGACATACTCTTGCATGAATTCCTCCGTAAGCCAGCATGATGCCATAGCACGGAGAATCGGGTATCGGATGCCAATACTTTCCGAATACAAATTCGACCAGCCCTGACATAACGCTTCAATTGCCGGCGTGCATTGTCCACACTGAAATGCAGAAATTCACTAAAAGGACAAAACCATGTTTTCCAGATTGCGGCTGTGGCCGGCGTTGTTCGCCTTCGCCACCACCTTGTTCGCGCAATGCGCATTTGCTGAGGCGCCTCTGCCGGAGATATCGAAGACAGCGCTGGCAAACCAGCTGCAGGTCGGCGACCTGGTCTTCATCCGGGTGACGGCCCTGCCCTTCCGCAAGGTATCCGAAACGACGCAAAGCTGGACGAACCACGTCGGCATCGTGGTCGCAACGGGCGGCGACGAACCCGTCGTCGCCGAAAGTACTTTCCCGCTGTCCAAACGCGGCGGACTATCGAAATTTCTTGATCGGTCCGAGAACGGGCGCGTTGAAATCAGCCGCCTCAACGCACCGCTGAGCGCCGCCCAGCAGCAAACCATGGCGCTTGCCGCCCAAAAGCGCATGGGCATTTTCTACGACACGGGATTTGACCTGCATTCGAGTCGCCAGTTCTGCTCACGCTTCGTCCAAGAAGTCGTGAAGGAGGCGACTGGCATCCAGGTCGGCCAGGTTGAAACCTTCAGCGCCATGCTGGCCCGTAATCCAGAAACCAAGCTAGGCTTCTGGCGCGTCTGGTATTTCGGCAGCATCCCCTGGAAGCGCGAAACGGTGACGCCAGCCAGCGTGATGAACAGCCCGCAGCTGCGTCCCGTATTCGACGGCTATGTGAAAGTCCCTACCGCATGAGGGCGGGCAAGATCAGGTTCGTCAGCAACTTCTCGCTCAAAGGGTGAGCATCGCGGACCTGGAAGTTATTTGTGGTGATCACGACCACGGCATCCAGCTCGGGCAGTACGAAAACCTTGTTACCGCCCGATCCCGCCATCCCATAGGACTGCACTGTACGGCCATTCGCCTTGAACTGTTGCAGCCACCACAGGTAGCCATAGTCGATGCCCTCACGCGCATTGGCATGCGGCGCAATGGAGCGTTTGACCCAATCGGCCGGAATCACTTGCTTGCCCTCCCAGCGTCCGCCGTCGAGATAGAGCTGGCCAAGCTTCATGAGGTCGATGCTGCGCAGCTGCAGGCCTCCACCGGTCATAGCCGTGCCCTTGGGCTGGAACTGCCACTTCACCTTATCGATGCCCAGCGGCTTAAAGAGATTGGCGGCGGCAAAATCCTGCACGCTCTGGCCGCTCACCTTTTCCAAAAGCGGGCCCAGAAGCGTCACGCCAGCCGTACAGTAGCTCCAGGCGCGGCCATAGGGTGACTGCTCCGGGCGCGGCTGCCATTCGGGGAAGCCACGGACCGGCAGGTCTGCCGCAAAGCGGCTCCAGTCCTCTATCAGGTACATGCGCTCTTCGTTGCCGCGTGAATGCTGGTTGTCGTCATCGCATTCAAGCAGGGAGCTCATTGTCAGGAAATCTTCGACCGTGATTTTGTCCTTGCGCGGGTCGGCGTAGGCCACCGGACGCAGTTCCTTGAAATACGGCAGCACAGGGGTATCCGCCCGCAAGTACCGGCGATCGACTGCCAGTCCCACCAGCATGCCCGTCACCGTCTTGGTCACGGAACGCGTATTGCGCAGGCTTTCGGCGCCGCCCTGATCGAAATAGTGTTCATAGACCGGTTTTCCATGCTGGGCGACCACGACGCTGGTGATCTGTTTGAACTCGCCGGCATCGATGGCCGTGGTTACAGCATCCAGCTCGCCCGCATGGACCGCACCGCTCAAGGCAAATAGAAAAGGTATGCATCGCAACATATTGTTCTCCGAAATTGGGAAAGGCCAGTCTAGTCCTGCAAAATTGCCCTCGTCTTGGACGTTTGAAACATTTGGCGCCGGTAGCTGCTTGGTGTCATGCCGTATTGGGCCTGGAAAGCGCGGTTCATATGACTCTGGTCGGCAAAGCCCACGGTCAGCGCGACTTCGGCCATGTTCAGTTTTTCGCGGCGCAGCAGGCCGCACGCTTGGTCGACACGGCGCCAGCGCAACAGGTCGCCCGGCGAGCATCCCCAAGCCTGGCGGAAGACACGGGCGAGGTGCACTGGATGCACACCAAGTTCCGCAGCCACGTCGGCAATGCGCAAATGCGTGCCCATAGCCATGTCCATCACTGCCTCATAGGCCTGATAGGCCCAGGCGGGCAGCGTGGGCCGGGGCTTGGATGTCGCCTGGTGCAGACTCGCCAGCATCTCCCAGGCGCCGGCTTCCAGCAAAGCCACGTCGCCACCACGGCCAATCTCGCGCGCGATCCTGAATGCCGCCGCGACGCTTGCCGTATTGCGCAGCATCGCCGCGCATTCCTGGGCCGCGAGCAGTTCCTCCGCCCCCGACAGCAAGCTTGGATCAAGCGAAACCGTCATGAAGCTACCCTTCCCATCGACAAAGCGGTCGCGGTGAACCGTCCCAGCAGGATTGAATACCAGTGTGGGCGAAGGTACTCGCAGAGGCGCGTGCCTCGCACTTGAAATATAGGTTCCGGATAGAACAAGGACGAAATGGGCATCGTCATGACGATGGGTTTCGACCTCGTCCTCTGACCGAGTAGCCCGAAGCCGGCGAATATCGAATATGTTCCCGCGTGCGCCTTGGTCGACATCGCCATAGAACTCGCCGGATTTGAAATTGATCGGGGTAGCCATTCCGGAACTCTATGGCCCCCCGGGGGACCAATCCAGCTCCGGCCGACGAACTGCGCCACGGGATGGATGAATGGTGTGGAATCGCGACGAATTCAGATCTACAGGCGTCACTTACGCCAGACGTCTGGTCAACCTAGCTGCACACGTTGTAGGTGAAGACTTTTTTCGCTGACAAGTCGCATTCAAAGACGATGGTGACGCCCTCTGCGTCACCCAGTCGCCCCCATAGCGTGAAGCCCAGCCCTTGCGGTGGAGGAATCAAAACGACTACTTCCGCCGGCTGCTGTGCAGGCAAATTTGGTGCTCGCTCCGCAAACGCTGACCACTCCTCCGTGATTTCCGATCTTACTTCAACTGGGTGGAAGGGCAGCAACTCGGGAAAGCCTGCATACGGCCATGAGTCTGATGCCTCTGGCGGATCCAGCTTTAGTAATTGAATGCCTTCACGCGAAAACGCATAGCTAAGCGAGCCTCCGGAATATCTCATTGGATGAATCAGCGGCAAATCCCAGTACCGCGACGGCCCCTGAAATTTAAGTTGGTTATGGCTCAGCCATGCAATGTGATGGAGCGCACGAGGAAGATCCATACCTGAAACAGGTAGTTCCAAGGGCCCACCGAATGCCGACGCAGACCGTCCTTCGCACCTATCCAGGAGCGTTGTCCTTCCGGCGTGATGAATGATAATTAATGGCTCGTGCACCGTTATTCAGTTCAATATTAAATGTGTTGAATTTACAGACGCGGGCTAAAAACCGCGCATCCACTTCGCATATTCACCACCCGGCCATCGAATGGAGCCTCGGCCGAAGTGCAAACGCCGTAATCGAGAAAATCCGCATCGCCATCGATACGTACCATCGACACGCAATCGTGACAAATTCCCGATGCAGTCTCAGTGGTTGGAATTCCCCAGCGCTGCGCTGTACAGTGGGCATGCTCAAAGCTTTCATCGTCGTCTGGCGAAAGACCTGGTGAACAGCCATCACCAACAAAGAGAATGCCGTTGTCGCAATTTATCCATTGAGATCCTGCCAGCCGAACGCTCCATTCTGAGGTGTCGGTGGACATCGACGCGGAAATCAGGCGCAGGCCATTCGAGAATTCAATCCACAGTTCTGGCACTCGCCCTTCAATCGCCAACCGCTTGATCGTAGCGGAGAGAAGGCCATCCAACGATTCCTCGATTTGTGGACTACTGTTCGAGCTCCCAAACAGGACTCTACTACCTTGTTCAACTCGCCAGCCCCAACCGATATAAATCGTCGCCTCGCCGCATTGACGGCGTTGCTTAGGGCGCGTCAAGGGGGCAAGGTTGCCGAGTTCCAGGAAAATCGCTGAGCCATGGCCCTTCCATGGTAACGAAACTGGTAGTTCAAAGACTCCTCTAAGGAGATCGTTCGCCGCGGTCGCAGTAATTACTGTACGTGCCATCTTTGTCAGAGTCCCTTCTATTCGGTGGCGTTCTTGCCTTGCGCCATATTCTCAACTACCGAAAGCAGAGCGCAGGCCTCAGCTCGCTTGCTCTGTAAGTTCGTCGAACAATGGGAACGTATGCCCGCACTTGGGACACCTCGCGTCTCCGAAGAGGAAGGGTAGCTTGCTGTGGAGGTCGGCCAGGATTGGTATGCCGGCACTCTCCGCTTCGAGCCACCGCAAATCTTCTTCTCTCCCGGATTGGTCAGACATGCCCCGGGAGACAAACGTTCGCTTTGTTTGCTTATGATTGACAGGATCTTCTGCAGCGACAGACAGCCCTTCGGGACAAGGCCAGATGTACAAGTCGACCGAGCAGGATGGGCATTCGAGTGAGAATTCTTCGTCCGAGAAGCCTTCAACAACTCTCGCGAGCGCCTGCATATGATTAAATGCCGCCACGGAGTTTATCAGGTAGACTCCTGCATGCCGATCGGTAGTCTTTCTTAACGCCGTCCGTGCCAGGCTAATGGCGTCCGGCAAAGCCGCTCTTGCAGCATCTGCAAATTCTGAACTTTCAAGCTCGCTATCGAAGCTGCGGCTTTCGCAAATCGCACCGGCGAGGCAAAGCGTATCCACCTGCAGTTTAGGATTTGCTTCGAGTCTCGATGCGATGGCGATGAGATGTGGGAACGCGGCGATTGACGATGAATACACTGACATCTGGTGGCAAATGCAGCCAAAGAGTTCATCCAGTGCCGCGTCGTCGCCGCTTGCAAGGGCAATCAGCAGTTGGGGGATTTGGCCGGCAGTGCCATATGCATCCTCCAGGCGCCCCCACTCATGTGAATTCAAGTCGAGTGCTGGCATTATTGAAGGCCTCCAACATAGAGTGCGTAGAGCTCAGATACGCTGATCGCTCGGCGTGACCGTTCAGCGACGGGTGGTCCTTCAACCGAGAGATAGGGATATATGCTGATCGCATGGTCGCCGCGCACATCGCGTACCTCGCCCTGCCAGCCAGGCCATCGAGCGTTTGCATAGTACTTTTCGAGGTCACCGGTAAAGCACCAGTCGAGGAATTCGGAATAGCCGACTTCCATGGATTCCCATTCGTGCGTATCTGGTGCGAAGTAGCACACTTCGCCTGCGCCCAGACCCAAGCCGCCGCCATCGATGGCAAAGAATCCGCCAATCGCGTCATCCGCGATCAGAAGAAATGGTGGTGCTTCTCCGGCTGTGGAAATGGAGCGCGTCAGATTCCACGCTGGCAGTGATCGCGGCAGGCGAGTATGGCCCGCCCCTAAAATACGCAGCCAACCATGATCCACGAGGATGCCGCCACTTTCATAGATCACGGCCCCCATTGGTGAACGGGTGGTGACCTGCGTATCGAGCAGTGCGCGTTCGCGCGTGGCGTTGTCAGCAGGCGGCAGCACTTCGACGTGGTTCGTGGCTTCCGCCAGCCATTGCTGAACGAGCGGCCAGGCTGGTTCGTCCAGGTTAATCAGTTCGTGGAGTTGTTTCATCATTTGCGAATTCCATTTTCGCCGACCCATTTCACGGTTTGAATCCTACGCTCTTCCAAAGAGTGGCCGCATCATACAACGCGCCGTTGGCGATGACCTTGTCCACGCTTCGGATATTGCTGATGTTGTCCAGCGGGTTGGCATTCAGGATAATGATGTCGGCGCGTTTGCCGGCCTCGATGGTGCCGGACTCTTTGTCCATTCCCATCACACGAGCAGGGACCAAGGTCGCTGACTGCAGCGCTTCCAGAGGCGTAAAGCCGGCCTGCACATACAATTCCAGTTCGCGATAAATGGAATGTCCGGGGACCGCCTGGTCTGTGCCGGCGACGATATCGATGCCCGCCTTGTGCAAGGCTCCCACGATTTCCAGCATGCGCTTGAACGCCAGCTCCAGCTTTTCTTTTTCTTCGACGTTTTCTTCCGATGGCGTGCCGAATGATACGGCCAGTTCCTGCGGCAGCTTGCCGACGCCCGGCTCGAAACTGGCAATCGGAGTGGATGGACGGTTTCGTGTGACGACTTCCCACAGCGCCATGGTCGGATCGACGACAACATGATGGGCTTTCATGAATTCGATCAGCTTTTGCGCTTCGGCACTGGTGACGGAAAACGACTTGAGGTCTTCCAGTTTCATCTTCCTCATGCCCTTGGACATAGGACTCTTATCAGCGGCCTGCATGGCGTCGTAAAGGTAGACGATGTGATTTACCTGGTCCATCCCGGCCTCCACGCCCTCCACAAGTCCCATGGTGCCTGGGATATGGCCGGTAACGCTCATGCCCAGCTGGTGGGCATAACGGGCGACAGACGCCACGTTGTCACGGGTCATCGAGCTGTAGACTTTCATTTGCCTGAAGCCCGCATCGTGATATTTGTTGACCCACTTCTGCGCATCGGCGTCGCTGTCGACTCGCTGCACGCCAAGCGCGCGTTCACTGGTGCCGTCCACCAGGCCGGCCGGAAGCAATTGCGGACCAATGCCCTGCCCGCGCGCCAGCCCGTCGCGCACCGCGGTGATGAATTCGAACTCGTTGCCACAGTCGCGTACTGTAGTCACGCCGGCGGCCAGGTAAATCGGCCCCCATTCAACCTGCTCAAAGTGAGCATGCATATCCCACAAGCCGGGCATGATGGTTTTGCCTGAAGTGTCGATACGGGTTGCGCCCTCGGGAATGGCAACCTGTGCACGCGGCCCGGCCGCCACGATGCGGTGGTTGGCGATGACCACCACTGCGTCGGGAATGGCGGGCTTGCCGGTAGCGTCGATCAGCGTGCCGCCCACCAGCGCCAGCGTTTTGGACGGATCGCTGTGGGCCTTGCCTGCAAACTCCTTCATGCTGGCCATCTCGTCCTCACCCGCCTTGGTCAGGAACGAAGGGAGCAGAGATTGATAGCCATCGCGGATCGATTCGAAATGATCGAATTCGGCGTCGATGGAAACCAGGGCGACAAGATTATGAGCCTGGTCCAGCCAGATGGTCTCACGCCCCCATATCAATCCGTTCACCAGATAACGGTCCAGCACGACCGGCTTGCCATCCAGCATAAAGCGGTCCTGGCCGCGCTTGGAAATCTGCACAGTCCCCGACGGCAAAGTACGCAGCGTGGCGGGCATGCCGTGCTTCAGCCAATACCGCATCAGCATCAGCTGCTGCGCGGTCGGCGCATAGCCGGCGATGGGGAAGAAGGTCTTCGGCTTCTCAATCGATTTGTCCGCGCCATCCACCTGCATGCGGATGGTCCTGTCGCCAACGACCACCGACTGGTTGATTTCCGACAGTCGGGAATTCTTTCCCTTGATGTTGAATGACTGCGGCGCGCCCGACTTATCGTAGGCAAACTGCATGGTTAGCGGCACCGGCGATCCGCGGTCCTTGAACTCAAATTTGGAGTTCAGCTGGAAGCCAGCCGGCTGCCGGGTGACTTCCCAAGTCTCCAGTCCAATCGGCTGGGCAAATTTGTGCAGGATGAATTTACCCTGTTCGACTGTGGCTTCCTTCGCCGTTTGCGCCTTCGGTATGGCCCAAACTGCCAGGGGAAGCAAACATGCAATGCCAAAGATGCTGCAGCGGGTAAGCAGGTTTCGGAACATGTTCGTTTTCCTGAGGATTGACTGGGCAATCATCATGCCACGAAAATTTCAATTTTTACATCGTTAATATATTAATATTCGCCCTCCGGTCAACTCTTAGATGGAAGACAAGACATGCGTGCACCGCACCTCGCGCTGGTACCTGCCCTGATACTTGCCTCGGCTTCCGCTTGGGCCGCCCCAAGCCAGCAGGCGCAAGTCGATGCTCTGTTCGCCCAATGGAATCGGCCGGATACGCCAGGCGCTGCGGTGGAGGTAATCAAGGACGGCAAGGTTGTCTATCGCCGCAGCTTTGGCATGGCGGACATTGAACAAGGACGCGCGATCACGCCTTCCACAAGCTTCCATGTCGCCTCGCTGTCGAAACAGTTCACAGCATTCGCGATCCTCTTGCTCGCGCAGGAAGGCAAACTCTCGCTGGATGACGATATGCACAAATACTTGCCGGACCTGCCGGACTTCGGCCAGACCATCCGCATCCGCCACCTGATCGCCCATACGAGCGGGCTGCGCGACCAGTGGAATTTGCTGTCCATGGCGGGATGGCGCATGGACGATGTCATTACCGACGATGACGTCATGCGCCTGGTCCGCCGCCAGCGTGCCCTGAACTTCACGCCAGGCAGCGACCACTCTTACTGCAACACCGGTTACACACTCCTGGGCGCCATCGTTCAGGTGGTATCTGGAAAATCCCTGGCCCAGTTTTCGAAGGAACGCATTTTCGAACCGCTTGGCATGAAGCGCACCGCCTTCCGCGAGAACTACAGCCATTTGGTTGCCGGACGCGCCCAGTCTTACCAGCCTTCAGCCGGCGGTGGCTACGAAGGCGTCGCGCTATCCTATTCGACCGTAGGCGCAACCAGCCTTGTTACAACGCTCGATGACCTTGCCCTGTGGGCCAGGAATATCGACGATGCCCGCGTCGGCGGCAAGCAGGTTCTCGCCCAGATGCAGACCGCAGGAACGCTCAATGACGGAAGCGCGATCGAATATGGCGCCGGCATTGGCATAAGCCGTTACCGCGGGCTGCGCAAGATCGATCACAGTGGTTCGGACGCGGGCTTCAGGAGCTATCTGGGACGTTTCCCCGACCAGAACCTGACGATCATCGTCGTCGGCAACGGCGCGGATGTGCAAGCCCCGCGCCTGGGGTTCCGTATTGCGGACATCTATCTCAAGGGCCAGCTTGAACCCTTGCAGAAACCAGTGCCCAACTATTCCGGAAGCACCGAAGTCGGAAGCGATGCCAGGCAGCTCGATAGCCTGACCGGCACCTTCAAACTGGATAACGGTTCGGCCGTCACCTTCGCGAAAGAACAAGGGCGCCTGGTCGGTTGGACTGCAGGCGACGACAAGATGCTGTTTTACCGCATGGGCGAACGCGAGTACTTCGCCAAATTGGGCAACGCCAGCTTCCGCTTCGATCCGCCAAATGCAGATGGCGTCATTGAAGGCGGCACATGGTCACGTAACACGCGCTCGACGCACGGCAAGCGTATCGCACCGCAGCCGGATGCAAACCTGAAGTCCCTCGAAGGAGAGTATTACAGCGACGAGCTGCACGTGCTTTACACCGTCAGCGTCAAAGACGGTAAAGCTGTCCTCAGTTATTCGCGCGGCGACGTGGAACTGGCCCCATTCGAACAGAATAGCTTTGTCGGACCGTGGCCGTTCGGGCTGGTCAAATTCACTTGCGCAGCGCCTAATGGATGCACTGGCTTCACAGTGACCGAAAGCCGCGCAAGCGATGTGCAGTTCTCCAGAGTGGCGCGTTGAATGACAGGAGCTGCCTCGACTACCGCTCACCCCTGAGGGCATGATCGGAAGGCAAAGTTAGCAATCATCCGGCGAGTCGCGCGCTTGGCCGCTGGCTTAGCAGGTGACCGCCAGTCTCTACGGGATGGAGTTCAAGAACTTCGTATCGATGAGGCGCCCGGATATAGGGTGTACTTTGCATTTGTTGGCAAGACGGTCATCCTATTGGCCTGCGGCGGTAGCAGACGAACTGCCTTCGGTGGCGTGCAGGAAATAGCGCGCCGGGCGGATGCTAACCCGAATACGATGTACCGCACCTTGTCAGAACAAGGCAACCTGTGGTTAAGGCCTTTGCGGGCAATTCTAAGTTCGATGGGATTACGCCTGGCAGTCCAGCCGATCACCGCGGGCAAAACATAGTCATCTGCTTGAAGCTTTCGAATCGTCGACCGGTTGAATCCGCACCCCATTGCTGCCGTTCGCGTACCTTCGCGAATATATCCCCCCTAGGGGGAAAAATTCCTACCCCTGTCTAAACCGGTCTAATCCGAACGAATTTGGTCTAAATGCGTCTGAAAGCCGTACGCAGGTGTCTAAACCGGTCCAGAAATTCCGCTCGAATGTCTAAAACGGTCTAGGAAAATTAAGGCAAAGTCTAAACGGAACTATCTTTCCGTTCTGCGATCCAATCTTTAGACCATTTTCGAGGGGGATTGAATCATGGGATACGAAGCGAAGCAGCAGTCTAAATTGGTCTAAGAGTTGCAGCATGAGCGAAATTCTAGACGCTCCTAGACCAATCTCGCCCGTTTTAGACCAGTTTAGACGGGGAGACAAAAATACATGCCGCGACCTGCTCACAGCCTCCCTCCCCCCACGCAGCGACAAGAAATTCCAAACGGCCGATCCTGGCCGGTTGCGGCCTGCGTCTAATAACCATCGAACCGTCGCATTATCGGCTGTAACGCTAGCCACAGCTTAGCTTTATCTGCATATGGCAACGTGTAAGCTGGGCTACTCGACGGCAAGGTCAGAACTTGATATGCAACAGCTCGCGGACCAAGCACTTTGATGCCTACGCGTCCCGCCGTACCGCCGTTGAACGCGATCGTTTTGATCGTCGGGAAGCGTTCGAGCAATCCGAGAAGGTCATTCTCATTGCGGTTGCGAATTGCGCTGTCCAGGCTTCCCTGGCGATGTGCTTCGGCGACGACGTCCCACAAGCCGATACCGTGTTCGCGCAGCGTCGCAAGACGGGAGTCGTACGTCATGGAGCGCAAATCGACGTTGATCACCTGCCCCACAAGCTCCCAAAACTTGTTCTGGCGGTTGCCGTAGTACTCCTGCACCGCCAGCGATTTGTCGCCCGGCAGGCTGCCCAGCACCAGCAGGCGGGTGTTTTCATCGACCACGGGGTCAAAGCATCGTTTCAATTCCATTCGTGCATTTTAGCGGTAGTTCAGGTGTAGAATCGAACGGTAGTGCTAAATAAAACATCACAACGGAGACCGCAACCATGTCCGAGCAGCGCGCCATTGTCACCCTGCTGTTGAAGTACAGTGAGAGTCACCTGAACCCGACCAATGAAGCGATCCATTGCGTGTGCGTGCCGCTGATCGTTTTCAGCCTGCTGGGGTTGATCTGGGCCATCCATCCACTGCTGGCGATTGCCGGCGTGATCGCGTCGTTGATCTATTATTTCAAGCTGTCGCGCAATTTCGCGCTGGGGATGATGGTGATGGCGGCCTTCTTCCTGGCCGTGCTGGCTGCTTTGCCGCCGGCTGCGGTGCTGCCGCTAAGTGTGGTGATTTTTGTGCTGGCTTGGATTGGCCAGTTCATCGGCCACAAGATCGAAGGCAAAAAGCCGTCCTTCTTCGACGACCTGCGCTTCCTGCTGATCGGACCTTTGTTCGTGCTGGGCGTGCTGTATCGCCGCCTGAACCTGGCCTACTAGAACAACAATACGTTGAGCGGGTCGGGGGCCAGTGCTTCCCCGGCCAGCAAGATCACGACCGTCGCGGCTACGTAGCCGAGCACCGACGCGACCCAGATGCGCGTTTCCATGTTCATGCCTGCCTCCTGACTTTAACTAGTTGAATCATACCGATTTTTACAGCGTGAATTGTCACGCTTTGTCGCTCAGCGGCGTGTTGCAGAAACACTTATACTGGCGGGATGCCTTCTTCGATTCTCTTCATTGCTGCCTGCCTTATCTGGGGTTCCACCTTCTTCGCGATCACCCTGCAACTGGGTGAAATTGCGCCGGCCGTTTCCATCGTCTACCGTTTTGCGCTGGCTTCCGCCGTGCTGTTTGCCTGGTGCCTGCTACGCGGGGATAAGCTCAAAATATCGTGGAAGGCGCAGCGCTGGACTATCCTGCAGGGCTGCTGCACCTTTGGACTAAGTTATATCGGCACCTATAACGCCGAGCAGTACGTGGTGTCGGCCCTGGTGGCCGTGCTGTTTGCGCTGATGGTGTTCTGGAACCCGATCCTGAACCGGATCGCATTCGGCACGCCGATCACTTGGCGCACCTGGGCCGGCGGCTGCGTGGCGGTCGGCGGTGTGGTGCTGCTGTTCTACCATTCGATCGCTGATTCGCTGCGTGATGTGATGGCGGGCGGCCAGGGAAATTTCATCCTCGGCCTGGCCCTGGCACTGGGTGCGACCATTGCGAGCTCGGTGGGCAACACCCTGGTGGTCAAGGTGCGCCAGCATGAATCGAATGTGCTGCTCACCATGGCCTGGGGCATGTTGTGGGGCGCCGTGCTGGTGGCACTGTGCGCGCTGGCGCGCGGCGATTCCTTCGTGATGCCGACCACGGCTTCCTATTGGGGCGGCTTGCTCTACCTGTCGCTGGCGGGCTCGGTGATCGCCTTTGCCTGCTACTTCACGCTGATTGACCGCATCGGCACGCAGAAGGCGGTGTATATCGGCGTGGTGACGCCGGTGATCTCCGTGCTTCTCAGTATTCGCCTTGAAAATTACCGGCCGGGCTGGATGGAAATCACGGGCATGGTGGTGAGTATCGCCAGCGTGGCCTGGGCGCTCAAGGCGCCATCGATGCCGGCCAGCCGTACCCCTATTGACCTTAAACCTTTGAAGAAAGCAGTATGAGCAACCTGACTATCCGCCCTGCCCGTCCGGATGACGTGGCCGCCATCATGGCCATGATCCGTGAACTGGCTGTATTCGAAAAACTGGAGCACCTGGTGGTGGCGGATGAAGCCATGCTGAGTGAGGAGCTGTTCGGCGCCAAACCTGGCGTTGAAGGCATCGTCGGCGATGTCGGCGGCGAAGTCGTTTCGTATGCGCTGTTCTTCCATAACTTCTCCACCTTCCTGTGCAAGAAGGGCCTGTACCTGGAAGACCTGTACGTGAAGCAGGACCGCCGCGGCGGTGGCTACGGCAAGCAGATGCTGGCGGCGCTGGCGAAGATCGCCGTTGAGCGCCAGTGCGGCCGCTTCGAGTGGTCGGTGCTGGATTGGAACGTCAACGCGATCAAATTCTACGAACAGATGGGCGCCGACGTGCTGCCTGACTGGCGCGTCTGCCGCGTAACCGGGCCGGCACTCCAGTCGCTGGCTGCCGCCTAATCAAGGGCAAAAAAAATCCCTCGCGGCTCGTGTGTGGTCGGGCGAGGGATGGTAAACCCAGGTGTCAGTTGGGAGGGGAGATGAATCGACGGTTTCAATATAGTCGGCCTTCCCCGGCCTTGCCGCGTCACTTACAAATTATTACCTGACAGCGATTCTTGCTTACATTTGATTTTGCGCAATACATTCCACACGGAAATTTGCACAATGGATAGTCCCGCCCTCCGCTGGAGACTGAAATGTATAAAGGCATCTATCGGGTCTATCTGCGCTTTCAATTGAACCGCTGCCTGCGGGATTTGCAGGTACTGGCAGCGCAGCGGGCGCACGACGCCCTGGTCGAGCAAGTCCTTACGCGCGAAGCTGAGCAGGTGCGCGAGCGGCTGCTGATGCTTTGAATCCCCTTTCCATCCACTCGAACAGCCCCTGCGTGAGCAGGGCAAGAATGGCTGCCGGCAGCGCGCCGGCCAGCATCAGGGTGTTGTCGTTCAGGGCCAGTCCTGTGGTAATGCGTTCGCCATAGCCGCCGGCGCCGATGAAGGCTGCAATCGTGGCAGTGCCGACGCTCATGACGGCTGCCGTTTTCGCGCCTGCCAGGATGACGGGTGCGGCCAGCGGAAGCTCAATCTCCTTCAACCGTTGCATGGGGCGCAGGCCCAGCGCTTGTGCGGCTTGCTTCAGGCCTTGCGGTATGCCACTGATGCCGGTGCAGGTGTTGCGGATGATGGGCAGCAGCGCGTAGACGAATAGCGCGCACAGGGCGGGCATTGTGCCGATTGTGCCCAGCAGCGGAATCAGCATGGCCAGCAGCGCCAGCGAAGGGATCGTTTGCAGGATGCCGGCGGCGGCCATCACTGGTTCGCGCAATGCCGGGCGGTAGGCTGCGAGGATGCCGAGGGGGATGCCAAGGGCGCTCGCCATCGCGACCGAGAGCGCGACCAGGAGAATGTGTTGGCGCGTCAGCTGCCAGAAGTCGTCGGCAAAAAGGCGCTGCCATAGCGTGGGGCTGCCGTCGGGTGATGCCGCGCGCGGCCCGGCGACAGCGGCGCGGGCAGGCGCGTCGGTGCGTGCCGCGCGGATAGCGTTGGGATGGCGCGCCAGCCAGTCGTGAGCAATGGTGGCGAACGGTTGGCCGTGCAGTTCGGCGGCGGCGTTCATGGCGATCATGTCGGCGGCGCTGATGCGGCCTTCCAGCCCGCGCAGGGCTTGCCAGGCGGCGGGGAAGCGCTGGGCGGCGTCGAGGCGGTATAGCAGCACGGCGTCGTAGCGAGGGAAATATGCCTGGTCGTCCTCCAGCACGCGCAGGCCGTATTGGCCGATCTTGGCGTCGGTGGAATAGATGTCGATCACATCGACCTGCTTCTGCGCCAGCGCTTCGTAAGCGATGCCGTGATCCAGCCCGCGCGGCGTGGCGTGGATGCCGTAGCGCTGCGCGAGGCCCGGCCAGCCATCGGCGCGGCCGATGAACTCATGCGACAGGCCATAGCGCTGTCCGGTCAGGGCGGCCAGTTCGCCAAGCTTGCGCGGGCCGCCGGCATCGCCGCGCACGGCCAGTGCGTAGGTATTGTTGAAGCCTAGCGGGACGGCGATGCCCAGCCCCTCCTGCGCAAGCTCGCGCTGCATTTCTTCCATCGTGGCCGGCTGCGCGTGCTTGAGGATTTCCTGGCTGATGGTGCCGGTGTATTCGGGGTAGATGTCGATGCTTCCCGATTTCAGTGCGGCCAGCACGATGGCGGTGTTGCCCAGGCCTTGTTTGTGCTCCACGCGCGCATGCGGGGCGGCGGTTTGTGCCAGCACCTCGCCCAGGATGTAGGACTCGGTGAATCGTTTGGAGCCGATGCGCAGCGCGCCGTCCGGCGCCGCAGCCTGCACAAGACCGGCCGCCAGGACCAAAAGGACGGTGGCGGCGCGGCGCAGCAAGTCAGGCGCCTGCGGAAGCGGCCGGAATGCCGACGATCGGGTCGCGCCAGACGCCGCGGTTGACCACGGCGACGCAGGGGTTGAAGCCGAAGGCGTAGGACAGGTCCGCCGGGCGGGCAATCTGCCACAGCGCAAAGTCGGCGCGCTTGCCTACGTCCAGTGTCCCGACCTCGCCGTCCAGCCCCAGGGCGCGGGCGGCGTTGATGGTGCATCCGGCCAGCGCTTCCAGCGGCGTCAGGCGCCACAGGGTACACACCATATTCATCGCCAGCAGCAGAGACGTCATCGGCGAGGTGCCGGGGTTGTTGTCGGTGGCGACGGCCATCGGCACGCCGGCTGCGCGCAAGGCGGCGACCGGCGGCGGCGTGGTGTCGCGCAGGAAGTAATAGGCGCCCGGCAGCAGCACGGCCACCGTGCCCGCATCGGCCATCGCGGCGATGCCTTCGGCGGTGAGATGTTCGAGGTGGTCGGCCGACAAGCCGCCAAAGCGTGCCACCAGCGCGGCGCCGCCCTGGTCGGATAATTGTTCCGCGTGCAGCTTGACCGGCAGCCCGTGCTCGCGGGCGGCGGCGAAAATACGCTCCGTTTGCGCGGCGGAGAAGCCAATGCGTTCGCAGAAGGCATCTACCGCGTCGGCCAGGCCGTCGGCTTTCAGCGCGGGCAGCATGGCGATCACGGCGTCGACGTAGTCGTCGGCGCGGTCCTTGAATTCAGGCGGCAAAGCGTGGGCGCCGAGGAAGGTGGTGGACACGGAGACCGGCATCACGTCCGCCACGCGGCGCGCTACGCGCAGCATTTTGCTTTCGGCCTCGAGCGACAGGCCGTAGCCGGACTTGATTTCCAGCGTGGTCACGCCTTCGGCCAGCAGCGCGGCGATGCGCGGCAACGATTGGCGCAACAGCTCTTCGTCGGAAGCGGCGCGGGTGGCCCGCACGGTGGACATGATGCCGCCGCCGGCGCGGGCGATATCCTCGTAGGTGGCGCCGTTCAGGCGCGCCTCGAATTCATCGCTGCGGTTGCCGGCGTGGACGATGTGGGTGTGGCAGTCGATCAGTCCCGGCGTCAGCCATGCGCCGCCGCCATCGTGCTCCAGTTCCGCGCTGCCCGCTGCCGCGGCATCTTCGCGGCGCCCGATCCAGGCGATACGGCCATTATCGACAGCGATCGCCGCGTCGCGGATTTCGCCATAGCCCTCGCCCGCCATCGTGGCCAGGTGCACATTGGTGATCAACAGGTCCCACTCTACTGCCATGTTTTACTCTTCGTTCGGGAAAATATCGACAATGAACACGGTGGCGTGGCCCGCCTCCAGCGTCCACTCATCATCCTTGTCCAGCACCGCCGCATCATAACGCACCAGCGAGATACGCTCGCTCGCACTGGCCAGGTTCAGGCTCTCGCCTTCGGCCAGGAACACCACGGTGGTCGGGCTGCGCCGTTCCAGCTTGGAGAAGTCGCGGATGGTGCGGCGTTCCAGCTGGTGGTTGCAGACGGCACGGCGCGTCATGACGTTGAAATCAGTGGTCGGCGCGCCTTCCACCGTGGCGGTCACCGCGTTTTCACCCGGGAAGGCGATCACCGGCTCACGCTCGGACAAGGCCACGCGGCGCTCGTTGCCCACGTCCAGCACCACGCCGCCTCCTTCAACGAGGGTCAGGGTGCGGTCGATCCCGGGGAAGACGGAAAACGGCCCGCTCTGCGCAATGGTAGCCAGCGACAGGCGCCACTCGAACTCGTCGAAGTTGGCGCCCGGCGGCATCACACACAATTCCGTGGTGCTGCCGCCGCCGTTTTTCCATGGCGTTGCGTGCAGGCTTGCATACTGGATGATCGTAGTCATGCTCGTAGCTCGCGCAATTCGGCCAGCGTCTTTTTGAAGCGCGCGGTGATGGCCGGTTGCGCCACGTGCTTCTGGCCGCGTACCACCCAGTGGCCGCCGACCATCACATCCCTGACTAGATTATCATTTCCGCTGAAAACAAAGCATCCCAATACGTCTGCGGCGTCGATTCCGTCCAGATTTGGGTGGTCGTCATCCAACACTATCAGGTCGGCGCGCTTGCCGGCAGCCAGCGCACCGACCGGACGGCCTGCCGCCTGCGCCCCGCCTCGCAAGGCGGCCTGCCACAGGAAGTCGCCCACGCGGCGCTCTTCGCCGGACACGGCAATATTGCGGCGCTGCTGCTGCAGGCGCTGCCCGTATTCCAGCCAGCGCAGTTCTTCCACCGCACTTTGCGAAACATGGCTGTCGCTGCCCACGCCGATACGGCCGCCCTGCTCCAGGAAGCTTTCGAGCGGGAACAGGCCGTCACCCAGGTTGGCTTCCGTCGTCGGGCACAGGCCCGCCACGGCGCCGCTCCTGGCGATGGCGGTCACTTCGTCTTCCGTCAGGTGGGTGGCGTGCACCAGGCACCAGCGCGAATCGACCGGCAGTTGCTCATACAAATACTGTACCGGGCGCTTGCCGCTGTAATCCAGCGACTGCTTCACCTCGCCCTGCTGTTCGGCGATGTGGATATGCACCGGGCGCGCCTTTGGCAGGTGCTCCAGCACTTCGCGGATCTGGGCCACCGAGGCGGCGCGCAGCGAATGCGGCGCCACGCCGATTTCCACCTGCGCATCGCGCAAGGGTTCCAGCTCGCCGATAATTTTCAGCACGTCGCGCGCATCGGTGCGGAAGCGCGCCTGCTCCGGCTTCAAAGGCTGTTCGCCGAAACCGGCATAGGAATACAGCACCGGCAGCATCGTGATGCCGATGCCGGTGTGGCGCGCAGCGGCAATCACACGCTGCGCCGTTTCCGACGCTTGCGGATACATGGCGCCATCCGGCGCACGCTGCACATAGTGGAACTCGCACATCGAGGTGTAGCCATGACGCAGGCATTCCGAATACAGCTGGGCCGCAATGGCTTCCATCTGCTCCGGGGTGATATTGCGCGCAAAGCGGTACATCAGGTCGCGCCAGGTCCAGAAACTGTCCTTCGAATCGCCGGCGATCTCGGTCAGGCCGCCCAAAGCGCGCTGGAAGGCGTGCGAATGCAGGTTGACCATGCCCGGCATGACCAGGCGCGCGGACGGGATGCCCGACGCCGCGACGGCATCGGCCTGCACCGCGGTGAAATTGCCGCGGTCATCCCATTGCAGCAGGACGTTCTTGCGCCAGCCGTCCGGCAGCAGCGCGTGGTGAGCAAACAGGGCCTTCATTTGCGCACCCAGTCGGCTGCGGTTTGCACCAGTTGGCGCAGCAAGGGCTGGACTTCGGCGGCGCGGTCCTGGCGGTAACCGAATGGCGCCGTTTCGTCCATATACGTGGACTGGCACATTTCCAGCTGAATGGCGTGCACGCCCTGCTCAGGCTTGCCGTAAAAGCGGGTGATATGGCCGCCCTTGAAGCGGCCGTTGACGGCCACCGTAAAGCGTTCGTCGGCGCGCGCCACGCCGGCGACGGCGTCGGTCATGGACTTGTCGCAGCTTGCGCCGTCGGCGGTGCCGAAATTCAGGTCCGGCAGCTTGCCTTCAAAGAAGCGCGGTACCACGGACGCGATGGAGTGGGCGTCCCACAGCACCACCTTGCCGTGAATCGACAGCAGGCGGTCCAGTTCCGCGCGCAACTGGGTATGGTAAGGCTGCCAGTAGGCGGCCAGGCGGCGTTCCACTTCCGCCTGCGACGGCTGCTTGCCTTCCAGGTAGAGCGGTTCGCGGTGGAAGGTGTCCACCGGGCACAAGCCCGTGGTGTCCTGCCCGGGGTACAGGTTGGTGTTTTCCGGCGGGCGATTCAGGTCGATGACGTAGCGCGACCAGCGTGCCGACAGGGTGGATGCGCCGAGCGCGCCCAGGAAGTCATACAGCTGCACCAGGTGCCAGTCGGTATCGGCCTTCTCCGTCGCCGCCGGCGTCATGCTGGCGGCAACGTCGTCAGGGATGTCGGTGCCCACGTGGGGCATCGACACCAGCAAGGGAATACTGCCTGCTTGGAAGCGGTAATCCATGAAACCTCCTTACGGATGCAGGGCGCTGAACAGGCTCTTGCAAGTCGCGCTCAGGTCACCATTGACCACCATCTGCTTGGCTGCCTCGATATCCGGCGCGAAGAAACGGTCGGTGTCGAAGAATGGTACCTTGGAACGCAGCTGGGCGTGTACATGTTCCAGTTGCGCCGAGGTTTTCAGCGGACGGTGGAAGTCGATGCCCTGCGCCGCCGCCAGCAGCTCGATGCCGAGGATCACAGCGGTATTGTGCGCCATATCGTGCAGGCGGCGCGCGCCGTAGGTCGCCATCGACACATGGTCTTCCTGGTTGGCGGAAGTCGGGATGGTGTCGACGGAGGCCGGATGCGCGATCGACTTGTTTTCCGATGCCAGGGCGGCGGCGGTCACGTGGGCGATCATGAAGCCGGAGTTCACGCCCGGGTCGCGCACCAGGAATGGCGGCAGGCCGGACAAGGTAGCGTCGATCAGCAGCGACACGCGGCGCTCGGAGATCGAACCGATTTCCGCAATCGCCAGCGCCAGGGTGTCGGCAGCGAAAGCCACCGGCTCGGCGTGGAAGTTACCGCCCGAAACCACCACCGGACCATCGTCGTTCTGGAAGATCAGCGGATTGTCCGTCACGGCATTGGCTTCGATCAACAGGGTGCGGCCGGCGTTGGCGATCAGGTCCCAGCAGGCGCCCATGACTTGCGGCTGGCAGCGCAGGCAGTACGGGTCCTGCACGCGCTCGTCGCCCACCAGGTGGGAGGCGCGGATTGCGCTGCCGGTCACCAGTTCGCGGTAGATGCCTGCGGCGGCGATCTGGCCCGGCTGGCCGCGCACTTCGTGGATACGCGCATCGAACGGGGAATCGGAACCCTTGGCCGCGTCCAGCGACATGGAGCCGGTGACCATGCCCGCTTCCAGCAGGCGTTCAGCCATGAACAGGCCGTGCAGGCACAGGGCTGTGGAAGCCTGGGTGCCGTTGATCAAGGCCAGGCCTTCTTTCGCGGCCAGCACCACAGGAGCGATGCCCGCAGCTTTGAGCGCGTCGGCGGCTTGTACCAGTTCGCCCTTAACGCGCACTTCGCCCACGCCCAGGATGGCCAGGGTCATGTGCGACAGCGGAGCCAGGTCGCCGGATGCACCGACCGAACCCTTGGCCGGGATGGCAGGCATGATGCCTTTGTTGTACAGGGCGATCAGGGTATCGATCACGATTGGGCGGATGCCGGAGAAACCGCGCGACAGGCTGCTGATTTTGGTCAGCATCAGCAGGCGCACGACTTCGTCGGACATCAGGTCGCCGGTGCCCACCGAGTGCGACAGGATCAGGTTGCGCTGCAGCTGCTCCAGCTTGTCGTCAGGGATGCGGGTCTTGGCCAGCAGGCCGAAACCGGTGTTGATGCCGTAGGCGGCGTCGCCTTTCGCGACGATATCCTGCACGGCTTTGCAGGAGGCTTCGATGGCGGAATAGGCTTCCTTGGCCAGTGCGATCGGGGTGTGGGCGGACCACACGGCGCGCAGGTCGGCCAGGGTCAGTTTGCCGGGGGTGAGGGTCAGTTGAGTCATGTTTGGGGCCTTCTTACTTGATCATCGGCAGGTTCAGTTTATTACGCTTGGCGCATTCAATGGCGGATTCATAGCCCGCGTCCGCATGGCGCATCACGCCCGAGCCGCAGTCATTCACCAGCACGCGGCCCAGGCGCTTGGCAGCAGCCTCGGTACCATCGGCCACGATCACCACACCCGAGTGCTGCGAGTAGCCCATGCCAACGCCGCCGCCGTGGTGCAGCGAAACCCAGGTCGCGCCGCCGGCAGTATTCAGCATCGCATTCAGCAGCGGCCAGTCGGAAACCGCATCGGTACCATCGCGCATGCCCTCGGTCTCGCGGTTAGGCGAAGCAACCGAGCCGGTATCCAGGTGGTCACGGCCAATCACGATCGGCGCCTTCAGCTCGCCATTTTTCACCATCTCATTGAACGCCAGGCCGGCGATGTGACGCTCGCCCAGGCCCAGCCAGCAGATACGCGCCGGCAGGCCCTGGAAGGCGATACGCTCGCGCGCCATGTCCAGCCAACGGTGCACGTTCGCATGGTGCGGGAACAGCTCCTTGATCTTGGCGTCGGTCTTGTAGATATCCTCAGGATCGCCGGACAGGGCCACCCAGCGGAACGGACCACGGCCTTCGCAGAACTGCGGACGGATGTAAGCCGGCACGAAGCCTGGGAAATCAAAAGCGTTCTTCACGCCCTTGTCGAAGGCTACCTGGCGGATGTTGTTGCCGTAGTCGACCACCTTGGCGCCCAGCGCCTGAAAGTCCAGCATGGCCTGCACGTGCACCGCGCAGGAGGCGGCAGCGGCATCGGTCAGCTTGGCGTGCTGCGCAGCGTCGGCCTGCGCGGCCTTCCACTGCTCAACGGTCCAGCCCTGCGGCAGGTAGCCGTTGACCAGGTCGTGCGCCGAAGTCTGGTCGGTGACCACGTCCGGCACGATGCCGCCGGCCTTGGCGCGCTTGACCAGCTCCGGCAGGATGTCGGCAGCATTGCCCAGCAGGCCGATGGAGATCGCATCGCCGTTCGCCTTGTGCAGCTTGATCATTTCCAGCGCTTCGTCGATGGACGCGGCCTGCTTATCCAGGTAACGGGTGCGCAGGCGGAAATCGATCGACGACTGCTGGCACTCGATGTTCAGCGACACGGCGCCGGCGAAGGTCGCGGCCAGCGGCTGCGCGCCGCCCATGCCGCCCAGGCCCGCGGTCAGCACCCAGCGGCCCTTCAGGTCGCCGCCGAAATGCTGGCGGCCCGCTTCGGCGAAGGTCTCGTAAGTACCCTGCACGATGCCCTGGGTACCGATGTAGATCCAGGAACCGGCCGTCATCTGGCCGTACATGAACAGGCCCTGGCGGTCCAGTTCATTGAAATGCTCCCAGTTCGCCCACTTCGGCACCAGGTTCGAGTTCGCCAGCAGCACGCGCGGCGCATCTTCGTGGGTCTGGAACACGCCGACCGGCTTACCGGACTGGATCAGCAGGGTTTCATTGGCTTCCAGCTTTTTCAGGGAAGCGAGGATCTGGTCGAAGCACTCCCAGTTGCGCGCCGCACGGCCGATGCCGCCATACACCACCAGGTGCTTCGGATTCTCGGCCACTTCCTTATCCAGGTTGTTCTGGATCATACGGTAGGCAGCTTCGGCGCCCCAGGTCTTGCAGACCATTTCCGGACCGCGCGGGGCACGGATATCGCGGGTAGCGTCGTAGCGGGGATCGTTTTCCAGGTGCTGGGTGCTCATGTCATCTCCTCAAGTTGGTGAGAACGGGCCTGCACAGCCCGCGCATATTCACAGCTTAAGTTGTATAGACAAGTCAGTCAACCAGTTTTTTTATTGCTATTTTCGGAAGACTTGTTTGCCGCCGACCCAGGTTTCCAGAACGTTAATTTTGCCGATCTGTTCAGCTGGGACTTTGAACAGGTCTTTGTCGGTGATGATGAAGTCGGCCCATTTGCCTTTTTCCAGCGAGCCGACGGATTGCTCCTGGTGTGCGGCCCAGGCGGCGTCCAGGGTAAAGCAGCGGAAGGCTTCGTTCAGCGTCATGGCCTGGTCTTTGTACCAGCCGCCGGTCGGTACGTCCTGCATGTCCTGGCGCGTGACGGCGGCGTGGATGCCTTGCAGGGGATTCGGCGATTCGATCGGGAAGTCGGAGCCGCAGGCAATGCGGCTGCCCTGCTTCAGGAAACTGTGCCAGGCATATGCGCCTTTGATGCGTTGCGGCCCGACGCGCTGCTCGGCCATGTTCTGGTCGGAGGTAGCGTGGGTTGGCTGCATCGATGGCACGATAGACAGCTGCTTGAAGCGCGGGATGTCGGTCAGCTGCACCACTTGTGCGTGTTCGATGCGGTGGCGTTTGGCGGCCAGCGGGAACTGTTTGCCCAGTTGTTCGAAGCTGTCGAGGATTTGCTTGTTGCCGGCGTCGCCAATGGCGTGCACATTGACCTGGTAGCCGGCCTTCATGGCCTTTTCCATCTTGTCGTGAATCGCGAGGTCGGTGTTGAACAGCAGGCCGCGCGTATGCGGCGCGTCGCTGTACGGCTCGATCAGGGCGGCGCCGCGGCTGCCCAGTGCGCCGTCGGAGTACAGCTTGACGGCGGCCAGCGCGTAGTGGCCGTCGGCGTAGGAAACCAGCGGGCCGTTCTTCGACAGCTTGTCGAAGTCGGGACCGACGTCGCCGATCATGGCGTAGACGCGAGTGGTGAGCTTGCCGTGGTCGGCGTAGTCGCGGAACAGGCGGTCCGAGCCAGCGTCGATGCCGGCATCGTGCACGCTGGTCAGGCCGACGCTGGCGAGCATGCCCAGGGCACCATCGAGCATGGCGCGTGCTTCGCTCTCGGTCGGCTTGGGCAGGATCTTGTAGACATACTCCATCGCGGTGTCGACCAGGATGCCGGTGGCGTTGCCGTTGGCATCGCGCTCGATCTTGCCGCCTTCGGGGTCCTTGGTGTCGCGCGTAATGCCGGCGGCTTCCAGCGCTTTGCTGTTGACCCACATGGCGTGGCCGTCGATGCGTTCCATCGCAGCCGGACGGTCGCTCACCACCGCATCCAGTTCGGCGACGGTCGGGAAGCGGCCCAGCTTCCAGATCTCCTGGTTCCAGCCTTTGCCGATCACCCATTTCCGCTGTGGGTTCGCTTGCGCGAATTTGGCGACCGATGCTTGCGCCGCCGCCAGCGACGCCGGGCTGTACAAATCGGCGCTGGTCGCCACTTCGCCCAGGCCGAACACGTGGCCATGGGCGTCGATCAGGCCTGGCAGTACGGTCTTGCCCTGCACATCGATGCGCTTGAAGCCTTTGGCTTTGGCGGCGACTTCCTTCGCACTGCCGACGGCCAGCAGCTTACCGTGGTCGTCGAAGGCCAGCGCCTTGAACTGCACCAACTGGCCTTTGGCGTTCAGGGTGTAGCCGTTGGCGTTGTCGATCATGGTGCCGGCGGTGGCGGTGGCGGCAAAGGCCAGCGCGGCGGCGGCCAGCAGGGTGCGGCGGAAGTGCATGAATTCGGTCCTTTCGAATTTGAAAGCAAGATCCAGAGTGTAGCGCGCTTCCCGCGCTGGTCCAATCATGCTTTGTTCAATGGAGACCGCAATGCTTACGCTATTCGATTACCTGCCTTCGCAGAATGCCTACAAAGTCCGCCTGCTGCTGTCGCACCTCGGCCTGCCTTATCGCTCCAAGTTGGTCAGCATCTTCGAGGGCGAGGGGCAGAGCGCGGACTACCTCGCGGTCAATCCCACCGGCGCTGTGCCGGCGCTGCGGCTTGAGGACGGGCGCGTGCTGGCGGAGTCCAACGCCATCCTCACCTACCTGGCCACCGGCACACAGTATCTGCCGGCGGACGCTTTTGCGGCTGCCAAGGTGCAGCAGTGGATGTCGTTCGAGCAGGACTACGTGCTGAACATCGCTTCGCTGCGGCACTGGACCATGACCGGCAAGCTGGCGCGCCGGCCGGAGGCGCTGGTGGCAATGCGGCGCTCAGGCGGCTTGCGCGCGCTGCAGATCCTGGAGCGCGAGCTGACGCAGCGGCCGTTCATCACAGGTGACCAGTACACGATTGCCGACATCGCGCTGTTCGCCTACACCCATCGCGCCGACGAGGCGGGCCTGCCGCTGCGGGAGTTCCCGCACGTCCTGGCGTGGATCGGCCGCGTGCGCGCACAAGCCGGCTTCCTCGACGAACACCATCCCTACTCCATCGATCCGCATTCCAGCGGCGAACTGCCCTGAGCGCGTGCTTGACATGATCAATTACAAGTGTAATCATTCATTATCGATTACACGTGTAAATGGTTATGACTATCCAGATCAGTGAAGCGGAAGCGCTTGTCATGGAGGTGCTGTGGCAGCAGCAGCCGCTGGGCGCCGATGAAATCTGCGCCGCGCTGGCGGAGCAGCAATGGCAGGACGCCACCGTCAAGACCCTGTTGAACCGCTTGCTCAACAAGGGCGCTATCAGCGCCGAAAAGGATGGACGGCGCTACCTCTACGCGCCGCTTCTCAAGCGCGAACAGTGGCTGGCGTCCGAAAGCAAGGGTTTCCTCGACCGCATGTTCAACGGCAAAGTGGCGCCGCTGGTGGCCCATTTCAGCCGCCACCGCAAACTCAGTAAGGCCGACATCGCGGAACTCAAGCGCCTGATCGAGGAACTCGATGATGGCAAGTGAGCTGCTGCTGCGCACCTTGCTGGCCAGCTTGGGCGCCTGCCTCCTGATGCTGCTGCTGCGCCATCCGCTGCGGCGCTGCTTCGGCGCCGGCGCAGCCTATGCCGCCTGGGCCATCGTCCCGGCCAGCATGCTGGCGGCGCTGCTGCCGCATGGCGCGGCCAGCATGCAGTGGACCTTCGGTCTGCCCGCCGCTCCGGCGGCGGTACTGCAGGCGGCGCAAGCCAGCGCCAACGCCTCCGGTCTGCCCTGGCGCGGCTGGCTGGCCGCTGCGTGGCTGGCAGGCGCCTTTGCCCTGGCGTTCCGTTTCGCCTGGCAGCAGCTGAATTTCCAGCGCAGTGTGCGGCGCGGCGGCGCCACGGCGCGTGTGCTGCGCGGCGGCACAGCCGGCAGCGGGCCGGTCCTGCTGGGGGTATGGCGCCCGCGCCTGGTCCTGCCGACGGATTTCCGCCGGACCTTCGGCAGCGCCGAGCGGAGGCTGGTGCTGGCCCATGAACGCATCCACGCCGAGCGCGGCGACCTGTGGGCCAATACCTGCTGCGTGCTGCTGCAATGCCTGGCCTGGTGCAATCCCTTGATTCATATCGCCGCCGCCCGCTTCCGGCTGGACCAGGAAATGGCCTGCGATGAAGCCGTCCTGCGCCGCCATGGGCAGGCCGCCATCTATGCCCGTGCCCTGCTCAAGACACAACTGGCGGCACAAGGCGTTCCCCTGGCTTGCCAATGGCAGGCCTCCCATCCACTGAAGGAGAGAATCGTGAGTTTGAAGTCGCCTATTACTCCGGCCCAGCGTCTGGCCGGACAATTCGCCGCCAGCATGCTGCTGGCCGCCTGCAGCCTTGCAGCTTGGGCCGCGCAAGCCGGCGCGCCGTACGACAAGCATTACCTGGTCACCCTGTCCATGCTGGGCAGCAGCCCGACGGTACTGGTGAAAGCCGGCGACTCGGCCGAAATCGCCATGGGCCAGGGCGCCGACGAGTGGCGCACCCGCCTGGTGGTGACGCCGCACGACGGCCAGGTCCAGCTGCGCGCCCAGGTCAGCCACGGCGGCAAGCCGGTCGACGACTATACGATCGTCGGTCCGCTGGGCCAGGACATGAATATCGGTTCCAAGGAAGTCGAGGAATTCCGCGCCAAACTCCGGGTGACCGAGAAGGTGGGCGGCTAAGCCCGGACTCCACATACTCAGTCGGCATCGTGGAAGATGATGCCAAGGGTATGGCGATGGCCGCCGCGCAGGCGGCTGACGCCATGCCGCATATTCACGCGGTAGGTGCCGCGCGTGCCCGGCACGGGGCGATGGAAGACGGGAAAGATGACGCAATCGCCCTGCCGCAATGGCACCACCTCCACGCGCGACTGCATGCGCGGGCGCTGCTCGGTGAGCACGAACTCTCCGCCCTCGAAGTCCTGCCCTGGCTGCGACAGCAGGAAAGCCGCCTGCAGCGGAAACACATGCTCGCCATATAGGTCCTGGTGCAGGCAATTGAAGTCCCCCACCCCGTATTGCAGCAACAGCGGTGTAGGCCGGGTCTGGCCGGCAGCATGGCAACGCGCGATGAACTCCGCATGCTCTGACGGAAAACGCGGCTCCAGCCCCATGGCCGCGTACCAGCGGTTGGCAATGGGCGCCAGATGCGGGTACAGCGCGCCGCGCAGTTCCGCCACCAGGTCCGGCAAGGGATAGCGGAAATACTGGTACTCGCCCTTGCCGAAACCGTAGCGCTGCATGATCACACGGCTACGGTAAAGCTCCAGCTGCGAATAGCCTGCCGCCAGCTGCATGCACTCTTCCGGCGACAAGACCCCGCGCACCAGCGCGCAGCCATATTGATCGAGATCGGCAGCGATTTGCCGCCAATTGAAGCCGGCCAGGCGCGGCGAACCTTCCGCCGCAGCCTGCGGCGGCGCAAACAAATCAGCCGTCATGCCGCCGCCTCGTCCGCCGTCGCTTCAGCCTCGCGTTCGAGCAAGGCCGCCTTGCGCTCCACACCCCAGCGGTAGCCGGAAATCGAGCCGTCGTTGCGCACCACGCGATGGCATGGAATCGCCACCGCGATCGCATTGGCGGCACAAGCCCCCGCTACAGCGCGCGCACCGTTGGGTGCACCGACCCGCGCCGCCAATTCGGCATAGCTGACCGTCTCACCGGCCGGAATTTCGCGCAAGGCTTGCCAGACGCGCTGCTGGAAGGCGGTGCCACGCACGTCGAGCGGTAAATCCAATCCAATCTGCGGCGCCTCGACGAAGGCAATCACACGCGCCACCACCTGTTCATACGCGCCCTCCGCGCCGCGCAGCTCCGCCTGCGGAAAGCGGTCCTGCAGATCATGCGCCAGCGCCTGCGGATCGTCGCCCAGCAAGATGCAGCAAATACCGCGCTCGGTGCTGGCCACCAGGATCGCTCCCAGCGAGCACTGGGCGATGGCAAAGCGGATCACCGCACCGCGCCCGCCCGCACGCCATGCCGAAGGTGTCATGCCCAGCGCACCCGGCGTGGCGGCATAAAAGCGCCCGCTGGAATTGAAGCCGGCAGCATAGATCGCATCGGTGACCGAAGCCTCCTCGGCCAGCCCCTGCTGCATGCGCCGCGCACGCGCCGCCGCCGCATAGGCTTTCGGCGTCAGCCCGGTCTGGGCCTTGAACACGCGGTGGAAATGGAAGCGGCTCATGCCGCCGGCCTGCGCCAGCGCATCGAGGTCGGGCGCCGTTTCGGATGCATCGATCAGGCGGCACACCTGGGCCACCATGGCCGCATGGCGCTCGGCCAGCGGCGGCTGGTCCGGCTTGCAGCGCTTGCAGGGGCGGAAACCGGCCGCCTCGGCGTCGGCGATGCTGGCGTGGAAAGCTACGTTTTCGCGCAAGGCCGGGCGTGCGCCGCAGGAAGGGCGGCAAAACACGCCGGTGCTGCGCACGGAATAGTAAAACTGGCCATCGGCCGCACTGTCGCGCGCCTGCACGGCGGCCCAGCGCTCGTTGTCGGTCAGGAAACGGTTCTTCGGGTTCATCGTTAGCTCCATTCGCTAGTATGCCACCATGGTATGGATGGCGCCGGCCGACGGCACTCCGCCGCTTGCTATTGAATTCCCGGATGCTACAATCGCCGCACTTCACGTAGCCCTGGAGCCCGGTTTGGAAGAACAACTACAACAACACGACACCCCCATCTTTCAACGCATCAAGGACTTCCTGCTGGCGCAAATCGGCGCCGGCGCCTGGAAAGAAGGCGACGTGATCCCTTCCGAACAAGCGCTGGTGAAGCAGTTCGGCGTCTCGCGCATGACCGTCAACCGCGCCGTGCGCGAACTGACGGCCGAAGGCGTGCTGACGCGCCGCCAGGGCGCCGGCACCTATGTCGCGCAGCAGAAATACCAGGCCACCCTGCTGGAAATCAAGAGCATCGCCGATGAGGTCAGGGCGCGCGGCCACGCCCACCGCAGCGTGCTGCAGCTGCTCGAGCGCGCCAAGGCCACCGATTTGCAGGCGCTGGCCTTCGATTTGCCGGCCGGCCATGAGCTCTACCATTCGATTATTGTGCACTTTGAAAACGGCGTGCCGATCCAGGTGGAAGACCGCTGGGTCAATCCGCTGTGCGCGCCGGAATACATGGTGCAGGATTTCAGCCAGGTGACGCCGAATGAATACCTGGTGCGCGCCGCTCCCTTGCAGGCTGCCACTTACAGCATAGAAGCCTTGGTGCCGCCACGCGAGATTGCCGAGATGCTGGCCATGGATGCACGCCAGCCCTGCCTGGTGCTGAAACGCCAGACCCAATCGGCCGGCCGCGTCGCGTCGCTGGCCACCATGTGGCATCCCGGCCATCGCTACCAATTTGGCGGGAGCGTCCCGGCCTGAGCAATGCTATAGTTGACCGCACCGCCAGCGGCTGCTGGCCAGAAAGGGATGCCTTGACGTCACCGAGCCTGAATGCCGCCCCTGCCCGCGCGCCTGCCGGCCCTGCCCGCGCAGCTCGCCTGCGCTTGCGCAGGCTGGCCCTGGCTGCGGCGCTGCTGGCCACGTCCCTGGCCGCCGCGCCGATGGCGCATGCGGTCGACACCCTGACCATCCAGCTCAAGTGGCAGCACCAGTTCCAGTTCGCCGGCTTCTACGCCGCCCAGGCGCAAGGCTATTACCGCGACGCCGGCCTCGACGTGACGCTGCGCGAAGCCACGCCGGGCCAGGACACCGTGCAAGCCGTACTCGAAGGCCAGGCCCAGTACGCCGTCGGCGACAACGCCCTGCTGCTGCGCCGCGCGCAGGGCGCACCGGTGGTGGTGATCGCCTCCCTGTTCCAGCACTCCCCGGCAGCCCTGGCATTGCGCCTCGACGACAACGGCACCCGTCCGCCCTGGCCTGGCGCACGCGTGGCGCTCGGGCCGGACGACGCCGAACTGCGCCTGATGCTGCAGCGCCAGCGCGTGCCCATGCAGGAGCTGGCACTGCTGCCGCGCAGCGCGAGCCCGGACGACCTGGTGAACGGCCGTCTCGAGGCGCTGTCGGTTTACAGCAGCGGCGCGGTATTCCAGCTGCAGCGGGCCAACCTGCGCTTTGACTTGCTGTTGCCGCGCAATGCCGGCATCGACTTCTACGGCGACGTGCTGTACACCACCGAGGCCGAACTGCGCGACCATCCGGCGCGCGCCCGCGCGCTGCGCGCCGCCACCCTGCGCGGCTGGCGCTATGCGATGTCCCACCCGCAGGAAATCGTCGACCTGCTGCGCGCGCGCTATCCCGAACGCCGCTCGCGCGAGGCGCTGCTGTGGGAAGCCCAGCAGATACTGCCGCTGCTGGAGCAAAACCTGATTGAACTGGGCTACAGCAATCCGCACCGCTGGCAAGCCATGGCCGACCAGTACGCCGCCGCCGCCATGCTGCCCAAAGGCTTCAAGGTGGACAGCTTCCTGTACCACGACGATGCCGCCACCCCGACCTGGCATCTGGCGCTGGGCGTGGCCCTGGCCCTGCTGGCAGGCGCCGCCTTGTGGCGGCTGCTGCGCGTCTCGCGCGCCCTGCGCGGGGCCGAGATGCGCGTGGGCGATGCCGAGCGCCTGGCCAGCTTCGCGCTGGAAGGCGCCGGTGAAGGTTCCTGGGATTGGCAGCCGCAGGTACCAGCCCTGCACCTGTCCGCGCGCTACTGCGAAATCCTGGGCTACGCGCCGGGCGATCTGCGCCCCGCCAACGTGGAGCAATGGCTGGAACTGGTGCATCCCGACGACCGCAGCCGCATCGCCGCCGACATCGCCGCGCTGGACGACCCGGCCGTCGGCCGCACCCCGTTCACCATGGAATTCCGCATGGCCTGCCGCGACGGCAGTTGGCGCTGGGTGCTCGGGCGCGGCATGGTGCTGGCGCGCGACGGCGCCGGCCGGCCGCTGCGCATGTCCGGCACCCTGGGCGATATCTCCGACCGCAGTGCCGCCGAACTGGGCCGCATGGCCGCCATGCTGGACGCCCTGCCGGGAGCCTTGCTGCTGGCCGAGCGCGGCGGGCGCGTGCGCCAGGCCAATGCCGCGGCCGAAGCGGTATTCAGCGCCGAAACGGGCAAGCTGGCCGGCACCTCGATGGAGCAACTCATCCCCGACGCCATGCGCGACACGCCGGGCCGTCCGCGTGAATTGTTCGCCCGCCCCAAAATGCCGGGCCGCGTGCTGACCGCGCGCCGCAGCGATGGCGCATACTTCCCCGCCATGGTGCAGCTGGCGCCGCTGCAGCTGGGCGGCCAGGCCCTGGTGCTGGTGTCCCTGCGCGATATGACCCAGCGCCAGCGCGCCGAGGAAGCGCTGCAAGCCTCGTCCGAACGCTATCGCCTGATCGTGCAGACGGCGGCCGAAGGCATCTGGATGTGCGACGCCAACGACCAGACCAGCTTCGTCAACCCCACCATGGCGCGCATGCTGGGCTATCAGGTCGAGCACATGATGGGGCGCCCGATGGCCGACTTCATGGACCCCGACTGCGCTGCCATGCGCCAGCGCCAGCAACCCGGCGCCGCAGCCGCCTGCGAGCCGGCCGAAGGCCGTTTCTACCGCCAGGACGGCTCTTCGCTGTGGGCCCTGCTCTCGACCAGCACGGTCAACGCCGACAACGGCAGCTATGCCGGCACGCTGACCATGGTGACCGACATCACCGACCGCCGCCTGGCCGAACTGGCGCTGCGCCACTCCAACCAGCGCCTGGCTTCGGTGTTCAACGCCGTCACCAATGGCCTGCTGGTGTTCGACGCGGCCGGCAATATCATCGAATGCAATGCCGCCGCCAGCCGCATGCTGGGACGCGCCGCCGCGCGCGGCGCCGGGCAGTGGGAAGGCGTGCACGAGGATGGCCGCCGCTTCAGCGCCCCCGAGCACCCGGTGGCCCAGGCCCTGGTTTCCGGCCAGCCGGTGCGCGACGTGGTGATGGGCGTGTCCGGCGCGGGCGGGGAAACCTGCTGGCTGTCGGTGAACGTCGAACCCCTGCGCGAAGAACGCGGCCCGGGCAGCATGCTGGTGGCCAGCCTGACCGACATCACTTACCGCAAGCGCAGCGAAGACGCACTGCGCCAGGGCGAGCAGCGGCTGCAGGAAATCATCCAGATGATGCCGATCGGCCTGTTCATCAAGGACAAGGACAGCCGCATGATCCTGATGAACCGCGCCTGCGAACAGCAGTTCGGCTACAGCTTCGACGAATTGAATAATGGCGACTACACCGTCTTCCATGCTCCCGAGGAAGCGGCCGCCTTCCGCGCGCGCGACCTGGAAGCCTTCGCCGGGCGCAGCCTGATCGACTTCGAAGAAACCATCTGGAACCCGTCCCTGGGCCAGGCGCGCCAGCTGCGCACGTTCAAGAAACCGGTGTACGACGCGCATGGCGCACCGGCCTACCTGATCGGCATGGCGATCGACATCTCCGACAGCAAGGCCAACGAACGCGCCCTGCGCGAACTCAATGAACACCTGGAGGAACGGGTGGCGCAGCGCACCGCGCAGCTGGAAGAGGCACGCCAGCAAGCCGAGGAAGCCAGCGCCGCCAAAGGCCAGTTCCTCGCCAAAATGAGCCACGAAATCCGTACGCCGATGAATGGCGTGATCGGCATGGCTTACCTGGCGCTGAAGACCGAGCTGGAACCGCGCCAGCGCGATTACCTGGAAAAGATCCGCTTCGCCGGCGAGCACCTGTTGCGCATCATCGACGACATCCTCGACATCTCCAAGATCGAAGCGGGCAAGCTGGAAATCGAAGACGTCGACTTCTCGCTCGACCACGTGATCCAGACCCTGACCACGGTGGTGGCGCCGAAAGCGGCCAGCCGCGGCCTGCGCCTGACTTTCGAGCTCGATCCCGCGCTGGCTCCGGTGCTGCGCGGCGATCCGCTGCGCCTGGGGCAGGTCCTGATCAACTACGTCAACAACGCGATCAAGTTCTCCGAACAGGGCAGCATCGAGGTCAGCGTCAAGCAGCTGCTGGCCGACGAGGAAGCCTGCCTGCTGCGCTTTGAAGTGCGCGACCACGGCATCGGCCTGTCCGAAGCCGAACAGGGCAAGCTGTTCCAGGCCTTCCAGCAGGCCGACACCACCATCACGCGCGAATATGGCGGCACAGGATTGGGGCTGGCCATCTGCAAACAGCTGGCCCAGCTGATGGGCGGAGAAGTGGGCGTCGAAAGCGCGCCCGGCGCGGGCTCCACCTTCTGGTTCACGGCACGCCTGGGCGTCTCGCCGCGCGGCCTGCCGGATGTGATCAACGAAGTCAACGCCGCCGCTGCCGCCCTGCTGGACAGCGCGCGCAGCAGCGCCGCCATGTCTGCGCTGAAGGACGCGCGCATCTTATTAGTTGAGGACAACACCTTCAACCAGCAGATCGCGCTGGAGATGCTGGAAGAAGCCGGTTCCTCGGTGTGCCTGGCCAACAACGGCGCCGAAGCGCTCGACCTCTTGCACCAGGCCGACTTCGACTGCGTGCTGATGGACGTGCAAATGCCCCTGATGGACGGCCTGGAAGCGACGCGCCGCATCCGCGCCGACCCCGCCCTGGCCGCCACCCGCGTGCTGGCCATGACCGCCACCGCCACCAAGGACGACCGCGAACGCTGCCTGCAGGCCGGCATGGACGACTTCATCGCCAAGCCGATCCAGCCCGCCCTGATGTACCAGAAGATCGCCAGCTGGCTGCCCGAGCGCGAAGCCGGCGCCGCCAACGACGACAGCGCCCGGCCGCGTCCTACCGGCCGCGCCGCCTTCCGCCCCACCCTGGCGGGTGACCCGGCCATCATCGACCTGTCGGTGCTGGCCCAGCTGCTGGGCTACCACCCGCACAAGATCCGCAAGTTCGCCTTCAAGTTCCTGCAAACGACGGAAGCGGGCTTCAACGAAATGGAAGCCGCCCTGGCCGCCGGCGAGCTGCAGAAGCTGCGCGAGCTGGGCCACCGCATCAAAAGCAGCGCGCGCGCAGTGGGCGCCCTCGGCATGGCCGAACTCTGCCTGCAAATGGAACAGCTGGCGCCCGATGCCGACGCCAAAACCGGCGCCGCCGCCGCCCGCAGCCTGCTCGACCGGCTCTGGCCGCTGCTCAGCGCCGTGAGCGAGCACATCATGACCAACACCACCTTCGCCGACGATGACTGATACTCCCGCCACCCCGCTGCGCATCCTGCTGGTCGATGACGACCCCTTCATGCTGAGCATGCTCACCGACATGCTGGAAGACCTCGGCCAGCTCAATGTACGCAGCGAAAGCGACGCCCGCCAGGCCCTGCTCGCGCTGCCACAATACCGCCCCGACCTGCTGGTCTGCGACCTCTCGATGCCGGACATGGACGGCATCGAATTCCTGCGCAAGGCCGCCGACAGCAGCTTTGGCGGCGCCGTCGCCCTGCTCTCGGGCATGGACGCCGGCATCCGCCAGGCCGCCGACACCCTGGCCCGCGCCCACGGCCTCGCCCTGCTCGGCACGCTGGCCAAACCAGCCACCCCCACCGCCCTATCCGAGCTGCTCACCCAAGCCGCCACCCGCCGGCCCGCCTGAGCCCGTGTCCCACCATGGGGTCACACCCGAAATGAGACACGAGCTCAGCTATCTCCTGTCGAGCCCGTGTCCCGATTCGGGTGTGACCCCATGGTGGGACACGGACTGGGCAGTGGCGATGGCGGGAGTACACGGGCTGGAAAAATCGGTTATTATTTGGGCCATTCCCGCCCTGATTCCCTGTTGACTTCCCAGTATTGAATTAGTGCAGTTCGTCGCCAGATGGGCGATAACAGCAAGGGGTTTTCCCGGGCGACCTAATCACGAGGAACAATAATGAGCGACCTGATCAAACACATTACCGACGCATCCTTCGACACCGACGTGCTGAAGTCCGACCGCCCAGTGCTGGTGGACTTCTGGGCCGAATGGTGCGGTCCTTGCAAGAGCATCGCCCCGATCCTGGAAGAAGTGGCCAAGGAATACGACGGCAAACTGACCATCGCCAAGCTGGATGTGGACAGCAACCAGGCCGTGCCAGGCAAGTTCGGCATCCGTGGCATCCCGACCCTGATCCTGTTCAAGAATGGCGTGCCAGCCGCACAAAAAGTCGGCGCGATGGCAAAAGGTCAACTGACCTCTTTCATCGACAGCAATATTTGATGTAAGATAGGCGGTGCTGCGCCCGCAGCCCGCCTGAATGGCGGGGAAAGTGCCCAAAAACCTTTCCCCTTAAATAATTAGACCCACGTAGTTCCCTCCCCTACCCTTACTTTCCCGTCACGGGACACTCAAACAGCTATGCACCTTTCTGAACTTAAGGCTATGCACGTTTCAGCTTTGCTGGAAATGGCAATCAGCCTAGATATCGACAATGCGGCCCGCCTGCGCAAGCAGGAACTGATGTTCGCGATCCTGAAAAAACGCGCCAAGGCCGGCGAACAGATTTTCGGCGACGGCGCCCTGGAAGTACTGCCTGACGGCTTCGGCTTCCTGCGCTCGCCAGACGCCTCCTACATGGCGTCGACCGACGATATTTATATCTCCCCGTCCCAGATCCGCCGCTTCAACCTGCACACCGGCGATTCGATCGAGGGCGAGGTGCGTACCCCGAAGGATGGCGAGCGTTACTTCGCCCTGGTGAAAGTGGACAAGGTCAACGGCGAATCGCCGGAAGCCTCCAAGCACCGCATCCTGTTTGAGAACCTGACCCCGCTGCACCCGACCGTGCCGCTGCGCCTTGAACGCGACATGGCCGGCACCGAGAACATCACCGGCCGTATCATCGACCTGGTGGCGCCGATCGGCAAAGGCCAGCGCGGCCTGCTGGTGGCTTCGCCGAAGTCCGGTAAGTCCGTGATGCTGCAGCATATCGCGCACGCCATCACCACCAACCACCCTGACGTGACGCTGATCGTGCTGCTGATCGACGAACGTCCGGAGGAAGTGACCGAGATGCAGCGCTCCGTGCGCGGCGAAGTGGTGGCGTCGACCTTCGACGAACCAGCCACCCGCCACGTGCAGGTTGCCGAAATGGTGCTGGAAAAAGCCAAGCGCCTGGTCGAGATGAAGAAGGACGTCGTGATCCTGCTGGACTCGATTACCCGCCTGGCCCGCGCCTACAACACCGTGATCCCGGCTTCGGGCAAGGTGCTGACCGGCGGTGTGGATGCCAACGCGCTGCAGCGTCCTAAGCGTTTCTTCGGCGCCGCGCGTAATGTGGAAGAAGGCGGCTCGCTGACCATCGTCGCTACCGCGCTGATCGAAACCGGTTCGCGTATGGACGACGTGATTTACGAAGAATTCAAGGGTACCGGCAATATGGAGGTGCACCTGGAGCGCCGCCTGGCCGAGAAGCGTGTCTACCCTTCGATCAACCTGAACAAGTCCGGCACCCGCCGCGAGGAACTGCTGATCAAGGCCGACCAGCTGCAGAAGATCTGGATCCTGCGCAAGCTCTTGTACTCGATGGACGAGATCGAGGCGATGGAGTTCATCCTCGACAAGATGCGCGCAACCAAGAACAACGGCGAGTTCTTTGAGATGATGCGCCGCGGCGGCTAAACCGCCAGAACCGGTAAACCGGGGTACGACCCACAGGGTCGGACCCCGTACGGTCTTACGGCCGGGGGTAGGGTTATGCGACTTTGAACTTTTGAGAAGATCAACAACGCACAACCATAACCCCCGGCCGTTGTTTCATTTGGGGTCCGACCCTACGGGTCGTACCCCGGTTTACCGGTTCACCCGGTTTTTACGCTATAATCGCGAGTTCATTTAAACCCTGGCAAGTGATCAGTAATCGGGTCGAGAGGCAGTAAGGACCGACGAAGTGCTGTTTGGCTACCAATATTGAGAGAAAAGCATGAAAGCTGATACCCATCCAGATTACCGCGAAGTCCTGTTCCACGACGTGTCCTGCGACTTCAAGTTCATCACCCGCTCGACCATCCAGACCCGCGACACCGCGACCCACGAAGGTAAAGAGTACCCACTGGTGAAGATCGAGGTTTCCTCCGAATCGCACCCGTTCTTCACCGGCCAGCACAAGATCGTCGACACCGCCGGTCGCGTGGAAAAATTCCGCCAGAAGTTCGGCAAAGTCGGTTCCAAGACCGCAGTTGCAAACGGCTAATCCCCGTCGCAGCGAAAAAAAGGCAGCCACGGCTGCCTTTTTTCTTTTTACCCGTCATACTCCAGCTTTCCAAAGAATAAGCCCTGACCGATGAAGCCAGTCCGTCTTCCCGCCGCCGCTACCCGCACCCTGCCCCGCTGGGCGTTTTTCGCCCTGGGCTTGCTGTACATCCTGCCGGGCCTGATCGGACGCGAGCCATGGAAGAACGATGACGCCGCGAGCTTCGGCGTGATGTGGACCATGGCGCACGGCACCTGGCAAGACTGGCTGTGGCCCAATGTCGCCGGCCTCTCCATGACCGACGAAGGCCCGCTGGCCTTCTGGCTTGGCGCGCTGGGCATCAAGCTGACCGGCTGGGCCATCGGCGATGTGCTGGGCGCGCGCGTGGCCACCCTCGGCATCTTCCTGCTGGGCGCCATGTCGCTCTGGTACACCACCTTCAACCTGGGCCGCCGTCCGGAAGCGCAGCCGCTGCGCCTGGCCTTCGGCGGCCAGCCTGAGCCGAACGATTTCGGCCGCACCCTGGCCGATGCCGCCGTCCTCATCTACCTCGGCTGCCTGGGCTTCCTGGTGCACAGCCATGAAACCACGGCCGAACCGCTGCAAACCGCCCTGCTGGCATTCACGCTCTACCGCAGCGTGCGCTATATGGAATTGCCATCGCTGCGCAACGCCGCCCTGGCAGGCCTGGCCCTCGGCCTGATGACGCTGGCGCGCGGCTGGGTGGTGCCCGCCGCCCTGGTGCTGGCCCTGTTCGCTTGTACCCGCTTCCTGGCCATGCCCGCCGGCCGTTCCCTGCGCGACCTGGCCTTCGCCGTTGCCGTGGCCGCCGGCGTGACCGCGCTGTGGGCCATACCGGCCTTGCTGGCCCGCCCCTACGGCCAGGAGCCGCTGAGCGCCTGGATGGCCTGGAACGCAGCCCAGCTCAAGGTGGGCGGCTTCGAAGGCGTGCGCACCTTCTTCCGCACCGGCGTCTGGTTCTTCTGGCCGGCCTGGCCGTTCGCCGCCTGGGCCGTGTGGGCCTGGCGCCGCCAGAGCAATCTGCTGCACATCGTAGTGCCAACGACCTTCGTCACCGCAGCCACCATCCTGGTGCTGCTCAACCCGGCGCCCGAACAAGGCCATATGCTGATGCTGCTGCCGCCGCTGGCCATCATGGCCGCCTTCGGCCTGTTGACGATGAAGCGCGGCGCCATCAACGCCATCGACTGGTTCAGCGTCATGGTGCTGACCCTGTGCGCCGCCGTGATCTGGATCTTCTACTATGCCCAGCTGACCGGGTGGCCGGCCAAGCCTGCCCACAACGTGCTCAAGCTGATCCCTGGCTTCACGCCGGAAGTCAGCTGGCTGTCGCTGCTGGTGGGCCTGTGCGCTACCGCCGGCTGGTTCGTGCTGGTGCACTGGCGCCTGTCGCGCCGCCCGGCCGTGCTGTGGCGCGCCGTGGTGCTGTCGTCCGGCGGCCTGATCCTGATCTGGATCCTCCTGATGACCTTGTTCCTGCCGAACGTCAATTACAGCAAGAGCTACGCCACCGTGGCACGCCAGGCTGCCGCTGCCCTGCCGCCTGGCATCGATTGCGTGCAAAGCAATGCCACCCCGGCCCAGCGCGCCTCCTTCGCCTTCTTTGGCAAGCTGCCGTTCAATGGCGTGGAAAATCGTGCCTGTCAGATAATGCTGTTGCAAGATAGCATCAAAGTGCGCGCCCAGCAGCAGCAGCCCGGATCCGAGTGGCAGCTCCTATGGGAAGGCCAGCGCGCCTCGGACCGCAGCGAGCGATTCCGCATATTTAAGCGCGTGCAGTGATTGTCCCGCGCCCCGCCTCCCTGCTATCCTGTAACTGACGATAGCAAAGAGGTAGGCATGGCGGTAGGGGTAATGTATCTGGCAATGTTGCTTGCCGCGGGCGCACCGGCGCTGGCGGCGCCGTCGCTCATGATCACCGCCGAACACTCGCCACCGGCGAGCATGAAGGTCGATGGCGAAGTCGTGGGCCGTGAAGGCGAAAAGATCCGCGAAATGCTGGCGCGCTCCGGTTATGCCTACAAAATCGATGTGCTGCCCTGGAAGCGCGCCTTCACCATGGCGCAGCGCGATCCCTACACCTGCGTGTACTCCACCTCGCGCACCCCGGAGCGCGAACTCCAGTTCAAATGGGTAGGCCCCACCGACGAAGCGGAATGGGTGCTGATGGGCCGCGCCGACCGCAAATACAATCTGCATTCGCTGGACGATGCGCGCAAGCTGCGCATCGGCACCTATAACGGCGATGCCCGCGATGAATTCCTGCGTGCGCGCGGCTTCGAGGTCGACGGCGCACCCAATAACGCCGCCAATCCGAAGAAGCTGCTGCTCGACCGCATCGACCTGTGGGCGGTCGGCATGCGCAACAATGACCGCAGCGCGCTGGCCCTGAACGTCGACCTGGAACGTATCGTGCCGGTGCTGACCTTCCACCACGTAAAGGTCTACCTCGCCTGCAACCCTTCCGTGCCCGACGCCATGGTGGAACGCATGAATGCCGCCCTCGACAGCATGCGCAAGGACGGCACCTTCAACCGGCTGGAAAAGAAATACGAGCAGTGGCCTGCTCGTAAATAATCGCTTAAGGCGTCAGGCTGAAATTCACGTTAGCCTGGCCGCCGGCACTCACGTCGACGGCAGCCACCGACTTGGCGGTGTAGCCCGTTGCCGAAGCATCGAGCTTGTACTGGCCTGCGCCCGGCACGGTCGTAGCGATCGCAAACGTCAGCGGCAGGGTCGCACTGTAAGCCGCGTAGCGTGGCGCCACGGAAGGCAGGCCCAGCATGGTGTAGGCGCCGCCGCCGATCGGGGTCATGGCGAATTTCAGGGTCACGGTCGGGCCGCCGCTGATCGCTTGCGATGCATTGACCAGGGCGGGCTCGGTGGCGCTGGCCGGGGTCTGCGTCACGCTGCCGCTGATGGCATTGGTCAGGCCCACGACCGGCGCAATCGGCGCAGCGGATGTGCTAAGCGAAGTCATGGCGGTGGCGGTGACCGGCACTGCGCCCACCACATTGGCGGCATAGCCGTCGGCGGTGATGACGACGTCGTAATTACCGGCCGGCAGGCGGGTCAGGTCGAATTCACCGGTGGTCGCGTTAGGTGCGGTGGAAGCGACGATCACGCCGTTCTGCTGCGCCGACACGGTCACGCCATGCGACAGCGCCGAGGTGGCGACAAAGCCGCTGATGCCGTTCAGGGTGGTGGGTACGACTTTCACCACCGGCTTCAGGCTGTAGCCGCCATTGCCCTTGCTGACAATGGATTTGCAGGCATCAAAGTCCAGCACCAGATCCACGCGCTGGCCGGCGGCCACATCGAATTCATTGACCAGCTTAATTCCGCTCTGGATGGCGCTCGGCGTATCAATCGCGATCTCGGCGGTAGTGCCGGTCTTCACGACGGTATTGGCATTGACACTGCTGTCGAGCACCAGGCGCAACTGGCTGTAGTGGCCGGCGCCCAGCGAAGCAGTGCCCAGCGCGTCAAGGGCGCCGTTGTTCAGGTTCAGCAGGTTGATCTTGCGCGCCGGCGACAGGGTGATGTCGGTCCAGCCGCCGTCGGTATCGCTGGCTGAGGCACTGGCGTTGATACGCACTTTGGACACGGTCACATTGACCGCATCAAAGCCGCAGGCCGGCGCATCGGTCAGGGAAACGCCCACAGTGCCGAGGGTAGCGGTCGGCTGCGAACTGGCGCCGCCGCCACCACAGGCGGTCAACAGGCTGGCGGCAGCAAGCAGGGAAAAGGTTGCGATGGAGGATTTCATTGGTGCCTCTTTATGGTTGTGGTGTGCACCAGATTATCTATTTCCGCATGGCAACGTCAAAGCGTTTCCCCTGCCCTGTAACGCACTGTTACACATTCCAGACAACGTTGCAGCTTTGAAGCAACACCCGGAAATTTCAGGGCGATGTCATAAAAATACGCGTCGTGGCAAAGCCATAAACAGGTGTTTCTGATGAGGTGGCGCTAGGCCTGATCGATGAAGTTCGTTTCGAGGTATTTCAGCAAACGACGCATCGCGTGCTTGTAAAGCTGGTATGCGAGCTCGCGTTCGGCCCCGCTGGACTTCAGCAACTGCGAAGCATGAAGCTCTACCCTCGATCGCAGATGCCTTAGCTGCTCATCCTGGGATTCGATCCGATGCATGCACTCATTGACCTTTTTGCTGCTGAGCAAAGTGGTGTCCATGTTCATCTCAATTGGCAACTGACTCATCTTGAGCGTACGCCGTCACCAACTGCATGGCAAACAGAAAGTTATACTGTTTGAATTTGTGTTGTTATAGCGGGCATTGCCCGAAATGCGTATCGCGTCAATCGCCAGCTTGCACGTTTGGCAGCACGCATGGCAAAGCGACAAACGACTTGTCATTTATTACTGTTGCGCAACTAAAGTTTTTTTAGAACGCCCTCAACACAAGGCTGGAATCCGCCGTTATAGTCCCCATATGCGAAGTGTTGCCGTACAGCACTTCTGACAACACGGGGCCAGCCGAGGCATTTGCCGCCGGCCATAGGCCCACTTGAAACCTTTGAGTTTTCCAGGCCTATGTTCAATTTCTACAAGCTCCAACTCGCCCTCAAAAATCCTCTGGTGCGCATCACCCTGGTGATGCTGGCCACTGCCGCCCTGGCTTTCGCCCTGCTGCGCGGCGATGTGGCGCAGGATGCGGCGCCGGTCATGCGTTCGCAGAATATCGGCGAGATCACGTCCCTGGTGGCCGCGCGCGACAAGCTGGACTACCTGCTGATTGCGCGCCCGCTGGCTGACTCGCCGCGCTACATCTACAAGTACAAGAACGACGCCACCCTGCACGTGGTCGTGGTGCCGAGCACTTCGCACCAGAGCCTGGAGCGCGAAGTCCTGCTGCGCAATAACATCCCCTACGCGATTGCCAAGGAAGACTTCCTGGCCGCTCACAAAGGCGTGCTGCTCGATGAGGGCGGCCAGTGGGCAAACGTGCAAGCTTTCCTGAAACGCCATGCTTTCGACATCTTCGTCGTGGGCCTGGTGCTGTTTGTACTGAAGTGGGGCGTGCCCGGCATGGGCCCGAACGCTTCCGTCATCACGCCGGACAAGCTGAAAGGTTCGATGGACGACCTGATCGGCATGGAAGACATCAAGCAGGAAGTGCTGCACCTGGAAGACATGATCCGCAACCGCGAAGTCTACAAGCAGCACAATATCGACAAGCCTTTCAACGTCATGCTGACCGGCCCCGCGGGCACCGGCAAGACCAAGCTGGCCGGCTACCTGGCTAAGAAGCTGGGCTATCCGCTGATCCAGGCTTCCGGTTCGGCACTGGAATCCGGCTACGTGGGCGGCGGCTCGAAAGCCTTGAACGCCCTGTACAAGAAAGCTTGCGCACGCGGCAACTGCATCATCTTCCTGGACGAGGCGCAGGCCCTGTTCATGCCGCGCGGCCGCGGCGAGAAGAAGTGGGAAGACGATACCGCGAATACCCTGCTGGGCTTGCTGGACGGCGTGAAGAGCGAACAAGGCCAGGGCGTGATCTGGATCGTCGCCTCCAACTTCGACGATGCCTCGTCGGACATGGATGAAGCCATGCTGCGCCGCTTCAGCGTGAAGATCAATTTCCGCCTGCCGAACAAGGGCGAACGCCGCGCCCTGCTCGACTCCTTCCTGAAACGTAAGCAGGAAGGCCTGGTGGACTGGCATCATATGGACCTGGACCAGGTCGCCGAGATTACCGCCAACCTCAGCCCTGCGCTGCTGGAAACCGTGGTCGACCGCGCTTCCATGATCTCGATCCAGGAAAAGTCCGTGATCAACACCGACCTGATGTTCCGCGCCTTTGAACGCGCCACCATCGGCCTGACCGACCGCGCCACCACCGCCGAGAAAACCCGCCAGCGCGAGCGCATCGCCTTGCACGAGCTGGGACACTTCTTCATGCAGATCGATCCCTTCCTGCGCGCCGGCCTGCCGCTGGCGGAAGTAAAGGAAAAGTCGCACCTGCTGAAGATCTCCACCGAGGCCGTGTCGAAAATGAACGCGCTGGGCTATGTGCTGAGCGCCGGCGACGATATGTCCCTGCGCACCCTGGAAGAAATGGAACAGGACGTCATGCAGCTGTACGGCGGCGTGGCGGCGGAAGAATTGTTCTACGGCGCGCGCGGCATTTCCGTTGGCAGCCAGAACGATATCGAAAAGGCCACCAAGATGCTGAACATGATGGTCAACCGCCTGTCCATGTACTCGCGCTCCAAGCTCGATTACAGCCAACTGCGCGGCGAGACCGGCGACGAGCACACCCTGGTGCAGGTGGAAGCGAAAGCGGACGAGTTGTACAGCACTACGCTGGCCGCCATGCGCGACTACCGCGCCGTGATGGAATCCATCAAGCAGGAACTGATGGAGCGCTATGTGCTGTCGAAGGATGACATCTTTGCGCTGCTGGAAGAGCGCCTTGGACAGGCGCCCTTGCAGCAGGCTGCATAAGCCTCGCTAGCGCGAAGCGACAACAGTGATATTGCTGCCGATCGGCGCCACCGCCATCGGCAGTTTTTCGTAATGGCGGATGGTGACGGTCGAACCATCGCGGTCGAACTCGATCCGCGCTCCGGCAGCGGTCATCAAAACACCTGTTGCGACCGGGAACAGCTCTGCGCGCTGCTCGCCATCGAGCTGGGCGTAGAACTGCCTGCGGAATTGGGTGAACTGGATAGTCCTGCCGTTGCTCAGGTCATAGCTGTTAGCGTAGTCGCGGAACTCACTGCGCTGCATCTGATAGCTTCCGGGCGCCGGGACGCGCACCGTCAGTTCGTCTCCCGCCAGGGCGGAAGCGCTGCACAACAAGGCGAATGCGGCAGCACTCGCTGCCAGGGTTTTCATGTGCGGCTCCTTCGAATAAAGCGGTGTGGCGCACCGCTTTGATGCGCCACCGCCGCTGCATTGTCGGATCAGCGCGCAGCAATCACGCGCACATTAACGGCATTCATAGCCAGTGCTGCTGGCAGGCGTTCATAGTTGTCGATAGCCAGTGCATCGCCTTCTTCCTGGAATTCGATGCGGGCCCCGGCAGCAGTCATGAACACACCAGACTGCACGGCATACATTTCGACACGGTCGCCGTCTTTCAGGGTTGCCCAATAACGGTTGCCCGTCTGGGTGAACTTGATAAAGTTGCCATTACTCAGGCTATAGCCCGCAGCGTAGGCATTGAACTCGGCCGGCGCCAGCTTGTAGGCCGATGCGCTGGCCTTGATCTGGACGGTAGGATCATTGACATCGGCAGCATAGGCGCTGCCACCCAACATAAGTGCAGCCACGGCACTCAACATCATCAGCTTTTTCATCATCTTCTCCGATTGTTTGCCTGGTGCCCCGCCGTCAGAAAGGGTGCGGGGTCAATTCAAAGGTAGCAAAGCATTGTTCGGATGTGCAGGTTCGGGCGACAGACAGCGCGTTCTAAGGGATAGAACGCATGGCGCGCTGACGAACTGCATGGTCGGTATGGAGGACTTGCCGTCGTTTGCGGCAATGTTGTCCGGGAGCTTCCAGCCCCTCGTTGGGGTGGGTGCTCGGGGCCGGGGCGGATGGGATGCATCCGCCCCGGCTGTCCAAACCTGGTGCCCTGCGCCGCCGCCGGTAGGCTGGGCGCTATGGGAACAATCCGTGGTCGCCGCCGACGCGGCTCACAGCTTGCTGCGGCCCTGTGCAGGCCGCTAAGTGTCATGTCGACTGTTCTTCATCCTACGCCTGCCGGTTTTCGCTGGAAAGCTACCGGTCGCTCATTTTTTTCAATTTGCCGCCCCAGCCCCATAGCTTAAATATTCACTGCAGGGTTGCCGCGGGGTGGCAAATCGGTAATAATGCGTGTCGCGTTATGTGGCCCGAGTGGTGAAATTGGTAGACGCAGCGGACTCAAAATCCGCCGCCGCAAGGCGTGCCGGTTCGATTCCGGCCTCGGGCACCACATACTCCTCGTCCTTCACTATAGGCTGCGGCACCGGTTGCGGCTTACCCAGTTTCCCGTCTTTCCCCACCCATTTTTGGCTGTAGCCGAGACATCAGTTCGGAGCGGCTGTGCGCCCCCAGTTTGTCCAGCAGGGCCGAGACATGGTGTTCCACCGTGCGCGGCGAGCGCACCAGGCAGCGTGCGATATCGGCATTGCTGCGGCCCGCCAGCAGCAGATCCAGGATCTGCGCCTCGCGCCGCGTCAAGCCTTCCGGATGGCTGCGCGCCGCGCCATAAGGGCCCCGGCGCGCCTTGGGCAGCTGCGGCCCTTGCCCGAGCCGCTCGGCCTGGGCGCGGGCGCGCGCCGCCGCCGGCCGCGCTCCCAATTCTTCGAACAGACCGAGGGCGCGCAAGGCGGCTGCGCCGGCGTCCTCCCCTTGTACAGACAACAGGGCCAGTCCAGCCTCGAACGGCAAACCCAGTTCGCGCCACATGGCGCTGGCCGCTTCGCCATTGCCGGCCAGTTCGGCCGCGACCGGGGCCGGCAGCCGCAAGGTCTCGCCGCTCGCCAAACTGGGCCACGCGTCCAGGCCGGCGCGGTGCTGCCAAAGCACGATCTCGCCACGGTCCCACATATTGACGCCGGCGATGTCGTGCTGCGCCAGCGCGTTCAGGCCGGCACGGCAGGCCGCCAGCTTGCCTTCGACCCAGGCCGCCTCAATCAGGCCCAGGCTCGCTTCCACAATGCGCTGCGGCTCGCCCGTGGCCAGCGCGCCCTGCCAGGCTTCGTCCAGGTAGCGCCGTCCTTCCGGCTGCCCGAGGCGGGCGCAAGCGCGGCCCAGCACGGTCAGCGCCGGCAGGCGCATGATCAGGGTCAGCTGCGGCAATTGCAGAACGCCGTCGGCGATGGCGCGTGCTTCCAGCAGGCGGCCCTGGGCCATGCGCAATTGCGCCTGCCAGCCCACCAGGTAATGGGTCCATGCGTCGAGGTCATGCTCGGTATCGAATGCGATGCCTTCGCCGATGATGCGTTCGGCCAGGCTGAAGCGCTTGGCCGTCACCGCGCATTCGCCAAGGTTGGTGTAGCAGCGCGCCGCATGCTCGTGGTAGCCGTGTTCGAGCGCCAGCGCCAGGCTCTCTTCCAGCATGGCCTGGCCGGCCGGATCGCCGCCGAACAGGCGCACCGTGCCGACATTGTTCAGCGCATGGATGCGCGTTTCCACGTCGCCCAGTTCGGCCGCCAGGGCCAGGGCGCGTTCGCCCCAGGCGATGGCGCCTTGCGGGCGGTCCTGCAGCATTTCGTGCTGCGAGCGCAGGCTGTAGGCCATGGCCAGCTCGCTGCTGTGCGGCAGCTGCTCCAGCGTGGCAATGGCTTCCATGCCGTAGCGTCCCGCCACTTCAGCCTCGCCGCGGTACCAGTGCAGGCGCGACAGCCAGCGCAGGTTGAAGCCGACCTTGTCCGCGCGGCCCAGGCTGCGCCACAGTTCAATGGCGTGGTGGCGCGCTGCGATCACGTCGTCGTCGATACGCACCAGTCCGGCCTCGTATGACCATTCCTCGTACAGCTGCGCTGCTTCCGGCGCCGGGGTGGCTGCGCCGACAAAGCGCAGCGCCGCCGCCAGATGGGCTGCCGCCTGGCGGTGCGCGCCCAGCCGCGCTGCTTCGCGGGCGGCGCGCGGCGCCAGGCGCAGCACGCGGATCGGATCGTGCGCGGCTGCCGCGTGGTGCACCAGGCGCGCCAGTTCCACCGGGCGCTGCGCCGCATTCAGGGCATCACTGACGCGGTCGTGCAGCTCGCGCAGGCGCGCAGGCGCAATCTGGCTCGCGACCGCCAAACGCGCCAGTTCGTGGCGGAACATGAAGTGGCCGGCCGCAGTCGCGACCAGCAGGCCGCGCTCGGTGCAGCGGTCGCAGGCCGCCATCGCTTGCGGACCCAGCACGCCGGCCAGCAGCCAGTCTTCGCAAGGCACCGGACTCACGCTGAGTATTTCGAGCAGGGCGCGCTCATCTTCGTCGAGGCGGGCCACGCGCGTCCACACGGCATCGCGCACCGACAAAGGCAGGCTGTCGCAGGCATCCGCCGCAGCCAGCAATTCGGTGACGAAAAAAGGATTGCCGGAAGTGATGCGATACAGTTCATCTGAATCACGTCCCGCAGCTGTAGCAAGCCGCGCCACCGCTTGCGGCGACAGCGCCGACAGTGCGATGCGCTGCGTGCTCGATGGCGGCAAGTCGCCGACCCAGCGCCAGAAAGCGTGGCCGGCCATCAGCTCATCGCTGCGCACACTGGCCAGGAGCAGCACGCGCATGCCGGCCACGCGGCGAGCCAGGTATTTGAGCAGGTCGAGCGTGGCCTGGTCGGCCCAATGCACGTCTTCCACCAGCAGCACACTGGCCCCGGGCGCAGCGCCCAGCCAGGCCAACAGTTTGGGGAAGAGGCGTTCGCTGCCTGCCGCACCGTCGAGCAAACCCGATAACTCAGTGCCCAGGCTCGGCGCCATATCGCGCAAGGGGCCCAGGGCGCGGGGTGTGAACAAGTCTTCACAGCCGCCTTGCAGGACTTGATAGCCTGCGCCTAGGCTTGCCGCGAACTCCTTCAATAAACACGATTTGCCGATGCCGGCTTCGCCGATGACGAGCGCAGTCGCGCCCTGCCCCGCTGCTGCCTGCCTGGCCATTTCCCGCAAACGTTTTAACGGCGCCTCACGTTCGATCAGCATGGTCTTCTTTCAGTCACACCTAAACATTTAAGCAAAGGCGGGACTGATTACAAGGACCATCTCAGGTAAACAACAGCAGCTTGCGTGCGCCGAAATTGAACATCAGGATCGTGAACCCGGCTACCATCTTGGCGGCCAGGTAGCCGAGGCCAAACTGCTCAACGAGCAGGGCGATCACCAGCGCATTCAGGACCAGCCCAGCCGCGCCGACCATGGCGAAAATTGCGAACTCATGGCGCCAGTCCGCCAGCCGGCGGAAATCGAATACCCAACGGATCGAAAACAGGTAATGGCACAGGATACCCAGCAGGTAGCCCAGGCAGGCCGCCACCAGATAATACAAGCCCGCGAATTCGACCAGCAGGTAGAGCGTGAGCGTGTCGATGCCGAAAGCCAGCGCGCCGACCGTGGCATAACGGATGAACTGGGACAGGACGCGGGCCGATGGGCGTTCCATGCCTATCCTATTTCAAAATCCGGGGCTTGGTGGTGATGAAATACTGCGACTCATAGTCCCAGCTGCATTCATCGAAAAATTCCGGCGCGCGGATATCACCGCTGCGCGAAAACTTCGACGCCCAGCGCTTCTGCGGCGGCTTCAACGCATCGACGATCTTCTGCCCTGCACCGTTGCTGGCGTGGTAGATCACCTCGCTCACCGTGGTCGGCAGGCACAGGGCAAACGCCAGCGCAACAAGCGCTTGCTGGGCTCGCGTCAGCGGCGCGTCGAGCAGTGCCTGTGCGCTGCGCAGGGCCAGCACGAGCAGGGGGCCCATCGAGCCGCGCGCGGTGAAGTCCAGCGTATCGCCATGCAGCATGGGAATCAGCAGCAGCGTTGCGCCGGCCACGGCGCAGTAAGGGTCCTGCCACAGCCGGCGGCGCAGCACCAGTGCAAAGGGCAGCAGCTCCACCAGGAAGAACGGGATGTAGGAGTTGACCTGGGTGATATTTTCGCCGAAACAGCTGACGCACATGCCAGCCTGCGGCATTTCGGTCGCCAGGTAGGAAATACTGAGGAGTGCAAAGGCGCCGCCGCCCAGCACGGCGGACAAGGCCGGCAGCGTGAAGGCATGGCGCCAGTGCGGCAAGGCGCGGTACAGCACCAAAGGCAGCAAGCCAATCATCCCGTATGGCGACCAGAGTGCCATCAAGCCATACACCAGCACCAGACGTTCCACCGCGCGTGCGCCGCGGTCGTTGACGATCATGGCGGCCGCCACCAGCACCGGAATCGACTGGTGCGGCACCCAGGCCAGATTGGTCAGGATCGAAGCGAACTGCAGGCCTACCTGGAAGGAGCGCGTGGCCCATCCCTCGTAATGCACCCCGAACCAGACGGGGAAAGGCCGTTCGACCAGCGCATGCAAGCCGTGCTCCGCCAGCGCATCGGCGCCGCCGATCATCAGCACCAGCACGATGGCTGCAAAGGCGACCCAGGCCGGGCGCCGCAGCCAGCTGCTGGCGAACAGGCGGAACAGCAGCGTGAAGCCAAGCAGATACCAGGCCGCCGTGGCGGCCTCGGTCGACAGGCCGGTCGCCTTGTGCAGCAAGGCCGGCACCAGGTAGGCCGCCAGATAGAAGCGCAGGTATTTTGATTCGCCCTTCAGCTCGACCTGCACCGGCCACGGCTTGTCGGCGATCTCGTTGATCAGGGCCCAGTGCTTGATCCAGTCATACGCGGCGTGCCCGGTAAAGATGCCCACCAGCGCCACCAGGGCGGCGGCGGCCAGCAGCGGCGCCACGTATTCGCGCCAGTTGATGCGCCAGCCAAGCGGCAAGGCTGCTTGCCAGATGGCGTAGGCCAGCAGCGCCGCCAGCGGCAAACCGAGCATCGGGCGCACAAAGCCGAGGAGGAAGATCAGGCATGGCAGGGCCACATACATCAAGGCCAGCGTGAAGGCCCCGTCATGCTCGTTCGCGGCCAGGGTATTCGTCTTGCTCACCTCTTTTCCTCGCAGGCGAAGACCGCTTGCGTGATGCGGAAGGCGCGGTCCAGGAAGCGGCCGGTGGCGGTCAGCGAATAGCGGCCGTCGCGCTCTTCGATCGAGCCGGTGGCAGCTTGCTCCTTCAGGCGCTTGTCGACGGCGCCCTCTTGCAGGAAGCCGTTGACGAACACCTGCGAGACTTCTTCCTTGCTCATGCCGGCCGGCGCTTCGCCCATACTCATCAGCATCTTCACCGAATAGGCGCGGTCGACCGTGGTGGGAACGGTGAACACGAAGCAGTAAATCAGGAGGAAGGTCAGCATCGAATCCTTCAACGCCTGCGGGCGCGGTACCACGCGGCGCTTCCAGTCCAGCGCAAACTGGAGCACGGCCACCAGTGCGGCCAGGCCGATGCCCTGGTAGAACAGGATGCCTTGCGGCCGCAGGTGGCGCAGTGCAATGAATAGGACGAAGAATACGGCGATTGCCAGCAGGATCTTGCGCATTGCCTGGAATTAGTTGGTTTGGATCGGAGGATTATAGTTGCGCAGCAGGGCGCAGTCATACAGGTAGTATGGACGGCCGAATTCGGCGTCGCGCACCTGGGCCACGATGCCGGCCTTGAAGCGGTGCGTCAGGACCACGAAATCCAGCGCCGGATCGTCGCAGACAAAACGCAATCCTTGCAGGCTAGGCTGCGGCAGGGACGCCATTTTCATCTTGCCGGCGCGGGCGTCGTATTCGCGCACCGCATCGGGCACGCCGAGGCGCTCCAGGCGCTGCAGGCGGCGCGCTCCTTCCAGCGCAGTACCGCGGTTGAAGGCCAGCCCGGCCAGCTGGGCATTGCTCACGTAGCTGGAGCGCTGCAGCAGGAACCATGTGTCGCGCACATCGTTTTCCCAGTACACCACGGCTTGCGGCGGGATCAGCGGCTGGAAGACAGCCTGGGCGTCGCGCTTCACCTGCTCGGACATGCGGAAGGCGAAGTCCTGCGGACCGAGCCTGAGCGAGAGCGCGGCAGCAAGGCTCGCCAGCGCCAGCAGGCAGGCCAACACGTAGCGGCTGCGCCGGGCGGCTTGGGACCCGCGCCACACCAGCCACATGATGGCCGTTCCCAGCACGGCGCAGGCGCCGGTTTTCAGCAGGGTCCAGCCCCAGATCCGGACAGCGGAGTCTTCCAGGTATTTCGCCACCAGGGCGCCGTTATCGGTGGCATGCTGCACGATTTCCGCCAGCCACATGCTGGCCAAGGCCAGCAGCAGGAAGGTCAGCAACTTGCCGCTGCTGCCCGGCAGTTGCATGGGCTGAGCGCGTCCCAGCTGCCAGCACAGCATGACGGCGGCCAGCACCGCCAGCGCGCCGCCGATGCTGTTGCGCGTGAGTGCGGCAACGACCAGGGCCAGCATCAGCAAGCGGATCACGCCGCCGCGCTGCCAGAAGGCCGCCAGCAGCCAGGCCAAGGCAATCCAGGAACCGAGCTGCAGAAGCCACAGGGTGCGCCATGGCTGGGCCTGGATCAGCAATTGATTGTGCACCAGGCTGGTACCGGCCCATGTCGCCAGCAAGCCCAGGGCGCCGGTCAGCGCCAGGCAGCCGTAAAAACGCGCCGCCACGCCGGGCGCCAGGCGCGCCGCCGCCAGCACCAGGCTGAAAGCGACAGCGGTACGGCTCAGCCACTGTGATGGCTGCCAGGCGTCCCAGGTATGCACCCAGGCCATGCGCGAAACCAGGGCCAGCCATTGTTCGTCCATCTGCAACAGCAGGCGGTCGAATGGAGGAAGGCCGACAGCAGCTGCCAGCAGCGCCGCGCCGGCCAGGACGACGGCGACAAGCACGAAGCGGCGTTCGCGCCCCTTGGCCAGGTACAACAGGCCAAACAACGCAGCGGCGGCAGCCATTAGCGGGTGCATGAGGAAGGACAGGGCCAGCGGCAGCAAAGCGCGTTGCCAGTGGCCGCGCAGCAGGCTGCCCAGCGCCAGCATGCTTAGTGCTTCGGCAAAGATGCGTGGCGTAACAAAGGGTTCGGCCAGGTTCAGCAAGCCCTGCGCAGGGCCGTAATCCATCGGGAGCAGGAGCAGTCCGGCCAGGCCCAGCCAATACGCACGGCCCTGCAGGAAAGGCTTCAGCAGGAAGGCTGCGGCCGCCACCCACAGCAGGCTGCCCAGCACGTACAGCAACAGGCCGGCTGGCTTGAAGCCAAGCACGCTGATGGCGGCTGCATACAGCGGGCTGAACAGGGTGAAGCTATCCTGCGAACCGTAGAGGAAGAACAGGTCGTTGCGGAAGTTGTCCGGATAGAGGCGGTGCAGCGCCTGCAGGCCATACAAGCGCCCATCGTGCCACAAACCGTTCCAAGGGTGTGCCAGCAGCCAGCAGGCCGCCAGCATCAATATCAATGGCAACAGCGGCCAGCGCTTGGCCCAAACCGACCCCTGCGCCGGCATCAGGCGGTTTTCCTGGCCGCCGAGAACAGCAGCACCTTGCGTGCGCCGAAGTTGAAGAACAGGATCAGGGCCGCGGCGACCAGCTTGGCCGCCAGGTATGGCACGCCAAAGGTTTCCACCTGAAGCGTGATGATGAAGCCATTGAGGATCAGGCCGGCGATCCCGATCAGGAAGAAGATGACAAATTCACGCTGCCAATTGCTGACGCGGCGGAAATCGAACACCCAGTTCACGGAAATCAGGTAGTTGCACACCATGCCCAGCAAATAGGAAACGCAAGCGGCCAGCAGGTAGTGCAAGCCCAGGAAATGGGCCAGCACATACAGTCCGCCGAAGTCCACCACGAAGGCAGAGCCGCCCACGAACAGGTAGCGGATGAATTGCACCAGGCTGCTCGAGCTGCGCTGCTTGCCCAATAATTTCATCAACATTGCGTTTCCTTTCGATCTCAGCCGAGCTGGCTCATGCCGCCTTCTTTTCTTCGTGGTACTCGTCATCGATGTTGACGTCCCACAGCGGGTCCTTGGAGGCGGCGCCGGAGGCGATCGCTTCCACCGCCAGCTTGGCGGTCAGCATCGAGTGGTCCTGGTTGTTGTAGCGGTGCATGCCGTTACGACCCACCAGGAACAGGTTGCCGATGGTGTCGGTGTAGTTGCGCACCACGTCGAACTGGTCGTAGGAACCGAAGTAGGCCGGGTAAGCCTTCGGCACGCGCACCACCGTGCCGTCCAGCACATTGGTGCCGGTCAGCATGCCGATCTTGGCCAGCTCAGCGGCGCCGAACTTGATCAGTTCGGCATCGTTCATCTGCCACAGGTCGTCGTCTTCGTTGCAGAAGTACTCCAGGCCCATCCACATGGTGTCCTCATCCTTGACCAGGTGCGGGCTCCAGTTGTTGAAGATCTGCAGGCGGCCGATGCGCACGTCTTTCTCCTGGATGTAGATCCAGTTGTCAGGCAGCGCCTGGCCATCGGTGTTGAGCACGTCGGATTTCTTCACCAGCAGGCCCACGGTGAGAAAGTCGCGGTACATCAGGCCATCGGCCACTTTGCGCACCTCGGCCGGCACATCGTTCATACCTTTGATCAATTCGCGCACCGGCATGGTCGAGACCGCGTAGTCGCACTCGAGGCGGAATGCCTCGCCGGTGGTCTTGTCGACACCGCTCACGGCAACGGCCTTGCCATCCCTGGTTTCCACGCCGGTCACGGCCTGGTTGTAGCGGATTTCGCCGCCTGCCTCGGTGATCATGCGCGCCACTTCCTGCCACATCTGGCCTGGGCCGAATTTCGGATACAGGAATTGTTCGATCAGGCTGGTCTCGGTGCCCTTCTGCGATACGCCGCCCTTGCTCTTGAATACTTGCTTGACCGCGTGCCACAGCGCCTTGCTGATATTCAGGCCCTTGATGCGCTGCGCGCCCCAGTCGGCGCTGATCTGGTCGCAAGGAATGCCCCACACCTTGTGGGTGTAGTCCTTGAAGAAGGTCTCATACAACTCGCGGCCGAAGCGGTTGATCATGAAGTCTTCCAGGTTCTTTTCCGGGGTGCGCGGGAACATCATGATCCAGGCGTAGGTCACCGCCACCTTGGTCAAACGCCACAGGCCCAGCTTGCTGGCGGTGGAAGCGTTCATCTTGATCGGGTAGTCGAAGAAACGGCGCAGGAAGAAAATACGCGACAGGCGCGAACGCACCAGCATGCGGCGGTCGTCGTCGCTTTCCAGCGCATTGCCGGCCACTTGCACCGAGGTCTTTTTATTTTGGTAGGTCAGGTCGAGCGAGGCATTGGCCGCGGCATCGATCGGCAGGATTTCCTGCCACCAGTTCATGACCCAGTCGGACTTGGAAAAGAAGCGGTGGCCGCCCAGATCCATGCGATTACCGTTATGGCAAACGGTACGGGAAATGCCGCCTACCTCGTCACTCGCCTCCAGCACGATGGGGCGGATCTTGGTAGTACGGATCAATTCCAGAGCCGCAGTCAGGCCTGCGGGACCGGCGCCGATAATCACGGCGGATTGCTGCCCCATGAAAACTTCCTTCAAGTAATTTAATCGATGAAAGTTGCTGCACATAAATTGAGCAGCAAACCCCAGAATTTTACCGTGAGGAAATTATAAATGCTATAACGGGCAATCGAATTGTGGCGTGGAACCAATGGAATATAAGGTCTTTACTAATTGACAAAAAACTAATGTAGGGCAGAGAATCAATATTTTTTGCTCTGGACCAATGCGCACCTCCCTGCTCGCCCTACTGCTCTGCACAGCCTTGCACCTGCCAGCCCATGCAAACGACGATGCCACCGACCGTTCGATCACCGTGCTGCGCGAGACCCATCATGCCCTGGTGCAAAAGGACGGCAGCTATCTCTACACCCTGGAATACCTGACCCAGCTCAACGACGCGCGTGCGGTGCAGAACTCCGGCCAGCGCAGCTACAGCTTCAACGCCACACACGAAACGCTGGACATCGTGGAGGCTTACACGGAAAAGCCGGACGGGCGCCGCATCGTGGTGCCGCCGGAGCAGATCAAGCTGCAGCAGGAGCCCGCCTACCGCGGAGCCGCCATGTTCCAGGACATGCAGGTGAAAGTGGTGGTGTACTCGGACATCGCCATCGGCGACAAGCTGTACACTAAGGTGCGCACCAACCGTAAGAAAGCCCAGTTCGACGGCCACTTTGCCGACAGCACCTATCCGCCGTTCAAGCCCACCCACCAGTACACGCTGACCTACGACCTGCCGGCCGACATGCCCCTGTATTCCGAGGCGGACGGCTTTGCCGCGCAGCCGCCGCAAACGGCCAACGGGCGCACGCTCTACCGCTGGGACTACACGCCCTCGAACAACCCGCGCATTGAAGCGGCGACCGTCGACTACTGGGACTACGGCCGCCACCTGGTCGTGTCGACCATGAAGGATTACGCGACGCTGGGCGAGGCCTATGACCGCACTGCCGCCCCTGCCGCCGCCGTCACGCCCGCCATCGAGGCCAGGGCGAAGGACATCACGGCCGGCATCACGGGCGAACGCGAACGCGCCATCGCCATCAACGAATGGGTGCGCAAGAATATCCGCTATGTGGGCATCTACCTGGGCAATGGCGGCGTGGTGCCGCACAGCGCCGACAGCGTGCTGTCCAACCGCTACGGCGACTGCAAGGACCACACGGCGCTGATGGAAGCCCTGCTGCGCGCTGCCGGCATCGAAGCGACGCCCGTGCTGATCCCGGCCAACGCCGCGTTCCGCCTGGCGCCGGTGGCCAGCCTGGCCACCTTCAACCACGCCATCAACTACATCCCAAGCCTGGACCTCTACCTCGACTCCACCGCTGAAAATATCGCCGGCGGCTTCCTGCCTGCCAATGAACTGGGCAAGCAGGTGATCCTGACGCGCAGCCACACCCTGGGACGCACGCCGGCCAGCCAGCCGTCCACCGTGCGCAACCGCTACGACGTCACCATCGACGCCGATGGCGGCGCCGACTTCAAATTCACCCGGCGCGACACCGGCTGGTGGGCCGAGCCCTCGCGCTGGGGCCATAGCCGCTGGCGCGAAGAAGACCGTGCCCGCACCGTGGAGAATTTGCTGAAAGGCGCCGGCATGAAGGGCAGCGGCAAGGTGGAACTGGGCATCCTGACCGGCAACGCCCCCGATTACAGATATTCGTATTCAGGCCACACGGAAAACCTGACCTACCTGCCAGGTACGGTCGGCATTGGCACCTGGACCGGGCTGGAGTCCAACATCTCCCAGACCGCTTTCAACATGACGTCGGAGAGCAAACGCACCCAGCCCTTTGTCTGCTATGCCGCCGACTTTGAAGAGGAAGCCAACTACCACTTCCCGGCCGGCGCCACGCTGCTGGCGGTACCGGACGATGTGACTGTGAACGGGCCGGTACTGCAATACCGCTCGCGCTACGAGCGCACAGCGGACGGCATCCGCATCGTGCGCAGCATGAAGATGGAGAAGGCCGGCGGCCCGAAATGCACGCCGGAAGATTTCGCGGCCATGCAGGCTGACGTGCGCACCATCGTTCGCGATGTGCGCACGCAGTTCATCCTGCAGAAGAAGATTTAAATCATCGGTGCCAGCTCCTGACACGCGCAGCGTGTTGGGACCTGGCACCGCACTATAAGCTTCAGGCGTAGCCGTAGCCGCGCGCCATGGCGGCAGCGGCGATCGGCAGCAGGGCGAAGATATGGATCTCCGTCATCAGCGTCTTGCGGATGGAACGGATTTCCTTTTCGCCCGGCGCGAAAGCGGCATCCGCCGCCTGCGCCTTGCGCCAGCGCAGGAAAGCGCGGGTCGGCTTGATCGACATCAGGCCCACGATGGCGAACAGCACCACCTTGGTCCAGAACACGTGGTTGTGGATGTAGAACTCCGAGCCCTTGGCGCCGAAGAACACGCGCGAAAAACCGATCAGCACGAGCGAGGCCGACATGATGCCCAGCGCCACGTCATACTTGGCCGCCAGCTGCACGGCCGGCGGCTGCATGCCGGGCCGCACCAGCACCAGCTGGGCGGTGATGGCAGCGGCGATGCCGAAGGCCAGCAGGTGGTGCACTACCGCGAGCAGCAGGTCGACCATCATGGCCGGCCTCCTTAAGCGCGTTCCGACACGGCATCCACCACGCACAGCGCCGTCATATTGACGATGCGGCGCACGGTGGCCGACGGGGTCAGGATGTGCACCGGTGCGGCGCAGCCGAGCAGGATCGGGCCGATCGCGATGCCGTTGCCGGCCGCGGTCTTGACCAGGTTGTAGGCGATATTGGCGGCGTCGATGTTCGGCATCACCAGCAGGTTGGCGTCCTGCTTCAGGGTGGTGGTCGGCAGCAGCTTGTGGCGGAACTTGGTGTCCAGCGCGGTGTCGCCGTGCATTTCGCCGTCCACTTCCAGGTCCGGCGCACGCTGGCGCACCAGCTCCAGCGCGGCGCGCATCTTCTGCGCCGATTCGCTGTTGGAGGAACCGAAGTTCGAATGCGACAGCAGGGCCGCGCGCGGCACCAGGCCGAAACGCTTCATCTCTTCCGCCGCCATGATGGTGATGGCAGCCAGTTCGTTGGCGTTCGGGTTCTCGTTGACGTGGGTGTCGACCATGCACAGCTGGCGCTCAGGCAGCACCAGGATGTTCATCGCCGCGTACACGCAGGCGCCCGGACGGCGGCCCAGCACCTGGTCGATGTAGTGCAGGTGCAGCTGGGTGGTGCCGAAGGTGCCGCAGATCATGCCGTCGGCATCGCCCTTCTTGATCATCATGGCGCCGATCAGCGAATGGCGGCGGCGCATTTCCAGCTTGGCGTATTCCTGCGTCACGCCCTTGCGAGCGGTCAGCTCATAGTATGCCTGCCAGTATTCGCGGTAACGCTCGTCGAAGTCAGGGTTGATGACGTCGTAGTCCACGCCCTGCTTCAGGCGCAGGCCGAATTTCTGCACGCGCGCGTCCAGCACGGCCGGGCGGCCCACCAGGATCGGGCGCGCCAGTTTTTCATCGACCACCACCTGCACCGCGCGCAGGATGCGCTCTTCTTCGCCTTCGGCGTAGACGATGCGCTTCATTTCCGGCGGGGTCTGCTTGGCCACCGAGAACACCGGCTTCATGAAGGTGCCGGAACGGTAGACGAATTGCTGCAGGCTGTCGGCGTAGGCTTCCAGGTCCTTGATCGGACGGGTGGCGACGCCGGAATCGGCAGCGGCTTTCGCCACGGCCGGTGCAATCTTGGTCAGCAGGCGCGGGTCGAACGGCATCGGGATCAGGTATTCCGGACCGAAGGCCAGGTTGGCGATGCCGTAGGTGGTGGCGACGATGTCCGACTGTTCGGCGTGGGCCAGGTCGGCGATCGCGTGCACCACGGCGATTTCCATTTCGCGGGTGATGGTGCTGGCGCCGCTATCGAGCGCGCCGCGGAAGATATACGGGAAGCACAGCACGTTGTTGACCTGGTTCGGGTAGTCCGAACGGCCGGTGCAGATGATGGCGTCGCCGCGCACCGCTTTCACGTCTTCCGGCAGGATTTCCGGATTCGGGTTGGCCAGGGCCAGGATCAGCGGGTTAGGCGCCATCTGCTTGACCATGTCCTGTTTCAGCACGCCGCCGGCGGACAGGCCGAGGAAGATGTCGGCGCCCTTGATGCATTCGGCCAGGGTGCGGTGCGGGGTCTCGCGTGCGAAGCGCTCCTTGTCCGGGTCCATCAGCTCGGTGCGGCCCTTGTAGACCACGCCGGCCAGGTCGGTGACCAGGATGTTCTCGATCGGGAAGCCGAGGTCGACGATCAGGTCCAGGCAGGCCAGGGCCGCGGCGCCGGCGCCGGAAACCACCAGCTTGACGTTCTTGATGTCCTTGCCGATGTATTTCAGGCCGTTCAGGATGGCCGCGCCGACGATGATGGCGGTACCGTGCTGGTCGTCGTGGAAGACCGGGATCTTCATCTTTTCGCGCAGCTTGCGCTCGATGTAGAAGCACTCAGGCGCCTTGATGTCTTCCAGGTTGATGCCGCCGAAGGTCGGTTCCAGCGAGGCGATGATGTCGACCAGCTTGTCCGGGTCCTGCTCGTTGATCTCGATGTCGAAGACGTCGATGCCGGCGAACTTCTTGAACAGCACGCCCTTGCCTTCCATCACCGGCTTGGAAGCCAGCGGACCGATATTGCCCAGGCCCAGCACGGCAGTACCGTTGGAGATGACGGCCACCAGGTTGCCGCGCGCCGTGTATTTATAGGAGTTGGCCGGGTCGACCACGATTTCTTCGCATGGCGCGGCCACGCCCGGGGAGTAGGCCAGCGCAAGGTCGCGCTGGTTGGTCAGTTGCTTGGTAGGGGTGACGCTGATTTTGCCTGGCCTTGGGCACTCATGGTATTCCAGTGCCGCGGCGCGCAATTGTTGGCGAAGTTCTTCTTTCTTGTCAGATCCCGAATCCATGCTGTACTGCCCCTTCTATCCTGTGTCCGAAAGCCATCGATTCTAGCAGATAGAGGGCTTGCTCTAACGTAGGTATTTATACCAATTCCAAATAATCATCGGTTTCAATTGACTTTCATTTAAGAATAATCGAGTTTTCCGGAATTTTTCTCACGCACAATTATTCCCATGCGGCAACGCAATTTTCCTTCGCCATACAATGTCGCGAGGGCGACAATGCTGACTTGCGGCACGAAACCATAAAATCTTGTTGCGCTAAATCGAATTTGCTTGGAATATTCGGCGCAAACAACTTTACTTATAGCACTTTTGTTCCTAGACTGAATTTACTGGCACTTTACGAAGGGAAAAACCATGCGCAACGCACTCTGGCATTCCTGGTCCCGTATGTCCGGCATCCTGTTTCCACTGAGCGCAGCTGCTTTATTTTTCACTCCGCAAGACTCCAACTGGGTCGTAACGTTGGCCATGGCCGCCCTTGCTTCCGGCGGCACCTGGGTCTACCTGCGCGACAAGCATTAAGGACGATGCCGGCCCGCCCCGTTAGAATGGCGGGATGCTTTCCGAATTCGACCTGATCAAACAGTACTTCGTGCGGCCCGTCCCGGGCCGTGCGACCCTCGGCATCGGCGACGACTGCGCCCTGCTCACTCCATCGCCGGGCATGCAGACTGCCATTTCCTCCGACATGCTGGTCGAAGGAAGGCACTTCTTCGCTGGCGAAGACGCCCAGCGCCTCGGCCACAAAAGCCTTGCCGTCAACCTGTCCGACCTTGCCGCCATGGGCGCCCGTCCGGTGGCTTTCACACTCGCCCTTGCCCTGCCCGCCGCCGAACGCGCCTGGCTGGAAGGTTTTTCGCGCGGCCTGTTCGCGCTGGCCGACGCGCATGGCTGTGAACTGATCGGCGGCGATACCACCAAGGGTCCGCTGAACATCTGCATCACCGTATTCGGCGAGGTAGCGCCTTCGCGCGCCCTGCGCCGCGGCGCCGCCCGTCCCGGCGACGACATCTGGGTCTCCGGCACCCTGGGCGACGCCCGCCTGGCCCTGGCCGGCTACCTCGGCGAACTGACTCTGTCTCCTGACGTGCAAGCCGCCGCCGGCACCCGCATGCATACCCCGACGCCGCGCGTCGCGCTAGGCGTCATGCTGGCCGAGCGCGGCCTGGCCCACGCCGCCATCGATATCTCCGACGGCCTGGTAGGCGACTTGGGCCACATCCTCGAAAAATCCCACGCCGGCGCCACGCTCAACGCCGACGCCCTGCCAGCCGGCCCGGTACTGGCCACCCAGCCGCTCGCGCTGCGCCGCGCCTTCACCGCCGCCGGCGGCGACGACTACGAAATCTGCTTCACCGCACCCGCCGCCAACCGCGACGCCATCCTCGCCGCCGCCAAAGCATGCAGCACTCCTGTAAGCCGCATCGGCCGCATCGACGCCAGCGCCGGCCTGCGCTGGACCGACGCCGATGGCGCACCGCTCACGCTGGATCTCTCCAGCTTCGACCACTTCAGCAACTGAACCTATGTCCTACCGCGAAAAATGCGAACGCCTCGACACCGAGGAGCTCCTGAACCTGCTGCGCTGCGACCTGGTCGAAGGCGCGCAGGCCATCGTCCTGGAAGTGCTGGCGGCGCGCGGCGTTTCGTCCGCCACGATCGAACGCGTGCTGGCCAGCGAGGCGGCGCGCCTGGAGGAGGAGCGCCACCAACAGGAACGCATGGCGAGCCAGGGCATGCGCCTGCTGGCATTTGCCATTGACTTTGTGCTCGCCACACTGGTTTTCAGCCTGTTCATGGAATTGGTGCAGCCTCTGGCCAAAAGCGCCGGAGAAACTTTTGCGCTCGTTTGCTGGTGGGGCTATATGCTGCTGCGCGACGCCATGCCTGGCGGGAGTCTCGGCAAACGTTTGTTGCATATGCGCGTCGTGCGGATTCCTGGCGAGCGGCGCATGACGCTGGGCGCTTCGTTCTTGCGCAACCTGACGCACGTCTTGTTCATGATCGACGCCCTGTTCATCCTGGGCGAACGCCGCATGCGGCTGGGCGACATGCTTGCCGGGACTATCGTCCTGCGGCGTGCTGCAACTGGCGCAGGTATTCCCCCGGCGGCTTGCCCACCAGCGCAGCAAAATCCTTGATGAAGTGGGCCTGGTCGAAATAGCCCAGGTCCAGCGCCAGCTGGGCCAGTGAACCCGAATCGCCCGCCTGCAGCCGTGCCACCGCTTCATGCATGCGGTAACGCTTGATCACCCATTTCGGACCGACGCCCACGTATTGCTGGAACAGGCGCTGCACGGCGCGCTTGTCCATGCCGGCCAGCGCCGCCAGGGCATCGACGGTCAGCAGCGCAGGGTTGCCCGCAACGGCAGCCACCAAGCCCGCCGCGCGTTCCACGTCCATATCAGGCTGGGGTAGCCGTGCCAGCAGGAAGGCTTCCGCCGCCGCCGCCATCGTAGCGGCCTGCCCGCCATCCGCCGTCCCGCTAGCGCGCAACTGGCGCGTGAGCTCCTCGCCCGCCGTGCCGAACACTTGTGCCAGCGGTACACGCTGGTCCGCGATTTCCGCCACGGCACGCCCGAAGAAGGGCCGGAAGCCGCCAGGCCGGAACTTGATCCCGAAGGCAAAGCCCTGCCCCGCCAGTTGCTTGGTGTAGCGCGCCGTATGCACGCCATAGAGGCCATCCGTATCATGCTCGACCACCAGGTGCACATTCGGATGCGGCAGCGTTTCCTGCTGTTGCGGCGGATGGCCTTGCATATCCCAGCCTACGAACCAGTAATGTTCAACCAGCCCAGCCAACGCTGCGCCCGGCGCCACGCGTTCATGGCGAAATGAGCCTGCAGCAAATTGCGGCACCAGGATGCCGCGCGGCTCGCTATCGATTTGTCGCGTTTTTCCAATCATCAGGGAAAGGAATCTAACACAATGGCTCGCATGAAAACACTGATCCCCTTACTATTCGCATTCGCCGCAGCAGCGGCCAACGCAGGAGACAAACCCATGCAAATCGAAGGCACGTTCGACGTCAAACTCGCGCCCCAGGCACCGGCCGAAGGCCAAACCTGGGGCCGCCAAACGATTACCAAGACATTCCACGGCGCGCTGGACGGCAGCAGCCGCGGAGAAATGCTGGCCGCCGGCACCGCAGTCAAGGGATCCGCCGGCTATGTCGCGCTGGAGCAGGTCAGCGCCACGCTGGAAGGCCGCAAGGGCACCTTCTTCCTGCAGCACTTCGGTCTGATGGACAAGGGCACGCCGACGCTGACCGTCAGCGTCATCCCCGACTCCGCCACCGGCGAGCTCACCGGCCTGCAAGGCAGCATGACCATCGACATCACCGGCGGCCAGCACCGCTATACCTTCACTTACAAGCTGCCGCCGCGCTGAAATTGATGTCATGAAGCCGTAACAAGCAGCGACTATTATGCTGCCTGTCTCCACATATCACTCCCGTGAAATGTTTTCCGCCGCCCCATTGAGGGCGGCATTTTTTTTGAAAGTCGGGGTCAGGTCGAGCAAACGGACACGGGCTCAAGCGCTGCGCGCTTGAGCCCGTGTCCGTTTGCTCGACCTGACCCCGACTTTCATCTAACCAGTAAGCGCGGTGTGGTCTTCGCCGGGCTCGCCGGCGCGGCGGCCGCTGCCGTGCATCAGCCAGTAGTGGTGGAAGGCCAGGCGGATGTTGTCGCGCAGCTGGGTGTCGTCCCAGGGCTTGGTGTAGAAACGGTAGATCGCGCCGCGGTTGATCGAGTCGAGCACGGCTTCCAGCCCGGTGTAGCCGGAGAGGATGATGCGTATCGTATCCGGGTACATTTCCTTGACCTTGGCCAGGAACTCGGTGCCGCTCAGGATCGGCATGCGCTGGTCGCATACGATCACCTGCACGGGGTACAGCGCCAGCAGGTCGAAGCCTTCTGCCGGCGATACTGCCGTTAATATGCGGTAGCCATCGCGCCGGAACAGGCGGTGCAGCGAGGACAGGACGTTGACGTCGTCGTCGACCAGCAGCAGGGTTTGCGGCGGTTCGGCCGCCACGTTCGGGTCGGGCGGCAGGCTCTTGCCCGATTCGGCCAGCGCGCCCATTTCCGCCGCGGCCAAAGGACGGCTGAAGAAGTAGCCCTGGATTTCGTCGCAGCGGTTGCGGCGCAGGTATTCCAGCTGCGGGCGCGTTTCCACGCCTTCCGCGATCACGCGCAGCTTCAGGCTGTGCGCCATGCTGATGATGGCCAGCGCAATGGCCGCGTCATTGGGATTGGTGGTGATGTCGCGCACGAAGGCAATGTCGATTTTCAGCTTGTCGATCGGGAAGCGCTGCAAATAAGCCAGCGAGGAATAGCCAGTGCCGAAGTCGTCGATCGCCACCTTGATGCCGAGCTGCTTGAGCGCCGTCAGGACCTGGATGGTGCGCTCGGCATTCGACATCAAGGCCGTTTCCGTCAGCTCCAGCTCCAGCAATTCCGGCGGCACCTGGTGCCGTTCCAGCGCTTCCTTGACGTCCTTTTCCAGGTCGCCTTCGACGAACTGCCGGCTGGCCACGTTGACCGCCACGTGTACGCCGCCGACGGGCGTGCGCAGCCAGGATGCGATCTGGCGGCAAGCCGCGTCGATGATCCAGCTGCCGACGCGCACGATCAGGCCGGTGTCTTCCAGCACACTGACAAATTCCGCCGGATACACCAGGCCATAGCCGGGACGGTTCCAGCGCAGCAGCGCTTCCGCGCCGCTGATGCGGCCCGTGGTCAGGTTGACCTTGGGCTGGTAGTGCAATTCCAGCTCTCCGTTGTCGAGGGCGCGTCGCAGCGCCATTTCCAGGTCCAGCCGCGCCAGCACCTGCACATTCATGCCGGCGGTGAAGAAGCGGTAGCCATCGCCGCCGGCATCCTTGGCGCGTTCCATGGCGGTGTTGGCGTACTTGACCAGGGTTTCAGGGTCATTGGCATCGTCGGGATACATGGCGATACCGATCGAGGCGGTCAGCGTGGCCTGGTGCTGGTCCAGCTCGAAGGGGCTGCGCAGGGCCTCGCGCACTTCGTTCGCCACCAGCACGGCGTCCTGCTGGTCGCGCGTCATGGTCAGGATCAGCGCGAATTCGTCGCCGCCCAGGCGGCCTACCGTGTCGCGCAGGCGCACGCACTGTACCAGGCGGTTGGAGAACTCGTGCAGCAGCTGGTCGCCCATGGCTGCGCCCATCGAGTCGTTCACCTTGCGGAAGCGATCGAGGCCGATGAACAGCACCACGATGCGCCATTCCTTGTCCTGCGCCAGCTCGATCGATTCGGCCAGGGTCTGGAAGAACAGCGTGCGGTTGGGCAGGCCGGTCAGGCGGTCGTAGTGCGCCATGTGGCGCAGCCGCTCTTCCGCCAGGCGGCGCTCGGTGACGTCGCGCGCCACGCAGATCAGGGTGCGGTGCGCCGATTCGCCTTCGCTTTGCAGCAGCCAGTACACCTCCACCGGCACGGAGGCGCCATCGCTGCGCAGCAGTTCCGTTTCCGTCAGTTCCGGCGCGCGGTGGGGCGCGGCGGCTGTCTCGCCGGCGCGCTCCGCCTGCTCCGACAAGGATTCGCGCCCGCCCAGTCCCAGACGGCCTGGTTCCAGCGTCAGCAGTTGATCGCGCGGGTGGCCCAGCATGCGGCAGGCGCCTTCGTTGACATCCACCAGCGACAGCGTATTCGTATCGATCAGGAAGATCGCGTCGGCGGTGGCGTCCATGGCGCTGCGGAAGCGCTGCAGGTCGGCCGTGCGCGCCCGCACGGTCTGTTCCAGCACCTCGTTGTAATCGCGCGCCTGTTTGTGCAGCAGCCGCACTTCCAGCATATTGTGGATGCGCGTCAGCACCTCCACCGGATCAAAAGGTTTGCTGACGAAATCGCGCGCGCCGGCATCAAGGGCTGACAGCTTCTGGTCCGGCTGCGCCGTTACGACCAGCACCGGCAGGTATTCCGGCTCCAGCGGCTTGAGCGCTTCCATCACGTCGAAGCCGCTCATGCCCGGCATGTGCAGGTCGAGGATGATCAGGTCATAGCGGTGCTCTTCGTGCCAGGGCGCCACTACGCGCGGGTCGGTGGTGGAACTGACCTGGACGTAGCCGCTGGTTTGCAGCAGGTACTCCAGCAGCTGCACATTGACCGGCTGGTCGTCCACAATCAGGATGTTGGCGTTCAGGATATCGTCGCGGCTGATCACTTGGACGTACTCCCTTCCTCCTCCCTGCGCGCCAGGAAGGCCATGGTGCTGTTGATCGCTTCCGTGAACTCGTCGATGTTGATCGGCTTGATCAGGTAGCGGAAGAATCCTGCCGCCAGGCCTTTTTCCACGTCGCGTGGCATGGCATTGGCGGTCAGGGCGATGACGGGGATGTGCGCGGTGCGTGGGTCATTGGCCAGCAGCTTGACGGCATCGATGCCGTTCATGCCGGGCAGGTTGATGTCCATCAGGATGATGTCCGGCTGGTGGGCGCGTGCGAGCTCCAGGCCAAGGTGGCCGTCGGGCGCGGAAATCAGCTTCAGGTCGGGGCGGAAGCTGATGATTTCTTCCACCAGCTTGAGGTTGGCGGGATTGTCTTCCACGTACAGCACCGTGGTCGGTTCGCCTTCCTCGTGCCGATGATTCTCGGCGGGACGTTCGGCATTCGGGTCAACGCGCGAAGGAACTGGCTCGGTCGAGGAAAGCTCGATCCAGAACATGCTGCCCACACCCTGGCTGCTGGTGACGCCGATAGTGCCGCCCATCAGTTCCACCAGGCGCTTGGTCACCACCAGGCCGATGCCGGTACCCTCTTCAGCTCCGCTCTCCTGTCCCAGGCGGTTGAAGGGCTGGAACAGCTGCTTAACCTGCTCCGGCTTGAGGCCCATGCCGGTATCCTGCACCGACACCCGCACCAGGTTTTGCCCGCTCGGGCTGCAGTCGACCACCACGGCGCCGCCGTCGCGGTTGTACTTGATGGCGTTCGACAGCAGGTTAAGCACGATCTGCTTGAGGCGCGTGCGGTCGGCCGTCACATTGGCCATGCAGCCGTCCGGGAACAGCAGGCGTATGCCGCGCCCACTGGCCAGCGGCGCCACCATGCTCTCGCATTCCTTCAGGATCTCGTTGAGTGCCACCGGCTCCAGCGACAGCGCCACCGCTCCCGACTCGATCTTGGCCAGGTCGAGGATTTCGTTAATCAAGGTAAGCAGGTGGCGGCCCGACTTCAGGATATGGTTGGCGAACTCGCGTTTTTGCGCCAGCGTGGAAGGCAGTTTTTCCGAGGTCAGGATTTGCGCGAAGCCAAGGATGGCGTTCAACGGCGTGCGCAGCTCGTGGCTCATGGACGAGAGGAAGGCCGACTTGGCCTGGTTGGCGCTCTTGGCCTCTTCCATCGCCCCTGCCAGCTCGTGGTTGGCCTGCTCAAGCTGCATCGTGCGCGTGTGCACGCGTTCTTCCAGCTCTTCGTTCAAACGCATGACTTCCTGCTGCGCCTTGCTGCGCTGTTCGGCCTCCCGCGCGATCTCGCTGTTGGACGTCTCGAGATCGCGCGTGCGGCTCTCGATTTCGCTCAGCATCTTGTTGAACGCGGCCGCCAGGTCTGCCACCTCGTCGTTGCTGGTGCCGGGCGCGCGGCGCGAATAGTCGCCGGTGGCCACCACCTCGCGCGCCACGTCGGCAATCGCCAGCACGGGCTGGGTCACCACCTTGTTCAATGGGCGCATCAACAGATAGGCGATGCCCATGGCCAGCAACGTAGCAAAGATGCCGATCGCCACGTAGTCGCCGAAGCGGCCCAGGATTTCGTAGTCCGCCTGCAGGTAGACGGTGCCAAGCAGCTCGCCGTTGTCGCGGATGCGCCGGAACAGCATCATCTTCCCGTCTTCAAATGCCACGCCTTCGGCTTGCGGTGCACGCGGCACGTTGACGTCCAGGCCCGGCGCCACATACGTGGCAAACAGCTGGCCGCGCGAGTTGTAAATGGCCCCGGCATTGACCTTGGGCCGCAGTCGCAGCAAGGCCAGGTTTTCCTTGGCCAGGCGCGGATCGTCGAAGGTCAGGGCCGGCGCGCTCATATGTCCAATCAGCTCGGCCTGGGTAATCATGTCGGAGCTCAGGGACTGGTGATAGGCGCGCAAGTCGTAGGCGATGATGGTGCCGAGCGATACCAGGAGCGATACCAGCGTGACCAGCATTACCACGCCGAGCAGCTTTTGCGGGAGGGAGCGGCGGCGCGCGTTCATCCCGCCACCTGCTGTACGCGATAGGCAGCCGACAGCATGCGCGCACTGATTTTCAGGCGCGACGCCACGGCATGCTTGAGGGAGACTTCAAAGCGCAGGCGCTCGTCGGCGATGATGAAGTTGATCATGCTGCCCAGGCCATAGGTTTCGTCGGCGTCGGTCACGGTCAGCACGGGCTGCCCGCGGCTGGCCGTCAGCATCTCCTGCGCCAGGGCCTTGTCCTGCGACGCGATGAACAGCATGTGGATACCGGACAGGCTGTCGCCCCGCTTGACGCGCTTGACCTGCAGCGGGCGGCCATTGGCGGTGTGGCCCGCCACCGTCTGTTCCAGCTGGTCGGCCAGCGCGTCGGCGCCGGCCACGCCGATCACCACCGGACTATCGGCACGGGCGAAGCTGCCCTCCGGCCATTCAACGAAACCAGCGAATTTGTATAGATAGGCGGCCTTGACCTGGCGCTCCAGGCTGGTATTGGCCTGGGCATAAGCAAAATGCGGGGCGAGCAGGGGCCAGAGCGCGGCCAATAGCAGCGCCACCCAGAAACCGGGACGTCTTCCTTGGAGAGTCCTCACTACCGTGCCTCGCGAAGAGGGGATTTGGGCCATTCTATCGCTGAGCCCAAAATAGGGGCGCAATAATTGATTTGCCGCACCACATCAGCCTTCCCCGGCTTGCAAGTTAGTCGTGATACCACATTATTGCGCTGCAGCGTGGTCAATCCGCACAGCAGCGCGCTAGAATGGCTCAAACGCTTTTGTTTGCTAAAGGAGCCACAAGTGAGTACAGACATCAACGAACTGGCCGCCCAGGTGGGTAAGGCCCTGCAAGACAAAGGCTTGCTGTTAGCAACCGCGGAATCGTGCACCGGCGGCGGCATCTCGACTGCGGTCACGGAAATCGCCGGCTCCACCGGCTGGTTCGACTGCGGCTTCGTGTGCTACTCGAACGCATCGAAGACGGAAATGCTGGACGTGCCGGCGGCCATGATGGCGCAATTCGGTTCCGTCAGCGAAGAAGTGGCGGCATCCATGTGCCAGGGCGCGCTGGGTTCCAGCAATGCCCATGTGGCGATTTCGGTGACGGGTATCGCCGGCCCGACCGGCGCGGTGCCGGGCAAGCCGGTCGGCACGGTGTGCTTCGGCTGGGCCAATGGCGATACGGTGCATACCGAACGCCTGGTGTTCGCCGGGGACCGCCAGGCGGTGCGCGCGCAGACTATCGAGCACGCGCTGAAAGGGCTGCTGCGCTTTATTAACTGAAACCCCGGAAAACCGGAAAACCTGGGTCAGACCCTTGGGTCAGACCCAGCTACGCGAGCAGGCGGCTGCGGCACTCCGCCGCGGCAGGTTCGAACAGGGTCAGCCCCGCGATCGCGCGGCTGATCGCAACGTACAGATAGCGCCGTTCCTCCGCGAACTCCTCCCCATTGCGGGTGGCGCGCGGGAACTGGCCCTCTTCCATATACGGCAGCAGCACATGCTGCCACTCCCTCCCCTTTGCCGACTGCACGGTGGCCAGCGCCAGCACTTTCGCCGCACCGCCGCGTGCCGCGGGCTTGCCGCGCGTCGCCACCTGGCGGCGACGCAGCTCTTCGAGGAAGGCCGGCGCTTTCGCGTCGCCCTGGCGGCTGGCGAAATCCATGAAGGCGCGCAAGGTGCGCAGCACGGAATCGGCGTGGGCCCGGTTGACGAAGGTGCGGCGGGTGGCGGCCGGCAAATCGAGGCCGTTGCTGGCCAGTTGCAGCAGTTCCGCTGCACTGGCAGTCGAGGCCTGAGCCTTCATCTGCGCCAGCACCTCGGCCAGGCGCTGCTTCCAGCGGCGGGTGGCGCCGTTGTCGTAATGCTGCTCGGCGCACAGCAGGCCGCTGAACATGAATTCCAGGGTTTCCGGATCGCGCACCACGGCGTCCTTCTGCTGCTGGTAGGCGTCGCCGGAACCGTACATGGCGTGGGTGGCTTCATAATCGCGGCGGTCGCCTGAGACGGCGAAATAGGTTTGCAGGCCGTCGACCATCAGCTCGCAGCTTTCCTTGTCCGCCTTGAGCGTGCTGTAGTCACCGCTGGCGACGTGCAGCAGGGCGCGCAAGGCCATGATTTCCGGGCGTTTGAGGTAGGACGCGAAGCCGTCGCAGTTGTATGGCAGGCCAGCGTCCAGCAGCGCATTTTCGATTTCCACGCTCTGGTCCACTTCGCGCAGGATGATGGCGAGGTCGGGACCCAGCGCCAGCTCCTTCGCCTTGGCGACAACGGCTTGCGCGCAGGCTTGCGGGTTGGCCTGGTCGTACTCGACATGGCGCACTTCGGAATAGGTGTCCGGGTGCGACTCGAAGCCGCATTTCGGCAGCGCGCGCTCCAGCAGCTTTTTCAGCGACACGCCGCAGCGGCGCGATTGCGACAACGGCAGGCGCTCGGCATCCGGGAAAGCCAGTTCGAAGCCGCCACCGGAGAATCGCGGATCGGCGCCGCGTTCAGCATTGATCACCTGGTGACGGTCGCCCACCACGACCAGCCGCGCGTTACGGCGGAACAGTTGCAGCAACTCGAATTCAGCCGCGTTCACATCATGCCATTCGTCGACCAGCAGCAGGTTCGCCTGCGGCATATCGTGCACGGCTTCGGGGAAGCGGCGCAGGATGGAAACCAGGTCGGTCGCGTAATCGACGGGCGCCTGCCAAAGGATATGGCCGGCTTGCGGCTGGCGGCGGCGTTCGAATTCGTGGAAGATTTCGACGATCTCGCGGTCTTCCAGCTGGAACTGGTTGCACAACTCGTCAAAGGTGAAGTCGTCGAACACTTCATCCTCAAAGCGCAGTGTCGCCAGCGTAGCCTTCATCTGCGCCAGCAGTTGCAGCATCATTTCCACGCGCTGGGTGCTGCGCTCGAAATCGAAATCGAACTCGGTGTAGCGGCCCTCGTGGCGCTGCCAGACCGTATTGGCGGCGGCCACCAGCATCGGGCGCATTTGCTCAAGACTGGACCAGCGCTCAGGCAGATCGAGCCAGTTGCCATGCTCCGCGATGCGGGTCAGCTGCGAACGGGCCAGGGCTTCCACCGTCAGCACCTGCACCTTGCGGTCCGGGCATTCCAGCGCCAGTTTTTCGTAGAAGCGTTGGCGCGCACCTTCCGAAAAGCACAAACCCAGGACGACTCCCGGTTCCCGTGCCGCCAGCATGGACAGCGTGGTAGTCTTGCCAGTCCCGGCGCGCGCCTCGATCATCAAGGTCTGGGCGCGGGAATTCAGGATCGCTTCCTGCTCGCTGGATGGTGAAACTCGCATGCCTGTTCGATTGGTGCCAATGAAAAGACGCATTCTACCTTGGCTGGCCGCAGCCGCCGCCCTCGCCGCCGGCGGAGCTTCCGCGCGCCCGCTGACCGTGTACGCCGCCGGCGACATCGCCGACTGCCGCTACAGCCGCGCCGCCTACTCGGGCGCCGCCGACACCGCCGCCATCATCGCCAAGGGCGACCCGCAAGCCCTGGTCCTCTCCCTGGGAGACCACACTTATCCAAATGGCACGCAAGCCGAATTCCGCGACTGCTACGCCCCCACCTGGGGCCAGTTCAAGGAGCGCACCCGCCCCACGCCCGGCAACCACGAATACGGCAGCGGCAAGGCCGACGGCTATTACGAATACTTCGGCGAACTGGCCGGCCCGCGCGGCCGCGGCTATTACAGTTTCGACAACGGCGGCTGGCACTTCGTCTCCCTGAACAGCCACCTGAATGCAGCCGACCACCAGCGCCAGCTCCTGTGGCTGAAAGACGACCTGGCCGCCAGCAAGGCGCGCTGCACCCTCGCATACTGGCACGCGCCCATGTATAGTTCTGGCGGGCACACCCCAACGAAGAAGATGCAGGACGTGTGGCGCGCCCTGCAGGAAGCCGGCGTCGAACTGGTGCTGTCCGGGCATGACCACGACTACGAGCGCCTGGCGCCGATGAACGCCGACGGCCAGCCCGATACGGCGCACGGCGTGCGCCAGTTCGTGGTCGGCACCGGCGGCGCCTTCCTCACGCCCTTCCTCTGGCTGAACGAGCAGAGCGAAGTACGCTCCAACTGGCGCACCGGTGTGCTGAAACTGGTATTGAAAGACAACAGCTACGAATGGGATTTCCTGGCGGTCGAACCGAAGACGCAGCCGGAACACCCACAGCAGGAAGCCAACGACAGAGGCGCGGCAAACTGCCACTGATAACAGGAGCATCAATGCAAAACACGGTTCACTTCGTCCTGCAAGGCAAGGGCGGTATTGGCAAGACCTACGTATCGACCATCCTCGCACAATGGCTCAAGACCAAGAGCGACACCGTGCTGCGCTGCTACGACACCGACCAGGAAAACACCACCTTCTCGCGCTACAAGGCGCTGGACGTGAAGCACGTGCCGGTGATGACCGAATCGCGCACCATCGATCCCAAGCGCTTCGACGCGCTGATGATCGACATCCTGGAAGAAGACGGCAACTGCGTGATCGACAACGGCGCCAACACCTTCTCGCCGCTGATGGCCTACCTGATTGAAAACGACTGCTTCAACCTGCTGGAAGAATCGGGGCGCAAGGTGTACATCCACACCATCGTCGGCGGCGGCGACACGCTGCACGATACGGCGATGGGCTTCGTCACCACCGCCAAATCGACCCAGGTGCCGCTGGTGCTGTGGGAGAACGAGCATTTCGGGCTGCTGCAATCGGCCTCCGGAAAATCCTTCCTCGAATCGCAGACCTATTCGGACAACTCGCAGCGCGTGCGCGGCCGCATCGTACTGAGCGCGCGCAATGCCGACACCTTCGGCGCCGACGTGAAGAAGATGAACACCGGCCGCCTGACTGTGGACGAAGTGAAGGCCAGCGACAAATTCAATGTGATGGAAAAGCAGCGCATCAAGGTCGTGTTCCGCGACCTGTTCGAACAACTCGACCTGGTGAACTGGTAAATGACCCTCGACCCGCACAAGCTGCGCCTGCACGTATTTGAGAAGACCGGCATCAAAGTCGATGTCGACGACCCGATCTTCGCGCTGGTGGCATTGAACGAAGCCGTGCTGGAAGAAGCCGTCGAGCGTCACCTGGCGCGGCTGGACGGCGCTCACGGCCCCGCTTCCGCCCCCGCCCCCGGTGCAGCCTACGTGCCGCCCCCCGGCGCCCGCCCAATTCCCACCTCGCACGAACCGTTCTCCCGGCGCGAGCTGCGCCTGCTGGCCGCCGCCGCCGGCGTAGCGGTGCTGACGGCAGCCCTGGTGCTGATCGGCCAGGCCATTTTCAGCAAGCCAAGCGGCATCCCCCCGGCCAAGCTTGAGCGCGCCCTGCAAACCCTCGACGCCAAAACCCGCGCCGCCTTCGAAGCCGAACTCGCAAAGTAAATAAAAAAGGGGACGTAACCATTTAAAAAAGGGGTACGTCCCCTTTTTTAAATGGTTACGTCCCCTTTTTTACAGCCCCAATCGCTGGCGACGCTGCGAAGCCGCGCTGGAAGAAGCAGTGGAGCGCCAAGTGGTATTCTTGTCATCTTGGCCTGGAAGTGCATTGGAGGTCCAAATGATGCGAACCGCCTGCTCCCTTGCAACGCTTATCGCGCTATTTTTCTCCGCTGTGCCTGCTTGTTTTGCGCAAGAAGTCCGGTCAGGAACCCTGGTCCCCGGACAGGCAGTCTCGAATCCGGCCGGCGTCGTCGTTGTTCAGAACAATGGCGCAGGAGGGCCTTGCCGGAAATGTCCGGGGCCTAAGCCAGGCACCGGCCCAACCCCACCCGGCCCCGCTCCCTTGCCGCCTATCCCTCCCGGCTTCGTCGTCGTGCAGTCGAATTATCTGGAACAGGTGGCGGCCACAGCAAAATCGGCGATCGACTCTGCAAAGGCCAACGAAGAATCCCTGGTCGGCATCATGAAGGTGGCCGGCTGGTTGCTTGGTGTATTGGCAATCGTGCTGACCTATTTTGGCTTCAAGGAATACGCGAGCATTCAGGCGATCAAGCAAAAGCTCAAGAAGAACCTGGCCGCGTCCAAGGCAAAACTGGAGGAAGTCGAACTGATCAAGGGCGAAGTCGTCTCGAAGCTCGAATTGTCTGTCTGGCAAATGCAGGAATTGACTTCCGTCCTGCTGGACATGCATCAGCTGTCACTCAAGATCAGCGAAGTCGAGAATTTGCTCGAGAAAAACAACGCGACCGAAATGAAACGCGTTGCGGAAGGTGCACTCCGGGCAGGCAAGCTCCTGTTTGAGCGAGCCAATAAACTGAGGGCCACGCGCAACGCACCTTCGCTCGATGCCGAGAAAGTCCAGTCGGATGCCTTGGAACGCATTGTCTCTTATATCGTCGCCACGCTCAGCGTGTTTTCGATGCGCTTTGGGCAATTGGACGAAGCCGTCGAATGGGCCAGTCAGTCGGTCCAGCACAATCCAATGAACTATGACGATCGGGAATATAACTACGCCTGCGCACTAGCGAAGCGGTATGAACAGAATCATGCAATCGCTGACAGGGAAGCTGCGCTTGAGATTTTGAGGCGGAGGATGGACGCCGGCGACTGGACCTGGCGGGAAATCTGGGGCGACGACGACTTCAAGTCAATCCGAGCAGATCTGGAGCATAGCCCGCATGCGGATCCCGCGCTCCTGCTTAAGGAAGACCCTGCGGAAAAGGACTAGGTGGCGCCGATAAGTTTCCCTCAGCGCAACGGTAGGGTTCAGATACTTGGAACTTTGGTGTTCATCGATTTCTCCTCACGGACATAGAAGGACGTTAAAGGACATTCTAGCATGCAGCAAACGGGGTACCGCAATGCCGGACATGACCCCGACTTTCATGCTAACATATGAATACCTATTCACTTGTTTGCTATGGCTATCTATCCTGACAACGATGCTTCCGTCGCGGAGCTGGCGGATCTCTTCCATTTGCTGGGGGATCCGACCCGGCTGCGTATTGTGCTGGCTTGCCTGGAGCAGCCGATCGCGGTGAGCGATATCGCGGGCTCGCTGCAATTGAGCTCGTCCCTGGTCAGCCACCACCTGCGCCTGCTGCGCGGGGCGCGCATCGTCAAGTCGGAACGCCAGGGCAAGCAAGTCTTCTATTCCACCGCCGATGCCCATATCAGCGGTGTCCTGCGCGATATGCTGGAGCACATCGCCGAACCTTCCAACGGTAACGAACAATGAGCGCGCACCACCATCACGGACATGGCCACGACCACGGCCACGGTCATCACCACCACCATCACGGCGATCCGGGCCATGGCCGCGCCTTTGCCATCGCGATCACGCTGAACGCGGCCTTCGTCGCCATTGAGTTCTTCTACGGCTTCCTCGCCAATTCGACGGCGCTGATGGCCGATGCGGGCCATAACCTGTCCGACGTACTGGGCCTCATGCTGGCCTGGGGCGCGGCGATGCTGGCCAAGCGCGAGCCGTCCGGCCGCTATACCTATGGCCTGCGCAGCAGCTCGATCCTGGCGGCGTTGTTCAACGGCATGCTGCTGATGGCGGCGACCGGCGCTATCGCATGGGGTGCGGTGGAGCAGTTGATGGAGCCGCATCCGGTGCAGGGCTTCACGGTGTCCGTGGTGGCGGGCATCGGCATTGCGGTCAACGGCATCTCGGCCTGGCTGTTCATGAGCGGCAGCAAGGATGACATCAATATCCGCGGCGCTTATCTGCATCTGGCGGCGGATGCGGCAATTTCGCTGGGCGTGCTGATCGCTGGCTTGCTGGTGTCGTACACCGGCTGGGCGTGGATCGACCCTGCGGTGTCGCTGGTGATCGTGGTGTTGATCATGAAGAGCACCTGGTCGCTGCTGCGCGAGGCGCTCGATATGACGCTGGGCGCGGTACCGGGCAATGTGGATGCGGCGGAGGTGGAGGCCTTCCTGCTGGCCCGCCCTGGCGTAAGCGGCGTGCATGACCTGCATATCTGGTCGATGTCGACCACCGACGTGGCGCTGACCTGCCACCTGGTCATGCCGGGCGGTTATCCGGGCGACGTGGCGATCGATGAGATTGCGCGCGGGCTGAAGGAGAAATTCGGGATCCAGCATACGACCTTGCAATCTGAACAAGGTACTACCCAGCATGAATGCAGCCTGCATGGTCACAACCATGCGCAGGAAAGGGAGGCCGGCGGCGCATGCGGCCACGATCACGATCACGACCATGGCCATGACCACGGCCACAAGCACTAAGTCCAAAAACTCATAATCACCCTGCAAGGCCGTCCAACAATTGGGACGGCCTTGTTGCTTTTCGACATCGTTTAACCCCGCCACCATGTTATAAATCAAGCACTTACCGGTTTTCGTCCAGCAGGCACACGGCTTGCTGATGTGTCCGGACCCCGCCAACCGCGCGGGGACCTGACAACAACGGAGACCGGTATGCAAAAGAAGCGCCCCCTCACCCTCTACATCCTGTTCGCGATGCTGCTTGGCATCGCGGTCGGCTATGCCTGCAACACGGTATTCCCTGACAAAAAGCTCACTGCCGACATTTCCGCCCACATCTCGCTGGTCACCGACATTTTCCTGCGCCTGATCAAGATGATCATCGCGCTGCTGGTGTTCTCCACCCTGACCACCGGCATCGCTAACCTGAGCGACGGCAAGGCCGCCGGCCGCATCGGCGCCAAGGCCTTCGCCTGGTTCATCGTGGCCTCGCTGTGTTCGCTGGCCCTGGGCATGGTGCTGTCGAACCTGATGCAGCTGGGTACCCACCTGGGCCTGCCGCTGCCGGCCATCGACGCCAGCACCGGCCTGAAAACATCCGCCTTCACGCTGAAGGACTTCATCACCCACGTGGTGCCCAAGTCGCCGATCGAGGCCATGGCGAATAATGAGATCCTGCAAGTGCTGGTGTTCTCGATCTTCTTCGGCAGCGCACTGGGCGCACTCGGCGAGCATGGCAAGAAGCTGCTGGACGTGGTCGACCAGCTGGCGCAAGTGATGCTGCGCATGACCGGCGCGATCATGAGCATGGCCCCGCTGGCGGTGTTTGCGGCGATGGCCTCCGTGGTGACCACCAACGGCCTCGGCATCCTGGCCACTTTCGCCAAGTTCATGGGCGGCTTCTACCTGGGCCTGTTCTGCCTGTGGGTGCTGCTGATCGGCGCCGGCTTTGCCGTGCTGGGTCCGCGCGTGCTGCGCCTGGTGGGCCTGATCCGCGAGCCATTCCTGCTGGCCTTCTCCACCGCGAGCTCGGAAGCGGCCTATCCGAAACTGCTGGTCGCGCTGGACAAGTTCGGCGTGCAGCGCCGCATCTCCAGCTTCGTGCTGCCGATGGGCTACTCCTTCAACCTGGATGGCTCGATGATGTATTGCACCTTCGCCGTGCTGTTCATCGCCCAGGCCTACGGCATCGACCTGTCGCTCGGCACCCAGATCACCATGCTGCTGCTGTTGATGCTGACCTCCAAAGGCATGGCCGGCGTGCCGCGTGCTTCGCTGGTGGTAATCGCCGCCACCCTGACCCAATTCCACATTCCCGAAGCCGGCTTGCTGCTGCTGATGGGCGTGGACCAGTTCCTCGACATGGGCCGCTCGGCCACCAATGCCGTCGGCAACGCCGTAGCCACCGCCGTCGTGGCGAAGTGGGAAGGCGCGCTGGGCGAGGAAAAAGAGAACGACGAGCACGCCTATATCCGTGCCGCATAAGAAAACGCATTTACAGGAGAACACTATGAAACGCATTACCGCCACCGTACTGGCACTGGTCAGCTGCAGCGCCTACGCCCAATCCAATGTGACCGTCTACGGCGTTGTGGACGCCGGCCTGGTCTTCGAACGCGGCGCACCAAGCGGCAATACCAGCAATGTGAGCAGCGGCGTCGCCAGCGGTTCGCGCCTTGGCTTCAAAGGCACGGAAGACCTGGGCAACGGCCTGTCGGCAGGTTTCGTGCTGGAAGGCGGCGTCGGCATCGACACCGGCGCGTCCGGCCAGGGCGGGCTGACTTTCGGCCGCCAGTCTTTCGTCTCCCTGACCAGCAACACCCTCGGCACGATCAGCGCCGGCCGCCAGTATTCGCCTTTCTACAAAGTCCTGCGCGATATCGGCGATCCATTCGGCGACGGCCTGGCGGGCCAGGCGGCCAACCTGATGGTGCCCAACCGCCGCATGGACAACTCCGTGCGCTACGCCTCGCCGAAGCTGGCCGGCTGGTCGACCGAGCTGGCCTACAGCGCCGGTGAGGTGGCGGGCGACAACACCCGCAAGCGCGCCCTGAGCGGCTCCATCAGCTACGAGCAAGGGCCACTGAACGTAGGCCTGGCGCACTTCCGCCGCGAAAACGCCACCATCGCCCAGCATGCCTACAACACTGTGCTGGCGGCACGCTATACCCTGGGCAACTACCGGCTGCACGCCGCCTATGCCGACAACCGCGGCATGGGTACGGTGGGTGGCGGCGGCACCAGCCTGCTGGGCGGCGGCACCAGCACCAGCGCCGGCACCGGAACGATCACCAGCGCCAGCGCGTCCAGCGTGATCACCAACGCCACTGTCGGCCTGCCCGGCGCATCCAGCCGGGACCTCGTCCTTGGCCTGTGCGCCACCTTCGGCCCGCACAGCTTTGCCGGTTCCGTCGTGCAGCATATGGACCGCAGTGCGGCCAACCAGGACGCGCGCCAGTTCGGCGTCGCCTACCTGTACGGCCTGTCCAAGCGCACCGACCTGTATGCCGCCTGGGGCCACATCAACAGCCGCAACGGCGCCCCTTTTACGGTTGGTAACGCCACCGACGACGGCAAGGGCCATACCGCCATCAATCTCGGGCTGCGCCATTTGCTGTAATCCAGGTTTGCTATAGTTGGCCTTGATGCCAGCCCAGCCCGATACCCTTACTGCACCCCAGGCGCAAACGCGCCCGGGCCAACACGTCCGTACCCTGCTGGGCCTGGTCCTGCTCGCGGGGCTGTCCATGCCCTACCTGGCTTACTGGTGGGCCTACCAGCTCACCACCGAAAGCCTGCGCGCCGCCGGCGCCCAGCGGTTGGAGGTCTACGCCAATAGCCTGGAAAACCTGCTCGACAAGTATGACCTGGTGCCGCGCATGCTCGAGCTGGACAAGGACGTCGTCCAGCTGCTGGAGCATCCCGGCGACGAGGATGCGCGCAACAGCGTCAACGAATACCTGGAAGGCCTGAACAAAAAAGCCGAGTCCAGCAATATCTACATCGTCAACCTGCAGGGCCGCACCCAGGCCGCCAGCAACTGGCGCCAGCGCGACAGCTTCATCGGCGACGACGTCAACTTCCGGCCGTACATCCGCAATGCGCTGCGCGGCCACCCGGGAGGCTTTTACGGCGTTGGCACCACCAGCCTGGAACCGGGCTACTTCTACGCCCACGGCATCTACAAGGATGGCCGCATGCTGGGCGTAGCCGCCATCAAGGTGAGCATCGAAAGCCAGCAGCGCAGCTGGACGCAGGGCTCTGACAAGGTAGCCCTGGTCGATGCCAACGGCGTGGTCTTCCTCAGCTCGGACCCGGAATGGAAGTTCAAGGCCCTGAAGCCGCTGACGGCCAATGTCCGCGCCGAACTCGAGCAGACCCGCCAGTACTTCGCCCAGTCCCTGCCCGCCCTGTCGCTGGCGCATGATGAGCCACTGGCCAACGGTAACCGCCTGCTCGCCATCCGCGACGGCCATACCCGCCCAGGCACGCCGCCGATGATGCTGGCGCAGACGCGCTCCCTGTCGCCGCGCGAATGGACTTTCATCTACCTGTCCGACCTGGATGCGGCACGCGGCAATGCCAGCATCGCCTTCCTGTTCGCTCTGCTCGGCTACGGTTTCCTGATCCTGCTGTTCATGTACTGGCGCCAGCGCGTGCGCGCCAAGGATGAACTCGAGCGCATGGTGGCCGAGCGTACCGCCAGCCTTGCGCGCATGACGCAGGACCTGAGCATGGAAGTGGACGTGCGGCGCCAGGCCGAGCAGCAATTGCAGATCACGCAAAACGAGCTGTTCCAGGCCGGCAAGCTGGCGGTGCTGGGGCAGATGTCGGCCAGCATCACGCACGAACTGAACCAGCCGCTGACCGCCCTGCGCACCATGTCGGACAACGCCGTACTGCTGTTCGAGCGCGGCCGCATGGACGATGTGCGCAACAACCTGAAGACCATTTCGCAGGTGGTGGCGCGCATGGGCACCATTACCGGCAAGCTGAAAGGCTTCGCCCGCAAATCGAATGCGGAACTGGGGCCGGTGTCCATCCACACCTCGATTTCCAACGCACTGGTACTGGTGGAGCGTCGCCTGCAACTGGAAAAAATCACCTTCCAGCTGCGCATCGACCGGGCCGACATCTACGCCCTGTGCGACAGCAACCGGCTGGAGCAGGTGCTGCTCAACCTGATGACCAATGCCATCGACTCCATGGCCGGCTGCGAAGTGCGCGAGTTGCTCCTGACGGTGTGCAGCAAGGAAGGCCGCGTGCAGATTCGCGTCTCCGACAGCGGCCCCGGTCTGACTGACGAAGCGCGTCAACGCCTGTTCGAGCCCTTCTACACCTCCAAGCCGCAAGGCGAAGGCCTGGGACTTGGCCTGGCCATTTCAGAACAAATCATCCGCGATTTCGGCGGAAGCTTAAAAGCGGAGCAAGCCAGCGCTGGCGCCTGTTTCGTGATCGAATTAAAAGAAGCGCAGGAGACATCATGAACGACATACAAGTGCTGCTGGTCGAAGACGACCCGACGGTGCGCGCCGGCAGTGCACAGGCGCTGGAGCTGGCCGATTTCACCGTCAGCAGCTATGAAAGCGCCGAGCCGGTCGCCCAGTTGCTGAAAGCGAACAGTGCTGCCGTACTGGTGAGCGACGTGCGCCTGCCCGGCATGAGCGGCCTGGACTTGCTCGAAGCCGCGCGCGCCATCGACCCCGAGCTGCCCGTGATCCTGGTCACCGGCCACGGCGATATTTCCATGGCGGTGCAAGCGATGCACGACGGCGCTTACGATTTCCTGGAGAAGCCCTACTCCTCCGAGCAATTGGCTGAAGTGGTGCGGCGCGCGGCCGACAAGCGCCGCCTGCAACTGGAAGTGCGCTCCCTGCGCCAGAAGCTGGAGCACAGCGAAGGTATCGACGCCTGCCTGCTTGGCAATACGCCTGCCATGCAAGCCCTGCGCCGCGTCATCCTGGACGTGGCGAGCCAGCCGGCCGACGTGCTGATCTACGGCGAAACGGGTACCGGCAAGGAACTGGTGGCGCGCTGCCTGCACCAATTCAGCAGCCGCGGCAAGCATCACTACGTGCCCCTGAATTGCGGCGCCATTCCCGAAACGATTTTCGAGAGCGAACTGTTCGGCCACGAACAAGGCGCCTTCACCGGCGCGGCCAAGCGCCAGGTCGGCAAGATCGAGCACGCCGACCGCGGCACCCTGTTCCTGGACGAGATTGAAAGCCTGCCCCTGGCCATGCAGGTCAAGCTGCTGCGCGTGCTGCAGGAACGGTCGATCCAGCGTCTGGGCTCGAACAGCCCGGTGCCATTGGACGTGCGCGTGATCGCCGCCTCAAAGGAAGACCTGAAAGATTTTTCGGACGAGGGCAAATTCCGCCCCGACCTGTATTACCGCCTGAACCTGATCGTACTGCACATCCCCCCGCTGCGCGAACGCCGCGAGGACATTCCGCTGCTGTTCGAACACTTCATGCTGGATGCGGCAGCGCGCTACAAGCGTCCCTGCCCGGTCGTGCCGCCCGCGCAGATGCAGCAGCTGATGGCGCAGGACTGGCCAGGCAACGTGCGCGAACTGCGCAACGCCGCCGACCGATTCGTGCTGGGATTGTCCGCCAGCGCGGAAAGCGCGGCGCCTGCGACGCTGGCGGACCAGGTCGGCGCCTTCGAGCGCATGCTGATCGAGCAAGCGCTGCGCGCTTCCGGAGGCAGTGTGGCCGCGGCGTGCACCGCGCTGAGCCTGCCGAAACAGACCCTGTACCACAAGATGCAGAAGTACGGCCTGACGGCCGAAGACTACCGCTGAATTACTTCACTTCCATCAGCTCGACGTCGAAGATCAGCGCCGAGTTGGCAGGAATGCCTGGCATGGCCTTTGCGCCGTAAGCCAGTTCCGCCGGGATGATCAGGGTGCGCTTGCCGCCCACCTTCATGCCGACGATGCCCTGGTCCCAGCCCTTGATGACACGACCGGTACCGATCTGGAAGTCCAGCGGCTCGCCGCGCGGGATCGAGCTGTCGAACTGGCGGCCGTGCTGGTTCTTGGCCAGCGGACGGTACAGCCAGCCGGTGTAGTGCATGTAGACAGTGTTGCCGACATTGGCTTCCGTGCCCTTGCCGATCTTGGTGTCGATGACGATCAGCTTCTCAGCCGCCGGACCTGGCTGTGCGGAGCCTGGAACGATCGGGCCTTGCTGCTCGGTCGATGCAGCTGGCTGCGCCTGGGCTGGGGCTTGGGTGTCTTGAGCTTGCGCCACGCCAGCGGCAGCGCACAGGAATGCGAACAGGATCGAAGTGCGTTTCATGTATATTCTTTACGTGGTGTTAAGGCGGCTGACATGATAGCAAAACAACCCGCACACAAACTGTTTTTTGCGCTTTGGCCGGATGACGAAGCACGGAAGGCTTTGGTGCGCTTGCAACAACCGGTGCGCGGACGGCTGATTCCGCCAGACAAACTGCACCTGACCATGGCGTTTCTGGGCTTGCAGCCGGCGGAGGCATTGCCGGTTTTGCTGGGGATTCTGGAGGAGATGCCCGCGCCGCCGCTGCGGCTGGTGGTCGACTGCTATGGGTATTTCAAGCGTCCGCAGATTGCGTGGGCTGGGCCGAGTGTGGCGCCGGCTGCTTTGGTGGCATTGCAGGCGGAGCTGACGGAGCGCCTGGAGGCCGCAGGCTTTAGCGCCGCGACGCATGGGGAGTTCAAGCCCCATGTCACTCTCGCGCGGGAGGCGAAGGAAGCGCCAGGGGAGTTTCTTTTGGCGCCGGTAGTCTGGAATGTCTCCCGGCTCTCATTGGTCGAATCGATGCCGGATGGGCGGTACGTGCCGATCGCCCAAAACCACCAAAACCGGTAAACCAGGGTACGACCCAAAGGGTCGGACCCTGACCGGCGGCGGCCGCGTATCAGGGTCCGACCCTTGGGTCGTACCCTGGTTTACCGGTTTCAGAGGTTTCACCCTGCTCCGCCAGCTTCCGCAACAAATGCCCCGCCGCCACCATCCCAAACGTCGCCGTCACCACCATCGCAGACCCAAACCCAGCGCAATTAATCCCCGTCACGCCAACCTTCTTCTCATCCCCATCAACCGAGCACGCCTCCCCGGTTTCAGGAAACTTCAACGGCTCCATGGAAAACACCGCATCCACCCCCAGCTTATTCTTCGAATTCGGCGGATAGTTAAACTGGCTGCGCAGCCGGCGCCGAACCTTCTTCAGCAAAGGCTCCTGCTCCGTCTTCGACAAATCCCTCACCTCGATCCGCGTAGGATCGGTCTGTCCACCCGCGCTACCAATCACAATCAAAGGAATCTGCTTAGTGCGGCAGTAGTGAATCAGCGCCGTTTTCGACTGCGCCGAATCAATCGCATCCACCACATAATCAAAGTGATGCGCCCCCACCATTTCATCGAGGTTATCGGGCGTGATGAAATCCTCCACCTGCACCACCTCGCAGAATGGATTGATCTGCTTGATCCGCTCCGCCAAGGCAGTAATCTTGGCCATGCCAATGGTGCCCGACAGCGCCTGAATCTGGCGGTTGATATTCGACTCAGCCACATTATCCAGGTCAATCAAGGTCAGCTTGCCAATGGCCGAGCGCGCCAAAGCTTCCACAATCCACGAGCCAACACCGCCCACGCCAATCACGCAGACATGTGCCCCACGGAAACGTGCCAAGGCTTTTTCGCCGTACAGGCGGGCAATGCCGCCGAAACGGCGGTCAAAATCGATATCTTCCAGAACTGGATCAACTATTTGCGGGGAATTCATCCCGCCATTTTACCGGAGCCGGGCTACAATGTTTTCTCTTGCCAAGTTCACCAGACCCGCACCATGAGCAACTCCCTGATCGATACAGCACCCGGCTACGACCAGCCAATCGCCGTTTTGAAGCACTGCCACGACAAGATCCGCAAGCAATTGCAAACCTTGCAAAACCTGCTGGCCCACCTGCCCCAGCACGGCGCCGACGCTGCCGCCCAGCAAGCCGCCCAGGCCGTGCAAAAGTATTTCAACAAAGCAGCGCACCTGCACCACGCGGACGAGGAAAACGACCTCTTCCCCCTGCTCACCGCCGCCGCCCAAGGCGAAGACGCCGCGCTGCTGGCAGAGCTGGGCCCGCAGATCCTCGCACAGCACAAGCAGATGGACCATGACTGGGCTATACTCGATTCGCAACTTGATAAGATTGCCAACGGTTCCAGCGCAGCCCTGAATGCTGCCGAGGTAGAGCGCTTCGTGCAAGCCTATACCTCGCATATGGAAACCGAAGAGGCGCACATTGCGCCCATGGCCAAACGGATTCTCAGTCCCGCCCAGATGACGATCCTGGGTGAGGCCATGCAGCAGCGCCGCGGCATCCTGCCGGCGGCCATCGCCGGCGGAATCGCCCTGGCGGACCTGCGCATGGATTATGGCCGCGCCAGCCTGTCGGAAGCCGACACCCTGGCCGACCCGATTGCGCAGTTTGCCAAGTGGTTCAATGAAGCCATGAAGGCGCAGGTGAACGAGCCGAACGCGATGAGCGTGGCCACGGTCGGCAATGATGGCCGCCCAAGTTCGCGCATTGTGCTGATCAAACAGTACGACGAGCGCGGCTTCACCTGGTACACCAACTACCAGAGCCAGAAAGGCCAGCAACTCGCGGAAAACCCGCACGCGGCAATCCTGTTCTTCTGGCCCGAACTTGAACGCCAGGTGCGGATCGAAGGGCGGGTAGAAAAGACGTCGGCGGAAGACAGCGACAAATACTTCTATAGCCGGCCAGTGAAAAGCCAACTCGCGGCCATCGCCTCGCAGCAAAGCCGCCCGGTGGCAAGCCGCGAGCAGATGGAACAGCAGTACGCCGCCGTGGAGGCGGCCAGCGGCGAGCAGCCGCAAAGGCCCGAGCACTGGGGCGGTTATCGCCTGGTGCCGGAGCGCGTGGAATTCTGGCAAGGGCGCGCCTCGCGCTTCCATGACAGAGTAGTCTATGAACTGCAGGCGGACTCTAGCTGGAAAAAGGAACGCATCCAGCCCTGATCCACCTGTTACAGGGAAGGGGCAGCGCATGTTTGTACAGAACCGCATCAACAGCTGGATCAGCAGCATTGCCCCGCAAGTCGCCCTGCCCCTGAGAATAGAACTGTGGAATGGCCGCAGCTTCGACTTCTCCCCGGCAGAAGCGCCGCGCGTGACGATACGCGTCCCCAGCCCCTCCGCGGCGCGCTACCTGTTAAAACCCTCTCTTTCCAGCCTTGGCACCGCCTATGTTGAAGGCGCGATTGAAGTGACCGGACGCGCGGTCGACATGATCAAGGTGGTCAACGCCCTGGCGCGCAGCTCGCTGAAAGACAGCGGCAGCCTGGCCCGCATCGCCCGCACCTTCCATCACAATCGCAAAGGCGATGCCGAAGCGATCCGCTACCACTACGACGTATCCAATGAGTTCTACCAGCAGTTCCTCGACCCGAATATGGTGTATTCCTGCGCCTACTTCGAAAACGGCGACGAGGACCTGGCCACCGCGCAAATCAAAAAGATCGACCACATCCTCGCCAAGATCCAGCTGAAGCAAGGACAGACCTTGCTCGATATCGGCTGTGGCTGGGGAGCGCTGGTGATTCGCGCCGCGCAAAAGTACGGCGTGCGCTGCGTCGGCGTTACCTTAAGCGAAAACCAGCTCGAACTGGCACAGGAGCGCGTAAGCGCCGCAGGCCTCGACCACCTCATTGAAATCCGCCTGCAGGACTACCGCGACGTGCGCGGCACTTTCGACCGCATTACCAGCGTCGGCATGTTCGAGCACGTCGGCGTGAAGCACCTTGTGGAATACTTCGGAATTATCAACAAGCTGCTAGCCGATGACGGCCTGGTGATGAACCACGGGATCACCTCCACCGACCCCGATAACGGCGAAACGCCCTACGGCGGCGGCGAGTTTATCGAGAAGTACGTCTTCCCTCACGGCGAACTGGCCCACATCGGCCAGGTACTGCGCGCCATGCAGGAGGGGCAGCTGGAAGCCTATGACGTGGAAAACCTGCGCCGCCACTACGCCCGCACCTGCACCATCTGGACTGAAAATTTCGAAGAGCACGAAGAGAAGGTACGCGAGCTGGCGGGCGATAAACGTTTCCGCATCTGGCATGTGTACCTGGCCGGCTGCGCCTATGCCTTCGACCAGGACTGGATCAGCCTTTACCAGATAGTATGCGGCAAGGCAGGTCGGCACCCCTCATCGTTACCGTGGTCACGCCAATATATGTACAAGAAGTAGATATACCATTAGGATGTAAAAAACATCCTCTTGGCGGACGTCGTTGAAAACCCTGCTACTAGCAATCACGTTGTCCTGCTTCGGCGCAGCGTCTGCGCAGGACTTCTGCCGCTACCAGACCACGAACCAGCTGATGGCGGACAGGGAGTTCACCAACGAACTGGCCCGCTTCATCGGCGACGGCCAGGAAAAATACTACTACTCAGGATCGGTATTGCACCAGGTTTTCGAAGGCCTGGGTGGCCCGCCGGATCCTATCAAGTCACTCGACTACAATATCCGCTTCGCTTCCGCATGCCGCATCCACAGCTGCGATGAAAAAGCCGCTGTCGCCATTGCGTGCCCACACCAAATAATCGCTGTCGGTATCATCTACTACCCAAGACGTGCCGCAGTAATGACCATACTAGGCGACAAACGCCCGATCGCCATCGACCGCGCATTCAAAGAATGGAAAAAGTCGTACAGCCGCTAAGCACCGAACACGCCGCGCAATACCGCGCACTGATGTTGCATGGCTACCAGCACGAGCCAGATGCCTTCACCGCCGAACCAGGCGAGCGCGCCGGACTTCCTCTTTCATGGTGGGAGCAACGGATTGGCGGCGAGCAGCAGAACACCATCGCCTTTGGCGCTTTCCGTGACGGCGAACTGGTTGGTTGCGTCGCGCTGGAGTTTTCGACCAGGCCCAAGACCAGGCATAAGGCTCACTTGATCGGCATGTACGTGCTGGACACGTGGCGCGGAAAAGGCCTCGGCCGGCAACTGGTCGAAAGCGCGCTGGGGTATGCCGGCCAGCGGGTCGGCATCGAAGTCATCACCCTGACGGTCACAAAAGGCAATACTGCAGCCATTGCGCTTTACGAGGCGGCTGGCTTCGCCAGCTTCGGGGCAGAACCAATGGCGATGCGGACCACGGAGGGCTTTAAGGCTAAGGTCCATATGTGGCGGAAAGTGACTGGCCGATAAACGGACGCCGTCTGAGCTCGCGCATGCTGTGAAAAAGCGTCATGAGTTTTCTTCGCTTGGATTAGGCAGTTTTATTGCGATGAACTCCAAACAAACGCAATAGCGGTGGCCTCTCGTCGCGATTAGTCGTCGTGATAAAATTCACAACAACGTCGATTTGACGTCCACTTAACGTTGGGCTGCGAACAATGGCATCACCTGAATTGCTAAAATCCTGGGAAGTGACAGAGCACCATTTGCGCGTGGCGCACTCCCTCTTGCTGCCAGAAGTCGCGGAGCAGCATGCGCAAGGCCTTTCCCAATTTGCGGAGTTCCTCGATCACAATGAGCTGGGAGTGGCCTTCGATTGGCTAGAATCAATCGCCCGCGAAAGCCAGTGGTCATCGGTCCCGCTGCTGGAAGCGCTTGAACTGGCGGCATTGAATATGAAACGAGGCGAGGATGCTCGCCCATTGCGTAGTCGAATTGAAGAACTCGGTGGTTAACAATGACTAAGCGGCCCAACCAAACAATCAACCGGACGGCTTACGCGCTGCGCGCTCCAGCCGCCGGTTATCCTGAACGTTGGCCATCGCTTTGAACATGATGCACGCTTCGACCACTTCGCTTGGCACCCGGGCCGCTGGCAATTCTGCCAGCTCGGCTGATGTCGGCGTTTGGGCCGCTGGCGATTTTCAGTTTGGTGGCAGGGGCCTTCACGCGCGGTATGCCACTGTTCGTGCGGGCGCATTCGCGGACACGCTTTCGTTCAAGCCTTCGCGGCCAGTTCACGCGCGTGGCCAACACTGCATTCAACCGGACGGCTACGGCGCTGCGCGCCTCCGCCGCCGGTTAATTCCACGTTGGGAAGCATGAAAGTCCGTAGCTCGGTCAAGAAAAACAATTGGGGCGAATCGCGTGAAGCCTCGTATCGCCAGGAAGCTGAAAACATCGCCTACTCGCTTAGGGGCAAGCTTGTGGTCCGTGGCGCCGATGTATATTTGCAGCAAAGTGGCCAAGAGGTGTACTTGGTAACTGAACGACAGCCTGCGGCTCTTTGGTTCGACGTCTGGACCGCACTAAAAGAGAAATTCCCGGGGTTCTAAAATGAGCATTTGCAGCCCAACCTCTCAATCAACTGGACGCGCTGACGCGCGCCAGTTATCGCCACGTTGGGGGGATGATGCATCCTGAAGTGGCATTACTCGCCGAGTTCACTGAGACGGCTGCAAACTTGCTGGCTGGCTGCGGTGAAAGCGCTTGGGCTGAACGACTCCGAAAAGACGCGCAGCGAATCAAGAACCTCGATTTCTATGGCGTTGAACACCTTAGGTCCGCGTTTGGTGGAATGGGTAGCTTTAATGATCTGGTGCTCCATCCAAGGAACGGTCATTCGATAACGGCGGACGATGTCTCGGCTGAAAACGAGAAGTTGGATGAGCTACGTTCCAAGATCTATTCGTTGATAGGGAAGTTATACGCAGAGGAAATTAGTGCGCAACATGCTAAGAAATAGCCCCAACAATGCAGTCAACTGGACTGCCTCCACGCTGCGCGTTCCGGCAGCCAGTTACTTGTCACGTTGTACCTCGCTTTGATTTGTTTATGACGCTTGCCTCCTCCACTTCGTTCAGCCTCTGGGCCGCCGCCAAATCTGGCTGTGCGGCTCGCGGTGGCGTTTGGGCCGCTGGCAGCGCCGCCTTCGATGGCAAGGGCAAGCAGGTTTGGTATGCTGCGGCTCGTGTCGGCGCTGGCGCGGAGGCATTGGTGGCAGCGCATTCTTGGCAAGTTCACGCGCGTTGCACAACCCTACATTCGAGCGGACGCGCTAAAGCGCACCGCTCAATTCCACGTTGGGAGTTCTATGCGAGCTGATTTCCTGGTTGCTGATCTTGAAGCCGCAAAGGGTTACGACGCGTTCGTGCGTTGCAAAGCGTCTCGTCCGATCTTGGCTGATGTTTTCGAAACCGGAAATCTTACTGCGGTCGAAATCACAACCCTTTGGGCGATTCTCGAACATGTCGAATGGAGTGCCGACCGTCATTTCGTTCCTGAATTGCTATCCGATGGCGAAGGTGACTCTTGGCTTCACGAACTTCCGCTTGACGTTGTTCAATTGCTTAACGGGCTCGATGAAAAGTCAACCCAAGACACGGCGCGGGAATGGGCTGCGACTGAGGAGCTTATGTGCTCTCCGAATGATCTACTCCCCGGACTAAACGAGCTTCGTCAGCTTGCGAGCAAAGCGATCGAAATGAAGAAGGGCCTTTTCTTGTGGGGTACCGTTTGAGCGCCCCAACCACATGCTCAACCGGACGCGCTGATGCGCGCCGGTTAGCGCCACGTTATGCCCTATGAGTCTATTTAACCAGTTGGACGAGATCCTTTCTTCTGACGAAGACGAATACTTTTCGGGGGATTGGTTTCTGGAAGCTGAGGAGAAAATTGCCTTAATCGATGACTCCGATCTTTCAGACTTGCTCGGTGCTTGGAAAATGCGTGACAAATCGTGGCGGGAGCGGTTCGCTCACGCTAGCGCACAGATCAACCACAACGTTCTCGTCCCGATCTTACAGGAGTCGCTGAGGACATCAGTCGAACCATCAACCATCTTTGGCTTGATGGGACGATTGCCCCATCAAGCGGATCATTCCGAGCTAAGTGATGCGCTTGTGGAGTACGCGGAGAAGGTGTGGCGAGAACAAACCCTGAGTCCCGTGCAAATTCAAATGGGGACTTGGCATTGTGGTTTGTCTGGCCGCCTTCTTCATCGCCTCGGCTTCAAGTCATGGAAAGAGGCGGGGTTATGACGTATAAGGCTTGCATAACAACCTGCTCAAGCGGACGCGCTAAAGCGCGCCGCTTAGCGTCACGTTAGATCCTAGAATGACACTTTTCAGACGCCCTCATGCTTTAGTAGCATTCTCTTTCGCTGTGAATGCGGTCGTCTTGTTTTACGTGTTTTCGTGGAGTCTGTTTGCAATCGCTGCCGCTGGTCACACCTACGATACTTCTCCACAGGGCATGCGTAACCTACAAATTTTTTATTGGATACTCTATGCACTGCCAGCCTCATGGCTTCTTGCTGCTGGCTGCGCCGTAATGGAACTCGCTCGCCGTAAACGAGCACCTCGGCTTATTCTATGGTCATTGTTTCCGGTTTCTGTGTATATCGTCATTCCGGCCACTGCTGTCCTCTTGGGGAAAATCTACGGAACGTTTGACTAAAATGCGTTTCTATCGGCCTAACCTTCAGCTCCAGCGGACGCGCTACAGCGGGCGTTGCCCGCTTCCGCACGCCGCTGAGCAATCACGTTAGGTCACATGGCATTCGAGTCACGATCTTGGTTTTTGGATTGGTCAGCCTTGCCGGACCGGTACTTATGGGCTCGGCTGACCGTTTACGATGATGGTGCAGCTGACGTACTTGACTGCGATGGGCGAACTCACAAATTTGGCGATGAGACTGCGGCGCGAGCCTGGCTTCACGAAGACGAATACTCGTTGCTTGAACATCTCACGGCAGATGGGGAAGTTCCTTCAGACCTGCAGGCGCCTGTATGGGCCTAACACATTAATCAACCGGACGGCTTCCGCGCTGCGCGCTCCAGCCGCCGGTTATTGCATACGTTGGGCCGTTCAAAAGCCATGATCAGTTCCTTTCACCCTACAGTTCTAGTACTGACGCAAAAAGCAGGGGCCATGCCGCGAGACATTCAGGCATTGCAAAGTCGCTTCCCCGAGTTGCCCTTATCCTTCTATAAGGGCTTCCCAATTTTTCAAGGCGAAGTAGCTCCTCGATCAAGTCGCTGTAGCTGCTGAAACGGTTCGGCCTGCGAAACTATAAACGGTCTTATTGGGTGCTTTGCTGCCAGCCCGGACCCTGATGCAAGACGCGATGGGGATCCTCAATCGTTAGTCGGGATGTACTACAGTCCCCTTAAGATAACCAGGTCATTCCCCACTCGGTCTAAACCGAAACTTCATCAACGCATGCAGACTCGATTGACGGTGCTGCTTGCTGCTAAACCCTACACTGTTTCGAATGTTTGGCCCTTAGCTAAGAGCGCCCACGCAATCCGTGCATTCTTCGCTGCGATTGCCACCAGTGCCTTGCCGTAGCCGGCTCGAGCCTGAAGCGCGACCGCCCAGCGACTAATTCGATCATTCTTGCGAACTGCATTCGCCAGCATTGCTCGTGCCCCGAGTATCAGCAAGGTGCGCAGGTATCGGTCGCCAGCCTTGGTTATGTGTCCAAGCTTAACCTTACCGCCAGAACTGTACTGGCCCGGTACCAGGCCAAGCCAGGCCGCGAGCTGGCGACCATTTTTGAAGTCATGGCCGTTACCAATCGACGCGACTAGTGCCGTCGCCGTGATGTGCGCAATGCCAGTCAATGCCATCAAGCGTTTGCAACGCTCATCGCGGTTCGCCATTCGCTTCAAATGGTCGTCGTATTCAGCAACCCGCATATCAAGCGTTACCAGGTGCGCTAACAGGTCATACACCGCGCTGGCTGCCCAGCTTGGCATCTTTTCAGCGGTGAGTTGGGCCTGCTTTCGTATCACCTCTGCTCGCTGAGGCAGCACAATACCGAACTCTGACATCAGCCCACGAATGCGATTGATGGTGGCAGTTCGCTCCTCAACGAATCCCTGGCGCACTCGATGCAAAGTAAGGATCGATTGCGCGTCAACCGTCTTGATCGGGACGAAGCGCATATTGGGGCGGGTAACGGCCTCGCATATCGCCGCGGCATCATTCGCATCATTCTTGCCGCGCTTGCCTTGAATGCGATAAGGGATCACGAACTTCGGCGCCATCAGTTTTGGCGTATGTCCCAACGCGATCAACTCCCGTGCCCAGTGGTGGGCGCCTGAGCACGCTTCCATGCCGATAATGCAGGGAGGCAGCTGCGCAATTAGCTCGAGAAGTTGGTCCCGGCGAACCTGCGGCTTCACCAGCACTGGTTTGCCGTAGCGGTTGACGGCGTGTAGCGCAAACACATTTTTAGCTAGATCGATGCCGATCACGGTCGGAATGTTTTCGCCATTCCCATTTGCTGCTAAAGTGCTAACCTTGTTCATGACTTCCCCCTTATTGGGTCATTGATGAAGACGACTTCCACATCTTTAGACCGTAGGTGCCTGCAGCAAGTTCAATGCTGCGCATGTGGGACGGGGGAAGTCCCTTACATTCGTTAAGCTTCTCGCCGAAGCTACTGAGATTGAGATTTCTTACAAGGGGAAGTACCTGAGACTGTACGGGCCGGCGAGATGCATCGAGATGAACGATGCATACGAAATTTCGAAAAGAATTCCTGGCGCAATTCCTGTGGGGGATAACGGGGGTGGTGAAGCCATGATTTTTCTTCCGCGCCCCGAGCGCGGAATATACAGAGTAGGGTACGGTTCGCTTGCGCTGGAAGATGCTGAATTCGTAGCCCAGAGCTTAGAAGATCTGCTCTGTGTGGCTGCCGTTCACGCCAGCGAAATTGGCGGGGTTGATGCATGAGGTATTTCCGCCCAACCCCACATTCCAGCGGATCGCCTACGGCGCCCGCTGAATTCTCACGTTAGCCATCGAGCGCATGATAGAGAAACTGGATGCAATGCCTATACTGGTAAATGCCTGCCCTTCGTTTAAGGATGCATGGCAGGCGCACGTTCGCGAATTCGGCGATGACGTGCATTACGTCGCTGCCGGTGAATATGCACATCATTTGCTTCGGCTGTATCAAGCTAATGAAATTTCAACATTCACAAAAGTGGGCGAGGCGCTTGAGCGCCTCGTCGTTGAAGGCTCTCCGTTTGTCCAGGGCCTTGCGATTGTCGGCGTTTTAGAAGGGATTCAGAACATTTGGTCCAACAATAAAATCGATCCTGAGATTTTCTTTCCGTATCTTGGACGCGCCAGTGGCAACGCCTGGCAAGAACTCAATCGGGCATGGTCGGGGCTATCCTGATGAAGCATTATTTGGCTAACCATAAGTTCCAGCGGACGCCTGACGGCGCCGCTGAACAATCACGTTGGGCCCCGCTTTGAATATGACTTCCGCTGCGACCACTTCGTTCGACTTCTCGGGCGCTGGCCATTCGGCCTGCGCGGTCATGGCTGGCGTTTGGGCTGCTGGCGACGCAGCCTTCTGTGGCAAGCGCGAATCTATGCGTTATGCTGCTGTCCGCGTGGGCGCTTTCGCGGACGCGCAACCGGTGGGCATTCGCGGCAAGTTCACGCGCGGTGTCCAACATTTCACTCAACCGGACGGCTACGGCGCTGCGCGCCTCCGCCGCCGGTTAGTTCTACGTTCGGCGGCTATGGAAAAGGTAACGCTGATCTGGAAGGAGATTCGATGAGTTGCGCGTGTGGTTGCGGAGGTCACCCGGCTAGCGGCACGTTCTTGCCTGGACATGATCAGAAGTTACGTGCGGAACTTGAGCGCCGCGTCGGCGGGCTCGTGCCACTCCGAATGCTTGTTGAGGCAGCAGAACTCTTTGTTGACGGGAGCATCAAAAGCTCGATGTTCAATTCAATGGTGAAAGACGTTTTCGCTATGAAGGAATCTTCGAAATGACGTCAATGGCCGAACAACTCATTCAACTCGGACGCGCTGACGCGCGCCGGTTAATTCAAGCACGTTGGGGATTTTGAAGCGTATGCGATTCGGCCGCGGAAAATGGACCGTTGAAGTGCCACCTGATTGGGAGCTGATTGACCATGAGGAATGTGTCACCCTGAAACGCCCAGAAGGGGCGCTTCAATTTAGTTCCATGGAAAAGAAGGCTGGCGTTTTCGAAATGGCCGATGTCGAGGGCGTCGCCGCCCGTTGCGGTGGTATCGCATGGGGCGAATTCGAAACTGTATCGGCTGGGGAGTTTTCCGGAATCGTTTTCGAATATCTCGAAAATGAGGTCCGTTGGTGCCGTTGGTTCCTGGCGAATGGAGTCACCTTCGTTTTCGTAACCTTTAACTCAGAGGTCGAGCGTTCCGAACAAACCAGAGCGTCCATCGCTCAAGTTTTGGGGTCTTTGCGTACTGAACCTATCCGCCCCAACAATCTAATCAACCGGACGACTAACGCGCTGCGCGCGTTAGTCGCCGGTTATCGTTGACGTTGGGCTACCTGAGATGAACGACTCGAATTCGAGTGATGTAACTATTACGCTTACGGCCGACGAGGCCGTGGTGCTGTTTGAGTTTCTGAGTCGTTTCAGTGAAACGGACAAGCTAACGATCGAAGATCAAGCCGAGGAGCGGGCGCTGTGGAACTTGTGCTGTCTTTTTGAGAAAGTTCTTGTTGTTCCGTTCGACGCCGACTATTCAGATGCGCTTAAGGCGGCACGAGATCGACTGCGAGATGAACAGTAATGAAACTGAGCGTAATGCCCAACAATTCCGTCAACCGGACCTCCGCATCGCTTCGCGCTGCTGCGGCCGGTTACGTCCAACGTTGGGCCTATAGATGAGCTATCGCGTCGCACAAATTGAATCGCTTGGTTTAGGCGCTCGCTGGCTTACTCCCGAGCGTTCGAAGAATGCCTATCAGTTCGCGCTTCCGTACACACACTCGAAGCGCTACGGCCTAAACGAAGACACCGTTAAAGACATTCAGCGGCTTGAAATTTCTGATCATTCCTACGCGAAGCGCTGGCTTTCCGACCGCCTCCTTGCGGAAGGGACTGTTCAGATAGTTTTTGGTGATGATGAGGTGTGCGTAATCGATGCGGCGAAATTCATAGCCAACTGGGATCAGATTTTCGTTCCTTCGCGCGACGATGCCGTAGTCCTACATAATCTCAGTGATCAGGTCCTTTTCTATTGCCACGAAGAAGAGCTGGAGTTTGGCTGCCGTATTAGCCCAACAATTCATTCAACCCGGACGCGCTGACGCGCGCCGGTTAATTCAAGCACGTTATGCTCATGATTGAAACTATCTCTGACGCCGCCGCCGAAAACAACGAGCTACTTCTCGCCCGGGTCGAAGACCTTGGTGGCGGATACTGCTGGGACGCCGAGATTTTCGCTGTAACGTTGATGGACGTTGCAGTGCTAGATCAGGATGCAAAAATTCTCTGTGGGCTTGTCGGGGTGCAGCAGGTGGCACTTAATGCATCGCTGCTTTCTTTCTCGGTCCTTGAGGAAATTGCCCAAATCCCTGGGCTGCAATCATTGGTTCTGAATGTTCCCGCCATATCAGAACCGGAAATTGATTCTCTGCGGCGCTTCGTACCTGAAGTGCTAGTGGTTGACGAATAAGGGCATAACAATGCGCTCAACCTCGCTCACTTCGTTCGCTGGACACGCCAATCGCTTCGCGCTTGTCGTGCCGGTTAGCTTGGCACGTTAGGGTGACTCGTTGAAGCACACGCCATCGATTCAGACTTTGGTCGGAGAAGTCATCTCACAGGTCTGGTTCTCGGACTACTCCATTTGCTATCTCGAACTGGGTATCTTGAAGGCCGGGCGAATACTTCCTAATGGCCGAATTGGAACCCCAAGCGGCGAGTTCACAGTATTCCTCGGATATGATTGGAAGGCTCAAGTTAATGGCTTCGATAAATCCCGTTTGGATTTTCATACCAACGACGTCGAACGCGCATCGCTGGTGGCAAGTCTCCAAGGTGCGGCGATTCGAACTATTGAGTTAAGGACGAGTGATTCCGAGATCGAGATATGCTTGTCGACCGGGATGACTATTCTCACGGTGTCAAACGAAGATGATGATCCAAGTTGGAGCATTAGGTTCGATAAACAATTTCAGGGACACTTATGCATCGAAGACCACAAGCTGGAGTTCAAATGCTAAAGTCCCTAACAATTTGCTCCAGCGGACGGCCTACGGCCGCCGCTGATCAGCCACGTTGAGGCTGTATTTTTAGTCTCGAAGTAAACGCCTTCGCCCCCTAATGCGTTGAACCTCCAGGCAATTCATGGAGCTTGCAATGGCGCGCTACAAAGTTGTTGACCGCAATCCGAGATTTCTTCCCGTCGTCCTCGATGCGCAGCTGCTGCCAGGCAGCTTTGAGTTCGCCCTGGGCTACTTGATTGACCACGAACTTGACCTGTCAGCGCTAGGACACCGTTATCGCAACGACGCAAGCGGCGCTCCCGCTTATGATCCGGCGGTTATGCTCAAGATCATCCTCCTGGCCTATAGCCGTGGCATGGTTTCCAGTCGTGCCATTGAACGGGCCTGCCGCGAGAACGTACTGTTCATGGCGATATCCGGGGATAGCGCGCCTCAGTTCACTACCATCGCCAAATTTATCCGCGAGCTGAATTCTCAGATCGCCGAACTTTTCACCCAAGTCTTATTAACCTGCGATGCGCAAGGCCTGATTGGCAGACAGATGTTCGCCATAGACGGCGTCAAGCTGCCGAGCAATGCATCCAAGCAGCGCAGTGGAACTCATTCCGAGTTGGCGCACAGCGCGCAACGAATGGAGCGCGCCGTCAAGGTCATGCTCACGGCGCATCAAAGCCAGGACGATCTTCCTGCTGTTGATGATGAGGGCACCAGTCAGGCCAAGCGACAGCGCAGGATTGATAGCCTGCAGGCAGAAGCCCTTCGCATTCGTTCATTCCTCGCTGCGAAGCCGGAGCGGAAAAGCAATAAGGGCAGTATCCGAAAGAGCAATGTGACTGATAACGACAGCGCAAAGATGGCGACCTCCAAAGGCGTCATTCAAGGCTACACGGCCGTAGCTGCGGTTGACAGTCTGCACCAAGTGATCGTTGCCGCTGCAGCCCATGGATCGGGTAGCGAACAAAATGCCTTGATGCCTACCGTGCGTGCTACCGATTTCATAAGAGAAGCGCAAACGATCATCACAGCTGATGCGGGCTATCACAGCGAAGCCAATCTCCGCGAGCTTCATGATGCCGGTATTCCTGCGATGATTGCCGATGGCCTTATGAGGCGCCGCGACGAGCGCTTTAAGGGACAGGAGAAGTACCAGGGCAAGCCTGATCCCCTCTATGACAAACGAGCGGCGCGGCAACCAAAGCAGGCCAGCCATTTCCGGCCTGACGACTTTCAACTCGATGAAAGCACCAACACCTGCATCTGCCCTGCGGGGCAGCGGCTCTATAGCAATGGCACGAATTGCACAGTCAATGGCAGGCAGCACCACAAGTTCACAGGAGCAAAGCAAAGCTGCGTTCCTTGCGCTTTGCGGGAGCAATGCCTTCGCCATCCGGAACGGACGCAGGTGCGCCAGGTGGCGTTCTTCAGGAAGGGCCAGTCGTCACCCCTGACTTACACCCAGCGAATGCGACAGGCCATCGACACGCCGCGAGGCCGCTCGTTATACAGCCAGCGCATGGCGACTGTGGAGCCGGTGTTTGCCAATCTGCGCTTCAACAAACGGCTTGATCGCTTCACCTTACGCGGGCAGCCTAAAGTGAACACGCAATGGCAGTTGTACTGCCTGGTGCACAACATCGAGAAGCTGGCACGAAGTGGATACGCGGTCTGATATGCGAATAAAGGGCCCGGATCGGCTCCAGACTTGCCTGAACTGGGCTGATACGGCAAACTGTTTCGATTACTAATTAAATAACTGCGCTGTAGCGAATCTTCTCGGTAACTTGGGTGGTTTGACTCCCAAATGGATTTTTCTACAGCCTCGTTAGAAATCGGATGCGACCTTTCTAAATTGCCCTCTCGTTCGTCATGCTTACCTCTATGGCCGTCGCAGCCGAGAGCCTTTGTTCGACCGATGAGCACGTTGTCTTCTCATGTGCCGTTGGCAAAGGAACGAAAACCGTATCGCTCTGTGCATCGCGCGTGCTTACCGAAAAAAACGGAGCGCTTTACTATCGATTTGGATCGCCTGCGAATTTCGAATTGGAATACCCCAACAAGCCGAACGGCTCTGCGCAAAAATTTTTGTTCGCTCACTACTCGCGATATCAAACGGAGCGGACCGAGGTAGCTTTTTCCATTGGAAATTTCGCCTATGCTGTCTTCGATTATTATGAAGAGAGTGAAAAACAAAAATACACTCGAGGAGTTCGAGTAACTTCAGAGGGAACCTCAAAGGAAACCAACCTAATGTGTAAAGCGCCAGTAATCTCGAAGCTTCAACAGTTGGAAGGTAAGGTTCCGTGCGATTCCAACAGCGCTCTCGCTCAATGCAATTAATTCTAATTAGCTCAACTGGACGCGCTAAAGCGCGCCAGTTAGCACGACTATAAGGGCTTCCCAATTTTTCAAGGCGAAGTCGCTCCTCGATCAAGTCGTTGACAGTTGCTGAAACGGTCGGCCTGCGAAACTATAAACGGTCTTATTGGGCGCCTGCTTGCTTGCCCGGGCCCCTGATGCAAGACGCGATGGGGATCCTCAATCGTTGGTCGGGATGTACAGCAAACCCCTGTGCTAAACAGGTCTTTTCCCACTCGGTCTAAACCGAAACTTCATCAACGCGTGCAAACTTGATTGACAGTGCTACTTGCTGCGAAACCTTACGCTGGATTAAATGACTCGCCCTTGGACAAAAGCGCCCAGGCAATACGTGCATTCTTCGCTGCGATAGCAACCAGCGCCTTGCCATAGCCGGCGCGGGCCTGCAAAGAAATGGCCCAGCGACTAATTCGATCATTCTTTCGAACTGCATTTGCCAACAACGCGCGCGCTCCGAGTATGAGCAGAGTGCGCAGGTAGCGATCCCCAGCCTTAGTTATGTGTCCGAGCCTGTCTTTGCCTCCCGAACTATATTGACCTGGCACGAGGTCAATCCACGCTGCTAGCTGGCGCCCGTTCTTGAAGTCATGGCCGTTGCCAATTGAAGCCACCAACGCTGTCGCCGTAATGTGCGCAATGCCCGTCAATGCCATTAGGCGCTTGCAACGCTCATCTCTATTGGCCATTCGCTTCAAATGCTCGTCATATTCGGCTACTCTCATATCGAGCGTCACCATGTGTGCCAGAAGATCATAAACAGCGCTAGCCGCCCAGCTCGGCATTTTCTCTGCGGCGAGTTGGGCCTGCTTTCGTATAACCTCAGCTCACTGCGGCAGCACAATGCCGAACTCCGACATCAGCCAGCGAATGCGATTAATGGTGGCAGTTCGCTCTTCGACAAAGCCTTGACGCACACGATGCAAGGTTAGGATCGATTGCGCATCAACCGTCTTGATCGGGACAAAGCGCATATTGGGTCGGGTAACTGCCTCGCATATGGCGGCGGCATCATTTGCATCGTTCTTGCCGCGCTTGCCTTGAATGCGATAAGGGACCACGAACTTCGGCGCCATTAGCTTAGGCGTATGTCCCAACGCGATCAACTCTCGTGCCCAGTGGTGGGCGCCTGAGCACGCTGCCATGCCGATAATGCAGGGCGGAAGCTGCGCAAGAACCTCGAGGAGCTGGTCGCGTCGAACCTGAGGCTTCACCAGCACTGGTTTGCCGTGGCGGTTGACGGCATGGAGCGCGAACACATTTTTAGCTAGATCAATGCCGATCACGGTCGGAATGTTTTCGCCATTCCCATTTGCTGCTAAAGTGCTAACCTTGTTCATGACTTCCCCCTTAATTGGGTCATTGATGAAGACGACTTCCGCATCTTTAGACCGTAGGTGCCTGCAGCAAGTTCAATGCTGCGCATGTGGGACGGGGGAAGTCCCTTACATTCGTTAGGCAATATGAGTATTCTTAATGTGGTCTTGGCCGTCATGGTGGGAATTTTCTCAGGCGCTGTCGTTGGAACCGTCTTTGGATTCAGCGCGGCTTCACATGTAGACGTTCTACGGGGCGTTCGTCCCAATACTACGAATCGACTAATCCTTTTTCTCGCCCGTCCAACGAGTGAACTGGGTGTTCTTGAGGCAGTGATTTTCATTGTTCTCATGTGCGCGTGGCTTGCTGCGTTCTTTGGCTTGTGTGCCCTACCCGCTATCGCTGCTCATTATTTCTCCTTAGACGCAGCCACCATGGGTTCCCTTGTCTACGGGCTATTCATCATTGCAGCGCTAGCTGGCAAACGATTCGGTGCTCATGCATGGAAAGTAATTTCATGAAATTAGTGCCTAACCTCTCGTTCAAGCGGACGCATGACGGCGCCGCTTAACTCACACGTTACTCATGACACACGAATCGGTTTATTGGTGGCTCGACTGGTCTGCTTTGCCCGAACGGTATATTTGGGCTCGGCTTACGGTAAGCGATGACGGGTCAGCGGAGATCTTAGACTCCGATGGGCGGAACCGCAAATTTGACGATGTGACTTCGGCGCACGACTGGTTACTTGAAGACGAATACTCTTTACTTGAAAAACTCATTGCAGATGGCGATGCACCCCGAGATTTACATGCCCCTCAATGGACCTAACAAACTGATCAACCGGACTGCCTCCACGCTCCCGCAGACGGTAGAATTCACTACGACGGTCTCTGCAAGTTGCATGCGTTCGCAAAGCAAAACGGTATGTGGGTTACAAAAGCCCAACCAATCAATCCAGCGGACGCCTGACGGCGCCGCTTAACCAAGCACGTTGGACCACATGAATTCTGAAACTAAGCCAACCCTTTTCAGCCCAGGCGTTGGTCGACGCGGGATGACAGAGCTTCATTTTGCCGCGTACTGCGGCGACCTGAATGCACTGGTCCAAGCGCTTGCCGCAGGGCTTGATCCAAATTCAAAGGATACCTATCGTGGCTATGCGGCAGTGCATTGGCTCACTGACATGGCCGCCTCAGGGGCCCTCGATCTCAAATGCTTCGGTTGCTCATCGAGCACGGCGCAAATGTTGGATTAGTTGCCGACATTGGCGCCACCGCTTACACGCTGGCCGTCGAATCCGGGTCGGCACTTGGGGATCAGTTGGCAGCGGAACTGAAACAACTTGGCGCATGCAACTAATGCGTCCAACCATGCAACCAACCGGACCTGCGCGAAAAGCCGCGCAGTCCGGTGATTTTGAACGTTAGATTTTTGGAGACCTCTCGGTGAGATTGAGTAAAAGCATCAGTGGTGCTATCAGGACCTTCTCATACTTTATGGCTAGTGGCTCACACTACATGCTCCAAGGCGTTGATTACCTGTCCTTGTACGGAAAAGAACCGAGCGCTATTGAGCAGACGTTCGCTATCTTTGCGAATGTCTTGGAATGCGACGAACGTGGCCAAGTATTGAATGCAACGTATGCGCAACGGCGTGCTACAGACTATCTCCGGTCGTACTGCGATTCGTCATTCGAGGTTCAACCGCCTTTTGAAGAATGGGAAATGGCGCTGTACGAGCCGCCTCCGCTCAAAGATGCAGAACAATCTCGTTGAGAGTAATGAAAAAACTTGTGGTCTTTTCGATTGTCGTCGCTGCATTGGCTTTTGTCGTCTTACGTAGCGATGGCGTTTCGGTCATGATCAAGAACGTTGGCCCCGATCCTATGAGAGAAGTGGTCGTTCACGTTACTGGTGCGTCTTACCACGTTGGAGACCTTCGACCTGGAGAAAGCGCTTCTGTCAAAGTTTGCCCCAAAGGTGAAACTCACGTGGAAGTGGCGCAGTCCAAGGGAGAGCGATTGGTTATCAATAGCTATTTTGAGCCTGGATATTCCGGCGAAATCTCCGCTGAAATCAGCACTGCCAAAGTAGTCGCAGTCAGGAGTTCGGTTGCCCCATGACGTTCCTGCCCAAAAATGCAGTCAACTGGACTGCCTCCACGCTGCGCGTTCCGGCAACCAGATATCTCGAAAGTTTGACTGCAATGAATCGCCGCAAGCTCACATTTGAAGAGTCCGTACAAAGGACGTGTTCTTTGCGCCTCACCAATTGCGGAGGTCCTACTGCACATGGAGTTGGTGGCTACGCTTGCGAGAACTGTCTTGCTCATATTCTTACCCAATTTAGCGACGATCAGCGGCTAAGTCGGCAGCGTTGCAGCCATTGCGGGAATAGCCCAACATTCGTTACTTCCAATAGCACGGCTGTTTGCGAATCATGCACTGCTCAGGGCCTCGCGGCGGCGCGGCGTTGGTACAACAAAGAAGGGGTGGGCTAATGCTTAGCCTTTACTTTCAGCGGACGCCCAAGGGCACCCCTGAATCGGCACAATAAGGTCTTCCCAATTTTTCGAAACGTAGTAGCTCCTCGATCAAGTCGCTGAATGTTCTTGAGGTGCCGCTTACTTCCAACGTAAGGATTTCAACTGTGACTTGGCGATTTGTCGGCTCTTGCTTCGCAAACGAGCCTTTTCTTCTTGATGAATTCAACGTCTGGGACTACTCATGGGAACCAGTCAATGGAATGAGGTTTGCGAATCTAGGCTCGCGCAGTTGTCCTGATCCAGTACCCGTTTATCAGATTCTCGGTGGTGGAAAGGCCGTTCGCTTTGCAGCACACGAAATGTCAAACTGCGTTTGGGGCTTCTATCGCGAGTTGCAGCCCTAACACGTTCTTTTATATCCGGACGCGCTAGATTTCTAGCAGCTCGCAAACTCTCCGTTCAGGAGCTCCCAGACGTTTCTTCCAAAATGGTTATTGTGATTTGGCAACGTGTTAATATTTGCCAAAACGATAATTTGTACGGGAGTTTGCTAAGGGATGAACGGACAACAAAAAGCGGCACGCATTCACCGTCTTCTTGGCTTGATTTACGGCCTTGGCACAACAATTCTCATGCTTTTCGCGTTTCTGATTCCGTCAGAGTGGAAGGCAATGGCATTTAGTGCCGGGGTATTGGTTGCCCTATCCGCGATGCATTACACGGTCGCTCATGGAGCCGAGAAGGGCCGCAACTGGGCTCGACGCGCATCGCAACTCATTGCGATTCCCCTGCTCTTCGGCTTCCCAATCGCGACACTCGCTGGCGGCGCTTTGATCGCAGCTTCGTGGGAGGCGTGGGAACTGGAATCCGAAACCGTCTCGTGAAGAGCGAACCACGCAATGCGAAAACTCTTATTCCTTTACATCGCACTTCTTAGCGCCAACGCCCTAGCAGGTGAAGCGTGCGAAGCGCGCGCCACCTTGGCTGGGTCTTTGGTGCCCACGAAGTACGCCGTACGCGAAAACCTGCGTGATACACCAACCGACGGCCCAATGGGCGAAGTGTGGCGGTACCTGGCCTTTATGTCTTCAGAAGACTATCTAAAGCTCGGCGATTCGCAGGAACAGATTCAACATACGGCCAGGCTAATCGCCAACAACGATATCACTGGCGATTGGCGTATCGAAATTCTCGTGTTTAATGAGTTCTTCCGTGAAGTCTGTGAAGCAAAGCTAAACGTTCTTGATATTCCATCTCTTGATGCAAAGGCCCTTGGCAGCTGTTTCGGTGATACACCGCCAGGGAAAGAAGACTTTCCAAATTGCGTTCGCGCGCAAGTGAAGAAGTTCAACAACCGCCAATAATCCGCTTAGAAAGGATGTGCATGCAGCCGTCAAATAAGCCATACAAACCGGGACAATGGATCCTCATGGGCACGGCTCTCGGAGCATTCATAGGGATACTCCTTGGTAAGCTCGCCCTGGGAATGATTTTCGGATTCTTCATCGGAGTCGCAATCGATTCCAACAAGCGCAAGGCAAAGGTGGAGTTGGAAAAGGACTCGAACAACGATGGCGATAGCGCGCAGTGACGGCGCATCAGCACTTCTCCCTCCTATGAAGACGCTTGTAATTCCTCCTGCCGCAAAGCGAGATGAAAACTCGATTCAAATGCTCAGTGCATGGATTGCGGAACAAGGCCTCCACTGCACCCTGAACATTGGGATGTGGGATAGTGCCGGCCATGACGAGCCTAAGGCGTGGGGCATTCTTCTGGCCGATGTGGTTCTCCACATTTCGAATGCCATTGGCGAAAGCAAAGGAACGCCATCGGAGCAAGTGCTCCTGGAGATTTTCGATAGCCTTAGAAATGAGCTAGATGATCCAACATCTCCAGCAAAGGGAGAATTCCATTTTGGCCACTCATAGCGCGGAGACACGGTGGACCGATGACTAGGTCGAGCCGAATGCTCCAACGGACCGCCAAGCTCATTGCGTTGGTCCTGCTCACTACAGTGACCTTGTTCGCTGTCACTTCTATTGGACCGTTGAGTCATCTTCCTTCATTCAACGTGGTGAACGAGGCCTACCTCATTCAGGTGCGCAATCACGAAATCCTGCTAGGGCTTTCCGGCTTTGTTGCAGCACTCCTCGCAGGCTCGCTTTTTCGAGAAGGGATTTTGACGTCGGTCGTCACAGCGATCCTGGCAGGCGTGTTTTACTATGCCTGGTCGCAAGCCGGAGATGTTAGGCAGCTATCGGAATTTCTTGAAGGGCTATTGGATTTCTCCATCCACTACCTGCTGGCAGGTGCCTGCGTTGTGATTGCTTTTCTCGGAGCGAAGAAATTACTGGGCCTACTGAGGGCAAGGAATTTTTGATGAAAGTTCTGGATCACGAGCCTCAGAGTTGGTTCCTGCTGGAAGAAGACGGCGCGCTTTATCTTGACGCGAACTGCAACCACAGCTTCATCGGCTTCGACTTCCTGCTCCAGCTAGACGCTAAGGAAAAAGCCAAATTCCGGAGTGAGGGACGAGCCTACCTTTCATGGTTAGCTCAAGACATTCACTATTCAGCGCCCATCGTCGCAGCAAGCAATTCGCGGTACAAAGGGCGTGATCGTTCAGCAGAATACTCAGAGCGAGTCACCGCTGCAGTGAACGAATGGCGACAAGCTGAAAACGCCAACCCAACAATCCAGGAGCCGCCCTTGAGTGACCGTTTTGACCGTTACGCCCCGCGCCTCATCGCTTTGGTAAAAGAGTCGATTACGTGTTCTCCCGGCACTTGGAACGCAGGTTTCTTGACGATTGACTGCGACGGCTCATACATGAACTACTACCTGAAAAACAGCGCGAGCGAAGACAAAGCCCAAATCAGCGGCGAGCTTAGACAACTCTGCGAAGACCTTTACGTCGAGATGCGACAATCAGGCGACTGGTGGGTTAAGGCAGTACTCCACTTCTTCCAGGAAGATGGGACGTGGTCGTACAAGGTCGACTTCACTTATCAGGACAAGCCGACTACTCAGGAAAATCCGGCCAAGCCTTGGTGGAAGTTCTGGAATTGATCAATGGACTGGAAGATGCGACTACTTAAATTCCTCGTGTGCTCAACTCTGGCCGTTGGTAAGGCAGCTCTGGCCGGCGAACTCGCACTCAAAGAGACCGATCTCTACACCCTCTCCTGCCTTAACGGAATTGATTATGCAGAGATGCGCGCATATTGCAGTAAAAGGTTCCCCGATTTACGTGACCCGATAGAAAAATCTATTCGAGATTGGCGCTCGCGCAATGCCGAGGCAATCAAGGAGATTGACGACGCTTGCACGGAGAGGATTCAGAAGCTGGAATCTCAAGATGCGGCCAGGCTGAACGAAGTGAAGAAATATGCCGAGCAAATGTCCGCGATTCCGATGCAAAACAGGCCAGGTTATGACGAAATAAGCTTCAAAAGCGATTGTCGAGCTCTGGCCAGAGAGTTCGCCGATCCTCAGCGAGGAATCATCTCGCCCAGCTTCGCACGTGAGATCAGGACCCATGGATTCGAATGATACGGAGAATCCATGCGCTGATTCCTGATACTTGCGTTGCTCGCTATCGCGTCGTTCCCGGTTTAGCTGCGTGTTAGCATTTGCAAAAACATCAACTCCATCAAAGGTGGCATCTTGAGCAACTCCTACATCGTCGCGCAACTCAACGCCAGGCTTCAGCCGATGGACCGCGGCGAATACTTTGAAGATCCGCTGGATGAAGTGCTCCTCGATGCAGGCCTCGGGGAAGTAAGCGGTGGCGGCACCATGCAGTCCGAATCAGGCGAGATCGAATACTGCGATATTGAAATCCAGGTCACCGGTGACCCGGCGGAAGTGGAGCGGATCGTCATCGAGAATCTCGTCAAGAGTGGCGCCCCAAAAGGCTCCAAGTTGATCATCGAAAGCGAGGACAGAGAGGTTCCCTTTGGCGATGCCGAAGGACTGGGCGTCTATTTGAATGGCACAGACCTACCGAAGAATGTCTACGCCGAGTGCGACTCTAACTTTGTCTACACGGAGTTCAATCGCCTGCTCGAGGGCGTTGGAAGTGTTCTCAGCTTTTGGCAAGGCCCAACGGAGACCGCTTTGTATATGTATGGAACATCATTCCAGGAAATGCAGACGCGTCTTACCCCATTCCTCGAAAGCTATCCGCTGTGCGCGAAAGCGCGCGTGGTGCGCATTGCCTGATTGAGCCAGAACAAAACTCAACTTCCGAACTCCTCGGTTTTAGAAATGACTAAGAAAATAGTAAATGGCGCATCCTCTATTCGTTGGACGCCGCGCGTTGGCTTAGCGCTAGTCCTGGCCCTCTCAAGCATCGGCGCCTCTGCAGAAAAGATTGATGACAAGGTTCAGATGGTGCGCGAAAGAGATAAGATCATGAACGCGGCAATCGCGGAAGCCAGGAGAACGCTCGATGACTTTCTAGCCCTGTCAAAAAAGCCGCCAGCTGGTGCGACGCATTTCAAGTTAAAGGTGCAGCTGTCGGATGAAAATGGCGTGGAGCACATGTGGTTCGTGCCCTTTAAGGAAATCGAAGGTGGCTACGCGGGCGTCCTCGCCAACGAACCCTATGTCGTCAAGTCCGTCACATTAGGTAAGGTCTATGCCTTCAAACGCGAGCAAATCAGCGACTGGGGCTATCAGCAAGACGGCAAGCAAATAGGCAGCTTCACCGTTTGCGCCTTGTTCAAGACCATGCCGGCTGACGACGTTGCCCGCTACAAGAAAGATCACGGGTTTGTCTGCTAATGGATTAGGTACCAATTACTTGAGGCACCCAGATGATTGACCAGAAAAAGGCCTCAACGCTCGCAGGGGAAGCATTCGATCGGTGGCAAGCTGGCGATCTTGAACAATCCAAGCGACTTTATGAAGAAGCCATTCCACTGGCTGAGCCAACGCACTATGGACTCTCGTCATATCATGGCGAATTCGCTTGTGTACTAAATGAACTCGGGGACCATGAGCAAGCGACGAAACAGTTGGAACAAGCGCTTGCGACTGACTTGGAGCAAGGAAATGCTGAAGGCTCGTCAGCTCTGATCATTGCACGCTACTTCCTTTCCAACCAACTGCTGATTCACGGCTCCGCCGCGCAGGCACTTGAAGTGCTGCTCCCGTCCGTCACTCATGCGCCAAACGATTGGCTCACGCGAGTGATTGAAGCGCATGTACTATTTGCACTTGATCGAAAGATCGAAGCCAAGGCCTCTGCTGCATTAGCAATTGAAAATGCGCCGTCACCGCAAAAGGCCGAGGAACTCAAACAAAATCTTGCGATTGTTCTCAGTTAAACCCCGCATGTGTTAAATGCCTAAATTCGTCTTCCTCCTGTTTTTTCTATTTACTCCTTTGAGCCAGGCCAATGAGCCCATGGATCGCTTCGTAAGCGGATGGAATGCATCCTGCCCGTTGGTGTCCGGCCTGATCCAAGTGGAGTTCAAATCAATCAGCGGCGATTCGACTAATGATGATATGCGCATACACGTTCGCAGTAAGGGGCGGTCCGATTCTCCAGTCGCTATCTCACCTGCCCTATTCGTTCCTGGAAAACTAAAGTCAACCTTCGAAAGCGCTTGCGACCAGATCACTGGGGCCGAACTTCCTGGCGGCCACCTTCTCCTGTTAATCAAAGAGGATGATCGTCCATTGGATGATAGAGTCGTCGCGGCATTAATCGACTCCGCCTCAGGTGCGGCACTCGACGTCGTGCCCGACCTTGGCAGCCTTCTTCAAGATTCAGAACTTGCACGCGAAGGAGATTCCCTGCGAATGCGCCTTAATCGGTCCCGTCCCGGCACACTCCGGATTTCCGAAGTCAACGACAAGCTGAAAGTAGAGTGGCAATAAAACTGATGCGTATTTGGCAATTACTCAACCGGTGAGCTTGACCTCAAATGAGAGCTATCCTCGTACACTTCGCGGCGATGCAGCTAAGATGACTTCCCTCAAATTGCTTGTCGCGCTTTCTTTGGTCATGGCATCGGCCAAAGGCAATTGCCAGGAGGCGTTGGTACCAAAGGACCGGCTCGCCGAATGCACGGCATCTGCCGTCGAACTTGCGATGAGGGCGAGTAAGGTCAACCTGGACTTCTCGCCGCGCAGCCTCGCGTATGTCGATGGCATGATGAACGACTTTCATTCGCGGCATTTTCCACCCGAGAAGGTTCAAGCCCATGTCCGCGTCATGGGCTGTTATGCCGCTGAAGTTTTCATTCGTAATCTGGGCGGAAAATGGATTTATCCCGAGCCGGATGTTATTCCCAAGCTGGGGGCTGGCCCTTTCGTTGAACTGCCGGGTGGTGTGGTAATCAATCCACTGGTGAAAGTTCAGAGCATTTATGAGGATGGACTCGAACATAGTGTCGTAAGATTCTATGCTTTTGTCGAAGCCAGTATGCGCGGCGAAAAGAATAAACCATAACTATCAGGAGATCATATGAAACGAGTTACCGGTATCGGCGGTATTTTCTTCAAGGCCAAAGATGCACAGGCATTGCGGGCTTGGTACAAGCAGCACCTGGGTGTTGATGTTCAAACCTGGGGTGGCGCTGCGTTTGACTGGACTGATGATGAAGGTAAGCCGGTCGGCGGCACCACCGCCTGGTGCATCAATTCGAGCGAGAGCGACCACTTTGCTCCAAGCTCCTCCTCGTTCATGGTGAACTACCGCGTTGCGGACCTCCACGGCCTGGTCAAGGCCCTGCGCGAGGAAGGCTGCAACGTGCTCGAGAAAATCGAAGAATCTGAGTGGGGTAAGTTCGCCTGGGTCATGGATCCAGAGGGGAATAAGGTCGAACTGTGGGAACCACCGGCAGGTCAGTGAACAAGCTTGGCAAGCAAACGATCGCCACGGGAATCAGCTACGCCTTCCTTGTAATGATCGTGACGGGCGCTTCAAGAATCCTCGCGGGTGAAGATTCATTTGTCGCGACAGCGATTGTGGCAAACGCCATCGCAACCTCAACCGTCCTTACAGCATGGAGTGGCGCCCTTTTCCAGAAAATGGGGGCGGATATTCAACCGACGGGTTTCCTGGGCTGGATCGGCTTGTTCGTTGCGGGCGTGCTCACAAGCGCCCTTTTCCTTTTCATTGACTGCGGACACCACCTTCCCTCTGCACTTGGCGGCGTTGAGTGCGACGGGAAGTCTGGCGCAGGAATTGTGTTCACCATCGCCGCCATGTCCATCACAGCGATCTCGCTGCCAAGCGCACTGCGCGTCTGGCTGATAAAAAAGCTCGCCTGATTGCGGCGCAATGCAGACCGTGGCAGATACCATGCCACGGCCCGCTTCCCGCATCAGTTAATGGTGAAGTTGGCGTTGGAAACGTCAAAGAACACATTCCCTACCGCCTCCACCTTGATGCGCGCGGTAGTCGTCGTTTCGGGCGGCAGTGTTACCACTTTGCTCCCGTTGTTCGGCGTACTCGCCGCCAGCACATAAGGGAAGGTCAGGCCGCCGTCAGTCGACAGGCTGATCTTGACATTGGCTGTGCTTACCGGCGCTGCGGCGGTATTGGCCACGTTCCAGGTCACGTTCATCTGCGATCCGTGCGCCACCGTCATTGCCGTATTGGGCGCTGTCACCAGGAAGGGGCCTGCGCCCGTTGCCAGCACCAGGGCCGTGGCTGCGCTGCCTACGCCGCCATGTCCGTCACGCGCGGTCAGGCGGAAGTTCAGCGTGGCAGGACGTGCGTTCACCTTGCTGTAGCCGGTATAGCTGGCCGTCGGCAGGAATTCCGAGAAGCAGGCGATGTTGTCGACCGTTGGTGGCGATGCCGCTGCCGGGCAGGAGCCCGTTTCCGCATTGGTGTTATTGGCCAGGATTTGCGCCATGTCGGGGAAGACGCGCGTTGGGTTGGTGTTCACGGCGTTTTCACCTGGCGAGCCGTATTGCAAGGCGTCGCTGTCACTGACCATCGCTTGCAGGCCGAACTGGCGGAACAGCGGGCCATTGGCCTTGCTGTTGCTGATCAATCCAGTACCGCTGTTGCCGGCCCGGTCGTTCTGTTCCCACATATAGGTCATCACCTCCCCTTCCGCATTGCTTGCACTACCTGTCAGCGCGAACGGAGTGCGGATGGGGATGGTGTAGCTTGGCACGACGCTGACTACCGGCACGCTGTTGCCGGTCTGCGTGACTGCGCCGCGCTTCCTGGTCGGGCCGCCCGCGACGATCTCGCCCACGCTGCCACTGCATCCACCGGTGCAGTTTGCGAGTTGCAGGGTTGCGGCCACGGCGCTAGCGAGTGAGCCGCCGAAGGTAACGGTGAAGCCAGCATCGCTGACTGCGCTGACGGAAACGCTGGCGCCGGACGGCCATCCTGGAATCGCTTCGATTGCCGCCTTGATGCCATTCGTCGTGTAGCTGGCGCCGCGGACGATCGGGGCCGATGTGCCGCCGTTATACGACAGCGTGAATTGCTGGCCATTCGTTGTGAAGCCACGCAGCACGCCCATCTGTACGGATGTGAGGTTGGATTCGGTGCCCGAGGTATAGGCGGTGATTTCATCGAAGCTGCGCTGCGACCAGTAGGCGTCGCTGTGCCGCTGCAAGTCGTCGGTGCCGCAGATGCCGGCATAGGCCATGATGGACGATCCGCTGCCCGGCTCCACCGACGTGCCGGCATTGCGGTTGCCGCCGGAGCAGCTGCCAGTAACGCCGTTGAAGGTGTGGTTACCCGCGAACTGGTGGCCCATTTCGTGTGCCACGTAATCGACTGCGTAGAAGTCGCCTACCGGCGTTGGAATGCCGGTGCAGCCCTGTGCCTTGTAGCTTCCGCCTACAACGCCCAGGCTGGCGATGCCTCCGCCGTTCAGGCCAAGCGCGATATGGCCCACATCGAAATTGCCAGCGCCAGCCAGCAGGCCAACCACGGTGCGGTTACGGGTCAGCGTTGCGCCGCTGCAGCCGGATGCCTGGTCTGCGGTGAAGCATGCCGTGGCTCCGCATGGGCCGTTGGCGCCGGTCATCTGCGCGTCAGTGTCCAGGTTCAACGCGTCGGTGTTGTTGATCAGGACCAGGCGGATCGAAGTTTCGTCCTCGTAGACTTGGGTGACGCGGTTGATCAGGCTTACCTTGGCTGCTGTTACGTTGGCGCTGCCGCCAAAGTAAGTGGCGTAGGAGGGATCGGTCAGTAAGGCCAGGCGATAGGTACGAAGTTGCGCGCCTGCGGCAGCTGCGGGGTTCACCGTGTCTTTCACGACATGGTACGAACTGGTGGTGCTGTTCGTACCGTCGGTGGCGGTAACGGAGTAAGCGCCTTCGCCGCGCGATGGATCGGCGGCGAAAGTCGTGGACAGCACGCCTTCCTTGTCGGCCGAAACCACCATGCTGTGCACGGGGCCGAACTCGTTGCCTTCATTGCGCACCGTAACCGTGATCGTGGCGCCGGGAGCAAAGCCTGCACCGCGCACTTCCACTTCATCACCTGCGTGGACGAAGCTGCGCGTCAGGATCACTTGCGGCGTCTTTATCTCGCCCTCCTTGAAAACGCCGTGGCGGTTGGACAGGTCGCGTGCGTGGTAGCTGGTGTAGACGCTGTCGTCGAGGTGGTTGGCCGGGTCCACATACCAGGCGCCGTTGGGCGAGCGGACCGATGCTTTCAAGCCAAGCGGCGTGATATCCATGCGCAGCGTGGCGGATGGGTCGTCGATGCCGCGGCCGGCGTAGGTGCGAATCTCAGGGTGCTTGGCTGCCAGTTCCGGTTCCATGACCGGCGAATCGACGACGCGGAAGCGCTGGTAGCCGCCTTCCGGGTGCGGAAGCGAAATGATCATGTCGCTATGCTTGGCCGACTGTGATTTTTCGTTCGGCGCATGGGCCAGCAGTTGCGCCATGCCGGCTCGGTCCAGTGTCGCTGCGTGATAACGGCGTGGCAGCGCGGGGGCTGAGGCGCTCTTGCCATGCGCGCGTTGTACGTCGGCCTGGCCGGCATCGCGCCAGTAGGCGCCGCTTGCCTGTACCGGGATGTTTCGTTTGCTGTTGTTTTCTGCTGCCAGGGTATTTACTGCGCTTAGGATCAGCGCACTCACGAGCGCGAGCTTCAGGGGGGTATGCGTAGTCATTCCGTGCCTATTTATTTGAAAGGTTGTTGGAGGTCGAAACTGTGCAACTACTGCAAGGGACGAGTATTTCGGAATTGATGGCTTAGCTCAAGCAGAGTTCGTTAGCGGCGTCGCCAGAAGTAGACAGCATGTGGGCGATATGCCGCATTCGCCGTGGGGCGCGCGGAGCTGCGCACAGCGCGAATCGGCCATGCTACCATTTGCAAAAATGTTAATTTGAAGCAAAACGAAATGTTTTCTGCCGACGCCATCTACGTACAGGTTTTCTCCGACCGGTTCATTGTGAAGAACATCGATACCGACCGTTCTCTCGTTGTTGAACGCAACCTCGAATATGCGTCGCCACGTATGCTGATCGCCGACTTCACGACGGCTTTAAATCAGCTAACGGACGCTGTCAAATCGTTGCGTCGTGGCATTTTCGCTCCCGCCCCGCAGATCCTCATGCATCCCATGGAGCAAATTGAGGGCGGGGTTACGCAAATTGAATACCGTGTTTTTCGGGAGCTGGCTCTGGGCGCAGGCGCGTCCAAGGCCGCCATTCACGTTGGACCGGTCCTTGCTGGTGAGTCCATCAAGCTGGCAATCCGCGAGGACAAGCAATGGCAAGCATCGAAAGCAGTGTGACGATCAAGGCGCCGGTCGACTTTGTCTACCGCGTCTCGCAAGACTATGCGGTGCGTTATGACTGGGATCCGTTCCCGGAAAATATCTCCGTCGTGGCAGGCGATCCAACCGCTCTGGCTGTCGGTAATCAGGTTCTGGTGAAATCCAAACTGGGCATGGACATGCTGGTTGAATTTGTACAAGTCATGCCGCCGACGCGGGCTGCCGTGAAAATGATCAAGGGGCCGTGGTTCCTCAAGACGTTTGCAGGGTCCTGGATTTTTCAGGATGGAGAATCGGATTCACGGACAGAGGCGCGATTCCGCTACACGATCATTGCGAAGCCCAAGGCCTTGCGATTCCTGGTCGAGCCTTTGGCAGCTCTCTATTTTTCCCGCGTTGTCGGCAGACGCCTCGCGGGGCTGAAGGCATATTGCGAATCAAGGCAGGACGCCAGGGAGGCATCATGACTGTGAAACGAATGGATAACGTCGGCATCGTGGTGGAAGACCTGGATGCGGCGATCGGGTTCTTTACCGAGCTTGGCCTCAAGCTCGAAGGGCGTGCTCCGGTTGAAGGCGATTGGGCGGATGGCGTCACCGGCCTGCACAATATGCGCGTAGAGATCGCAATGATGCGTACGCCGGACGGTCATAGCCGGCTTGAATTGTCCCGCTTTCTCGCGCCGGCCGTAGTGGCCGATCATCGCACAGCGCCAGTGAACTCGCTGGGCTACCTGCGCGTCATGTTCGCGGTGGAGGATATCGACGACACGCTCGCCCGGCTCGGCAAGCTTGGTGCGCAGGTGGTCGGCGAAGTGGCGCGGTATCAGAACATCTATCGGCTTTGCTATATCCGAGGCCCCGAAGGAATTCTCATCGGCTTGGCCCAAGAGCTGTCACCTTGAATAAAAAAATGGACGACGTCACAAGAAAAGAAATCCTGTCGCTGGGCCGAACTGCTCATGATTTGACGGAGCAGTCGTATCAACAACACCCCGCGACCCGGGGTGATCCTGGATGGCCTGAGAAGCAGCGTATGCTCCTTGCCGACATGGCGCTTCATCTGCTCCAAACCTCAATGAAAGATGGCGAGCTGTCGGAAGAAGATTTGAAACGAAACCTGTTTTCAATCCTGACTATCTCGGACCAGTTCCTTCAAGGCCACGATCTCAAGGCCTTTGCGGACAAACTCTATTCGTCATGCTGAACACACTTCGCCTTGCGCTACTCGCCGCCGCAATGCTTCCGCTTTCCGTCTACGCGGCCGTCATCCCCACTCCGCAAGTTGCGGCAGTGAGCAAGCTGTATGAAGCCTTCGCCTATGAGGCGGTGGTGGATTACCCGGTCGGACGCGTCTTTATCGACCAGACGAAGGAAGTGCTGCTTCGCTACATCACGCCAGAACTATATGAACTCATTCATCGCGACCGGCTCTGCGCGATGTCCACGCATGAGATTTGCCGGCTTGATTTTGCGCCGCTGTGGGCGAGCCAGGATCCCGCCGGCTCCACAGTGAATTTCGAAACAGGGCCAAGGGGCAATACCGTTATTGCGCACGTCCGCGCCGGCGCCCATTCCACCAAAATCACGTACTCACTGGTGCAAACCAAAGGTGGATGGCGTATCGACGATATCGTCTATGATGACGAACGCCCTACCTTGAAAAAAATCCTGTCTCAAGATTGATGACCGGCCAACAAAGCGCAAGAAGATTGATACCAAGGAGTGAGTAATGGATAAAGCAGGTTTCTGGAAAATCATCGAACAATCGCGCGAGGAGGCGGACGGCGATCCGGAAGAACAGCTGGAGATTCTCGGCGATCTTCTGCACGAACTGCCGCCCGAGGAAATCGTATCCTTCGACCGCCACTTGTCCGAGTACCACGCACGCGCAGATCATTGGGACCTGTGGGGCGCGGCATACATCATTGGCGGCGGCTGCTCGGACGACGGCTTCCTGGACTTCAGAGGCTGGCTGATCTCTCGCGGCGAGCATGCCTACGAGGCTGCGATGGCAGATCCGGAGTCGCTGGTCAACGTCGTCAAGGACCACGACGGTAACTGCCAGGTCGAGGGTTACCAATACATCGCCTCGCAAGTATGGGAAGAGAAGACAGGCAAGTCGGAATTCCCGTCGCATGACCTGCCGCGCGGACAAGACACCGCAGGCACGCAGTGGAAAGAAGAAGACCTGGCAGCGAAGTTCCCAAAGCTTAGCAAAAAGTTCGCCTGACAGTCATGCGCAGAGTCCTGTTTTCAGCATTGCTTGGCTTGGGGAGGCACCTTGATGAATGATGTCGTTGCACCGAAACAGATTGCTGCCAGCCTCACTGAACACTGGTCCCCGCGCGTCGTGGCGGAACTTGACGACTCATTCGTCAAAGTCGCAAAGGTCCTTGGTTCGCTGGCCTGGCACAGCCACGACAACGAGGACGAGCTTTTCTACATACTCAAAGGCTCCCTGACCATTGAGATGGAAGACCGGACAGTCGTCTTGAACGAGGGCGACACGTTCGTGGTTCCGAAAGGCGTCAGGCACAACCCCGTTGCGGAACACGAGTGCCACATCATGCTGATCGAGCGAAAATCGACCCTGCATACCGGCACTGAAATAACAGCAAAAACACGCAGCCTTGCCGATCAATTGCGACCGGTTTGAACCAGGAGACTTCACATGGACGCATCTCCGTACCAAGGCGAAGAAACTTACCTCCACCTCGGCCCCGAAGGGACAGCGATCCCGCTCGAGGTTGACGAATCATTCTGGGAGAAGCTGAGCACCGGCGGCTTCGATCACCTCGGGCCCGGGCGGCTGGTATCGACTTACGATTTCAACGCGGACTGGCCAGGCTGGGAGCAACACCCTGCCGGCGAAGAGGTAGTCGTCCTGATTTCCGGCGCAATGGAGTTCGTGCTGGAGACGGAAAACGGCGAACGGAAAATCATGCTGAACCAGCCCGGCCAGTTCCTGCTCGTCCCACGCGGAACCTGGCACACGGCCAACGTCGCACAAAGCGCCAAGACGCTCTTCATCACGCCTGGCGAAGGGACGGCTCACCGCCCTAGGTCTTGAGCTTTTCAGCGTAAGTCTTACGGAACTTGGCCACCTTGGGCGCTACCACGAAGGCGCAATAGCCCTGCAACGGATGCTGGGCGAAGTAGTTCTGGTGGTAGTCCTCGGCCTTGAAGAACGGAGCCGCCGGCGCCAGCTCGGTGACAATCGGCGCGTCCCACACGTGGGCCATTTCGCCAATCACTTGACGGGCAGTGGCTTCCTGTTCGGGAGTTTCATAGAAGATCACAGAACGGTACTGCGTGCCGACATCGTTGCCTTGCCGGTTCAGGGTCGTCGGATCGTGAATGGTGAAGAAAATCACCAGCAGGTCGCGGTAGCTGATTTGGGCCGGGTCGTACTCCAGCCGCACCACTTCCGCGTGGCCGGTTTCGCCGGTACAGACCTGTTCATACGTAGGATTGGGCTGCGCGCCCCCCGTGTAACCGGATTCCACCTTGGTTACACCTTTGACTTCCAGGTACACCGCCTCCGTGCACCAGAAGCATCCACCGCCCAGGATTGCCACCTCAGCCATATCGCCCTCCTCACGTACCGGAAGTATTACTGTAGCGCAAATCAGCCCGCACTGCTCAAAAAGTGCCGCCTTAGCTAAAATCACTGTCGCTTTCGCCAAAGGTTAGACTATCGTTCTTTGGCATAATCTCTTTGAAACAAACAGGTACCGCATGAATACCAGCTCCCCACGCGCCACCGAGCGCGAGTTCGACAGTGTGCATTTTCGTCAAGCACTGTCGCAATTTGCTACCGGTGTCACCGTGATCACGACGCGGCTTGCTGATGGCAGTTTCCGCGGCTTGACGGCCAGTTCTTTCAACTCCGTCTCGCTGAACCCGCCATTGGTGCTGTGGAGCCTGGGCACTGGCGCCAACAGCCTGCCCATATTCAGCGGCAACTCGCACTATGTGATCAATGTGCTGAGCGCCGACCAGGCCCACCTGGCCAAGCTGTTTTCGACCCGTTCGGAGGACCCGTTCGGCACCGTCGAATATGAGCTGTCGCGCACCGGCCAGCCGATCCTGAAGGGATGCACGGCGTGGTTTGAATGCCACAACCGTAGCCGCTACCCGGAGGGCGACCACGTGATTTTCGTGGGCGAGGTGGAGCAATGCGAGTTTGCGGGGAACGCGCCACTGGTTTTCCACGGCGGCCAGTTCCGCGACCTGTTGAAATGATTGGTTTTTTATAATTGTTTTACAAACAGAGAGAGACAGGAAGCAACATGAGCAAAGCCGCATTCCACTGGGACGATCCCCTGCTGCTGAACGACCAGCTGACCGACGACGAGCGCATGGTGCGCGATGCCGCCGCGGCTTACTGCCAGGACAAGCTGCAACCGCGCATCCTGGAAGCTTTCCGCCATGAACAGATGGACACCTCCATCTTCCGCGAAATGGGCGAACTGGGCCTGCTGGGCCCAACCATCCCGGAACAGTACGGCGGCCCTGGCCTGAACTACGTGGCCTACGGCCTGATCGCACGCGAAGTGGAACGTGTCGACTCCGGCTACCGCTCGATGATGTCCGTGCAGTCCTCCCTGGTGATGGTGCCGATCTATGAATTCGGTACCGAAGCCCAGAAACAGAAATACCTGCCAAAGCTGGCCACCGGCGAATGGATCGGCTGCTTCGGCCTGACCGAGCCTAACCACGGTTCCGACCCAGGTTCGATGATCACCCGCGCCAAGAAAGTGCCAGGCGGTTATTCCCTGACCGGCTCCAAGATGTGGATCACCAACTCCCCAGTGGCCGACGTGTTCGTGGTCTGGGCCAAGGATGACGAAGGCGCAATCCGCGGCTTCGTGCTGGAAAAAGGCATGAAAGGCCTGTCCGCACCTGCCATCCACGGCAAGTTCGGCCTGCGCGCCTCGATCACCGGCGAAATCGTGATGGACGAAGTGTTCTGCCCGGAAGAAAACGCCTTCCCGGACGTGCGAGGCCTGAAGGGCCCGTTCACCTGCCTGAACTCGGCACGCTACGGCATCGCCTGGGGCGCGCTGGGTGCAGCGGAAGCCTGCTGGCACACCGCCCGCCAGTACACCCTGGACCGCAAGCAATTCGGCCGTCCACTGGCAGCGAACCAGCTGGTGCAGAAGAAGCTGGCCGACATGCAGACCGAAATCACCCTCGGCCTGCAAGGCTGCCTGCGCCTAGGCCGCATGAAGGACGAAGGCACTGCCGCCGTCGAAATCACCTCCATCATGAAGCGCAACTCCTGCGGCAAGTCGCTGGACATCGCCCGCGTGGCGCGCGACATGCTGGGCGGTAACGGCATCTCCGACGAATTCGGCATCATCCGCCACATGGTGAACCTGGAAGTGGTCAACACCTACGAAGGCACGCACGACATCCACGCCCTGATCCTGGGCCGCGCGATGACCGGCATCCAAGCCTTCCAGTAAAGCAAAAATTGTCCACTTTGGGGTCAGGAACGAAAGTGGACATTAAATTCCTTCCTGCAAAAAATGTCCACTTGGGTTCCTGACCCCGAAGTGGACATTTTTTTCGTGCTAGCATGCTTGCCGATCCCTCTCGTCAAGGAGCGGCAACATGGTCCCAACTTTGTACGAATGGCTTGGCGGCAGCGCTGCGCTGAACAAGCTCACTACCCGTTTCTATCAGCACGTTAAAGCCGACGCCCTGCTCGGCGCGGTCTTTGCCCATATGGGCGACCATCATCCGGCGCATGTCGCGGCCTTCCTTGGCGAGGTGCTGGGCGGGCCAACTGCTTATTCGGAGGCGCATGGCGGCCATGCGCATATGATCCGCCAGCACCTTAACAGACACCTGTCGCAGGAACAGCGACGCCGCTGGGTGGCGCTGTTGCTGGAGACGGCCGATGAACTGGGTATGCCGGACGATCCTGAATTCCGCTCGGCCCTGGTGGGCTATCTGGAATGGGGCTCACGCCTGGCCGTCATCAATTCCCAACCCGGCGCCATCGTCGAAGAAGAACAGCCCATGCCCAAGTGGGGCTGGGGTGAGGTCAAGGGACCTTACGTTCCCTAAGCTCATAAAAAAGCCGCCTTTCGGCGGCTTTTCATCGGCCCGACCTTGGGGTCAGGAACGAAGGTGGGCATTTCGCGGGGCTATGTCAGAAGCGATAGCCTACTGAAAGGCTGACTGCCAGTGGGTCGAGCTTGATGTCCAGCGTCTGGCCGGTTGAGAAGTGGGCCCGGGTCTTGAGCTTGGTCTTGACCACGTTCACGTCGGCGTAGAAGCGCTCGGACAGCTTGGCGGTGGCGCCCAGCACGCCGCTGATGGCGGACTTGGAGTCCAGCGAGTAAGTCACCGGGGTACCGCCAGTGTTCAGGATCGCAGTCAGCTGCGCCGAACCGGTCTCTTTCTGGAAGTAGGCATAGGTGTAGCCCAAGCCCACGTATGGACGCACGGTGGCATTCGGTTCGAAGAAGCGGTACTGGCCGAAGATGGTTGGCGGCAGCGCTTCGGCGGTACCCACCTTGCCGGTGCCCTGGATAGTGCCGGCGCCGTACAGTGTGTGCTTGTACGGAGCACCCAGCATCAGCTCGGCGCTGATGTGGTCGGTGAACATGTAGCCAACGCTGAAGATCGGCTTGGTGGCGGAGCCGACTTCGGCTTTCACGCCTGGCTTGGATGGGGCGGTCACGTCGCCGGAAGTTACGTCCGGCGAGATACGGTTGACGCCAACCTTGGCCAGCCATTCACCTTGCGATTGCGCGGAAGCGCCGGATGCGGCGCCCAGCGCGGCCGCGATGGCCAGCAGCTTGATGGCGCTGTTGATTCGTTTGTTCATTGCTTGTCCTTTGTTCTGTAATTACATCCAGCCTTTGGCGATCAGGCGTTCCGAGATGTAGCGTGCAGCCTGCAAGCCCAGGTACGGGGTCGGGTGCACGGAATCTGCGAACGCATAATGGCTGACGTCACCGGCCTTCAGGTTGCTGGCGTTGCAGCCCAGCGAATTGCCCAGCGGGTTCTTGGCAGGGTCGAAGTCGCAAGCAGGATCAGAGCTGTTGGTCAGGCCGTAGATGCCTGGATTGGTGGCCTGGTCGTGGGTCAGGGTGTAGGCGTCGATCAGCAGAACTTTGCTTTCGCTGCCCAGGCCTGCGTTCAACGTGTCGTTGAAAGCCTTGACCGCCGCATTGATCACAGAGCGGCCAGCATCAGTCGTAGCGCGGCCGGCGGGCGTGGTAGCGACGTCCGGCATGCCGACCACGGTCACAAAATTGGCGCCGTTGCCAATCAACTGAGTCTTGACGGTGGCAACGATTTGGCTTGCTGCGGTCGCGACGGCTTGCACGACGCCTGGTGCATTGGCGGCGAAGTAATCAGTGCCGGCTTTGGTGCCTGCGGCGGCGGCGTCAGCCTGGGCCTTGGCAACCATTGGGCCATATACGGCAGGCGAAGCAGCTGCGGTATTGCCAGCCAGTACGGCGGCGGTGACGGCCGCGCTCACGATGCTGGCATCGGTGCTGCCCGGACGGGCTGCCTCGGTTGCCAGGGCAAGGCCGATCGATTGGGCAGCAGTAGCGGGATTCGTGGCGCCGGCGGCCAGTTGGGCAACCAGGCTGTTGCCAAAGGCGGTCTTGCCTGCTGCTGTGCCGGCAGCGGTCGCTGCATCACCGAGTTGTTGCATGCCGACGAGCAGGTCGTTATTACCGGTAAGCACGAAGACGATTTCATCGCCTTTGAATTTGCCACCGACCGCTGCCAGGTGGTTGGCGACTTGGGTGGTGAACGGATAGGTCAAAGCGCCAAGCGGGCTGCCGGTGAGCTTGTGGCCGATGCCGACCGGATTGCTGACGCGCGAGCCGCCCTGGCCATAACCATAGCAGCCTGCGTGAGCTTGCACCGGCACGCTGAAACCCTTGCTGGCATCGCCATCCAGGCCGGTGACAGCGGCACATGGTTTCGGCAGACCAAGCTGGGCTGCGATCAGTTCAGGCCAAACCTTGCCGCTCAGGGCGGGATTCACCGCGGTGTTGTCGCCGTTGATGGTGAAGAGGCCACCACCGATGGCCGCCACAGTGCCGACCTTGTAGGTACCGACGTCAACCAGGCTGTCACCGAAGATGACTTCGGCGGAATATTTAGTTTTCGGGGTTTGGTCGCCGGGGCGCGGGTCGCTGCCGCCGCAACCGGCAATCACGGCTGCTGCCACGACCGTCAGGGCAAGTTTGAAATGACGCATTGTGTCTCCAGGGGGTAGTATTTTTGTAGGCTTTGCGAACGCGCGTGCTATTCGCAGCCAAACTAATATGCCAGTTCAGGCAAGCTTGGCACAAGGAGAAATTTGTAAAAACGACAGCCTTGCACCATTGCGGCGCGGGACTGTAGCAGCCGCGCATCAACCCTGCAAGTGCAAGGCCCGACAGGCGGCTGGAAGGGTTCAGCGTGACGCTGATGCGACTGGCGCCATCAGCGAATTGAAGTAGCCGCGGGCGGCCAGCAGGCACGGGGCGCCGGCCAGGCGTGAATGGTAGCTTTCCATCAGGAGTTCTTCGGCGCTGCGACCGCTCTTTTCCGCCTCGTCATGCGCCTTCTTCATGCTCTCATCGCGGATCAGGACAAAGCTGCGGCGGGCGTTCGCGAACTGGTCTTGCGCGTCCTGCTGCTCCAGGTCGACCAGGGTTGGCGGTGCGCCATGCTGCGTGAAATATTCAGCGGCCGCGGTGGCGTTGAAGAAGGGAACCGAAGGGTCTTTGCTGCCGCCGCAAAGCAGCAGCGGGCTTTGCGGGACGTAGTTGCGCAGGTCGTTCTTCAGCATCCATTTGCGCAGGTTGTTGTCGGGCGTGCAGTCTTCACCGTCGTCGCAGGGATGCTGGGCCACATCCTGCAGGTAGGCATTGCGGAAGCTGGTGCGCACCAGGTGCGGGTTGCTGAAATAGGCTGCGCTGCCGCTGCCCTGCGGCAGGGAATCGAGGGCAAAGACGGCGGCCTTGGGCAGCTTGCCTTGCTTGACCAGTTCCTTGCGCGTCATGGTCGTTGGGAACAGGGTTTCGATGCCGCTGGCGTACTGCACTTCGTATAGCTCCTCCGGCTTGGCGTAGATGGCGGCGCCTGCGTGCTGGGCCGAGGTGGCGATCAGCGGCAGGTAGATCGTGATGCCGGCATTCGGCTGGCCGCCAAACACCGTGTCGGAGAATCGTGCCATGGCGTACGGGCCGGATAGTCCGGCGGCGGCGCTGACCTTGAATTCTGCGCTCTGCTGCATGGCGCGTTGCGTTGCCAGCGTGACGTGGCCGCCTTGCGAGTAGCCCGCCAGGAAGAGGTTCGGGCCGGGCTGGGCGTGCAGACGCGCCATCGCCACGCGGGCGGCGCGCAGCGCGTCGATCATGTCGGCCGATTGCTGCTCGGCGTTCAGGTAAGGATGGTAGGGAAGCGAGGAGCCGTCGTAGCCGGCGTAGTTGGGCGCCACCACGATATAACCCTGCGCCGTGAACAGCGCGGCCACCAGCTTGGCTTCGCCGCGCAGGCGGGCCATATTGTGGTCCTTGGCGGTCGAGGTGCCATGGGCATACAGCAGCACGGGGCGCGGTCCCTGGCATTGCGGGTCGGGGCCGGATGGCAGGATCAGGGCGGTGCTGGCGTCGGTCGCCTCGCCACCGCCGCCGATGGTGCTGTAGCGCAGGCTGTAGGTGGTGATGGTGCAGCGCGGCTTGCCGGCCGCTTCCGCCAGCGCGCTGCCGGCTTTCTGCAGCACTTCGGCCAGCATGGCGGGTTCGATGCGCTTGGCGCTGCTGAAGGGCCCCGTGTCGATGCGCGACAAGGTGGGGCCGGCGAGCAGCGCGCCGCGTTCAGCGGAGGCAAGGCGGGTGCGGGCAACGGCTCCCGCTTCGGCGCCGTCGTTGGCCAGCGCGCCTGGCGATAGCAGCGCGGTGGCGACAGCAAGCCATCCCACGCTGCGTGCGATGTGTGCCGTGATGCGGGACATGGCTGCCTCCTCGCTTGCGCAGGAGGCGGGCTGCCCCGCTGCGGTTACGACTTCAGGAAACGCTCAATAATGCCGGTCGAGCCGAAGGCCGCGCGGCGCAGGCGGTCATTGACGCCCAGCCAGGCATCATCGGCCGGCGGCGCTTCAACCAGGATCAATTCAACCTGCTCCTGGTCCATCGCGCGCAACGCGGCATACACACCATAAGCATACCCCTTTGGCTCGGCAGGGAGCGCCACATTTGCTTGCGTCAGCGCAAACGGCGTGTAATGGATCAGCGCTGCACTACGCCCTCGCAGCTTGAGCTCTGCAAGGGTTTTTTCGATGTCGCTAGTCGGCAACAGGGCTACCGGCGCCTTAGGTGCATAGTGCGATTCCAGCGTGCCGGATGCGCGCGGCGCGGCCTGGTCGGGCTGGCGCGGCATGGCGCCGATCACGCCGGCGATTTCCTGCGCGCTGATATGGCCGGGGCGCAGCAGCACCGGGCCGTGCGTGGCCAGGCGCGACATGTCGAGGATGGTCGATTCAATGCCGACCTGGCTCGATCCGCCATCGAGGATGGCGGCCAGGCGCGGGTCGTCGCCGAATTCATCGCGCACGTGCTGCGCGGTGGTCGGGCTGACGTTGCCGAATTTGTTGGCGGAAGGCGCAGCGACGCCGCCCTTGCCGCCTTTGAAAGCTTGCAGCAGCTGCATCGCCACCGGATGCGACGGGCAGCGGATGCCGACCGTGTCCTGGCCGCCGGAGACGGCGTCGGGGATGTGGGCATTGCGCTTGAGGATCAGGGTCAGCGGGCCTGGCCAGAAGGCCTGCACCAGCTGGCGCGCTTCGTCGGGAACGTCGGTGGTCCAGTAATCGATATCGGCGCCGGGGGCGACGTGCACGATTACCGGATGGTCTTGCGGGCGGCCTTTGGCGGCATAAATCTTTGCGACGGCGGCCGGGTTCTCCGCATCCGCACCGAGGCCGTACACGGTCTCGGTGGGGAATGCGACCAGGTCGCCATTCGCCAGCGCAGCTGCTGCGCCGGCGATATCGCGGGATGCTACGTCGGTCATGGTGCGATCCCGAGGATGGCGCAAGCGGCGTTGAGGTGCTGCTGCGCTTCCGCCAGCGTCGGGGCGACGAAGGTCAGGTGTCCCATCTTGCGCGCACGGCGCGGTTCTTCCTTGCCGTACAGGTGCAGGTTGGCGCCTGGCAGGACCAGTACCTTGTCCCACGCCGGTTCGCGCACATCGTCGCCCTCGCCTTCATACCAGATGTCGCCGAGGATGTTCAGCATGACTGCAGGCGAATGCTGGCGCACGTCGCCCAGCGGCAGGCCGGCCATGGCGCGCACTTGCTGCGCGAACTGGCTGGTGACGCAGGCGTCGATGGTGTAGTGGCCGCTATTATGCGGACGCGGCGCCATCTCGTTCACGACCAGCGAACCATCCGCCAGCACGAAGAACTCGATGCACAGAACACCCACATAGCCCAGCTCCGCCACGATGGCTTGCGCTGCGCGCTGCGCTTTGGCGGCGCAGTCAGCGGTGATGTTCGGGCCCGGCACGGTGGTGGTGAACAGGATGCCGTCGCGGTGGACGTTTTCGGCGATCGGGTACACCACGGACGTGCCGTCAGCGGCACGGGCCGTCAGCACGGACACTTCATACGCCAGCGGCAGCATCTTCTCCAGCAGGCAGGTGACCTTGCCCATGCCTTCGAAGGCGGCGCGCACGTCTTCGCGCGACTTCACGCGCACCTGGCCTTTGCCGTCGTAGCCCATGCGCACCGTCTTCAGGATACCCGGCAGCAGCTCATCGCTGATGGCGTCGATATCGGCGTCGGCGGCGATGACTTTATGCGGCGCAGGCATCACGCCCGACTTGGCGGCGCTGGCGACGAAAAAACTCTTCTCCGCGATGCGGTCCTGCGCCACGGACACGCCGTGCGCATTGGGCGCCACGAAAACCGATTGCGCCAGGCGCGACAGGCTGTCGGCCGGGACGTTCTCGAATTCGGTGGTCACGGCCACGCATTGGGCGGCCAGTGCATCGAGGCCGGCGGCATCACTGTAGCCGGCGTTGATCAGGCGATTGGCCGCCTGCCCCGCCGGGCAGTCAGCGGCCGGCTCCAGCACGGCCACGTTGTAGCCCATGCTCTGCGCGGCGTGCGCGAACATGCGGCCAAGCTGGCCGCCGCCCATCACGCCCAGCCACGCTGGAGGATTCTTCACATTACTCATACAGGCAAAACCATTGCTTTAGCGGCCGCGGTTTGCGACACGCGGAACTCTTCCAGTTTGGCGGCCAGCGCGTCGTCCGTCGTAGCGATGATCGCGACGGCGGTCAGGCCCGCGTTGGCAGCGCCGGCCTCGCCGATTGCGAAGGTGGACACCGGCACGCCCTTCGGCATCTGCACGATGGACAGCAGCGAGTCTTCGCCGCGCAGGTACTTGGACGGCACAGGCACGCCCAGCACCGGCACGATGGTCATCGCAGCGACCATGCCTGGCAGGTGGGCCGCGCCGCCGGCGCCGGCGATGATGGCGCGCAGGCCGCGAGCGCGGGCGCTCTTGGCGTAGGCATACATCTCATCCGGCATGCGGTGGGCCGAGATCACCTGCGCTTCATACGGCACGCCGAACTGCTTCAGCATGTCGACGGCGTTCTTCATCACGTCCCAGTCCGAGGACGAGCCCATGATGATGCCGACCAGTGGTTTGTTCTCTGCCATCGCTTATACCTTCAGCTTTTCGCCGGTCAGGCGTTCGATGGCTTCGAAGTACTTGGCCTGGGTCTTTTCGATCACTTCCGCTGGCAGGGCTGGCGCCGGCGGGGTCTTCTGCCAGTCGGTCAGGGTTTCCAGGTAGTCGCGCACGAACTGCTTGTCGTAGGACGGTGGCGAAATGCCTGGACGGTAGGAGTCGGCCGGCCAGAAGCGCGAGGAGTCGGCGGTCAGCACTTCGTCCATCAGGTGCAGGACGCCGTTGTCGTCCAGGCCGAATTCGAACTTGGTGTCGGCGATGATGATGCCCTTGGTCGCGGCGTAGTCGGCGGCGGTGGTGTACAGCTTGATCGCGACTTCGCGGATCTTGGCGGCCAGCTCGGCGCCGATTTTGTTTTCCATCTCTTCAAAGGAGATGTTTTCGTCGTGCTCACCCAGGTCTGCCTTGGCAGCTGGGGTGAAGATTGGTTCCGGCAGCTTGTCGGCTTGCTGCAGGCCTTCCGGCAGCTTGATGCCGCAGATCGAGCCGGTGGCCTGGTAGTCTTTCCAGCCGGAGCCGATGATGTAGCCGCGTACAACCGCCTCCACCAGGATTGGCTTCAGGCGCTTCGCCACAACGGCGCGGCCTTTCACCTGCTCCACTTCGTCTTGTGCCACGACGGATTCCGGGGTTACGCCGGTCAGGTGGTTGGGGACGATGTGGCCCAGTTTTTCGAACCAGAAGTCGGACATCTGGTTCAGGACCATGCCTTTGCCAGGGATCGGCTCGTTCATCACGACGTCGAACGCGGACAGGCGGTCGGTGGTGACGATTAGGATCTTGTCGGTGCCGACGGCGTAGTTGTCGCGCACTTTACCGTGGCCCAGCAGGGGGAGGGATTTGATGGAGGATTTGTACAGGCTGTTCATGGCGGGGGTACTTTGAGATTTTAGAACCTTGGAACCGGGAAACCGGGGTACGACCCGGAGGGTCGGACCCCGATCTGCTGCTGGTTTCCCGGTTTGATTACTTAACGATCTGGGCCAGTTCACCGGCCTTGTAACGCTCAGCCATCTTCTCCAGCGGAATTGGCTTGATCAGCGACGCGCGGCCTTCGCAGCCGAACGACAGGAAGCGTGCCTTCACCACTTCTTCAGCGGCAGCGCGTGCTGGCTTCAGGAAGTCGCGTGGGTCGAACTTCGATGGGTTCTCGAACATGAACTTGCGTACGGCAGCGGTCATGGCCAGGCGGATGTCGGTGTCGATATTGATCTTGCGCACGCCGTGACGGATGCCTTCCTGGATTTCTTCCACTGGCACGCCGTAGGTTTCCTTCATGTCACCGCCGAATTCGCGGATGATGGCCAGCAGTTCCTGCGGCACGGAGGACGAACCGTGCATCACCAGGTGGGTGTTAGGAATGCGGGCGTGGATTTCCTTGATGCGGTCGATCGCCAGGATGTCGCCGGTTGGCTTGCGGGTGAACTTGTAAGCGCCATGCGAGGTGCCGATCGCGATTGCCAGCGCGTCGCACTGGGTCTTCTGCACGAAGTCAGCGGCTTGCGCCACGTCGGTCAGCAGCTGTTCGCGGGTCATGGTGCCTTCCGCGCCGTGGCCGTCTTCCTTGTCGCCCTTCATGGTTTCCAGGGAACCCAGCACGCCCAGTTCAGCTTCCACGGTCACGCCGATGGAGTGGGAGAACTTCACCACTTCTTTCGACACTTCGACGTTGTATTCGTAGGAAGCGACGGACTTGCCGTCAGCCATCAGGGAACCGTCCATCATCACCGACGAGAAGCCGGATTTGATCGCAGCCATGCAGACTGCCGGCGACTGGCCGTGGTCCTGGTGCATGACGACTGGAATGTGCGGGTAGGCTTCGATCGCTGCGTCGATCAGGTGACGCAGGAAGGCTTCGCCGGCGTATTTACGGGCGCCAGCCGAAGCTTGCATGATCACCGGTGCGTTGACCGCATCGGCGGCAGCCATGATGGCCTGCACTTGTTCCAGGTTGTTGACGTTGAAAGCTGGGATGCCGTAGCCGTGTTCAGCGGCGTGGTCCAGCAGTTGGCGCATGGATACGAGGGACATGGTAGAACTCCAATAACAATAAAGAAATCGTTGTTGCCTTTGCCGCCTTGTGAGCGGCAAAAGCTAGCGCATATCGTTTAACGTGCCGAATCGGCGCGGTGGGTGAACTCACCCACTTTCACGATACGCAGTGCGTTCGTGCCGCCCACTTTGCCCATCGGCGCACCCCAGGTAACCACAATCATATCGCCCTTCTGGGCAATACCCTGTTTTACGAGGAGGTCTTCGGCGCCGCGCAGCACGACGTCGGTTGGACCGTCCTGCTTCAGCATATGGGTGCAAACGTTGCGGTACAGGGCCAGCTTGCGCTGGGTGCCTGTGCTCGGCGTGAGCGCAATAATCGGGGTGTCGATATTGTGGCGGCTCATCCACAAGGCGGTGGAGCCGGATTCGGTCAGGGCCACAATCGCCTTCACGCGCAGGTGGTGCGCAGTGAACAGGGCGCCATAGGCGATCGACTGGTCGATGCGGGTGAAGCGGGCGTTCAGGAAGTCCGCATCGAGTTTGTTGTATTCGGATTGTTCGGCTTCGGTACAGATGGCCGCCATCATTTCCACAGTTTCCACTGGGTACTTACCGGAGGCGGTTTCGGCCGAAGTCATCACGGCATCGGTACCATCCAGCACGGCGTTGGCCACGTCGGACACTTCGGCGCGGGTCGGCACGGCGTTAAAGATCATCGACTCCATCATCTGGGTCGCGGTGATGGCGATCTTGTTCGATTCGCGCGCCATGCGGATCATGCGCTTTTGCAGCGCAGGCACAGCGGCATTGCCCACCTCGACAGCCAGGTCGCCACGGGCAACCATGATGCCGTCGGAGGCGTTCAGGATTTCCTGCAGGGCAGGAATCGCTTCAGCGCGCTCGATCTTGGCGATCATCATCGGCTTGAAGCCGAAAGGCTCGCCGGCGATATTGGCCAGCTGGCGCGCCATTTCCATATCAGTGGCGTTTTTCGGGAAGGAAATCGCCAGGTAGTCGGCCTGGAAGGACATCGCGGTCTTGATGTCTTCCATGTCCTTGGCGGTCAGGGCCGGCGCGGTCAGGCCGCCGCCCTGGCGGTTGATGCCCTTGTTGTTGGACAGCTCGCCGCCGATCCTGGTGGTGGTGTAGATCTCGCTGCCTTCGATCTTGTCGACGGTCAGCACGATCAGGCCGTCGTTCAGCAGCAGTACGTCGCCGGCTTTGACGTCGGTCGGCAGGCTCTTGTAGTCCAGGCCCACGCGCTCCTGGTTGCCCAGTTCGCCGTTCTCGCCCCACTTGGCATCCAGGATGAATTTGTCGCCCTTGGCCAGTTCGATCTTGTTGTTCTCGAACTTGCCGATACGAATCTTCGGACCTTGCATGTCGGCCATGATTGCCACTTCCTTGCCGCATTCCGCCGCCGCCTTCCGCACCAGGGCCGCGCGGTCGATATGGTCCTGCGCCTTGCCGTGGGAGAAGTTCAGGCGGACCACGTCGACGCCTGCCTTGATCATCTGGATCAGGATATTCAGGTCGGTCGATGCTGGGCCGATCGTTGCGACAATCTTGGTACCACGTGCCATGAAGATTCCTTCGTGTGAGCTTTAAAAAGTTCAAAAGGCGCCTTGCGGGCGCCTTTTACCGTGTTACTGGGCGCGTTGCGCCAGGATCTCCACTGCCGGCAGGGTCTTACCTTCCAGGAATTCCAGGAAGGCGCCGCCGCCGGTAGAGATGTACCCGATTTTGTCGGTGATCTGGTATTTCGCAATCGCGGCCAGGGTGTCGCCACCGCCCGCAATCGAAAAACCTTTGGAGTTGGCGATAGCCATGGCCAGGGTCTTGGTGCCCTCGCCGAATTGGTCGAATTCGAAGACGCCGACCGGGCCGTTCCAGACGATGGTGCCGGCTTCGGCGATCTGGGCAGCCAGCTTCGCCGAGGTCTTAGGACCGATGTCCAGGATCATATCGTCGTCGGACACGTCAGCCACGGCCTTCACGGTTGCGACGGCGGTTGGCGAGAATTCTTTCGCGCACACCACGTCTTCCGGAATCGGCACGGTGGCGCCGCGGGCGGCCATGATGTCGATAATGGCTTTGGCTTCAGCGACCAGGTCGGCTTCCGCCAGGGATTTGCCGATCTTCAGGCCGGCAGCCAGCATGAAGGTGTTGGCGATGCCACCGCCAACGATCAGGTTGTCCACCTTGTCGGCCAGCGATTTCAGGATCGACAGCTTGGTCGATACTTTGGAGCCGGCCACGATGGCCAGCAGCGGACGGGCTGGGGCGCCCAGGGCCTTGCCCAGCGCATCCAGCTCAGCGGCCAACAGCGGGCCGGCGCAAGCGACCGGTGCGAACTTGGCGATGCCATGGGTGGTTGCTTCGGCGCGGTGCGCGGTGCCGAAAGCATCGTTCACGTACACGTCGCACAGCTTGGCCATTTTCTGGGCCAGCTCATCGGAATTCTTCTTTTCGCCCTTGTTGACGCGGCAGTTTTCCAGCAGCACGACCTGTCCGGCGGCCACTTCCACGCCGTCCACCCAGTTCTGTTTCAGCTCAACCGGCTGACCCAGCAGCTCGGACATGCGCTTGGCGATTGGCGCCAGGCTGTCTTCGGCTTTGAATTCGCCTTCGGTTGGGCGGCCCAGGTGGGAGGTAACCATGACCTTGGCGCCTGCTTGCAGGGCCATTTTGATCGCTGGAATCGAGGCGCGAATGCGGGTATCTTCGGTGATATTGCCCGCATCGTCTTGCGGCACGTTCAGATCTGCACGGATAAATACGCGCTTACCTTGCAGCGCGTTTTGCGCTACCAGGTCTTCCAGGCGGTTGAATTTCAGCATGGTTACTCAGGGGTCACAGTTGGAAAGACCGCTATTTTACCTTAAGCCGGGGTCCCTTAGCCGCTTGTTAAAGCCGGGAAAAGTCGATATTTAGTTGCAATTTGGTAATTTTCTAAGCTGCGCCGGTGCATAGCCGGTGAGGCGCCGGACGCAGCGCGCCATGTGGCTGGGGTGGGCGAAACCGGCTTCCAGGGCGATCTCGGTGTTACTGAGCTTGCCTTCCCAGAGCAGTTGACGGGCGCGTTCGACGCGGCGGGCCAGGACGAAGCGGTGGACGGGCATGCCGGCGGCCTGGCGGAACAACTCCTTGAAATGCGAGACACTGAAACCGGCCACCGTCGCCAGCTCAGCCAGGGTGAGATCCTGGTCGAGGTTGGCTTCAATGTAGTCCTGTACGGCGCGCAGTTGCCAGGCGGGCAAGGCGCGGACGGGTTCTGCTGCAGGCCGGCGCGACGCCAGCGTTTGCAGTGCCAGCAGACGGGCCGCCAATGCAGTGGCCAGGCTGTCGGCGAAGATGCGGCCGCCCGGGTGGCCATCGTGTTCTTCGGCCTGCATCATCCAGCCGATGCGCTCAATTTGCGGATCGCGGATATGGATGGCTGGCGCCAGCTCGGCTTGCAGGCGCATGTGCTCGGCAGTTTCCTGCAGCAGGGACGGGTTCACGCGCAGAAGCAAAGAGGTGGCAGGCGCCGTCAAGGTCCAGCGAGTGCTTGAACCTGCGGGGACGACGCAGAACTGGCCATGCAGACGGGTGCCTTGCCGCTCGTAGCGTCCGGCGCGGTAACTGACCGGCACCGGCGCGCCAAGGTGCAAGCACAGCACATGACGGCCATCGACTGGCGAATCAAAGCGCCCTTGCGGCACGGGCGAGGTCAGTACGTCCAGCTGCGGCACCGCGTCCCGCAGCGGGTAACACGAAGGTCTGATGGTCATCGCATTCTCTTTCGCGCAAGCCGCTTCCGATTGGGCTCGCAGGAAATGGAAGGGTGCGCCAATTTGTACGGCAGCGCAATCAGAAAATCAGCCGGTTGTGCTCAGCGCCGGCCGTTTATGCGCGCGGCATGGCAACGGCGCCGATAGCATCGCTGTCACCAAATGCCACCTTATGGAGATCGCATTGAAACGCCGACACTTCCTCACCTTCACCGGCGCCGCATTCGCAGCCAGCGCCGCACCTGGCCTACTGGCCGCCACGCCAGCGTCAGCCGGTGCGGCCGCGCCAGACGGCGTGGCCGCCTTCCGCGCAGCACGCCGCTTCGCCAACCTGCCACAAGGCCGCATCGCCTACGCCGATCGCGGCGCCGGCCCGAAGACCGCACTATTCCTGCATGGTGCTCCGCTCAACAGCTTCCAGTGGCGCGGGGCGATCGAACGCCTCTCCCCGTATCGCCGCTGCATCGCGCCCGATTTCATGGGGCTGGGATATTCAGAGATCCCTGCCGGCCAATCACTGGCAGCCAGCGCCCAGGCCGACATGCTCGCCGCCTTGCTGGACAAGCTTGGCGCCGGCACGGTCGACATCATCGCCAGCGACAGCGGCGGAGCCGTCGCCCAACTGTTCCTGCTGCGCTACCCGCAACGCGTGCGCAGCATGATGCTGACCAACTGCGACATCGAACCACACAGCCCGCCCGCCGAAATCGCCCCGGTGCTCGAGATGGCCCGCAAAGGCACCCTGGCCGACGACACCGCCAAATGGCTGACCGACAAGGCCATGGCCCGCGCCACCTTTGGCGCCGCCGTCTTCCACAATCCAGCACAGCTGACGGACGACATCATCGAGTACTACGCCGCGCCGCTCGTCAGCACACCGCTGCGGCGCATGCAGTACCATGAATTCCATAACGCCCTGTCGCCCAACCCGTTAGCCGGCATCGAAGCGCGACTGCGGCGCAGCCAAGTGCCTGTACGCATGGTATGGGGCGCCAGCGACACCATCTTCACCATCGCAGACGCGCACTACCTCGACAAGCTGTTTCCGCAATCGCAAGGCATTCGTGCCATCCCCGAAGGCAAGCTGTTCTTCCAGGAAGAATTCCCCGACATCATTGCCGAGGAAGCGCGCAAGCTGTGGAAGGTCTAGTAGCGGATTTCGAGGTTATGCCCGTCCGGGTCCTCGAAATAGCAAGCCAGCGCCAGCCCGCGCGCGCCGTACTGAGGCTGTGGTTGGCCGCTGCTGCGGTCCATATGGTTGCCACCGAACGGGATGCGCCGCTCGCGCAGTTGCATGGTCACGCGTTCGAAATGTTCAGGGGGCACGCGGAACGCCAGGTGCAGTTGCTCGCGCGGTGGCTCCGCCAGCAAATCCAGCGTAAAGCCTTCGTTCACCCGCACGATTTCAAACGGCCCCGCCCTGCCCTCGTGCCTGAAACCTAGAACGTCTTCATAAAAGCGGATCGACTTCGCTACGTCGCTCACCCGCAAAATCATATGGTCGATTTCCGCCATCGCATTCTCCTGTTTGAGTCCGCTCAATGTACCGCGAATTTCGAGGACGTACATTTCAGGACAAGGTCAGCCGCAGCGCAGTAAAACACACCATGCCGAACATAATTGTCTCGAGCATGCTGCGACGGAAAAGGTAATAGGCAATAGCCGCTACGCCGGCAAGAAGTTTGTAGTTATGGAGACTGAATTCTACGGTGCCTTGTGGATCCAGGAGCAAATCGGGCCCGATGATGGCGGCCAGGGCACACACCGGTGCATAGCGCAGCATTCCCTGCACGCGGGTTGGAATCGTAATGTGCCCGCCGATCACCCAGAAGGAAGATCTCGTAATGGCGGTGGCGCAGGTCATGGCGACAATGGTCAGCCAGATTTCAAGATCAGACATTGGCGGCCTTTCGTCGTTCGATTTGTCCTTCCACCACCATGGCGGTGACCATGCCGACAACCACGCCCGCCAGCAGGCCAAGCTTGTACGGCAAAGCGTGCGCCAGCACGGCGGTCACGGCGGCCACCAGTGCGCCGACCAGGGCGGGACGGGTGGCTACCATCGGCACGGCGAGGCAGACAATCGCCAGCGTGCCGGCAAAGCCCAGCCCCCATTCAGCCGGCACGGCGCTGCCGAGGAAAATGCCGGCGATCGATCCGGCCTGCCAGGCAAACCAGTTCGGGTACAGCAGGCCGCGCAGATAGGAAAGCTTGCCCACTTCCGGCGCTTCGCTCGGGAAGCGCTGCAGGTAAAGTGCCGTGGTCAGATCGCCGGTGCCGAATCCGAACAGAAAGCGCTGCAACAGCGGCAGCTTGGCGAAATGCGGCGCCATCAAGGCGGCAAAAATCACGAAACGCAGGTTGACCACGACCGAGGTCACGAAGATTACCCAGATCGGCGCGGCAGCGGCAATCAGGGGCAGCGCGGCGAGTTGGGCCGAGCCGGCAAACACCACCAGCGTCATGCCCAGCGCCTGCATCACGCTGAGGCCGGACTTCACCATCGCCACACCAACAACCATGCCCCAGGCGGCGATGCCAAACAGGGGCGGCATGCCGTCTTTGAGGCCTGCGCGCCAGGAGGGTTCGTGGTGGGCCGCGACGTCGGGTTCGCTAACGGTAGTACTCATGTGGTGTGCTTGCCACGGCAGCAAAGGCCGCAGCATGGGAAAGCCGACATTCTACCGGCGAATGCTTATCGTTGCCGGTATGGATTAAAATCTTGGTTTTTGATCTCGCGGAGTGTTATAAAATGAGCAACGCCACCCAGCCAGTAGAACTCGATGGTAAAGACCTGCCGGCTTACTGCCCGAATCCAGCCATGCCGCTGTGGTCTTCGCACCCACGCGTGTTCCTGGATTTCAAGCATGGCGAAGCGAAATGCCCATATTGCGGTACCCAGTACAAGCTGAAGCCTGGTACCGAAGTCGGCCACCATTAATCACATCACCCCGGAGCCCGGATGGCAGCGCGTAAACACCAGAATGGCAGTGCGGCAGAAGTCGAAACGGCCTTTTACGATGCCTTGAACCGGGCCGACCTGGAAGCCCTGATGGCGCTGTGGGCGGATGACGAAGAAATCGTCTGCGTCCACCCCGGCGGCCCGCGCCTGATCGGCCACCGCGCCATCCGCGATTCCTGGAGTGCACTTTTGGAACACGGCGGGTTGCAAATTCGCCCATCCCAGCTGCATGAGACACACAACCTGATGAGTTCGGTGCATACTGTCATTGAGGGCGTCACAGCGGCAAGCGGCGAGCCGGCGCACCTGATTGCGACCAATGTGTACGTTAAGACACCGAAGGGTTGGCGCATTGTGTTGCATCATGTGTCTGTAGCGCCGGGACCAGTTCCCGTCGATCCGCGCGCTCAAATACTGCACTAAAAAAGGGGGATCGTGCCCGCTGGGACGATCCCAGCCGCGCCATGAATTACATTGCCCCATTCTGGCTGCCTAGCGGCCACTTGCAGACTATTTATCCGGCTACCTGCATAGCCAAGCCCGACGTTCGTTTCCGCCGAGAGCGCTGGCACACGCCCGACTCCGACTTCATCGACGTCGATTTTGTTGACGGCACGCCCGGCAAACCCTTCGTGGTGCTGTTCCATGGGCTGGAAGGCTCGTCCGACAGCCATTACGCGCGCGCCCTGATGGCGGAAATCACGCGCCGCGGCTGGTCCGGTGCGGTACCGCATTTCCGCGGCTGCTCCGGCGAACCGAACCTGGCGCCGCGCTTCTACCACTCGGGCGATTCCGGCGAGTTGGACTGGATCATCCGCCGCCTGCACCCGCATGCGAGCGGCAAGTTCTACGCTTGCGGCGTTTCGCTGGGCGGCAACGTCTTGCTGCGCTGGCTCGGCGAATCGCAGCACCAGGCCGAATTTGTCGAAGCGGCTTGCGCAGTGTCGGCGCCGCTCGACCTGGCCCAAGGCGGCAACGCCCTGTCGCGCGGCCTGAGCCGCCTGTACACGCGCATGTTCCTGCAAACGCTGAAACCGAAATGCGTGGCCAAGCTTCAGCAATTCCCCGGCCTGTTCGACCTCGACGCGCTGATGGCGGCGCAGGACTTGCACGCCTTCGACAACGTGGTGACGGCGCCATTGCACGGCTACCGCGATGCGGACGATTACTGGGACCGCGCCAGCGCCAAGCACGTGCTGTGCGACATTACGGTACCGACCCTGGTGCTCAATGCGCAAAACGATCCATTCATGCCCGGCGAGTACTTGCCGCGCAAAGCTTCGCGCCAGGTGGTGCTGGATTATCCGGAGGAAGGCGGCCACGTGGGCTTTGCCACCGGCCGCATGCCGGGCAGCCTGGATTGGCTGCCGCTGCGCATGCTGAACTTCCTGACCGCGAAGGAAATGACCGAGATGGCCGAGGCTTGAACGATGGATGAAATAGTCAAGCAAGCCATGGCCAAGTGGCCGAACGTGCCGCATTGCTACGGCTGGCTGGCGCTCGATGCGCGCGGCAACTGGCGCATGCGTGATGAGCGCGCGCAGCATTTCAATGAAGCGGGCGACAAGCTGACCAACCCGGCGCTGGTGAGCTTCATTACGCGCAATTACCAGAGCGATGAACGGGGCTGCTGGTATTTCCAGAATGGCCCGCAGCGGGTGTACCTGAACCTGGAGACGACTCCTTTCATCGCGCGCACTGATCCTGCGCAGGGTTTTGTGCTGCATACCGGCGCGCCGCTTGGCGAGGTGCATGCGGCGTGGCTGACCGAGGCCGGAGAACTGCTGCTGCGCAGCGGCGACATACTGGCGCAGCTTGATGACCGGGATTTTGCCCAAGTGCTGCCGCAGCTGGAATTGAATGGCCGGCCTGTGGGCGACAACGCCTTGCTGGCCTGGCTCGATGCGGCGGCGAACGATCCTGCGCGACTATCACCGCTCACCCTGCGCGTCGGTGAACGCGCGGTGCCGCTCGCGGCGATGGCGCGCGACAGCGTGCCGGAAGCGTTCCACTTCCAGCGCTCGCCGCAGCCTTAGTCTTTCTTTTTCTCGCCCATCTGCTCGCGGCGCTTGGCTTGCAGCTCGCGCTCGCGGGCGTCGATCACGGACTGGTCGTAGTAAGTCGCATCGGGCGCCTTGCGGGCGAGCGCCAGCTGGTCCAGCGCCGCCAGCGTGCCGCCAAGCAGGACATACGATTCGGCCAGGGAGATATGCTGCAACGCGATCTTGCCTTGCTTGGCATAGGCCTGCGCCATGTAATCATGCAGCTCCGGCTCGCGGCGGTACATCTGCAGTTGATCGCGCAGGAAGCGCGTGGCTTCCTCATACTTGCCTCCCTTGATCAGCGCATCCGCATACTGCCACACCAGACCGCGCGAAAGGGGATAACGGCCTTGCGCCTGCTTGGCTTCCTCGATGGCGGTGGCGATCACCTCCGGCTTGCTCTCCTGCGCCAGCTTGATCTCCAGCGACATATAAGCCAGGGCGGAATCGGTGGTGCCGCGCGGGATCGGCGTACTGAAAGCGCCGGCCGGTGCAGGCTTGTCGATCGTGGCGCGCGCCTTATCCAGCCACTCCTGCGCGCCAGCGTAGTCCGAGCGCTTGAGCGACACCATGGCCATGCCGTACTGGCCCGCAGCCACGTTCTGACGTCCCGGTTGCTGGATCTGGTTCTTGAACACAGCCTCCGTTTCCACAAGGCCCTGGCTGCTCTCGTCCTGCAGCACGCGGGCACGGGCGCGGATCAGGTGGAAGTCCATATTGTCCACGCGCTGTGTGTATTTCTGCTCGCGGATACGGGCCTGGATGTCGGCGATACGCTCAGTGGTCAGCGGGTGGGACATCAACCATGGCGGCACCACATCGCTGTACAAACGAGTGCTGTTCTGCATGCGCTGAAAGAAGGCCACCATGCCGCTTGCGTCGTAGCCTGCAGCGTTCATGATCTGGAAGCCGATGCGGTCAGCCTCGCGCTCCGCATCGCGGCCGAAATTGAGCTGGCGCTGGATCGCCAGCCCCTGCCCGCCCATGAACACACCGATCGCCGCGTCCGGATTCGATTTCGCGGCCAGCGCCGCCAGCAGCATTGCCGCCAGCGGAATCAGGGCATCGTTCTTTTGAGCGCCCAACTGGCGCGCAATGTGGCGCTGCGCCACGTGGCCCACTTCGTGCGACAGCACGGAGGCCAGTTCCGACTCAGTCTGCGCCGCCAGCAGCAGCGCGGAGTGCACACCGATATAGCCGCCCGGTAAGGCAAACGCATTCAGGTTCTTGTCGCGGATGGCGAAGAAGTAATACTCAAGGTTCGCATCGCCGCGTGCGCCTGGGCGTGCATCCACCAGCTTGGTGCCGAAATTGTTCAGGTATTCGATGATGGGCGGATCATCCAGGTAGTCGCGCTCGAAGCGCAGGCTTTGCATGATCTCGTCGCCGAGGCGCTTCTCCATGATCGGGGACATGTCTTCACGCGAGGCGTCACCCAGCGTAGGCAGCTCGGATTGCTGCGCCTGTCCTGCCGGACCCGCAGGCGCGGCCGGCGCGGCGATCAACAGGCCCGATACCAGTGCCGCCAGCAAGGGGCGGCGAAAATGTAGTGCATTCACAGTGCTATCATACCCGTTCAACAAGAGACTACGCGATGACCGATCACCTTACACATTTCGACGCTGCCGGACAGGCACATATGGTCGACGTCGGCGCCAAGGCCGAAACCCACCGCATTGCCGTCGCCACCGGCAGTATCCGCATGAAGCCGGAAACGCTGGCGCTCATTCTATCGGGAACCGCCAAGAAGGGGGACGTTCTTGGCATTGCCCGGATTGCCGCCATCATGGCCTCGAAGCGCACCGCCGACCTGGTCCCTCTGTGCCATCCCCTGGCCCTGACCCGCGTCGCCGTGGACTTTACCACCGATGAAGCCGGCAGCACCGTTCATTGCCGTGCCCAGGTGGAAACCTACGGCAAGACCGGCGTGGAAATGGAAGCGCTGACGGCCGTGCAGGTCGGCCTGCTCACCGTGTACGACATGTGCAAAGCTGCGGACCGCGGCATGGTGATGACCGATATCCGCGTCACCGAGAAGGCGGGCGGCAAGTCCGGCGACTGGAAGGCATGATGCGGCGCCGCGCGGCTGCTGCCTTGTGCCTTGCCTTGCTGCTTGCAGGCTGTGACCACGATGCCGGCAGCGAAGGCGGCGCAATAGCTGGCGTGGCGAATACCGACTGGCACCGCAACGATCTCAATGCGCATGTAACGCGCTGGCTGGCGATCTCGCCGGCATCTTCGGGCTTGATGACCGGTGTTTTCGACCGGGACTGGAAGCCTGCAAACCGGGGTTATGCCGACGTCACCTTGCACAGCCGTGTGCTCTACACCATGCTGGTCGGCTATGAGGCGACGGGCGATGCACGTTATCTCGACGCGGCGAAGCGCGGTGCGGACTATCTGCTCTCCACCTTCCACGACCCGGATAACGGCGGTTTTTACCAAGGCGTCGACCTTTCAGGCAAGCCGGTTAACCAGAACAAGAATGCATACAGCCACGCCTTTGTCCTGCTGGCACTGTCGCATGCGGCGCGCGTGACAGGCGACCCGAAATACAAGGCCGCCGCGCTGCAGGCCTGGCAGGATATCCGGCGCGGCCTGCGCGAACCGGGCGGCGGGTTGCGCGGCTCGGCGCCGCGCGACTTTGCGCCGCCGGCCACGCCCGGCCAGCATTCGCAAAATCCGGTTATGCACATGTTCGAGGCCTTGCTGGCCCTGTACGATGCGACCGGCGACCAGGAAGTGCTGGCAGACGCGCGCGAGTTGGGCGACTTCGTGCTGAACCAGCTGATGGTCGGCCTGCCCGATGGCGGCGCCTATATCCCCGAGTGGTACGACGGGCAATGGCAAGCACTGAAGAATGAGGACGGCTACACCGACCTTGGGCACCAGTTCGAATGGAGCCACCTGCTGCGTAGCGCGGAAAAGCGCGGCCTGCCGCCTGTGTATTCCGGCGTAGCGGACCGCTTGCTGAAATTCGCCGTGGCAACCGGCTACGATGAGCAGGATGGCGGCGTCTTCAACCGCATGTCCGCCAACGGCAAGGTGGACCGCAGCAAATACTGGTGGCAGCAGGCCGAGGGCATGAAAGCTTTCCTGGCTGTAGCGGAGCGGCCGGAGATGGCGCGCCGCTATCGCGATACGCTGGAACTGGTGGACAAGGAATTCGTTGACCGCGAACACGGCGGCTGGAACTTCGGCGCCAGGGAAACCTGCGCCCACGGCGGCTGCACCGGTCAGCAGCCCGATCCCTACCACCTGGTCGGGCTGGACTGGCTGGTATTGTCGGCAAAGTGATTTCTGGTGCCCGAATTATGTACAATGAGCAATTGCTCATAAATAGACAATAACGAAAAATGGCGGGCGAAAGCAAATTGCAGGAATACGCGTTTGAACAGATGAACCTGCAGGTGGGCGGGCGCATCCAGCTCATCACCCATCGCACTTTGCGCCCCATGCAGCATTTTTCAACTGTGATCGGCTGGGTGAAAGACGAGTATATGATCGTCAAGATCCCGCTGGAGAACAACGGCCCGATCGCCATCACCGAAGGCGACAAATTGACGGTCCGCGTATTTTCGGGCGTGAACGTTTGCTCCTTCTCGACAGTCGTGCAGCGCGTCTTCCTGCGTCCGCTGATGTACGCCCATGTGGGCTTCCCCACCGAGATCCAAGGCACGAGCCTGCGCGCGGCAATGCGGGTGAAGGTCGAAATTCCGGCCAAAATGGTGCGCGACGATGGCCACCATGCCTCCGTCTTCATCGTGAACTTGAGCGTGTCCGGTGCACTGATCGAATCGGAGCAGCCCCTGAGCCGCGAAGGCGAAACGGTGCAGCTGGACTTCACACTCCTGGCGCCGCCGGACAATCGGCAAGTGCGCATCCACACGCCGGTACTGGTGCGTAATGCCAGCATGGCGCAGTCGCAAAAGGAAGGGAAAGACGTGTTCAGCTACGGCGTACAGTTCACCGGACTCGATCCAGCCCACTTCACCTTGCTGCAAAACCTGACTTACGAGGCCATGTTGGCCGACCGCCAGAAAATCGTCTGAACCGCCTGAGCAAATAAAAAAACCGGGCCGAAGCCCGGTTTTTGTTTGAACCTGCCGTCAGGTATTAGGTACCTGCGTTGTTCTTGGTGATTGCTGCCACCCATACTGGGTTGCTGGTGTTGCTAGGAGTGTTTTTCCAGGTGACGTTGGCGGTGCTGCCGTCCAGGCCGGTTGGGGTCATGGTGACGGTATCGCCAGCAGCAGCGCCTTTGCCCAGGTCGGTGATGGTCAGGGTCAGCTCGCCAGAAGTCTTGTTGAAGGTGAGGGTCTTAACTTCTTTGGTTGGGCTGAAAGGCTTGACTGGGCTACCGCCAGCAGCGTCGCCAATATCGCACTTGTTGAAGTCGCCACCAGCTTCTTGCACGCAAACGGCGATTGCGGTTTTGATCGAGTCAGCAGCGGAAACAACAGCAGCTGCTTTGGCTTTCAGGGTGTACTCGGAGTAGGCTGGAATTGCTACTGCTGCCAGGATACCGATAATTGCCACAACGATCATCAGTTCGATCAGGGTGAAGCCGGCTTGTGCTTGCTGTTTGATCTGTTTCATCGATTTCATTTTGCTACTCCTTCAGGTAGGGGACTAAGAGTTTGGTGCCACACCTGGGTATCAGCAACCGCCGTGCCATCTGTTTTTGACAATAAAAAGGCCCGAAATTTGTCACAAATTGTCACTTTTACCGGCTGAGATGACGATTTTAGTCAGACCTCTCTAAATTTTTGTCAGTTTACCCGCCCGTCATTTGCCTTTTTTCGTCACTGGCAAAAAAAAACCGGGCCTAAGCCCGGTTTCCTTTTGCAGAACTTGCTACCCGATATTAAGTACCTGGGTTGTTCTTGGTCACAGCAGCTACCCATACTGGGTTGCTGGTGTTGCTAGGAGTATTGGTCCAGGTCACGTTGGAGGTGCTGCCATCCAGGCCGGTTGGCTTCATCGCGATGGTATCGCCAGCAGCAGCGCCTTTACCCAGTTCGGTGATGGTCAGGGTCAGAGTACCGTCGCTGTCCTTAGCGAAGGTGATACCGCTGACTTCTTTGGTCTTAGCAAATGGCTTCACTGGGCTACCGGAAGCACCGATGTCGCACTTGGTGAAATCGCCAGCGTTTTCCTGAACGCAAACAGCGATTGCGGTCTTGATGGAATCAGCAGCGGAGATCGCTGCAGCAGCTTTGGCTTTCAGGGTGTACTCGGAGTAGGCTGGGATTGCTACCGCAGCCAGGATGCCGATGATGGCCACAACGATCATCAGTTCGATCAGGGTGAAGCCAGCTTGCGCTTGTTGCTTGATTTGTTTCATCGATTTCATTTTAGATAGTTTCCAAAACAAGGGTTATTAAGGTCTCGCTTTTTCTATTGAGCAATTGGCATGCCAGCTTAATAATTGAGCAGAATGCTTCATTTTGCCTAATTTATAAGCAAAGTTTCAGTTTTGACTGACAATTTCCGTTCAGCAAGTGACGAAAATTATCACTTCCAATAGTGAAGTTGACAATAAGTGTCAGCCGGGAAGGCGGAAAGCCATCAGAATTCCGCTGAGATCGAGGATGTCGCCGGTTTTCAGGCGTTGGGGCTGGCGCGGCATCGGATCGCCGTTCAGCAGTGGGGACTTGTCGCCTTCCACGTGGGCGGCGGAATAGCCGTCGGCGGCGCGGGCAATGACCACCACTTGCACGCCTGGACGGCCGAGGCTGGTGACGGCCTTGGTCAGGCTGAGGGTTTTGCCGGCGTTCGTGCCGTTGAGGACTTCAATATGGCCAAGCGGCAGGTCCGCGGCGGGCGCCATTGCGGCGAACTGGGTCGCGGGCGCGGCCTGGGCATGCTGGACGGCTTGCTCCGGTTGGGGGGGACGCGGGCGCTGCGGCGGTACCGGCATGGCCGGGACAGTTGCGGCGGCAGCGGCCAGGGGGCGGATGCCGTCGGTGACGAATTCGAGGTGGTACTTGGCCATCTTGATCACGTCCTTGTTCTGCAGGAAGTGCTTGCCGATGCGGTGGCCGTTAACAAAGGTACCGTTGGTGCTCTGGAGATCTTCCAGGAAGGAGTCGTCCAGGATGGTGGTGACGATGGCGTGCTCGCCGCTCACTGCAGCGTGATTCAGCACAATATCGTTATGCTTGTGGCGGCCAACGGTCATGCGCTCCTTGGTGAGCTGCACCGTTTGCTCGATGATGCCTTCACGCATGACGAGTAGTTTTGCCAAATCGTTATCTCCGGTTGAAACAAAAACGGGGAGCCGAGGCTCCCCGTTAGCTTACCGCTAATATTACAGCATTGCCTTCAGCAGGCGGGCCATTTCGGATGGGTTCTTGGTAACCTTGATACCGCAGGCTTCCATGATTTCCAGCTTGGCTTGTGCAGTGTCAGCGCCGCCAGAGATCAGCGCGCCGGCGTGGCCCATGCGCTTGCCTGGAGGAGCGGTGACACCGGCGATGAAGCCAACAACCGGCTTCTTCATGTTGTCCTTGATCCAACGGGCTGCGTTGGCTTCGTCCGGACCGCCGATTTCGCCGATCATGATCACAGCGTCGGTGTCAGGATCGTCGTTGAACATGCGCATCACGTCGATGTGCTTCAGGCCGTTGATCGGGTCGCCGCCGATACCAACTGCCGAAGACTGGCCCAGGCCCAGAGCGGTCAGCTGGCCGACTGCTTCATAGGTCAGGGTGCCGGAGCGGGAAACCACGCCGATACGGCCCTTCTTGTGGATGTGGCCAGGCATGATGCCGATCTTGATTTCGTCCGGGGTGATCAGGCCTGGGCAGTTAGGGCCCAGCAGCAGGGTCTTGGAACCGGCTTTAGCCATGCGGTCTTTCACTTCCATCATGTCGCGGACTGGGATGCCTTCGGTAATGCAGATGGCCAGGTCCAGTTCAGCTTCCACGGCTTCCCAGATCGCAGCGGCTGCGCCTGCTGGTGGAACGTAGATCACGGAAACGGTCGCGCCGGTTTCCGAAGCTGCTTCCTTGACGGATGCGTAGATTGGGATGCCTTCGAAATCTTCGCCGGCTTTCTTCGGGTTCACGCCAGCAACGAAAGCTTCGCGGCCGTTCGCGTAGTCGCGGCACATGCGGGTGTGGAACTGGCCGGTCTTGCCGGTGATGCCCTGGGTGATGACTTTGGTGTCTTTATTGATCAGGATAGACATAGTGATTCCTTAATTATTTACCGGCAGCGGCAGCGACAACGCTCTTGGCTGCATCTTCCATGGTGTCAGCGGAGATGATTGGCAGGCCGGAGTCGGCCAGCATCTTCTTGCCCAGGTCTTCGTTGGTGCCCTTCATGCGGACGACCAGCGGAACTTGCAGAGACACGGCTTTGGATGCGGTGATCACGCCTTCGGCGATCACGTCGCAGCGCATGATGCCGCCGAAGATGTTCACCAGGATGGCTTTCAGGCCTGGGTTCTTCAGCATGATCTTGAACGCTTCGGTGACTTTCTCGGCAGTTGCGCCGCCGCCCACGTCCAGGAAGTTGGCAGGCTCGCCGCCGAACAGCTTGATGGTGTCCATGGTGGCCATGGCCAGGCCGGCGCCGTTCACCAGGCAGCCGATGTTGCCGTCCAGGGAGATGTAGGCCAGGTCGAATTTCGATGCTTCGACTTCAGCTGGATCTTCTTCGTCCAGGTCGCGGTAAGCGACGATTTCCGGATGACGGAACAGGGCGTTGGAGTCGAAGTTGAACTTGGCGTCCAGGGCGATGACCTTGCCGGAACCGGTCAGGATCAGTGGGTTGATTTCGGCCAGCGATGCGTCGGTATCCCAGTAAGCCTGGTACAGGCCTTTCAGGTTGGTGACGGCGTCGGCGATCGAGCCTTCAGGCACGCCGATCTTGGCGGCGATGCCGGCGGCTTCCGCGTCGGTCAGGCCGACGGCTGGATCGATGGCGATCGAATGGATTTTTTCAGGGTGCGATTCAGCGACTTCTTCGATGTCCATGCCGCCTTCGGAGGAAGCCATCAGGACAACTTTCTGGGTTACGCGGTCGGTCACCAGGGAAACGTACAGTTCCTTCTTGATGTCGGCGCCTTCTTCGATCAGCAGGCGGCGTACTTTCTGGCCTTCAGGGCTGGTCTGGTGGGTTACCAGCTGCATACCCATGATCTGGTCGGCGTATTCTTTAACCTGTTCCATCGACTTGGCTACTTTCACGCCGCCGCCTTTACCACGGCCACCAGCATGGATCTGTGCCTTCACGACCCATACTGGGCCGCCCAGGGTTTCAGCAGCTTTCACTGCTTCTTCCACGGACATGCACGGAATGCCGCGCGGTACGGTCACTCCGAATTTTCGGAGGATTTCTTTGCCTTGATACTCATGGATTTTCATGCTGGCTTTCCCTTCTTTCGAATACCTGTTTGTTGGTTTAGATGTATTTTGTACAGCACCTATGCTGCGTCCGTCTTGTTGACGTACCAGCGTGGATAGAACTCGGCAACTGCCCCGCCATCGGTCCTGAGGGCGTGGCACTTATCAAGTTGGAACGGTTTTTCTGTCGCAGTGCTGGATCGCTCGTTCACTGGCCAGACATCGTTGGCAAAGGCTTGCACGGCTGCCGTCGGCAGCACCAGGGCCAATTCTGTCAGGTGGGTACAGCCTTGTACACCGGCCAGCCTTTCCTTGACTGCATGGCGAAAACCCTTCATCAGGTTCAGGCCGATCAAGGCTTTGTAGGCTGGACCAATCGTGTTGCAATGGCCAGGATAAGGAACGGCGTCCGAACTTGCTTCGGCATCGACGATGGTCAGCTGCTTATCGACGGTCACGCGCAGCCATAGGTCGTGCAGGGCTTCATTGCCCTTGCGCGGGCCCGATGCCAGCATGGTGTCGAATGTTTTGATGTCCGTGATATGGGCGTCAAGATCCCACAGGCCATCCTCGCGCGAATACGCCTGGATGTCTATGGCGCGCGTGTGCCGCAGCGCTCGTCGGGAGACAGGATTTGACAGGGACATAAGACCGATGCCACAAAACGTGGCCAAAATTATAAGCAGCTAATCAGTACGCCGCAGCTTCTACGGACAACCACCGCACCCGCGGTGCTGCATAAAACTATCGAAGTGTAGCATACCTGCCCGGGCATCAGAATTCCTCGTCGGGCATGGTGCCTTTCATGGCGGTGCGGATGGCTTTTTGCGAGAAGCCGCGCGACATGAGGAAGCGCAGCTGTTTCTGGCGGACTTCGGGGTCTGCGGCCACTTCGCCGAATTTGCGGCGCCAGACTTCGCAGCAGCGTTCGACCTCGTCTTCTTTCAGGCTCTCTTTGACTTCGGCCAGCATCTCGCCGCCGATGCCGTGATGCTGCAGCTCGGCCACGATGCGGCTGTTGCCGTAACGGGCGGCGCGGCGGTGGACCAGATTTTCGGAGAAGCGCTCTTCAGAGAGCCATTTGTTTTGCTCGAGGAAGTTGAGCAGGGCTTCGACGTCGTCGCCCTCTTCCGCGTGGCGTTGCAGCTTGCGGGCGAGTTCGAGGCGGCTGTGCTCGCGCTGGCTCAGGAGGCGCAGGGCGCGGGCTTTTAGGGTGGGTTTGGGGAGGGGCATTTCTCGCTCTTAAAACCTGGAGAACCGGGAAACCGGGGTACGGCCCAAGGGCCGGACCCCGGTTTCCCGGTTTCTTAGGTTTTATTCGACAGCCCGCAGCTTCGGCGCTTCTTCGCCATCATCGGAAACGGCCGGCAGCTCGCGCACGCCCAGCGCTGCACGTACCTTGTTCTCGATTTCGCGCGCCAGTGCCGGGCGCTCTTTGAGGAAGGTACGGGCGTTGTCCTTGCCCTGGCCGATACGGTCGCCGCCGTAGCTGTACCACGAGCCCGACTTCTCAACGATCTTGGCTTCCACGCCCAGGTCGATGATTTCGCCTTCACGGGAAGTGCCTTCGCCATACAGGATATCGAAGTGGGCTTCCTTGAACGGAGGCGCGATCTTGTTCTTGACCACTTTAACCTTGGTCTCGTTACCGATCACCTCATCGCCCGACTTGATCGAGCCGGTGCGGCGGATGTCCAGGCGCACGGAGGCGTAGAACTTCAGCGCGTTACCGCCGGTGGTGGTTTCCGGCGAGCCGAACATCACACCGATCTTCATACGGATCTGGTTAATGAAGATCACCAGGGTATTGGTGCGGTTGATGGTGCCGGTCAGCTTGCGCAGCGCCTGGGACATCAGGCGGGCTTGCAGGCCCGGCAGGGAGTCGCCCATATCGCCTTCGATTTCAGCTTTCGGGGTCAGCGCGGCAACCGAGTCGACCACGATCAGGTCCACGGAACCGGAGCGCACCAGCGCGTCGCAGATTTCCAGGGCTTGTTCGCCGGTGTCCGGCTGCGAGATCAGCAGCTCGTGCAGGTTGACGCCCAGTTTTTGGGCATAGACCACGTCCAGCGCGTGTTCCGCGTCGATGAAGGCGCAGGTGCCGCCCATTTTCTGCATTTCAGCAATCGCTTGCAGGGTCAGGGTGGTTTTACCGGAGGATTCAGGACCGTAGATTTCCACAACGCGGCCGCGCGGCAGGCCGCCTACGCCCAGCGCGATATCCAGGCCCAGGGAGCCGGTGGAGACAGTCTGCACTTCCTCGATCGGGGCCGATGCGTCCATGCGCATCACGGAGCCTTTGCCAAACTGCTTTTCAATCTGGGCCAGTGCGGCCGCCAGGGCCTTGGCTTTTTCCGATGCTGGTACTACGCCTTTTTTGTCGTCCATGATGTTTTCTCGCGCTAAATAAATTGGGTCACTACGGTGTACAGGCGGTACTGTATAAACAAACAGTGTTTTTGGCAACCCCTTTTTTGAAATCTTTGCGGAATATCAAACTACGGTTACATTTACCCTATGCGTATTCTATTAGCCGAAGATGACAGCGTCCTCGCGGACGGCCTGACGCGCTCCTTGCGCCAGTCCGGTTATGCGATCGACTGCGTAAAAAACGGGCAGGAGGCGGACACCGCCCTGTCCACACAGGAATTCGACTTGCTGATCCTGGACCTGGGCCTGCCCAAGATGTCCGGCCTGGAAGTGCTGCGCCGCCTGCGCGCGCGCAGCTCCCTGCTGCCGGTGCTGATCCTGACCGCCGCCGATTCGGTCGAGCAGCGCGTAAACGGCCTCGATTTGGGCGCCGACGATTACATGGCCAAGCCTTTCGCGCTGTCCGAACTGGAAGCGCGGGTGCGCGCGCTGACCCGGCGCGGCCAGGGCGGCGGCTCCACCGTGGTCAAGCACGGCCCCCTTACTTATGACCAGGTGGGACGCAGCGCCTATATCAATGAGCAGATGCTGGACTTGTCGGCACGCGAACTGGGCTTGCTGGAAATCCTGCTGGCGCGCACCGGCCGCCTGGTGTCGAAGGAGCAGCTGGTGGACCACCTGTGCGAATGGGGCGAAGAAGTGAGCAACAACGCCATCGAGGTCTACGTGCACCGCCTGCGCAAGAAGATTGAAGTGGGCGGCATCCGCATCGCCACCGTGCGCGGCCTGGGTTACTGCCTCGAGAAGTTCAACCCGCCCGCCCCGCCGGCCGCCAAGTGAACGGCGAGGAGCAGGCAGCGGACTGGGACCACGCCCCGGCCGCCGAAGAGACCGAGATCCAGCACTCGCTGTTCGGCGAAATCCTGGACTGGATGCTGGCTCCCCTGCTGCTGCTTTGGCCTATGAGTATCGCCATCACCTACCTGGTGGCGAAGTCCATCGCCAACCAGCCCTTCGACCACGCGCTGGAAGACACTGTCACCGTCCTCACGCAGCAAGTGCGCGAAGTGGGCGGCGCCATTCCGCGCCTGCCCGGCGCCGCGCGCGACATCCTGCGTGCCGATGACGTGGACAGTATCTATTACCAGATCACCAGCCCGGCCGGCATCCATGTGGACGGCGACCGCGACCTGCCCTCGCCTGCCAGGCCCGACCCCGAGACCCAGGAAATCCGCTCCGGCGCGGTCCTGTTCCGCAATTCATCCCTGCACGGCACACCGATCCGCATCGCCTACACCTGGGTCAACCTGGAAGATGAAAAGGATCTTCCGCAACGCTGGGCCCAGGTGCAGGTGGCGGAGACGCTTGAGAAGCGCGCCAAGCTGGCCAATGAAATCATCAAAGGCGTGATCCTGCCGCAGTTCATCATCCTGCCCATCGTGCTGGCCCTGGTGTGGTTTGCCCTGTCGCGCGGCCTGCTGCCGCTGCGCGAACTGCAGGAGCGTATCCGCGCCCGCCCTTCCGACGACCTGAGCCCGATCCCGCCGCGCCAGGTGCCGGAAGAAATCACGCCCCTGGTCAAGTCGCTCAATGAAATGCTGGAACGCCTGAAGCTGTCGATCGATATGCAGAAGCGCTTCATCGCCGACGCGGCGCACCAGATGAAGACCCCGCTCGCAGGCATGCGCACCCAATCCGAGCTGGCCTTGCGCCAGACCGACCAGGCCGAGGTGCACCGCTCGCTGGAGCAGTTGGCCAAGTCTTCGGAAGCGGCAACGCGCCTGGTCAACCAGTTGCTGGCCTTGGCGCGCGCCGAAAACCAGCCGCAGGCCGGCGCCGCCATGCAGCCGCTGGAACTGGGCGAGCTGGCGCGCGGCACGGTGCACGACTGGGTGCAGGCTTCCTTCAGCGCCGGCATCGACCTGGGCTACGAGCCAGCCGCCTTCGACGTGCCGATTGCCGGCAATGCCGTGATGCTGCGCGAAATGCTGTCCAACCTGATCGACAACGCACTGCGCTATACGCCGCGCGGCGGCGCCGTCACGGTGCGCGTGCGCAGCACCGAAGACCTGGCCCTGCTGGAAGTGGAAGACAACGGCCCCGGCATCCCGGCGGCCGAGCGCGGGCAAGTGTTCGAGCGTTTCTATCGCATCCTGGGCAGCAATACGGAAGGCTCGGGCCTGGGGCTGGCGATCGTGCGCGAGGTGGCGCAGCAGCACGGCGCGGAAGTCGACCTGTTCGCCAACCCGCGCGCCACCGACCCGAAACATCCGGGCTGCCTGTTCCGCGTCAGCTTCCCGCTGCGCGCGCCGGACCGCCCACCCGAAGAAGAAGAGGTACCGCATTTTGGATAAGCTGGAGCGCCATTGGCGCCGCGTGCGCAGCACGACAGGGTGGCTGCTGGCCATCTGGCTGCTGTCGACGTTCTGCATCATTTTCTTCGCGCGCGAATTGAGCGGGCTGGCCATCTTCGGCTGGCCGCTGTCGTTCTACCTTGCGGCGCAAGGCGCTTCGCTGATCTACCTGGCCATCATAGCCTTCTACGCCTGGCGCATGCGCGCCCTGGAGCGCCAGTACCGGGAAGAGGACGCGGCATGAGAACGCCCTTTTTCAAAAAGCTGCAGCGCTACTACACGATTTTCACCGCCTGCTTCGCCATGTTCCTGCTCGCGCTGTCCATGCTGGAAAAGGAAGGCATGCCGCGCCTGTGGATAGGCTACCTGTTCATGTTCGCCACCATCATCCTGTATGCGGCGATCGGCGTGATCAGCCGCACCTCCAACGTGGCAGAGTATTACGTGGCGGGACGGCGTGTGCCTTCGCTCTTCAACGGCATGGCGACGGCGGCCGACTGGATTTCCGCCGCATCCTTCATCTCGCTGGCGGGCGGCCTGTACCTGCATGGTTTCGATGGCCTGGCATACATCATGGGCTGGACCGGGGGCTACTGCCTGGTGGCGCTGCTGATCGGACCCTACTTGCGCAAGTTCGGGCAGTACACCATTCCCGATTTTTTCGCGGCGCGCTATGGCGGCGGCTTCAATGGGCGCGCGGTGCGGCTGATGGCCGTCATCGCCACCATCATCGTTTCGTTCACCTATGTGGTCGCGCAGATTTATGCGGTGGGGCTGATTGCTTCGCGCTTTACCGGTGTCGATTTCTCGGTCGGCATCTTCCTTGGGCTGGCCTCCATCCTGGTGTGCTCCTTCCTGGGCGGCATGCGCGCGATCACCTGGACCCAGGTGGCGCAATACATCATCATCCTGGTGGCCTTCCTGATGCCGGCCATGTGGCTGGCCGTCAAGCACGGCGGCAATCCGGTGCCGCAAGTCGCCTACGGAAAGCTGCTGTCCAAGCTCAGTGCGCGTGAAACGCAGCTGGCGCATGACGAGAAAGAGGCCGAGGTGCGCGAAGTGTTTCTGCAGCGCGCCGAAGACTACGGGGTGCGCCTGCATGGCCTGCCCGCCTCCTGGGATTCCGGCCGGCTGGAGGCGCAGCATAACCTGGACATGGTCAAGCAGGGCAACGCCTCCTTGCTGGAAATCCGCGCCGCCGAACGGGCGCTGGCCGATTATCCAAAAACCGTCGAGGACGCAGCCGCCCTCTGGACCGCTCAACGCGATTACAACCTGGTGCGCGGCCGGGAACCGGTCAAGCACGCCGAACCCTTCCCCGGCGCCAGCCGCGAGCAATCGGACCATAAGCGCAACAACTTCCTCGCCCTGGTGTTCTGCCTGATGGTGGGCACGGCCGCCTTGCCGCACATCCTGATGCGCTCCTACACCACGCCGTCGGTGCGCGAGACGCGCAACTCGGTGTTCTGGACCCTGTTCTTTATCCTGCTGGTGTACTTGACCATTCCCGCGCTGGCGGTACTGGTTAAATACGATATCTACACGTCGCTGGTAGGCAGCGATTTTGCGCACTTGCCGACATGGCTTTCGTACTGGGCGAATGTGGACAAGGTCAACCCGCTGCTGTCGATCAGCGACATCAACCACGACGGCATCGTGCAGCTGGCCGAGATCCAGATCGATGGCGACGTGCTGGTGCTGGCCACGCCGGAAATTGCGGGCCTGCCCTACGTGGTCTCAGGGCTGGTGGCGGCGGGCGGCCTGGCTGCGGCGCTCTCCACCGCGGACGGCCTGCTGCTGGCGATTTCCAATGCGCTGTCGCACGACGTCTATTACAAGATAGTCGATCCCCAGGCGTCGACCCAGAAACGGGTCACCATTTCCAAGCTGCTGTTGCTGGCTGTAGCCTTTATCGCGGCTTATGCCGCCTCCACCAAACCGGGGGATATCCTGTCGCTGGTGGGCGCAGCCTTTTCGCTGGCCGCGTCCACGCTGTTCCCGGCGCTCGTGGCCGGCGTGTTCTGGCAGCGCGCGAATCACCAGGGAGCCATGGCCGGGATGGTGGCCGGCTTCTTCACCTGCCTGTACTACATGCTGCACGCAAATCCCGTATTGGGCGGCAGTGTGAGCGGGCAGTGGTTCGGCATCGCTGCTAATTCGGCCGGCGTGTTCGGCGTGCCTGCCGGGCTGGCGGCGCTGGTCGTCGCCAGCTTGCTGACACCTGCGCCTGACGAACGCGCCTTATCGCTTGTGCGGCACATCAGGACACCGGAACAGGCTAAGTGACAATGCGCGAGTATTGATGGCCGGCCTCTCCAGTAAGATGCACGGCTATGAAAATCCTTCCGATCGCCATCCTTGCCGCAACGGCGGCAACCGCCAACAGCGCCAGTGCCGACACGATGTACAAGTGCACCGACCCGAATGGCAAAGTCGCCTACTCCGATCAACCCTGCACCGGCAAGAGCAAAGCGGCCACGCTGAATGTGATTGCGCCACAACGCAAGGTTGAAGTCGAGGACGATGACGACGACAGCATGGTCTCGCTGCGGCGGCAGAAGCCGAAGGAGACGGAGCTGGAAAGGCTCCGGCGAGCCGATGCGGAATTCCAGGAGCGCCTCAGGAAACGCGAGGAATCCGAAATGGAATCCGAAATCGACAGGCAAACCCGCATGGCGAACGAGGTGAGGCAGCGGCTCAAGCCCAAACCCGTCGATCCCAAACAGACAATTTTATCCGCGCCGACGCGAAGCGAACTCGAACGGGAAGCGAAAAGGCGTGAACAGGAGGAGAAACGCCGCCGCGACTCCTTGCTCCCGTCCGCGGGCCGATAACATTCATGATGAAAATTTCCCCCTCAATCGTCGTCCTCGCTGCAATCTCGGCACATGCAGGCAGCGCGAGCGCCGATACCATGTACAAGTGTACTGACCCAAACGGCAAGGTCAGCTTCTCGGACCAGCCTTGTACCGGGAAAAGCAAGACAAGCACGCTGAATGTAATCGCGCCGCAAAGCAAGAAGGACATCGCATCCGAAGCATCGCAACAATGGGAAGAGCCCGAATCGGAGTTGGACCGCCTCAGGCGCGCCGACGGGGAATTCCAGAAACGCCTCGCAGAACGTGAACGCGACGAAGCCGGGGAAAGGCTGCGGGCCGCAAGAGAGCGCACCAGCCGGCTGCAAGCCGAGGAGCGCGAGCGAAGAAGGCAAGAGGAACAGGATGCCAGGGATGCCGCAGAGGCTATGCGGGCAGGCGCCGCAGCGCGGCGCGAACGCGGCTGGTAGGACTGGACGCGCGTCCCCCGCACCGGCGCATTCCGTGTCGTTGCGGCGCCACATGGCCAGGCCGGAATAGCGCAAGTTACTTTTGGTGATTTTTTTAACATTGCCAATGCAGTAACATCGCTGTCCCATGAAGACACTCACCCTCACCCTCGCCATCGCGCTGGGACTGGCCGCTGCGCCGGCCGCCATCGCGGCAGTGGCTCCGCCATCGGTGGAAGCCTTTTTTGAAAACCCGGTATTCAGCGGCGCCGTCATTTCACCTGACGGCAAGCGCCTGGCCGCGAAGATCGGCGCCAAGGGCAAGCGCAATATGCTGGCCGTGGTCGACCTGGCAACGCAGAAGACGCAAGCCGTGGCCCACTTCAGCGACACCGACATCGGCAATGTGCAATGGGTGAACACGCAGCGACTGGTGTTCGATACCCAGGACCAGAAGGCGGCCCAGGGAGATGTCAGCTTCGCACCGGGCCTGTATGCGGTGGACCACGATGGCGGGCGCTTCAAGCAGCTCGCCTCGCGCTACAGCCAGGGCGTCAAACAGAGTTCGGCGCAGCGCGACATGCTGCCCTGGCATACCGGATTGCGCCGGCAGGTCGGCCCGCAGGATTCCGACTGGGTCTACGTCGACGACCTGGAAATCAACCAGCGCAACGTAATCGACAGCGTCAAGCTGCAACGCGTGAATACTGTCACCGGCCGCTACCAGGCAGTCGACCGGCCAGGCGACGTCCAGTCCTGGCTGCTGGACCAGCAAGGCACTCCGCGCCTTGCCTACATGACCGACAAGAACGAGACCAGCATTATGGTGCGCGACTCTGAAAGCGCGCCGTGGCGTACCCTCGCCAGCTTCAAGGCCTATGGGCTGACTCACAATGTCATGAAGGCCGTTGCTTTCGGCCCGGACAACACCTTATATGTCGAAGCCCGCCATGGCACCGACAAGGCATCCATCTATCGCGTTGATCTCGTCAGCGGAAAAATGGACGACAAACCCCTCATCACGCTCGAAGGCTACGACTTTACCGGCCGCCTCGTGATCCGGGGCGGCAAGCTGGTAGGCGTGCATTACGTTCAAGACGGTGAAGGTTCGCAATGGTTCGATCCCTCCCTTCAGGCGCTGCAGGCAGACATCGACAAACTGCTGCCGCAGACCGTGAACATGCTCGACCTGCCCGCCGACCTGCAAGCTCCCAATGTGCTGGTGCGCGCCTTCTCCGACGTGCGTCCTTCCAGCTATTACATTTACGACCGCAAGGCAAAGACCCTGAATAAAGTCGGCGATACGCGTCCCGGTATCTTGCCCGAGCAGATGGGCCACCAGGAACAGGTGCGCATCAAAGCGCGGGATGGCCTGGAGGTGCCGGTGACGGTGACGCTGCCTCCGCAAAAAGAAGCGAAAAACCTGCCGATGGTGGTGCTGGTACACGGCGGCCCTTACCTGCGCGGCACAAGCTGGGGCTGGAACCCTGACGTACAGTTCCTGGCTTCGCGCGGCTATGCCGTGATCGAGCCCGAATTCCGCGGCAGCGCAGGCTATGGCCAGCGCCTGTTCGTCGCCGGCTGGAAGCAATGGGGACTGAAAATGCAGGACGATATCGCCGACGCCACCAAGTGGGCCATCGAGAAAGGCTATGCCGACCCAAAACGCATCTGCATAGCCGGCGCCAGCTACGGCGGCTACGCCACGCTGATGGGCCTCGTCAATGATCCGGACCTGTACCGCTGCGGCATCGAATGGGCCGGCGTATCCGACATCAAGCTGCTGTTCACCGGACACTGGATGTACCGCGACGATTTCAGCGACAGCTTCCGCCGCTACGGCATGCCGGTGATGGTGGGCGATCCGGAGAAGGATGCAGAGCGCTTCAAGGCCACCTCGCCCATCGAGCAAGCCGGCCGCATTACGCAGCCGCTGTTGATGGCCTATGGCGGCTCCGACCTGCGCGTGCCGCTGGTGCATGGCATCAAACTGCGCGATGCCGTACAGCGCAATAACAAACAGGTTGAATGGATCGAGTACGCCCAGGAAGGCCACGGCTGGTACCTGCCAGCCAACCGCATCGACTTCTGGACCCGGGTCGAGGCCTTCCTGCAACGCCATATCGGAAAAGAACAATAATGATCAAGCTTTTCCTGCTGTCCCTGGCCGCCATCGGCAGCCAGGCATACGCCGCAGTCCCGCTGCAGAATTTCTTCGAACCGCCCCAGTTCAAGGAAGCCGAAATCTCGCCAAGCGGCCGTTATCTGGCGCTAAGGCTGGGCAATAGCAAGCTGCGCGACGGCATGGTGGTTATCGATAGCCAGACGGGCGCCGCGGTCGGGGGCATTCGCGTGGATGGCTACGACGTCGGCAACATCCGCTGGGTCAACGACAACCGACTGGTCTACAACGTGGTAGACCATAGCGTAGCGCCAGGCGATGCACGCTTTGCTCCTGGACTGTATGCCATTGACCGCGATGGCAAAAACCGCCGCCAGCTGGTGCAGCACCATGGCTTCGCATCCAGCACGGAGAGCCGCATCAATCACCGTGTCGAGCCGTGGAATACGTACCTGATGAATGACCTGGGCGCCCAGGATTCCGAGTTCATTTACGCGCGGCGCCCGGTGTGGGAGCAGAACAGCTACGTCCTGCTGCGCACCGATCTGGTCCAGCTGAATACGTCGACCGGACAAGCGCGCTACGTTACGCGTCCCGCGCTGCCCAACCACTGGATGCTGGACCAGAAAGGCGAGCCGAGTGTCGTCGTGTCCGAAAAGGACGGCCAGGAAACGGTGCATTACCGCGACCCGGCCAATGGTGAATGGCGCGAACTGGCGAGCTTCAAGGCCTATGGCGGCAAAGGCGGCATCGCGCCGGTCGGCTTTATCGACGACAAGCGCATGCTGGTCAAGGCCCGCATCAAAGGCGACAAGACGGCGCTGCACATGCTGGACCTGGCAAGCGGCAAGGTCGATCCGGAGCCGCTGGTATCGCTGGGCGACTTCGACTTCAGCGGCGAAATGGTGTATTCGAACAAACGCCTGGCGGGCCTGCATTACCTTGGCGATGCGCGCGGCAGCGTATGGTTCGACGCGAACATGAAGGCCATCCAGGGCGAGGTGGATAAAAAGCTGCCGCAACTGGTCAACATCATCACCCCGCCCGTAGCACCGGAAGTGCCATGGATGCTGGTACAGAGTTATTCCGACCGCCAGCCGGCAAGCTATTCGCTGTTCAACAGCAAGACCAATGAGCTGAAGGTGGTCGGCGTCAGCCATCCCGACATCAACCCAGCCGATATGGGCAAGCAGGAGATAGTCAAGGTCAAGGCGCGCGACGGCCTGGAGCTGCCAGCCTGGCTCACGCTGCCGGCCAAGGGCGGCAAGCAATTGCCGATGGTGGTGGTGATCCACGGCGGCCCCTATGTGCGCGGCGTCGAATGGGGCTGGTCCCCGGTCAGCCAGTTCCTCGCCTCGCGCGGCTACGCGGTGCTGGAACCGGAATTCCGCGGCAGCACCGGCTATGGCAACGGCTTGTTCCAGGCCGGCGTCAAGCAATGGGGCCTGTCCATGCAGGACGACATCGCCGACAGCGTGAAATGGGCTGTCGCACAAGGCTATGCCGATCCACGCCGGGTTTGCCTGTTGGGCGGCAGCTATGGCGGCTATGCCACGCTGATGGGCCTGGTCAAGGACTCGGACCTGTACCGCTGCGGCGTGGCATATGCGGCGGTGACCGATATCCCGCTGTGGCTCGATAACGGCATGGCCTGGGCTTCCGACCTGCCGGACGAATACCGCAAATTCGGCGCGCCGGTCCTGCTGGGAGACGTGAAGGCGGACGCCGAACGCTTTGACGCGACATCTCCGCTGAAGCAGGCCGCGCGCATCAAGCGCCCGGTGCTGCTGGCGCACGGCAGCGACGACCGCCGCGTGCCGCTTGCCCACTACACGAAGATGCGCAAGGCATTGGAAGCCAGCCATGCCGACGCTGAATTCATCGAATACAGCGGCGAGGGCCACGGCTGGAGCACCAGCGAGCATCGCCTGGACTTCTGGGGCCGGGTAGAAAAATTCCTCGACAAGCATATCGGAGCGGGGGCAAAAACGGAGTAAGCTGGCGGCTCGTCCGTTCACTTACTGGAAGGAGGCAGCGCCATGTCGTCTGGCAAGATCCTGGTCGCACAAGGGGGCGGTCCGACCGCCGTGATCAACCAGTCGCTGGTAGGCGTGGTGCTGGAAGCACGACGCTTCCGTAACGTCACGCGCATCTACGGCGCGCTGCACGGGGTACGCGGCATCGTCGACGAGAATTTCGTCGACCTGACGCAGGAGACCAGCCACAACCTGGAACTGGTTGCCGCCACGCCTTCCTCCGCCCTCGGCTCCACACGCGACAAGCCAGACCTGAAGTATTGCGAAGATATCTTCAAGGTACTGCGTGCGCACGAGATCGAGCACTTTTTCTACATTGGCGGCAATGACTCTTCGGACACGGTGCGCATCGTGTCCGAACAGGCGCGCGCCGCCGGCTATCCGCTGCGCGCCATCCACATCCCCAAGACCATCGACAACGACCTGGTGGGCAACGACCACACGCCAGGCTTCCCCTCGGCCGCGCGCTTTGTGGCGCAAGCCTTTGCCGGCGCCAATCTCGATAACGCATCGCTGCCGGGCGTCTATGTGGGCGTCGTAATGGGGCGGCACGCCGGCTTCCTGACTGCAGCTTCCGCCTTGGGCAAGAAATTCCCGGACGATGGGCCGCACCTGATCTACATGCCGGAGCGCGTGTTCTCCATCGAGCAGTTCCTGGCCGACGTGAAGGACACTTACGCGCGCTACGGCCGCTGCGTGGTGGCGGTGTCGGAAGGCATCCACGATGCATCCGGCGAACCGATCGCCACCTTGCTGGCCAAGGAAGTGGAGCGCGATGCGCACGGCAATGTGCAGCTCTCCGGCACCGGAGCGCTGGCCGACCTGCTGTGCGACGAAATCAAGGACAAGCTAGGCATCAAGCGCGTGCGCGGCGACACCTTCGGCTACCTCCAGCGCTCCTTCATTGGCTGTGTGTCGGACGTGGACCAGCGCGAGGCGCGCGAAGTGGGCGAGAAGGCCGTGCAATTCGCCATGTGGGGCGACCGCGATGGTTCGGTGGCGATCAAGCGCACGGGCTTCTATTCGGTCGATTACGAGCTGTTGCCGCTCGATGCAGTGGCGGGCAAGACACGCACCATGGAAGATGAATTCATCGACGAGAAAGGCACGGGGGTGACCGATGCCTTCCGCATGTACCTGCGCCCCTTGCTCGGCTCCGGCATGCCGGATGCTTACCGCCTGCGCCCGGCGCCGGTACCGAAGATCCTCAAGCGCTAAGCTATTCTTTGAACGTGAGCGCGGGGGGCCCCAGTCCAGTTGACAGCGAAGTTAGGTGCAAATGAATTCGATAGATTCAAATCCATTAAGAATTTCCCCCAAACATGATTTAAGGGCCAGGTATTCGCTCTCAGTACATCCGTTGAGCTTCACCAGGTAGTTGTCCTCTCCGTCAATGTGGTCGATCGTCCCGGTCGGAAGCATCAAATTGAACTGTCCCCTGGTCAGTTCAATTCTTCCCTTGTCAAAGACATAGCAGGACTGATCGGCAACCATGAGTTCAATGTCCGGGGATCCAAGCATTCGGCTAAGAGTTACCCCGTAGAGCTTTTCTTTGTCATAGAACGAGGCAACGACTAGATCGCCTTTTTCGAATGCAACCGGATGGGCTGAAATTTCCATATAAACCTAGCGTTACCGATCAGCGGCGCCGTTTGACGTCCGCTGGATTGAATTGTTGGGCGATTCTGCAACACCTGGACAAAGATCCCATTCCACGAAATTTTTCTGATCAGATGAATAGGTAACGAAGACTCCGGTAGATATTGAGCGAACTATAGAAAGTCTAGCCTTCCCGTGCTTATATACACTCTGTCCACCATCTGGCCCAAGCATATGCGATCTTGTCATTTTCTCTCGGTCGAGTCCTAGCGCTCCCAAAATTCTTTCGTCAGACCAGGAAACTGATAGCTCTACTTCAAACGCCGCACCCGTGACTGTTTTTCCTTTACTGGATGGAGCACAGGCGGACGTCTCTGCCACGACCACAACGGCCAGCACACAACTCAGACTAAAGCGATATAGAGTTGTCATGAGATTGAAGCCCAACGTGCTTGAAATCGCCGGCGCGTCATTGCGTCCGTGTCGAATGAATGGTTGAGCAGCTCGCTCATAGATCAGCATGGAATTTCTCTAGGATTTCGTCTTTCGAAAAAGCCTCGCCCAAGATGTCTTTGGGATAGATTAACCCCTGGCGACGAGTAGAAAGGATTCGTTTAATTTTTTCTACCGAGAGGGTATGCCCTTTCAAAGCAACTGCAACGCTAGTAATTTCCGTACGGCGGGCGAGAAATGCCTGGAGCTGTTCAAGGCTCAAACCAATGGAATGTGCGGCCGCGATTTCCGCTGCGATATTGGCAGGAAACCCAGTCCCGGCTTCAACGTTCAGACGCCGTTCAAATTGTTCAAAGTATTCGGATAGCTTCATTACGTAACCCAACGTGCGGCGTCAAATTGACGATTTTGAAAATCTTAACACGGTGGTGATAAGGCGCGATGGAGCTCTCCTGGCTCTCAATCGATAAAGGCGCACTCTCTTAAGTGTCCGCAAGCATTAGAACAAGGCCGGCAACTCCGCCGCCAGGAAATCGGACAGGGTGCGGACCTTGGTTTGCAGGTGGCGGTTGCCGGGATAAACGATGTAGGCCACGCGCGGCTGCAACTGCCACTCCGGCAGCACGCGTTCCAGCGCGCCTTGCGCCAGCAGGGGGCGAGCGATGAAGGATGGCAGCGATCCGATGCCCTGGCCGGCTGCCAGCATTTGTCCCAGCATCAGGCTGTTGTCCAGCCACATGCGCACCGGCGGCTCAATTTCGCACACGCCGTCTTTACCTTCCAATCGCCAGATGCCGGGCGCTTCGGCCAGACGGAAAGCCAGCGCTTGATGCGCCAGCAAATCAGCCGGCTTGCGCGGCACACCGTGCTTGCGCAGGTAGGCTGGCGAAGCGCATAGCCATTGCTCGACCTTCCCGGCAGCGCGCACCACCAGCGTGGAATCCGGCAGCGTGGTGCGCACCCGCAGCGACAGATCGAAGCCTTCGGCCACCACGTCCAGCAAGCGGTCGGCCATGGTGAGTTCGACGTCGATCTCCGGGTATTGGTCCATGAAGCGCGCCAGTAATGGAGAGAGTACGGCGAGGCTGAGCGACATCGGGGCATTGATACGCACGCGTCCTTTCATCGCGGCCTGCTCGCCACTGGTGCTGCGCTCGAGTTCATCGATTTCGTCGAGCAGGCGGCAGCATTCCTGGTAGTAGGCGCGGCCGGTGTCGGTCAGGCTCATGGTGCGCGTGGTGCGAAGCAGCAGCGCGGCGTGCATGCTTTGCTCGAGCCAGCGCACTTGCTTGCCGATGCCGGCCGGCGACAGCCCCAACTCCTCGGCTGCTTTGCTGAAGCTCGCCCTTTCGACGACGCGGCGAAAGGCGTGCATGGCCGCCAGCTTGTCCATTCGATCCTCACAGTAAATAGTATTTATCCAGAACGCCTGATTATCTTATCAGCAGAATCAAATAAGCTGGCCTTACTGATTTTTCTTACTAAGGAGCCAACATGAAACTCGCAACGACCCTTGCCGCCCTGCTGCTGTCAGCCAATGCACTGGCAGCCGATCCAGGGACCAGCCCCTGGGGACCGCAAGACGAAATCGGCCGCCTGAACCTGGTCACTCCGGCCACCAGCGCGGCCATCCTGGCGCGCATCAAGGGTGGCCGCGCCTACGACCTGTCGGTGGACTATTTCGTCGGCATGCCAAGCTGGCAGGCTGCCGGCGATCCGCCTTACCTGATGTGGATGACCCATACGCCGCATGGCAATGTGCTTTCAGACCCGATGGAGACCGGCAAGGCCATGAACCAGCACGTCAGCTACACCGGCAGCGCCATATCGATGTATGCGCATATGGGCACCCATATCGACGCGTTGAACCACTTCGGCCTGAACGGCAAGATCTGGAACGGTTTCAAGGCGGCCGAACACCTGGGCGACCGTGGCTGGAACGTGGCCGGCGCGGAGAAGCTGCCACCGATCGTGGCGCGCGGTGTGCTGATCGACGTGGCAGCTGCCAAGGGCGTGTCTATGCTGCCGGATAACTACCGCGTGACCGGCAAGGACCTGGCCGATGCGCTGGCACGCCAGAAGGTGTCGCTGCAGAAGGGCGATGTGGTGCTGATCCGCACCGGCCGCATGCAGCATTTCGAGAAGGCCCAGGCCTTCATGCAGGACCCTCCTGGCATGGGGCTGGATGCGGCGCGCTTCCTGGTGGAGCAGAATGGCGCGATGGTGGTGGGAGCCGATAACCTGAGCTTCGAGACCTTCCCGTCTGAGGCCAAGGATAACTACATTCCGGTCCATACATACCTGCTCGCCGAGCACGGCGTGCCGATCATGGAACTGGTCAACCTGGAAGAACTGGCGCGCGACAAGGTGTATGAGTTCGCGTTCATCGGCGCCTCGCTCAAATTGCGCGGGGCGGACGCGGCGCCGATGCGGCCTATTGCGCTGCCGCTGCGCTGATCATTCCTGGTGGACGTCGCGGTAGGCCAGCATGTCCGCCAGCTTCTCCTCCTTGTCTGCGTCGAAGCCGCATGTCGCTTCGAACTTTTCCGGGTTCTCGTAGGTGCCGAACAGCATGTCCCACCACACGATGTCGCCGTAGTTGTTTTTGTGGCGGCCGTGCTGGTGGTGGACGCGGTGCATTTCCGGGCGCTGGAAAAACCAGCCGACCCAGCGCGGCGTGGTCACGCTGGTGTGGTAGAAAAATTCGCCCAGTGCGGTGCAGAGCGTGTAGACCGCGCCCGCTTCCGGCGACAGGCCGAGGAAGGCATATACCAGCAGGCTGCCGATGATCGAGTTGACCATCATCTCGCCGGGGTGCTTGTAGAACGAGGTGATGACTTCGATGCGCTGCGGGCTGTGGTGAATCTGGTGGAACAGACGCCATAGCAGGTCCGATTCGTGGCGAATGCGGTGCCACCAGTAGAACACGAAGGTGGCGATGAAATAGGCGAGCAGGCCGCCGGCCGTGGCGCCCATGTGGCCGGACAGGTGAAGCAGCGAAGCTTGCGACGCCCAGCGCTCCCAGGTCACGCCGGCCAGCAAGACCACGCCAAGCTGCACTGCATTGATAGCGAGCACGCGTAGCGGCCAGGTACGGACATGGGGCAGTTTCCAGCCGGGGCGCAGCCGCTCCAGCACAAAACATCCAGCGAATACGGCAAATATGATGGGCAGCATGAAGGCCTCCTTTTTCTTGTGAGGCGGCCATCTTCGCGCTCCGCCTTCGCGCAGGCCTAACAATATCCAGCGCGGTATCGAATTTCGAGACTGGCCGTATATAGGGCGGGTTCTCGCCTGTTAGCGGCCTAGCATGGCGGCTCTTTCAACAAGGAGACGAACATGAAAAAACTGATTGGGGCATTGGTGATGGCGGCAAGCGGCGCTGCGGGGACGGCAGGAGCAGCTCCCGAAGCAGCCGACATCGAGCGCGCACGGCACGCATTTGATTTCCTGCACGGGAACTGGACGGTGCAGAACCGGAAGCAATCGGACTACGCCAATCCCGACAGCCCCTGGGAGAACTTCAGTGCCAGCAACCTGGTACATGCGCTGCCGGCAGGCATCGGCAACTACGACGAATACCGCCCGCTGGGCGACTGGCGCCCCGGCTTTGTGGCGATGACCTTGCGCGTGTTCGATCCGGCCACCGGCCGTTGGAGCATCTATTGGCTGACCAACCGCGATGGCGGACTCGATCCCGCCACCGGCACGCTGCTGCCGCCGGTAGTGGGGCGCTTCGATGCCGATGGCGTGGGCCGCTTCGAAGGCGAGGAAGTCTACAAAGGCCGCACGGCCCGAGTGCGCTTTACCTGGACCCGCAGCAGCGAGCGCCAGGCCCGCTGGGAGCAAGCCTATTCCTGGGACGATGGCACCAGCTGGCACACCAACTGGGTCATGGACTTCACACGGAAATAAGCTGCGTTTTCGCCCTTCCCCGCCACGCACGCATGCCGATTGCCGCAAGCATGTAGAGTGCGGCGACGCTCCAGAAGATGTGCTCAAGGGGCAGCCATGCCATGGCCAGGCCGCCTGCCGCGGCGCCCAGCAGCGCGCCTGCTTTGGCGGCGCTGTTGCCGGCGCCGAGGATGCGGCCTTGCTGCGCGTCGCATACTTCCTGGGATAGCAGTCCGTAGAACACGGGCAGCAATGCCGCCATGGCGATGCCCCAGGCCAGCCTCGCCAGCAGCACCAGCGCGATACTGCGGCCAATGGCCTGCATGGCGACGATGGCGACGCATGACCAGCAAATCCACTCAATCCTTTGCATCACCCATTCGCGTGGCTTGCCCTTGAATCGCTTCGCCCAGAATGGCGCAAACAGGCAAATGCCAAGCGCGGTGGCGCCGTAGCACAGGCCCGTCAGCCACGGCGATGCGTGCAGGACTTGCTCGGCGTAGAGGCTGAAGAAGCCTTGAGGCATCATCTTTCCTGCCTGGACGAGGACAATGCCCACCAAAAGGCCGGCAACTACTCCGCGCGGCTCCATGACGCTGGCCGGCGTGCCTGGCGCGGCCCGCGACGCAACCAGCGCCGCAGCGCGTGGTCCCGCGCGTGACGGGGCGCCTTGCGACTGCGGTATGGGAAGGACGCCTGCGGCGCACGTGGCGCATGCGAGGCAGATGATGGCGGCGATGGCGTTGACTGCGGCGAAGCCGAAGGCGGAGAACACCAGGCCTCCGGCCAACGGACCAAGCATGGAGCCCAGCGCCGTGGCGACTTGCAGTCGCGCCATCAGTGCGCCGCGTTCCGCACGCGGGACAATGCCGGCTCCGTATGCTTGCGCGGCTGCGATGAAGCCGGCCAGGGCGCCTTGCAGCAAACGTACCGCCAGTATCATGGCACCGCTGGTGGCGAAGGCGAGCCAGAGCTGGGTCGCGGCCAGCGCCAGCAAGGCCCGCAACAGCATCGGCTTGTGGCCGACGCGGTCGCCGATCCTGCCCCACAAAGGCGTGAACAGCATCGCCGTCACCAACGGCCCGGCGTAGGCCACTGCGCTGGCCACAGCCAGGCCGCCGGGCGCATCGCCGAGCGCGCGAAGCTGAAGCGGCCAGAATGGGCCGCTCATCTCCATTGCGCCCATCGACAGCAGCTGGATCGCGAACAGCCAGCGCAGCGCCCCCATCAGCGCATCGCCTCGCGCAGCGGGTTCGGCATGCTGCCCAAGGCATCGTCCGAGCTGTCGCTCAAGCGCATGCGCAGGAAGGACTTGGCGGGCCAGTCTCCTTCCAGCAACGCCGCACGTTCCTGCGCCCAGCGCGCCGGATCGGCGTGGCCGCGCAGCCCGTCGAACGCATTGGAAAGCTCGCAGGCGAAGATGCGCCAGAACAGGTCTTCATCGCAAGCGTAGCTGCGCGCCAGCAGCAGCGCCAGTTCGGATACATTGCATAGCAGCACCGCGTGCAGCAGCTTGTCGCGCACGACGCCCGCGTCGTCGAACAGGGTGTGGCCTGGCCGGTGCGCCTGCAGCGTGTGCCCGCTGCGTTCCAGTGTTGGCTGATGGATGCGGATGTCGCCGAAGTCGCGCACCAGCAATTGCACCGGACGGTAATGCTGGTCCAGCACGATGAAACTATTCTGCTGGTGCGCTTCGAATGCCACGCCGTACAGCATGTAGGCTGACAGTACGGCACGCAGCACGGTGGCGGAGTACTGGCGGAAGAATTCCTGCGCGCCAGCGGCATCGTCGGTGCTGCACAGAGCGACGGCCTCAGTGACCAGCGGGCGGCCGCTGAATGGCGACTCGGCGAACAATGCGCCTACAGGAACTGGCATCATGCCGGGCGCCACGCAGGCGGCGGGGTTGGCTCGGTACAGCGCTGCGAGATGGCGCGCGCGGTCGTCGTCAGCGTCAAGCAAGTGGATGCCGCATTGTTCCGGCACGATCGCCAGCGTGCCGCCGAAACCGCCCTCGCTGGCGATGATGGTGGAGAGCAGGCGCGAAACGCGCGGCCCCATCACCGCGGATTTCGGCGAGACCGTGCGCTGCACGCTGGTCAGGCGCAGCGAGACCGGCAGCTTGACGTGCGGCTGCTGCGAGGATCCATACGGCACTACGGTGCGGAAGGACATGGTCGGCGTGGCCGGCATTTCCGCGTCGAGCATCAATAGCTCGCCATCCGCAATCTCCCGCGCAAAAAGTTGCGGCAGCTGGCGGCTGGCCTGGTAGGGGTGCAGCGGCAGTGGCAACCATCCTTCATGCGGCAGGCCGCGCGCCTGCATGGCGGCCAGCCATGACTGCCAGGCTTGAGGATAGGTGCAGCCGAACCAGCTGCAATAGTCTTCGTTTTCCGCGACAAAGGTCACGTGCGCATTATCGGCACGCAGGGCGGCCAGAGGCACGCGCAATTGCGCCTGGAATTCCGGCGACAGCGCCATGACGTCCGCCGGATCGAGTCCAAGCTTGGTCTTGTAATTCGGATGCCAGGGGTGGCCGAGCGTACCCCACTGCTCCAGCAGCAACGGAACGTTGGTTGCCCCGGATGCGCGCAGCGCGGCGAGGAATTGCGGATGTCGCTCGCGCAGCCTGGCGGACAACTCTTCCGCCCAGCCGCCGCGATAGGCAAGGCACAAAGCGTCATTGGTGGTGCTGTTTTCCAGTTCGACGGCCAGGCGCTGCACCACTTCCGCAGCAGGTGGGCCTGGCAGCGAAGGCGCCACGGCTGCCAGCAAAGCAGCTGGCGTATCCAGCGCTTGCGGCTGGCGGCCCGGTTGCAGCAGGGAGATCGCCCCATCCAGCTGCAGGTTGCCGATGCGGCCCAGGCGCAAGCCTTCAAAGCGCAGCATGGCGCGCTGGCCCCACAGGGGCAGCCAGCTGGCGTGGCTATCGTGGATCAGATGTCCCGGTTCCAGCAATTGTTCGCGGAACAGGGCTTGGAGAGTGCGCTGCAAACCACGCTGCCTGGCATTAAGCTGGGTAGGGTCAGCGGCGATCGGTTTCAGTCGCGCATTCATGTGAGTACCTTTGGGTTAAGGGACTCGCATCCTAACGTAAACGCGAATGATTCTCAATTGCGATTGAATCGTGCTTGAGATTTCTCAAACAAATGTCCACTTTGGGGTCAGGAACGAATGTGGACATTTGTTTCTGACCCGAAAGTGGACACCAAATAAAAAACGGAGCCGCTGGGGCTCCGCTTGTCGAAAAAAGGGGTACGTCCCCTTTTTCTTATACGACGATGGTCTGGTGTTCGCCTTCTGCGCGGGCGCGGATCTTGCCGATGCGGGTCACGGTCTCGCCGGCTGCGGTCAGCTGGGCGACGGCTGCGTCGGCGTTTTCAGCGGACACGATCACGGTCATGCCGATGCCGCAGTTGAACACGCGGTGCATTTCGGAGTCGGCCACGCCGCCGTGCTGCTGCAGCCATTGGAACAGCGGAGGCATGGTCCAGGACTTGCCATCCAGTTCCGCGGTCAGGTTGTCTGCCAGCACGCGTGGAATGTTTTCGACCAGGCCGCCGCCGGTGATGTGCACCAGGCCTTTGACTTCCATCGATTCCATCAGCGCCAGCAGCGGCTTGACGTAGATGCGTGTCGGGGCCATCAGCACGTCGGCCAGCTTGCGGCCGTGGAAGTCGGCTTCCAGGTCCGGCTTGGCCACTTCGATGATCTTGCGCACCAGGGAGTAGCCGTTGGAGTGGGCGCCCGAGGAGGCCAGGCCCAGCACCACGTCGCCCGGGGCGATCTTGGAACCGTCGATCAGCTTGGATTTTTCAACCGCGCCGACTGCGAAGCCGGCCAGGTCGTATTCGCCGTCCGGGTACATGGATGGCATTTCAGCGGTTTCGCCGCCGATCAGGGCGCAGCCTGCCTGTTCGCAGCCTGCTGCGATGCCCTTGATCACGTCGGTGGCGGTAGCAACATTCAGCTTGCCGCAGGCGAAGTAGTCGAGGAAGAACAGCGGCTCGGCGCCCTGCACCAGGATGTCGTTCACGCTCATGGCCACCAGGTCGACGCCCACGGTGTCGTGGCGGTTCAGCTCAAAGGCCAGTTTCAGCTTGGTGCCGACGCCGTCGGTACCGGAAACCAGCACCGGCTCCTTGTATTTCTTGCTGATCTCGAACAGCGCGCCGAAGCCGCCGATACCGCCCATCACGCCTTCGCGCATGGTGCGCTTGGCGAATGGCTTGATCGCTTCAACTAGGGCGTCGCCGGCGTCGATATCGACACCTGCGTCACGGTAGGACAGGGAAACATTCGAAGGTTGGCTCATGGTGTTTAACGCAACAGGCGGTAGAATAGAAAGCGGTGGCCGTTTTTACGGCAAGTCCGCTATTTTAGCAGTTTTGACCTCCCAACCGCCGTTTTTCACCGCAAAAAAGCACGCAAAGATGCCCTTCCCACTCTCGGCAGACCAAAAACAAACCTTATTCTGGGTAGCGGTATGGGCGGCGTTTTTCTTCCTGCTCTGGGCCCTGGGGCCGGTGCTGACGCCCTTCATGGCGGCGGCCATCATCGCTTACGCTCTCAATCCCGCGGTCGATAAGCTGTGCCGCATGCGCCTGTTCCGCCGCTGGAAAATGTCGCGCGCGCTGGCCGTGACCATCGTCATCGTGCTGTTTGGCGCGGCGGCGGCGGCCTTGCTGCTGATCGTGGTGCCGGTGTTGCAGAAGGAAATCCCGCTGCTGCAGGCGGCGATCCCTGCCTTCCTCGCCAAGCTGAATGACACCCTGGGCCCGCGCCTGCACCAGATGGGCGTGGAGTTCACCCTGGACGGCGCTACCATCAAGGCGATGGCGGCGGAAAAAATGGCGGAAAGCGGTGACCAGATTTGGGCCGCTGTGCTGAATTCCGTGCGCACCGGCGGCAGCGCCGTCATCGGCTGGCTGGCGACGCTGGTGCTGATCCCGGTGGTGCTGTTCTACGTGCTGCTGGACTGGCACAAGCTGCTGGCCCATATTGCCGGCGCCGTGCCGCGCCGCTATATCGAGTCCACCATGTCGATGGCCAGCGAGGCGGACCAGCTGCTGGCCCAGTACCTGCGCGGCCAGTTGCTGGTGATGCTGGTGTTGGCAATTTATTATTCCTCCGCCCTGACGGTGGCTGGCTTTGATGTGGCGCTGCCGGTCGGTATCCTGACCGGGGTGCTGGTGTTCATCCCCTACCTCGGTTTCGGCCTGGGACTGCTGCTGGCGCTGATGGCGGCGGTGCTGCAATTCGCCGACTGGAGCGGCCTGGTGGCGGTGGCCGTGATCTATGGCGTGGGCCAGGTGCTGGAGGGTTTCTTCCTTACGCCGCGCCTGGTTGGCGAGCGTATCGGCCTCGATCCGCTGGCCGTGATTTTCGCGCTGATGGCCTTTGGACAGCTGTTCGGATTCGTCGGCGTGCTGCTGGCTTTACCCGCTTCCGCCCTCTTGATGGTGGGATTTAGGCACTTGCGCCGCCACTACCTGCGCAGCAGCTTTTATAATGCGTAGTGTGAAGATCGATTACGTTAGCAAAAAGTCCACAATACCGGGACAAGTCCAATGAAACAGTTGGTGCTTGACCTGGGTGCGGAGCCGGTGTGCACCCTCGAATCCTTCGAGGTGGGCCGCAATGCGGAGGTGGCGGCGCTGATGCGCCAGTTCGCCGAACGCAGCTCCCGCGAGCATTTCGCCTACCTGTGGGGGGAAATTGGCGCAGGCAAGTCGCACCTGCTGAAGGCGCTCGCCTCGAGCGAACGCGCCCGCTATATTTCGCCGTTTTCGATTGAAACCGAGTTCCTGTATTCGCCGGACGTGGACCTGTACCTGCTGGACGACTGCGAAAAGCTGTCGCCGGTGGCCCAGATCGATGCCTTTGCCCTGTTCAACGAGATCCGCGCCAACAACGCCTTCATGGTGAGCGCGGGCTCGGTCGCCCCGGCCGTGCTGCCGGTGCGTGACGACCTGCGCACGCGCATGGGCTGGGGCCTGGTGTACCAGATCCACGGCCTGACCGACGAGGAGAAGCTTGCAACGCTGACGCAAATGGCGGAAGCGCGCGGCTTGATCCTCTCGCCCGGTGTGCTACCTTACCTGCTGTCGCACTTCCAGCGCGACATGGTATCGCTGTCCTCGATGCTCGACTCGCTCGACCAGTATTCCCTGGAAACCAAACGCCCGATTACCCTGCCCCTGCTGCGCGAATGGCTGCAGGAGGAAGCGAAAGAATGATGAAACTCGCCCTGTTCGACCTTGACCACACCCTGCTGCCGATCGATTCCGATTTCGAGTGGGGCCAGTTCCTGTGCCGCGTGGGTGCCGTCGATGCCGCTGAATTCAAGCGCCGCAACGAGGAATTCTTCGCCCAGTATCAGGCGGGCACCCTGGACCCGGTGGAGTACCTGGAATTTTCGCTCGGAACCCTGGCTTCCTTCGAGCCTGAACGCCTGGCCGAACTGCAGCAGCAGTACATGACCGAGGTGGTCATGCCGAATATCCTGCCGTCCGCACGCGCGCTGCTGCAAAAGCACCTCGACGCGGGCGACCTGGTGGCGATCGTCACGGCGACCAACCATTTCGTGGTGGCGCCGATCGCCAAGGCCTTCGGCGTGGAGCACCTGATTGCCGCGATGCCGGAGCGCGATGCCGCCGGCCGCATCACCGGCAAGCTGCTCGGCACGCCAACCCAGGGCGAAGGCAAGATCGTGCACACCAAGGCATGGCTCGAGAAAATGGGACATACGCTGGACAGCTTTGAAAGCGTCCATTTCTACAGCGATTCCCATAACGACCTGCCGCTGCTGTCGATCGTCAGCCATCCGATTGCGACCAACCCGAACGCCAAGCTGTCCGAACACGCGACCGCGCAAGGCTGGCCACTAATTCACCTGTTCAATGATTAAGAAATTCATCCGCAAGATCCTGGGCGTCAAAAGCGCTAGACCCAGCAACGAACCCGTCGTTCTGGGCCCCAAGGACCATGGCATCGACCCGCGCATGGTGTCGAACAACGCGATCCGCGTTACCAGCACGCTGCAGGAAGCCGGCTATGAAGCCTTCGTGGTCGGCGGTGCCGTGCGCGACCTGCTGCTGGGCGTAAAACCGAAAGACTTCGACGTCGCCACCAACGCCACGCCGGAGCAGGTCAAGCGCCTGTTCCGCCGCGCCTTCATCATCGGCCGCCGTTTCCAGATCGTGCACGTGATGTTCGGCCAGGACCTGCTGGAAGTCACCACCTTCCGCGGCACCGCCACCGACAATGCGCCGAAGGACGAGCATGGCCGCGTGCTGCGCGATAACACCTTCGGCTCCCAGGCGGAAGACGCGGAGCGCCGCGATTTCACCATCAACGCCATGTACTACAACCCTGCGACGCAGGAAGTGCTGGACTACCACGGCGGCATTGAGGACATCCGCGCCAAGACGCTGCGCATCATCGGCCAGCCGGAGGCGCGCTACCGAGAAGACCCGGTGCGTATGCTGCGTGTGGTGCGCTTCGCCGCCAAGCTGAAATTCTCGATCGAGCGTTCGACCGCCGCGCCGATCGGCGTGATGGCGCCCCTGATCGACAACGTGCCTGCGGCGCGCGTGTTCGACGAGATGCTCAAGCTGCTCACTTCCGGCCAGGCCCTGGCCTGCCTGCAGCAGTTGCGCAAGGAAGGCCTGCACCATGGCCTGCTGCCGATGCTGGACGTGGTGCTGGAACAGCCGATGGGCACCAAGTTCGTGACGCTGGCGCTGGACTCCACCGACAAGCGCGTCATGGCCGGCAAGACCGTCTCGCCGGGCTTCCTGTTTGCTTCGCTGCTGTGGCACCAGGTGCTGGAGAAGTGGCAGGCTTACCAGGCTGCGGGCGAGTTCCCGATTCCTGCGCTGCACCTGGCCGCCGACGAAGTGCTGGAGTCGCAGACCGAGAAGCTGGCAATCCAGCGCAAGATCGGCTCCGACATGCGCGACATCTGGGCCATGCAGCCGCGCTTTGAGCGCCGCAACGGCAAGAACCCATACAAGCTGCTGGAACACCTGCGCTTCCGTGCCGGCTACGATTTCCTGCTGCTGCGCTGCGCGTCCGGCGAGATCGACCGCGAGCTGGGCGACTGGTGGACTGCCTTCTACGAAGGCGACGAGACCATGCGCGCCGAGCTGGTGTCGGCTGCATCGTCCGGCGGCAAGAAGAAGAAAGCTGCTCCACGCCGCAGCCGCAAGGATGCCGACGCTGGCGCTGAAGGCGCCGCCGACCTGGCCGCCTCGAACCACGACGCCGATGAGGGCGACGAGTCCGATGACGACGAATTCCTGAATCCGCGCCCGGAAGGCGAGGCGCCTGCCCGCAAGCGCCGCCGCCGTCCACGCCGTGGCCGCCGCAGTGGTGGCGGTGGTGGCGCCGACGCCGGCGCCGGCGGCGAGGGCTGATGTCCGTCACCGCCTACATTGGCATCGGCGCCAACCTGGGTGACGCCCGGGCCAATGTGCTGGATGCCTTCGAGCGCCTTGGCAAGCTGCCGGGCGCGAAGCTGGAGGCGGTGTCGTCGCTGTACCGCACCGCGCCTATCGATTCTTCAGGCGACGATTACATCAACGCAGTCGCCCGCCTGAGCACTACCATCCCCGCGCAGCAACTGCTTGAGGCCTTGTTCGATATCGAGCAGGCGCATGGCCGCGAACGCCCCTATTTCAACGCTCCGCGAACCCTCGACCTGGACTTGCTGCTGTATGGCGATGAGCAGATTGCAACGGCCACGCTGACCGTGCCGCATCCTCGCATGCACCAGCGCGCGTTTGTGCTGATGCCCTTGCTGGAAATCGCCCCTGATGTGGTGCTGCCGGGCCTTGGCCACGCGGCCGCTTTCGCGGCTTCCGTTGCCGGCCAAGGTATTTCCCGGCTTTAGACTGGCCTATGTGCGGGCCGAATTACATGAAGACGCCCCAGGAATGGCAGTAGGATGCCAGGCGGTTGAACTGGTAGCAGGCATTGGCGTCGCCTTCGTGGCACATATCGACCCAGTCGCGGCAGGTTTCAGCGTCTGGTGCTGCAAATGCTGGCAGGGCGTAAGCCAGGCCGATGCCGAAGGAAAATGCGAACAGTACTTTCTTGATACGGGTCATTTTGTCTCCTAGATTTGCTTGGTTGATTAAGCGGCGCGCTCCTAATGCCGCTCGGCAATATTAGCATAAAATATATTCAAAAAAGCAAACACCGGAAAGAGACGGTCGTGCTTTAGAATACGCACTTGGAAAATTACAGAGAGATTCTCATGTCTGGAAACCTGCAGAACCCATATCCGGCACCCACTCGCGCCGTTCCGACCAAGGCCGTCACGATCCCTTCGATCAACGCGCTGAAGACGGCTGGCGAGAAGATCACGATGCTGACCTGCTACGACGCCAGCTTCGCCTCCATGATGGACGGCTGCGGCGTGGAAGTGCTGCTGATCGGCGATTCGCTGGGCATGGTCTGCAACGGCCACCAGTCCACCCTGCCGGTCACCGTACAGGAAATCGCCTACCACACCGCCGCCGTGGCGCGCGGTGCGAAGAATGCGCTGATCCTGGCCGATATGCCGTTCGGCTCCTACGCCACGCCAGAAGCGGCCTTCAACAATGCGGTGCAACTGATCCAGGCTGGCGCGCACATGGTGAAGATCGAAGGCGGCGCCTGGGTGGCTGAAACCGTGCGCTTCCTGGTCGAACGTTCGATCCCGGTCTGCGCCCACCTCGGCCTGACCCCGCAATCGGTGCACACGCTGGGCGGCTACAAGGTCCAGGGCAAGACCATCGAAAGCGCGGAACTGCTGAAGCAGGACGCACTGAAGCTGCAGGCTGCCGGCGCTGCGATGGTGGTGCTGGAGGCGATTCCTACCGCCCTGGGCAAGGAAGTGACCGATATGCTGTCGATGCCGACCATTGGCATTGGGGCAGGTCCCGACTGCTCGGGCCAGGTGCTGGTCATGCACGATATGCTGGGCGTGTTCCCAGGCCGTAAAGCGCGCTTCGTGAAGAATTTCATGGAAGGCCAGACCTCGATCCAGGCCGCGGTATCGGCCTATGTCGACGCGGTCAAGGGCGGCACATTCCCTGCAGTGGAGCACTGCTTCTGAACCCGCTGAACGACGACGAGTACGAGCTGCTCGATGACCTGCTGGCCGATATGGGCCCGCAGAGCATGGACGTCGCCAAGCTCGAAGGCTTCCTGACTGCGCTGGTGGCCGGCCCTGCCGAACCTGCGCAGGACGCCTGGCTGCCGATGGTCTGGGGCGGCGCTTCCGGCAGCGACGAAGCGGCTGCGCTGGTCTTACGCCATCACGACTACATGCGCGTGTGGATGCAGAAGGACCCAGGCAGCTTCGAGCCTATCTTCGATTGCGGCGGCAACTGGACTGCGGAGGCATGGTGCGCCGGCTTCATGGCCGGCGTGTCCCTCGCGTCGGACGCCTGGGCGCCGCTGCGCGCGCAGCAGCCGGCTTTGCTGGTGCCATTCCAGGCTCCCGTCAATGCCGCCAAGGTGACGCCGTCCGTTATCAAGATCAACGCCTTCTTCCACGCGCCGCAAGCAAAGGTGGATAAGGCAGGCCGCAACGATCCTTGCCCTTGCGGCAGCGGCAAGAAATTCAAGAAGTGCTGCGGCGCCTAAGCGCTTACACCTGGATCCAGGTCGTCTTCAACTCGGTGTACTTGTCGAAGGCATGCAGCGATTTGTCGCGGCCATTGCCTGACTGCTTGTAGCCGCCAAACGGCACCGTGATGTCGTCGCCATCGTACTGGTTGACGTGCACGGTGCCCGCCTTCAGCGCACGCGATGTGCGAATCGCTTTCGAGATATCCGAGGTCCATACTGCAGCGTGCAGGCCGTAGGGGGTGTCGTTCGCCTGCTTCACGGCTTCGTCCAGGTCCTTGAACGACAGCACCGACAGCACCGGGCCGAAGATTTCTTCGCGCGCAATCTTCATGGTGTTCTGCACGCCGTCGAACAGCGTCGGCTCCACGTAGAAGCCGCCCGTCTCCTTGCGCACGGCATTGCCGCCGGCAAGCAGCCTGGCGCCCTCCTCGCGGCCCGCGTCGATGTAGCCCATCACGGTCTTCATCTGGATCGAATCGACAATCGCACCCATGACGGTCTTTTCGTCAAGCGGATCGCCCGGCGCATAGTCGGGCACCATCTTCAGGGCCTTCTCCAGGAATTTGTCCTTGATCGATTCTTCGACAAACAGGCGTGAAGGCGCATTGCAGCTTTCGCCCTGGTTGAAGTAGATCGAGCCCACCGCCGCCGCAACGGCGGCATCAAGGTCAGGACAGTCGGCGCACACGATGTTGGCTGACTTGCCGCCCAGCTCCGTCCACGCGCGCTTCAGGTTCGACTGCCCCGCCATCTGGATGATCTGCTTGCCCGTACGCGTGGAGCCGGTGAAGCCGATGCAGTCCACATCCATATGCATGGCCAGCGCCGCGCCGGCTTCGTTGCCGTAGCCGGGCAGCACATTGAACACGCCGGGCGGAATACCCGCCTCCGTCGCCAGCTCCGCCAGCCGCAGCGCGGACAGCGGCGATTTTTCGGAAGGCTTGAGGATCACGCTATTGCCCGCCGCCAGCGCGGGCGCGATCTTCCACGCCGCCATCAGCAGCGGGTAATTCCACGGCACGATGGCTGCCACCACGCCGACCGGCTCGCGCGTAATCAGGGCCAGCGAATTGGCCGGGGTCGGCGCAATCTCGCCGTACACCTTGTCGATCGCCTCGCCGTACCAGCGGATGCAATTGGCGGCCAAGGAAACGTCGACTACCTGGCTGTATTTGATCGGCTTGCCCATGTCGAGCGTTTCCAGCAGCGCCAATTCGTCCTTGTTCTGCATCATCATCTCGGCGAATTTCTGCAGCACGCGCTTGCGCTGTGCCGGCGCCTGGCCCGCCCAGCGCCCGCTCTCGAAAGCGCGCCGGGCGACGGCAACCGCATGGTCGACATCGGCCGCATCGCAGCGCGCCGTCTGCGACAGGTAGCGGCCGTCGATGGGCGACAGGTTGTCGAACTTGCGCTCGCCGCGCGCCCAGGTACGCTCGCCGTTGATGAAGGCGCGGCCATCGAGGGTCAGCGCCTTGGCCCGTTCATGCCAGTTGATCGTCTCTTTTGCCATGGCTTACATCCATCCTCTCTGCTGCAAGTCCGCATAGGTATCGTCAAGGCAGCGCCGGATCAGGGCCACCATTTCGTCGATCTGCTCGCGCGTCATGACCAGCGGCGGCGCAATGATCATGCGGTCGCCCACGGCGCGCATGATCATGCCGTTGTTGAACATATAGCCGCGGCACACCATGCCCACTTCCAGCTTGGGGTCGAAGTATTCGTGACCATGGATGGTTGGTCCCTTGCGCCGCACCAGGTTAAGGCCTGCGACGAAGCCGCAGCTGTTGGCATAGCCCACCAGCGGGTGCTCAGCCAGCGTGGCGAAGCGCTGCGCCAGGTATGGCCCGGTGTCCTCCCGCACGCGTTTCACCAGCTGCTCTTCTTCAAGGATGCGGATGGATTCCAGCGCGGCGGCGCAAGCCACGGGATGGCCGGAATAGGTGAAGCCATGCGTGAATTCGCCACCCTGCCCGATCAGGGCTTCCGCTACGCGTTCGCCAACCAGCACGCCGCCCAGCGGGATATAACCGGAAGTGACGCCCTTGGCGAAAGTAATCAGGTCCGGCTTGATGCCGAACAGCTCACTGGCGAACATTTGCCCGGTGCGGCCAAAGCCGGTGATCACTTCGTCGGCGATGACGAGGATGCCGTACTTGTCGCAGATGCGCTGGATCTCCGGCCAGTAAGTGTCCGGCGGGATCACGACGCCGCCGGCTCCCTGAATTGGTTCGCCGATGAAGGCGGCCACTTTCTCCGGGCCGACGTCGAGGATCTTTTCTTCCAGCCACGAGGCGGCTTCGATGCCGAATTCGTCCTCCGTCATGCCGCGCCCCGCTTCCAGGTAGTTCGGCTGGCGGATATGCACAATACCCGGGATCGGCAAGCCGCCCTGCGCATGCATGCCTTCCATGCCGCCCAGCGAAGCACCGGCCATGGTGCTGCCGTGGTAGGCGTTGAAGCGGCTGATGATGGTGTGGCGCTGAGGCTGTCCCTTCAAGTCCCAGTAGCGGCGCACCATGCGCACATTGGTGTCGTTCGCCTCCGAGCCGGAGCCGGTGAAGAACACGTGACGGAATCCCGGTGGTGCAATGTCAGCCAGCTTGGCGGCCAATTGCACCGCCGGCACATTGGTCGTGTTGAAGAAGCTGTTATAGAAAGGCAGCGTCTCCATCTGCTCGAACACGGCTTTCGAAATGCTGTGCCGCCCGTAGCCAAGGTTCACGCACCACAGGCCGGACATGCCGTCCAAAATCTTCTTGCCTTCCGAATCCCAAAGGTAAATGCCTTCGCCGCGCACCATCACCCGCACGCCGCGTTCGCCGAGCGCCTTGTGATCGGTGAATGGATGCAGGTAATGGGCGTGGTCGCGCGCCTGGATCGTTTTTGTATCGTCCATGGGGACCTCCTCAAACGTGCAGCAGCAGGTGCTCACGCTCCCACGGGCTGATGACGGTCATGAACTCCTGGTGTTCCAGGTCCTTGATGGCGGCGTAAACGTCGATGAAGCGCTCGCCCAGCACGAAGCGCAGCTTGTCTTCCGCGCGCAGGATGCTCAAGGCTTCCGGCAAGCCTTGCGGCAGCTCGTACTTCATCTCGTAGGCGCTGCCCATCGTTGGTGCGGTCGGTTCCAGCTGCTCGGTCATGCCCAGGTAGCCGCAAGCCAGCGTCACGGCCAGCGCCAGGTAAGGGTTGGCGTCGGCGCCGATAATGCGGTTTTCAACCCGCCGGTCCTGCACGCCCGCTTCCGGAACGCGGAAGCCGACGGTGCGGTTGTCCATGCCCCATTGGATATTGATCGGCGCCGCCGTGTGCCGCACCAGGCGGCGATAGGAATTCACGTACGGCGCCACAATCGCCAGCGCGCTAGGCATATAGCGTTGCAGCCCGCCGATATAGGCCTTGAACAGCTGCGATGGCGAACCGTCCTGGTTGCTGAAGATGTTCCAGCCGCTACGCGCATCGACCACGCTCTGGTGGATGTGCATCGCCGACCCCGGCTCGCCCGCCATGGGCTTGGCCATGAAGGTGGCGTACATATGGTGCTTGAGCGCCGCTTCACGCAAAGTGCGTTTGAAGAAAAACACCTTGTCGGCCAGGCCAAGCGGCTCACCATGCAGGAAGTTGATCTCCATCTGGCCGGCGCCGATTTCGTGGATCAGGGTGTCCACGTCCAGGCCCATCAGGTCGCAGTAGTCGTAGATGTCTTCAAACAGCGGGTCGAATTCGTTCACCGCGTCGATGCTGTACACCTGCCGGCTGGTTTCTGCGCGGCCGCTGCGGCCTATGGGCGCCTTCAGCGGCAAGTCCGGATCGGAATTCTTATCCGTCAGGTAGAACTCCAGTTCGGGCGCGACAATCGGGCGCCAGCCCTTGTCTTCATACAGCTTGAGCACGCGGCGCAGCACGGAGCGCGGCGCGAAATCAACCAGCCTGCCATCGCTGAAATAGCAGTCGTGGATCACTTGCGCAGTAGGGTCGGCCGCCCATGGCACCATGGTGATGGTGGTGGGGTCCGCCTTCAGGATCATGTCCCTGTCAGTGTTGGAAATGGCGCGGTCATAGGCATCGTCCTCGGTCGGATAATTGCCGGTGACGGTCATTCCAAGCACCGCCTCAGGAATGCGCATGCCGCGCTCCTGGGTGAATTTGCCGCGCGGGAGAATTTTGCCGCGAGCGACGCCCGTCAGGTCGGGGACCAGGCACTCGATTTCGGTGACTCGCTTTTCATTGAGCCACTCGTCCATATCGGTATAACTAAAATTTTCGCGAATTGCCATCGCTTCCTCTCAGGTAGTTTAGAAAATGCACTACTGAAGGAAAGCTACCTAAGGGATGCGGTCCCTGTGAACGCGGCAAGCGAGGCCAAAGGCGCTGAACATGCGCATGGAATCATGGTTCTCTTCCACGCGCCATTCGGGATGCCATTGCACCGCCAGCGAGAATGCGGGAGAACCCGCGATGGAGTAAGCCTCGATCACGCCGTCGTCGGAGCGCGCTTCAACGTGCAGGCCGGGTGCGAGGCGGTCGATGCCCTGCCCGTGCAGCGAGTTCACTTGTATTTCGCTAGCACCGTCGAGAATATGCGCAAGCAAACCACCCGCTTCAAGCTTGATGCGGTGCGCTGCGGCATATTGCTGCTCCAGCGATTGCGACTTGTCTTCGCGGTGATCGAAATAACCGGGCACAGTGTGCAAAGCCTGGTGCAGCGTGCCGCCCAGTGCCACGTTCACTTCCTGGAAGCCGCGGCAAATCGCCAGCAGCGGAATGCCGTGGGCCAGCGCAGCGCGGATCAATGGCAAAGTCGTCGCGTCGCGTGCCGGATCTTGCGGCAGCGATGGATCAAGAGTGTCCTGCCCATACAGGCACGCCTGCACATTGGAGGCTGCGCCGGTCAGCATGATGCCATCGGCAATAGCGAGCAGGCTTTCAATATCCGTGTTCTCCCCCAGCGGAGGAATCAACAACGGCTGGCAGCGTGCTCCCACAGCCACCGCATCAACGTATTTGTTTTGTGCGGCGTAGCTGGGATGTGAGCCTATTTTATGGCTGCAGGCGGGGACCAGTACGATGGGGCGGCGCATTTTAGTTTTTTCGGTAACTATCAGTGTGCAGCTTGATCTTATTCTCAATTTGCGTATGTGGCAACCGTGCCGCGTGATACCCGTTATACTGGATTTTTACTTTGGAGGTGAATCATGCTGACCCTGAAAGATCCCAGCCTTCTGCGCCAACAGTGTTTTATCGCTGGCCAATGGTGCGATGCCGACGGGGGTGCAACGATTAACGTCACCAATCCCGCTACCGGTGAGGTATTGGGCACCGTACCGAAAATGGGCGCTGCCGAAACGCGCCGCGCGATCGAAGCTGCGAATGCAGCATGGCCTGAATGGCGCAAGAAACCGGCCAAGGTACGCGCTGCGATCCTGCGCAAGTGGAATGACCTGATCCTTGCGAATGCCGACGACCTGGCGGCGCTCATGACGGCGGAACAAGGCAAGCCGCTGGCTGAATCCAAAGGCGAAATTACTTACGCCGCATCGTTCATCGAATGGTTTGGCGAAGAAGCCAAGCGCGTTGCAGGCGAAACCCTGGCGTCGCCATGGCCGGACAAGCGCGTGGTCGTCACGCGCGAACCGATTGGCGTGAGCGCGGCGATCACGCCGTGGAACTTCCCGTCCGCGATGATCACGCGCAAAGCCGGTCCTGCATTGGCAGCGGGTTGCCCGATGGTGGTCAAGCCGGCGGAACTCACGCCTTTCTCCGCGCTGGCGCTGGCAGCGCTGGCGGAACGTGCCGGCGTGCCGGCAGGCGTGTTCAGCGTGATCACGGGCGCCTCGCGCGAAATCGGCGGCGAGATGACTTCCAATCCTATCGTGCGCAAACTCAGTTTCACCGGTTCCACCGCGGTTGGCCGCCTGCTGATGGAACAGTGCGCGCCAACGATCAAGAAACTGTCGCTGGAACTTGGCGGCAACGCGCCCTTCATCGTGTTCGATGATGCCGACCTGGATGCAGCGGTGGAAGGTGCAATCGCGTCGAAGTACCGCAACGCCGGCCAGACTTGCGTGTGTGCGAACCGGATCTACGTACAGGACGGCGTGTACGACAGTTTCGCTTCCAAGCTGGTGGAGGCGGTCCGCAAGCTCAAAGTCGGCAACGGCGCCGACGACGGCGTGACGCAAGGCCCGCTGATCGAAGAGAAGGCCGTCGTTAAAGTGGAAGAGCATATCGCCGATGCGCTCGGCAAAGGCGCACAATTGCTCTTGGGCGGCAAACGGCATGAGCTGGGGCACAGCTTCTTCCAGCCTACCGTGCTGGCAAACGTGAATGCCGGCATGCTGGTGGCGCACGAAGAAACCTTTGGCCCATTGGCCCCGCTGTTCCGCTTCAAGAACGATGAGGAAGCGGTGGCGCTGGCCAACGATACCGAATTTGGCCTTGCTGCGTATTTCTACTCCCGCGACATCGGCCGCATCTGGCGCGTGGCGGAAGGACTGGAGAGTGGCATGGTGGGCGTCAACACCGGCCTGATTTCGACCGAGATCGCACCGTTCGGCGGCGTGAAGCAATCGGGCCTGGGGCGCGAAGGCTCGACGCACGGCATCGAGGACTACCTGGTCATCAAATACATCTGCATGGGCGGGATTTAATTCCCAAAGTGGACCATGTGCTCGACGTGCACCTTGATCTCGCCATTCAGGCCGGCGAGTTCCTTGCGCAGTTCACGCGCCGACTCGTCGCCGATGCCTTCGACGGTAATACAGTGATCGTAATGGCCGCCGCGGCGCGAGATAACCCACTTCTCGATCGTCGCGTTTGAGTTTTTCAGGATCGAATCAAGCTGGCCGGCGACAGGCTCATTGGCACCCAGCGAGAGGTGAAAGGTATGGGTGAGGCGGAACTGGTTGCGCCATGCGCTGAGGTCCTGGGCTGGGGTGTGGGTCGCTTGAATGCTCATGGTTTTCTCCTGAACTCTTGGCTCGATTCGGAGCAATCCATGTGCGCCCGCTTCGTTGCCGTTAATAGGCCGCATCGCCGTGATGGCTTCCACCTTGCCCGGGTAGGCAGGTTGGCGTCGGATAAACCGACTCTTGATGCAATTCAGTCAATACACCGTCTTGTTGTACAAGTCCGATATACAGAACAGTACGTTCAATATAACGGAAAAAATTTTAGTACGCAACAACTCCGTCATTTGATGTCAGACATGCAATAGCAGGTGTTCGCGCTCCCAGGGGCTGATCACGCGCATGAATTCCTGGTGCTCGAGCTCTTTCACGGCAGCGTAGACGTCGATGAAGCGTTCGCCCAGCACCCGGTGCAGCTTGTCTTTCGCCCTGAGCGCGCGCAGCGCTTCGGGAAGTCCTTGCGGCAGTTCGTATTCCATATCGTAGGCGCTGCCTGACGTGGGGTCGGTGGGATCGATCTGTTCGGTCATGCCGAGGTAGCCGCAGGCCAGTGTGACCGCCAGTGCGAGGTAGGGATTGGCGTCGGCGCCGATGATGCGGTTTTCAATGCGGCGGTCCTGCACGCCCGATTCGGGCACGCGGAAGCCGACCGTGCGATTGTCCATACCCCACTGGATATTGATCGGTGCGGCCGTGTGGCGCACCAGGCGGCGGTAGGAATTCACGTAAGGCGCGGCTATCGCCAGCGCGGCAGGCATGAAGCGCTGCAGGCCGCCGATATAGTACTTGAACAGCTGCGATGGAGCGCCATCGTCATCGCTGAAGATATTTTTACGCGTGCGGCAATCGAGCACGCTCTGGTGCACGTGCATCGCCGATCCGGGCTCGCCGGCCATGGGCTTGGCCATGAACGTGGCATACATATGGTGTTTGATCGCTGCTTCGCGCAAGGTGCGCTTGAAGTAGAAGACATTGTCGGCAAGGCCCAGCGGTTCGCCGTGCAGGAAGTTGATCTCCATTTGCCCGGCGCCGATTTCGTGGATCAGTGTGTCGACATCGAGTCCCATCATGTCGCAATAGTCGTAGATGTCTTCGAACAGCGGGTCGAATTCATTGACGGCGTCGATGCTGTAGACCTGGCGGCTGGTTTCAGCGCGGCCGCTGCGGCCGATCGGGGCCTTCAGCGGCAGGTCGGGATCGGAATTCTTGTCGGTCAGGTAGAACTCGAGCTCGGGCGCGACGATGGGGCACCAGCCCTTGTCCTCGTACAGCCTGAGCACGCGGCGCAGCACGGAGCGGGGCGCGAAGTCGACCAGGCGGCCGTCGGCGAAATAGCAGTCATGGATCACTTGCGCGGTCGGGTCAGTGGCCCAGGGCACCATGGTGATGGTGCTGGGATCAGCCTTGAGGACCATATCGCGGTCGGTGGGTGAAATGGCGCGGTCGTAGGCGGCATCGTCTTGCGGGGAATTGCCGGTGACCGTCATGCCCAGCACCGCTTCCGGGATGCGCATCCCCCGCTCTTCGGTAAATTTCGCCCTTGGCACGATTTTGCCGCGCGCGACGCCGGTAAGGTCCGGCACCAGACATTCAATTTCGGTGACTCGTTTTTCGTTGAGCCACTCATCCATGTCCGTGTAGGTAAAGTTGTCACGGATGCTCATGATGCGCCCCCATGACAACTCTAGCACAGGCAGGTTTTAAGCGGTTTCCTCCACCCTTACTTCACTCAGCAGTTTCTTCAGCTCAGGCACACAGGAGCCGCAGTTGCCGCCTGCCTTCACGCAAGCCGTGATCTGGGCCGGCGTGGTGAGGTTCTGCTCGCGGATCGCTTTGCAAATGGTGTTGCGGCCGACGCCGAAGCAGGAGCACACCGTCGGGCCGGTATCGGCGCCTGCTGCGATCGGGCGGCCCGCCAGCAAGGCTGCGCGATCGGCCGTTTCCAGCTGCGCTTTGTCGAACAGGCTGGCCAGCCATTGGCGGGCCGGCAGGTCGGGACGTGCCGAGATGAAGATGCATTGCGCGATGCGGTCGTCGACCAGGTGCACGGCGCGGAACACGCCCGAAGTACGGTCGGAGTACTCGAGCCAGTCGGCGTCATCGTCGCTGATACCGAGCAGCTTGCGCGCCCACTTCCCGAAGTCGTCGATGGTGTTGCGGCCGGCCAGTTCGTAGCGCTGGAAGTCTTTTCCTTGCACCTTGGTCCAGTAGGCCAGCGCGTCCAGCTGCAGCGCGTCGCGGCTCAGGATGAAGCCGTGCCATTTGACCGGGAAACGGTCGACGATCACCGGCGTGTGCTTGAATTCCGGTTCGCCGGAGACCGGATCGACTACCGGGTTCACCACAGCGCCGACGCGCGCGTCGGAAGCGGTCTGGTTGTTCCAGTGGATCGGCACGAAAGCACTGCCGCGCGCGATACCGCCGCCGTGCTGCACGCGGGCGATCATACTGCCCCACTGGCTGGTAATGCGCGCAAGTTCGCCTTCCTTCACGCCGCACAGCAGGGCGTCCTGCGGGTGCATGTCGATGAAGGATTCGCTGATATGGTCGGCCAGCTTTGGCGCACGGCCGGTGCGGGTCATGGTGTGCCAGTGGTCGCGTACGCGGCCGGTGTTCAGGGTGATCGGGTACTCGACGTCCGGCATATTGACCGGGGCGCGCGGCAGCGTGGCGACGAAGCGCGCGCGGCCGTCGGCGTGCGAGTAACAGCCGTCGGCGAAGGGGCGAGCCAGTGCGGACTGCGGTTCGCCGGCCGGCGCAGGCCATTGCGTCGGAAGCAGCGCGTCGTAGGCGGATTCGCCGAGCGTGCCGAGTGCGCCGATGTCGAAGGCGCGCGGCAGTTCGCCGGCGCTGTTGCGGAAGGCGCTCAGGCGCGCGTGCTCGGTGAAGATTTCGGCGGCGCTGGCGTAACCAAAGCCGTCATAGCCCATGCGCAGCGCGAACTGCGACAGGATCAGCCAGTCCGCCCTCGCCTCGCCCGGCGCCGGCAGGAAGGCGCGCTGGCGCGAGATGCGGCGTTCGGAGTTGGTAACGGTGCCATCCTTCTCGCCCCACGCGAGCGCTGGCAACAGCACGTCGGCGTAGGCGTTGGTATCGGTGTCGCGCACCACGTCCGACGCAACCACCAGTTCGCAGCGCTCGAGCGCGCGCCGCACCTGGTCGGCGTTCGGCAGGCTGACGACCGGGTTGGTGGCGATTACCCACACTGCCTTCACCTTGCCGGCTTCGATGGCGTCGAACAGGTCGACAGCCTTCAAGCCGGGGCGCGACGCGATGCGCGGGGATTCCCAGAAGGTCTGCACGGCGTCGCGGTGGGCGGCATTGTCCAGGTCCATGTGCGCAGCGAGCATATTCGCCAGGCCGCCCACTTCGCGGCCGCCCATGGCGTTCGGCTGGCCGGTGATCGAGAACGGGCCCATGCCCTGCTTGCCGATACGGCCGCCGATCAAGTGGCAGTTGATGATGCTGTTCACCTTGTCCGTGCCTGCGCTGGACTGGTTCACGCCCATCGAGAAGCCCGTAATCACTTTCGCGGTGGCGGCGAAGGATTCGTAGAACTCCATCAGGTCCTGCAGGTTCAGGCGGCAGGCGCGCGCCACCTCTTCCGGGGTCAGGGTAGCGGCGGCCAGCGCATCGTCCAGGCCATTGGTGTGGGCGGCGACGTATTCGCGGTCCACAGCACCGATGCCATGCAGGTAGCTCAGCAGGCCGTTGAACAGCCAGACGTCGGTGCCCGGCTTGATTGGCAGGTGCAGGTCGGCCAGCTCGCAGGTGGCGGTGCGGCGCGGATCGATCACTACGATCTTCATGTCGGGACGCGCTTCCTTCGCACGCGTCAGGCGCTGGAACAGGATCGGGTGGCACCAGGCCAGGTTGGAGCCGACCAGCACCACCATGTCGGCGTGGTCGATATCTTCGTAGTTGACCGGCACCACGTCTTCGCCGAACGCGCGCTTGTGGCCGGCCACGGCGGACGACATGCACAGGCGCGAATTGGTGTCGATATTGGCGCTGCCGATATAGCCTTTCACCAGCTTGTTGGCGACGTAATAGTCCTCGGTCAGCAGCTGGCCGGAGACATAGAAGGCCACGGCATCCGGACCATGCTCGTCGATGATGGCGCGCCATTTATCTGCAACGTGGTCGAGCGCCTCGCCCCATGCCACGCGATGCAGCGTGCCGTCGCCGCCACGCTCGCGCATCATCGGGTACAGCAAGCGGCCCTCGAGACCGATCGTCTCGCCCAGCGCAGAGCCCTTCACGCACAAGCGCCCCTGGTTGGCGGGATGCGCGGCATCGCCGGCAATATCAAACCCGCCATCGCCACGCGGCGTCGCTGTGACACCGCAACCCACACCACAATAGGCGCACGTCGTCTTAATCATGATTCACGCAGCCTGCGCGCAAAGCGCCTGCCCAAACAAAAGATGGTTGCGCATCGACGAGATGTCGGTGCGGTTCTGGATCAGGTCGAAGTACCACGGGCCGTCCTGCACGTCGCCGTACAGCACGGCGCCGGTAACGCGGCCACCATCCAGCACCAGGCGTTTGTAGACGCCACGGCGCGGATCGCGCAGCACCAGGTCTTCGCTGCCTTCACCGCCGATAAAGTCGCCAACCGAGTACAAGTCTACACCCGTCACCTTGAGGCGGGTCGGCGTAGCCTGCTGCACGTAGCGGCGATGTCCGGCGCCGGCCAGGTGTGCGGCGCAAACGCGCGCCTGCTCCCAGATTGGCGCCACCAAACCGAAAGTTGAGCGGCGGTGCTGCACGCATTCGCCAACAGCGTAGATGCGCGGGTCGAAGCTTTGCAGGGTGTCGTCCACCACGATGGCGCGTTCGCAATGCAGGCCGCTGCGGCGGGCCAGTTCGATGTTCGGACGCACTCCGGCAGTCATCACTACCAGGTCGGCCGGGATCTCGCTGCCGTCTGCAAAGCGCACTGCGGTCACACGGTCGGGACCGACAATCTCGCTGGTCTGCGCTTCCATGCGGAAGACCAGGCCTTTGGCTTCCAGCGCTTTTTGCAGCAGCTGTGCCGCCGGCTTGTCGAGCTGCTGGTTCATCAGTGTGTCGGTCACGTGCACCACGGTGACGTGCATGCCCTGGCGCTGCAGGCCGTTGGCGGCCTCCAGGCCAAGCAGTCCACCGCCGATCACCACGGCATGGCGATGGCTGCGCGCCGCTTCCAGCATCGATTCGACATCCTGGATATCGCGGAAAGCCAGCACGCCCGGCAGCTGGTGGCCCGGCACAGGAATGATGAAGGGACGCGAACCAGTGGCGATCAGCAGGCGGTCGTAGCGCACCTCCAGCCCGGAGCGGGCGCGCACCAGGCGGCGCTTGCGGTCGATGTATTCAACCGGGTCGCCCGCGTGCAGGGTGATGCTGTTTTGCTCGTACCACTCGCGCGTATTGAGCATGATGTCGTCGACCGTCTTCTCGCCCGCCAGCACCGGCGACAGCAGGATGCGGTTGTAGTTCCCGTGCGGCTCCGCACCGAAAACGGTGATGTCGTACATGTCGCGATCGAGCTTGAGCAGCTCCTCGACCGTGCGCATGCCGGCCATGCCGTTGCCGATGACGACCAGGGCGGGCTTCATGCCCCGACCCAGACCTTTCCGCCTTCGATGCGTGCCGGCCAGGTCGGCACCGAATGCTCGGGCGCTTCCAGGCATTCGCCGGTTTGCAGGTCGAAGTGGTGTTTGTAGATCGGCGAGGCGACCACCAGGCGTTCGCCCAGGTTGCCCACCAGGCCGCGCGACAGCACGGATGCTTCGGAGTTCGGGTCGTAATTGCCGATCGCGAAGACGCGGCTGTCGTCGCCGTCGTTCATGCGGAAAACGGCAACTTGCTGGCCTTGCAGCAGTGCGCAGACGCCGGTGTTAGGAACGATTTCTTCGACGCCGCAAACAGCGGTCCAGGCGGAGGCTTGGGTATCACGGTGCATGGTCTCTCTCCTCAGGCGATGGCTTTGATCGGGATGGTCTTGCGCTCTTCCACGGTGGCGGGGCGGATCTGGCCGCGCTCTTCCATGAAGACCACATTGCTGTCGGCTTCCGGGCTGTTGACGAAGTGGCGGAAGCGGGCGCGCGTTTCCGGATTATTGACGGCCTCCTTCCATTCGCAAGCGTAGGTATCGACCACGCGCTGCATGTCTTCTTCCATCTCGGCGTTGATGCCCAGCTTGTCCTTGATAATCACGTCCTTCAGGTAATCCAGGCCGCCTTCCAGGTTTTCGCGCCAGGTGCTGGTGCGCTGCAGGCGGTCGGCGGTACGGCTGTAGAACATGAGGAAGCGGTCGATATAGGCCACCAGGGTTGCCTTGTCCAGGTCCGACGCAATCAGCTCGGCGTGGCGCGGCTTCATGCCGCCGTTGCCGCAGACGTACAGGTTCCAGCCCTTTTCGGTGGCAATGATGCCGACGTCCTTGCCTTGTGCTTCGGCGCACTCGCGGGTGCAGCCGGAAACGCCGAACTTGATCTTGTGCGGCGTGCGCAGGCCCTTGTAGCGGTTTTCCAGCTCGATCGCCAGACCGACGGAGTCGTCGACACCGTAGCGGCACCAGGTCGAGCCCACGCAGGACTTCACGGTACGCAGCGATTTGCCGTAAGCGTGGCCGGTTTCAAAGCCGGCGGCGATCAGTTCTTCCCAGATGGCCGGCAGTTGCTCGACGCGCGCACCGAACAGGTCGACACGCTGGCCGCCGGTGATCTTGGTGTAAAGGCCGTATTTCTTCGCGACCTGGCCCACGGCGATCAGGCCTTCCGGCGTTACCTCGCCGCCCGGCATGCGCGGCACTACCGAGTATGTGCCGTCCTTCTGGATATTGCCCAGGAAGTAGTCGTTCGAGTCCTGCAGGCTGGCGTGCTCCTTCTTCAGCACGAAGTCGTTCCAGCAGGTAGCGAAGATGCTTGCCGCCAGCGGTTTGCAGATATCGCAGCCCAGGCCCTTGCCGTGACGGTGCAGCAGGTCTTCGAAGGACTTGATCTGGCCGACGCGGATCAGGTGGAACAGTTCCTGGCGCGAGTGCGGGAAGTGTTCGCAGACATGGTTGTTCACGTCCATGCCCTGCTTCTTCATCTCCGCCTTCATGATGGTGGTCACGAGTGGCACGCAGCCGCCGCAGGAGGTGCCGGCGTTGCAGCACTTCTTGATGGCGCCGATGCTGGTGGCGCCGTCGGCGACAGCGGCGCAGATGGCGCCCTTGGTGACGTCGTTGCAGGAGCAGATCTGGGCCGAATCCGGCAACGAGTCCGCGCCCAGGCCTGGCTTGGCTGCGCCGTCCGATTGCGGCAGGATCAGGAATTCCGGCGCTTCCGGCAGTTCGATCTTGTTCAGCATCATCTGAAGCAGGGTGCCGTATTCGCCGGCATCGCCCACCATCACCCCGCCCAGCAGGAACTTGCCGCAGTCGGAAACCACGATCTTCTTGTACACCTGCTTGCGTTCATCGGTGAACTGGTAGCTGCGCGCACCTTCCGCCTTGGCGTGCGGGTCGCCGATGCTGGCCACGTCCACGCCCATCAGCTTCAGCTTGGTGCTCATGTCGGCGCCGCCGAATTCAGCGCTGCTGTCGCCGCTGATGTGGCGCGCAGTGACGCGGGCCATGTCGTAGCCTGGGGCCACCAGGCCGAACACCTGGCCGTTCCACAGTGCGCATTCACCGATCGCGTACACGTCCGGGTCGCTGGTCTGGCAGTGGTTGTTGATCGAGATGCCGCCGCGCGGGCCGACTTCCAGGCCGCATTCGCGCGCAAGGTAATCGCGTGGGCGGATACCGGCGGAGAAAACGATCATGTCCGCGTCAAGGTGCGAACCGTCAGCGAACTGCATGCGGTGGGTGCCGCTTTCGCCGGCAACGATGGCGGTGGTGTTCTTGCCGGTATGGACGGTCACGCCCAGGTCCTCGATCTTCTGGCGCAGTACGCGGCCGCCGCCATCATCGACCTGCACGGCCATCAGACGCGGTGCGAATTCAACGACGTGGGTTTCCAGGCCCAGGTCTTTCAGCGCCTTGGCGCATTCCAGGCCGAGCAGGCCGCCGCCGATCACAACACCGGTCTTGGAGCGGGCGCCGCATTCCTGCATTGCTTCCAGGTCTTCGATGGTGCGGTAGACGAAGCAGTCCTTGCGGTCCTTGCCTTCGATCTGCGGCACGAAGGGGAAGGAACCAGTGGCGATCACCAGCTTGTCGTAAGGAAGAATCTCGCCGCTGTTGGTGGTGACAGTGTGCGCAACGCGGTCGATGGCAACGGCGCGGCCGTTCAGCTTGAGCACCATATCGTCGCGGTCGAAGAAACCCTCTTCCACCAGCGACAGTTCCTCGGCGCTCTTACCGCTGAAGAACTCAGACAGGTGCACGCGGTCATATGCCGGGCGTGGTTCTTCGCACAGGATGGTGACCTGCGCACTGCCGGCTGGCAGGGATTTCAGGAACTGGTGGCCAACCATGCCGTGGCCGATGACGACGATCTTTTTCATGCTGCTGCTCCTGCGATTGCGTTTTCTTTGACGGTGGATTCGCTGAACCGTGCGGCCAGTGCACACAGCGCGGAGACGGCGACGAACACGCCGAGGATCCACAGGGTTTGCTGCGTATTGCCAATGCCCTTCAGCAGGAAGCCAGCCGCCACGGCGCCTACATTGCCGCCGGCGCCGATGATGCCGGCCACGCCGCCCAGGGCGCGCTTGTCGACGAATGGCACCAGGGCGTAGGTCGCACCACAGGCCATGTGGGTGAACAGGCCGAACACCAGCATCGAGATCACGGCGATCGCCACGCTGTCCGCTTTGGAGAAGAAGATCAGGCCGATGCCTTCGCCGATCATCATCGCGAACAGCAGGGTGACGCGGCTATTCAGGCTGCCGCGTGCAGCGGCCTTGTCGGAAACGTAGCCGCCCAGGGCACGGGCGAACAGCGCCAGCAAGCCAAAGCTGCCCGCTGCCAGGCCGGCCTGCGGCAAGGACAGCTTGAAGGTGTCGACGTAATACGTAGCGGCGATGTTGTGGATGAAGATCTCCACGCCGAAGCAGGCGCCATAGGTCACAAACAGCAGCCACACGCGGTAGTTGGCAGCGGCCAGTTTGAAGCTTTCCCAGCCGCCCTTCTTGCCGCCATCCAGTGCGATGCCGGCAGCGCGCAGGTCGGCATAGTTACCGTCCGGGCAGTCCTGGGTGAAGCGGTAGTAGACGAAGGCCATGATCAGCATCAGCACGCCCGGCACCACCAGGGCGGCGCGCCAGCCCATGGTTTCATTCACGCCCAGCAGCACCATGGCGGCCATGATCATCGGCATGGTGGACTGCACTACCCCGCCGCCCGCATTGCCCCAGCCGGCGGCTGCCGCGTTCGCGGTGCCGACCACGTTCGGCGCGAACATGACCGAGGTGTGGTACTGGGTGATCACGAAGCTTGCGCCCACAGCGCCGATCAGGAGGCGGAAGAACAGGAAGCTCTCATAAGTCTGCGCCGCAGCCACGCCCAGCACAGGAATGGCGCCGAGCAGCAGCAGGCCGGTGTATGCCTTGCGCGGGCCGTAGCGGTCGCACAGCGGGCCAATCACCAGCCGCACGATGATGGTGATCGCGACGGCGGCGATATTGATGTTGGCAATCTGCGCCGGGGTCAGGCCGAATTCGCCTTTGATCACGGGCATCAGCGGGGCGCAGGCGAACCATGCGAAGAAGCAGACGAAGAAGGCCATCCAGGTCAGATGGAAGGCACGCATCTGCGGCGTTGAGAACGAAAACAGTTTGATGCTGGTCGCTTTGCTTGCCATGGTGTTATCCCTGAAAACAAAAAGGCGTCCGCGCAGCACCCGCCATCGGTGGCAGTGCTGGGCGGACGCCGTTGTCCGTTGTGCCGATCCTCCGTTAGACCAGCGCTTTACCTATGCTTTGCAAGAGGTGTGCCAGCCTTTTTGTGGGGGAAAAGGGGCTGCAATACAGGGATTTCGCCATCTGGCGGTGCACCGCGCCCAAGAATGGTGCACCGCAATAGCGCACGCGCTGGTGCGTCGCTCAGGCGCTGGCCGCCTGTAACGCGGCTTTGACCATGTCGTCGATTTCCGTGGTGATATTCGACAGCACGCCGGCCACCACCGCGAATTCGCGGCCGGCGTGACCGGCGCGCGCCGCCACGACGCGTGCGTTGAAGGTGACCATCCTGGCCTGGCGGGCAATGGTCTCAATCTCAGTGATCACGCCGCGCAATTGCTTTTTCATCAGGATTGCGTGCTTCTTGGACTGCTCTTCGTAGATGGCGGTGATCTGATTCAGCACCGCCAGCACCGGGGTAGCCGTCGCCACCAGCTGCTCCAGGGCGGGACCGGGCTTTCCGCTGTCCAGCGCGCGCTGGGCCACTTCGATGAAGGCGGAGATCTGGCGCGCGCCATCGGGGCGGCCATGGTAGGCATCCTGCAGCTCGGGGCAGAATATGCCCGGCAGCGCATCGCTGCCATTCAACAGCGTGTGATGCGCCTCGCGGAACAGCTTGAGCGCATCGCGCGCCGTGTCAGCGGCGCCTTCCTGGCCCTGTGCCGCCAGCACGGCGTACAGCACCAGCCTTTGTGATGTGAAACGGCGGCGGCCGGACAAGTTGATCAATGCTCCAAATACTTCGCCCGACAAGGGCTTGGCCGGCTCCTGCATGGATTCTCCTTCGCTACATGTGAATGTCGAAGGACCCTGCATAGCGCTCCGGGTCCCTGCCATCCCAGGTGGTCCCGTCCATCAGCACTGAGCTGCGCAGTGTGCTGGCGGGGATTGGAGTCTCCGTTATTTCCGCCGCCTCTTTATACAGGGCGGTCTGGTGAACCTTGAGTGCCACGCCGAGGTAATCCGGCGAGGCTTTGAGCAAGCCCCAGCGCTTTTGCTGGGTCATGAACCACATGCCGTCCGACAGGTATGGGAAGTTGGCCGCGCCTTCGTGGTGGAAGCGCATGCTGTGCGCGTCCTCCCAGCTGCGGCCCATGCCATCCTCATAGTGGCCGAGGATGCGCTGCCAGATCACGTCCTTGCCCGTGTTGACGTATTGAACGGCAGAGATGATCTCAGCCATCGCCATGCGGTTGGCCGTGCTGGCGTCGATCCAGCGGCTCGCTTCCAGCACAGCGGCCACCAGGGCGCGCACGGTGTTGGGATGGCGGCGCACGAATTCGGCGGTAGTGGCCAGCACCTTTTCCGGATGGTCGGGCCAGATTTGCTGGCTGGTCGCGATGGTCACGCCCACGCCGTCCATCACGGCGCGGTGGTTCCAAGGTTCGCCAGCGCAGAAGCCGTCCATATGCCCGGCCGCGAGGTTGCTCGCCATCTGCGACGGCGGCACCGTGAGCACGCGCGCTTCGCGCAGCGGATGCACGCCGTGCGCAGCCAGCCAGTAGTAGAGCCACATGGCGTGTGTGCCGGTCGGGAAGGTTTGGGCCCAGCGCAGCTCACGCTGGTGCGACAGGGCCGCCACGCCGGTGCCATCGCGCACGCCTTCGTCCACCAGGCGGCGCGACAGGGTGATGGCCTGGCCGTTGCGATTCAAATTCATCAAGATTGCCAGGTCGCGCCGCGCCGAACCGATGCCGAGATGAGTTGCATAGACAAGGCCATACAGCGCGTGGGCGGCATCCAGCTCGCCCGTCAGCAGCTTGTCGCGCACACCGGCCCAGGAAGTCTCCTTGCTCAAAACAATACGGATGCCGTGCTTGCGGTCCAGGCCGAGCACCGACGCCATCACCAGCGACGCGCAATCGGTCAGCGGGTTAAAGCCAATCCTGACGATGTCTTTTTCAATCTGCATACTTCACTCCTGCCGGCGGCGCACCACAACGGTGCATCAACCGAGCAAATCCTCCGCGTCCAGGATGCGCTGCGCCAATTCGGCCAGCTTCAGGTTTTTGTTCATGGCCATGGTGCGCAGCTTCTGGAAAGCCTGGTCTTCTGACAGGCCCTGGCGCGCCATGAAAATGCCCTTGGCGCGGTCGATCAGCTTGCGCTCGGCCAGCTTCAGACGGGTGCCTTCCAGCTCGTCCAGCAGCTTCTTTTCCCGCTTGAAGCGGACCATTGCCACGTCCAGTACGGGCTTGATGCGTTCGGGCTGCAAACCCGCCACCACATAGGCGGAAACCCCCGCCGCCATTGCCGCTTCCATGGAATCGGCCTTGTCGTCTTCGGTGAACATGACGATGGGGCGGCGCTCGTCGCGGGTGGCGATCACGATGTGTTCGAGCACGTCGCGCGCATCGGATTCAGCATCGACGATGATCATGTCGGGCTGCAGGCGAGCGATGTGCTCGGGCAGGTGGAAATCGGCCGCCAGCGAGGCCACCAGTTCATACCCTGCCTCCGCCAAACCGGCGTTCAAGGCCTGTGCGCGTGCCTCACTTTCGTGCGCCGGGTGGATCAAAACGATGCGTAAATTGCGGCTCATACCCACACAGTTGCAAGAACCGCGCCAGCTTTCGCGTTAATATTCGGGCATGAACCGAACTATCGCTCCTTTCCATCTGGCGCTCGCCGCCATTGTCCTGATTGTGCTGGCCTGGTCCGGCATCGCCCCATACGACCGCGCTACCTGGTGGATGGAGGTGGCGCCTGCGCTAGTCGCGCTGCCGCTGATGGCGGCGACCTATCGCAGCTTCCGCCTGACGGATTTGCTGTATGCGCTGATTGCCGTGCATTGCGTAATCCTGATGGTGGGTGGCGCCTACACCTACGCGCGGGTGCCGCTCGGCTTCGATATGCAGCACTGGTTTGGGCTGTCGCGTAATCCTTACGACAAGATTGGCCATTTCGCACAAGGCTTTGTGCCGGCCATGGTGGCGCGTGAAATCCTGCTGCGCGGCGGCTATCTGGTGCGCGGCAAGATGCTGGCCTTTATCGTGATCTGCATCGTGATGGCGATCAGCGCGGGCTATGAGCTGATCGAGTGGGGTGCTGCGGTGGCGATGGGCCAGGGGGCCGATGAATTCCTTGGCACGCAAGGCGACCCATGGGATACCCAGTCCGATATGTTCATGGCGCTGATCGGCGGTACGGCGGCGCTGCTGCTGCTCACGCGCCTGCACGATCGCCAATTGGCAAGGGGCTAGCGTGCTGGCCTCCATCGTCCCGGTTATCCTGCTCATCATGCTGGGCGTGGCGATCCGCCGTGCGCACTGGATGCCGGACGATTTCTTCCCTTCGCTGGAGAAGTTCTCTTACTACATCGCCTTTCCGGCATTGCTGTTTACCGGCATCGCAAAGCTGGACTTCCATGGCAGGCTGGTAGGCGAACTGGCGCTGGCTACTCTGCTGCCGACGCTCATCGTCGTGGGCCTCGCCTTGCTGGTGCTTTTGTTCTGGCGCGGACTGCCCGATGCCAGCCGCTCGTCCGTGGTGCAAGGGGCGATGCGCCCGAACAGTTACTTCGGCATCGCCGTGTCTGCGCTCTTCTTCCCGCAGCAGACGGCCGCGCTGGTGATGCTGGCACTGGCGCTTTGCCTGCCGGTGGTGAATATGCTGTCGGTGCTGGCGCTGTCCTGGTGGAGCGGCAGGAAGGCCGACATGGCGACGGTGGCGAAAACCCTGGCCACCAATCCCATTATCCTTTCCACCCTTGCGGGCATCGCCGCAAGCCTGCTTGGCCTGGCATTGCCGGTGCCCTTGCTGAATACCCTCGACATCCTGGCCAAGTCGGCGCTGGCGCTCGGGCTGGTGTGCGTCGGGAGCGGACTGGTATTTTCACTGGAAGGTTTGCGGCCGGCGGCCCTTGCCCTGGCGTCCTTCCTCAAGCTGCTCGTGCTGCCCGTGGTGGCCTCGCGCATCTGCGCGGCTTTCGGGGTCTCGGAACCGGTGACGCTGGCCGCGTGCTTCTACTGCGCGCTGCCGACGGCGCCTAATGCCTACATCATGGCGCGCCAGCTGGGCGGGGACGCACGGCTGATGGCCGCGATGATTACGCTTCAGACTTTGCTGGCAGCAGCAACAATCCCCCTGAGCCGAATCCTCAGCCAATGAGGCGCCTGGCTTCGAGCAGCGCGTCGATGATGGCTTGACGCGCTTCAGCGCGCGCTTCGCTGCTGGGCACGCGCAAGGCATAGGCGGGATGGTAGGTGGCGATGATCCAGCGGCCGTCGCGTTCGACCGGCTGGCCCATGTAGTCCTTCAGTGCCACGCTGCCGCTTTGCAGGACGGATTTCAGGGCTGTCGCGCCAAGGGCGACGATGACGTCTGGCGCCACGCTTTCCAATTCCGCTTCGAGCCAGTAATGGCAGGCTGCGACTTCCTTTTGCGCCGGGGTTTTGTGCATGCGCCGCTTGCCGCGCGGTTCCCATTTGAAGTGCTTGACCGCGTTGGTGATGTAGACCTGGCGGCGATCGATCCCCGCTGCTTCGAGCGCAGCGTCGAGCAGGTCGCCGGCAGGGCCGACGAAGGGTTTGCCGGCCAGGTCTTCCTGGTCGCCCGGCTGCTCGCCGACCAGCATCAGCTTTGCATGGCGCGCGCCCTGCCCGCCCACCGGCTGCGTGGCGTTGCGCCATAATTCGCAGCGGCGGCACTCATCCAGTGTGGAGGGATGTTGCACGTCGGGCTTCTCTTTCATCAGCCCATTGTACGAAGCGCCGGTCCGAACGGCGCACGATGCAACTGTCGATGTCAAACCGCTGCGTAAGTTAGCGGTAATGGAACGACTTTCAACTCAGTGCGCTAAGAAACTTTTCTATGTCTGGGATCATTCGCTTAAGCAGACGCTTTTTCGCTTTAATCTTGTTCCGCTCGGACGTGCTATGCCACCGCTCATCCGTTGAATCCTCTTCTTGGACGTCAATGTGATAAGTGTGTTCCGCCTGCTTTCCTTGGGATCGAAGCTTCATCTTTAGATCAATCACATGGTTTTCGCGCGCAAGCTCCGTTTTAACAAAGTCCAATTCGATGTTCAAGTCTGGCTGTATTGCGCCAGCCGGCGAGATTGAGCTCTTAATTATTCCCGCTTTTACTAACTCACTGGCTAGCAATTCTTTTACGTTGTCTTGATCTGCCATGCCAAATCGAGTGTCAATGGATTTGCCAGCAGGTACGCCAATAAACCCCCCTCCGGGAATCGAAATCGACTTGGTCGGTTGACTTAATTTGCCTTCCACAATGCCGGTATTTCGCACAATTGCTGCAGTGAACTGAGTTCTAACTGAGGTCTGGCCATCGTAGGTCGGCTCCACCGGCGGAAGCTGGATTGCGCAACCTGTAAAAAGTAACGCGAAGAGTACGGGAGAAAATGGAACGCGCATGAGCGATTTGATGTGTATCGATATTAAGGGGGTGAAGTTTCGAAGGCGGAAATTAGACGCCGCTCGGCGCGAGCCTCCCTCAAATTTCAACAGAGTTGGTTAAGGCTCAATCTTTCTTGCCGGTCAGCTCATGCGCGCCATCGCGGAAAGCATGCCCGATGTCACGGGTGACGTTGCGCGTGCCATGCCCGATTGCGCGCGTGCCGTCGCGGAAGCCGTGGCCGACTGCCTTGGTCGTTTTCTTCGTCGTATGGCCGACTGCCTTGGCCGCCTTCTTCGTCGCAGCAACCGGGTGCACGCCACCAGAGCCTTTACCACTTGGCTCATCAGCAGCAAACGCAGTCGCAGCGGAAAGGGACAATGCGAACGCCAGCAAGGTCCCGAAAGCTTTTTGATGTTGACGCATTTTCATTCTCCTGAATTTAGGCGGGGCGGCCGGTCAGCGCAAAGGCGCGGGTGCGTTTGAGGAATTCGTTGAACTGGGTGGCGTGCTCGGGGAAGCGTTCCTGGCCCTCTGTGAAGATCGCCGCGGCTTCGTCGAGGTGGCCCAGCTTCATCAGGCATTCGCCTTTGCAGAAGAAGGCGGACATCCCTTCCGGGTTGATGTAGAGCGACTCTTCGAGGTCGCGCAGCGCCTTTTCGTGCAGGCCCAGTTCCATGAAGGAGAAGGCGCGCTTGTCCAAGGCATCGGTGTAGGCGGGATAGAGTTCGATCGCCTTGCCGTATTCGTTGATTGCTTCGATTCGACGGTTTTCGGCGGCGTGCAGGTTGGCGCGTTCGAAATGTTCTTCGGCCTTGCGCATGATGGTGTCGACGTCCTGCCCGGTCAGGCGGACGTAGAGTTCGAAATCCATGTACTTCAAGCCTTGCAGCTCGCGCGCAGTGGCGGCCTGGTTGCCGGCCAGCTCCCAGCCTTCGGCCAGCGAGGCCGCGGCGCGCGGCGCATGGGCCATGCGAACGGCGGCTTGCGCCAGCGAATCCAGCGTGGGCTTGCGTGGTGCTGGCTCGTACGTCAGGCAATGCGCAGTGGTGCCTTCGACGGCGAAGACTTTGAGGGCGGTCCAGCCACGGCCCTCAGGCTGCGGCTGCACGAGCACATCGCCCGCCTTGACGGCAAGCTGCTGGCAAGGATTAAATTTCCCCGCTGCCCTGGCGCGCGGAGCACCAAGGGCGGCGAAGAAGGCGGAAACGGATTTAAGCATGAATGAAAGTGTACATGCTTTTTTGGCGGCAATAAAAAAGCCCGCAGTTGCGGGCTTTCTGGCTTGCGGCTTATTGCTCGCTGGCGTAGTTCGCCAGACGGGCGTCGAGGCAGGGCTGGATGTCTGCCGGGGAGCTGATGTTCATGCCCAGGTCGTGCAACAGGCCGTCTTTCAGGCCGTACACGAAGCCGTGTACGGTGAGTTCCTGGCCACGGTCCCACGCGTCCTGCACGATGGTGGTCGAGCACACGTTCATCACCTGCTCAACTACGTTCAGTTCGCACAGGCGCTCGCTCTGCTTGCCGACATCGTTCAGCGCAGCGCCGAGGTAGCGCTCGTGTTTCTGGGCGACGTCCTGCACATGGCGCAGCCAGTTGTCGACCAGGCCCACGCGGCCGCCGGTCAGCGCAGTGTGCACGCCCTTGCAGCCGTAGTGGCCCACGATAATCACGTGCTTGACCTTCAGCACTTCGATCGAGAACTGCAGCACCGACAGGGAATTCAGGTCCGAGTGGACCACCACGTTGGCGATATTACGGTGTACGAACACTTTACCTGGCGGCAGGCCAAGCAGTTCGTTCGCAGGTACGCGGGAGTCGGAGCAGCCGATCCACAGGTATTCCGGACCGACCATCGACAGGTCGTGGAAGTAGTCAGGATCCTTGGCCACTTTGGCCTCGGCCCATTTACGGTTGTTTTCCAGTAGGTGCTTCAGTACGTCGTCGCTCATATCTCTCACTTATCTTTTATTCAAAGAAGTCTTTGACCTTGTCCATGAAGGACTTGGTTTGTGGGCTATGCTTCGCACCACCCTCGGTGGTGGAACGCTCGAATTCGCGCAGCAGTTCTTTCTGCTTGTCGGTCAGCTTGACCGGGGTCTCAACGGCGACATGGCAGAACAGGTCGCCCGGATAGCCGGAACGAACGCCCTTGATGCCCTTGCCCTTGAGGCGGAAGGTTTTGCCGGACTGGGTGCCGTCCGGAATGGTGAACGATACTTTACCATCCAGCGTCGGCACTTCGATTTCGCCGCCCAGCGCCGCCTTGGCGAAGCTGATCGGCATTTCGCAGTGCAGGTCGTCGCCTTCGCGCTGGAACACGGCGTGCGGCTTGATGTGGATCTCCACATACAGGTCGCCCGGTGGACCACCGTTGGTGCCTGGCTCGCCGTTGCCGGTGGAGCGGATGCGCATGCCGTTGTCGATACCGACCGGGATTTTCACTTCCAGCGTCTTGTTGCGCTTGATGCGGCCCGCGCCGGAGCACGACGGGCATGGCTCAGGAATGATCTTGCCGGTGCCGTGGCACTTAGGGCAGGTCTGCTGGATGCTGAAGAAGCCCTGCTGCATGCGCACCTGGCCGTGGCCGCCGCAAGTGCCGCAAGTGACCGGCTGGGTGCCCGGCTTGGCGCCGGAACCGTGGCAGGTGTCGCACTTATCCCAGCTCGGCACACGGATCGTGGTGTCGAAACCGTGGGCAGCCTGCTCCAGGGTGATTTCCAGGTTGTAGCGCAAGTCGGCGCCGCGATAAACCTGCGGGCCGGAAGAACGGCTGCGGCCACCGCCGCCGAAAATGTCGCCGAAGATGTCGCCGAAGGCGTCGCCAAAACCGCCGAAGCCACCGCCGCCGCCCGCGCCCATATTCGGGTCAACGCCGGCGTGACCGTAACGGTCGTACGCTTCGCGCTTTTCCGGGTTGGTCAGCATCTCGTAGGCCTCTTTGACCTCCTTGAACTTCTCTTCGGCCTCTTTGTTATCCGGATTGCGGTCCGGATGATATTTCATCGCGAGTTTGCGATAGGCCTTCTTGATTTCGTCTTCGGACGAGTTCTTAGCGACCCCGAGGATCTCGTAAAAATCACGCTTTGCCATGGTGTACCAATTTATGCGAAAAAGCCGAGCGAGCCCCTGTTGGATGCTCGGCTCGGCAGGTCAGTGCTTAGACCGGATTTTGATGCTTACTTGCTGTCTTTGACTTCCTTGAAGTCGGCGTCGACCACGTCGTCCTGGGCTGGCTTGGACTCGGCTTGAGCACCGGCGCCAGCTTCGGCACCCGCGGCGCCTTGCTGCGCCTGCATGTCAGCGTACATCTTCTCGCCCAGCTTCTGCGAAGCTTCGGACAGCGCTGCCACTTTGGCGTCGATCGCTGCCTTGTCGCCATCCTTAATGGATGCTTCCAGGGCGGTGATCGCAGCTTCGATCTTCTCTTTCTCGCCGGCTTCCAGCTTGTCGCCGTACTCGGTCAGGGACTTTTTGGTCGAGTGCACCAGCGCGTCGGCCTGGTTGCGGGACTCGGCCAGTTCCTTCAGCTTCTTGTCTTCTTCCGCGTTCAGCTCGGCGTCCTTCACCATCTTCTGGATTTCCTCTTCGGACAGGCCGGAGTTTGCCTTGATGGTGATCTTGTTTTCTTTGCCGGTGGCCTTGTCTTTCGCGCCCACGTGCAAGATGCCGTTTGCGTCGATGTCGAAGGTCACTTCGATCTGCGGGGTGCCGCGTGCTGCAGGCGGGATGCCTTCCAGGTTGAATTCGCCCAGGCCCTTGTTGCCGGCAGCGATTTCGCGTTCGCCCTGGTACACCTTGATGGTCACGGCCGGCTGGTTGTCGTCGGCGGTCGAGAACACTTGCGAGAACTTGGTAGGAATCGTGGTGTTCTTGTGGATCATCTTGGTCATCACGCCGCCCAGGGTTTCGATACCCAGGGACAGCGGGGTCACGTCCAGCAGCAGCAGGTCCTTGCGGTCGCCCGACAGGACTGCACCCTGGATCGCGGCGCCGACGGCCACTGCTTCGTCAGGGTTCACGTCCTTGCGTGGATCCTTGCCGAAGAACTCTTTCACTTTTTCCTGCACCTTAGGCATACGGGTCATGCCGCCGACCAGGATGATGTCGTCGATGTCGGACACTTTCACGCCGGCGTCCTTGATCGCGGTGCGGCAAGGCTCGATGGTGGCGGTGATCAGTTCCTCAACCAGGGACTCCAGCTTGGCGCGGGTCATCTTCAGGTTCAGGTGGACTGGAGCGCCGTTCGCCATGGCGATGTAAGGCTCGTTGATTTCGGTCTGCTGCGAGGACGACAGTTCGATCTTCGCGCGCTCGGCCGATGCCTTGATACGCTGCAGGGCGATTGGATCCTTCTTCAGGTCCAGGCCGTTGATCTTCTTGAACTCTTCGATGATGTAGTCGATCACGCGCTGGTCGAAGTCTTCGCCGCCCAGGAAGGTGTCGCCGTTGGTCGACAGCACTTCGAACTGCTTTTCGCCGTCCACGTCCGCGATTTCGATGATCGACACGTCGAAAGTACCGCCACCCAGGTCATACACGGCGATCTTGCGGTCGCCCTTGTCGGACTTGTCCAGGCCGAACGCCAGTGCGGCTGCGGTAGGTTCGTTGATGATGCGCTTGACTTCCAGGCCGGCGATACGGCCGGCGTCCTTGGTTGCCTGGCGCTGCGAGTCGTTGAAGTACGCAGGAACGGTGATGACCGCTTCGGTCACTTCTTCGCCCAGGTAGTCTTCAGCGGTCTTCTTCATCTTGCGCAGGACTTCCGCGGAGATCTGAGGAGGAGCCAGTTTCTTGTCGCGCACACCGATCCAGGCGTCGCCGTTATCGGCCTTCATGATTTCGTAAGGCATCAGGGAGATGTCCTTCTGGACTTCCTTCTCCTGGAACTTACGGCCGATCAGGCGCTTCACTGCGAACAGGGTGTTCTTCGGGTTGGTCACCGCCTGGCGCTTGGCAGGTGCGCCAACCAGGATTTCGCCGTCTTCTTGGTAGGCGATGATGGAAGGGGTGGTACGCGCGCCTTCCGCATTCTCGATGACCTTCGGCGCGCCATTTTCCATGATGGCGACGCAGGAGTTGGTGGTGCCCAGGTCAATACCGATAATTTTGCCCATGATTTGTTCTTCCTTGTGTACTAAGTTTAATTACTTCTTATATGTGGAATTTGTGTTTCTTTTCAAGTGCTTACTTTGGCTGGGCAGCCGTCACGATGGCGGGACGCAGCAGGCGGTCCGCAATCATGTAACCCTTTTGCAGCACTGCTACAACGGTGTTCGCTTCCTGCTCGGCTGGCACCATGGCCACGGCCTGGTGCTTGTTCGGGTCCAGCTTTTCGCCGGCCGCCGGCATCACTTCCACCAGGCGGTTGCGCTCGAAGGCGGAATTCAGCTGCTTCAGGGTCATTTCGACGCCCTCTTTCAGCGATTCCAGGGTCGGGTTTTCGACTTTCAGCGCCATTTCCAGGCTGTCTTTCACCGGCACCATGGCTTCGGCGAAGCTTTCAACGGCGAATTTGTGCGCCTTGGAGACGTCTTCCTGCGCGCGGCGGCGGATATTCTCGCTCTCAGCCTTGGCGCGCATGAACGCGTCATGCATTTCGGCCAGTTTCGCCTCGGTCGCGGACAACTGCGCTTCCAGGTCGGACATTGCTGGCGCTTCGGCTGGAGTCGTTTGCTCTTCTGCCTGTTCCACTTCTGGGTTCTGGCTTGGCTGGTTTTCCTGGTCTTGCATCTAAAAGACTCCTACAAAATCGTGTTTATCTGACATCTGTTGCTGAATGCACGAGCAAGAAATGGGGCTTACCCCTATCTTTTCAAGGGACATTCTGCCCCTCAGTGCAAAGGCCCGGCGCACGCCGGAGGGAAGGTTGTTGTAACAGCAGAGTTACAATTTTTACAAAGCTCAGTGATACGTAAACCGGGGTTTTGACTAAGATGAATCTATGCGGTGCCTGGACACCGCGTCCCCTCGGAGCGCATCATGAAGTTGCCATTTATTACAGCATCGATCATCGCGTGGAGCTTTCTTGCAACAGCGGTGATCGTCTTCAGCGAACTCTTTCCCTAACCAGTTATTTTAGCAGGTTAGCACTCAGCACCCGCAAGTGCTAACAACGCTTGCTTGCGCCGGTCAGCGCTGCTTGCGCATGGATGACATGGTCGGCCAGCCGATCATGTGCTGTTCCGCGATCTCGGTCAGGGCGGAAATCCAGGCCGGGTGGCTGTTCAGGCAAGGGATGTAATTGAATTCCTTGCCGCCGTTAGCCTTGAACTCGTGCCGCACTTCCATTGCAATTTCTTCCAGGGTTTCCAGACAATCGCTGGTAAAGCCCGGACAAATCACGTCCAGTTTGCGCACGCCGTCCTTTGCCAATTGCGCCACGGTCGGCGCGGTGTAGGGCTGCAGCCACTCCGCCTTGCCGAAGCGGGATTGGAAGGTGACCAGGTAGTCGTTTTCATTCAGGCGCAGCTTTTGGGCCAACAGGCGCGCCGTTTCCATGCATTCGCGCTGGTAGGTATCGCCCAGGTCGATGGTGCGCTTTGGCACGCCATGGAAGCTCATCAGCAGCTTTTCACCGCGGCCGTTGGTCTCCCAATGTGAGAGAACGGTCTTTTTCAGCGCATCCACATAGCCGTCGTGGTCATGGTAGTCGCGCACGAAACGCAGCTCGGGCACGTTGCGCACTTTCTTGTAGTGGTCGAATACTGCGTCGCTGACCGACGCCGTGGTGGTGCCGGAATACTGCGGGTAGGCCGGCAGAATCAGGATGCGGTCGTGGCCGTCGGCCTTGAGCTTGGCCAGAACGTCTGGCAGGGATGGGGAGCCGTAGCGCATGGCCATCGCCACAGTCACGTCGTTATGGCCGCGCTCACCGAGCAGGCCACGCAGCAGCTTGGCCTGCGCTTGCGTGTGGAATTTCAGCGGCGAGCCGTCGACGGTCCAGATCGAGGCGTATTTCTGCGCCGACTGTTTGGAGCGAAACGGCAAGATGATGCCGTTCAAGATGAACCACCAGATTGCCTTCGGGATCTCGACCACTCGCGGGTCGGACAGGAATTCCTTCAGGTAGCGGCGCACTGCGCCTGGGGTTGGCGCATCAGGAGTGCCGAGATTGACCAGGACCACAGCGGTTCTGGTCACGGCGCCTTGTGTAATTTGTGGTTCTTTGGCGAACGGCATGGAGGTTCTTTTGTTATTCGTGAGCCAAGCATTATATGTTCATTCCTGTACTCGGCTCCCAATTTCCCATGTGCAATTGGTTGGCAATTTCTTAACAATTCTTTGGAGAGTACATGAAAATCATTGGAGTAAGCCTGGCCGCCCTCGCGGTCTGCGGTTCCGTTGCACCAGCGTACGCCCAGCAGCAAGAGCAAACCGCACAAGCTGTCGAAACTCCACAAGTCATCGAGAGCGTGACCGTCACCGCACGACGCTTCAAAATTACGCCGCAGGATTACGAGTACGCCTACACTCTCAGCAATGGAGAGATTGCCCGCTTCAGCCGCAAAGTGGGTCGCTACTACGTATCCGTCAAAGGCCAGCCAAAGGTGGAAATCTTCTCCACCGCCGCCGACCGTTTCGTAACCAAAGGCGGAGCCAAGCTTGTATTCACCGAGGGAGGTGAAGCGCTAACCATTGATAACTTTGAGCAGCTACAGATCGAATCGGGCTTGCCGATTGCATCCCTGGCGGCAGCGAAGAAGTAATCTAAGAAGCCAACAGTTCGCGCGCGTGCTTGCGGGTGGTGGCGGTGATTTCGAGTCCGCCCAGCATGCGCGCCACTTCTTCGATGCGCGCCTTCTGGTCCAGCACTTCGATGCGCGAGGCGGTACGGCCATTGTCCGCCGGGCCTTTCGCGACCTGGAAATGCTGGTTGCCCTGGCTTGCCACCTGCGGCAAGTGGGTCACGCACAGCACCTGGCGCTCCTGGCCCAGGCGCTTGAGCAAGCGTCCGACAACTTCCGCCACTCCGCCGCCAATACCGCTATCGACCTCGTCGAAGATCAGGGTCGGCACGGTTGTCGCATGCGACGCGATCACCGAGATCGCCAGCGAAATACGGGCAAGTTCGCCGCCCGAGGCCACTTTGGCCAGAGGGCGCGGTGCGACGCCGGCATGGCCGGCCACCATGAACTCCACCTGCTCCACACCATACGCGCCAGGCTCGCATGGCCGCAGAGCGATCTCGAATCGCCCGCCGGACATGCTCAATTCCTGCATGCCCTGTGTGACAGCCGTGCCCAGGGCTTGCGCTGCCGCAGCGCGTGTGGCCGACAGCTCGGCCGCCACGGCGAGATAGGCCGACTTCAGTTTTTCTTCCTGCTTGCGCAAGCCTTCCAGGTCCGCTGCATCGGCTAACTGCGCCAGCTTTTCGGACAGGCGCTCGTGCTCGTCCGGCAGGTCATCCGCCAGCACGCGGAATTTGCGGGAGGCCGAATGCAGCGCCTCCATGCGCGCGTCGACCTGGCGCAGGCGCTCGGGATCAAGCTCCACGTGGTCCATGTAGTTATTCAGCGCGTACACCGATTCCTGCAGCTGGATGCGCGCGGATTCGAGCATTTCAACAACCGGCTGAAGCTCCGCATCGACCGATACCAGCTTGCCAAGCCGTGTACTGATTGCCGTCACTTGAGACAGCACCGGGTGTTCGTCCGCTTCGGACAATACACCCAGCGCTTCCTGCGCGCCTTCCAGCAGGCTGGCCGCGTGCGACAGGCGCGAATGCTCGTTGCCGATTTCCGCCCACTCGCCTTTTTTCGGCGCCAGCTTGTCCAGCTCCGTCACCTGCCACTCCAGACGCTCACGCTCGAACTGCAGGTTGGCCGCGTTGGCCTCGTATTCTTCCAGCTGCTTCGACAAAGCGCGCCAGGCGCGGTAAGCCGCCGTCACTTCGCGCACATTGGCGCCGCTCTGGTTATCCAGCAGCTCGCGCTGCGAATCGTTTTTCAGCAAGGACTGGTGGGCATGCTGGCCGTGGATGTCGACCAGCATATCGCCAAGCTCGCGCAACTGGCCCGCCGTCGCAGCGACGCCGTTGATAAAGGCTTTGGAGCGGCCGGCGTTGTCGATCACGCGGCGCAGCAGGGCGCCGCCCTCCTCCACCGCGAACTCGTTGGCCTCCAGCCAGGCCTGCGCCTGCTCGGTCAACGCGAAATCAGCGGTGATGTCGGCTTTGGCCGCGCCTTCGCGCACCATGCTGCCATCGCCCCGGCCGCCCAGCGCCAGCGTCAATGCATCAATCAGGATGGATTTACCGGCACCGGTTTCACCGGTGAAGACTGTGAAGCCTGGGGAAAATTCCAGTTCAATCGAATCGACAATAACGAAGTCGCGGATGGACAGGGTTCGAAGCATCAGATTTTGCCGTCAGTAGAAGGGTATTCGTTCCAGTGCAGCTTTTCGCGCAGGGTGTTGTAATAGCTCCAGCCTTCCGGATGGAGGAAGGTGATGGTGTGCGGCGATAGGCGGATATGGATCTGGTCGCCAATTGCCGCGCTGGCGAAAGTCTGCATGTCAAAGTTCACGGTAATGTCCTTGCCGCGTTTGATTTCGATCACGATCTCGCTGGAATCCGGCAGCACGATCGGGCGGTTGGACAGGGCGTGCGGCGCGATCGGCACCATGGCGATGCCGCCCAGCGTCGGGTGCAGCAGCGGGCCGCCGGCCGACAGCGCGTAAGCCGTGGAGCCGGTGGGCGTGGAGATGATCAAGCCGTCCGAACGCTGGTTGTACATGAACTGGTTGTCGACGTCGACGCTCAGTTCCACCATGCCGGCGCCGGCGCCGCGCGATACCACCACGTCGTTGACCGCGGTGCCGAAGAAGATCGCTTTGCCGTCGCGCATGACGCGGCCTTCCAGCAAGGTGCGGCGTTCTGCTTTATGCGTGCCGCCAAGAATGCGGCCCAGCACGGGCAGCATGTCTTCCTGGCGGATGTCGGTCATGAAGCCGAGGCGGCCTTGGTTGATGCCGATCAGCGGCGTATCGTATGCGGCCAACTGGCGCGCAATGCCAAGCATGGTACCGTCGCCGCCCATCACCACCACGGCATCGGCGCGCTCGCCAATGCCCTGCACGCTCATGGAAGGAATGTCCGTGATGCCCAGGTGCTCCGCCGTATCCGCCTCCAGCACAACGCTGTAGCCGCCCTGCTTCAGGAAATTGATGACATCGCGCACCGGTTCTTCGATGCCGGTGGTGTTTGGTCGGACGACCAGGGCAATCGTGTTGTACATCGGGTGCGTAGCGGACATATCAATCTCGGTCAAAAATATGGGGGTGGCAACACGCAGCAGAGTAACCCATAATGCTTGCTCATGCCATGCATTGCAACGCTGGCCGATACGCTCAAAAATACTGTATGTTTGCACAGTATATAACAAGGAGGCTGTCATGGCAAAAGCATTGGGCATCGGCGGGATTTTCTTCAAATCCAAGGACCCGGTGGCGCTGATGGCCTGGTACCAAGCTTGCCTGGGGTTGCCGGCCGAGGCCAAGGAATACGCTTCCTTCGCGCCGTCCACCATGCCTTCGAATGGCGCAACCCTGTTCAGTCCATTCAAGAGCACCACGTCCTACTTCGCTCCGTCCAAACGCGACTTCATGATCAATTTCATCGTGGATGACCTCGATGGCGCGTTACAGCAGGTAGCCGACGGCGGCGGCACCCTGGTGGGCGACCCGCAATCCTTCGACTATGGCCGCTTCGGCTGGTTCGTCGATCCGGATGGAAACAAGGTCGAGCTGTGGCAGCCCGCGGCTGCAAAGTAAAGGAGCGCAAGGCCCGCCGCAAGGTCTGATCCGTCTCAAATCATGGCCAGAAGCCGCTTTCCAGGCGGCAAGCTTGTTGTACAATCCGAAGTCTTGAGAGATTGTCCAATCCCCGCCTTCCGCGCCATGGATTCCGTATCAGAAGCACAATTCGAGCTTGACCAAATGCGTCACCAAGCCAAGAAGCAATTACTTGGAACGGTGGTGCTGGGCATCATGGCGGGCTTGCTGGCGTTGGTCGGCCAGAGTGCACTGGGGCAAGCGCGTCCGCTGCTGGAAACTTCCTTCGGCACTTGGCAAACTTTCTACACGGTGGTGCTGTGGGCGCTGGCAATTGCCTGGCTGGTCGCCCTGGTTCAGCAAGCCTTGCACTACCAGACCATCAGCGAACAGTTCGAATCACGCCGCCGCCTCGATGCGGTCTATGCCGAGCGTGCTGCCAAGGCGCAGGCCGTTGAAGAAGAACGCCAGCGCCAGCGCGCCGAAAGCGAAGCTCGCCAAGCAGCCGAGCGCACCCGGCGTCTCAACAAAACCACGCGCAGCACCAAATTCGACTTCTGGCAGGAATGATCAAGTAACAATCTGATAACATCGGCATCCCACTCTTGAGGAAGATGCTTTGCTTATCTTATTTGCTGCTTTGATGGCCGGCTTTGCCATCGGAAAATTCATGCCAACGGGTAAGGCCGCCTATGGCGTCTGCACCCCGGTCAGCATTGCTTGCTATGCCCTCGTGAAATCGATGCTTGGCGAGTTGCCGGAGATCGAAATACTCATTCTGGGTGGCGTGGTCCAATCGCCAATCCTGATGCTGGGCGTTGTTCTCGCCCGCCGCCATAGCAAACGCAACTTGTTCGAATGACCCCTACCCTCATCCTGTTGCCAGGCATGGACGGCACGGGCGAGCTGTTTGCGCCTTTTGTCGCGGCGCTGGGCGAGGAATTTGATGTGCGGGTGGTGAAGTACCCCGGCGATCATTGCGGCGGGTACGACGAGCTGGAAGCAATCGCCCGCGCGGCGATTCCGCAGGACCGTCCATACGTTCTGCTGGGCGAGTCATTTTCAGGGCCGATTGCGATGTCGATTGCGGCGTCGGCGCCGGGGCAACTGCGGGGACTGGTTTTGTGCTGCACATTTGCACGCAACCCCAGACCTGCGTTGGCGGGCTTGAAGGCGCTCATTGGCGTATTGCCGCTGAAGGCGCTGCCGGCAAGCTGGCTCGTCGGCGCGCAGATGCGATCGGCGTTCAAGGCGGCAATGCGCCGCGTGACATCCGCCGCTCTTCGGGCGCGTTTGCGTGCGGTGTTGGGGGTTGATGTCAGCGGCCGGCTGGCGCATTGTGAGGTGCCGATCCTTTACCTGCGAGCGGGGCGCGATCTCCTCGTGCCGCCCGGCGCGGCGGACCTCATCACGGGCATCAAGCCGGCAACGACGGTGGCCGATATCGACGCGCCGCATTTTCTGCTACAGACAGCGCCGCACAAGGCCGCCCGCGAAGTCGCGGCCTTTGTGCGGACCTGCACGGCTTAGTGCACGGAGACGATTGCAAGACCCATCGCGATGAAGATGGCGATGGCCAGCGAAATGCCGTGAATCAGGCCTAACAACAGCCAGCGCCACGCGGTACCCCACTTCCCTTTCTGGTAGACGCGCTGCATGGCCCACGGCAGGTAGCCCGCCACCCAGCAGAACGCCACGAACTTCAGGAAGCCTTCCGGCAGGAACATGAACAAGCCAAGCATGACAAAGGCAAAGGCGTTCGTATGCAGTGCGAACAGCAGGTGCTCGCCATAGCGCTTGCCGGTGCCGAGATAAAGCAGCTTCAGCCAGAGCGCGAATAGAGGCATCAACAGGAAGATCGCATAAGGCGCGTATTTATAGAAGCCCGCCTGCATGACGGCGCTCTTCTCGCGGTCGGAAAGGTGGTTGAAGCGCTCGATGGACTGGTAGATGCCAGGTGCATTGCGCTCCAGCATCTGCTGCACCTCGTCGACGTCGCCTTTTGCCTTCTCCTTTTCAAGCGCAGCCTCCTGCTGCACGGCTACGGGCTGAGCGACATGCGGGTCGACATTCACGAGGCCGACATCGGTCAGCTTCAGCACGGCGAAGAAAATGATGCTCAGCGAGAGATACAAGCGCAATGGCTCGACGTAGCGCTTGCGGCGTCCCGCGATGTATTCGGTAGTCAGCAGGCCGGGACGGAACAGCAGGCGCGTGATGGTTCCCCACAGGCGCCCTTCCAGCGCAACGTAGTGGCCAATGAATTCGTGCAGGAATTCGCCGAAGCTGGGCGCATGCAGGCGTGTCTCCTGCCCGCACATATGGCAGTAATTACCAGTCGTAGAGGCGCCGCAGTTGCGGCAAGTGTGGTCAGTGGTGTTAGTCATCCTGCAATGCTACCGGCGGAATTGCTTCTGTTCAAGCTGGCGACCCTGGCTGTGTCGCTTCGCTACCATGGCTCGAGGAGGACGACACCATGGAACCGAACAGCAAGGACCGGAAGGTCAACACGCAAACGCCCGTGGACCAGAGCGGCGGCAAGCGCCTGCCGCACGAGCGCGACCAGTCGCCGCAGGGCGAAAGCCAGCAGAAGGAGCGCAGCGTGATCCGCCAGGCGGCAGAGGACGTCGAACAGGGCCTGGTCGACACCGACCTGCACGGCAAGCCCGGCCTGCAAAAGCCGGCTGCGGGCAACCAGGCGAAAGCCAATCCCCTTCCCGGCACCAAACGCGATTGAGGCCTATCATGCGAACCGCGATAGTCTCCCTGCTGGCTTGCGCCGCGATCGCCGCCGGCACCGGCGCAGTGCTGGCGCAAACCTACCCGATGGGCTGGGGTCCCAACCCCGCGCTGGCGGAGCCGAACAAGACCCTGATCCCCACCATGAACGTGGCGCCCGTCGAGCGCTGGAAAGGCGACGAGAAACCGGTGCCCGCCTCCGGCTTCAGCGTGACGGCTTATGCGCGCGACCTGTCCCACCCGCGCTGGCTTTACGTACTGCCGAATGGCGACGTGCTGGTGGCCGAAACCGCCGCCCCACCCAAGCCGGAAGACGGCAAGGGCATCAAGGGCGCCATCATGAAGCATGAGATGAAGAAGGCCGGTTCCGCCACGCCATCCGCCAACCGCATCACACTGCTGCGCGATATCGACGAACATGGCGTCGCCAAAACGCGCGGCACCTTCCTCAAGGACCTCAATTCGCCCTTCGGCATGGTGCTGGTCGATAAAGACCTGTACGTCGCCAACACCGACGCGGTCATGCGCTTCCCGTACACGGAGGGCGCGACCTCCATTGCGGCGGCCGGCATCAAGGTGCTCGAGCTACCCGGTGGCCCGCTGAACCACCACTGGACCAAGAACATCACGGCCAGCCCGGACGGCCGCTTCCTCTACATCACGGTCGGCTCCAACAGCAACGTCGGCGAGAACGGCATGGAGAAGGAAGAAGGCCGTGCCGCGATCTGGGAATTCGAACGCGCCACCGGCAAGTCGCGCCTCTACGCAACCGGTATGCGCAATGCAAACGGCATGGCGTGGGAACCAAAGACAAAGGCCTTGTGGACGGTGGTGAACGAGCGCGATGAATTGGGCGACGATCTGGTGCCCGACTACCTGACGTCGGTCAAGGACGGTGCTTTCTACGGCTGGCCATACAGCTACTACGGCCAGCGCATCGACACGCGCGTCAAGCCGCCGCGGCCCGAGATGGTGCAAAAGGCCATCATGCCTGACTACGGCCTTGGCTCGCATACCGCCTCGCTGGGCCTGGCGTTTTATGACGCGAAGCTGTTCCCGCCCAGCTGGCAGGGCGGCGCCTTCATCGGCCAGCATGGTTCATGGAACCGCAAGGAATTCAGCGGCTACAAGGTGGTGTTCGTGCCGTTCGCCGACGGCCGGCCATCGGGCCCGCCGATAGACTTCCTGTCCGGCTTCCTGACGCGCGAGGGCAAGGCCAAGGGCCGCCCGGTGGGCGTGGCGGTGGACAAGGCCGGGGCGCTGCTGGTGGCGGACGATGTGGGAAATATCGTGTGGCGTGTGAGCCCCGCTACGCGCTGATACAATCAGGCCATGCGAATCCTACACACGATGCTGCGGGTTGGTGACCTGCAGCGATCCATCGACTTCTACACCAAGGTGCTGGGCATGAAACTCTTGCGCACCAGCGACAATCCTGAATACAAGTACACGCTGGCCTTCCTCGGCTACGGGCATAACCCGGAGCACGCGGAGCTGGAGCTGACGTACAACTACGGCGTGGACAAATACGATATGGGCAATGCCTACGGCCATATCGCCATTTCGGCGACCGATATCGTTTCGGCCTGCGAGGCGGTGCGCGCCAACGGCGGCAATGTGACGCGCGAACCGGGACCGGTGAAAGGCGGCACGACCGTGATCGCCTTCGTCACCGACCCGGACGGGTACAAGATTGAACTGATTGAGCGCAGCTTTGAAGGCCAGGGGGCCGGGCTGCGCTAATTCGATTAGTGCTGCAGCAGGGCGTTGATCGGTTCCAGGTCCGCTTCCTTCAGCGAACCTGCGGCCGATTTCAGGCGCAGGCCATTCATGATGGTGTCGTAGCGCGCTTTCGACAGGTCCTTCTGCGTGGTGTACAGCTGGCGCTGTGCATTCAGCACGTCGATATTGATACGCACGCCCACCTGGTAACCCAGCTTGTTCGATTCCAGCGCGGACTTGGACGATACTTCCGCCGCTTCCAGCGCCTTCACCTGTGCCAGGCCGCTGTTCACGCCGAGGAAAGCCTGGCGCGCGGTCTGTGCTGCCTGGCGACGCGAAGCTTCCAGGTCGTTGCGGGCCTTGTCTTCCAAAGCGATCGATTCACGCACCTTGCTGGTCACTGCAAAGCCGTTAAAGATCGGTACATTCCAGGTGATGCCGATGCCGTTGTTCTTGGTGATGCCGCCATTCGGGCCGCTATTGGTCTGGCGGGTCGAGTTGGCGATCAGGTCCACGGTCGGCATATGGCCCGCACGCTGCTTGCCGATTTCGCGCTTGGCGATTTCCACATTCAGCTTGGCGCCGGTCACGCCGTAGTTCTGTTCTTCCGCTGCCGACACCCAAGGCTCCAGGGTTGCAGGCTGCGGGCTGGCAATGGCCACGCCAGCGCGCAGCGGCGCCAGGGTGCCCGGCACTTCGCCGATGATCTGCTGCAGCGCGGTGCGCTTCACTTCCAGGTCGTTCAGCGCGGCGAATTCCTGCGCCACCACCAGGTCGTACGCAGCTTGTGCTTCATGCGTGTCGGTGATGGTCTGGGTGCCCACTTCGAAATTGCGCTTGGCCGATGCCAGCTGTTCGGTGGTGGCGGCCTTCTGCGCCTGGGTCGCGGTCAGGTTGTCCTGCGCGGTCAGCACGTCGAAATAAGCCTGCGATACGCGCAGGATCACGTCCTGCTGCGACTGGGCGAACACGGCTTCGGATGCGGCGGCCGCCAGCTTGCTCTGCTGGTAGCTTTCCCAGTTGGCCCAGCGGAACAGCGGCTGGGTCAGCTGCACCTGCACCAGGCCGCTGTAGTTGTCGTGGTTGACGAAACCGGTCTTCTCAGGCGACACCTCACCATCGTTCTTCAGGTGCTGGCCGCTGGCGAAGATGGTTGGCAGCAAGCCAGAACGCCCCTGCGTGGTTTTTTCCTGGCCGGCCGCGAGGGCAGCGCGCGCGCTGGCGTAAGTGGCGTCGTTGGCGAGCGCCTGTTTGTACACCTGGACCAGGTCAGCCGCTTGCGTATTCAGCGAGAACATTGCGCTGGCTACCAGCACGGCGAGAAGGGGTTTCTGCATTTGCATCTCCGTTGGAGTCGTCAAAAAGGTTTAGTTTTCGTGCCTAGTACTTCGGCATTGAGCTGTCTACCTGCACAGCCCAGGCGTGAATCCCGCCTGTCAGATTGCTTACCTTGCTGAAACCATGATGCTCGAGGAAGGCTGCCACGTTGAGGCTGCGCGCCCCGTGATGGCAGATGCAGACGATCTCCGCATCCTCGTCGAGAGCGTCGATGCTGGCCGGGATGGTCTGCATCGGCATGAGGGTCGAGCCTGCGATATGGCAGGTCTCGTATTCCCAGTTCTCGCGCACGTCCAGCAGGAATGGTTGTGGCTTGGCCGAGTCGTTCAGCCAGGCCGCCAGTTCCGGTGCAGTAATGTGCTGCATGGCGTTCCTTAGAAAGTGAACGCCGAAGGTTTCACCGCCAGGTCGAGCGGCTTGACATCGGTCTCAAACAGTTTGACGGTGTCGTAGCCGTGTTCGCCGGTGCGGGTAATGCGCTGCGCGGACATCACCGGCGAATCGCCGAGGATGACCACGATGCGGCCGCCTACCTTCACTTGCTGCAGCACTGCTTCCGGCAGTACCGGCAGCGAGCCGGAGAATACGATCACGTCGAACGGCGCGCCGTTGGACCAGCCCTGGGCGCCATTGCCCAGTTCCACGGTCACGTTGGCGATGCCGTTGTCCGCCAGGTTCTTTGCCGCCAGCGCCTTCATTTCAGGCGAAATTTCCACGGCGGTCACGTGGCGTGCGCGGTGGGCCAGCAGGGCGGCCAGGTAGCCGGTGCCCGCGCCGACCAGCAGCACGTTTTCATGTTTCTTGATCTGCGCGTCCTGTACGATGCGCGCTTCCAGCTTCGGGGTCAGCATTTGCTCGCCACCCGCCAGCGGGATGAAAGTGTCGACAAAAGCCAGGTTCTTGTAGGCTTCTGGCACGAAGTTCTCGCGTTTTACGACCAGCAAGAGATCGAGGATGTCCGTATCCAGCACGTCCCAAGGACGGATTTGCTGTTCGATCATATTGAAACGGGCTTGTTCGATATTCATCTTTGTTGACTCGGTGAGGGATAAATAATCCGTCATTTTATCGTTTGTCTGGTCAGGTGGGCATATTAACGATTAAGACAACGGATCGCGGGAAATTGCGACAGTCTGCAGATTTGGGGGGGTGAACGCACAAAATCGGGACTAAATGCTTCACTTCTGAGGGGCCAGGCCTTGCTGCACCAGACCAAGGAAGGTGTCCATGAATGCGTCGGCGTCCACGCCCTCGTGGGTCTCGCAGGGGAAGAAGCTGTGCTTCCACATCATCAGCGTGAGCACAGGGGCGATCAGGACGTTGGTCATCATCACCGGATCCAGCGGGCGGAATTCGCCGCGCGCCACGCCGCGTTCGAGGATGCGGGTCAGGAGCGCGCTGCCGCGCTCGATCACTTCTTCGTTATAGAACTGGGCCAGTTCGGGGAAATTGCCGGATTCGGCCATCATCAGCTTGGCCAGGCCAGCCACCCTGGTGGCGCCAACCTGGGTCCACCAGGTGCGCAGCATCTGGCGCAGCAGCTCGTCGCTGGGCATGTCCTGGGCGGCTGCGGCGTCGCTTTCAGCCTGGCCGATGGTTTGCACGATGGTGTCGCGCACCACGGCCTTGAACAGGTCCTGCTTGTTTTCGAAATACAGGTAGAGCGTGCCCTTGGAGACGCCGGCGGCGCGCGCCACGTCTTCCAGCCGGGTGGCGGCAAATCCTCGATCGACGAACAGCTCCAGCGCAGCCGCCAGCAATTCCTGCGGACGCGCGTCCTTGCGCCGCTCCCAGCGGGGCTTGGTATCAGTCGGGGCTTGCATGATAAATATTGCGAATTAGTAACTTACTCGTGGGTCAGTTATCTTAATTCCCCAGCATCCGAACGTCAAGTTCCGGGTCTTTTCGCCACGGCATAGACCGCCTGCACCACCATCGCCATCCGCCTGTAATCAAGCTTGTCGAATGTGTCCCCTGCGCCGTGATAGTTCCGGTTACGCATGAATGCAGTGTCGGTCACCATCAAGGCCGGATAACCCTGCGCCCAGTAGCTGCGGTGGTCGGAGAAATCGACTCCCTGCACAAGGCTGGGCGCGTTAAGCGAATAGACCGGCAACTCCGACGCCCCCGCCATTACCGCCTTCACGGAACGGCTAAGGCCAAAGTCGCCAAACCGGCCAACCAACGCGATGAAATTGCCGCGATCCGGATAGCCAAGTTTCATGAGCGCGGTCGGGTAAGCCTGGCTTCCCGGGCGGTCGCTGAAGTAGCCGATCATCTCCAGCGACAGCATCAGCTCCACCTCGCGCCCTTCTGCTTTCAAAGCGCGCGCATGCCACACGCTGCCCATGTGCTGCGTGCGGAAGTGCGGCGGCTCCTCCAGGGTATATGCCACCAGCTCAACCGGGCGGCTGGGCCGGGATTGGCCCAGCAAGCGGGCCAGTTCCAGCAAGCCCGCAATGCCGCTGGCGTTGTCGTCCGCACCGGGAGTCTTGCCGTGGCTGTCGTAGTGCGCACCAAGCACCAGCAGGCGCCCGCGCTCAGGGCCGAAGCGGGCGATGACGTTCTTGTATCGCTCGCCTTGAACGGCTATCTCCTGGGTGCTTACCTGCGCGCCAGCTTCCTTGAATTGCCCCTCAATATATGCCGCGGTACGCTCCAGGTTGACCCGGTGCTCGAAGGAGCGCGGATAGAAATCGACGCTCAGTTTCTTTACGTGAGCTTCGAGCCTGGCTGGATCGACAGGCGGCGGTGTCGAAGGCAGCGCTGCCACCATGGGCTGGCTGACAATTACAGCCAACATCAGTATCGCCACACTGATGACAGCAAAGAATGCGATCAGGCGGCGATTCATGACTAGGTCCTTCCCGGCCAGAGTTGGGTTTCCAGGGCATGGCTGTTGCGGATGCGCTGGCTCAGGACTTCGACACCTTGCGGGCTCAGATGGAAGTGGTCAAGGATCATTGGCACGCCCTGCGGCGAGATCAGCGGGCAGCCCCCTTCGCAGTAAAGCTGCAATCGGTTAAGGTAGCCGAAGCTGTTGTCGCGGGCGAAGCCTTGCATGGCGTCGGCATAGGCCAGGTAGGCCGGTTCCATCATGTTGCCGGCGATCGCGGCCAGCGACTGCTTGCGGTCCAGGCGCAGCATAGCCATCGCCAGGTTGTCGCTGAAGGTGAGCGGTGGGCCAGCCAGCAGCAACGGCGCGCCGCCGGCGCGGAAGCGCTGCAAGTCGTCCAGCGAGACGCGGAAATCGTCCTGCCACAAAGATGCGACCACGACGCCATCGAGCTTGTGGCCGGCGGCAAACTGCTGCGCGTATTCCAGCATGCGCACGCAGTAGTGTTCCTGGCTGCGGTAAGCCGCGCGGAAAGGTTTGCAGGCCGAGCCGGTGATCTGCAGGAAGTTCACATCGGGATAAGCGGTGGAGAGCGCGGCGCGCAATTCGGCTGCGGCGCTGTCGCCGTACACCAGCACATTCTTTCGGCCTTCGGCCAGCGTGATGCAGTCGGGATTGGCGGCGTAATAGGCTGTGAACGATGCCGGCGCGTTATTGATCTCCATCAGGTGGCAGGTGTTGTAGCGCTCGATGCGGTTGCGCTCGAGCTGCAGGCGGCCAACGTAATGGTAGTCGGCCGCACGCCGCGCACGCAGCCGATCCATCGCAAGGGCAGTCTCCGCCGTGTCGGGCGACATCACGGCGCGGGTGCCTGCCAATGAACCATCGTGACCATTTGCTGCGACGCCGGGCGTCTCTTGCCCGTCCGCCGATGCGCCGGGATGCGCGCCTTGCGCCGGTGCTGGCGCTTTTGCCACGCTTGGGGCCAGCGGCAAGTATTGACCCAGGTTGACGATCTCGCGTTGCGGCAGGCCATCCATGCGGTGCAATTGCCAGCCAAGTCCGCCGAGCGCGAACAAGCTGCTGGCCAGCGCCAGCGGCACGACGGCCCTGCCAGCCAATGCGAAGCGGATGCGTCCTTCGACCAGTTCGCAAGTGAGCCAGGCAAGTAGCAGGCTCAGCGCGAGGGCCGTCCACAACACCGAGTCCGCCACTTTGCCGCCCTGAAGGATGTGGGCGAAGGCCAGCAGCGGCCAATGCCACAGGTAAAGCGGATAGCTGATGCGTCCGAACCATGTCATGGCCGACAGGCGTAACAGCGAAGCATTCAGCGTGGCGCCCGGCCCTGCAGCCAGCAGCACAGCCGTGCCGCCGACGGGCAGCAGCGCCCAGTAACCTGGGAAAAGGCAGTTCTTGTCGATCAGTTCAAAGGCGGCAACGATGGCAGCCAACGCGGCCACCGTCCACACCGGCGCCGGCGTGCGCCGCTGCGGCACGGCGGCGTGCCAGTACGCCGCCAGGCCGCCGGCGGCCAGCTCCCAGAAGCGCGACAGCGGCGAATAGAACGCAGCTTCCGGCGCGTGCAGGGATGCCGTCACGCTATAGGCAAAAGAGGCCAGCGCCAGCACGGCGGTGACCGGGACGAAGGCCTTGCGCCAACGGGACAGCAGCCACAGCAGCAATGGCCAGGCCAGGTAGAACTGCTCCTCCACGCCCAGCGACCACAGGTGCAGGAACGGTTTGGAGTCCGCACTGTTATCGAAGTAGCCGGTCTCCTGCCACAGCAGGAAATTGGAAGCAAAGCCGGCACCACCGGCAGCATGGCGCCCCAGTTGCGACAGCTCCTCCGGCAGCAAGACCAGCCAGCCGAAGGCCAGCGTTGCAACCATCACCAGCAACAGGGCCGGGAAGATGCGGCGCACGCGGCGCGCATAGAAGCCGGCGATGCTGAAGCTGCCTTCGTCCAGCGAGCGCCACAGGATGCCCGTGATCAGATAGCCGGAAATGACAAAGAAAATGTCCACCCCGACAAAGCCTCCCGGCAGCGCATCGGGAAAGGCATGGAACAGGACCACGGCCAGTACGGCCAGGGCCCGCAGGCCATCGATATGGGGGTAGTGAACAGTGCTCATAAAAACTAGCTAGTAAAGCAACACCTGTTGTTATAAAGATCCAATTTTACGATTTAATTGGTAAATCGGGAGATTTAGGTATTTACTGCTAAGTACGCGTCAAAGAACGTGTCTGGGAGAGTAAAAATGCATAACAAGACAACTTTGCAAGTCCTGGCAGCCGCCTCGGGACTTGGGGATGAGCGCATCCAGGAGCTGTGGGAAGGTGCGGATATGTTCGCGCGCGCCCAGGCCGGCAACCCCGATTCCCCGCGCTACCAGCAAGTGCTCCACGAGCGCATGAAGGCGATGGTCGAACGCGAGGTGGCGAAACGTCATTCATCGGAAGGCGAGCCATGGGTGCTTGCCGACGCCCACCTCGGCCAGATCGAAGTGTCGCTGTCCGACGCCTTGAAAGCCTTCGGCAGCCGAACGGATCACGTCATTCATTAACGAGGCAACGCAGCCAGTACGGCCTTGCGCACAGCGGCGTCATCGCGGATATTCACTTGCAGCGGCACGTCCGGATGCAGCACTTCGTTGTTTCCGCGCAAGCGGTTGCGCCACACCTTCAGCGGCAGGATCAGCACGTTGCCGCTGGGCAGGGTGACGCGGCCAATATCCATGTAAAGCGTGTCGGCACTGGTGGCCTGGCCCATGTGGATAGCGCCCGGCACGCTGCGTACCAGGTCGGCGAAGTCCAGGCAGGCGCTTGCGCAATGTTCATCCGTCACCAGCACCACCTTGCCGCTGAAGCGGCGCAGCCTGCCGTGCCGCGCTGCGATGTCGGCGCGCGACAGGCGCGGGTCGCCGGCCTGCTCGGCCCACGGCAGCCCATCGGCCTTGGCCTTGAGGATGCGTTCACGCAGCTCCGCCACCCACTTGTAATCCTGGCTGTCCTTGCCTTGCGCGGCGCCGATGCGCTCGAGGCGGAAATCCATCCCTGCGATCGCCGCATCCGAAACGCGCCATTGTGCAAAGGAATGCGGCACGGCCGATTCATCGGCCGCGTCCATCGCCAGCCCGCCGGTCGCCGCGTTAAAGAAGCGCTCGCCGAATTCGCTATTGCCCCCGCCGTTGCCACGCGAGTCGAACACAATGGTTCGCACGCCTTCGAGACGCGGCAATTCCTCCAGCATCTTCTCGATCTGTCGCGCCGCTTCGCGGTCCGGCTGGAAATTGCCGGCGCGGAGCCACAGCACGCCGTCCTGCAGCGTGTAAGCGTTGAGGCGCGCGGGCCGTGGCGCAGTCCGGTTCATCGCCATGACATCTTCGAACTTGGCTTTGGCGTAGTGCTGCGCGAACTTCCGCATCTTGCCCTGAGCGGTACGGAAGCTGCATTCCTTGAGCTCTTCACCCGGCATGCTTTCCGCCGTGAGCAATGGCGCCAGGTCATGATGCACGCCCGGCAGGTCGCGGCCGTCGTAATAGCGGCTAAGTTGGCGCAACAATTGTTCGGGCATCACGCCGTCGCACACGACCAGCTCGGCGCCGACCGGCGGCAAAGGCTTGCCCCACTTCGGCATGACACCAGTCACGCGGTACGCACCTCCGGCATAGGCAAGGGCCCAGCCGGCGCTGATCAATTCGCTATCCTTGCGGATATTGTCCGAGTAGCCCAGGTGGCCATCCTGGAAGCCGGCAATGTAGTAACGCACGGCGGACAGCATGCTGTCGTAGCTGTTCACGCGCGGCAGCAGCGCGCGGGCCTCGTCATAGCCCTTGGCTTCCCAGGCGCGGAAAGCCGGGTTCTGCTCATCGATATAGCCAGGGTGGCCGGCGCGGATGGCGGCGCGGGCGGATTCAAGGTCGGCGGCGGCAAGGGCGCGCCAGTCGGTGGCGGCATTGGCCGCGCCGGCTGCCATCAGGCAGGCCAGCAACATAGCGGAATTTTTCATGCACAGCATTATGCAAGTCACGGCCGCCGAAAAGTCTATCGAATGTCCACACCGAGGCTAGAATAAGCCGACCATGAACCGCGCCCCGATCCCGTGCCGCCCCCAATGCGGCGCCTGCTGCACGGCGCCCGCGATCACCAGCGCCATCCCCGGCATGCCCGCGGGGAAGCCGGCTGGCGTGCCTTGCATCCAGCTCGATGAACAAAGGCGTTGCAAGCTGTACGGCTCGCCCGAACGGCCGAAGGTATGCGTCGACTATGCGGCCGACGAATCGGTGTGCGGCGAATCGCGCGAGCAGGCAATGCGCTGGCTGGGCTGGGCCAAAGGGTAAAATACCGCCTCATCATGAGTTTCCAATGCCGCCCAGCCTGCGGCGCCTGCTGCACGGCGCCCTCCATCACTTCCCCGATTCCCGGTATGCCGAACGGCAAGCCGGCGGGCGTGCGCTGCGTGCAACTGGGCGAGGACAACCGCTGCATGATTTTCGGCCGCCCCGAGCGCCCCGCCTTCTGCGGCGGCCTGCAGCCATCTGCCGAAATGTGTGGCGAAACGCGCGAACAGGCCATGCACTGGCTGACCGCGCTGGAACTGGCCACCTCGCCCTGAACCAGCCGCAAGTCGGCAACGCAGGGAGCAATTCCCGGCTAAAATGTTCAGCTATGAATCAAGTCATTGACCGCCGCCATCGCCTATCTACCCGTTTAGCTTTCCTGACAGCGGGACTTGCCATGTCCGCTTGGGCGCCACTGGTGCCTTATGCCAAGGAAAGGCTGGCGCTGGGCGAGGGTCCTCTGGGTCTGCTCTTGCTGTGCCTGGGCCTGGGTTCATTGCTTGCCATGCCGTTGACGGGCGCGCTGGCTGCGCGCTTTGGCTGCCGTAAGGTCGTCCTGTGGTCGGCACTGGTAGTGTGCCTGGCCCTGCCCGGCCTGGCGCTGGCTCCTACGCCGCTGCTGCTGGGCGTGGTGCTCTTTCTCTTTGGCGCCTCGCTCGGCACCATGGACGTGGCGATGAACGTGCAGGCCATGATGGTCGAAAAGGCCAGCGGCGGCGCACTGATGTCGGGCTTCCATGGCATGTTCAGCCTGGGAGGCTTTGCCGGCGCGGGCAGCATGGCCCTGCTGCTGTGGCTGGGCAGCGGTCCGCTGGTCGCCTGCCTGGCGATCGTGGCGCTGGTAGCCCTGCTCCTGTGGCGGGCCGCCCCCGACATGCTGCACGAACCGGAAGCACGCGACGCCGGCAGTCCTAGCTTTGTGATGCCGCACGGCGCCGTGATCTTTATTGGCGCGCTGTGCTTTATCGTCTTCCTTGCCGAAGGCGCCATGCTGGACTGGAGTGCCGTCTTCCTCACTGCCGAGCGCGGGCTGGAGGAAGGCCGCGCCGGCCTGGGCTACGCCGCCTTCGCCGTCGCCATGACCGCCGGACGATTGACCGGCGACCGCGTGGTGGCCCGTTTTGGCGGACGCCGCGTGCTGCTGGCCGGCGGCCTGTGCGCCGCAGCCGGCTTCTTCACCGCCGTTGGCGCGTCAAGCCCTGGCGCGGCCCTGGCCGGCTTCGTGCTGGTCGGCCTGGGCGCCTCGAATATCGTGCCCATCCTGTTCACGGCCGCCGGCAACCAACGCGCCATGCCGGCCAGCCTGGCCATTGCCGCCATCACCACCATCGGCTACGCCGGCATCCTGGCCGGCCCGGCACTGATCGGCCTGCTTGCCCACCTGTCGAGCCTGAAGCTGGCGTTTACCGCCCTCGGCGGCGCACTGTTGCTGGTAGCCGCCAGCAGCCGGCTGGTGCGCGTGCACTCCTGACGCAGCGCAAACCCAGCCCTGGCAACTTCGCTAATCTTGGCTTATTTGGTCCGCCGAGTGCATAGGCCAAGGGCGAGCGTGGTAAGCTTCGTGCCCGCGTGGCATCCCGTCCGCCCTCCCTACCGACACTCTTAATAAAATCACAATGGATATCGTTCTTGCGCTGAAGGCTCTGATCATGGGTCTGGTCGAAGGTTTTACTGAATTCCTGCCGATTTCGTCCACCGGCCACCTGGTGCTGGCGGGCAGCCTGCTGAACTTCACCGGCGAAAAAGCCAAAGTGTTCGAAATCGCGATCCAGGGCGGCGCCATGATTGCCGTGATCTGGGAGTACCACAAGAAGATTTGCGAAGTGCTGTTCGGCATGTTCCGCGAAGAGCGCGCGCGCCGTTTCGCGCTCAATGTGGTGGTGGCCTTCATCCCGGCCGCCGCACTGGGCTTCCTGTTCAGCAAAAAGATCAAGGCCGTGCTGTTTGCACCGGTGCCGGTGGCGCTGGCCTTCATCATCGGCGGCTTCATCATCCTGTGGGTCGAGCGCAATGCCAAAAACAACCCGGTGGCCGTGCGCGTGCAGTCGGTCGATGACATGACCATGCTCGATGCGCTGAAAGTCGGCATCGCCCAGGTATTCGCCCTGATCCCCGGCACCAGCCGTTCCGGCGCCACCATCATCGGCGGCATGATGTTCGGCCTGTCGCGCAAGGTTGCGACTGAGTTCTCCTTCTTCCTGGCGATCCCGACCCTGCTGGCCGCCACCTTCTACTCGCTGTGGAAGGAACGCGCGCTGCTGTCGGCTTCCGACGTACCACTGTTCAGCATCGGCACCGTAGTCGCCTTTGTTTCGGCCTTCGCCTGCATCCGCTGGTTGCTGCGCTATATCAGCACCCACACCTTCACGGTTTTCGCCTGGTACCGCATTGTGTTCGGCATCGTGGTGATCATTTCCGCCTACTCCGGCCTGGTCGTCTGGGCCGAATAAAGCATGCCTGAACAAGACACCAGCCAGCGCGCCCTCCACCTGCTCCAGACCGTATTCGGCTACCCAGCCTTCCGCGGCCAGCAGGGGCAGATTGTCGAGCATGTCGGCAATGGCGGCGATGCACTGGTGTTGATGCCAACCGGCGGCGGCAAGTCGCTGTGCTACCAGATCCCGGCCATGATCCGGGACGGCGTGGGCGTGGTGGTCTCCCCGTTGATCGCGCTGATGCAGGACCAGGTCGACGCGCTGGCCGAAGTGGGCGTGCGCGCTGCCTTCCTCAACTCCACCCAGACGTATGAAGAAGCGGCGCGCATCGAACGCCTGGTGCGCACCAACCAGATCGACCTGCTGTACGTGGCGCCGGAGCGCCTGCTGACGCAGCGCTGTTTCGACCTGCTGCAGGATTCGCAGATCGCCCTGTTCGCCATCGACGAAGCGCACTGCGTATCGCAATGGGGCCACGACTTCCGCCCCGAATACATCAAGCTGTCGGTGCTGCACGAGCAGTTCCCGACGGTGCCGCGCATTGCGCTGACCGCGACTGCCGACCAGCTCACGCGCGACGAAATCATCCACCGCCTGGCGCTGAACGATGCTGCGCAGTTCGTATCCTCCTTCGACCGGCCGAACATCCGCTACCAGATCGTTGAAAAGACCAACGGCCGCAAGCAACTGCTGGACTTCATCACCACCGAACATGCCGGCGACTGCGGCATCGTCTACTGCCTGTCGCGCAAGAAGGTGGAAGAGACAGCGGAGTTCCTGAACGAACACGGCGTGCGCGCCATGGCCTACCACGCAGGCATGGAGCACGCGAAGCGCGCCGACAACCAGGCCCGCTTCCTGCGCGAAGAAAACATCGTCATGGTGGCGACCATCGCCTTCGGCATGGGCATCGACAAGCCGGACGTACGCTTCGTCTGCCATCTGGATTTGCCGAAATCGATTGAAGGCTACTACCAGGAGACCGGCCGTGCAGGCCGCGACGGCATGCCCGCCAGCGCCTGGATGTCCTACGGCCTGCAGGACGTGGTGCTGCAGCGGCGCATGATCGACGAATCGGAAGCGGACGAGAACTTCAAGCGCGTGCTGTCGACCAAGCTCGACTCCATGCTGGGCCTGTGCGAAACCCTGAGCTGCCGCCGCGTGCGGCTGCTGGAATACTTCGGAGAACCGGCCACCCCTTGCGGCAATTGCGACACCTGCCTGATCCCGCCCGTATCGTTTGACGGCACGGTGCCAGTGCAGAAGCTGCTGTCGGCGATCTACCGCTGCGACCAGCGCTTCGCCGCCGGACACGTGATCGACGTACTGCGCGGCGCCGAATCCGAGCGCATCCTCACCTGGCACCACGACAAGTTGTCCGTGTTCGGCATTGGCGCCGACCGCAGCGAGCAGGAATGGCGCGCGATACTGCGCCAGGTGATCGCCCTCGGCCTGGTGACGGTCGACCACGAACAATTCAGCTCCCTCAAGCTGACCGACGCCGCGCGCCCGGTACTGAAAGGCGGCCAGAAAGTGCAACTGCGCCAATACCAGAAACCGGTCAAGCAGAAACGCAGCAGCGCCGCCCCGAAAGGCTACGAAGAAAGCAGCCTGGATGGCGACGAACAACGCCTCTTCGACCGCCTGCGCTCCTGGCGCATGGGCGCCGCACGCGAACACGGCGTCCCTGCCTATGTAATCTTCAACGACGCCACCCTTCGCGAAATCGCGAAAGTCCGCCCCTCCACGCTGGGCGAGATGCGCGGCATCTCCGGCGTCGGCGAGAAAAAGCTCGTCTCCTACGGCGACGAAATCGTCAGCCTCATTTCCAGCCTTTAATTTTTGTCCACTTCGGGGTCAGGAACCGAAGTGGACATTTATTACTTCCCGATAACGCCCTGGCGGTGCGCCCGTCGCCTCGCGGAAGCGGTGGGTGAAGTGGCTCAGGTCTGCGTAGCCACACGCCTGCGCTACTTGCTGCAATGGCAGGCGGCCCTCCTTCAGCAGCCCGCGTGCGCGCTCGATGCGGCGCGCCGCAACCCACGCCGACGGCGGCATGCCGAAACTGACGCGGAACATGCGGGCCAGGTGGAATTCCGACATGCACGCCAGTTGCGCCAGCATGCCAAGCGTGATGTTCTGGTCGAGGTGAGCTTCAATGTAGTCATGCAGGCGCCGGCGTACCAGCGGCGCCAGTCCACCGCGCAGGCGTTGGCCAGGTTTGGTCATTGACTGCGACAGCAGCAGCTCGCTCAAGGCTTCGTGCGTGATCTCGTTGGCGCGCAGCAGGTGGTCGGCGTCGTCCCACGGCTGCTGCAATAAGGCGCCGCACAGTCGCACCAGCTTCTCGTTTTCAAAATAAGTGCGATCCTGCAGCGTCAGTTCGCGCGGCTCGCGGTCCAGCTCCGCCACAGCGCGCCGGGTGAAATGCTCGGGCATGAAGTAGATGTGCAGCATACGCAGTTGGCCGCGCACCACCCATTCCGAGTCATGCCAGTCCGGCAGCGAACAAAGCCGCTGCGGAGCGCCGTATTGCCCCGGCAAGCCCTCGCGCTCGACGCTGTAGCCGCCGCCAAGATAACAGGACAGTGTGTGGTGGCCCGGCTGGTGGTAGCCGGTGAGGGCCTCCTCGGTGCTGCGATGCCAGACCGCCGCCGCCAGCCCGTCGCCCAGCCAGGCAAAGCGTTCCAGCGTCGCATCAGTGCTGGACATGGTGCGGAATACCGCATGCGACATCGCGTCGCGCGGCATGGCATGTCCAAGTTGTCCGGTCAAAGGCTTCACGCCAAAAAGTCTAGCATGCAGCCTTTTCCCCTGCCTGCCGATCCCAAGAACTGCGCAAGATCAGACAAGTGAAATTGCTTTAGGGAATTGTAATTCGGAAAATTGGCATTTTTTATAAGATTCTGAAAAGCACTTTAACCTGAAAGGAGATGGAATGAAGAAACTTGCCTGCCTCGCGGCCCTTGCATTCAGTTTCTCTGTTGCGCAAGCGTCCCCGCTCACGCTGGATTTGACCAGCGGCACCTGGTCCAACCTGAATAATTCGGCAGTAGTCGACACGTACACCGAGTCCGGCTTCCGCCTGCGCACCGTGCGGGCCGGAGACCACTTCGACCCTGCCTACATCAGCGACATCGGCATCCATAACGGCTTCCAGAATGGCGATGACGTGAGCTGGGTGCTGGACTTCTTCGGCGCCAGTTTCAGCCTCCTGAGCTTCAACCTCGCCGGCTTCGACGCTGGCGCAACGTCGATCACGCTGACCGGCTCCAACGGCGCCACGCAAACCCTTTCCGGACTGGGCGACCTGGCCATCAGCGGCATGGGCGACGTGACCTCGGTCGTGTTCAACATCGACCAGGATGGCGGAACCCAAGGCGTCGGTTTCTCCGCGATCAGCGTCGACAACGCGCCCGCGCAGCAAGTGCCCGTGCCAGGCTCGCTGGCCCTGCTCGGCCTCGGCCTGGCCGCGCTAGGCATCTCTCGCCGCCGCAACAAGTAATTCCGCAAGTTCAGACAACTGCCGGTGTGCGAAAGGCGGCACACTGGCAGCACTATGAATATTGCCCTCTACCTCACCACGGTGCTCATTTGGGGCACCACCTGGATTGCGATCAAATTCCAGCTTGGCGCTGTGCCGGCACCTGTGTCGATCGCTTATCGCTTCTGGATTGCTGCGCTGGTGCTGATGCTGATCCTGGTCGCGCGCAGGCAGCAGATCCTGCCGCCGCGCTCGGCCTGGCGCTACCTGCTGGCGCAAGGGCTCGCGCTATTCTGCTGTAATTTCCTGTGCTTCTACTACGCCACCATGACGGTGCCGAGCGGGCTGGTGGCAGTGGTGTTTTCCACCGCGCCAATCTGGAACGCGATCAATGGCCGCATCTTCATGAAGCGCCCGATACGGCCGCAGGTGCTGGGCGGTGCGGTGCTGGGATTGGCGGGCATCGTGCTTCTTTTCCTGCCTTCGATGAAGGGGCACTGGAATGACAGCGGCATGTTGTCCGGCCTGGGGCTGGCATTGCTTGGCACGCTTTGCTTCTCGACCGGGAACCTGCTCTCGAGCCGCATGCAGGCGCTGGGCATGCAGCCCTGGCTGACCAATGCCTGGGCAATGTTATGCGGGACGACCATCCTGACGCTTGGTGCGCTGGCCTTGGGCATGCCGTTCAATTTCGACCCAAGCCCACGCTACGTCGGTGCGCTGATTTACCTGGCCGTGCCGGGATCGGTGGTGGCCTTCACGGCTTACCTGATGCTGGTGGGGAGGATCGGGCCGGACCGCGCGGCATATTGCACGGTGCTGTTCCCGGTGGTGGCGCTGACCGTGTCCACCGTCTTCGAAGGCTACCAGTGGAGCAGCATGGCGCTGGCCGGGCTGCTGCTGGTGATCGGGGGGAATCTGCTGGCGTTCATGCCGGCGCGGGCCAAAGCCCGGGCGCCGGCGACAGCCTGAATTACTTCTTGGTGAAGACCAGGTCCCACACGCCGTGGCCCAGTTTCAGGCCGCGGTTTTCGAACTTGGTCAGCGGGCGATAGGAAGGCTGCGGCGCGTAGCCTTCGGCAGTATTCTGCAGGGCCGGTTCGGCGCTCAGCACTTCCAGCATCTGCACCGCGTAATCTTCCCAGTCGGTCGCCAGGTGGATATAGCCGCCCGGCGCAATGTGCTCGCACAGGGTCTTGACGAACGGCGACTGGATCAGGCGGCGCTTGTTGTGGCGCGCCTTGTGCCATGGGTCAGGGAAGTAGATATGCACGCCTGCCAGCGAGTTGGCCGGGATCATATCGCGCAGCACTTCCACTGCGTCGTGCTGGATCACGCGCAGGTTGGTGATGCCTTCATCGCCGATCATCTTGAGCAGGCTGCCCACGCCAGGGGTGTGCACTTCCACGCCGATGAAATCCTTCTCCGGCATGACCTTGGCGATATGGGCCGTGGTGCCACCCATGCCGAAGCCGATTTCCAGGATCACCGGCGCCTTGCGACCGAAAGTCTTCTCGTAATCCAGCGCTTCCTTCTTGTGTTCGACCAGGAATTGCGGGCCGAACTCTTTCAGGCCACGCTCCTGGCCGGTGGACAGGCGGCCAGCACGCGTAACGAAGCTGCGGATGCGGTGTTCGGTCGGGTCATAGAGCATTTTGCCCTTTGGCGTGGATTCGGAAGACATGGCTGAAAAGTGCTGGAAAAAGGGGCGATTATACCATTCCGGTTTTTGGGCCCGGCCTGCGATAATAGCGGGTCTTGTCCCTTAGGAAGCCCCTGAAATGGCCCTCGCACTGAATATCCTGATCATCGTCCTGGCGCTGGTAACGCTGTATTTCCTGCTCAAGGGCGGCCCGAAGGCCGATGCGGCGCCAGCGGGCAAGCCTGTCGGAGGCTCCTACACCCCGCTGCCGCAGGGCGAGCCGGTGCTCCACTGGACCGACGAGGGCCGCTTCCAGCTTGAAGTACTGGGCGAATCGCGCTATTCCGACACCATTCGCGAGCTGGCTGGGGAACATGGCGATGCAGCGGCCGATACCCGTCTCAAAGCCTTGCTGCTGGCGGACGATAACAATCCCTACGAAGACAAGGCCGTCGCCGTCTTCCTCAACAACGAAATGGTGGGCTACCTGGCCCCGAAAGACGCGCAAGCCTTCCGCATCATGCTGGCGCGCCAGGAAATCACCGGCCAGCTCACATCCACCGACGCCGTGATCCGGGGCGGCCAGATGTATGAAGGCAAACGCCTGTCCTACACCGTGCTGCTTGACGTTCATGTTGCGTAAATAGCACCAGAACCCCTGCAACACCCCACGCACGATTGAATGCACGGTGTGTTTGTGACATCATCGGCGGCTTATTGTTTTGATAATCAATAGGGATTCGCGATGAAGAACAAGTACGCCTTGCTGTTACCTGCCCTGCTGCTCGCCGCCTGCGCCAAGAAAGCGCCTGCGCCGGTGACCGGCGCAGAAGCAGCACCTGCCCCAGCCCCAGCCGCCGCAGCAGCGCCGGCACCTGCCCCAACTCCGGCTCCTGCACCGGCAGCCGCAGCTCCCGCCACCGCAACCGCCACCGGCGGCCCGCTGCAGACCCCGCAGATCAATACCGAAAACATGAGCGACGAGCAGAAGGAAATGGCGAAGCGCCAGGCCAAGCTCGATTACTCGAATATGGAAGACGGCTATATCAACGACGCCAACGCCCAGTGGGCGACGTCGGCCACCGCCACCTCGGAATACGGCGGCAGCAGCTACGTGCCGGCTAACGCAACGGGCAAGGTCGATGGCAAGAATTTCGCCAGCAAGGGCAGCGACGTAGGCTTCGATTCGCTGGAAGTGACGTTTGAGAAGCCGGTGAACGCCACCCAGCTGCGCGTAGCCATCAGCGACGGCTACGGCATGGAAGGCATCACCAAACTCGAACTGCAGGATACCGACGGCAAGTGGAATACCGTCTGGAGCGGCATCAACACCGTGAAGGTCGACAAGCGCGGCAGCCGCACCTGGTTTGTGCAGCCAATTGAAAAGACGAGCTACAAGGCCAAGGCGGCACGCATCACCAAGTCCAACAACGTGAGCACCGAACGCATTTACATCGACGCCGTGCAGTTGGTAGGTTCCTGACCGTAACTAACGACTCGCCTTGCCCAACAGGCGTATGATGGTTGAAGGTGCTTGCAGGAGGCAACCATGGAACGTGAACGGGCAAAGGCGGGCGATGCGGTGCGACCCTTGGGCTGGCACCATAAGATGCTGGTAATCCGCACCACGCCAGGCCGCAGCGGCCTGGGTGACGACGATGATGTGATTTGCCGCTGGCACGACAGCGACGGGGAGCATCAGCAAACCTTCAAGGCAGGCCAGCTGGAAGTGCTTAACTCGGCAGCGCAAGCAAGAAATCCGCGCCGCCGAACGCTTATTTGAGCAGGCCGAAGACCTTGGCGATCGCCTTGCTGCCGTAGGAAACGGGGTTTTCGCGGATCTTCTTCTCTTCTTCACCAATCATCAGGTACAGGCCATCCAGCGCGCGCTGGGTGACGTAGCCTTCCACCGTCGCCTGGTCTTCGCTGGCCAGGCCGTATTTGGTCGCCGACGCCATCGCGGTGTTGAACTTGCCGGACAGCTTGGACTTGTCCGTCACGCCCTTCACGATCGGCTTGAACTTCACGGTCAACTGCGACGCGGTTTTCTCCTTGAAGAAATCAGTGACGGAAGTCTCGCCGCCGGTGAGGATGGCCTTGGCATCGCTCAGCGTCATCGATTTGACAGCATTCACCAGCAAAGGCTTCGCCAACGGGACGGCTTGTTCAGCGGCGTGGTTCATGGAGGCTTCCAGCTCGTCCAGCTGTTCGCCGTGGCCTGTCATTTCCAGCAGCGGACGGGCTTTCTGCAGCACGCCCGGCAGCTTGATGCGCACCGCATCGTTATTCAGGAAACCGCCTTCAACGCCAAGCTTGCCGACAGCGGCCACCGAGCCAGCTTCCAGCGCGGCTTTCAGGCCTCCGCCAGCTTCCTTCTCGGTCAGGGCGTCTAACGGGCCACCTGCATGCACGCCGGCGGCGAGCGCCAGGCCTGCCAGCAGGATGGAAATATTCTTCTTAATACTCATGGCGCAACTCCTGAATGGAAATTGGAAAGTGTCACGAAGGGAGACGAAGTGAGACAAATGTCTCCTTGGGGGGAATCGAATGTCTCCCTTTCGGAATCGAACGGAAGCGAGGAAATCTGGAGCGGGTGAAGGGAATCGAACCCTCGTATGAAGCTTGGGAAGCTGCCGTTCTACCATTGAACTACACCCGCGTGCCACGCATTCTATTCGCCTTTTGACACTATTGGCAACCTTGCTAAGAACGCCCGAACAGGCCACCCAGGACTGCACCCAGCCCGCCGCCATCTTGCGGGATTGTGCCGTCCGGCGTGAGCTTGTCGACCACTTGCGGCAAAAGTTGCGAGAGGTGGCCCGCAACTTCCTGCGGATTGATGCCAAGCTGGCTGGCGATCTGCTGCAGGTGTTCGTTACCGAGCACCGATTGCAACTGGTCCGCGCTGATCGGCTGGTTCTGGCCGGTGCCGATCCAGGATGCGATCACGCCCCCCATCCCGCCTTGCTGGAACTGCGTCACCAATCCCTGCAGGCCGCCGATGCGTGGATCGTTCAGCATTGTGGTCACCGCTTCCAGCATTCCTTCCGGGTGATTACCGCCCGAGAACTGGCTAAGCACATCGAGAATACCCATGGCACACCTCCTCAAATAAACGGACCGAATACCAACAGTAACACAACGAACTCAGCAATTATCCAGCGCGACCTATCGCCACAGCGGATCATTCGCGAACAAGGCAGTCGCCCAGTCGGTGAAGGCGCGCACGCGTGTCGACAGCCTTCGCGCATACGGATAAACAAGGCTGATCGGCATGCTGCCCAATTGCCAGTCGGAGAGCACTTCCACCAGCGCGCCACTACGAAAATGCGGTGCCGCTTCCGCGCGCGGGATGTTGATGATGCCTAGGCCTGCGACGCCGGAAGCGATGTAGGCGGCAGCGCTGTTGAAGCGCATCGCCGGCTGCTGTTCGATGATGTAGCGCCGCTCGGCGCGCGACAGGGATTGAATGTGCTGGCGGCCGGTGGCGGCGAATACGAAGCCGAGGTAGCGGTGTGCGGGTAAATCCTCCACCGCTGCGAGACGCGGCGCCGCTGCAAGATAGCTCGGCGCGGCGCACAGGCAAAAACGCATATGGCCGACCAGCCGCGCGACCATGTCCTGGTCGGCCACCGGGCCGCCGCGCAGTGCGCAATCAATTCCCTCCTGGACGATGTCGACCACACGTTCGCCGCAGCCGATATCCAGCTGCACATTCGGGTAGCGGGCCGCGAAGTCCGGCAGCGCTGGGATGATGAGGGAGGTGCCAACCGGCGACGGCATCTCCACCCGTACGCGGCCGCGCGCGTCGTGGCGCGAGGATTCCAGTTCATCGAGATCGTCGAGCAGCGCGCGGGCGCCTTCGTAGTAAGCCGCGCCGTCTGCGGTAGGCGACACGCGGCGCGTCGTCCGATGCAGCAATTTCATGCCGAGGTGCGCCTCCAGACCCTGGATCTGGCCGGAGATGGTGGTCTTAGGCACGCCTAGCGCTTCCGCCGCGCCAACGAAGCTGCCTACTTCGACGATGCGGCAAAACGCGCGCATTGCCTCTAAACGGTCAAAAGCCATGATTAGCCGACTTTCCGTATATTCAAAACGCAAAAGGCCAGTTTATCCGCAATCTCGCCTGGACTAAAGTGGATTCATCGCAACCAACCGGAGGAATCCAAAATGCAACGCATCGACTACTTCAAAGCCGCCCCAACCGCCATGAAGGCAATGATGGGCCTGGAACGCGCCGCCGCCGAATCGCTGCTGCCGCTCAAACTGCGCGAACTGGTCAAGATCCGCGCGTCGCAGATCAACGGCTGCGCTTACTGCATCGACATGCACAGCAAGGACGCCATCAAGAACGGCGAAGATGTGCGCCGCCTGCTGGCCCTGTCGGCCTGGCGCGAAACGCCTTTCTTCGACGAACGCGAGCGCGCTGCCCTGCTGTGGACCGAAACCCTGACCGAGCTGTCCAAGCATGGCGCTCCGGACGAAGTGTACAGCGCCGTAGCCGCCCAATTCAGCGAACAGGAACTGTCGGAGCTGACCTTCGTGATCGGCGCCATCAATGCCTGGAACCGTTTCGGCGTGGGCTTCGCGATGGAACTGCCATAAATTAAACTCGCGACAATAGTTTTGGCGGAAATACCACGAAAAGGCCACGCTTCCGAGCGTGGCCTTGGCGCTATCTGCTAGTATGTTCAGCGATATTTCCCAACTGAAACTAAGTGTCAACATGCGCAGCACACTCACCGCAGCCGAACGTGAAATCCTCCTCGAAGACGGCAAGCCAATCGTCATTACCACGGACCTGCAAGGCCGCCTGACCTACGCCAATTCGACCTTCATCGCGGTCAGCGGCTATGCCGACGACGACCTCGCCGGGCGCCAGCAAAAATCGCTCTATCACCCGGACATGCCGCGCGACGTTGATGAAGACATGCTGCGCACCACCATGTCGGGCGAACCATGGCGCGGCCTGGTCAAGTACCGCTGCCAGGACGGCGGCTATTTCTGGTGCATCGCCAACGTCACACCCGTGATCGAGAAGGAACGCACCACCGGCTTCATGTCGGTATGCACCAAGCCAAAGCGCGAACAGATCCAGGATGCCGAAGCCCTCTACCGCACCGTGCGCGGCGCCAATCCAGACGGCGTGCGTATCGCGCGTGGCAGCGCCGCTGCGCGCGGCTGGAAGAAATACTCCAAGGCGCTGCGCGACATTTCGCTGACCCAGCGCATGACACTGTGCTTCGGCAGCATGACGCTGCTGTCGCTGTCGATGGCACTGCATGCCTTGCTGCCCTATTCCACCACCGCGCTTCACGTGCAGGCGCTCTTGCTTGCCGCCGTGGCCCTCTATGGCTGGTACAACCTGCACCATGCAGTGGTAGCCCCGATCCAGGCCTGCATCAAGGCCACCCGCATCCTCGCCGGCGGCGACCTGACCACCCGCATGGCGGTAGATCGCCACGATGAACTGGGCCAGCTGCAAGCCTTCGTGCGACAGCTGAACCTGAATCTCGCCTCCATCCTCGGTGACATCCGCGGCAACTTCGCGCTAACCCGCAGCACCACCACGCAGGTACGCACCGCCAACGCCGATCTGGCCGCCCGCACCGAAGCGCAAGCAGCTAACCTGGAACAGACTTCGGCGCATATGGGCCTGATCACCGGCACCGTGAGCCAGACCGCCGACAACGTCAACACCGCCAACGGCGTGGCGAACGAAGCGACTGCGCTGGCCGGGCGTACCGGCGTAGCGGTGGCGCAAGTCGTGACGGCGATGGACGAGATCCGCCAGTCCTCGCACAAGATCGTCGACATCATCGGCCTGATCGACGGCATCGCTTTCCAGACCAATATCCTGGCGCTGAATGCAGCAGTCGAAGCGGCGCGCGCGGGCGAAAGTGGACGCGGTTTCGCAGTTGTGGCCAGCGAAGTACGCAGCCTGGCGCAGCGCAGTGCGGCAGCGGCTAAAGACATCAAGGCCCTGATCGACGCCTCGGCCCACAAGATTGAAGGCGGCGCCAGCGTGGCCACTGCAGCCGGCACCGATATGGATGCGGTGATCGCCGCCATCGGCCGCGTCGCTTCGATCATGGGCGACATCCGCGGCGCGACGCGCGAACAAAGCGACGGCGTGAATCAAGTCAAGGACGCCATCGTGCAGCTCGACGAAGTGACGCGCCAGAACAGCCAGATGGTTGAAGAAGCTTCCACCGCCACCGGCGTGCTGGATCTGCAAGCGCAGGCCGTTGCCAAGGCACTGGAAGTATTCAAGCTGCCGCCGCAAAGCAACGGCAAGCCCAAGCGCGCCTGAGGTGTACTCGCTTAGACTTTAGCGGATGACTCGCCCGCCAACGGCAGCATCCACCGAAGCGGACTTTCGACAACTGAACTGCCGCGTGCCGATGCGCGCGCTGACGTTTGAAAGAAGCACACTTTTGCCTGGTTCATCGCTAATCAAACGGCCATAGTCGGCGGATTTTGTCCAACGGTCGCTGATCCAGAGTTAGCTGCGGCGCTTTGCCTTCACGAAAAATATCCTCCGGCGCCATTGCGTGGGGGATCCTATCGATGACTTCCTGCGCCTCGATAGTCACCCGTCGCAAGTAAATTTTTTCTCTGCGTAGCTCATCACGCACGCACTCCATTGCGCTGCGAAACGCGGGCAGCTGGTGCAAATAGTCTCGCGTGACGATGGTCGCAGGGATGACGAGAAGTTGCAGCGATTTGTCCTTGTCCATCAGATGATGCACGCGGACTTTGGCGTTGCTCGGACACGTGCACGTGTTGGGCGAGCCTGGCCTTGCATCACAGAGCCAACATTCCGTTGGTGCACCGGCCGCCACGATGCTCACCGCAGCTTCGATTGACCGAAGCGTAGTCTCAGATAATTTGATATCGAACGCCATCTCAAGAATTTAGTAGGTTGACCGAAATGAATTGATAGGTGCTACTTTGCTGTATTTTTCTGCTGACCTACACGCGCAAAGTTAAGAAGTCTTTATGACTTAAGCAAGCGCTGCCTCAAATTCATATCGCTTGCGCTACCAGTTACTATACTGCTTCTGGCCGTTAGCGCCATTAGGGCATAACACGGAGAGTGAAAGTGCCAACCTGCTCAAATTGGCCGCGTGCAGCCACCTTATTTTTCAACCGCCCCCACATCTGGTAGGTACGCGCAGCCACGGCAGCGGCGTGCTTGGGATGGTCAGCCAGCGCGGAAATTTCATATTCCATGTAAAGTTCTCCTCATTCGTCCGCATGTCCGTGTCCGTCAAGTTCAGCGAGTAATGCCGTGGAATTTATCCATTGCCACGCAATGGGAATGTGCCAGCGGCCCGAGCAGCGGTCGCCAAAGCTCTGGCGCCACTTTCCTCTGATGCTGCAAACCTTCGAGAAGGCCTGTCGCCACAACGGTTTGCACCGCATCGTCGCCTGTCGTCAGAAGCTGTTCTACTGCCAAAAAAAGCGCTTCAGATTGGTCGTAGTCACCGCTGCCGAAACGCTCCACAATAAGATGAGAAAGTTCGGCTATCCATGGAAATGCAAGAAACTCTCCGTCGTCGCCAATCCAATCGTCCGCAGTCGCAACAACTCGCTCACGCAATCCGCTATAAGTGCGGCAAAACAATTGGCGCATTCCTTCAAAGTCGATCATTCTTCGTTCCCTATAGCTTTAGTCTTTCAAGTTGTAGGCTCATAAAGATACCTCGAGTATCGATTCTCATAAAACTCTTGCAAGGTCAGCCTGGCCTCGAATAGCTCTGACCAAACCTCATAGCCGTCAATCAGCGGCTTTCCGTCCTGCCGATAACCAGATTGCTCCGGATGGAGAACGAACTCGTTATCATGAGCATATTCTTCAGCCTCCTGCTCTGCTTTCGCGTGCGCGACGTCTGCAGTTTCGGCCGCGAAGCAAACCACTCGCTCTTCAAAGACATTGATACCTCCGGGCTTTTTGCCAAAAAGGTAGAGACTTCTTATTGCAAACCAAGGCATATTCGCTTCCGGTTGAAATATCGATGCGAGCAATTGGCCGCCCCCCCGCCCTCAACATAGGTAAAAAGGCTGCAGCCTACCTGCACTTGAACTGTTGGCGGATCTTCTCAAGATCACTCGGCTCAAGCTTTTGCTGGGTTTGTTTATCCAGATAGTTTTCTTCCTCGCGAACCAGCAAAAACGTTCCATCAAGCTGTTCGCGCCACGCTAAGAATCCGCAATGGAGGTCGACCTCTGCAAACTTGCTGCTGAAATCCACAGCCGCATAAAAGCCCGGTTCAACTTGGGGTGGGTTGTGATACCACGTAATTTTGGAAATGATGCGCTGCTCGACAGCACCGGCCTTGGCGTTGAATACCGTCGCTTGCTCCTTCCATGTTTCGAAAGTTATGCCCTTTTTCAGGCTCGCCGCCATCATGTCGTACGCTCCGGCGTAGCGCCCCTGATCCTTCGCCTCGAAATATAGGCGCGTCTGCTGCTCGACGCGTTGGACCTGATCTTGCGTTGCCATACGTGGTGCTGGAACGGTTTGAGCAGGCAACAGCCCCTCCGATGGTCCGACACCGCATTCAATGTCCTGTCGCAGCATCAGCACCATGGGCTTGGCTTTGAGTCCGCCGACAGGCTCTGCCAATTCGAACGCATATTTGCCGAAAGATGCTCGCCGCGGAGCGCACAATTCGGCGGCCTTGGCCATCAGTTCCTCCTGCCCAGCCGATACCGTACTGCTGCGATGGCTCTTTAGGATCAACCGAAACCCATTGTCGCTCGAACGCAGTGCATTGATCTCTGATGGCTCAGCCGCGTGATTTTCACTTATCTTCGCGAGAACGGCCTGCGGCACAATCGTGATCAACAGTATCAAGGCGATTTTTGCAATTCGCATATTTAGCGATCTTAAAAATTTTCTGTGACATGACCGCACAGCAACCGCTGCTTAAACAGCGCGAAACTCGTAATGTATGGAAAAGCTTAGGTGCGCAACTGCATGAGGGCTTCGCGCGTCGATTTTGGCGATTCAGAGACTACTCTCAGCCAATTGCAAGGCCAGCGAACCCACCAACTGTGCAAATGAGAATTAGGAGCACAAAATAGCCCAGCAAACGACCTAAGGCACGTAACCGGAAACCTCGCTGTGTGCTGCTGACCACATACAACGGAACTGCCAACGGCGCGATAGCCACAATCCCTACACTCAGTACGATTGATCGTTTAAATTCCTTTTGCGTGCTATCAGCACGGTACCAGCAGAAAATCATAACGCTGACTAACAACGTGGAGGCCAAAGTCCACCAGGTCGGCTCAGGCAAGTTTCGGCCGGTAAAGAAACCACTCACTACTCCAATAACACAAAAGAGTGCAAGCAGCAAAAGCTGTATCTTATTCTTCACGGATAAATTTCTCTTTCTAAAAATTTCGGTAATGCCCGCTGTTGGCTTCAGTCTACAAGCTCAACGTTGAAATTCGGCGGCCGGCCCAAGCCAGTCCGCTGCAATGATGGGTTAGGGTTCTCGGTGGTGGAAGTTGAGGTATAGCTCTTGGAGGGAAAGTGGCAAATGCTGCCAGTAGTCGGCACATTTGGAACTTGGCACTTGCCAGAAGAGGTTCTCAACAAAAGCTACATCGATGCACCGGTAAACTTCTTCACTAGCGGTTTGGAGAGCATGACTCATATAAGCGAAGAGCGGTTCATGTACGTGGAATTCGACCTGTCGATTCATCTCTGCATTAAGCGCGTTTGCCAAACTCTCGAACCATGAGTAAGCAAACTCGGAATCGACTTCGCCCCATTGACGAACATGCTCCCTGTCCGCCTTTTCACGAATGGCCGGGAATTTCGATCTCACCGCGTTGTATAGGTCGAGGACAGTTTTCAATGAGCAGTACCCTAACATGTTAATGATCTCAATTAGTAGCCCCGTGGCCTCACAACGCGTTTTTGGGCGGGCACACACGGTCCCAGTTATCAACTTTGAGATCTGCAAATTCTTCGCCCCAAGTGATTACGCGAAGACACAAATTTCCATTTGCATAGTGAAGCACGCAAACAGGTCGATCACCTGCACAGCCCTCAATTCCTTTGACACCATGGCCGAGCATCGTATTCTCGATACCGATATACGTGTATTCATTCTTTGCGTGCATAGTCCGTGCAGACCAGCCACTACGGCGTAGCTTGAGATCGGCCGTTTGATAGGTCATGCCTTTCTTCAAGGAGATCTCCCTCTGAACCGCAAGTGCATTTGTAGACAGACTGAGAACACAAAGAATCAAGAAATATTTTTTCATAGCTTACAAGCTAGCTTTTGAGGCGACTGCTGCTGGCCGTTAGCCGCGTCGTTCAAGCCAGATGCTAACGTCGACCGCTTTAGCCGACGGTGAGCTCCTTCGTCAAAGCATATCGGCAGCCACCCGGTGGAAAGTCGGAAATTTGACTGACGACCTTATAACCGCGCTTCTCATAGAATGGCAGTGCCTGGAAGCTCAGAGTTTCGAGGAAGACGCGGGGGCAGTTCCTACGTAAAGCTTCGTTTTCCGCTGCCCTCATAAGTTCACTTCCGTACCCAAGGCCGCGCAATTCGTCGGACATCCAGACAGCTTGTACCTGAAGCCATCCCAGATACGTCGCCCCCACCAATCCTCCAACGACACTGCCATCATTGGCGCGCACGGTTACAAACAGGTAGTTCGGCGTGTCGCCGCCTGCCTTCGACGCGTTGAATTCGGTAAGTCCCTTAATGACTATCGCCATTTCCGTTGGAACCGGCTGTCCTTCAACCGCCACCGCATAGTTCACTGTCATCTTAACCTCTCAACATTGAATGTGTTTGCACTTACTCGGGCGCTTCGACCTTATAGCCTTTGGCCTTCAGCTCGGCCACCGGGCCTTTCGGGTTGAGGATCTGATGCAGCGCAAGCACCGCGAATGTCATATTGTTCGCGTCCAGCGCGCGCTCCGCATTGGCCAACCATTTTTTCTGCAGGTCGGCATTCACATTCTGCAGCTTGGCCTTGAATGCTTCGTTATTGATGATGGCGTCCTTGCAGGATTCCTCCCGGTCGGCAAAACTCAGAGAACCGATCTTCGACATGTCACCAATCGCCCACGCGTTGGCGCGCACGCGCATGGCGTCGATGTCGCTTTCCAGGCGTTCTACCGTCTTTGCAAAGCAGGCGGTGTCCGTTCCAGTTGAATTCTTGAACGCCTTCAGGGTCTGCGCGCCATCCTCGAGTTCCATATGCAGGTCGCTGCGGGTGGTCTTCACTTTGTATTGGCTGGCCAGTTTATCCAGCTTTGAATACACCTCGGTATTCATCGTCAGGCCGTTCTTCTCCAGGCCCTTCTTGTAAAGCGTCTCGGCGACGAACATCGGGCGCTCACGTTCGATGCCGCTGTCCTTGCCAATGTATTTCGCTTTGAGCACCTGCCAGCGATCGTAGGTTTCGGCAGGCAGTACATCAACCAGCTTTCCGCCATCGGGAATATTTTGGAAACCAATCAGGGATGGCAGCATTTTCAGGCCGCCCCACCAGCCTACCTCGATGCCGAAGGAAGGTTTCGGCAGGTATTCCTGCGACTTGGCGATGATGTTTTCGACTTCATGGGAGCGCCAGTCCATCTTGATCGGCAGTGGCGAGTAGTCGCCGAAGACGTACAGCACGTGATCGCCTTTGCTGACCTTCCACAGGCCGGGGCCGGGACGCTGGCCGACGATCAGGACTTGTTCAGTATCCGCTGCAGGCGCAGGAGCTTCTTCCTGCGCCCAAGCGGCGCCCGCCAGCAGGCAGAGGGCTGCGGCGGCGATAGTGCGTTTGACCATATTGACTCTGTTTGCCAAAAAGGCAACAGAGTAACATGTTATCGGCGCACCGGGATGGTCAGCGTATGCACAGGCGTGCCTTTGTCGCTGACTACTTTGACTGTCAGCGCGCGGTCCGTGGCTTCAACGCGCGCCAGCTGGTCCTGGCCAAGGATCAGGGTGTGGTAGGCGTGCGCCTTGTCGGGAGCGTGGTAGGAAAACGTGTGGTCATGGCCGGCAATCACCAGATCGACGCCGGACTGGTTAGCCAGCGCAGTCCACGCGGCGCCGTTATCCGGCAGCCAGCCCCAGTCGCCCTGGTGCATCGCCACCACGCGGAACGGCGCCTTGGCGAAGTGCTGGTTGCCGTTCACTTCCCCGCGCAGCCATGCCAGTTCGCTTTCGCGGTAAGGCGCGGTGCGGTTCAACTGCGCGTAGACATTGGTGTCGTCCGGCTTGTCCTCGGCGGTGTCGAGCACGAGCATGTGCACCGGGCCCATGGCGCGCGAGTAGTAGTAGCTGCCTTCGGGCGTCGGGACGTAGCCGGCCAGTTGGCGCGCGTATGCGCCTCGCAGTTCGTGGTTGCCGCGTGCGAACAGCAACGGCTTGCCCGGCCCAATCGCGGCGACCGTCGGACGCAGCCACTTGCTCCAGACCTGTTCTTCCGAATCGAGCCAGTGGAAGGCGTCGCCCAGGTGCAGCAGCGCGTCCGTTTTGTCCCAATCGACCATCTTCATCAGGCGGCCGATGCGCGCCGTGTCCTCGTGGGTATCCGTGACCACGCTGAACGAGATGCGCTCCTGCTTTGGACTGAACGTGGTGAACGCGGCGGGAACGCTGCTGGTGGTCAGGCCCTTGTCCGGCCAGTAGGGCTTGAGCTTGACCACGCGCGTGGCGATCGCTTCGTAGGAGTAGCGCTTGCCGGGTTCGAGCCCGGTAACCGTCACCACATGCCGCTGTCCGACCGGCACCAGGCCGTCGACCTGCGGCTCGATCTCGCGCACCTTGTCGCCGTCGTGCAGGCGCACCTTGGCGTGGCTGGGCGCGTCCGTCATCCACATCACCGACACCGCGGTGTCGGAGAGTGCGGAAAGATACGGGCCCTCTGTAATGACGGGCCTGGTGTCGAACACCTTGTAGGGTTCGGACTGCGCATTGGCCATCCCCGGCACGGCCAATGCGGCCAGGCCGATGCACAGGGATGCCAGCGCGGTTTGTGCGCTCTTCATCAGTAGCTGTCGTTGAAGGCGAAGATCGGCTTGCGCTTGCTCCACTGGCCCCGGGTGAAGTCAGGGAAGTCCAGCGTCTGGAAGTTCTGCGCGATCGATTGCTCGGACAGCGGGGTGATGGCGCTCCAGGTCACCGCATCGTAGATATCGATCGGCATCGGCGCGCGCGCCTTCAGCGCTTCCACAAAGGCGTGGATCACGAAGTAGTCCATGCCGCCGTGGCCCGCGCCCTCCGCCTGGGAGGCGTACTTGCGCCACAGCGGGTGGTCGAACTGCTCCTGGTAGGCCTGGAAATCATCCCACTGGTGCGGCTTGCTCTTGCCTTCGATGTGAATGGAGTGGTTCACATCCATCCACAGGCCATTGGTGCCCTGTACGCGGAAGCCCAGGGAGTAAGGGCGCGGCAGCGAGGTGTCGTGCTGCAGGATAATGGTCTCTCCGTTTTCGCAGGACAGCGTGGTCGTCACGACGTCGCCCAGGCTGAACTTCACCTTGCCGCTCGGGTGATCCGCCCCGCCCTGCTTGACGATATAGTCGTGCAGGCCGCGTGCCTTGGTGGCGAATGTGTTGATGCGGGTGAAGCGGTTGCCACGGTTGATGTTGGTGTACATCGCGCATGGGCCAATGCCGTGGCTTGGATACAGCTCGCCATTGCGCTGCACGGAGTGCTGCGTGCGCCACTTGGCTTCCGAGAAGCCCTTGTCGCCGAACTCGATGCCGCTGCCGTAAGGCTTGGCCGGGTCGCCGTTGTTGAACTTCACGGCGCGAAGGTCGTGCTGGTAGCCTCCTTGCAGGTGCACCAGTTCGCCGAACAGGCCGGAGCGCACCATCTGCAGCACTGCCATCACGTCGCGGCGGTAGCACACGTTCTCCAGCAGCATGTACGGCGTGCCGGTTTTCAGCTGTGTGTCCAGCACATCCCAGTGGTCTTTCAGCGTCACGCCAGCGACCACTTCGCAGCCGACCGGGACCTTGGCCTGCATCGCGTCGATCGCCATTTGCGCGTGCCATTCCCAAGGGGTGGCGATGATCACGCCATCCAGTTGCTTGGAATCGAGCATGCGCTTGTAAGCGTGCTTGTCGCCGTCCTCGCCGAAAGTGCGTGGCTTCGGTTTGCCGGCCTTATCGAACTGCGCCAGGGCCCTGCCCAGCATGACCGGTTCGATATCGCACAGCGCCACCACTTCCACGTCGTCGCGGCGTACCAGCTCTTTCAGCAGCACCTGGCCGCGCATGCCGGTGCCAATCATGCCCAGGCGGAGCTTCTCGCGGCCGCCGGCCGCAAAGGCGGTCGGCAGGAGCAGGCTGCCCGCCAGCGCGGCGCCGGCGGTGAGGAAGTGTCGTCGATTGAATTGCTTGTCCATCTTTTTCCAGACCTCTCTGTGTTGATGCGCAGGTTACCAGAACTTGTAGCTGGCCGAGAGCGCGAAGGTACGGCCGAACAGGTTTTGCTGGTGGTTGTAGCCTTCCCAGCCGTTCGGGTCGTAGTAAGGCATCTTGTTGGTCACATTCTTGATGTTCAGGCCTACGTCCAGGTTCTTGACCGGTTTCCAGTTGAAGCCCAGGTTGACCGTGTAGTACGAAGGCTGGCCGCCGCACAGGTTCTTCGGCAGGTCCACGCCGCCGGCGGTGCAGTTTTCCGGCGCGTTGTCGGTGTCGTACTCGCCGTAGGCCCACTTGGCGCCGCCGGTGTAGTTCACGAACAGGCTGGTGACGAAATTCTGGTAGGCCCAGTCGGCATTCAGGGTCGCACGCAGGCGCGGCGAATCGTAGTAGCCGACGTAGTTGCCGGAGAAGCCGCCGCCGTCGTCGTAGTTGTAGGTTTCGCGCTTGCGGATGGTGAAGGCGGCGCCGGTGCCCAGCTTGCCCCACGAACCCAGCGAGAAGCGTGCGCGCGCATCGATGTCGAAGCCGTCCAGCAGGGTGCGGCCGCGGTTCGAGTAGGAGTTGATCAGGCCACCGATATTACCCACCGAGTACTTCGGCAGCGTGCCGGTGCAGGCAGCGGCGTTGGCAGGGTTGGCGCACATGGTGGTCACGGCTGCCATGTTCGCGCGGTCGGCGTCGGTCAGGTCGTTGCGGATCGCCTGGTTGGTGCCGGCCAGGGTTGGGCCGTATTTGTCGACGAGCTCAGTGAACAGCTGGTTGAAGTCCTGGCGCACAATCTCGTTGCGGCGGTACACAAACCAGTAGTCCAGAGAGATGCTGACGTCCTTGGCTGGCTGCAGCACCAGGCCCAAGGTGGAGATCTTGGCCTTTTCCGGCTGCAGGTCCGGGTTCGGCGGGGTCAGGCCGCCGACGGTGGTCGAGCAGTTGGAGTTAAGCAGGGATTTACCCAGGTCTTTTTCACCCGCGCTGACGGATTTCATCAGCAGCTTGGCGATGGCATTGGTTTCGTCGCAGCGCACGGTATCGCGGATGCCGCCCACCTGTGCGAACACGCCGCCGCTGCCCGATTCGGCCAGGTTAGGCGCACGGAAGCCTTCCGAGTAGGTTCCGCGCAGCATGACCTGCGGCAGTGCGCGCCATTGCACGCCGATCTTCGGCGCCAGGTTGGCCTTGAAGTGCGGGTATTTGTCCAGGCGGGCCGCGGCATTCACTTCCAGCTTGTCGGTGACCGGCACCACCACTTCGCCGAACAGGGCGCTGACGTTGCGCTTGCCGTCGAACCAGGAACCGCCCTGTTGTGTGATCAGTCCATTCGCGGCATCGGCATTCCCCGGGTTGTCGAAGCTTTCGCGCATCAGGTTGGTGCCGAATGCCGCACGCACTTCGCGGTCGTCGATTTTGAACAGCGTGCCTTCCACCTTGGCGTCAAAGGTAATCAGCTTGGTCCAGGACTGGATGTCGAAGGTCGGGTATGCCTCACGGATCAGGGCCGCGTTGGCTTCGCTGATTTCGCCGAACTTGAATGCCGGATTGTCCGAGATGTAGGTGCGGCCGGTGACCGGGTCCTTGTACGTCGGGCCGAAGGCCTTTTCAAAGCCCTTGGTGTTGATATTGGTGGTCTGGTACAGCGTGGAGTGGCTGCCAGCCACGCCCAATGCGGTTTCAAAGTCCCAGTTGTCGGTCAGCTTGCCTTTCAGGCCGGCCAGCACGCGGTAGTTGTCGTCCAGGTTCTTCTGGCCGAAGTGGCCGACCGCATCCTGCATGATGTAGTTCAGGCCTGCCGCGCCGCCCATCATGGCCGCCATGTCCGGATCGAGCTTGCCCTTCAGGTAGACGTTGTTCGGGCCGAGATAGGGCTGGGTGAAGGTATTCAGCTGGGTACCGGTGTTGCGCGAGAACCAGTTGTTCACGGTGCCGCTGTTGAAGCTGCGCGGACCGTTTTCACCACGCATCTTGATGTGGGTGTACGACGCTTCAGCAAAGGCTTCCAGGTCGTCGCCGAATTTCTTGCGGCCGGACAGGAAAGCCGTTACGCGGTCGGAAGTCGGGCCGGTGTCCAGTGCGTACGGCAGGTTGTTCCAAACGCAGCGGGTACCGGAAGCTTCGGTGATGGCGGTGGTGCAGCCCGGGACCGCACGCTGGGTGCGGGCGTTCTTGTTGGCCGGGTCGAACACGAAGAAGGTGCCAGGATTGGGCTGGCCTGGCTCGCTGCCGACGCCGACGCGGAAGTTCGAGATGAAGTTCGGGTTGTTGACGTAGAAGTATTCCGGGCGCTTATCGTAAGTGTCCGCCAGCGCGATGCGGTCGCGGTGATAAACGTTCAGCGAAGCCATGACGTTATAGCCGTCATGGCCCATGTCGCCCTGGCCGTACACCAGGCTGGCCTGGTGCTCGCCGTAGGCCGAGACCTTCTGCGAATGATCGGTGCTGACCTTCGCTTCCAGTCCCTGGTAGTTCTTCTTGGTGATGACGTTGATCACGCCCGCCACCGCGTCGGAGCCGTAGACCGCGGACGCGCCGTCGGTCAGGATTTCCATGCGTTCGATCGCCGCCGCAGGAATGGCGTCGATATTGACGAACATGGTCTGGAAGCCGGCCGGTGCGCCGTAGAAGGACAGGCGGCGGCCGTTCAGCAGCACCAGCGTGCCTTGTGCACCCAAGCCGCGCAGGTTGGCCTGCGAGCCGCCGTCCGAGCCGGTGAACATGGAGCGGAAGTCTTGCTGCGCAGGGCGTGCGGCAGGCAGGTTGTCCAGCACCTGCATCAAGGTGCGGGCGCCCATGTTTTCAATCTGCTTGGCATCGATCACTTGTACCGGCGATGCCGTTTCGGCGTTGATGCGCTTCAGGCTGGAGCCCGTCACTTCAACGCGCTGCATCTTCTCGCCGTCGCCATCACCATCTGCGGCCAGAGCGCCGCCGGCCAGTCCCGCAGCCATCAGCGCTGCGATCAGTCGTTTCAATTCCATTTCTCTCTCTCCTTTTTAGAAGTTATATTCGGCGGTCAGGCGCACGGAGCGCGGCGAGGTGCGCGAGCTCACTTCCAGGTAGTGCTGGGAAATGAAGCCGGCGTCTTCGCGGGTCTCGTTGTAGCGGGTGACGGTCTGGCGATTCAGCACGTTGAATACGTCGAGCTTCAGGCTCAGGCCCTTGGCCCAGGCCGGGGTATAGGCCACGTTCAGGTCCAATTGGGTCTGCCATGGCATGCGGCCCTGGCTGCCGCGCGGCGCTGGCTGGCCATTGCAGAAGAAGTAGGCGTCGCCGTAGTCGTTATCCCAGTGCAGGTTCTCAGGCAGCGCGCCGATACAGTTGCGCGGTGCGCCGGAAGTGAGCGCCAGATTGCCGCCCACCATCCACTCCGGCGTGGCTTGCCAGAAGCCGTATGCCTTGAACTGGTGGCGATGGTCGCTAGGCAGGTAGCCGTAGGCGTTGTACATCAACTCCTTGTGGTCGTCGCTCACCGTCAGCGCCACGTCGCCGCCGCCGATGGTGTCGGTCTGGCCTTCCATATTGCCCTTCAGCGAAGACAGGGTGTAGGTCAGCTTGCCGTACCAGCCGTCGCTCATTGGGTGTTCGACGGAGAAGTTCAGCGCGCGGTAGGTGCGGTCCGGTTTCGGATTGCCCCATTCGGCGGCGGTGATGTCGACCTGGCGCAGGCCCTTGCCGTCGGCGAAGTCGATCCACAGGTTGTTGTCGCGGCCCGGGTTGATGATGGCGCACTGGAAGCCGCTCCAGTTGCTGGTGTCGACGTTGTTGCGTGCGGCCCAGGCGTCGATCGGACGCTGGTCGCAGGTGTCGTCGTTGGTGTCGTTCAGTTTGCGGTACAGCAGGCCTGCACCCACCACCAGCTTGCGGCTGATGGCTTTTTCAAAACCGAGCGCGAATTCATCCTGCGACAGCGGCTTCAGGCCGATGGCCGTCACTTCGCGCGCATCGCGTCCCACGCCGTAGGCATTGTTGGCCGAATATGGCTTGCTGATGGCGTGCAGGCCGGTCGGCGCGCCGGTTGTTGGATCAACGCCGGTGTAGGTGAAGAATTCGCTGGTGTTCAGCGAAGGGCTGGCCATATTGCTGGACAGGTTGGACGGTACCGGCAGGTGATAGCGGCCTGCGTTAGCGTACACCTTGAGCGAGCTGTCGCCGTAGGCATCCCAGGTGGCGCCCAGGCGCGGCGCGACCATATTGCGTTGGGAGATAAAGGCGTCGCCTTCGGTCGTGTAGTTGGTGAACTGCTCGCGGCGCAGGCCCAGGTCCAGCAGCAGGCGGTCATTGACCTGGTAGTGATCCTGGATGTATTGCGCCGACTGGGTGCTGGTAGGGCGCGCCAAACGGTCGGTGATGTCTTTCGACACGTAGTAGCCTTGCGTGCCGTAGCCGCCGCCCTGCGCCGGGGTTTCGAAGGCGCCGTTGATCGGGCGGTTCGGGTCCTTGGCGAAGCGATAGCTCCAGCGGTAGCTACCGGCCAGCGTTGTGCCGACCAGGGAATCGATCTTCAGGCGGTCGATACCGGCGCGCAGCGAGTGGGCGCCCAGCTTGTATTCCGCGTCCAGTCGCATGCCCTTCTGGTTGTCATGCGAATTCGGGTCGACCAGGCTGCCGGTCACGGTCTGCGGGTTGGTGTAGACCAGGCCCGGCACCTGCGATGTGACGGAGGAGGAAGTCTGCGCCAGCGCCGGGTTATAGCCTTCCGGGATGCGGCGGTGCGAAGTGCGCGAGTCGCCGTACAGGGCGGTCACGGTCAGGTTGTCGGTCAGGTAGCCGGTGTACTTGAAGATGCTGATGTTGGCGCCCGGCGCCGAAGCGGAAGAGCAGCAATTGATGTTCTCTTGCGATTTGCCGCCGGGGATGTCGTTGTGGGTCAGCGTGGCGTAATCGAAGCCGTAAGCCTGGCTGACGGAGCTGGTGCGGTCATATAGCTTGGTGAATTCGAAGTGATGGTCGTCGGTCAGGTTGTAATCGATCTTGCCCAGGTAGCGCTTGACCGTGGTGTCGCTGGTGTTCCAGCCGTTGACAGTTTTCTGGCCGCCGCTGGAGGCTGCGCCGATCGAGCTGGAGTCGGTCTTGGTCTGCTCCAGCGCGACAAAGGCGAACAGCTTGTTTTCGATGATCGGGCCGCTGCCGTACAGGCCATAAACCTTGCTGGTGGTGCGGTTGTCGCGGTTCCAGTACAGCAGCTTGCCGTCGGTGTCGGGATTGGCGCCGGTATTCGGGAAGTAGGTGTTTTCCGGCTTGCTGCGCAGGGCTGCGGGAATGGTGGCGACCTTGCCGCCGAATTCGAACTTGTTGCCGCCGCTGCGGGTGGTGATGTTGATCACGCCGCCGGTGGAGCGGCCGAATTCCGCGCCGTAGCCGCCCGACAGCACCTGCATGTTCGAGATCGCGCCGAAAGGCAGCTCGGAAGCGCCGACCTGGGTCAGGATATTGGTGATCGGGAAGCCGTTGACGTAAAAGGCGTTCTCCGACTGGCCGGAGCCGGAAATCGAAGGCGCGCTGCCGTACTGGCCATTGGTGCCGCGCGAGACACCCGGCGTCAGCTGCACCACCGAGGCCACGTCGTTCGCCACCGGGATCTGCTTCAGTTCCTTGGCCGTGAAGACCACGCCGTTATTGGTGTTCGACACGTCGATGCGGTTGCGCACCGAGCTCACGGTCACCTTCTGGATCTCGGCTCCGCCGAAGTTCGCTTCCACGCCGCTGCCCACGCGTGCTTCCACTTCCTGGGCCGCTTCCACGGCACCGGAGCGCAGGACTTTCACGGCGTAGCGGCCCGGCGGCATGGAGTTGGCCACATAGCGGCCAGCCGCATCAGGGGTCAGCGTGCGCTGCACACCCGTCTCCAGGTTCTGCACCACGACGCTGGCGCCGGATGGCGCTTTCACTTCGCCAAAAATGGTGGTGGTGGCGTTGGACTGGCCCCAGGCCTGGCCGGCCAGCGCCAGTCCGATCATGATGGCAAGGGCCTTTTTACGAGTATGCATGCAGTGTCTCCGTCTTTCGTATGGTTGTAAGCCGCCCGCCCCGGTCCGAAGAGGGGCTGGCGTTTTTATGACGATAGGGTTGCGGTCAGCGCATTCGGACGGTGGCGTCCTCTGTGCCTATCAGTACGGCGTTGGCCCAGTTGCCGCAGACCTGGGCGGGTTGGGCGCCGCGTGCGCCCAGGGTTCGCAGGCTGAGTTGCCTCAACCCGCGTACGTCGATTTCCGGCTTGACCACCGCCGGTGCGGTGACAAGACCGCTGTCGTACAGCAGGCGCTCGCCGCTCCAGACCTGGAACTGCAGGCCGCCCGCGCTGCGGCAGCTGTCGTCCACGCCAAGGTCGGCGCGCAGCAGGTTCCAGTTGCCATCCAGCTGCAGGTCGACGCGGCTGGCGGCACCAACGCCCAGGCCCTTGCGGAACCACAGGCCGTTCATGCGCATTTCCTTGCCTTTGCCGGCCGGGCGGTCGCGTGATACGCCCTTAGGCAATGGCAGGTCAGACAGGAAGCTTTGCTGCTCCGCGCCTTCTTTCGCACGTGCTTCCAGGATGCGGAAGGTGGACAGGGCGATCGGGCCAACCTCCGCCGGCTGCAAGGCGTTGATGGCTTTCGCCGCTGCGCCAGGCTGCGCTGCCGTCACCATCGGATCGGTGGCGGCCGCGCCTTCGCCGTCAGGATTCTGCGTGCTCAGTACGCGGAAGCGCAGCAAGCGCCCGGCGGTCGCCGGGAAGTTGATGGTTTGCGTTTCCTTTTGCAGCTTCAGGCGGCCGGTGAAGCTTGGCTTGCCCCATTCGCCGTTGCTGTCGGCGATGTAGATTTCGTAGTCGCGCACCTGTCCGTGCTGCCAGTGCTCGTCGTTGCGCGGGGCGATTTCGATGCCGTCGATCAGGCGGCGCTCAGTGAAACCGATGGTCCATTCATGGGCGCCGGTGCGGATCGACTGGTTGCGGGTGGTACGGAACCAGGTGCCAGGCTTGTCGTCAAACGCGTTTTCCAGCGGATGGCCCGGTTCTTCAGCAGGGCGGTTCACCACCAGCAGCGCGTCTGGCGGCAGTGCGCGGCCCAGTTCCGGCGCGGATGGGAAGACACCGTCTTGCGCTGCCAGGGCTTGCGCGCCCTGCACCGTGATGCGCAGCGGTTGGCGGATGTCCTGTTTCGCTGTCTTCACGTGCAGGGTGCCGCTGCGGTCTTGCTGGTCGTAGTACCAGCCCTCCGCTGCCGCCTCGTATGCCGCCCGGTCTGCGAAAGCTGACAGCGCGCGGCCGGACGCGTCCACGGCGCTCGGGCGTTGGCGCGACAGCATGCGCAAGGCATAGCTGCGGCGCGCTTCCTGGGCGGCGTAGGCGCCTTCGACCGGCGCGATGTCGACGGCCACGGAGCCATTGGCTTCGTGCATCCGCAACACTTGCTGGCTGAACGCGCCTTTCTGGTATTGGCGGGTGTTGCCATCGTCTTCGTAGAGGGTGAACGAAGAATCACCGTGCGGGTACAGGTCCAGCGTCAGCACGTCCTTCGGCTTCTCGCCGTCATACAGGACTTCCGGATACATCGGCAGGATGGCGCCGGCGCGTACGAAGACCGGCAGCTTGTCGAGCGTGACCTGCAGGTCCAGGTCGCGGCCCGCGGCGCCGGCGGTCGCCTGGCGGCCGTCCCAGTATTCGAACCAGGTGCCCTGCGGCAGGTGGATCGCCTTGCGCCAGCCTTGCGATACGGCCTGGCTGCGGTAGACCGGCGCCACCAGCATGTCGCGGCCCAGCATGAACTGGTATTTGTGCGCTTCGGTGAAGGCGGTTGGATCGGACGGATAATCCCACATCAGGCCGCGCACCAGCGGCGCGCCCGTCTGCTCGGCCTCGCGTGCCAGCGTGTACATGTACGGCGTCAGGCGCAGCTTGAGTTTCAGGTAGCGGCGGTTGATGCTGCGGTATGGTTCATCGAACCACCAGGGATGCTTGCGCTCATTGGCCGACCAGCCGGACATGCCCATCAGCACCGGGGTGAAGGCTTTCCACTGCAAATCGCGGGTATAGGTTTCCGGGCTGCCGCCGAAGATCGCATCAACGTCGCCGGTCGCATATGCCTGGCCCGACAGGCCGGAGCCCACCAGGGTCGGCACATGCCAGCGGATGTAGTCCCAGCTTGCGCTCTGGTCGCCGGTCCACGCCACGGCATAGCGCTGCGTGCCGGCCCAGCCCATCACGGTCCAGATGAAGGGACGGCTGTCGGAGTTTTCCAGGATGCCGTCGTAGGCGGACTTGTTGGCGTCCAGCGAGAACTGGTAGCCCTTGCCGGTCCATGCCACGTCCAGCTTTTGCACGCGGGTGCCGGCAGTGCCGACTTCCCACTTGATCTTGTCGACGCCGTTCTCGGTCCACAAGCCGGTACGGAAGCCATATTTCGCCAGGCCCTGCGCGGTCTCCGGCAAGCTGGTGTAGCCGCAGCCGTAGCCATCGTTCGGCAGGATCCAGCCGCCCGGCATATCGTTCTCGCGGTACTTGCGCGCCACGGCATCGACAACGTCCGGCGTCTTGCCGGTCGGGCCGTCGCTCCAGCCTTTTGGAACGGTGCCCGGCTTCTTCACGTTGTCGCCATCGTTGTAGCAATCGGCGTCGCCGTATTCCAGCGCCCAGCGCGGCAGCATGCGCGCACGGCCGGTCCATTCGGTATAGCGCGCCAGCACGTCGCGCACGTCCTTGCCGACGAAGTAGTAAGCATCGAAGCGCGGCTCGGCGTGCTGCAAGGCCACCACATCCTGCTGGCGCAAATCGTAGCTGCCGTCAGCCCAGGTATTGCGCAGCATGCCCCAGCCGCGCGAGCTCATAAGGAAAGGCGCCGGGCTTGGGCGGTCTCCCTCTTCCCAGCCGCCGGAGTAGGACACGTCCAGCTGGCGGCCCTTGAATTCATAGCGTCCATTCTGCTGGCCGCCACCGAAGAAACGCTCCGCCTTCTCGCTGGACAGCGTCTGCACGCTGGCCTTCTCGCCCAGTTCCAGCGGCTGCACTTCGCGCCACAGCGGCTGCGTTTCACCGGCACGGAACAGAGTAAAGCGCAGCGGGCTGCGGTCGATGCGCAGCGCCAGTTTGGCGGTGCGCAGCAAGATGTGGTCGGGCTGCTCGCTTACGTTATGCTCGACATGTGCGGCCGGCTTGCCGACCACGATTGCCGCGGCCTTGTCGCCGGCGTCGGTCAGCTTGCCTTTCGGGCCGGCCCAGATGCGCAGGACATCGTCTTGCAGCAGGCTGACACGTACCAATGCGCCGGATTCAGTCATGAGGTCCCAGGATTGGCCGCCGGTTTCAATGGCGCTTGCCGGGGTGGCAGTCATGCTGCGCAGTTTGCCCAGCGGGGCGGCCAGCACGGCGGTGGAAGCCAGGGCGAGAACAGCTGCGGCGATTGCGGTACGGGTGAGTTTCTTCGTTTCCATGAGGGTACTTTAGAAATAAAAGCAAAAAAGGTCAACAAAAAGAAAGTAAAACGAGCATTTCAATCGTTTTTTTGCATATTTATCTTTCGAATTAGCCTTTATTGCGGCGCAATATCTTTCGATTAGTAGCGCATGCGCAACGTTCCACCCCAAAAAAGTGCGCACCGACGCGCGTTCAGGCATGGATCTGCCGGGGTAATTTCTTTCGATTTACTTTCGTATTTGACTTTTCGAAATATGTTATTTATGCTTTCGGCTAACTTATAACTTTTCTTTTTTCGATGACTACCCTCCTCCAGCGTGACCAACAAGCCTGGCGCGATATCCGCGGCCTGGATACCGCAGAAGAGATTGCGCAACAGCCCGCCCTGTGGCGCGAACTGGGCACCAGCCTGCAAAGCCGCGCCGCCGACGTTGCGGCCTTCCTCGGCGGCTGCCTGCATAACCCGCAGCAGCGTGTAATCCTGACGGGCGCCGGCAGCTCCTGCTATGTGGGCGAAATCGCCGCCGATGAACTGAACGCTGCCTGGCCGGCGCAAGTGCGCGCCGTCGCGACCACCAGCCTGCTCACCCACCCTGAGCTCTATCTGGAAGCGGACGCCCCGACCCTGCTGGTGTCCTTCGCCCGCAGCGGCAGCAGCCCGGAAAGCCTGGCGGCCGTTGAACTGGTGCGCGAAGTGGTGGCCGATGCGCGCTTCCTGAATATCACCTGCAATCCGCAAGGCCAGCTGGCGCGCCAGGGCGACACCGATGCGCGCACCTTCAACCTGCTGATGCCTGCGGCCAGTTGCGACCGCGGTTTCGCCATGACCAGCAGCTTCACCTGCATGTTGCTGGCTGCCCTTTGCACGCTGGGCCGCGGCGAATGGCAAGAAAACCTGGCGGCTTTGGCACAAGCGGGCGACGCTGCCCTGCGCGATTGGGCCGCACCTGTCGCCGCACTGGCCGCACAGCCGGTGCAGCGCGTGGTCTACCTTGGCAGCGGTCCGCTGGAAGCACTGGCCAAGGAATCGGCACTGAAGATTCTGGAACTGACCGGCGGCCGCGTGCTCGCCATGTCGAACACGGCGCTCGGTTTCCGCCACGGCCCGAAATCGGCGCTGAATAAGGAATCGCTGGTGGTGGTCTTCCGCAGCAGCAAAGCACTGTCGCGGCGCTATGAAGAAGATTTGCTGCAAGAACTGCGCCGTGATGGCATTGCCGGCAGCGTCGTCACCGTCGGCACCGGTTCCGATATCTCCGTCGCCGCACCAGCCCTGCCTGACTCCTGGCTGGCGCCATTGTGGCTGCTGATGGCGCAGCAATACGCGCTGCACCAGTCGGCCGTGCTGGGTCTGACCCCGGACAATCCTTTCGCCGACGGCACCGTCAACCGCGTGGTGCAAGGCGTTACCATCTATCGTCATGACCAATTCTGAGCAACGCGCCTATCACGGCATCGACATCGGCGGCACCAAGATTGAACTGGTGTCGTGGATCGATGCCGGCGGCGAATTGCAGGAAGTGTTCCGCGAGCGCGTCGCAACGCCCGGCGCGGACTTCAATGCATTTGTCAGCGCCATCGTAGGCCTGGTGTCGCGCGGCGACGCCGCCCTGGGAACGCAAGCCTCTCCCGCGCCGGTCGGCATCGGCCTGCCCGGCGTGATCGACAGCGCCACCGGTCGCCAGATCAGTTCCAACGTTCCCGCGCTGAACGACCTTAACGTCGCTGCCGCATTGCAGGAAGCACTGCAGCGTCCCGTCGTCATCGGCAACGACTGCCAATGCTTCGCCCTGTCGGAAGCGCAAGGCGGCGCCGCGGCCGGCCTGCCAAGCATGTTCGGCGCCATCATCGGCACCGGCGCCGGCGGCGGCTACTGCGTGGACGGCCACCTGCTGCGCGGATTCAACGCCATCGCCGGCGAATGGGGCCACTGGACCGTGCCCGCGCCCCTGCTCGAACAATACCAACTGCCGGTGCTGGACTGCCCCTGCGGCAAGAAGGGCTGCATGGAGCGCTATGTCTCCGGCCCCGGCCTGTCGAAACTGCACGCCCGTCTCGGCGGCGACGGCGCCGAACCGCTGGCCATCGTAGAACGCGCCAACAGCGGCGACACCCTCGCCGCGCAAGCGCTGGCGATCCACCTCGACCTGCTGGGCCACGCCATGGCCGGCCTGGTGCTGTCCTACGACCCGCATGCCATCGTGCTGGGCGGCGGATTGTCCAAGCTGCAGCACCTGTACCAGCAACTGCCGGCCGCCATCCTGCGCCACCTTTTCCGCGGCGTGCAAGCCCCGCCTGTACTGCCACCGCGCTTCGGCGACGCCGGCGGCGCACGCGGCGCCGCCCTCCTGGCGCGTCAACAAACGATATGACGAATATGAATCAATCCCCAGTAATGCAAATCGTCGAAGCGCACCGCCGCGGCGAGAAGGTCGGCCTGTACAGCGTATGCTGCAGCCACCCTACCGTGCTGCGCGCCGCGCTCAAGGTCGCGGCCCAATACGGCACGCCCTTGCTGGTGGAAGCCACCTCCAACCAGGTGGACCAGTTCGGCGGCTACACTGGCATGAAACCGGCGGAATTCCGCGACTACGTGCATCGCCTGGCGCAGGAGCAGGGCTTCCCGGCCGAACGCCTGGTACTGGGCGGCGACCATCTCGGCCCCAACGCCTGGCAATCGCAGGACGCCGCCACCGCCATGGCGCATGCCGAAGTGCTGATCGACGCCTACATCTCCGCCGGCTTCCACAAAATCCACCTCGACTGCAGCATGCGCTGCGCCGACGATGCTGCACTACTGAGCGACGAAGTCGTCGCCGAGCGCGCAGTGCGGCTGGCAGCCATCGCCGAGCAATCGGCAGCCCGCGCCGGCCTGCCGCCGCCGGTTTATGTCATCGGCACCGAAGTGCCCGTGCCCGGCGGCGAGGCCTCGCTCGAGCAGGCGCTGGCCGTGACCGCGCCGCAAGCAGCTGCCCGCACGCTGGCAGTGCACCGCCAGGCCTTCGAAGAAGCCGGCCTGCAACATGCATGGCAGCGCGTCATCGCCATGGTGGTACAGCCAGGCGTCGACTTCGACCAGGCCAATGTGCAGCACTACAACGCGGCGGCGGCCGTTGAACTGTCGGCCTTCGTCAGCAGCCAGCCACGCCTGGTGTTCGAAGCCCACTCCACCGACTACCAGCGCGAATCGGGCCTGCACGAGATGGTGCGCGACCACTACGCCATTCTCAAGGTTGGCCCGGCCGCCACCTTCGCCCTGCGCGAAGGCTTCATGGCGCTGTGCCTGATCGAAGAAGCCTTGCTGGGCAAGGCGAACGCCTCGCGCCTGATGGACGTGCTGGATGACGTCATGCTCGCCAAGCCTAAGCACTGGCAGAAGCACTACCTGGGCAATCCGGAGGAACAGCGCCTGATGCGCCGCTACGGCCTGTCCGACCGCTGCCGCTACTACTGGGGCGAGCCGGAAGTCGCCGCCGCCGTCAGCCGCCTCTTCGCCAACCTGGCCGGCCGCAGCATCCCTCTGCCTTTGCTGAGCCAATACCTGCCGGAGCAATTCCTCGCCGTGCTGCAGGGCGAACTGGCCGCCGAACCGCAAGCGCTGGTTGAACACAAAATCGGCTGCTTGCTGGGGCAATATGCGAGGGCTTGCAGCGCCAACACCGCCGTCATCTGTTAAGCTCGACGTTTTCGAATTCCCCTCGACAGAAGATATGCGAAATACCAGCCAACGCCGCGAAACCATCCTGCAGGCGATCGTACAAAATGGCTCGGTCCAGGTGTCCGACCTGGTCGACAAGCTTGGCGTGTCCGCCGTTACCATCCGCAGCGACCTGAGTGTGCTCGAGTCGCAAGGCCTGGTGCAGCGCAGCCACGGCGGCGCCCTGCTGGCACGCACCCCGCCCACCGAACACACCATCCGCCAGAAGGATTCCCTGAACCAGGCGCAGAAAGAGCAGATCGGCCTGCTGGCCGCGCGCATGGTGCAGCCGGGCGACAACGTCATCATCGACTCCGGCACCACCACCATTTACCTGGCGCGCCACCTGCGCGAAGCCGGCGACGTCACGGTGCTGACCAATGGCCTGAACATCGCCTGGGAGCTGGCCGACGCACCTGGCGTGGACCTGATCCTGACCGGCGGCCGCCTGCGCAAGCAATCGCTGTCGCTGCAGGGCGCCCAGGCCGAAGCCTGCCTGGCAGCCTACAATTTCGACACCCTGTTCCTGGGCGTCGACGGTTTCGACCTGCAGTTCGGCATCACCACCCACCACGAGGCGGAAGCGAACCTGAACCACAAGATGGTGGAGCGCGCCAAGAAAGTGGTCGTGCTGACCGACGCCTCCAAGTTCGGCCGCGTATCCCTGCACCGCATCGTGCAGCTGGACCGCGTGCACGCCGTGATCACCGACGCCAGCATCAGCGCCGAGTACCGCGAAGGGCTGGAAAAGCGCGGCATCGAAGTCATCATCGCGGAGTAAGAGTAATGCTGCAAGGCCGTATCCTCACACCCGACGGCTGGATTGAAGGCAGTATCGCCTTCGGCCAGCGCATCACCAGCATCACCGAAGGACCGTCCGCAGCGGGTAAGGGCCTGACCATCATCCCCGGTTTCGTCGACCTGCACGTGCACGGCGCCTCCGGCGTCGACATCATGGAAGGCGGCGATGCCGGCGCCGTCGTGGCGCGCAGCCATGCCCGCCACGGCACCACCGCGCTGCTGGGCACCACCCTGACGGCAAAAGAAGATTCGATCCGCCATGCGCTGCAAGGCCTGGCCGGCGTCATTGCCCACCGCCCGCAGCATGGCGCCCGCATGCTGGGCGTGCACCTGGAAGGCCCTTTCCTGAACCGCCGCCGCCTGGGCGCCCAGCCGCCCGACGTGGTGACCGGCAGCCGCGCCCTGGTGGAAAGCTATAACGCCATCGCCCCGATCCGCGTGCTGACCATGGCGCCTGAAGTGACAGGCCACCTGGAACTGATCCCGCACCTGAAGGATATGGGCATCCGCGTCCAGATCGGCCACAGCGCCGGCAGTTATGACGACGGCGTGGCCGCCCTGCGCGCCGGCGCCGCCGGCTTCACCCACCTGTTCAACGGCATGAGCGGCATGAGCCACAAGGAGCCGGGCATGGTGGACGTGGCCATGGCCCATGCCGAATACGCCGAAATCATTCCCGACCTGCTGCACGTGCACCCGGGCGCCATGCGCGCCGCGCTGCGCGCCATCCCGCGCCTGTACGGCGTGACCGATGCCACCTCCGCCACAGGCATGCCGGACGGCGAGTACGCGCTCGGCACCCAGCGCGTGTTCAAGTGCATGGGCTGCGTGCGCCTTGCCACCGGCTCCCTGGCCGGCTCGGTGCTGACCATGGACCAGGCGCTGCGCAACTTCGTCGGCTTGGGAATGGAAGTCGCAGAAGCATCGCAGCGCCTGTCGCTGTTCCCGGCCGATTACCTGGGCGAGTCGCAGCGCGGCCGCCTGGCGTTGGGCGCCTGGGCCGACATCGTCGTGCTGGACCAGTCTTTACACCCCGTGGCCGTCTTCGTCGAAGGCGAAGCCATTCCACTCTTATAAAAAAACAGGAGATCCAATGCAGGCCTTATCCATGCGCTACTTACTTTTTATCGCCGGGATGGGCGGCCTGCTTTACGGGATCGACGTCGGCATCATTGCCGGCGCCCTGCCATACCTTGAATCGACCGCCTCCGCCGCCTGGAAGCTGAGCGCGCAGCAACTGAGCTTCATCGTTGCCGCCGTGCTGCTCGGCTCCGTGCTGTCCTCCCTGTTCGCCGGCGCCATCGCCGACGCCATCGGCCGCCGCTGGGCCATGGTGCTGGCCGGCGCCCTGTTCACCGCCAGCATCCCCATCATCGCCCTCTCGGACGGCTACACCCCGTTGCTGCTGGGACGCCTGCTGCAAGGCATCAGCGGCGGCCTGATTGGCGTGGTGGTCCCGCTCTACCTGGCCGAATGCCTGCGCGCCGACAAGCGCGGACGCGGCGCCGCCCTGTTCCAGCTGCTGCTCACCATCGGCCTGGTGGCCGCCGCCGTGATTGGCCTGGTGCAGGCGCAGCACGTCGAAAGCGCCACGCAAGCCGCGCAAGCCTTGCCGGAGGCGGCACGCGCCGCCGCCGTGTTCGACGCCAAGGACCATGCATGGCGCAGCATCTTCTGGATGTGCCTGACCCCTGGCCTGGTGTTCACCTTCGGCAGCCTGCTGCTGGCCGAGTCGCCACGCTGGCTGGTGCAGCGCGGCCGCCATGACCAGGCGCGCGCAGCCCTGCTGCGCACCCGCGACGCCGCCGAAGTCGATGGCGAACTGCGCGACATGCAGGCCGCGGCCGGCGCGCACCTTGCCGCCGCAGCCGCCCGTGCCAGCGTTGCAAGCGGCCCGACCGACGGCGACATCGCCGCCGCACGCGGCGTCGTTGCAGGCCGTGGCGGCGCCGCTGCCATTGCCGGCATGGGCGTCGCCAGCGCCCCTGCCGCCAGCCGCGGCGAGGATCGCCTGCTAAGCCGCCGCTACGTGCTGCCCTTCCTGCTCGCCTGCCTGGTGCTGGCCTGCACCCAGGCCACCGGCATCAACTCCGTGCTGGCCTATGTGGTCAACATCCTGAACCAGGCCGGCCTGCCCGGCGCCACCGCCAACAAGGCCGACGTCGGCCTTAAGCTGCTGAACGCCATCATGACCGTAGTGGCGGTGCTGCTGGTCGACCGCAAAGGCCGCAAGTTCCTGCTGATGCTGGGCAGCGGCGGCATCGTGGTAGCCCTGCTGGCCGCCGGCCTGCTGTTCCGCAGCGCCGAAAGCGAACAGCGCGACGTACGCGCCGTCGTGGCAGCGCAAGCCAAGAGCGACACCCTGTCGCTGCGCCTCGATACCCGCACGCTCGAAGCGCTCGGCGCGCCAGCCAGCAAGGACGCCGCGCCGCAGCTGCTGACCGTCTCCTATTCCTACGGCCCCTTCACCAATGTGCAGACGCGCCGCAGCGACGACCCCGCGCTGGCGCCGATGGTGCTCTCGCGTGAAGACACCGTGCAGCCGGACAGCGTGATCGGCGCCTTCTTCCGCACCCTGCACCTGAACCCCTTCGCCGACCCGGCGCAAGGCCGCGATGCCCCGCTGCGTATCGAGCAGGCGCAAATCGGCGCCCTGCCTTCGGTGGCGCATGGCTGGCAAGTAACGCTGGCAATCTGCCTCTTCGTCGCCAGCTTCGCCGTCGGCCCTGGCGTATGCGTCTGGCTCGCCCTGTCCGAACTGATGCCGACCCGCATCCGCTCCAACGGCATGAGCATTGCGCTGCTGGTCAACCAGTTCGTCTCCACCACCATTGCGGCGGTGTTCCTGCCGACCGTAGGACAGCATGGCTATGCAGCGATGTTCTTCTTCTGGGCTGGCTGCACGGTGGTGTACTTCCTCGCCGCTGCCTTCCTGCTGCCTGAGACCAAGGGCAAGACACTGGAAGAAATCGAAGCGCACTTCGCGCGCTAATCCTCCTGCAACTGGTAGCGTCTGCGCAGCGCCTGCAAAGCGCCAGACGCTTCCAGCCGGCGCAGCCCCGCCTCCAGGGCTGCCAACGAAGCGGCAGCCTTCGGGCTGTCCGCAGCAAAGCCCACCGTCAACGGCAGCCGCCGTTCCAGGCAGCCCGCGCGCCGCAAACGCTGCGACGCATGTTCAGCCGCTGCCAGGCGCTCCATTACCGCCTCATGTTCCAGTACGACAGGCACGCGCCCGTGCAGCAGCATACGCAGGTTGCTCACGCCGGCTGCCTGCCCATATGCCAGGTGCAGCCTCTCGGCCTGCTGCCGATGGCGGCCGACGTAAGCGTCCATCGGCCCATCGTCGTACCCGTAATCATCGATGATGCCGACCTGCAGGCCAGCCAGCGAGGCCATGCCGCTGTAACGCCAGGATGAATTGGGCAAGGTATAGAAGCAGGCGCGCGAATGCGCCAAGGGTACGCTCAGCCGCAGCCTCGCATCGATGGCCGGCGCGTACACACCGTCAATACGGCCACGCACGGTTTCCTGCATGGCGCGGTTGAGCGGCATCAGCACCGGCACTGCATCGAAGCCCTGCGAAGCTAGCGCTTCGGCTGTGGCATCGACCAGGTAGCCGCCCGCCACCTGCTCGCCTTTGGTGCAAACGAAAGGACACCATGCATCCGATGCCAGGCGCACCGGCTCACCCGCCTGGGCAAACGGCGCAACAATCAACAGCACGGCAAGCGCGGCGAAGTTGGACATGAGCCGCTCTATCATACCCGTTCACCCCTCCGCAAAGCGCTTCGCCACATTTCGATGGCATTGCATTCAATTGCCGGATAACATTGCAAAATTACTAACAGCATCGAAAGACGGCGCAATGAAACGACGCTCCCTGCTCAAAGCTGCAATGATTCCGGCCCTGCCTCTCGCCCCAGCATGGGCGGCGCCCGCGCCCAAGCCCGCTGCGCGCCTGCGCCCACGCGTTCGTCCCGGCAGCGCAGGCTGGCCGTCCGCAGCCAAATGGCAGGAATTGCGGACCGCAGTCGGCGGCCGCCTGCTGCGTCTCGAACCCTTCTTCGCGTCCTGCGCCACTCCCGCCGCCGCAGCGTGCAGCAAAGCGCAAGAGGAGATCAAGAACCCGTATGCGATCGGCGACCAGCCCGCACTGACCCAGACCAGCGGCTGGCTCGACGCCTGGGATTCCAAGCCTTCCGCCTACGCGCTGGCCGCCGAAAACACAGCCGACATCGTCGCCGCCGTCAACTTCGCCCGCACCCACAACCTGCGCCTGGTGGTCAAAGGCGGCGGTCATAGCTACCAGGGCACCTCCGACGCACCGGACTCCTTGCTGGTATGGACACGCAAGATGAACAGCATCGCCATGCACGAAGCCTTCGTCGCACAAGGCGGCAGCGAAGCGCCGCAGCCCGCCGTCTCGCTGGGCGCAGGCGCCATGTGGATAGACGCCTACGATGCCGTCACCACCAAAGGCGGCCGCTATGTACAAGGCGGAGGCTGCGCCACGGTCGGCGTCGCAGGCCTGGTGCAAAGCGGCGGCTTCGGCAGCTTCTCGAAGAACTTCGGCACCGCATCGGCCGGGCTGATTGAAGCAGAAGTCGTGACAGCCGATGGCAAGGTATTGATCGCCAACGCCAGCCAGAACGCAGACCTGTTCTGGGCCCTCAAAGGCGGCGGCGGCGGCAGCATCGGCGTGATCACCCGCCTCACGCTGCGCACACGCGAACTGCCCGCAAGCTTCGGCGGTGTCATGTTCAAACTCAAGGCCGGCAGCGACCAGGCCTACCGCGCACTGATCGAACAGCTGCTGTCCTTCTACGCCAGCGCCCTGTTCAACCCCCAATGGGGCGAACAGATCGGCTTTGAAACGGACAACACCGTCAAGATCAGCATGGTGTTCCAGGGCCTGAGCCAGCAACAAGCCGCAGCAATCTGGGCGCCCATGCTCGACTGGCTGAAGTCCCGCCCCGAATACAGCTTTGAAGAAGAATTCAAATGCATCGCGCTGCCGGCCCGCCATTTCTGGAACGCCGACTTCTTCCGCAAGCATGCGCCAGGCCTGATCGACGAAGACAATCGCCCCGGCGCCCCGGCCCACCACATGGTCTGGAAAGGCGACCACGAACAAGCCGGCTGGTACATCCACAGCTACAAATCAGCCTGGATGGACGCAAGCCTGCTCGCCCCCGCGCGCCAAGCCGCACTGGCCGACGCCGTGTTCAAAGCCTCCCGCCACTGGCACATCGGCTTCCACTTCAACAAAGGCCTGGCCGGCGCACCGGCAGCCGAAATTGCAGCAGCCCGCGACAGCGCCATGAACCCCGCCATGCTGGACGCCTTCGCCCTGGTGATCATCGCCGGCGGCGGCCCAGCGCAGTTCCAGGGCATGCCGGGCGCCCTGCAGGAACGCGCCATCGCAAGGCAGCGCGCCCGCGACATCGGCAAGGCCATGGACGAACTGCTGGCCGTGCAACCCAACGCAGGCTCCTACCTCTCCGAGAGCGACTACTTCCTCGCCAACTGGCAGTCCGCCTTCTGGGGCAGCAACTACCAGCGCCTGGCGCAGGTAAAGCAGAAATACGACCCGCAAGGCCTGTTCTTCATCCGCCACGGCGTCGGCAGCGAGCACTGGAGCGACGACGGCTTCACCCCTCGTTGATGAAAGTCGGGGTCAGGTCGAGCAATCGGACATTTTCGCGGCCTGTCCCGCAAATCCTGCACTTCGTCGCAAGGGCCCAGACCACCGGGCCGCGCTCGGACACAATGCATAACCCTCAATCCGAGCCGACTTCGGCAAAACCACGATGATGAATATTTCCGCCCTGTTGCTGGCAACCGCCTTGTCCGCCGCCGCGCCAAGCGACGGCATGTTCGAACCGGGCCTCGTGTCTGACAATGGTGTCTTCGGCTTTACCCTCTCTCCGGATGGACAGCACGCCCTGTGGGTGCAATCAGGCGGCGCACGAACCAAGCTCGTCATCGTGGATTCGCACAAGGTGAACGGCAAATGGCAAGCGCCGACGCCGGTTCCCTTCTCCGCCACGGACGGCTCGCGCGACATCGACCCGGCCTTTGCACCGGACGGCAAATCCGTGATCTTCCAATCCAACCGCCCGGTGCCTGACAAGCCGCAGCGCAAAGGCTTCGACATCTACTCGGTGGCCCTGCAGGATGGCCGCTGGGGCCCCGCCATGCACCTGGGCCATGAGATCAACGGCGACGAATCCGAATCCTCCGGGTCGATCGCCGCCGACGGCACCATCTACTTCATGAAGAACGGCGCGGAAGGCAAATCCGACCTGTGGCGCTCGCGCCGCATCGACGGCAAATACACCGCCCCCGAACGGCTGGCGGAACCGGTCAACACCGGCCCATGGCGCGAATCGAATCCCTACATCGCCGCCGATCAAAGCTATGTGCTCTACTTCTCCGACGTTCCAGGCGGCGCCGGCGACATGGACCTGTACATCAGCTTCAACGGAAAGAACGGCTGGAGCACGCCGAAAAATATCGGCGCCCCCTTCAACACCGCGCAAGCCGAGTTCACGCCCTTCGTCCACGGCAGCCGCCTCTACCTGGCACGCCAGGCAAAGGACGGCGAACGCTTCATCGAAAACATCTACTCCTACCCCTTCGACGCAAACAGCTATCGTTGATAAAAGTCGGGGTCAGGTCGAGCAAATGGACAAATCGCTCGCGATTTGTCCATTTGCTCGACCTGACCCCGACTTTTAAGCTGGAATTTGGTGGGGAGCGAGGCGGGCGGCGGCGGTGTTGAGGTGGCGGGTGGCGCCGGGCTGGCCGCTTTTTTCGGCTAGGGATAGCCAGCGCCATGCCTGTTCGGCGTCGGCCTCCGTGCCTTGTCCGGACAGGAACATCAGGCCGGCGTTGAGCTGGGCGCGGGCGTGGCCCTGGCGTGCGGCGGCGAGGTACCAGGACAACGCTTGCTGGAAGTCGCGCGGGAAACCCTGGCCGTTGTCGTAGCGCAGGCCGAGCGTGAAGCAGGCCAGCGTGTGGCCTTGTTCGGCGGCCTTGCGGTACCAGGCGTTCGCTTGTGCGAGGTCGGGCGCGGGGCCGTCGTCGCGGTCGTGGATCTGGCCGAGCATGAATTGTGCAGCGACGTAGTCCTGTTCGGCGGCGCGGCGGAACCAGCCCAGCGCCTTGCGTGCGTCTTGCGGTACGCCTTGTCCCGTTTCATACCGCAGGCCGAGGTCGAACTGGGCGCGCAGGTGGCCCTGGTCGGCGGCCTTGCGGTACCAGAAGATGGCTTCCTGCTGGTCGCGCGGTACGCCGTGGCCTTGTTCGTACAGCAGGGCGAGGTGGTATTGCGCGGCGGGGTGGCCGGATTCGGAGGCCTTGCGGTACCAGTGCGCCGCTTCGCGGAAGTCCTGTGCGACGCCCAGGCCCTGGTCGTAGCGCTGGCCCAGGTTGTTCTGGGCGCCGGCGTGTCCCAGTTCGGCTGCGCGGCGGTACCACTGCAGCGCCAGCACTTCGTCGCGTGCGACGCCGTTGCCGTTGTCGTAGATCAGGGCGAGGTTGAATTGCGAACTGACGTGGTCTTGTTCGGCCGCTTGCGTGTACCACTTGATGGCGCGTGCGGCGTCGGGGGCGACGTCCTGGCCTTTGTCGTAGCGCAGGCCGAGGTTGAACTGCGCTGCGGCGTAGCCTTGTTCTGCGGCTTTGCGGAACCAGCCCAGTGCCTGCTTGCCGTCCTTCGCTACACCCTGGCCGTTGTCGTAGCGCAGGCCGAGGTTAAACTGAGCGCGTGCGTAGCCCTGGTCGGCGGCTTTGCGGTACCACATGATCGCTTGCGCGTAATCCTGCGGCACGCCTTTGCCGGTGTCGTACATCATGCCGAGGTTGTTCTGCGCGCCGGGGTCGCCCTGCTCGGCTGCCTTGGCGAACCAGTAGCGTGCATGTTCGGTGTCTTGCTGCACACCCTGGCCTTTGGCGTACAGCCAGCCCAGGTTGTACTGGGCGGCGGCGTAGCCTTGTTCGGCGGCCAGCTGGTACCAGTGCGCGGCTTCGGCGAAATCAACGTCGACGCCCTGCCCTTTCTGGAACATCACGCCGAGGTTGTATTGCGCGTGTTCCAGGCCGGCGTTGGCGGCCTGGCGGTACCAGGCGACGGCCAGCTCGTAACTTTGCGCCACGCCCTGGCCATTGAAGTACATGAAGCCCAGGCTGTGCTGGGCATTGGCGACGCCGCGTTCGGCCAACTGGCGTACGCGCAGGAATTCGGCGACAAAGCGGTCGTTGCTGCTTGTTTCGGTTCCGACGCGCTGCATGCTGCCCTTATGCCTGGATCGCCATGCGCGAGCCGGCCGGGAAGGCCGGTGCGTCAGCCTGGTTCTGCGCCGCCAGCACTTCCATGAAGCTGGTGAGGGCGATCGGGCGATAGTACAAATAGCCTTGCATGGTGGCGCAACCGTTGGCCGCCAGGTAGCGCGCCTGCACTTCAGTCTCCACGCCTTCGGCCACCAGGTGCAGGCCCAGGCCGCGCGCGATCGAGATGATGGCCAGGATCACCGGGTAGTGGCCATGCTCGTCGTGGATTTCTTTGACGAAGCTCTGGTCGATCTTGATGGTGTGGATCGGGAAGCGGTGCAGGTAGGACAGCGAGGAGTAGCCGGTGCCGAAATCGTCGATGGCGACTGATACGCCCAGCTGGCAAAGCTTGTTCAGCTGCTCGATGGCGTACTGCGGGTTGCGGATGCAGATGTTCTCGGTGATCTCCACCTCGATCTGCGACGGCGAAATCTGGTAGCGCGCCAGTGCATTGCGCATCTTCTCGAAGAAGTCGCCGCGGTCCAGGTATTGCGGGGACAGGTTCAGCGACAGGCGGATATTGTCGGCGCCGTTGGCGTTCCACAGCAGCAGGTCGCGGCACAGGGCGCCGATCATCCAGTCGGAGATCGGCAGCATCAGGCCGTTCTCTTCGGCGAACGGCAGGAACTCGCCGGCGGACAGCAGGCCGCGCGTCGGGTGGTTCCAGCGCATCAGGCCTTCGGCGCCGATGATGCGGCCGGTGGCCATGTCGACTTGCGGCTGGTAGTACATTTCCAGCTCGTTGTTTTCCAGCGCCTTGCGCAGCGACTGCTCGAGCACGATCTTCTGGTGCGACATGTCCTGCATCGCAGGATGGTAGAAGCTGTGGCCGTTCTTGCCCTGCGCCTTGACCTGGTACATGGCGATGTCGGCGTGGCGCAGCAGTTCTTCGATCGAATCGCCGTCGCTCGGATAGACGGCGATGCCGATCGAGGCGGAGATATGCACCACGTGGCCATCGAGGTCGAACGGCTGCTGCAGCGCTTCCTGGAACTTGTCGGCGATGGCCTTGGCGTCGGCGCGGTCGCGCAGCTCGGGCAGCACGATGGTGAATTCGTCGCCGCTGTGGCGCGCCAGCGTGTCGCCCTTGCGCAGGCACTCCTTCAGGCGGCGCGCGGCTTGCTGCAGCAGCTCGTCGCCCTTGACGTGGCCCAGGGTGTCATTGACCAGCTTGAAGCGGTCGAGGTCGATGAACATCACGGCCAGTTCGGCGAGCTTGCGCTTGGCCTGGATCACGGCGAGGCCCAAACGATCCTTGAACAGGATGCGGTTCGGCAGGTCGGTCAGGATGTCGTGGTAGGCCTGGTAGGAGATCATCTCCTCGGCGCGCTTGCGGTCCGTGATGTCGCGCGCCACGCCGTAGGTGCCGAAGAATTCGTGCTTAGCCACCTCCTCGCCCGGCACGTGCATGCCGATCGCGTTCAGCGAAATCGTCATCAGCGTGTTGTTGAAGGTGCGGTCGCCGGCGGCGCTGTTATTGCACTTCAGGCGCAGCTCCACGTTGCGCGAGGCGCGTTCGTCGACGCGGCGCTCGTTGAACACGTAGCGAGCGCGCTCCTGGTCTTCCTCGTGCACCAGCACCGAGTAGTGGCGGCCGATCAGTTCTTCGCGCGAGTAGCCAAGCAGCTGGTAGGCGCGGTCGTTGACGAAGGTGAAGCAGCCTTCGTGGTTCAGGGTGTAGATGATGTCGGGCGAGCTGTCCACCAGGTAGCGGTACATCTTTTCCGAGTTTTCCAGGCGCTGGGCGATGCGCGCGTTCTCCACCGCCAGGCGGCGCTTTTGCAGCGCGTTCTCCACGGTTTTGAGCAGCTCTGGCGGATTGTACGGCTTGCGCAGGTAGTCGTAAGCGCCGCGCTTGAGGGCGCCGATGGCCGCTTCGATGCCTGCCTCGCCGCTCATCACGATCACGTCGCAATCGATCTCGCGTGAATTCACGAAGTCCATGATGTCGTGGCCACTCATGTCCGGCAGGCGCAGGTCCAGCAGAAGCAGGTCGAAGCGCTGGCGGTTCAGCGCGGCCAGCGCCTCGGCGCCATTGGTAGCGGTGACCAGCTGGAAGCTGTCCTGCACGCGCAGCAGCTCGTACAAAGAGGAGAGAAGTCGCGGTTCGTCGTCAACCAGCAGCAAGCGTGGCTGGAATTCCGGTGCCGGGGTCTGGGGCGTCGGGATGATCGGGTTCATGCGGGCCTTATACGGAATCCACCACGCCGCGCGCCGGCAGTACGGCGAGCTGGCTGGTGCTGCCGCGGGCCGGCAGCAGGAGTTCAAACGAAGTACCGTGGGCACCGCTGCGGCAGCTGATCATGCCGTTCATTTTCTTGACCAGGCTATGCACGATCGACAGCCCAAGTCCATGGTGCTTGCCTTCCTTGCTGCTCTTCACGGCGGTAAACAAGTTGGCCAGGACTTCCTGCGACAGGCCGGGACCGGCGTCGCTTACCACCAGCTCTACATACAGCCGGCGTTCGCGGTTGACCAGCCCGCGGTTGGCGATCTCGATGCGGCCGCCGCCCGGCTGGGCTTCGATCGCGTTCTTGACCAGGTTGACCAGGATTTGCTTGAGCAAGTCGGCGTCGCCGTCGATTTCCTGCGGGCCGTCCTGCATGCGGGTGAGCACCTGCACCGATGCGGGCAGGAAGTCGGTGGCGCGGAACAGGCGCAGCACGTCTTCCACCACACGCGCCACATTGGTGACGCTGCCGGCGTCGGAGGGCTGCAGGTCAGCCAGGCCGTTGATCAGGTGGCCGACGCGGTCGATCTCTTCGTTCAGGATCGACATTTCCGAGACCACCGGTTCGCGCCGCGCCAGTTTGGCGTCCAGTACCGACAGGTAGTTCTTGATGATGGACAGCGGGTTGTTCACCTCGTGCACCACGCGGCGGGAGGCTTCGCGATATTCCTCGGCGACGTGGGCCACCTGGCGCCGCGCGTGGCCGCGCTCGGACAGCGCGGTTTCCAGCACATTGGCGGCCTGGCTGCCGAAGGCTTGCAGGAAGCGCTCCCTCTTTTGCAGGACAGGCAGCTGCCAGGCCGGCACCCCGCCGACGATCATGCCCAGGCATCGCTGGCCGGCCACCAGGGGCAGGCAGACCAGCGCTTCGCTGCCGACGATGCGGAACAGCTGTTCTTCGGCGATGCCGACGCCCGCACCGCCTGCGCGCGCGGCGAAGGCCAGCTGGCGGTTATTGGCGGCGTCGGCCAACAGCCCCGGTTTATTCAGGGCCACGGTGTATTCGGACAGGCGCTGCTGGGCCTCGCCGCTGCCTGCGCCTTGCAGCGCGTGGCCGGTTGGGCTCTCCAGCAGGATGACGGTGGTCTCCAGGTCGAACAGGATGCGCGCGGATCGGGTCATGGCGTCCAGCATGCCGGCTTCACCTTGCTGGCGCGCGAAGCTTTGGCCCATCTCCTGCACCAGCACCATATTGCGCACTTCTTCCGAAAGGCGAGCCTGTACGGGGTCGACCGGGGCTGGCGGTGCGGCCGGCGGCGCGGGCACGTCGTCTGCGCCCGCCAGGTCGATGCCAAGCGCTTCGGCGGCGCGCGCCACCTGGCGGGCTGCCGATTTGATGAAAGCATCGAGCTTGTCTTCTTCGATGCCGCAGAGAGCGGCCGCTTCAACGGCGCCCTGCGGCGCGTCGGCGTGATAGCACAGCTGGTGCGCCACGCGCACGATGCGGATCAATGGATGCGCCGCTTCCAGGCGTGGCACGGGTTCGTGGTGGTACAGCACCGAGTCGGCCAGGAAGGAGTCGAGGTTCCAGCGCTCGATCAGCCAGGCGCCCGCTTCGGCGTGGGTGATTTCCAGCGTACGCTGCTCCACTGCGCACAGCTCTTCGTCGTCGCGCGCGGTGAAGTTGTAGGCGTATTCCTGGGGTGCGGTGGCCAGCAGCGCGAGGCGGCCGACGTTATGCAGCAGGCCGGCCAGGTAGGCTTCTTCCACATGCGGGTAGTCGATCGCGCGCGCGATGTCGCGGGCGATGACGGCGGTGGTCAAGGAGCCTTTCCAGAAGGCGCGCAAATCGGTGCTGCCGCTGTGCGGGAAGTTATTGAAGGTCTGGAATACCGACTCGGAGATCACCAGCGTCTTGATCATGTCGGTGCCGAGCGACACCAGTGCTTGCTCCAGGCCAACTGTGCGGTTGTGGCGCTGGTAGGCCGAACTGTTGGCGACGGCGAGGATCTTGCTGGCCATCCCGGCATCCTTGGCGATTAAAGCGGCCAGCTCCGGCATGCCGGCATCATCGGCTTGCAGGAGCTCAATCAGCTTGATCAGGATCTGCGGCATGGCAGGTAGCCGCGCGATCAGCAAGCGATTGCGGATGTCTTGGTCGGGGTGTTGCATTAGGCTTTGTTCCTGCTTGCAATCCACTGGCAAATTGGCATAAATATACTATAACTTAGCAGCAATACAAATTTCTGACGGCAATAAGTTGCATTTGTGTAGAAAGAGCTACACTATTAGTAGTAATTTACTTTTTACCAATAATATTTTCAAATAGGCACTATCTTGCTCCGTAGTACGCGTGCCGTCAACCATAGGCCCAGCGCGGTCATGGTCAGCGCCAGCTGGCCGAATGCCAACCACAATAGCGAATGGGAAGCCAGTGGCGCCAGCACGCCGGCCACCAGGGCGCCCAGCAAGGTGGTGGCGAACGATTGCACCGATGCCACCGTCCCGCGGATGTGGGGGAACAGGTCCAGCGCCAGCAAGGTGGCGGCGGGCGCCGCTAGCGACATGCCGAAGGTGTAGAAGAACAGCGGCAGTACGCTCCAGGGCAGCGCAGGCGCGGCCAGCAAGTGGTAGGCCACGTTGACCGTGGCGGCCGTGATCAGGAAGCAGAAGCCGAAAGCGATCTGGCGCGAGAAGCTGGTCTTGCCGGCGATACGGTTGGCGGCGAGCGCGCCGAGGAAGATGCCGGAAACGGCCGGCACGAACATCCAGGCAAATTGCTCGGGGCCTAAATGTAACTGGGTTGGCAGCGCTACCGGTGCGGCGGTGATGTAGAGGAACAGGCCGGCAAAGTTGAAGGCCACCACGCCCGTCTTCAAATGGAATAGCGGCGAGGACAGGATGGATTTGTAGTTGCGCCACAGGTAGCGCGGATTGAAGGGCTGCCGCTTGTCGCGCGGCAGCGTGTCGGGCAGGCGGCGGTAGCAGACGATGAACAGGCATACCGTGTAGCCGGCGAGCGAGAGGAAGATGGTGCGCCAGTCCGAATACTTGACGATGAAGCCGCCCAGCACCGGCGCCACGGCGGGTGCGATGGAGAAGATCATGGTCACCATCGACAGCAGCCTTGCGGCGGCGGCGTCCGCGTACAGGTCGCGGATGATGGCGCGTCCCACGACCACGCCGGCGCCGGCCGATACGCCTTGCAGCACGCGGAAGAACCACAGGTATTGCACCGAGTGCGCGGCGGCGCAGCCTACGGTGCCGAGCAGGAAGGCGACCAGCGACACGAGGATCACACTGCGCCGGCCGAAGGCGTCCGACAGCGCGCCATGCCACAGCACCATGCCGGCAAAAGCGAGCATATAGGCGGTCAGCGATTGCTGGACTTCAATCGGCGTTGCGTGCAGCGTTGCCTGGATGTTGGGGAAGGCGGGAAGGTAGGCGTCGATCGAGAAGGGACCCAGCATCGACAGGCTGGCAAGGACTGCCGCCAATGCGCCGGGCCCCAGCGGCTTTCGGTGCGGCGCCTCCGGCTCGGGAATGTTGGCGGGAGCGTCGGGAGGAGGCGGGGGAGTCGGCGTGGAAAGCATCGAAGCATTCTACGCCGATCCGGCACGGCCCGCTCATGACGGCCAGCAACAAATGTCCACTTCCGTTCCTGACCCCAAAGTGGACAAAAATTACTCGGCGGAAGGAGTGTCGCTTTGCGGTTTGCGGTTGAAGCCGGCCACCATGTCGAAGCGGAACAGGCGGCATTCGAGCGCGCCGTTGAAGAACGGGGTCTTGCGCGATTCCTTCAATCGCAGCAATTTCGGCAGGCCCAGGTCGGCGGTGAACAGGTAGGCGGTCCAGCCGGAGAAGCGCTGCTTCAGCGTGGTGGAGAAGGCGCTGTAGAAGCTGCGCGCCAGTTCGTCTTCTTCCAGGCTGGCGTCGCCGCGCACGCCGATACGTTCGCCGTACGGTGGGTTGGTCAGCAGGATGCCTGGCTCTTTGGTCGGCGCTTGCACTTGCTGGGCTTCGATCTGTTTCAGCGGTACTTCGAACAGGATGCCGGCGCTGCGCAGGTTGTGGCGCGCCATCGCGACCATGTCGCCGGAAATGTCGGAGCCGAAAATAGTCGGTTCGGTCGGCAGCGGATTGGGCTTGAAGTCGGTCTTCATCTTGTTCCACGGCTCGGGATCGAAGTCGTGGAATTTTTCGAAGGCGAAGCGGCGGCGGGCGCCGGGCGGGATGCCTTGCACCATCTGCGCGGCTTCGCACAGGATGGTGCCGGAGCCGCACATCGGGTCGAACAGGGGCATGCCGGGTTTCCAGCCGGAGACGCGCAGCAGGCCGGCGGCCAGGTTTTCGCGCAGCGGTGCGTCGCCGGTCTCTTCACGCCAGCCGCGCTTGAACAGCGCTTCGCCGGAGGTGTCGAGGTAGACCATGAACTGGCGCTGGTCGAGGAAGCCGAAGATGCGCATGTCGGGGTCGCGCGTGTTGACCGATGGGCGCTTGCCGTACATGTCGCGGAAGCGGTCGCAGACGGCGTCCTTGATCTTGAGCGTGGTGAACTCCAGCGATTTCAGGGGCGACTTGATGGCGGTGACGTCGACGCGGATGGTGTGGTGGATGCCGAACCATTCTTCCCATGCCTGGCCGAGTACCAGGTCGTAGATGTCGTTTTCGTTCTGGTAGTGGCAGACGCCCATGCGCATCAGCACGCGCGAGGCGATGCGCGAGTGCAGGTTGATGCGGTAGGCGTCGTACAGGTCGCCGGAGGCGTGCACGCCGCCGGGGACCTGGTTGTGCACCTTGAGCGTTGGGCTCATGGCGGCGATTTCGGTGAGTTCTTCCGCTAGGGCGGCTTCCAGGCCGCGCGGGCATGGGCAAAAATAGGATGGCATGTTGGGGGACCCTTTATCCGTTGTAAAAATCAAAACCGCGGAAACCGGAAAACCGGGGTACGACCCTTGGGTCGGACCCCGGTTTTCCGGTTTTCCCGGTTTTAGAAAGGCTTGACGACGACGAGAATGACGATCGCCAGCAGCAGCAGCACCGGCACTTCATTGAACCACCGGTAAAACACATGTCCGCGGGTGTTGGCGCCGCGTTCAAATTTTTTCAGCAGCGAGCCGCATGCGTGGTGGTAGCCCATGACCAGGAATACCACGAACAGCTTGGCATGCAGCCAGCCCGGCATCTTCGCTCCGTATTGCAGCACTGCGAGCCAGATGCCGAACACCACCGCCGGCAGGGCCAGCATCGTGGTGAAGCGGTACAGCTTGCGCGCCATCGTCAGCAGCCTTTCAGTCGCCAGTCCCGGGGCTTCCATCGCCAGGTTGACAAAGATGCGCGGCAGGTAGAACAGGCCGGACATCCAGGATACGATGAAGACGATGTGCAGCGCTTTAATCCAGAGCATATTTATTTTCTAGTTTCGCCGTGGCCGAACACCACGTATTTAAGGGAAGTCAGCCCTTCCAGGCCGACCGGCCCGCGGGCGTGCAGCTTGTCGTTGGAGATGCCGATCTCCGCGCCCAGGCCGTATTCGAAGCCGTCGGCGAAACGCGTCGAGGCGTTGATCATCACCGAGGAGGAATCCACTTCGCGCAGGAAGCGCATGGCGGCGGAGTAGTCTTCGGTCACGATCGCTTCGGTGTGCTTGGACGACCAGGTGTTGCAATGCTCGATGGCGGCATCCAGGCCGTCCACCACGCGCACCGCGAGGATCGGCGCCAGGTATTCCGTGGCCCAGTCTTCTTCGGTGGCGTGCGCCAGGTGCGGGTAGCCGGCGGCGGTCAGGATGGCGTGCGCTTCGGCGTCGGCGCGCAGTTCGACCGATTCCGTCAGGTAGCGTGCGGCCAGGTGCGGCAGCACTTCGGCGGCGACGGCGCGGGCGACCAGCAGCGTTTCCATGGTGTTGCAGGTGCCGTAGCGGTGGCACTTGGCGTTGAAGCCGATGTCCAGCGCTTTGGCCATATCGGCCTTGGCGTCGATGTAGACGTGGCAGATGCCGTCCAGGTGCTTGATCATCGGCACCGTGGCTTCTTCCATCAGGCGCGCGATCAGTCCCTTGCCGCCGCGCGGCACGATCACGTCCACGTACTGCGGCATGGTGATCAGGGCGCCGACGGCGGCGCGGTCGGTGGTGTCGACCACCTGCACGCCGTCAGCGGGCAGGCCGGCGCCTTGCAGTCCTTCGGCGACCAGCCTGGCCAGCGCGCGGTTGCAATGGATCGCTTCCGAGCCGCCGCGCAGGATGGTGGCGTTGCCGCTCTTGATGCACAGGCCGGCCGCGTCCACGGTGACGTTGGGGCGGGCTTCGTAGATGATGCCGATCACGCCCAGGGGCACGCGCATCTGGCCCACCTGGATGCCCGATGGGCGGATTTTCACGTTGGAGATTTCGCCCACCGGGTCCGGCAGGGAAACGATCTGGCGCAAGCCCTCCACCATGGTGGCGATGGCCTTGTCGGTCAGGGCCAGGCGGTCCAGCATGGCCGGCGCGAGGCCGGCGGCACGGGCGGCGGCCAGGTCCTGCTCGTTGGCGGCGCGCAGGGCCGGCGCTTCGCGCTCGATGGCCTCGGCGATCAGTTGCAGCGCGCGGTTGCGGGTGGCGCTGTCGGCGCGCGCCATGCCGCGCGATGCGGCGCGGGCGCGTTGGCCGATGTCTTGCATGTACTGCTTGATGTCCATAATCTTTAACCTCGTGCGACTTTCAGTGCCAGCTGCAGCATGGCGTCCCACTGGTCGCCGGCGAACGCCTTGGCGCGCAAGCCCTTGACCATGCGGTCGACCTGGGCGGCCTGCTGCATCGCCGCCTCCAGGGTGGGCAGCGAGATGCGGCGCAGCGCCGGCTCCATCAGCCGTTCGCGCGGGCCCCAGATGCGGTATTCCTTCAGGAGCGCCGGCAGCGGACGGCCCTGGGCCATGCCTGCCTTTAATTTTAGCAGCGTGCGGATTTCTTCGGAGACGGCCCACAAAACCAGGGGCAGCGCTTCGCCTTCGCCCTTCAAGCCTTCCAGCATGCGGATCAGGCGCGCGGTGTCGCCGGAGAGCATGGCTTCGGACAGCTTGAAGACGTCGTAGCGCGCCACATTGAGCACGGCGTCCTGCACCTGCTCGTGGGCCAGCTTGCCCGGCTCGTGCAGCAAGCCGAGTTTCTGGATTTCCTGGTGTGCCGCCAGCAGGTTGCCTTCGACGCGGTCGGCGATGAAGTCCAGGCTGGCGCGCTCCGCACTCTGCCCTTGTGCGGCGAGACGGTTCGCAATCCATCCCGGCAGCGCATTGCGCTCGATGTTCGGGATGTCGATGTACACGGCGGCCTGCTGCAAGGCCGCCACCCACGCCGCTTTCTGCGTCTGCCAGTCCAGCTTGGGCAGGGTGATCAGCGTGAGGTTGTCGGGAGAAAGATCTTTGGCGTAAGCCTGCAGGGCCGCGCCGCCATCCTTGCCCGGCTTGCCGGACGGGATGCGCAGCTCGATCAGCTTCTTGTCGCCGAACAGGCTCATGGCCTGGTTGGCGGCCAGCAGCTCGCCCCATTTGAAGCTGCGCTCGACGGTGAGCACTTCGCGCTCGGAGTAGCCCTGCGCGCGCGCGGCGCGGCGGATCTTATCGGCCGCCTCCAGCGCCAGCAAGTGCTCGTCGCTGGTGATCACGTACAGCGGGGCCAGCGTCTTGGCGACGTGGCCGTCAAGGGCGTCGGCGCGCAACTGCATGGCGGCCTCTTAGCGCGTGGTGTCAGGCGCGACCAGCACGCCGGGCAGCACGCCCGAAGGAACCGGAGCCGGCGCCGGTGCGCCAGGCTTGATGGCGGCCATGCGGCGCATCATCTGCTGCACCAGGTCGGTCTGCATGTCCTTGTACAGCAAGGCTTCTTCCTGCTCCTTCGCCAGCAACTGCGATTCGTTGAAGGTGATCGGGCGGCCCAGCGTGATCTGGGTCGGCGCCAGCAGTTCGTTGCCCGCCTGGTCGGTCACGCGGAACAGGATGTTGTAGCTCAGCAGGTATTCACGCACGCGGCCATTGCTGTTCAGCGACAGGATGGTCTTGGTGCGCGTCTTTTCCGGATTGGTCAGCACTTCGATCACGCCGTCCGCTTCCTTGGCGGTGGCGGCGACCGCGGTGTGGCCGTTGGCGCGGATGTTGCGCTTCAAGTCAATCGCCAGCGGCGACGACTCCGGCAAGCCCACGTAGATGGCGTTGAATGGCAGCGTGTAGCTGCCCCCCGAGCCGCGCAGGTGGAAGCCGCAGCCGGTGGCCAGCACCGCCACGCCCAGGGCGGCGGCCGCCAGCAGGGCGCGGCGGGATTTCAGAGTCGTCGTCATCTTTGCCTTACACCACAATGTTAACCAGCTTGCCCGGTACCACGATGACCTTCTTCGGCGTGCCTTCGATGAACTTCTGCACGCTTTCCTCGGCCAGCGCTGCGGCTTCGATGGCGGCCTTGTCGGCGGCCTTCGGCACCTTCACCGAACCACGCAGCTTGCCGTTCACCTGGATCATCATTTCGATCTCGGACTGTTCCAGCGCGGCCGGGTCGACCTGCGGCCAGGCTGCGTCGAGGATGTCGCCAGCATAGCCCATCTCCTGCCACAGCACGTGGGTGATGTGCGGAGCGACGGGGTTCAGCAGGCGCAGGAAGATCGCATAGCCTTCGGACAGCACGGCCGCTTCCACACCCTTTGCGGACTCCAGCGTGTTCAGCATCTTCATGCATGCCGAGACCACGGTGTTGTACTGGATGCGCTTGATATCGTAGTCGGCCTGCTGCAGCACCTTGTGCACTTCGCGGCGCAGCGCCTTGCCGTCGTCGGTGGACGCGGCGGCGGCCAGCGGCGAGCCGGCGGCGCGGATCGCGTCGCGCTGGGCGAAGCCGAAGTTCCACACGCGCTTGAGGTAGCGGTTGGCGCCTTCCACGCCGGAGCCGGACCATTCCAGGGTTTGCTCCGGCGGCGAAGCGAACATGGTGAACAGGCGCGCGGTGTCGGCGCCGTACTGCTCGATCTGCACTTGCGGGTCGATGCCGTTGTTTTTGGACTTGGACATCTTCTCGATGCCGCCCAGGCTCACCGGCTGGCCGTCGGCCTTCAGCACGGCCGATACAGGGCGGCCGCGGTCGTCGGTGGTCAGGGTCACGTCGTCCGGGTTGAACCAGTGCTTCTTGCCGGAGGCTTCTTCGCGGTAGTAGGTCTCGTTCAGCACCATGCCCTGGGTCAGCAGGTTGGTGAACGGCTCGTCGAACTTCACCAGGCCGAAGTCGCGCATCACCTTGGTCCAGAAGCGCGCGTACAGCAGGTGCAGCACGGCGTGCTCGATGCCGCCGATGTACTGGTCCATCGGCATCCAGTAGTCGTTGCGCGCGTCGATCATCGCCTTGTCGGAACCCGGCGAGGTATAGCGCATGTAGTACCAGCACGAGTCGACGAAGGTATCCATGGTGTCGGTCTCGCGGCGCGCAGGCTTGCCGCATTTCGGGCAGTCGCACTTGAGGAAGGCCTCATGCTTGTTCAGCGGGTTGCCGGTGCCGTCCGGTACGCAGTCTTCCGGCAGCACGACCGGCAGGTCCTTTTCAGGAACCGGCACGCTGCCGCAGCTGTCGCAGTGGATCATCGGGATCGGGGTGCCCCAGTAGCGCTGGCGCGAGATGCCCCAGTCGCGCAGGCGGAAGGTGGTTTTCTTCTCGCCCAGGCCTTGCGCGGCCAGGTCGGCGGCGATGGCTTCCAGCGCTTCGTTGTAGCGCAGGCCGTCGTACTTGCCGGAGTTAGTGACCACGGAGACGGCCTTGTCGCCGTACCATTCCTGCCAGGCCTCGTCGGAATACGACTGGCCTTCGGCGGCGATCACCTGCTTGATTGGCAGATTGTATTTTTTCGCAAAGGCGAAGTCGCGTTCATCGTGCGCCGGCACGCCCATCACGGCGCCGTCGCCGTAGGTCATGAGGACGTAGTTGCCGATCCAGACTTCCACTTGTGCCCCGGTCAGCGGGTGGGTGACGAACAGGCCGGTCGGCATGCCCTTCTTCTCCATCGTCGCCATATCGGCTTCGATCACGGAGCCCATCTTGCATTCGGCGATGAAGGCTTGCAGCTCAGGCTTGTCCTGTGCGGCGTGGGCGGCCAGCGGGTGCTCGGCGGCCACGGCGCAGAAGGTCACGCCCATCACGGTGTCGGGACGGGTGGTGAATACGAACAGCTTGCCGTCGTTGATCAACTGGCCGTCGTTGCCCTTGATCTGGTGTGGGAAGGCGAAGCGCACGCCGGTGCTCTTGCCGATCCAGTTCGACTGCATGATGCGCACGCGCTCAGGCCAGCCTGGCAGCTTGTTGTCGACGTAGTCCAGCAGCTCGTCGGCGTAGTCGGTGATGCGGACGTAGTACATCGGGATTTCGCGCTTTTCGATCAGCGCGCCGGAACGCCAGCCCTTGCCATCGACCACCTGCTCGTTGGCCAGCACGGTCTGGTCGACCGGGTCCCAGTTCACGGTGCCGGTCTTCTGGTAGATGATGCCTTTTTCCAGCATCTTCAGGAACATCCACTGGTTCCACTTGTAGTATTCCGGCTTGCAGGCGGCCATCTCGCGCGACCAGTCGATCGCCAGGCCCATCGACTGCATCTGCTCTTTCATGTGGTCGATATTGGAGTAGGTCCATTTGGCCGGCGGCACGTTATTGGCCATCGCTGCGTTTTCGGCCGGCATGCCGAAGGCGTCCCAGCCCATTGGCATCAGCACGTTGTAGCCGTTCATCCGCAAATAGCGGTACATCACGTCATTGATCGTATAGTTGCGCACGTGGCCCATGTGCAGCTTGCCCGATGGGTAAGGCAGCATCGAGCAAGCGTAATACTTGCCTTTTGGGAAACGCGGGTCGTTTTCGACCGCTTTGTAGGCGTCGATCGCCTTCCAGTGCGATTGGGCGGCTTTTTCGACTTCTGCTGGACTATATTTTTCTTGCATGATGGAGCGCACTAAAATTGGTGGATATGAACCCTTCATTATAACAATGCATTGGTGCGGCGCGTCAGAATGAGATATCAGGAATTTCCGCCCCCACCGGGGCTGGCTGGGCTGGTGGACTGCCTTTGGCTGTCCGAGGCTGCGGCCGCCCCTGCTGCGGCCGCGGTTTCGAAACGCGTGCTGCCCGATAATTGCACCGATATCCTGTGGCAGGACAGCGGGAATGCGTTCTTTGTCGGCATGATGAGCACGTGGTTTGATGTGCCGGCATCGCGTCAGGTGCGGACGGTGGCGGTGCGCTTCCGGCCGGGGGCTGCCAGCCTCTTCCTGGGGCCGGTGCCTTTGGCGGGCCTGATCGATACGCGTGCCGATCTCGAGCTTTTATGGGGGCGTTCCGTTGCCGACCGCCTGGGTGATGCCCTATGGTCGGTCGCGCGCAGCGACGCTGAACGCCTGGCGCTGCTGACTGAAGCCCTTTACTCACGCCTTTCCATTGCCGCGCCCGGTGCCCGCGCTGCCACCGCCCTCGCCTCCCGCGTGGAGCATGACGCCGCTGCGACGGCCGCCCGCCTTGCTTCCGCCGCACCATCCGGCCAGCTTCTTGCTTTGCGCGCGGTAGCTGAAATCGAAGCCAGTGGCGGGGCCTTGCGCGTCGAAACGCTGGCCGACACGCTCGGCGTCTCGCGCCAATATCTGGCCGCCCAGTTCCGCGACCACGTCGGCCTGTCGCCCAAGCTGTTTGCCCGCATTTGCCGCTTCCGCAGTGCGCGCGCCGCCGCGCTCGCCACGACGCCCGGCCACGCCGGCTCTTACGGCCACGACTGGGCCTCCCTCGCCCTCGATAGCGGCTACTTCGACCAATCCCACCTGATCCGCGACTTCCAGGACTTTACCGGCGCCTCGCCCAACGTCCATATGAGCAAGGGGTGACGCTTCACCCCCTGTCGCGAGAAAGTGCGATTTTTGGCCCAAATTGGCCTGACCACTCTTCTATTTCGTGCGATTTTCAGGGAACTTTTGCGATTTTTGGCAGTCCAAAGAAAAAATCGCAAAAAAGGCCCAAAAATCGCACGAAATAGAAGAGTGGTCAGGCCAATTCAGGGCAAAAATCGCACTTTCTCGCGACGGAGGTAAACATGGAACCGAATGTCTGTATTGCCAAATCGAGCAAAACGCTGCGCGCCATGGAAGACCTGCTGCTCGACTAGTTTCCATTTTTCCAATCGGCAGTGCGCGCGGCGTGGCAAGATGCAGCCATCGCACACCAACCAAGAGGAGAAACATCATGATCAAAGGCTTGCGCACCGCCATCTACCCTACCCCCGACCTGGAGGCCGGCAAGGAGTGGTACAGCAAGGTCTTCGAGACCAAACCCTATTTTGACCAGCCCTTTTACGTCGGCTTTGAAATCGGCGGATTCGAACTGGGCCTGGTACCCGATGGCAAACCCGTCAAGCATGGCGTCCAGGCCTACTGGGGCGTGGAAGACATTGCCAAGGAAGTCAAACGCATCGTCAAACTGGGAGCAAGCACTCACTCAGACATCCAGGAAGTGGGCGAAGGCATCAAGGTCGCCGAACTGGCCGATCCCTTCGGCAACCTGCTCGGCCTGATTGAAAACCCGCATTTCGACAGGTCCAGGGTCGCGTGATACCATGCACCCCCTATGGCCAAACGCAATAACAAATCTATCCTGATCAAGACGCCCGACCAGGTCGAGCTGGCCCGCGTGGCCGGCCAGCTGGCGGCCGACGTGCTGACCTTCATCGCACCGCACGTCAAGCCGGGCGTCTCCACCGCCCAGCTGGACCAGCTGTGCAACGACTACATCGTCAATACCCAGAAAGTCATCCCGGCCAACGTCGGCTACGGCGGCTTCACCGGCACCGTCTGCACCTCGGTCAACGAAGTGGTGTGCCACGGCATCCCGACGCCGAAGAAGATTTTGAAAGACGGCGACATCATCAACATCGACGTCGCGGTCATCAAGGACGAATGGTTCGGCGACACCAGCCGCATGTACTACGTCGGCACGCCGTCAAAAGCTGCGCAGAAGCTGTGCGAAGTGACGTATGACGCCATGTGGGCAGGCATCCGCGCGGTCAAGCCGGGCAACCGCCTGGGCGACGTCGGACACGCGATCCAGAAGCTGGCCGAAGCGGCCGGCTACAGCGTGGTGCGCGATTATTGTGGCCATGGCATCGGCATGGTCTACCACGAAGACCCGCAGGTGCTGCATTATGGCCGTCCGGGTACCGGGCTGCTGCTGGAGCCGGGTATGGTGTTCACCATCGAGCCGATGATCAACGCCGGCAAGCATGCCACGCGCGCACTGCCTGATGGGTGGACCGTTGTGACGGCCGACAGGTCGTTGTCGGCGCAGTGGGAGCATATGGTGGCAGTCACCGAGACGGGGTTTGATGTGCTGACCCTGGCGCCGGGCGAGCAAACCCGGTAAGCCCGGGCTTAGCGCAACGTCAGCTTCAACGCCGGCTTCTCGCCGTAGTCCTCGTATCGCTCATTGATCCCACCGACGCAGAAGGTAATCTCTTCGAGCAAATCCGCCGGCATTTTCGAAGCGTCGGTAATGACAATCTCCAGCACCTCATTCGGCTTAAGCTTGAAGCGCGTCATATTCTCATCATCGCGCAGGTAAGACAGGCAATCGACCCAGGCATCAATGGTCGCGCCATAGCCGGACGGGAACCCAAGTTCCGCCTGGCACGCCGCATGGAAAGCAGCTTCATCGCCGATCGCGGCGCCGTTCAGAGTGGCAGTAGCCATTATTTCTTTTCCTTCGGATCGGTGACAAACCCGATGCGGGTCAGGCCATGCGACTGTGCAGCCGCCATCACCTGCGCCACCACTTCATAGCGGGTATCCTTATCCGCCCGCAGCTGCAAATCCGGCTGCTGCGGCGAAGCTGCCGCCTCGGCCAGGCGCTGATCCAGCTCGCCCGCCCGCAAGGCATCGTTATTCCAATAAACCGTACCGGCGGCATCGATCGCCAGCGACACGGCTTCCGCCTCCTGCGGCAGCGCCTTGGCCTGCGCCTTCGGCAATTCCAGCTGCACCGCGTTGGTGAACATCGGCGCACTGATAATGAAGATCACCAGCAGCACCAGCATCACATCCACCATCGGCGTGACATTGATGTCCGCCATGGATTCCTTCTGCCGGTGATGGTTGAAGGAGCCGAAAGCCATACGCCTCAGTCCCTGGTCAGGTAAGCGTGCAAATCGTGCGCAAACGCGTCCAGTTCGGACATCGTAATGCGGTTGATGCGGTTAAAACCGTTATACGCCAGCACCGCCGGAATCGCCACGGTCAGGCCGACACCGGTCATGATCAGCGCCTCGCCCACCGGGCCCGCCACCTTGTCGATCTGCACCGTGCCCTGCGCCGACACCGCCGCCAGCGCATGGTAGATGCCCCACACGGTGCCCAGCAGTCCGACAAACGGCGCAGTCGACGCGATCGACGCCAAGAGCGTCAGCCCCGACTCCAGCCGCGTGGTGGAAACATGGATCGCATCGCGCAGCACGCGCGTCGCCTGTTCGCCGCGCCCCATTTCAGCCGCAATACTGCCGGCTTTGGCATGCGCCAGCTGGCCGGCGCCTGCATGCGCCACCGCCGCAAAAATGCCTTCCTGGTCGCGCGCCCCCATCAGGGCCACGCCATCGGCCACCGACGGCGCATCCCAGAACGCCTGCACCACCGGCGCCGCGCGCCGGATGCGCCATGACGACCAGCCCTTCCACAGGATGAAGAACCAGGACGCCAGCGACATCGCCAGCAACAGGTAAGCCACGGCGTGCGACAAGGCATCGCCGCGCTCCCAGTAGCTGGCGAAGGTAAAGTGCTCCATCAGCCCTTCAGGCCCAGCACGTCGTACATATCGTACAAGCCGGCCTTCTTATCGGCCAGGAACTGGGCAGCGCGCAGCGAGCCGTTGGCATAGTGCTGGCGTGAAGAAGACTTGTGGCTGATCTCGATGCGCTCGCCCTCGGTGGCGAACATCACGGTATGGTCGCCGATGATGTCGCCGCCGCGCACGGTGGCAAAACCGATCGAGGATGGATCGCGCGGACCGGTCACGCCTTCGCGTGCGAACACGCCGCACTCCTTCAGGTCACGGCCCAGCGCATCGGCGATCACCTCGCCCATTTTCAGCGCGGTGCCGGACGGCGCGTCCACCTTGTGGCGGTGGTGCGCCTCGATGATCTCGATGTCGTAGCCGAGGTCGAATTGCTTGGCCGCGAATTCCAGCAGCTTCAGGGTCACATTCACACCCACGCTCATATTCGGCGCGAACACGATGGCGGTCTTTTCAGCCGCCGCCGCGATGGCAGCCTTGCCCGCTTCATCGAAGCCGGTGGTGCCGATCACCATCTTCACGCCATGCTCGGCGCAGTAAGCCAGGTGGGCCAGGGTACCTTCCGGGCGGGTAAAGTCGATCAACACGTCGGCGCCGGCCAGGCCGGTCGCCAGATCGGACGAAATAGCCACGCCGGCCGGCTGGCCCATGAAGGCCGCCGCATCGCTGCCCAGCGAAGGCGCACCCTCGCGGTCCAGCGCACCCGACAGGCGCGCCTCAGGCGTCTTCTGCACCGCCTCGATCAGCATATGGCCCATGCGGCCGCTGGCGCCGGCGATGGCGATATTCAATTGCTTCATCTTGTATCCTCGATTATTGCTTCTGGCCCGATTCCTGGCCGCCCGGCAGCGGAGCCTTGCCCGACTTGAGGTTCGACTTGACGTCTTCGGCTTCCTTGAAGTCCTTCAGCGGGCCGGCGATGCGCGCAATGTATTCGCGTTCGCTTGGCAGCTCGCCGCCTTCGAAGCGCTCGACCTTGTTGTCCTTGTCGAAGTACACCACCACCGTGCTGGTGGTCAGCTCGCCGCTCCCCTTGGCCAAACGGAACGGGTAGTCCCAGCGCTGGCCATGGAAGGCGTCCGCCATCAGGGGCGTACCGAGCAGGAACTTGACCTGGTCCTTCGTCATGCCCGCTTTGAGCTGGGCCAGCATTTCCTTGGAGACGAAATTGCCCTGCTGGATGTCAGGACGATAAGGCGAGAAGAACCACAGGAATTTCTGGACCTGGGTGATCTGCGTGGTCTGCGCGCCCTGCGCAGCGTCTACCGGAGCCACGGGCGCCGGGGCGCTGGCGCAGGCGGCCAGGAGGGCTGCAGCCAGCAGCGGGGTGCTTCGTTGCAAGAAAGACAGCGGGGTCAAACGCATATATGCATACCTCAATTCCGTGAGCAGAAGTGCCTAAAACGCTATATCATAAAGCACTTCCCGCAACTGACGTTAGCAAACATGAGTAACAGCCCTACCGACCTGAAGGCGTCCGGCCTGAAGGCTACCCTGCCGCGCCTGAAGATCCTCGATATTTTCCAGAGCAGCCCCGTGCGCCATTTGACGGCGGAAGACGTGTACAAGCTGCTGCTGGCGGAGAATATGGACGTCGGCCTGGCGACGGTGTACCGCGTGCTGACCCAGTTTGAACAAGCCGGCCTGCTGAACCGCAACCACTTCGAAAGCGGCAAGGCCATTTTCGAGCTCAACGAAGGCTCCCACCACGACCACCTGGTCTGCCTGGACTGCGGCCGCGTGGAAGAATTCGTCGACGAAGAGATTGAAAAGCGGCAACAAAGCATCGCCGCCGAGCGCGGCTTCAAGATTGCCGAACACGCCCTGGCGATTTACGGCACCTGCACCAAGGTGCAGTGCCCGCATAAGCACTAAAACCTTGTAAAACCGCAAAAACCGGGAAACCGGGGTCAGACCCAAGGGTCTGACCCCGGTTTCCCGGTTTTTGCGGTTTTAATGGTTGCTCAGCGCATTCGACAACAAGCGCGACGTAATATCCACAATCGGAATCACCCGCTCATAGGCCATGCGGGTCGGTCCAATCACCCCCAGCGTGCCCACGATCTTGCCGTTCGCCTCATACGGCGCGGTGACCACGCTCATTTCATCCATCGGCACCAGCTGCGACTCGCCGCCGATAAAGATCTGCACTCCCGAAGCCTTGGACGATACGTCAAGCAGCTGCATCAGCCCGGTCTTCTGCTCGAACAGATCGAACATGGCGCGCAGCGAGCTCATATTCGACGACAAATCCGACACGGACAGCAAGTTGCGCTCGCCCGCGATCACCATATCCTCAGCCGATTCCGCCATCGCCTGCGAACCCGCCTCCACCGCCGCCTGCATCAAGCGCCCCATATCGTCGCGCAACTGGCGCAGCTCATGCTGCAAGCGCCCGCGCACATCCTCGAAGGACAGTCCGGAATAATGCTGGTTGATGAAATTGGCCGACTGCTGCAACTGGGCCGGCGTGTAATCGACATCGGTCAAAAGAATGCGGTTCTGCACATCGCCCGACGGCGCCACGATGACGAGCAGAACGCGCTTCTCGCCCAGGCGCAGGAATTCAATCTGCTGGAACACCGACTCGTGGCGCGGCGCCAGCACCACCCCCGCAAACTGGGTCAGCGAAGACAGCATCTGCGCCGCATTGGCAATCAGTTTTTGCGGCTGCGGCGAAGCGGCCTGCAAGCGCGCCTGGACCGCGCTCTCGTCGATATGCTGCACCGTCAGCAAGGTGTCAACGAAGATACGGTAGCCGCGCGGTGTCGGCACCCGGCCGGCCGAGGTATGCGGGCTGGCCACATAGCCCTGCTCTTCCAGGTCGGCCATGATATTGCGGATGGTGGCAGGCGACAGCTCCAGCCCGGAAATCTTGGACAGGGCGCGCGAGCCGACCGGCTGGCCGTCGGCGATATACCGTTCCACCAGGGCTTTGAGCAGGGTTTGGGCACGAAGATCGAGTTGCATACACCTATTCTGCCAACTGTTGTTCCAGCCACGCAAGCAATTCATCAAGCGTCGCGCACACCGCGTCCGGCACCGGCGCCCCTTCGGGCAGCGCCTTGCCATGGCGATTCATCCACACCGCCCGCATGCCGGCCGCCTGCGCCCCCGCCACATCGAGCGCCAAATCGTCGCCGACATACACTGCATCCCGCGGCGCCACGCCCAGCGCTTCGCATGCCGCGCGGAAAATCCCCGCATCGGGCTTGAGCGCGCCGAAATGGGCCGCCGCCAGCGACACCTCGAAATGGTGGGCCAGGCCGATGACTTCAAGGTCAGCATTGCCATTGGAAATCGTCCCCAGCTGAACATGCTGGCGCAGTTTGAGTAAGCCCGGCAGCACGTCGTCATAGGGCGTCACCGCATTGCGCGCCGCGAAAAAATGCGCCATCGCGCCCTCCACATGGCCCGCATCCTCGCCCGCCGCCGCAAACACCGCCTGCAAGCTGGCCCGGCGCAGCGCCCCCAGGTCGACCAGCAACTCAGGCTGGGCCGCCGCCAGCTCGGCGCGGTGGGCGCGCAGCGCATCGATCGACCATTGCGCAGCCAAATTGGGCGCATGGGCAGAGAGCCAGGCATGCAGTGTCAATTCCGCCTCGGCGATGACGGGCGCGATCGGCCACAGGGTATCGTCGAGGTCAAACAGGATGGCTTTGGGCTTCATGGGCGCATTGTACTCCGCCCGGTTGCAAGCTGTTACAAGGGAAAAGCTGGGCAAATCGGCTAAAGAAGTGGCAAATGCACTAAAATAGGCGCCGATTTGGTCAAACCGACGTGGAGAATGTGCAATGAAGAGTAAGTACCTGAATGCCGCCGCCGCGCTGCTGTGCGCCGCCGGCCTGGCCGCCTGTGGTGGCGGAGGCAACGGCAGCATTAGCCTGGGTGTCCAGGTATTCGGCCTGGACCGCAGCGGCCTGGTGCTGCAAAACAATGGCGGCGACGACCTGACGATCAATACCACCGGCAATTTCTACTTCGCCACACTGATGGCCCCCGACGCCAACTTCAACGTCTCGATCAAGACCTTGCCGGACGGCGTCACCTGCACCCTGGCCAACAATAGCTCCAGGATCAACTATTACACCTACCTGCAAACCACGGTGGTCTGCTCCGCCGTGCCCTACGTGCTGGGCGGCAAGGTCAACGGCCTGAACGGCAGCGGCCTGGTATTGACCAATGGCTCGGTGACCCTGGGCGTGCCCGCAGGCGCCACCACCTGGGAATTCGCCAACAAGGTCGGCAACGGCAGCATCTACGGCGTCACCGTGCTGGCCCAGCCAACCCGTGTCGAAAACGGTGTCACCATCACGCAGAACTGCACGGTGACCAACGGCACCGGCAAAATGCCTCAGTTCAACTTGCCAGATCCAAGGTATCCCGACGTGGTTGTGAATTGCGTCAATTAATTTAGGAAAGCAGATGAAAGCACAACTCATTGGCGCGGCCCTGCTGGCCGCCACCCTGGCCGCCTGTGGCGGCAAAGCCAGCTTCGTCGTGGGCGGCCAGATCAGCGGCCTGAACAACCAAGGCCTGGTCCTGCAACTGGACGGCGGCAACGACCTGCCGGTGGCGGCCGGCGCCACCACCTTCAGCTTCCCTGGGTCCATCAGCTACGGCACCGAATACACCGTCAGCGTCAAAACCCAGCCCGACCACATGTTCTGCAGCATCGCCAACCCGAACGACTCGGCCGGCCGCACCACCAGCATCAATGTGGTGATCTCCTGCGCGCAAAACGCCTACACCCTGGGCGGCAGCGTCAGCAACCTGACCACGGACGGCCTGATCGTTGTCAACGGCGCCGGCAGCAGCCTGACCGTCGTCAAAGGCGCCACCACCTTCACCATGCCTGGCACGATCCCGGTCGGCACCGCCTACGGCCTGTCCGTGCTGGTCCAGCCGACTGGCCAGAACTGCACCATCACCAATGGCAGCGGTGTCATGGGCGACGCCAACCGCACGAACGCAGCCATCAGCTGCACGCCGTGATATAAGCAAGTGGAATGACTGGGATTCCAAAAATAAATTGGAACAATATGCCGCGTCGCAGCATAATCAATCCCGTCTCCTCCACTTCTTAACAGAAATGGATTTAGCCCGCTCCCAAGCGGGCTTTTTTTTTTAAAAGTCGGGGTCAGATACCGTCTTGGACGGCAAGCCCTTTTTCCATGTATTTCGGGTCAAAGGGCTTGCCTGACTTAACTACCCCGTAAATCAAGTGCACTAACTTGCGCATAATTGCGCCGGCGACAGCCATTTTGGAGAGGCCGTTGGCCTCCAAACGTTGGCCAAACTGTTTCAGGATGGGGTTGTGACGTTTTGCAACGAGGCTCGGTAGGAATAAAGCTGCTCGCAGGTGTTTGTTCCCCATACGAGTCATCATTGTCCGGCCTCGTATTGAGGTTCCGGATTGTCGTTGCCTGGGGGTGACCCCGATGAACGCTGCAAGCGCCTTCGCATTTCCGAAGCGCCGAACATCCCCCACGTGGTCTAAGACCTTTACCGCTGTCGTACGGCCTAGCCCGGGAATGCTTTCAATGAGCTCGGCATCCTGTTTAAGCCCTGGATGCCGGTCAATGTGATCATCGATGTCCCGAGCTATTTGCGCAATTTGCGCATCGAGCCATTTGATATGAGCCTGGACATGAGGGATAACATCCTGTTGTTTGGCTGTTTCATGCACTTCTAAACGATTCAACTCCTGCTGGCGCATATCTTGAAGTGCAGTCAGCCTGTTGCCCCAGGCCCGCAACTGGCGCTGTTCGCGTGATGGCGCATCCCAAGACGGAGGTGCCATCGCTGCACAGTAGCGAGCAATTAAACCAGCATCAATTTGGTCGTTCTTGTTGCGGATATTCTCGCTGCTGCCAAAACTTTTGATGCAGTTCGGATTGACCAAGCTGACTTTAATCCCTTTATCAAACCAATACAGGGCGATAGGTTCGCTGTAGACGCCCGTCGACTCAAGGCAAATATGGGTTTCCAGCAGAGAAATCTTCTGCTTGTTCAGCCAGACTTCCAACTCCACGAACCCTTCTTGGGAGTTCGGAACTGCTTTGGCCTTGACCTTGCCATCAACTAGCAAGGCTACATCCAACTTACGCTTGCTGACATCAATCCCTACGACCGGCGTATTCATCTCGTCCACCTTTCTCGTATGCAGGCTTACCCAAGGGGCGACCTAAGATACCGTCCGGCGTCCAGATGAACAAGTGGGCAAGGCCACCTATCTGACCCACAAGCTCAATGGCTTCCACTCTGTTCGGTGAGACCTTGCCCCGCCGCCTTCAGAATCCTAATATCTTCTTCCAAAGGTGCAGATTCAATATACGAGCTCCGGCAAGCGAAAAAAAGGGGACGTACCCCTTTAAAAGGGTACGTCCCCTTTTTTTCGATTGCCGGAGCTGACCCCGACTTTTATTTAGACAGGCAGGTTGGCGAGGGCGACGTAGGACTCGACCGGGACGGCTTCCGGGCGGTCTTGCGGGTTGATGCCGGCGGCAATCAGCTGTTCTTCGGTGAACATGCCGGCCACGCAATTGCGGATCACCTTGCGGCGCTGGGAGAAGGCTTTCTGTACCACGGCTTCCAGGCGGGCCTGGTCGCAGGGCAGCGGGTTCTCGATCGGGATCATGCGCACGATGGCGGAATCGACTTTCGGCGGCGGGTCGAAGGCGTCCGGCGGGACGATGAACAGCAGCGCCATTCGGTAGCGCCATTGCAGCATCACCGACAGGCGGCTGTAGGCCTTGGTGCCCGGCTCGGCGACCATGCGTTCGACCACTTCTTTTTGCAGCATGAAGTGCTGGTCCTGCACGATCGGGGCGAATTCGGCCAGATGGAACAGCAGTGGCGAGGAAATGTTGTACGGCAGGTTGCCTACCACGCGCAGCTTCTTCCCTTCCGGGACCGGGATGTAGCCGAAATCGAACTTCAGCGCGTCGCCGGCGTGGATGGTGAGCTTGTCGCGCGGGTAGCGCTTTTCCAGGCGCGCTACCAGGTCGCGGTCCAGTTCCACCACGTGCATATGCGGCAGGGATTTGAGCAGCAGATCGGTCATGGCGGCCAGGCCGGGGCCGATTTCCACCATGGTGTCGCCGGCCGCCGGCGCGATGCTGTCGATGATGTCGCCGAGGACGCGGTCGTCCTGCAGGAAGTTCTGGCCGAAGCGTTTGCGGGCAATGTGTTTCATGTTTTTTCTTTCTGCTTATTGGCTAGCCGTGCTGGCCTGGGCCATCTGCAGCGCGACCGTCAGGGCGGCCTGCATGCTGGAACAGTCGGCGCGGCCCAGGCCTTGCGCGGCCAGGTCGAGCGCGGTGCCGTGGTCGACCGAGGTGCGGATCAGCGGCAAGCCGAGGGTGATATTGACGCCGTGGCCGAAGGTGGCGTACTTCAGCACAGGCAAGCCCTGGTCGTGGTACATGGCCAGCACGCAGTCGGCGTCTTTCAGGTATTTGGGCTGGAACAGGGTGTCAGCCGGGTACGGGCCGCGGGCGTCGATGCCACGCGCACGCGCCGCTTCCAGTGCCGGTGTGATGGTGTCGATCTCCTCGCGCCCCAGGTAGCCGTTTTCTCCGGCGTGCGGATTCAGGCCCGCCACCAGGATGCGCGGCGCGGCGATGCCGAACTTGCCTTGCAGGTCGGCATGGATGATGTCCAGCGTCTGGCGCAGGCTGTCCTGGGTGATGGCGGCGCTCACGTCCTTCAGCGGCAGGTGGGTAGTGGCCAGGGCTACGCGCAGCTGCGGCGCCTCTTCGGCGCCGGCCACGGCGTGCGGCTGGCCGGCCAGCATCATCACCACGCGCGCGGTGCCGGTCTGCTCGGCGAAGTATTCGGTATGGCCGGAGAACGGCACCCCGGCGTCGTTGATGGTGGATTTCTGCACCGGCGCGGTGGCCACGGCTTCGAACCAGCCGGCCTGGATGCCTTCGATGGCGGCGTCCAGCGTGGCCAGCACGTAGCGGCCGTTTTCCTTATCCAGCACACCCGGCTGCACGTGGGCGCCCAGGGGGATGTCCAGCGCGCACAGGCGGTCGGCGCCGAAATGCGGCAGGCCGGCGTTGCGCGCGGCCATGGTGGTGACGGCGCTGATGCGGATCTCGGGATCGATTTCGGCCGCGGTCATGGCCAGGAACGCGGCGTCGCCCACCAGCACCGCGTTGACCTGGTGCCGCATGGCCCACGCCGCGCGGATGGCGATTTCCGGGCCGATGCCGGCCGGTTCGCCGGTTGTAATGGCAATGACTGGGCGCACACCCGGGCGCCGTACTTGCAGGTTGGCGCTCATGGTGTCCCCCGCCTGCTTATTTCAGCGATTCGTCGCGGTATTCGACGTACGCGCGGTCGCGCACTTCGCGCTGCCAGTCTTCCGCCGCATCGACCAGCTTGCGCTCGCGCAGGGCATTGCGTGCGGCGCTGCGCTGCTTCTCTTTCGAGACGTCGTCGCTCTTGCGCTCGAGCACTTCAATCAGGTGGTAGCCGAAGGAGGTTTCCACCGGCTCCGATACCTGGCCGACCTTCAGCGCGTTCATGGCTTGTTCCATTTCCGGCACGGTGTCGCCCGGGTACAGCCAACCCAGGTCGCCGCCCTTGCTGGCGGAACCGTCGTTGGAGAACAGTCGTGCCAGGTCTTCGAACTTGGCGGCGCCGTGATCCAGGCGCTCTTTCAACTCGAGCAGCTTGCGCTTGGCGTCGGCCGCGCTCATGGTCGGCGTGATCTTCAGCAGGATGTGGCGCACGTGGGTCTGCTGCACGGTTTCAGCCGCAGCCGCGTCGGCCATGCTGCGCTTGTCGACCAGCTTCAGGATGTGGAAGCCGGCTGCGCTCTTGATGATCTGGGTGACCTGGCCCGGCTTCAGCTTGTTCAGCGCGTCGGCGAACAGCGGCGGCAGGGTGGTGCTTGGGCGCCAGCCCACGGAGCCGCCCTGCAGCGCGTCGGACGCGTCGGAATAGGTGGCGGCCATCTTGGCGAAATCAGCGCCGGTGCGCAGCTGGCGCGCGACTTCTTCTGCGCGCTTCTGGCGCTGGCCGATCACTTCCGGCGAAGCGTTTTCCGGGATGCGCACCATGATCTGCGAGATATTCATCTCGAACTGCTCGGAGGCGGCTGCCTTTTCGGAGGCGATGAAGTTGTCCACTTCCGCTTCCGAGATATTGATCTTGTTGTCGACCTCATACTCGCGCAGGCGCTGCATGGTGATCTCTTCGCGAATCTCTTCGCGGAAGGAAGCGAAGGTGGTGCCCTCTTTTTCCATCTGGTTGCGCAGCTGCTGCACCGTCATCTTTTGCTGCTCGGCGATTCGCGCGATGGCGCGGTCCAGCATATTGTCGTCGACACGCACGCCCATTTCCTTCGCCAGCTGCAGCTGGGCGCGTTCCACGATCATGCGTTCGAGCACCTGCTTGCGCAGTTCGGCCGCATCAGGCAAGGCGACTTTCTGCTCCTTCATGCGCTGCATGATGGTGATGACGCGCTCGTTCAGTTCGCGCTGGGTGATGACTTCATCGTTGACGATGACGGCAATGGCGTCGATCGGCGAGTTGGCCGACTGGCCCGGCGGCGTGAAGCCCTTCGCTTGCGCAGGTGCAGCCGCAGGCTTGGCGGCTGCGGTGGCAGGCTTGGCGTCTTGCGCCAGGGCCGGAACGGCGAGTGAGGCACACAGCAGGGCAGCAGCTAATTTGATCGGGTGCATATCTGAAACGCTCATGTATCAGTGTTGAGGAAGTCGAAAGCTTAACGCACGCTTTCATTCACGCGGCGATAGCCAGGAATGCTGTTTTTCAGCACTTCCAGCGGGTTGCCGAGACCGAATTTGGACAGCCCGTTCAGCTCCAGCTGGAAGAAGAACTGGGTCGAGGTCTTGTTGGCGGTGGTGACGAAACGCTGTGCGCCCATGCGGAATACCCAGCAATCGCAGTTGTATTCCAGGCCGATCACGTTCTCCAGCACCTTGTGTTCGCGCAGCGAGTATGACACACGGCCTACGCCGAACCACTTGGACGTCAGCGGCCACTGGGCCGACAGGTCGGCATTCTTGAAGCTGTCGCGCACATAGCGGTAGCCGGCGTTGATCACCTTGTAGGTGCCCGGCATGTATTGCACCGTCATGTTCGAGGTGGTGACCTTGCTGGTGGACGGGTTGTATTGCACCAGGCTGTCGATGCCCCAGGAGTTCGAAATCCTGCCGGTGGCCGCCAGCAGCATGTCGGAACGCGTGCTGTTGACCGGTGTCGTGTTATCGATCTGCACGCGCTGGTCGGCGAAATAGAAGCGTTGGCCGAGCGCCAGGCGCAGTCGTTCCGCGCCGGACGATTCCAGGAAGCGAGACACCACGGCCGCCGTCACCTGGTTGGCGTCGCCGATGCGGTCGGAGCCGACGAAGCGGTTCTCGCTGAAGATCTGCGAGAAGTTGAAGGTGGCCGGCGCGGTATCGAAGTTCGGGAACTGGTCCTGCTTGCGGTACGGCGTGTAGACGTAGAACAGGCGCGGCTCCAGGGTCTGGGTCGCCTTGTTGCCGCCCAGTTTGGCATCGCGTTCGAACACCAGGCCCGAATCGAGCGAGAAGGTCGGCACCGCGCGGCTCAGCGACTTCGACGGATCGGTGCCGAAAGCGTCAAGCTGGTAGGCGCTGGCGTTCAGCATGACCTTCGGCGTCACGAAGTAGGACGAGCCGATGATCGGGTAGCTCAGTTGCGGCTGCACCACCAGGCGGTTGCCCTTGATCAGGTCCGGATGCCAGAAGCGGGTCAGCTCGGAGTCGACCTGCCAGTCGAAGCCGCCCACATCGTATTGCGCCGCGTGCAGGTTGATCGCCGGCAGGCGGTCGTATGGACGTGTCACGAACAGCGCAGGATTGGTCACCGAGTCCGGGTCTTGCAGCACATGGTACTTCTGGGCGCGTGCGGTCAGGCTCCAGAATTCGCCATGGTAATCAGTGCGCAGCTCTTTCAGCAGCTGGCGCTCGGCCGAAGAGGAAATCGTCTTCGAGAAATCGTTCGGATAGTTATTGTCCGAAGCGGCGCGCAGGTTCCAGCCGTAGGTCCAGTCCTTGGCCAGTGCCTGGGTATGCGCGGACTGCAGCTGCCAGCGGTCGCGGTTTGCTTCCTTGTCGTTCGGCAGGTACTCGAGGAAGGTGCGGCCCTCGTAGTAATTGCCGGCGTCGGTCTCGCCGATGTAGCGGGCCACGGCGCCAAGCTGGAAGCCGCGGCGCGAAATATAGCGCGGGTACAGCGTCAGGTCGCGGTTCGGGGCGATATTGAAGTAGTAAGGCAGCAGCAGTTCGGCGCCGCCGCGCGAGTTATACGATGGCGTCGGCGGCAGCCAGCCCGAGCGCCGCGCGCCCGACAGCGAAAACGACAGCGCAGGCGTACCCAGGATAGGCACGTCCTTGAAATAAATCAGGGTGGCGCCGGCGGTGCCGACGTCGCGGCCCTGGTCCAGGTTCAGCGAGCGCGCCTTCAGGTACCAGTCCGGATTCGGACCCTGGCAGGTGCTGTACGTGCCGTCGACCACCTGCGCTTCGTCTTCGTTCAGGAAGTTGATGCGCTGCGCCTTGCCCTGGGCATTGTTCGCCTCCAGCTGGTAGGTCGGCTGCAGCGCATAGCCGCGCCCCGTTTCCATATTCAGCTTCAGTTCATCGGCGGTGAAATAATCGCCAAAGCGCCAGATGCGCACGCTGCCCTTGGCTTCCAGCTCCTGCTCCACTTGCTGGAAGTTGGCGGCGTCGGAAGTCACGCGCGTCTTGTCATGCACCACTTCCACGTCGCGCAGCAGGCGCAGTTCGCGCTCCGGGCGGCCGGAAATATCTTCCGAGCGCACGGTGGTAACGGCGTTCTTGTCTTCCACGCGCGGCGCGCGCTTGACCGCGGTAGGCGTCTGGGCGTGGGCGTGGTAAGGCAGCGCCGCAGTGGCGGCGGCAATGGCGGTCAAGGCGAACGCCCAGCGTTTCTTATTGTTGGAGGGAGCCAGGAACCGGGTCATGGGTGGTGGGACGCGTGAAACACCATAAAGGCGATTTTTTAATGTGAATCCCTTATTATATGGGAATCTTTACCCACAACTGGTTTTCGCAGGCTGCTTTAATGTCTTTATTGTCTAATTCACCATCCCCCGACACCGATCCACGCCTCGCCGCGCTCACCGCCTGGCTGCAAGGCACGGGCCTGGTGGATGCCGCTTCGGCCCGTCCCGCCTCCGAGGACGCCAGCTTCCGCCGCTATTTCCGCGTCGACGTGCTGCCCGGGCACCGCGCCGCCCACGGCGCCACCATGGTCGCCATGGATGCCCCGCCCGAGCGCGAAAACGTGCCGGCGTTCCTGAAAGTCGACCGCCTGCTGGCCGATGCCGGTGTCTCCGTGCCGAAAATCGCCGCCGAAAACCCGGAGCAGGGCTTCGTGCTGATGTCGGACCTGGGCAGCACCACCTATTTGCAGGCTTTGAACCACGATTCGGCCGCCACCCTGTACGCCGAGGCGCTGTCTTCCCTGGTCAGGATCCAGCAGGCCAGCCAGCCCGGCGTGCTGCCCGAATTCGACCGCGCCTTCATGCTGCGCGAACTGAATATCTTCCCGGAGTGGTACATCGGCAAGCACCTGGGCGCCACCCTGACCGAGAAGCAGCAGCAGGAGCTGGACAAGGTATTCGAAGCGATCCTGGCCAACTGCCTGTCGCAGACCCAGGTTTTCATGCACCGCGACTACCACTCGCGCAACCTGATGTGGATGGACGAAGGCAACCCCGGCATCCTCGACTTCCAGGACGCCGTCTGGGGCCCGATCACCTACGACGCCGCCTCGCTGCTGCGCGACGCCTATGTGTCGTGGGACGAGGAACTGGTGCTCGACTGGCTGATCCGCTACTGGCAGCACGGGCGCAGCGCCGGCCTGCCGATGAAGAAGGACTTCGATGAGTTTTACAAGGACTTCGAGTACATGGCACTGCAGCGCCACCTGAAGATCCTCGGCATCTTCTGCCGCCTGAACTACCGCGACGGCAAGCCGAACTACCTGGGCGACCTGCCGACCGTGATGGAATACGTGCGCAAGACCGCCAACCGCTACCGCGACCTCAAGCCGCTGATCAAGCTGCTCGACGCGCTGGAAGGCACCGCGCCGCAAGTCGGCTACACCTTCTAAGGGGCGACGGATGAAAGCCATGATCCTCGCCGCCGGCCGCGGCGAACGTATGCGCCCCCTGACCGACACCTGTCCCAAGCCGCTGCTGCCGGTACGCGGCCGCCCGCTGATCGTCTGGCACATCCAGAACCTGGTGCGCGCCGGGATCACGGACATCGTGATCAATCACGCCCACCTGGGCCATATGATTGAAGAAGCGCTGGGCGACGGCTCCAGGTTCGGCGCCAACATCCAGTATTCGCGCGAAGCGCAGGCGCTGGAAACGGCAGGCGGCATTGCCAACGCCCTGCACCTGCTGGGCGACGAACCGTTCCTCGCGCTGTCGGGCGATATCTACTGTCCGCACTTCGATTTTTCCGAAGCGCTGGAAGTATTGAAAGACAAGGACCACCGCGGCGATCCGTATCCAGCCGACGTGCGCGATATCGCCTGGATCTGGCTCACGCCCAACCCATGGCACAACCCGGAAGGCGATTTCGCCCTGAACCTGTACACCGTAGCCAGCGAAGGTTCGCCGAAATGGAACTTCGCAAACATCGGCGTCTACCGCCCTGAAATGTTCGCCGGCATCACCCCGGGACAGAAGGCCGGCCTGGGCAAGCTGCTGTTCGAATTCGCCGACCAGGGCCGCATCGGCGGCGAGATCTACCAGGACGAGTGGGTCAACGTCGGCACCGTGAAGCAGCTGGAAGAACTCAACGCATGAAGCCCTACGCCGACCGCCGCAAGCGCCTGCTGGCCATGATGGAGCCGGGCAGCGTGGCGGTCATCGGCACCGCGCCCGAAGCAACGCGCAACGCCGACACCGAATACCCCTACCGCCACGACAGCTCCTTCTATTACCTGACCGGCTTCACCGAGCCGGAGGCCGTGCTGGTACTGGTCGCGCCGCGCGGAACGGCAGGCGCGCAGAGCATCCTGTTCTGCCGCGAGAAACATCTTGAATCGGAAATCTGGGACGGCTACCGCTACGGCCCCGAAGCCGCGCGCGCGGCTTTCGGCTTCGACGCCGCCTTCCCCATCGACGCGCTGGACGAACACATGGTGCGCCACCTGTCCAACGCCAGCGCCTTGTACGCGCCTCTCGCCCGCGGCGAAGAAGAGCAGCAGCGCCGCTGGTTCGACGGCGTGCGCCGGCTCTCCCGCAGCGGCACCACGGCGCCGGCCTTGCTGCGCGACTTGCCGCCCCTGGTCGACGAAATGCGCCTGTTCAAGGACGAACACGAAAGCGCCATCATGCTGCGCGCGGGAGAAATCTCCGCCGGCGCTCACGCCCGCGCCATGCGCTTCGCCGGCGCCCACGGTGCAGGCATCCACGAATACGAGCTGGAAGCCGAACTGCTCCACGAGTTCCGCCGCCATGGCGCGCAATTCCCCGCCTACACGCCCATCGTCGCGTCCGGCCCGAATGCCTGCGTCCTGCATTACAACGTCAACAACCGCCGCATCGCCGACGGCGACCTGGTGCTGATCGACGCCGGCTGCGAGCTCGATGGCTATGCATCCGACATCACGCGTACCTTCCCCGTGAACGGCCGCTTCAGCTCCGCCCAGCGCGAGCTCTATGAACTGGTGCTGGCAGCGCAGCAAGCCGCCTTCGACGCCATCGCCCCCGGCCGCAAATACCACGATGCGCACGACGCCGCCGTGCGCGTGCTGGCGCAAGGCATGCTTGATTGCGGCCTGCTGCAAGGCACGCTGGACGAAGTGCTGGCCGAGAAAAAATTCACCCAGTTCTACATGCACGGCACCGGCCACTGGATCGGCATGGACGTGCACGACGTCGGCCTGTACCGCGACGTCACGCGTGAAGACAAGCCCTCGCGCCTGCTGCAGCCCGGCATGGCGATGACGGTGGAACCGGGCATCTATGTGCGTCCGGCTGAAGGCGTGCCCGAGAAATACTGGAATATCGGCATCCGCATCGAAGACGACGTGATCGTCCGCGAAAACGGATACCAGCTGTTGACGGGCGGCGCGCCCAAAACGGTGGCCGAGATTGAAGCTTTGATGAAATGATTGATTACGATATCGCCATCTGCGGCGCCGGCCCGGCCGGCATGGCGCTGGCGGCCCTGCTGGTAAAACGCGGAGTCGACGCATCGCGCATGGTGCTGGTCGACGCCAAGCCGCTCGAGCAAGCCATGCAGGACCCGCGCACCCTCGCCCTGTCCTATGGCAGCCGCCAGATCCTCGAGCAAGTGGGCGCCTGGCCGATCCAGGCCACCGCCATCCACGAAATCCACGTTTCGCGCCGCGGCCAGTTCGGCCGCAGCATGATCACGCGCGACGAACACAAACTGCCCGCGCTGGGCTATGTCACGCGCTATGGCGCCATCGTCGAAGCGCTGGGCAATGTCTGCAAGCGCCTCGGCATCGCCGCCCTGCGCCCAGCGCGCGTCACCGGCAGCGACGAAGCGGCCGACAGCGTCACCCTTTATCTGGAAAGCGAAGGCGAAGGCCAGCGCGCGCTGCGCGCCGCGATCGTCGTACAAGCCGAAGGAGGCTTGTTCGGCGAACAAACCGACAAAGCCGAAACGCGCGACTACCAGCAAACCGCCATCATCGCGCAAGTGCACACCAGTGCCCCGGTGGCGCACCGCGCCTACGAACGCTTCACCAACGAAGGCCCGCTCGCCCTGCTGCCGCAAGACGACGGCTACTCGCTGGTATGGTGCGCCCGCCCTGGCAACGCACAAGCCATCCTCAGCCTGGACGACGCCGCATTCCTCGCCAAGCTGGGAGAAACCTTCGGCGAGCGGCTCGGCAGATTCACGCACGCCACGCGCCGCCTGGCCTTCCCGCTCGGCCTGAACGCCGGCGTGACCGGCAGCGCACGCAGCGTCGCCATCGGCAATGCCGCGCAAACCCTGCACCCGGTGGCCGGCCAAGGCCTGAACCTGGGCCTGCGCGACGCCACCGAACTGGCACGCGCCCTGGCACGCGGCGCTAACCCGCAAGCGCTGGCCGGCTACGCCGAGCAACGCCGCCAGGACCGCAAGCTGACCGTGCGCCTGACCGACACCATGGCGCGCATCTTCGCCAACGAATCAGCCCTGCAGCCGCTGCTCGGCATGGGCCTGGCCGCCATCGACGTCGCCGCCCCGGCGCGCGCCGTGCTGGCCGAGCTGATGATGTACGGCCGCCGCTAAAGGACAGCAATGCCCCGCCTCACGCCAGCCCTGACCCTGCTCGCAGCCCTGCTGATGCCGGGTGCGCAAGCACGCGAAAAGATGTCCTGGCTGATGCCCGACGTGCCGCCCGCCTCCATGCCGGTGGACGGCCAGCCCACCACCGGCATCGCCGACCAGATCGTGCTCTACATCACCACCCGCTGGCCCGATACCGACCACCGCTTCATCTACGCCAATCCCAAGCGAACCTGGCTGATGGTCGAACGCGGCGAGCAAGCCTGCGTGGTAGCCGCCTTGCGCAATACCGAAAGGGAAAAGCTGGCCTACTTCGTCAACACCAACCTAGTGCCCCCGCTGCAGCTCGTGGTGCAAGAACACACCTTGCAACAACTGCCGCTGAACGCGCATGGCGAAGTCGATTTGCAGAAATTACTGAGTGATCCCGTCTTGCGCGGCATCGTCGTGGAGCGCCGCAGTTACGGAGCATCGGTCGACGAGCTGCTCGCCAAGCGGCCGGGCAACTCGCGCCTGGAAACCACCTCGGTAGGCGACTATGGAAGGAATGTATTAAAGCTGGTGGTACACGGCCGCGCCGACTACACACTCGACTACGACTACGCACTGCAATACGCCAGCAAATCCGAGCCGGAAATAGGCAGGCTGCAAACGGTACCGATCGCCCAGAACAACAAGCCCATGCTGGGCGGCATCGCCTGCCCACGCAACGCCTGGGGCATGGCCGCAGTGAAACGCATCGACCAGATTGTCGGCACACCGGAAGGCGCCGCCGCCATGATCAAAGCCCAAAACAACTGGCACACGCCAGCCTCGCAGCAACGCTACGCCGCGCAAATTGCCGAATTCCAGCGCCAGCGCGCCAAACCCACCCGCTAAAACAGAAGAGCCCGTGTCCCACCATGGGGTCACACCCGTTTCGGGACACGAACTCGGCCGTTGAAAGGATGAGCCCGTGTCCCATTTCGGGTGTGACCCCATGGTGGGACACGGGCGGGTCCGTATTATTCGACGGCTTTCACCATGTCTTCCAGCACTTTCTTGGCGTCGCCGAAGACCATCATGGTCTTGTCCATGTAGAACAGCTCGTTGTCCAGGCCTGCATAGCCGGACGCCATCGAGCGTTTGTTGACGATGATGGTTTTCGCTTTGTACGCTTCGAGAATCGGCATGCCGGCGATAGGGGATTTCGGATCCTTCGCCGCCGGGTTTACCACGTCGTTTGCGCCCAGCACCAAGACCACGTCGGCTTGGGCGAATTCGCTGTTGATGTCTTCCATCTCGAATACCTGGTCATATGGCACTTCGGCTTCCGCCAGCAGCACGTTCATATGGCCCGGCATGCGGCCTGCGACCGGGTGGATCGCGTACTTCACCGTCACACCGTGGTGCCCCAGTTTCTCGACCAGTTCCTTCAGTGCGTGCTGGGCACGCGCCACCGCCAGGCCGTAGCCCGGAACGATGATCACGGTTTCGGCGTTCTGCATCAGGAACACGGCGTCGTCGGAGGAGCCCGACTTCACATTGCGCTGTGCTTGCGCGCCACCTGCCGCTGCTGCGGAAGTGTCGCCGCCGAAGCCGCCCAGGATCACGTTGAAGAACGAGCGGTTCATCGCCTTGCACATGATGTAGGACAGGATCGCGCCGGAAGAACCCACCAGCGAGCCGGCGATGATCAGCATCGAGTTATTGAGCGAGAAGCCAATGCCCGCCGCCGCCCAGCCGGAGTAGGAGTTCAGCATCGACACCACGACCGGCATATCCGCGCCGCCGATCGGGATGATGATCAGCACACCGAGCACGAAGGCAATCGCGGTCATGATCAGGAACGGGGTCCATGCCGGCTCGGTGCCGCCGCTGAACACGAACACCAGGCCCAGGCCGACCATGATGATCGCCAGCACCAGGTTCAGCATGTGCTGGCCGCCGAATACCACCGGTGCGCCCTGGAACAGGCGGAACTTGTACTTGCCTGCCAGCTTGCCGAATGCGATCACGGAACCGCTGAAGGTGATCGCGCCGACAAAGGTGCCGATGAACAGCTCGATGCGGTTGCCCACCGGCAGCGCCGCGCCGCGCGCCGCGATGCCGAAGGCGTGCGGTTCGGCCACGGCGGCGATGGCGATGCAGACTGCCGCCATACCGATCAGCGAGTGCATCGCCGCCACCAGCTCCGGCATCTTCGTCATCTCGACGCGCTTGGCCAGGAAGGCGCCGATGCCGCCGCCCACCAGTACGCCCAGCGCCACCAGGCCGAGGCCCAGGCTGCCCGAGCCGCTGCGCGCGTGCACGTCCAAGCCCATGGAGCGGGCCATGGCGGCAACCGCTTCCGCGCTTTCCGCCGCCGCCGAAGCGTCGTGCTTGAGGCGCAGGATCAGGGCGATGGTGGTCACGGCGGCAATCGCCATGCCTGCCATGCCGAAGGCATTGCCCTTGCGTGCCGATGCCGGCGACGACAACCCTTTCAGCGCCTGGATGAAGCAGACCGACGCGATCAGGTACATCATCGTGACAAGGTTCATGGTAATGAAGCTCATGCCTTGGCCTCCTTCTCGGCCGAGGCAGCTGCGCCAGCCGCAGGCGCTTTCTTCTCCTTCTTCTTGAACATCTCCAGCATGCGCTGGGTGACCAGGAATCCGCCGAACACATTGACCGCGGCCAGCGCCACGGCGACCGTGCCCATGATTTGACCGACCAGGCCCTCGGTCAGCGCAGCCGCCAGCATGGCGCCCACGATGATGATGGCCGATACGGCGTTAGTAACCGCCATCAGCGGCGTATGCAGCGCCGGCGTGACGTTCCAGACCACGTGATAGCCCACATACACGGCCAGCACAAAGATGATCAGGTTGATGATGGTGTGACTGACTTCCATTCGTCTCTCCTATTTCCGCAACTGCTCGCCGCCGTGGCAGACCAGCGTTGCTTTGATGATTTCGTCCTCGCGGTCGATGACCAGCTTGTCTTCCTTATCGAAGACCAGCTTGAGGAAGTCGAGCACGTTGCGTGCATACAGGGCGGAGGCGTCCGCCGCGACGTGGCAGGCCAGGTTGGGCTCGCCGACGATATGCACGCCGTGCTTGACCACCGTCTTGCCCAGTTCGGACAAGGGGCAATTGCCGCCCTGCTCCACCGCCAGGTCGACGATGACGGAGCCGGGCTTCATGGCCTTCACGGTTTCTTCGGAGATCAGCACCGGCGCCGGGCGGCCCGGAATCAGTGCGGTGGTGATGATGATGTCAGCCTGCTTGGCGCGTTCATGCACCAGCTCCGCCTGGCGTTTCATCCATTCAGGCGGCATCGGGCGCGCGTAGCCGCCGACGCCTTTGGCGATTTCTCGCTCTTCGTCGGTCAGGTAAGGCACATCGATGAATTTTGCACCGAGCGACTCCACCTGTTCTTTCACTGGCGGACGCACGTCGGACGCTTCGATCACGGCGCCCAGGCGCTTGGCGGTCGCAATCGCTTGCAGGCCGGCCACGCCGACGCCCATGATCAGCACACGGGCAGCTTTCACTGTACCCGCTGCTGTCATCAGCATGGGCATGAAACGCTGGTAGGTATTCGCGCCAACCATCACGGCCTTGTAGCCCGCGATATTGGCCTGGGAGGACAGTACGTCCATCGACTGGGCGCGCGTGATACGCGGCACAGCTTCCAATGCAAACGCGGACAGGCCGGAAGCCGCCATGGCCGCAGTGTTTTCCCCATCAAAAGGATTCAGCATGCCGACCAGCACGGCGCCAGATTTCATCTGGGCCCGCTCTTCGGCATTCGGGGCGCGCACCTTCAGTACCATTTCTGCGCCCAGAGCCTCTGCGGCGGTGCCAATGGTGGCGCCGGCAGCGGCATATGCTTCGTCCGTCACCGAGGCAGAAATGCCGGCTCCCGCCTGCACTATCACCTGGTGTTTGACTGCTAGTTTCTTGACCGTCTCTGGCGTTGCCGCCACTCGGGTCTCCCCCGGCCTTGACTCGGCCGGTACGCCAATCTTCATAATGCCTCCAAATAGTGGGAAAAACTGACTAAAATCTAACATGAAATGAACAGGGGGCAACATCAGGTATGCCGAATTGTTGCAATGCACAAGCTTTTAACACCCGTGTCACAACGAAGAGGCAAGATCAGGCTACAATGTCGGGTCTTCTGAGGATGGACTAACATGCCGCGCACCTGGAAACCGAATGTCACAGTCGCCGCCGTCATCGAGCGCGACGGGAAGTTTCTTCTGATTGAGGAAGAAACCAGTGACGGCATTCGCCTGAACCAGCCGGCTGGCCACCTCGATCCCCTGGAGTCGCTGGAACAGGCTGTTATCCGCGAAACCCTGGAAGAAACCGCCTACGATTTCACCCCGACCGCCCTGGTGGGCATGTATATGTCGCGTTACCGCTCGGCACGTACCGGGCAGCTGGTGACCTTCCTGCGCTTCGCCTTTTGCGGCGAAGTGGGTGATTACTATCCAGAACGGCCGCTGGATGAGGGCATCCTGCGCACGCACTGGATGACGCGCGATGAAATCGCCGCCTGCCGCGAGCGTCACCGCAGCCCCCTGCTGCTGACTTGCGTAGACGAATATTTGGCGGGCAAGCGTGCTCCGCTGGAAATCCTGCACACCCACGTGTCGGTATTCGAGGAAGTCTGAAGACTTCTTCTAAGTTTGGACAATTTACAACATGAGCAAGAAAAAAGTTGTCATCGGCATGTCCGGTGGCGTTGACTCCTCCGTTTCCGCTTGGTTACTGAAAGAACAAGGCTATGAAGTTGTCGGCCTGTTCATGAAGAACTGGGAAGACGATGACGATTCCGAATACTGTTCCACCCGCCAGGACTGGATCGACGCGGCCAGCGTGGCCGACGTGGTGGGCGTGGACATCGAAGCCGTCAATTTCGCCGCCGAATACAAGGACCGCGTGTTTGCCGAATTCCTGCGCGAATACCAGGCCGGCCGCACGCCGAATCCTGACGTTTTGTGCAATGCGGAGATCAAGTTCAAGGCCTTCCTCGACCACGCCATGCACCTGGGCGCGGACCTGATCGCCACCGGCCACTATGCGCGCGTGCGCCACAACAGCGTGACCGGCCGCCACGAGCTGCTGAAGGCCGTCGACCACACCAAGGACCAGAGCTACTTCTTGCACCGCCTGAACCAGGCGCAATTGTCGAAGACCCTGTTCCCGCTGGGCGAAATCCCGAAAACGGAAGTGCGCAAGATTGCGGAAAAACTGCAGCTGCCGAATGCGGCCAAGAAGGATTCCACCGGCATCTGCTTCATCGGCGAGCGCCCGTTCCGCGAATTCCTGAACCGCTACTTGTCGTATAAATCCGGCCCGATCAAGACCCCGGACGGCAAGGTCGTGGGCGAGCACGTTGGCCTGTCCTTCTACACCCTGGGCCAGCGCAAGGGCATCGGCATCGGCGGCGTGAAGACTTACCAGAATGCCGACGGTTCGTCCGACGCCTGGTACGTGGCGCGCAAGGACGTTGAAAACAATACGCTGTGGGTGGTGCAGGGTCACGACCATCCGTGGCTGCTGTCGGAAGGGCTGCATGCGGCCCAGGCCAGCTGGGTTGCCGGCGTGGCGCCGGAAGCAGGCCGCATCAGCGCCAAGACACGCTACCGCCAGGCCGACGTGCCTTGCGACGTTGCCGCCAATGGCGACAGCGAATTCGCGCTGAAATTCATGGATGCCCAGTGGGCTGTGACGCCGGGCCAGTCGGCCGTGCTGTACGACGGCGACGTCTGCCTCGGCGGCGGCATCATCAACGGTTCAAGCTTCGTCTGATCCCTCGGCCGGGCTGGCGCCTTGCGCGTCGGCCTGCGCCTTCTGCTGCCGCTTCACCGCTGCGATGACGGTGTTGCGGATGGTTTTCAATACCGTACCCGCGTTGAACGGCTTCACGATGTAGCCGTTGATGCCCATGGCATGGGCTTTCTGGATCGTGGCCTGGTCGAATTCCGACGACACCATGAAGAGCATGGCTTTCGGCCAGTCCTTGCGCATGGCCAGAACGGACGGTTCGTCCGCTTCAATACAGTCACGCGAAATGCAGATGATCTGGGGCTGGTGCTTAATCAGCAGCACATTGCCCGCCACGCAGGTATGCGCCTGGCCGACCACGTCGTAGCCGCCGTCGATCAGCACCGTGTTGAGCAGGCCGCGTGCAATGGCGCTGCTATCGATAAGAACCGCTTTTAACATCAGGAGGTTTAACGGTGTTCCCAGGCCAGCATATTCCAGCTCACGCCGATCCGGACGTCCGTTTTTAGTTGTACCAATTGACGAGAAAGATACAACATCTCGCGCTCTTTTCGTAGGCTTTCGCCCACTTTGTCCTTCAGGATGCCCGCTCCGGCCATGATTGCGTCCAGAGTGCCGTATGTGCGCAACAGTTTGGCGGCGGTCTTCACGCCCACGTTGGAGACGCCGGGGATGGAATCGGTCTCGTCGCCCATCAGCGCCAACAGATCCGGCAGCATGCCCGGCGTGACGCCCCACTTCTTCTCCACCCACTCGCGGTCGTGCCACTCGGACTTGAAATGGTCCCAGATGCGGGCCCCTTCGGCGATCAGGCAGTGCAAGTCCTTGTCGGTGGTCGCCACGACGGCCTCGCCCCGGTTTTCAGCCATCCAGCGCGTGACCACGGTGCCTATTACGTCATCCGCTTCCACCTCCGGGATGGCGATCGGGCACATGCCAATATTGGTCAGCTGCATATAGAACTCGGGGAGCGCCTCGCGCAAGACTTCCGGCATGGGCTGCCGGCCTTCGCGATAGCCCTTGTACAGGGTGTGGCGCCAGGTGCTGCCGCCGTAATCGAAGGCAGGGAGGATGTGGGTCGGTTCGTGGCCGTTGACCAGGCGCTGGAATGCGTTGAACGCATGGCGCATCGCTATCTCGGCTTTGAGGTCGGAGTCCGGCTCCGGACTAGCCTCGTACACACGCCGCACAATATTCAAACCATCAATGGCCAGCAATCTTCCCGTCATGCCGCCATTTTACCGCACAGCTACTTGCTGCCAGAAATCAGCGCAGCAGTTCGTATGGGCCGCCGCGTTCCAGGGCGCGCTGGTAGGCGGGGCGGGCGTGGATGCGCTGCAGGAAGGCTTGCAGGCGCGGGTGGCTGGCGCCGAGACCACCACGCGCGGCGGCGGCTTCGAGGGGGAAACTCATCTGGATGTCGGCGGCGCTGAACTCATTGCCGGCGAACCAGTCGCGGTTGGCCAGCTCGGCTTCGAGGAAGGCCAGGTGGCGGTCGATGTTCGGCTGCACGAAGCTCGACATCACCTTCTGCGCGATGGCGCGCTTGATCGGCTTGACGAAGAACGGCGCCGGCGAAGACTCGACCTTGTCGAACACGAGCTTCATCAGCAGTGGCGGCATCAGCGAGCCTTCCGCGTAATGCATGAAGTAGCGCCAGCGCAGCTTGTCCGGCGTGCCGGCTGGCGGCACCAGGCGGTCGTTGCCGTGCTTTTCCACCAGGTATTCAAGGATGGCGCCCGACTCGGCGACGATATTGCCTTCGTGCTCAATGACGGGCGACTTGCCCAGCGGATGCACCTTCATCAGCTCTGGCGGCGCCAGCATGGTTTTCGGGTCTCGCTGGTAGTGTTTGATCTCGTACGACAGCCCCAGCTCTTCCAGCAGCCACAGCACGCGCTGCGAACGGGAGTTATTGAGGTGGTGGACGATGATCATGGGCGCGCTCCGCGATAAAATGGTGGCATGACTTTACCATTGAACGCAGAATCCATCTCGACGCTCGTCCACGAGTTCTATGCCGGCGTGCGCGCCGATCCGGAACTGGGGCCGGTGTTCGACGCCGCCATCGACGACTGGGAGCCGCACCTGGCGCGCATGGTGGAATTCTGGAGCACCACCATGCTCGGCACCAAGAGCTTCCAGGGCAATGTCTACGGCAAGCATATGGCGCTTCCGGGCGTGCAGCCGCAGCATTTCCAGCGCTGGCTCGCCCTCTTCCAGTCAACGGTGGACCGCCTCTTCGAGCCAGCCGTGGCGGAGGAGTTCCGCATCGTGGCCAGCCGTATTGCGCAAAGCCTGCAATACGGCTTCTTCGGCCAGGTGCATTTCAGCTGAAGGCGTCGGCGGCGCTCATCACGGAGTAGCTGGCCTGCCAGCGCTGCAGTGCTGCGGGCAGCGCCTGTATCGGCTGCGGGGCGACGATGAAATCACCGGCCGCATGCGCGCAATCGGCTTCGCACACGTGCAGCCAGTCGAGCAGGTCGGCGACCTCGCAACAGCTGGCCACTTCCGAAGGGAGCAGCGTGAGACGCCGCGGCTCGACGCCGGCCTGCGCCAGCAATCCTTGGATGTCAGCCGCCAGCGCAATGGCATCCGGCGTATCGCCGCTGAACGCCAACAGGGGCAGGCACAGCACCATGTCCAGCTTGAAACCGTCCGACTCCCACATGCGCAGTGCGGCCAGCGCATCGCACACCATATGCAGCACAAAGACTTGCGCGTGGCCGGAGGCGGCCAGTTCGCCGGCGAAGGCCTCATACTGCAGGACGCCATCGATGGGATGGCGCCAGCGCACGGTGGCAAGCACGCCGGCCACCTTGCCGCCGCGCGCCGCGACTTGCGGCTGGCACCAGAGTTCAAACTGGCCCAGCTCGAGTGCATTACCAATCAAATTTCACCTCCGCAGTGTAGGAGCGCTGTGGGTAAGGGTGGAAGTTCCAGTACTTGTAGTTGTTGGCATTGTCGATGCCAAAGGCCGCACTCCAGTGCTTGTCGATGCGGTAGCGCAGGCGCGCGTCGACCGTGAAGTACTTGCTGGCGCCCTGGTAGGCAAAACCGTTGACGTCCGTGTTATCCAGGGTCGAATACTGCTTGCCGCTATAGCGCGCTGCCAGCGTGGCGGTCAGCTTGTCGTTCACGCGGTATGTCGCCACTGCGCTGGCGCGCCATTCTGGGATGCGCGGCTGCCATTTGCCCACGCTGGCCGGGAACTTCTCGTTGCGCTTGATCTTCGAGTCGGTCCAGGTCAGGCTGGCCTGCATATCGAGGCCCTCCACCAGCACGTTTTCGTTTGACCAGGCGGTTTCCAGGCCGTGCGTGCGGATCAGGTCCACGTTCTGCACATTGGTCACGTTCGGCGTGACCAATACGTTGGTCTGCGAATACAGCGCATCGTTGTTGCGTTCGAAGAAAGCCGTAATGCGCAGGGCGGAGTTGCCAACCAGGCGCTCCGCGCTCAGCTCCGTGGTCCAGGAGCGCTCCGGCTTCAGGTCAGGATTGTTGTTGACCAGGGTGCCGGTGTTGTTGATGCCGCCCTGGTACAGCTCGGACACGGTCGGCATGCGAACGGCACGTCCGGTGGAAGCCTTCAGCGTCCAGTCCTCATTTGCCTGGTAAGCCAGCGCCGCTTTCGGCGAAACGTAGTTGCCGCTGCGTTCTGGATGGCGCGCTACGCTGGTGGCATTGGCAGTCTCGCCATCGCGTGCCTCCCAGTGCTCGAAGCGCGCACCCAGTACAGTCTTCCAGTCCGGCGAAAGCTTCCAGGTGTCTTGCACATACAGGCTGTCGATGCTGGTGCGGCCGGAGAATGCCTGGTTGCGCGCACCGGGAGCTCCACCAAGCCAGTCGCTGGTGGCGCGTTCGATGGTGGAAAGCTTATAGGCCGCGCGCTGGTAGCCGAAGTCGAAAATGTGCGCGCCGCGCATGCCGTCAGGACGATAGACGCCCTTCAGCGACAAGGTATTCCAGCCGGTGCCGCTCTGGTCGACGATGCGGCCCGCCCCGCCAGTCGCCGCCGCCGGACGCGCGGTGGTCGGTGCGCGCAGGATGTCTTTGCTGTAGTCATAAAGGCTGGCCGCCGCTTCCCAGTCAAACACGCCCTTGGTATTACTCTTCACCGTCAGGCCATGCATCAGGTGGCGCAATTCTTCTTTCGAAGAGTTGAAGTCGGATGGCGCCAGTGTGAATGTGCGGCCATTGATCGCCACCGGCCCGCTGAACACGAGGTTGCCAGCGGAATCACGCAGGTAAGTATTCGGCGAGCCATGCGAGTCGTTCTTCCACCAACCCAGCGAATAGCTTGCGCGCACGGTCGGAGAGAAGTCGTAGGCCAGCTTGACCTTGGCATGGTCCTGCACCGTACTGTATTGCGTGGCAGTGCCGAGGATGTAGATGTCGCGGTTGGTGCGGTCCTTGTCGGCCACAGCGCCAGTCACCGGCACGCCGCCCGCGCCGGCGGCGCCGCTCGATATCACGCGATTGGTAAAGGTCTGCGGCTGGCCATCGCTGTCAGTGCGGTTCACACTGACGAACCACGACCATGCGCCGAAACGGTCGCCCAGGGACATGCTGGACTGGCGCGCGATGGATGTCATCTTCGTGTTGTACAGCTCGAACGGCTGGCGTACATACGCCACGCGGGCATGCGCCTCGAACTGCTTCGGCATGCGCGTGACGTAATCGACGACAGCGCCGACCGAGTTGCCGCCATAGGCTGCGGAAAACGGTCCATACAGCACATCGACGCGTTCGATTTCCTCCGGCGCCACCATGCCCCAGCGCGGGGCGAACGTAGCGCCGTTACCGAGGTAATTCGACAGCAGCACGCCATCCGCATACACCGCGGAACGCGCGCTATTGCCCGTGCCCGAGGCGCGGGTCGAGAGCACGGCGTGGTTATAGTCGCCGATGTAGCGCTTGCGCACCAGCAGGCTTGGCAGGTATTTGAGCGCGTCTTCCGCATCGGTGGCGTTGACCTGGTCTTCGATCTGGGCGCGGGTGATGCCCTCGATGGTGGTCGGGATCTGGGTCGGCAGAGAAGTCGGATGGTTGCCGGCGATGACAACGGTGCCTACCAGCTTGAGCGGCGATTCCCCTTCATGGTCGGCAAACGCTGGAGCCGAGAAGACGGCCAACACGGCGGCGGCCAGGGGAATGAGACGGGTGTTCATGATGCTTCCTTTCTTGTTTTTGCGAGCAGTGGCCTTGCGACCGCGCCGCCAAATGGCGCGTGCAATGCAAGGCTTACGGGTAGTTCGGCGGAAGGATCAGGCGGAAGGCGGGGCGCGCGACGGCGGGGCGAGTCGTTCTTGCTGCGGCAGATGCGCAAGCGCCACCGGTTCGGGCACACCGCGCGAAGGCAGCGCCAGGGCCAGCGCCAGGCTGGCAGGAGGCGGCGGCACGGCGGGCAGGTCTGCCTGCACCATGCAGTAGCCGCATTTCTGGAGAACGTGGTGGGCCTTGGGCTGCTGCTGCGCGTGGCAATGCGCCACATTGTTCTCGCCGCAGGCCGCGGCCAGAAGCGTGGACAGCGTCGGCGCGGAGACGGCCATCAGCATCGCAAACAGCGCGATCCTGACTATCCCGGCAATCTGTCTCCTGCTCCAGCCCACGATGGCTCCCACAATGCAAACTCGATAAGTAGCATTGTAGATACGCGTTTTGAGGGGCGACATGCCCTAGATCAAGTTTTCACTTGCAGGGCCTGCCCACCGGCTGATATTGTCAATATTTCAGTAATGTCATTGCGCAATGGACCATCTACTCGCACTCGAGTTAGCAGGAATGCTGTTCCTCCTTTCCTGCCTGCCCACCTGGCTGGCGGGAAAATGGTATGCCGCGCATGGCGCGCCACCTGCGCTCAGGCGATCGTTCGTGATCAACCTCGTGCTGGTCCTGGTCGGCGCCGGCCTTGCTTGTGCGGCCGCCGCGATGGGAATGCGGGAGCCCAAGGCCATGCTCACATGCGCCTTTGGTTTGCTGGGATTCGCGGGACTACTGGTCTCCGCTGCACTTCATGCGTTCGACGAAGTGTAGATCTTGATCACGCGGCGCGCCGGGCCGCCATCGGACGGCGGCGCTGGGGGAGCGGACGAGGAATCGCCGCAACCGCCGCAGGAACCGCAGCCGCTGCCGCAGCTCGATTCAGTGTTGAAGAAGCGCGCCAGCCGGTCCTGGGACAGACCGCGGCGCGACAGCACGTAAACGATTTGCTGGCGCCACGCGGCAGGCAGGTATTTACGCGCCGCTTGCAGCGCGGCGGCTGCCACGATGATGCCGACGACAATTTCCTGCCACATGGTTCAGCCTCCGAACGCGAGCGCGACGCGGTAAGTGATAAAGGTGGCCGTGTAAGCCAGCACGAACATATAGCCTGCCATCATCAGCGGATACTTCATCGAGTTGGTCTCGCGGCGTACCACGGTCAGGGTGGACAGGCACTGCGGCGCAAACACATACCAGGCCAGCAGCGCCAGCGCGGTCGCCATGCTCCAGCTGGAAGCGATCACCGGCTGCAGCGAATTGGCCAGCTCGTCGCCGGTCTGCGACAGCGCATACACGGTGCCCAGTGCACCCACCGCCACTTCACGTGCGGCCATACCCGGCACCAGCGCAATGCAGATCTGCCAGTTGAAGCCAATCGGCGCAAAGATAAATTCCAGGGCACGGCCCAGCATGCCCGCGATGCTGTAATAGATCGCCGGATGGGTGGCGCCTTCGGGGGCCCCAGGGAAGCTGGACAGCGCCCACACCAACACCATCAGCGTGAGGATGGTGGTACCAACGCGTGTCAGGAAAATCTTGGCGCGCTCATACAGGCCGATGGCCAGATTGCGCATATGCGGCCAGTGGTAGGCAGGCAGTTCCAGCATCAGCGGCTGGTTGCGTTTGGCGCGCATGGAGCGCTTCATCACCCAGGCGACAGCCATGGCGGAAATAATGCCGGCGAAGTAGAGGCAGAACAGCACCAGGCCTTGCAGGTTGAAGATGCCCCACACTTCACGGTTCGGGATAAAGGCGGCAATCACCAGCGCATACACCGGAAGGCGCGCGGAACACGTCATCAACGGCGCGATCATGATGGTCACGATGCGGTCGCGCGGATTCTGGATGGTGCGCGCCGCCATGATGCCAGGGATGGCACAGGCGAACGACGACAGCAGCGGAATGAAGGCGCGGCCCGACAGGCCCACGCCGCCCATCAGGCGGTCCAGCAGGAAGGCGGCGCGCGGCAAATAGCCGCAATCTTCCAGCACCAGGATGAAGAAGAACAGGATCAGGATCTGCGGCAGGAACACCAGCACCGCACCCACGCCGCTGGACACGCCGTCCACCAGCAGCGACCGCAGGATGCCGTCCGACATATGGTTGCCAAGCAGCACGCCGAGGTCGGCAACGCCGGCGGCGATCATGTCCATCGGCTCCTTGGCCCAGCTGAACACTGCCTGGAAAACGCAGAACATCAGCACTGCCAGGATGATCGGGCCCATGACCGGGTGCAGCACGAAGTTGTCGATCTTTTCGGTGCGGTTGCCGCGGTCGTCGGCGTCTTTCACGGCGACCGACAGGATGCGGCGCACTTCGCGCTGCGTTTCTTCCACGCTCACCGCATCGATGGCGGACAGCGGGTTGGACTGGCTTTCATAGAATGGCCACATGCCGTCCAGCGCATCGAGCAGCGCTTTCTCGCCGCCGGCTTTGACGGCCACGGTTTCCACCACCGGCATGCCGAGTTCTTGCGACAGCCTGGCCGCATCGACCACGATGCCGCGCTTTTTGGCCACGTCGACCATGTTCAGGCACAGCACCATCGGCAGGCCAAGGCGCTGAATCTCCAGCACCAGGCGCAGGTTCAGGCGCAGGTTGGTGGCATCGACCACGCAGACCACCACGTCGGGCGAGCGTTCGCCCTCGCGCAGGCCGGCGACCACGTCGCGCGTGATCATTTCATCAGGGGTGTGGGCGGACAGGCTGTAAGCGCCAGGCAGGTCGAGCAGGCGGAAACTGTTACCGGCCACGGAAGTGAACTGGCCTTCCTTGCGCTCGATGGTCACGCCGGCGTAGTTGGCGACCTTCTGGCGGGCGCCGGTCAGGCGGTTGAACAGTGCGGTCTTGCCGCAATTCGGGTTGCCAAGAAGGGCAACCATTGGCTGCTGCGCGACGGCTTGCGCGGCCTTTTCTACTGCACCCATTATTTATTCCGGTTGGATCGAGATCAGCGCAGCTTCGAAGCGGCGCAAGGCAAACGTAGCGTTGCCTACTTTAATGGCGAGAGGTTCGCCGCCCGGCAGGCCACGCTTGAGCATGCGGATGCGCTCGCCAGGCACAAAGCCCAGCTCCATCAGGCGGCGTGCCAGGTCGGCGCCGTCCTCGGTATCGTCGGGATTGCCCGGGGCGATATGAATCACCGTTCCGCTCTGCCCCACCGGCAGGGAATCAAGCTTGATCAGGGTAGGAGCAAGGGTCATGGCGATCTTTCGATGTAACTCTACCGTCACATTATAAATGAGAATTTAAATGAGAATTGTTCTTAGATAGGCTTGCATTGTAGTCCGGTTCGGGTAGAATGGAAACCGTAATGATAATGATTCTCAGTAACGGAATCGCAATCTTAGCCAGAAGGTAATTTTCGAAATGATCGTTTGTGTCTGCAACAACATCTCTGATCGAGAAATCCGTCAAGCCATAGATATGGGTATCAGCTCCATGGACGAGTTGCGTGAAGCGCTCGGCGTGGCCACCTGCTGCGGCAACTGCCTCAGCTATGCGGTGGAAGTGCTGGATGAACATCTGGGCAGCGGAATCCAGGAAACGGTTCTGAAGCGCCCATCACTCGCAGTGTAAGGAGCGCTATGCAGACGATGACTTTCCCTGCCGGGGGCTTTGGTTCCGGCGCTGGCAGCGACAAGCTGACCAAGATCGCAGTTGTCGTCGCCTTGCATGCCGCCCTGGGTTATGCGTTCGTCAACGGTACGATGCACCGTCTCGTTGAAAGCATTCCCGAAGTCGTGAATGTCACTTTTGTGGCGCCGCCGCCACCTCCCCCACCTGTTTCGCAGCCGAAGACGGTAGAAGTCGCGCAGAAAGCGCCTTCGATCGCTCCGCCGCCACTGCCGATGCTGCCGGTGGTGATCGAAAACACCATTACCCCTCCACCGTCGCAAGCGCGCATTTCTGAACCTGCGCCGGCGCCGGTAGTTGCTGCTCCAGTTGCTTCGGCACCAGCTGCGCCTGCGGCGCCCGCTGGGCCGCGCGTGATTTCGGCTGTTGAATATATTCGTGCGCCGCAGCCGGTGTACCCGTCTTCTTCGCGCCGCATGGGCGAACAGGGCGTGGTGACCTTGCGCGTGCTGGTGAACGAGAAGGGTTATGCCGAGCAGGCATCGATCCAGAAATCGTCCGGCTCCAGCAACCTGGACGAAGCCGGCCGCGCCGCCGTGATGCGCGCGCTGTTCAAGCCATATGTCGAAGACGGCAAGGCACAGCCCGTGTACGTCGTCGTGCCAATCAACTTCCAGATGTCATAAAAAAAAGGGGACGTACCCCTTTTTTGTTTGCTTTTTCCGCTCACCGCAATAGAAAAAAGGGGTACGTCCCCTTTTTTACATTTCGGCCCACATGCGCAGCAGGTTGTGATAGTGGCCGGCCAGGCCTACCGTGGCTTCGTCGTCGCCGTGTGTCGCGCGCAGTTTCTGGATATTCTGGTCCAGCTCGAACAGCATGCTGCGCTTCCAGTCATCCCGCACCATCGATTGCGTCCACAGGAACGATGCGACGCGCTCGCCGGAGGTTACCGGATTGACGCGATGCACGCTGCTAGCGGGATACACGATCGCGTCGCCCGCCGGCAGCTTGACCTCGTGCGCGCCATAGCTGTCCATCACGGTCAGCTCGCCGCCTTCGTATTCTTCAGGATTGGACAGGAACACGGTGGTGGAGACATCGGAGCGCATTACGTCCGATGAGCCCGTCATGTGGCGGATCGCGCCGTCAATATGCAGGCCATAGGTTTCCCCACCCGCGTAGCTGTTGAAATACGGCGGCAGAATCTTCAGCGGCAGAACAGCCGAATAGAACAGCGGGTTCTTCGCCAGCGCCTTGATGATGATATCCCCGAGCTCCAGCGCCAGCGGCGTCCCTTCCGCAATCTGCCGGTTGCGCTTTACCTGCGCCCCCTGCGAGCCCACACTGGCGCGGCCGTCGATCCATTCGGCGGCCGCCAGGCGCTGGCGGAAGTATTTGACTTGCTCCGGCGTCAGCACGCCGGGGATATGCAGCATCATATTAGTAGCGGAAGTTCGCAGTCAGGATTGCGGTACGGCCAGCTGCGACTTGTGCGTAATGGTTCGAGACCGATTTGTCGAAGTAGAACTTGTCGGTCAGGTTCTGCACGTTCAGCTGCAGGCTGATGTTCTTGTTCACTTCGTAGCTCGCCATCGCGTCCAGGCGGGTGTAGCCAGGCACGTACTTGGTGTTGTTGATATTAGCCCAGATCTTGGCGGAGTAGTTCACGCCGCCGCCAACGGTCAGGCCTGGCAGTACGGTGTAGGAAGTCCACAGCGATGCGCTGGTCTTCGGCACGCCTGGGAAGGTGTTGCCGTCGTATGGCGATTTCACCCAAACTGGCGCGGCGGTCGTGCCGACGTTGGTATAGCCGTTGTCGCCTACTACAGCGTCCAGCCAGGTCACGCCGCCGAACACTTGCCAGTTATTGGTCAGGGAGCCGCTCACACCGAATTCCGCGCCGCGCACAGTCTTCTTGCCGGCGTTGTAGGAACCGCCGTTAGCGTTGCTGACGCGGGCGTTGTTCATTTTGCTTTCAAAGATCGCTGCGCTCAGCGACAGGCGGCGTGCCAGCACTTCCCACTTGGTGCCCAGTTCCCAGTTCTTGCTGTCCTGTGGCTTCAGGTCCTGCACGGCCACGGTCAGTCCATCGACGCCTTCGCCGCCGTCGTTGCCCGGTGGGGTGGACGAGGTGCCGTAGGAGACGTAGATGCTGCTGTTGGCGGCAGGCTTGTACACCAGGCCTGCCTGGTAGTTGGTGAAGGTGGACTTCACTTCCGCATTCACGGCTGCGGTAGCAGGCGTTGCAGTGGGGTTGGCGGCAGTGGACAGCGCGGAACGGAAGGAATCCCAGCGCAGGCCTACGTTCAGCAGCCACTGAGGATTGAACTCGATGGTGTCGAAGGCGTAAGCGGAGCGGCTGTTGGTGTGTACATTGGTCGCGGCAGGCGACACGCTGCGCACCTGGCCCACGCTCCATGGATCGTTCGGGTTAGGGTTCAGCAGAGTGGTGCAGTTGTACAGGGTCTCAGCGCCGGAAGTCGGGCAGGTGCTGGTCTTGGTCTTCGGGTTGTTGGTGCCCGGGGAGAACAGGTAGGTGCTGCGGTCGGTGATCTCGCGGCTCAGTTCAATACCGGTGGTGAAGCTGTGCTTGATGCCGGCGGCGGTGAATTCACCGGTCAGGCTGGAAGCGTTGGCCAGCGCGTCGGTTTCAGCCACGCGGCTATTGGCGCGGCGCCACAGGGTACCGTACAGCACCACGTTGCCTTTGGAATCGTCAGGCTGGGTGTAGACGTAATCGTTCTCGGTCTTGCCGTAACGGGTCACGTTGCGGAACGACAGGCCGTTGCGGAAGTCGTGCTTGATGTCGATGGTGCCGATATCGGATTTGGTGTCGCGGAAGTCGCGGTCAACCAGGCCATAGAAAGTATCGCGCGGCACAGCCATCGGCGTGCCGTTGCCGTTCTTGGCGACATTGGCGCCGGTGGTGAACGGGTTATTGAACGGAATGCCGCTGTCCGGCAGTTCGCTCGACTGCATATGGTAGTAGGACAGGTTGACCTTGGTCGGACCGGTCAGGCCGAAGGCCACGGTCGGTGCGAAGCCCCAGCGGTCGCCGTGGATTTCGTTGCGGCCGGCGACATGGTTCTCATGACCCATCACGTTCAGGCGGATCGCTGCGTCGTCGTCAACCATACGGTTGATATCGACGGTGGCGCGGCGGTATTGCGCGCTGCCGATGCCGACCGACGCGTTGCTGAAGTTTTCAGCCTTGGCGGTCTTGGAGACCATATTCACGCCGCCGCCGGCGGACGAACGGCCGCCGTATGCCGAATTCGGGCCCTTCACGACTTCGATCTGCTCCAGGTCGAAGATTTCGCGGCTCTGGGAGCCGGTGTCGCGGATACCGTCGATATAGGTGTCGCTCTGCGCGTTGTAGCCGCGGATCAGCAGGTTGTCGCCCACAGGCTGGCCGCCTTCGGCCGCGCCCACGGTGATGCCCGGCACGGTGCGCAGGGCGTCGGTCAGGGAAGTGGCGCCGGTCTGGGCAATCACTTCGGTTGGGATGACGGTGACAGCTTTAGGAGTGTCCAGCAGCGGAGCGGTGAATTTGTCGTTCGCGGATTTCTTGACCTGGAAATCGTTGCCATTCTGTCCAGTGACAACCACTTCCTGCATCTTTTGCTCTGGGGCATCGCCATTGTTATCGGCGTGCGCCATGGGCATGGCTAGGGTGGCGGCGATTGCGGCGAGGGTGGCTGGCGAGTGCTTGCGGCTCTTAATATAAGACATGGACAACTCAGAAAGTGTGGGCATAAAACGCAAATGATAATTGTTTTCATTTAGATTAGCAACGTCGTTAGCAATCCTATGTCGGCCAGACGGCTAGGTTGCCGCCCTGCTTCGTGGCAAAATGCCATTATTCCCAACCCGATAAGAAGGAACCCCCATGAAGGGCGACAAAGACGTACTCCGTCTGCTGAACGCACAGCTGACCAACGAATTGACGGCGATTAACCAGTACTTCCTGCATGCGCGCATGTACCGTCACTGGGGCTTCGACAAGCTGGGCAAGAAAGAATATGACGAGTCCATCGGCGAAATGAAGCATGCCGACCGCCTGATCGACCGCATCCTGATGCTGGACGGCCTGCCTAACCTGCAAGCCCTGCATAAGCTGCTGATCGGCGAAAACACCGAAGAAATGCTGGCCGCCGACCTGAAGCTGGAAAAGGGCGCGCATGTGACCATCAAGGAAGGCATTGCGCAGTCCGAGAAAGTCGGCGATTACGTATCGCGCGACCTGCTGCTGGATATCCTGAAGGATACCGAGGAGCATATCGAGTGGCTGGAAACCCAGATCGACATCATCGGCAAGATCGGCATCCAGAACTATCTGCAATCCCAGATGTCGGAAGCCGAATGACGCTGGACCCGGTCCTCTTGCGCCGCTTGCTGCGCGCCAAAGACCGGATGGACGCCGCCTCGCAAGAGGAATGGCCCGTAAGCCGCCTGGCGGAAGTGAGCTGCGTCTCCGCAACTCACTTCGCCCGGTCCTTCAAGGAGGCTTTCGGCCTGCCACCGCACCGCTACCTGCTCACGCGCCGCATTGAAAAAGCCGTGACGCTGCTGCGCGAAACCGATCTCCCCATCACGGACATCGCCTATTCCACCGGCTGGAACAGCCTGGGAACCTTTGGCCGTACGTTCCGCGACATCACCGGCAAGAATCCGGGTGATATTCGTGAAGCAAGCCGCGCCAGCGTGACCCAGCCCGACAAGGTGCCCGCCTGCGTGCTGAGTGCCGCGCACCGTCCCGACCTCACAATGGCGGTTTCGGAGAAGCGGCGCCAGGAAGCCCTCCCTACAATGGAGTCTCAACTTACCCAGGAGACCAACCCATGACTCAAGGAATTCAAACCGTAGGCCTGTACGTGCGCGACCAGGACGAAGCGCTGGCTTTTTATGTCGACAAGCTCGGTTTCAAGGTACATACCGACGTGCGCAACGGCGACTACCGCTGGCTGACCGTACAGCATCCTGACCAGCCATCGTTCCAGCTTGGCCTGTATGTGCCGGGTCCTCCGGTGCACGATGCTGCCACCGCGCAGTCGCTGAACGCCCTTGTCGCCAAAGGCGCCATGCCGCCGATGGTGCTGGAAGTGGACGATTGTTTCGCCGCCTACGACAAGCTGCATCAGAAAGGCGTGGAATTTAATCAGGAGCCAGTGGAACGCTACGGTACGGTGGATGCCGGCTTCCGCGACCCATCCGGCAATGGCTGGAAAATGATCCAGACCCGCCGCAAAGTCGCCGCCGCTTAAGGTTCAAGCCCTTAAGCCAGGCCCCAGGCCTTGCGCCAGGAGTCGTAAAAGGCCAGGTCCTGCGGCACCGCACCGGCGATGCCGCAGACTGCGCCAGCAAAGGCGTTGGCCCGTTCCAGTATCAGCGGCATATCCCAGCCGCGTGCACGGCCCGCCAGGAAGACGGCGGCGAACGCATCCCCCGCCCCCACTGAATCGACGAACCTGGCCGGCTTGCTGGCCTGGTGATCGACCACGCGCGAACCATCGGCGCCAAAGTACATCGCCCCGCGCTCGCCCAGCGTCACAAGCAAGCCCTGGATGGAAAAGTTATGCATCATTGCGCGCGCTTCCGTTTCGACAGCGGCGCAATCCATGTCCACCGTGTCGGGACAGGTATGGCAATACCATGAAAACAGCGCCTGCAGTTCATCCTCGTTGACCTTGACGATATCGGCGCGCTGCAGCGAATCGAATACCAGCGACTCCTCCACGCCATTGCGCAGGTTCAGGTCGAGGAAATGTTCTGCCTCTCCCGCGCCATCCAGCACAGCCTTGAGCGCCTCGCGCGAATCGGGCTCGCGCTGGGCCAGCGTGCCGAAATAAACGGTGTTGGGAGAAAAAGCACGCATCACGTCGACCGCCGCCGCGGCTTCAATGTGGTCGTAAGCCTGGCCAGACAGAAGGTGGAAGCGATGCCCGCCTTCGCCATCGCGCTCGACCACCACGCGGCCAGTCGGTTCAGCGCCATGCTGCAGCCCTTCACTGCTCATGCCGAAGCGCGTGAACTCCTCGCGCAGAAGATCGCCGTGCGCGTCATTGCCGACGCGTGTCACCATCAGCGGGGGGTGGCCAAGCGCGGCCAGGTTGCGCGCCACATTAAAGGGGGCGCCGCCGACAACTTGCCGGTCGCCAAAATCATCCAGCAGGGCTTCGCCAAAGACCAGTACTCTCGCTGACATCGCTGCCCTCCCCCCACGTTAAACGGCTCGGGCTATTTTAGCAAAACAGCCTCCTGGCGCGAGGAAGTATCGGCCAACGGTCGCGCGGCCCGCAGCTTGACGAACAGCACAGCGACGGCAGCACACAGCAGCAGCGCACCGGCCAGGCGCACCACGTTTGCAGGATCGCCGTGCAGCAGGCTACGGTAAAACAGTGGCAAGGTGAAAATCTGGATGATCATCGGAATCACGATGAACATATTGAAGATGCCCATGTAAACGCCGGTTCGCTCCGGCGGAATGCTGCCCGCCAGCATCACATACGGATTGCCCATAATGCTCGCCCAGGCCAGCCCCACACCCAGCATCGGCCACAGCAATTGCACAGGATCGCGAATCAGCGGGATGCTCAGCATGCCGACGCCGGCCGCCGTCAGGCAGATGCTGTGCGTGATCTTCGGCCCGAAGCGGCGCGTGAAAGGCACCAGCGCAAACGCAGCAATGAAGGCGACGAAATTGTAGAAAGCACCCACTTGCCCATTCAGCAGGCCCGCTTCGCGGAAGCCGGCCGACGCGGGATCGGTAGTCTTGTAGATCGAAGACGCCAGCGCCAGCATGATGTATTGCCAGTAGCAGAACATCGCATACCACTGGAACAGCTTGACCACCGCCAGCTGCTTCATGGTGGGCGGCATATCGCGCAGCGCCTCGCTGATTTCGCGCAGGGTGTCGCGCCAGCCGCTTGGTTTTGCGCGCAGCTCCGCTTCTTCCTGCGGCGACAGCGGCAGTTCGGGCGTGGTCCAGCAGCTCCACAGCACGGAAGTCAGCGAGAAAACGGCTCCCAGCAGGAAGGCGCCAATCACGGTGTAGGGAATGTGATGGCTGTTCACCGCGTCGCGGCTGGTTCCGAGGTAGACCAGGATCGAGGGCGTGAGGTAGGCCAGCGTCTGCCCCAGTCCCGTGAATGCGCTTTGGGTCAGGAATCCCAGCGAATGCTGGCGTACGGCCAAGCGGTCGCTGACGAAGGCGCGGTAGGGCTCCATCGTCACGTTGTTGGCGGCATCGAGGATCCACAGCAGGCCGGCGGCCATCCACAGCACTGGGCTGAAGGGCATGGCCAGCAAGCCAAGGCTGCAAAGCAATGCACCAACCAGGAAGTATGGCGTGCGGCGCCCCCGGCGCGAAACGGTGCGGTCGCTCAGCGCGCCGATGATGGGCTGCACCAGCAGTCCGGTGACGGGGCCGGCGAGCCACAGGTAGGGCAGGCTGGCTTCGTCGGCGCCCAGGTATTTGTAGATCGGGCTCATGCTGCTTTGCTGCAGCCCGAAGCTGAACTGGATCCCGAAGAAGCCGATGTTCATGTTGACGATCTGCCGGAACGACAGATGCGGTTTGTGCTGCATCATCGCGTGCCTCCTTCCGCTGCGGCTTGCCAGCGCTGGGTCCAGGGTTCGTAAAAGGCCATGTCCTGCGGCACGGCGCCGGACAGGCTGCATACCGCGCCGGCAAAGGCATTGGCGCGCGCCATGGTCAGCGCCAGGTCCCAGCCCCGCACATAACCATGCAGGAACACGGCGGAGAAGGCATCGCCGGCGCCTACCGTGTCGACCAGTTTGTACGGTTCCTCGTTGCCGTGCTCGCGGATCACGCGGCCATCAGCACCAATATACATCGCTCCACGTGGGCCGAGCGTGACGACCATCGCCTGCAGGCCGAATTTTTCGATCAGCAGCGAGCAGGCGGGAGGCAGATCCGGATCGTGGGCGCGCACCAGTTGCGGGCCGGCCGGGGCGTACCAGGCCAGCAGTGCGGCCAGTTCGTCTTCGTTGACCTTCACAATATCGGCGTGGCGCAGGGATTCGTACACGCTGCGTTCTGTGTACTGGCCTTCGCGCAGGTTCAGGTCGAGATAGCGGGTGGCCGGACTGGCCTCAAGCAATTCGATCAATGCGGTGCGGGAGGTCAGGTGGCGCTGGGCAAGGGTGCCGAAGTACAGCACTTGCGGCCTGGCCTGTTCCAGCACCATGCGAGCGGGGCCCGCTTCGATGTGGTCGTAAGCCTGGCCAGGCAGGATGTGGAAGGCATGGCCGTGCTGGCCGCGCTCCACCACCACCCGGCCGGTTGGCCAGGCGCTGTCGGTTTGCAGGCCCCATTGCGCCATGCCGTAGCGCTGGAACTCGGCGCGCACGGCGTCGCCGTTGGCATCCTGGCCGATGCGGGTGATCATCAGCGCCGGCGTGCCGAGGGCGGCCAGGTTGCGCGCTGCGTTGAAGGGCGCGCCACCAACCACCTGCTCGCTTCCGAAATCGTCGACGAGGGCTTCGCCGAACATTGCCACACTCATGGCAGTCTCCATCATTTTGTTGTGTTGTCGCGCTGCAGCCAGAGCATGGCCCAGGGCGCCAGCGTAATGCGGCCTTCGTGGTCCTCGTGCTTCAGGCTATCCTGCCAGCGCCCGGCCAGGGCATATTGCTGCGGCTCGCCGGAAAAGTTGTACAGGGCCAGGAATGTCGGCCCGCGCTGCAGCGCCAGCACCGCGTTCGGCGCGGGCAGCAGCGAACGCGGTTGGCTGGCTGCCAACTCAGGGAGGCGCTGGCGGGTGGCGACCAGGGCGCGCAAGGCGGCGTAGACGCTGCCGGCTTGCGTGCTGCCGTCGCGGCGCTCGGCGAAACGCTGTTCGTCCAGCATGGGACGCTGCAGCCAGCGGCTGTCCATCGCACGGTCCGGACGCTCGCGGAAACTGTAATCATTCGCCTGCCCCAGCTCATCACCCATGTACAGCACCGGCAGCGCGCCGAAGCTCAGCGCAAGGCCGTGCAGCAGCAACAAGCGGCGCAAGGCGGCGTCCGCGCCGGCGCTGCTTGCGGTCTCGAGGCCGACCAGGCTTGCTGCCATGCCGTTGCTGCCATGCGCGGCATGCGGGTCACTGCTCTGGAACGCTTCGCCGCGAGCATAGCTGCCGTCCTCGCCCGCGAAGAAGCGCGAGATGGCGGCCAGGCGCGCCTGCGGATCGCGTTCGCCGCTTTCGGCAGCCTCCGCGCGCAACACGTTCCAGCCGATGTCGTCATGGCAGCGCACGTAACTGAGCCAGCTGGCACGGGGCGGCAGCGATGGCGTCCCCTCAACCACGCTGCGCACCAGTCCGGCATCCTGCTCGGCCAGCGATCCCCAAGCCGCCGCCATCAGGCTGCTGTGGTAGGCGATATGGCACTCCGGCTGCGCGGGCTGGCCGAAATATGCCGGCAATTCGCGCATCGGCACGATAGCTTCCGCCTTCAACAGCACGCCCGGCGCGGCGATGGATGCCAGAGCACGCAGCGCCTGCAGGATCAGGTGCGCCTCCGGCTGGTTCATGCAATTGGTGCCCTCGCGCTTCCACAAGAAGGCCGTGGAATCAAGCCGGAACACCTCGATGCCGCGATTCGCCAGCCGCAGCAAAGTGCCGGCCATCGCGGCGAAGACATCGGGATTGGACCAGTTCAGGTCCCACTGGTAGGGATAGAAGGTGGTCCACGCCCAGCCATCCATCGCAGGCACGTAAGTAAAGTTACCGGGCGCCGCTTGCGGGAACACCTGTCCCAGCGTGTGTTCGTAGGCATCCGGTTTCGAACGGTCCGGAAACACGTGGAAGAACGCCCGCAGCCGCTCATCGCCATCGCGCGCGCCCTGCGCCCAGGCATGGTCGTCCGCCACGTGGTTCAGGATGAAGTCCGCGCACAGGCTGATGCCCGCTTCCCGCAAACTCGCCGTCAGCGACTCCAGGTCGGCATTGCTGCCGAAGCGCGGCTCGACTTCCTCGAAGCTGGCAACCGCAAAGCCGCCATCGTTCTCCCCTTCCCGCATCTTGAGGAACGGCAGCAGGTGCAGGTAGCGCACGCCGAGTTCCTGCAGGTGCGGGATGCGCCCGGCGACGCCGCGCAAATCGCCGCCGAACCGGTCCACATAGCTGCAGTAGCCAAGCATTTGCTGCCCCAGGAACCAGTCCGGCTGGGCGGAACGCGCAGTGTCCTGCGCCGCCAGCGCCGGACTGCGCGCGCCAAGCAATTCGCCCACTGAGCTAAGCAAGCTGCCGTACCACTGCTCGAACTCCGGCTTGCTGCCGTAGAGACTATGCAGGCAGCTGCGGAGCGCGGGCCCGTGCGCCGCATAACGGCGCGCCGCCTCTGCACGCCGTCCCTCAGGAACAGCGTTGAGCAAATGGTGGATGGAAGAAGACATCGGCATTGCGGTTTCCAAATCAGAAGGAGTAATTCAGGCCCATCTTCACAGCGCGGCCGCCGATCGAACGCGCGGCATGGCCGTCGCCCTTGACTTCGGTGTAGCCGATCTTGTTGAACAGGTTGTTGACGCTCAGCGACAGGCTCAGTTGCGAATTGAACTGATAGCGCGCGAACAGGTTCACAGTGCGGAAGGCCGGCATCTCGATCGTGTTGGCATCGTCCGCCCACGAACGCCCCGTACCTACCAGGCTGCCGCCAACGGTCAGCGGGCCTGCGTTATAGCTCGGCGCAATCTGGTAGGTGAAGCGCGCCTGGCGGCGTGGCGTGTGGCCGATGTTCGACTCCTGGCCCGGTGCGGTGCCGACGATTTCGGCGTCGGTCCAGGTCAGGCCGCCATTGATGCGGAAGTCGCCCAGGCTCCATGCGGCTTCCAGCTCCGCGCCCTTGGCGTCGTAGCGATTGGCGGTGCTGATCTGGGTCGTCGCTTCGAAGTTCGACTCATTGGTCTTGGCTCGGAAGAGTGTCAGGAAGGCGCTGGTGCTGCCTGAACGCCACTTCACACCGCCTTCCATCTGACGCACGGTGTTGATGCTGATCGGAGCGCTGCCATCGAGCGGAGTACCGAACAGGATGCGGTCAGCATTGAAGGCCACACCATCACTGGCGCGGGCAAACAGCGCCAGGTCGCGGTTGAACTGATAATTGCCGCCCACCGAATATGAGGTGTGATGGATTTTGTAGTCGACCAGCTGCTCGTTGGCCGGCTCATAGACCAGGCCATTGGTCGCGATATTGGCGGTACCGTTGGCGCGCTGGCGGTCCTGTCGCACGCTGGCGTCAAAATTCAACGCACCTTTTTCCCAACCTACGTTCAGGTAAGGCGAGAGCAGCTTGTACTCCATGTCCACCGCACGCATGCAGCAGCCGCCCCAAGCCGGGCCTATCAAGCCAGGCGTGGAGGATGCCGTCTGCAGCAAAGCAGGCTTGTCGCCAGTGAGCTGCATGAGGTACTCGTTGAAGTTCCAGGTCAGGCCCAGTTTCTGCAGCGAGGTATACAGGCCGCCGGTGGCAGTGAGCTTGCCGCCGTCGATGGCGAAAGTCTTGGCCAGCTTCAGGTCATTCAGCGTATTGTCGGCATTGTCGATCGAAGTATTGAACACCACGGCGTTGAAAGCGGGGCCGTTGTAGGCCTGGCCCTTATTGGGACCTGTAGCGATCACGTAATTTCCAACGACGCCATTATTGGCGGGGAAAACGCCGAGGAAGCGGCCGCTGTTGTTCGCCTTGCGGAAGTTATCGCTCAGCGTGATCCCGTTGCCCAGGTCGAAGGAGGCGGCAATGCCAAAGCTGTCGCTCTTTACGCGCAGGCCGTCGTTGACGTTGCTGGAAGCCTTGCCGTTTTCCTTGGTCAGCGAAATATCGCGCGTCCAGTACGGCGAATAGAAAGTGCTCTCGCGCGGATCGATGCCGGGGATCTCGCTGATGCGGCCATTGTTCACGCTCACCGGCACCGGCAGCGCGGTCGGCGCCCTGTCGTCCAGGTGCTTGAAGGACAGCCTGATCCAGCCATTCGCCAATTCCTGCGTAATGTTACCGCGGATTTGTCCGCCTTCCTGCGTATTCATGCCGGTTTTGCGCTGGCCTTCGCCCGTACGGTAATGGCCGCCGATGAAGAAGCGTGTCTTGTCGGCCAGTCGGCCGCCGTAATCGAAGTCGTAACGGGTTTCGTCGTAGCCCAGGCCGCGCTGGATGCCGATATTGCCGCCCTGCTGCTCGCCGGTCTTGCCGATGAAGTTGATGATGCCGCCCGGCGAGTTGGTCGCCAGCGTGGATGCCGAACCGCCGCGCACCACTTCAAGGTGATCGAGCGTGCCATCGATCTTCACATAGCTATCCGGCGTAATGAAATTGAAGTCGCCCGATTGCAGCACGGGCAGGCCGTCTTCCTGCATCTGCACATAGCGTGCGCCGCCGGCGGAGATCGGCACGCCGCGCACGGTGATGTTGGCATTGCCCTCACCGCCCGACGATTCGGCGCGCACGCCGGGAATGGAACGCAGCACTTCGGCAGCGCTGGCGGGCGCCGCCAGGGAAATGGCTTCCGACTCCATGGTGCTGACCGACACGCTGGAACGCATCTTCGAGCTGCGGCTGGCAGTACCGGTAACGACCACGCGCTCCAGTTTCAAACCGTCGGCCGCGGCTGGGGCGGCGGCAGGCGCCTGGGCTTCCGGCGCCGGGCTATCGGCTGGCGCGGTTGCCTGGATGGCTTCCTGGGCGAATGCAGGGTGGGCGAATGCAGCAGCGATGGCAGCAGCCATGCAGCCGCGCTGGGCTGAACGTAAAACCATTGTCTCCTCCGTTGATCGGGCTTATTCATCGGCCGGCTGGCCGCGTCTGTTTATCTGCAGATGCCTCATTATTCATCAGCTTTTTGCAAATTGCAATCGATTGCAAAGAAGAATAGCGAAATATTTTCCCTGGCCCAGTGTCAGGCCTGTTGCAAAATGCAAACGGTTGCAGTTAGTGCGAGCTGGCGCGCTGAATCAGGGAAGTAGGAAGTTCGACCGAGCGGGCGGTCTGGCCCTCGGTCTGTGCCAGCAAGGCCGCCACCATGGCGCGCCCGGCTTCCTGCACGGGCTGGCGCACCGTGGTCAGGGGAGGATGGAAATAAGAAGAAAGTTCAATATCGTCGTAGCCGACGACCGCCACATCGCCCGGCACCGAGCGGCCCTGCTCGCGCAAGGCATTGATGGTCATCATGCCCAGCAAATCGGAGCAGGCAAACACCGCGTCATACTGCACGCCCCGCTGCGCCAGTTCGGCCACCGCCTCGCGCCCGCCCTCGGGCAGGAAGGAAGCCGCCACGCACAGCGCCGGATCGAGGGCGACGCCTGCAGCCTGCAGGGCCGCGCAATAGCCCCGGTAACGCTGCTCAACTTCTGGCAGTCGCGTATCGCCGAAGAAGGCGATGCGGCGCCGGCCTTCGGCCAGCAGGTGTTCAGCCGCCAGCCGGCCGCCGTTTTCATTGGCGCCGCCAACGGTGCAGTACAGCTGCTGCGGCATTTGCGCGCCCCACACTACCAGCGGCACATGGCGCGCTGCCATTTCGTTCAGCTGGTCGTGGTGGCCCCACTGCCCGATCAGGATGATGCCGATCACACGGCCCGTATCGAACGGCGTGGCGGCAGAATCAAGCTGCTCCGCATCAACGCGCGACAGCAGCATGTCGAAGCCCTGCTCCGTCAGCGCATCGGCCAAGGAGCCGATCATCGACAGGAAGAAGGGATCTGTCAGGCTTTGGTGCACCTTGGCGTCGGATGGCACCACCACCGCCACCGAACGGTTCTGTTTCAGCCGCAGGTTCTGCGCGCCGACATTGATGGTGTATTTGAGCGAACGCGCCAGCTCCATGATGCGGGTGCGCGTTTCCTCGTTGACCAGCTTACTGCCGGCCAGCGCGCGCGACACGGTCGAGGTGGACACGCCCGCCAGGCGGGCGATGTCCGCCATTTGCAGGCGTTCCTGTGACGGAGGCTTGGCTGCCATGCGTTGCGGCCCTCAGGCCTGCGGCACGGTGTCTTTGAAGGATTGGCGCTCGGACAGCTTGTCGAACAAACGGCCCAGGTTAGGGTGCTTGCTGCGCCATTCGATTTCCGGGAAGCGGAAGCTGAGCCAGCCCAGGCAGCAGCCCACGGCAACGTCAGCCAGCGAATAGTGGTTACTCGCGCAATAGGTATCGTCACCCAGACGCTCGGACATCGATGCCAGGCCCAGTTCAACTTTCTGCAGCTGGCGCGCGATCCACGCCTCGCTCTGCTGCGACTGTGGACGCTGGGTGCGTTCCAGGCGGACCAGCACGCCCGCATCCAGCACGCCATCGGCCAACGCTTCCCAGCACTTGATGTCGGCGCGCTCACGGCCATTCGGCGGCAGCAGCTTGCAGACCGGCGACACGGCATCCAGGTACTCCACGATCACGCGCGAATCCTGCATGGCGTAGCCGTCTTCCATGATCAGACAAGGCACTTTGCCCAGCGGGTTGAGTTTCTGGATGGTGGTTTCCGGTGCCCAGACATTTTCCAGTTCGAAGTGATAGTCGAGCTTTTTTTCCGCGAGGACGACACGAACCTTGCGTACATAAGGGCTGGCGAGTGAACCGATTAGTTTCATAGATGCTGATAGTGGAGAATTAGACAACAGTATAGCATCGCGCTCCGGAGGCAGGCGCAGCGCTGGCAGCGGGAGTGGCGGCCCCGCAAATGGTAAAATCCTGTTTTTTCCCGCCTCTCCTTCCAGCATTATCATGACAACTCCTTACTCCACCCTGTCGGCCCTGTCCCCGCTGGACGGCCGCTACGCTTCGAAAACCGACAAGCTGCGCCCGATCCTGTCCGAATCCGGCTTCATGCACCATCGCGTGAAGGTCGAAATCGCCTGGCTGCAAGCACTGTCCCTGGCCGGTTTCGCCGAAATCAAGCCCTTCTCCGCTGCCGGTACCGCCCTGCTGGACAAGCTGGCTGCCGAGTTCACCGAAGCCGACGCCGCCCGCATCAAGGAAATCGAAGCCGTCACCAACCATGACGTGAAGGCCGTGGAGTACTGGCTGAAGGAAAAAGTGAAGGATGTGCCAGAGCTGGTGGCCGCCTCCGAGTTCATCCACTTTGCCTGCACCTCGGAAGATATCAACAACACCTCGCACGGCATGATGCTGAAAGCCGCCCGCGACGGCGTGATGGTGCCGGCCCTGAACGGCCTGGTCGCCAAGCTGACCGAAATCGCCCACGCCAACGCCGAGCTGCCGATGCTGTCCCGTACCCATGGCCAAACCGCCAGCCCGACCACCCTGGGCAAGGAATTCGCCAACGTGATCGCCCGCCTGCAGCGCGCGATCGACCGTATCGCCAAGGTTGAAATCCTGGGCAAGATGAATGGCGCCGTGGGCAACTACAACGCCCACCTGTCGGCCTACCCATCGTTCGACTGGCCAGCCTTCTCCAAGAACGTGATCGAGCAGCGCCTGGGCCTGGTGTTCAATCCGTACACCATCCAGATCGAACCGCACGATTACATGGCCGAGCTGTTTGACGCGTTCGCCCGCGCCAACACCATCCTGCTGGACCTGAACCGCGATATCTGGACTTACGTGTCGCTGGGCTACTTCAAGCAGAAGCTGAAAGCCGGCGAAATCGGTTCCTCGACCATGCCGCACAAGGTCAACCCGATCGACTTCGAAAACTCGGAAGGCAACCTGGGCCTGGCCAATGCCGTGCTGAAGCACCTGTCCGAAAAGCTGCCGGTGTCCCGCATGCAGCGCGACCTGACCGATTCGACCGTGCTGCGTAATATCGGCGTGGGCTTCGGCTACACCCTGCTGGCGTATGACTCCTGCCTGCGCGGCTTGAACAAGCTGGAAGTGAATCCTGCCCGCCTGGCGGCTGACCTGGATGCGTCGTGGGAAGTGCTGGCGGAGCCGGTGCAGACTGTGATGCGTCGTTATGGTATTGAGAATCCGTATGAGCAGCTGAAGGAGCTGACCCGCGGCAAGGGCATTACCAAGGAAGCGCTGCGTGAGTTCATTACCGGCCTGGCGATTCCGCAGGAAGCCAAGGATCATTTGCTGGCGATGACTCCGGCGAACTATATCGGTATTGCGGACTCGCTGGCTAAGGCCATCTAAAACCGGTAAACCAGGGTCCGACGGGACGGCCATCCGGCAAGGGTCGGACCCTGAATGATCTCGCTGCCAACGGAGTTGGGTCTGCCACTAGGGTCAGACCCCGATTAACCAGTTTTAAGCAAGCTGTAAGCAAGTTAAGTTACCCTCTGGTATATTAGTCCTAACACGTACTATTTACCAAAGGTCGCAATGGAACGCTATTCCAAACCCGCTATCGCCCTGCACTGGCTGATCGCCCTGCTGATCGTAGCCGCGTTCATTCTCGGCCTGGTCATGACCGACATCCCCGGCCTGACGCCGACCAAGCTCAAATACTATTCCTGGCACAAATGGATGGGCGTAACCGTACTCGCCCTGGCCGCCGGCCGCCTGCTATGGCGCCTGAAGCAGCAGCCGCCTGCCTTCCCTGCAACCATGAGCCCAAACCAGGTAAAAGCTGCCGAAGCGGGCCACTGGTTCCTCTACTTCCTGATGTTCGCCGTACCGATTTCCGGCTACCTGTACACCACAGCCGCCGGCGTGCCTGTGGTCTACCTCGGCCTGCTGAAGATTCCATCGCTGTTTGAAGCCAATCCAGCGCTCAAGGAAATCCTGAAGCCGGTACATTACTGGCTCAACATGCTGCTTGCCGCCGTCGTCATCGGCCACATCGGCGCAGCGCTGAAACACCAATTCATCGACAAGGACGGCCTGCTCAAGCGCATGCTGCCATAACCTGGAGCCACACCATGAAGAAAAGCGTATTACTGGCCGCCCTGCTGGCCGTGGCGGCTGCAGCCAGCGCCGCCGTGCTCAAGACCGATCCTGCCAAGAGCAGCGTATCGGCCGTATTCAAGCAAATGAACGTGCCGATCGAATCGCCGTTCAAAAAGCACAATATTGTCATCGATTACAACGCCGCAGCACCTGACACATCCAAAGCCACGGTCGAAATCGAGACCGCCAGCCTGGACCTGGGCGAAGCCGACATGAACAAGGAAGTGGCCAAGAAAGACTGGTTCAATTCCGCCCAATTCCCGAAAGCCACCTTCGTCTCCAGCGCGATCAAGAGCGCCGGCGCCGGCAAGCTGAATGTCAGCGGCAAGCTGACCATCAAGGGCAAGGTTGCCGACGTTACCTTCCCGGTCACCGTCAAGACCGACGGCGGCAAACAAGTGTTCGACGGCGCACTGCCGATCAAGCGCCTGGCCTTCAACATTGGTGAAGGCGAATGGAAAGACACCGGCATGGTTGCCGACGAAGTGACCATCAAGTTCCACGTAGTAGCTCAATAAACCCCTGGAGACACCATGAAGCTGAAGTTCCTGACCGCCGCACTGCTGGCCGTATCCGCTGTTGCCGCCAACGCCGCCAACTACAACATCGACCCATCGCACACCTTCCCGAGCTTCGAAGCCGACCACATGGGTCTGTCGGTATGGCGCGGCAAGTTCGACAAGACCAGCGGCACCATCCAGATGGACCGCGCGGCAAAGACCGGCAGCATGGATATCACCATCGATGCGGCATCGATTGATTTCGGCCTGGACAAGATGAACAGCCACGCCAAATCGGCCGACATGTTCAACGTCGAGAAATTCCCGACCGTCACCTACAAGGGCAAACACTTCGTATTCGAAGGCGAGCAACTGGTGGCCGTGGAAGGCGAACTGACCATGCTGGGCGTGACCAAGCCGGTAACCCTGAAGGTCAACAAGTTCAAGTGCATCATGCATCCACGCTACAAGCGCGAAGCATGCGGCGCCGACGCCACCGCTGAATTCAAGCGCACCGACTTCGGCCTGAACTACGCCACCCCAGCCTTCGCTCCTGAAGTGAAGCTGGCAATCCAGGTAGAAGCCATCAAAGCCGAGTAATGGCACAGCCCGTGTCAACCTTGGGGTCAGGCCCTTTGGTTGACACGAGCGCGGCAGTTACGGCAGTTCCCGCTCGTAAGCTGACCGCACCGCATGGCGCGCGTGATCCCACTCCATGCGCGATCTACCCTTCACGTTTTCCCAATCCCGTCCCAGCTGGTTTTCCAGCTCGTCCCACGTGCCGCGATAGCGCTGGCGCGCAGTGTAGCCGAGCATGTAGGCGGGCTCGTAATCGTCGTAATCGAAGTTCGGATCGAAGTACGCTTCGTTGCGGTAATGGTCTTGCCAGTAGACGCGCTCCTCGCTCGGGTTGAGCAAAGTACCGATGCCCTGCCCTGCAAGACCGCCAGCCAAGGCGCCGATCGCGCCGCCCGCTGCCATGCCGAGTGGCCCCGCAGGCGTACCTGCAACGATGCCGGCAGCGGCGCCGCCGGCCCCGCCCACACCGGTGGCGAGGTTATGGTCTTCCTCATTGTCTTCCAGCTTGGGGTTGACGATTTCCGCCGCGCCCTTGCCGACAAAGGCGCCTGCCACGCCGCCGATGATCGCGCCCGCCACCATGCCTGCCGGCCCGCCAGGCGAACCTGCAGTTGCGCCAGCCAGCGCGCCGCCCGTGGTGCCGAGGCCGACACCGATCACGTGCTCGCCCTCGCCTTCCTTCCAGGCCTGCTCGATGTCGGCCGCGTCGACCGAGTCGCGCACGTTCACGCCCATCAGGATGCCTCCGCCGCGAATGCCTTCTTCATAGTGCTTGATGCGCTCTTCCGGAATACCGGCGCCGATCAGGGCACCCACCAGGCCACCCGCCACACCGCCAGCGCCAGCACCGGCCAGTGCCGCCGCCAGCGGCCCAGCCACCACGATGCCCAGGCCCGGCAGCACCAGGGTAGTGCCCATCGCCGCCACTGCGGCGAGCGCCGCACCAATCGCACCGCCGACGCTGGCGCCGATGCCAGCGCCCTCACCGGCTTTCGAACCCAGTTCCGTTTCCGTCGATCCGCTGAAATAACGCTTACGGGTATCGTCGCTCATGACGACGTTGATGTCGTCCTTGCCATAGCCGCGGGAGGTGGCGTGCTGCCAGGCACGCTCGGCGCTGCTGCGATCGCGGAACAGGCCGGTCACCATGCGGGATTGCTTGTCTGCAGTATTCATGGGAATTCCCCCTTTTTGCATGAGTCGTGGTCACGATAGGCCGCGCGGCCCCCCAAATCTGTACGTTGGCGCACCGAATTTCAGCCTGCAGGTGTCCTACACTGGAATCATCAACAATAAGGGGGGCGGACATGAACTTTATTATCTGGATTGTGATTGGAGGCGTGCTGGGCTGGCTGGCCAGCCTGGTGATGAAAACCGACGCGCAGCAGGGCATGTTCCTGAACGTGGTGGTGGGTATTGTCGGCGCCCTGCTGGGCGGCTGGCTGCTGTCGCCGCTATTCGGGGCCGGCACCATTAATACGGACGATTTCAGTGTGCTGTCGCTGGCAGTATCTTTCCTTGGGGCATTGATTCTGCTCGCCATCGTGAACCTGGTCTTCCGCGGCCGCGTCAGATAGCACACAACCGGTTCCTCACAAACCAGCGCCGCGGCGCTGGTTTTTTTTCGCCATCGCAGGCAGTTGGTGCTGCGCCGCAGCAACATGAGGCTACATTTTTAGAGTTGACGCCAGCCGCCGCCGTACCGATACTCTAGGTCGCCTGCCGGCCGATCCCGCCGGGCCACCAATTCAATCACCTCGAGACCCATGAAAAAATCTCTCCTCGCGCTCGCCGTCCTGAGCACCACCTCCGCAGCCTTCGCAGACGAAGGCATGTGGATGCCGCAGCAGCTGCCACAAGTAGCCAAGCAACTGAAGGCCGCCGGCCTGAAGCTGGATCCAGCCTCGCTGACCAAGCTGACCGAGTTCCCGATGAACGCCATCGTGAGCCTGGGCGGCTGCTCCGCGTCCTTCGTGTCGCCGCAAGGCCTGGTCGTGACCAACCACCACTGCGTGTACAACAGCGTGGCGGTCAACTCGACCAAGGAACGCGACCTGCTGGCGAACGGCTTCGTCGCCCACAACTTCGGCGAAGAACTGCCAGCCTCCCCTGGCAGCCGCATTTTCGTCACCAAGGAAGTGCTGAACGTCACCGACAAGATCATCACCCCGGAAGTGGCCAAGCTGCAAGGCAAGGCGCGCGTGGACGCGATCGAGAAGAACCAGAAAGCCCTGACCGCCGAATGCGAAAAAGATGAAGGCCACCGCTGCACCGTGTCCTCCTTCTACGGCGGCCTGGAGTACTACCAGATCAAGCAGCTGGAGATCCGCGACGTGCGCCTGGTGCATGCACCGGCAGCCGGCGTCGGCAAATTTGGCGGCGACACCGACAACTGGATGTGGCCGCGCCACACCGGCGACTACGGCTTCTACCGCGCCTACGTCAGCAAAGACGGCAAAGCAGCCGACTACTCCAAGGACAACGTTCCTTACGAGCCTAAGTCCTACCTGAAGCTGGCCAAGGAAGGCGTGAAAGAAGGCGACTTCGTGATGGTACTGGGCTACCCAGGCCGCACCAACCGCCACCGCCTGCCATCCGAAGTGTCCACCACCTTCGGCTGGGAATACCCTGCCTTCATCCAGAACTCCAACGAGACCCTGGCCATCATCGACCGCGAAACCAAGGGCGACCGCGACGCGGCCCTGAAGGTAGCCGGCCAGGTAGCAGGCATCAACAACTACTATAAGAACCGCAAGGGCATGCTGAACAGCTACGAGGGCAGCGACATCCTCGAGCGCAAGACCAAAGAGCATGACGCACTGAAGGCATGGGTCAACGCCGATGCCAAGCGCAAGGCCGCCTTCGGCGCCGACCTGGAAAACGTCGAAAAGCTGATGGCCCAGCGCACCGCTGAAGCCAAGCGCGACTACTTCCTGGACCGCTCCTCGCCAACGCTGCTGAACGCAGCGCGCATGATGTACCGCCTGGCCAATGAAAACACCAAGCCGAACGCCGACCGCAAAGCCGGCTACCAGGAACGTGACGCCAAGCGTATCAAGGCCTCCATCGAAGGCGTGAACAAGACTTACGTTGCCAAGGTGAACAAGGCCATTGTGCTGAACAACATGAAGCACTACGCCGCGCAGCCAGCGTCCGAGCACAACGCAGTGTTCGACGCAGCAATGGGCATCAAGGCCGGCATGAGCGAAGCTGAGCTGTCCGCAGCGCTGGACAAGCTGTACGCCGGCTCCAAGCTGGAAGACGCAGCCTTCCGCACCGAGTGGCTGGGCAAATCGGTAGCCGACTTCAAGGCCAGCGACGACGCCTTCATCAAGGTTGCTGTCGCCCTGTACGACGACGCCATGAAGCGTGAAGCCGAAGAAGAAGAACTGGGTGGCAAGATCCAGCAAGCCTACGGCAACTACATGAAGGCCAAGATCGCCTACATGAACTCCAAAGGCCAGGCCGTGTACCCGGACGCCAACAGCACCCTGCGCGTCACCTTCGGCAAGATCGCCGGCCGCGACACCGGCGCCGACGGCACCTCCGGCTGGACCGCCTTCACCACCGTGGCAGGCGTGAAAGCCAAAGCCACCGGCGAAGGCGAGTTCAACGCACCGCAAGCGCAGCTGGACGCGATCAACAAGAAGGAATTCGGCAAATACGTTGATCCAAAGCTGAAGACCGTGCCGGTCAACTTCCTGGCCACGCTGGACATCACCGGCGGCAACTCCGGTTCCGCCGCGCTGAACTCGAAAGCCGAGCTGGTAGGCCTGGCGTTCGACGGCACCCTGGACTCCATCATCTCCGACTGGGACTTCAACAAAGCCAAGACCCGCGACATCCAGGTCGACCTGCGCTACATGCTGTGGAACATGAAGTACATCGACAAAGCCGACAACCTGCTGAAGGAAATGAAGGCCGAGTAACCACAGCCCAGCCCGTGTCCCACCTTGGGGTCACACCCGAAATGGGACACGGGCACAAGCATTGCGCGGCTGAGCCCGTGTCTCAAAAGGGGTGTGACCCCATGGTGGGACACGGGCTCAGCCGTTTGTGAGCTTGAGGCCGGCGATGCTGGCGATGATGGCGGCGATCAGCAATAGCCGCAGCGGCGTGGCGCTTTCGCCGTACACCACGATTCCCACCAAGGCAGCGCCCGCTGCTCCAATTCCCGTGAAGACCGCAAACGCTGTGCCGACCGGCAGCTGGCGCAGCGCCATCGTCAGCAGGACGATCGCACCGTTGGCGAAAGCCAGGCCGGCGAGGCTGGGCCACAATCGCGTCCAGCCTTCGGCGTGCTTGAGCGCGACCGCCATGGCGATGTCGACCAGGGCTGCCGCGAGCAGCAGCAACCACGCCGTGATCATGGCTTGGCCGACGCCAGGCCGCGCTGCACCGCAGGTCGCGCTTCAATGCGCGCTACCCAATCGGCCACCGCCGGATAGTCCGCCAGCGTAACGCCCAGCTCATGGTGCGAGCGGATCCATGGGAAGCTGGCGATATCGGCAATCGTGTACTCATCGCCTGCCAGGTAGGCCTTGTCGCGCAGGCGTTCTTCGAATACGCCAAGCAGGCGCAAAGTCTCGCGGCCATAGCGTTCGAGCGCCTGTTCGTTCGGCTTGCCCTTGCCCGCACCCGCGCTATGGCGGAAAAACCATAACTGCCCCAGCATCGGTCCGATGCTTCCCACCTGCAGGAACAGCCATTGCAGCGCCACGCTGCGCGCTTCGCCCGCTGCCGGCAACAGCTTGCCCGCCTTGTCGGCCAGGTGGATCAGTATCGCGCCGGATTCGAAAATCGGCGTCGTTTCATCCACCAGCAAAGGGATCTTGTGGTTCGGGCTCATTTCACTGAAAGGTGGCTGGTGCTGCTCGCCTGCCCCCAGGTTCACGTGGTGCACGCGGTGCGGCAGTCCTAGTTCCTCCAGCGCGATGGTGATCTTTTGCCCGTTGGGCGTATCGGCGGTGTAAAGCGTCAGCATGGTCGGCTCCCTGTGTGTTTTGACATGAGCCAGTGTATGCGCCGCAAAAACGCATTAAAATTCCAAAAAACAGCGGAACGGTTACGCAAATATGCAGAAGCTCGATTGGGAAGACCTGCGCTACTTCGCCGCCGTCGCGCGCGGCGGCTCCATCTCGGCCGCGGCGCGGGAGCTGGGCGTCAACCACTCCACCGTGCTGCGCCGCCTGGACAGCCTGGAGCAGTCGCTCGGCGTGCGCCTGTTCGAGCGCCTGCAGTCGGGCTATGTGATGACGGGCGCCGGCGAGACCCTGCGCGGCCGCCTCGGTCCCATCGAGGAGGAAATCGGCAGCGCCCAGCGCGAGGTGGGCGGTCTCGATGAGGAGCTGCGCGGCTCCATCCGCCTGACCACTACCGACACCCTGGCCCACGGCCTGCTGATGCCCTGCCTGCAGCGTTTCCAGGAGGCGCATCCCGCGGTGCAGCTGCAGCTTGTGGTGAACAACAGCTTCCTCAACCTCACCCAGCGCGAAGCCGATATCGCCGTGCGTCCATCGAACGCGCCCCCGGCCAACCTGGTCGGCCGCAAGGTAGGCGCCGTGGCCACCGCGCTGTATGCTTCCCACGCCTACCTGCGCCGCGCCGAGCGTGAAGGCATCGCGCGCGACGACTGGGCCTCGCACCGCTGGGTGGCGCCGGACGAGAGCCTGTCCCACTTGGCCGCTGCCCAATGGCTGGCCGAGCGCGTGCCGCCAACGCAAATCGCCGTACGCGCCGACAGCCTGGTCACCATGGTGGATGCGGCGCGCAACGGCATGGGCGTGGCGCCCCTGCTTTGCCTGCTGGCCGACCGCGAGCGCACACTGGAGCAGCTGGCGCCGCCCGACCCGCGCTTCCACACCCAGCTCTGGGTGCTGAGCCACCGCGACTTGCGCAATGTGGCGCGCATCAAGGCCCTCAGCCAGTACCTGTACGACGCGCTACGCCAGGACGCGCATGTTTTCCCCGCTTGATGTACATTGTCATTCCGACATTTCCTCACCAATGGAGCCTCCATGACCAAGAAAATCGCCCTCATCGTCGGTAGCCTGCGCAAGGATTCGCTGAACCGCAAATTCGCCAACGCGCTGGTGGAAGTTGCGCCCGCCGACCTGCAATTCGAATTCGTCGATATCGGCGACCTGCCGCTGTACAACCAGGACCATGACGACGCCCACACCCCGCCGGCCGCCTGGACCGCCTTCCGCGACAAGCTGCGCAACGTCGACGGCGTGGTCTTCGCTACGCCGGAATACAACCGCGGAATTCCCGGCGCCCTGAAAAACGCCATCGACGTCGGCTCGCGCCCTTGGGGCAAGAGCATCTGGGCCGGCAAGCCGGTCGGCGTAATTTCCGCCTCCATCGGCGCGGTAGGCGGTTTCGCAGCCAATATGCAGGTGCGCCAGTGCATGGTCACCCTGAACGCACCGACCATGCCCGGCCCGGAGGTGTATATCGGTACCGGCCAGAACCTGCTGGGCGAAGATGGCAAGGTCAATAACGAAAAGACCCGCGAAGTGCTGGCCGGCTGGGCCGCGGCCTTTGCGAAATGGGTGGAGGCCAATGGCCATAAGGGCTAATGCCGCTTAAATGGTAAAATCGCTGATCCCCCCACATGCAGAAACCTGAGATCCAGACCATGCAAGAAATGCTCACGCCTTACGAAAAAGGCAATAAAAACCAGACCACCCTCTGGACCGAGTGCATCGCCTTCTACGAAGAACTGGCACGCCGCTTCCCGAACATCCTGAAGTTTGAACAGAAAGCTGTTTCGGACGGCGGTATTCCCCTGCATGTGGGCGTGGTCAGCGCCGACGGCGTATTCGACCGCGAAACGATCAAGCGCGAAGGCCGCACGGTCTTCTTCAACAACAACGGCATCCACCCTGGCGAACCGGAAGGCATCGACTCCTGCATGGCGACGGTGCGCGATATGTGCTTCAACCCGGAGCTGCTGGCAAGCCTGGGCAAGACCGTGCTGCTGTTCGTCCCGATCTACAACGTGGACGGCTGCCTGAATCGCCAGAACACCTCGCGCGCCAACCAGGACGGCCCGGAAATGTTCGGCTTCCGCGGCAACAGCCGCCACCTGGACCTGAACCGCGACTTCGTCAAATGCGACACGCTGAACGCGAAGTTCTTCAACCAGCTGATCACCGCCTGGGATCCGGACGTGATGGTGGACACTCACACGTCCAACGGCGCCGACTACAGCTACACTATGACCCTGATCCACACCCAGTGCGACAAGCTGGGTGGCGAGCTCGGCGAATTCCTGCGCGACACCATGCTGCCGCAGATTTACGAAGACATGGCCGCCGCCGGCTGGCCAACCTGCCCTTACGTGAACCCCGTGGTTGAAACCCCGGATGACGGCATCGCCGACTTCCTGGAAACCGCACGCTTCTCGACCGGCTTCACGGCGCTGCATAACATCATCGGCTTCATGCCTGAGACGCATATGCTGAAGCCTTACGCCGACCGCTACGACTCCATGCGCGCCCTGGTCGACACCGTGCGCAATTTCACCGTCAAGCACGGCGAGCAGATCAAGGCCATGCGCGCCGCCACCAAGGCCGCGCAGCGCAAGCAGAAGGAGTGGACCGTCACCTGGCGCATGGATGAAGAGAATCCAGGCACCTTCCACTTCCAAGGCTACGAAGCGCAGCGCAGCCCATCGAAGCTGGGCGACTACATCCGCCTTTCCTACGACCGCAGCAAGCCATGGTCGCGCGACATCAAGTGGTTCAACCGCTTCCCGGCCGACACCGTGGTCAAGGCGCCGAAAGCCTACGTGGTGCCGCAGCAGTGGCGCGAAGCGATCGAGCGCCTGCAATGGAACGGCGTGCAGATGACACGCATCGAGGCGCCGACCACCGTGCAAGCCCAGTACTACCACATCAACAACGTCGTCTCGCGCCCGACCGCCTACGAAGGCCATATGTTCCATGATGAAGTGGATGTGGAAAAACGCGAAGGCACGTTCGAGCTGAACGCCGGTGACTGGTACGTATCGCTGGACCAGGACAATGCACGCTACGCCGTTGAAACCCTGGAACCGCAAGGCCACGATTCCTTCTTCCGCTGGGGCTTCTTCAACTCCGTGCTGGAGCGCAAGGAGAACATCTCCGACTACGTGTTCGAAGACCTGGCCTCCGACATCCTGGCCACCGAGCCCGAAACCAAAGCCTTGTTCGACAACTGGAAAGCCGCCAACCCGGCCCTGGTGAAGGACAAGGATGCAGTGCTGCACTTCATCTTCCACAACTGCCAGCGACAGCGCGAGCCGGAATGGCGCCGCTACCCTGTCCTGTCGATTGTGTAAGACGGGGACCATGCACTACGCACTAGACCCCCGCACCTTCTTCTACAGCCATTACTTCCACCTGGGCCTGCGCTTCGGCGCCGGCCTGGTGGGCGTTATTGCGCTGGCCTTGTGGCTGACGAACATCCATATCGCGATGTCGATCGGAATTGGCGCCCTGTGCACGGCGCTGATGGACATGCCAAGCCCGCTGCGCCACAAGTTCAACGAGATGATGGCATCGGTGCTGCTCTGCACCGCCGTCACCCTGCTGATCAGCTTGTGCGGGCCTTACTATTGGCTGATGATGCCGATGCTGGTGGTGGTGAGCTTCTTCGCCAGCATGATGGTCGTCTATGGCAAGAAGTCGATGCCGCTGCAGCTGGCGACGCTGTTCATCATGACCATGTCGACCGAACATACGCTCACGCCGATGCAATCGTTCGTGCATGCGGGCCTGTTCATGCTCGGCGCCTTGGCTTACCTGGCCTACGCCATGGGCATCGCCTACGTGCTGCGCCACCGCATCAAGCAGCAGGTGCTGGCGGAAGCGCTGTTCGAGCTGGCGGCCTATATCGACATCAAGGCTGACTTCTACGACACGCGCTACAACCTCACGGAGCAGTTCAACAAGCTGGTGCGCCACCAGGCCTTGCTGGCCGACCGCCAGCAGGCCTCCCGCGACCTGATCCTGCGCGCGCACAACAACCGCAAGGATGCGGTGGTGGTGCAGATCCACGTCTGCATGCTGGACCTGTACGAACAGATCCTCGCCACCCACACCGACTACGCAGCGCTGCGCACCCACTTGCTCGATTCGCCCGCCCTGCGCACCCTGCACGACCTGGCGTACAAGGCGGCGCGCGATATCGAGTCCGTCGCCTACGCGGTAACCCGCAAGCGCGCCTCCTATCCGGAAGTCGACTACTCGCCGGAGCTGATGGCGCTGGAGCAGCAGATCGCCGGCCTGCAGGACGACCTGGATGCGGGCAAGCCGCGCCGCGAAGCCGTCACCGTGCTGCGCGCCCAGCGCAACAAGATCACCGCCATCATCCGCATGATCGGCGAGCTGCATGTATCGAGCCAGAAGGTGTATGAGGACACGCCGTTCTGGCGCGACATGGACATGCAGCCCTTCCTGTCGCAGCAGAAGTACGAACTGCAGCTGATGGTGTCGCACTTCCGCATGGATTCGCCGGTCTTCCGCTTTGCCCTGCGCGTGTCGATGGCAATTGCCGCCGGACTGGCGATTGGGGCCATGCTGCCCTACCAGGCGCACAGCTACTGGATTGTGCTGACCATTGTGATTATCCTGAAGCCGAGCTTCAGCATGACCAAGCAGCGCCGCTCGGACCGCATTGTCGGCACCATCATCGGATGCATCATCACGGCTGTGGTGCTGAAGTTCACGCCCCATCCGGCCGCCATCCTGGCGGTGCTGGTGCTGGCCTCCATCGCCACGCCAACCTTCATCTACCTGCGCTACCGCTACGCGGCAATCGCGGTGTCGGTGATGATCCTGCTGTGGATGTACCTGGTGGCGCCGAGCAGCACCCTGATTTCCGAACGTCTGGTCGATACTTTCGTCGGCGCTGCGATTGCGACCGCCTTCAGCTTCGTGCTGGCGAACTGGGAATATCAATCGCTGCCGCACCTGGTCAAGCTGGTGCTGACGGTGAACCTGAGCTATATGGAGGCGTCCTTCGATCTCCTGCAAGGCAAGTACCGCAATGACTTTATCTACCGCATCCAGCGCAAGCGCCTGATGGAAACGCTGGCTGCGCTCAGCGCCGCCCTGGTGCGCATGCTGGACGAACCGGAGAGCAAGCAACGCGCCGCTGAGGACATCAACCTGTTCATCGTGCAGAACTATCTGCTGGTGGCGCACGTGGCCGCGCTGCGCGCCATCCTGCGCCGCCATGTGCGCGACATCCCGAGCGATGCAGTCAATGCAATGCTCGATGCCAGCCACGCCACCGTATGCCGCACGCTGTCGGTCGCCCTGTCGCGCCACACCGGAGCGGCCCCACCGGCAGCCCCGCTGCGCCGCGAAGCCGTGGCCGAGCCGGAAGTCGCCTGGTCCGGCTGGCCGCTTGTGCAGCGTCGCATACGCCTGCTTCAGGCGGATGCGGATAAAATCATCGTTCACAGCGAAGCGATTGTGCGCAACGTTGCCAACGGTGATTAAGGTGAAGGATGTCCCACTGCCAGAACTGCGGCGCATGCTGCGCCAGTTTCAGGGTATCGTTTTATTGGGCTGAAGAGGTGCCGGCGCACCTCACGATCCCCATCACTCCCCACCGTGCCGCCATGCGCGGCACGGACGCACGGCCTGTGCGCTGCATCGCGCTCGACGGCGAAGTCGGCCGGCAGGTCGGCTGCAGCATCTACGCCCAGCGTTCCTCCACCTGCCGCGAATTCACCGAATACACCCCCGAATGCAACAAAGCCCGCGCCATGCATGGGCTTCCCGCCATCTGATTTATCACATTTGCGCCTGACCCTCGATTGACGCGATGTGCAGCTTCCTGGCCTTCAAGTCGATCACTACGCGATAACGGCGGAAGAATGGCGCGCCGAGAATGCCATCGAATGGCGCACCATCGAGCTTGACGCGATAGATTTTCGTGGAGAAGTCGAGCGCGCCGCTGATATCGCGCAGTTCGCAAGCCTGGTTGGTGTCGCAGGCGGCACCTTGCTTGATGACGTTGACCTGCGCGCCGGTATCGAGCACGAATTTGAGCTGCTTGCCTTCAACCACCAGCGTCAGCACCGGTCCCTTGCCGTCGTATTGCAAGTCGAGGGTGCGCCATGTCGGCAGGCCAAGCTGGGCGACCTCCTCATCGTTGAGGATCGACATCGTGCCCTGCTTGTAATCGAACATCAGCGGGAAATTCGCAAATGCCTCGAGGCCGATTGCGCCGCCTGCGCGGGCGAGCGTCAGCTCGGCTTCCGGACCTTCGGGCGCAGCGCCCCACTGCGTGTGAACCTGGCCTTTCACCGGGGCGAGCAGCGTGGAGCCGACAATGACCTTGTTTGCTATCACCTTCGGTACTTCATGGACTTTTCCCTGCAGGTCCTGGAACTTTTTCCTTTCGTCGAGTACCTGGACGGAGCCTGATTTTTCAATGGTCTCCGCCGGAAGCGAGATGCCAAGCTTGCCGCCGGAATCGAACATGACGCGGGTCGACGCCGATCCGATCGTGATGTCAAGGAAAGGAATGCCGTTGATGAACTGGAGTGGAACCACGTCCGGTGCTGCGTGTGCGGCGAACATGTTCATGCCAAGCGCCATGGCAAGTATCAGCTGTCGCATGGCTATTTTTTCATCCAATCGCCTGCGCCGTCCTGCCAATGAACGGAGGCAGTGGCGAGGAATCCGACTGTATCAATGATTTTCATGGTCGGGAGAATAGCATCCGGATCTATCCCGGAATTCCACACATTGTCACTCTCAGGTAAAGCAAACCCGGTTGCGGCCGGATTCCTTTGCACGGTACAGCAAGGCATCGGCTTTCTGCAGCATGGTTTCCGCGCTGCCGGCAGCAATGTCGGCGTAGACGCCCATGCTCATGGTGACCTTCAGTTCGGGATGCACTTCGTGCCACGGGAAAGCCTCGATCAAGGCACGCAGCTTATCGCACAGGGCTGCTGCTTGGGGGCCGGCGGTCTCGGGGAATGCCATGACGAATTCTTCGCCGCCGTAGCGGGCTACCAGGTCGGACAGGCGCATATGGCTGCGCAGTATGTTGCCGACGTGGCGCAGCACGGTGTCCCCGATGGCGTGCGAATAGCTGTCGTTGATTTTCTTGAAGTGGTCGATGTCGCAGATCACCAGCGACAGCGGGCGCTTGTGGCGTACTGCCTGGTTGAAGAGGGTGTTGGCCTGCTCGTCGAAATGGCGGCGGTTGTACAGCTGCGTGAGGGCGTCGCGGATACTGAGTTCGCGCAGTTGCTCCGCCTGCTCAAGGATCGTGGCATGCGATGTGGCCAGCTGCGCGCTCATCTCGTTGAAGGCGGCTGCCAGCGCGGCTGCTTCGTCGCGGCCTTCGACCGGCACCTGCTGGCGCAATTCGCCCTTCTGCATGCGTTTCACGGCCTTGGTGAGACTACTCAGGCTGCGCGACAAGCCTCGGCTTAGCAGCACGCCCAGCAGCGTTGCCAGACCGGCGGCTGCGGCGATACCCCACAGCAGGGAGTTGTACAGCGCGTCGAGGTACTTCTGCTCTTGCGGTGACGGCGCGAGCTTGCCGTCGGCCGACATGTAGGCCACGGTCTGGTTTTTTACGACGATGGCGCGTGCCGTCGCGCGCAGGTTTTCAGGCAGCGCGTCGCCGTGGCGGAATTGGCCGCCGCCGAGCAGGATGCGATAGCCGGCATCGGTCAGGATAAAACGAAATGGCGGCGGTCCATCGCCGCGTTGCGGTGGCGGAGGACGGTCACCCGGCTCGCCAGGATCTTGCGCTCCTGCCAGCCGCACGCCGGGCCGAGGCGATCCAACGTCATCGCGCGGACCTCGCTCGCCGGGCGGCGGACCGAAGCCGCCACGTGGGCCGTGTTCGCCCGGAGGCGGGCGCCCAAAGTCATCCTCCGGGCCGTGCGGGGCGCCGCGGCCGGGTGGCTCCTGGACATCGTTGGACAAGGGCGCGCCGGAGCGGGCCTGGTTGTTGATGCGGGGTGGCATCCGTTCCAGCATTTCGCTTGGCAGCTCGCGGCCCGCGGCACGTCCGCCTTCCTGTCGCCGCACGAAGCGGTCGAACGATTCCGTGGCGACAGCGGTATCCCAGTCACCATATTCGGCCAGATAGGCCGACATATACGTGTAGAAGTGCTCAGCAGCCTGTTGCCGCCGCAGCGAATCGACTTTGTAATTAACGCCAACATAGGCGACGCCGCCCACCAGCGCCACGGAGCCGAGCCCCGTCGCCAGCAGGGCCGCCATCAACTTGTACCGCAAGCGCATTGTTACTGCCCCAGGTAGCGGCCGAACCACTCGATCGTGCGCTTGCGCAGGTCTTGCTGGTGCTCCGGTTTGCGGATGCTGTGGCCTTCTCCGTCATAGATCACCAGCGAGGACGGGACGCCTACAGCTTTCAGGCCGTGCCAGAACTCCATCGACTGCGCCGGTGGGCATTCAACGTCGCGCTCGCCGACATACACCAGCGTAGGCGTGCGCGCCACCTTGATCGATTCGATCGGCGACAGTTGGCGGTAGATCGCAGGATCGTCGTAAGCCGAAGCGCCGAAGTATGGAATCATCCACTGGTCGATGCCGTTCTGGCCGTAATACGAAATCCAGTTCGCGATACCGGCACCAGCAACGGCAGCCTTGAAACGGTTCGAATGCGTCACGCCCCACATGGTCATGAAGCCGCCGTAAGAGTGGCCCATGAGGCCCATCCGGTTCGTGTCGACAGGCGCTGCGGCAGCGACGGCATCGATGCCGGCCATGATGTCGCGCAGGTCGCCGCCGCCGAAATCGCGGCGATTGGCGCGGGTGAATTCCTGGCCCTGGCCGAAGCTGCCACGTGGATTGGGCAGGAAGACGTAGTAGCCTTTCTCCACCAGCTCGCGCACCAGCGGATTGCCCTGCTCGCCCGCCGAGATATAGCGCGGCGAGGCCGCAGCAGCGGGACCGCCGTGAACTTGCACGATCAGCGGATACTTCTTGCCAGCCTCGGTGGCGCGCGGGCCGATCAGCCAGCCCTGCACGTTGAAGCCTTCGTTCTGCCAGTTGATGTTCTGCACCGCGACCTGCGGCCGCAGGCTGCTGTTGTCGTCGGTCACAGGACGCATGGCCGCAACCGGGCCGGCCAAGATAGCCGGAGCGTGTTCGAAATCTTCCTGCGCCGCCGCAGCCTTGCTGCCATCGGCACTGAAGGACATGCGCCCTTCGGCCGCGCTGGTGGAAGCCGCGACGGAGCGCAAAACGTTACGGTGGCCTTGCAAGTCCAGCGACACGACGTTGGCCTTATCGCCCATCAGCGCAGTGCCCAGCAGACCCTTGCCGCGCCATACCAGCGCGTTGAAACTGCCCTTGAAGCCGGGGGTCAGGTTGACCGGTTCGCCGCCAGCCAGCGGAACGGTGTAAACATCGCCGCCGATGGAGCCGAAATCGCTCATCAAGCCGCCGATGAAGGCCACCGTCCGGCCGTCCGGCGAGACGCGCGGGATATTCACCTGGGTCGATGGACTAGCCACGATGCGCAGCGCACCGCTGGCGGCATCGACGTGCGACAGCTTGGCCACCCACCAGTTGTTGTCGCCATTGCCTTTGGCGCTGGTGGCGATGAACCCCTTGCCGTCCGGCGTCCAGTCGTATTCGTAGACGAAGGTGTCTTCCGGCGACACCAGCTTGAGGGTGCCTCCTGCGGCAGGGATGGTGGCAATGCGCTGCGCGTCATCGTCGGAGCCGATCTCGCCGACCTGGCGTGCACCGGCTGCCGTGGCGCCGGTTTCCTTCTTCGCGCCGACAGTCGCCAGCATGGCCAGCGTGCGCCCGTCCGGCGACCAGCGCGCGGTGCTCGCCACGCCCTGCAGGGTGGTCAGCGACTGGGTCTTGCCGCCGGCGGCGACGTAAAGCCATGCCGATCCGGCACGGCTGTCGGTGGCGACGAAGGCCAGCGATTTGCCGTCCGGCGACCAGGACGGCTTGTCATAACTGCATGTGGAGCAAGGGTCGAATTCGGAGGCGATGGCGCCGGTCGACGCGTCGCGCACCACGATGGTGGAGTGCGGACGCTTGCCGTTGCCGGTGTCGATGGATTCCAGCGACACGACACGGTCGCCGGCTGGGGAGATTGCTACCGAGCGGTAATCGCGGATCGCGATTCCGGGAGATGCAGCCTGGGCAACCGCCCCAGAGATGATGGCCGTAGCCAGGAAAACTGTTTGGGCGATTGCTTTGACCTGCATGTATTTACACCTTGTTAAGTCGCGAGTTTCGGATTCCGTAGATGAAGTAGGTTAGCACTGCTACGACCATCCAGATAGTGAAAATTACCTTGGTCGCGTGCGAAAGGTTAATCATCAGGTAGCCGCAGGCCAGGATGCTCAGGCCCGGCACGAAGTACGGGCCGAACGGCACGCGGAAGCCGCCCTTAACGTAAGTTCCCGCAGCGCGTTCTTGCGAACGCAGCACCGGCACCGCGATCGACACCACGATGAAGGCAGTCAGTGTGCCCATCGAAACCATATCCCACAGGAAGGTCGAATCGACCAGGCCTGCCACAATGCCAACCACCAGGCTGACGATGACGGTGTTGGCAACCGGGGAATGCGTTTTAGGGCTCACGCGCTGGAAAGCCTTTGGCACGAGGCCGTCCTTGGCGATGGCGTACAGGATGCGGGTCTGGCCGTAAATCGTCACCAGGGTCACGGAGAACACGGAGATCACAGCGCCGGCGGACAGGATCAGCGCAGGCCATGCCTTGCCGGTCACGTTCTGCAGGATCACGGACAGGCCGGCGGCCTGGCCTTCGAACATGCTCGCAGGCTGTGCGCCCATGGCGGCCATGGCGACCAGCATGTAGAACACGGTCACCAGGATCAGCGCGGCGATGATGCCGACCGGGACGTTGCGTTTCGGGTTGCGTACTTCCTCGCCCGCGGTGGCAATGGTGTCCAGGCCGATGAAGGAGAAGAACACGGTGCCTGCTGCCGCGGCGATACCGCTTGCACCCGGCAGCCATTCGCCTGGCGTGTGCTTGAGGAATGGAGTGAAGTTATTGGTGTCGAAGCCGGTGAAGGCGATCGCGCAGAAGAAAATCAGGATCGCCAGCTTGATCATCACCATGATGGCGTTGGCGGTGGCCGATTCCTTGGCGCCGCGAATCAGCAGGAAGCAGCACAACGCCACCAGGATCACCGGCGGCAGGTTGAAGTGGCCCATATTCCACACCGTGCCGTTCGGAGTCGAAACGATCATCGGCGAGCGCAGGCTTTCAGGGATCTGCCAATGGAAGGCGTTGATCAGGAAGTTGTTCAGGTAATCCGACCAGCCGATCGCTGTCGCACTGGCCGCCAGCCCGTATTCAAGCAGCAGGCAGAAGGCGACGATGAAGGCCATGAATTCACCCAGCGTGCGGTAGGCGAAGGAGTAGGCGGAACCGGCGGCTGGAACGCGGAAGGACAGCTCGGCGTAGCACAGCGCGGTCAGGCCGGCGGTCAGCGCCGCCAGCAGGAAGGACAGCACCACGGAGGGGCCGGCTTTCGGCACCGCTTCGACCATGGTGAAGAAGATACCCGTGCCGATCGTCGCGCCGACACCGATCATCGTCAGGGAAAACAGGCCGATGGAGCGGCTCAGGCCCTCCCCGTGCAGGCTCGTGCCGGTATCCGTTTCCACCGGGGTCGGCTTGGTACGGGTCAGCTTCTGGACCAGCGATTGATTCACAGGCATATCCTTCAGGGCAAAAAAACTCCACGATTATAAGACCTCGCAGATGCGGCACCTAAAGGATTTTGATATAGGAAAGGCAAGCGTGGCGGGCACCCCACGATGCCCGCCGATTTAACGCTGGCCGAGGCGGGTATCCCCGAACAGGTTTTTCATTTCGCGCGGCTGCGAGCGCCAGTACTGCGGCGGTGCAGCAACTTGAGCGCCCAAAGCAGCGGCGGCGTGCCATGGCCAGCGCGGGTTGTACAGCATGGCGCGCGCCAAGCCCACCATGTCCGCCTGGCCATTGGCAATGATGGCCTCCGCGTGCAGCGGCTCGGTGATCAGTCCCACGCCAATGGTTGGCATGCCCGTTTCCGCCTTGATGCGCTGCGCAAAATGGACCTGGTAGCCAGGGCCGAGAGGGATCTGCTGCAAGGGCGAAACACCGCCGCTGGAGACGTGGATGAAGGCGGCGCCGCGCTGTTTCAGCTGCTGCGCCAGCGCCACGCTTTGTTCGATATCCCAGCCGCCTTCCACCCAATCCGAAGCGGAAACACGCATGCCGACTGCCATGTCGGGCGGAACTGCGGCACGCACCGCGTCGAAAACCTCGAGCGGGAAGCGCATGCGGTTCTCCAAGGAGCCGCCGTACCGGTCGCTGCGCTGGTTGGATAGCGGCGACAGGAACTGGTGCAGCAGGTAGCCGTGCGCACCATGCAGTTCGATCGCTTCGATGCCCAGGACATGCACGCGCAGGGCCGCGCTCACGAAATCCGCCTTGACTTTGGCCAGGCCGGCGTCGTCGAGTGCCAGCGGGGCCGGGTCGTTCGGCCCGTGCGGCAACGCGGACGGAGCGACTGTCTGCCAGCCGCCCTGCCCCGGCGGCACGGCCTGCCCACCTTCGAAAGGCGGCGCGCTGGATGCCTTGCGGCCCGCATGCGCCAACTGCACGGCAAGCTTGATCGGCGCGTCACGGCGGATCGCCTGCACGATGGGGGCCAGCGCCTGCTGGTGCTTTTCCGACCAGAGTCCCAGGTCGGCGGCGGAAATGCGGCCTTCGGGCGAAATCGCAGTCGCTTCCAGGATCAGCAAGCCGGCGCCGGACAGCGCCAGGTGGCCATAATGGATCATGTGCCAGTCGGCGGCCAGGCCGTCAGTGGCGGAATACTGGCACATGGGGGCGATGGCAATGCGGTTCGCCAGCTCCAGCGAACCCAGTGAATAAGGGGAGAATAAGTGGCTCATGTTACATGTTCTTACTATTGATACAGCCTTAGCGCTAGTTTGGCGCGCCGGGCGTTGATAACCTGTGACTCATGCACTACCGTCATTGAAAAGGAGCCAGCCATGTACAAGAAAATCCCTACCGTTTCGTCCCGCTTCAATCCAACGAAGGCCTTTTCTGTGGGCGTGCTCCTGATGGCAATGGCGGTGACTTACGCCATGCGCATCAGCTTCTAACCCTCGTAAGGACCCAGGTAGTCGATCTTGCCGATCTTGACTCCCTGGTTCCGCAAGATGTCGTGCAACGTCACGACATGGAAGTAGAAGTTCGGCAGCGCGAACGTCAACAGATAACTCTCGCCAGTGAAGGTTGGCTTGAAGCTGCCGAAACTCAGTGCCACCTCCCGCGTTTCGCTGTTCGCGAAATGCTCCTCCCCCACACTCTCGATATAGGCGACCGTGTTCGCGATGCGCTGTTGTAGCTGCTCGAAACTGGCTTCGTTGTCGGGGAATTTCGGCGCGGCGATGCCGCTCAGGCGTTCGATGGAGAGTTTGCTGGTATCGCTGGCGCGCTGCACCTGGGCGGTGAGTGGCAGCATATCTTCGACCAGGCGGGCCGACAGCAGTGATTCCGGGACTTTACCGCTTTCCTCTGCGTAGGCTTCTGCCTTGCGCAGTAAGTCAGCCATCACTTTCAGGCCGCGCACGAAGACTGGCGCGGAGATTTTGTACATGGACAGGGACATGCGCTACTCCTTTCCGGTGAGTGGTCCGGCCAGTGTAGCGCAATCCCTCTGCAGCTGCTTAACGCACCCGCGTGACCATCATGCCGGCCCGCAGGCCGATGCGGACGTCGGGGTTGGGGAAGACCACCAGCTCTTCGTCGTGCTCTACCGTGTAGACGGTGTCGCCGTCGCGGGCGATCTCGTCGCCCTTTTTCAGCGCGGTGAAGTTCTGCGTTTCTTTGCCGAAGGCCATCTTGAAGTTGTCGCTCAACTTGATGATGTTACGGGCGACCTTGAAGACGTGCGGTGCGTGCGTTGCCTCTACTGCGGGGGCGCCGCGCAGCAGGCGGTCAAGCGCCACGCGCGCTTCCTCGAATTGCGACAGGTCGTTCTGGCCCAGGGTGCCGATGCGGCCCAGTTCAATCGTGGTGCCGGCAGCGGCGTGGTGCTCGGCGCTGTAATAGCTGTAAGTGCCTGCCGACGCAGGGTTCATGATGATGGCGCCGATGGCCGCCTCGCCCAGCCAGCCGATCAACTGCTCCTTGGCTGCGTCGCCGATCAGGTCGGGGACGATGGCGAAGGTTGGGTAGACGCTTGGGCGGATTGCGGTGTGCAGGTCGAGGTGCCAGCGCTCCTGGCCGGCGCTGGCGAAGAACTCGCTCGTCGCGGCGATCATCACGTCGGCGCGGGCGGCTTCGGCGGTGCCGGCCAGCGTGCCGCGTTCGGCGCGGAACATGCGGTTAAGGTCTGCGTCGATGAAGCGCTTGGCCTGGCGGATGGCGCCGATGTTGCCGACGCAGAGCATCAGGTCGACTTGCAGCGCTTGCGGGTCTTGCGACAACGCGTCGAGCAGGTAGGCGACCAGTTCGATCGGGCCGGTTTCGTCGCCGTGCACGCCGACGGAGACCAGTACTGCCGGTTTGCTCGCTTGCTTGTTGCGGATCGTGAGGATGCCGTCGGCGGGCTGTTTTACCGCGTAGCCGGCTTGCTCGAAGCTGCGTGCTACCGCGCTGAAATCGGCTTCAGCGAGGGCGCGGACTGCGGGGGGGAGGGTTTGGTTATCTGCCATTCTGTGTTGCTGTTTCTTTCTGCTCCGCTAAAACCTTGAGAACCAGGAAACCGGGGTCCGGCCCTTGGGCCGGACCCCGGTTTTCCGGTTTCACTGGTTTCAGGCCGCCATGCCAACGGCGTTCACCGCCTCCGACAACGCCCACACATCCAGCATCGCCTGTTCCAGATCGGCCGAAGCTGCATAGCCGGACAGACCCAGGGTGCAGGTCACCAGCTCCACTGCTTCCACAGCATCATGCCCGTTCGTGGCGCGGGCGAGCACCTGCGACAGCAATTTCTGCTGCGTGCGGCGCAATGCCTGCTGCGCGTAGCTGCGCAGGTGTTCCTGCGACTTCGACGTCGCCGGCAGCTTCAGGCCGCGCTCCAGCGTATCGATGCCGGCAGCCGAACGGAGAGCCATGCCTACCGCCAGGAAGCCCGGCAGGTCCATGCCCGCAGGACGCTTGACCGACAGCGCCGCGAACACGAATGCCGCCACGCCTTCCAACGCATCGATCGCATTCCAGGCTGCCACGAATTCGGCACGCAGGCCAGTATGGGTCGCCGCTTCCGACTGTACATCGGCAGCCATCTTGCGCACGGTGGCAGGGTCGGCGAACAGCTTGGTCAGCTCGGCGATGCCGGCGCCGCGCAGCTGGTCTTTCGACACGCCCATCACGCCTTCCATCACCGCCTTCAGCATGGCGCGGGTGCGTGCATCGACGCGCATCGCCACGTTGCGCGGCACGTTCAGCGCATCGGCATCCAGGGTGTCGAAGATCGGCGCCAGGTCCAGCGCGGACCATGCCTGGCCCCACGCCAGGATCACATCCTGCTCGGTGCCGTTGTTGGCAGCGGCCAGGTCGCGGATCATCAGCGGACCGCAACGGTTCACCACTTCATTCGCCAGCACAGTCGCCAGGATGGCGTTCGACAGCGGATGGTTCAGCGGTGGACGGGTCGCCACCAGCTGCTCAGGGAAGTAAGGACGCAGCACCTTCTCCGCCCAGCTTTCGTCCGTGAGCGGCATGGCCGACAGCAGGCGCTTGTAGCGGTTCTTCACGTTGGCGATGACGACTGCCAGCTCCGGCGTGGTCAGGCCGCGGCCATCGGCCTTGCGGCGCGCCAGTTCGGCCACGCTAGGCAGGTGCTCCAGTTCGCGCGACAGCGCGCCCTCTTCTTCCAGATCGGCGATCAGGTCGGCATAGCCGTCCTGCACATGCGCCTCGGACTGGGCCTGGAATTCACGCACCAGCAAGCGGGTTTGCTGGATGTTGTCGCGCAGGACCAGGCGTTCCACTTCCATGGTCATGTCGTTCAGCAGCTGGTTACGCGCCGCCTCGGTGGTCTGGCCAGCGTTGACTTCGACGTCCAGCCACATCTTGCAGTTCACTTCGTGGTCGGAGCAATCCACGCCGGCCGAGTTGTCGATCGCATCGGTGAAGATACGGCCGCCGGCCAGGGCGAATTCGATACGGCCTGCCTGGGTTGCGCCCAGGTTGCCGCCTTCCGCCACGACCTTGCAGCGCAGCTCATTGCCGCTGACGCGGATATTGTCGTTGGCGCGGTCTTTCACCTGCGCGTGGGTCTCGGTCGAGGACTTGATGTAGGTACCGATACCGCCGTTGTAGAACAAGTCCACAGGGGCCAGCAGGATGCGGTGCATCAGTTCTTCCGGCGTCAGCGAAGTCTCTTCGATGTCCAGCGCAGCGCGGATTTCAGGCGACAGCTCGATCGAACGCGCGGTACGCGGGAACACACCGCCGCCTTTCGAGATCAGGTCCTTGTTGTAGTCTTCCCACGAGGAGCGCGGCAGGGCGAACATGCGCTGGCGTTCGGCGAAGGACTTCGCGGTATCCGGATTCGGGTCCAGGAAGATGTGGCGGTGGTCGAAGGCCGCCAGCAACTTGATCTGGTGCGACAGCAGCACGCCGTTACCGAACACGTCGCCCGACATATCGCCCACGCCCACCACGGTGAACGGGGTGTTGTTCATGTCGTGGCCCATCTCGTAGAAGTGGCGCTTGACTGCTTCGAATGCGCCCTTGGCGGTGATGCCCATCTTCTTGTGGTCGTAGCCGTTGGAGCCGCCCGAGGCAAACGCGTCGCCCAGCCAGAAGCCGCGCTTCACGGCGATGCCGTTGGCGATGTCGGAGAAGGTCGCGGTGCCCTTGTCGGCAGCCACCACCAGGTACGGGTCGTCGTTGTCGTAGCGGACGGTGTCTTCAGGCGGAACGATCTTGCCCAGCACGCGGTTGTCGGTCATTTCCAGCAGGCTGGCGATGAACAGGCGGTAGACTGCTTCGCCTTCCGCAGCGATCACGTCGCGCGGCGCATCTTTCGGCATCTGCTTGCAGACGAAGCCGCCCTTCGCCCCCGCAGGCACGATCACGGCGTTCTTTACCATTTGCGCCTTCACCAGGCCCAGGACTTCGGTGCGGTAGTCTTCCATACGGTCCGACCAGCGCAGGCCGCCGCGGGCAACCGGGCCGCCGCGCAGGTGCACGCCTTCGAAGCGGCGCGAGAACACATAGATCTCGCGGAACGGACGCGGCTCCGGCACCAGGTGCAGGTTGCTGGTGTCGAATTTGAAGATGATCTTGTCGCCCTGGCCGCCGTTCTGGAAGTAGTTGGTGCGCAGGGTGGCCAGCATCAGGTCGATCATGGCCGCGACGATCACTTCGGTGTCGGCGTGGTTGATCGAAGGCAGGCGGCCCTTGATGGCCAGCAGCTTGTCCTTGGCGGCGGTGCGGGTGGCTTCCGGCAGCGATGGGTCGAAGCGCTCTTTCCATGCGTCGACCAGTTCTTTCACCAGCGCCGGCTGGCGGCGCAGGGTTTCCGCGATGTAGCGCACGGAGAACTGGGTGCCGGCCTGGCGCCAGTAGCTCATGTAGGCGCGCACCAGCTGCACTTCGCGCAGGCGCAGGCCGCCTTCGACGACCAGGCCATTCAGGCGGCCGTCTTCGGCTTCGTTGTTGAACAGGGCATTGAACAGGTCTTCCGCCACTTCCACCACGCCAGGGCGCGACAGTTCGAGGGCGCTTTGCGCATCAACGGCCAGGCTGGTGACGAAGTGCTTCTTGCCGTCGTTGGTGCGGATGGTGTGCGCGGATTCGCGCTCGATGGCCACGCCGGCGTTATGCAGCGCAGGCAAGATCGAGGACAGCGCAGGCACGCGGTCCACCGAGTACAGGCGGATGGTGGTGGAGGCATTGCCTTCGGATGGCAGCTCGACGCGCACGGCAACGCGCTCGCCCAGGCCATTGCGCAGGATCTTGTCCAGGTCGTGGAAGGCCACGCTTGGAGGAGTCGCAGCCACGTAGTCGACCGGCAGCGTGGAGCACAGCTTGCGCAGGCTGTTGCGCAGCGGCTCTTCGCCCACCTTGTCGGCCAGTTCGGAGAAGCGGTCATGCCAGCCGTCCAGCACCGTCAGCAGCGGACGCTGGATATCACTTTCCAGGTCCAGCGGATAGCGCGCGGCGTGGGCGATCAGGTACAGGCGGGCCAGCGGACCATCGGACACCAGGGTCTGCGAGCTGACGTGGGTCGCGCCGGAGCTGTCCTGCAGGGCGCGCGCCAGTGCGTGCGCCACGGATGCGGAATAGCGTTCGCGCGGCAGGTAGACCAGCACGTTCAGGTGGCGGGCATACACGTCGCGGCGGGCGAACACTTTGGCGCGCGGCTGCTTATACAGCGACACCACGGCGCCGCACACTTCGGCCAGCCATTCCGGTTCCGCTTCCAGCGCCTCGGTACGCGGCAGCGATTCCAGGATTTCGATGAATTTCTCGGCGCGGAAGCCGGTTTCGCGCACGCCGGCAATTTTCAGCACCTGCGCGATGCGGCCGCGTGCGAATGGCAGGCGGGCCAGCGGGGTCAGGTTCGCGGCGCGGGTGAACAGGCCGACGAAGCAGTGCTCGCCCAGGATGGCGCCCTTGCCGTCGGTGTGGCGCACGCCGATGAAGTCCAGCGACTGGTCGCGGTGCAGCGTGCCGCCCACGTCGGCCTTGACGATCGACAGGGTATGGGCGCGCTTGGACAAGGTGTCGAAGTCGCCAGGGATATTGGCCAGGCAGGTGCCGTAGATCGGGTGTGCGGTGTCCTGCAGGACGCCGACGCGGCTAGGAATGTCGCGTTCCAGTTCGCGCGCGCCCGGCTTCACCTGGTAGTAGGCGTAACCGTGCACTTCGAAGCCTTCGTCGCGGGCCCACTGCAGGAAGGCAGCTACTTCCTGGCCTTCTTCGCCATGGGCGGCGGATTCGGTGGCGACGGTGCTGAAGCGATCCTTCATTGCGGCCTGGTCGCGCTTCACGACGGCTGCGTCGCGCGCAACCATTTCGATGCGGTCGGTCAGTTCTTTCAGTGCGCCGTCTTCCAGCTTTTCGGACAGCAGGCACAGGACCATGGATTCGAGCTTGTCGCCTTTCTGGCCGACTGCTTCCACGGTACCGTCGGCGCTGCGGCGTACCGGCAGCACGGCGTTCAGCACGCCGTTGGAGCCGACGCGCAGCTTGCGCATGGCGATCACGATGGAGTCGACCAGATAAGGCATGTCGTCGTTGACGATCAGCAGGGCGGTGGCGTGGCCGCCGCGTGCTTCTTCGTATTGGAGCTTGGCGATCTGGCAGCCGGAGCCGGTGCGCTTGGCCAGTTGGGTGAAACCATCCACAAGGACCGGAGCCAGGCTGCTGGGCGACAGGTCGGCCAGGTCTTCATCGTCCAGGGAGCCGAGCCAGGCTTCGATCAGTTGGGCGATCGGGCCGCTGGCCTTGACCAGTTCGAGCGTTTGCTTGCGCAACTCTTGTGGCATTTGTTTCATCTGCTTCTCCAAATACGTTGTGGGTATCTTTGTTTCTTAAACCGTGAAAACCGGAAAACCGGGGTACGGCCCAAGGGCCGGACCCCAGTTTCTGGTATTCAGGTTTTACAGATCGTACAGGCCTGGTAAGCCCAAAATCTGTTCCAGCTCTTTCAATGCGGTATGCACTTCGACAGCCAATTGCGGATCTGCTAAATCTTTTGGTTCCAAATGGTCGCGGTAGTGTTTCTCCACCCACGCGACCAGGCTATGGTACAGCGTTTCAGTCATGACCACACCCTGGTGCATCGCCGCCGCTTCTTCATCGGTCAGGGCTACGCGCAGGCGCAGGCAGGCAGGGCCGCCGCCGTTGCGCATCGACTGGCGCAGGTCGAAATGAATCAGTTCATCGACCGGGCCGCCGGAAGCCACCAGCTTCTCCAGGAAAGCCGCAACTGCAGGGATCTCCTGGCATTCGTGCGGGGTCACCAGCGCCATCTTGCCGTCCGGCTTGGACAGCAGCTGGGTGTTGAACAGGTAGGACGAAACCGCATCCTTGACCGACACTTCGGCGGTCGGCACGCGAATCGCCACCAGCTTCGCGCCCACACCTTTCATGGCGGAGCGGATCGCAGCCAGCGCTGCCTGCTCATCGGCAAACGCCTGCTCGTGATAGAACAGCACATTGCCATTACCCACGGCGATCACGTCGTTGTGGAACACGCCCTGGTCGATCACGTCCGGATTCTGCTGCACAAACACGCAGCGCGCAGGGTCCAGGCCATGCAGGCGGGCCACGGCTTGCGAAGCTTCCAGCGTATGGCGTGCCGGGAATTTCTTCGGCGCCGGAGCGGAAGGATCGAACTCCACGCGGCCGTACACGAACAGCTCCACTGCAGGATTGCCATGCTGGTCGCACAGGCGGGTATGGTTGGCCGCGCCTTCATCGCCAAAGGCCGGCGTGCCAGGCAGCGCATCGTGCACGGCGAAGAAGCGCGGGTCTTTGAAAATGGCGCGCAGCGAGCGGGCCGACTGCACGTGCTCGAACGCGCGGTGCAGCTTGTTGTTCAGGTTTGCAGCGGTGAAGTGCACGCGGCCATCCGAGGTGTCCGCCGACGGGCTGACAGTGGCGGCGTTAGCGGTCCACATCGGCGAAGCCGAGTAAGCGCATGCCAGCACCACCGGCGAATCGTTGTACGCCTTGGCGATCACGTCGGCGTCGGAACCGGTGTAGCCCAGGCTGCGCAGCAGGCGGAAGTTCGGGCGGTCCTGCGGCGGCAGCAACGCCTGCGCGAAGCCGCGCTTGGCCAGCTCGCGCATCTTGGCCAGGCCCTGCAGGGCGGCCTGCTTCGGGTTCGAAGCGCTCTTGACGTTGTTGAAGGAGGCGACGTTACCGAACGACAGGCCGGCGTAGTTGTGCGACGGCCCAACCAGGCCGTCGAAGTTGTATTCGCGTGCAGGGCGCATGGTCATCCTCAGAAGTTCATGCCAGGCGACAGCTTGGCAGGCATTTCAAGGGCGCCGTTCTCGATCGAAGCGACCGGGTAGGCGCAGTAGTCCGCTGCATAGTATGCGCTTGGACGGTGGTTGCCGGACTTGCCGACGCCGCCGAACGGTGCGGAGCTGGCCGCGCCGGTCGTCGGACGGTTCCAGTTGACGATGCCGGCGCGGGCGCGCAGCTGGAATTTCTGCCACAGCGATTCATCGGTCGACAGCAGCGCGGCTGCCAGGCCGTAGCCGGTGTTGTTCGCAGCGCGGATCGCGGCGTCGAAATCGTCAACGCGGACGATCTGGGCCAGTGGGCCGAACCATTCTTCGTCAGGGATGCCTTTTGCGTCGGTGGTATCCACGATGCCGGCGGAGACGAAGCCGGTACCTGGCTCCAGCTGGCGCATTTCCAGCAGCATTTTGCCGCCCTTGGCGACCATGTCGGCTTGCGCCTGAACCAGCTTTTCAGCCACGGCAGCGGAAACCACAGGGCCCATGAACGGCGCTGGTTCCGCAGCCGGCGCGCCTACGCCCAGCTTCGAAGCCACTTCCACGAAGCGCTTGACGAAGGCATCGCCCTGCTCGCCCTTCTGCACGATCACGCGGCGCGCGCAGGTGCAGCGCTGGCCGGCAGAGATGAAGGAAGACGAAATCGCCATGAAGACGGCAGCGTCGATGTCGGTCGGGTTCCACACGATCAGCGGATTGTTACCGCCCATTTCCAGCGCCAGCAGCTTGCCCGGCTGGCCGCCGAACTGCTTGTGCAGGGCCGCGCCGGTCTGGCTGGAGCCGGTGAACAGCACGCCGTCGATTTCAGTATTCTGGCCCAGGGCGATGCCGGTTTCGCGGCCGCCGTTGACCAGGTTGATCACGCCTGCCGGCACGCCAGCTTTTTCCCACAGCGCCACGGTCTTGATGGCGGTGCGCGGTGCATATTCGCTAGGCTTGAACACCACGGTGTTACCCGCGATCAGCGCAGGAACGATATGGCCGTTCGGCAGGTGGCCAGGGAAGTTGTACGGACCGAAGACGCCAAACACGCCATGCGGACGGTGGCGCAGCACGGCCTCGCCATCGGCGACCTTGTTGCGGGTCTCGCCGGTGCGGTTGCCGTAGGAGGTAACGGAGATGTCCACCTTGTTGGCCATGGTGGTCACTTCGGTGCGCGCTTCCCACAGCGGCTTGCCGACTTCTTCGGAAATGGTTTGCGCCAGGTCTTCCGCGTTTTCCTTCAGCAGGTCGCGGAACTTGGTGACGATGGCGATGCGCTCTTCCAGCGGACGGTAGGCCCAGGCTTCGAAGGCGGCGCGCGCAGCGTGCGCGGCTTCCGCCACGTCTTCAGCGGTCGACTCCTGCGACGAGTAGATATGCTTGCCGGTGGCCGGGTTGGTGGTCACGATGGTCTCGCCGTGGCCGGATTTCCATTGGCCGTTGATGAAATTGCTCAGTTCAGACATTCTGGTTCTTCCTCACGTTGAGAGACAGGGTGCGCACGGTTTCGCCGGAGTGGCAGTGCAGCAGTGCTTGTTCTTCCTTGGACAGGTCGATGCTGCCGTCGGATGGATTGGCGTCGGTCAGGATCATGCGGAAGTCCTGCATGACCGTGTTCGACACCAGGTAGGGTTCGGTGGTGTGCAGCGCGCAGGCGTGCGCCGTGTCGGTATCGCGCTCCACGGTTGCCAGTTCGCTGTCGCGCATCGCGCGCAGCTCGCTCACGCGTGCTTGCAACACCGGGCCGGCGTCGAAGATGTCGACGTAGCCTTCATAATGCAGGCCTTCCTGCTCCAGCAGGCGGCGTGCAGGCGCGGTAGCCTGGTGCACTTTGCCGATCGCCTCCTGCGCGTCTTTCGGCAGGTAGTCGACGTACAGCGGCTGGCGCGGCATCAGTTCGGCGATGAAGGACTTCTTGCCCAGCGCGGTCAGGTCGTCCACGTGGTGGAAGTCCATCTTGAAGAAGTAGCGGCCCAGGCCTTCGTAGAACGGCGAGCTGCCGTCTTCCGCCTGGTAGCCGCGCATCTCGGCGATGATCTTCTGCTCGAACAGGTGCGGGAACTGGGCGATGAACAGGAAGCGGCTCTTCGACAGCAGCTTGCCGTTATTGCCCTGGCGGTAGTCCGGGTGCAGGAACAGGGAGCACAGCTCGGAACAGCCGGTCAGGTCGTTCGACAGGTACAGCGTGTCCATGCGCGTGAACACGTTCAGCTCCCGGCTGGAGTGCACCAGGGTGCCGATGCGGTAGTTGTAGAAAGGCTCGGTCAGGCCGACCGCGCCCTTGATGGCGCACACGCCGGCCAGGCGGCCGGTATCGGTGTCTTCCATCACGAACATGTAGTCGCGTTCTTCCGGCGGGATGGTTTCGGCGAAGGAGGCCACGGCGACGGCGACGCGGTCGCCCATCATCTTCATGTCCGGCTTCAGCGTTGTCATGCCGGTGCCTACCTGGCTGGCCAGGTTGAACAATCCGTCCAGGTCATTCGCTTTAATGGCGCGTACAACTAGCATAGGTATTCTCGTTCTTAAATGCGGACGCAGGTCACGGTGTCGCCCTCTTCCACGCGCAGGATTTCCTGGGCTTGCGGAGACAGGCAAACGGTATCGGTATTTTCCAGCGGCGCGCAATTGATCGTCACCGCGCGGAAGCGCTGGTCAGGGCCGGTGGACACGGCGTAAGTCGCCACCGCATCGCTGGCTTGCGTGCCATTCGCGCTGGCCACGCGGCGCGGCAGCGAAGAGCTGAAGGTACGCAGCGAATGCTTGTGCGCCTGCAGGATCGGACCGCCGTCGAAGATGTCGATGTACTCGTCGGCTTCAAAGCCCTCGGAGGTCAGCAGGTTGAAGGCCAGTTCGCCGCTTGGATGGATCTGGCCCATCACGGCTTGCGCATCGCCCGGCAGCAGCGGCACATATACCGGGTAGTGCGGCATCAGTTCCACGATCAGGGTGCGGTTACGCGCGCCGCCGATCACACGTTCGGCGTCCAGGAAGTCCATCTTGAAGAACTTGCGGCCCAGCGCATCCCAGAACGGCGAACCGCCATTGTCGTCGGTCAGGCCGGCCAGCGGCACGAAGAAACGGTCGCCGAAACGGTGCGGCGCCTGCACGGCGTACAGCAAGCGGGAACGCGACAGCAGGGCCGCTTCCGGACGCTGCGCCACGCTGGCGTCGACGTAGAAGCCGGACAGCTGCGAATACGCGGTCAGCTCGGAGCACAGCGTCAGCGCATGCACGCTGTGGCTGATGTTCAGGTCGCGCGAGACTTGCTGGATAACGTCGTTGCGGAAGGAGAAGTAGGTACCGTTCGAACCTGCGGAGGCATGGATGGCGGCGGTACCGACGATCTTTTTATCGGCCAGCGACTCCATCACGAACATGTACGACTCTTCGCTTGGAATGTCGACGTGGGCGGAGAAGGAAGCGATGGAACGCTCGACTGCCTGCTCGATCTTTTCACGCGTCTTCGGCAGGGTATGAACACCCGGCATGCTGACCGCGGCCAGTGATTCGAGGGCGGCGATGTCGGCGGTTTCTACCGGACGGACTACGTACATGGGGTGCTCCTCTTATTCTTCTCTAAAACATGAAAACCGGGAATCCGGGGTCCGGCCCTTGGGCCGTACCCCGGTTTCCCGGTTTTAGGCGGTCTTGGTCAGCTCAGCAATCGCCAGGCGGATGATGCGATCCGCTTCATCGATCTGCGCATCCGACACGATCAGCGCAGGCGCCAGGCGCACCACATCCATGCCAGCGATCAGGATCATCAAGCCCTGTGCTTCAGCAGCGCGCTGGATATCCTTGGAACGGCCCTTGAACGGCTCAGCCACAACCAGACCCAGCAGCAAACCGGCGCCGCGCACAGCGGAGAACACTTGCGGGAAGTCGCGCACCAGGCCTTCCAGCTTGCCGATCAGCTTCTCGGAAGCCTCTTTCACGCGTGCCAGGAAAGCAGGCTGGTTGATGGTTTCCAGCACGGTCAGCGCCACGGTGGCAGCCATCGGGTTGCCGCCGTAGGTGGTGCCGTGGGTGCCCACTGCCAGGTGCTTGGCCAGTTCTTCGGTGGTCAGCATGGCGCCGATCGGGTAGCCGTTGCCCAGCGCCTTGGCCGAGGTCAGGATGTCCGGAGTCACACCGTAACCCTGGTAAGCGAACAGGGAACCGGTACGGCCCATGCCGCACTGTACTTCGTCGAAGATCAGCACGGCGCCGACTTTGTCGCACAGTTCGCGCAGGGTCTTCAGGTATTCAGGATTGCCCGGCATCACGCCGCCTTCGCCCTGCACCGGCTCAACGATCACGGCGCAGACGTCGTCGCCGATGGCAGCCTTGGCCGCTTCGATATCGTTGTAAGGGATGTGGTCGATCGAAGGCGGCAGCGGCTCGAAACCTTCGGTGTACTTGGCCTGGCCGCCGACGGACACGGTGAACAGGGTACGGCCGTGGAAGGAGTTCAGGCAGGACACGATACGCGGCTTCTTGTCGCCGTATTTGGCGTGGGCAGCCTTACGGGCCAGCTTCAGGGCCGCTTCGTTGGCTTCGGCGCCGGAGTTGCAGAAGAAGGCGCGGTCAGCGAAGGTGGCTTCGGTCAGGGCCAGGGCCAGGCGCAGGACCGGCTCATTGGTGTAGCCATTGCCCAGGTGCCACAAGGTGTTGGCTTGCTTGGTCAGCGCTTCCACCAGCACTGGGTTGCAGTGGCCCAGGGAGGCCACGGCGATGCCGGAGGTGAAATCCAGGTAATGCTTGCCGTTCTGGTCCCACAGGTCCAGGCCCGCTGCTCGCACTGGCACCATCTGGGCAGGTGCGTAAGTCGGGACGATCACCTCGTCGAAGGTGGCGCGGGTTACAGGGCGGGTGGTAACAGTCGAGTCAAGCTTGGCGTTCATAGCAAATCCCCATCAATAGTAAGGTGTACTGCATTGTAAAAGCGGGGATGCTAAAACTCTTTTGAATCTGCGACAAGGATTTTCAAAATTGTCCAAACCACGAAAAAGGGGACGTAACACATTACCGATTATCAGTAATGTGTTACGTCCCCTTTTTCCACCCTTTTTCCAGCCCTGGCTTCCCGGGTTTAACGGTTCAATTTGCGCTGCCGCTCTTCGCGCGGCGTATTGCCAAAAAGGGTGCCAAAAGCCGTAGAAAAGTGCGATCCGGACGAAAATCCGCACATCAGCCCTACCTGCACGATGGAATGATTAGTTTCCAGCAGTAACTGCCGCGCCCGTTGCAGGCGCAATTCCAGGTAATAGCGGGAAGGCAATGAGCCCAGGTACTGCTTGAACAGCCGTTCCAGCTGCCGCCGCGACAAGCCAACCAGTCCCGCAATATCGTCGGTCGACAAAGGCTCCTCGATATTCGCCTCCATCAGGGTCACCGCCTCTGACAACTTTGGCTGCAGCGCTCCGAACCGAGCCTGCAAAGCCACCCGCTGCCGCTCCTCCGACGAGCGCACCCGGTCAATGCACAAGGCCTCCTTGATCTCAGCCTGGACATTCGCCCCAAATAGCGCCTCAATCAAGGTCAGCGAAAAGTCCAGCGAAGCCGCCCCGCCGCAACAGGAAATCAGCCTCCCATCGATCTCGAACAAATTCGGTGTGAGTATGGCGCGCTCGGTCACATCCTCGGTTTCCGCATATAGCGCCCAAGGCAAAGCAATGCGCGCCCCGCCGGCTGCCCCGGTCTGGGCCAGCCATAGCACACCAGCCCCCACCCCGCCCCAATACTCCGCCTCGCGGCAGCGCTCGATCACAGCCCGCAGCTCCACATCGGCCAGGCGTGCCGCGCCCTCATCCGCAACGAGCAGGGCCAACTGCCAGTCGCCAGCGGTACTGGCCGCCTGGGACGGGCTGATCACGTCGAGCTGTAAACTGCCGTTCAGGATGCGCTGGGCCAGCCGCAAGGGCTGCACCAGGCCGGACCAGGCAAGGCTGTCCGGCTCGCCCGCATTCACCAGCAGCATGCGCAGCGGCCGCTCCCGGGTCAGGCGACTAAGTTGAGCAAATGACATCTTCTATTCAGGGACGAGCGCCGACGCCGGGCGCTCCGGGGTATTCCATTGACTGACAATCATACCGGAGATCAACAGCGCCGCGCCCAGCAGCTGCATCACGCCCATGGTTTCGCCCAGCCAGAAATAGCCGAAAATGGCCGCACTGGCCGGCTCGAAAGCGTAAATCACTGCCGCCTCGTTGGCGGTAGCATGGCTCTGGCCCCATGTTTGCAGGGAAATAATGGCCGCCGTGGCGATGACGCCCAGGTAGATCAGGTTCCACTTATACGTCACGAGACTTTGCCAGATGTAGCTGTAGTAATCCGGAGCATCATTCGGCACGTCGATCACACCGCGTGGCACTTCGCGCAGCAGGATCCACAGCCCGGCGAACACGGCCACGGTCCAGATCTGGGCCACGGTCAGGGTCATGAGCCGGTCGACCTTGCGCGAGAACTGCTCCATCACCTTGATGTAGAGGCCGAACAGGAAGGCCGCCGCCAGCGCCAGCCAGTCGCCGCGCCCCCAGCTGAAGCTGCCTTCCCAGCACAGGGCGAACAAGCCGCCCACCGCCAGCAGCAGCGCCAGCACGATACGCTTGTCCGGCCACTTGCCCATGGCGATGCCCAGCAACGGCACGACGAGCACGTTCAGGCCGCAGATAAAGGCATTACGGTTGGAGGAAGTGAGGGTCAGGCCCTCGACCTGGGTCAGGTAACAGAAGAACAGCAGCACCCCGGCCAGGAAACCGTAGTGCAGGTCGCGCCATTTGGCGCGCCACAGGAAGGGGGACAGCAGCAATCCGGCGATGGCAAAGCGCGACACCACGATCCAGTTGGCCGACAGCTTGTCGGTCATGTCCTTCATGGCCGGGAAGGTGGTGCCCCAAACGATGGTCACCACCAGCAGGGCCAGGATACCGCGAGCGTGTTGGGGCATGGCGAAAACCACATCTTGTTATAAGTTTGCATATAGTAACCGATGCAGCGCAAGGCTGGCGGGCGCTATAATTCCAAGCCATGGGCGAACGATATTTGAAAAGCATCCGGCTGCTGGCTGAATGCATGCAAGGGTTTGAGAGGTGGTCCGGCGATCATGTACGCCAATGCGGCCTCACCCACGCACAATTCGATATCATCGCCACCCTGGGCAACACCCAAGGCATGAGCTACAAGGAGCTGGGCGAGCGCACCCTGATCACCAAAGGCACCCTGACCGGCGTCATCGAACGCCTGGAACAGAAAGGCCTGGTGGAAAGGGAACGCAATGCCGACGACAAGCGCTCCTTTTTCGTCCGCCTGACTCCGGCAGGCGAGCAGCTGTTTGCAGAAGTGTTCCCGATTATCGTCGCCAAGGGTGTAGAGTTATTCTCAGACTACAGCGATGCCGATTATGAAGCCCTGGAACGCACCCTGGCCGGGCTGAAGGCCACGATCAGTGCCGGTTCACCACTATAAAGAACGAGAAGAATGTTAAAGACCACCCTGCTGGAAGGCGTCAAGCCGGCCAAGTTCGACAAGCAAATCACTGGCAACCTGCTGCTGGAAACCACGTCGGTTGATGCCGTGCGCAAGGAAAAACTGCTGATTGGCGTCCGCAATGAAGACGGCGAGATCTACCGCCTGATCGGCGCCACCAAGCACAACAGCTTCACCAATGCGGTAGAAGAACTCGAAGACCTGGAACTGGTCGACGAATTGGGAGATGTCGAAGGCACCGTGGAAGGCTGCGACGCCATCTTCGGCGAAGGCTAAGCAGGACGCATAGCCTGTTTTAATGGGGTCCGGCATGGCCTGCGGAAAAATTCATCAAAATATCCGCCCTTTGATAGTTCCTTAGGGCAATTTCTGCTTATAATTTTCGCATGGACAGACTGGAAGCCTTCAAAGCAATTGCAGCCCAAGCGGGCCGCGGTGAGCTCACATTTCCCACCAATATCGACGCGTCGATCAAGCTGCAGCGCGCGCTGAACGATGAGAATTGCCATATCGACCTGGCAGCCAAGCTGGTGCAGGCCGACCCGCTGTTGGCTGCACGCACGGTGGCGATCGCCAACTCGGTGGCCTATAACCGTTCCGGCATGGAGATTTCCAGTGTAAAGACAGCGGTGCAGCGCCTTGGCGTGCGCACCCTGCAATCGCTGGTAACTTCGGTGATCGTGCGCCAGTTGGGCACCAAGATCCGCAATCCCCTGCTTAAAGCCAAGGCCAACCAGCTCTGGGAGCACACCGCCCACGTGGCGGCGCTGGCGCAGGTGATCGCACGGCGCGTATCGCACGTCGACCCCGATACCGCCATGTTTGCCGGCATTGTGCACGAAGTTGGCGGCTTCTACATGCTGTCGCAGGCCGAGGCCTATCCGGAAGTGATGGAAGGCGATCCGGAAGAATGGACCACTTTCGGCGAAGTGCAGATCGGCCGCGGTGTGCTGCAAAAGCTGATGATCCCCGAGAACGTGTTCAAGGCCGTGGAAGCCATGTGGGAAGGCATGCGCGCCCTGCCGCCCGAGAACCTGGGCGACACACTGTTGCTGGCCAACGACCTCTCCCCAATCGCCTCGCCGCTGCACGCCCGCCCGGGCGCCACCTCGGTAGCCGCAGCCAGCACCATCGACTTCGCCGTCGGCGACGGCACGCTGGCCTCCATCATGGAAGAGTCGGCGGAAGAAGTGAAATCCCTCACTTCCGCGCTGCTGCACTAGAGCAGCGCGGCGCATGGAGGATGGCCGGCCCCGTCAGGTCGAACATCAGCATGACACCTTCCTGCTTCAGTCCCCCCTTGGGCTGATGCGGGTCAAGGAACATTACCATCACGTAATGTGGCAGTCCGGACGTGTGATACCAAGATCCGCTCACTTCAACCTGCGCAAGCGAATGAGACTTGACCTTCGCCAATGCGCAGTGCGGAACGTTGATCTCCTTACCACCGACGCTAAAAGAGACGCCGCCTTGCGCCACGGGCCACCCGATATGCAGGCGCGCGCTTTCATATTTCGCAGGGAGCTCGGGCATCGAGCCATCTTGCTTCAAGGTCAGGATTCGGTCGACATGGGCTTGCGCGCCGCCTACCACAAGACAGGCAGCGAACGTGATAAAAACGCGCCTCATTTGATGAAGTAGCCGGACACGTGCCAGTTGCCGTCAGCTCCCTTCATTGGGGTGACGGTTTCTGTGGCGGCGGCTTTATTCTCGAACTGGGTGGCGAACTGGAGGACGAAATAGTCGCCATCAGGAGCGCCTGGCAGGCTGTGCGTGAATTCGGCCCTGGTCAGCCGGCGCGTCTTCACTGATCCCAAGGGCATGCGCACCCTGCGTAACGCCTGTTCCCAGTCTGGCTTGTTGATCACCGACTGAAATGCCGGGGCTGCCTTATCCCAGCTGGCGCCATAATTGCCGACATCCGTCAACGCCAGCCAATTACTGGCGGCCGCCTTGGCCAAATCACCCGAAACTGCATCCTGCGCCAGCGCAGCACCTGACAACAACAGGCTGGCAATCAATACGGCAACACGCATCGTCATCCTCCTCATCGTATTCATCACATTATGAAAGTCGGGGTCAGGTCCGGCAATCGGACATTCATCGGCTAAGGCACGCGTGGGAAATGGTGGTGGCGAAGTGGCGGAGCTCGGGAACTGCGGTGGCTTCCCAGTAGCCGGCTTTGAGCCAGGGGCCGATGTAATAGAGGCCTGGGGTGGGCCGCCCGTTTGCACCGAGCACGGCGCAGCTGGCATCTACTTCGACACCAAGGCCGAGCGCGTCGGCTTGCATCATGCCGTCAGCGAGAAGCTGCCGCACCAAGGGCGCCGTGGCGCGGCGTGGGCTGGCGCAGCTTCCGGTGCAGTTGATGACGCGGGCGGCGCGCAAGTCGATGCTGTTCACGTGGCCGCGCGGCTGCACCTTCAGGATCGCCAGTTCGGCCTCGTCGCGAATGCCTTGTATCCGGCCCGCTGTCACGCGTAACGCACCACTCGCCAGCGCCGCCGACAGCTCTTGATGCACGGCAGGCGGTAGCTGGTGGCGGTGCACTTCCCAGTAGGGCCGCAAATGACGAAGGAAGCGACGCTTCTCATGCGCCGGCCATTGTTGCCAGATCGCTGAGGTCTGCCCGCGCAGTGCAGCGAGCGCCTCGTGCCAGCCAAGGCCTGCCCTTTCCAGTCGTTCCACCTGCAGCAGGAAGGCGCGCATAGCCGCACGCGCCGTCGGCAGCTCTTCGTGCAGCAGCGTGCTGGCAGCGAGTTGCGCGCACGGTGCGGCATAAGGCTGCGGCAGCAGGCCATGGCGCGATACTGCGTGCACCTGCTGGCCGGGATGGCGACGCAGCAGCTGCAGTGCGATGTCCACAGCGGTCAAGCCCGTCCCCAGCAACAGCACAGGTTCGTGCACGCCGATAGTCGATAGCAAGCCAACTTGCCAGGGGTCGGCCGCATAGCGCACGCTATCGGTCAGCGCCCCCCGTGCCAACGCTGGCGGGGGCGCGGGAAAATGGCCGAATGCCAGCACCACCCGGCTCGCCTCAATGCGCCGGCCATCTTCGAGTGTGGCTTCGAGCCCTCCGCCCTGCGTCACCTGCAGGTGCTGCACGCTCCCGCTCACACAATCAAGAGCGGCAGTGCGCGGCGCTTGCGATTGCGCTTGCTGCAGCGCCCATTCCAGGTAATCGCCATACACGCTGCGGGCGACGAAGGAGTGCCCAGTCACACGGCTATCACGCATGTAGGCATAGCGCAGGAAGTGTTCGGGATCGTCGGGCAGCACGCTCATATTGGAAGCCACTACATTGAGCAGGTGCTGCGGGCTTTGCGTGCCGTAAGCCATACCGCGCGCCAGCTTCGCGCCGCGATTCAGAAGCAGCACGCGCAGCGGCTCGCTGCCCGCACCGCGCAGCAGCTGTATCGCGCACGCCACACCTGAAAACCCGGCGCCGACGATCAGTATCGTGCGCATGCCGGCCACCTGCTTCGCGTATATAGTCGCATCATGGACTCCTTCCACATTTCGCGCCGCCAGCGCGAGGAAATGCATGGCCATCGCGGTGCGGTGGTCTGGTTCACTGGCCTGTCCGGCGCCGGCAAGACAACATTGGCGCACGCCCTGGAGCACCGCCTCTTCCAGTACGGCTGCCAAGCCGTAGTCCTGGATGGCGACCGCCTGCGCCAGGGGCTTTGCGCAGGCCTTGGATTCTCTCCCGAGGACCGCAGCGAAAACATCCGTCGCGCCGGTGAAGCGGCCCGCCTGTTGGCCGATGCCGGCATCATCGTGCTGGCGGCGCTGATCTCACCGCTGCGCGCCGACCGCGCCCGCGTACGCTCCATGCAGGCTGAGGGCGACTTTGTCGAGGCGTGGTGCAAGTGTCCACTGGAAGTCTGCGAGCAGCGCGACGTCAAAGGCTTGTACCGCCGTGCTCGGGCTGGGGAAGTGAGGCAGTTCACGGGCGTGTCCGCGCCTTACGAAGCGCCGCTCGCACCCGAACTGTCGCTCGACACCGCACGTTGCAGCCTGGCCGAATGCGTCGAACTGGTGCTGGACGAATTGTTCTCGCGCGGAGTGCTACGCGAGCCGGGCAGCAGTTCATCAAGCAGCTCCAGGCAAATGCGCGCTGCCTGGTCGCCTTCATCCAGTTCCGCGTGCCAGGCCGATACGGACACTGCCAGCAACGGATAATCACGCAGGCGGCGGAACAGCTCCGCCATCTCCTCCACACGCGGGCCGGCGGGCACATGGTATTTCAAAGCCGGCATGCGCTGCGCCTCGTCCAGCACATCGGTATCGAAGTGAACGTAAAGCGTTTCGTGCGGCGACAAATGCTGCAATACCTCGTCCAGCGGACAACGCACAATCGCCGACCTGGCCAACGCTTCGTCTTCGCCTGGATCGAGGTCACGCGCATCGGACAGCACCACTTGCGATTCCGCGTAAGGCCGCGCGCCCAGAGCCTGGCGCAATGCACTGATGCTATCGCGCTGGTGCTGGCGACGGTCCTGGCGGCCAACCAGCATGGCCAGCGGCATGCCGCCAAGGTATTGGGTATGGGTGGTGCCCCAGGTGTGAAAATCTCCGTGCGCGTCGAGCCATAACATACGCTGCGGCTCACGCCCAGCGCGCTGCAGCCCAGCCATCACGCCCATCGTCGACACGCAATCGCCGGCAATGCTCAAGGGCAGATCGCCCGCCGCTGCCGCAGCCTCCACGTGCTGCGCCAGCACTGCATAGACGCGGCCCATGCTGCGCATCTGCTCATCCTTCTCGATCAATTCCGTGGCGGTCGATTGGGGCGACTGCAGGACTGCCCACGGATGCTCGTCAAGAAGCTGCACGCGCTGCAGGCCGTCGCGCCGCTTTCCCATCAGGTAAGGCACAAGGAGGCGGCGGATCATGACCACTGCTCCGGCACGCGGCCGTAGCCCAGTGCATGCATCATGTCGGCCACTTCCGCGCGCTGCACCAGCGGCAGCAACTGGTCGCTCCGTTTGCGCCAGCGGCCAGGCGATGGCTCTTCTGTCGCCATGGTCACTGGCAGCTCGGGCGAGTGAGGCGGAGGAGGAAGGCCAAGCCATTCGCAGCTCCGTGCCAGCACACTGGCGGGATCGGCAAGGAAGTGCTCGAAGTGCACGGGCAGCGCCGACACGCCGCTGTCGATAATGTGGCGGTGGCAGGACAGCCACTGGTTCAGGCACACTTCCTCAAGCGGTGCTGCGACATAGCTGCGCCAGTTCGGCGGCAGGTCGAATTTCCACCAGCGATGGCCGTCCGTGCATTGCTCCGAATAGCCGCCGATGCCGAGCGCAACGCCATGCCGCTGCATGTCGTGGGCATGGAAGCCGACGGGCGACAGCCAGCCGTCCATCAAGCCGTTGACGCTGGCGGCCGCGCTGCGCGCCAGGTGCAGGTAGCGCACCTGCGCATTGGGAAACAGCTGCTCGTACAAGCCCACACGGTAGGCATCGGACGGAGTCTTGAACAGCAGCACCTTGCCGGCTGCGTCATCTTCCGTGAAATGCCGCGCATGCATGGATGGCGAGACGAAGGGAGGCTCTTCGATCTTGGCGGCTTCGCCAAATGGACGGCGCTGGCCGGGGCCATGGCCGCCATCGAAGTAATCAAGTCGCCATGGCTCGCGCCAGAACACTGCGCTCAACACTGCACGCTGCAGCTCCTGCTCATTCGGCGCATCGGCAGACCGGGTGCATAGCAGGGCCTCGTCCAGTGCGCGCTCGAGCTGCGCATACGCAGGCGGTGCCGCGAACAAGGCGGGAAACTGGAGCAGCAGGCGCTTGCGCCAACGCTCTCTCAGCTCCGTCACCGGCGCGATACGGTCGCCGGGCACCATCAGCCCATCGAAGATGTCGTCGCCCAAGGAATCCGCATTGCGCAGCCGCGTGATGGCATCGCTCGTACAGTCGGGGTCATACCCGAAGCCATTGCCGCTCAAGGCAAGGAAAGGCTCCGCCTCGCCATCAAGGCTCGCGATATCGGGGTGCCTCGCCAGCGCCGCCTTGAATAGCGTAGAGCCCGAGCGCGAGCTGGTGAGGACGACAGCTACACGCTTTACCTGTGTGCGCCAGGGCGCATGCGGTACGGCGCGCAGCTGGCGGATCGAATCAAGCAGCCCGTCCATGCTTGCCTGCCGGTTTAATGAGGAAGGCAAAGAACTGGCGCTCCTGGTCGCGTTCCGCCGCGCTGCGCGCCATCATGCGGATGCTGAATCCGTTCTGCTTCGCCAGGCGGCGCACCTCCTCCACGGCGCCGAAATTCGAATGCGCGAAGTAGATACGGCCGCCGGGATTAAGATGGCTTGCGGCCTGCTCGAAGAAACGCGTATTGGTGCGGAATTCGGTATCCCATTGCGAGCGCGCCACCACATCCGGCGCGGCCTTGTCGCGGAAAGGCAGGTTCGCCGTGATCACATCAAAGCGCTCGTCCCCGACCTTTTCGAACAAGTCCGAACGGCGCACCTCCATCACACCACCAAAGCCGTGAGCCTGTGCATTGTGGCGCGCGCTGCGGATGGCGGCGGGGTTCACATCCAACGCCAGCACGCGCGAGGCCTGCTGGTAACAGGCGAAGACTGCAATGACGCCAGATCCTGTGCCGACATCCAGCACGCTCTCACCTGGCTTGATGCGGAAATTGCGCACCAGCGGCTGGCTATCGAGGAAGGGCCAGAATGTATTCGGGTAGACATGGAATTTTTTGCCGAGGTAGGTGATGGTGCGTCCACCTTCTGGCACCGACTTGAAAGCCTTCTGGCGCATGGCTTGCCAGCGGTCGACCTGTTCTGTCGTTGGAAGTGCGGGTGATGGCATTTCTGTTCCCCCCCTTTATCCTGTTGATGCCATCCTATCGAGTCCGCTCAGCGAGGGCAAGCGCGCATTTTTCCTTACTTTCTGAAAGTCGGGGTCAGGTCGAGCAAACGGACAAATGCTGCGCATTTGTCCGTTTGCTCGACCTGACCCCGACTTCAATCAAGGGAGCCAGGCGGCGATGGCGCGGCCGATTGTGTCAGGGTGGTCTTCTTGCACGTTGTGCGTGCCTTCGCCAAGTTCGACGAGCTGGCAATTGGCGAACTCTGCAGCGTAGCGTTCGGCGACGGCACGCGGAGTCAGTACGCCGTTGGGGCTGAACAGGATCAGCTTGGGATACTGGGCCGTTGCCATGATCGCTTCGTTGCGTTCGATCAGCTGGTAGACATCGGCAGGTTCGCCTGCGATCGGCATCATGCGCGGGAAGGCCAGCATCGGCTTGCGCGATTCGGCTGTCGGGAATGGTGCGCGGTAAGCGTCCATTTCTTCGGGAGTCAGCGGGCGCAGCGAACCTTTCGGCAGCATCTGTTCGATGAAGGCGTTCTGCTTGAGCACGAAGTCTTCGCCGGTGCCCGGGCCGCGCATCAGCTTGAAACGTTCGCGCGCTTGCGCTAGCGGGTGGAAGTCTTCCCATGTCGGGCTGGGGCGCACGAATTCCATCAGCGCTACGCCGCGCACTTTGGCTGGGTAGCGTGCGGCGAGGTGGATGGCCAAGGCGCCGCCCCAGTCCTGGCCCACCAGGGTGAACTGCTCGACTTCCATCTTCTGCAGGAAGGCTTCCAGGTAGGCGGCATGTTCGAGGAAGGTGTATTCAATATCGGGCTTGCCCGATGCGCCGAAGCCGATCAGGTCCGGCGCCAGGCACCAGGCTTTGCCGGCCACATGCGGCATGATGTCGCGCCAGATGAAGGAATGCGTTGGGTTGCCGTGCAAGAAGATCACGGCATGCGAGCCGCGCTCGCCGAGTTCGCGATAGGCGATGGTGGAATCAAGTACTGGGATGGATTGCATGATGTCTCTCTCAAAAAAAAACGCCCACTCCGGAGAGTGGGCCAAGTCCAAAACTAGGGATGTCCTGAAAGAGACGATTCCATCTTAGGGTTTGGACCGGCCACACTCTGTGCGTCATCTCACACAAGCATTAAAAAGGCCAAGGCGTTTCAGTGTTCTTCCACGCCGGGAGCTGCTGTATGCGCTCGAACCAGGCCAGCATATGCGTGTATTGCTCGGCCGGAACCTTGGCGCGGCCCAGGTACATCAGCGGCGCGGCTACGGCGAAGTCAGCCAGCGACAGCTTGTCGCCGCTCAGCCATTGGCGGGTCGCCAGGTGCTTGTCGAGCACGGCGGAATGCTCGTGCACATAGCGCTCGCCTTTTGCGATCTCGACCGGGTCAGGACCTTCGCCCGTGACCAGCTTCTTCCACAGGTACTCCCAGGTCAGGATGCCGATCGCGGGCGCGAAGTGCTGGGCGCCGAAAAACATCCAGCGGTTGATGTCGGCGCGCTCTCTCAGGCCGCGCGGATACAGGTCTTCCGCGCCGGCTTTGTCGGCCAGGTATTGCATGATCGCGCAGGATTCCCACAACTGCAGGCCATCGTCTTCCAGCGCAGGCACCTTGCCGCAGATATTCACTTCTTCCAGGCGCTTGCGGTCAGCATCGCTTGCAAAGTCGATGATCTGCTCTTCAAGCGTGATGCCGAGCTGGCTTGCAACCAGCAATACACGGCGGGCATTGGAGGACAGTGGGTTGTGATAGAGGCGCATCGTTTAACTCCTTGTTGGGTTGATCGAATGCATCCATCGTAACCAAGGCCCCTGACAGTTTCTGTCAGGAGTCTTCAACAATTGCGTTTTCTTCGCGCCAGGTTTTCAGCAATTCGTGGCGTGGTTTTGGATAGCGTTCTGCAAGTGCCTCGGCCCGCGTGATGCGGTCGATGCGGAAATGGCGGTTGGCCTTGCGCATTTCGCACCAGGCGGCGAGCAGGCGCCGGCCGCCGTAGAAGGCAAGCGCGAACGGCCATACGGTGCGTTCGGACGTGATGCCGCTTTCATCGTTGTAATGGATGCGCATTTTGTGCTGGCGGCGGATCGCTTCACGCGTCGGCTGCACGAACTCATCGTGCTCGGGCGTGTCGCGCACCAACGGCACCCACAGGCTGGTGTCGGCCATATCGTCGCGCAGGTCCTTGGGCGTGGCGGTGGCGATCTTGGCGAGCGCGTTGGCGGCGGCTTGCGCCAGGGCCGGATCGCCTTGCCGCCGCACCCAGCGTGCGCCCAGCACCAGCGCTTCCAGCTCGTCGACGTCGAACATCAGCGGCGGCAGGAAGAAACCGCTGCGCAGCAGGTATCCCAGGCCGGCCGAGCCTTCGACCGGTGCGCCGAGTTCGGCCAAGGTTTGCATGTCGCGATAAATCGTTCGTTCGGATACACCCAGCTGTGCAGCCAATGCGGCCGCGGTGACGGGACGCCGGTTGCCGCGCATCGCGTCCATCAGCTGGAACAGGCGGCCGGTACGGCTCATTGCTGCTCCCCAATTTACGAGGCGTGCAGCTTAACATAGATATAATCGACGGATGAGCAAGAGTCCAACTACCAAAAGCCGCGCACTCGGCAAGGTCACCTTGTCCGATGTCGCCGCCCACGCAGGCGTGGCGCCCATGACGGCATCGCGCGCCATTAACCAACCCGAGCTGGTTTCCGCCCTGCTGCGCGAACGTGTGGACAAGGCGGTGCTGGAGCTGGGTTATGTCCCGAATCGCGCGGCGCGCGCCCTGGCGTCCGCGCAATCGAAAGTGATCGTGGTGCTGGTGCCGTCACTGTCGAACGCGGTGTTCACCGCAGTGCTGGCGGGCATCCAGGATGCACTCGATCCCTGCAACTACCAGATCCTGATCGGCAATACGCGCTATTCCGATGCGGAAGAGGAAAAGCTGCTGGCGACTTATATGCAGTCGAACCCGGACGGCATCCTGCTCAGTGGCCTGACCCACAGCCCGAGGGTGCAGCAGATGCTGGCCACTTCGCGCGTGCCGGTGGTGTCGATGATGGACCTGTCTTCCGAACCGGGCGCCATGTCGGTCGGCTTCTCGCAGGAAGACGCCGGCTACACGATGACGCGCTACCTGATCGACAAGGGCCGCAAGCGCATCGGCTATATGGCGGCGCAGCTGGATGAGCGCACGCTGAAGCGCGGCGACGGCTATCGCCGGGCGATGGAGGAAGCAGGGCTGTTCGATCCTGCGCTGGAGCTGATGTGCCCCGATCCATCCACCATTGCGCTGGGCGCCGAGCTGCTGGGCCGCATGCTGTCCAATATGCCGGGGCTGGATGCCATCTTCTGCTGTAACGACGACCTGGCGCACGGCGCCATCTTCCAGTGCCAGCGGCGCGGCATCAAGGTGCCGGAACAGCTGGCGATTTGCGGCTTCAACGACCTCCCCGCCTCCGCGTGGATGAAGCCATCGGTCACCACGGTTGGCACGCCGCGCTACCAGACTGGCTTTGAAGCGGCCAACCTGCTGCTGGCCAGCATCCGCGGCAACGAAATTCCCGCCCGCCGCATCGACCTCGGCTTCACCCTCGTAACACGAGAAAGCGCCTAATAAAAAAGGGGACGTACCCCTTTTTTATTTGGTACGTCCCCTTCTCGGGTGTCGAAAAAAGGGGTACGTCCCCTTTTTGAGTTTTACACGACGGCGCCGTCGGTTTCGTCTTTTTCCTTGATCGGCTTGATCAGGTCTTCGCGCTTCACGCCCAGCCACATGGCGACGGCGGCTGCCACGAACACGGAGGAGTAAATACCGAAGCAGATACCGATCGTCAGCGCGATCGCGAAGTAGTGCAGCGTCGGGCCGCCCAGGAACAGCATCGACAGCACCATCATCTGGGTACAGCCGTGGGTGATGATGGTACGCGAGATGGTGGAGGTGATCGCGTTGTCGATCACTTCATGCACGCTCATCTTGCGCTGCTTGCGGAAGTTCTCGCGGATCCGGTCGAAGATAACCACCGATTCGTTGACCGAGTAACCCAGCACGGCCAGTACGGCCGCCAGCACGGTCAGCGAGAATTCCCACTGGAAGAAGGCGAAGAAGCCCAGGATGATCACGACGTCGTGCAAGTTGGCGATAATCGCCGCCACTGCGAATTTCCATTCGAAGCGGACAGCCAGATAAATCATCACGCCTACCACCACCATGATCAGGGCGTTGATGCCGTTGGTCGCCAGTTCTTCGCCAACCTGCGGGCCGACGAATTCAACCTTCTGCAGCGAGACGCCTTCGGCACCGTCGGCGTGCATACAGGCGCTCTTCTGCTCGTGCGCGCCCTTCTCGGTCACCTTGTCGACCTGGGTCACGGTGCCCTGTTCAGCTTTGCACAGCTCGCCGAACACTTTGGCTGCGGTGTTTGCGGCGGAGGCGCCTTTCTCGTTAGGCAGGCGGATCATTGCGTCGCGCGCGGTGTCGATGCTCGACACCTCTGGGTGGTAGCCCAGCGCGGTCAGCGTGTTACGCACGCCTTCCAGGTTGGCTGCTTGCGGGTACTTCACTTCCATCACGGTGCCGCCGGTGAATTCCACCGAGAAGTGCAGTTGCTTGGTAATCAGGAAGTACACTGCCGCTACGAAGGTCAGCGCCGAAATCACGTTGAAGATCAACGCGTGGCGCATGAACGGGATGTCTTTACGGATGCGGAAAAATTCCATCTCTATTCCTCAGTTCTTTAGTTCGCTGGTTTCCAGACGGTGCCGATCGACAGCGACTGCAGTTTCTTCTTACGGCCGTACCACAGGTTCACCACGCCGCGCGAAACGAAGACTGCGGAGAACATCGAGGTCAGGATACCCAGGCTGTGCACCACGGCGAAGCCGCGCACCGCACCGGAACCGAACACCAGCAGCGCGATACCCACGATCAGGGTGGTCACGTTGGAGTCCAGGATGGTGTGCCATGCGTGCTCGAAGCCGGCCGAAATCGCCGACTGCGGATTGGCGCCATTGCGCAGCTCTTCGCGGATACGTTCGTTAATCAGCACGTTGGCGTCAATTGCCATACCCAGCGCCAGCGCGATTGCCGCGATACCAGGCAGGGTCAGGGTCGCCTGCAGTTTCGACAGCACAGCGATCAGCAGCAGCAGGTTAACGGCCAGGGCCATCACGCTGAAGGCGCCGAACATCATGTAGTAGATGATCATGAAGATCGCGATGGCGGCAAAGCCGTACATCGTGGCGTGGAAGCCCTTGGCGATGTTCTCGGCACCCAGTGCAGGACCGACGGTACGCTGTTCGATCACTTCCATTGGAGCGTATAGTGCGCCGGCGCGCAGCAGCAGCGCCAGTTCGGCCGAGTTTTCCATCGAGCCCATGCCGGTGATGTTGAAGCGGCTGCCCAGCTCTTGCTGGATGGTCGCCACCGACAGCACTTCGGCCTTCTTCTTCTCGAACAGGACGATGGACATCTTCTTGCCAACGCGGTCGCGTGTCGCTTCGCGGATCTTGCGGCCGCCGTCGCCGTTCAGTTCAATGCCGACGGCAGGACGCTGGTCCTGATCGAAGGTGGCGGTTGCGCTGGAGATGTAATCGCCGGTCAGGACCACGTCCTTGTACAGCACGACAGGCACGCCTTTGCCGACGGTGAACAGCTCGGAGTTGTAAGGGATCGATGCGGTCAGCTCGGTGCCCGGGGTCACGGTCTCGTCGACCATGCGGATTTCCAGGGTAGCGGTACGGCCGATGATGTCCTTGGCGCGCGCGGCATCCTGCACGCCTGGCAGCTGCACCACGATGCGGTCAGGGCCTTGCTGCTGGATCACCGGTTCGCTCACGCCCAGTTCGTTCACGCGCTTGCTCAGGGTGGCGATGTTCTGCTGTACGCCGTTGTCCAGGGTCGCTTTCAGGGCGGCCGGCTTCAGGGTGGCTACCAGGCGCAGCTCGTCGCCTTCGGCGGTTTCCGCCACGTTCAGGTCCGGTTGCTGGTCCACGATGATGTTCTTGCCTTGCTGGCGGCTCGCGTCGTCGCGGAACTTGATCACAATGGAGTTGCCCGCGCGGTCAACCACAGCGCGCACGTTCTTGTCGCGCAGCTGGGACTTGATGGCCGCTTGCGTGCCTTGCATACGCTTGGTCAGCGCTGCCTGGGTGTCCACCTGCATCAGGAAGTGCACGCCGCCGCGCAGGTCCAGGCCCAGGTACATCGGCAGTGCGCCCACGGCGCGCATCCAGCTTGGGGTATTCGACACCAGGTTGACGGTGACGATATAGGTTGGGTCGTTCGGGTCGGTGTTCAGGCCCTTTTCAAGCGCCAGGCGGCCCTTGAACTGGCTGTCGGTGTCGGCGAAGCGGGCGCGCACGGATGCGTGCAGGCCGGAGCCGTCCAGCGCTACGCCGTCGGTCTTGATGTTGGCTTGCTTCAGCAGGGCTTCCACCTGGGTGGCCAGGGCCGCGTTCACCTTGACGGTGGACTTGCCGCTGGTGACCTGCAGTGCAGGCGATTCGCCGAAGTAGTTAGGCGCCGTGTACAGGGCGCCCAACAGCACCACCACGACGATAAGGATGTATTTCCAGATTGGATAACGATTCATAGTCTTCAGCGTTCAGACATAACAAAGCGGGCGGCTGAATCGCCGCCCGCGCCAGTTATCACAGGCTCTTCAGGGTGCCCTTCGGCAGCTGGGAGGAAATGGCGTGCTTCTGCACGATCATCTCGGTGTTGCCCACTTCGATGGTCACGTGCTGGTCGGTCACCTTGGACACTTTGCCCAGGATGCCGCCGATGGTGACCACTTCGTCGCCCTTGGCCAGGGCTTCCATCATCGCTTTCTGCTCTTTCGCGCGCTTTTGCTGCGGACGAATCATCAGGAAGTACATCACCACGAACATCAGGACGAGTGGTGCGAAGGTGGTCAGGTTGCCCATCATGCCGGCGTCGGCCGCCGATTGAGCGTATGCGTTGGAAATGAACACGGTGACTCCAAGTTCTAGTTAGGTAAAAATCAAGCGGTGTATTCTAGCACCGCCCAAGCTGCCCACCTATATATAGGCGGGTTGTCAGGATTTAAATACCACGCGCACGATCTGCGTGGAATTGCTGCACCCAGTCCGGGAAGCGGTCCGCATCCAGGGCGTCACGCATCTGCTGCATGATGTCGAGGTAGTAATGCAGGTTGTGGATGGTGTTCAGGCGCGCACCCAGGATCTCCTGCGCACGGTGCAGGTGGTGCAGGTAGGCGCGGCTGAAATTGCGGCAGGTGTAGCAGGAGCAGGTCGGGTCCAGTGGCTCCTTATCATCCTTATAACGCGCATTCTTGATCTTGACGTCGCCGAAGCGGGTGAAGATCCAGCCGTTGCGGGCATTCCGGGTCGGCATCACGCAGTCGAACATGTCGACGCCGTTGGCCACGCCGTTCACCAGGTCTTCCGGCGTGCCGACGCCCATCAGGTAGTGCGGCTTGTTCTCCGGCAGGCGCGGGCCGACGTGGGCCAGGATGCGCATCATGTCTTCTTTTGGCTCCCCGACGGACAGGCCGCCGATGGCCAGGCCTGGGAAATCGATCTTTTCCAGGCCTTCCAGCGATTCGTCGCGCAGGTTCTCATACATGCCGCCCTGGACGATGCCGAACAGCGCGTTCGGGTTTTCGCCGGCCTTGAACTCGTTCATCGAGCGCTGGGCCCAGCGCAGGGACATGCGCATCGACTTGGCCGCCTCTTCCAGCGTGGCCGGACGGCCGTCGATCTCGTAAGGGGTGCATTCGTCGAACTGCATCACGATGTCGGAATTCAGCACGCGCTGGATCTGCATCGAGATTTCCGGCGACAGGAACAGCTTGTCGCCGTTGATCGGCGAGTTGAAGGTCACGCCTTCCTCGGTGATCTTGCGCATTTCGCCCAGGGAGAACACCTGGAAGCCGCCGGAGTCGGTCAGGATCGGCTTGTCCCAGCCCATGAAGCCGTGCAGGCCGCCGAACTTGGACATCACGTCGTTACCGGGGCGCAGCCACAGGTGGAAGGTGTTGCCCAGGATGATCTGGGCGCCGATTTCCTTCAGCTCCAGCGGCGACATGGCCTTGACGGAGCCGTAGGTACCAACCGGCATGAAGATCGGGGTCTGCACCTCACCGTGATTGAGCTTGACCGTGCCGCGGCGGGCGTGGGTCTTGCCGGTGGTGTCTTTCTTAATCAGTTTAAATTCCAGCATCGGTATTCCTTATGCTCTGTTGTGCGTCGTCAGCAGCATGGCGTCGCCGTAGCTGAAGAAGCGGTATTCGTTCGCGATCGCGTGCTGGTAAGCGTGGCGGATCTCGGTAAAGCCTGCGAAAGCGCTGACCAGCATCAGCAGGGTCGATTTCGGCAGGTGGAAGTTGGTGACCAGGCGGGTCACCGTCTTGAATTTGTAGCCAGGGGTGATGAACAGGTTGGTGTCGCCACTGCCGGCTTCCAGCTTGCCGCCTTGCGAGGCCGATTCCAGCGCGCGCAGGGAGGTCGTGCCCACGGCTACCACGTCGCGGCCGGCGGCACGGGCTTCGTTCACGGCGTCCACGGTTTCCTGCGGCATGGTGTACCACTCGGTGTGCATCTTGTGCTCGGCCAGGTTTTCGGTGCGCACCGGCTGGAAGGTGCCTGCGCCAACGTGCAGGGTCACATAGGCGAATTTCACGCCTTTGGCGCGCAGGCGCTCAAGCAGCGCTTCGTCGAAATGCAGGCCGGCGGTCGGCGCGGCCACGGCGCCAGGCACCTTGTTGAACACGGTCTGGTAGCGGGTTTCGTCCACTTCGCCCGGTGCGTGCTCGATGTAAGGCGGCAGCGGCAGGCGGCCGTATTGTTCGATCAGGTCAAAGACATCGGCGTCGAAATGGAGGGTGTAGAACTCGCCGGCGCGCTCGCCCACCGTCACGTCGAAGGCGTCGGCCAGGCGGATTTTCACACCGGGGCCGGGCGACTTGGAGGCGCGCACCTGGGCCAGCACGGTGCGGGTATCCAGCACGCGTTCCACCAGGGCTTCGACCTTGCCGCCGCTGTCCTTCACGCCGAAGAAACGGGCTTTGAGGACGCGGGTATTGTTCATCACCAGCAGGTCGCCCGCTTGCAGCAGGTCGACGATGTCGGTGAACTGGCGGTCGTGCAAAGTCTTGCCGTCCACATGCAGGAGGCGCGACGCGCTGCGGTCCGGCAGAGGAAATTGCGCAATTCGCTCTGGCGGCAAGTTAAAATCGAAATCGGATAGCGAGTACATTGACGGACTACTAAAACTGTTGGGCAACCCTCTATTTTACTTTATCTGCCCAAAAATCACGCAAAAATGCCGGAAACGAAGCACAAGAAGCCTGCCGCAGCCAAAAAACCAGCCGCCACCGCCGAGAGCAAGCTCGCCAAGCTTGGCCTGCGCACGGATATGGACCTGGTGCTGCATCTCCCGATGCGCTATGAGGATGAGACGGAGGTCCTGACCATCCGGGAAGCCTGCATGCGCGGCGGCGAGGTGTCGCAGGTGGAGGGCGTGGTCACGTCCAACGAGATCGCCTACAAGCCGCGCCGCCAGCTGCTGGTGCATATCGCCGATGAAACGGGCGATATCCAGCTGCGCTTCATGAATTTCTACGGCAGCCAGGTCAAGCAGCTGGCCGAGGGCACCCGCGTGCGTGCGCGCGGCGAGGTGCGGCACGGCTTCTTCGGCGCCGAGATGGTGCACCCGGCCTACAAGATCGTGAACGAAGGCGCGCCGCTGCCGACCTCCCTCACGCCCGTCTACCCATCCGGCGAGGGCTTGTCCCAGCTGGTGTTGCGCCGTGCGATTGCCGACGCGATGAAGCGCGTGGACTGGACCGACACCCTGCCGGCGGAACTGGTCAAGACCATGCGCCTGCACCCGCTGGAAACGGCGGTGCGCACCCTGCACTACCCGCCGCCGCAGATCGACGAGAACGCATTGATCGACCGCACCCACCCGGCGTGGACGCGCGTGAAATTCGACGAGCTGCTGGCGCAGCAGCTGTCACTGAAACGGGCGCAGCGTGCACGCCGCGCCAAGGGCGCCGCAAAGCTGGCCAAAGTGGGCACGTTGTCGTCCGCCTTCGAGGCCTCGCTGCCGTTCAAGCTGACCAAGGCCCAGCAGCGCGTGCTGAACGAGATCCGCGAAGACATCAAGCAGCCCTACCCGATGCAGCGGCTGCTGCAAGGCGACGTGGGCAGCGGCAAGACCATCGTGGCCGCGCTGTCGGCTGCGCAGGCCATCGACAGTGGCTACCAGGCTGCGCTGATGGCGCCGACCGAGATTCTGGCCGACCAGCACTTCCGCAAGATCGCTGCCTGGCTGGAACCGCTGGGCGTGAAGGTGGCGTGGCTCACAGGCAGCCTGAAAAAGAAGGAGAAGGAAGCCGCCTACGCGCTGGTGGAATCGGGCGAAGCGCAGCTGGTGATCGGCACCCACGCCATCATCCAGGACACGGTGCAGTTCGCAAAACTGGGCCTGGTGATCGTCGATGAGCAGCACCGCTTCGGCGTCGGCCAGCGCCTGACCTTGCGCAACAAGGGCAACGGCGACAACGTTCCGCACCAGCTGATGATGTCCGCCACGCCGATCCCGCGCACGCTGGCCATGACTTACTATGCCGACCTCGAAGTGTCAGTGATCGACGAGCTGCCGCCCGGCCGCACGCCCATCGTCACCGCCGTGGTGGACCAGAACCGCCGCGACGAAGTGATCGCCCGCGTGCATGCAGCAGCGCTGGAAGGACGTCAGGCGTATTGGGTCTGCCCGCTGATCGAGGAATCGGAAGCGCTGCAATTGCAGACAGCGACTGAAACGTATGAGACGCTGGCCGCCGCCCTGCCCGACTTGCGCGTCGGCCTGGTGCACGGCCGACTGAAGCCGGCAGAAAAAACCGAAGTGATGGATGCCTTCGCCGCCGGCGACATCCACGTGCTGGTCGCGACGACGGTGATCGAGGTCGGCGTGGACGTGCCGAATTCCTCGCTGATGGTGATTGAACACGCCGAGCGTTTCGGCCTGTCGCAATTGCACCAGCTGCGCGGCCGCGTGGGTCGCGGCTCGGCGGCATCGGTCTGCCTGCTCCTGTATCAAAGCCCGTTAGGCCCGGTGGCAAAGCAGCGACTGATGACCATGCGCGAGACGACGGACGGTTTTGAAATCGCGCGCCGCGACCTCGAGATTCGCGGCCCCGGCGAATTCCTCGGCTCGCGCCAATCCGGCCAGGCCATGCTGCGCTTTGCCGACCTCGAAACGGACGGCTGGCTGGTCGACCAGGCGCGCGACGTCGCGCACGCCCTGCTGCACGAAGCCACCGCCGCCAACAAGGCCACGGTGGAAGCCCACCTGGAACGCTGGCTCGGCGGGCGCGAAGAGTTCCTGAAGGTTTAATTCCTGCTGGTCGGCGTCGCGACCAGCGACTCCACTTCCGCCGTCAGCGAAATAATACGCGGCACGCCATCGACCAGCGCGATCTCCGCCTTCTGCTTGCTCAGCGACTCCATGCGCTCGCCCGGCAGCAGCACCACTTCCTTGGCTACGTCGCGCGCGGTGGCGCTATGGCCATTGGCGGACAGCGCCACCTCGCGATTGCTGACCTCATAGGTCGATTGCAGCTGCACTTTCCACAGTCCTTCCAGCATGGTCTTGTACTCGCCCACGCTCATGCGCGAGAGGCCGCCACCGGTACCGGGCATCGACACCATGATCATGGCGTTCGGCGCGAAATTGGCGATCAGCCGGTCGGCGTCGTGGCGCTGGACCGAAGCTTCCATGTCGCCCATCACGGTGCGCACCTCCGCTTCAGTCAGGCGTTTGCCGGTGCAGCCGAGCGCGGCGGAAAGTACTGTGATAATGATTGCAAGTTTCTTCATATACTCAATGATACATTATGTGACACGTGTCGCATAAATTCCTTGCCTTCGTGTGACAGTTGTCGCACAATACCGTCATACGTCACAAGGAGCTCCCATGGCCATTCCATCGATAACTGAATTAACGCTGCTCAAGGCACTTTGGAAACAGCACCCGCTCAGCGCCCGCGAAATCCATGACCGCGTGGAGGAAGAACTGGCCTGGTCCTTCTCGTCCACCCGCAAGACCCTGGAACGCATGCTGGAGAAAGGCATGATCAGCCAGCATTCGGCTCATGGTATGAACGTATACGCGCCAGTAGCCGAAAAGGTTGAAACGCTGGCTGAATTTGCGCACGATTTCAGCCACCGCGTGATGGAAATGAACGCCCCGCTGCCAGTCAATATGTTCACAGGCTCCAAGCTGGTCAACCAGCATGAGCTGAAAGAGCTGGAGCAACTGCTCAGCGAATGGCCGGAAGACAAGGAGTAAGCGATGTTCGCACTGGTATTCCTGCAGGCGAGCATCGCAAGCCTGCTGGCCGGCGCCGGCGCCTGGCTGCTGCTGCGCACCGCGGCCCGCGCCTGGCCCGGGCTGGAGGCGAAACGCACGCCGTGGATGCTGGCCGTCGCCGCCATCGCCTGCACCCTGGCGCTCGGAATGCTTCCCCCGAGCGCTCGCCTGAGCATCGTTCCAGCGATTGAGCTGCCCGGGGTCCGCACCTCCGCTGCCGCAACCGCCGGCCTTCCGACCGCCGCAGACCACGACGCAGCCGGCAACGATGCCGGCTTCGACGACGGCGACGCCGCAATGATCGAGCCGCCGGCCGCCTTGCTCTGGCTCGGCTATTCCTGGCTTGCCTTGTACACCGCAGGACTCGCCGTAACAGCAGCAAAATGGCTGCGCGCCAAGCGCCACCTGGGCGCACTGCTGGCAGCAGCAACGCGTCTTGACCGTTCAGACCTGGCCGGCCACGCGGGCTTCGCGTCCTTGCACCGCAGCCTGCCGGAAGTGCGCGAAATCGACGCCCCGATCGCGCCCATGCTCGCCGGCCTGACGCGCCCGATCCTGCTGCTGCCGCGCCACTTGCGCGACTTCGATCCGGCACAACAGCGACTGGTGATCGAACACGAACTCACCCACCTGGCCCGCCGCGACCCACTATGGATGCACGCCAGCTTCCTGCTGCAAGCGATCCAGTGGTTCAACCCGATGGTCGCCCGCATCGGCAAGCGGCTGGCCTGGGCCCAGGAACTGGGCTGCGACCGCAACGTCCTGCAGGGCCTTCCATCCGCGCAGCGCCGCCACTATGCCGCAGCCCTGGTGGCGCAAATGCGCACCCAAGCCCTGCCCGATCACGCTACCGCCCTGGCCTTTGGCGGCCGCACCGTTGATGCCGTCGCCGCCCGCATCGGCATGATACGCAACGGCGTACCCGCCCTGCCGCGCGCCGTGACCAGCGCCTTGGGCTGGGCCGCCCTGCCGGCGGTGCTGGCCGCCAGCGTCCTGCTCCAGCCGGCGCTCGCCTGGCGCCTCGACAATGCCACCCCGGTAGCCAAGCCGGTGACTACCGATGCCCCGCAGCTTGGCGGCCTGCCGCATTGGCAAGCCCCCATGGCAGGCATGCGCGTCAGCGCCTTCTTCGGCATCCTGCACGCTCCCACAGGGCGGCTGCACAGAGGCATGGATTTCGCAGTCCCGACCGGCACCCCGATCGCGGCGCCCGCCGACGGCGTCATCATCGCCTCGACCAACCGCTACGCGGGCGAGGACAAATGGGGTGAACTGATCGTCATCGAACACGCGAACGGCCTGAAGTCCTTGTACGCCCACATGGACAAACGCATGGTGAAGCTGGGCGAACACGTCGTCGCCGGCCAGCAAATCGGCACTTCCGGTGCGAGCGGCAAAGCCACCGGCCCTCACCTGCACATGGAAGTCAGCCTTGATGGCGAGAACATCGACCCGCAAGCCGTGCTTGGCAACCTCGAAGGCAACGCCACCAGGACCGCACTGCGGCGCCTGAAAGCCAGCCAAGCTCCCTAATCCACACCGCCGCCCCTGACCACATGCCGCGCGCTGCCCGGCAGTGGCGGCGCTCGTCCCAAGGAAACGCAATGAAGAACGCCCTCGTCATGCTCGCCACCGCGCTGGCAAGCCAGCTTGCGCCCGCACAGCCTGTGGTCGAAATCAAATCTGCACGCCTCGACCAGCGCAAGGAAGATACCGCCAGCACCCTCGTGCTGACACGCGAGGACCTTGCCGCCAACGGCGACCGCACCCTGGCCGATGCCCTGCGACGCCTGCCAGGCATCACCATCAGCGACAACGCCGGCATCCGTATGCGTGGTCTCGGCAACGGCTACACGCAGGTGCTGTTGAATGGCCAGCCCGCCCCCAGCGGCTTTTCGCTGGACAGCCTGCCGCCCGAACTGATCGAACGGGTGGAAGTGCTGCGCACCGCCTCCGCCGTGCTGGGAACACAAGGCATCGCCGGCACCATCAATATCGTTCTGCGCAAATCCGTCAGCCGCAGCACGCAGGAGATTCAGCTCGGAATGGACAAGCTGCACGGCGCCTGGTCACCCCGCATCACCGCGCAATCCACCGGCAAGGGCGACGGCTGGTCGCACAACGTCAGCGCCGTGCTGTCGCGCACCAGCACGCCGGCCGACCGCACCATCACCGAGACCGCCCCCGGCCTCCAGCGCACCACGCGCTCACACGAAGACAATGCAGGCGAATCCCTCAACCTCAGCCCCCGCCTGAACTGGAGCACCGCCAACGGCAACAACTTCTCGTTGCAAACCATCGCCACCATCAACCGCCGCGACATCGCCTACCGTTCGCATGAAGAAGTGCAGTTCGGCGAAACCGGCGATTTCGCGAACGTGCGCAGCCGCTTCCGCATGCACGGCTACTTCCTGCGCAGCGAACTGACATGGCAACGCGCGTTAAGCAACGGCGCGCAATGGGAGCTCAAACTTGGCGGAAACAAAGCCCCGCGCAATACCGGCTTCGACTTCACCGGTTTGCCGCTGGCAGGCCCAGGCCCCACGCTGCGTCACGTCGACGGCGACATCCGCGAACACGGCTTCAACTACAGCGGTAAATACTCCCACCCACTCGGCAACGGCCACGCCCTGGTCGCAGGCTGGGACGGCTCCGCCCTTCAGCGCATGCAAAGCCGGATCGAGCACGAATACAACCACACCGGCGCGCTCAATTTCCTCAAGGACGACCGCTACGACGGCCGTATCGACCGCCTCGCCGCCTTTGCGCAAGGCGAATGGAAGCAAGGCGCCGACTCCTGGTCCGCAGGCATGCGCTGGGAAGCCATGAGCACCGAAGCCTGGGACCGCACCACGGCCCCGGTACGTCAACGCAGCACAGTCTTCAGCCCCGTGCTGGAATGGATGCGCAAGCTTCCCGGTGACAGCCAGCTGCGCGCAGGCGCAAGCCGCAGCTACAAAGCACCGAATATGCTCGACCTGATCCCGCGCCGCTTCACCTCCGACAACAACAACAGCCAGACCAATCCCGACACCCAGGGCAATCCGGCTCTGCGCCCTGAGCTGGCGTGGGGACTCGACGCAGGCATCGACTGGTACTTCGCCAAGGACAGCATGCTCAGCGCCAGCGCCTACGCGCGCTCCATCGACAATGTGATTCTCGTTTCGCTGCGCAACGAGAATGGCCGCTGGGTCGCCATGCCGGCCAACGTTGGCGGCGCACGCGTCTTCGGCGCCACGCTGGAACTGCGCATGCCGCTGACGCCGGCGCTCTCATTGCGCACCAACGCCACCTTCAACCACTCCCGCCTCGACAAAGTGCCCGGCCCCGACAACCGCCTGGCGGATCAAACGCCCATGAGCGGCATGGCCGCCCTCAGCTACAAGCACGCCGCGCTCACGCTCGATGCCGAGTACACCTACGAGGCCGGGGGCCCCAGCCGCGATTCCATCACCACCAGTACCATTGCCGCCTACCAGCGCAAACTCGACCTGCGCGCCACGTGGAAGCAATCGCCCCGTGAGGAATGGCGCCTCGCCCTGACCGACGTGCTGCACCCGGACCGCAGCACCGCCTACCGCTACGACGACCCAGCCACCGGCGCCTGGCGCCAATCGGCCATCGCCAACCACGGTGGCGCCACGTTGCGCATGAACTACAAGCGAAGCTTCGACTGATGAAAGAAAAACTTGTCTGTTACTTACGAATTTGCCTTAAAGCACCGTGTGTGCGAAACTCGCCCGCTATGTCAAAGATCAATAACATCCTGCTAATGGCCGTGCTGGCGGCAGCCAACATCGTGCAGACCGCTGCCGCGATGCCGATGCCAATGCCTGAGCCAATGGACATCCCGGCGCCGCAACCTCAACAGCAGCAGCTGCAAGAGGAAAAGGACGCGCTCTCGCAGCAATGGCGCCTGCCGCTCGAAGGCGGCCGCGTCAGCAGCTTCTTCGGCGCGTCGCGTGGACGCCGCGCACACGGCGGCATCGACTTCTCCGTACCGCGCAACACGCCTGTCATGGCAACCAACGACGGCACCGTCGTCGCATCCGGCATGGGCTACCTGGGCGACCGTAAATACGGCAACGTCGTCGTGATCGAGCACGAAGGCGGCCTGCGTTCGCTGTACGCCCACCTGAACAAACGCAATGTGAGCGTGGGCGACACCGTCACCGCCGGCGAGTTGATCGGCCTGTCCGGCGCCACCGGCCACGCTACCGGCCCGCACCTCCACCTGGAAGCCTACGAGAACGGCACCCGCATCGACCCGAACCGCTTCATGCTGGCGAACCTGGAAGACAACGCCCTGCCATCAGCAATGCACGCCAAGCGCACCGGCGTGGAAGAAGTCCCGCCAGCCCCGCATTCACGCGGTAAAGCAGGCAAGAAGGACAAAGCCACCCGCGTCGCCAGCAGTGGCAAGACCTCGAAAAAGAAGTCCACCCAAGTCGCCCAAAAGTCCAGCAAATCCCACAAACGGGCCTAAGTTGGCGACAAACAAAAAAAAGCGAAGCCGAGGCTTCGCTTTTTTTATTCCAGCGCTGCCGCTCAGGCTTTGCGCTTGCGGCGAGCCGCTGCAACACCAGCCAGGCCGAGGCCCAGCAAGGCCAGCGAAGTTGGCTCAGGTACATCCTGTGGCGGTACGCCGCCGATCAGGATCGAAATCGATTCCTTGGTCTCGATGTCGGTAATCTTGTACAGGCCCTCGGTCAGGCCCAGGCTGGCGAAAGTGCCTGCTTTAGTCCAGGACACATCCGGCGTCCACGACGCGCCCACCAGATCTTCGGAGCCAATGCCGATACCTGGCGTAAGGAGGCCGGCGTTCCTGTAATAGGTCGCAAATTGAGTCGTGCCGGTCGACGTCCAGTTGAAATTGCTGGTCGTGAACATGTTGCTGTACCACTGGGACAGATTGGTGCCCTGATGGAAGGTAAAGCCAAGGTTGACGCTGCCCATCATGGTGTCGCCCATGATGTCGGATTGATTGCCGTCGTGCGTTTCCACACCTGCGTTACCCCAGCCGCCGACAGGAACCGATACCAGGTTACGGACATTCAAGGTCCCCGACGACTGCATGACGACATTGCCGCCCGACTGGGAGAAGTGGAACATAACGTCTGCTTGGGCTTGGCCCATCGCGGCAACAGCCAGGGCAACAGCAGCAATCAGTTTGGTTTTCATGTTTATGTGCTTTCAATAAGGTTGACCAATGGCAAGCCTAAAAGCACGTTCCATGCCAACTATTTAAGTATTTGATTTTGTTGAAATATCAAAAATTCAATTGCCGCCGTGTAAAAATTGCCGACAATTCCATCAATGAAGTTACAGGCAGAGGTAGATGCGGTTGGCGAGGTCGAGCAGAACTGAAACAGAGGATCATTCCTCTACGGGGAAGAAGAGAAAACCTTCGTTACGAAAAATTCTCCAAATTGGCATTCCTGGTTTGACGCTTTCGACTTGTAGGGTAAACGGACTCCCTTCAATAAATCGGATCTTCTTGCGCTCGAGCCGCTTCATTACCCTAGCCCTCGCTATTTCAATAGCGCGCCCCTCTGACAATGCCAGAACATACTCGTTTCTGAAGAAGCCGAATTCGCTTTCATGAAGAAGAAGCGGTTCGCCTACGAATTGAATGCAGAACACTTGAATCATTCTGGAGCTCCATTGCACATCACGTTCGTCGGGCAACCTGAGCGCGAGTTCCCTACTTCACCAATGCGGTTGGGCCAACCAGCTTTTCATCGCATCTTAGCTTTTCACGCCGCTTGATGAATTCCTTGATTTGTATGTCTGCCAACGGCGAGTCGCTATCGTAAGCATACGCATATGCTGCGTATTCCAATGCCATATCGTAATCGCCGTTATGGGCCGCCTCTTGAGCCGTTATGAGAGCCATTCCGCTTTGGATGCTTCTCGTCCTCTGTTGCCAGTATCCGTTGGCAAACCATCCCACCATCAACCAAAAGAATGAAACCGAGAGTAATGTCAGACCGATCTTCCTCCTGGACATGTCCGTTCCTTTCCTTAGTCAGAGGTTGTTGGTACCCCTTCAAAGGCAGAGATAGATGCGGTTTGCCAAGTCGAGCATGAAGGCCGGCTGCAGGTAGGCCATGAAGGCCAGCGCCAGCACGGCTGCACCCAAGGCCCAAAGGCCAATGCGGAGCAGCCGGCGTTTCATTTCAGGCGGCCTTCAGGTTAGGGGCGGTGCGCGCGAGTGGGCGCTCGTCGATCGGAAGGTTTGCAAGGCCGGCGAATACGCCGAGGCCGAGGGTGATGCCCCACACCACGTCGTAGCTGCCGAGCTTGTCGAACAGGTAGCCGCCCAGCCACACGCCGAGGAAGCTGCCGACCTGGTGTGAGAGGAAGACCACGCCGGCCAGCATCGACATATGCTTCAGGCCGAACACGCCGGCAATAATACCGTTGGTGAGCGGCACAGTGGCGAGCCACAGGAAACCGATCGCTGCGGCGAACAGGTAGACCGACCATTGCGACAGGGGTGCCAGCAGGAACAGGCCGATCACCACCGAGCGGGCGAAGTAGATCGAGGACAGCAGGTAGCGTTTGGGCATGCGGCCGCCAAGCTGGCCGGCGGTGAAGGAGCCGAAGATATTGAACAGGCCAATCAGCGCGAGCGCCATCACCGCGACACCCGGCGTCGCGATGCCTTTATCTTTCAGGTAGGCCGGCAGGTGAGCGCCAACGAACACCAGCTGGAAACCGCACACGAAATAGCCCGCAACTAGCAGCAGGAAGGAGCGGTTGCCGATCGCTTCGCGCATCGCTTCGCCGATGCTCTGGTGCACGCCGCCAGACGCCACCTCGTGCTTCGGCTCGCGCAGGAAGGTGGACATGGGAATCATCAGCAGGAACACAACGCCAGCCAGCGCGTAGAAGGCATGCTGCCAGCCGATGGAGGAAATCAGCTGCTGCTCGATCGGCATCATCAGGAACTGGCCGAAGGAGCTGGCTGCGCCGGATACGCCGAACGCCCATGAGCGCCTTTCCACCGGCGCCGCGCGTCCGATGATGCCGCTCACCGCGCCGAAGGCGGTACATGCGAGGCCAAGGCCGATGAAGATACCTGAGCCGGCGATGAATAAGGTTGGCTGGGTGACGGTGGCCATCCACAGCAGGCCAGCCATATAGGAAATGGCGCCGGCAATCACCACACGCATGGTGCCGTAGCGGTCTGCCACCATGCCGGCGAAGGGACCGAAAGCGCCCCACAGCAGGTTTTGCAGTGCCAGCGCCAGCGAATAGGTTTCGCGGGTCCAGCCGTTGGCTTGTGAAATGGGCTGCATCCAGAAGCCGAAGCCGTGGCGCACGCCCATCGACAGCGTCAGCACGACGCCGCTCGTGATCAGGATCGTCTTGAGATTGAGTTGGCGGTCGTTGGACATGGCGGGCATCCCGGGCTGGCAAAGAAAGCCAGTGTAAAGGATGCCGCCAATTCCTGCTGGCGGCCACTCAGGGCCGTTCTTAGCGGGACCAGTAGCTGATGCGGCCTTTGAGGGCGATGGTGCCGGCGCCGGTCGCCATGTCTTCGCCGCCTTGCAGCTGGCCGCCGCCGCTGGCGAACATATAGCGGCCGGTGCCCCCGGTAATCGTGAACGACGCGCCGCTGAATACGTAGTTGGTGCCCTGGCCGGTCGGTACGAACTGGCCGCTGTAATCGGCATATACCTGGTCGCCGGTCGCGGTCATGATGATGAAGCGGCCGCGGTCGAAGGTAAAGACGGCTCCGTTCTGGGTGATGCAGTCGCTGGCAACGAAGGCCACCCGGCCCAGCGGGTTGCTGGTGCCGTAGCCCGTAATGGTGCCGCCGAAATGGGAGGGGCAGCGCAGCGACGGACCCGGAATTTCCTGGATCACGCCAGTTACTTCGAGATCGCTAGTTGTCCAGTGTGCCGATGCCGCGCCGGATGCCACCGCCAGCGCTACCCCGCCCGCCAGCTTCAGAAATGCTTGATGCATACACCCTCCCAAGAAAGTTAAAGATCCGATAATAACTTTCTTGCAATTGTGCGGCCATGATTATTTTGTAAAGAGTTGTCCTCTAATCCACAGCATATTTCACGCCGATCTGGGCCCGCAACTGGTCCAGAACGCCCATCAGCTCGACGGTTTCGTCCAGCGGCATTTCCGGGCTTTCCAGCAGGCCCTCGCGCAGGCAGCGGCCCACTTCCATCGCTTCATGCGCGTAACCGTTGCCGATGCGTGGGAAATGGAACTCGCGCTCCTCGCCGCGGCTCAGGCCAATAGTGAAGCGTTCGGTTTGGTGGAAGCGGCTGTGCAGGCGCAGGAAGCCTTTGTCGCCGCAGATGGTCAGGGTGGTCGGAGTCCAGCTATTCAGGCTGCAGCTGCAGGCAGACAGCGCCCCGCCCTCATGTTTCAGCACGAAGCTCGATTGCAGGTCGACGCCGGTCGGCGTCAGCTCGCCGTAGCCTTGCACGCCCTTCACGGGGCCGAGGAAGAAGGCGGCCATCGACAGCGGGTAAATGCCCAGGTCCAGCAGGGAGCCGCCGCCCAGCGCGGGATTGAACAGGCGGTGTTCGGGGCCGGCATCTGCCGGGAAGCCGAAATCGGCCTGCAGGTTGCGCACATTGCCGATTTCGCCCATGTCGATCATGCGCTTGGCTTCCAGCATGGCAGGCTGGAAGCGCGTCCACATGGCTTCCATCACGAACAGCTTGCGCTGGCGCGCCAGGTCGGCGATTTCCTGCGCTTCGCGGCGGTTCAGGGTGAAGGCTTTTTCCACCAGCAGCGCCTTGCCGCCATTCAGGCACATGATGGCGTTTTCATGATGCATGGCATGCGGGGTGGCGATGTAGACCACGTCCACGCCATCGTCATCGGCCAAGGCCTGGTAGGTGCCGTGGGCACGCTTGACACCATATTCTTTGGCGAACTCGGTAGCGCTATCTAGACTGCGCGATGCGACGGCCACCAACTCTGCATCAGGCACCTCGCGCAGCGCGGTAGCGAAAGCCTTGGCGATCTTGCCGGTGCCGAGGATGCCCCAGCGAATAATCTTTTCCATTCAAAGCTCCTTTCAGGACGGCGTCCGTTTGGCGCGGAATACCGTTTGGTCTTCGTAAAATGCGTTGTCCTGCTGCGGCCACCAGCCGGGAATGCCCAGCACCGGGAGCGGTGTAAAACTGCCTTTGGCCAAGCCCTCTTCGGCCAGGCGCTGCGCTTCCACGCGGTCCAGCCAGGCGCGGCGGCCTGCATCGTCCTGCAACCAGTAATCGTCGCCGGCCAGCACGACACGGGTATGGGCTGTGATGGCCTTGTACGGCGCCACCAGCTTCTCCATCAGTGCGTGGCCGAACAGCCAGACTTGCGCGTCAGGCCCGAACTGCGCGGCGCGCTCGACGAATGCCTCGCGCCAGCGGTGGCTGCGCAAAGCGTCCACCAGGGCTGCGCCGTCGGCATCGTCACGCACCACCAGCAGCGCGGAATTCTCGTCATAGATAGTAGCAGCATCGCGCGCCGGACCTCGCGACTTGCCGACGCCGTCCTGCGCAATCTGCGCGGCCTGCAAGGCGTTCAGCTGACGTTTGATGATCGGGAAGGTCAGCCACACCAGGCCGTTGAAGAAATCGTGCAGGTTGTCGCGCGTGGGCACCTGGCCGGTGGCGCCGATGAATTCTTCGTACGCGGTGCCTTCAGGCAGCGCGGCTTGCGGAACAAAGCGCAGCGGCTGGCCTTTGTGGTTGACCAGCGCCAGCGCAGCCGCCTGTTGGCAGAACGGTTCGACGACGCTGGGCAGGGAGAGGTCGATGCGGCTGGCGACATCCCGCACCGAGGCGTACCACGCGCGGGACCAGTCGATCTCTTGCAACACCGGGTCCCTTAGGCCATTTTCCAGTTGATCGTTTCGCCGGCGTTCAGCGGGATCAGTTTGGAATCGCCGAATGGCAGGTCGGCCGGCAGGGTCCACTGTTCACGCTTCAGGGTGATGGTGCCCTTGTTTGGTTCCAGGCCGTAGAAGGCCGGGCCGTTCAGGGAGGCGAAAGCTTCCAGCTTGTCCAGCGCGCCGGCGCGGGCGAAGGCTTCGGTGTACAGCTCCATCGCGTGCAGCGCGGTATAGCAGCCGGCGCAGCCGCAGGCGGCTTCCTTGGCGCCCTGTGCGTGCGGGGCGGAGTCGGTGCCGAGGAAGAAACGCTCGTCGCCGCTGGTCGCCGCAGTCACCAGCGCCAGGCGGTGCTCTTCACGCTTCAGCACTGGCAGGCAATAGTAGTGTGGACGAATGCCGCCCTTGAAGATCTCGTTGCGGTTGTACAGCAGGTGGTGGGCGGTGATGGTGGCCGCGATCGGGCCTTCCGCCTCGGCCACGTATTGCGCCGCGTCCTTGGTGGTGATGTGCTCGAATACGATGTTCAGCGCCGGCAGGTCCTTGCGCAGCGGGCGCATGACGCGCTCGATGAAGACGGCTTCGCGGTCGAACAGGTCGATGTCCTGGTCGGTGACTTCACCGTGCACCAGGAAAGGCATGCCGACTTCCTGCATGGTTTCCAGCACCTTGTAGCACTTGGACAGGTCGGTCACGCCGGCGTCCGAGTTGGTGGTGGCGCCCGCAGGATACAGCTTGACCGCATGTACGAAGCCGCTGTCCGCAGCGCGGATGATTTCGTCCGGCGAGGTGTTGTCGGTCAGGTAGAGCGTCATCAGCGGCTCGAAATCCATGCCTTGCGGCAGGGCGGCCAGGATGCGGTCGCGGTAAGCAGCTGCCTGCGCCACGGTGGTGACAGGGGGTTTCAAATTTGGCATCACAATCGCGCGGCCGAACTGGCGGGCGGTGTCCGGCAAAACGCTGGCCATGGTGGCGCCGTCACGCAGGTGAAGATGCCAGTCGTCTGGGCGGGTGATGGTGATGCTGTGTGGGATCTCGAAGTCACTCATGGCAGGCAGGCTTTAATTAAACGAATCCCGCCATTTTACCTGCTGTACTGCATGGGCCGCGAGAATGTGCGATATTGGCGCTTCCCCGCAATCCTTTGAGGAGGCACGCGATGGCTAGCAAGAACACAATCTGCCTTTGGTACGACGGCGATGCCCTGGATGCCGCCAACTTCTACGCAAAAACCTTCCCCGACAGTACAGTCGGCGCGATCAACCGGGCTCCGGGCGATTACCCGGACGGCAAGCAGGGCGATGTGCTCGTGGTTGAGTTCACGGTGGCCGGCATTCCCTGCATAGGCTTGAATGGCGGCCCCATTTTCAAGCACAGCGAAGCTTTCTCTTTTCAGATTGCTACGGATGACCAGGCGGAAACCGATCGCTTATGGAACGCCATCGTCAGCAATGGCGGCCAGGAAAGCGCCTGCGGCTGGTGCAAGGACCGCTGGGGACTTTCCTGGCAGATCACGCCGCGCGCCTTGACGGAAGCAATTTCCGACCCGGACCGTGCGGCTGCAAAGCGGGCATTCGACGCGATGATGGACATGAAAAAAATCGACATCGCAAAGATCGAAAGCGCGCGGCGCGGCTAGCTTACGCGTCCGGCGGCGCCGGGTGCTCCGCGGCGTAGCGGCGCGCCGATTCCAGCATGGCATCCAGTTTGCTGCGCTCGTAGACCTTGCCGTGGCTGACCACCATGCGCACCTTGCGGGTGTTGGCGATGTCCTGCAACGGGTTGGCGTCCAGCACAAGCAGGTCAGCAGCCTTGCCTTCGGCTACAGCGCCATAGCGATCCTGCTTACCGAGGAAACGCGGGCCATTGATGACCGAGGCTTGCAGCGCCTGCTGCGGCGTCAGGCCATATTTGACGAAGATGCCCAACTCGTCGTGCAAACCCTTGCCCGGGTAGTCGAAGGAATTCAGGAAGCCCGCGTCGGTGCCGGCGATGATGTTGACGCCCTCCTGCTGCATCAGCGGCAGCAGCGAGGCGGCTTTCTCATACGCTGCGTGGCGGTAGGCGATTGCGGCCGCATCGTCCTTGGCGGCGCGCTGCACGCGCCACTCATAGGTCTTGCGCAGGCCTTTGCCGATGTATTGCAGGTACGGGTCATTGGCATGGTCGTCCTGGTCCAGGTAGGCGGTGACTTGCGAACCAACCAGGGTCGGGGTGATCGACATGCCGGCAGCGGCCATACGGCGGAAGGTGGCGCGTGCAGTGGCTTCGTCATAGCTTTCGATACTGGCGCGCATAGCTTCGCGGCCGGTGATCTTGCCTGCGGCGACTTGCGCGGTCAGCTCCGCTTCGCGCGGAGTAGCGCCGCGCAGTGCGTAGGACTGGTGTTCGATGCTGCCCAGGCCTGCCTGCATCATCTGGTCCAGCGTCAGCTGCACTGGCAGGTGGCCTGAAGTCTGCATGCCGCGCGCTTTCGCCTGGCGCAGCGCTTCCAGGTAAATCTCAGGCTTCAGGGTGTTCTCGGTGATCTTCACGAAGTCCACACTGCGCGATTGCAGGTAGTCGAGCGCCTTGCTGACTTCTTCCGGCGTGCCGACTTCGATGGTGCCTTTCCACAGCGGCTTGTAGCCTTCCAGCTTGGGACCGGCGGCGAAGATGGTCGGGCCAAGCAGCTTGCCGCGCTTGATCATGTCGCGCCAATCGAGCACGGTGTCGGACAAATCGCCGGCGCAATCGCGCACGGTGGTGATGCCGTGGGCGAGGTAGAGGCCCAGCAGCTGCTTGTTCTCTTCGATGAGGGCCGGACCGCCGCCGAAGTGCACGTGGGTGTCCCACAGGCCCGGCATCAGGTATTTGCCCGGCAGCTTGACGGTGCGTTTGGCTGAGTAATCTTTCAGCTTTGCTTGATCGACAACGGCAACGATGTCGCCGCCCTTCAGCAGCACAGCCTTGCCCGGCACCAGCTGGCCTGATGCCACATCGACAATCGTCGCCTGCGTCAGCGCCACGTCCACCATCACACGTCCCGCAGCTTGTGCACCGCCGAACGCCCCCAGCACCAGCAAGGCGCCAACCGAAAGTTTCATCGTCTTCATGCACCGGATGGTACACAGCCCGCTGCCCGCACAGTAGCAGGTGATACAACCCGAAACATACGAAAGTACCGGCGCTGCCTACCTTTCGAACGAGATACGCCGCTGCAGCCGGCGCACCAGCCAGGACAAGAGCGTGCATAAAATGAAATACACAAGCGCCACGAAGACGTACATCTCCACCAGTCTTCCATCACGCTGCGCGATCTTGCTGGCCGCGCCGACAAAATCGGCGACGGACAACACGTACACCAGCGACACATCCTGGAAGAGTACGATTGTCTGCGTCAGCAGCAAGGGCAACATGTTGCGGAAGGCCTGAGGCAAAATGATCTGCGACATCGTCAGCCAGTAACCCATGCCCAAGGCCTGCGCAGCAAAAGCCTGGCCTTTAGGTACCGCCTGAATGCCGCCGCGCATGATCTCGCAATAGTAGGCCGCCTGGAACAGGGTGAATGTGATCAGCGCTGACATGAAGGTCCCGACCTTCACCGGTTCGTTTGCGCCGATCACCCACGCTGCGATGTAAGGCACGAGGAAGTAGAACCAGAAGATCACCAGTACCAGCGGCACTGCGCGCACCAAATTCACGTAAGCGGCAGCGGGCAGCGACAGCACCCGCAGCGGCGCCAGCCGCGCCATGGCCAGCAAGGTGCCCAGGGCAACGCCACCCAGCATGGAGAGCGCCGTCAGCTTGAGCGTGAACGCCATGCCGACCTTGAACAGGTAGCCCCAGGAATTGGCGATCACGCTGTAGTCGAAGCTGGAAAACATCACGCAGCCTCCCGCGCGTCAACGCCAAGGGTGCCAGGCAGCGCAAGGCGCCGTTCCAGCAGCGTCATTCCTGCCACGACGATGATGTTGGCGATGACGTAGATCAGCGTTGCTGCCGCAAACGCTTCGAAAAACTGGAACGAGAACTCCTGCATTGAGCGCGCGCTGCCGGTCAGCTCCATCAGCCCGATCGTCAGCGCAACGGAACTGTTCTTGATGATGTTAAGGAATTCGCTCGCCAGCGGCGGCAGCACGATGCGCAAACCAAGCGGCAACAGCACGTAGCGGTAGGCCTGAGTGCGCGACAGCCCCAGCGCCAGCGCCGCCAGCCGCTGGCCACCGGCCAAGGCGTTGATGCCTGCCGCCACCTGCACCGCAATGCGGGCGGAGGTAAAGAAGCCCAGGCACAGAACCGCCGTCACAAAGGGCGCGTTGGGCAATGCCTTGACCCATGCGCTGGCAGCGCGCGGCAGCAATTCGGGCAGCACGAAAAACCACAGGAACATCTGCACCAGCAGCGGAATATTACGGAACACTTCCACCCAGCAGATCGCGAATCGGCGCAGCCAGCGATTGGGTGCCGTGCGCAGCGTGCCAACAGCGACGCCCAGCGCCAGCGCGATCACCCATCCGGCCAGCGAAGTCGCAATTGTCCAGCCAAGGCCGGACAGCAAGGTATCCCAATAACTATGCACACCGTCCGGGGACAGTTCCCAGAAGATGTGCCAGTTCCAGTTGTAGTGCATGCTATTGGTAAGCAGCGGGATCCGGCGAGTCGGTCGGCTTGGCCAGTACGGCCTTCAGCCTGGCCGGCATGGGGAAATTCAGGTTCACCCCGCGCGGCGGAATGGGGCTCATGAACCATTTGTTGTAGATGCGCTGGATCTCGTCGGACTGGTAAACCTTGCGCAGCGCCTCGTCGACCGCCTTCTTGAATGGCGCATCGCCCTTGCGCATCATGATGCCATACGGCTCCACCGACATCGTCTCGCTGCTGACCGCGAAATCGACCGGCGCCTTGGACGTGGCCACCTGTGCAGCGAGCAGGATGTCGTCATTGGCTTCCGCCTGGGCGCGCTCCGTTTCCAGCATGAGGAAGGATTCCGGATGGTCCTTGCCGACCAGGATCTTCATGCCCAGCTTGCGCTCGGTGTTCATCATGGTCATCAGCTTCAGCGTCGTGGTGCCGGCGGTCGCCACCAGAACCTTGCCCTTCATATCATCCAGCTTCTGGATATTGGCCGACTTCTTGGCCAGCAGGCGGCTGGAAATGACGAACATGGTCGGCCCGAACGCCACCTGCTGCTGGCGCTCCGCATTATTGGTCGTGGAGCCGCATTCAAGGTCGATGGTGCCGTTGGCCATCAGCGGGATGCGGTTGGCGGAAGTGACCGGGTTGTAGGCCACTTTCAGCCCCGGCATCGCGAGCTGGGTTTTCAGGTGCTCGACGACTTTCAGGCACAGGTCCACCGAATAGCCCTGGTACTGCTGCTTGTCATCGAGGTAAGAAAATGGAATCGAGCCGTCGCGCACACCAAGGACGACCTGGCCGGTACGTTTAATCTTGGCGAGGGTGCCGCTGTCTGGTGCGGCGCTGGCGTGGGCCGCAAGACCCAGGCAAAGAAGGGGAATCAGGCGCAGAAAGGTCATGGTGTCCTCCGCTGGCGGGGACGATGACCCGCCCTGTCAGTGAATGATACGCGCTAAAAAGTCCCGTGCGCGCTCGGAACGCGGGGCGCCGAAGAATTCATCCTTGCTGCAATCCTCCAGGATGCGGCCCTGATCCATGAACACCACCCGATTGGCTACCTTGCGCGCAAAGCCCATTTCGTGGGTCACCACCATCATGGTCATGCCATCCTGTGCCAGGCCGACCATGACGTCCAGGACTTCATTGATCATTTCCGGGTCCAGGGCGGACGTCGGCTCGTCGAACAGCATGGCTATCGGGTCCATCGCCAGGGCGCGGGCGATGGCCACGCGCTGCTGCTGGCCGCCGGACAGCTGGCTTGGGTATTTGTCCTGGTGCGCCAGCAGGCCGACACGGTCCAGGTATTGCAGGCCCTTCTCATTGGCCTCTTCCTGCGAGCGGCCCAGCACCCTGGTTTGGCCCAAAGTCAGGTTTTCGCGCACCGACAGGTGGGGAAACAGCTCGAAATTCTGGAAAACCATACCGATCCGAGCCCTCAAGGCCGGCAAATCGGTGCCTTTTGCGCCAACCGAGGTGCCATCGACAATAATTTCACCCTTCTGGAAGGGTTCCAGCCCGTTGACCGTCTTGATCAGGGTCGATTTGCCCGAGCCGGAGGGACCGCAGATCACCATGACGTCGCCCTTGGCCACCTCGGTGCTGCAGTCAGCGAGCACCTGAAAGTTGCCATACCACTTACTTAAGTCTTTAATTGCGATCATCTTTTTCGGGTTTCAGCAGGTTTATTCTCGCTTGACAGTGGCCTAGAACCGCAAGGATACTTCGGGACTTGCTTAATAGCTCATCAAGCTTTACTCATTCTAACGGCAAATCCGCCTCTATCCAGGAATCTTGCTTATGGCCAACAAAAACCGCCTGACCACCTATATCCTCGTCGGCCTGGCGCTGGGTATCCTCACTGGTTACACCATCAATTCGCAAATGGCGCCACAAGCTGCCAGCTTCGCGGATTACATGACCCTCATCACCACCCTCTTCCTGCGCCTGATCAAGATGATCATTGCGCCGCTGGTGTTCTCGACCCTGATGGTCGGCATCGCACGCATGGGCGACACCAAGGAAGTGGGCCGCGTTGGTATCAAGACCCTGGGCTGGTTCTTTATCGCCTCGGTGCTGTCGCTGACCCTGGGCCTGATCATGGTGAACCTGTTCCGTCCGGGCGATGCGCTGATGGGCCATATCCCGGCTGACGGTGCTGCCGCTGCCGCAACGCTGCAGACTTCCAGCCTGTCGCTGAAAGAATTCATCACCCACCTGGTGCCTTCCTCGATCATCGACGGCATGGCCAAGAACGAGATCCTGCAAATCGTGGTGTTCTCGCTGTTCTTCGGCACCGCAGCCGCCGCCGTAGGCAAGAAAGCCGAACCGCTGATCGACGCAGTCGACGGCGTAGCGCACATCATGCTGAAGGTCACCGGCTACGTAATGCAATTTGCACCGTTCGCCGTGTTTGCCGCTGTCGCCGGCACCATCGCCAAGAGCGGCGTCGGCGTGCTGCAGACTTACGGCGTATTCATGGCGGAGTTCTACCTGTCCATCGGCGTGCTGTGGGCGATCCTGATCTTTGCCGGCTTCCTGTTCCTGGGCAAGCGCGTACTGAAGCTGATGTCGGAAGTCAAAGAGCCGACCCTGCTGGCATTCTCCACCGCATCCTCCGAAGCCGCATTCCCGAAAACCCTGGAAGGCCTGGAGCGATTTGGCGTGCGCAACCGCATCGCCGCGTTCGTGTTGCCGATCGGTTACTCCTTCAACCTGGACGGCTCGATGATGTACTGCACCTTCGCGACGGTATTCATCGCGCAGGCATACGGCATCAACATGGATCTGGGCACCCAGATCACCATGATGGCCGTGCTGATGCTGACCTCCAAAGGCATGGCCGGCGTACCGCGCGCATCGCTGGTGGTGATTGCCGCCACGCTGTCGCAGTTCAAGATCCCTGAAGCCGGCCTGGTCCTGCTGCTCGGCATCGACCACTTCCTGGACATGGCACGCTCCGCCACCAACGTGGTTGGCAACTCCATCGCCACCGCCGTCGTCGCCAAGTGGGAAGGCGAGCTCACCAACACCGACGACCGCGAACTCTCCGACCGCCCGCTGCCTTAAAGCACCAGGTATCCAACATAAAAGTCGGGGTCAGCCCCTTTTTACCGCCGGAGCTGACCCCGACTTTTTTTATGCACTGTTCTTAAGCAGTTGGTGGTAGAAGCGGATCATGTCGGCGTAGCCTTTCACCGACATGCGCTCGTTGGTGCCGTGGAAGCGTGGCAGGTCTTCGGGCTTGGCGCGCACGGGGCCGAATTTGAGCACGCTGTCGCTCATGCCGTCGAAGTAGCGCGAGTCGGTGGCGCCGATCATCAGGCCGGGTGTCACGATTACGTCGGGGAATACCTGGCGGATGGTGCGGTTCACCGCTGCATAGGGCGCGCCGTCCTGGCGGGCTACGCGCGAGGCTTCGGTGTTGAAGTCGCCGTCGGGCTTGATGCGGATCTTGTCGTTGCCGATCACCTTGTGCATATGCTGCTCAACGTCGGCCAGCGTGTCGCCAGGCAGCAGGCGGAAGTTGACCGTGGCACTGGCGGTGCCCGGCAGCACATTGTCCTTTACGCCGGCGTTGACGATGGTCAGGGCCGTGGTGGTGCGCATCAGCGCATTCGTGCTTGGGGTCTTGGTCAGCATGCGTTCGAGCATCGGCTTGAACAGCCAGAAGTTCGACAGTGCGACCCGGTTCATGCCCGTCATCTCGGGCGCCATCGTTTCGAAGCTTTGTTGCGGCAGGCCGGCCATGCGTACCGGCATCGGATTCGCTTCCAGGGCGACCAGGGCTTTGCTCATCATGCCGATGGCGGTGTCCTGCGGCGGCATCGATGAGTGGCCGGGGGCGGTGTCCAGCTCGAGTTTATAGCTTGCGTAGCCTTTCTCGGCCATGCCGATCATGGCGGCGCCGGGCTCCAGGCCGGGCACCATGCCGTGCACGATCATCAGGCCTTCGTCGAGAACGTAATCGAGTTTGATGCTGCGCGCTTTGAGCAGTTCGGCGATCTTCGCGGCGCCACGCTTGCCGCCAACTTCCTCGTCGGCGCCGTAGGCAAGGTAGACGGTGCGGCGGGGCTGGTAGCCGGCAGCCAGCAGCATCTCTATCGCTTCCATCTGCGCGTACAGGTTGCCTTTGTCGTCCCAGGCGCCGCGGCCCCAGATGAAGCCATCGTGCACCACGCCGCCGAAGGGTTGCCGTTCCCAGGATTTTTCCGTGCCGGGTGCGATCGGCACCACGTCTTGGTGCGCCATCCACATCACGGGTGCGGCGTTGGCGTCGCTGCCCTGCCAGGTGTAGAGCAGGGCTTTGCCGTTGACGTTCTCGCGTTTCAGCGCGGCGTGCAGGCGGGGGAAGCTGGCTTGGAGGTGGGCCTGCAGCTTGTCGAATTCGGCGGCGTTGGCGTCGGCGTCCTTGTAGTCGGAGATGGTCATGAAGCGCAGGGCTTCGCCCAGGCGTTGTGCTGCTGCGGCTTCGTCGATGGCCAGGGCTGGCGCCTTTTCCACTGCCAGCTGCTTGCTGCCGCTGCGCGCCGTATTCACGCCGACTGCAACCGCCACCACGCCAATTGCCGCAAGGGCTACTGCCAGAACCTTTTTAACCGCCATCCCCGTCCTCCGTGTTAGTTGATCAGCTCGCCGGTGGCCGGCGAGGACTGCTCCTGCTCTCCGCGCGCTTGCTGGCGCTCCCACATCTGCGCGTAGAGGCCTTCGCGTGCGAGCAGTGCGGCGTGCGTGCCGCGCTCCACAATCTTACCGTGATCCAGAACCAGGATCTGCTGCGCGTCGGCGATGGTCGACAGGCGGTGGGCGATCACCATCGTCGTGCGATTCTTCGCAATCTCTTTCAACTGGGCCTGGATCGCCTGTTCGGCCTTGGAGTCCAGTGCTGACGTGGCTTCGTCGAAGATCAGTATGGCCGGATCCTTCAACAGCGTGCGTGCAATCGCTACACGCTGCTTTTCGCCGCCGGACAGTTTGAGGCCCCGCTCGCCCACCATCGTCTCGTAGCCGTCTGGCAGGCTGGCGATGAAGTCGTGGATCGAGGCGGCACGTGCGGCGGCGATGATCTCGTCCTTGCTTGCGCCTGGGCGGCCATAGGCGATGTTGTATTCGATGGTGTCGTTGAACAGCACCGTATCCTGCGGCACGATGCCGATCGCGTGACGCAGCGAGTGCTGGGTGAGGTCGCGCAAGTCCTGTCCGTCGATCGTGATGCTGCCGCTATTCACTTCGTAGAAGCGGTACAGCAGGCGCGAAAGCGTGGACTTGCCGGAGCCGCTGTGTCCCACGACGGCCGTAGTGGTACCGGCCGGTATCGCAAAGTCCACGTCGAACAGAATCTGGCGTTTCGGGTCGTAGCTGAAGTCCACATGGTTGAAGCGCACTTCGGCGCCTTGCGGCTGCAGCGGCTTGGCGTGGGCAGCATCGTCCACCTCCCGGTTCTCGTCCATCAGGGAGAACAGGCGCTCCATATCTGCCAGGCTTTGCTTGATCTCGCGATAGATCACGCCGAGGAAGTTCAGCGGGATGTAGAGCTGGATCATGAAGGCGTTCACCAGCACCAGGTCGCCCAGCGACATCTTGCCGTCGATAACGCCTTGCGTCGCGCGCCACAGGATCAGCGTGACCGCAATCGCGATAATGGCCGATTGGCCCGTGTTCAGCAGCGACAGCGATGTCTGCGACTTGACGGCCGCCTTCTCGTAGCGCTGCAAGCCTTCGTCGTAGCGATTGGCCTCGTAGTCTTCGTTGCCGAAGTATTTCACGGTCTCGTAATTCAACAGCGAGTCGATAGCCTTGGTGTTGGCTTTCGAATCGAGGTCATTCATGGTGCGGCGGAAGTGCGTGCGCCAGTTCGTCACCAGGATCGTGAACGTGATGTAGATCACCAGCGCCGAGAAGGTGATGACCGAGAACCAGATGTCGTAGTGCGTGACCAGGTAGCCCAGCACCAGCGTGATCTCGACCAGCGTCGGCAGTATATTGAACAGCGTGTAAGAGATCAGCGAGCTGACGCCGCGCGTGCCGCGTTCGATATCGCGCGTCATGCCGCCGGTCTGTCGGTTCAGGTGAAAGCGCAGCGACAGCGAATGCAGGTGGCGGAATACCTTCAGGGCGATGGTGCGCACTGCGCGCTGCGTCACGCGCGCGAACAGGAATTCGCGCAACTCGGTGAACATGGTGGTGGACAGGCGCAGCACGCCATAAGCCACCAGCGTCGCCAGCGGCAACACCAGCAGCGCTTGCGGATCGCCGGGCTTGATGGTCATATCGTCCACCAGGCGCTTGAGCACAATCGGCACGCTGACGTTGGCTGCCTTGGCGCCGACCAGCGCCAGCAAGGCTGCCAGTACGCGCCATTTGTAGACCCAGAGATAAGGTAGCAATGTTTTCAGAGTAGCAAGATCACTACGCTGCGCCTTTTGTCCAGTGGCGGGAGGTGGTGGTGGGGAATTCGAATAGCGTCGCATACGTGCGTTGGCTGGCTGGTTTAAAATCCCATCAATTGTAGTCCTTCATGAGAATTTGCGATGAGCACCATAGAACAAACTTCCCGCGGCCTCCCTCCTGGAAAAATGCCTGAACTGCGCGTCATGCCCGCGCCATCCGATGCCAACGTATACGGCGACGTATTCGGCGGCTGGATCATGGCCCAGGTCGACATTGCGGGCTCCCTGCCCGCCACCCGCCGCGCCAATGGCCGCGTAGCCACCATCGCCGTGAACTCCTTCCTGTTCAAGAACCCGGTCTTTGTCGGCGACCTGCTCACCTTCTACGCGGACATCGTCAAGGTCGGCAACACCTCGATCACCGTGAATGTGGAAGTCTATGCGGAGCGCAACCGCTTGCAGGCCAATATCGTCAAGGTCACCGAAGCGACGTTGACTTATGTCGCCACCGGCCCTGACCGCAAGCCACGTCCGGTTCCGCCGCTCGAATCGCTGCTGTAACAACCATGCAAGACGGGCGCCGCCTGCTGCTCCAGACCGCGGCCCGCGTGGCCGCCCTGGCAGCGCTGGCGCCCTACCTCCCAGCGCAAGCGCGCAGCGCCACCAACGGCGCCTATCCTTTTACACTGGGTGTCGCTTCCGGCGCCCCGCTCCCCGATTCCGTCATCCTCTGGACCCGGCTCCTGCCCGATCCGCTGAACGCCGCGCCGATGCCGCCCATCGCGCAGCAAGTGCGCTGGGAAGTGGCGCACGATGAAGGCTTTACCCGCATTGCGGCAAGCGGCACCGCTGTCGCCTCGCCCGAGCTGGCGCATTGCGTCCATGTGGACGTGCGCGGCCTGCAGCCGGCACGCTGGTACTGGTATCGCTTCATGCTGGGTGATGCGGTGAGTGCGATCGGCCGCACACGCACCGCGCCCGCGCCCGGCAGCATGCCGTCGTCGCTGCGCCTGGCCGTGGCGTCCTGCCAGCATTGGGAGTTCGGCCACTATGCAGCGCATCGCCATATCGTGCGCGCCGAGCCCGATATGGTGGCCTTCCTGGGCGATTACATCTACGAATGGGGGCCATACAGCCTGCAGCATCCCGCTACCGCCCAGCGGCGCAACGAGAGCTTCACGCTGGACGAGTACCGCGCCCGCTATGCGCAATACAAGAGCGATGCCAATCTGCAAGCCGCGCACCGCGCCGCGCCCTGGCTGCTCACCTGGGACGACCACGAAGTTTCGAACGATTACAGTCCCGCGCGCGACGAATTGCTCTCGCTGGATTTCGTGCAGCGCCGCAGCGCCGCCTACCAGGCTTTCTTCGAACACCAGCCGCTACGCGCCCAGCGCATCTACCAGCGCTATGACTGGGGCCAGCTGGCGCGCTTCCACGTGCTCGATACGCGCCAGTACCGTTCCGTCCACGCCTGCCAGCCGGCAGGGCGCGGTGGCTCCAGCTCGGTCTATCGCCGGTCCTGCCCAGAGCTGGCGGATCCGCGCCGCACCATGCTTGGCCGCGAGCAGGAACAGTGGCTGGCACAGGGCTTGAAAGAGTCGAAAGCGTGCTGGAATATCATCGCCCAGCAAACGCTGATGGCGCAGATGTCTCAGATGCCTTTGGCCAGCGAAAAAGATGGCCGCTTCTGGACTGACGGGTGGGATGGTTACGCAGCGGGTCGCGCCCGACTCCTCGAGGCGGCACGCAGCGCGCGCAATCCGCTGGTGCTGTCAGGCGACGTGCACTCTTTCTTCGCCGCCGACCTGCGGCGCGATCCGGCCCGCGCGGCAGGCGTCGGCAACCCGGTGATCGCCACGGAATTCTGCGGAACGTCGATTACCTCCAGCTCGCGGCCGCAGGCGCGCACGCAGCAATTCGTGGACATGAACCGTGACATGCACTACGGCCGCAGCGACAAGCGCGGATTCATGCTGTTGGAGTTGCGGCCGGAGCGGGCCACGGTCGCTTTTGAAGCACTTGACGATGTGCGCGATGCAAACAGCGCCTTGTCGACGCTGGCGAGCTTCACCGTCGCCGACGGCAAGCCCGGCCCGCAGCGCAGCAACTAAGCGCGGAAAGGCGCGCTTTCCTCCTTGCGGCGCGCGGCCAGCCCTGCATGGGGCATCAAACGGCCTTCAACCGGGGCGTTGATATTGCGCAGCATGGCGTCTGCCGCGCCATCGAAATCGCCGACATCGATGCGGCGCAACACCAGCATGGCGCCGCCTGCGCCCAGATTGAATGTGTAGCTGACCAGCGCATCGAACTGCGCTTGCGTGAGGGGATGGTGGCTGACCTGGCGCTGCACGGCGCGTTCTGCGCTGCGTACGGAAAGGTCGAAGGCGGCTTCAACCTGGTCGGGTGTCATGCCGGGGCGGGAAACTTCGTAGTAGCCGCGCAGGCCTTCGCGTTGTCTCAGTGCGCGGCGGCCTTCGGTACTGATGGTGAGTGCGAAATTATAAAGTTGGCCCATATTGGTTCCGGAGGCTGCTCAGAGGTTCATTCCACTTTACAGCCGGTCCGGAGCCATTGCTTGCGCCAGATCAATCGTGCCGGCTTATGCTGCTTTCTTTTCGTCGCGCAGCTGACGGCGGAGGATCTTGCCGACGTTTGTCTTCGGCAGTTCGTCGCGGAACTCGATGTACTTCGGCTTCTTGTAAGCGGTCAGTTCGTGCTTGCAGAATTCCATCAGCGCGTCTGCAGTCAGGTTCGGATCCTTGCGAACCACGAACAGCTTCACCGCCTCGCCGGAATTCGCATCCGGCACGCCAACGCATGCCACTTCCAGCACGCCAGGATGCGCAGCCACCACGCCTTCCACTTCGTTCGGGTAGACGTTGAAGCCGGACACCAGGATCATGTCTTTCTTGCGGTCGACGATGCGCACGAAGCCGCGATCGTCCATGATGCCCACGTCGCCGGTCTTGAAGTAGCCGTCAGGGGTGATCGACTTGGCCGTTTCTTCCGGACGGTTCCAGTAGCCGGCCATGACCTGCGGGCCGCGGATCGCGATTTCGCCGGCGGAGCCAAGCGGCACTTCCTTGCCGTCATCGTCCAGGATCGCCACTTCGGTGGAAGGAATCGGTACGCCGATGGTGCCGGTGAATTCCTTGATGTCCACGCGGTTTGCGGTCGCCACAGGCGAGGTTTCGGACAGGCCGTAACCCTCAATGATCGGGGTGCCGGTCACCTTCAGCCAACGGTCGGCAACCGACTGCTGTACTGCCATGCCGCCGCCGTTGCAGATCTTGTAGCTCGAGAAGTCCAGCTTGGAGAATTCAGGATTGTTCAGCAGCGCGTTGTACAGCGTATTCACGGCAGGGAACACGGTCACACGGTACTTGCCCAGTTCTTTCACGAAGCCCGGGATGTCGCGCGGGTTCGGGATCAGGATATTCATGCCGCCAGTCTTCCAGCCCATGAAGCAGGAAATGGTCAGCGAGTAGATGTGGTACAGCGGCAGCGCGGCCACGAAAATCATCTGCTCATTGCTAGGCTTCATCTGCAGCCAGGCTTCGTTCTGCAGCATGTTCGCCACCACGTTACGGTGCAGCAGCACCGCGCCTTTCGATACGCCGGTCGTACCGCCGGTGTACTGCAGGAAGGCGATATCTTCCGGCTTCTGGTCGGCCGACTTCAGGGTCAGGCGCGAGCCTTCGGAGAGCACCTGCTTGAAGGTGACGTGGCCGGGAATATCCCAGGCCGGCACCATCTTCTTCACATTGCGCACCACAAAGTTGACGATCATGCCTTTCAGGCCGCCCAGCAGGTCGCCCATCGACGCAACGATCACGTGCTTGACCGGAGTCGATGCCACCACTTGCTGCACGGTGGTGGCAAAGTTTTCCAGGACGACGACTGCTTCCGCGCCTGAGTCGTTCAGCTGGTGCTGCAGCTCACGCGGAGTGTAAAGCGGGTTGACGTTGACCACGACATAGCCGGCGCGGATGATGCCTGCCAGTGCGACTGGATATTGCAGCACGTTAGGCAACATGATGGCGACGCGCGCACCTGGCTTGAGGCCCTTGGACTGCAACCATGCGCCGAATTGCTTCGACAGCTGGTCCACCTCGGAGTAGGTCAGGAACTTGTCCATGCAGACGTACGCGTTACGGCTTGCGAACTTCTGGAACGACTCTTCCATCAGGTGGGTCACGGAGCGGTACTGCGAAATATCGATCTCCGCAGGAACGCCTTCGGGATAAGACTTCAGCCAGATTTTTTCCATCGTATTGCCTTTCGTGTCCTTGCCGCTTTATGCGGCTTTCTTGTCGTCGGCAGGCTTCTCATCGCGCAGCATGCGGCGCAGGATCTTGCCAACGTTGGTTTTAGGGAGCTCGGTGCGGAACTCGATATATTTCGGCTTCTTGTAGCCGGTCAGGTTTTGCTTGCAGTAGTCCATCAGCACTTCGACGGTCAGGTTCGGGTCTTTCTTCACCACGAACACTTTCACCGCTTCGCCGGAATGCTCGTCCGGCACGCCGATGCAGGCGCATTCCAGCACGCCAGGATGCGATGCCACCACGTCTTCGATTTCGTTCGGATAGACATTGAAACCAGAGACCAGGATCATGTCCTTTTTGCGGTCCACGATCTTGACGTAGCCGCGTTCATCCATCACGCCTACGTCGCCGGATTTGAAGTAGCCGTCGGCCGTCATCACCTTGGCGGTTTCCTCCGGACGGTTCCAGTAGCCGGCCATCACTTGCGGGCCGCGGATTGCGATTTCGCCTGCAGTACCAAGGGCTACTTCCTTGCCGTCGTCGTCCAGGATCGCCACGTCGGTGGAAGGAATCGGCAGGCCGATCATGCCGGAGAAATCGTTGCTATCAAAGCGGTTGGCGGTTGCCACCGGCGCGGTTTCGGACAAGCCGTAGCCTTCCACGATGGTGACGCCGGTTGCGGCCAGCCACTTGTCGGCTACCGCCTTCTGCACCGCCATGCCACCGCCATTGGCGACCTTCAGGCCGGAGAAATCGAGCTTGTTGAAATCAGGATGGTTCAGCAGCGCGTTGTACAGCGTGTTCACAGCCGGCAGCATATTGAAACGGTACTTGGCCAGCTCCTTGATAAAGCCGCCGATATCGCGCGGGTTCGGGATCAGCACATTCACGCCGCCTTCGCGGATGCCCCACATCGCGCAAACGGTCAGCGCGAAGATGTGGTACAGGGGCAGCGCGCAAATGATGGTGCGTTCATCCGCCGGCAGGTCCGCCAGCTTAGGCGCCGACCATGCCTGCATCTGCAGAATGTTGGCGATGATATTGCGGTGGGTCAGGGTCGCGCCCTTCGACACGCCGGTGGTACCGCCGGTGTACTGCAGGAAGGCCACGTCTTCATGGCGCAGTTCGACGGGCGTCATCTTCATGCTGCGGGCATGGCCCAGCGCGTCCTTGAAGCGCACCGCGTTCGGCAGCGAGAACGGTGGCACCAGCTTCTTCACGTTACGCACGACGAAGTTGACGATCATGCCTTTCAGGCCGCCCAGCATCTCGCCCATATTGGCGACGATGATGTGCTTGACCTGGGTACGCGGCAGCACCTGTTCCAGCGTGGTCGCGAAATTCTCGAGGATGATGATGGCTTCCGCGCCGGAATCGTTCAGCTGGTGTTCCAGCTCGCGCGGGGTGTACAGCGGGTTGACGTTGACCACGGTGTAGCCGGCGCGCAGGATGGCGGCGATGGCGATCGGGTATTGCAGCACGTTCGGCATCATCACGGCGACGCGCGCGCCCTTCTTCATGCCGCGGCTTTGCAGCCAGGCGCCGAGGCGCTTGGAATGCTGGTCGAGCTCAGCGTAGGTGATGGCCTTGTCCATGCACACGAACGCATTGCGCGACGCGAACTTCTGGAACGATTCTTCAAGCAGGTGAACCAGGGAGCGGTATTGCGTGGCGTCGATTTCTGCTGGGACGCCTGGGGGATACGACTTCAACCAGATTTTTTCCATCCTGTGCCTCTTTGTCTCGGTGTTATATGTTTTATTTGCGAAAATAGAACGACCGTGCTCTCCCGCACTCTAGATGCTATCGCGCGGGATGTCACAGGGCAAGCTATTTTCAGGATTTGGAACGCGTACTCTAGCGGGCCTCCGTGCTGCAAAGCAGCATCAATTGACGGCGCCAGGTACCTTGGCTGCGGCGGCCGTTGTGGTTTCATTCACTTGCGCCATAGAGCGTGCCAGTTCGTGCAGCCTGTCATGCCTTTCAACGGATGGCAGGTTACTCATATTCCGCACCGCAACATAAAATTGAGTGAATGCCTTCTCTTTCAGTAGCAAGGCGCGGAAACCTGGCAGCAAATCATTATAGGTTGCAACAGATGCTAAATGGGCATTATTCAATGATTCCGCAAAGAATCGGTCGTAGCCGTTGTAGCCGCCCCAGTTCGCCTTGAGGTCCTTGTAGCCCTCCTGCAGCGAGGCGAAGATGCGCGCCTTTTCTTCGCGCTTCTTCTTCACGGTGGCTTTGCTGGCGTAATTGGCCGCCAGCATTTGGCGATGCTTGACCAGCAGATCCATAAAGTCCTGCCGGCGCGTGTTATAGCGGGCGTAGGCTTCGCGCATCGCGTCATTGCCGTACAGTTCGAGCCAGCGGTTGACTCCGGCCTCTTCGACGGCGGTGGCAAAGGCTTCGTTGAATTTGGAATCGCCCTGCACGTACACCACCTGGTGCGCCAGCTCATGGAAAATCAGGCGCGCCAGTTCGGCATCGGAGTGATTGATGAAGGTGGACAGCAGCGGATCGCTGAGCCAGCCCAGCGTGGAATAGGCAGGCACGCCGCCCACCTGCACGTCATTGCCTTCCTTGCGCAGCTCATCGGCGAAGGCCTCGGCATCGGCCTTGCTGTAGTAGCCGCGGTAGCTGACGCAGCCGGCGATAGGGAAACACCACTGTATCGGCCGCAGCGACAGCTCCGGCGTGGCGACGACATTCCACAGCACATATTGCCGGTTCAGCCGCGCGTAGTTCTTGTAGCTGGAGTTGTCGGGCAAGCCGAGTTCGCGAACGGCAAACTTGCGGATCAGCTTGGCTTTTTCGAGCCGTGCTTTGAGCTTGGGATCGGTGGCGGGGTCGCCGATCCAGTCATCGACTGGACGGGCATCAGACCAGAGTGCGTACTGGCCCTGGGCCGCCTGGAAGTAATACTTGAATTGCGCACAACCCGCCAGGAGCGCCGCGCACACACCCGCTGTCGCCAGATATCTGGCGCGCAGTTTCAGGTGTGAAAACGAGCGCATAAGTCATTCTCAGGCAGCTTTCTCGACTTGGACCAGTGTATCGTAAAAAGTCGGTGCACGACCCATGTCAGTCAGCCGTTGGCTGGTGACCTCGTTGGCGTTCTTGCCATCCCCCGCCAGCTTCTTCCACCATATCGATAACCCTACCACCAGGCCCTGGCGGGCCTTGGGCGTGACACGCGCCTTGCAGACGAAGGAGCCGCGATCGTTGAAGATGCGCACCATATCACCGTGGTTGATGCCACGTGTTGCCGCATCGTCAGGGTTCATGTCGAGGTGCGGCTCCCCCTCGGTGGCACGCAAGCTTTGCACGTTGACAAAGGTCGAGTTGAGGAAGTTGCGCGCTGGCGGAGAAATCATCGCCAGCGGATATTTTGCCGCCAGTTCAGGGGTAGATGCTGCAGATTCGTAGTTCGGGATGTAGGCCGGCAATGGATCCAGGCCGTCAGCCTTCATGCTTTCTGAATAGAATTCACATTTTCCTGATGGTGTGGGGAAATTGCCGCATGCAAAGGGTGCGTCAGGAACTTCCAGTTTCTGCCAGCCCTTCTTCTTGAGTGACTCCCAGTCAACAGACACAAATGCCACCGATGCGAGCTCGTCATCGCTGTCACGGAAGCATGGATCGTCCAGCCCCATGCGTGCGGCCAGCAAGCGGAAGATTTCCGTGTTCGGCTTGGATTCGCCCATCGGCGCGATGGCGGGATTATTCGCCATCATGTACAGGTGACCATAGGCGCTGTGCGCGTCGGTGTGTTCCAGCTGCGTCGTGGCTGGCAGCACGATGTCAGCGTAATCGGCGGTGTCGGTCTGGAAGTGTTCGAGTACCACGGTGAACAGGTCTTCGCGCGCAAATCCAGCCTGCACCTTGCTCGAATCGGGCGCCACCGCGAGCGGGTTCGAGTTGTAGACGATGACCGCCTTGACCTGCGGGCCGAATTCAGGCGAAGCCGGGCGCAGCAGGTCGTCGCCGATCGTGCTCATATTGATGGTGCGCGGCAGTTTCGCCAGCAGATCAGGGCGTTGCAGCGCAGCCAGGTTCTTCTTGAAAGTGCCGGAAGAGGACAGCTGCACGCCGCCCGCCGCATGGCGCCAGGCCCCGACCAGTGCCGGCAGGCAGGCGATATTACGCACCGACATGCCGCCACCATGCACGCGCTGCACGCCGTAGTTCATGCGGATCGCTACCGGCTCGCCGCGCTTGGCAGTCTCACCGTACTCGCGCGCCAGGCCTTCCACTTCTTCGACGGTGATGCCGCAGGTTGCTGCTACGCGCTCGGGCGTCCATTCGGCGACGCGTTGGCGCAGCTCCTCGAAGCCAAGGGTGTAGTCGGCAATGTATTCGTGGTCCAGCAGGTCGTCGCGCACCAGGATGTGCATCAGGCCCAATGCCAGCGCCGCATCCGTGCCGGGCAGCAGGGCGATGTGCTGGTGGCATTTCTCTGCCGTCAGCGAGCGGTAGGGGTCGATGGCGATCAGTTTGGCGCCATTGCGCTTGGCTTCCTGGGCGCGGGTCCAGAAATGCAGGTTGGACGCGATCGGGTTGCCGCCCCAGATAATGATCAGCTTGGCATTCTGGAATTGTTCGATGTCGGTGCCGATCGAGGCGCCCACTGTGTATTTGTAGCCAGTAGCGCCCGCCGTCGCGCAAATAGTGCGGTCCAGCAGGGACGCGCCGATCTTGTGGAAGAAGCGGGACGACATCGAGTCGCCCTGCACCAGGCCCATGGTGCCGGCGTAACTGTACGGCAAGATGGCTTCCGGCTCGGTCGCCGCCAGCGGCTTCAGGCGGGCCGCGATCTCATCCAGCGCCTCATCCCAGCTGATGCGCTCGAACTTGCCCTCGCCCTTCTTGCCGACGCGGCGCATCGGGTAGAGCAGGCGATCCGGCGAATACGTGCGCTCCGTATAGCGGGAAACCTTGGTGCACAGCACGCCGGCCGTGGTCGGGTGGTCGGGATCGCCCTTCACTTCGGTCGCCACGCCATTCTCGACAGTAACGAGCAGGGCGCAGGTATCGGGGCAATCGTGCGGGCAGGTGGCGCGGACTTGTGTTTGAGACATCTTGAACTGGTTTATCGACGGCGGAAATCAGTATCGTAAACGATTCCAGAAAATCGTATCGGGAGGCTAGAATGGCAAGACCGATGGAGAACAACAATGAAACTGATCGACCCGATTATTGCGTTTCAATCCGAGCTGCAGCAGATCCGACGCGACCTGCATGCCCACCCGGAACTTTGCTATGAAGAAGAGCGTACCGCCGACGTGGTGTGCGCCAAACTGACCGAATGGGGCATCCCCTTCGAACGCGGCCTGGGCAAAACCGGCGTCGTCGGCATCATCAGGAACGGCAGTTCCAACCGCGCCATTGGCTTGCGCGCCGATATGGATGCCCTGCCCATGCAGGAAATCAATACTTTCCCGCACGCCTCCAAGCACGCGGGCAAGATGCACGCTTGCGGCCATGACGGCCACACCGCCATGCTGCTCGGAGCAGCCCACTATCTGGCCAAGCACCGCAACTTTGACGGCACCGTCTACCTGGTGTTCCAGCCAGCCGAAGAAGGCGGCGCCGGCGCGCGTGAAATGATCAAGGATGGCTTGTTCGAACGCTTCCCAATGGATGCGATTTACGGCATGCACAATTGGCCAGGCTCCGCGACCGGTACCCTGAGCGTGTGCGAAGGCCCGATGATGGCGTCCTCCAATGAATTCCATGTGACGGTACGCGGCAAAGGCGCCCATGCGGCCCAGCCGCACAAGGGCATCGACCCGATCATGATCGCGGTGCAGATTGCGCAGGCCTGGCAGACCATCGTCACGCGCAACAAGAGCCCATTGGATACGGCGGTTCTGTCGATCACCCAGATCCACGCCGGCAGCGCGACCAATGTCATCCCCGACGATGCAAAGCTGGTCGGCACCGTGCGTACCTTCACCACCGAAGTGCTGGACATGGTCGAACAGCGCATGCAATCCCTGGCTGAAGGTATTGCCGCCGCCTTCGATGCGGAGGTGGAGTTCACCTTCCGCCGCAACTACCCGCCGCTGGTGAACCATGCGAAAGAAACTCAGTTCGCGCTAGGTGTGATGAAATCGGTCGTTGGCGAATCCATGGTCGACGGCCACGTCGAACCAACCATGGGCGCCGAGGATTTCGCCTTCTTCCTGCAGGAGAAGCCTGGCTGCTACATCTTCATCGGCAATGGCGAAGGCGACCACCGCGATGGCGGCCACGGTCTCGGCCCGTGCGTGCTGCACAACGCCAGCTACGATTTCAACGACCGCCTGTTGCCGATCGGCGCCAGCTTCTGGGTGCATCTCGCAGAAGCTGCGCTGCCGAACGCCTAAGGAAGCTTATCCGCCTGCGTACCTACGCGCACGCCGTCATTCAGCCGCTCCAGCGCTAGCAGCGCGGCCGAATGGTCGGCACGCGGGTACACTTCCTTGATTGACTCATAGCGCTCCGTCACCAGGCTGGTGACGGGCAGCGCCACGCCCGCCGCTGCCGCAGCGGCGAGAATGTTGTGCTGGTCCTTCAACTGCGTGAGCACCTGCCCGCCCGGCAGGAAATTCCGCTCCAGCATGCGCTGTCCATGCACCTCCAGCACCCGGCTCTCCGCAAAGCCGCCGCGTATCGCTTCGCGCACCGCGACGGGATCGGCGCCCGCTGCCTGCGCCAGCAGCAAAGCCTCCGCCACGATATTGATGGTGCCGCCGACAATCAACTGGTTGCACAGCTTCGCCACCTGCCCGCTGCCCGCGGGACCAACGAGCCTGGGCTTGCCCATCGCTTCCAGCACCGGCCGCGCCGCTTCGAAGTCCCCTGCGCTGCCGCCGGCCATAATAGCCAGCGTGCCCGCCTGCGCACCGCCAACGCCGCCCGATACCGGCGCATCGATAAAGCGATGCCCGCGCGCAGCCAGCAGTGCGTGGAAAGCCTGCGCTTCATCCTGGCGCGTGGAACTCATATCGATCCACAAGGTGTTCGGGCGCAGCGCATCGAGCGCCGCCTCGATCACGCCGCCGACCGCATCGCCCGCCGACAGCATCGACACCACGATGGCTGCATCGGCCACCGCGTGCGTCAGCACATCGTCCGGATCCGCACCTGCCGCTGCCAGCACGCCCGCCTTGCCGGCCGTACGGTTCCAGGCCGTCACCTTGTATCCAGCGGCAAGCAGACGGAGTACCATAGGTTCACCCATCAACCCAATTCCAAGAAATGCAATTCGCAGAGGATGCGTCACGATAAGCTCCAGTAATACTAACGTTGCAGTGATTCTAACTATTGTAGCGGCGCCTGAAAAAAAATCAGAACGAACGTAGAATGCCCACCATTGCCGCAGCAAATATGAAGACTGTGGCAAGGACTAGAGAGAAAATCATGCAAATAAAAAAACTGATCGCCTTCGCTGCGGTGGGAATTGCAGCGCAATCCGCTTTTGCCTTCGATGTTAATTCAGCCTATGCGGAATATGCCTCCGCATCCAGGGTGCGCATGGTGCGCCTTGGCGCCACCCAGGACTTCAAGCCTGAATGGAGCTGGTTCAACTCCAACGGCACCCACCTGACCGGATACTGGGACGCCAGCGTCGGCTACTGGCAAGAACGCCAGTGGAATAATATTCCGGGCGATAAGAAGAGCCTTGGCGATATCGGCATCACGCCGGTATTCCGCTTCGAGAATACCAACAAGAAGGGTTTCTACGTTGAAGGCGGCATTGGTGCGCACCTGCTCACCAAGACCTACAACAACAACGATGACCATCTGTCGACCGCATTCCAGTTCGGCGACCACATTGGCGTCGGTTATGTGTTCGACAATCGATGGGAAGTCGCGCTGAAAGCGCAGCACTTCTCCAATGGCGGCATCAAGAGCCCTAACAGCGGCGTCAACTTCCTCGTGATGAAAGTGGCTTACCGCTACTGATAAAAAAAAACCGCCAGGTCGCCCTGGCGGTTTTGCTTTGGAGCTCTACGCAGCTTATTCCGCTACGTCGGCGCCCACGTTGATTGCCGCGTAAGCGCGCATCACGGCTTTGGCTTCCATGCTGCCCACGCCATACAGTTCTTGCGCCGCCGCGATTGCTGCAGTACGTGCGTTAGCGTAGGTCGAGGAAGAGGTCAGCTTGGTGGTGTTAGCACGGAACCAGATGCGGTATGCCTTGTCGATACCGATACCGGTCATGTTCTTAGGCGCCTGCACCAGGTACTTGGAGTAGTAATCGCTGGTGGTGGTGGCGCTGGAGCCCATGGCCAGGAAGTAGAACATACGGTTGTTAGGACCGCTGCTGTAGTGCGGATCCAGGCGCTTCAGGGAAGTGCTCCAGGCGTCTGGCGACGAACCATCCTTCGATGGCTTGTACAGCCAACGCAGTGGGGTGCCGGACTTCGAGATTTCCTTGCCCATCATCCAGTCGTTGCCGGCAGCGATAGTCGTGCCGGTACCGCCGTTGCGTGCATAGGCTTCCACTGCCTCGCCGTTGATGTCGGACGACGATTCGTTCAGGCCACCGGATTCGCCGCGGTAGGTCAGGTTGGAGGTCGCAGCGGTCACGCCGTGGCCCATTTCGTGGCCGATCACGTCGATCGAACCCAGGCTGTAGAAGCTGGAGCCGTCGCCGATGTACATGCACTTGCAGGTGTCGGTGTAGAATGCGTTATCGTAAGCGGTGCCCACGTGTACGGCGATGTAGGTCGCGGTGTTGTTACCGTCCAGCGACTTCCAGCCCAGCACGTTGTTCATCGTGTCGTAGGTGTTCTGCAGGCCCCACAGTGCATTCACTGCAGCGGTCTGGCCGTTGGCGTTGGTAGTGCTGCCGCCGTTGATGTAGTTCTGGCCATCGCCCCATACGTTGGTGGTGTTGGTGTAGATTACGCCAGGGGTTGGGTTGGAGGTCGAAGCGTGGTTGGCGTTGGTGATTGCCATGCCGCCGAACTGGCCGCCCACACCGCGGGTCGAATCCAGCATCTGGTAGGTCGAGCCGCTCAGGGTGGTCTGGATAGGCACGTCGCCGTTGTACTGGCTATGACCGGTACCAACCAGGCTTTGCACCATGTTCCACTGATCCAGCACGCTGCCATCCTTGGCGCTCACAATGGTGTTGTGGAATACGGCTTCCTGGCCTTTGGACATGCGGGTCTTCACCAGGTATGCCAGTTCGTGGTGGTCAACGACGTCTTCCACGTCCAGTGCGTTCAGGTCAGCTTCAGCTTTCTTCTCAGCGCCGGCAACACGCACAGTCTTCATGACTGGGAAGATGATCAGTTCAGCCGATGGCGGATCGATATCAGCGCCGGAAGCCAGGGTCTTCTTGGCTTTGCTGATTGCGTCGGAGCCGGAAATGGCTGGCTTCACGTTGAAGCGCTTGGCGGACAGGCCGTTGCGGCGGTCGCTCTGCGCTTCGCTAACGATGTTACCGCCTTTATCGGTAACGATCACGGATTCGGATTCGAAAATACGCACACCCTTATAGGTGTGGTTCATGCGGCTGATCGCGCGGCCTTCGGCACCTGGGTGCTGGGAAGCGATGCTGTAACCGTGGTCAGTATCCAGGCCAAACTTGCCGCGCTCGCCGTTCAGGGTGGAAATCAGGCGCGCTTTTTCTTGTGCGGAGAATGCAACTGGGCTAGCCATGGTGCTGGTGGCACCGGCTTGTGCTGCAACCAAAGCGATCGCGGTAGCGATCAGGGTCTTGCGAATTTTCATGTGTGCTCCATTAATCCCGTGTCGGTTTTGTGTTTATCGTCCGATTTTTTCGGCTCGAGCTTCAACACTAGCTGGGTTCTTTGGAGAAATCAAAAATTCTACAAATTAAGACAGTTTCATGACAACAGTCTCAAATGAGACTATCGAAAGAAAAGGTAGGAATGAAGTTTCACTTTGGTGGAATTGGAAAGCAAAAAGCCCGCTGGCACATGCCTAGCGGGCTTTTCTAATAAGAGCCTGACGATAACCTACTTTCACACTGGTTGCAGCACTATCATCGGCGCAGAGTCGTTTCACGGTCCTGTTCGGGATGG